>Ga0247764_1000005_pt1 | contig 781405 bp, 663 predicted proteins | sample UWRJL051202B4_FD_179932 | JGI IMG/M metagenome (GOLD analysis project Ga0247764, IMG submission 179932) | Plant litter microbial communities from Arlington Agricultural Research Station in Wisconsin, United States - UWRJ-L051-202B-4 | ecosystem: Environmental > Terrestrial > Plant litter >... | reverse complement strand
GGGGAGTGATTAAATAGATCGAGGAGGGGTCGGCTAATCGTGAGAAACAGTGTCAGGGAATACCGAAAACGACGCGCGCGGGCGTACGCGGAGACTGCATAAACCGCAGTGGGAAGGGGATTTGCGAGAGGTCGTGGGGCGACAGCGAAGCGCCGGTGCGCACTCAGCGCCTACTTGTGAACAGCGTCACGCGGTTTTGGACGCTGAAATGTGGCTAGCCCCTACAGGGGCTAACACGCACGTCGAGGTGGTAAGCCGCAGCGGCGGGGACAAAGAGCCTGCATGAAAGATAAGTTCAGGCGGGCTGCACGTCGGGTTTCTGCATCATCAGGAGGTCCTGATCCCCAGCGGACTGAAGCGCTCACGAGCGAGAAGCTCAGCACGATGGTTGTTCAGCGTGGGGTGGCTCGGGAATGACTTGCGCAATATCACAGTGCGAGTACAACTAGGGGCTGTATCTCTTTGCCGTTGGTACCGCGCTGACGGTCATGTCCGACGAGGGGTATGTCCGGCAATTGCGCCGCGCACCAGGGACGCCCTCCATGGCGACTGTGTGAGTGGTGTTGGATCGTCACAGAGCGCCCCCCGCCGATGGCCCCGATCTTCGAACCGCCTTTGTTGCTTGCCCGCCCCGGCGGCGCGGACGTGCTCACGACCGAAATACGGGCATTCGCGGCGCTGGTCGCGAACCTGGCCCTGGATAACGATGACGCTTTCGAGTGCATCGTCGACTGCGCACGGACCTTGTTTTCGTCGGACTTCGTGGGAATCAACCGCGTAGAACACTCCGGCAAGCTGATGACCTTGCACTGGCACGCAGTCTCCGACGCACTGGCGCAGCCACACGACGGATGGACGGCGTACAGCCGGCCCTTTGCCGATGCGATGTGGCGGAACGAGCTCCACTACATCGTCGCTGGCGATCCGCTGATGGCACCGCTGGTCGCACTCGACCCGGCGATCCGCGAAGCATTGATCTGTCCCTGGCTCGCCAATGGCGTTCCGGTCGGCACGATCTGCCTCATGACACGCAATCCGGACACGCATTTCCATGAAGACGATGCGCGGCTGCTGCGGACGCTGGCCGGTTACGTGTCGATTGCGTGGCAAAGCTCGACAGCACGTCGCGATGCCGTTCGCACGCGCGAGCACCTTGCGCAGTGGATCGAGAGTCACGCGCGCGATATCGCGGTGACGGACGATGCAGTGGATCTGGCGCGGGATGGCGAGGCGCGCCTGGCCAAGCTCTTCAAGCAGGCGCCGAGCTTCATCGCCATCCTGCGCGGGCCCCATCACGTATTCGAGTTCTATAACGACGCGTATGTGCGCCTGGTCGGACCTCGATTGCTGCATGACCGGCCCGTCCGCGATGTATTCCCGGATCTCGAAGGCCAGGTTTTCTTGTATTGGCTCGACTGCGTGTATCGAAGCGGAGGCGTGCACGTACGTCACGAGATGCCGCTGCATTTGAAGTCTGCAGGTGACGGCACGAGCCAGCAACGCTACGTCGACTTCGTGTATCAGCCGATCACGAACGGCCGCGGGCGCACGACCGGCGTTTTTATTGAAGGCCATGATGTGACGGTGCGCGTCAAAGCGAACGAGGCTTTGCGTGAAAGTGAGGCGAGCCTGCGCACGTTGACTGAGGGCATTCCTCAGCTCCTGTGGCGTGCGGATGTGAACGGCGCGTGGACCTGGTGCAGTTCGCAATGGGTCGAATGCACCGGCCTGAGTGTTCAGGACAGTCTCGGCATGGGATGGCTTTCGGCGATTCATCCGGATGACCGCCGGGCTGTCATTTCAGCTTGGAAAGAGGACGTGCAGGGGGCCATCGTGCTGGTGGAGTACCGTGTCCGCCGCGCGTCTGATGGCGCTTGGCTGTGGCACCACTCGCGAGCCCTGCCGGTACACAATGCGACGGGCGAAATCATCGAATGGCTCGGCACCAGTACCGATATTCATCCGATGAAGGTATTGCAGGAACGCCAGAGTGTCCTCGTCACGGAGTTGCGGCATCGAACCCGGAATCTGATTGGAGTCGCTCGAGCGATCGCGCAACAGAGCCTGCTCACTGCGGAATCACTGGAAGAATTCGCCACTGCATTCGGTGAGCGGCTCGACGCGCTGGCGAAAGTTCAATCGCTGCTGGCATTGCCCGACGATGAAGCGATCACGCTCGAAGCGCTCCTGCGCCTCGAGCTGGATTCGGTTGGTGCCTTCGTGACGCCGGACCGCGTCTTCCTGAGTGGGCCGTCCATCGCCATCCGGCGCTCGACCGTGCAGATGCTTGCACTGGCCCTGCACGAGCTCGCCACCAATGCGCGCAAGCATGGCGCCCTCTCCACCGCGGGCGGTCGACTCGACCTCACCTGGCACGTCGAGGAGAGCGAGGAGGGGCCGATGCTGGCACTGGATTGGATCGAGAGCGGCCTGACCGACGTCGACGTGCATCCGAGCCCCACGGGCTTTGGGCGGTATCTGCTCGAGAAAGCTTTGCCGCACCTGGGTGCCAAAACTCATTTCGAGCTCGACTTGCAGGGCGCGCGGTACAGGATCGCGCTGCCGCTCGATGCGGATGAGACCGCGCGTAAAGCGTCGCGGGCGGATCCTCACACGATTTAGCCAAAGCTCGGCGGATCTGGCGTCGACGCATACGTCGCGCGTTGCCCTAAGGCAGCGGACGCGCTGTCTGAGTACCACCGCGGGCCAGTCCGATGCGTTCGTGCAGAACGGTTGTGTCCACCGCGCGCTCCCAGCGGCACACGACCAGCGTCGCCACGGCGTTGCCGACGAGATTCACGAACGTCAGTGCTTCCGCCATGAGGCGATGGATTCCCAGCATCAGCGCGATCGAGGCAACCGGAATCGATCCGACCGTGCCGAGAGTCGCAGCGAGCACGATGAAGGCCGCGCCGGGTACCGCAGCCGCGCCCTTGGAGGTAACGAGCAGCACTCCAAGCAACGTCAACTGTTGCGCAATCGACAGTGGAGTGTTGGTCGCCTGCGCGAGAAAGACGGCCGCTGTCGCAAGATAGAGGCATGTGCCATCGAGGTTGAACGAGTAGCCCGTGGGCACGACGAGTCCGACGATGCTTTCCTGGCAACCCAGGTTTTTCATCTTCTGCATCAGGCGCGGCAACACCGTCTCGGTCGACGTCGTGGCGGCGACGATGAGGATTTCGTCTTTCAGGTACGAAAGCAGCCGCCACAGGCTGACCCCCATCGCCCAGCACACTGAGCCGAACACCACCAGGACGAAGAGCGCGGAGACCAGATAGAACTCGAGCAGCAGCTCGCCCAGCGCGAGCAATGAGGCGACGCCGAACCGGGCCACCGTGAACGCGATCGCGCCAAACGCCCCGATCGGCGCGGCCCACATGATCATGCCCACGATACGAAAGAAGACCTGGCTCAATGACTCGATGAGCTTGTAAACGGGCTTGGCGCTTTCGCCCAGTTTTCCGAGTGCAAAGGCGAACAGCAGGCTGACCAGCAGCACCGGCAGAACCTTGTTGTTCGTGAAGGCCGAGAAAAACGTTTCAGGGATGATTCCCAGGAAGAACGCGGTGAGTCCCTGCTCGTGGGCCTGCGTCGTGTAGGCCGCGATTGGCCGTGTGTCGATCGCGGCCACGTCGACGTTCATGCCCATGCCGGGCTTCCATAGGTTGACTGCGATGAGACCGAACAGCAGCGCGAACGCAGTCATCGCAAGGAACCATAGCAACGCCTTTCCCGCCACGCGTCCGACTCGGCCGGCGTCGCTCATGCCCGCCACGCCGTGCACCACCGTGACGAAAATCACTGCGGGAATCACCATCCGCACGAGCGCAATGAACGCATCGCCGAGCGGACGCATCTGCTCGCCGACGCCTGGCGCAAGCCATCCCAGGCAGACTCCTGCGACCGTACCCACCAGAACCTGGAACCAGAGTTGGCGTGCGAGGGTGCCCATCGTTAGTTCGTGCTCCATCCCATTGTGATTCCGTGTGCCTGATTGTCCCTGCTTCCACCGGAAATCGCGACTGCGCATCGATCGGTTGTGGTGCCGATCGGAACGACTCGACGCTAGAATGGCCGCATGAAACTACTACGCTATGGCGAGCGCGGACAGGAGCGGCCGGGTCTTCTGGATCTTTCAGGGGCGCTGCGCGACCTGTCCTTTCACGTGCCGGATATTAGCGGCACGGCTTTGTTGCCGGAACAGCTGGATGCGCTGCGCGCAGTCGATCCCGCTTCGTTACCCCTCGTCCCAGGCCACCCGCGCATCGGGCCCTGCGTGGCCGGCGTCGGCAAGATCATCGGTGTGGGCCTCAACTATAAGGATCACGCCGAGGAAGCGGGCATGCCGATTCCTACCGAACCACCGCTCTTCATGAAAGCCTGCAGCGCAATCATCGGTCCCCACGATGAAGTCGAGATTCCCCGCGGTGCAGGGAAGGTGGACTGGGAAGTCGAGCTCGTCATCGTGATCGGCAAGCCCGGCAAATATCTCTCGCGCGAGCGCGCGCTCGAACACGTGGCGGGCTACTGCGTGGGCAACGATGTTTCAGAGCGTTCTTATCAGCTCGAGCGCGGTGGCCAGTGGGACAAAGGCAAGGGTTGCGACACGTTCGCGCCGCTGGGCCCCTGGCTCGTCACGCGCGACGAAGTGCCCGATGCGCAGTCCCTCGATCTCTGGCTCGACGTCGACTCGCAGCGGCGTCAAACCGGCAATACCCGCACGATGATTTTCGAAGTGCCGTACCTGGTCGCGTACATCAGCCAGTTCATGAGTCTGCAATCCGGCGACGTCATCTTCACCGGCACACCGCCCGGCGTGGGCCTGGGGCAGAAGCCACCGACCTATCTGCAGCCCGGCCAGACCATGCGCCTCGGAATCAGCGGGCTAGGCGTGCAGCAACAGCGTGTCGTTGCTGCGTCGACCGGAAATACTCAATCTGCGTCTGGCGACGCTGATGCAGACCAGCCTCCGCCCATCGCCTGATACAACTGGACGCGCGCGGTAAGCACATCGGTCTCGATGCTGGCCTCAGAGAGCTGCGCGCTGAGCAATCCGCGTTGCGCGTCGAGTTGCTCGAGATACGAGGAATAGCCCTCGCGATAGCGATTGGTTGCGAGCCTCAACGTTTCGACGAGCGTGTCGACTTCGTGCCTCGACAGCTCCAGCTGCGCTTCGGCTTGTTTCACCAGCGCGAGCGCATCTTCCACTTCGCGAAAGCTCGTGAGGACTGTTTTCTGATACGCCCACGCAGCCTGGTCGCGCTGGGACGCCGCCACTTCGGCCAGCGCGTTGAGCCGTCCGCCTTCGAAGAGCGGTGCGAGCACGCTGCCCCCGATCGACCAGATCGAGATCGGATCGTCCAGCACAGATGAGAACGCTCGGCCCGCCGCGCCGGACAGCCGCAACTGCGGCAGGAAGCGCTTGCGCGCGGCCGCGAGCGATGCGTCTGTCGCTGCGAGCTGATTGGCAGCCTGCGCGATATCCGGGCGGCGCTCGAGCAATTGCGACGGCAGGCCGTCCGGGATGGGAGGTTTCGTCAGCGTATCGAGGCTCGCCGCACGCGCAACTGCGCCGGGGACGTCCCCAGTCAACTGACTGAGGCTGTCTTCCGTTCGCAGGATCGCGCTCTCGAGCTGCACGACGATCTGCGCGGCGGAGTCATAAGCGGCCTCGGCCTGCCGCAGTTCCAGCTTCGGCGAGTATCCCGCTCGGTCGCGGGAAGTCGCGAGTCGCAGTGAATCCGCTCGCGCTGTCACGGTCTGGCGCGCAATTTTCAGTCGGGCATCGAGACCCAGCAGCGTGATGTACTGGCCCGCTGCGGCGCTCGCCACCGCGAGCCGGATCGTATCGTGCGCAGCGGCGCTCGCGAGGTGTGCGCTTCGCGCGGCCGAGGTCGTATCGGAGAGTCGACCGAACAAATCCACTTCATACGCGACCTGCAGTTGCGGTTGACCGAAGGTTTGCTGAAGCGGCGTTCCAAATGCGCTCACCGAGCGCGAGCGCCCGGCGGCTCCAGTGAAATCCAGCGTGGGAAAAAGCTGGGAGCGGGCGATCTCCACATTGGCGCGGGCTTCGCGCACTCGGGCTGCGGCAATCGCAACGTCGGTGTTGTGGGCCAGCGCTTTGTCGATGAGCGTGACGAGCGCGGGATCGCTGAAGCGAGTCCACCATTGCGCGTCGAGCGGCGCGGTGGGGCCGCCGTCGGTGCGCCAGCCGGCGGCAGGCTGCACGGGGGTGATGTCAGATGTCTTGATCTTCGGCCCGGCGCAGCCCGCGACCGTCACGATCAATGCGACGATGAGCAGGGCGTCGAGCACGGTGGAGCGCGCGCGCTGCGTGCACCGAGCAATCATTTGACGGTGCCCGCACGCGTGTTGATCGATACTTCGACGGACATTCCCGGTCGCAGGCGGGACGCCAGCGGTTGATCCGGATCGATCGAGATCCGCACGGCAATGCGCTGTGCCACTTTCACGAAGTTGCCGGTGGCGTTGTCCGCTTTCAGGACCGCGAACTCGGAACCGGCGGCGGGCGCGAGGTTTTGCACGTGCCCCCTGAATTTCGTGCTTCCCAACGCGTCAGCGCGGAACGTTGCCGGCTGGCCCACCCGCATGTTGCGCGTCTGCGCTTCCTTGAAATTGGCGATGACCCAGACGTCTCGCGGCACGAGGAACAGTAGTTGCGTGCCGGGAGTGACATAGGCCCCGCTGCGCACGCCGATCTCCGAGAGCTGGCCATCGACCGGCGCACGAATGGTGGTGTTCTCCAGGTCGATTTCCGCGAGGCGCAGCAGCGCTTTCGCCGCGGCGACCGAGGCTTCCAGGCCCGAACGGCCCACGACGACGGTGCGGACATCTTGCGTTCCGATTGCGCGACCTGCTTCCGCCTGCCGGACTGCCGCCTCGGCGGCGAGCAGCGTTGCGAGCGTCTGATCGCGTTCCCGTGCGGAGATGGATCCATCGGCGACGAGAGTCTCGGCGCGGCGCATATCAGCGCGTGCGTGCTCGAGTTGCGCACGCGCCGTCGCGATCGCTGCATCCTGGCTTTGAGTGGCCGTCTCGCGCGAGACCTGCGTCTGCGTGGAATTCCGGAGCGCGGCTTCCTGCGCGTCGACGTTCGCCTGCGCCTGGGCGACGCGAGCCCGATAGATTCGATCATCGATCGTGGCGAGCACTTGCCCCGCCTTCACTTCTGCGAAATCCTGAACGTTCACCAGCGTGACGTAGCCATTCACCTGCGGGCTGATGACGGTGACACGTCCACGCACATAAGCGTTATCCGTTTTTTCGCGCAGGCCGGCAAAAGGCGGCAGCCGCCAGGCGTAGAGAATTGCGAGCACACCGAGCAGGGCCACTGCGGCGATGGCGATCACCGTCGCTTTGTTGCGGGCCGGGGGTCGCCAGCCCGTCGGCGCGGCCCCGACCGGCGCCTGGGGCGGGGGCTTCTGTTCTGGTTCTGGTCCCGGCGCAGACGTCGTCGTTTCGCTCATATCATCGCCTCTAGACTTTCGATGCCTTGGCTTGCGCCGCAGCCGCTTCCTGCATCTTCTTTTGGAGGAGCACGACCGGCGAAATCTCGCCGCGTTTCCAGATGGACCACCGGATGTAGATTCCCCACAGCACCGCGAGGACGGCGAGCACGCCGACCAGCATGAACACGTCGTTGAACGCGAGAATATTAGCCTCCCGCGCGACCTGCTGGGCCAATACCCCAGCGCCGCTGGCCGCCCGCAGTGCCGGGTCGGAAATGGTGCCACCCAACTGGGCCGCGCCGGCCTGGATGCGCGCGGCAACGATCGGATCGCTCAGCACGATCGACTGGACCAGCTCATGCGAGTGGATCTTCTCGCGCACCGTCTGGAACGTCCCGAGCAACGCGTTGCCGATGAGTCCGCCGACACTCTGGCTCATGGAAAAGAGCACCACGAAGCTGACGAACTGCTTGCCGCCGGTGAGCAGCGTGCGCGCAAAACCGATGACGATGGCCTGCGCGAGAAACAGCAACGAGGCGAATCCGATGATCGCCTGGCTGAGATAGAAACTGCTCGGCCGGGTGAGGTTGTTGGAGGAGGCATCCATGAAGGCGGCAATCGCAATCAGCACGACCGCAACGTTGATCGGGGTCGCAAGGTCCTGCGGTTTGAAAGTGATGACGGCGGTGAGCAGCCCGGCGAGCGACGCGGCGACGACGATCAGGTTGAGCGTGATCATCTGGTCGTTGAGCATGCCGACAACGGTGAGCAGCCCAACGGAGCCGAACGCTTGTTCCGAAAGGAGTACCCGCACCGAGGCAGCGACGAGTATGAGCCTCACGAGCTCATGCGTCCCGAGCCAACGGGTGTCGATGAGAGGATTGGCGCGCAGATGCTCGACGATGAGCCCGGCGCCTAGCAGCACGAGGCTGGCCGCCAGCGCGTAGCCCATCCAGTCCCGCTCGAACCACCATTCGATGCGGCCTTCGGACAGGACGGCGATCAGCAAACACACCGCCGGGATGAGCAGGATGCAGGTGAGGAAGTCCAGTCGCTCGAACACTTTCTCGCGGTTACTCGGCGGCAGCGGCAACGCCCACACGGCACCCAGGCTCAGCAACGCGAGCCCCAGCTCGAACCAATAGAGCATGTGCCAGTCGCCCCATTCGAGCAGTCGGGGGGAGAGGGCGCGCGCCAGCGGGGTGGCGAGTTGGGGGATGCAGATGCCCATCATCACGCCGCCCAGGCGCTTGGCCGGCAGCATGCCCTGCAGGAAATAGAGGATCGTCAGGGTGGTGAGGGCACTGGCCGAAAGTCCGCTCGCGGCGCGAACCAGGACCGAGGTCCAGAAGCCATGCAGGAACAGGTGCAACAGCGTCGACAGCGCATACCCCAGCAGCGCAATGCGAATGAACGACTGCAACCCGAATTGCTGGCGATATTTCACCAGCAGCAGGTTGGCCGGTACGTTGGTCATGAAATAAGCCGCGGTCAACCAGGCGCTCTCGTTCGTGTAGAGCCCGAGCGTTCCCTGCGCAAAATTCAGGTTCACCGTGACGAGCGCGTTGCCCAATCCGCCCGTGATTCCGATGAGCGCCCCGACGGCCAGATACCCCCGGCGGCGGGACGCAGGGTGGTCCGGGTTGGCAGGGGCCCCCGGCAGCGTTGGCCGCTCATGCGGTTTGAAAACGTAGGCCGGTGCGTCCGTATTCACGAGGGCGGAGATAGCACAAAGCGAATCCGCACGTATAGAAGCGAATCCGCGCGCCGCGGCAGTGCCCGGGCCGCCTGTTCACGGCGCTGGCGCCTCCATTACAGACAAGCCCTGAACTCCAGTACGGACAAGCATGAGCCGGCATGAACCCTCTACCGTGATGCTTTCACGAGGGGGAAATCATGAGAAAAATTCAGGCCGCCGTGGCCGCTGCACTGGCTGGCTCGCTGGCGGGGTCCCTGGCCGCGCCTCGCGCGTTCGCCCAGGACGCAACAGACGATGCCGGTGACGTCGCTGAAGTCGTCATCACCGGATCCCACATCCTGCGACGGGATTTCGACGCGTCGAGCCCGATCATGACGGTCGATTCTCAGGTGCTGAACACCATCAGCACCGTGGGCACGGAAACGGCCCTGAACCGTCTGCCTCAGTTCACTCCGAGCGGCACGCAGTTCGATACGAGCTCGGTCAGCGGGTCGGCCACCGCGAGCCCCGGCATTGCGACCGCGAACCTGCGTGGACTGGGCGCGAATCGCACCCTGGTGCTCATCGACGGGCGACGAGCGCAGCCAGCCAACGCCACGCTGGCTGTCGACCTCAACACGATTCCCAGCGCGGCGATCAAATCCATCGAAGTGATTACGGGCGGCGCGTCCTCGGTGTATGGCGCCGACGCCACCGCGGGCGTCGTCAACTTCGTCCTGCGCGACGATTTCCAGGGCCTCGAGTTCAACGCCCAGTCCGGCGTCACAGAGGTCGGCGACGGCGCCGAATCGCGCCTCAGCGTGGCCATCGGCAAGAATTTCGGGGACGGCGAGGGCAACGTATTCCTCGGTGTCGAGGTGGCTCGCCGCAATGAAGCGCAATACGCCGGTCGCGATTTCTACGAGCGCGGCTGGCGCGATCCCGGCACGGTCGGTTACGGACTGATCAATCAGGCGGGCTATGCCGCCGGCACCAACGCTCCGTCGCAGGCGGCGATCAACAGCTTGTTCCCGAACCAGGTGCCCGGGACGGTGAGCTCGGCGAATACGTTCTACTTCAATTCCGATGGCAGCCCGTGGCAGTCGCAGGGTGCGGCGAATTACAAAGGGCCGTACAACCTCGCCATCAAGGTCGGGCCCGGCGGCAACGTCAACGAGAGCTTTCTCGATCGCCTCGCGTCGGACCCGCTGCAACGCTATTCCGCTTTCGGCAAGGCGACTTTCAAGATCAACGACGCCGTCAGCGCGTACGTGCAGGGCACGGTGTCCTCGACGAGTGTGCGCACGGTCTACGCCTATAGTCCCGCGATCACGATCTGGAGCGCGCAGATTCCGGTGGGTGCGGACAATCCCGTGCCGCCGGGCCTTGCCGCGTTGCTGGCCTCGCGCCCGGACCCGACGGCGCCGTGGACGCTGTATCGGCAATTCGATTTCTGGGGCCCGATGGATGGCGACACGAAGACCAACAACTATCAGATCACCGCGGGACTGAAGGGCACGCTGCCGATCTCCGACTGGACGTGGGATGCCTATGCGTCGAACGGCTCGACGAGCGGCACCATCAACACCGGGCACCTGCCGTCGTATCAGCGCTATCAGCGCGTCGTCAGCTCACCGGGATACGGTGCCGGGCTGAGTATTACCGGCAACTACGGCCAGGGCATCAAATGTACGACGGGTCTCGCCATCTTCGGCGGCACGACATCGCAGGACTGTTTCGATGCGATCGACGCCAACCTCGCGCAGACCACCGATCTCGAGCAGAACATCTTTGAGGCGACCGTGCAGGGCAAGGCCGTGGATCTCCCCGCCGGCGAGCTGCGCTTCGCGCTCGGTGCGGACTATCGCAGCAACGACTTCAAGTTCAATCCCGGATCGCTCAATGCATCGAATTCGGTGCTGGAAAATCCGATCGGGTTGTTTGCTGTCAGCTCCGCGAAGGGCAACACGACGGTGAAGGAAGCGTACGCGGAATTGCTCGTGCCGCTGTTGAAGGACCTGCCGGCGATCAAACGACTCGAGCTGGAGCTGGGTTATCGCTCATCCGACTACAACCTTGCCGGCACCGTGAGCACCTACAAGGGCCTGTTCAACTGGACGCCGATCGATGCGCTGCGCTTTCGCGGCGGCTATCAGCGAGCCAACCGCGCGCCCAATGTGGCTGAGCTGTTTCAGGGTGGCACGGTTGGCACGGTAGGCCTCGCGACCGGCGATCCGTGTGCGGTGGATACGGTGGCTCCCTGGGGCAACGTGGCTGCCAACCCGAATCGCACGCAGGTGCAGGCGCTGTGCCGCGCGATCATCGGCAACAGCACTTCCGGTTTCGACACGCGCCCGGGTGGGCCGGGTACTTATGTCGGGCCATTCGGCTTCTTCGCGCAGGACAACGCCATCGTTTCCGGCAACCGCAACCTGGAGTCCGAAAACGCTTCGACCTGGACGTTCGGTCTCGTCATGCGTTCGCCGTTTGATTCCGCACTGGTGCACGACCTGAGCCTCTCGGTCGATTTCTACAAGATCAAGATCACTAATGCGATCGCGCCGACGGATGCGTTGACGGTCTATGCGAAGTGTTTCAATTCCGACGGTGCGAGCAATCCGGGCTACTCCTTGAGCGATCCGGGTGGCTACTGCTCGTTGATTCATCGTGATGCCGTGAGCGGCGATCGTCAGTCCGTGAACACGCCGTTCGTCAACACGGGAGCGATCGAGACTCAGGGAACGGACGTCGACCTCAGCTGGCGCGCGGCCCTCGCGGACCTGGGAATGCAGAATGCGCCTGGTCATGTCTCCGCCAATGTCGTCATGACTTTCCTGGACTACTTCCGGACGCAGGCGACCCGCACGGCGCCGTTCCTGGACAGTGCCGGCACGCTGAATCAGGGCGGGCAATACAAATGGCGCGCGTTCAGCACGCTGGGCTATTCGTTTGGCAACTTCGATACAGGACTCACCTGGTTGCACTTGCCGAGCGCGGATCCTGCGCAAAAGGTTCAGAGCCCGGCGACGGCGATTCTGGGCGTGCCGTCCTATGATCTGTTCGGCGTTCAGGCCGCGTGGAACATGACGCATACGTTGACGCTCCGCGCAGGCATCGACAACGTGCTGGACAAAGAGCCGCCGGTCGTCGGCGCCAATCCCGGCGTCAACAACGCAATGGGCAGCACGATGCCGGGCTACTACGATGTGTTGGGCAGACGTTATTACGTCGGCGTGAAGGCGAGCTTCTGATGCGAGAGCTCAAGAGAACACTGGGATACGCCGTGTGTGCTGCCATCGCAGCGGTTGCGGCAGGGTGTAGCAGCGGCGGTTCTGGCGATAGCGCGGGTAATGGCTCGCACGCGGCGGACGAGCAGGCGATTCGTAATCTAGTGGTGCAGACGGTGGAGGCCGCAGGTCGCAAAGACATGGATGCCTATCTGCGTTTCTACGCGCCCAATGCCGCGTTGGTGCTGCCGGGTATACCCATCCAGTACGGCATCTCGGCGCCCAAGCAGAACGGCTTCCCCGAAGGCTACTCCATCAAGATGGACACCGCGAAAGTGGAAATCGCTCGCGCCGGCGACATGGGCTACGCCTTCGGCACCTACGAACAAACCGCGCCGGATGCCAAGACAAAGGTCCTCGCTGATACCGTGGGCAAATGGATGGTCGTCTTCCAGAAACAGCCCGACGGTTCGTGGGGCGCCATTGCCGATACCTACAACGTCGATCCGCCGAAGTGATCCGGAGAGTCCTCATGCGTCTCAGTGTTCTTTGCAGCCTGGTGGTTTCAGCATGCCTTGCGTTATCGGCGCAAGCGGAGACCGTTCTCATCACGGGCGCCAATTCCGGCATCGGGCTTGAGCTTGCGACTCAATATGCTGCGAAGGGCTGGACGGTGATCGCCACGCATCGGCGGGACACCACTCCTGAGTCGCTCGAAGCGCTCAGCGCGAAGTACAAGAACGTGCGCGCGGAGCGCATGGACGTGCAGAAGCCTGAGGACGTCAAGGCACTCGCCACGCGCATGCGTGGTCAGCCCATCGATGTGCTCATCAACAACGCCGGCATTTTCAGTCTCGGGGACTGGCTCGACCGTACGGACAACCGCCAGCGTTTCGGCACCCTGGACTACGCTGCGTTCGATCAATTCATGGAGATCAACGTGCGCGGTCCGGTCGTCGTGACGGAGTCGTTCATCGACAACGTCCGCGCGGGCAAGCAGAAGAAGGTGATCTCGATTACCTCGTCGATCGGCACGATCAGCACACCTGACGTGGCGGTGAACGCTTTCTGGTACGGCACGAGCAAGGCGGCACTCAACAAGGCAACGGTCACGCTCGCGTCCGTGCTGAAACCGGAAGGCATCATCGTGGTGCCGATGCATCCGGGCTCCGTTCGCGTGGAAAAACAGGCCTCGGTGCACGTGCCCGGCATGATCGAAACCCCCGACGCCGTACGGTCCATGATCCGCACCATCGACTCGCTCACGCTGAAGGACACCGCGAAGTTCACCAACTACGACGGCAAGACGCTGCCCTGGTGAATCCAGAATGCGCGCGACAGTGACCAAAACCCCGCGCTCGCCGGTCTATAGACCAATGGCGCTGACCGAAGGGGGCTCATGCTGTCCGCGCGCAATGCTGAATCACTCGATCTGCAGCGGGTCGAACGCGGCCATCGGGCCCGGGCGTGGCGGCAGGCAGCGGGAACGCTGTTTCCCGGTCTCGAAGTCGAGACACTGACGTCCGAGCCCCCGTATGGCTCGATTCGAGGCCGGCAGTTCGGCCAGGGTGAGATCTGGAGCATCCTGTCGCCGCCGCTTTGCGTGCGGTACCAACCGGCCGGCCTGCCGCGCCGCCAGCAGTCAGCGTTCTCCCTGATGCTTCAGGTGCAGGGTGCGACGAGCGTGCGACAAGACGGTCGGCACAGCCTGCTGAGGCGGAACGATCTGTGTGTGCTCGACGGCGTCGCGCCGTTCCAGCTGGAAGTGGCCACGCCGCGTTCGAGCGTCATGTTCCTGCGCATGCCGCGCGAGCTGGTGCTTTGCCGTTATCCAGGTCTGGAGCACCGCACAGCGCAGGCGTTCGATACCGAAAACAGCGGCACGGCGTTGCTACGCCAGATGCTGGTCGGCCTGCTCGAGTCGGCCGCGGCGATGGACGATGAGCAGTGCGCGGTCGCTCTGGTCGGTGCTGCCCATCTGCTGGGGCTCCCGAAGTGGATGCCGGAAGCCAGTGCGCAGACCATTCACTGGCGCGTGCGAAGTGCGCTGATGTGCATCGATCAAAATCTGTCCGATCCGCTGCTGAACGCGACGCGGGTCGCCGAGAAGCAGGACGTCAGCCGGCGCTGGCTCGACGAGATCTTCCAGCAGACGCTCAGCTCGTCACTCGACGCGCAGATCTGGGTGCGGCGGCTGGCGCAGGCGGCCTTCGATCTGCGCGATGCTTCGCAAGCGTCGCGCACCGTCACCAGCATTGCGTTCTCGCTGGGCTTTGCGGATGCCGCGCATTTTGCGCGCTCGTTCAAGCGGCGCTACGGATGCAGCCCGAGCGCCTGGCGCGCGCGGAATTGAGTGGCCTATCGTGGCCGGCCCATCAACGTGCGTTTGCCCAGCAGCGCGCCGACCGCACTGATCAACAGCACAAACCCGCCGGGGAGGGGCACCGGCGTCGGGCTCAATTCGAAGTCGAACGCATAACCCACCGGGCCACCCGTCTCCTGCACCCAGGCGGAATAGATCCCGCTCGGGAGCGACGGCGATCCGAAGTAGAGTCCCGCGAGCACGTCCGTGCCGATCTGGTCGTTGTTGTAATGGACGAAACCCAGCAGATTGGCCGAGCCGCTGCCGCTCGGCGACACCGTCAGCTGCGGGCCAGCCTGCAGGCCGAGGAACGACGCGCCGCCTGAGAAGGTGGTGCTGTTCAGGATTCTCAGCGCCGTGAGGGTCGCGCCTTCCGGAACGACGAAACTGAAATAGTCGCGATCGACGCCCGGACCGGGGTTGCCCGTCATCCCGGCGATGACGTTACTGCCGAGCGCGAAGCTCAGCGCGGTGGGCCCGAGGCCGTCGTTGGACAGGTCGCCGGCCAGTGTTTCATCCCACACAGTGCTTGCTTGCAGTGCTCCAGAAAAGAGCAGCGCGACGACCGGCGCCCACACTCGATACATCTTCATGCTGATACTCATTGCTAAGGTGTGTGGACCCTAATAGAGGCCAGGTTGCAGATTGATGTTGATCGGGTGACGAATGCGCATTCCGCTTCCCGGCGCCCTCCTGCCGATGTCTGGCGGGGCGTTCTGACAAAGCTCGCGGCGTTCACGCCAACTTGATTTGCAACGTACCAGTGAGCGACACCGTGTGACAGTGCCGGAGGGTCCGTTTGAAAACATCACGTTGAGCGTTATCGATCGGAGTATCGGAGGACATCTGGCGCCGACTATGCGGTTGTGGATATCTGGTCAAAGTCATCCATCAGCCTCAAGGAAGGGGTCGCTATGAAATGTCGTCACTGCGGAACGGCGTTGACTCAACAATTCGTCGATCTTGGCAGTGCGCCCCCTTCGAATGCCTACCTGACAGCCAGGAGTATCAAGGCGGTCGAACATTGGTTGCCGCTGCGCGTCCTGGTGTGCAACCAATGCTGGCTCGTTCAAACGGAAGATTACGCCGGCGCCGCAGAGATCTTCCGCGACGATTATGCGTATTTCAGCTCGTTCTCGAAAAGCTGGCTCGATCACTGCGAACGATACGTCGCGACCGTCGTGGACCGATTCCGGCTCGGTCGGGAGTCGCGGGTCGTCGAGCTCGCATCGAATGACGGCTATCTGCTTCAGTTCGTCGCCGCGCGGGGCATTCCCTGTACGGGCGTCGAACCCACGGCGAGCACTGCCGAGAGCGCGCGAGCCAAGGGGCTCGACGTCATTCAGGATTTCTTCGGCGTTCGACTGGCCGGCGAGATGGCGGAGAAGTCCCTCCAGGCGGACCTGGTCGTGGCCAACAACGTGCTCGCGCACGTTCCGGATATCAACGATTTCGTTCGCGGCGTCTCGATTCTGCTGACGAGCTCCGGCGTGGCGACCTTCGAGTTTCCCCACCTCGTGAACCTCGTCGGGCAGAATCAGTTCGACACGATCTATCACGAACACTTTTCCTACCTGTCCCTGTCCGCCGTCACGACCATCTTCGAAGCGAACGGCTTGAACGTGTTCGATGTCGAAGCCACCTCAACGCACGGCGGAAGCCTGCGAGTCTATGCACAAAGCGAGGCCGGAACCCATGCGCGCAGCAGGGCGGTCGTGGACCTGCTCGAACGCGAAGCCGCGATAGGCGTCGCAAGTTCTCCGTACTACGAGCACTTTCAACAGCGTGCCGAGAAGGTCAAGAACGATTTCCTGCGCTTCCTGCTGGACGCGAAGCAGAGCGGCAAGAAGGTGATGGGTTACGGGGCCGCGGCCAAGGGAAATACATTGATGAACTTTGCCGGCGTCCGACCCGACCTGGTTCCGTGTGTCGTCGACAAGAACCCGGCGAAACAGGACCAGTTTCTGCCGGGAAGCCGGATTCCCATTGTCCGTGAAGATCGGATCCGGCAGGAACGGCCGGACTACATCGTTATTTTTCCGTGGAACATCGTCGTCGAAGTCACGCGCGACCTGCATTACGCGAGGGACTGGGGTGCGCGCTTCGTCACGGCCATTCCAGAGTTGCGGATAGAGTAGGCGCGTGACCCGGGCCCTGATCAGCGGAATCACAGGTCACGTCGGCCAGGAACTGGCGGGTCAGCTGCTCGCAGCGGGTGTCGAGGTTCACGGAATCACGCGTGGCACGGGTCCGGTTGCGCGGATCGCCCGGGGCGACGTGCATCTTCACTCGATCGACGGGCGCACCGAAACGCTGATCTCGCTCTTCGAAGCCACGCGGCCCGACATCGTGTTCCACCTCGCCGCGCTTGCGCGGCGCGAGCATTTCAGCACGGATATCACGCCATTCATCGATGCGAACATCCTTCTGGGGACGCAATTGCTCGAGGCGTCCCGAGTCGCCGGGTGTCGAAGATTCGTCGCCGCAGGATCATACCTGCAGCATGACGAGCAAGGCGCGTATCGCCCCTTCAACCTCTACGCATCGACGAAGAACGCTTTCGAAGACATCCTCGCGTACTACGTGGATGCGTTCGGTTTTGCGACCGCCATTCTCACGTTGTGTAACGTCTACAGTGAATTCGATCCACGTCCCACGCTGCTGACGGACATTGCGGCGGCATCGGTGGATCGACCGTTACGCCTGCATGCGGGCGAGGCATGGGTCGACCTCGTCCATGTCGAGGATGTCGCGGCCGCGTTCATCAGAACCATTGATCTTTTCGACGCGCAAACCATCGTCGGTGGAACCATTGCGCGTTATTCGGTGACATCGGGTCGGGAGATGATTGCCCGGGAGCTCGTCGCGCTGTTCGAGAGGATCGATGACCGAAGGAGAGCGATCGAGTCGGGCGTGCGGCCGTATCCGGCAAGGCGAGTGAAACCGTGGCGCGGAGAGGTTGTGCCAGGTTGGGAACCGCGCGTGAGCCTGGAGTCCGGAATGGCGCGTCTGCTGCGCGCGAGCGAGAGGAACTAGAGAAAGGTAGAGACCGGCGAAACATTCGAGGGGCGGGCTGACAAGCACAGACAGGACGTTTGTGCACCATGGAGATCTCATGAAGGCGGTCATTCTGGCGGGCGGATTCGGAACACGTATCAGCGAGGAGAGCCACCTCAGGCCCAAGCCGTTGATCGAGATCGGCGGCAAGCCGATTCTGTGGCACATCATGAAGATATTTTCCGCACACGGTGTGCGGGATTTCGTGGTCTGCTGCGGCTACAAGGGCTATCTGATCAAGGAATATTTCGCAAACTACTTTCTGCACATGGCGGACGCGACGATCGATGTCTGTCGCAACGACGTCAACATTCACTACACGCATGCCGAGCCGTGGAAGGTGACACTCGTCGATACCGGGCCTGACACAGCGACCGGAGGGCGCCTGTTGCGAGTCCGGGAGTATGTGGACAACGATCGGTTCTGCCTTACGTATGGCGATGGCGTCAGTGACGTCGACATCAAGAAGCTGCTCGCGTTTCACGAGCGCAATGGCTGCTATGCAACGCTCACTGCGGTTCAGCCGGCGGCGCGCTTCGGCGCGCTCGACTTCGACGGCGACCACGTCGCCAAGTTCGTCGAGAAGCCGAAAGGCGACGGGGGCTGGATCAACGGCGGGTACTTCGTTCTCGAGCCCGAGATATTCAAGTATCTGTCGAGCGACCAGGACAGCTGGGAGCAGGCGCCGCTGCGACAGCTCGCGGAAGACCGGCAGCTCGTGGCTTATCGTCACCACGAGTTCTGGGCCGCCATGGACACGATGCGGGACAAGGTGCACCTCGAAGAATTGTGGGCATCGAGTCAGGCGCCCTGGAAGGTGTGGTGATGAACTCGCAGTTCTGGCGCAACAAGCGCGTGTTTCTGACGGGCCATACCGGATTCAAGGGCTCGTGGCTGTCGCTGTGGCTGCAGAAATCGGGTGCGGTCGTGGCCGGGTATGCGTTGCCGCCGCCCTCCGCCGAAAGCCTGTTCGAGCTGGCGTCGGTGGGCAACGGAATGGAATCGACGCTTGCCGACGTGCGCAATCTCGCGGAGCTCAGGCGTTCCATCGTCCGGTTCGAACCCGAGATCGTGTTCCACCTCGCTGCCCAGCCGCTGGTGAGACTGTCTTACGAAGAGCCCGTCACGACGCTCGAGGTGAACGTGATGGGCACGATTCATCTGCTCGAAGCGGTGAGGGCGACGAAAGCGTGTCGCGCCGTCGTGGTCATCACGAGTGACAAGTGTTACGAGAACAAGGAATGGGAGTGGGGTTATCGCGAGAGCGAGCCGATGGGCGGGTTCGATCCGTACTCGAGCAGCAAGGGCTGCGCGGAATTGGTGACCTCGGCCTACCGGCGCTCCTATTTTGAATCGCTCGCCGGCAGGCACGTCGGCCTTGCGAGCGCGCGTGCCGGCAATGTGATCGGCGGCGGCGATTTCGCCAGGGATCGGCTGATCCCCGATCTCATGGCGGCGATTCAGAAAAGAATGCCGTTGAAGATCCGCTACCCGGATGCGATTCGGCCGTGGCAACACGTGCTGGAGCCGCTGTCTGGTTATCTGGCTCTGGCTGAAAAACTCTGGGCCCACCCACGGGAATTTTCAGAAGGCTGGAATTTCGGGCCCTCGCTGGATGACACCCGGCCCGTGCGATGGATCGTCGAGAAGCTGAGTGAGCTCTGGGGCGGCGGATTTTCATGGGAAATCGACGGCCAGCCCGTGCCGCACGAAGCCCGTTTCCTGACCCTGGACAGCTCGAAGGCCCGATTGAAACTGGGTTGGAGGCCGCGCTGGAATCTGGGACAAGCGCTCGATGCGGTGGTGGCGTGGAACAGAGCCTACGAGCGACGTGAATCGCTGCGAGATGTTGTCGCGCAACAAATCGCCGCTTACGAAAAATCCTGACGGCGGGGGCTAGGGGACCGGTTTGACTGACTGGTATGATGGTATGCCAGTCAGCCAATCACCGACCCATGCACATCGCCAACGATTCCGATCCGCTCGAAACCCGCGAATGGCTCGATTCTCTCTCTTCGGTCGTCGAGCACGCGGGTCGCGACCGCGGCCTGCACCTGCTGAGCGCGCTCGGTCACCACGCTCGTGAGCTCGGCGTAACGGCGAGCCCCGGGCCCTTTTCCGCGTATCGAAATACGATCTCGCTTGCGGACCAGGTCGCTCATCCCGGCGATGTCGCCCTCGAAGAGCGCATCACGGCCATCATGCGCTGGAACGCGTTGGCCATGGTCGTGCGCGCCAACAAGGCCTACGGCGAGTTGGGCGGACACATCGCGAGTTACGCCTCGGCGGCGGAAATCTTCGAGACCGGGTTCCATCATTTTTTCCGCGGGCCCGACGCCCCTCAGGGTGGCGATCTCCTCTTTTTCCAGCCGCACTCCGCACCGGGCGTCTACGCGCGCGCGTTCCTCGAAGGCCGGCTCGATCGCGACCATCTTGCGCACTACCGGCAGGAAGTCAGCGGTCACGGCCTGTGCTCCTATCCGCATCCCTGGCTCATGCCGCAGTTCTGGCAATTTCCGACGGGCTCGATGGGGATCGGACCCATGAGCGCGATCTACCAGGCGCGCTTCATGCGCTATCTCGAGCATCGCGGGCTGGCACAGACCAGCGAGCGTCGCGTGTGGGGCGTGTTCGGCGATGGCGAGATGGACGAGCCGGAGTCGATCGGCGCGTTGACGCTGGCGGCCCGCGAGAATCTCGACAACCTCACGTTCATCATCAACTGCAACCTGCAGCGGCTGGATGGCCCGGTTCGCGGCAACGGGCAGATCATCCAGGAGCTGGAGTCGCTGTTCGTCGGCGCGGGCTGGAATGTCGTCAAGGTGCTCTGGGGCTCGAACTGGGACCCGCTGTTTTCCCGCGACCGCGAGCACGTTCTGTTACGCACGTTTGCCGCGACGGTGGATGGTCAGTACCAGACGCTGGGCGCGCACGATGGCGAATACAACCTCGATCACTTCTTCAACTCCGATCCCGAGGTCCGTCGGCTGGTGGCACATCTGTCCGCGGCCGACATCGATGCGCTGAATCGCGGCGGACATGACTTCCGCAAGCTTTACGCAGCCTTTGCTGCAGCTCGCGAACACCGCGGAAAGCCCACTGTGATTCTGGCGAAGACGAAGAAAGGTTATGGGATGGGCTCGTCCGGCGAGTCCCGCATGACGTCGCATCAACAGAAGAAGCTGGAAACCGAGGCGCTGCGCTACGTGCGGGATCGATTCCACCTGCCACTCAGCGACGAACAAGTCGCGAATCTCGAGTTCTTCCGGCCGCCTGACGATTCACCGGAGATGCAGTATCTCCACGAGCGTCGTCGGGCGCTCGGTGGTTTTACGCCCGCACGGAATCCGGGCGCACAGCGTTTGGCACTCCCATCGCTCGACTCGTACGCGCAGTTCGCTTTGCAGCCGGAAGGCAAGGCGATGTCGACCACCATGGCAGCGGTGCGCCTGTTCAGCGCGTTGCTGAAGGACAAAGCGCTCGGGCCTCGCATCGTCCCGATCGTTGCCGACGAAGCGCGCACCTTCGGGATGGCCGGATTGTTTCGACAGATCGGAATCTACTCGCCTCTGGGGCAGCTCTACGATCCCGAGGATTCCGCGTCGCTCATGGTGTATCGCGAGAAGCGCGACGGGCAGCTGCTCGAAGAAGGCATCACCGAGGCGGGCGCGATTTCATCATGGGTGGCCGCGGCAACGGCGTATAGCGTGCATGGCCTGCCGATGCTGCCGTTCTATATTTTCTATTCCATGTTTGGTTTCCAGCGTGTGGGCGACCTGATCTGGGCCGCCGCCGATCAGCGCGCGCGTGGATTTCTGATTGGCGCGACGGCCGGCCGGACGACACTCGGAGGTGAAGGCCTGCAGCATCAGGATGGGACCAGCCACGTGGTTGCAGCCACCGTTCCCAATTGCCGAGCCTACGACCCGGCGTTTGCCGGTGAGGTTGCAGTCATTCTCGATTACGGCGCACGGCAGATGGTGGAAGAGGGCAACGATGTCTTCTACTACCTCACTGTGATGAACGAAAACTATGAGCAGCCGAACCTGCCGCTCTCCGCGCATTCGGCGGTGATCAAGGGCATGTATTCCTTTGAGCGCCACAGGCCCTCCAACGCATTGGGCTGTGTGCACTTGCTGGGGTCCGGCGCGATCCTGCGTGAGGTGATTGCCGCGGCGGAGTTGCTTGCGACGGAGTGGCAGGTGAGCAGCGATGTCTGGAGCGTGACCAGCTTCAGCGAGCTTGCGCGGGAGGCTCGTGAGACGGCGCGCTACAATCGTCTGCATCCTGACACTCCATCCAAGAAGAGCCATCTTGCAGAATGCCTGGATGAGCCCTTTCCTGTGATTGCCGCAACGGACTACGTCGCGGCGTATCCACAGCTCATCAGTGCCTATGTGAAGCAACCTTTCGTTGCGCTGGGAACCGATGGCTTTGGCCGCAGCGACACCCGCAGCGCGCTGCGTCGGTTCTTCGAAGTCGACCGTCATCACATCGTGATCACGGCTTTGCACACGCTGGCGGGCGAAGGACGTCTGTCCAGCACAATGGTGGCCGCCGCGATCCAAAAATATGGTATCGATTCGGAGGCAGCGCCTCCGTGGACGCGATAAACAGAGGATCCGTCATGGCGAGAGATTGGAAACTGCGCACGCTACAGCCGGAAAACGTCGCCGCGTTACGTCCGGAATCGTTGTTCGATCTGAAAGACAAGGTGGCGGTGATCACCGGGGCAGGGGGCGGGCTCGGAGCGTGGCTGTCGGCCGGTCTCGCGGCCGCGGGCGCGAAGGTCTTTCTCACCGATCATCCACGCAGCTCGACGCAAGACGCCGCTGCCGCGATTCGCGAAGCTGGCGCGACGGTGCATGAGCATCAATGTGACCTGATGGACGCGGACGCTGCTGAGCAGATCGTCGCAGCCACCGTCGAGCGATTTGGCAGGATCGACGTGTTGGTGAACAACGCCGGCACGAATCGCCGCGAGCCGATCTTCGAAGTCTCGCGGCAGACGTGGGATCTCATCTCGACGGTCGACCTGCGACTGCCCTATGAGCTCTCGCGTGCGGCGGCGAAGGTCATGGTGGAGCGCGGAACAGGCGGGTCCATCGTTCACATCGGCTCGCTGAACAACGCGATCGGGCTCGAAGGCGTTTCGGTCTACGGTGCTCACAAGGCCGCGCTGTGTCAGTCAGCGAAGTCGATGGCGGTCGAGTGGGCGCGCCATCGCATCCGCGTGAATGCGCTGTGTCCCGGCTTCATGCTCACGCCATTGTCGAAACCGCTGTGGGACGATGCTCAGCGCGGGACCTGGATTTTGGATCGCAGCCTGCTGCGACGTCCGGGGTATCCCGAAGAGCTGATCGGCGCGCTGCTGCTGCTCGCGTCAGAAGCCGGCTCGTTCATTACGGGACAGACGATGTATGTGGAAGGGGGATGGATGGCCGGGACGCCGTGGTCGGAGCCGCGGGTTGAATAAATGAGAGCGGGGCGCGGGGCCTCGAGGCACGCCGCCACCGTTACCGCGCCTTCGACAAAGCCTTCATACAATCGTGCAGGTGATGTTCGACGACGGCCCGTTCGACGCCGAGGTGTGAGGCAATTCGATCGTGCCCCCAGCCATACACCTTACGCAATGTGACCACGCGCTTGCATTCGGGAGACAACCCCGCAATCGCGAGCATCACTGACGTCAATTCCTCATCGGTCGACATCGAACGCACGGAAAGCGCTGCGAAGGAACGTGTGCCGCCAACGGTGTCGTCATGAAGTCTCATGTCGGCGCTCCCATTTCAGCGGCCGCCTCGGCCGTATCGTCGCATGTTAGTGGTATGATGGTATACCACTTCATAGAAACCGACAATCTGTGCCACACCTCTTATATAGCCGTCAGCCCGCCGTCGGCGTACCAGGCAGCACCAGTGACATAAGACGCTTCGTCGGACGCGAGGAACGCGATGACGTTCGCGATCTCCCTCGGCTCGGCCGCGCGCGCCATAGGGACCTTCGCTAGAAATTCCGCTCGTGTGGCCGGGTTTTCCATCAGCGTCATCACCAACGGAGAGTTGGTCGTCCCCGGGAGCACGGCGTTGACCCGAATGTTCTTCTTCACGTAGTCGATCGCAAGAATTCGCATCAAGCCAAAAGTGCCGGCCTTACTGGTGCTGTATGCGGTGAACGTGGGTGCGCAGGCATGCGTACCGGTTGGCGAAGCTGTGATGACCACCGCTCCACTCCCGTTACGCTCGAGAGCACGCAGGCCGTGCTTGCACGTGAGGAACATGCCGGTGAGATTGATATCGATACACTGCTGCCATGTCTCGAGATCGAGCTCGGTCGCGACCGTGTCCCGGCCAAACAGCATGATGCCGGCGTTCGCGATGAGCGTATCGAGGCCGCCGAAGCGCGTTTCCGCTTCGTTGACGGCCGCTGCCACCTGGGCTTCGTCCGCCACATTCGCGCGCAGTGCGAGCGCGCTCGCGCCGCCGATCTCCGCAATCTCGTCCGCCACTTTCTGGGCCGCTTCGAGGTTCACGTCGACCACCGCGACGCTCGCACCTTCCTCGGCGAGCTTGATCGCCGCGCCCCGCCCGATGCCCGAGCCACCGCCTGTGACGATGACACGCTTGCCCCGCAGCCGTTGACTCACTATCCCCTCTCTTTCTATTTGCTCGTCCGTTTTGCTTTTTTCGCCGCCGCCTTGTTTTCCTGCGCCTTGGTGCCGCGCCAGATTTTTTCGGCCTCCGCGAGATGATCGATCATCGCCGTTCGCGCCACGTCCGGCTTTCGGTCGCGAACGGCTTTCAGAATACGGCGGTGAGCGCGAAGGCCTTCTTCCCCGACATGCGGCTCGGTCATGGATTGGTTGCGCACCTCACGCAACACATCCGCGATCGAATCGAGCATCGCCAGCAGCAGCTCATTCCCGGACGAACGGGTCAGCTCGCGATGGAACTGAAAGTCGAGCTCGGCGGCGGCGGCCAGGTCGCCTGATTTGAGGCTGCGCTCGTGATCGTCGCAGATTCGTTGCAGCAGCTCGAGGTCCGCGGGGAGGGCGCGTTGGGCAGCGAGCCCTGCGACCTGGACCTCGACTGCGCTTCGCACTTCGTTCACCTTGCCGTAGTCGAGGCCATCATGGCCACGCACGAGCAGGCGCATGGATGCGGCAACGTCCCCAGCGCCGAATTCGTTCACTTCCACGCCGCGCCCCGACGTCACGCGCACTAGGCCGCGCGCCGCGAGCGACCGCACTGCCTCGCGAATCACGGTCCGCGAAACTTTGAATTTGTCTCCGAGGTCTCGCTCGGACGGCAGGCGTTCGCCGGCGCGGATCTGGCGGGAGACGATGGCTTCGGTGAGCAGCTCGGCAACCTTGTCGGACAGGCTCGGCTCGCGCGCGACGCTGGTAAACGGATGGGTCGAGATTTCGGCCACGGATGTTTCTACTCTGACGGGGGTATTCCATCGTACCGGAGTCCGGTCGTTCGCCGTATACCAGGAGCCATAACGGTAACGGCTCGTTGAGCACTCCCAATGTGGTATGCCATCATACCGAAATGCTTGAGGGGGCAAGAATGAAAATCGACAGGCGCACTTGTCTCGGCCTGCTCGCTGCATCGGCGACGCTGCCGGCGCTGGCCCAGAAGCCCCAGAAACGCACCGTCGCTCTGCTCTTCGATAGCCTGATTTCGCCTTTCTGGGTCGCGGCCATCGAGCGTTTTCGTCGCGAAATCCAGGCGCGGGGCTGGTCGGCGCTCGAAGCGGTCTCGAACATGGACGACAACCGCCAGTACGCGCAGGTCCAGTCGATGATCCAGCGCGGTGTGGACGGCATCGTCATGGTCCACACCGATGACAAGGCCGTGATCCCCGCGATCCGCGCGGCCAACGCCGCGGGCGTGCCCATCATTCATTTCAACCGTCCGCCGGCGCCGAACGATGCGTATTCCGTTGCCGTCGTGGCCGACAACCGCAAGCTGATGGAAGACACGGTGACCGAGTTGATCGGCATCGCCCGTCAGCGGGGCGGGCGCTATTCGGCTGCGATCCTGATCGGCGACCTGGGTGATGCAAACGGCGTACACCGGCGCGATGGTTTCAACGATGCCATCGGTCGTCACCGCGATATCGTCGAAGTCGTGGCGCGTATTGCGACCGAGTGGAACGCGGACAAAGCGTACGCGGGCCTGGTCAACGCGCTGCAGGCTCATCCCGACATCAACATGCTCGTGACGTCGTCGGACTTTCTGACGCCGCAGATCGAGCAGGCACTTCGGGCTGCGGGAAAGTGGCATCCGGCCGGCCATCCGGAGCACGTGCTCATCGCGGGATTCGACGGCGACGACAACGGGTACCAGAAGCTGGAAGCGGGTTACTACGATGTCGATGGTGTGCAGAATCTCGATTATGAGGTGCAGCTGGCGCTGAAGGCGCTCGAGCAGCTCTGGGCCGGGGAACGGCCTGCGAAAACTCTGATCGATCCGGGTTTCGTCATCCGGCGCGACACCCTGCAAGCGAAGCGCGAGCAGATGTGGGGCTACACCGCGTGGAAAGCGAAGAGCGCAGCCGTTGCGTCAGCCGGCGCGCCAGGCTCGACTGATGTAACCACAACGGGCGCGGGCACGGCTGGCTTGTCGGGTTCCGGCCCAACGGTTGGCGCATCGGCGACGGCTGCGTCGAGCGCGACCGTGTCGGCGGCCGCGGGCATGAAGTGGGGACTCCTCATCGCGGCGTTGGCCGGTTTCTCACACGCAATGTTTTCGACGCACACACTGCACGATGTGCTCCTCGCGATGCTTCCCCTGGCGATTCTCGTTGGCGGCCAGATGCTCGTCTTATTGATCGGCCAGATCGATCTCTCGATGACCGCAATGATGGCTATGGGAAGCATCGCCAGCGCTTCCGTGATGACTCGACACGCGGTGGAGTCCGGTGAGCCAGGCCTGACTACCGCCGGCATCGTGGCCTTTCTGCTCGTCGGCGTTTGCGTCGGCGCTTTCAACGGCGTGTGCACTGCCGTTCTCCGAATACCGTCTTTCATTGTGACGCTTGCAGTCATGATGGCCGGGAACGGTGCGGCCGTGTGGTATGCCTCCACCATCTCGGACACGATCAGTATCGGCGGGCTGCCTCCCGCGTTTCGCTTCATCGGCTACGGCACGGCGGGCGGCATTCCCATCGCGCTGATACTCGGTGTTGCGATATTGGGCGCGATTCACTACGCCTTGTCGCGCACTGTCGCCGGTCGCTGGCTCTACGCGGTGGGCCACAATGCCGAAGCGGCGCGAATTTCAGGTGTTCCCGTGCGCGTGCTGACCATCGTGGCATTCACGGTGTCAGGGCTTTGTGCCGCCGTTGCCGCGATCATCTACACGAGCCGCATTGAGACGGGCCTGCCGACGCTCGGGCAAAACCTGCTGCTGGATATCGTCGGCGCTGCCGTGATCGGCGGAGCGAGTCTATTCGGAGGTCGCGGCAGCATCTGGATGGTGATTGGCGGCGTCGCGTTTCTCTCCGTGCTCGACAAGTCGTTACAGCTTCTGGGGCTGTCTCTGTTCGTGGTGCTTGCTGTGAAGGGCTGCGCCATTCTCGCGGCCGCGATACTCGATGTGATTCGAACGCGTCGGCGGAGCGCGGCGGCATGAGCACAACAGTGCCGCCGACCAGGGTGAAGGTTGAGGGGCTGGTGAAGTCCTTCTCCGGCGTCAGGGTTCTGCACGAGGTTAGTTTCGAAGCGCGCGCCGGGCGGGTGCTGGGGCTCGTCGGTGAGAACGGGTCGGGCAAGTCCACGACAATGAATGTGCTGACCGGCGTGCTGGCGCGGGACAGTGGAACCATGTTTCTCGATGGCGAGCCGTTCAATCCCGGCTCACGGCGCGACTCTGTCGCGGCTGGAGTGGCGTTCATCCAGCAGGAACTGAACGTTTTTCCGAACCTCTCGGTCGCGGAGAACCTGTTCCTGCTCGATCCGCCGCGGCGATTCAGGATGCTGCCGTTCATCTCGCGCCAGAAAATGCACGCTCGCGCGCGCGAGCTGCTGAAGAAAGTGGATCTCGACGTTTCACCGAACGCGTTGGCGAGTACGCTGTCGGCGGGTGAGCGTCAGCAGCTGGAGATCGCGCGGGCGCTGTCCAGCGATTCGCGCATCTTCATTTTCGACGAACCGACCAGCTCGTTGACGACTCGCGAATCCGACCGCTTGTTCGATCTCATCCGGCGATTGCGTGAAGACGGCGCGGCGATCCTGTTCATCAGTCACCACCTCGAGGAAGTGCTGGAGCTTTCCGATGATGTGATGGTGATGCGCGATGGGCGCGTGACGCTGCAAAGGGAAAGCGCAGGGTTGAGCGTCGGCGATCTGGTGCTAGCCATGGTGGGCAGATCGATCGATGCGCTGTTCACCAGTCGTCACACGATGCATGCAACTCAGACTCCGATGCTCGAGGTGACCGGCCTCGCCGAGCCGGGCTTGTTGAGCGGCATCAACCTGCGAGTGGGTCGCGGCGAGATTGTCGGTATCGCGGGGCTGATGGGCTCGGGGCGCTCTGAGCTGGCACGCGCGGTGTTCGGGCTCGATGCGCATCAAGCCGGCGTCGTGCGTATCGATGGACAGGCCGTGGCCAGTGGCAACGTGCATTCGCGTTTGGCCGCTGGCGTAGCTTTTTTGACGGAGGATCGCCGGCGCGAGGGCCTGATGATGAGCGCCTCTGTCGCCGACAACATGTCGTTGGCTGCATTGCCGATGTTCGCGTCTTCCGCAGGGATCAACATTCAGAGTCGGCGATTGTTAGACGCCATTCGGAAGCTCGGCCAGCAACTCAATCTCAAGAGTGGTGACTTCAGAACCGCACCGGTGAGGTCGTTGTCTGGTGGGAATCAGCAGAAGGTGGTGCTGGGACGGTGGTTGTTGCGCGAGCCGCGTCTTTTCATTCTCGACGAGCCGACGCGCGGTGTGGATGTGGGCGCGAAGCAGGAGATTTACCGATTGCTGGCACAGCTCGCGGATGCGGGGCTGGCGATTCTCGTGATTTCCTCGGAGCTCGAAGAGCTCATCGGCCTCTGCAATCGCATTCACGTCATGCGCCGTGGTGAGATCGTCGCGGAGTTTCCTCGCGAGCGCTTCGACCGTGAAGCGTTGCTCCGTGCGGCGTTCGGCCAGGCGCACGTAGCATGAGCGGCGTCATCCACGTTGGAACGATCAGCCGCGTGTTGCGATGGGCGCCGGCCGTCATCTTCGTGTTACTGATCACAGTGTTCGCGAGTCTGTCGCCGCGCTTCCTGACGGCCGATAACTTCGGCGCGATTCTCGTCCAGTCGAGCTGGCTCATCGTCGTGGCGCTGGGAGTGAACTTCGTATTGCTGGCCGCCGGCGTGGATTTGTCGGTTGGGGCGGCAATGTACCTGGCGGCTGTGGCGGTTTGCCTCGGATTGCCGAATGCGCCGGTGTGGCTGGCGTTGCCAGCATCGATCATCGTGGGCGGCGTTCTAGGCGCGGTGAATGGCTCGTTGATCGTTCGGCTCGGCCTGCCGGCGTTCATCGTGACGCTCGCGACGCTGTTCATCGGTCGCAGTGTCGGGCTGTTTTTTTCATCCACTCGGATCGCCTACCCGAACGCTGCTATCGCCGCATTCGGGCGGGACTCGCTCTGGGGCATTCCGATGCCGCTGTGGATTGCTGGCGCGGCGATCGCCGTAGGTTGGCTCTTGCTGAACCGAGTCGCCCTGGGGCCATACGTTCGGAGCATCGGTGCCGATGCCGAAGGCGCACGCCGCGTCGGTGTGCCGACGCGCGCCGTGACCTGGGGCGTTTATGCGCTCTGTGGTGGCTTCGCCGGACTCGGCGGATTTGTCTCGTTGAGCCAGACGTCGGCGGCGTCTGGCGCGTTCGGGCAGAACGCCGAGTTCCTGGCCATCGCAGCCGCAGTACTGGGCGGCACCAGCCTGTTCGGCGGTCGCGGCAATGTCTGGGCGCCGGTTGTGGGGGCCGTGCTGATCATCATCGTGCAGAACGGTCTCGTGATCATCGATGCAAATCCGTATGCGTATCCGGTGATCACCGGCACCGTGATTTTCGTTGCTGCGTTACTCGACAGCATTCGTTCGCGCCTGCAGGCGCGATTGGAGCGGCGAGCGATTCGACCGATCTCCGGTGAGCCGGCCCCGGTTTTTCACTCCGTTGCAACGAGAACGAACCGGTGACGCCGATGGAAGCGCATTCGCCGCATTCCTCGCTCCGTGATCTCATTGGGCCGGGCTACATCGGGCCTATCTGGTCTGGCGGGCAGGAAATTCTGCGGCGTATTTTCGTGACCGTGCGTGATGGGCAGTGGCGAGAAGTCGCACCTACGCAATGGGAAACGTCGGTCGACCAAGCCTCTGGATCGATTGTTTTCAACGCGCGCCACGCGAGCAAGGCTGTGGACTTCGAATGGCGCGGGCAGCTTCATCTAAACGAAGACTCGCGTGAAGTGCGGTTTGCCTTCGAGGGCAGGGCGCTGCGAGACATGGACGTATGCAGAGTCGGACTGGTGGTTCTGCACCCTGTTGATTCGATGGTTGGGTCAGAGCTGTCGGTGCACGGAACGGTGGCGCGTGCGATAGCACCCCAGCGCGTGGTGGACGGTGTTCCGCAGGCGATGACCGAGCCTTTTTCGAGCCTCGTCATCGAGAGGGCCGACTTTGGCCGACTGGAACTGGAGCTCGCGGGCGATCTGTTCGAGATCGAAGATCAGCGCAACTGGGGTGATGCTTCGTTCAAAACGTACTGCACGCCGCTTCGGTTGGGGTTCCCGCGTGTGATGAAAGCTGGCGCCGAGGTCGCGCATAGCGTGGCGGCTCGGTTCAAACCGCCGATGGCGAGTCTCGCGTCGGCCGCGGCCGATCGCGCCTCCAGTGCCTGGCCGAATCGTCGTGAGCGACATGGAAGTGTGTTCCCGATGTTGGGACGTGAACAGGATGCCGCCTCGCTGCTCCGAAACCCGAGCGACAGCCATTTGAGTTGGCATCACATCCACTTCGAAGCCAGTCGGGACGAACACTTCGCTGCAATCAAGACGGCGCTCGATTCGAACCCATCGCTTATCGTGGAGCTGCAACTCGAGGTCGACGCAGAGCATCCGCTCGCGGCCACCTGGGTCACGTTGATCTCGACATATCAGGAGCGCATTGCGCGCCTTCTGGTCTGTGGATCTCGTGGCTCGCTGCCTACAACCCGGGCAATCGATCGCGTGCGTAGGGCAGTCGACGCGGCCGGTGCTCCGGGTCTGCCGTTGCTGGCGAATACTCGAGGATATTTCGTGGAGTTCAACCGGGGACATCGGCTCGAAGCATGCGTTTCTGGCATCGCCTTTCCGCTGAGTCCGACGGTGCATTCAGACGATGTGGCTACGATTGTCGAGAACGTGTCCATCATCGATGACATCGCGGAGACGGCGCGCAGCCTCACGAATCCCTCGCAACTCGCGATTTCTCCGTTGGCGCTTTACTACCCGTCGGGACCTTCAAACGTTCCTCCGGCATTGATCAAGCCGTGGGTTGCGGCGACCCTCTGCTACGCGGGGTTGGCGGGAATCACAACGGTAACGCTATCCGCCAATATGCTGGGCGCTCTGGATGTGAAGCGCCCCGATACTCAACGGTTCATCGCTAGCTTGTTGGAGTGCGCCGGGCGCGAGGTAGTGCCGCTCGACGCACGATTGCCGAGTGGCGTGCATGCGATCCGTTTCCTCGCGCGCGGCGATGGCCTTGGCAGTGCGCTGGTAGCGAATCTCAATCCGCGATCCGTGCAGTTTTCGTCGGTGGAGATTCCGCAATTTGGAACGGCATGGATCGAGCCCGAACATTTACGAGCGTGAGATGATCAAGCGAACGAGTCTGGTGTGGAAGCGCCCCGAGCTGAGCGATGCAGAGTTCCGCCGCATCTGGCTGGCCGAACATGTCGAATACGCGAAGCAACTCCCTGGCGTTCGCGAGTACACGATCGATTTTGTCACCGAAGCGCCTGAAGGCGCTCCTTCAGCCATCGCGACACTGCGCTTCGACTCGCGCGAAGCGCTCGACGCGGCTTTCAGCATTCCGAAGATCAGGGAGAATCTCATGCGTACGCGGGAGCATTTCGCAGCCACTGTGCAGGTGGTGATGGTGGATGAGGTCAGCGTCATCTCGCAGGAACAAGGAGAGATACTGTGAGCGACAACGACTCCCGCGCCCGAAGCCGTGAAGCGCTCGACGGGCCACATCGCGCGGGCGCTCGCGCGATGCTGCGCGCGTTCGGTCTCACCGATGAAGATTTCAAGAAGCCGCAGATCGGCGTGGCGGCGACCTGGAATCGAGTCACGCCGTGTAACGCGGGGCTGGACGTTCTGCGCAGCGCCGCCGCGTTCCGCTTGAATGAGCAGGATGTCGTGGCTTATGAGTTCGACACGATCGCGGTGTCAGACGGCATATCGATGGGCAGCGAAGGCATGCGCGCGTCGCTCGTCTCGCGAGATTGGATCGCGGATTCGGTTGAGCTGGTGATGCGGGCGCAGTCTTACGACGCCCTGCTTGGCATCGCGGGCTGCGACAAATCGCTTCCCGGAATGCTCATGGCGATCGTGCGCCTCAATGTGCCTGCCGTGTTTGCTTATGGCGGCTCGCTGGCGCCGGGTCGGCTCGACAATCGAGATATCTCACTGCAAGACGTCTACGAGGCTATTGGAGCCCGCTCACAGGGGCTCATCAGTGCTGAGGAGCTCACTGCCGTGGAAAAAGCAGCATGTCCTGGAATCGGGACATGCGCCGGGATGTTTTCGGCGAACACCATGGCGTCTATCAGTGAGGCGTTGGGTCTGAGTGTGTTGGGTACTGCCGCGCCACCCGCTGCAGCGGCGGACAGGATGCGGGTTTTGAATCAGGCCGCGGATGCGCTGCTGAATGCGGTGAAAGTCGGAATTCGGCCGTCGGATCTTCTGACCCGGAAGTCTTTCGAGAACGCGACGGCAGTGGCGTCTGCTCTGGGTGGGTCGACGAATGCTTGCCTCCATCTGCTCGCGATTGCCGCTGAGGCGGGGATTGAGTTTACGTTAGCGGATATCGACGCGGTGAGTCGGCGCACGCCGCAGCTTGCCGATATGAAGCCTGCGGGGAAGTACATGATGAGGGAGTTGCACATCGCAGGCGGCGTGCCGGCGGTGATGCGGGAGTTGTTGTCGGCTGAGTTGCTGCATGGGGAGGCGAAGACGATTACGGGGCGAACCTTGGGCGAGGAGGTCGCGATGTTTCCGGTCGGGGACGAGCACCCGGTGCTGCGGAAGATTTCGAATCCTGTGAAGGCGAGGGGCGGGTACGCGATTCTCACGGGGTCGCTTGCGCCGGAGGGGGCAGTGACGAAGATTGCGAATGAGGGGAGGATGAGGCATAGGGGGCCGGCACTCTGCTTCAACTCCGAACAGGAAGGTGCGAACGCCGTGAGGGACGGAAAGATCAAGTCCGGCGATGTCGTCATCCTGCGCTATGAAGGCCCTGTCGGTGGGCCCGGGATGCCGGAGATGACGGCGCTCACGGGAGCGATTGTTGGTGCTGGATTGGGCGCGGAAGTCGCAGTGGTCACCGATGGCCGCTTTGGTGGCGGGACTAAAGGGTTGTGCGTTGGCCATGTTGCGCCAGAAGCAGCGCTTGGCGGTCCTTTAGCGCTCGTGCGCGACGGTGACGTGGTCTCGATCGACATCGAGCGCGGAAGCGTCGAAGTGGAAGTTTCGCCTGAAGAGCTGATGAAGCGCGGCGCGGATTCTCGTCCTCCGCCGCCGCGATATCAGAGTGGCGTGCTAGCCAAATACGCAAAGCTCGTGACGCCGGCTTCTCGCGGTGCTCGCTGCGTTCCCTGAATCGTGAACAGCGGGGTCACCCGCGCCAAGTGAGTCAGACATGAATCGAATCATGCGAGTGCTCTTGCTCGGTCTCCTGCTGAGCACGGTCTCCTCACCCGATTGGGCGGACGATCTCACGAAGTCGATCAAGGTGAGCCCGGACGGCCACTTTCTCACGCAGCCAGACGGGCAGCCATTCTTTTGGCTTGGGGACACAGCGTGGGGGATTTTCGCGCGTCTGACGCGGGAAGAGGCCGACATCTACCTCAAGGATCGCGCGGAGAAGGGCTTCAATATACTTCAGGCGGTCGCTATCGGTGGGCCGTTCGATACGCTCGATGTGCCGAACAGATATGGCGAGCTGGCTCTTATCGATAAGGACCCGCGGCGGCCGAATCCGAAGTATTTTGAGCATATTGATTGGGTCGTGGCGCGAGCGGCTCACTACGGGTTGCGAGTGGCGATGCTACCGGTGTGGGGAGCGAGCCTCGTCGGCGGACTGTGGACGAAGGAGCCATTCTTCACAACCGAGTCAGCACACGAATATGGCCGCTGGATCGCTCGGCGCTATCGAGGGAAGGGAGTCGTCTGGATTCTGGGCGGCGACACCAATCCGCTCTGGCCCAAGGATCTCGACTTCCTGGCGGCAATGAATGGAAAGTCGACGAAGCCGGCCGATATGACGATCATCGACTACCGCCCGATCTACGACGCAATGGGCAGGGGCATCGTCGAGGGTTACGGGGAACCGCCGATCATCACGTTCCATCCGAATCCGGCGAGCTATTCGGGCACGGCGCAGCCGCGGACGTCCCTGTATTTTCACGATCGCCCTTGGTTCAGCATGAACATGCTGCAGTCGAGCCACTACGCTCACGAGTCGACGACGATATTTCCGTGGCTCAATTCGGACTATACGTTGCTCGGGCCGCGGAACTACGAAGCGGTACGGGCGGAATACGATTCGACGCCAACGAGGCCGGTGGTCGATGGTGAGCCGCGTTATGAAGGGCTGCCGGTCGATATCAAGTACGACCCCAAGAAGGGTTCCTGGACGGACTACGACGCGCGTAATGCGGCTTATCACGCGGTGTTCGCTGGAGCAGCCGGACATACGTTCGGCAATACGAGTGTGCACCTTTCGTTCGACCCCTCGATCAGAGAGGCCGATAAGCCACTTTTGACGGACTATCCCGACATCGGCGGATCGTGGCGCAAGCAGCTCAATTCGCCTGGCGCGCAGCAGATGCGCTATCTGAAGGGGCTGATTGTCTCGCGGCCGTACTTCACTCGCATCCCGGATCAAGGGTTGATCGTTGGGGATGCAGGTGCGGGCGAGAGTCACGCTGGCGCCACGCGTGACGAGGACGGCCGCTACGCGCTGATCTATCTGCCGAAGGGTCAGACGGTGAAGATCGACTTGGCGAAGATTTCAGGGAAAGACGTAATGGCCACATGGCTTGATCCGCGCAGCGGCGAGAAGAAAGCTGTCAGTGCGCGCTATAAGGCAGGTGCAGGCCGTACCGCTGCGTTTACGCCACCATCGAAAGGCCCTAAGGACGATTGGGTGCTGATTCTCGAGGACGCCAGCGCGAAGGCGCATTGAGCGTGCGGCTAAAGGGCAAGGCTTGCCTGATAACAGGCGGGGCACGCGGAATCGGCGCGACGACCGCCTGGCTGTTTGCACGCGAGGGCGCGTCTGTTGCCGTCCTGGACGTCAAAGACGACCTCGGGAATGCGGTTGCCGCGGAGATTAGTCATTCAGGCGCCAAAGCCGCATTCTTCCCTTGCGACGTCACCCGGCTCGAAGAGGTCGAGGCGACGATACGGAAGGTTGTGCAGCACTTCGGCGGTATCGATGTGCTTTTCAACAACGCCGGGACCGCCATTGAAGGCAGTGTCGAGAAGCTTTCCGAGGAGGCTTGGGATCGAACCTTCGCGATCAACGTGAAGAGCATGTTCCTGTGTTCGAAGTTCGTCGTGCCGGTGATGCGTGGTCGGGGTGGGGGATCGATCATCAATATGGCGTCAGAGTCGGGGTTGATCGGGTTTCCGATGCATCCGGCCTATTGCGCGTCGAAGGGGGCGGTGATCAATCTGACGCGGTCGATGGCGCTGGCTTATGCGGGCGATCGGATTCGAGTGAATAGTCTCTGCCCTGGGACGATCCCGACGCCCCTTTATCATGAGTTCAATGCGACGCTGCCGAACAAGGAAGAGGTGGAGGCATTGTTGAAGAAGGAGCATCCGTTGGGGTTGGGGACGGAGGAGGATATTGCGTATGCGGCGCTGTATCTGGCGTCGGATGAGTCACGGTATATGACGGGGGCGGCGTTGGTGGTGGATGGGGGGTATACCGCCAAATAGGTCTTTCTAATTGACACGGCGTGCGAGCATTTGTCATTCATATAATCTAGCGAGAGCCATCGGTGCCGAATGCGCCCATGACTTTTGCATATGTGAGTCTCAAGCGATTGTCCGGATGCAATAACCGCGCTTCGTCTATGGTGATGTCACTTTTTGCCACCGGCTTATGCTTTTCCAGAACAATCCACCCAGCGTCATGCTTGGCCGCTTCGCTCGTCAATTTACTGCTGACGATTCGATCGGAGCTCAGGTTCGACTGAAGAGCTGCAGCGTAAAACGGCTCACGACTCGCTTTGAAAGAGTCGATTGCCATCTTTGTGGACGAGGCATATTCCAGAAGGGTTCCGGGCAAGTATACGGCTGCGATCAGCCATAGCCACTTGCGCCGAGGGCTACTATAGATAGCGGATATGTATGGTGTCGCAAGCCAACTCAGCGTCCAAACCGGGATCATCGAGCTCTTGATGGAGTAGTTTTCGTGGTAGAAAAAAAAGAACGTAGACAGCAGAAATAAAATCGAAAGCACCAGCGGCCAATGCAAATCTTTCTGTCTTCGAGCAAACAATATCGCTGCGGTGAGAAGTGGCCAGAACTCGAGACACACGATGAATAGAAAAACGACGAAGGCGAGAGTCTTGTGGTTCAGCCACGATTCATCGAGTGCGCCGAAAAACCGAAACTTTACGTGCTCGTTGCCTATGAGGATCCACCAAAGAGGTAGCGAGATCAGCACGAATACCAGTCCAGCCGCCGGCAGCGCTTGTAGCTTCCTCCGTTTTAGGATGAACCAGGCGATAAACGGAAGGGCACCGAAGGCAGCATAGGGCGATGAAAATACCCCAGACAGGAAAATGAGACCTGAGAGCCCGTGAGCAAGTGTCTTCTTGGATGTCGCAAGGAGATACAGGCCAAAGAGGACCGCCAAAGCACCGAGAAGATGGTTCTGGGGCCACATGTAAAGTGTCACGAAATTCGAGAATTGCAATCTGAAGCCTAAACTGAGGGCCCACCACTCCGAGTGACTTGGTACGAAGTTCAGCTGGGACACCCAGTAGAGGAAGTCGAACCCGCCGTACAAGAAACAAAGGACCAAAAACACCACCCGGTGTTTTGGCTCCGAGAACAGCACCTTCGATGCATAGACGGCAAAATACGTGATAAAGAACGAATACAGAAGTTTCACGAGCCCGAGTGCCTGCTTGACCGTTGAGGCGAGACCGGCGTGATAGAGCGCGGCACCGGGGACCCAAGGCGCGTAGTAGTACCCCAGGAACTGACTACTGTCATACATGGATCGTGGAGGGAACCGATCCGTATGGATGATTGATGAGAGGTTCGGTACATGCATCGGGTCGTCGTTCAGTGGGATTAACGAGTACCCGATCAAGCTTTCGAAAAGATAAGGAATTCTGATCAGGAATAGAACTATAGCGACAGCGATGCTGAAAAGATGTTCGCGCTTGGTCAGCGTTGGATATTCGACTCGGCAAATTGAAAAAATGATGGCCAATAAGATCAGAGAAACGACGTAAAACAACACGATGTTCCTCGCTGCAATCTCGAAGAAATTCATCACGGACATCGTGAGGACATTGGCGCCGAGAACCGATCCAAAAATGATGGGGAGAATGTCTCTTGCGCGGGAGATGACATCCATGTCACTTAGCTCCGAGTTGCGTTGGGCTCGTGAAGTAGCCGGCCCAAATTTCTCCTATTTTTTCATCGGCTGCAACGAAGAACGGCTGAGTCGCGCGAGACCATTCTCCGTGTATAAGCAAAATACAGAGGCACGGTGGAATCGCTCGTAGCGCCGGGAGCTTAACGATGGCAATTATTCCGGGACCAGTCGGCAGCGCAGACCAACTCCCCTATCAAGATCCTGATTCATGGCTGGTTCTCCACTGGCTTTGTGCCCTGGAGCATGCAGCCAGGACTATCGACGCGAGCGTTCTCTAGATGTAGTTGTCCGGCGAGCCGATGTCGGAAGTGGCGGATGCGTTGACACGAAACGATGCGAACGCAAACTGCCGGACGAGCTCCATGTATAGGACGAGCCGGACACAAGACCGAGAAGAGGCTCGAATGTAGAAAATCGTACGGCGGCCTCATCGAGGTGGATATGGACATCACCGGGCAAAACGTTTCTGAACGAAAGCAGGGAACGCTGGTCGACTATTTGAGCCTCGCAAGGCTAGACCATTCGACAAAACACATCTTCATCGTCCCGGGGATCGTATTTGCATATCTCCTTCGTGGAGCCGACCTAAAGGCAGTCGTTCTCGACTTGCCACTTGGATTTCTAGCAGCGATAGCGATTGCTTCCGCAAACTACGTCATCAACGAATATATCGACAGAGACTTTGACAGGCACCATCCTACAAAATCGAAGCGACGTGCCGTTCAGCATGACTTGCGCGGTTATGTGGTTTGGTTGGAGTGGGGCGCATTCGCGATTATCGGGCTTACCGCCGCGCGCCTTGCAAGCCCTACAATGTTTTTCGTTGCATGCATCTTCGCTTTACAAGGAATCGTCTATAACGTTTCACCGCTCCGGACGAAGGACAAGCCATACCTGGATGTGATCTCCGAGTCCATTAACAACCCACTTCGTCTCATGATCGGTTGGGCCATGGTAGATCCGACTACGATGCCGCCTTCGTCCGTGATTCTCTTTTACTGGCTGACCGGCGCATTTCTGATGGCAGCAAAACGCTATTCAGAGTACCGGGAAATTGTCGCTTCGCATGGCCGCGAGCTCCTGGTTCGCTATCGAGCAAGCTTTTCCGGTTACTCAGAGGTGTCGTTGGTCACGTCTTGCTTCGTATATGGCCTGCTTTCGACGTTCTTCCTCGCCATATTTCTGATCAAATATCGTGTGGAATACCTGATATTGATCCCGGCGGTAGTTTCGCTCTTTGGCTATTACTTGGCCCTCTCAATGCGACCCAGCTCCGCGGCCCAGAATCCGGAAAAGCTATTCAAGGATCCGCGATTGATAGTGTTGGTCTCTCTGTGCGCCATCTTGTTCACAATAGCAACGCGTGTAGACATGCCGGCCCTGTTGGTACTTGCAGCACAACACTACATTACGCTGTGACAATGGCACTAGGGGCGTCTCGCTGGCATGTCGCGTTGGCGGCTCGATAGTGATGCGCGCCGTCGCGGCCAAGATAGCGCGATATGCTGTTTCCGGAGGCGCTGCGGCTGTCGTCGATATTGGTGGATTTAGTGTTCTGCACTCAGCGCACGTCAGCTCCATACTGGCGGCCGCATGCAGCTTCGTCACCGCTACGGTAGTGAATTACGCTCTAGCGTGTCGGTGGATTTTCGGTGCCAGCCCGTCGGCGCTTGGATATGCGCTCTTCTTGAGCGGGGCGTCGCTAGGACTCGTGATCAATGTGTCGGTGACTGCGGCGGGGGTGTCGTGGCTCGATTTGCGGGCGCCGATTGCAAAGACAGTTGCAGTCGCTGTGACTTTTTTCGTCAATTTTTTCTGCAACAATAACTTGATATTTCGCGGCCAGTCGGCCGCGAGCGCTAGCCGCCAGCGCGATAAATGATCGTCGCTTTGGCTCATCTGTGGGATTCGCGAGATGGTACAACGAGCCCCATGTAGTAGGCGAAAAAAGCGTGCGCGTCCGAGCGAAGGCAGACAAAGGCATTCGGCGGCGCTGAGGTAGTGCGTGTCGCACCTTTGTCGTCCACCTCGACGTGCGCATGTTCGACCGGACACAAGCTCGGATTCGTCACGAATGCGACGGCCATGGGATCGAAGAACACCGGCGTGGTGTTCCCCCAGAGCACGTAAAGCAAGCTCAGGGAGTTCGTCAGAGGTTCTCCCCTGGAGAACAGCGTTCTGCGTTTCACGTCGTCCAGGGCAAGATGAATGGTCGAATCGAAGGTGATGACGTACAGAGGCACGCCGGATTTGAACAGCTTCTGGGCCGCCTCGATATCGACTTGAATGTTGTACTCGGGGCCGGGTTCCAACGTGTCGCCGAAGGCATCTTTGGCGCGTCCGAACCAACCTCCCATCATGACTACGCGTTTGAGCTTGCGGAAGCTCGCCACGTCCTTGTCGATCAGATCGCCAATGTTCGACACAGGACCGATTGTCAGGAGAGTCACCTGTCCGGGAAAGCGGTGAATCTGTTCGAGGATGAAGTCCGTCGCGCTGGGATACGATGCTCGTAGCGAGGCTGCTTTTTCGCCGTATCTTGTTTGAGGTCCAATGAATGTAGTGGGAAAGCCGTCGTTCGGCGACTTGGTCTGACGTCCCACGGCTACGGGAATATCTGAGTGGCCGGACTCTGAGAGCATCCGATCCAGGATCTTGGCCCGGGCAGTGGTGTTACCCGAGTCAGTCGTAAATCCCAGTATCTCGAACTCCGGAATGCTGAGTGCCAAGGCAACGGCGAACGCATCGTCGACATCACTACCGATATCCGTATCGATGATGACCTTGTGTCGCTCGGCCAACTGTGAGCTGCTGGCGGCTCGCTCTGCCGCGCTCGCCTCTAAGGCCGTCAGGAGCAACAGAGCTGCGGTGAATCCGGAGCGGAGTTTCGGAGTCCGATAGGTGAGCGCCTGACTTTGCCTCTCGTCTTTGTGCATCCGCGTTATCGCTCGATTTATTGTGGCTGTGAGGGTCTGGTTGCGGCGGGGCCTCATCGACAGGTGCGCGATTGTCACCGCCTCAGAGAGCTAGACGATCCAACCTACGATCTTCCCGTACTCCTATCGGCGTCACTGGACATCAAAATCGAGACATATGCAGATTCTGGGGCAAGCGGTGACGGCCGGTCGGCGCGGCTGCCAGATCGATCAGTCCACTAACGGAATGCGCTGATTAATACGTCTGAAGGTTGCGGATGTAGGTGCGACAAAGCGCTGCAAGCGTGGTAGCGCGAATCGAAAGAAGCTGTGCGCTAGTGCGCCATTCATGTGCGTCCCGCGCTCAGCTCTCATCGGCCCGACAGATCGGAAGAGTTAATGGTAACGATCAGTTCGTATCCGTTCGCAGTAGCCCTGTGTGTCGTCACCATGCTGTGCTGGGGCTCATGGGCGAATACTCAGAAACTCGCGACGAAAGAATGGCGCTTCCAGCTCTTCTACTGGGACTATTCGATCGGCGTGCTGCTGCTTTCTCTGATTCTTGCTTTCACACTAGGGAGCCTCGGTGCCGAGGGTCGTCCGTTTCTTGAGGATCTGAAGCAGGCGCAGCTGGCCTGGCTCGGCTCGGCGTTTATCGGGGGTGTGATCTTCAACCTGTCGAACATCCTGCTCGTTGGGGCCATAGATATCGCAGGACTGGCCGTTGCATTCCCGATTGGCGTGGGTCTCGCGCTCGCTCTGGGCGTTGTGACGACCTATTTTGCGACGCGCTCAGGAAATGTTCCTATGCTCACGGCCGGCGTCGCGTGCATCCTCATCGCGATTGTTCTCGACGCCATTGCCTACAGCCGGCTTGCATCCGCGTCGCGGCGGCGACCGGTCTACGGAATCGTTCTGTCGGTGGTCGCCGGCGTCCTCATGGGTTGGTTCTACAGTTTTGTCGCTCAATCGATGGGAACGCTGGATCCGTCAAACGGGGAGCTGACGCCAGGAAAGGTCTCGCCATATACGGCACTCGTGCTTTTCTCATTGGGTGTGTTTCTGTCGAGCTTCATTTGGAACAGCATCGTGATGGCCAAGCCGTTTCAGGGAGAGCCTGTTTCATATCGTGAGTACTTTGCCAACGGCAGTCCGCGCCTGCATATGGTAGGGATCGTGGGAGGAGTCATCTGGAACATTGGGATGGGTCTCAGCATGGTCGCCAGTTCTGCCGCCGGCGCAGCGCTTTCGTACGGACTGGGGCAGGGTGCGACAATGATCGGCGCCATTTGGGGCGTTTTCGTCTGGAAAGAATTTGCCGGAAGCCCCAAGGGAACTGGCTGGCTGCTCTTCGGGATGTTCGCGTTTTACCTGCTAGGTTTGGGCATTCTGATTGCCTCAAAACCGTAGTCGATCATGAAACCCAAGATCGTCGTCGTCGGCAGTTCGAACACCGACATGATCATTCGGCTGAAACGTGTGCCGCGCTTGGGCGAGACGGTGCTCGGCGGAAACTTTCTAACGGCCGGAGGAGGAAAAGGTGCCAATCAGGCCGTAGCGGCCTCACGTGCGGGTGGTCGGGTGAGTCTCATTGCCCGTGTCGGGCAGGATTCTCTCGGGGACGAAGCTATCAAGGCATTTCGGAAAAATGGCATTGAGGCCTCGTATGTGACTCGTGATCGAGATCTGGCATCTGGAGCCGCGCTGATCTTTGTCGACGGCCGCGGAGAGAACTGCATAGCTGTTGCGAGCGGCGCCAATGCCGGGCTGTCACCTGCACAGGTGCATCAAGCTCGTGCGGTCATTTCACGAGCGAAAGTCCTGTTGCTGCAACTCGAAACGCCCATGCAGACGGTCATTGCCGCGGCGCGGCTAGCTAAAGTTTATGGGGTACAAGTGATCCTCAATCCGGCTCCGGCGCGGCGGTTACCAAGTGAACTCTTGCGTTGTGTTTCGATTCTGACCCCGAATGAGTCGGAGGCAGAGTTGCTTACAGGGATTCGGCTGAGTGGATTGGCAGCTGCCAAAAAAGCGGCAAATAAGCTAGTGGAACGAGGCGTCGGAACGGTAGTGCTTACTCTTGGCGCGCGTGGTGCGCTGATTGCCAATGACGAGGTTACGCAGGTAGTTCCAGGCTTTCGGGTTAAAGCCGTCGATACGACTGGCGCGGGCGACACGTTCAATGGCGCTTTGGCCGTTGCACTTGCGGAAGGCAAACCTCTCTCCGAAGCGGTGCACATAGCCAATGCTGCGGCGGCAATTTCTGTCACACGCGTTGGTGCCCAATCATCCGCGCCGACGAAGCAGTCTATTGCGCGATTTCTTGGACGAGTTCGACGCGGTCCACGCGCGGTGCAGAATAAGCCGGCGTGATGTCGGTCATTGGCTAAGTGTAGCCTAGGTAAGGTTCGTCTATTCGCCTGACTAATTGAACAAAAAACAGCGAACGTGCCGCCGTGATCAATCAGAGTCGAGGCTTCCTGATCGAGTATGGGCGTCCGGCAAAGGAAGGCCGCGCTTCATTGCGTGGCGACTTGCCGAATATGCTCTGGGAGCCACTGCGATCATCGCAGCACGCGGCAAATGGGGCGATGTTCGCAAGGGTCGCGAGCTCGCCGCCTGGCTTGGTCTCGTGCCACGTCAGCACTCGACTGGCGGCAAGAAACGCTGCCAGGCATCAAAAAAAGGAGATCGCTACATTCGCGTGCTCCTCATCCACGGAGCCAGAACCGTTTCGTGAAGCTTGAATTGTGAGAATCACGAGCTCGGACTGTGGATGACGCAGCTCGAGCAGCGTTCACATCGAAATGTTGTTGCTATCACTCTCGCCAACAAGATCGCGCGCATTGGGGCCGTTCTGGCACGTCAGGAGACGTATCGTTCCGCAGCTGCGATCGCGATGTAAGCGGCAAACGACCTAACGGCTTTCTCAATCTCACCGGGCTCTGCAGAGACTTCATGAGGATGGCAGTACGGTCAACCCACACGCCCCAAGCCAGTCCGAAAAACGCCCCTCGAGGCCCGGACAATTTATTAGGCCAAACGTGCGCGGATATCCATCGTGGCCAGAAGCGTCAGACCCTTCACAAACAGGCAGGATACATTCTTCCAGACCGACGAGCCTCACCCCTCCAAAGAAGTCCTTGAAAACGCGGGGCGGACCATACATTTTTCGTATGCCCCGCTCCAACATTGCTTCGCCGTACGCCTCCAGCTCTTTGAGCTGCTTCGCGTACTATTGCCTCTGATCCTGAGGATTGGCACGCAGAGCGTTCCCTCGCTTGCCATCCTCAACCAACTTCTCGATCTCAGAACGCGGCGCATCGTGAGCTCGGCTCGCCTCCGCTACCATCATATTCCTCTGAATAATGTCCATACCAGCTCTTCCGGCGGGCCGTCCAGCGTTTGATCTCGTCGTCCATCAACGTGCTCATGTGAACTCCATTCACGATTACACCTGCGCGGGAAATCAAGAGGTCACTACATTCATTGGTTCCATCTCGGAAGCACGGCCCAAGATCTAAGTCTGTGGAAGCGGTCTGAGTCAGATCAGGGCGCGCAGAAATTACGTCGCCTGTTAGGCCTTAAAAGTAGGGGCCGCCGGCGTCGTCGACAGTATCTGAGCAGCTCGGAAACCAGTTTGGTAAGTCCGTGAAACCAGCGCGGTGCGGGTGCATCCCAGGCGTGGGCGATGGCAAACCAGAAGTGAAATGTTTGGCTATCGTGAGCCAGCCACGCGCGCCAGGTAGCTATCAACGTGATCGGCAGCCGCTACTGCTCCTTCTGATTCGGCAATCCGCTGTCGCATTTGATCGACCCTTTCCGGTAGGCGGGGGTCGCCCAGCATCTCCCTCACCGTATCTTTCAACGTCTCTGCTCCAAAGCGTTCCAAGAGTAGCGAAGTTCCGAGCCCTAGTTGCGCGAGGCGATAAGCAACTTCGTGTGTATAGGGAGTGGCGGCAATGGCGAGGACGGGGACCCCTGTGCTCAATGCCTCGAGGGTGCTACCCATGCCGCCGTGACAAGCAAACAGGTCGACGTGCGGGAGAATCTTCAGATGGGAAATGCTCTCGTTGATTTCAAAGTTTGAGGGGAGTCGTCCGAGTGAGTGAGCGGACGTGCGATCTCCGATTGACAGAATGCATCGGTATTCGGTGTCGGCAAGTGCATCGACGAACATTCGGAAATAGAGATCGTTCGAATACTGCGTTTCCGGCAGACCTGAGTATCCGGATACCAATATCGTCGGCCTTTTGTCGTCACGGCTCCGTTTCGCAAGGCGCGGCTCTCGCGCGCGGAGTCCCGCAGCAAACAGGAAGCGCTTGTCGAAGAGCTCGCTCTGATACTGAAACTCGCGCGGAATGAAATGAATGTTGAGTTCCTCTACATGCCACAGGTTTCCACTGTCATACAGTCCAAGCCGTGCCAGGAACGCGTCGAGTTTTTCAGCATAGGTAATGAGGCTCGGCGGATTCATCCCTATGCCGTTACTCCAGTACCTCGTGTTCCCGTGATAGGCGAAGTGAGGCGAGAGTTGGGCGGCCGGTACAGTCACCCGGTGGGCGATCACGCGCGCCGGAACGCAGTATCGGTTGTATAGAACAAAGTCCGGCTCGTCGTTCTCGTAGTACGGGCAGACCTGGCTCAGGAAATCAGTGCTGCTTGTCACGAAATGGGCCCACTCGAGTTCCGTCGTGTCAAGTCGGCTCGAATCACTAAGTGAAATCTTGGACTTCGCCTCGTTCTCAGCGCGAAGTGCCCAGTCAACAGGCGTTTCAACGTACGGGACGACTTCACCTCCCGCATTTGAGAAGACCTTCGAGTATCTGTTAATCGTAGGACATGTCACTCGGTGGCCACGAGAGGTCAACTCAGAGCAGAGCGGGAGCATGGGATTGATGTGTCCGTTTCCCATGAGAGTGAACAGTGCGATGTGACGCCGCTTCATGCTTTCCATCCCTGCGATCGTTGTTCCATAGACTGTGGCAGCCGTGACGCATGGCGGTCAACCAAGAAATTTCGGCTATGTACATTCCATCCTGCAGGATCTGAAACACGGCTCGCGCGAAATCCTTCAATGCAAGAACGCGGTGAGCGACACCGTCGACTGCAACGACATGTCGACATCGAATTCATGGGCTTGGCTCATGCGAGCTGAACCCTGTCGGACGGGGATTGACGTTGAGGGGTGTGCGCAAAAAACTGCCGAGCGGTTCGACGAATCCGCGGCGTGGACCTGGATTGCATGAGACTGCACCGTAGCGGGCCAGAGCTGTACTTCATTGTTCTCTATATTTCGACGAGTGAAGTTGTCGTGCGGCCGAAGGAAGATCTATGACGGGCTCACATATTGCTGTATTCGAGATTCCCGCAACTGGGCATATAAACCCAGCGCTTGGATTGTGTGCGGAGCTCGTCAAGCGTGGGCACCGTGTTACCTTCCCGACCGGAGACGAGTACGAAGCGCGTGTAAGGAAAACTGGCGCGACGCCGATCCTAATCCGGTCTGTGAAAGCTTCTGACACATTGGGTCTGACTGGGATATTCGACAGGATGCAGATCGATGATCCGAACTGGTGGCCGGCGTGTGCCAGTGTTCTATATCCTTGGTTCATGCTGAGCGCTGCGGCGACGGTGGTTCAGCTGCGGAACGTCTATGACCAGGATCCGCCGGACCTGATTTTGTACGACCGGCTCGCGTTCGCTGGGCGGATCATCGGTCGGCGTCTGAATGTGCCGCTGATTCAGATATACCCGCATTTCGCGTACTACCAACGTTCGCTCTTTCGCGAGAAGGGAGTCAGCGAGAATCCTGAGCCCATGCTAGCGCTTGCAAAGCTGCTGGACACATTTCTTTCGGCGTACGGGATTCATGAAGAGGGGAGTCTGTGGCATACGGAGGCTCGAAACATCTACTTCATTCCGAGGGAGTTTCAGTTCAGCTCGGAATGGTTCGATGAGCGCTCCCGTTTCGTCGGCGCCTGCCTCAATCGCCCATTCGAATTGGCATGGAACGCGGCGCGTCCCGGCGCACCAATTGTTCTGATATCGGATATGGTCGGCGCTGGAACCGGCTTCTTCGATGTATTCGTCGACGCGCTTCGGACCCTCAACGTTCGGGTCATTCTTTCTATCGGTCAGGATGCTGATGCGGGTTCGTTGCAGGACCTACCGTCAAATTTTGAGATCAACCGGGACGCTTCCCACCTTGAGATTCTGCCGCACGCAGCGTTGTCGATTTGTCAGGGGGGAATGGGGACCACGTTGGAGGCGCTGTATCACGGGGTTCCGGTGATTGCCTTGCCTCTCACTCGTTTCCACGAAGAGGTTACCTATCGTACTGTGGAACTCGGTTTGGGGTATAGCCTACCGAGGCTCCGCGCGACATCGAAGATGATCAGGGAGTGCGTGCAGCTGGCTCTAACCGATGCCGCCATGGTCCGCCGTGTAAAAAATATGCAGAGGGTGTTCGGCGCATCGAACGGCGCAAAGCTGGCCGGAGATTGTGTGGAGGAGATTCTAGCTTCGAGACGCGGGCGATCCTAAATGGAATGTGCACGATGGCCACGCGATTACCAACGGTTGATGAGCACGGCACGATCCGATTGCCAGCCTTTGAAGTTCCGCTTTCCACGTATATGAGTGAGCGCGCAAGGAGTGTTTTCATTGAGCAGTCCCTAGCTGGGTTTCCCGGTTCGTTGAACGAGTCTCAGAGTATCAACGAGATGCGGAGGGTCGTTGACAGGTATCACGCCCCGGGGGTGATACGTGCTCGGGAATTGTTCCCAGTGGAGGTGGAGACAAGTACTGTCGGTGGAGTCCGGGTCGATCGAGTCACTCCCCGTGACGGCCTTCCAGAAAGGAATCGACGACGAATACTCATCAATCTCCACGGCGGAGGTTTCCTGACTGGCAATGGACTCGTGGGCCTGGCGGAGTCAATTCCGATTGCGCACGTGGGGCAAGTCTGTGTCGTCAGTCTCCATTACCGGATGGCGCCGGAGTGCAAGTTTCCTGCAGCAAGTGAGGACGTCGCCTCCGTCTACAAAGATCTGTTGAGTCGCTATCGGCCACAGAACATTGGCATTTACGGCTGCTCCGCCGGCGGCTTGCTGACAGCGGAGTCTGTCGCGTGGTTTCAAGTGCACGACCTTCCGACCCCAGGAGCGATCGGAATTTTCTGTGCGGGAGCAGATTCCACTTCGGGAGGAGACTCCAGCTATACCTCGACACAGCTAAACGGAGCGTTTCTGTCGGCGCCAAAAGTGCAAACCGCGCTGGAGACGCCATCACCGTATTTTGAATTAGCCGATTTGACCGACGCGCTCGCTTTTCCGGCCCTTGAGCCAACGGTTCTAGCGAGATTTCCGCCGTCATTGCTGATTACGGGAACGCGAGATCGATTCATGAGCCCCGCGATACACCTGCATACTCAGCTGTGTATGGCGGGGGTGGATGCACGTCTTCACGTGTGGGAAGGAATGTGGCACGGATTTCTCAACACGCCGGACATGCCGGAGGCTATGGCGGCGTACCAAGAGATCGCGAAGTTCTTCGAGCGGACACTCCGACACCCCAGCGAGGACCTCTGATCTTCAGCATGTCTGACACGAAATGGAGTTCGAATGAAACAGCGGCACATCGCATTCTGCCTGGAGCAGGCGTACGGGCACATCATTCCCACAGTGGGCGTCGCGCTAAAGCTGATGCAGCACGGGCACCGAGTGAGCTATGCGGTGACGGAAAAATTTGCTCCGGCAATCCGCAGTATCGGAGCGTACGCCGCCGTCATTCAGCCACTCGAAACTCGGACGAAGTTACTCCAGCGTATAGACAAGGGCGGTGGGATCTACGATTTCGAAGGGAACGCAGAATTCGCCGCGCTGCTTCGCAAAGCGAGGACTGCTGACGCGCTTACACAACTGGAGAGTCTTTATCTAGACGATAGACCGGATCTGATGGTTCACGACGATTGCCTTGACACCGCCGGTCGCCAGCTGGCCCTTGACTGGGCGATTCCAAAGGTCCGCCATCAGCCCCAGGTGATTACGAAGGACCAGCTCGGTATGTTTGCCCCAGACGACGAGCACATTCTTGTTTCTGTCCCTGCGTTCTTCCATGAGAACCTTGAAATATTCGACGAACGTTTCAAGTTCATTGGGTTCATTGCGGAGGGCAGAAAGCAGTTCTTCAAGTCTTGGGAGTTTGGCGCTACGGCTACCAACACAATACACATTTTTCCAACAACCGGGCTTTTGCCGCAGATCGATTTCTGCAGATTGGCGATTGAGGCCTTCCGGACTTGGCGAGGCCAGGTTGTCCTGTCGCTGCCCGGGGAGCTCGATCCCGTATGCGAGATCAGCCCGGCATCTTTGGAGATTCCGGCAGGCTTCCGATTGAACAGATCTTCGTCCAATCTGGAAATTCTCGAGCATTCATGTCTACTGGTCGGGCAAGGCGGACAGGGAAGCGTCTTGGAAGCACTGTATTGTGGAACACCACTCCTTCTTGTCCCCCCCGGGCCGATTCACGCCGATGTGCCGCGTCGAGTTCAGGAGCTGGGTCTGGGAGTACGACTGCAATTGGCTAATGCGACTCCGGATAACCTGAGGCGTTCTGCTGAATCGCTGATAGACGACGATACCGTCAAGGCCCGGCTCGGCGAAGTGAAGAAGGCAATGCGTGAGGCGAGGGGGGCCGAGCTCGCGGTCGATGTCATCGAGGGGTGTATGTCTCGCGGTGTGTGATGTGTGGTAGCCACGGCTTTCACTGAGACTTACCCGTTACGGAGTTTTGGCTCATTAGGTCGGACCTATTACGCCTCATGATCTGTTTTCAAAGGAGCCGAAATGTATACGAGCCCGAACCGACATAGAAGTGCACGGCGTTGGGCTCCGCCTTGGCTACCTTCAGTCCGGGCACTCGCCTGACGGGGGAATTCAATCGCCACACCGTTAAGCCGCTTTCCGTGATTTCAAAATCATTCCGCCCAAGCGTCGGAACAGCAATCTCTGCCTCCATTCCGGCGGGAATTGAAACGTCCATACGAAAGGCGTTCTCGTGCCTGCTCCATTCGACGGTAACCAAACCGCGAGCCGTTCGATGGGAGGCATTGACACTGGTCAGGTCCCCGACCGGTTGGGGCTGGATCAGGACTCGACGATAGCCGACTGCAGTGGGTCTGATGCCAGCAAGCTCGCGGTAGAAGAACTTATCGAGGCTTGCGAACATTTTCATGTTCTGGCTGACCCAGGGGCCGCATTCGTATGACTCGCATACAGTCGTTGCGCCTCTGCGCACCTGGTCTCCGAGGCTAGGATAGGACGTCTGGTTCGCCAACTCGTACATGAGAGGCGCCGCTCCGTACTTTGAAAGAACCTGCACCAAAGCGTTGGAGCCGACAATTCCGGTCGACACGTGCGTTTCGTGTTCACGAATGTCCGCGACCAGATTCGCCATAACTTTCGGCACCCTGTCTTCAGGCACCAATCCCAGATACAGAGGCAAGGCATTAGAAGTCTGGCTGCCGTTGTCGTACTGATTTGTCGTGGAGTTAAAGAATCTGATGTTGAAAGCGACTTTGATGCGCTGCGCACGCTTCTCATAGGCGCGAGCCTCGTCCGGCCGTCCTATCGCCGCCGCAGTCTTCGCCGCAATGATTACCGTGGCGTAGTAGTACGCGTTTGCAGTAAGTGCAGGCGACGTGTGGCGCGAGCTCGAGCTGCTGAAGCCGTCTAACTGCGGCTCCATGTGGTCTCCGACCGGCTCCGTTTCGATCAGACCATCTTTCGCGGCCACATTGTGAAATGACACTAGCTTCTTCAGACCCTCGTAGTGTCGCTCTAGGACGCCCCGGTTTCCGTAGTACTCATACAGATACCACATGAGCAACGGGTATGTGCTCTGCCAGGACGGCCACACGATGTTCTCGGCGTTCACGCTTCCGAGGTGCAGCGGGCTGACAATCGGTACGGATCCGGACTCGTTCTGTGAGTCGCGAATGTCATCCAGCCACTTCTCCCAGAAGGTAGAAACGTCGTAGTTGTAAATATAGTCTTCGGCGACGAACCCTGGATCGCCAAGCGCTGGCACTCTTTCTCCGCGCTCCGAAGCGTCTTGCGGAATACCTTGAAAGCTGGTCATCAACGTCCATTGGATATTTCGATGGATCCGATTCAGCAGATCGTTCGAGCAGGTGAATGCCCCGACGGACTCCACCGCTGAACGAACGAATCGGCCCTCGACGCTCTGGATATCGACGGTCGCCGTTGGGTCCCTGACTTTTGTGACATTTCGAATTTCGACATAGCGAAATCCGTGAAGCGTGAAGCGCGGTTCCCAAACCTCTGTTCCACCCCCCTTCAGGATGTAGGTGTCGGTCTGGCGTGCCTCCCAAACCTCGGGTGTGTTGCTGCGATTGTCGAGCGTGGAGTCCTCGGGATGGATGCGCGATGCATATCGCAGAACCAATTTGGCACCGCGAGGTCCTGAAACCTTGATTCGAGCCCAACCGCTGAAGTTCTGCCCGAAATCGTAGATCTGAGCTTCCTCAAAGAGAATCGGCTCCTTCGGAGTTATTCTCTCCACGACGGGAAGCGTTTGGACTACGCGAATGGGAGGCAGAAGTTCGGGCGTGAGCACGCCGCCGGGAGGTTCAACCGGTACGGCGTGGTCCCATGCAGCATCATCAAAGCCCGGGGCGTCCCAACCAGCTTGCTCGAGTCGGGCGTCGTAGGTCTCACCATTTGCCAGATCGTCATAGAGGATCGGTCCTTGAGTAGTCTTCCAAGAGGGGTCGGACACAACGTTCACGGTCCGCCCGTCAGTTAGCTCAATGTTCATCTGCAGGATGAGACGCGGCCGATCTCCATATGGTTCGCGCCGAAAGATCGCGTCCGTCTTCTCGGGCTCCGCGCTATACCAGCCGTTTCCCAGAATCATGCCGATGACGTTTGCACCGGCTTGAAGCGATGAAGTCACATCGTATGTCGTGTAAAGCACCCGACTGTTCAGTTTGAACGGGGTGCTGTTGTGATAGGTCGTCGACGCAGGGGTGAGGACCCGGTCGCCTATTTTTGTGCCATTAATAGAGAGCTCGTAATAGCCGACGCCCGATACATGTACTCGCGCGCTGCGTATCGCGCCCGGCAGGCGGACTTCACGCCTGAAAAGGGGGCCGGATTGTCTTCGTTTCGTCGCGATCCATTGACCCTGCCAGTCGTCGGCTCGGCGAAGGCCCATCTCAAAGAAGGACGGAGTACTGAACGCGCTCGGCCGGCCGTTTCTATCCCAGATTCGGACTTTCCAATAGACGCGTTCGCCGCTCTTGAGTTCCGTACCCTGATACTGGACTTCAACCGAGTTGTCGGACCGGATCTTTCCGCTGTTCCATTTGTCACTCGTACCTTCATGTAGCTTCTCAATACTGCTCGCGACCAGGATCTGATAGGCGGTCTGCAGTTGCTGTCTCTTTCCGGACTCTAACAACCAACCGAATCGGGGTTTCGGGGTAACAATTCCCAGAGGCTCTGACAGGTGTTCTGTTTTTATGTCGGTAACGCGAATTTCTGCGGCACCACCCATTGCCGTCGTTGCGGCGGATAGGGTGACGCATGGCAGGCCGCTCAATAAGGCACCCACAATAACCATCGTCGCTGCCTGCATCCGATATGTTCCGATTTGGAGGCAAACTTTCACTAACGCCACCGGTCGAGTTCCTTTGTCCGTCGGATTGATGGAAGTGGGCCCCGTCGATACTGGGGCGCCGGCGCTCGCGTCGCGTGTCGCTCGAGCGCGGCCAAATACTCAAGCGAAGACGTTCGGCTCAATTGTTTCCGCTATATGAAAGTTAGAAACCTATTCGCGCGTGCCTCCTGCGCAGGCAGGTTCGCACGATTGAACGGTGCGATCTGCGCGCCGGCGATGAGCAGATGTCCATCTCGTTGGACCATCAGCGCAAGTGTGGCAGTTTCTTTTTCGAGCCGTAGCGGAGCGGGCGCGCAAGAACGTCTTTAGTAGCGAAGAGCCTTTCCGCACTGGCGAGTTCGAAGGCGACTTCTCGAGCCTTTGGCTGTATGACGCCGCTATGTGGCCGTTCAAGAACAGCGAGGTGAACAGCGCCGAAGAAATCAAGAAGGGGGAGTGATGACGAGGGCACCTTTGATGTTGTCAAGCACCGTGCTTTTCTGTGCCGCGTGGCACGTCTCGGCTGTGCAGTCTTCAGAGTCTATTGATAGTAGTATCGGAGCGCGGCCAGACGAGAAACGCAGCACGGCAACCAACTTGAGCGTCGACGGTGGATATCGACGCATCGTGGTAAGCGAGTCAACTGCCACACCGCAGTCAACAACCTATCGGATTGCCGATTCTGGAGCGCAGCGGCAGTACGAGCAGCTCGAAGAAATCGTTGTGACCGCTCAGAGGCGCGAACAGCCCCTTCAGGACGTACCGATTGCGATCTCTGCGTTCACGGGGCATGACCTGCAGGACCGTGGAGTCGAGAATATCGACGACCTGCAGTTTGTCGTACCGGGACTCGAAAACGTTGGCTCGCAGGGATTATTGACCCTCCGGGGCGTAGGCACTGAGAACGCTACAGTCGGCGGCGACCCCGGTGTGAGCGTGTATCTGGATGGCCATTACCAATCGCGCTGGATCTTGGTAAGCGATCTCTTGGATACGCAGCGAGTTGAGGCCCAACGTGGACCGCAGGGCACTCTGTATGGACGCAATGCGACAGGCGGCAACCTCAGCATTATTTCCAATCGTCCGACGCCTGAGTTTGAGGGTAGCGTGGGGCTTGATGTGGGGAACTACGATGAACGTAGGCTGGAAGGGGTTATCAGCGGTCCCTTCAGCGAGCGGATACGGGGCCGGTTGGCGATCGCAAGAGAAAAGCGTGACGGATACGTTAAGAATACCGCTGGATCCGACGCCCCGAATTCTGACTACACTGTTGCTCGCGGGCTTCTGGATATTGACATGACCGACAGCCTGCTGGTCTCGGTTGGTGCATTCTACTCCGATGACAAAAGCGTTCTGACACTCCGCCAGTTTCGAACCGATCCGTCTCCAAAGGTTATCAGTCAGGATGGGCCAAATGACCGGGATGACACAACCAAGGGAGGATCCATTGACTTCTTCTGGAAGATCGGTGGCATGGAGTTCCGTTCTCTGAGTGCGTTCAGTGATGAGGACTACTTCTTCAATACGGATTTCGACGCTACTCCGGCACCGATTGGACTGGTGGATTTTCGCGGCGGCATTAGCACTGTCAGCCAGGAGTTTCAGCTCGTCTCTCCGTCGGATGCAGCTTTTCGTTGGGTGACGGGGCTCTACTATTACAAGGAGAGGTCGGACTTCAGGTTCCAAATTGATGCGAGCCCTGGTTTGTTCATTCAAGCTGGACCGGCCAAGGTACATGCGAGATCAGTCGCGGCATTCGGGCAGGCTGAGTACTCTTTTAACGACCAATGGGAGATGGTCGCGGGCGTGCGAGAAACACACGATTATAAGGACATTACGCGTGAGTCGCTCCTTTTGGTAGCCGGCGGCGTGGTGCAAGTCCCGAGTAGCGTCGAACCAAAGCGAGACAATAGTTGGGATGTGATGACCTGGAAGGCCGGGCTGAACTACCACTTCAGCCCGGACCTCATGTGGTACGCGTCGCTGTCGCGTGGCTACAAGATGGGTGGTTACAATGCTTCCGCGACGAACACTCCGGCTTATGGGCCGGAGTTTGTCAAATCACTCGAGAGTGGATTTAAAACCGAGTGGCTAAACAGAACGTTGCAGGTCAATCTGACTGCGTTTCACTACGATTACACCGATAAACAGGAAACGGTGACAGTCAGCGTAGCCGAAGGATCGAACTATATCGTCAACGCCGCCGGTGTCAAAGTTTATGGCGTCGAACTGGAGTCGGTTGTGCAACCGGTCCGCGGACTGCGATTGAATCTTGCAGCAGGATATTTGCACGGCGAATACGACAAGTTCAAAACGTTTGATGCCACTGGTGTGCTGGTCGACCTGTCCGGGAACACAACAACCGTTTCACCAAAGTTCAAGTACGCGCTGGGAGGCGAATACACAGTCGAGTTGGGAGCCAATGGCAGCCTGACCGCTCGCATGGACTATTCACATACGGATAAAAGGTTCTATGACTATTTCAACCTGTATGCGCATCCTGCATACGAGCGGCTCAATGCACTTCTTCGATGGGACTGGCGGAACAACTTGTCCGGTGAACTGTACTGCCGGAATCTGAAGGACGATCGGACTTACTTCTTATCCGATGGCCCGACGGGAGAGATTGGATATCTGCCGCCGAGGACCTATGGTCTGAGGGTTCGATACGAATACTGAGCAGGTGGCCCGAACGTGGGTGACGGGGCCCGGTAAAACTGGACCTGACGGATGGCGAGTCTCGCGGCAAAATTGACGTCAGACCGACGGGGACTTTGCTGTAAACAAGAAGCGATTGTCGGTCGAGCAGATCAGTGGGATCCTGAAGCAGGCGGAGCTGGGCGCGCCGATCCCGGAGCTGTGCCGACAACACGGGATCTCGGAACAGAGCTACTAACGCTCGAAGAAGGTATATGGCGGCATGGGGCCTTCAGGGGCGCGTGAGCTCAAGGCGCTGAGGGACGAGAACGCGAAGCTCAAACGCCTCGTGGCCGATCTCTCTGTCGACAAGGTGATGCTCCAGGATGTCGTTCAAGAAAAGTGGTGAAGCCCGTCAAGCGGCGTGAAGTCGTGCGCTACCTGATGGTCGTTACTCGGTGGGCCTGCGACGCGCGTGTCGCTGTGCCCGCTGAGCCGTGCGTCGTATCGCTATAGCAGCCGCAAGGATCCGCGGATCGCGCTTCGGCAACGTGTGCGCGAGATCGCTCAGACACGCGTGCGCTTCGGCTATCGGCGGATTTTCATGATGCTGAAGCGCGAAGGCTGGGATCTCGGCAAGGACAAACTCGACCGCATTTATCACGAAGAAGGCCTGGGATCGCGAAGTAAGCGACCCTGGCGTCATGTGACGGTGGTTCATCACGAGGTGCGAACGCCGGCACGACACCGCAACGACGTATGGAGCATGGACTTCGTGCACGACCAACTCGCTGACGGTCGTAAGTTGCGGACGCCTACAGTGATCGATGTCTTCACGCGCGAGTGTCTGGATATCGAAGTAGGTCAAAGCCTGAAGGCTGAAGACGTTGTTCGAGTGATTGAGCGCCTGAAGTACGATCGCGGCGTTCCAGCCCGGATCTACTGCGACAACGGCGCCGAGTTCGTCAGCGGCCTGATGGCCAGTGGGCCTACTCGAACGGCGTGAAAATCGAGTTCAGCCGATTGGAAAGCCGACAGACAATGCGGTGGTGGAGAGCTTCAATGGACGGTTCAGGGAGGAGTGCCTGAACACGCGCTGGTTCGAATCACTGGACGACGCCAGGGCGAAGATCGATGCTTGGAGATGGGATAACAATGAGCCTCGTCCTCACAGATCTCCTCGAGGGCCGGACACCTCGGGAGTTTGCGAGACGAGCGATGCTCACAGGGGCCGCGGACTAGCAGTCCGGATGGTCCAGAAATACCGGCCTGGCGGTGTTCTGCAGTGCGACAGGCGCCGCGCGACGAGATCTAACTTGAAGCGCCACGGCGCGCTAACGGAACCTGCTGTCTCAGCCGTCCGCTAAAAGTAGGTAACTGAGGTTTGTTCTTATAAACAGCCGCTGTTGTTGTCGCTCGTCATCATTCATGCGGAGCAATTCTAACAACGCCTCTGATGTATTGGCTCTCGGAAAAGATGGCCGTCCTCATAAAACACAACGAGGTCACGTTTGGCGAAGTAACGGCTTGAGCTAACAGGAGTGTGGCCGTCTTTTCGCCGGATGGATTCTCACGACGGTGGATCTACAGGCCAATGGCTCGTTCCAGATACAACGGGATGGCCATCTTCCGACGACAGAGATGTTAGCCGCGAATCCTGAGAATAAAATATGTGGACACGTCGAAGTTTACTCCTGAACCTCTCTCTTGCCGCTCTACTGAGTGCGAGTGGATCGCGGCTGGCGCCAGCTGCGATTGACGAGTCGAAAGCTTCGTTAGGCGGTGGGTCGAAGCGGGTGCGAATCCCTCGCACCGATCTCACAGTGTCGCGTCTTGGCTATGGTGCAGGAAGCCTTATTGGATGGGATACGAAACCTATCGGTAAGGAAGATATCGACAAAGCGGCACGATTAATTCATACCGCTTGTGATCAAGGCATCAATCTGTTCGACCACGCCGATATTTATGCCTACGGTAAGGCAGAGGCCGTGTTTGGAGAGGTTCTCAGGCGCTCCCCAGCGCTTCGCGAAAAGATTGTCATTCAATCAAAATGCGGTGAGCGTTTAGGCGAAGGTCCACAAAACGCGTCGACCCGTGTCGACCTTTCGCACGAGTATATTATCGGCGCGGTCGAAAGAAGCCTCAAACGCCTCGGTACAGATCGATTGGATATTCTGCTGCTGCACGAAGTGGATGCGCTGGCAGAGCCAGATGAAGTATCGCAAGCGCTCGAAAAGTTGTATCGAAGCGGTAAGGTGCGCCATTTCGGAGTTAGCAACCACAGTGCAAGCCAGATTGAGTTGCTTAGGAAGAGCGTTACTCGGCCACTCGTAATAAATCAGATTCAAATAAGCCTGGCAAAGCCGGAGCCAATCGCGGACGGTCTATCTGTCACGTTGCAGACGATCAGCAAGGTGCCACGTGAGGAGCTTCCATATGGAAGGGATGCTGGCCTGCTCGACTATTGCCGGCTTAACGACATTCAAGTGCAGGCATGGTGGCCGCTGCGCACGTTACTGAATCTTCCGTCAGACCCTAGTCCAAAACTGAAGGCGATCACGAGGTTGCTCGCAGAGATTTCACAAAAAAGGGATACAACGCCCGCTGTGATAGCGCTCGCGTGGTTGCTACGACACCCTGCGGGTATCGTGCCGATAGTCGGCACCAGCAATCCAAAGAATCTCATTGAGGATTGCGGATCAATGGGCTTTGAGATCACTCGCGAAGAATGGTACGACCTGCTTCTGGCAGCAGCTTGATGGCTATATGGCGTAAACAGAACCGTAGTGAAGTACGCAACCGGCGTATCTACTTGCTCGCGGTGCTGGGGCTTCTCAGCTCGGTCGCAGGCGCAACATCGGATGTAGGCGACGTCTCGAGGGACCGCTATCTCGACAATAGCGACGGACGTGATTGGCCCGGCTACGGCCGAACGTTCGGACAGCAGCATTACAGTCCGCTCACGCAGATCAACGAGCTCAATGTCGGCAAACTGGGGTTGGCGTGGGCGTTAGACCTGGAACCGCTGAGAAATTCCAACACCCAGCCGATCGCGGTCGATGGTGTGCTCTATTTCGCGACCGGGCTGAGCGTGGTTCATGCCGTCGATGCCAGTAATGGCAAGATCCTGTGGCGTTTCGATCCGAAGGCGGCCGAGCGTGCTGGCCTTAATTTGAGGCATGGATGGGGCGTACGGGGCGTCGCTTGGTGGAATGGAAAGATCTATGCAGGTACTGTCGACGGGCGGTTGATTGCCATCGACGCAAAGAGTGGCGTCCTGAAGTGGAGCGTGCAGACATTTGAGAAGGATTATCCTGCTCACATCAATTCTGCACCACGTGTCTTCAATGGAAAGGTGATTGTAGGTTTCGCGGGGGAGGTTGGTAGGGCGAGAGGCTATGTAACAACCTACGACGCGGAGACGGGTCGGACGCTCTGGAGATTTTATACCGTTCCCGGAAACCCGGCGGACGGATTCGAAACCAAAGCGATGGCGATGGCGGCCAAGACTTGGGCCGGGCAATGGTGGCGGTTCGGCGGCGGAGCCGCAGTATGGAACTCGATTTCCTATGATTCCGAGACAGATACCATCTTCATTGGAACCGCCGATGGATACCCGGCAAACCGCAGGGTAAGGAGCTCCGATCAGGGCAATAATCTCTTCGTCGCTTCGATCGTTGCGTTGAATGCTACGACTGGCGAATACAAGTGGCACTATCAAACAACACCGGGCGATACATGGGACTATGACGCTGTGATGGACATACAGCTGGCGGATCTCATGATCGCTGGAAAGGCCCGCAAGGTATTGATGCAGGCGCCGAAGAATGGGTTCTTCTATGTCATCGATCGCCTAACAGGGGAACTCATCTCCGCGGCGCCTTATGCGAAAGTAACATGGGCGAGTGAAATTGACCGAGTAACGGGGCGCCCACGGGAGAATGCGGGAGCTCGCTACCCGCACGCTACCGAAGCCGAGATCTGGCCGTCAGGCTGGGGTGCGCATAGTTGGATGCCCATGGCGTACAGTCCGAAGACCAAGCTCGTCTATATCCCGCAGATCGAATCCGGTGAGTATTACAGCGACAAGGGGATCGACCTGAAGAATTGGATTGCACCGACCGATCGAGCCGACGAGTTTGCGCTGGTATTCGGTCGGTCAGAGGTCGCAAAGGATGGCACGGCAGAGCGCAAAGTCGGCACAATAAAGCCGACAGGCTTCTTGCTCGCATGGAACCCCGTGGCGCAGCGATCGGTGTGGAAGGTGTCTCATCCGACGCTGTTCAATGGTGGCCTCCTCGCTACCGGTGGTGATCTCGTTTTTCAGGGAACTATTGACGGAACTTTTAAAGCCTATTCCGCTAGTACCGGTGAGCTACTTTGGTCTTTCGACGCGGGAGCCCCGCTGATGGCCACACCCATTTCCTATTCATTGAACGGCGGGCAGTACGTCACGATCTTGACGGGGCTCGGTATGGGCATTGGAGGGGCAGCAGGAGAGTATGAGAATCGGTACTCGTTGGATGCGCGTAGCCAGGCACGCCGCGTGCTTACATTCAAACTTGGTGCCAATGGAAAGCTGCCGAGAGCGCGCTCGGTGCCATCACTACCGGTAGATGATTCGGATTACAGAGAGGATCAACGTAGTGCTGCAGTAGGTCAGGCGATATACAACCGACTCTGCGGCAACTGCCACGGCGGAGGTGCGATCGCGGTGATTCAAGCCCCGGACCTGCGTCGTTCATCCATTCCACTATCGGATGAAGCTTTCGCGAATATCGTGCGGGACGGGAGACTGGTGCTCAATGGCATGCCCGCCTTTCCGGAGCTGACTCAACCGCAACTGACCGATCTGCGGCAGTACCTCCGCTCCGAGATGGAGGTACTCCGTAAGGCCCCTAAGCTAGCCCACTAGCGCCAGTTGCGGATGCAATATGTGTGGTTGCACGAATGCTGTTCGCGGCAATCGTCAGGCTCGGGTTCATTCCTCCACTTGATGGAAAGAACGAGGCATCCAACACGAGTAAATTCCCTAGATCATGCACGCGGTTGTTTCGGTCCAAGACGCTAGTGCGTGGGTCGTTGCCGAATCTGCAAGTACCGCATGCGTGCGCCACGTTCAGATTGCCAAGTGGTGGCGGATTGAGATGGCGGACAGTGCATTTCGAGGCCAGTGCCGCGGAGAATGCTCCGATCAATCGGTCGCAACGGCTCCGCAACTCTGGCGGATACTTGTACTCCCAGGAAACGTCGTATGGATCGGTGTAGCTCGCAATAATTCGGTTCTCGGCGTATGGATAGTCTTCAACCACCGTTGCGAATGTGACTGTCGCTAACCTCGGGCCGCTGCGCACGATCGCCTCCGGGCTTGCGTCCACGTGAACATTGCCCAACTTGATGCCGTCGACGACATAGAAGTCGTTAAGCGAGATACCGTGGTTGAGCAGAGGACGTCCGGAGGTTGGAGTTTGTTCGAATTCGACCGCGATCAAGTCGGAAGCGTGAAGCATCAAATTCCTCCCGACAAGTCCTGAGGTATTACCTAATCCGTGCGGGAAATCGGTATTTGCTGAACGAAGCAACAGCGCAGGTGTAAGCAGCGAGTGTAGCGCGAGAGCAAACAGACGAGCACGTATGGCGACTTCTTTTCCCTTCCAGTGACACACCACTTGTGTCACGTCTCGTCCCTTTGTTTCTAGGCGTATCGCGTAGCATTCCGTCAGGATTTTCGCGCCGTGGTTCCTAAGAGTAGGCTCTACACACATTCTTCCTGTGTCGTTTCGACATTCGCTTGAGCATTGCCTGAGCAGGCAAAAGCCGCAATTTTCCACCCTGTCCGATGCTGTGTGGATACGGTACGGATGGAGCCCGCTCTCCGTCAGTACACGATGAACTGCGCGCTCGGCGTCTGAGGGGGCGAGCGGATCAAGTAAGGGACCATGCACCGGTGCAAGAGGATCATCCGTTCCATGCAGGCGGAACAGTGCTTCTGCTTCCCGGTAGTACGGCTCAAGTTCTTCGTACTCTAGAGGCCAGGCCGACGGCACCAACGCGGCGACGGACGGTGGAGCCGTCGAGCGCGGCCTGAAGTCTATCGAGCGAAAACGATCCATCGTCAGATTGTGGAGCGAAGTCGATCCGCCAACGCCGCACCCGATAGGCAGGTAATTTCCGAGCAGCTCCTTTGCGAAAATATCACCGCTTAAATCGCCAACCCGGCGCAACGTATCGGGCCACCAGCCGGAGTCTATTCTGCCGGAGCCGGATCGCTCAGTCGGAGGCTTTCCTCGCTCAAGGAACAGAACGTTCAATCCTTGACGGGCCAAGGTGAGGCCGGCCGGGCCTCCACCAGCCCCGGTCCCGACGACGACAGCGTCCCAAACCACATCTTCTGGCGAGTCCACAGAGAATTCAGTCCATTGCATATGGGAACCTCGATATTGCTGGCGGGCGCAGATCGTTGAAGGTCCACCGAGTGCCAAACCTTGTTCGAACCGCTAGCGGTATGGAGCCGAAGGTGGCACATGCGAACCATGGTTTTATGCTTTCCTGAAAACTCTGCAATATATCTCTCGTCATGCGTGTCACGGGGCAACATCCGCGTGGCGGGCCAGCGAGACGTGCGTGCCTTAATATCTATGGGTGCTCCGCGGGGCCCTTGAAGTTCTCCGGCAGCCAGTTCTCACGACCAGTGTGAGAGATTTTTTGACGATACCCTGTGCCAACAATCGCGTGGCGATTTCGTCTTGCACACGGCACCTTTTGCAAACACTCAAAGGCCTGAGTATTTGGATTTTCGGGCTCTCGCACCCGCGCGAATGAGGCGTTGGAACGGACTTCCCGAAGCCGTACTTGACGTCAGAATGGAGGTCGTGTCCCTGTACCAGCGTGAGACCCGAGCCGGCACTATTAGCAGGTCTTCGGGACGCTTCGGCCGCGCCCTTCATCAGGAAACCAAGACATGCAGGCAGCGATATTCAGGGGGGTCGGGCGACCCTTGTCGATAGAAACGCTTCCAGATCCCTCTCCAAGGAAAGGTGAGTTGGTGTTGAGGATCGGCCGATGTGGAATTTGCGGCTCCGATCTACGATGCACGAGTGGCGATGGCTTTCTTTATCCTTTGGGAAGCGTCGTGGGACATGAGTTCTCGGGCGAAGTGGTCGCAGTCGGGAAAGGCGTGGATCACTATCGAATCGGCGACCGAGTGGCATCCCCTGCGTGGACGAGCTGTGGCGCGTGCGAGAGTTGTGTTTCAGGGAATCCGCTTTGGTGTCACGTCGGAGTGTTGGCGGTGGGAGGTGGAGCGCAGTACGCAGTAGTTCAAGCAAGCTTGAGCGTCAAGCTGCCAGCCAGCGTTTCCTTTGCGGACGGGGCACTGATTGAGCCGCTAGCTTGCGCCTTACACAGTGTTAGGGCGTCAGGAGTCCGCGCGGGCGCGCGTGTGCTGATCCTGGGCGCAGGTCCCATTGGTCTGGCCGTCGGTTTCTGGGCGCGCCGGATGGGGGCGGAGCATGTGGTTATTTGTGCGCGCTCTGGTCGGAATGAGCATCGCGCTCGAGCACTCGCCGCGACAGATTTTCTGCTTGCCCATGAAGTGGCCGGCCAACTGAAGGCGTGTCTCGGAGGCGCCCCGCCGAACGTCGTGTTCGATTGCGTGGGCGCGCCCGATATGATCGCAGAGGCAATAGACCTCGTCGGGCCCCGCGGCACCGTGATAGTTGTAGGCGCATGCAAGGGTACAGACAGGTTCTTACCGAGCGCTCTTTTAACGAAGGAAGTTCTGGTGCGAGGGTCTCTTGGATTTGATCTGTCCGAGTTTCGGATCGTTGCTGACACGCTCGATAAGGGAGCTGTCGAGCCGCACATAATGATTACTCATACGGTTTCTCTAGAGGCCCTTCCGGATGCGTTCGAGGCTTTGCGGAGCCCGACAGATCAGTGCAAGGTGGTTATCGATCCGTGGGCATAAGGTAAAGAAGTTGCGCAATTGGTGATCCTGATCAGTCGGCAGGGGTTGCACCGAGCAAGTGGTCTAGTTCGCCTTTAAGAATCTGACACGTGGCTCGGTGCGGGTTTTTTCGCTCTTCGTCGCAACCTGGCTACGGTTTTGGGGGATTGCGCCGCTCTTTCTCGAGGCGTCGGCGATCCAGTGTCGAGTGTCGAGTGTCGAGCGTTTTCTCCTATGCACTCGCTTGTGCGACTTGAGCATCTTGCAGCCATATTTGCGTGAACATGGGGCGTCAACAAAACAGGGTCGAGTGCAGCAAGCGCCACTGTTGCCTTGAATGCCGATGAGCGGCGCCGGCGGCATCGTCTCGTCATTGTTGCTCCGGAATACGGCGCTATCTTAACCGGTCAGTTGGCGCCTCGTTCGAAGTTCAGGGCGACAGCTGGAATAGAAGCAAAATCACGGATTCCGTGCGCGCACGGCGCATCAATCCCAAGAATTGGTGATCGTCGCTCTACGAACGCGTGCCTTGAGCCACAGAGTGGCAGTGGCCAATCTGACAGATCTCGTACTCGTCACAGGAGATTTGGATATGAGCACTCATTGCCGCCTCGATCGCTTGTCGTGCTTTTTATTGCTCTGTCTGTGCGCGACACCGATCCAGGCAATCGCTTTCACGGGCAATGCGACGCTCACAGTTGGACGTGTCACAGCTGGCTGCGCAACTCCTGGCGTTAACTTTACCCTTTCAGGTTACCTGCCATCGCAACCCATAGGAGCTTGCTCGCCGACTGGGCTGGCCGGGGGAACCGTTGTAGGCAGCATTTCCGAAGTAACCGGTCTATGCGCAGTGAATGGTTCATTTCTGACTGTTTCTGGCTTCTCTTCGAGTCCAGGAAGCTCGTGGCTGACGTCCATTACCTGCAACGGAGTCATTAAATCGATGTCGTCGTCGTCCTACACCTACAGCGGCGGAGGAGCTACCTGGTCGTGGGCTACATCCTTCGGGCTATGGGCAAAACCGGTGGCATCCAATGTACTCTGTACGATTGTGCTCAATTGAGGTGCGGGATGAGTCATCGGAGAATTCGAGCGCCACTGCCCGTGATCAGCGATCGCGGGGTTACGGCTGAACGATCTGTCTGGGGTGACGACATAGGCGATGCGTGAAGCGCGACTTTACACATCCTGAAGGAACACACGAATCCAGCACACCGAATCGTTCAACGGACGACTGCATGATGAGAGTCTTAACAGGAAAGGCCCACATTCAGTGTGTCTGGTCTACTTTCTGATCGGATACAGATTTCTCTTTCGCGGAAATCTCGAGAGTGGGTGAGGAGAGCTTGGTCGGTAAAAAAACTGCACTGATTAAGGCACCCACACCTATGCATGCCGCGCCTGCTAGAAACGCTGAGCTGTAGCCAGAAGTGAGCGCAACTAGATCTGCTGCACCCGACGCCAGAAGGTCGCCTGTACGCGCGGCGGATACACTTACAAGAACTGCGAGACCTAACGTGCTTCCCATCAAGGCAGCAGTATTGAGCACGCCGGAGGCGAGCCCCGACTCCCTTGGCTCGACTCCATCCATGCTAGCCAGCAGGATTGGAATCGACGCGATGCCGACGCTGAACGCGAGGAGGATAGTTCCAGGAAGAACATCAACGGCGGCATGACCATCGACAGGTGCGCGGGCGAGCCACGTTAGCGCGAATGCTCCCAGAAGCATTCCAACACTGAGCGGTTTTCTGATTCCGTACCTGACGGCAAGTTTTGCGGAGAGGATCAATGAGAATGCGGCCATTATGATGCTTCCTGGAAGGAAGGTAATGCCGATTTCAAATGGCCGGTATCCGAGCACCAGCTGAAGGTAAAGAGAGATAAAAAGCATTGCGGACTCACCGGCTGACCATAAAAAACGCACGATAGTGGCTAGTACGATAGTCCGTCTCCGGAAGTAGCTTAACGGCAGAAGTGGCGTTCGAGCTCGGGCTTCTATGCGGAGGAATACGGCCATCGCAAGAGCGGCACAGGTAAGCAAGCCTAGCGTTTGAGCAGATCTCCAGCCGGCGTGATTGCCGTTGCTGATCGCATAGGCAGCCAGGACTAGCGATGTAGTAACTGCAACCGTTCCCCATACATCGAGCTGTGTGTCGATGTCGAGCACGCGAACGCGTGGTAGGTACAACCAGCACAGAACGCACACTGAGATGCCAATTGGTAGATTGACGATGAAGATCCAATGCCAGCTCATTGCGGTCGTGATTAGTCCACCGACCAGCAGACCTATGCTGTTCCCTCCTACACAAATGCAGTTATAGATCCCAATGGCTTTTGCACGCTCCGCACTGTCTGAAAACAGATTTGTAATGAGTGACTGGGCGACGGCCGCCACGACCGCGCCCGTGGCGCCCTGTGCGGCACGGCCGAGAATGAGGACCTCCGGTGTCTGTGATAGTCCACATACCAACGACGCAATTGTGAACAGTGCTGCGCCGGTCAGGAACACCTCGCGGTGGCCATAATGGTCGCCCAATCGGCCACCGACGAGCAGCGTCCCGCCAAATGCCAGGGTAAAGGCGTTAACGACCCAAGCTACGGAGCTCGCCCTGAAGCTCAGGTCCTGATGAATCGATGGGAGGGCCACATACACGACGGTGGCGTCCAACAAGATCATCAGAACACCGAGCGATAGCGCGATGAGCGCCGGCCAGCGTTTTTGATAGTTCGAATGAGATGTGGATCCGATACTCGTGCTCACGGAAGTCCTTTCCCGTCCAGACAGTTCTGGGTGCTGCCTCGGATCGAGCCAGACTTTCGAGAGTTAGCACTCTGGTTACGTTTCCTGCGACTGTCAAAGAATTCTCCGGACGGTCAGTGGCACGGTGCTGTGGGTCCGAATTCTCCAGAATGCCGTAACGCTGGCCGCTGACGTCCGTTTGCAGCGGCGTCGAAGCGCGGCGCCAGTGCCCAAGAATGCGAAGTTCTCAAATTCCCTAAGACTGACGCTACGGGTCTTGCTCGCACAATCTCCCGTTGGCATTCAACACGTTGACTGTCGCGCGGATCAGCGTCCGAAAAATCAATTTGGTTGAATCCGCTGGATCAATTCAGATTGGCGCGAGAAGCCACGGAGGATTCAGGTGAAAAAAGATTCAACCATCGTTCTCTTCCACCCCCACATCCCAACAAACAGCGCCGATCGAATGGGAGAAACCTTAAAGACGAGGTGGATCGGTCAAGGTCCTCAGGTCGCTCAGTTCGAGTCCAGGTTCTCCGAACGCTTTGGAGGAGGGCGGCCCGCGGTAGCTGTCGGCTCGGGAACCGACGCGTTGCATCTTGCGTATATCCTGGCGGGAGTCGGTGAGGGGGACGAGGTTATTACGCCTGTATTTACGTGTACCGCGACGAATATCCCGCTGCTTTATGAGCGCGCCATACCAGTATTTGCAGACGTTCAACGGCACACCTTGAATTTGGATCCGGCACATGTGAAGCGGCTCATCTCTGATCGAACAAAAGCCATCGTTTGTGTTCACTACGGCGGACTGCCGTGTGATATGAGAGAGCTACGCGAGGTAGCTCGGGAGCGCCAGATCCCAATCATCGAGGACGCTGCGCACGCGGTTGGGGCAACTTACCAAGGCGAGAGCATCGGGAAGTTATCGGAGTTCACGATGTTCTCGTTTCAGGCGATAAAGCACATCACAACTGGAGATGGCGGGATGCTCGTCTTAAGCGACCCTGGATTGCGGGCCAAGGCGGATCGGGTTCGCTGGTTCGGGATCGACAGGGCGGCTAAACTTCAGGGCATCTGGGAGAACGACATTCGCGAGGTCGGATACAAGTACCAAATGACCGATATAGCGGCCACGCTGGGACTCGCAGCGCTGGACGAGTACGACACGACATTCGCACTGAGGCGTCGGCTGTTTGAGCTCTATGAAGCGGGCCTGCGCGAGATACCAGGTTTGCGCTTTATCGGAGGCGGATACACGGATCGGTTGCATGCAGCGTGGATGTGCACTGTGGAAGTCGAGCGGCGGCGGGACCTTCAGTCAAAGCTGCGCGATTACCAGATCGAGTCAGATCAGGTGCACTACCGCAACGATCGATATTCTATCTTTGGTTCTCGTCGTGACAATCTGCCGAATATGGACGCAATCGAAGACAAGTATCTCGTACTACCGCTGCATACGAAGATGACCGAAGTCGATGTCCAACGTGTCTGCGACGTCATTCGGCGGGGTTGGTAGTAGAAATAGAGTGGGATGGTGCGTGAGCGCGTCCGGCGCCGGAACGCCGGGACAGAACGGTTCTGGCGGCGTAAAAGATGAGCCCTGCGAGGAGCCATGCACCTCCGACGAGCTTCGCTGGCGTTGGCAAGTTCAGCCAGATCGCAAGACAGAATGCGAAGCCGAGCAGCGGAACCACAGCGTCGGCGAAGATCCGACGCTTGTGTTCCGTTTGACGCAGATAACACTGGCGGAACGCGGCCAGGTTGACTCCCATGAAGCCCAGCAGCGCGCCAAAGTTCAGCAATTCTCCGGCGCGCTCGAGGTTCAGTAGCAAGGCGCCGATCAGCGCGATGGCGGAGACCAGTAGAAAGTTGGAGATCGGCGTTCTGGACTTTCCGTTGACGCGTGCAAAGACCTTCCGCGGCAGCACGTCGTCCCGCCCCATCGCCAGTAGCACTCTCGATGCGGCCACTTCACCGGCCAAAGCGGCGCCGAAGCTCGAGAGCACAACGACGATACCCATGGCTTGAAAGAGAGCGCTGCCGCCTACCTGACGCGTCACTTCCATGAAAGCAGTTTCGACGTGTGGAAACGTCCGATAGTCCGGGTGGATGAGCTGCGCCACGTAGGCGAGCAGGCAGCTGAAGATGGCCGTGAACAGACAGACCGATACTGTCGCCAGCGGAACATTGCGCTTGGGGTTTTCGACGTCCTCCGCGAGCGTCGTCAGTCCGTCGAAGCCAATGTAGGTCAGCGCGGCGAACGAGGTGGCGGTCGCGATCGCGCGTAGATCGAATGTCGAGGGGTCGTAGAACGGCTGGGTGAAATCTTGCGTGCTGGCGGGCATGTTGGCGATATGGTTTATCGCCAGAACCAAAAACACGCAGATGACGACCGACATGATCCCAAGCAACGCGACGTTCGTGCGCGCAGTGGTCTGTATTCCGCGCAGGTTCAGTAGGGTGATCAGTAAAGCGCAGGCGACAACCCACGCAGAGTAGGGCAGTGAGGGGAAGAGCTGCTGCATGGCCAGTGCTACCTGGACAATAGCGACGATGGGAAGGACCAGGTAATCCATCGTCATCGTCCAGCCTGCCACAAATCCGAGGTGAGGGTTCAGACCGCGCCCCACATACACGTAGGCAGATCCCGCAGAGGGATAGAGGTTGGCCATTCGGCCGTAGTTGAACGCGGTGAGTGTCATGGCCACGCCGGCGAGCAGCAGAGACAGGATAATGTGTCCCCGTGACAGCTGCTGAGCAACACCGAAGATCGGTACCGGCGCGATCGGCGTGATGACGACGATGCCGTAGAAGATCAGGTCGCGAAGCCGCAGGACGCGCTGAAGAGACTCCCGTGGAGTGGATTGGTCCGACATGGCACCTCGAACTCAGCCGGCTCTCGCATGGAGCACGGGACAACTAGACCCGCACACACGTAAATCCCGCGGCCTCGGCGAAGCTCTCGAGCTCCAGGGACTTGTCGCCCAGGCCGAGCGCAATGTGGTGGCTTGGTCCCTGCTGGCACCAGGCATCCATAAACTCGTGGATCGGTCGCTGGACCCGAACCCGACAGTTCGGATTGCCGATGCTGAGGATTTTTCCTGGAATGGACTCGGCAACGCTGTAAATCAGCTTGAACGTCTCCCCCGCAGCGAATTGCGTGAGGTTGAGCAAGGTCATGGGACCTCTGGGGACTTCGAAATCGATACCCAGGCCGTGACCGGTTTTGCCGTGATGGACAGCCAGGTGCTGAAGTCTGGCTTTGCCATCGGCAACGTTGATGTTTGCCGGACCATCGTGTCCGAAGAGGATGAAGTTCTCGTCGAAATCCATCGAGAAGAACTCGACGAACATTCCTCCTCCACCCAGCAAGTCCATCACCTTCATCGCCATCGCGGTCTTGACGTCGCCCTCAGTCACGCCCGGTCGGCCAAGGGCCGTCAGCCGCGACACCGCGAGCGCGGATTGTGCTCTCAGCTGGGTGATCGCCTCTCTTTCACCCCACCAGTAATACCCGAAGCCGTTCAGGTCATGACGAGTCACGACGTCGTCGAATGCGACCGCCACACGTGCCGAGATTTTGAGGTGTTCATTCGTAACAGTGGCATCGACGTCGTACATGTCGCGCAGTTGCTGAAACATGTCTTCGATTTGATCCGGCGTCACGCGGCCGAACGCATTTTCGATCTCTTCGATTTCCGGCCGATCGAGAAGACGGCCCGTGGTTTTGAGCAGCCGATGCTCGTCGATGGGCATGTCGGTCATGCCGTCATAGGTCTTGCCGATGACTCCGAAGTTGAGTGACTTGAAAACCCGGGCGGCGGCTGCGCCCAGACAGTCGGACCGGAGCTCGTTCCACAACCTGTCGTCGCGGAAGTGACCGGTGCGGATCTTGAATCGCTTTCCAAGCTCTACAAGGGTCCCAGCGTACTCCGGAATGCAGCATACGCCTTCGTGGTGCAGATAGATCGCTGTATCTGCGGAGCTGAGATCGTACGAGCTGTCTTCGTGAGCGTTCACTATCCTGATCGGCACCGTGACCGATCTGGCGACAGGCGCCACACACATTCCCGTCGTGTATCCGAACGGGAATACCAGAAGAATGTCGATTGGATTCGCGTTGAAGAAGCCCGCTGCCGTCCTCGCTTTCTCCGGTGTATCGACAAGCTCGGGGGCGATGACGTCGCCAATTTTCTGCAAATGTCCACTCAGTGCGGCATACATATTCTCGCCCATCCGTTTGAGGCTGGGAAATTGATCCCAGTACATGCGGTGACCGGTTGGGAGGACTCCGATTCTTGGGCGAGGCAGTCGGTGGTTCAGGCGAGTCACGATTTAATCTCAGCGTTGGGGCGTGTTTTGAAGTCAGCACAGTCCTGCCGGGCCTGCTTCGGGCCGTTCGGCGACCGGATGTGCAAACCAGCGGGTTGTTCCTTGCACAGTTGTTTTCGATGCGTCGGCTGTATCTTCCATTGATTTGTGCGAGTGGCCACTCGGCGGCTCACACGCAGGAGCGGCGCACAAACGACTACGTCAAACGTGCAGTTTTCCAAGGATACAGACGAGCAAAGTCAGTGTCTCCGCTATGCACGAGTCAAAATAGAAAGAAGGTGCGTTGCGGCGAGGTCATCCACATCAATAACGGACGCGTGCGGATGGCCCGTCTCCATAGAAATACAACTCAAAACACGACGCCAGTATGCAGATTCGTAATTGTGCCTCGGACGCCTGGCCAGAGCGGGCAACATGAGAGGACGAGGTTCCTGGCTCGGGTTCATCGGGCTCTTGCTTCCGCTGGTCGCAGACGTTCATGCAGGCTCCACGGATTCCGCCAACTCTGCGCCGGCCGATGAGCACATTTTTGAGCGGACGTTCGAGTCTCGGAAGCACTATGCCGATCCGTTCAATGACGTGGACGTGGACGTCATCTTCAGCAAGGACGGGACTTCCTGGCGCGTGCCGACGTTCTGGCAACGAGACCAGCACTGGACCGTGCGCTTTGGTCCGACAGCGCCCGGAACCTATGAGTATCGTCTCGAGAGCACTGACAAATCTAACCCGGATCTGAACGATCATCGCGGTAGGGTCACCCTTTCCGGCTATTCCGGTGAAAGCCCATTGCTGAAGCATGGTGCGCCCCGCGTCAGCCTTAATCGGCGGTACTTCGAGCATGCCGACGGAACACCCTTCTACTGGTTGGGTGATACTTGGTGGACGGGGCTTTCGGATCGTCTGTCCTGGGAGGGATTCCAACGCCTGACTGTAGATCGGCAGAAGAAGGGGTTCACGGTCGTACAGATTGTTGCCGGGCTGGTTCCTGAAGAGCAGTGCCCCGACGACCCGGGTTGTCGCAACGAGGGCGGCGGAGTCTGGGGGTCCGATCTCAGGCAGATCAATCCAAAGTTTTTCGATTTTGCGGATCGCCGTGTCGAGTTTCTCCTGAACAAGGGAATTGTGCCCGCGATGGTGGGAGGCTGGAGTACCGCTCTGGAAAAAATGGGCGTTGCCAGGATGAAGAAGCACTGGCGCTACATCATTGCTCGATATGGGGCGTATCCCGTGTTCTGGGTGGTGGGGGGAGAGGTGTTCGATCCCTCGATGTCCCTCGTGCGCAGGCGACAGTTGACGGCGCCTCAAGTGTCCGGCGAGTGGACCGAGATTGCTCGATATATTCGCAGCACCGATCCTTACCGGCACCCCATGACGGTTCACGAGGTCTCACCGGACAACCTTCCGCTTCAGGATGAGGCCTTGACCGATTTTCGCCTGTTCCAACCGGCACACTTTGGTTGGCCGAGCATTGGCGTAGAAGTCGCCCAACTCACTGCAAACTATTCGAGAACCGCCGTCACCAAGCCGTTGGTCGTCGGCGAAGTCGGTTATGAAATGCTCGGGCGGACTCATCTGGAAGACTTTCAGCGCATGGCCTTCTGGCTTGCCATGCTGAATGGTGCAGCCGGACACACATATGGTGCTGTTGGTACATGGGAGTCATATACCGCGGAGCGACCGTTCCAGCGTAACAAGTGGTCTTTTCTGACCTGGGAAGAAGGAATGAACCTTCCAGGTTCCTATCAGCTTGGATTGGGAGCCAGGCTTCTCCGAAATTTCGAGTGGTGGAGATTCGAGCCGCACCCCGATTGGGTCACTCCACGCGGAACGACGATGCTGGAGCCTCGCGGCGGGCAGAATGATGATTTCCACATGGATCTCGCAGGAGAGTGGGGTGACTTCATGGGGTCGGGGCGCGAGCTGGCACCGAGTGAGTGGCAGTTGCGAAACGGAACGTTCCGTCTGCCTTATGCTGCTGGTATTCCGAATCAGGTCCGTGTGATCTACGCGCCATATTTCGGGTTGATACCACCCTCACCGCCAACAGTTCTCGACCTTGAACCAGGCGTTGAATACCGCGCCTACTACTGGGAGCCGTCTCTGGGTATTAAAGTGGACCTGGGTCATGTCGAAGCCGCGTCGCAGGGGCCGGTCACGCTGAGCGAGCCGTTCTCCGGCGGAAAGACGGCATGGAAGGAGTATCGGGGCAAGATAGAACGAGCGCCCGGATCTTTGTCCACGAACGCAGCAACACTTGCGGTAATCGACGGCTTCTCCCAAGCCGATCTACGCGTAGCCGTTACCGCAAATGCGGGCACAGACGCAGGTGTAGTGCTCCGTTTTCAGGACGTAGACAACTACATTGCTGCGGTTTACTCGTCGCAGAACAAGGAAATCTACCTTCTCGAACGAAAGGGCGGCGAGCCTGCACAACCGCGCGGCCGCACGTCTGTAGATTTCAGCGACAAGACTTTCCGTCTGACGACGGAGATTCGTGGTGGCATCGCTGTAATGTCGCTTACTGTGGTGGGGCGGACGTTCACAACGCCCATCGAGAACGTTGCAGCGACGAAAGGCGGCGGCGTCGGGCTCACTTGCGAATGCGTGGGCTCCGTGCAGCGATTTCAGGATCTTGAGGTCCGGAAGAGTCTACCGCCTCGCAAGGACGATCAACTGGAAAGAAGGCTATTCGATGCCGAGGGCCGCTATCGCGGCGAGCTCGCGGGCCACGGTGATGGATCGATGCTCTCAATCAATTGGTCCCGATATGGAGTGGAGAAGAACACTTTGCTGAACGCCTACAGACCCGACGCATTTCCCACGTCCGGGGACTGGATATTGGTGCTCGACGCGGCGGCTGGACGCCGCAAAGATCGGTCGGGCGAGGCCGTTAACTAGCCCTGCTCTAGATAGTCCTCGATGCGGTTCGCGGTCTCCTCGCCCCCGGAATCCTTTCTCACGACGCGCTGCATGTGCCTGACCCCGTCAGCTATCTCGGCACTCTCGGAGATTCGAAGCACGGCGCTTCTCAAGGCCGCAACGTTCGTTTCGTGCTCTCGGATGTGTATTCCGAGGCCCAGTTTCTCAAAGGTGTTTCCATACCACTCAGGCTCAGGGTGCCCATGCGTCAGCATGATCAAGGGCACGCCGTGATACATGGCCTCCACGGTGGTGATCATTCCGCCGAGGCAAATCATCATGCTCGCATAAGGCAGGATCTGGATCTGCGGCACGTTCTGAACGATCTCGAAGTGTGGAGGTAGGGGTCCAAATGCTGCAGCATCGTTGTTATGCCCTATGGCCAATACAACGTGCCACTTGAGACCCGAGAGAGCCTCGATACACATCCTGAAGTAGTCAGCAGTCTGCGTATAGAATGTCGACGTCGACACGATGAGCAATGGCCTTCCGCTGCAGGAGCTACTTTTCCACGCTTGGCGATAAGGCCGCTCGGGGGCGCATCGTCCCGCGTAGAACAAAGTCGTGTCACCCTCGTTCCCCGCTAATTCGAACGCCTTCGGATAGAAGCAGATGTTCAATGCCTCCCTGTGGAACTCGCAGTTCTGTTTGGCGATGCCGCGGTGCTCGAAAAGTCGATCTGTTCTGCGATCGCCCTCTAAGATCAGTTCGCGGAGCTCAACAGCCGGAACCTGCACAGTAAATTCCAGTTCATTCACCGCAAATGCCGGGCTCGTCTGGATGGCTGGAATCCTCTGTTCGCGGGCGAATATCCTGCCCGCATGACACATGCTGTCGTATACGACGAGATCGGGGCGATTGTGCTCGTAGAATGCGGCGGTATCGGAAATAATTCGTATCGTCCAGTCGACGACAGAGCTCGGATAGCCCTCGAGTTTCAGCGGGTCCTGGCAGCTAAGAACTTCAGCGCCCAGCTCGGTGACATTCGCCGCAAAGCGGTCCGCCGTCACATAGCTGACACGGTGACCGCGACGGATAAGGGTGGCGACGAGAGAAAGTGTTGGATTGATGTGAGGAAAGTGCGGAAAGCTGAAAAACGCGATGTGGCGTGTCGTCATGAAGGTCCGTCCTTGGAAGTAACGCGGGGCCACTCTCGTGTGGACCGCGGCATCGGTCAAGCGGACGACGACAATCGTTCAGGCCAGATTCATAATGACTTGAAAGTCGCGGCGAGCACTGCTCGACGCCAGGGTGTCGGTCACTGTGAAAAGGTAAGCGCTTCCTCTCGCTCTATCGTTTCGAAGAACGTGATCGCGTCGTCGAAGAATTCTTTCGAGATGAATCCGGCACCGGCGGCGGCGGAAAGACCAATCGCGTGTGCGGTAAACCACAGATGGCGCAGAACCATGAATAGCGGAACGAACTGAAGTGATTGCGCCGCAGACGGGCGGATCTGCAGATATCCCTTCAGGAATGGTTCCCAGGCAAGCTGCTCTATATGCTCCAGTCGCGCATTCCATCTGTACGTTGCCAGATCAAATGCTCGCCATCCAAGTCCACAAAAATCGAAGTCGAATAATACGACGCGGGTGTCGTGGATGCGCGCGTTGTTGGCCCACACGTCGCCATGGCAGAACCCCCAGTCTGGCACCGTTTTCTCCGCGTCGGTCAGGCGTGCTTCCAGTCGGTGAACAAATAACTCAAAACGCGCGGCGAGCGCCGGCATGAGCGCAAGTCGCGGGCGAATCCGCTCCACGGGTTTCCTGAAAAGAAGCTCCATGTCCATAGCGGGGCGCGAGGCGGAGGGAGGCAAGTCGTCACTGGCGTCGTGCAGGCGAGCGACGAGTCGTCCGTAGTGCAAAGCGTGCGTGGCGTCGGTGTACTTCGGAGCGTCACCTTCTGCCCAGTCGAACAGAACTGCGCTTCGCAAACCTTCGGGGGCGCGCACGTTCATAATAGAGCTGCCGTCCTTCCGTGCGATTGGGACGGCGACTTCAATTCCCTTCGCCGCCAGGTAGGTCAGAGCTGAAAGCTCCCCTTGAATCGCTTCTCTGGTGCGCCAGAGCGAAGGATAGACCTTCAACGCGAACCGTCTACTGGGCGTCGTCAGCAGATACGTATCACTGACGCCGCGACAGAAGAAAGTGCATTCGGCGTCATGCTCCAGCTCATAGTGTTGAAGCACCAGACGCAGGATTTCTTCGGCGGCGAAAGTCGAATATGCCACCGGACGATGGCGTTTGACCGTAGTCGAGCTCGCTGCCGTCACGTTCGCGCGAAAGTTGGAATGGATGGACTTCGACGAGTCAGTGCCAGTTCGACGCATTTTCGGCATCCTCAGCCGTCGTTCCGCGCGGACGACGCACTGTGGTCTGCTTTCACGCGATAGGCCACCGTCCACAGGCCAGCGGGCGTGACTTCCGGTAGGTCGCGCTCGACGTAGTGGAAATCGTCGGAGATGCCATCAAGGAGCCCGGCAAGCTCGGACCGGCTCGGAAAGTTCTTGATGGTCTCAAAGCGTGTGCCGTCGCGCAGGAGGCGCTCTTCGTAAACATCACCGTGCTCGTCGGTGTACCGTTTCACGGTGGAGTCGTGATACTCCAGATTATCCGTGAACATCACCAGGGCGCCGGGCCTTAGTTTCGCGTGAAGTGTAGTCAGAAAGCTCTTTCGCATCTTTACCGGAATGTGAGACCACCAGTACTGACCAAAGGCACCGGAGAAGGTCCCTGCGACGCCGTCGAGAGTGTACGCATCGGCAACCTGACATCTCACGTTCGGCAGCGACTGCAAGCGCTGGCTGGTCTGCTCGATGAGTACGAGGTGAAGGTCTGTCGCCAGCACCGTTCGCGCTGTACTTGAAACAACGCGGGTCCAGTACCCTGTGCCGCACGCAATCTCAAGAACGTCCAATCCGGCGAACGCCGATTGGTACGACTGTCTCAACGACGCATAACCCGCATCAATGTTTTCGATTTCATACTGGGTGTTGTACTCGGGCGCCTGCGCCGCGTAGTAGGCAGCAACGCGTGCGATATTCGATTCAAGCGAGGTCATTGGCGAGCCATCCTTGGTCGTCATGTGGAGTGAGTGCGGACACCGTGATGGTCTTGCGCACGGCGGAGATTTCACGAGAGTTACACTTATGTGATCTTTTTTTGCACAAGTCAAGGCGGGCGCAGATCACATGCTCAGGGCGCGGCCCCGCAGTTCGTCGCTGTCGCTGCGGCTCTCGCCGACGCTACGCGACCGCCGCGAAAAACGGGCTGTGTCCACGCTCTCCTTCCGTCTGAATCTGTGATCGAAGCGCGCACATACTGCTCGTTGCCGGTGAAGTCGTAACGCGGTGACATGCCAGCCACCTTCGCAAGGACGCGGCCGTGCTGGCCAACGAAGTGTGTTACGTAGCGAGAACTGGGCGTCAGGGCGGCGCTCCATTCGGTGCCACGTGCGATTCCGATCGAAACGCCCTTATCGTCGACAGCGATCTCCTCGAGTGTGATGCCCGTCGACGCATAGAACTGACCACGGCACAGTGCTTCGGTTATCGCTGGAACGGTTAGCGCCGAGGAGCGGAGTACTATCCACGCCTTGCCAGGCGAAGGGCTCTCGGGGTCGTCAAACTTGTGGTACTCGTGAGCATCGTCGGAAGCGACTCCCCACACGATTTTGCCGTTGCTGAGCAACCCATCCCATAGCGCCTCTGAGGACAGACTGACGTTCTGCGCCCCGTCCACGCCGCCCAAGTTGTTTGACGTGGGAAATGCGTTCCAGATTTCGAGCAGGAATGTTCCGGTGATAGGCAACAGGTCGTTCAGCCGCACGGACCATTGAAGATTCGGGTGATTGACTTGCGGTATTCCTCCGATTGCGCGGATCGCGTCGATATTCTTGATGTAAGCGTGCGAGGGTGAGATGTTGCGTGGGTCGTCCGGGTATCCAAGCGGCATGATAGGCGTGCTGACATTGAGGCCATTGACATGAAGCTGCCGAAATCCGGTGGGACGCGAGGGATCGACGATGGTCTGGGTGATTTCCTGTCCTCGAAGCACCAGGAACGGGCGATCGGGATCAGCTTTCTTGTTAAGCGGTTCGACGTCAGTCACAAACTCATGGTCAGTAATGACAAGACATTGATAGCCATGTGACCTATACCAGTCCGCCACGAATTCCGGAGATTCATTGGCGTCCGAAGGAGGGCGCGCATTCGTGTGAGTATGGGTATTGCACCGATACCAATGCATCGATTCGGCGGGCGCCTGGCTGGCCGGAATATTGAAGTTGACCAGGAGTGCAGCAGACATTGCTGCGCGACTGAAGACATTAACAGTGCGTACGCGAAGAGAGGAGCTCATATTGAGTCGAAAACAACACATGTCGATAAAGACATGACGGACACGACAGACTTATCCGCTATTGTTTCAACACGGCGCGGTACGCTTTTTAATTAGTAGCCACGCGTCGGTCGGTACCGGACGTGAGCATTCCCATTAATATGAAGAGGGTCCGCGAGATTCCGAAGCTTCAGCTGTGCGTGGAACGCGTTGACGCCGCACAGGATGGAGTCGCCACTCAAAGGGCCCGGTGAAGGGACTTCTGGTCCACACACTGCGGCTTTCCGATGACAGGCTCTCTGCGGCCGGAAATGCGTCATCAGTTCGGTTTCAATCTCTTAGCTCGCCGATAGAGTCCGCCGCCGGAGAGATCGTTTGTAATTTCGGCCGTCTAAAACAGGATACGGACCTGATGACCCTTCTGGAGCGCATGGATGTGCTTTGCTCTCGACATGTCGCCGGATGACGTCCCGCATAGAAGATCGGGATGCCGTTAAAAGGCATCGTGCTGGCGGGCGGTTCCGGAACTCGTCTGCATCCCGTCACACTGGGCCTCAGCAAGCAACTGCTCCCGGTCTACGACAAGCCGATGATCTATTACCCGATCTCGACGCTGATGCTCTCAGGCGTCCGGGATATCCTCATTATTTCGACTCCGGTCGATCTACCGATGTACCGTCGCTTGCTCGGCGACGGTAGCAGGTGGGGAATCTCGCTGAAGTATGCCGAACAGCCCAGGCCGGAGGGATTGGCGCAGGCTTTCATCATTGGCCGCCGCTTCATCGAGAGCGATCGAACGGTACTCGTACTGGGCGATAACATCTTCTACGGCCAGAGTCTCTCCGAGCAGTTGCGTGCGGCAGCGGAACACGCCGAAGGCGCGACAGTGTTTGCGTATCGTGTGAAGGATCCGGAACGTTACGGCGTGGTGTTATTCGACGCGCACGGGCGAGCGCTCGAGCTTGAAGAAAAGCCGACCCGTCCGAAGTCGCATTTTGCAGTCACGGGACTGTATTTCTACGACAACCAAGTCGTCGATATCGCGGCGTCTCTCAAGCCTTCAGCTCGCGGTGAGCTCGAGATCACGGATGTGAACAGGATCTATCTCGACCAAGGGTCGCTCAGGGTCGAGCGCCTCGGTCGGGGTGCGGCGTGGCTCGACACTGGCACTCATGAGTCGCTCCTCCAGGCCGCCTTGTTCATCCAGACCATCGAGACTCGCCAGGGCTTGAAAATCTGTTGTCCCGAGGAGATCGCATTTCGGTGCGGTTACATCGACGCAGGACAGCTCGAGCATCTCGCATACTCTCTCTCGAAGACGACTTACGGGACATATCTGCTCGAGCTCATGAACGAGCAGGTCTGAGACAGGCAACCGTTCACAGGGAGTGATATGGCCAGATTGCTCGTCACCGGCGGCGCCGGCTTCATCGGTGCGAACTTCGTTCATTACTGGGCCGAGAAAAGCGCCGGAGAACGCATCGTGGTGCTCGACGCGCTTACGTACGCGGGAGACCTCTCGAACATCCAGATGGTGAAGAGCCCCGAGCTGCGTTTCGTCCACGGCAACATCTGCGACAGCGCGTTAGTCGAGAAGCTGCTTCGCGAAGATCGGCTCGACACCATCGTCCACTTTGCGGCGGAGTCGCATGTGGATCGATCCATTCAGGGACCCGACGTTTTCATCGAAACCAATATCAACGGCACGCACTCGCTGTTGAAGGCCGCTCGGCAGGTGTGGATCGAGGAACGAGCGGCCCTTCGGCACCGATTTCATCATGTGTCGACGGATGAGGTCTATGGATCGCTCGGCGCCAATGACCCCGCGTTCCATGAGCAAACACCTTACGCGCCAAATTCCCCGTACTCAGCTAGCAAGGCGGCTTCAGACCATCTCGTGCGCGCTTATCACCACACCTATGGCCTGCAGGTGACCACGAGCAACTGCTCCAATAACTTCGGCCCTTATCAGTTTCCCGAGAAGCTGATTCCGCTCATGATCGTGAATCTCCTTCATGGACAGCCTCTCCCGATCTACGGTGACGGTGGCAATGTGCGGGACTGGCTTCATGTCACCGATCACTGTCGCGGCATCGATCTCATTCTGCAGAATGGCGCCGCGGGCGCGGTTTACAACATCGGCGGCGGTTCGGAATGTCGTAACCTTGACCTCACTCACGTGCTGTGTAGCGTGGCAGACGAGGAATTCGGCACGCGTCCGCAGCTCTCGCTCAAATTTCCACAGTGCCCAGCCGCTCGAGGTGTGCCCACGTCGTCGTTGATCAAATTCGTGCGAGATCGGCCGGGGCACGATCGCCGCTACGCCATCGACTGCTCCAAGATCGCGCGTGAGCTCGGTTATTCCGCGCGCGTCACGCTCGAGAGCGGCTTGCGCGAAACATTTTCGTGGTATGTGCAAAACGAGTGGTGGTGGCGAAGCATGATGGATGGGGATCATCAGCAGATAACGGCACGGACGTGACGTCCTTCGTCGGTAATGCATCTATTGCGTGTCGCGACTCCTGGTCGCGATCTCTTCATGCCAGCGATTTCGATACGTCGTGAGGTCGATGGTCAGCGGCTGTACGCGCGTCAGAGGACCCGCTGGGCGCAGTTCTGGATTGAGCACGCGAAGGGCGCCGAACGATACATCGCTCTGCGCCGGCGCAACGTATATGGAGCAGTCCGTCCGTAAGCTCGCGAGCGCACGCACGAACACGTCAGCTGCGGCGAAGCGGCCTTCGATGAGGATCCGATCGCGAGCACCGACCAGGTCCAACGTCGCGTCGGCGACGAGCGCCGCGTACAGACAAACGGCGGCGCGACGTTCTGTGTCATTCGCGGGCATGGCGAGCCAGCACCCCCCGCGCCGCGGATAGGGTCCATATCCCGGCGCGAATGTTGGCAACACCATCGCACCGGATGTGAGCACGTTGGCGGATGCGTCGACCAATTCTCGTTGACCGCTGCTCGCGTCGATGCGTCGTGAATCGAGGCCAGTCAACAACTCGATCTCACGCCCGCCCATGAAACGGGCCGAGGGAAGCGGATTGCCGGCGACGTTTACGTTTATCAGGCAATCCCGCGTCTCAGATAGATCGGTCGCGAGGACACGTGTACCCGGCGCTGGCGTACGCATCGCCACGAACCAGGTTCCGGTCGAAAGCACGCTTGAGTCAGCTGCAGCAATCTCTGGAAAGCCACGAGCTGCGACGACCGCCGCGTTCGAATCATGTAGTCCACAGTGAATCTGAACGTCTGACGGAAGGCCGGTTCGCGTTGCCCATCGCACGCTCAACCGGCCCAACGCGGCGTCTGCCGAACGCATGGGTGCGAATCGATCTGACCATCCGCACGAATGCGCCAATGCAGAATAGGTGTGCTCGATCGGGCGCCATAGATCTGTGTGACAACCCAGCGTTGTCACTTCGGTGGCTGCCACGCCCGACAGCAGCCAGCTCCAATACTGTGCCCAAGGCACGATCATGGAGTCGCTCGCAAAGCCTGCGGGAATCAACGATTCGAGAAAATAGAGCTGTGCCCCCAGATTGAGGCCGTCGGGCAAAGCGGGGGATCCAGTTTGAGCAAACGGGTCACGACGCGAGTCGTATTCGCGCCGGAGCTCAACCGGAATTGGGTGCTCATAGTCGAGGGAGGGCTGCGCCAGCCGGTCCGGCCCAATCACTGCCGCCGCGGCGCCATGGCCTACCGGAATAATTGCGCCGATATCAGCTAGCCCCGCGAACTCACGAAGTGTTGTCTCGAGCCACTGCTCGATGCCCTTCGTGTCGAGCGCGCTGTAGCGGTGTGCAATGACCCGTTGATTTGGTCGGCTGCGCCGCTGAATCAATGTTCCGTCGGGCGCCCAAAGCCCAAGCTTGGATAGTGTCTTGCCGACGTCGAGCACCACGGTGGCTCGGTCAGTCATACCTGAATCCGTCGCTGATCGATTATTGTCGAACATGATTGCAAATAAGAGCGGCGAGCGCCACGCACGATTTACGCGAGTCGGCGACGTCGGTGAGTCCAGCCAAACGGGCGTTATGACGAAAGGCGATTGGAGATGATTGACAGTGATTGTTACGCATGGCATTTTGACGTGTAAGTGAAAAGCTCCGCGTCATTGACTGCAGGATGCCCATGGCCCCGAAGACCATCCCTGTGACCGATCACCCCGGCGTGTTGATCGAGAATCGATGGGACGCTGCAACGGTCTCGCGCCTGAGCGCGGAGCAACTGCTGCTCTACCGATCGAATCTATTGGGCTCCGATAAACGAGTCACCAATTTCGGTGGGGGCAACACCTCAGCCAAGATCGAGACGGCGGATCCGCTGACAGGCAGGCCTATCGAGGTCCTCTGGGTGAAGGGTTCCGGCGGCGATCTGGGTTCCATGAAGCTCGACGGCTTCGCAACGCTGTACATGGAGAAGTTGCTTGCCGTCGCGCCCCGTTTCCGGGGGCCTCAGGACGAGGACGCGATGGTTGGGCTCTATCCTCATTGTGCGTTCAATCTCAATTCGCGCGCAGCCAGCATCGACACGCCATTGCATGGCTTGATCGATCGAAAGCACGTCGATCACATGCATCCCGACGCAGTCATCGCGATAGCAGCCTGCGCAGACGGCGAACGCATTACTCAGGAAATCTACGGGGATGAGATCGGCTGGTTACCCTGGCTGCGGCCCGGGTTTGCCCTGGGCCTGCAGCTGCAAAAGTTTGTTCACGAACATCCGCGTGCCAAGGGAGTCATGCTCGAGTCGCATGGTGTCTTCACATGGGGCGACACGTCGAAGGAGTGTTATGAGAACACGCTCGACGTGATCAATCGCGCCATTACCTGGCTCACTGAGCGACAGGCCGGCCTGCGGGGGTTCGGAGTCGCCCGGTTCGCCTCGCAGCCCGCGGCTCGCAGACGCGAGATTGCCGGGCGGATCATGCCCCACCTGCGTGGTCTGATATCACGCGAGCGGCCTAAAATCGGACATTTCGACGACAGTATCGAGGTGCTTCACTTCGTCAATAGCGAAGCCCTGCAGAAACTCGCCACTGTTGGCACATCGTGCCCCGATCACTTTCTGCGCACAAAGATTCGCCCGCTCGTCCTCGAGTTCAATCCGACATCGGAGTCGGAAGCACAGTTGATCGCCCGGTTGCCGGCGGCCATCGAGGCCTATCGCGCTGGATATCGTGCCTACTACGAACGCTGCAAGAAGGCCGATTCGCCAGCGATGCGCGACTGCAATCCAGTGGTTTATCTGATTCCGGGCGTTGGGATGATCACGTTTGCACCGGACAAAGCGACTGCACGAATCGCGGCTGAGTTTTACTTGAACGCCATCAATGTGATGCGCGAGGCCTCTGGCGTTTCGACGTATCGAGGACTTCCCGAACAGGAGGCGTTCGATATCGAGTACTGGAAGCTCGAAGAGGCAAAGCTTCAACGCATGCCAAAGCCGAAAGCACTGGCTGGCCGAGTTGCTCTGGTGACCGGCGGCGCTGGCGGAATCGGTGTGGCTACGGCGCGTCGGCTCGCCGATGACGGCGCGGCGGTTATCCTTTGCGATATCGATCGTAAGGCGTTATCCGAATCGGAATCTGAGCTTCACAAGCAATATGGCGATGATGTCATCGCTTCCGCATGGATCGATGTCACAGACGAAGATGCGGTGGAGTCCGCGTTTCTCGAGGCTGCATGGCGCTACGGCGGTGTCGACATCTGCGTGTCCAACGCGGGTATCGCCTCCGCCTCAACGATCGAGGAAACGACGGTTGCTGTATGGGACCGCAATCTCGACATCCTTGCCAAGGGGTACTTCCTGGTGAGCCGCAGCGTCGTGCGTATGTTGAAAGTGCAGGGCCTCGGCGGGTCGGTCATTTTCATCGGATCGAAAAACGCGCTGGCTGCGTCGCCCGGCGCCGCAGCTTACTGTACGGCAAAAGCCGCAGAGATTCATTTGGCTCGCTGTCTCGCGCTAGAGCTCGCTTCGGCTGAGATTCGCGTCAACGTGGTTAATCCGGACGCTGTTCTTCGAGGCTCACGTATCTGGCAAGGCGAGTGGGCGGAACAGCGTGCCCAGCAGAACAACACTACGACCGGGAATCTCGAAGCGGTGTATCGGGAACGCAGCCTGCTCAAACGCAGCGTATTTCCCGAAGACGTCGCCGAAGCCGTGGCTTTCTTTGCGACGGAGCGCTCTTCGAAGTCGACGGGAAATATCATCAATGTCGATGCAGGCAACGCTGCTGCGTTTACGCGCTAGAGTCGTTCGACGCACAGAGGGGGAATCGCGCCGTGACGTCCGCAGATGCAGTCGATCTCATCGATCATGAATTTGTCGCCCGGCTGAACCGCGAACAGGCGACCGACCTCGCAGAGGACTACGACGCGCTGGGGGTTTCACTACAACGTCGAGGAGTTGCTATCAACTCAATTACGCGGGCAGTATCCGAGTTCGGCGTGGCCATCCCTTCCTGGGGCGTTGGGACCGGTGGCACTCGTTTCGCTCGCTTTCCCGGACCCGGCGAGCCGCGCAATATTTTCGAAAAGCTCGAAGACTGCGGTGTCGCGCAGGCGTTGGGCGGAAGCACGCCGACCGTGTCGCTGCATTTGCCATGGGATCTGACCGACGACCTCGCAGCCGTGAAAGAGCGGGCTTCTCAGCTGCGACTCGGCTTCGATGCGGTGAATTCGAACACGTTCCAGGATCAGCCCGGTCAGCGCCAGTCCTACAAATTCGGAAGCCTGACGCACCCGGATCGGGACGTACGCGAACAGGCGATCGCGCATAACATTGACTGTATTCGGGTCGGCAAGGCGCTCGGCTCCCGGGCATTGACGCTGTGGATTGGCGACGGCGCGAATTTTCCCGGCCAGCACAATCTGACTCACGCCTTCGAGCGCTATCTCGATTCCGCGCAACAGATCTACGCCGCATTGCCGGCAGACTGGCGACTCCTGATCGAGCACAAGATGTATGAGCCAGCCTTCTACGCGACCGTCATCCAGGATTGGGGCACTTCGCTCATGGCCGCGCAGACCCTTGGTCCGAAGGCGTTTTGTCTCGTGGACCTTGGCCACCACGCACCCAGCGTCAACATTGAGATGATCGTGGCCCGCCTCATCCATGCGCGCCGTCTGGGCGGCTTTCATTTCAATGACTCGAAGTACGGGGACGATGACCTCGATTCCGGCTCAATCGATCCGTTTCGCCTGTTCCTCGTGTTCAACGAACTGGTCGACGCGCAGAGTCGCTCTGTTCCCGGCTTCGCGCCTGCGCACATGCTCGACCAATCGCACAACGTAACCGATCCGATCGAGAGCCTGATGACCAGTGCGATCGAGTTGACGCGGGCGTATGCGCAGGCACTGCTGGTGGATCGTGCCGAACTGGCGGGCTATCAGCACGACAACGAAGTGCTTCTCGCTGCGCAGGCTCTGAAGAAAGCGTTTACCACGGATGTAAGCCCGATTCTCGCGCGCGCTCGGGAGCTCAAGGGCGCGGCGATTAATCCGATCGTCGCGTATCGAAGGAGTGGGTATCGAGCTGCCTGCGCGAAGCGGCGTCCATCGGCTCAGCGTGGGCACAGCGGGATTGTGTGAATTCCTCCCCGGGCTGATCGGTACTGATTGAACTGGCGAGACGTTCGCGTCAAAGTACAGTCCAGTCACATGGGTGGGGCAATGCACGCGACCGAGCGCGAGAAGGCCATTCTCGAGTCCCTGAGCCAATCCGGTTTCATTTCGTTCCAGGATCTCGAGCGGCGGATGGAGGCCTCTCCGGCCACGATCCGGCGTGATCTCACGCGAATGGTCGAAGCAGGGCTCATCACCCGCGTTCGTGGCGGAGCGAAGCTCGCCAAAGGCGGAAAAAACGCCGCCCGGAATGCAGCGGAGATCCGTAACGGCGAGCTGACCGGCGTGCCGTTCCACGAGAACATCCATCGCAATCGGCAGCAGAAGATGGCGATCGGGAAGGCGGCGGCGGGACTGTGCGTCGATAACGAAGGCGTGATGATCGATGGTGGGTCGACGACGCTGCAGATGTGTCCGCATTTGAACGGCCTGAATCTTCAGGTTCTGACCAACTCCCTGCATATCGTGAATGCCTTGCTGCCGCAGGTGGGAACCAAGCTGCTGATTCCGGGCGGGCAGGTTTTCCGTGAACAGAACATCGTACTGTCTGCTGCGGGTGACGAGACGATGCCGAGGTTTCACGCTCCGAAGCTGTTCATGGGGGCTGCCTCGATCGGTCCGGTCGGGGTCATGCAGGCGGACATCATTCTCGTCGCGGCCGAGCGGCGGCTCATCGATCGGGCGAGCCAGATCATCGTTCTCGTGGATAGCTCGAAGTTCTCAGGCCCGTCCGGCCACGTAGTCTGTCCGCTGGACGAGGTCGACGTCGTGGTCACGGACTCCGGCATCGCGCCTCGTCACGTGAAGATGCTCGAGAGGTTTGGCGTCAAGTTGCTCATCGCAAAGTCATAGGTTGCCGGCGACGGTCGGTTTCGATTTCGACTGTGCCACGATCGTGAGATACCTGCCGAGCTCACCGCGCTTACCGGGTGGACTCATCAACTCGGGTACGTCAGCTGGCGTGGACCGTTGCACTGACTTCCAGGCCCCTCGGCGCGAGTCTCCCCGACCCCCGCTAAACAGCGCGTTTCCCTGCGCGCGTATCATCGAGCCCATCAATCACTGCGCTGCCTGCACAGGAAATCACTCATGACCCGCCAAATCATCAACACACCCAATGCCCCGGGCTCGCCGCTCTTCAGCCAGGCCGTCAGGGCAGGGTCGCTCGTCTTCCTTTCCGGCATCGCTGCGATCGATCCGCAGACGAACACGCTGGTCGGGTCGACCATCCAGGAACAGACGCGTCAGGCGCTCATCAACTGTCAGAACATTCTGCGCGCCGCCGGCACGAGCCTCGAGAACGTAGTCGAAGCGCACGTGCTGCTGGCGCGCTCCAGCGACTTCGCAGGGCTGAATGAGGAATATGCGAAGTTCTTTCCGGTGGATCCGCCCGCGCGCGCGGTTTCCCGGTTAGGCGTCGAAGTGCCGAACCTGCTCGTGTCGATCAAGCTGACGGCCGTGGTGTCGGGTGCATGACGTACGTGCGACACCCGGGGGCTGTACGACCGGCGCTCGGAACGGCGCCGCAAAGTAAAAGGCGGTGCAGCCGCCCGAAGGCCACTGCACCGCCAAGAAATCCCTGAGGGGGTCAGGGCGGGAAGAATAGTAGCATGCTATGCATGTTTCTCAAGGGTTATTTGTCGAAGCAGTCGACGTTTTTGGCAGGGAGTGGGGCCTTGTCGCCGCGGTGCGCTGGAGGGCGCCGAAGACACTGGGGCTGCGCGGAAGTTCCTGATTCTTCGAGCCCTGGGTGGACTTGAATCGTGAGCTTGAATCGTCGTGCCGCGCTGTGGACGGCTGGGCGGCGGGCTAGCGTGTTTCACCACGTGGTTGGAGCCTGGTGGGGCTACAAGCGGTCCGTTTGACGATAAGGGAGGGCGGCTTGCGCGACGTTCTTTGGCCGATCCCGGCATGCACACATGCCGATCCGTCATCACGATGCCATAACGGGCCCGCCATGTCGGCTCGGCACGACGAGCGACGGATGACGGGCCGCACTACAAGCCACGACACCCAGCATGACCACCCGTCATGACGACCTGACCGACCCATAGTTCTCCCCCGGCCTTCCATGCGTTAGCTTTGACCCCATGGCCGCCACGTCCCCAACGCCCCGCGTTCCCGTCATCGACTTCGCCTTGTTCGAAGCCGCCGAGACGTGGCGCGATCACGTGGCCGCGCAGGTGGACTGGGCAGCCAGCGAATTCGGTTTCTTCTACGTGACCGGCCACGGCGTCAGCCCCACCGTGATAGATCGCCTGCTCAAACTGAGCCGCGCGTTTTTCTCTCAGGATGTCGCCGTCAAACGTCGCATCGATATGTCACTCGGCGGACGCGCGTGGCGCGGCTATTTCCCGGTCGGCGGCGAGCTCACGTCGGGTCGCCCGGACCTCAAAGAGGGCATCTACTTCGGTGAGGAGTTGAGCGATGACGACGCGCGCGTCCGCGCTGGCCTGCCGCTCCATGGCCGCAATCTTTTCCCTGACATCCCCGGCTTCCGCGAGGCCGTCCTGGACTACACGAGCGCGCTGACTGCTCTCAGCCATCGCCTCATGGCGTGCATCGGTCGCGGTCTGCGCATCGGCGAGAGCTATTTTTCCGAGCGCTATACCGCCGAGCCTACCACGCTGTTCCGCATCTTCAACTATCCGGCCGCGGAGCAGGCCGATTCGCATGGCGTGGGAGCTCACACCGACTACGGCCTGCTGACACTGCTGTATCAGGATGAAGTCGGCGGCCTCGAAGTGAAGCACGGCGCGCACTGGATCGACGTACCTTACGTTCCAGGTTCATTTGTCGTGAATATCGGCGACATGCTCGAACGGCTGACTGCGGGCCGCTACACCTCCGCGCTCCATCGCGTGATCAATCGCTCCGGCCGCGAGCGGATCTCGATGCCGTTCTTTTTCGACCCGGCCTTCGACGCGCAGCTGCATCCGATTGAAGGTGTGGGCCCACTCGTCGACCGGCACGAGCGCATCGAGCGATGGGACGGCATCAACCTGCGCGACGTCCACGGCACCTACGGCGACTATCTGATCGGCAAGGTGGCGCGTGTATTCCCGGAGCTGGGACGCGACCATCTCGTCGAGAAGGGGCTTAGCGAGCCGGCGGCGCGCTGAACGGCGATCGCAGATCCGCCAGAAACTTCTGCGCTCGCGGGTGCTGTGGCCGCTGAAAGAAATCCTCGGGCGTTGCCGTTTCGAGCACCTTGCCCTGGTCCATGAACAGCATGCGATCGGCCACTTCGCGCGCGAAGCCCATCTCATGGGTCACGCACACGAGGGTCTGGCCTCGATGCGCGAGATCCCGAATCACCAGCAGCACTTCCGACACCATCTCGGGATCGAGCGCGCTCGTCGGCTCATCGAACAGCATCAGCGGCGGTTCCATCGCGAGCGCGCGAGCAATGGCCACGCGCTGCTGTTGGCCTCCGGACAGCTGCGCGGGATAAGACTGCGCTTTCGATGCCAGGCCCACACGCTCGAGCAACGCGTGTGCGCGTTCGCGAGCTTCTGTGACGGACAAGCCCCGCACTTTCATCGGCGCGAGCGTGCAGTTGTCCAGCACCGTCAGGTGCGGGAACAGGTTGAACTGCTGGAACACGAAGCCGATGCCGGAACGGAATCGGTCGAGGTCGAGGCCGGCGCGGTAGATATCTTGCCCTTCGATCAGGATCTGTCCCTTATCGATAGGCTCGAGGCGGTTGATCGTCCGGATGAGCGTCGACTTGCCCGAGCCGGAGGGGCCGCAGATCACGACCACTTCGCCCTGGGCGATCGTCTCCGTCACGTCGTCGAGCGCTTGAAACGCTCCGTAGAACTTCGAGACGCCGCGAAACTCGATCATGCGGGCTCCGCAGCCGGCGCCACGACGTGCGCGCTCGTGCGGCTCGCCAGCCGTCGCTCGAGCGCGCGGCCGGCGCGCGACAGGCTGAAACACAGGACGAAATAGCTGAGCGCGAGAATCGAATACACCTCTGCAGGCTGCGTGAGCACCTGCGCGTTGATCTGCGACGCGATGAACGAGACCTCCGACAGCCCGATGATATAGCCGAGCGAGGTTTCCTTGAGCGTCGTGACGAGCTGTCCGACCAGCGAGGGGAGCATGTTTCGCAGGGCTTGCGGCAGAATCACGGAGGCCATCGTCTGCCCATAGCTCAGGCCCAGCGCCCGCGCGCACTCGGTTTGGCCCGGCGGAATGCCCTGAATTCCAGCGCGCACGATCTCGGCGAGATAAGCACCGTTGAAGATGACGAGCGCCGCCAGCATTGTGGTGAACTGCGAGGTCTCGTGGCCTGTGACGGCGGGCAGAAAAAAATACGCCCAGAAAATCACCATGAGCAGCGGCGTGCCGCGCACGATGAACACGAGTGCGCCGACCGGCCAGCTGAAGAGCCGGAAGCGGCTGGCGCGTGCCAATCCCAGCAACACACCTAACGGCACTGCGAGAGCGAGCGCCGCTACGCCAAGCAGAATCGTGAGCGCCAGGCCACCGAGAGGACCCTCCGGATACTGCCCGACCAGGAAGTAGAGCCAGTAGTTGCGAATCAGGTCGATCATGCCGCGCGCACCGGAAAGCGCCGCTGATACAGCTCACCCATCAACGTGATCAAAATCGACACTGCGAGATACGCCAGCGTCGTCACCGCAAAGGTCTCGGCCCCGCGAAAGCTCGCGGTTTCGACGCGCTGCGCTTGATACATCAGTTCGGCAGTGCCGATCACGGTTGCGATGCTCGTGTTCTTCCAGAGGCTGAGTGCCTGCGAGATGAGCGGCGGCACCGTGACGCGCACCGCTTGCGGAACCACGACGAGTCGCATCGACGCGAGATAGCTGAATCCAAGCGCCCGCGCGGCTTCGAGCTGCGGACCGGGAATGGAACGGATGCCGCTGCGCACGTCTTCCGACATGAACGCCGCCGAGTAGAGTGTGAGCGCGACAACCGCACACACAGATTCAGCGTCGTGCTCATAGAGCCAGTCGCGCGCGCCTTCGGGAAGCAGCTGTGGCGCCCCGAAATACCAGAACAGGAAGTGGACCAGTAGCGGAACGTTACGAATGCCTTCGACGAACGCATAGCCTGCGCCGCGCAGGATCGAGTTGGGCGACAACCGGCAGAGCGCGACAACGGTTGCGAGCGGGAAGGCGAGGGCGAGCGTAATGAGCGTCAGCTCGATCGATAGCAGGAAGCCCTTGAGCATCCATGCGCCAAACTCGCCAGACAGGACGATCGCGAGATCGAAAGGCATGGTGCGCGTCGCGCGGGAAAAACGTCAGGTCGGCAGCTTGTCGGTTTCGATGCGGAAATGTCGCTTGTCGTACTTCAGGCGCGAGGAGGGCCCGTACCATTGCATGAAGAGCCGCTCGGCCTCGCCGCTTTTCTCCAGCTCGCGCAATGTATCGTCCACCGCGCGCTTGAAGGCGGGCTCGTTCTTGCGCAGGCCGAGGGCCAGCGCTTCCGTGCTGATGTTCTGTGTGAGCACGACGAAATCTTTTTGGGCCGGACCGAGTTTGCCGTACGCGTCGAGCAGCGACACCTCATCGTTCACGAAGCCCACGGCCTTGCGCTGTTGAAGTGCGACGAGCGCCTGGGGCGCTGTCTCGAATGTGACGACATCCACTGTCGGCACGGCGCGCCGCATGTTCGGCTCCTGCGTGCCGCCGCGGACCGTCACCACTTTTTTCCCTGCCAACTGCGAGATCTGCGTGATGCCGCTATCCCGCCGCACCATCACCCGCTGCCCGGTGACGAACGTTGTGAGCGAGAAATCGATGACCGCCTCGCGCTCGCGATTGTGCGTGAGCGCGGCGGCGAGTAGATCCACCCGGCCTTGCTGCAGCTCCGGAATGCGTGCGGAGACAGCGAGCTGCTTGATCGTCATTCTGACGCCGATCGTTTTCGCAATCGCCTTACAGAGATCGACTTCATACCCGATGATCGTGCGGGTTTTCGGGTCGACGAAGCTGTTGGGTTCGTCCGTCCCGAGCACGCCGCAGACGAGCTCGCCTTTTTTCTTGATGGCGTCCAGCTGATCCGCCTGCGCGGGCAGCGCCAGCACCAGGGCAACAGGCAGCACGAGGAGGAGCGCGACGCGTTTCGAAAGGATCAGCATTGTAAGAGGTTCACTCCGGCCGTTGGGTCGGAGTGTAGCCAATTCTGACGGGGCCCTGCTTCGCGAATGCGCCCATTCCCGTGGCCCGGCACCGCGGGTAACAGCGGGGTGACGAAGGTCTGCAACTGACCGATCCAGGCGACCCAACCAGTCGCCGAGCCATGCACCAAAATCAGCCGACTACAGAATAGCGCGCACCACGCCACCGTCCACGCGTAGCGCCGCGCCCGTGGTTGCAGACGCCTGCGTGCTGCAAACATACGCGATCATCGCGGCGACCTCTTCAGTCGTGGCAAACCGCTGAATCACCGAGGACGGGCGCGCCGTCTTGAAGAAGTCCCGCTCGACGTCCGCGGTGCTCAAGCCGCTCGAAGCGGCCAGCTGCGACACGAACGCTCCCACGCCTTCCGAGCCAGTCGGGCCGGGCAGAACACTGTTCACGGTGACGTTCGTTCCGACGAGCGTTTCCGCGAGGCCACGCGCCACCGCAATCTGCGCGGTTTTCGTGACGCCGTAATGGATCATCTCAGTCGGAATCTGCACACCGGATTCACTGGACACGAACACGACGCGTCCCCAGTTTCGGCCTCGCATGCCGCGAACGTAGTGTCGCGCCAAGCGCACGCCACTCATCACGTTGGCTTCGAAGAAACGCATCCAGTCGGAATCGACGATTTCCTCGAACGGCTTGGGTTCGAAGATGCCCATGTTGTTGACGAGCACGTCGACGTCGGGAAATGTCTCGACGACTTGCGCGCAACCCGCTGCGCCACTCACATCTGCGGCAATGCCCTCGAGCTGCGCGCCAGGCACAGCCTTGCGGAGTTTCGCGAGCGCCTCGTCCACCCGCTCGCGAGTGCGACCATTCACGATGACACTCGCGCCTTCACGCGCCAGCGTTTCGGCCGTGGCGAACCCGATGCCGGCCGTGGAGCCCGTCACCAACGCACGTTTACCGTTCAAGCCCAGGTCCATCGCAGACTCCTAACTCGTTGCAAGGAGTGCGGACCGTATACGGAGTCGGGGTGGGCCGACAATGCGTAGAACGAGGGAGAGCGACGGGTGCGTGAGCCGAGCCGTGTCGGGACGGCGCTGTTGAATCCGACTCCATACGCATGACAGCCAGGTTTTTCGATTCGCATTGGTGCGGCGGGGGCGCGGCCCGCCTGCTGCACCGGGTCTATGGAATATTCTCCCGCGGGCAGCCAAAACCGCGTCGCGTGCTGGTGCTGGGGGCCGGACGCAGCGCGGGGCGCGTCCGTCGTATTCAGCAGAGCGAGCGCAGGGCTAGGTTCACGATTGTCGGTTATGTCGCGACTCCTGGTGACAGCGGCGGTTCAGTGCCTGCAAACGAGCGCATCTACCTGCGTGCACACTGGGTCGGGTTCTGCCGCGCACATGACATCGACGAAATCATCGTCGCGATGGACGATCACCGGCGCGGCTTTCCGCTGCATCAGGTGAACGCCTGCCGTAACGCAGGCATTTCAGTCGTCGGCCTCGCGGCGTTTCTCGAGCGCGAGGCGCGGTTCGTGTCAGGTGCGAACGGGGATTTTCGACTTCCCCCCTGACACAGTCCGACAGGAACCCGCGATGAAGCGCCGTGACGTCCTCAAAGAGTTCTGGCTCCTGAACGTCGCTTTGTCGCAGGGCGCTCGCGTTCCCGATGCAGACCGATCACCCGCGGCAGGCCCAGGCGCAGTTTCGACCGAGCGGGCAGCACGTCCGCTCGAAGGCGCTCTCGACGGCTCGTCCCCGTCAGAAGTCCCGATGTCGGGTTTCGAGGCCGGCTTTCGACTCAGGAGGTCATGACACTCCAATGGACCCGATCTTTGTCACCTGCCCGACTCAACGTGTTGATCGCAGACGAGCACCCGATGGTGCGGCGCTGTCTCGAGTCGTTCACGCTGCAGGTTCTCGGCAAAGCCCATTTCCTCGATGCTCGCGACGGCAGCTCGGTGTTCGCGCAGGCGGCCGATCCCACGCGAGCCGTCAGCCTCGCGCTCATCGACCCGAAAATGCCTGGCATGCAGGGTGGGGCGAAGCTGGCTGAGCTTGCCCGCGCGCATCCGCGCATTCCGCTGGTGATCGTGTCCGCCGCTGCAGCGGAAGAAGCGCTCCGATGGCTCACGACGATTCCCACCGCGTTTGCGTACGTTTCCAAGACAGGGGCCGCTGAGAATCTGCGCCCCGCCCTGGAGGCGGCAATGGAGCGGCGCAAGTTGCCTTTTGCACCAGACAACGAAATCGGCGTGATGCCGACCTTCCTGCTCACCCGCCGCCAACGGGAGATCGGCCTGCTGTTACGGGAAGGATTTAGCAACAAAGCGATCGCCGAACGTCTTGGCCTCAGCGAAGGAACCGTGAAGAATCACATCAGCCGGTTGCTAAAGGAACTGCGCGCGCGGTACCTGGTCAATCGAATTCGAAATGAGGCGTGTCACGAATCGTCGTCGAGCTGATCGGCGCACGCCTTTCATACTATGATCTGCGACGTGGGAAGAACCTGTCCCGAGCCTTAAGTCTCGGCGGCGGGCAGGAATTGCGGGAGGCAGTGCGGACGATGGTTCAACGCGAGCGGTCCAGGCCGGCGCAGGCCGCAGAGCCCGCGGCAGGCCGCATCGGCGATCCCTACTTCGCACTGCTCTACGAAGAGCTGCATCGTCTCGCCAGTCGCGAGTTGCGGCGCAATGGCGGACTTTCGCTGAGTCCCACCACTTTGATCCACGAAACGTTTCTCAACGTGTCGTTGCGTGAGTCGGCGCAGCTCGCGGACCGGCCACGTTTCATGGCGTACGCATCGCGCGCGATGCGCGGCCTCGTCATCGACTACCTTCGTCGCGGCAACGCGCAGAAGCGCGGCCGCGGTTTCGAAATCGTATCGCTCTCGGATGAGATGGAGCTGTTCGCTCAGTGCGATCGGGAGCTGGAGCGCTTGCGCGAGGCGCTCGAGGTTCTCGCGCATCAGCAACCGCGGCTCGCGGAATGCGTCGACCTCAAATTTTTCTGCGGCTTTTCCTTCCGCGATATCGCGGAGCTCTGGAATGTGTCGGAGCGAACGGTGCTGCGCGATTGGGACAAGGCCCGTCTGCTCCTCAATCGCCTGATGGGCGGGCTCGAGACTGGCCCACGGCCTGCGCCCTGATCCATGCAACACGACCCTTCTGCCTGGGAGCAGCTCGGTCCCTATCTGGATGAAGCGCTGGAGCTCGACGCCACGGAGCGCGAAGCGTGGCTCGGCAAGCTGGAGGCACGTGACGCGGAAGTGGCTCGCGCCGTTCGCGCGCTGCTGAGCGAACGTGACGCACTCAACGCGCGGGGTTTTCTGCTCGGCACTCCGTTGCCGCTCACGCGCGTCGACACGCTTCTGCCGGCGCTGGAAGACATGCTGCGGAATCGCAGTGAGATCCCGCAAATCGCGCAGTCTCTCGCTGCCGGGGCGCGACACGCCGGCATGACGAGCGGCACGGTCGTGGGGCCTTATCGTCTGCTCCGTGAAATTGGCGCGGGCGGCATGAGCTCGGTATGGCTTGCCGAGCGGTGCGACGGAAACCTCCAGCGCGAAGTGGCTCTGAAACTTCCGTTCGAGGGACCTGCGCCCGCACGCATGGCCGAACGTTTTGCGCGCGAGCGCGACATTCTGGCGACGCTGACCCATCCCAACATCGCGAGGTTGTACGACGCCGGAGTCGGCGCTTCCGGTCGTGCATACCTCGCGATGGAATACGTGGATGGTGTACCGCTGACTCGCTACTGCGATGTCATGCGTCTTTCCGTTCGCGACCGACTGCGAATTTTCCTGCAGGTGCTGGTGGCCGTGGAGTTCGCTCACACCCATCTCGTACTGCACCGGGATCTGAAGCCGTCGAACATTCTCGTGACGGAACACGGTCGGGTCGTGCTGCTGGATTTCGGAATCGCGAAGCTGCTGTCGCAAGAGCCGTCGACCGAGTCGCCCCTCACCGAGATGGCGAACCGTATCCTGACGCCGGACTACGCCTCACCGGAACAGATCTCTGGTGAGGCGCTCGGCACGACGTCAGACGTGTATTCGCTGGGTGTGGTGCTGTACGAGTTGCTCGCGGGCGCGCGGCCGTTTGGTGCCGTGTATGAATCCCGTCGCGCGCTGGAAGAAGCGATTCTCGTGCAGGATCCGACGAAGCCCAGCCAACGCGCGCCGACAGAAGACATCGCGTCCGCGCGCCACACGACGCCGCGAAAGCTGGTGCAGACGCTGCGCGGCGACCTCGATACCGTCGTCTTGAAATCCCTAAAAAAGGAGCCTCGCGAGCGCTATCAATCCATCGAAGCGTTTGCACGGGATCTCACGAGTTATCTCGGCGACCTGCCCGTGAGCGCGCGGCCGGACAGCATCTGGTACCGGTCGCGCAGATTCCTGTCGAGAAATCGTTGGCCGGTGGGCGGGGCCACGGTCGCGTTGCTGGCAGTGGTTGTCGGCGGGGCCATGGCGCTGTGGCAGGCGAGCGTGGCGACCGAACAGCGTGATCGAGCCCTGGTGCTGGCCTCGAGAAACGGTGCGATCGTCGAATTCATGACGACGCTGATCGCGGATGCCGCGTCGTCCGAAAAACCCGTCACGATGCAGGAGATGCTCGATCGCAGCCAGAACCTGGCGCTCGCAGGCTCTCGCGGTGACGCGGGAAACCGCGCGTCGATTCTCGGCACGCTGGCGGAGCTCAACTTCGTGTCCGGCGAAACGGAACGTCCGGTGAAGCTGCTGGAGCAGGCGCTTCCTCTCGCAGAAAACGCGAGAGACAACGATCTGCACGCCCATCTCGCCTGCCTGCATGCGGCCGCGCTGTCGGACATGGGCCAAATCGATGCCGCAATCCGCTCGATCGAGAGCGAGCTCGCACGCGGCAATCTCGATCATCACGAAGTCAGCGGTTGCCTCCACTATCGGGCCATCGTCGCGGAGAAGGCGGGCGATGCCGACGGTGCTCTGCGCTACGCGACGGGAGCGCTCGACGAATTGCTGAAGGTGCCAACGAGAACGCTGTCCGATGAAGCCGTGGCGTTGTCGCGCCTCGCGAGTGCGTGGCGCATCGTGGGCGATAACGCGCGCGCCAATCAGTTCTTCGAACGGGCGTTCACGAAGTATCTTGAGGCGGGTCGCGAGCACAGCTCGGCCACGATGGTGTTGATGAGCAACTGGGCGAATGTCAGCACAGCGGCCGGTGTTCCGCGGCGTTCGTTGGCCCTTTACGATCGCCTGTTGCGGGTCGCGAACGAACGCGATCCCGCGACATCGCCGCCTGTCGCCATCATCAATAATCGCGGCCGTGCGCTCGAGGACTTGGGTCGGTACGACGAAGCGCGCGAGGTGTTCGAGACAGGACGGCAGCGCGCGCGCCTGACAAAGAACGTGACGGTCGAGCTGTCGTGCCTGCTGAGTCTCGCGTCCATCGCGGAACAATCTGGCGACCGGGATCTGGCGCGACGTTATCTGACCGAGGTGGATGCCACCGCCGGGCCTTCGATGTCACCGGACAATCCAGTCTGGATCCGGCGTGCGGTCATTCGCGGGCAGATGGCGCTTCATGAAGGTCACCTGGACGTCGCCCGTACGGAAATCGATTCAGTGCTGACACGCAAGAGAAAAAACCCGACGGTGCTGCGCGCCGCCCTGGTTCGGAGTGAGGTCGACCTTGCAGCGGGCAACGCGCAGACGGCCGTCACAGATGCGCGCGTTGCTCTCGATATGGCTGTCGCCGCACAGGGAAGCCTGCCTTATTCGGCTCACACCGGTCTTGCATGGCTCGCCATGGCGCGCGCGCTGCAGGCCTCCGGAAATAGCGCAGCCGCCCGTAAAGCCGCTGAGACGGCGGTTGCCCATCTTGCGAACACGGTGGACCCGAACCATCCCGAATTGGTGCATGCACGGCAGCTGCTGGCTGCAAGCGGCGTGTAACCGCTGCCCGGCCGATGTTGAACTGACTCCGGAGGGAGAGGCTGCCGAGCCGGCGAATCAACTAAGATGACTGTATCCCACAGTCATTTTTTCGCGGAGCTCGCTCGTGACCACGCTGTTCGATCCTCTGAAAATCGGCGACCTTCAGGTGCCCAATCGTATTTTCATGGCGCCCCTCACGCGCAGTCGTTCCGGCAGCACCCGCGTACCGAATGAATTGATGGTGAAGTATTACGAACAGCGTGCGTCGGCTGGGCTCATTCTGACCGAGGCCACAGTCGTGAGTCCGATGGGCATCGGCTACGCCGACACGCCGGGCATCTGGTCTGCAGAGCAGGTCGAAGGCTGGAAGCACGTCACGCGCGCCGTTCATAACGCCGGTGGTCGCATCTTCTCGCAGCTCTGGCACGTGGGTCGCGTCTCGCATCCTGTCTTTCTGAACGGTGAAACGCCGGTTGCGCCGAGCGCTGTGGCGCCGGCAGGTCGCGTGAGTCTGGTGCGACCGGAAACGCCGTATGTCGTGCCGCGACCCTTGGGCCTCGACGAGATCGCAGGAGTCATCGAAGCGTTCCGCATCGGCGCGAAGAATGCACAGCTGGCGGGTTTTGACGGCGTCGAGCTGCACGGCGCGAACGGCTACCTGATCGATCAATTCCTTCAGGACAGCACGAACCTGCGACAGGACGAATATGGCGGCCCGATCGAGAATCGCGCTCGTCTGATGCTCGAAGTGGTCGACGAGCTCGTGTCGGTGTGGGGTCCGGACCGCGTCGGCGTGCATCTGGCCCCGCGGGCAGACTCGCATGACATGGGCGATTCCAATCTCGCGAACACGTTCCTGTACGTGGCAAAGCAGCTCGGCCAGAAGAAAATCGCGTTCATCTGCGCCCGGGAGCGGGAAGACGCAGACAGCATCGGGCCACAACTCAAGGCGGCGTTCGGCGGTGTGTATGTCGCCAACGAAGGTTTCACTTTCGAGACGGCGCAACGCGCTGTCGCCACGAACAAGGCGGACGCGGTGGCGTTCGGCAAGCTGTTCATCGCGAATCCCGATCTGCCGGCGCGCTTCGCGCAGCAGGCCGCGCTCAACGAGTGGCGCGGGCAGCTTTTTTATGGCGGCGGCGCGGAGGGCTATACGGACTATCCGGCGCTCTGAGCGACTGAGTTTTCGTCGCCGGGGATCAGGCGCCCAGCGAGCGGCGCTCCGGCGTGGGGCGCAGCACGGCGCGCCAAGTCAAAGCCGCCGCCGGCAGGACCGGTGGCGTCGCTTCGGGGCCCCTGCGCCAGGTGCTCCGATACGCCAGCAACCCCACTGCGCTTCGTCGAAAAATCCAAGCCTCGCAGCCATTCGTCCATGGTCGCCGTGCGCGTGAACGTGCAGGGTGACTGGCTTGGGCAAGAGGGCGACGGTTGATGAAAACGCAGGTGGCCATCATCGGTGCAGGTCCGGCGGGACTGCTGCTGGGTCATCTGCTTCACAAGGCCGGCATCGATAACGTCATTCTCGAGCGGCGCGATCCGGAGTATGTGCTCGGCCGCATCCGCGCCGGAGTGCTGGAGCAAGGCACGGTCGACCTGCTCGATTCCGTCGGTGCCAGCCGTCGCCTGCACGCCGAAGGCCTTCCGCACGATGGCTTTGAAATCAGCGTCAACGGTGTTCGGCACCGCATCGACCTGCGACGTCTCGTCGGTAAATCCGTCACCGTCTACGGTCAGACAGAAGTAACGCGCGATCTCATGGAGTTGCGCGCGGACCTCGGCCTCACGTCGATCTACGACGCGGACGTGTTGGCGTTGCGCGGCTGGCACACCGACAAGCCCCTCGTCGAATTCCGCAAGGACGGGCAGGTCACCGAGCTGCAGTGTGACTTCATCGCCGGCTGCGATGGTTATCACGGCATCAGTCGGCGCTCGATTCCCGCGGACAAGCTCAAGGTATACGAACGAGCGTATCCGTTCGGTTGGCTCGGTCTGCTCGCAGACGTGCCGCCGGCGCTGGACGAGCTCATCTATGCGAGCTCGGATCGGGGCTTCGCCCTGTGCAGCATGCGCTCGAAAACCCGCAGCCGTTACTACGTGCAGTGTGGACTCGATGAGCGCGTCGAAGACTGGCCCGACGATCGGTTCTGGCAGGAGCTCAAAAGTCGCGTCGGCGCAGAGGTGGCCGCCGGAATCGTCACCGGACCCGCGATCGAAAAGAGCATCGCGCCGTTGCGCAGTTTCGTGGCGGAGCCGATGCGTCAGGGCCGGCTGTTCCTGGCCGGCGATGCCGCGCACATCGTCCCGCCCACGGGCGCCAAGGGGCTGAATCTGGCGGCCAGCGATGTCCACTATCTTGCGGAGTCGCTCACCGGGTTTTATTCGACGTCCGGGCAATCGCCGACCCGCGCGCAGGCGCAGCTCGACCGGTATTCGGAACGGGCGCTGCGCAGGGTCTGGGCGTCGGTGCGCTTTTCGTGGTGGATGACCAGTCAGTTGCATCACTTCGCCGGCGACACCGCGTTTTCCGCGCGAATTCAAGGCGCTGAGCTCGATTACCTGTTTCGTTCCGAAGCGGCTCAAAAGGCGCTTGCCGAAAATTACGTGGGCCTGCCGTTCTAGCGGCCGGACAGTTAAGCTCGGTGCGTGAGGATTTCACACTCAGCACTGCTCGAACGAGAGCAACCGCGCCAGCGTCTGGAGGCGGCGCTGAAGTCCGCGCGACTGGGTCATGGACGGGTGGTCTCGATCGAAGGTGAGGCCGGCATCGGCAAGACTTCGCTGGCCCTGAGTTTCGCGGACGCGCATCGTCACGACGCCCGCGTTTACGCTGGCGGCTGCGAGCACCTCACCACACCAGAGCCGCTGGGCCCCTTGCGCGATATCGCGCGCGACAGTCAGGGCCGCTTCACTGTCGCCGCAACGAGCCAGCTCATCACGTTTGAATCGCTGCAACGATTGCTCACCGTGGGACGCGAGCCCGGGTTGCTTCTGGTTGAAGACATTCACTGGGCCGACGATCCCACGCTCGATCTGTTCCGTTATCTGGGCCGGCGTATCCGCCACGCACCTGTGCTCGTCGTGACGACGTTCCGCAGTGACGAAGCGCAAAGCCGTCTGGCGGCGCTGTGGGCGGACCTGCCGCGCGATTGTCGTGAACGCATCGAGCTGCAGCCTTTGTCACGGTCGGCGGTCTCACTGTTGGCAGATCGCAGTGGTCGTGCTGCGCGCGATGTTTACGAAGTGACGGGCGGCAATCCGTTCCATGTCACCGAGTTCCTGGCCACCGACTCGTCCGCCGTGCCACACAGCGTGCGCGATGCCACGCTCGCGCGGACTTCGAGACTGAGCGCCCGCGCGCGCCGAACGCTCGACTGCGCGTCGATATTTCCGCGCCAGATCGATCAGGAAATGCTGCAGGTCTTGGCCGACGACAAAGACCACAGCGGCGTCGAGGAATGCATGCAGGCGGGCATGTTGCATGCGGTGGGCAACGCTCTCGCATTTCGTCACGAGCTGGCACGCCGCGCTGTGCAAGACGCGATCTCGCCATTGCGACGGCGGGAACTGCATACCGCAGCGATGAACCTGCTGAAATCCAGGCCAAACGTTCGTGCCGCCGAGATTGCGCATCACGCGCAGCAGGCCGGAGCGGGAGCAGATGTAGCTGCGTACTCGCTGCGAGCTGCAGACGACGCAGATGCATTGGGTGCCTATCGCGAAAGCGTCGCGCATCTCGCGCGAGCGCTGCTCCACAGTCCGGACCTTTCGAACGCGGCGCGCGCGGATCTGCTGGAACGGCAGGCGCAGAGCGGGGAGCAGTGCGGCGAATTCGAGATCGCTGTCACGGCCCTCACCGAAGCCATCGCTGCCCGCAAGCGTGCCGGCGATATCGTGGGTCTCGGCAATGCGTTGCGAATTTCGGCGCGTGTGCATTGGATGCGCGGCGAGACGGCGGTCGCCGATCAGCTGTCGTTGGAAGCGCTCGACGTGATGCGCGATCACCGCGAATCGTGGCAATACGCGATGGCGCTCAGCGGGCAGTCGCAGCTCGAGATGCTGTCGGACCGCTGCGATCTGGCACTACCCCGATCAGCCGAGGCGATGGCGCTTGCCGAACGGCTCGGCCGTTCGGATATCTACATTCACGCGCTCACCAACAACGCCGCCGCACGTGCGTTGGATGACGTCGTCGTCGGCATGCCGCGCACGCTCGCGGCGATCGAAGAAGCGCATCGTCGTGGCGTGCCGGATCATGTGCCGCGCCTGTATTGCAACCTGCTTTTCATGAATGTGTTCGACCGGTACTACGAGCGATTTTTCGAGCTGTGCGAACAGGGCGTTGCGGCCGCAAAGGCCCGCGACAACGCGCCATTGGAAGGCTATCTGCATGGCCTGCGCGCGCAGGTGCTGCTCGATTTCGGCAGGTTGCCGGAAGCGCTGGCCGACGCAGAGTTCGTCATTTATGGCCCTTACCCGCGCGGCACGGGCCGCTTCACTGCGAGCATCGCGATTGCGAAGGCGCGAATGCGCATGGGGCTGCCGGACGAGGGCTCGCTGGATGAAATGCGGGCGCTGCCAACGGCGCGGCGGGATCTCATGCGACGCGGGCCGATCGCCGTCACTGATGCCGAAGCAATGTGGCTGGGTCAGCAGCGCCCCGGCGGCCTCGAGTCGATATTCGAAACGCTGGAGATGGCGTTCTGCGCGCGCGGCCAGCGATGGAATCTCGCGGAGCTTGCGCTGTGGGTTGCGATTCTCGGCGAGCGGGATCGCCTCCCGGAAGAGGTGATTGGTGCGCTTCGCGAGCCACACCGTTCGCACATCACCGGCGCGTGGCGCGAAGCTGCGCGGGGCTGGAGTGAGCTGGGATGTCCTTACGAGCAGGCCCTGGCCCTCTCGATGGGCGACGAGCCCGCGCAACGCGAGGCGCTGGCGATCCTGGATCGCATTGGCGCCAGCGCGGCGGCCGGGCGCATCCGACGGCAGATGCGTTCGCTGGGCACGCGTGCCGTTCCACGCGGCCCGATTGCAGAAACGCGGGCCAATCCGGCAGGACTGACGCGCCGGCAAGCCCAGGTGCTCATGTTGATGATCGAAGGACTGACCAACGCGCAGATCGCCGCGCGGCTGTCCCTCTCGCCGAAAACGGCCGAGCATCACGTGGCGGCCGTGCTGGCGCGGCTCGGCGCCCGAACGCGAACGGAGGCGGCCGATGCGGCTCGTCAGCGGGGCCTGGTCGACTAGGGACCGCATTCCTGATCTAGGGGTATCGTCCCCAAAACTAGGGAGTGTGTCCCGATTTGCCCGCCGTCGCGGAAGCGCAAGCTGCCCCTTGAACAACGACATTCATGGGGAAGAAGTCATGTCACGCGTCTGGATACTCGCATACGGCACCCTCTGTTACCTCGTCTTTTTCGCAGTCTTTCTGTACGCCATCGGTTTCATCGGGGGTTTCGTCACACCGACGACACTCGACGGCATACCTCAACGTCCGTTCATCGAGGCACTGCTCATTGACCTGGGTCTGCTCGCAGCCTTTGCGGTTCAGCACAGCGTCATGGCGCGCCCCGCGTTCAAGCGCTGGTGGACGCGTATCGTTCCCGAGGCCGCGGAACGCAGCACCTATGTGCTCTTCAGCTCACTGGCATTGGTGGCGATGTTCGCTTACTGGGAGCCGATGGGCGGCGTCATCTGGAGCGTACCTGCTGGTACGGGCCGAAACGTCGTGCTCGGTGTTTACGCCTTCGGCTGGTTGCTGTTGTTGTACACGACGTTTCTGATCGATCACTTCGACCTGTTTGGCCTCGCCCAGGTGTGGCGAAACTTTCGCGGCACGGCCTATCGTCCGCCGCAGTTCCACACGCCAAGCCTGTATCGCGTCGTGCGTCATCCGCTGTACATCGGCTGGCTGGTGATTTTCTGGGCCGCGCCCACGATGACCGTCGCGCACCTGGTGTTCGCGATCACGACGACAGCGTACATTCTGATCGCGATCCCGCTCGAAGAGCGCGATCTGGTCAGCACGTTCGGCGCAGACTATGTTTCGTACCGGCGGCGCACGCCGATGATCATTCCGCGACTGTGGCCCGCGCGCCGGCCGGCTCTCCGTAACGCCGACGAGGTTCGGTCCTGATATGAAAGACGATGCACATCGCGACGTGTTCGAGCGCGCGCTCGAGCACGCCTGCACTTTCCGCGACAGCCTGAGCGATATGCCGCCGCGGCCTGTGAGGTCGGCAACCGAGCTCACGGCGTTGTTCGACGGCCCTACGCCGGAGGTCGGTCAGGATCCTGTCGCGGTGATCGATGCCTTGAATGCGGCTGCGCGGCCGGGACTCACTGGTTCGACCGGCACGCGTTTCTTCGGATGGGTCATCGGCGCTTCGCAACCCGCCGGCGTGGCCGCCGATATGCTGACGAGCGCATGGGGCCAGAACGCCGGCGCTTATGGCACTTCGCCCGCCGCGGCCGTTGCGGAGCGGGTTGCGTCGCGCTGGCTGCTCGATATTTTGCGGCTGCCCGGCGAATGCTCTGTGGGTTTTGTCACGGGCGCGACGATGGCGATCTTTTCGTGTCTCGCGGCCGCGAGAACGGCGGTGCTGGCGCGCGTCGGTTGGAATGTCGAAATCGACGGGATGAGCGGCGCGCCGCGGGTCCGCATTTTTGTCGGCGAAGAAGCGCACGTCACTGTGTTCGCAGCGCTGCGTTATCTGGGTTTCGGAGAACGCGTCATCCGCGTGCCGTGTGACTCACAAGGTCGTATGGAAGCGAGCGCGCTCGCGGATGTCCTGCCGCAGGGCGAAGGTCCGGCCATCGTCATTGCGCAGGCGGGACACGTGAATACTGGCGCGTTCGATCCGGTCGCGCAGCTGGCGCACACGTGCCGAAAGCATGACGCGTGGCTTCACGTCGACGGCGCGTTCGGTCTCTGGGCGCGAGCGGTGCCGGAAATGGCAGAGCTCACCGCAGGTCTCGATGAAGCGCACTCGTGGTCCATCGACGGCCACAAATGGCTGCAGCTGCCATACGACAGTGGTTTCGCCGTTGTTCGGGATGCGGACATGCATCGGCGCGCCATGCACATCACCGCGAGCTATCTGCCGAAAGTCGCCGATGCCGAATACGATCCCGGGCAATACGTTCCGGAGCTTTCACGTCGCGCGCGGGGATTCGCAGTGTGGGCGCAGTTGCGCGCGCTCGGCCGAATGGGCATCACCGAGATGGTGCGACAGCATTGCCGGCTCGCGCGCCGGCTCGCCGCGCGACTGGCGAGCGAGCCCGGCGTTCGGGTGCTCAACACCGTGTGCCTCAATCAGGTCATCGTCAGCTTCGGCGCCGGCAGCGTCGAAGAACGCAATGCCCAGACGCGCGCCACGATCGCGCGCATGCAGGCCGACAACATCTGCCTTGCCGCAGGCTCGCAGTGGCGCGAGCACTGGGTGCTGCGATTGTCGATCATCTCCGCGCCACTGGAAGAAGCCGATCTGGATCGCCTGGCCGTCGCCGTGCTTTCGGCCTGGCGATACGTTCAGCGAGGCGGAGCCCCAATGTAATGAGCTGAGGGGCGGATGAGTCGATTGTCTGCCCGCTGTTCGAGCGCGTGCGCCAGCCAGCCGAACGCACGTGAGGCAGCAAAGTTCGCGGTGAACAGCTCTTTGGGAATGCCGAGCGCGAGGCACACCACGCCTTTGTAGAATTCCAGGTTCGCGCGCAACGTGCGGCGCTTCGAGCTGGTCTGCGCGACGAACGCGGCGTCGACGGCGCTGAGCGTGTCGAAGATGTTGCGCAGCTGCGGTTCCACGGCCACTTTCTCGGCCATGCGTTTCAACACGGCCGCGCGAGGATCGACGGTGCGATATTCGCGATGACCCATTCCCATGACCAGGCGACCCTTGGCGAGGCACGTGGCGACGAATTCTTCGGCGCGCTCCGGTGAGCCGACTTCCAACGCCATTTCGAGCGCGCCCTGATCCGCCGCGCCATGCAAGGGGCCGTAGAGTGCGCCCATTGCCGCAGACAGCGCGGAAGCCATTGGCGCCAACGTGGAGGTCACGACGCGAGCGGTGAACGTGCTCGCGTTGAATCCGTGATCGAGCTGCAACACCTGCATGCAATCGAAGGCGCGAACCTCGTCCGCATTCGGAGCGCGGTTGTTCAGCAGTTGCAGATAGCGCTCCGCGTAACTGCGCGTCTGGGGATATGCAACCGGCTCGCGCCCTTGACGGGACGAATGGATCAGGCTGATCACCGCCGGAATACGGGCGGCAATGATCAGGCCTTCCTGCTCGTGCGGCGTGCGTCCGAAGGTTTCGGCCGGCGCGTCGGCCGCCAGCAGCGGCGTGATCGCCTGGAGTGTGGCCATGGGGTGCTGCCCCTCGCGGGCCAAAGCCAGCACGGTCTCGGCCAGATGCTGTGGCAACCGACCCGCCTGCCACAGAAACTCTTCGAAAGCGCTGAGCTGTGCTGCGTCGGGCACGCTGTCGAACACCAGGAGGTGCGCCGCCTCGACGAAAGGCCGGGTGGCCAGGCTTTCGACCGCATAACCGCGGTAATAAAGGCGCCCGGCGTCGCCATCCACCAGGGAGAGGGCCGTGCTGTCGGCGACGACGCCTTCCAGGCCTTTTCGAATCTCGATCACCGCAGCCATTCCGCATCACCTCAATAGGGTCAAAAACGCCAGTGCATCGTAGGCGGCGCGGCCTGCGGGCGGGAGGGGCTGGAAGTGATGGCCTCATCACTCCGAGCGATGGCAGCCGTTGCCAAACAATGCGAACCTGCTGCCCTCCATGCAGATTGAACGGAACGAGCTTCGGTGCTTCCAGGCCGTGATCGAGGCCGGCGGCTTCAGCCGGGCCGCCGAGCGGCTGGACCTGTCGCAGTCGGCTGTCAGCCAGACGATTGCCAACCTGGAGCATCGTCTCGGTGCGGTGTTGCTGCGCCGGGGACATCCGCCACAGCTCACGGAAGCCGGCATCCGGCTGCTGCGTTTTGCCGAAACGATGCTGAACGAAGAGCGCGAGACGCTCGCGGATATTTCACGCATCCGCTCCGGCGCGCTCTCGACTCTGTCCCTCGCGCTTTCGCCTGCGGCCAATGCGCGATTCGGCGTAGCGCTGCTGCGGGATTTCTCGCAATCCAACTCGCTCACCCGCTTCAAAGTCGTCGTCGCGCCGAGCCGTGAGATCGTGCACGGCGTCTCCGACGGTCGCTGGGAGCTGGGATTCGGGCCGTTCCAGCATTCGATGCCGGAATACTTCGCGTTCCACCCCTGCTTTCCGGAAACGCGCCGGTTGATGATCTCGCGCGATCATCCGGCGCGTGCCGAGCTTCAGCGCGCTCCGGAAGCCGGGCTGCGCAATCTCACGCTGATCACGTCTTATCTCGATGAGTCGCCGCGCCGCCCGGGTGGGCCGCGCCTGCGCAATTTTTTCGCGTCGGTCTGGGAGGTGAGCCACATGGAGCTGCGCCTCGCGCTCGCGGCCGAAGGGAAGGGCGCAACCTATGTGTCCGACCTCGTGAGCGCGGTTCCGCCCGAGCTGGTGGCGATCGAAGGACTGCCGTTTTCGAGCATCGAGCGACAGGTCGGCGTGTATTACCTCAAGCACCAGCCCTTGTCCCAGGCCGGCTCACGTTTCCTCGCGTTTTGCCGCACCCGATGGGACGCTGCCTCTTCCGTGGACTTGCCCAGACCCCCTGGTCAGTGATATCAATTACGCGTCCTCGAAGCCGTCAACAACGCGCAAACAAGGGAGGGCACCGATGACCACGTCTCGCATGCACCTTCCGCCGGCTGGAATCCACAAATAGGTTTCGTGCCTGTTTCGGGCCTCTAGTTGCCCGCTGCGGATTCTCCGACTTTCTCTCCAACTCGTTTTCGCAAGGACAGCGCGGCAACGCGCTTCGACCTCATGACCCATACCCGTACCGAGGGCTCGCAAGCCCTTCGCAAGGTCCTGTCGTTCACGTTTCGCCACTGGGCGAAGCGCAAGGTGCTCGGCGGCGCAGTGGCGCTCGGCATGTCGCTCTCGACGCTCACCGAAGTGATCGTTCCTGTGTTCGCCGGCCGGCTCGTGGATTCGCTCGCGCAGGGCCGCGCCGCTTCCGGTACCGCCTTCGATGCATTCCTCGCCATGGTCGTGCTGAGCCTGTTGATGCTCGTGCTACGGCACTTCGCGTGGACCGGTATCGTGCCGCTCACGCTCGGCATGATGCGCAACATCGCGCAGGACGCGTTTCATCGCGTGCAGCGTTTCTCGACGGACTGGCACAACAACGCCTTCGCCGGCTCGACCGTTCGCAAGATCACGCGTGGCATGTGGGCGCTGGATTCACTGAACGATGTGCTGCTGCTCGCATTGCTGCCTTCGCTCGTCGTGCTCGTGGGCACGGTCGTGCTGCTCGGACATCGCTGGCCTGTCATGGGCGTCGTGATGGCCTGCGGTGCCTTGGCTTACATTGGGCTCGCAGTGCTGTTGGCCACGCGCGTGATTGCGCCTGCTTCGCGTTTGTCGAACGCGCTGGATACGCGCATGGGCGGAACGCTTTCTGATGCGCTGGGCGCGAACTCCGTCGTCAAATCATTTGGCGCGGAATCGCGTGAAGACGCTCGGCTCGCGCGCGTCATCGATAAATGGTCCCGACGCACGCGTCGCACCTGGATGCGTCACACCTGGAGCGGCACCAGCCAGCTCGCGTGGCTGTGGGCCGTGCGAACGGTGATGACTGGCACAGCGCTGTGGTTGTGGTGGCAGGGCCGTGCTACGCCAGGCGAGATCACCTATGTGCTGACGACTTACTTCGTCGTGCACGGCTATCTGCGCGACATCGGCCAGCACGTTCATCATATGCAACGCGCCGTGAACGAGATGGAAGAGCTCGTGCGTCTGTATGACGAGCCTCTCGGCGTGGCAGACGCGCGCGATGCACGACCGCTTCACATCCAGAGCGGCGAAGTTCGCTTCGAGCACGTGACCTTCCAGTACGCAGGGCAGACTGTTCCGCTGTATCGGGATCTCAACGTGCGCATTGCCGGTGGCGAGCGGATCGGGCTCGTGGGTCATTCGGGCTCGGGCAAGACGACGTTCGTGAAGCTGATCCAGCGGCTGTTCGACGTGACGGAGGGACGCGTGCTGATCGACGGTCAGAACGTATCGCAGGCGACGCAGGAATCGTTGCGCTCGCAGATTGCGATCGTCCAGCAGGAGCCGATCCTGTTCCATCGCAGTCTTGCCGAGAACATCTCGTATGCGCGGCCCGAAGCATCGATGGCCGAGATCGAGCACGCGGCGCGTCTCGCGAATGCGCATGACTTCATCGCGCGCTTGCCGAAGGGTTATCAGACGCTCGTCGGCGAGCGCGGCGTGAAGCTGTCGGGCGGTGAGCGTCAGCGCGTCGCATTGGCGCGCGCGTTCCTGGCGGATGCGCCCATCCTGATCCTGGACGAGGCGACCTCGAGCCTCGACTCCGAGTCGGAAGCGCTCATCCAGGAGGCCATGCAACGGCTGATGGCCGGACGCACATCGATCGTCATCGCGCATCGTTTGTCGACGGTGCGCGCGATGGATCGGATCCTCGTGTTCGAGCAGGGCCGGGTTGCAGAGGAAGGCAGCCACGAGTCCTTGCTTCGCCGGCCGCACGGACACTATCGACGATTGTTCGATCGTCAGTCCGGCACGACGGCGCCGATCGACTCGCGCGAGTTGTCTGGAACCGGAACATTCTGAGGCGCCGCTGCCACACCGGCGGCGCCGATTCCTTTGCACGCCAACGTATTTCGTGCGGCCGCGAGGAGTTAACCGTCTATTTACTTCCGCGTCCCGGCTACGTAGTGGACGCAAAAAAGTCACGCTGTTGAAGCAAGCCGACACACCGTCGCAATAATCGGTCGCGAAATCGTTTTCGTTTTTTCCATTTGAGTGGAGCTGTCGAAGCACCGGCGAAGTATCGATCACATCTCGAGCAATCGAATTGGGAGGGGGTCCCATGACTTTGTTCCGTCCAACGGTGGACATGGCGCCGCAGAGTGCCAGTCCCGAATGGGCCAGCGCACACTGGACTTGCATCGATCGGGTTCGAGCGGGCGCCCTGTGCGCCATGGCTCTGAGCGCGGGTATCACGACAAATGCCTACGCGCAGGAGGCAGACAAGCCCACATCGGGCGAGTCCCGATCTGCGCTCTCACTCGACGAAGTCACCGTCACCGGCACGCGCATCAAGCAGCGCGACGACTACATCTCGCCCAATCCCATCCAGACGATCGACTCCAGCGAGATGAAACGTCTCGGCATCGTGAACGTGTCGGAAGCCGTCACGCAGGTGCCCGCGAACGTTTCGCAATTCACGCCTGCGAACACGGGTGGCAGCGCCTTTTTTGTTGGCTCCACGCTTGCGAACCTGCGCGGTCTGAACCCGTTTTTCGGCACGCGCACCCTCACGCTCGTCGATACACACCGGTTCATTCCGACAACCCAGGGCGATAGCGTCGACCTGAATTTCATTCCGTCGAATCTCATCGAACGGACGGAAGTGGTGACGGGCGGCGCTTCGGCGGCGTATGGCTCCGGTGCCATTTCCGGCGTCGTGAACATTCTGCTGAATCATCGGTTGGAGGGCATCAAGCTCGATGCGGACTATGGTTCGTCCGAGCGCGGCGATGGCGACAACTATCACTTCGGGCTCGCCGGCGGCTCGGAGCTGTTCGGCGGCCGCGGTCACATCATCGCCGGTGGCGAATACCAGAAGCAGGATGTCATCCAGGATTGCGCGAGCGCGCGGGACTGGTGCGGTCGGGGGTTGGGCGCGTTCAGCAACGATACGTCGGGTTTTGCCTTTGGAGTGGGCATTCCCTACAACGCGAAGATCGCCGGACAACCGTGGAACATCGTCACGGACAACCTGCGTCAGAATCAGGTCAGCACGGCGGGCGTCATCTTCAACGGCCGCACCGGCGCGACCTCGGCAAGCCAGCTCAACGCAGCAGGCACGGATATTTCGCCGTATGCGATTGGCACCGAAGGGTGGCGGGCCGTCGGCGGCACCACCATCGGCGGCGATGGCCCGCAGACTTACAAGAACCTGTCTTTGTTTCCAGACGTGGAACGCAAGACGGCGTACAGCCGGATGAGCTTCGACTTCACCGATAACACACAGGGTTTCGTCGAAGCCTCGTGGGGTCAGGTGCAGGGCGTGAATCACCAGTGGGGGCCTGGCCAGAATACGGCACAGAACTGCATCCGGCAGGACAACGCTTTTCTGAGCGGCACATCGGCGGCCTTTCAAGCCGCGCTCGCGGCGAACTTCAACAACGCCGCGTTCGCGACCTTCCCGAACCAGATCTGCGGCGATCCCACGGCGACTCCCAATGCGCCGGGCATTCTTCCGTTCCTCAACGCCACGGTGCTGACGAAAGACTGGTCTTTGCAGAACGACCAGACTGTGACGACGGACACCAAAGTCACGCGTGCCGTCGTCGGCATGAGCGGCGCATTGTCGAACACGTGGACGTGGGAAGCGTATTACCAGTACGGCAAGACGACACGCGACCAGATTGGCAACGGCTATCGCACCAACTGGCGCTATGACCTCGCGACCGATGCCGTCATCGACAATCGCGTCGGCAGCGCGACGTTCGGCAGAGCAGTGTGTCGGGTGACGCGCGATGGTGTGCCGGCCGGCGCGACTTATGATCCTTCGCTCGCGGTCGGTTGCCAGCCGCTGAACGTGTTCGGCACTGGCAACGCTTCTCCAGAAGCGCTCGCGTACGCGTTCGGCTCGCTCACGGAGCATGACGACATTCGACAGGACGTTGTCGCGGGCACCGTGACTGGTGAACTGTGGCAGGGCTGGGGCGCGGGCGCGTTGTCGGCCGCCGCCGGACTCGAATATCGCATCGACAAGCTCGCGAACCTCGCGGGCGATCTGCCGTTCGCGCAGCGCACGGACTTCAGCCTGCAGTATGGCGACTCGTTCGCCGGCAAGACGACGGTAAAGGAAGGCTTTCTCGAGCTGGAAATGCCTTTGCTCAAAGATATGCCGGGTGCGCGAGCGGCCTCGCTCAACGGCGCCGTGCGCAAGGCGAAGTACAAGAACGAGGGCGGTTTCGGCACCACCGGCGAAACCGGCGAGCAGGACATCACCACGTGGAAGGTCGCTGCGGTATGGGATCCCGTCGAATGGTTCCGGCTTCGCGGCAGTCACTCGCGGGACATTCGCGCGGCAGGATTCCGTGAGTTGTATTACTCGCAGAGCGTTCCCGCCGGCGGCCTGTTCGGATCGGTCCAGAACAGCAAGCTCGTGATCGGCGGACCTGTTACGTCAGCGTCGGACGCGAGCGTGCTGATTCTCAGCGGCGACCCGCACCTGGCTCCGGAGAAAGCCACGACGAATACCTTCGGTTTCGTGCTGTCGCCCGGCGGCTGGGCCGAGTCGATGCATTTCTCGGCCGACTACTACAAGATCGATCTCACCGGGGGTCTCGCGCTCGAGTCGGCGCAGGCGGTGGTGAATTCGTGCTTTGCAGGGGTTGCGGCGAAGTGCACGCAGATTTCATTTGGCGCGCCGCTGCCGGGTCAGCCGGATCCACAGAGCAACATCACCCAGGTGCGGGCGGTTTACATCAACCAGAATCCGTACGAAGCCAGCGGCGTGGACATCGCTTGGGACTACGCGTTACCCCTGGACCGGATGATGAGCGGCGCCAAGGGCAGCCTCGCGTTTCGCATGCAGGGGACGTATTCGCTCGAAACGATGATCCAGACGACGAGCTTCACCGGCGTCACGACGACGCATGACGTGTCGGGCCAGACGGGCGGCGATCAGGGCTTCCTCTCGGACTTTGCTTCAGCCCCGAACTTCGCTGCGAATCTCACCACCAGCTATCTCAACGGTCCGCTCGAGCTGACCGGACAACTGCGTTGGGTGAGCGCAGGCCGGCTCGACAAGCAGAATCCGAAAGTCGGGCCGGGAGACGCGGGCTATGACCCGGCGCTTACGTACAGCACTTCCGACGCGACGGTGCCGAGCTACTACATCCTGAACCTCAACGGGTCGTATGACTTCAAGTGGTTCGGGTTGCAGAGCCTGCAGCTGTTCGCGAATGTATCGAACGTGTTCGACAAGGATCCGCCGTTCTCGGCCGGGCAGGTGGGTGGCGCCAACGCGGTGTACTTCGACACGTTGGGTCGCACCTATCGGGTCGGCATGCGCATGGCTTTCTAGGCTTTCGATAGGCTTTCTAAAAGAAACGCCGGCCCTGCGCGCACCTTCCGGTTACACGGGAGTGCGCACAGGGCTGTGCCATACTCGGCGGCATGCCGAAGCTGAGGAAGAAGGGACCCCGTCGCGCTGGGCCCACGAGCCACGTTCCGTCGAGCCCAATCTCGTCGAGCCCAGTCTCGTCGAGCCCAGTCTCGACGAGCCACGTTCGGACGAGTCCGCCGCGGTCGAGCCATTCCCGATCCAGCCCTCCCCGATCGCTCAAGGGCCCAGGCCGCCGGGGCCCTCGAAGCGATGCGCCCAAGCTTCAGTGGATGCCCGATGTCTCCGAGAGCGGTGAACTGCTGCTGCGTCGTCTCGAAGTGGCGGAGTCGGGCAGCGCAGACGAGATGAGTTATCCGTTCTCGCAAGGCCTCACGTTCGTCGCGCGTCGTTGGCGCAATCTCATGAACGCCGAGTTACGGGCCGCTGGGCAGAGCCAGGCGCGCTGGGGCACGCTCTACTGGATCAACGTATTCGGCGACAGCGTGAATCAGACCGAGCTCGCCGATCGTATCGGCGTCGAGCAGCCGACGCTGGGCCGCATTCTGCGCGACCTGGAAAGAGAAGGCCTCATCGAGCGTGCGGAAGGCGCAGCGGACCGCCGGGCCAAGGTGATCCGGCTCACCGCGGCGGCCCGGCCGGTGATGCGCGAGATCGATCGCATCCAGAACAACGTGCGGGCAAAGCTGCTCGAGGGCATCAGTCCGCGTGAGCTGAGCACGTGCATGACGGTGTTCGCGAAAATCCTGGCGAACCTGCACGGTCACTAGCCGAGCCGCGCTTCCGAAAAAAGCCGTCGAAAAAATAGATGTTCGCGGACGAAGTCGCGCGAAGCCTGCTCAAGCCGCCGCGTGCACTTTTCCACGCCGTTGCAGAACGCCGATCGCAATCGTGCAGGCCGCGAAGATCGCGGGCGCAATTGCCAGCCATGCCAACGATTTCTGCACGGGAATCTGCGAGGCCATGATCCATCCTCCCAGCCACGGCCCCGCGAGCGAGCCTGCCTTGCCCAGCGCTGCGAGCCAGCCGCTGCCGAGCGCGCGATGCGCGGTGGGGTAGAACGTGGAGGCGATGCTGGTCGAGCCGTAGTGACTGCCGCCCAGAAAAAAATACAGTGCTGCCATCATCACGAGGAACGCGGCATGCCCTACCGGCGCTAGTCCGATCACCAGCAGGAAGGGCACCGCGATCGCCGCCATGATGCCTACGCTGATGACGCCGATACGATCGGTGAATCGCATCAGGCACACGGCACCGATCGCGCCGGCCAGCGAATTCATCGATGACATGTAAGCGGCCGTGCCGCGACTGAAGCCGATCGCTTCGAACACGAGCGGGCCCCACGTCGAAAAAAAGTACGTCGTCATCGAGCTCGCGGCGTAGCTGACCCAGAGCAGCGGCGTCACCCAGCGTAACGGACCGGCGAACAGCGAGCGCACGTCGTACCAGCGTTCGCGCACTTCGGGGTTCGCCGTGCCACCCATCGTGAAGCGTGTTCCGTCCGGCACGTCGCGCTCGGGCGCGAGTTTTTTGACGATGCGTGCCATGCGCGCGTTGTCATGCGGACGTGTGGCGAGAAATCTCAGCGATTCGGGCAACGTCTTCCAGAGCAGTGCGGCTGCGATCAACGACGCCACGCCGCCGAACACGAACACGGCGCGCCAGCTCGACCCCGGAATCAGGATCAGCGAGAGCGGGCCGCCGGAGGCGACGCCTGCTCCATAGCCCAGCATGATCAACGTGACGATCGTCGCTCGATAACGGGTGGCGACGTACTCGATGCTGAGCGCCCAGATCAGCGGGATCGCGCCACCGAGCGCGAGTCCGTTCGCAAACCGCAGCACCAGCAGCTCGGTGTAACTGCTCGCTTGCGAGAGCAACAACGTGATCACGCCGAAGAGCGCAGTGACGAGAAGAATCGCCGGTCGCCGTCCCATGCGGTCGCCCAGGAAACCGAACAGGAAGCCGCCGAACAACGCGCCGGCGATGCCCGCGCCGAACACGTGCGTGAGCATCGAGGTGTCGAGCGCAAACTCGGTTCGCAGGTAAGGCGCTGCGAATGCAATGACGTTCATGTCATAGCCGTCGATGAACGTGACGAGCCAGGACACGAGAATCAACCGAACGACGAACCAGCGCAGCCGCTGGCGCTCGATGATCTCAGAGACGTCGACGATCCCTGCCGCAAGCGGCGGGCGCTGTTCGGCCCTCGTCACCGGTTCCACTTAATCCCGGTTTTCAAGCACGGTGGTCCGGCGCAGGTCGCGGCGGTAAACCGTGTCATCGAACGAGGTGGCCCGATGCATCGTGCACCGCCGACCCCGCATGGGCCTGCACGAGCTTGTGCTGGGCCGGGGGTTTTGCCTGACGTTCGGCTTCGGTGGGCTGCGGATATCCCGCGAGCCTGCGTGAGTGCCAGAGCCAGTGTTCTGCGACCGCATCGTCGATTCGTTCTTTCATGGCATCGGGAAGCGCGTCGTCAGCGGCCCGCATATCCGCGAGCTCCGTGTTACCGCCGGCCGGTGGCACTCCACGCGCGAGCAGCGGCGAATACGCGGAACGATGTGGGTTGAACGACGAGTCGGTGTGCCAGAGCGCACTGCCCTTGTTATAAAGCCGACGCCGTTCGTCCACGAGAATGTTGCCGCTCGCGTCCAAATTGCCGGCGTCGAACAACTCCACGTGCGCAAAGCGGCTGACGGTCCTGCCGAACGATTTCGGTGCATGTTCGAGCGGGCAAAGCAGGCGGCTGAAGGCGATATGTCCAACGTCGTCGAGTCCCGCGGTCCACCGGGCGCGAAGGTCAGCGACATGGCACCGTCCCGATGCGAAGCATGCTTCGATTCTAGGCAGCGCCGATTCCGGGCCGCAACGCCGTGCCGATTTCGCGCAGGCGCGCCATCCGCGTGGAGACGGGTCACGGGATCCCAAATTGACATTGTGGATCCGAAACGCCCAGTATTGTGCCGCTGACGCGCAGCAGCGATCGCCGGCGACGCGACGACGGGTTCCATCTGGATCAAGCCGTCGCGCCAGCTCAATCAAGCGATCGCGGGGCCGTTGGCCAATTCTCCATCAATGCCTTGGGGGGCACGAGGGGCAGGGGGATGAAGCACAGCGCAGAGAGGATCCTGACGACACACGTCGGGAGCCTGCCGCGATCGCAGGCCGTTACGGACCTGGTGTTCGCGCGAGAGCGATCTGAGACGCCTGATTTCGGGCCGGCCGCCAATGCGGTGCTGGCCGGAGAAGTCGCGACCATCGTGCGCAAGCAGGTGGCCGCCGGTGTCGATGTCGTGAGCGATGGCGAGCTGAGCAAGATCAGCTACGCCACGTATATCAAGGACCGCATCACCGGCTTCGACGGCGACACACAGCGCGAGCCCGGTCTCGATCTCATCGAATTTCCCCGCCTGATGAAAAAGCTCGCCGACTCCGGTGCGACGGCGAAATATCGCCGGCCCCGTTGCGTCGGGCCGATCCAGGTGAAGAGTCTCGAGCCGCTCGAGGCCGACCTCGAAAATCTGAGAAGCGCCGTGCAGGCGGGCGGTCCGCAGGAAGCGTTCATGAACGCCGCGTCACCCGGCGTGATCGCGCTTTTCCAGCCGAACGAGTATTACCCGACACAGGACGCCTACATCGAAGCCGTCGCTGAAGCGATGCGCGCCGAGTACGAAGCGATCGTGCGAGCGGGATTCCTGCTGCAGATCGATGCGCCGGACCTGGGTATGGGCCGGCACACGATGTACAAGCATCGCACCGTCGAGGAATACCTCACGCTCGCGCAGAAGCACGTCGAAGTGTTGAATCACGCGCTTCGCAACGTTCCCGCCGATCGCGTGCGCATGCACGTGTGCTGGGGCAATTACGAAGGCCCGCATCATCACGACGTGCCGATGGAACAGCTATTGCCGGTCGTGCTGAAGGCAAAACCGCAGGCCTTGTTATTCGAAGCGGCGAATCCGCGCCACGCGCACGAGTGGGTCGTGTTCCGCGACAGCAAGGTGCCGCAGGACAAGATCCTGATTCCGGGCGTGCTGAGCTCGACGACGAATTACGTCGAACATCCGATGCTCGTCGCGGAACGTCTCGAGCGGTTCGCGAACATCGTGGGCCGCGAGCGCGTGCTGGCCGGCTCCGACTGCGGATTCAGCACATTCGCCGGCTTCGGGCCGGTGGATCCCGACATCACGTGGATGAAGCTCGCTGCGATGGCCGAAGGCGCACGCATAGCAAGCGCGCGTCTGTGGGGCCGCTGAGCGACGGGATCACACGGGCATGGGGGCGCCAAACAATTGTTCCGCGAGCAGTGTCGCCGACGGCGCTTTGGCCGGGTCTTCCGCCATCTGCCGCATCATCGCCTCGTCGCGGCGACGGGCTTCCGGATCGCGTTCCGACATGCGGCGCTTGAACTCGGTGGCGAGCGGCGAGCTGACTTCCAGGAACACGCGACGCCGCTCGTTCGAATAGAAATCCAGGACTGACTCATCCCGACGCTTCATGATCACGGCCTTCAGCACATCCACGACCGCCATTGCGTCGATCACGCCTGTGGTCAGGCCCATGCCGCCGCAAGGATTGCAGACGTGGGCCGCATCGCCGGCGAGCAGCACGTGTCCTACGCGGAACCGAGGAGCGCAGCGCTCGTGAACGCGATAGGGAGATGCAGCAACGATCTCGTAAGCCTCATCCGGGGCCGGAAGAATCGCAGCGTAGTGATCCGGAACGCGACGCAGGGCTTCTTCCTCGGGCAGCGAAGCGTCCTCGCCATAAGTGACTCGCCACAGGTTCTCGCGCCCGAGTTTCGCGATGACCGCCCAGTTGTCCGGATCCGCAACCATGTTGGCCGCGGCGAAACCGTAGCGGCCAAAGTCGAAGCTCACATTGGTGGCGACGAAACGATCCGGCCACGTATGTCCCTCGAAAGGCAGGCCGAGCAGGTGACGCACGCCGCTGCGTCCGCCGTCCGCACCCACGAGCCAGCCGCCCGTCATCTGCTTCACGCCCTCCGGCGTGTTGATGGTCACAGTGACACTGTCGGTGCCATGCTCGATGCCCGTGACGCGCGAGTTGAAAGACACTTCCGCGTTGGGCATCCGCTCGAGATGGCTCAACACGAGCTTCGCGAGCAGGTGCTGTCCGAAATGCAGGTTGTAGGGATACGGCTCGTCGGGCGGCAGGCCCACGCTAGTGTCGATGCAGATGCGCGTGCCCGTGGAGGGCACGTGATAGCAGAACTCGCTCGCCTGCATCCCGATGGCATTTGCCTCGTCGAGCAGGCCGAGCTGATCGAGAATTTTCACGGTCGTGGGGAAGTAGAGCGCGGCGCGCGGCGATTCGCTGATGGCCGCTTCGGCTTCGAGCACTCGCACGGTGAGGCCGGCACGGGCCAGGCCGAGTGCGGTCAGGAATCCGACAGGGCCTGCGCCCACCACGATCACATCAATCTTTTGTGCCATGAATCCCCCTCGTGTGGCACCCATCTTATGCAAGCTTCTCCAAGGGTCCAGTCATGAGTTATTTCCCGTCCAGCTCGACGCCAGACTTTATTGCTCACGATCCGGTTGCACGCGCGAAGAGCCGCGTCGCCCAGCGCATTGCCACCCGCCGGGGCGCGGGCGAGCTGGCGGTCGAGGTCGCAGGACGCGGACCGCCGGTCGTCCTGGTGCATGGCTGGGGCGTCGACCGTCGCATGTGGTCGCATCAGCTCACCGCGTTCCGCCGTGTGTTCACGACGGTGACTTATGATCGACGCGGTTGTGGTGAGACGAGCGCAACTGCGGATTACGCGCAGGAGCTCGAGGATCTCGACAGCATTCTCGACGAGCTGGGTCTCGCGAAGACGGGCATCGTCGGCATGTCGCAAGGCGCGCGCGTGGCGCTTCAATATGCCATCACACGGCCGACGCGAGTTACGGGACTCGTGCTGCAAGGGGCACCGCTCGACGATCCACCGGCACCGCAGCTCGCCGACGCATCGTTGCTGCCGCTCGCGAAGTACGCGGACCTTCTGAAACGCGGCAATCGGGATTCGCTACTGCGCGAGCTCGAAGGTCATCCGCTCATGAGCGCGGGCCCGCGTCGCACGCTGGTGCAGGAAGAGATCACGACCATGTTGCGCGACTATCGTGGTGAAGACCTGGTCGGCCCGCCGCCCAACGAATACCTGCCGGTGCTGGCCTCGGACCTGCGCACGATTCGCGCGCCCACGCTCATCGTCACCGGCTCGAAGGAGCTGCTGTGGCTGCGGCGTACGGCAGACCGCATGGCGCGGAATATTTTCGGTGCGCGCCGTCGCGTGATCCGCGGCGGAGGCCATTTCGTGAACATGACGCACTCCGGTGACTACAACCGCTGCGTCGTCGAGTTCCTGATCAACACGACGCGAGTCTGGAGCGAGAGGGCGCTGGGTACGATCTGAGCTCCGGAAGTCGAGTCGTGTGTACAGCGGTCGAGGCGGACCAATGAGGACGTACACATGGCCAAGACGGCGGTCTCGTGGGGGATGTTTGCAGGCGTCTGCCTGTTGATGGCACTGCCTGAGGCGCGGGCGCAATCGGGGGACACACTTGAGGAAGTCGTGGTGACTGCGCGTAAGCGCGATGAGTCACTGCATGACGTTCCCGTGGCAGTGAACGCGTTCAGCGCAGCGGAAATCCAGGCCGCGGGGATCAATCGTCCGCAGGATTTCATCGCGCTCACGCCCAACATGACGATGGTGCAGACGCAGAACCAGGGCACGTCATTCATCACGGTGCGCGGGATCTCACAGGCCCGCAACAGCGAGCCCTCGGTGGCCGTGCTCATCGACGGCGTGCAGCTGGCGAATCCATCGCAGTTCAACCAGGAGTTGTTCGATGTCGAGCACATCGAAGTGCTGAAAGGGCCGCAGGGTGCGTTGTATGGACGTAACGCGATCGGGGGCGCCATCCTCATCCGCACCCAGGAGCCGGGCGATACGCTCGATGGCAAGGTGATGGTGGGATACGACTCGGGTCCCGGCTACAAGGTCCGCGGCAGCATCGGCGGGCCGCTGACCGATACGCTGAAATTCAGCACGTCCGCGTCGTATTTCAAGACGGACGGTTACCTCGACAACGCGTACCTGCACGACGAAGCCGATCCGTTCCGCGACACGTCCGCGCGAGCGAAGCTGTTGTGGCAGCCTTCTGGATCTTTCAAAGGCGACCTGCGGGCGTATTTCTCGGAGGTCCGCACACAGGCGCTGTATTTCAACATCACGGCAAGCGTCAACGACACCAGCCTGCCGATCCGCGTGAACAACGCCGGCGTCGATGAGCGCAACATGCATGGCGCGTCGCTGAAGCTGGACTTCGAAACGCCGCTCGGCACGGTGACGTCGGTCTCCGCGTTCGATCATATCGATGAGCTGCTCACCGGCGATCAGTTCGACTTCCTGCCGATCCCCGATTCGGTGCTGTTCAAGTTTTTCGGCGCCGACCAGGCACAGCACCAGTTCCTGGACGTCGACGCCTGGAGCCAGGAGCTGCGGATTGCGTCGACCGTGGGCGATCGATTCCGCTGGACTCTCGGCGCGTACTACATCAAGACCGATCGGTTCATCTCGACGGGCAACGTCTTCGATTTCGGCACCGGCGTCGTGCCGCGCGTGAAGCGCACGCCGCTGCCGTTGTTCAATCCGCAGTTCACTTTTCTCGCGGACTCGCAGAACAACGATGCATGGGCCGCCTTCGGCGATGCCAGTTTCGATCTCACGCAGCAGCTCGAAGTGGATCTCTCGCTTCGCTACGACACGGATCACCGGCGCAATACGACGGACACGCCGCAGGAGTTCATCCCCGCGCAGCTCGTGGGCGTCGCGTTTCCGGGTCAGGTGCGCACGAAAACCTGGGACGATCTGCAGCCGAAACTCACGCTGCGCTATCAGCCAAACGAAACCTGGAATCTGTACGGCGGTTATAGCCGCGGCTTTCGCAGCGGCGGCTTCAATCAGACCGGCGTAGGCGCGGCTGGCATCGCGGGTATCGGCGATCTGTTCGACCAGGAAACAGCGGATACCCTCGAGGTCGGGACGAAGGGCCAGTTCCGTGACCGCACGGTCACCCTCGGCGCGAATGCCTATTACACGCGCGCCAAGGGCTCGTACTACTTCGTGTTCGACCCGAACACGAGCACGCAGAACCTCGGCAATCTCGGCAAGGTGAACTACAAGGGGCTCGAGCTGGAGCTCGCCGCGCGACCGGTGGAGGGACTCGATACCTACCTGCGCGTGGGCGCGACGGACAGCGAGATTCGCGAATCCACGCGCTCGCCGGGGGATGTCGGCAACCAGGCGCCGCTCGTTTCCCAATACACCGTTAACGTGGGTGCAAAGTACCGCTGGGCGGTCGGCTCGGCCGGCCTGCACGCCGTGGCGCGCGTCGATGGCCAGCGCATCGGGCCCACCTACTGGTATCCAGACAACTTCACCTTGCGCGAGCCCATCGATCTGATCAACCTCAGACTCGGCGTGGAGCAGGGGGCGTGGTCGGTGACGGCATGGGCGAAGAATCTGTTCGACCGCCGCTACAACGCGGAGTGGTCGCCGGGCCCGCAGTTCTTCCCGAACCCTGGTTACACCAACAACTTTGTCTTCAAGGCCATGCCCCGGGTTTGGGGCATAGACTTCAACTATCGATTCCGGAGAGAAGGTCCATGAGCAGCCCCGCCCAGCTTCCTGCGCGTCTTCATCACACGGCGTATGTGTCGAGCAATCTCGAGGCGACGCGCAAGTTCTATGAAGATCTCATCGGCCTGCCGCTGCTGGCAACCTGGTGCGAATCGGACGTGTTGTTCGGCGCCGAGCGCACCTACTGTCACTGCTTCTTCGGCATGGGCGACGGCAGCGCGCTCGCATTCTTCCAGTTCGCGAACAAGGAAGACCAGGCGTTGTTCGGGCCGAAGATGCCGGCGTCACCGTTCCATCACGTTGCGATGATGGTGTCGCCAGAAGTGCAGGACGGTATCGAGAAGCGGCTGCGCGCGGCGGGTTACACCGAGCCGCAGCTTTATGTGCTCGAGCATGGATACTGCAAGTCGCTCTATGTGAACGATCCGGACGGGATGATTTGCGAGTTCACAGTGGATCATCCGGATGCCGAGAAGATCAATGCCAAGCGGCGACTGGATGCGCATTCGGAGTTGAAGCGGTGGTTGGCGGGGGATCATCACACCAACAATATGTTTCGCTAGATTTTCCGGGAGCCCGCTTTAGCCGCCGGCGCGCTCGAGGGCGCCGTGGATTCTTCGCCGCCCGGCGATTGAGGGCTTCTTCCGCGAAAGCGAGAAGCCCTCAATCGCCGGGCGGCTAGGAGCGTTGTAGTCGCCACTCCCGGGGCGTCACCCCGAACTGCCGCTTGAACGCCCGCGCGAAATGCGCGGCGTCTTCGAATCCCACTCCAAACGCAATTTCCGTAATCGTCCGCCGCTCGAAACGCGGATCGCGCAAATCACTTGCCGCCTGGTTCAACCGCCGCGCCCAGATCTGCGCACTCAGCGACGACCCCAAACGTTCGAACAAGATCTGATCCAACCGCCGCCGGCTCAACCCCTGCGACACCGCCACGCGCTCCGCATTCAGCGTGGGGTCTGACAGCTCCGCATCGATGAACGCAAGCGTCGCATGCATGCGGTGTTCCGCCGGCGCAAGCTCGCTCACCGGCGCGCGCAAGTTTGGGATCCCAATCAGTTGGATCACCGCGGCGAGCGCGGCGGCCCGCTGTTCCGTGTGCAGCGACGGCCCCACTTCGAGAATGTTCAGCAGCAGGTTGCGCAGGAGGGTGGTGCCAGGATCGTGCGCGGAGAACGGCGTGGCCGTATCGCGTTCGATGCCCGCGTGCCTGCCGATCACGGCGTGCCGGGGCATTTGCAGGAACATGACGCTCGACAGCGGATCGCGCACTTCCATTTCGAACGGCGCCTCGCCGTCGATGAAACAGAATTCGCCGCGCGCCAGCCGACTGCGACGATCCCGCTGCGCGACGTGAGTCGCACCGTCCAGCTGCAGCATTACGGAGAATGTCGTCGGCTCGTTCGCTTGCGGTGCCGGCTCGTAGCCGAGCAGCACCGGCGGCGATTGTATGCTCCACATCTGGCCCGGCCCGAACGACAGGCCCTCGATCGATCCCTGGACGGGATTGACCGGAGGTTGCGTCACGGATAGGCCGGGAAAGAAAGCCCCTGCGCAGCGCGACCATGCGGCCGCGCGCTGCGACTCCGCAACGGATTCGAGATTGAGGGCGGCAGGGATGCAGGCCGTGGCCATGAAGCCGGATGATACAAAGTTCATGAAACGCAGCGAAGACCGGATTTTGACCACTCACGTGGGCAGCATCGTGCGGCCCGCCGCCATGCTCGCCATGGCCAGCCAGAAGCTCGGGCCGCCCAAGGATGCTGTTGCGTACGCCCGACTGCTGGCGGAGTCCGTCACCGATGTCGTGAAGCGCCAGGTGGCCGCCGGCATCGACATCGTGAACGACGGCGAATATGGCAAGTCGAGCTGGGCCAACTATGTCCTGCAACGAGTGTCCGGCTTCGAGAGCCGGCCGGCGGCGAAGAGCCCGATGGTCTGGCTCGGCCGCGACCGTGACCGCTTCAAGGAAGTGGTCGAAAACGAGTTCAAGGACATGTCGGCCACCCTGATGCAGCAGGCGTGCACGACGCGCATCCAGTACATCGCGGGCGACGTGCAGCGGGACGTCATGAACCTGAAGGCCGCGCTCGCCAAGTCGACTGCGGTGGAAGGATTTCTCACGGTAGTGGCGCCCGCGAGTGCGGTCTTCAACGCGGTGAACGAGTACTACGCAACGGAGCGCGACTACATCTTCGCGCTCGCCGAAGCGCTACGGCAGGAATATCTCGAGATTCATCGAGCCGGATTGATCCTGCAGGTGGACGACGCTGTTCTCGCGAACATGTACGACCATCTCGTGCAGCAGAGTCCGCACCAATATCGCAAATGGGCCGAGCTGCGCGTGGCGGCGCTGAATCATGCGCTCCGCGATATCCCGCCGGAATCGGTTCGTTATCACGTGTGCTTCGGCAGCTGGCATCTGCCGCACATGTCGGATGCGCCGCTCGAAGAGATCGTGGACATCATCCTGCAGGTGCGTGCAGGCGCGTATTCGATCGAGGCCGCCAATCCGCGCCACGAGCACGAATGGCGCGTGTGGCAGAAAGCGAAGCTGCCCGCGGGCAAGATCCTGATTCCCGGCGTGATCACCCATCACGTCATGACGGTCGAGCATCCGCAGCTCGTCGCGGACCGCATCGTGCGTTTCGCGAACCTCGTGGGACGCGAAAATGTCATTGCCGGCAGCGACTGCGGCTTCGCCCAGGCCGAGCACATCCAGCGCGTCCATCCGACCGTGATGTGGGCCAAATTCGAGGCCCTGACGCAGGGTGCGCGGCTGGCCACGCAAGAGCTGTGGGGACGTCGAAACTGATCGCGGCCACGCTCCCACTATCGTCATGTCTGGCCATTTTCGGTGTTCGCCGTTAAGCCCTCGCGGGCCCAAAAAACACTCCAAAACGTGATAGCTGGTATCGGGATCCTTAATTGACAGGATGGGATCCCGTGTCGGATCATCCTCAGCGAGGCCTCTCCCCCGCACTATTAGAAAATGCCCGTCAGCAGCCAGCTAAGCGAGACCGTTCTGCGCATCCGCGAAATGATTTTGCGCGGAACGCTGGCCCCGGGTCAGCGTGTTGCGGAAGCCCCGCTTGCTGAAGCGCTGGGAATGTCCCGCACTCCGGTTCGGCAAGCTCTGCCGCTTCTCGCGCAGGAAGGTCTGCTCGCGGAGCACGACACGCGCGGTTATGTCGTCCGGGCCTTCACTGCAGCGGACATCGTGGATGCCATCGATCTGCGCGCCGCCATCGAAGGGCTCGCTGCGCGGCGCGTCGCGGAGAAGGGTGCGACGAAGGCGTTCATCCGCCAACTGAAGTCCTGTCTCGAAGACGGTGATGCGTTGCTTCGCAAGCGTCACGTTGTCGAAGCGGATGAAGCGCTGTATGCAGACATGAATGCCCGCTTCCACGATTTGATTCTCGAAGAAGCGGGCAGCGCGATTCTCGCCTCCGCGCTCGATCGCAACAATCGCGTGCCGTTTGCCGGCGCCGCGGCGCTCGCCTTCGACAAGGACAATCTCGACCAGATGTACGACATGCTCCATTACGCGCACCGCCAGCACCATCACATCGTCGATGCCATCGAGCACGGCGAGGGTGCCCGCGTCGAAGCGCTGATGCGCGAGCATGCGGTCGCCGTGAAGGCGAGCATCAACATCGCCGACCTGCAGATGGCCGGCCCGTCGAACCGTCTCTCGCTCGTGCGCTGAGACAGGGTTCTCCAGGAAAATTTCAGGGACGTCGGCTCTTTTCACGACGTCGTTCCATTCCTTAACTGCATTGCAGTCAGCAGAGGCATCGATGAGTCCGAAGAATCTCGAAGAGTTGATCAAGGCATCCGGCGGCGCCGTGAAGATGCTGCGTAATTCGCAGACCGGTCCGTATGTATATCCGGTGAAGCAGCCGGAATACTCGAACTGGCGCGACGAGCAGAACGCGTGGCAGAACGCCGCCGTGCTGTTCAACCAGTCGTATCACATGACGGACATGTACGTCGAAGGCCCGGATGCCCTCAAGCTGTTGTCCGATCTCGGCATCAACAGCTTCAAGGGTTTCGAGCCCAACAAGGCGAAGCAGTACGTGCCGGTCAATTACGACGGCTTCGTCATCGGCGACGTCGTGCTCACCTACCTGAGCCGCGAGCGCCTGAACCTCATCGGCCGTCCGTCGGTGCACAACTGGGTTCAGTTCCACGCCGAGACCGGTGGCTACAACGTCACCTGCGAGCGTGACGAGCGCGCGGCCGCGCGCGTCGGCCCGATCGTGCGCAAGGTGTATCGCTATCAGATCCAGGGCCCGAACGCGATGAAGGTCATGGAGAAGGTGCTCGGTACGAAGCCGCCGGAGCTCAAGTTCTTCAACATGACGCAGGTGACGATCGCGGGCTACCGCGTGCACGCGCTCCGTCACGGCATGGCCGGCCAGCCGGGTTACGAGTTGTTCGGACCCTGGGAACATGGCGAAGCCGTCAAGGATGCGCTGTACGAAGCCGGTCAGGAATTCGGCCTGAAGCTGGTCGGTTCGCGCGCCTACTCGTCGAACACGCTCGAGTCGGGCTGGGTACCGTCGCCGATGCCGGCGATCTACTCCGGCGAGAAGATGAAGAAATACCGCGAATGGCTGCCGGCGAAGAGCTACGAAGGTGGCGCGTCGCTGGGTGGCAGCTTCGTCTCCGACAAGATCGACGACTACTACCTCACGCCGTACGACATCGGCTACGGCCCGTTCATCAAGTTCGATCACGACTTCATCGGCCGTGACGCGCTCGAGAAGCTGTCGAAGGAACCGCCTCCGCGCACCAAGGTGACGTTGGCGCTGAACGACGAAGACGTGCTGAAGGCGATCGGCTCGCAGCTCGGCAAGGGCAAGGATCGCGCGAAGTACTTCGACTTCCCGTCACATGTCTACTCGACGCTGCCGTACGACGCGGTGACGAAGGGTGGCAAGACGATCGGCGTGTCCACGTGGAGCGGCTACAGCTCGAACGAGCGCAAGCACCTCACGCTGGCGATGCTCGCGACGGCAGAAGCCAAGCCGGGCAACGAAGTGGTCCTGCTCTGGGGCGAGAACCCGAACACGACCAAGCCGACGGTCGAGAGCCACAAGCAGGTCGAGATCCGGGCGATCGTCAGCCCGGTGCCGTATGCCGAAGTCGCCCGCGAGCAGTACGCGGATGGCGGCTGGCGCGCGGCTCAGCCGAAGAAGTAATGCGCTAAGACAGTGCGGTCGGGGCTCACGGGTCCCGACCGCCCGTCTGTTCAGGGCTCATACAGCCTGAACGACGATCGCAGCTTTGGACAAAAACAAACACGATGACGCGCAGCCGCACAGGCTGGGCGTCCATCGGGTAGAGTTCGATTGAGTTTGGCGTCAGGGGGAGGGGGCAATGCCCGCAGCCAGTCTTGATCCGCAGCGACTCGAGCATCTCGAGTCCGTCATTCGTGCCGATATTTCGGCGGGCCTTTATCACGGGGCTGTATTGAGGGTCGCCCGGGGCGGCGAGCTTTTTTTCGACCAGGCGATCGGTAGCGCCGACGCCGCACAGACGCAGCCTTTGCGGAAGGACTCCGTCTTCAGCATCTTCTCGATCACCAAGGCCTTCACCAACCTGCTGGTGTTGCGCGCGATCGAGCTCGGCCAGTTCGCGCTCACCACCCGCATCTCGGAGATCATTCCCGAGTTCAAGGGCAAGGGGCGCGAGGCCATCCAGATTTTCCACCTGCTGTCGCACCAGGCCGGCTTCCCGATCATTTTCGAAGTGAAACCGGGGTGGTACATCGACCGCTTCGACGACGTCGTCGCCGATGTCATCGAAGTGGTGTATCCGCACGAGCCACCGGCACAGCACGTTGCGTATTCGCCGCTCGTTCATCACGTGCTGATGGCCGAAGCAGTGCGCCGGACGGATCCGAAGAAGCGCGGCTATCGCCAGATCGTGCAGGAAGACCTGCTCACGCCGCTGAAGATGAAAGACACGTCCGTGGGCCTGCGTGCGGATCTGAAGCCCCGCAAGGTGGTGCCGGATTTTCGCGGTAATTATCCGATCGGCCATCGCGGTCACAGCAACTACGGTCCGAACGGCGCCTTCGAAGAAGAGCACGCCGAGATGCCGTGGGTCGGCATCGTGTCCACCGTGCCGGACATGCATCGCTTCGCAGACATGTTGCGACAGAACGGCACGCTCGACGGCGCGCGCATCCTGTCGCCGGCGATTCTCGAGCTCGCCCGTCGCAACTGGACCGGTGAGAAACCCAACGAGTTGTACACGGCGCGCGGTAAGGAACGCGGCTGGGATCCGGTCCCTGCCTACATCGGGCTCGGCTTCTCGTTGAGAGGCACGGCGCTGTGCCACCACATGTTCGGCACGCTCGCGTCGCCGGGCACGTTTGGAAATTATGGAGCAGGGACGACGTTGTATTGGGTGGACCCGGAGCGCGACCTCTCGTTCACGTTCCTGTCGGCAGGCGTGATGGAAAGCAACGCGAACATCGAACGCTTCCAGAAGCTGTCCGACATCGTCATTTCCGCAGCGAATTGACGCTCTTGACGGGCGCGCAGGTCGCGCCCGTTTTCTTATGGCGGCCAAAGAGTCTCATGCAAAATTAATCTGATCGATCTAGTTGCATCGGTACGCGCGTCGTTGTGAAGCGTGCTACCCGAGTGCGTCAAACGAGGGGGAAACATGGATTCAACGGATTCAGTCGAATGGTCCCGTATCGCAAATTGGCGTGTTCTCGCTGCCGTCAGCGCAGCGCTCGCCTCATCTACAACGGCGTTCTCTGCCGAGAACACTAGCGATCCGCTAGCTGAAGTCGTCGTCACCGCGCAGTTCCGCGAACAGCGGCTACAGGACACGCCGCTCGCCATCACTGCAGTCAACGCCGAGACGCTCGAGGCGCGAGGGCAGACCAGCATCGCGCAAGTCGCCGCGCAGGCGCCAAACGTGTCGCTGCGTCCGCAGCCTCAGAACGGTGGTTCCGGCCTCATCGCATTCATCCGCGGTGTTGGCCAGACGGACTTCAACTACGCGCTCGATCCCGGTGTCGGCGTCTACATCGACGACGTTTATATTCCAACGCTGTCGAGCTCCCTCCTCGAGCTCATCGACCTCGACCGCGTCGAGATCCTGCGCGGCCCGCAGGGCACGCTCGCAGGCAAGAACGCCATCGGCGGCGCGATCAAGCTGTTCAGCGCGAAGCCCAAAGGCGATGACACCGGCTCGCTCCGTGTTTCATACGGCTCGTACAACGAGCTCGCGTTGCGTGGCATGGCGGATCTCAAGCTCTCCGACACGCTGGCGTTTCGAGTCTCGGGCACGAGCCGCGGGCGCGACGGCTACGTCGGCATGCTCGACTATGGCCAGACGCATCCGAGCTCGAACGTGCCGCAAAACACGACGCGCGGCCGTGGCAATTCCGACTACGCGACCATGGGCGGCCAGAACATCCTGGCGGGCCGCGCGGCGCTGCGTTGGACGCCGAGCGATGAGCTCGTGGTCGACTTGTCGTATGACTACACGCGCGAACGGTCGGAGGCCATTCCGACCGTGCTCATCGCCGCGGGTGCGATCGCGCCTGCCGGCACCGCCTTCGATCCCAATTCGGTCGGTGCTTCGAACTCCGCTGGCAATCCCTGGCTGCGAGGTAAGAACGGCCAGCCGGTCAACATGAGCTGCGTGTTCGTGCCGAACGGGAAATACGGTTGCGACACCGGCGCCACGACGTACCACGGCTTCGACCGCGGGTTCGTCAGCTATTCGAACTTCCTCGATGGCATGGCGCCCACTGCACAGGCGCCGTTCAAACCGTACTTCGCTCTGCCCGAGACGATCTTCAACGGATCGGGCTTCCAGGGCAGTGCGACGTACGACTTCACCGATCACCTGCAGGTGGTCTACATCGGGTCGTACCGCGAGTACACCTCGAAGTTCGGCCAGGACCAGGACGCAACGCCGCTGCCGGTCGCGCAGCTCGACAACGAGCTGAACCACCACGCGTTCACGTCGGAAGTCCGGGTCAACATGGGGTCTGCCAACGGCTTCGTGGAAGGCACCGTCGGTGCATTCTACCTGGACCAGAAGGGCACCTACACCGCGCGCGTCGACCTGAACTACGTCGGTCCCACCATCGACTTCCTGCATGGGCCGGACACGACGCCCAGCACGACGAAAGCTGTATTCGGTACGGCGACCATCCACCCGACTGACGCCCTGAGCTTCACCGGCGGTGTGCGGTATACGAAGGACCAGAAGGACTACACGTACTTCCGCTCGAACCCGGACAGCACCATTCCGGATCCGGCGCTCTGTTTCGCCAACCCGCCGGGCGGTTCGATCGTCGCGTATCCAAACTGCATCCTGTCGGGTATTTACGGCGTCACCGGCAGCTTCAGCGGTGATCGCACCGACTGGCGCGTTGTCGGTGACTACCGCTTCACGCCGGACCTGCTCGGTTACGTGTCTGTGTCGACGGGCTTCAAGGGCGGCGGCGTGAACCCGCGTCCGTTCGTCGCGGACCAGCGCCTGCCGTTCGATCCGGAAACGCTGACGACGTACGAAGCAGGCCTGAAGTCGGAATTCTTCGACCACAAGGTGCGGTTGAATGGCGCGGTGTTCCTGAACAAGTACGAAGACATCACGCTCGCCAAGACCGTGTGCCCGGAGTCGTCGCTGCCGACACCGTGCTTGCGGCCGGACAACATCGGCACGGCCGACGTGAAGGGCGCGGAACTGGAAGTGTCGGTGATCCCGGGCGGCGGGTTCCTGTTCGACGCGAGCTTCAGTTACCTCGACTTCGAATACACATCGGCCACCACGCCGGACGGCCTGCTGTCGGGGACCACCATTCCGGCATCGGGCATCGCGCCGTACACCCCGGAGACACAGTGGTCGTTGGGTGGGCAGTACGATTACGACACCGCGAAGGGAACGTTCGGTATCCGGCTGGATGGGTCATACCAGGGCAAGCTGTACACCACGGCTGAGAACACGTCGTGGAGCGTCATCGACGGGCGCTTCCTCGCCAATGCACGCGTGAGCTGGTCCGATCCGCAGGACAAGTGGCGCGCGTCGTTCGAGGTGCAGAACCTGTTCGACAAGTACTACTTCCTGTCGGTCAGCGACGTGTCGACTTCGCTCGGCATCGTGAGCGGCGTGCCGGGCCTGCCGCGCACGTACATGGCGTCGATCGAACGCAAGTTCTGACAACCTGGATGGCAACCATGCTCTTCGTCCTCGAGGAGCATGGTTGTTTCATCCTGATGGCCAAGCGCGCCGGCAGTTCGTGAGAAGATCCCCCGGACTTCTCACCGGTTGCCGCGCGAGACCGAAGCTTGAGCCCACCGCCCGATCCCATCGAAGAGTCGCTCGCCGCTCTGCGTGAGCTCGCTGCCCTGTCACAGACCGGTCTCGCGTTCTCGAAAGACGTGTTCGATCGCGAGCGCTACACGCGCCTGCGCCAGATCGTCGAGGAGCGCTTGAACGCTGCCGCGAAGGCGCTGCCTCACTTCGACGCGGCGAAGCTCATCGGCGATGAAACAGGCTATGCCACGCCGAAGGTGGAGGTGCGCGGCGCGGCGTTTCGCGACGGGCGCGTCCTGATGGTGCGCGAGCGTTCCGATGGTCTGTGGACGCTGCCCGGCGGCTGGGCCGACGTGAATCAGAGCCCCAGCCAGGCCGTCGTGAAGGAGATTTGGGAGGAGTCCGGCTTCGAAGCGCGCGTGACGCAGGTCGCCGCGGTGCTGGATACGCGGTTGCAGGAGCATCCGCCGAAGTTTCATCACGCCTACAAGCTGTTTTTCCTGTGTGATCTCACGGGCGGCGCGGCCCAGCACAGCATCGAAACGGATGGCGTGGATTTCTTTGCGCTGGACGCGTTGCCGCCGCTCTCGGTTCGTCGCGTCACGCAGCCGCAGATCGAGTTGATGTTCCGGCACGAGCGCGACCGGAGTCTGCCTACCTCTTTTGATTGAGCCCCCGGCCTCGACCGGGGCATTGAACGCATCGTGCGGGGACGCATACCGTTGCCTAACGCGAGCCCGCATCCGCGGGCGAAAAGGCTTCCATGCGCTTCTTGTCACCGCTTCTGCTCCTGGCCCTGGCCCACGCCTATGTGGGCTCGCGGCTGCTGTCGGATCTGCCCATCAGCGGCACAGGCGTCGCTATCGGCATCGTGCTGCTGATCCTGTCGTTCGTATCGGTGCCCGCCGGCTTCATGGCCCGCTCGCTCGAGCCGCGCGAATGGGCCGATCGTCTCGCGGCGGTGAGCCTGTTCACGATGGGATTCTTCTCATCGCTGTTTGTCTTCACAGTGCTCCGGGATGTCGCGCTGCTCGTTGCGTCGTTCGTTTTGCCGGACGGGCAGATGCCGGTTGCGCGGATGTTCTCGGCGAAGCTCGTACTCGTCATCGCCACTGCTGCAACGCTCGTCGGCCTTCTGAACGCGCGCAGACGGGCGCGCGTCGTCAATGTGGATGTGCCGCTGCGTGATCTGCCGGAGGCCTTGCAAGGCTTCACCATCGCGCAGATCAGCGATGTGCACGTCGGCCCGACCATCAAACGCGGTTACGTCGATGCGATCGTCAACGCGGTGAACGGCCTCAATGCCGACGTGATCGCGCTGACGGGCGATTTCGTCGACGGCTCGGTGCGCGATCTCGCTGTCCACACCGAACCGTTCAGCCGTCTCACGGCGAAGCACGGCGCTTACTTCGTCACCGGCAATCACGAGTATTACTCCGGCGAAGCCGCGTGGACTGCGGAGTTCAAGCGCCTTGGCCTGCACGTGCTGATGAACGAGCACGTGGTGCTCACTCATCACGGCGAGAGGGTCGTGCTCGCCGGTGTCGCGGATTTCAGCGCTCATCATTTCAATCCCGCACAGCGCAGCGACCCGAAACGCGCGATGCAGGACGCACCGGCGGACGTTGGCGCGCGCATTCTTCTGGCTCACCAGCCGCGTTCCGCAGAGGCCGCGTCCGCTGCGGGATTTGATCTTCAGCTGTCCGGTCACACGCACGGCGGCCAGTTCTGGCCGTGGAATCTGTTCGTGCGACTTCAGCAGCCTTTCACCGCGGGCTTACACCGATTGAATGATCTTTGGGTCTACATCAGTCGCGGCACCGGTTACTGGGGACCACCCAAACGTCTCGGTGCGCCGTCGGAAATCACGCGGCTGAGGCTCGTGCGACAGACCTGATGCACGCGTCTTCGCTCGCCTACAGTTTGCGAGCCGTTCCGATGTGCTCTCAAATCGCGCGCTCCTCACCCGGAGAAGCCGATGACCCTGAAGCGCGTCATGATTGCGTTGACCCTGCCCCTTGCTCTGGCCGCCACGACAGTGAGCGCCGCTTCCGCCTGGAAGCCTGACGTTTACTACGCCGCTGGCACCGTTGTGACGTACAGCGGCGCGGATTACGTCGCACTCGTCAACCAGGTGGACTACACGGGAACGGGTTGGACGCCGCTGACGACATCGTTGTGGACACCCGCGAGCGGCAGCACCACGCCGCCGCCCACTACGACGCCGCCTTCGAACCCGACACCGCCCACCACGCCTCCCACGACGCCGACCAACCCGACGCCGCCCAGCAATCCCTTGCCGCCGCCGTCCGGCTTCCTGTTCAGTCCTTACAAGGACATCACCATCAGCATGAACTGGAACACCAACGTGATCAGCTCGTCGGTGACGGGAACGTTGCAACCGGTGTTGAACGTGATGCCGACCAACCTTTCCGCGCTGACGTGGGGTTTCGCGACCGGTGAGTGCGGTTCGGAAAATTGGGCCGGCCTGCCCGGCGCCGCCGTCGCGGCCGCGAACGTGCAGAACTTCGTGAGCATGGGCCGTTACTACATTCTGTCCACTGGCGGCGCCGCGGGCTCATTCACTTGCTCGACCGATGCGGGCTTCGACGCGTTCATCAAGCGTTACAACTCCAGCAGCCTGCTGGGTGTGGACTTCGACATCGAGGCAGGGCAGAGCGCAGCGACCATCGCGAGCCTCATCGACCGCGTGAAGTTCGCCCAGCGCAGCTATCCGAAACTGCGCTTCAGCTTCACGATCGCGACGCTCGGCGGCAACTCGCCGCAGAGCCTCGGCCCCACCGGCATCACCGTGATGAACGCGATCCGCAGCTCGGGCCTTGCGGGTTACACGATCAACCTGATGACCATGGATTACGGCAGCACCACTCCGACCAACTGCGTCGTCGTCGGTGGCAAATGTGACATGGCGCAATCCGCGATCGCGGCGGCCGAGAGCCTGCACGCTTATTACGGAGTGCCGTACAACCAGATCGAAGTGACGCCGATGATCGGCGGCAACGACACGATCGACGAGACGTTCACCCTCAGCAACATCCCGACGCTCACGGCTTATGTGACGCAGAAGAAGCTCGCCGGGCTGCATTTCTGGTCGTTCGACCGCGACACCGACTGCGCGCCGGGCTACGCCTCGCCGATTTGCAACAGCTACGACACTGCAGGGCGACTGGGCTTTACGACGCGCTTCCTGTCGTCGCTGGGTCGATGATAGGCCCGATGAGGGGTTCATGAGAGGCCGACGGTGACGGTCATTGGCCAAGCCATCGGCCTCCCATCGGCCAGTCGTTAGCCAGTAGTCAGTCCGTGACAGCTCGACTCGAGGCTACCCACGGCTGACGCGCTGAACATCTCCCGGGCACCGTCCGGGTTGTGACTTCGTGCTGCGGAAAATACGCGGCGACCTGCTACGGTCGCCGCGTATTCGCCTCCCACGGAGTGTCAGGATTGCCATTCGCAACGGCCAAGGCCGCGCCCTGTGAGGCCGACCCCGACGCGCTCGATCTCGCGTCCGATGTCGCCCGTGTGGGTCTGTGGCATTTCGAGCTCGCTACGGGCCGCCTCACACTCGACGAGCGCAGCGCCATTCAGCATGGCGTTCCTGCACAGTTGCTTGCGGAAGTTTTTTTCGAACGCGCCATTCATCCGGATGACGCCGCTATGTTTCGGGAGGCGTTGAGCCACGCGCTCAGCTCGCCGAATCAGACTTGTCAGCCGATTCGCATCGTCGAGCGTGACGGTCGCACCCGGCGCGTCGAGCTGCGCATGAAGGCGAGCCACGACCTGACGGGCAAGGCAGTACGCGTAGTCACCGCCGTCGCGGAGATGGAGTCGGACGAAGACCGCGGCGCTCAACTTGCACGACAGGCGGAGGCCGAACGCGCGCTGGTCGAGCGGCTCAGCGTCGCGACGCAGGCTGCCGGCATCTACGTCTGGGAATTCGACTGGACGACTGTTTCGCTCCGCTGGGACGAGGGTCGGATTTCCGGCCGTGCCGGCGTGCGCCACGTCGCGCAGGAGCTGGGCAGCGAGTTGTTCCAATGGGTGCACCCGGACGATCTGATGGCCGGAAGGATCGCCATGAACGCCGCGCTCGAGCGCGGCGAAAGCGATTCCTCGTTCCGCTATCGGCTGAATCTGCCGGATGGCTCGACGCGACACATCCAGGCGTACGCGCGCACCTATATCGATGCACACCAGAAGCCATTGCGATCGCTCGGTGTGAGCTGGGACGTGACGGACGAAGTGCAGGCCGCGGAACGGCTCGCGCGGCAGGCCGAAGACAAGGAAGCTGCGCAGCGCCGGCTCGAGCGCGCGTCGCGCTCCATCCACGAGGGCCACTGGGAGATCGACTGGATCGCCGGCCGGCACTGGGGGTCGTCGAACTACTACGCGCTGCTCGGTTACAGCCCGGGCGAAATCGACTTCGATAGCTTCGAGAAGCTCGACCGCATCATTCATCCCGACGATCTCGCGAATGTGAAGAGCGCGATCGAACGGCACATCGCCGATGGCTCGCGCCTCTATGACGTCGAGGTGCGCATCGCGACGAAAGAGGACGGCTATCGCTGGTTCCGCTTGTGCGGCAGTGCCGAGCGCGACGAGCAGGATCGCGTCGTGCGCATGGCCGGATCGATCCAGAACATCCAGCGACAGAAGGTGGCGGAAGACGCGCTACGCGAAGCCCAGGCCCGATTCGATCGCGCCGTGCACGGGACGCAGGATGGTTTGTGGGAAGCGGACATGCTCGCGGGCCACATCTGGATCTCCCCTCGCATGCACGAGTTGCTCGGCTACGAGCCCGGAGAGCTGCCGGACACACTCGGCGTGCTGCGCGATCGCATTCATCCGGACGATCGCGCTGAAGCCGATCTGTCGCTGCAGACTCATCTGGACGAGGGGCTGTCGGTCGACAAGGAGGTGCGGCTGCGCCGGAAAGACGGCACCTACCGCTGGTTCCGCATGCGGGGCCAGCCGCAATTTGCGCCCGACGGCTCGGTGCATCGCATTTCCGGCTCGATGCAGGATGTGACGGAAAGCCGGGCGGCACGCGATGCCCTGATCGAGGCGACGCAAGCGGCCCAGGCGGCCAGCCGTTCCAAGAGCGCGTTCATCGCAAACGTGAGTCACGAGATCCGGACGCCGATGAACGGCATCATCGGCATGACCAGCCTGTTGCTCGACACGACGCTCGAGCGCCCACAACGGGAATACGCGGAAACCATTCGCACTAGCGCGGACGCGTTGCTGACCGTGATCAACGACATCCTGGATTTCTCGAAGATCGAGGCCGGCAAGCTCGACATCGACTCGGTGCCGATGGACCTGACGGGCGAGGTCGAAGACGTGGGCGCGACGCTCGCCTTTCAGGCGGCGGACAAGGGGCTCGAGCTCATCATCAACGTGCATCCGGAAGTGCCGGCGCAGGTGCTCGGCGATCCGCAGCGTATTCGCCAGTGCCTGATCAATCTCATCGCCAACGCCATCAAGTTCACGCGCGTCGGCGAAATCGCGGTGGAAGTGGCCGCTGCCGGCCTGCGCGATGGCGTTCCGCTCGTGCGTTTCGAAGTGCGCGACACGGGAATCGGCATCGGGCCGGACGCCATCGACTCGCTGTTCCAGCCGTTCGTGCAGGCAGACGCGTCCACCACACGCCGGTTCGGCGGGACCGGCCTCGGTCTTTCGATCGTGCGCCGGCTGGTCGAGCTGATGGGCGGCGAAGTGGGTGTGCAGTCCACGCTCGGCGAAGGCTCCGTGTTCTGGTTCTCGTTGCCGATGCCCGTGCCCGAATCCCTTGCCACTCCCGCAACGCCGAAGGCTGATTTCGGCCCAACGCGCGATGTAGCCCGGCGTGTTCTCGTGGTCGACGATAACGAAACCAATCGGCGGGTGCTGGCCACGCGCCTGGCCCACTCCGGTTACGAAGTCGCCATGGCGTCGAGCGGTCGCGAAGCGCTGGTGACGATGCGCCTGGCGCTGGCGGCCAGTCGCGGCTTCGACCTGGTGTTATCGGATTTCCAGATGCCCGACATGAACGGCGCGATGCTGGGCGAGCGCGTCAACTCGGATCCGGCGCTGTCGGTCAGCCGCGTTGTGCTGCTGACTTCGGTGGACCGACAGGGTGACCTCAGTCGGTTTGCTTCGCTGGGTTTCGCCGGGTATCTGTCGAAGCCGATTCGCGCGCGCGAGCTGCTGGCCTGCCTCGACAAGGTGTTCGAGCACGACGCACAGGAGTGGCACGCGCAGACGCACCCGATCGTCACGACGAGCTCGTTGCCGCGCGCGTCGTCGACCAAACCTTATTCGGGCAAGGTGCTGCTCGTCGAAGACAATGTCGTGAACCAGAAGGTCGGCCAGCGATTCCTGGAACGTCTCGGCTGCGAAGTGCAGCTTGCAGAGAACGGGCAGGAGGCTGTCACGGCCTGGCAGCACGGCCTGTTCCGCCTGGTTCTCATGGATGTGCAGATGCCCGTGATGGACGGCTACACGGCGACGCGACAGATCCGGGATCTCGAAGGCGGCCGCAGTCGCACGCCGATCGTCGCACTCACTGCCAATGCGATGACGGGTCAACTCGAGCGCTGTCTCCAATGCGGCATGGATGGCTTGCTCACCAAGCCGCTGGAGCCGGCGCGTCTGGAAGAAGTGTTGGATCGCTTCGGCCTGGGACTACCGGATGATTCGCTGAGCGAGTCGGCGAGCGCCTGACGCAGCAAAGCCGGGCGTGCAAGGCGGGCGCGCCGCGTCGTTTGCTCGTGGCGGAAGACAACGTGATCAATCAGCGCGTCGCGTGCCGCATGCTGGAGAGGATGGGTTACGTTGTCGACGGGGTTCCGAGCGGCCGTGAAGCTGTGGCCGCCTGGGCGCGCGGCGGCTATCACGCCATCCTGATGGACTGCAGATGCCCGAGAGGGATGGTTACGCGGCCACGCGCGAGATTCGCCGGCAGGAGAGCGGCGGCACGCGCATTCCGATCATCGCGCTCACGGCGCATGCCATGAAGGGCGCGGACAATGAGTGTTTTGCAGCCGGCATGGATCATTTCGTCAGCAAGCCCATCGATCGGGACCTGCTGAAGCAGTGCCTCGAAAAGAGTCTGGCACCCACGTCGACCGCGGCAGCGTAGCCGCCACAGGAACGTCGATTGCTCAAACCTTGCTGCGCATTACGCGCGCAGCGGGAGCAATCATGGGCATTCTGAAGGGCGTGGGAGTCGCGATCATCATCCTCTGGCTGGTGTTGTGGCTCGCGGTGAAGATCACCGTGGCGACGGTTCATCTGGTGTTGCTGGTTGGGCTCGCGATCCTGGTTGCGGGGTTCATCAAGGCGAAGAGCGGGCCGGGGTGACGTGTCGACCGTGGGCCCGACGGGGCGCCCGACTGTGCGACCCGAAACCCAAACAGGAAGCCCTCAATCGCCGGGCGGCTAGCGGAGCTGGCAAAATCGGCTCTTAGCCGCCCGGCGATTGAGGGCTTCTGATTCCGAACAAGAAGCCCTCACACGTGGCCATCGGAGCAACGTTCAGCTTTACCCGGCAGCCCGTCGCTTTCGCACAGCCCCCGCCAACCTCTCCAACACCCTCACCGACGTCTCCCAATCAATGCACGCGTCGGTGATGCTCTGCCCATACCGCAACGGCTGGCCCGCTACCTGATCCTGCCGACCCGCGACCAGGTGACTCTCCACCATCACGCCCCCAATCCGCCGCTCGCCGCCTTCGATCTGCTTCGCGATGTCCTCGACCACGATCGGCTGGTTCTCGTACTTCTTGCTGCTGTTGCCGTGACTCGCATCGATCATCAGCGTCGCATCGAGTCGGGCGGCTTCCAGCACCTTCCACGCCGCAGCGACGCTCGCGACGTCGAAGTTCGGCACCTTGCCGCCGCGCAGGATCACGTGGCAGTCATCGTTGCCCGCGGTCGTCGCGATGGCGCTGCGGCCTTGCTTGGTGACGGCCAGGAAATGATGAGGCTGCGAGGCGGCCTGCACCGCATCCACCGCGATCTTCACGTTGCCGTCCGTTCCGTTCTTGAAGCCGACGGGGCAGGACAGTCCCGAAGCCAGCTCGCGATGCACCTGGCTCTCGGTGGTCCGCGCGCCGATGGCGCCCCACGCCACGAGGTCTGCGATGTACTGCGGCGTGATCATGTCCAGGAACTCACAGCCCGCGGGCAGACCGATGTCGTTGATGCCGAGGAGCAGGCTGCGCGCCAGTCGCAGGCCGTCGTTGATGCGGAAGCTGCCGTCGAGCGCGGGATCGTTGATCAACCCTTTCCACCCGACGGTGGTGCGCGGCTTCTCGAAATAGACCCGCATGACGATCTCGAGCTCGTCGTGCAGCCGGTCGCGTTGCTTCTGGAGCAGCCCGGCGTATTCGCGCGCGGCGTCGATGTCGTGGATGGAGCACGGGCCGATCACGACGACCAGCCGGTCGTCCTGGCGATGCAGGATGCGATGGATCGCGGATCGCGCGGCGTCAACCGTGCTGGCGGCGGACTCACTGCAGGGGAATTCGCGCGTCAGCTGTTCAGGAGTGATCAGCTCCCGGATATCGCGGATGCGCAGGTCATCGGTCGTGGCGGTCACAGGCTCGGCTCCGTTGGGCTGGCCCACCGCGGTAATAAAAAACCGCCAGGGGGCTGGCGGTTTTTTGGGAAACTCTATTCGACTCTTGTCAACTCGAAGTGCACCCGCTAACCGCCCGTGCCATGTGGCCAGGAGTAAAAGTAGAAGTAGCGGTAGTTGCGCGAAGACGAGCTCATGCGGGCCGGTTTGTAACACAATGCTGAAACCGATCGCAATGGCCGCTTCCGCAGCCCGAAGCCCGAACGCAGAGGTTGGTCAAAAAATGCTCAATCCAGCACGGCATGCGGAATCCACCGCGTTTTTTCACACCATCGTCACGGGCGTCGCCATTTGTACACAGAGTTATGCACAGGTTCTGTGGATAAACACGGGACCGAAGTGCGGTGACAACGTCACAAAGGGTGTGAGAAGATTTTTTCGCTTCCTGGCCGTGAAAGGTCTTGACACGTGAGCCAACCGGACGACGAAGCCGCCAGCTCTCCCGAAGAGCAGGCGAAGCAGGGGACCGAAGAGTCCTTCAACACCGCGAAGCTGCGTGAAGACGTGGCTCGCCAGCAGATGCGGCTCGCCAAGGATCAGCTGCGACGCGCTCGCAAACGATTCAAGGAAGCCAAGCGGGAAGCGCGCCAGGCGCGCAAGCTGGCCGACATCGCGCGGCGTGCGTGGAAGCGGAATAAACGCGGAAAAAAGAAACGCGCCACGGCGAACACCCAAGTGGAGGGACGCGACGGCGACAAGCCCGTCTCTCGCAAAGTCGTTGTCGCTCGAAGGTCGACCGCAGTCGTCACGTCCCCCAGTCCGAAGCGCGAGCAACGTTCGGCTGCGCGTGCATCCGCCGCACGGCGGCCGGCCGATGCGGCCAAGTCCACCAGCCCGAAGCTCGCGCGTCGCTCCGCGGCTCGTCGCGCGAGCGCCCGTGCGCCAAACCGCTCGTCGCGCGCCGTTGACCAACAACGCAAGCGTTGAGTCCGCCGACTCGCCCACTCATCGGAAGCCTTCTCGACCCGTGAACATCGACTCCGCCTGGCTGCGGCAGCTGCCGAAAGCCGAGCTGCACCTTCACATCGAAGGCACGCTCGAACCTGAAATGCTGTTCGCCCTGGCCGCGCGCAACCGGGTGCAGTTGCCGTTCCGGTCGGTGGCCGAGGCGCGGGCCGCCTACGAGTTCGAGCGGCTCGATGATTTCCTGGCGCTGTACTACCGCGGCATGTCGGTGCTGCAGACCGAGCAGGACTACTTCGACCTCACGCTCGCTTACCTGACACGCGCGCACGGCGATGGCGTGCGTCACGTCGAGGTGTTCTTCGATCCACAAGGCCACACGCGGCGCGGCGTCGCGCTCGAAACCGTCATGCGTGGCCTGCTCGCCGGCTTTCGCGAGGCCGACCGGCGCTTCGGCCTGACGTCGCGCCTGATCATGTGCTTCCTGCGCGACTTGCCCGAAGACGACGCGATCGACACGCTCAAGCAGATGGAGCCGTGGCTCGAGCACGTGACGGGCGTGGGGCTCGACTCATCGGAGCTTGCACATCCGCCGGCGAAATTTCGACGCGCCTTTGCTGCGGCCCGCGCACGTGGCCTGCGACTCGTGGCGCACGCTGGCGAAGAGGGCCCCGCAGACTATGTGCGCGACGCGCTGGATATCCTGGGTGTGGACCGCATCGATCACGGCAATCGCGCGCTGGAAGATCCGGCGCTCGTCGAGCGCTTGAAGGCGTCGCAGATCACGCTCACCGTCTGCCCGTTGTCGAACCTCAAGCTCGGTGGCGTGAACGACCTGCGTCAGCATCCGTTGCGCAGGATGCTGGACCTCGGTCTCGCCGTGACGGTGAATTCAGACGATCCCGCGTACTTCGGCGGCTACGTGCACGAGAACTTCGTCGCGTCGATCGAGAATCTGCAGCTGTCGCGCGAGCACGTGGTGAGGCTCGTGAAGAACAGTTTCCGCGGCTCGTTCCTCGAGCCCGCGGAAATCGAGCGGCACCTGCGGGACGTCGATGCCGCGCTCGCGTAGTTGCGTATTCAGTCGCCGTCCGGGCGCTCGCGGACCCGCGGACTGGCAGACCGCAGACCAGCAGACCCGAAAGCCGCCGGCCCGGCGCACGGCACCTCGGGGTGCCGCGGGGAGATGCCAGGCCGGCGGGGCACCGAATGCTTCGAGCTCAGTGCAACGTGAAGCTCACGCGGAAGCGGTGACAATTCGGCACCGCCTGATCGCCCTTCATGGAGCGCGCGTACTTGCCGTCCCGCGCCACTCTCAACGCGGCCCGGTCGAAGTCTTCATAGCCTGAGCTGCCTTCCACGATCGGCGCGCCGTCCATGAGCTTGCCGTTCTCGTTCACGCACGCTCGCACAACCGTTGAGCCTTCCGTGCCGGTGCGGATCTTGGCGGGCGGGTAATAGGCTTCAGCGTTCGGCAGCACGTTGCGGCCGACCAGGCGGATCGGCTGTTCTGTGACGGCGGGCGGTCCCTCCGTGATCGTCGTTCCACCGGTTACTTCGGGCACGGCCGCCGTGATGATCGGCGGCACGTCCGGGTCCGGAATGGGGAGGTCGTCCGGAACGGGCACGGGGACGCGCTCGAGGATCTCGGACTGATCGATCACCGGTTTCGCCGGCGGCGTTTTTTTCTCGTCGATGCGGATCAGGTCGATCGGCTTGTTCGGCAGCAGGATCTGCAGCGTGGTGCGCATCAGTCCGCTCGTCAGCAGCCAGGCAAAGACCACATGCAGCGCAACGATGCCGAGGAACAGCAGCGCGCGCGGCGGGAGCACTTCAGCGGTATGGAGGTTCGTGTTCATCTTAAATCCCATCGTCCGGTGTGCCTGTAAAGCCCGAACGAGGGGACCCGGCCAACGGGGTTAAGCCGTTGGCCGCCGATCGCACATTTTGTGAACGGAACGCCGGTCGTCAGGGTTTCGAGTAGGAAATCCGGTAGACCACGTTCGCCCCGTCATCGCTCATGAGCATCGAGCCGTCGTTCAGGACAGTGGCCGCGACCGGGCGAGCCCAGGCATTGCCGTCGTCCACGATGAAGCCGGTGAGGAAGTCCTCGTACTCGCCGGTTGGGACGTTGTCTTTCATTTTCACGCGAACCATTTTATGGCCGGTGCGGAACGAGCGATTCCACGAGCCGTGCAGCACCGCAAATCCCTCGCCGACGTATTCCTTCGGGAACGCGGATGCGCCCGTCGTCGCCGTGTAGAACACGAGGTTGTCGGCAGCCGAGTGCGCCTGGAACGGCACGTCTGGCACGGTGACCTTGCCGGCCAGATCCGGGCGATCCCCTTTGAGGCGCGGGTCTTCATGGTTGCCCATGTAGTACCAGGGCCAGCCGTAGAACGCGCCTTGCTTCACGCGCGTGGAATAGTCCGGCACCAGGTTGTCGCCGAGCAGGTCACGCTCGTTCGTCGTGCACCACAGGGCGTTCGTCACCGGCTGCATCGTGAGGCTGACGCAGTTGCGGATGCCGGTGGCGAATACCTTGCCCGGGGCGTTCGAACCCACTTCGAACACGAGCACCATGGCGCGATTCGTTTCCGAGCCCCACGCAGCACCGAGGCCATGCGCCGCTTCCCACGCCTGAATCTCGTCGGGTTTCTTTTTCGCCATGTTCTCGGCGACATTCGATGCGGAGCCGACGGAGACATACAGGAGCTTGCCGTCCGGCGAGAACGCAATATCGCGGCTGAAGTGACCGCCGCCCGACGGCAACTCGGGCACCACCACTTCGAAGCGGGCCGACGCCTTCTGGTCGCCAATCTTGTAGGGATAGCGGACGACGCGATGGGTCTCCGCGACATACAGCCACTGCGGAGTTCTGGCGTTCGGATAGAGCATGATGCCGAACGGTTGCTTCAGCCCTTCCGCGAACGTCGTGACGGTCTCGGCTTTCGAGTGGTCGGCAGTGGGACGCATCACCGAGACCTTGCCACCCTGAGTTTCGGTGATGAGCACGTCGCCATTCGCGGCGACGACCATGCGACGCGGACCGGCGAGCTTCGTCGCGAACACGTCGAATTTGAAACCGGGCGGCAGGGCGACCTGCGCACCGGCAGGGCGCTCGACGAGCCTCGGCGAGTTGCGCACGGACGGCGATTCGAACGGCGCGGGCAGCGCGTTCACATCGATCTTGTGCAGGCGGCCGGGTTTGTCGAGCTTCCAGTCCGGCACATTCGCGGAGTTGTCCGCCGACGCCACCGGCACGCGCTCGCGCAGATCCTTCACGCTTTGAAAATAAGCGATCAGGTTCTCGCGATCGGTCTTCTTTGCCACCGGAATGACCATTGCGGTTCCCGGAACGACCGTAGTCGGCGATTCCAGAAATCGATCGAGCGTCTGCGCGTCCCACGTGAGCGCGGACTTCCGGAGTGCGTTCGTGTAGGAGAATGCCGCATTCGACGCGGCCTTTTGTCCGAACACCCCAATGAGCGCGGGGCCCTGTGCGCCGCCGTTGTCGTTTGGCTCCGCGGTATGACACAGGGCGCATTGCGCCTTGAACACCGCTTTGCCCGCTGCGGAAGTTGCTGCAAAAACCGGTGTAGACGCAGCCGCCACGCAAAACAGGGCGAGTCCCGAGGTCCATTCCCGAATAGTCATCGCGCACTCCGAGGCGTTGGTGAATGCTGCGATTCTAAGGGGGGCGGGCCGTACGGTGTCGCATCGCCAGCGAATCAGGGCGGATAAACAACAATCCGCGGCACGCGCATTGCTCTGCCTCCGGCAGAAGGCGCGGCGAGGGGCTGCGTCGAGAGTCCTTCAATGAAAGAGAGTACACACGCATGAACACCAAACTCCTGAGCCTGTTCGCGGCGGCTGCTGTGATTTCGCTGGCGGGTTGCAACAAGGCCGAGTCACCGTCCGAGGTGCAGCATGACGTCGCTGAAGCCCAGCAGGACGCCAGCAAGAACGTGAACGAAGCGCAGGCGAATGCGGCGGATACGAACGCCGATGCGAACAAGCAGGTGGCCGACGCTTCGCACGATGCCGCGCAGGAAAAGGCCGGCGGCGCGTACGACGTGGCGATCGAAAAGGCGCAGGGCGATCACAAGGTCGCGACCGAGAAGTGCGAAGCCCAGTCGGGTGACGCGCAGAAGGCGTGCAAGGACCAGGCGGACGCGTCGCTCGAAGCAGCGAAGGCGAATGCGAAGGCGATGTACCCGGACCGCGGCTAACCGCACCTCGATGACGTGTCGCGCGGGTCGGACTACCGACCCGCGCGTACGGGCAAGATGAACACGGCCGACAGTGCCGCGACGATGCCCGAAGCGACGAACACCGTTCCGTAGCCACCCCCCGAATACATCAGGATTCCCGACGCGACGGCTGGGGCGATGGACTGGGGCAGGGCCGCTGCGACATTGAACAGGCCCAGATCTTTTGCTGCATGGTCGCGCTTGTTCGGCAGCACGTCGGTGACCAACGCGAGATCGGCGCTGAGATACGCGCCGAGGCCGATTCCAAAAACCGTCACGCCAATGAGGACCGCATCGTAGGTCGCCGCGAACGCGATGAGCCACGAGCCGGCCGCGCACGCGAGTGCCGAACCGATGACGAACGGCTTGCGACGGCCCACTAGATCCGAAAGGCGGCCTGCTGCGAGGCCCGCGAGGACGACCGCTGCCGATTGAACGAGCGTCGAGCGAAACATGAATTCCGGCACGTCTTCCGCCCGGAAGCCCAGGCGCTTCATCAGCAGAAACGGCTGATACGCCAGCAAGAAGGACATGCTCATGATCAGGAAAAACCGGCCCGCGCAGACCCATGCGAAGTCCGGCGCTTGTGACGGACTCAGCCAGAATGATGCGAGTAGTCCGCGCCACTGCAGCGTTGGGACCGTGCCTGGCGCGAGCCGACGATCTCGCAGCGTCAAGGCAAGTAGCAGCACCAGCACGAGACACACAATGCCCGGGACCATCAGCATCGCAGTCATGTCGCCGGCCGCCGCGCGTGTGAGATAAGTGCCACCGACCTGACCGAGCGGAGTGCAGATGCTGATGATGCCCGCGACCGTGCCTCGGCTCGATTCCGGAACATGGTCGGGCAGAAGCGCGGCCAGCGGTGCGAGCACAGCATTGAACGAGATCTGCGCGAGGCACCACGCGACGAGCAGCCACGGCACCGACGGAGCCATTGCGACGAGCCCCAGCGATGCGAGCCCGGCGATGGCACCGCCGATCAACCACGGACGGCGCATGCCCCACGCGCTCGTGGTGCGGTCACTCAATAATCCGATGACGGGATTTGAAACCAGCGCGAACAGCGCACCGACCGCCAGCACGAGTGAATGGGTGTATTCCGATGTCGCCGGCGCAAGCTCGCGCGCGCGCAGCGCCAGCGTGACCATGATCGGCGTGAGCAGCGCGAGCCACGTGCCGATGTATGCGCCGGCATAGATCGAAATAAATCCCCAACCGGCGCGACGTCGCGCTATCCCGCCATCGGCCTGGGCGACTACTCTATGCACTCCGGGGCCCTCTTTTGCGCGCCGTAAGGTATCTGGTGCCGAGCCGTAAGACCATCACCGATGTGGCCAGGGAGGCGGGGGTCGCGATAAAAACCGTCTCGCGTGTGCTGAACAACGAGCCGCGCGTGCGCCCGGCAACCCGCGATCGCGTGATGGCCGCGGTCAAGGCGCTCAATTACTACCCAAGCCTTTCCGCGCGGGGCCTTGCGGGCCGGCGTTCGTGTCTCATCGGGCTGGTGTACGAGCAGCCGAGCCCGAACTACATCATGGACGTGCAGAACGGCGCGATGGCTCGCTGTCGCGAGGAGCGGTTCCAGCTCATCACGCATCACTACACGGGGCGCGGCGCGGATCTCGCGTCGGACATCGGCAGGCTCGTGGACCAGACTCACGTCGATGGGCTGGTGCTCACGCCGCCGCTGAGCTCTTCGAAAGAGCTGATCCAGGCACTGGACGCGCGCAAGCTGCCGTTCGTGCGTATCGCGCCGAATCGCATGCGGCACGAGTCACCGTTCGTCGATGTCGACGACCTCGCGGCCGCGCAGGAGATGACGGAATACCTCATCGGCATCGGCCATCGGCGCATCGGGTTCGTCGTCGGCAACCCCGAGCATTACGCGAGCGGCCGGCGGCTGGAAGGCTACGAGGCGGCGTTGAAGCGTCATGCGATCGACTTTCGCGAGGACTACGTCAAGCAGGGCTATTTTGTGTTCGAATCCGGGCTCGAGGCGGGCCAGCAGCTGCTGTCGATGGCCGAGCCGCCGACTGCGATTTTTGCGAGCAACGACGATATGGCGGCGGGTGTGTTGATGGCCGCACACCAGCGAGGGGTGAAGGTGCCGGCGCAGTTGTCGGTGGCGGGGTTCGACGATGCGCCGGTCGCGAAGGTGGTGTGGCCGCGGTTGACGACGGTATTTCAGCCGGCCTATGAGATGGCTTATTCGGCGACCGATATGTTGCTGGGGATGCTGAAAGCGCCGGGCGCGGGAAGGTCGCAGCAGTTTGGATTTCGGTTGGTGTGCCGAGGGTCTACGGGGCCGCGCAGGTAGGGGGGCGACAGATGGGTTAAAGGCGGGGGGCCTCAGTTGCCGGGCGGCTTTAAGAAGCCCTCAATCGCCGGCGGCTGAAGACGCGGCTTCGTATTCATGAGCGCTCTTAGCCGCCCGGCGATTGAGGGCTCCTGGCCCTTCAGGCCGCCCGTCTTTTTTTCTCGAGCAACTGCAAAATCAACGGCGTCAAAATCAACTGCATCGCCAGGTCCAGCTTACCGCCCGGCACCACGATCGAATTCGCCCGCGACATCTGGCTCCCACAAATCATCGACAACAAATACGGAAAGTCGATGCCCCGCGGATTCGCAAACCGCACGACCACCATCGACTCCTCCGGCGCCGGAATCCATTGCGCGATGAACGGATTCGACGTATCCACGGTCGGCACCCGCTGAAAATTGATGTGCGTCTGGCTGAACTGCGGGCAGATGTAGTTCGCGTAGTCCGGCATGCGACGCAGGATGGTTTCGACGACGGCTTCGGTCGAGTAGCCGCGCATGTCGTGATCGCGGTGAATCTTCTGGATCCACTCGAGATTCACGATCGGCACCACCCCGAGCCGCAGGTCCGCGTGCTTCGCAACGTTCGCGTCGTGCGTGATCGCGCAACCGTGCAGGCCTTCATAAAAGAGCAGGTCCGTGCCGGCGCCCGTCGTTTCCCAGTCGGTGAACGTGCCGGGAAGCGCGTCGTAGAGCCTCGATTCCTGCGCATCGTGAATGTAGTGCCGTGTTCGGCAGGTGCCCGTGCGCCCATATTGTTCGAACGCGCCCTGCAACTCGGCCAGCAGGTTGGCCGGCGGCCCGAAGTGGCTGAAGGTGCGGTTGCCAGTCTGCGCCTCGTCCGCCATCACCTGTTTCATCTGCTCGCGGTCATAACGGTGGAAGGCGTCGCCTTCGATGAATGCAGCGGCGATTTTCTCGCGGCGAAAAATATGCTCGAACGTTCGGCGCACGGTCGTCGTGCCGGCACCCGACGAGCCGGTGACGGAAATGATCGGATGGAGGGCGGACATGACTCAGCTCCGAAACAGGCCGCGGCGGCCGAACAGCGGCGAACGCTCGCCCAGGGGATAAGGATCGCGGTGATAGCGGTCGAGCCGTTCCACTTCATCGCGCGAGCCAAAGATCAGCGGCACGCGTTGATGAATGCGCTCCGGGACGATGTCCAGAATTCGGCAGATTCCCGTGGAGGCTGCCCCGCCCGCCTGCTCGATCAGCCACGCAACAGGGTTGGCTTCGTAGATCAAACGAAGGCGGCCGTGCCGATAGCCATGACGCAGGTCGCCTGGATAAAGGTACACGCCGCCCCGTGCGAGCACGCGATGCGCTTCCGCGACCATCGAGGCGATCCAGCGCATGTTGAAGTCTTCGCCGCGCGGGCCTTCGCTGCCTTTGAGACAATCGTCCACGTAGATGCGAATGGGTTCGTCCCAGTGCCGATGGTTCGATGCGTTGATCGCAAACTCCCGCGTTTTCTTCGGGACGCACACGCGTGCAACGGTGAGCCGGAACTGGCCGCTCGCGCGATCGAGAGTGAACACGTGAGTGCCTTCGCCCGTGGTGAGGACGAGCGCAGTCTGCGGGCCGTAGATCGCGTAGCCGGCGGCGAGCTGGCGATCGCCCGGTTTCAGGAACACCGCCTCGTCGGCCGGCAGGACCGAGAAAATCGTGCCGACCGAAACATTGGTGTCGATGTTGGAAGAGCCGTCGAGCGGATCGATCGCGACGATCAGCGGCGCGTCGGCGTGCAGCGTGAGGGCGGTCTCGAGCTCTTCTGACGCGAGCGCGGCGACCGGCGCATCGTTCAGCGCGTCGAGGACCAGATCGTTTGCGCGCACGTCGAGCTCTTTCTGCGTGTCGCCCGCGCCGTGCTCGCCGCGCGTTGCGCCGAGCGCGCCGGCCAACGCGCCCGCGGCGATGAGTTCGGAAATGCGACGACAGGCCGCCGCGAGCGCAAGAAGCGTGAGCCCGACGTCGGCGCGCGCGGCGTCCTGGTCGACCCATTGCGCAAGAAACTGTTTCAGCGTGGCACCGGGTGTCATGTTTGCAAGCTCCGAGTCAGGTTCCCTTCGCTCCCATCAGGCCGACTCATCCGAATCCGTCCTGCCTCGCAAATCGGCGGTTTCGAAGATCCGGCTCGCCGTGATGTCGCTCGCTTCGAGCGTCACGAGCTCGTCCACTCGCACAGGCTCGTCTCGCAGCACCAGCCGTAACGCTTGCCGTAATCTCGCCCGATCAAACGCGTTCCGCAGCGACCGTGCATTGGCAAAGTGCGGCTGCTGCCGCCGAAGCGCGATGTACTCCCTCAGCGCGCCGACAGCACCGTCACTCAGTTGATACTCCGCTTCGGCGGCCATCCGGGTGCCGATCTGCAGCAGCTCCTCATCGTCGTAGTCCGGAAAATCGATGTGATGCGCGATGCGCGAACGAAACCCTGGATTCGATGCAAAGAACGTGTTCATCCGCGCCGTGTAACCCGCGAGAATCACGACGAGATCGTCGCGCTGGTTCTCCATCCCTTGCAGCAGGATCTCGATCGCTTCCTGGCCGTAGTCTTTCTCGTTCTCCGGCCGATACAGGTAGTACGCCTCGTCGATGAACAGCACGCCGCCCATCGCGCGCTTCAGGATTTCCCGGGTCTTCGGTGCCGTATGGCCGATGTATTGGCCCACGAGGTCATCGCGCGTGGCGGTCACGAGATGGCCTTTTCTCACATAGCCGAGGCGATGAAGGATGCCGGCCATGCGTAGCGCGACGGTCGTCTTGCCCGTTCCCGGATTTCCGGTGAAGGCCATGTGCAACGTCGGTGTCGACGCCAGCAGGCCAGCGCGTTGGCGCGCGCGCGTCACCAGCAAATACGATGCGATCTCGCGGATGCGCCGCTTCACCGGCTGCAGCCCGATGAGCTCGTCGTCGAGCTGCGCGATCAGCGGCGCGACATCGGTTTCCGCGGACAGCGCGCGCAGGTCGATCGACACGGGCACTGCGATTTCAGCGGCCATAGCGGCTGCCCGCAGGCTTGTCGGTCGCGTACGCATGTACCGTATAGCGAAGCGTGCGGCCCTTCGCTTCGGATCGTTCGAGCCGGAAGCCGGGCTCCACCGAAGGTCGCTGCACGATGAAAGACAGGCGCACGGTTTCGAATCCACGCGACGAGTCGAACGCGTTGAGCCGGATGTAGTGCTCGGGATGCGCAACGCGGCAGGCCTGCAGCTCCAGCATCGCGCCAGCCGCGTCGCGCAGATCGAACATCGGCTGGCCCCACATTTCCCAATACGTGTTGCGGGGATGCGGGTCGTCCGTGTACTCGATGCCCAGCGCCCAGTGCTTGCCGAGCGCGTAATCCACTTGCTTGCGGATCTGTTCATCGGTGAGGTCGGGCAGGAACGAAAAAGTGCCTTGAGTCACTCGCATGAGGTGAGCTCCCTTTACGAGGCGGTCGCGGTGGCGACGAAGTCGACGGTGTCCGTCGACGTGTAGTCGAAGGTCACGTCCTTCCACGTATCGAGCGCTGCGCGCAACGGTCTGCAGTGGCGCGCGGCCGCCGCGAGAATTTCAGGGCCTTCGTGCCAGATGTCGCGGCCTTCATTGCGCGCGAGCACCATCGCTTCCAGGGCGACCCGGTTGGCCACGGCGCCGGCCTGGATGCCCATCGGATGTCCGATGGTGCCGCCGCCAAACTGCAGCACGACGTCTTCTCCGAGGTAGGTGAGCAACTGGTGCATCTGCCCGGCATGGATGCCACCCGAAGCCACCGGCATGACTTTGCGGAGTCCCGCCCAGTCCTGTTCGAAGAAGAGGCCGCGCGACAGATCCTGCGGATTGCCGTCTTCACGTAGCGAGTCGTAAATGCCTGCGACCACCGCCGGGTCGCCCTCGAGCTTGCCAACTACCGTTCCCGCATGGATGTGGTCCACGCCCGCAAGTCGCATCCATTTGGCAATAACGCGGAAGGACACGCCGTGGCTCTTCTGCCGCGTATATGTGGAATGCCCGGCGCGATGCAGATGCAGGATCATGTCGTTCGCGCGTGCCCACTTCGCCATCGACTGGATCGCGGTGTAGCCGATGACGAGATCGATCATCACGATGCAGCTGCCGAGCTCGTGCGCAAAGCTCGCGCGCTCGTACATATCTTCCATCGTCGCGCCGGTCACGTTGAGGTAATGACCTTTCACTTCGCCGGTGTGCGCGCCGGCGCTGTTCACCGCTTCCATCGTGTACAGGAACCGGTCGCGCCAGTGCATGAACGGCTGCGAGTTGATGTTCTCGTCGTCCTTGACGAAATCGAGCCCGCCCTTCAGCGCTTCGAACACGACGCGGCCATAGTTCTTGCCGGACAGTCCGAGCTTGGGTTTCACGGTGGCGCCGAGCAGGGGCCGGCCGAATTTGTCGAGCCGTTCGCGCTCGACGACGATGCCGGTGGCGGGACCCTGGAAGGTTTTCACGTAGGCGACCGGAAAGCGCATGTCCTCCAGGCGCAGCGCCTTCACGGGCTTGAAGCCGAACACATTGCCGATGATCGAGGCCGTGAGGTTCGCGATGGAGCCGGGCTCGAACAACGCGAGGTCGTACGCGACATACGCAAAGTACTGGTCAGACGAACCGGGCACGCGGTCGACGCGGTACGCCTTGCCACGATAGGCGTCGCAGGCAGTGAGTCGGTCCGTCCACACCACCGTCCACGTAGCAGTGGAGCTTTCGCCGGCCACGGCCGCCGCGGCTTCGATGGGATCCACGCCCTCTTGTGGCGTGATCCGAAAGACTGCGATCACATCGGTGTCCCGAGGGACGTAGTCGGGGTTCCAGTAACCCATCTTGGCGTAGGGAATGACGCCTGGGGTGTAGCGGCTGCGATTCACTGGGCTCGCCTCTCGTTCTGATGTGAGGCCGAGACTCACCCGGCTGGCGAGCCGAAGTAAATTTGAACTATCTTTGCCCGAGGTTAAGAAAACCTTTAATGCGCCAGGCAGGCTCCGCTCATGCGACATGTCACGCTTCGTCAGCTGCGCACCTTTGCGGAAATCCTGCGCGCCGGAAATTTCGCGGCAGCCGCCAAAGCTCTGCACCTCACGCCGCCTGCTGTCACGCTTCAGATGAAGCAACTCGAAGCGTCCGCGGGGTTGCCGTTGCTGGAACGCTCGGGTGCAAGGCTGGAGCCCACTGAGGCAGGCCGCGAGATTGCGGCCGCCGCACAACGCATCGACGTTGCGATATCCGACTGCATCGAATCGCTGAACGCCTTGCGCGGCCTGAAAGGCGGACGCGTCTCCATCGGCATCGTCAGCACGGCGAAGTACTTCGCGCCGCACGCGCTCGGCGCGTTCTCGCGGGCTTTTCCCTCGGTGGACGTGCGGCTCGAAGTGGGAAACCGCGCCAGCATCGTCGGTGCGCTCGAAGCGAATACCATCGATCTCGCGCTCACCGGCCGCCCTCCGGAGCATCTCGACGTAGATCGGGCGCCGATCGGCGCGCACCCGCATGTCATCGTGGCGCGGCCAGCCCACCCGCGGGCGAAACGCAAACGCATGCCTGCCGCGGTCTTGGCGGACGAAACGTTCCTGGTGCGCGAGCCGGGCTCGGGCACCCGCAATCTCATGGAGCGGTTTTTCGCCGAGTCGAAAGTCAGCCCCGTCATCGGCATGGAAATGTTGAGCAACGAGACCATCAAGCAGGCGGTGATGGCCGGGCTGGGTATTGCGTTCCTGTCCGCACACACAGTGGCGGCGGAGCTCGCGGATCGCCGACTGGTGCTGCTCGATCTCGCCGGACTGCCGGTCGTGCGGCAGTGGTTCATCGTGAAACTCGCGCGCCGGCGCCTGCTGCCGGCGGCGGAGGCGTTGCGACAGTTCCTCATCGACGAAGGCGAGAAGTTTCTGCCGGAAATGCCGCAGAATGGGGGCCGAAAGCGCCGGGTGCACAAGGGTCGGAAGCATGCAGATTGAAGTGCTGGATTTCGTGGAAGGCGCGCGCAAGGCGCGCGGCGTGGCGGTGGTCATCGACGTGTTCCGGGCGTTTTCGGTCGCCTGCTACGCGTATGCGCGCGGCGCGCGGCGAATCATTCCGATGGCCGGCATCCACGAAACATTGGCGCTGAAGAAGGCGCATCCCGAATTCATCGCCATTGGCGAGCGCGATGGACGCAAGGTCGAAGGCTTCGATTTCGGCAATTCTCCAACGGAGATTTCCCAAGTCGACGTGCGCGGCAAGACCATCGTGCACACCACCAGCGCCGGAACTCAGGGGCTCACGAGCGCCTTGCACGCAGATGTCGTGCTCACAGGGAGCCTCGTGAATGCGGCCGCCATCTGTTCCTACATTCAGCATCTCGCGGCGGACCAGGTGAGCATCGTGCGCATGGGGCACGCTGCGATCGAGCGGTGTGCGGAAGATGATCTCTGCGCGGAGCTACTGCGGGCCCGCCTCAGCGGCCATGACTTCGATGTGAGCCGCGTACGCGAAACCTTGCGCAAGACGCCCGCCGCCGAGAAATTCTTCGACCCGCAGGCCACGTGGGCACCGGAAGGCGATTTCGACTTGTGCACGGACGTAGACAGGTTCGGGTTCGTGCTGCGCGTGTCGGGGAATGGGTCGTCTTCGCCGTACCTTGAAAAGATCAATCTCTAGCCTCACTTCAGGGCGGGAACCTTCAAGGCTGATAGAAGGCGAGCTGCTACCCTGAGCCTATCCTGAGCCTATGCCTGAGGCCCTACCCTGGAGGCGCCATGTCTACGACGATCTGCAAACACCTGGCCGCGATCGAAACGATCAAGCAGGCTCACAAGCGGGAATGCGCCGAGTGCGTGAAAATCGGCGCGCAGTGGGTTCATCTGCGCGTGTGCCAGGAATGCGAGGTCACGCTGTGCTGTGACGATTCGCCGAACCGTCACGCTTCGAAGCACGCGCACGCCAGCGGTCATCCGGTGATCGCGTCCGCGGAGCGCGGCGAGCGCTGGCTGTACTGTTATCCCGACGAGGCCTTCGCCGAGTATTGATGGACGGTCCCGCACTCCGCAGCTTCATCGATCGCCACCCGCGCCTGTTCGTATTGACAGGCGCCGGCTGCAGCACCGACTCCGGCATCCCCGATTACCGCGACGAGAAAGGCGAATGGAAGCGCGCGCGTCCGGTGATGTTCCAGCCTTTCATGAACGACGCAGCGACGCGCAAGCGATATTGGGCGCGCAGCCTCATCGGCTGGCGCTATTTCAATCGTGCGCAGCCCAACACGGCGCATCACGCACTCGCGCAGCTCGAACAGCGCGGACGCATCGAGTTGCTCGTCACCCAGAATGTCGATTGCCTGCATCAGGCCGCGGGCAGCACGAACGTCGTCGACCTGCATGGCCGCTTGGACCAGGTTCGCTGCATGAGTTGCGAGCAGCGTATTGCGCGCGATGAGTGGCAAAGCCTGTTGATCGACCGTAATCCGTCCTGGGCCCAGCTCGATGCACGCGAAGCGCCGGATGGCGATGCGGACCTGGAGTCGCAGGACTTCTCGGAGTTCGATGTGCCACCGTGCCCTTACTGCGGGGGCATCATCAAGCCGGACGTCGTGTTCTTCGGCGAAAGCGTGCCGCGAGATCGCGTGGATCGAGCAATGCAGGGACTGCACGCCGCTGATGCCATGCTCGTGGTCGGCTCCTCGCTGATGGTGTACTCGGGCTATCGTTTCGCGCAGGCTGCGGCGGATGCGGGCATTCCGATCGCGGCCGTGAATCTCGGCAACACGCGGGCAGATCCGCTGTTGGCGCTGAAGGTCGCTTTGCCGTGCGGTGAGGCGCTCGCGCAGTCGGTATAGACGGACCTGCGTCTAGGTTTCGCCGTTTCGATTTGAGTACGATCTGCGGCTCGCATGTCTGCCGACCCGCTCATCCAACTGCTTCCCGACTTCGTCGCGCTCGTGCGTCGGGATGGAACCGTGCTGATTCACGGCGGCGGGCAGGGCGTGCCGGGACTGTATCCCTGGTCAGAGTCGACGGCGGCGTTCATGGCGCAGCTCGTCCGTCGCTGCATCTCGCTGCGCGCGCCAGTGGAATCCGAGCTTCGCGAGCTCGGCCGCTCGTTGCCCGTACGCGCGACGCCCCAGGGACCAGACAGGGCGCTCGTCATCGTCCGGCCTGTCGCCGCCGAGGTGCCCGGAGAAAGCGCGGAGCACACCGGCGAATACGCCCGCCCCCAACTCGATCGCCGCGGATTCATGCGGCGGTTGAAAGACTCTGTCACCACCGCCTCGTTGCAGGAAAAGTCGGTCGCGGTCGCGGTGCTGCATGTCGACGGCATTTCGGATATCGCCCAGATCATCGCCACGCGCGTGTCCGAGCAGGTGCTCAACGCCGCGATTCGCAAACTCTCGGCTTTCGAAGGGCTCGGACTCGGCGACGGACCCCCCTGGCACCTCGGCCAGCTCGGCGAGAATGCCCTCGCGCTCGTCATCCACAGCGATGACCGCGCCGTCATCGAAGCGTGTGTGACAAACGTCTGCGCGCGGTTGCGTGAGCCGGTCTCGATCGGGGAAGCGGAATTCCGGCTGAACGTCTATGCCGGCGTGGGTCTGCTCGGGCTGGATGCGTCTTCGCCGCGATTGCTGCTCGATCACGCGCGCGCCGCCGCTGCCGAAGCGCGACGCGCCGCTTCACCAGAGGTCTTTTTCTACAGCGACACCATCCAGCTTCGCTCACTCGCGAGGCTGGATATCGCGCGTGAGCTGCGGGACGCCATTGCGCGAGGTGAGATCGGCATTCGTTTTGCCGGTCGTCATGACTTGAAGACAGGCAGGGTAGTCGCCTGGCTGGCCTATCTGCGCTGGGAGCATCGACTGCGCGGCGAGATTCGGCCCTCGGAGTTGCTGCGGGTCGCGGAGAGCATCGGGCTCGCGGTGCCCCTGTCACGCGCCATTCTCGAATCGTTTTGCAACGAGTATCCGGGCCTTGCCGGGCAGCTGGAACCGGGAACGCGCGTGTCGTTCGGCGCGCTTCGTGATCATGTGTTTCACGAAGAATTCCTGAGCGACATGCAACGCGTGATCGCCGAGGGGCGCGTGCCGGCGGAGCGCCTCGAGCTGCGTATCGCCGAGAAAGCGTTCATTGCCTGCGATTCGAGCACCGTCCGGCCGCTGAAAAAGGCCGGCGTGCAGTTGGTCGTGGACGAAGTGGGACGCGACATGGGCTCGCTCGCATCGCTGGCGCGCGCGCCGTTGTGGGGCTTGCAGCTCGACCGCTCCTGGACCACAGCGATTCGTACAGACGACATTGCGCGACTCGTCTGCCGCGCGGGACTGAGCGTGGCGAATGCTTTGGGCTTTGCGCCCATTGCGGGCGGTGTGGACACCGTGGCTCAGCGCGATGCGCTGCTCGAAATCGGTTTTCGCTACGGCTCCGGCGATCTCTACGCGAGCCCCGTTTCACGCGACATAACGATCGCCCGGTTGGGCTGAGCGCGTTTCGGCCGCAGGCCGTCTGCACCGTGGTCGATTTGACGCCTGCATTATTTGAAGCGCGTCACACGCTGTCTCGATTCAGAAACAACCGCGCAAGCGCCGTTCCTGACCCCGTGTAGTGCAATACGCACCACGGAACTGAACCGTTCCGGACGACGGGATGACCATGCGAACGCATTCGATTTCGTTGATGGCGGCGAGCTTGCTGGCGATGACCAGCGTGGCATCTGCCGCCGATTTCATCGTTCAAGGTGCCGATGCCAGTGCCGCACTCCACAAGGTGGGGGCAGCGCCTGAGCGTTCGCTGGACGTCATCCAGGCTGTCAGCGCATCGCTCACTTCTGAACAAGTCAGCGAGTTGCGCGCCACGCCGGGCATCCGCGTGTACGAAGATCGGGCCCTCAACACCAGTGGCTCGCTTCTCGGCCTGGTGAAGTCCACCGTCAACAACGTGAATTCCACGGCGGCGAACGTGTTCGTCGTGCAGTCGATCGCCCAGCTCGTCGCGATTCCGACGGTGTCGCTGCTCGTCTCGAACCCGGTCGTGAGCTCGCTCACGAGCCCGATCGTGACGTCGATGAGCCGCTCGGCCGCGCTTTCCGACGGCTCCGGCGTGGGCGGTTTGACGCTCACGTATGAAACCAATTATCCCGGCCTCATCGGCGCCGATACGCTGCAGAAGTCGGGCGTCACGGGCAAGGGCATCACCATCGCGATGCTCGATACGGGCCTCTGGAACGACGCCACGCAGAATTACGGCACGCGCATTCTCGCGTCGCTCGACGTGACGAACGGCGGCACGGGCGCGGTGAAGTCCGATCCGTATGGCCATGGCACGCACATCACGTCGATTGCGGCGAGCGGTGCGCAGAACCTCGCCGGCGGTTACCTCGGCATCGCGCCGAAGGCGAACCTCGTGATCGTGCGCGCGTTCGATGGCGAGGGCGCGGGTCGTTATATCGACGTGATTTCCGGCATCAACTGGATCGTCGCGAACCGCGCCAAGTACAACATTCGCGTGCTGAACCTCTCGCTCGGCGCGCCTCCGCAGTCGTACTACTGGGACGATCCACTCAACCAGGCTGTGATGGCTGCGTGGCGCGCGGGCATTGTCGTGGTGGCCGCGGCCGGTAATGAAGGCCCGGACCCGATGAGCATCGGCGTGCCGGGCAACGTTCCATACATCATCACGGTTGGCGCGCTCACGGACAGCAACACGCCGTATGACGCGACGGATGATCGTCTCGCCTCGTTCTCTTCCACCGGCCCGACGATCGAAGGCTTCGTGAAGCCGGAAATCGTGGCGCCGGGTGGCCACATCGCCGCGTCGATGTCGAGCAGCAGCTATCTGGCGAACCTCGATCCGGATTCGATGACGCTGCTCCAGCAGATGTTCACGATGTCGGGCACCTCGCAGGCCACGGCCGTGACCTCGGGTGTGGTCGCACTGATGTTGCAGGCAGATCCTTCGCTCACGCCTGACGCGGTGAAGTGCCGCCTCATTGCATCGGCGCGTCCGGCGGTGAAGACCACCGGCAAGCTTGCGTACAGTATTTTTCAGCAGGGCGCGGGCCTTCTGAACGCAATCGCCGCGGTCAACGGCTCGGCGACGAACTGTGCGAACGGCGGCCTCGACATCAACGCGGATCTCGACGGTTCCGCTCACTTCGGCGGCCCGGCAAATCAGGACGACAACGGCAACTATTACGTGATGGACATGGGCAGCTCCGAGTGGGGCGATCCGCTCGCTGCCGACGGCTACTCATGGTCTCGCGGTTACGACTGGAACCAGGGCTATTCGTGGAGCGAAGGGTATACCTGGAGCCGCGGATACACCTGGTCGCGCGGCTACACGTGGAGCCGGGGTTACACGTGGTCGCGAGGTTATACGTGGAGCCGGGGATACACATGGAGCCGCACGGTTCCGTGGTGGAACACGACGCCGAGCGGATCGTCCACTACGAAGCCCGCATCGATCGCTTCGTGGGTGCCGAACGAGTAGGCGGAGTGTGACGCAATTCCGGTACACGGCCGCACGCTTGTCTGGTTCCTGAACACCGGTCAAAGCGGGCGACGCGCGCCTCCGGCAAGTTATGCCAGTGAGGGCGAATGCACCACCGGCCGCGTTGCGCGCGCTGCTGGTTACAGTGTTGTGGATATTCCATGGGGCATCGGTCGCGACGGCGGCCGAGGCGCCGCCGCTCGTCCTCGCCCATCTCACAACCTCCGATGGACTGCCTCAGGCGACCGTCATGGCAACCCTGCAGGATTCGCAGGGATTCGTGTGGTTCGCCACGGAAGACGGCCTCGTGCGCTTCGACGGCGAGCAGCTGCGACGCTATGCCCATATTCGCGACGACAAGGCTTCCCTGGGCGGCAACTTCGTCTGGGATATCGCTGAAGACGCCCGGCACGATCTCTGGATAGCGACCAAGGACGGCGGCCTGTCGCGATGGAGCCGCGCGACGGATGCGTTCACGACCTATCGCCACAACGCGCAGGATAAGAATTCACTCGTCAGCGACGCGCTGCGGGTCGTGCTCGTGGATGCGACCGGACACGTGTGGGTCGGCACGTCGGACTCGGGCGTTGACGTGCTCGACCCTGCGACCGGTCGTTTCGAACACCTTGGCTCCAGCAGCAAGCAGGTTCGCGCGCTGTCGGCAGGTCAGCAGGGCGTCGTGTGGATCGGCACCGAAGCCGGCCTCGACCGCTGGAATCCCGCCAGTCGCTCCATTGAGCCGTTCGGGCCTGCGCAACGTGAGGCGCATTCGCTGCGCGGGCAGGGCGTCGCCAGCGTGCTCGAGGATCGAAGCGGCGCCGTGTGGGCCGGCACGTTCGATGCGGGTCTCGTGCGACTCTCCGCCGACGGCCGCGTGCTCGAGACGTTTCAACACGATGCCGGCAAGCCCGGTTCGCTCGCCAGCAACGAAGTGCGTGCGCTGCTCGAAGATCCGGCCGGCCATTTCTGGGTCGGCACCGCAGACGGGCTCGAGCTGCTCGACCGCGCGACCGGCGAGCTGAGCCACTATCGATACGACGCGAGCGATCCGGATTCGCTGCGCGCGTCTTACGTGATGTCGCTTTATCAGGACGCCACCGGCCTGCTCTGGATCGGCACGCGGGGCGGCGGCGTGAGCCGATGGAATCCGCGCAGCTGGGAGCTGGGTGGCCGGCGCCCAACGTGGCTCGGCGGCGCGCCGGTGCAGGCGTTTGCCGATGCGCCGGACAACGAAGTCTGGGTCGGTTCGCTCGGCGGTCTCGTCCGCTTCGATCCTGAGACCGGCAACGCGAAGTCGTTTGATGACATCGTCGGACGGCGCAACGCTCTGGGTTCGTCGTTGGGCTCATCGCGCGTCATGTCGTTGCGTCGGGATCAACGCGGCACACTGTGGATCGGCACGATGGCCGACGGGCTGAAAGCGCTCTCGCCCGACGGTCGCGTCCAGGCGATTCCCGTGAAGCTGGGTGATCCGCGCGCCACGAGTACCGCGGGGATCATGACGATCGTCGAGTCGCGCGACGGGCGCATCTGGGTGGGCACTTTCGGCGGCGGAGTGAACGTGCTCGACCCGGCGACCGGCACGATCCGCCAGCTGCCGCACGGTCCCAACGTTCCGGCCATTGCGGAAGATGCGAGCGGCAACTTCTGGCTGGGGACCGATGGCGATGGGCTGATCCTCACCCGCGCCGATGGTTCGCTGATCAAACAGTTCCGGCACGATCCGACCGATGCGACGTCGTTGCCCGTGAACACCGTGTATGCGATCGCGGTTGATGCAACGGGCCGCGTCTGGCTTGCGACCGATGGCGGCGGACTCGTCAGCATCGACGGCTCGGCGGACGCACCCGACAAGATCCGTTTCGACACAGCGGCAAGAGGGCAGGGCCTCACGGGCGACACGCTTTACGGCATCGTCCCGGATGCAGCGGGAAGTCTCTGGCTCAGCGGCAACTCGGGCCTGGTGCGCTACGACCCTAAGACGCACGCAGTGAAGAGCTATCACCGCGAGCAAGGAGTGCAGGGCGAAGAGTTTTCGTCCGGCGCAGCGTTGCGGTTGCGGGATGGCCGCATCTGCTTCGGCGGTCCGGGCGGCTTCAATATTTTCGATCCGCAGAAGCTCACGGGAAATCGCGTGTCGCCGCGGCTCGCGCTCACGGGTGTGGCGGTGCTTGGCGTGACGGCTGCAGGTCCGACGCCGTTCTGGCTCCAGGATCACATTGCCCTGGACTATCGCGGCAGCATCGTGTCGTTTGACTTCGGCGTACTCGACTTCAGCTCTCCGAAGCACAATCGGCTCGCCTATCGCGTGCCCGGATTGACCGACCGCTGGATCGATCTCGGCTCACAACGTCGCATCACATTGACGAACCTCGATGCCGGCGATCACGTGCTCGAAGTGCGCGCTGCCAACGCGGACTCTGTCTGGAGTGAAGTGCCGGCACGTGTAACGATCCACCGCGACCCGGCACCGTGGAAATCTCCTGCAGCCTATGCCGTCTATATCGCGATTCTCCTGGGCCTCGTGCTCTACCGACTGCACCGCCAGCGCAGGAAGTTCCTGGAAGTCGAGCGAGCACGCGATCGGCTCGAGGCCGAGGTGCAACTGCGCACTCGTGAGCTCGTCGAAAGCAATCGACAGCTCGCCGAGGCGGCGCGCGCCAAGAGCGATTTCCTCGATCGCATGAGTCACGAGCTGCGTACACCGATGAATGGTGTCGTGGGCATGACCGAGCTGTTGTCGCGCACGGTGTTGTCGGCGACCCAGACCCATCTGACCAAAACGATTCGATCCTCCGCGCAGATCCTGCTGCAGATCGTGAACGACTTGCTCGACCTGTCGAAGATCCGCGCGGGCAAAGTCGCGCTGGAGCGCCTGCCGATCGATCTCGGCCAGGTGCTCGAAGAATGCACGAGCCTGTTTGCCGGTGCCGCCGAGGGCAAGGGCATCGAGCTCATCGTGTGTCCGCCCGCGCAGGTGGGCCACACGCTGCTGGGCGATCCGCTGCGCGTACGGCAGATCCTGATGAATCTGGTCGGCAACGCAGTGAAGTTCACGTCCGTCGGCGAAGTGACGGTGCGGGCGGATTTCGAGCCCGTCGACGCTCGCCACGTGACCGTGAAGATTCGCGTCACCGATACCGGCATTGGCATGGACGCGACCGCGATCGGCAAGATCTTCGAGCCGTTCTCACAGGCCGATGAGACCACCACCCGCAAATTTGGCGGCACCGGACTCGGTCTCGCCATCTGCCGCGAGCTCGCGGATCTCATGGAAGCCCGCATTACGGTGACGAGCCAGCCGCAGGTCGGCTCGACGTTTTGCCTCGCTTTGCCGCTGCAGCTGGGAGAAGTGCTGACGCCGCCTTCGCACGCGGTGCCGCCGCGGACTGTGCGAATTCTCAGTCGGCGCGTGTCGCTCGAAGAGTCGCTCACCCGGCATGCGAAAGCGCTTGGCATGACGACGGTGAGCCGCTCCGATGACGTGGCTGAAATAGTCGTCGTTGACGCCACCACCTGTCGCGATGAACTGAAATCCTTGCTCGCTGCGCACGAGAGCTCGCGGACTCCCGTCGTGGTGATTGCCACGAACGCAGAAGTCGAAGCGCTCGGGCTGCGCTTGTTGATGCGCGAGAAGGCCATCGTTCTGAAACCCGTGCATAGGATCGCCTTGCAGGAAGCGTTTGCCGTGGTGACAGGCGTCGCGGGTTCCGCAGATTCCACGCCGCTTTCGACTCCTGGAGCGGCGATGCTTCACGGGCATGTGCTGCTCGTTGAGGATGAGCCCGTCAACGCCGCGGTAGCCGAGGGCTATCTGGCCGCGGTGGGAGTGACTTCGGTGTGGGTGCGGAACGGTTGCGATGCGATCGCGCGGAGCGCGACGGAACGCTTTGACCTGATCCTGATGGATCTGAACATGCCGGGCATGGATGGGTTTGCGGCGACGAAGCTCATTCGCGCACGCGAGGCCGCTGCGGGGGCGGGCGCGAACCGCGTTCCCATCATTGCGCTGACCGCGCACGACGCGGCGAACTTCCGTGCCCGCGTGCTCGAAGCGCAGATGGACGACATTCTGAGCAAGCCGTATTCGCTGGAGGATTGCACGGCGCTGCTGAGGCGATGGCTGGCGACGGCTGTGATCGCCGCGCCTGGTCCCGCCGCCGCGACAACCGCCGTGCCGCCCGACCTCGCCAGCGTCGACATCAATGCCGTCAACGCCCTCAAAGGCCTGCGGGGTGGCTCAACCGATCTCTATTCGAAGCTCGTCGCGCTGTTCCGCGACAGCTCCACGGACTCGCTCAACCAGTTGCGCGCGGCGCTCGACGCCGTCGATCTGAAAGCTGGCGCGTCGATCTGTCACAAACTCGCCGCGAGCGCCGGCAACGTCGGCGCGCTCGTGTACGCGAAGCAGGTGCGCGAGCTCGAACATCTTTGTGTCGCCGGCGACATCGGCCGCACCGCTGAAATTTTCCACGCGTTGCAGGCCGCGCATGCACCGCTCATCACGGCGCTCTCCGGTTACACGTTGCGAGCCACGGCATGACGAACCCGCACGCCTCCAGCCCGCTCGCCATCATCGCCGACGATGAGGATCTCGGCCGCGTGCTGCTCGCCGAGTCTGTCTCGGCGCTCGGCCTGCGTTCGATGTCGTTCGGCAACGGCACGGACGCGTTCGTTGCCGCCACATCGAACGACGTGGCCCTCGTGCTGCTGGACGTCGACATGCCGGGTCTCGATGGCTTCGAAGTGTGTCGGCGGCTGCGGGCCGAGCCACGCTTCGCGACGGTGCCCATCGTGATGGTCACGGGCCACGAAGATTCGCTTGCGATCAGTCGCGCCTTCGAAGCCGGCGCGACGGACTTCGTCGCCAAGCCGGTGAACTGGGCGCTGCTGCCCCGAAGGCTCGAATATATTCTGCGCAACGCTGCGGCCGCCCACGCGCTCAACGAGCGCATGGCGCAGGTGCGCACGCTCGTCGACGCCATTCCGGACACGCTGTGGGTCGTCGACGCCGAAGGCCACATCCGATGGAGTCCCCACTCGGACGCAGCACAGGTCGCGGATCGTGAAGAGGCGTTGACGCTGGATAACGTCGACGTCGTTCCGCCAAAGTATGTGCCGCAGGCGCTCGAAGCCATCCGCCAGACCGCCCGCGACGGCGTGCAGCGAAAGCTGGAATATCAGGAAGACCGCATCTCGTACGAAATGCGGTTCACGCGTCGCGAGGGCGGGGACGTCGTCGTCGTTCGGCAGGACACGACGGAGCGCGCCATCGCCGCTGAGCGCATCGAACGGCTCGCCTACTTCGACGTGCTCACCGGCCTGCCCAATCGGCAGCGCTGCATCGACGAGGCCGAACGTCTGTTCCACGCGGCCACGCGCGCGGCGGAGTGCGTCGCCGTCATCTGCCTCGACATCAACAGCCTCAAACGCGTCAACGACACCTTCGGACACTCCACCGGTGACGCGGTCTTGCGCGCCTTCGCCGAGCGGCTGCAGGGCACCGTCGAGAAGTTTGGCGCGGACAAGGATCGTCTGATGATCGCGCGCTTCGGCGGCGATGAATTCATCGTGATGCTGCGCCATGCGTCCGCGCGCTCGTTCGGCTTGCAGGTCGCAAATGCATGCTCGAACGCATTCCGGCAGCCGATCACCCACGACAGCCTCGAGTTCTACGCGGCGCCGAGCATTGGTTTGGCCGTCTATCCAGACGACGGCCCGGACGTGTCGACCGTGCTGAAGAACGCCGACTCCGCGATGTATCAGGCGCGCGCGGGCTCGACGGGTGCCGTGGCGAGCTATTCCGCCGCGATGAGCAGCCGCATGCGCGACTGGCTGGAGCTCGAAGGACGCCTGCGTCGCGCGGTCCACAATGATCTGCTCAACCTGGTATTTCAGCCGAAATTCCGCATCGAAACGCGCGAGGTCGTGGGCGTAGAGGCGCTGCTGCGCTGGCACGATGACGAGTATGGCGACATCTCGCCCGTGCGCTTCGTCGAGATCGCCGAAGACAGCGGCCTGATCCTCGACATGAGCTCGTGGGTCGTGCGCGCGGCCTGTCGTCAGATTCGCGGCTGGCTGGATCAGGGGTTCCGAATACCTGTCGCGATCAACTGCTCCGGCAAGGAACTGCTCCATGGTGATCCCGCGCGCGTGGTGGAAGCAGAGGCGGCCGCGGTCGGTGTGCCGACGTCGCTGATCGAAATCGAAATCACCGAATCGCAGCTGGTGCGGGACTCCGCGCGCGTGCAGCGTGCACTACAGCGGCTTCGCGATCTGGGATGTCGCATCGCGCTGGATGATTTTGGAACGGGCTATTCCTCGCTCGCCTACATCACGCGGTTTCCGCCGGACCGCATCAAGATCGACAAGGCGTTCGTGCGCGACGTGGACCGTTCTGCGAGCGACGCGGCCATCGCGAACGCAATCCTGTCGCTCGCGGCAAGCCTGAATCTCACTGTGACTGCGGAGGGCGTCGAGCGCGCCGGCCAGCTCGAATGGCTGCGGAGTCGCGGTTGTCATGAAGCGCAGGGCTTCCTGCTCGCGCGCCCGATGCTGCCGGCTCAATTCGAAGCCCGCTTCCTGCGCGGCGAGGCGGCGCCCGACATTTCGGTCGACCTGCAAAATCTGGCATAAGCGGCTCGCGCACGGCGCGCCCCAGCTCAGGCATGTCGCTTGCTGCATCGGTCAAGGCTGTGCCGGGATCTGCAGCAGGAATTCGCCGCCGTGTCCGTCGCCTCTGATGAATCTCGTCGTCTTCAGACCTTGCGCGGCCTGGCCTGCGTCCTGCTCGTCGCGTTCCACGCCATCGGCTCACAAACGAACAGCGGCCTGCGGGTCGACGAAGACTCCGCACTGCGTTTCTTCGCGAGTCTATTTCAGTACACGCGCATGCCGCTGTTCACGTTCCTTTCCGGATTCGTCTACGCCTATCGGCCGGTGTTACCGGGTGCGCTTGCGGAATTCGCGCGCCGCAAATTCGTGCGGCTGGTGATCCCGCTGCTGTGCGTTTCCACGCTCTATTTCGTCGCGACGGGGTTCGCGCCGCCCGACGCGAACGGGGTGATTCCGCGGGATCAGATGTGGCGCATCTATGCGTTTCATTACGTCCACTTCTGGTTCCTGCAGGCGATCATCCTGATTTTTGCTGCGGTGGCGCTGCTGGATCGTTGGGCGTTGCTGGCGACGCCGGCGCGCTTTGGCGTCGTGCTGCTCGCGGCCATGGCGATTCATCTGACGATCGATATGGAGCCGGCAGAGCGGGTGCCGTTCAGCTGGCTCTCCGCGCTCTATCTCGCGCCGTTCTTCCTGCTGGGGCTCGGGGCCAACCGGTTCAGGTCGCTGTTCCTACAGCCGCGCGTGTTGTGGATGTGCGTGTCGGTGTTGGCTGTGACGATGGCGATGTATGTCTTCGTGTTGCTCCAGGGCGGCCGGCCAGAACGCGATGGCGTGCTGCTGGAGTTGACGATTGGCGTCGCCGGCACACTCGCAATGATCGGGCTGTTTCCCAAGCTGCGATTACTCGAACGTATCGGCGCCTATTCGTTTGCCATCTACCTGTTTCATCCGTTCTTCGTAGCGGCCACACGCGGTGTCACGAAGCCCGTCGGAATCACTGTGCTCATATTCGGGCTCTGCGTGATCGCCGGAGTGGTTGGGCCGATAGGTCTGGAGCGCGCGCTCGGTAACGTGCCGATCGTCAAGACGATGCTGTTCGGCCGGCGTTGGCAGCGGGACCGTTCAGGCGTCACCCGTGCTAAGGGCGCCGGGATCGTGCCCGGCTAGGGTCGTCGTGCCCGAGGCCCGTGCCCGGGAGGCTCGGGGACAGGCCGAGGGCAGGCCGAGGGCGGGCCGAGGGCAGGCCTGGGGCCGTAGGCTGGCGTCGCCGCGGGCTAGCAACAGCGATTGATGCCGCTCCATTTCTGATCCATCGATTCATCGTAGAACGCCCGCCTCGACAGAGGCGGGGTTCCAGGATGGGTCTGTTCGTGATGCTGGAGATATCGGTCATAGGCATTGTCGCCCGTGACCGTGCGGACGCATTCCCACACGGTTTTGGCCGCCTTCCTCATGCCTAGGGTCATTCCTGGGCTCATTCCTGGGCCCATCTCACGCATGCGCGGCACCCGAAACGCCGTTGAGCTGCGACTTCGTGTACGGCGCTTCGGCCATCGGCGGCACCGTGCGGCCCGTGATGCGCCGGAAGGCGATGCGGAGCATGTCGCCGATGACGAACCACAGGATGAGTGTGAAGACCACTGTCAGCCAGCCATCGAGGTTCTGGTTGAAGATGAGCTGCGGCGCCACGGCCGCGCGGTCCGGGGGCAGTACGCCATCGGCCAGCTTCTGCGCCATGTCCGCCGCCGCCGCGAAAAAGCCGTGCTTCGGATCGTCGCTGAATACCTTCTGCCACGCCGCCGTGGTCGTGACGACCGCGAGCCAGGCGAGCGGCACTCCGGTGACGAACGCGTGCCGCAGCTTGCCCTTCTTGATGATGATGCCCGTGGCGATCGACAACGCGATGCTGGCGAGCATCTGGTTCGAGATGCCGAACAGCGGCCAGAGAATGTTGATGCCGCCGTTCGGGTCGATGACGCCGATGTAGAGGAAGTAGCCCCAGCCCGCCACGATGATCGTGCTGGAGATGAGGATCGACGGATACCACGACGTATTCGCCATCGGCTTCCACACCTGGCCGAGCAGGTCCTGCACCATGAAGCGGCCGACGCGAGTGCCCGCATCCACCGTCGTGAGGATGAACACCGCCTCGAACATGATGGCGAAGTGATACCACACGCTCATGAGGCCACGGCCGAAGGTGGTGCCGAAGATGCTCGCCATGCCGACCGCCAGCGACGGCGCGCCGCCGGTGCGGGCGAAGAGGGTGCTTTCCCCCATTTCCTTCGCGAGGTCCTGCATCTGCTCGACGCTGACCGGGAAGCCCCAGCCGGAGATAGTCCTCACCGCTTCGGCCGCCGTGGCGCCCACGACGCCGGAGCCGCTGTTGATGGCGAAGTAGACGCCCGGGTCCAGCAGTGTGGCAGCGATGATCGCCATGATGGCGACGAAAGATTCGAGTGCCATGCTGCCGTAGCCCGCGAGCCGGCAGTCCTGCTCGTTCGTGATGAGCTTCGGCGTCGTGCCGCTCGACACCAGCGCATGGAAGCCGGAGATGGCGCCGCACGCAATGGTGATGAACACGAACGGAAACACCTTGCCGCTGAAGAGCGGACCGGTGCCGTCCACGAACTGCGTGAACGCCGGCATCTTCAAGGTGGGATGCATGAACAGGATGGCGATGGCGAGCAGGCCGACGACGCCCAGTTTCAGGAACGTCGACAGGTAGTCGCGCGGTGCCAGCAGCATCCACACGGGCAGGATCGCAGCCGCCCAGCCATAAACGATGACGGCCAGCGCGAGCGGCGGACCGGCATGGTCGAAGTAGCCGCGCAGCGCTTCGTTGTGGTCGATGAGGCCGCCGGCCCACACGGACCCGATCAGCAGCGCCACGCCGAGCAGCGAGCCCTCGAGCACGCGACCCGGCCGGATCCGGCGCAGGAAGAAGCCGATGAAGATCGCGATGGGGATGGTGGCTGCGACGGTCGATGTCGCCCACGGGCTGTGCTTCATGGCGTTGACGACCACGAGGCCGAGCACCGCAATCAGGATCACCATGATCATCAGCGTGCCGATGAGTGCCGCGAAGCCGCCGAATGGCCCGAGCTCGTCGCGCGCCATCTGGCCGAGGCTCTTGCCGTTACGGCGCGTGGACAGGAACAGGATGATCATGTCCTGCACGCAGCCGCCGAGCACCGAGCCGATCAGGATCCACAGGGTGCCGGGCAGGTAGCCGAACTGCGCGGCGAGCGTGGGACCCACAAGGGGCCCGGGACCGGCGATGGCGGCGAAGTGATGGCCGAACACGACCCAGCGGTGGGTGGGCACGAAGTCGCGGCCGTTGTTGAGCCGTTCGGCGGGGGTGGCGCGCGTGGCGTCCGCCGACAGCACCGTGGCGGAGATCCAGGCCGCATAGAAGCGATAACCCAGGGTGTAGATACAGATCGCTGCGACGATGATCCACAGCGCGTTGATGGGCTCGTTGCGATGGAGCGCGATGCCGCCCACGGCGAATGCCGCGACGATCGCCAGAACGATGCCCAGGATTCGATTAGCCATCCGACCCCCTGAATTGCTTGATCAACCTCATCCGCCGCATAGTCGCAAGTTCAGGGAAAGTAAGCCAAGCTGGGGAAGGCCTCAGATCGAGGGATGGCCTGTGTGCGGTCGTTACATCATCCGTGAGCAGGAGGCTGCGGAGCGCTACTGGCGCGTACACGGCCTGCCTCGGTGGATGCAAAGCTTCAATGTCGCCCCGTCGGCAACGGTGCCGGTGATCCGCAAGGCCGGGGCCGGGCGGACCGCGTTCGAGATTGCCGCGTATGGATCCGCTGCGCCCAATGAGTGTGTGCTCCTCAAGTGGGGTCTCGTGCCGTTCTGGTCTCGAGGCGCGGCCCCGAAATATTCCACATTCAATGCGCACGTCGAGCGTTTCGAGACGGCGGGGTCATTCCGAGGTCCGTGGGCACGCGGGCAGCGCTGCATCCTGCCGGCCGCCGGCTTTTACGAGTGGCAGAAGAGAGGCGCGGGGCGGCAGCCGTTTCTCATTCGGCTCGCCGATCGGGAGAGCTTCGGGTTCGCGGGGCTCTGGGATCGTTCGCAGGGACCGGAGGGCGTGATCGAGTCCTGCACCATCCTGACGCTGCCGGCGAACCGCTTGCTGACTGAAATTCATAACACTGGCCACCGTATGCCCGCGATTCTTCGCGAAGAGGATCATGAGACCTGGCTCTCGGGTTCGCTCGAAGAGGCGCGTGCGACGCTGCGTCAGTATCCCGATGAGCTCATGACGGCATGGCCCGTGAGCCAGCGCGTGAACTCACCGCAAAACGACGACGAGTCGCTCATCCTTCCGCTGCAGGAGGCGGCACCGACGTAACCGGCGTAGATGCTGGCCCAGTGGTTGGTGCGAACCGGGCCATGTCACGCGAGCGTCGCGCGGAGATTGGCGCGTCGATCCGAGTGACTCTCGTGGGTGGTAGCGGCGCTGTGAATTTCGCCGGGTTGCCGAACATGGTGGTGCAGCCCATGCAGGCGAAGAAGGCTGTGTCGTAAGGCTTTCCATCCCTTTTACGCACGACGACGCGTTCATATTCACGCGCCCCGCAGATCCTGCACAGGAAGTGGGGTGTGGCCGGTGGGGGTGGGGTCGGGGTGTTCATACTGTATAGGAGTACAGTACACTTGCGATGCTGCGCCGCCAACATTTTTTCTGGCGCGACTTCGAACCTCGCTCGGTCTCGACCGTTTCGCTCGAAGGCCCGGTGTGGGCGGTTGGAAAGGAGCTGAGTCCATGAACAAGTCCTTGGTCATTGGTGTGGTCGCCGGCATCGTGATCGCTGGAGCGGCGGGTGCCGTGGCCGGCTACAAGATGATGGGTAAAGAGGCGGACTACGCGCAGGTCGTCGACGTGAAGCCTGTCGAGAAGACCATCAGTACTCCGCGGCAGGAATGCCACGATGAGGCCGTCACTCAGGAAGCGCCGACTAAAGATCCGAAGCAGGTGACCGGCTCGGTGATCGGTGCGGTGGTCGGCGGTGTGATCGGGCATCAGGTCGGTGGTGGCGACGGTAAGAAGATCGCCACGGCTGCCGGTGCCGCTGCGGGTGGATACGCGGGTAATCGCGTTCAGAAGCGCATGCAGGATGGCCGTGTGGTTACCACCACAGAGCAGCGTTGCGAAACGGTGTACGACAAGCACATCGAGCGCGTGGGATATGACGTTCGATATCGCATCGGTGACGAAGAGGGCAAGGTGCGGATGGATCACGATCCCGGCGATCGCATTCCGTTGCGTCAGGGACAACTCGTGCTGGACGAGCGAACCGGCCGAGGCTGAACGAGGCTGAAAAATTTCAGCTGTGTTCGGCGCATCAGCTGAGATATTCAGAATCGATGCTGCAGATGAACACTGGCAGTTACTGTTTCCGGCGAGCGCGTTGTCGAGCGGTCCGTGTCCAGGGAAAATTCAGCGAGCCGCATTGGCCGCACACCGGGTGACCCGCACGAAGGGATCTAACGCCTCGGCACGCGGATGAAAGGGAGTTTCGTCCAGCAAGCCCACTGGCCGGGAACAGTAGCTGCCTTTTATTTACCTGGATCAAATGCCGCGCCTTGATCGTCGGCTCGGGCGCACTGCAATACACCTGGCACCGGTATCTGCCACCCGTTCCTTAATGAAGTGACAAATCTGGGGGTTGCGTACTGCATCGCGATGACGCAATCTTTGCCATGTCAATGCTCCCAGTGATGGGAGATGCTCTCGGAATGAGACAGGGAACGTCCTTTACTTGGCCAGGTAGGCCGCACGCACGCCGCTTCACTCTCCTTCGAAGTGTCAGCGTTTAAACCGGGAATAAGGGGGCAGGGATGTCACGCCGATCCAGATTGCACGTCCCAGGCGGGCTGTATTACGTCGTTCAGCGGGGTAATGCGCGTCAGCCTATTTTCACTGATGCCAGCGACTACGCGACCTTCGAGCAGCTTCTCGCTGCAATGGTGGTCCGCTGCAGAACGCGTGTGCACGCGTTCTATTGGACGAAAGACGCGATTCATTTTGCCGTGCAGATTGCAGACCTGCCGGTGGGCCGCCTCATGCAGCGGCTCACCAGTCAGTACGCGCGTAAGGTTCATCGCAAGCACGGTGAGTCAGGCCATCTGTTCCAGCAGCGCTATCACGCGTTGCTGGTGGATCCTGATATGTATCTTCTCAAGCTCATCCGCTACATCCATCTCGCCCCGGTTCGTGCCGGTATTGTGCAGGATCCAAGCGAATACACGCTCAGCAGTCACAACGCTTATTCCGGTGTGACCAACGTGCCGTGGCTCACCACGGGCGCTGCGCTTCGCGCGTTGAATCCGCGTCTGGATCAAGCCAGGCTCGACTATCGCCGTCTCATGTCAGAGGCAAGCGATTCCGCCGACGCCGATCTGTTCGAGAAAGGATGCATGGATGACCCGCGAGTGCTCGGCAACCGCGAGTTCATGCAGGTGGTTCCTCGAAGCCAGCGTACGTATCGCAGTACTCACTCGCTCGATCAGGTCATCGACACTGTATCGAGCAAACTGGGTCTCGAACGCACGGAGGTGCTTTCGCGGTCCCGCCAGCGAAGGCTCGCACTAGGGCGCGCACTCATCACGTGGTACGCCACGGAGCGAGGCATCGCGACACTTGCAGAAGTGGCGCGACGACTCGAGCGGGATCCCTCCACGTTGTTCGTGGCGGTGGAACGCTACCGGACCTTGCGGCCAGACCTGTTCAACATCGGGTCGCTGCATGATTCGGGTCCGTTGCTGCGCCGGGTGCTCACGCTGCCGCAATCACAGCAATAAGTCCGGTTGAAGGGACGGATTCGCTCTTTCCAGCGTGAAGGGCGAGTCCGCTCCGACCGCGGCGACATTGACAGCGCCGCGAGGGGCGGCGATGCTGCCCGCGCATGACTTTGCTCATTTCCATCATTCGGCGAATTACGGGGCCGGCTTTCGCGGAAAGCCGGGCGGCAGTGGGTTCGCGTTCAGTGGTGTGGCAAATGAGGTTTCGGGGTCATGTCGACCGATCAATTTTCGCTGTTTCGTCTCAAGGTCGTTGCTGAGGCCGATGCCGGCGCGCTCATGCGCGTGCTCGAGCGGTTTCATAATCTGGGCGTTCTGCCCCGGCGCGTCGTCGCCGAATTCACCACCGCCGATTTCCTGAGCATTCAGGTCGACATCGCGGGCGTTGAAGAAAGTCGCATGTCCCTCATCGCTGCGAAGCTCGGGCAGATTCCCTGCGTCAATCAGGCGTATTGGCACTACGCCTGAAGTTTCTTGAGGGCCTTGGTGCGTGCCGCTGCACTGACCGTTGAAACATATGGTGAGTCGGCATCGTAGAAACGCCAGGGCCGCTGCGCCCAATCGCCCGCGTAGTCGACGCCGATGCGAGTCGCGCGTTTGATGCGGACTCGTTTGGCTGCGGCGGGGTGTTCCAACCAGAGCCGGTCGCCCACTAGATCCGTGCCGTTAAGTCTCCGGTCGATATTCATCGCGCGGCACAGCAGGCCGGGTCCCCACGTTTTGTCAGGCAGGTTCTCAACCGGCTCGAGCGCGCGAAGAAGTACCGCCTGAGGCACTCCTTCTTCGCGCGTCACCACGTTCACGCAATACCAGAATCCATAGATGAAATAGACGTAGGCGTGCCCTGCGGCGCCGAACATCACTTCATTTCTCGCCGTACGTCCGCGCGCGGAGTGCGCAGCGAGATCTTTCGGCCCCAGGTACGCCTCGGTCTCCACAATGCGGCCGACGCGCCGCACATCACCGTCGTGATGCACCAGATGCATGCCGATGAGCTCGCGGGCGACCACAAGAGTGCGCCTGGCGTAGAACTGACGCGGGAGCGGGGCGGCTGGCAAGGCGTGCCCGGGGTTGGCTGCAGCGGTCAGGGAGGCAAATTCTCTCTTTTGGCGCATCGACAATAGGGTCCCGTTACGCGAGAATTCCATCACTGTTTCGACTCGAATCAAAGTCTTGCACGCTATTCGCCCACTCGTTCTATTGGCCCTCGCCATTGCCGCCGTCCCGGCAGGCGCGACCACCTACACGCTCGACGAAGGTCAGCCGCTTGTGTTTGGCGCAGAGGAGCACTACACGGCGAAGTATGAAGACACGATCACCGATATCGCTCGTCGATTCAGCCTCGGCTGGGAAGAGATCCAGCGCGCCAACCCCGGTGTGGATCCCTGGATCCCCGGCGCAGGCACCGACATTCTGATTCCGGGCAGGCGCATCCTGCCGAATGCGCCTCAGGAAGGCATCGTCATCAATCTGCCTGAGCACCGGCTCTACTACTTTCCGAAGCCGAAGAAGAAAGGCGATCCGCGTGTCGTCGTCACCTATCCGGTGAGCATCGGCAAGATGGACTGGCACACGCCGCTCGGTGACACACGCATCATCAGCAAGCAGAAGAATCCGTCGTGGCATCCACCGGATTCCGTGCGTAAGGAACATGCAGAACGCGGCGAGCCATTGCCGGCCGTCGTGGGACCGGGACCTGATAATCCGCTCGGGGCTTATGCGATGCGACTGGCGATTACGCCGGGCGCCTACTTGATTCACGGTACCAATAACCCACTCGCTGTGGGCATGGCCGTCACCCACGGTTGCATGCGCATGTATCCGGAAGATGTGGAGGCGCTGTTTCCCACAGTGCCCGTTGGCACGAAGGTGCGTATCGTCAACGATCCGGTGAAGACCGCATTCGTGGGTGGTGAGTTGCTGCTGGAGGCGCATCCGCCTGTCGATGCGGAAGGCCAGACGTACGAGCCGAATCTCGAGCTGTTCTCGCAGCTGCTCGACAAGGCGCTCGGCCCGACGACTGCCGCCGTTCACTGGGACTATGCGCGCGAGACGCTGCAGGTCGCGAATGGCATGCCCACCGTGGTGGGTTTGCAGGCGGATCTGGATGCGCCGACACCCACACCTCCTGAGGGCGCGCCGGTCGATCCAAACGCTGCGCCTGTCGTAAGCAATTCAGCGCCGCCCGAAACTCCGGCACCAGAGCACATTGCTCAGGCGCCTGCTGTCACAACGCTGCCTGTGCCGCTGCCGCCGGCAGACTCGGCTTCATCAACGTCGACATCCGGAAGTGCCCGGACGTATGGCGCAGACGAGCCACCGGAAGCGACGGCTCAACCCGCTCCGCCGCCGCAGTCACCCTGACGCGGAAGTTGGGCGTGCCGGCGCAGGCGTGGGCTCTGCGGTGCTGTCCAGATCCATCACCATGCGGACGAGCTGAGCGAGGGACGACGCGCCCATCTTCTCCATGACCCGCGCGCGGTGGATTTCCACGGTGCGTTGGCTCACCCCCAGGTCTGCGGCCATCACCTTGTTGGGCTTGCCTCGTGTCATGAGATCGAGGATTTCGCGCTCACGGGGCGTGAGAGAGTCTCGCCGCTCCTGAATCCTGTTCTTCTCCCGCAGTTGTGCCCGGTTGCCGCGGTCTTTATCCAAGGCCCGCTGCACACGGTCGAGAAGATCCTGATCACGGAACGGCTTCTGCAGGAAATCGAACGCCCCCTGCTGCATGGCTTCGACCGCCATCGGAATGTCGCCATGCCCTGTGATGAAAATCACTGGGATGACAGCCCCGCGCAGGTTGAGGAACTGCTGCAACTCGAGCCCGCTCATGCCGGGCATGCGTACGTCGAGCACGACGCACCCCGGTTGCTGAGGATCGTAGTTGTCCAGGAATTCCTGGGCCGATGCATACGTGACGGCGGGAAGCCCGACCGATTTCAGAAGCAGCCGCGTGGAGCTGCGCACTGCTTCGTCGTCATCCACCACGATTACGAGTGCTTGAGTGTCTTTCGTCACGCGCCACCTTGTGCGTGAGGTAACCGAAGCAAAAAAGAGGCGCCGCCGGCGCGCTGTGGTTTGTAGCGTAGCGTGCCCCTGTGGGCTTCTACAATAGAACGGCTGATTGCAAGACCCAATCCGGCACCTGCTGCTTTCGTTGTGACAAAGGGCGAGAACAGCCGGTCGACTATTTTTTGATCCACACCGGGTCCCGTGTCCGTGACGCTGATTTCAACCGTGTCGTCCGGAGCGAGCGCGGTCCGCAGCGCAACGTCGCGCCGCTCTGGGGGAACGCTCTCGAGTGCTTCGATCGCGTTGCGTACCAGGTTCAAGACAACCTGCTGGATCTCGACTTTGTTGACGAGCACGGGCGGCAGGTTCGGCGCGATATCCATTTCGAGACGCGCGTTGTGCACACGGGCGTCGGTGAGCGCAAGTCCACGCAGTTCTTCCACGAGCTCATTGCAGTCCGTCAGCACGCGCTGGGTATCGGGTGTGCGGACGAGGTTGCGCAACCGTCGGATGATTTCGCCAGCGCGCAGACCTTGCGCAGTGATCTGCTGAAGCGCGTCGCGAATTTCGGCGGTGTCGGTGCTGCCGCGAGCGAGCAACCAGTCACACGCCTGGGCGTAGCTCGCTATCGCAGTGAGAGGCTGATTCAGCTCGTGCGCGATACCGGCAGCCATTTCGCCCATCGTCGCGAGACGCGACACGTGCGTGAGCCGCTGCAGCAGGGCCCATTGCTCATCCGGCGGTAATGTATTGCGCGTCATTGACGCGCGGAACGTGGCGCTTGGGCGCTCTGGAGTCAAGCCACAGAGCGAAAATTCTTCGGTCGAGTCGCATCCCCGGTGAGTAGTGCGATGCGACCGGTACTGGCGCCTCGCTCGATGCTGCTCGGTGAAGAGAATCCGACGACTGTTCCGTCCGGCACGACGACATTGCTATCAACGATGACACGGTGAAGCTTGCAGCCTGCGCCGATGCGCGCGCCGGGCAGCACGACCGTTTCGTCGACGACGCACCCGTCATCGATACGAGCGCCGGTGGACAAGACGCTTCGAGTCACAGACGACCGGCCGACGACGGTGCCGGCTGCGAGCAGCGAGTTGATCACTCCGTTGCTGCCTGCATCGTTCGCAACGCGAGCAGGTGCATAGACCTGCGCGGCAGTGTGGATAGGCCAGCGGGAGTCGTAGAGGTCCATGGCAGGGTTCGACTCCAGCAGCTCCATGTGGGAGCTCCAGTAGGAGTCGAGTGTGCCCACGTCCCGCCAGTAGCCCGGAGTGCCTTCCGCGTCGACGAACTCATGCGCGGACACTCGGTCTTCGCGGACTGCAGTCGGCACGACGTCTTTGCCGAAGTCGTGTGTGGAACCGACCTGAGCCGCATCGCGGGTCAGCAGGTCGGCCAGGTAGTCCGTCGAGAACACGTAGATGCCCATCGACGCGAGCACGCTAGGCGAACTCGCCGAGACACCCGACTGCTCGAGCGTGGCTGGTGATGGCTTCTCGATAAAGCTGTGAACCTTGCGTTGAGCATTCACGCCCAGCACGCCAAACGCGCCAGCCTGTTCTCGCGGCACGGGCACGCAACTCAGTGTGACGTCCGCGCCACTCGCAACGTGCTGCTCCAGCATGCGCGAGTAGTCCATCTTGTAAATGTGATCACCGGCAAGCACCAGCGTGTAACGGCTGCGCTGTGCCAGCACGAGATCGAGATTCTGGAAGACTGCGTCAGCCGTGCCCGCGTACCAACCCGAGTGGATGCGCTGCTGCGCGGGCCACACTTCCAGAAACTCTCCGACTGAACGCGAGAGAAAATTCCAGCCGTGATTGAGGTGCGTGATCAGGCCGTGCGCCTTGTACTGCGTCAGTACACTGATCCGTCGAACGCCTGAGTTGATGCAATTCGAGAGGGTGAAATCGATATTGCGAAAGTGACCCCCGAACGGAATCGCCGGTTTGCACTGCCAGCGCGTCAGCTCACCCAGTCTCGTGCCGTTTCCACCGGCCAGAACGAGGGCAAACGTATCGCGCAAGATATCTCGCATGGACCGGACCCCACCACCGCTTTAATCGTTGGCGCGCGAGGCCGCAAGATGTGTGCCTGCAGCAGGTCGCACGTCGGGGAACGGCAAGAGTGGGCGCGAATGCGCAACGATGCAAGAGGCGCTGCCGTCCAACTTAGGTTGGATAGCAGCGCCTTTTTCCAGCGGGGATTAACTGCGTTTTACGAGTTTGGAGTTACGCGCGCTTCACGCGCTCGGCGACGAACAACACCGGGCCGGTAGGCAGACTGGTAGTCGATCCGCCCTCGGGTTCCAGGCTGACGGCGACCTTTGAAGCGCTCTGAAGCGCGGCCCGTTGCGCAGCCGTCAGCTCCCGATCGATTCGCCCCGTGAGCGGCATGAGGCCCAGCGAAACGGGAGCTCCGCCGTTGTCTGGAAGCGCCCACAACTCGTACGACTTCCCGGCCTGCGCGACAGCGCCTGCTCCGGCGATTGCCCGCAGGTGACTCAGGTCGTCATCGGCGGTGAGTACCCATGAGGGCTGCGAGGCATTCTCCGCAGTGAGGATTGCCAAGTCATGCAGCTGCAGGACCTGCGACGAGCGCCAGCTGATAATCCCGCCAATGGCGACCGCGAAGATCACCGCGGCAGCGGCCATCACCCGCCATGGCACTCGCTTCGGCGGCGGTGCGGACTGGGTGCGGGAACCGGCCGGTGCTGCGCCGATGCGCCGCTCGATCTGGCTCCAGACATGGGGTGACGGGCGCATAGGGGGCAACCTCAGGGCAAGACCGGAAAGACGCTCCTCCCAGGCCTGCACCCGACGTTCCACATGCCACTCTTTCGAGCGCCATCGTTCGAATCGACGCCGCGCGCGGCCACCGAGCGTGCCGAGCACGTACTCGGCCGCAAGCGCATCGATCATTCGTGGGTTGTCGTGTTTCATCGTTTTGGGTTCATCGTTCCAGGCACTGCCGGAGCGAGGCAAGCCCGCGCCGGATCCAACTCTTCACTGTCCCCAGCGGCTGCTGCGTCACTTTCGCGATGTCCGCGTGTGACGCTCCTTCTACGAATGCGAGCTCGATGCCACGGCGCTGGTCGGCGCTCAGCAGCTCGAAGCAGCGGGCGAGGGCAGCGGCAGACCGGCCGGCACCGGCCCAGTCCATTCCGCCCTCGGTGACGAGCTGCGGTAGCTGCTCGATCTCCGCTTCTCTATAAAGCTCTGCGCGCTCGGCACGCAGCACGTCGATGGCGCGATACCGTGCGATCGACATGAGCCATGCACGCGGCCGGCCACGGCGGCTCTCGAATTGAGAGGCGCGTTGCCAGATGCTCACGAAGACATCCTGCAACGCTTCTTCAGCGAGTGCGCGGCGCTTCAGGATTCGCACCATGCAGGCGAGCAACTGGGGCGCGGTTTTGTCGTAGAGCTGCCGGAGCGCCGCGGAGTTTCGCGCGGCACAGGCTGCGATCAATCGCGTGAGCTCCACGTCATCCGCGTCCACGTCGGGACTCGCGATGGGGGTCGTTCCTACAGCGTTTTGCGGGGCCTTGGGCACCATGTCCTCTATACGTCCTGTTAGTGACTGCGGATGCAGACTCGGGCGGGTTGGGATTATGCAGGCGCAAACCTGTGAAATGCATCGCCTCGCGGCTTCGACTCACCGTGCGTGCGTCACATTTGAGCCCCGTGCGACACGAACTATTGCAGAGAGTGCAGGTCCGTACGCAACTTTTTCACAACCTCATCGCGCCGGATTCTGTCGAACGTGCCACCAGGTGTCGCGGGCACGTTGCGCGTGAGGGCGGTCACAAGCAATTCGAGAGTGCGCTGGGCTTCTCGTCGCTGCGCCTCGTCGCCGTCGCGCGCGCTCAAATACGTGGTTTTGCCGAGGCTCCAGAGCGACTCGACGGCGATGTCACTGCGTCCCACAGCGAGCGCGCATTTCGCACGCAAGCCGTACAGTGCGCGCGTCGGCTGCACGATGATGGCTTCATCGATGAGTGCGAGACACTCTTCGCCAGCGCGTTTTCGGTGCGGCGCCGTTGTGACGCGGGTCCGCCATTCCGCGCGCAGTTGGACCGCTTCGATTTTCTCGGCAGCAGTCCACGGCACACCGGCGAGCGTGCTATCGAGATCTGACAAGCCCTTCCAGTCGCTCGCTGCGGCCAGACCCCGTGCGGTGGTCAGTGTTTCGAACGATGCGCTCGTCGCGGCTGCCGCCGCACCGTTCTGTTCGGTGCCGCCGAGCGCGATCTTCATGCCGGCGATACGCTCACGCGCGCTTTCGTCGATCGATTCGTACACAGCGATGCGACGCTCGAGATATTCAAAGGACAACCGTTCGCGGTAGCTCTGGAAGATCCAGCTCTCCGGCCGCAGTAGCGGATCGTATGGCGCCAGCACCCGGCCGATCGCGGTGGCATCAAGTCCCCGCCCGAAATCGTAGAGGCTCGACGTAGCCATCCGGTTGTAATCGTCCGTGATGAGCGGGGCGCCGGCCGCCAGCGCACGCATACCAGCGCCATCCACCGCCAGGGCTGCAAACAGATCTTCGACTGTGTTGATGCCGACGCTGCTGAAGTGCGCTGGCGAGTTAATCAGCGGGCGACCGGAGGCTGCCACGTTCATTTCGAGATACAGCGGTCGTGTCGACGCGAGGAAAATGAGTGTGTTCGGGTCTGGCCGGTACAGCCTGGCCTCCCCGAATGCTTCGACCAGCGTGGCGGCCAGCGAGCGAAGGAGCGACTCGTCGACGAACCTGCTGTTCATCCACTGCACGAAGACGCCGCCCTCCGTGAGGTGCTCACGGGCCTGGCGCATGAACTCCAGTGTGTAGAGATGCGAGGCGCCAGCAGTCCACGGATGTGAGGGTTGCGACACGATCGCGTCGTACTTGCGGCGAGTGAGGCTGAGCGCACCGCGCGCGTCGTTGGCAATGAGTGTGAGGCGTGGATCCTGCAGCGGATCGTGCCGGCGAATTGTGCTGACCGCGCGGTTCGCCGCGATCACCTCGGGCTCCAGTTCGATCACGTCGATCTTTTTGACCGAAGGCGGAACGCCTTCGACGATCTTGCCGCCGCCGTACCCGACGATCAGCATGTCCTTCACCTGCGGTCGCGCGATGACGGCAAGCGGTGAGAGCCAGAACTCGCCACTGAAGCGAGGAGGCATGCCAGTGGTTTCCATCATCGCCTCGGGCAGTCCGTTGGTGCGCAGCACGAGCCCACCATCCTGTTTCAACACGACGAGGCTCGCGCTTTGCCCGATGCCGTAGTAGACCCGCGTGCCGTCATTCACGATGTTGAGCGGCGACGCACGAAGCACAGCCTCGGGCGCGCCAGGCCTGAAGGCAACGGAAACGGCGATCGCCACAACGACGACCGCAACGCTGTATGCGCGCTTACGTGCGGGCGATTGCCTGAAGAGCATCCACGCCGCCGCCACAGCCAGCAAACAGCTCGCGCCAACTGCAACCTGAATCGCACCTTCAAACCGAAGGAGTGGGATCAACACGAATCCCGCCGCAAGCGAACCAACGATCGCCCCAACCGTGTTCCACGCGTAGATCCGCGCGCTAGCAGAGGCAGCGTCCTCGGGGCCTGCAGCGAGGATTCGCACAGCGAGCGGGAACGTCATTCCGATACAGAAGGTGAGAGGCAGCAGCACCGCCACTGCGAACGAAGCGGTGACACCCAGTCGTTGCGGCGGCGGGACCAAATAGCTCAACAGCATGAATGCCGCCGCTGCCGTAATCGCGCAGCCGAGCTGGCTGATCACAAACGCACGCACCGCCGCCACTCGTGTACGCGCAAGCGCTGCCCCGACTGCGCCACCCAACGCGATGCCCGCGAGAAAGCTCGCCACCATTACGCCAAAGGCATGGAGGCTGGTTCCCAACACATGGCTGAGCATCCGCGTCCAGAGCACCTCATGAAAGAACGTGACGGCGCCTGAAAGGAGCATCACCGGCAGAATCCAGAACACGCCCGGCGCTGCGTGGGATCGCGATGAGATGCCGCTGAGTGAAGCGGCGTTGACGACTTGCCCCATCGGTAGTGCGTCCGCGCGCCTCGCAATCAACGCGATGAGCAAGGCAATCAGCGCATTCACCACGGCCGCACCGCGCACGCTGTTGGTCAGCCCAACTGCCGGCAGCAGCCAGAACGCCGTGAACAGCGCACCAGCAACTGCTCCAACGGTGTTCAGCGAGTAGAGCAAGCCGATACGTCCTCCAACGTCTCCCTGTTTGCGAACAGCGTGACGCGCGAGCAGTGGGAGCGTTGCTCCCATCAGTACCGTCGGAATTGCCAGCACGACGAACGCACTTGCCAGATAGAAAAGTGGCGCCGCGGAATGCGCGCTGTCAGGTGGGCTAGGCTGATTTCCAAGCAGAGCGCGCAGTAACCAGTCGCTTGCGAAGAGCAGTGCAGGAACCAGCACCACCGCACTCGCGCCGATGCCGAGCTCGAGTGCCGCATACGCGAGGACCGGCCGGATGATCCGCGGCAACCATTGCTCCGCGATCCATGCACCGAGCGCGAGGCCACCCATGTATGCGGCGAGCACTGTGGCGACCGCGAGTTCGGAGGTACCGAAGACCAGGGCGAACTGACGTGTCCACGCCGTCTGATAGACGAGCGCGGCGAATCCGCTCGATAAAAAGCAGATCGACAGCAGAATGAATATCGCCCCCTGATCGCGCGTGGCCGTCGCGTTTGCCTCTGCCTCAATGCCGACGGCCTGCGAGGGCGTGCCTGTTACGTTGACAGGCATCCTCGTTGCGGACATGGTCCGGAACTCTACGTTGAACGGGAGAGTACGTCGATGAAGATGTCGGGAGTCATCACCATCACCACGGATTTCGGGCACCAGGGCCCGTTCGTTGGCGTGATGAAAGGCGTGATGCTCACTCGCCTGCCCGAGGCCCGCATCATCGACCTCACGCACGAGATCGTGGTGCACTGGCCTGCGGAAGCCGGCTTCTGGCTCACGCGGTCGTTTCGGTACTTTCCCCCCGGCACGGTGCACGTGGCAGTCGTCGATCCGGGCGTGGGAACGTCCCGTGAAATCATCGCGGTCTCGGCCGCCGGCCACGTCTTTCTGGCCCCGGACAATGGCCTGCTGGCGCCGGTCGTGGGACGAAACCCTGGCTCCAGCATCGTGAAGCTCACCGCGTCACGGCTGTCACATTTCGGAATCCACAGCCCCAGCGCCACCTTTCACGGGCGGGACATATTCGCGCCCATTGCAGCGGAGCTGGCTGCCGGGCGATGCGTGCCGGCCGACCTGGGGGAACGCCAGGCGAGCGTTGTGCCGGCCTGGGTAGACGAGGCGACGGTCGAGCGGGGCGCCGTGAGCGGGGTCGTCATCACCCTCGACCATTTTGGCAATCTCATTACCAATATCGATGCCGAGCTCATCAAAGGCCTGCACAAGCCCGTGGTTCATGCGGGAAATCGCAGTTTCGAACTGCTGCGAACCTATGGCGATACTCAACCTGGGCAGTATCTGGCCCTCGTGAACTCGTTCGGGGTCATCGAAATTGCCCGCGCAGAGCAAAGCGCGGCGGATGGACTGGGTCTGGGACGGGGCGCGCCGGTCGTGGTGCGGGAAACTGCGGGCCATAAAGGTTGATTGGCCGCGCCAATCGTATATATTCGCAGCTCGCCGCACGCCCGTAGTGCGTATTAGTCATTGATCTAACTCACAATTTATACAAGCCGCGATGTCCGAACGCGATAACGAGAGCTTCGATCTGGACGAAGAATTCCTGGGCACCGTCTCCGAGGACAGCACGGACTACGACCGTCTGCTGGATCGCGTGGACAAACGTGTCCGTACCCAGGGCAAGAAGGGCAAGGCCGCCTGGAGCAAGCTCGAAGAAGTGTTGGCCGACCGCAAGCTCGAGAAAGACCTGATGGAAGGCTTCGACGATAAAGAGGTCTGACGGGCCTCACCCGGGGGCGCGGCACCACTCGCGCGGCCCGATTTCCCGCTAAATTCCAGCTGGGTGCGCTCGCGGCCATCGCGCGCCCGACAATTCACATCGCAGGGGTTCACTCGTGACGCGCGCGCACTCTCCGTGGGTCGTCCTCAAGTTCGGCGGCACCAGCGTTTCGACGCTCGCCAACTGGAAAAACATTGCGGGCGTCGTGAAGAAGCGCAGCGCGACCGGTGCACCGGTGCTCGTCGTGCACTCGGCGGTGTCCGGGATTACGGACAAGCTCGAAAAACTTCTCGAAGCCGCTCTTCAGCAAAAGCATGAAGAAGCGATGGCCGTCATCGAAAAACGGCATCGCGATCTCGCGGCAGAGCTCGGCGTGAGCGTCGGGCCCGAGCTCGAGCGGCATTTTGCGGACCTTAAGCAGGTGGCTGCCGGTGTGGCGCTGGTGGGCGAGGTGAGCGACAAGACGCGCGCGCGCCTCATGTCCACCGGTGAGCTCATGGCCACCGAGCTTGGCGCGAAATTCCTCGCAAGCCAGGGCATCAACGTGAAGTGGGCGGATGCGCGCACGATGCTGAAGGCAGAAGAGCGCAAAGGCGCTTCCGCGAAGGCGAGCCTGCTATCCGCCACGTGCAATTTCGCGCCGGACGACGCGCTTCAGAAACGTCTCGAAGCGCTCGCGCCCGTCGTGATCACGCAAGGTTTCATTGCGAGCGATGAAGACGGCAACACGGTTCTGCTCGGCCGCGGCGGTTCCGATACGTCGGCCGCTTATCTCGCCGCGAAGCTCAACGCCTCGCGTCTCGAAATCTGGACGGACGTGCCCGGCATGTTCAGCGCGAATCCACGCGCCACGCCGACTGCACGCATGCTGAAGGCGCTTCACTATGACGAAGCGCAGGAAATCGCGAGCAACGGCGCCAAGGTGCTGCATCCCCGGTGCATCCTGCCCGCGCGTCAATACGATATTCCTCTGTACGTGCTGGCTACACAGACGCCGGATCTCGAAGGCACGCTCGTCACGAGCGCCGGCGCAGACAGCGCTGCGCAGGTGAAGGCCGTTGCGCTGAAGAAAGGCATCACGCTCGTTTCGATGGAAAGCCCGGGCATGTGGCACCAGGTCGGTTTCGTCGCCGACGCGTTCCAGGTGTTCAAGGCACACGGCATGTCGGTGGACCTCATCTCCACCTCCGAAACGAACGTCACCGTATCGCTCGATCCGCAGGCGAATTCGCTCGACCGGCATCTGCTCGATGCGCTGGTCGCGGATCTCGCGAAGCTCTGTCGCGTGCAGGTGTTCGGGCCCTGCGCGTCGGTGAGCCTGTTGGGCCGGAACATCCGCGCGATCCTGCACAAGCTCGGCGAGGCGCTCGAGCTCTTTGCCGAGCAGAAGATCTACCTCGTCAGCCAGGCGGCCAACGACCTGAACTTCACGTTCGTGGTCGACGAGAACCAGGGCGACCGGCTCGTCGAGCAGCTGCACGAAATGCTCATCCGCCCGGTGCCGGGCGATCCGGTGCTCGGTCCCACCTGGGATGAGCTGTTCTCGAAGCCCTCCGCAGACGTTTCCCGTGCCGCGCCGTGGTGGCGCACGAAGCGCGAGCCGCTGCTGGGTTTGATGAAAGACAAGCATTCGGCTTACGTTTACGACATCGCCTCAGTGGCCGCGGCGGCGCGAGCGCTGCGCGAAGTGAAGTCGATCTCGCGCGTCCATTACGCGATGAAGGCGAATCCGCATCCGGAGATCCTGCGCGCGCTGACGAATGAAGGGATTCATCCGGAGTGTGTTTCGCGCGGTGAGGTCGAGCGCGTTCTCGCGACGCTGCCGGGAATCGATCGCTCGCACATTCTCTTCACGCCGAACTTCGCGCCACGCGACGAATACGTGTGGGGATACGAGCAGGGCGTGAAGGTCACCGTCGATAACTCCTTCGTGCTCGAGAAGTGGCCGGAGGTGTTCAAGGGCCGCGAAGTGTTCGTGCGCGTGGATACGGGCACGGGCCGCGGACATCATCATCATGTGCGCACTGCCGGAACGCATTCCAAGTTCGGCGTGCCGCTGTCAGAGCTGCCGGAGCTTGCGAAACTCGCCACGAAGGCGGGCGCGAAGGTGGTCGGCCTGCATGCACACGCCGGCAGCGGCGTGTTCGATGTGAGGAACTGGGAAGAGATCGCGACGCTGCTCACCGGCCTCATCGAGCAGTTCCCCGATGTGCGCGCTGTCGATGTGGGTGGCGGTCTGGGCGTGCCCGAGCGGGCGGACCAACCCGGCATCGATCTCGCGAAGCTCGATGCCTGCCTCACGAAAGTGAAGGCTGCCTTCCCGAAAATCGAGTTGTGGATGGAGCCGGGGCGCTATTTCGTGGCGACCGCCGGCGTGCTGCTCGCGCGTGTGACCCAGCTCAAGTCGAAGGGCGCTGCACGTTATGTGGGCGTGGCCACAGGAATGAACTCTCTCATCCGACCGGCGCTCTATGGTGCGTATCATGAGATCGTGAACCTGTCCCGCCTCGACGAGGCCGGCACGGAGCTCGCGGATATCGTGGGGCCCATTTGCGAAAGCGCGGACATCCTCGGCCACGATCGATTGCTGCCGCCCACGCGGGAAGGGGACGTGCTGCTCGTGGCGAATGCGGGCGCGTATGGGCGGGCGATGAGCTCGTCATACAACCTGCGCGAGCCGGCGGTGGAGATCTGCATTTAGTGCATCGGCCCGTGGCATTGCAGGCCTCGATAGTCGTGGCGGCCGGTCCCGAAGCCACTATCCGAAAAAGGGCCGCAGGCCGTTTTTCCCGATCGACAAATGCCGCGTAAGAAGGGCCTCCTTCGCAAGCTCTTGTGGGGCACGCTCATCGTGGTGGGCGTGTTCCTGCTCATCTGTACAGGCCTGTTCATCCATCTCGACCGTCAGGTCACCAAGCAGTTCGAAGGTCGCCGCTGGACGCTGCCCGCGCAGGTGTACGCCGCGCCGCTCGAGCTATACGCCGGCCTCGCACTGTCGGGCGCCGGAATCGAGCGCGAGTTGTCTCGTCTTCAATATCGCGAAGTCGAGCGACTGGAGCGACCGGGCACTTACCGCAAACAGGGACTGCGTTACGAAGTAGCGCTGCGCAGCGCGCGCTTTGCGGATGAAACCCGTGCAGCACAGATACTGGCGATCACGACGTCCGACGATGTCATCACATCGCTCACGGACAGCAAGAATCAGGATGTGCCCATCGCGCGCTTCGAGCCGATGCTCATCGGCAGCATTTTTCCGACGCACGGCGAAGATCGCATCGTGCTGCAGCCCACGGATGTGCCGCCGCTCCTGCCCGCAGCGTTGAAGGCAGTCGAAGATCGCAAGTTCGATACGCATCACGGCGTTGATCCAACGGCCATCGCGCGTGCCGTGTGGGCCAACGTAAAAGCGGGCGGAATCGCGCAGGGTGGTAGCACGCTCACGCAGCAGCTCGTCCGCAGTTATTTCCTCACCACCGACCAGACGATGAGCCGCAAGCTGCGCGAAGCGGCGATGTCGCTCGCGCTGGAGCTGCATTTCACGAAGGCGGATCTCATGAACGCCTACGTGAACGAGATCTATCTCGGGCAGGACGGTCAGCGGGCCGTGCATGGCTTCGGGCTCGCCAGCCAGTTCTATTTCGGCAAGCCGCTCGCGGAGCTCGACCTGTCGGAGATCGCGTTGCTCGTCGCGGTGGTTCGCGGGCCTTCGTATTACGACCCGCGGCGTCATCCGCAGCGCGTGCGTGCCCGGCGCGACCTGGTCTTGAAGGTTCTCGCCGAACGGGGCGTGATCAAGCAGTCCGAGGCGGACGCCGCTGCCAAACGGCCGCTCGGCGTCATCGCGCGCAGCTCGGGGGGCTACTATCCGGCGTATCTCGATTTCGTTCGCCGCACGCTTCGTCGCGACTATCGCGAAGAGGATCTCACCGAAGCGGGCCTGCGCATCTACACGAGCCTCGATCCGCGTGCGCAGGAGCAGGCCGAGCGTGCGCTGGAACAGGAGCTCACGCGGCTGGATAAGGTGCATGCCGCCGCCGTGAAGAAAAAGACTGGCGCAGCAGATCCGAACGAACCCTTGCAGGCCGCGGTGGTCGTCACTGCGCCCCAGAGCGGGGAAGTGATCGCGCTCATCGGCGGCCGCCAGACCGCCTACAACGGGTTCGATCGCGCGCTCGATGCCGTGCGCCCGATGGGCTCGCTGGTGAAGCCGTTCGTCTATCTCACGGCGCTCGAAACGAAACGCTACACCGCTGCGACGGTCATCCAGGACGAGCCGATCGATGTGAAGCTGCGAAACGGCACGCATTGGAAGCCGCAGAATTTCACGAAAGAAGTGTATGGGCCCGTGCCGCTGGCGCGCGCGTTGTCCGAGTCGCTCAATCTCGCGACGGTGGGCCTGAGCCTGGACGTAGGCCTGCCGAATGTGACGAAGACGCTGCAGCGTTTCGGCCTCACACGTAAGCCGCTCGAAGTGCCGGCGATGGCACTCGGCGCTGTCGATGTGTCGCCACTCGAAGTGGCGCAGATCTACAGTGGACTTGCGAGCGGCGGGTTCCGCACGACCTTGCGCGCCGTGCGCGCGATCATCAGCGACGACGGCAAGCCGTTGCGCGCGTTCCCGCTCGAAGTGAATCAGGTGGCCGATGCGGATTCGGTCCATCAGCTCAATCGCATGCTCGAGCTCGTGATCGAACACGGCACCGGCAAGTCCGCGCGTGCCATCCTGCCGCCGAATCTCGTGGTCGCGGGCAAGTCGGGCACGTCTTCGGAATTGCGCGACAGCTGGTTCGCCGGCTTTTCAGGTTCACACGCCGCGGTCGTGTGGGTGGGGTACGACGACAATCGTCCGACGAACTTCACGGGGTCGTCGGGCGCGCTGCAGGTGTGGGCACGGCTGTTTGCCGGGCTCGATACCACGTCGCGCACCGCGCCGTTGCCGGAGTCGCTCGTCAGCGTGCCCATCGAGTTCGCCACCGGATTGCGGGCCGAGCCGACTTGCGGAGATGACGTCGTTACGGTTGCGGTTCCGGTTGGCGTGGAGTTGCCCTTCCGCGCTGGCTGCGAGGAGGGCGGAAACTCGCTCGTCGAAAAGGCGGGCGAGTGGCTGCGGGACATGATTCGGCACTGAGCGGGTGCGTGGCCTGGAAGCGCCGCAAATTCGCATCGGGTAAGCACCGCTGGCAAGGCAGCGGAACGGCACCCACAGAACGCGATCCTGTGGGGACGAGCCGTTCGCCCGTAGATCAAACCGGCGCCCCGCGATCCAGCGGCCCGGCTATCATCTCGCGCATGATGCTTCGACTTCTTTCGCTCGCCGCTCTCGCGACTCTGCTCGTCGGTTGCCGGTCGCTGTTCGGCCCGCCGGTGTACGCGCCTTCGTCCGGCCAACCCTCCCAGCAGCCGGGAACGCCGCAGCCCGAGCCGGGCACCCCGTCGCCTCAGCAACCCGTTCCGACGCCGCCGACCCCTCAGCAGCCCCCGAAGGAATTTCGCCTCGGACCTGCCTCGACAGCGCTCGTGAAGCAGGCGCGCACACAGTCAGTGAAAGGCGAGTATCCCGCGGCGGTCGCCACGCTCGAACGCGCTTTGCGCATCGAGCCCGATAACCCGCTCGTGTGGCTTGAGCTGGGACAGGTTCATCTCGCGTCACGCAACCCGACCCAAGCGGAGTCGATGGGCCGCAAGGCGATTGCGTTGGCGACAGGTAACCCCGCGGTTCAGTCGAGCGGCTGGCGCCTCGTGGGGGATGCGCTTCGGGCTCGGGGGCGGGATCTGGATGCGACGGAGGCATATCAGCGGGCGGGGAATGCGTCGCCGCGCTAGGGGTTGTTTTTTCTGTTAGCCGCCGGGCGATGGAGGGCTTCTGAGGTGCTGCTTTCAAGAAGCCCTCAATCGCCGGGCGGCTGAGAAGGCGCATCTTCAGCCGTCAAGACCCGCCCTTACGCCGGCCTCGTAACAGCCAGGCTGATCACCCCACCCACGATCAAAACCGCTCCAATCACTCGCTGCGGCGTCATCCGCTCCTTCAGCAGCCTCACGCCGAAGTAACTCCCCACCAGCGTCGCAAGCTCACGTGTCGGCGCCACATGTCCGATGGGCGCGATCTTCATCGCAAACAATACGAGGATGTACCCAAGCGGCCCCAGCACGCTCACCACGATCACCGACGTCCGGTATTCGCGGGCCTCGCGCATCAGCTCCTCGCGATTCCGCAGGGCCAGTGGCGTGAGCAGTACCGTGCGCAACAGATTGCCCGTGAAGTCGAGGATGAACGGCGAAATCATCAGTGCTTTCACGGCCCATCCGTCGTTGATCGTGTACCCCGCGATGAACACGCCGATGAGCAGCCCGAACGCGATGCCGGCGCGCGGTGCTTTGTGAGGCGCACTCGCCAGGCCTGAAACGAGCAGGATGCCGCCGACGATCAGCGCGACCCCGAGCACCGAAAGCGAGTTCGCCGGCTCATGCAGCAGCACCGTCGCAGCGAGGAATGAAAGCAACGGACCCGTGCCGCGCGCGATCGGATAGACCAGCGACAGATCCGAAACCCGATATCCCGCCTGCAGCAGCAGCGAATAGCCCATGTGCAGAACACCCGTCGCGAGCAGCGCGAGCCAATGCTGCGTCTCGAAGTGCTGCGGGTGGAAAATCAGGATCCAGATGACGATCGGCGCATACAGCACGATCGATCCGACTGAATACAACCACACCATGTGGCGGCAGTGCGCCGCGCGCTTGGCGTAGTAATTCCAGGTGGCATGCGTGAGCGCGGCGAGCAACACCGCCGCGAGGGCTAAGAGAGGCATGTGCCTCGATGGTCCTCGGTGAGGCCCGCTTTACGGGCCTGCGTGACGCGACTCCAGCTCAGCAACGACATTCGCGAGGGTGATTCCGCGGTTCTTCAACAACACGAGCAGATGATAGAGCAGATCCGCCGATTCCGAGATCACCTTATCGTCCGGCTCGGCAACGCCGGCGAGCGCCACCTCGAGCCCTTCTTCGCCCACCTTCTGCGCGATGCGCTTCGGCCCTTTGGCGAACAGCCGGGCCGTATAGCTGCCTTCGGGGTTTTCAGTCACCCGCTGCTCGATGACGCGCTCGAGCGTGCCGAGGAAGCCGAGCCGGCACGCAGCCGTAGCAGCCTCATTACCGAAACACGTCTTCGTGCCCACGTGACAGACGGGGCCGTTGGGCCGCACCGTCACCAGCAACGCATCCCGATCGCAATCCGTGCGGACCTCGACGAGGTCGAGCACGTGTCCGGAGGTCTCGCCCTTCATCCACAGCCGTTGCTTGCTTCGGCTATAGAACACGACACGGCGGCCTTCCAAGGTCGCAGCGAGCGCGTCGGCATTCATGTAGCCGACCATGAGCACTTCGCCCGTCTCGGCGTGTTGAACTACTGCGGGCAGCAGTCCGTCGCTCTTCGAAAAATCGAGCGTGTCGATGTTGCTCGCCACGATACGCTCGCCAGGGGCTTCGCTCACGGCCGCACCTCGATGCCCGCCGCGCGCAGTTCTTTCTTCAACTCGCGTACGACGATCGATCCAGAGTGGAAAACACTCGCAGCGAGCGCGGCATCCACACCGGCCTTCTGAAACACGTCTCGGAAATGTTCCGACGCACCGGCACCGCCGGATGCAACGAGCGGCACGGAGCACAGCTCGCGCGTGGCGCTGAGTTGATCGATGTCATAGCCGCGTTTCACGCCGTCGCTGCCCATGCAGTTGAGCACGATCTCGCCGGCACCCCGTTCCTGAACTTCGCGCACCCACTGCAACGTGTCGCGCCCTGAGCTGCGAGTCTTGCTGGGATCGCCGGTGAATTGGTACACGCGCCAGCCGTCTGGCGTGAGATGGCTGTCGATGCCGACGACCACGCACTGCGCGCCGAACCGCGCACTGAGCTGATCGATGAGCGGCGGATCGGCCAGGGCCGGTGAATTCACCGAGATCTTCTCCGCGCCGGCGTTGAGCACCGCCTCCGCTTCGGCCACCGAGCGAATACCGCCGGCCACGCAGAAGGGAATGTCGAGCCCGCGTGCCACCCGGCTGACCCATTCTCGATCCACCGAGCGGCCTTCGGGGCTCGCGGTGATGTCATAGAACACGATCTCATCCGCGCCCTCATCGCGATAGCGCGCGGCGAGATCGAGGATGTCGCCCACGACCACGTGGTCGCGGAAACGCACGCCTTTTACGACCTGGCCGTCGCGGACGTCGAGGCAGGGGATGATGCGTTTGGCAAGAATGGTCGCAGCTCCTCGGAAGTGATGCGTTGTTCGAGCAGCGCCTTGCCGCTCACCGCGGCGGCCATGCCGATGCGGTCGAGCGCGGCGAGATCGGCAGCGTCGCGGACGCCACCCGATGCCTGCCAGCGAATTTCGGGATATCGCTCGAGCGCGCGCGAATACAGGTCGCGGTTCGGGCCGGTGAGGGCGCCGTCGCGGTCGATGTCTGTGCAGAGCACGTGCTCGAGGCCGACGGACAGGAACGGCTTCAACGCGTCCCACAGTGTGACGCCAGTGCCTTCCGTCCAGCCGCGCGTGCGCACGAGCGGCTCGCCGTCTGCGTCGATTTTCACATCGAGCGCGAGGCAGATCCGGTCTGCGCCAAAGCGCTTGAACCAGCTGACGACTTCCGTGGGTCGCTCAACCGCGGCGCTGCCGATCACGACGCGCTCGACGCCGTGCGCTAGCACGTCTTCGATGACGTCGGCCGAGCGCATGCCGCCGCCGACTTGTATCTTCAGGGTGCCTTGCGCGGCGAGCGCCACGATGGTGTCGCGGTTGGCGAGCACGCCGTCCTTCGCGCCGTCCAGATCGACAACGTGCAGCCAGCTCGCGCCGAAGCCGCGATAGCGTTCGAACAGCTCGAGCGGTTCGTACTCGTACCGCGTTTCAGCGTCGAAATCGCCCTTGAAGAGGCGAACGCAGCGACCGTTGCGCAGATCAATTGCGGGAATCAGCAGCATCAGGTGAACCTGAGAAAGTTGGCGAGGATGCGCGAGCCAACGCTCGCCGAACGCTCCGGGTGAAACTGGGTGCCCCAGAAATTGTCACGACGAACGACGGCGGAGACTTGCGCGCCGTAGTCGGTGCGCGCGAGCGTGACATCGGACACCGGCGCCGCATAGCTGTGCACGAAGTAAACGTAGTCTGTGTCGGTGATGCCATCCATGAGCGGGTCATCGCGCAGGCTGACGAGGTTGTTCCAGCCCATGTGCGGCACAGGCCGGCCGGGCGCCGGTTTCAGGCGCCGCACGGAGTCTGGAATGATGCCGAGGCAGTCGACGCCGCCTTCTTCCGAATGCTTGAACAACAGTTGCATGCCGAGGCAGATCCCAAGCACCGGTTGTTTCAGCGTCGGCAGCACTTCGACGAGACCGGCTGCGTGCAGTCGTTTCATCGCGTCGCCGGCCGAGCCGACGCCGGGAAGGATCACGCGAGTCGCCGCGCGCACTTCGCTTGGGTTCGTCGTGACGGTTGCCGCGACATCGAGCCGCTCGAGCGCAAACTGCAGAGAGGCGAGATTCGCGCCGCCGCTGTCGATGATGACGGTGCTCGACGAGCCATTCTGGGCCGCGGTGCTCACAGCACGCCTTTCGTCGTCGGCAGATCCTCGCCTTCGCGGCGGAACGCCTGGCGAAGCGCACGGCCCACGCCTTTGAAGCACGCCTCGACCATGTGGTGCGAGTTCTCCCCCCTCACGCTCACCTGTATGGCTGCGCCCAGTGTGTCGGCGAGCGAGCGGAAGAAGTGCGGCACCAACTCCGTCGCCAGGCCACCGACCTGGTCGCGCCGGAACTGGCCCTCGAACGTGGCATACGCGCGCCCGGAGAGATCGATCGCCACCTGCGCCTGAGATTCATCCATCGCGAGCAGGAAGCCGTAGCGGCCGATGCCGGCCTTGTTGCCGAGCGCGCGGCGCAGACATTCGCCGAGCGCGAGCGCGCAGTCTTCGACGGTGTGGTGCTCGTCGATATGAAGATCGCCCTTGCAGGTGAGCTGCAGCGAGAAGCCGCCGTGCTTGGCAATCTGTTCGAGCATGTGATCGAAGAAACCGATGCCCGTGGACACCTGGATCGGATCGGTCGCATCGAGATCGACCGTCACGTCGATCTCCGTTTCCTTCGTCTTGCGCTGGGTGCGTGCGCGGCGTGCGGTGAGCTCGCGGACGATCGCGGGCCAGGTCTGCTCCGGCGTGCCGTCCCACTGTATCTTCAGGCCGCGAATGCCCAGGTTTTTCGCAAAGGTGAGATCGGTGTCGCGGTCGCCGATCATGGCGCTGCGGGTCGCGTCCATGCCGGTTTTGCGAACATATTCGTCCACGAGCAGTGTCTTCGGCTTGCGGCACTCGCAGGAGTCTTTCTGGAAATGCGGGCAGATGAACACCGCGTCGAACTCGATACCCTGCGAGCTGAAAGCGTCGATCATGAACTGGTGAGCGCCGTCGAAATCCGCCTGCGGAAAACTCGAGGTGCCGAGGCCGTCCTGATTGGTGATCATGACGATTCGGTAGCCGGCCTTGCGCAGCTGCGTGAGTGCGGCAAACACGCCCGGCATGAACTTCACTTTGGCGAGTGAGTCGACCTGCAGGTCAGGCGGCTCTTCAATGAGCGTGCCGTCGCGGTCGACGAACAGAATGGGCGTCACGCCGCTCATCGCAGTGACTCCAGCAGACGATCGTTCTGATCAGTGGTGCCGATACTGATGCGCAACGTGCGCGGCAGGCCGACCTGCGCGCGCACATCGCGAATGAGCAGGTTCGCCGCGCGCGATTTCCGGAGTGCGTCGTCCGGATCGGCGAACTCCATCAGGATGAAATTCGAGTCGCTCGGCCAAACGCGCTTCACGCCTGATAGCTTTCCGAGCGCCTCGAACATGCGCTTGCGTTCCGCGCGCAGCGTATCGATGCGAGAGTGCATGACCGCCAGTTGCGGCGCTTCGAGCAACTTCAAAACGGCCTCGATGGTCATCTGCGTGATCGCGTAAGGCGGAATCACCTTGCGCGCGAGCGCAATGATTTCCGGGTTGGCGATGAGCGTTCCACATCTTGCGCCAGCCAGTCCGTGCGACTTCGACAGCGTACGCAGGACGGCGAGCTGCGGAAGCGTGGCAACGTGCTTGACGAGGCTCTCGGCTTTCGAGAACTCCACGTAGGCTTCGTCGACCACCAGCAGTGCGCGCCCTTCGAGCCGGGCTGCGATGCGAAGCATGACCTCCGCGGGAATGTCGTTGCCCGTCGGATTGTTCGGCGAGCACAGGAACACCAGTTTTACGTTCGGTGTGCACTGGCGCAGCACTTCGTCTTCGTCGAGTGCGAAGCCTTCGTTCACGCGAAGCGGAACGTTGATGACGTCCGCGCCTTGAATTCGCGCTGCCACGGCGTACATGCCGAACGTCGGAGGGCACACGATGACAGCGTCCTGACCCGCGCGGCAGAAGCAGCGGCACAGCACGTCGATGGCTTCATCGCTGCCTCGACCCACGAGCACTTGATCCCGGGAGGCTCCGTATAGAGTTGCGAGTCTCGCAACGAGCTCGCGCGGTTGCGGTTCGGGATAGCGATTCAGGCCTGCGTCGGTTTCATCGCCGACAGCACGCCATGGCAGTTCGTTTGCGTGCAGGCGCTCGAGATGCGGCTCCCAGGAAGCATGTTCGTAGGCCTTCAGCGCAACGATGTCCGGACGCGCAATCTCGCTGATCCAGCTCATCGCGCGCCTCCTGCGAGCAGCGCGAGTCGGCGGGTTACCGCATTGGCGTGCGCGTCGAGTCCTTCGAGATCGGCGAGTGTCACGGCGGTAGGTCCGAGCGCGCGGAGGCCGTCCGGTGTGCATTCCTGCACCGTCATGCGCTTCACGAAATCCAACACGGAAAGTCCGCTGTATGCGCGCGCGTAACCGTAAGTTGGCAATACGTGATTGGTGCCGGAGCAGTAATCGCCCATCGGTTCAGGCGTCCACTGACCGAGGAACACCGACCCCGCGTTCTGAATCAGCGGCAGCCAGCGGCGCGGTTCACGCACTTGAAGAATGAGATGCTCGGGCGCGTAGTCGTTCGAGACGGCGAGGGCGGTTTCCAGGTCGGCGACGACAATGACCCGGCTGCTCGCCACCGATTTCTCGAGAATCTGAGAGCGCGACAACTCGCGGGTTTGCTCCGCGACCGCGTTCACCGTGGCTTGCGCAAGCGCGCGCGATGTCGTGACGAGAATGGCTTGTGCCTGCGTATCGTGCTCGGCTTGAGCGAGCAGGTCTGCCGCCACGAGGTCTGGCAACGCTGCGTCGTCTGCGATGACGAGCACTTCAGAAGGGCCTGCGGGCAAATCGAATGCCGCGCCATGAGGGTCGGAGGCGACGAGTTGCTTCGCCGCCGTCACCCACGCGTTGCCCGGTCCAAAGATCTTATCGACCTTCGGGATGCTCTTCGTGCCATACGCCAGCGCCGCGATGGACTGTGCGCCTCCGACCTTGAATACAGTGTCGATGCCACACAGTTCCGCAGCGACGAGGACCGCTGGGTTTGCGCCCCCCTCTGGAGCCGGCGGTGTGCACAGCACCCTGCGCGGACAACCGACCAACTGCGCTGGAACGGCGAGCATGATCACAGCCGAGGGCAAGGGCGCCGAGCCGGCCGGCACATAAAGCCCCACGGCCGGGACCGGTCGAATCAGCCGTTCGCAGCGAACTCCCGGCATCGTTTCGAGCGACAGAGCGCCGGGGATCTGCGCCTCGTGAAACGTGCGCACGTTGTCGATTGCGCGCTGAATCGCGGCAGTCTGCGACGGCGTGAGTTTCTTGCGGGCGGCTGCGAATTCCTCGCGGCTGACCGCGAGCTCGCGCAGCTCGACGCGATCGAATTTGCGTGTGTAGGCGAACAACGCTTCGTCGCCGTCGCGCCGAACGGTGTCGATGATTTCGCGCGCACTGTTCAGCACGTCCTGGCGCAGGTCCTGCGCAGGGCGGGCGAGGGCGGCACGCTGGCCGGCCGCGTCGAGCCGGTTCCAGTCGATGATCTGCATCCCGTTCGGGGCGGGCGTGGTGAGGTTGGGCATGGAAGGCGCGCTCAGGCCAGCATCTTCTCGACCGGCAATACGAGCAGCGCACTCGCGCCCGCTTTTTTCAGGCTTTCGAGCGTTTCCCAGAACACGTTCTCGCGGCACACCGCGTGAATCGCCACTTTGTCTTCGGAGCCTTCGAGCGGAATGATGGTGGGATATTCGCTGCCCGGCAGCAGCCGACGGATCTCCGCCAACGCCGAGCGCGGCGCATGGAGCATGATGTACTTGCTCTCGCGAACCTGCTGCACACCATCGATGCGCATGAGCAGCCGCTCGACCCATTCATTTTTCGAAGGCGACAGCTCGAGCGGTGTGCGGATGATGGCGGCGTGGCTCTCCATCACCGTCTCGACTTCCTTCAAGTGATTGGCTTGCAGAGTGGAGCCGGTGGAGACCAGATCGCAGATCAGATCTGCTCGGCCGAGCCGCGGGGCAATTTCGACAGCGCCGCTCAGCGTGACGATGTCGGCTTTCACGTCACGCTCCCGCAGATAATTGGCGAGCGTGAAGGGATACGTGGTCGCGATGCGCCGGCCGCGCAGCGAGGCAGCGCCTTCGTACGTGAAGCCATCCGGCACAGCGAGCGATAAGCGGCAGCGCCCGAAGTCCAGCGTACGCAGCTGCAGGAAACGCGCCTTCTGGCCCTGCGCAACCAGCTCCAGCCGCTTCTCCTCGAGCACGTTGAGCCCGACGAGGCCGAGGTCGCAGACGTCTTCCTGCACCAGGTCCGGAATGTCGTCGTCGCGAACGAACAGCACGTCGAGCGGCATGTTCTCGCCGTAGGCCATGAGCTGGTCTTTGCCGCGCGAGATCTTCAGGCCGCAGCGGGACAGCAGGTCCAGCGACGGATCGGTGAGCCGGCCGGACTTCTGCACGGCGAGCTTGAGACGGGTGTCATCCATGGCGGGTAGCCTCAGGTTTGCGGGTGGCTTCGCCATTTCGTTTCGTGTCTCTGTCTATGCGCTCGGAGGCGAGCTGATAACCGCCGTTGCCCGCCGCCACGAATCGGGCGACACGCCCAATGGTGGTGACGCTGACGCCGGTGAGGCGGTGAATCTCCCGGTAGGGCAGGCCTTTCTGCACGTATTCGACGACAGCCCAGCGGTCCGCCATGGCCTGCAGCTCGGCAGGCGTGCACAGATCCTTGAAGAACGCGCGGCATTCCTCGGGCGTGCGCAGCGCGGCGACCGCCGTGAAGAGCTTCTTTTCGGCCTGGAGTTCCTGGCGCGGGGTGACGTTGCGATGGAGTTTCATGCTCGCCGTGGGGCAATGATTGGGGCACTGACCAATGTACTAACGCGTTAGCACACTAGCACGTTGGATGGGGAGGCGGCCAGGGGATGCAGTGTGCGGAGTTGGATTGTCGGGCTTTCGATCGCGGTGTGGCTGGGACTTACGGAACGGAGGCGGAGGGGGAGGCCCTCAATCGCACGGCGGCTCAGAGCGGATAGCGAAGTGCTTTTCACCGGGCCTCTTAGCCGCCCGGCGATTGAGGGCTTCTGATCTGTGGCCGTGCGCCTTTGCCGCTGTGCTTATGCTTCTTACCACATGCGTCCAAAAGGCGGTCATCCCCCCAGCCACCCACTCTCAGTCCCTCCGACCCAAGCGGTCGCAGTTCACCGTACATACCCAAAAGTGATCGCATCAGACCCAAACCATTGACGCGTCGCCGGCCGCGACCCTAGACTTCGCGTCACTCATCGAGACCCGGCTGAGGGAAAGGCCCTTTGAAGCCGGGGGCAACCGCCAGACTTAACCCGTCTGGACAAGGTGCCAACTCCTGCGGTCCCCGCCCACAAGGCGAGAATCGGCAGATGAGCAGGTTGTGTAGCCTCCGCGCTTTCGGGCGTGGTTGATGGACACATCCATCCCGCCTCAACCGCGGGTGCTCTGCGAGTCATCACGATGAGCCTTTGTGGCCATGACTGCGGAGCATCCGACGATGAACGCCTCGCTCAAATCTGTTCCCGCCGAATCTGTTGTCCGGACTGGTCGGGCTGTCGCAGCCCGTGCGGTCGATCCCGTGCTCGCTCGCGGTCCTGCCGCGGACGACGCGATCGGTCAGGAAGGCGTGTTCGAGATGCCGGGCGAGATGGCGCTTCACTACGGTGGCCGCCTTTCCAATGTGCACGTCGCATGGCGACTGGTCGGCCCGGCGCACGCGCCGGTGGTGTGCGCGCTCGGCGGCATCTCCGCGAATCGATATGTGTGCACGACCGAAGATCCGCGCCACAGCTGGTGGGGTCAAATCGTCGGGGCCCGCTGTGCGCTCGATGCCGACCGCTTCCGCGTCCTGAGCTTTGATTTCCTCGGCGGCAGCGGCGACACCACCGGTCCCGCTCGTGCGGAAGAAGACCGCCAAGACGGCGACGTCGCGCCATTCCCGAGCATTTCCACTTACGACCAGGCGGCCGTGCTGGCGGCGCTGCTCGATCACCTCGGTTTCAAGTCGATTCGCGCGATCGCGGGTGGCTCGTACGGCGGCATGGTCGCCCTCGCATTCGGCGAGCGTTATCCGGAGCGTGTTTCGCAGCTGCTCGTGATTGGCGCATCGGATCGAGCTCATCCGCTGTCGACGGCCTGGCGCAGCGTTCAGCGCCACATCGTCAAGTTCGCCGCGGATTGCGGCAAGGCGAAGGACGGCCTGCAACTCGCGCGCGCGCTTGCCATGTCCACGTATCGCAGCAGCGAAGAGTTTGCCGCGCGCTTCAGCGGCGTCGCTTCGCAAGGCGATGACGGCTTCAAATTCCCGGTCGAGGATTATCTCTTCGCCCGCGGTGCCGAGTACGCCGCGCGCTACAAACCCGAATCTTTTCTCTGTCTGAGCGAGTCCATCGACCTGCATCGAGTCGACGCGTCGCGCATCTTCGTGCCGACCGCCGCGGTCGCCATTCGCGAAGACCAGCTCGTGCCGCTCGCGGATGTACGCACGATGGTGGCGCGGTTGCCCGCCGGTCGCCTGCACGAGATCTCATCGATTTACGGTCACGATGCCTTCCTGAAGGAGTCTGAACAGTTGCGTCCCATTTTCCACGCTGCCCTCGGTCACCCGGCCCCCGGAAGTGCGTCATGAGCAGCGGTCATTTGCAAGACGAGTCGAAAGACAAGAACGAGTTGCACCAGCGCACGCAGGTTGTGCGGTCCGGCCTCGAGTGCGATGAAACCGGCGCGGTCGTTCCGCCGATTCATCTCACTTCCACGTTCGCCTTCCGCGGCTTCGGCGAGAAGCGTGCGTACGACTACACGCGTTCGGGCAATCCCACGCGCGATCTGCTGGCGACTGCATTGGCAGAGCTGGAAGAGGGCGCGGGCGCTGTAGTGACGTCGACGGGCATGTCGGCCATCACGCTGGTGGGTTACCTGATCCCGGCCGGTGGTCGCATCATCGCGCCCCACGATTGTTACGGCGGAACCTATCGCCTGTTCAACGCCTGGAACGTGCGCGGCGAGCGCAAGGTCGAGTTCGTCAACTTCAATGACGAAGCGGCCGTGCGGGAAGCGCTCGCGACGCCTTGCGCGTTGCTGTGGATCGAGACTCCAAGCAATCCGCTGCTGCGGATCAGTGACGTGGAGAAGCTTTGCACGTTGGGTCATGCGGCCGGCGCGCTGGTGTGCGTCGACAACACTTTCCTGTCGCCGGCGTGGCAGCAGCCGTTGAAGCTCGGTGCCGACCTCGTTCTGCACTCCACGACGAAGTACCTCAATGGTCACAGCGATGTGGTCGGCGGTGCTGTGGTCGCCAAAGACAAGGCACTTCACGATCAGCTCATCTGGTGGGCCAATTGTCTTGGTCTCACCGGCGCACCGTTCGATAGCTTCCTCACCCTGCGAGGTCTGCGCACGCTCCATGTGCGCCTCGACGCGCATGGTCGTAATGCGCTGGGTCTTGCTCAGTGGCTGCAGACGCAGCCTGCTGTAAAGAAAGTGTATTACCCGGGGTTGCCGACTCATCCCGGACACGACATCGCGCGCCGCCAGCAAAGCGGATTCGGCGCGATCGTGACGCTCGAGATTGCCGGCGGTCATGATGGCGTTCGCGCCTTCGTTGACGGGCTGCAGTGTTTCTCGCTCGCCGAGTCGCTAGGTGGTGTGGAGAGCCTCGTCGCGCATCCCGCGACGATGACGCATGCGGCGATGGATCCGGTGGCTCGTCAGCAGGCCGGGTTGTGCGATGGGCTGTTGCGGTTGTCTGTGGGTATTGAGGCGCTCGAGGATCTGCAGGCGGATTTGGCTGCGGCGCTCAAGCGGACGGAAGCGGTTCTGCCGAAGCAGTCTCGCGAGGCGACGGCGACCGCCGCCTGATTCCAGAACGGCGAGGCGGCCTGGGCTCACTCAGGCTGCCTCGACCGTTGCGTGGCCCGCCCGCGCCCGCGCGGGCGCTTGGCAAGCGCGCGTGGACGCAGCCGGTCATCGTGAAGTAAACGATCAGGCGCGCCACGCATGGCATTGCGTATCCGAGCTCTGCGCGCCAAGAAGTAATTCCTTCATCGATCGTACACAGTCGGCTTGTAGGGTCGCGGGCGTCATCACTCGCACGACACGGAGTCGCTATGTCCAACAAGGTATTCTTGTCCGGCGCCACACTGGGATTGCTCGGCTTCCTCGGCACCGCGCACGCTGTCACCAACAGCGATCTCGCTTTCCACTACGCGCCTGTGCACTATCAGGACACGGACTCGAGCGATTATCCGTCGGACTACATCACCGCGTTCGACTACGACTCCGACCGTGTTTCGACGAACAACTGGGATAACCGCAGCGGCGGCCTGTGGCCCGCGACCGCGTACTATTCGGTGGTCGAGAGCTGCTCGCACTGGTTCATCACGTACTCGTTCTATCATCCGCGGGACTGGTCCGACACGATCTTCGACCAGGAACACGAGAACGATCTCGAAGGCCTGCTGATTGCCGTGCGAAAGAATGGCTCCACGTATGGCGCGCTCGAAGGCATGATCACCGTGTTCCACACGGATTTCTTCTCGTTCACCCCGGCCGGCAGCCCGTTCACGAATGGGCATGAGACGATCGACGGTACCGTGTCGTTCGAGACGGCTGACGGTGTGAGCCGTCCGAAGACCGTGCAGGAAGCGAAGGGACACGGGCTGAAGGCGTGGCCCTATGCGTCCGACTTCAACGGAGCTTCGAATCAGGACGGCATCATCTATTACCCGACGCAGGGCGCGGCGGAATACCCGTCTTCGGGTAATGATCGCAATGTTCCCTATCGCCTCGTCGACCTCAACACGACGAACGGCATGTGGTCCGCCGCGATGAACGATGCGGCGTCGGGCGGACAGACGTTCGCGTCCTGGGGAACGTTTCGCGGTGACACGAGTGGCGACTGCGGTTCGGGACTGAAGTCCTGCAGCACCAACTCGGCGAATACGCCGTGGGGATGGGACGACGGCAATGATGGCGCGAGCTATCGCGGCGAATTCGCGATGGATCCGGCGCATCTGGTGTCGTGGTACTTCGGCGGGCTGGGCAACTTCAGCCAGCAGTACGTCAGCAATCCGTTTCTCACCGGGTTGCGTGCAGCGGGATACAACTCGGCGCATGTCCCGGCGGGGTTTCCGACGCAGCTGAGCCTGGACGCGCTCTATGGGAAGTTGGTGACGTCCTGCAGTAACTGATGCTCGCCGCCGCTACTCCGTCACGACGGGAGTGGCGGCGGCCCCTCCATCACGATCGGTACAGTGTTTTTTTGATCGGCTGGCGTGCCCGAGTCGCGCGGCATTGGGTCGTCGCCAGTACGCACAATTGGTACGACTTCACGGTCACGTCGAGCTCATTCGAGCGCCGGTTCGCAGGCCGGCTCGAAACCGGTACGCACGGAGTCAGCGATCCGGAGATGGGCACGCCGGTTGGCACCTGAACGCGCACAGTTCGCGGCGGCATTTCGCCGCCTGCGCGCCGTCCTCACAGTGACCTTGGCTTAACTCTTCAGCAACTCCGACACCACCGCATCGCCGACTTCACGCGTGGTGAAGTGCTTTGCGTTGAGCGACGCAATGTCGGCAGTCCGCGCGCCAGCTTCCATCGCACGAATCGCCGCGTTCTCGAGCGCATCCGCGGCCATGGCGAGATCCAGCGAATGCCTCAGCAGCATCGCCACGCTGAAAATCGTGCCGTACGGGTTTGCGATGCCTTTGCCCGCGATGTCGGGGGCCGAGCCGTGAATGGGCTCGTACAGCCCGCGCTTCGTATCGCCGAGCGACGCCGAAGGCAGCATGCCCAGCGAGCTTGCGAGCATCGACGCTTCGTCCGTGAGGATGTCGCCGAACATGTTTTCGGTGACGAGCACGTCGAAGTCGCGCGGGCGACGAATCAGGTGCATCGCCGCCGCATCCACGAGCACGTGCTCGAGCTGCACTTCCGGAAATTCGGCCGCCATCACGCGGGCCACTACTTCGCGCCACAGGCGCGAGGTCTCGAGCACGTTCGACTTGTCGATCGACGTCACTTTCTTGCGCCGCTGCCGCGCGAGTCGTCCGGCGACGCGCGTGACGCGCTCGACTTCGGCAACGCTATACGAGCAAACGTCTTCAGCGGTCGTCGCCGTGCGGCGCTTCTCGCCGAAATAGATGCCGCCGGTGAGCTCGCGGATGAACACGAGGTCCACGCCTTCGAGCACTTCGGGCTTGATCGTCGAGGAATCGATGAGCGCCTTCAGCACCTTCACCGGGCGCAGGTTGGCGTAGACACCCAGCTGCTTGCGCAGCTCGAGCAAACCGCTTTCGGGGCGCAGCTTCGCGCTCGGCGCGGACCACTTCGGCCCGCCGATCGCGCCCAGCAGCACCGCGTCCGAATCCAGGCACGCGTTGAGCGTGGCTTTCGGCAGCGGGTCGTTGTGCTTGTCGATGGCGATGCCGCCGAAATCCGCTTCGGTCAGCTCGAAGCTGTGATCGAACTTCTCGCCGATCGCCTTCAGGCAACGCACGCCTTCCGCCACCACTTCCGGGCCGATGCCGTCGCCGCCGAGTACCGTGATCCGTGCCTTCATGCTGCGACTCGCTTGGCTTCATACGCGGAAATCTGTTCGTCCTGGCTCAGCAGGAAGCCGAGCTCATCGACGCCGTTCATCAGGCAATACTTCGCAAACGGCTCGAGCGGAAATGCATAGCTCTTGCCATTCGGCATCGAGAGCGTGGTCGTCGCTAGATCGATGGTGACATCCGCACCAGGATTCGCGAGCAGCCACTGCGCCGTCGGCTCATCGACGAGCACCGGCACGAGCCCGTTCTTCAGCGAGTTGTTGCGGAAGATATCCGCGAACTCGGTGCTCACGACGGCTTTGAAGCCGTAGTCGGTGAGCGCCCACGGCGCGTGCTCGCGCGAAGACCCGCAGCCAAAGTTGTTACCCGCCACGAGAATCTGGCAGCCCTGCGCTTCGGGCTTGTTGAGCACGAAATCAGGCCGCGGATTGCCGTCGGCGTCGTAACGCCACTCGGAAAACAGATTCTTGCCGAATCCCTCGCGCGTCGTCGCGCGCAGAAAACGCGCCGGAATAATCTGATCCGTATCGATGTTCGTCAGCGGCAATACAACCGTACGCGAACGAATAGTCTTGATGGGTTCCATACACAAACCTAAAAGTGATTCTGACCCGCAAAAGGCGCATCAGGAGTACAGCCGTGATCCAGAGGATCCTGTCGGGGATGTCCGAATGCAGGGATGCATTCGGCCAAGGCTCCGATGGACCGGTCTTACGGCCGGTCCCCGACAGGATCCTCTGGATCGCGGCTGTACTCCCGCGAAGGCCCCGCCGGTCAGAATCACATAGTGTCTCAGCTCAACAACTCGCGCGGATCCGTCACTCGCCCACGCACAGCCGATGCCGCGGCAGTCAGCGGGCTCGCCAGCAAAGTCCGCGCGCCCACACCTTGTCGGCCCTCAAAGTTACGGTTGCTCGTGCTGACCGAATACTGCCCCGTACCGACGAGGTCGCCATTCATCCCAAGGCACATAGAGCACCCACTCTCCCGCCACTCCGCCCCCGCATCTTTGAACACGCGGTCGAGACCTTCAGCCTCCGCAGCCTTCTTCACCTGCTGCGAGCCCGGCACGACGAGCATCTGCACGCCGTTGGCCACCTTGCGGCCTTTCATCACGCCAGCCGCATCTCGCAAATCCGACAAGCGCGCGTTCGTGCAACTGCCAACGAACACGACGTTCACCGGCTTGTCCCGAATCGCTGTCCCGGCTTCGAAACCCATATAAGCAAGCGACTTATCGAACGCCGCATCGCCATTGCGCGTCGGCACCGACCCTGTTACCGAAATCACCATGCCCGGGTTCGTGCCGTAGGTGATCATCGGTTCGAGCGTCGAGGCGTCGATGTCGATCTCGTGGTCGAACTTCGCGCCCTCATCCGAAGGAAGCTGCTTCCAGCGAGCCACGGCCGCGTCCCATGCCGCGCCCTTCGGCGCGCGGGCGGTGTTCTTCAGATAAGCGTAAGTCGTTTCGTCCGGCGCGATCATGCCCGCGCGAGCGCCGGCTTCGATCGACATGTTGCAAACAGTCATGCGCTCATCCATGTCGAGCGCACGAATCGCTTCGCCGCGGAACTCCAGCACATAACCCGTACCGCCGCCGACACCGAGCTTGCCGATGATCGCGAGGATCAGGTCCTTCGCAGTCACGCCCGGCTGCAGCTTGCCGTTGGCGTTGATCGCGAGCGTCTTCGGCTTGCTCTGGAGCAGGCACTGAGTCGCGAATACATGGCCCACTTCCGTGGAGCCGATGCCGAAGGCGAGGGCACCGAACGCGCCATGCGTGCTCGTGTGGCTGTCGCCGCAAACGATCGTCTTGCCTGGTTGCGTGGCGCCGAGCTCCGGTCCGATCACGTGCACGATGCCGCGCAGATCGCTCTGCAGACCGAGCAGCTCCACGCCGAATTCCGCGCAGTTCCGTTCGAGCTGACGGATCTGCTTCGCGGCGGACTCGATGGTGATCGGCGCGCCGCCGAACACCTGCTCGGTGCGCGTGGGCGTCGAGTGATCCATCGTGGCGAGCGTGAGATCCGGACGTCGCACTTTCAGGCCGCGCTCGCGGAGCACGGTGAACGCCTGTGGCGAGGTCACCTCGTGGATGAGGTGCAGGTCGATGAACAGGACGGCGGGCGTATCGGGCGTCTGGGGAGCAACGATGTGTTGCTCCCAGACCTTTTCGAACATCGTCTTCGGTGCGCTCATGGTCTCGCTTGTTCGAGGGGAAAACCCTGAAGGTTTCCCCCTGCTCAGTTAGATAGCAGCCGCGACTCGCGGGGCCGACATGTCCACCGGATCGAGCCAGCCCCACTTGTCCTGCGTCTTGCCGGAGAAGAGGCCAAAGAACGCGGCCTGCAGCGACTCGGTGATGGGGCCGCGTTTGCCGGTTCCAACGGGCAGGCGATCCACCGAGCGGATCGGTGTGATCTCGGCCGCCGTGCCGGTCATGAAGATCTCGTCCGCGATGTAGAGCATCTCGCGCGGAATCGACGATTCCTTCACTTCGATGCCGCGCTCGCGCGCGAGTCGGATCACGCAATCGCGCGTGATGCCGGCCAGCGCAGAGTGCGCAAGGCCCGGCGTGAGCAGCACGCCATCTTTGACGAGGAACAGGTTCTCGCCGGCGCCTTCGCTCACCGTGCCGTCCGCCGAAAGGCCGATGCCTTCCGCGAAACCGAGACGACGCGCTTCGCCACCGATGAGCTGGCTCGACAGATAGTTGCCCGCCGCCTTCGCCATCGCAGGAATCGTGTTGGGCGCCACGCGCTGCCAGGACGAGACGCACGCGTCCACCCCCTGTTCTTCGCTATCGGCGCCGAGGTATTTGCCCCATTCCCACGCGGCAATGGCCACTTCCACCGGCGGCTCGTTCTTCGGGGACACGCCAATCTCGCCGTAACCTTTGAAAACGACCGGGCGGATATACGCGCCGCGTACGAGGCCGTTCGCCGACACGACCTGGCGACAGGCTTCGCTGATCTGCTCCGGCGTGAACGGAATGCCGATGCGGTAGATCTTCGCGGAGTCGAACAGGCGCCTCGTGTGGTCGCGGAGACGGAAGATGGCGACGCCGCTCTTCGTCTCATACGCGCGCACGCCTTCGAATACGGACGAACCGTAATGCAGGGCATGGGACAGCACGTGCACCGTGGCTTTTTCCCAGGGGACGAGTTTGCCGTTGAACCAGATGAACGGTGTAGCGGGAATGGGCATGGGGAGCAGACTCCTAAAATGTCGTACCTACGCGATCAAACGGCGGCCTGAGCAATGCGGGCCACGCCGGTGCGCTCGTCACGCGCGCGAACGCTGGTCCTGATCGCAAGCTCGATCCGGTTGATCACTTCGAGGAATGCCTTGGAGCTCGACTCAACGATGTTGGTGCTGACGCTCGAGCCCCGGTATGTGCGCTGATTGTACTCGACGTAGACGATGGCCTCGCCCTGGGCGTCCTCGCCTTCGGTGACGCCGCGCACTTCAAATTTGCGCAGGGCCACGGTGATGCCCGTCGCGGCCTCGAGAGCCTTGAAGGCAGCATCCACGGGGCCGTCACCTGTCACGGTGCGCTCGACGGTTCGGCCGTCGGAGTGAGTCAGGCGCACCGTGGCTTCGGCAGCGGGCTTCTCACTGTCCGTCACCGTCTTAAGGCCGGCGAGCGTCCACGGGCCGCTGGCCGAGCCTTCGGCGCGCAGCACGAGCGCTTCGATGTCGCCGTCGAACAGTTCCTTTTTCTTGTCCGCGAGCGCCTTGAACTCTTCGAACACGCGGTTGAACTCGATCTCATCGAGCTCGAAACCCAGCTGCTTCACGCGATCGCGGAAGGCATGACGGCCGCTGTGCTTGCCCAGCACGAGCGTCGTGCGTGCAAGCCCAACATCCTCCGGCCGCATGATTTCGTAGGTCGAGGCGTGCTTCAGCATGCCGTGCTGATGAATGCCGCTCTCGTGCGCAAATGCGTTTTCACCGACGACCGCTTTGTTTCGCGGCACCGGCATACCGGTGATGTTCGAGACGAGCCGCGAAGTCGGGTAGAGGCGGGTGGTCTGGATGTTCGTGCGCACGTTGAAGAACGCGTCGCGCGTCCGCATGGCCATCACCACTTCTTCGAGCGAGCAGTTGCCCGCGCGCTCGCCGATGCCGTTGATCGTGCATTCGATCTGGCGTGCGCCGGCGACGACGGCTGTGAGGCTGTTCGCCACCGCCATGCCGAGGTCGTCGTGACAGTGCACAGACAGGCGCGCGCGCTCGATGCCGCGCACGTTCTTGCGCAGGTAGCGGAACAGCTCCGCAAACTCATCGGGCACCGTGTATCCGACGGTGTCTGGAATATTCACGGTCGTCGCGCCGGCGTCGATGGCCGCCTCGACCACCTGCGCAAGGAACTCGAGCTCGGTGCGCGACGCGTCTTCGGGCGAAAACTCCACGTCTTCGCAATAACTGCGCGCGATCTTCACGCCTTCGACGGCCGTCTTGATGATCTGCTCTTCCGCCATGTTGAGCTTGTACTGGCGGTGGATCGCGCTCGTGGCGAGGAACACATGGATGCGGTGTTTCGGCGCATCCTTCAGGGCCTTCGCGGCGAGCTCGATATCGTCCTTGTTGCAGCGGGCGAGGCCGCACACGATGGCGCCTTCCACCTCGCGGGCCACGGCGTTCACGCTTTCCCAGTCACCGCGGGACGCTGCGGGAAAGCCGGCTTCGATGACATCGACGCCCAGCTCGGCGAGCGCGCGCGCGACACGAAGCTTTTCCGGGCGCGTCATGCTGCAGCCGGGGGCCTGCTCGCCATCGCGCAGCGTCGTGTCGAAGATCAACACCTGATCTGGATTGGGAGCCATGTGTGTCGTTCCTGTAGTCACTGAGGTGTCATGCCCGTGATGTTCGAATCTAGGGGACGCTCGCCAAATTCCATGTCGGCCAGGGGCCCGGTGAGTTGTGTCGCCGGACCGCCGCCGGCCAGCATCTCACCATGCAGGGTCTTGAGAAGCAGGGAGGAAGTGATGTTGCCGCCCGACAGCACGACGCCCACACGCTGACGCTCGAGGCGACGGTGCAAGCGCAGGGCACCCGCCAGCGCGGCCGCGCCGGCGCCTTCGGCGAGCTGATGCAGGGTCTCCGCGAGGCAGCGAATGGCGCCGGCGATTTCCGCCTCGCTCACTTCGATCACGTCGTCGAGCACTTCGCGCAGGATCTGCACGGTGTCCGCCGAAGGGACGCGTGTGGCCAGCCCGTCCGCGATGGTTTCACCGACCGGGAATTCATTCATTTCGCCGGTGCGCCAGGCGCGTGCGAGGGCAGGGGCGGCAGCCGACTGCACACCAATAATCCGCGTATGCGGTGACAGAGCCTTGAATACGAGTCCCATTCCCGCAGCGAGACTGCCGCCGCCGACGGGGACGAACACGGTGTCGAACGGTTGCGATGCCTGATCCAGCATCTCGAGCGCGACCGTCGCGTAGCCGGCGATGAGCCGCGGCTCGCGTGAAGGATGAACCGCGATGGCGCCCGTGCGCGTCGCGAACGCTTGCGCCGCTTCCCATGCGGCATCGAAATCGTGGCCGGCGATACAGACACGCGCGCCAAGCGCGGCAATCGCCATGTTCTTGTCCGGGTTGTTGCCTGAAGGCACGAATACCGTGCACGCCACGCGATGCCTGTGCGCGGCGGAAGCCAATGACTGGCCATGATTGCCGCGCGTGGCCGTAACCAGGCCGCGAGCGCGTTCTTCAGCAGACAGCGATGCGAGGTAATTGAGTCCGCCGCGCAGCTTGAAAGAGCCCAGCGGCACGGCGTTCTCGAGCTTGACGTGCACTTCGGCGCCGACGCGTCGTGACAGCAGCGGATGCGTCACGAGCGGCGTCGGCGTCAAAGAGCGGGCCAGCAGCTTGCGTGCAGCGACGATGTCGTCGAAGTGCACATCGCCGAGCCGACGATCCATCGTCGGGGTGGAGCTCCACGCTTGATCGGCGATGTCCAAGGGCTGGCTCCAGGGGTGCGGGCGTTCAGGCCCGTTTATCGTTCAACCAGGGCATGCGAGCGCGCAGCTCGGCGCCGACCTTCTCGATCGGGTGCTCCAGGTCCTGCTTCAGCAGCTTGTTGTACTTGGGCTTGCCGTCCTTGTTCTCCTCGATCCAGACCCGGGCGAACTTGCCCTTCTGGATGTCCTTGAGGATCTTGCCCATCTCTTTCTTCGTCTTGTCGTTCACCACGCGCGGGCCGCTGATGAGGTCGCCCCACTTGGCCGTCTCGCTGATGAACTCGTGCATCTTGGTGATGCCGCCTTCGTGCAGCAGGTCGACGATGAGCTTCAGCTCATGCAGACATTCGTAATACGCGACTTCGGGCTGGTAGCCGGCTTCCACCAGCGTCTCGAAACCTTTCACCACGAGCTCCGTGGCGCCACCGCACAGCACGGCCTGTTCGCCGAACAGATCTGTCTCGGTCTCTTCAGCGAAGGTCGTGTCGAGCACGCCGCCGCGCGTGCCGCCGATGCCGTGGGCATAGCTCAGCGCTTTTGCGTGTGCCTTGCCCGTTGCATCCTGCGCAACCGCGATGAGGCACGGCACGCCGCGACCTTCCTGATACTGACGACGCACGAGTCCGCCCGGACCTTTCGGCGCGATCAGCACCACATCGAGATCCTTGCGCGGCTTGATCTGCTTGAAGTGAATGTTGAAGCCGTGCGCGAACAGCAGCACCGCATTCTTCTTCAGGCTCTTCTCGATCTCGCCGTACAGCGTTTCCTGCGCAAGATCGGGCACCAGCAGCGCGACGAGATCGGCATCCTTCGTCGCATCGACGGGCGTGGCCACGGCCAGTCCGTCCTTCTTCGCCTTCTTCCAGCTCGCGCCGCTCTTGCGAACCCCGACGACCACGTCGAAGCCGCTGTCCTTCAGGTTCAACGCATGCGCGCGTCCCTGGCTGCCGTAGCCGAGAATGGCGATGCGTGCGCCCTTCAGTGCTTTCTTGTCGACGTCTTTCTGGCCGTAAAGCTTCATCCACCTGCTCCCCGTTCGAAGTATTCGAACCTCTAGATAACGTTCAATCTGTGCCCGGCCGATGACGTCGTCACCGGCTGTCGGGGCACTGCCTCACCAAGCGTGTTCGCTTAGCGAAGCGCATAAAAAACCCCGCAGCGGCGCTGGGCCGGTGCGGGGTTTCGTGTTCTGTCTCGCTTACCTGTAAGTCAGGCCTGAGCGAGTGCCCCGCACTTGCTGCTCCTAAGGAGGAGCAGTACTACAGGCGCTACGAGCAGCGCGACGGCACGACCCGGGATGAACCCGGTGGTCACTGCGATCGCTGCTGCTGCGGATGCCATGTGCGAAGCACTCAATATCATCGAAAATCAGGAGCTGGATGTCAGCACACGCTACGCGCTCCTGTCAACGAAACGTGAGGTTCTTTGGGGGATTCGCTAATCTGCCGCCCCTTCCTCGGACACCGGTTTTCACGCGCAGATGCTGATTCTTCCCGCTACCACTCCGAGTGCGGCTCCCTCGCTGCCGCTATGGGTCGTCACAGACGGCATGTTGTCCCAGTGGCTCGCCGAAGTGCCGGCAGAAACAGCCAACTGGGTTCGCGCGAACGGCTTTCAGGCCGAGCGTCAACGGGTACTAATTCTACCCGGCAAGAACGGCAATCCCGGCGGCGCAGTCGTGGGTCTCGGTTCGCTCGCGTCACCGGATGAATTGAAGTTGTGGCACGCGGCGGGACTTGCCGATCGTTTGCTGCAAGGTCAGTACGAGCTCGCAACACCGCTCGCGGACGCCGCCGCAACCCAGTTCGTGCTCGGCTGGCTGATCGGTGCGTATCGCTTCACACGCTATCGAGCGGCGCCCACCACGGGCCGCGCCACGCTCGTTGCGCCAGCGAACGCCAACATTTCTTATGTCGAGGCCGCTGCCTCGGCCAGCACGTTCGCACGCGATCTGGTGAACACACCCGCCAACGATCTGGGCCCCGCGGAATTGACCCAGGCCGTCGCCGAGCTGGCACGGCGCTTTGGTGCGCAGGTGGATGTGACGGTCGGCGATGCGCTGAAGGCCGCCAACTTTCCGCTGATCCATGCAGTCGGCGCGGGCAGTCCGCGCGAACCGCGGCTCATCGATCTTCGCTGGGGCGCGGCCGGCCAGCCGCGCGTCACGATCGTTGGCAAGGGCGTGTGCTTCGACAGCGGCGGGCTCGACATCAAGCCGTCCGCCGGCATGCTGCTCATGAAGAAAGACATGGGTGGCGCCGCGAGCGCGCTCGGTGTCGCGCAACTGCTCATGCAGATGAACGCGCCCATTCAGTTGCGCGTGCTGATTCCGGCGGTGGAGAACAGTGTCGACGGGCATTCATACCGCCCGGGCGACGTCATCAAGTCCCGCAAGGGCATCACGGTGGAAATCGGCAATACGGATGCGGAAGGGCGCCTGGTGCTCGCCGACGCGCTCACCGAGGCGGACGCCGAAAAGCCAGATCTGCTGATCGACCTCGCCACGCTCACCGGTGCCGCGCGTGTGGCACTGGGGCCGGAGCTGCCCGCTGCGTACTCGACCGATGCGTCGCTGCTGAATGCGTTTCGCGAGATCGGCGATGACGAAATGGATCCCGTGTGGCCGATGCCGCTGTGGGCCGGCTACGACGACGAGTTCTCGAGCAAGGTCGCCGACATCGGCAACGTCTCCGCCGGAGCGTTTGCGGGTTCGCCGATCGCCGCGCTGTTTCTCAAGCGCTTCGTGACGGCGACACCTCGCTGGCTGCACGTGGACCTGTTCGCGTGGAACCCGAAAGAGCGGCCGGGCCGGCCGGTCGGCGCGGAGGCGCAATGCGTGCGCAGCGTGTACCGACTCATCCGAGCGCGGTTCGGCTGACCCGTTGCGAAGCGCCGCTCCGCAATCCCACCTGGAAAAGCCAGGTCATTTGTTTTCTGACGCCGACCCCACAGAAGCGCGCGAATGATCGCCATCCGCTCCCGCGATCTGTTCCTGCTCGTCGGCATCACCTTCATCTGGGGTTTCAACCTCATCACGTCCAAGGTCGGCGTGGACGAGATCCCGCCGATCCTGTTCACCTTCCTGCGATTCGCGCTCGTCGCGATCGTGCTCACACCTTATTTGCGGATCCAGCCCGGACAGATGAGCGCGCTCGTGGTCGCCGCGCTGCTCGCGGGGGCCTTCAATTTCGCGCTGAACTTCGCGGCGATCCGGCGTGCGTCGAATGTGTCTTCAGTGGCGATTGCGAGCCAGCTGGGTGTGCCGTTCTCCACGTTGCTGTCGGTGGCGCTGCTCGGCGAAACGGTGCGGTGGCGGCGGTGGACCGGCATCGCGCTGTCCTTTCTCGGCATCGCCATCATGGGCTTCGACCCGCAGATCGGCGATCGCTGGGAGAGTCTGGCACTCGCGGTCGCTTCGGCCTTCATGGGCGCGCTCGGTCTCATCGCAGTCAAGAAGCTGCGGGGTTTCACGCCGATCGAGCTGCTCGCCTGGACAGTGTGGATCAGCCTGCCGGTGCTGTGGCTCGTCTCCCTGCGCGTGGAGCAGCCGGATTTCGTCGCGCTTGCGACCGAAACATCGTGGCGGGCGTGGGCGGCATTGGTATTTGCCGCAGTCGCCGCGAGTCTCGTCGCGCACACCGGCTATTTCCATCTCGTGCAGAAATATCCAGTGACGAGTGTTGCGCCTCTCACCACGCTCTCACCGGTGTTCTCGGTGATTTTCGGTGTGACATTGCTGGGAGATCGCATCACCGAGCGCATCCTCGTGGGCGGCGCATGCACGCTCGTCGGGGTGCTCATCATCACGTTGCGCGAAAAACGCATCGTCGATACCGGCAGCTGACCGTCTTGCGTGACAAATGTCATGGCATGCGGAGTGCTACAGGGGAGTTGACGCCGCAACCCGAAAGCCTATTCTCGACTCCTGCGGTCGCTTAGGTGCAGAGCTACCGTTCACAGGATGGCTGCCTGGGTCCAGTGCCCGCGCAATCATGCTGGCTGCGAGCGGGCTGGATGCTAATCTCAATGGGTCCGCGGGCCGATAAGATCCGTATCCGAAAAGCCGCGGCCGAAGTTCGATGGGGGTCCACGTGAGATGACAGGAGTCCGGCAGGCGCGAGCCTTCCGTGGAACTGTCTTTATTCATGCGGGTTCGAGACGCCCGGTTCGAGACGTTAATTGAAGAAGTCGAAGCCAAAGCCGAAGACGAGTGCGGCCGCTGCCGAAGCCGGAGCGGGCGGGTCGTCCGCGTCTGCGCGTCGGCCGTATTCGAGCCTGGTTGTCGATGGGCTGAAGGCCGCTCCCGCGCGCGCGATGCTGCGTGCCGTCGGTTTCACTGACGCCGACTTCGCGAAGCCACAGATCGGCGTCGCTTCCACCTGGTCGAACCTCACTCCGTGCAACATGCACATCGGCGAGCTGGCGCGCGAAGCCGCCGCCGGCGTCGACGCCGCGGGCGCCAAGAGCGTCATCTTCAATACGATCACCGTGTCCGACGGCATCTCGATGGGCACGCCGGGCATGCGTTACTCGCTCGTGTCCCGTGAAGTCATTGCCGACTCCATCGAAACGGTGGTCGGCGCGGAAGGCTTCGATGGCTTCGTTGCCATCGGCGGCTGCGACAAGAACATGCCCGGTTGCGCCATGGCGATCGCGCGGCTCGACCGTCCCGCCGTGTTCGTTTACGGCGGCACGATCCGTCCGGGTGCGAACCGGCGCGACATCGTGTCCGTGTTCGAAGCCGTCGGGGCCCGCGCGGCCGGCAAGATTTCCGACGCGGAGCTGAAAGACGTCGAGCGCACCGCCATTCCGGGGCCCGGCAGCTGCGGTGGCATGTACACCGCAAACACGATGGCCTCGGCCGTCGAGGCGCTCGGACTGTCGCTGCCGAACAGCTCCGCGCAGGAAGCTGTCGGCGACCCGAAACGCAACGACTGTCGCCGTGCTGGCGAAGCGGTCGTGAAGCTGGTGGAGGCGGGCATTCGCCCGCGCGACATCCTCACGCGCAAGGCGTTCGAAAACGCCATCACCATGACCATCGCGTTGTCGGGATCGACCAACGCAGTCCTGCATCTGCTCGCGATTGCGCACGAGGCGCGGGTGAAGCTCAGTCTCGACGACTTCACCCGTCTCGGGAAGCGAACGCCCGTGCTGGCGGACGTGCGCCCGAGCGGACGTGCACTCATGTCGGAACTCATTGCCATCGGGGGCATTCAGCCTCTGATGAAAACGCTGCTGGACGCGGGCCTGCTGCACGGGGAGTGCATGACCGTGACCGGCCATACGCTCGCCGAGAATCTGGCTCAGGTGGGTACATATGTTGCTGGCCAGGATATCGTGAGGCCGCTTTCCGATCCCCTGAAGCGGGACAGTCACCTCGTCGTGCTTTACGGCAACGTAGCACCCGAGGGTGCGGTCGCGAAAATCACCGGTAAAGAAGGCCTTCAGTTCCGCGGTCCTGCGCGCGTCTTCGATGGTGAAGAAGCAGCTACCCAAGCCATTCTGGACGGCGCCGTGCGCGCCGGCGACGTAGTCGTGATCCGTAATGAAGGGCCGCGCGGCGGGCCCGGAATGCGGGAAATGCTGAGTCCCACCGGCGCCATCATGGGGCGCGGTCTCGGCAACCAGGTTGCTCTGATCACCGATGGTCGTTTCTCAGGTGGTACACACGGGTTCGTGGTTGGACATATCTCGCCGGAAGCGGCGGTGGGCGGACCGCTCGCCCTGCTGCGCAACGGCGATGCGCTGACAATCGACGCCGAGAAGCGAGTGATTCATGCCGACCTGTCGGCTGCCGAGATGCGGCGGCGACTCGCGGCGTGGAAGCCGAAGAAACCCTATGCAACCGGTGGCGTGCTGGCCAAATACGCACGTCTCGTCAGCACGGCATCGACGGGCGCGGTAACAACCCGTGAAGTGCCGTAGTGGAGGACCGCAGTTGAGCCGGCGTGATGAACAAAAGCACTCAGGGATCGCGAACTTGAGCGCTGTTGTCAATGCGCAGGGCAGCGATTACAGTTCGCGGGCTTTCGCCGATGCGGGCAGTGTGCTATCTCGTCGATCCGTAACGACGCACCGCATACATCGGGATTGTCCCGGGGGATTTCAAGTAACTACCGCATCGGACCGGCAGCGCTGGTCTGGTGCGTCTGGCAGTTGAGACAAATGGCGACATACGCACACGACACCAACTTTTTCTCCAGACGAGCAATCGTCCTGGTTGGCATCATCGTCCTTCATATCTTCCTCGCCTGGGTGTTCGCATCGGGCCTTGCCCGCAAAGCGATCCAGATGGTCGCCCCGCCGATCCAGACGGACATCATCGAGGAAGTCGAGCAGCGCGATACGCCACCCCCACCGCCGCCGCCGGAATTCGAACGTCCCCCGGTCGAAGTGCCGCCGCCGGAAGTGACGATCGACATCCCGGTCGACGTTCAACAGTCCACTGCCATCACCGATGTGACGGATCGTCCGGTGCCGATGGCGCCGCCCCCGCCGCCCGCGCCGAAGAACGTGAAGAAGGCCGGCATCGATGCGAAGCGCTTCCCAACGACCGAGGAGTACTACCCCGCCGCGTCGAAGCGTCTCGGTGAAGAAGGCTCGCCGACGCTGAAAGTCTGCGTCGGCCCGAACGGCAAGCTGACCGAAGAGCCGAGCATCGCGGCGACCTCGGGCAGCGCCCGTCTCGATGAAGGTGCCATCAAGCTCGCGAAAGCCGGTCGTTACATCGCCGGCTCGGTCGACGGTGCACCCACCACCGAGTGCATCCAGTTTCGCGTCAAGTTTGAGCTGAAGAACTGATAACTCTTACGTAGATGCCGGGCTTAGTGCCCGGTCTTTTTTTGATCGAGGAATCTATGGAAAACACCACCACCGCAGTTGTAGATAATCCGTATGGCCCGCAAGCGTTGTGGGAGCAGGGCGACTTCGTTGCCCGTGGCACTCTCATCATTCTGGCCGTGATGTCCCTGTTCTCCTGGTACATCATCCTCACCAAGATCTGGGATCAGCGGAAGCTGAAGTCGTCGGCCCGGGTCGTCGACAAGAACTTCTGGAATGCCCCCTCGGTGAAGGATGGCGTCGAGCGCCTGAAGAAGGGCGACGACTATCGCAACATCGCCGAAGACGGCCTGCGCGCCGCCTCGCATCATGACGGTCGCCTCACGGATCGCATCGACCTGCACGAGTGGATCACCATGTCGCTGCAGCGTTCGGTCGAAGTCGTGAATGGCAAGCTGCAGACCGGCCTCGCGTTCCTCGCGACGGTGGGCTCGACGGCTCCGTTCATCGGTCTGTTCGGCACGGTGTGGGGTATCTATCACGCCCTCATCGCGATCGGTCTCGCCGGTCAGGCGTCGATCGACAAGGTGGCCGGCCCCGTCGGTGAAGCTTTGATCATGACCGCCTTCGGTCTGTTCGTCGCCGTGCCGGCCGTGCTCGGTTACAACTGGCTGATCCGTCGTAACAAGACGGTGCAGGACGGTCTGCGGAACTTCGCTGCCGATCTGCATGCCTATCTCATCAGCGGTGCGCGTGTTGGTGCCAACGATGCGTCCGCCACCACGAGTGGTGCTCGTCCGGTTGCCGCGCCTGCGGCCGCGGTTCGTAAGTAACACTTCAGGGCAACCTGAAGCGTTAGCACCCTGACGGCCGGAGGTAGAAGACGATGTCAATGAGTGTAGGCTCGGGTGACTCCGACGCCACTGAGCTGAATTCCACCATCAACACCACCCCCCTGGTGGACGTGATGCTGGTGCTGCTCATCATCTTTTTGATCACGATTCCCGTGATCACGAAGACGGTGGTATCGAACCTGCCGAAGGCCGTGAACATTCCGACCCAGACGAAGCCCGAGAACGTCACCGTCGAGGTGGACGCCAAAGGCAACACGTACTGGAACAGCAAACTGGTCAAGGATCGGGGCGAGCTCCTCGAGTTGATCAAGCAGGCGGCGGTGTTGAAGCCCCAACCTGAACTGCACATCCGTGCGGATAGTGAGACGCGGTATGAAGCGGTGGGCCGCGTCATCTACACGATCCAGCGCGGAGGTCTGATCAAGGTGGGATTCATCACCGAGCCCGATCACGGCGCCGGCGCAGCCAACCGGTGAGGAGTTTCAGTCCATGTCAATGAGTGTTGGTAGCCCGGAGGGCGGCGATGCCGCCCCGCTGTGCGACATGAACACGACGCCGCTGATCGACGTCATGCTCGTGCTGCTCATCATGTTCATCATCACGATTCCCGTGATGACCCACGCGGTGAAGCTGGACATGCCCCAGCCGAACCCGAACCAGCAGCGCCCGCCGGTGCCGCCGGAAGTCATCGATCTCGAGGTCGACTTCGACGGCACGGTGGTGTGGAACGGCACCGTGGTCCCTAGCTTGGGAACGCTGGAGTCGTATCTGCGTTCTGAGTCAGGCAAGGAGCCGCAGCCCGAGATTCACCTGCGTCCCGACCGTCGTGCGAAGTACGGCTCGGTGGCGGTCGTGCTGGCAGCGGCCCAGCGCAATCACATGCAGAAAATCGGGTTCGTGAACACCTCGGAGTTCCGTGAGTAGCATGAAGAGACCTTCGAAGCCGGGATTGAAAATCGTCATTGCGCTGGCTGCGGCCAGCGCCGTGATGCTGGGTGCGGGCGTGGCGACTCCTGCCTGGTCCGCAAGCAAGGACAAGGTCGAAAAGGACAGCAAACCCAAGGGGTCGCTTTCGAAGCCGTTTTCGAAGCCTGTCGAAGAAGCGCAGAAGCTGTTCAAGGAAACCAAGTTCCAGGATGCGCTCAACATCCTGAACGAGGCGGATGCCAAGTCCGGTAAGTCACCTTACGATCAGTTCGTACTCGACGAGCTGCGGTCGTTCGCTTACCGGAATTTGCAGAATTACGCAGAGGCCGCGCCTTTGGCGGAGAAGGGCCTGACGTCCGGCTTCCTGGACGGACAGGACCTGGCGATGCGGCCGAAGCTGCTCGCGACGCTCTATTACCAGACGAAGAGCTACGACAAGGCGGTCGAGTTCGGCGTGAAGGGGCTCGAGAGCGAGCCGAATGATCCGACGTTGTTCCAGATCGTTTCGCAGGGCTATTACCTGAAGAACGATTTCCCGGGCACCGTCTCGTTCATCGATGGTTACGTGACCAAGCAGGAAGCGGCGGGTGCGGAGCCGTCAGAACAGTCGCTGCTGCTCCTGCGCAGCGCCTGTGTGAAGCAGGACGACAACGCGTGCACGTCGAGGGCGACCGATCGCCTCGTCGCGCACTACCCGAAGGCGGAGTACTGGCAGCAGGCGGTCGATCCTCTGCTGCGCACGAAGTCATCGGACGCGATCCTGTTCAACGTGTACCGGCTCGCGCAGGCGGTCGGCACGATGCAGAAATCCGAGGATTATTTCGAGTTTGCCGACCTCGCGTTGCGCGCCGGTTCGCCGGGCGAAGCGCAGACCGCACTCGATGAAGGCAAGGCCAAGGGCGTGTTCGGGGATGCCAAGTCCCAGGAACGTCTGAAGCAGCTGCAGGCGTCGGTCGCCGAGCAGGTCAAGTCGGACCAGGCGGGTCTCGACAAGATGGCGAAGGATGCGGACGCGAGCAAAGTGGGCCAGAAGGATGTCGGTCTCGGCATCGCTTACCTCGGCTACAAGCAGTACGACAAGGCGGTCGAGTCCTTCAAGAAGGGCCTCGCCAAGTCGGGCGTCACGAACATTCCCGAAGCCAACCTGCTGCTCGGAATCTCCGCGCTGCGCGCGGGCAAGAAAGACGAGGCGCAGACCGCGTTCAAGTCCGTGAAGGGCGACGCGCAGCTCGAGCGGCTCGCGACATTGTGGAGCCTGCACGCCGCGAAGGCGTGACAGCCCCCGGGAGCCAGACATGACGATCAAAGCTGGCGACCGGATGCCCTCCGGCACGCTCAAGACGATGAAGGACGGGCCCAAGGACGTCACCACGGACGAGCTGTTCAAGGGCAAGAAAGTGGTGCTGTTCTCCGTGCCGGGTGCGTTCACGCCGACGTGCGATGCGAAGCATCTGCCGGGATTCGTACAGAACGCCGAGGCGCTGCGCGCCAAGGGCGTCGACACGATCGCGTGCATGGCCGTGAACGACGTGTTCGTCATGAACGCGTGGGGCAAGCATTCGAACGTGGGCGACAACGTGCTGATGCTGGCAGACGGCAATGGCGACTATGCGCGTGCACTCGGCCTCGAGATGGACGCGTCGAAGTTCGGCATGGGCACGCGCGGGCAGCGGTTCGCGATCGTCGTCGACGATGGCGTCGCCAAAGAAGTTCTCATTGAAGCGCCAGGCCAGTTCAAGGTCTCGGCCGCCGAACATCTCCTGACCCTGATCTAGCGTGCGCGCAGCGTAGCGCGGCGGAGCGAAAGAAGTATGCAGAGAAAGAAATCATTCACCGCGGCCCTGATGGCCGCTGCCGTTCTGGCGATGAGCTTCGGCGGACCGTCTGTCTCGCTGGCTCAGAACAAGCCTCAGAACAGCAAGGCCGCAGGGCCGGTGCTCAAACAGGCGAAGGCCGCCGCGGACTCCAAGAAGTGGCAGGAAGCAATCGCCAAGGCGAAGGAAGTGCAGGGCACTTCTGGCAAGAACGCCTATGACGATTATCTCGCCAACGAGATCCTGTACTTCGCTTACGCGAAGACCAACGCATATGGCGATGCTGCCAAGGCCCTCGAGACCAGCCTCGAATCCGAGTACCTGCCGAAGGCCGAAGTGCCGAAGCGCAGCCGCACGCTGTTGACGATGTACTACCAGCTGAAGAACTACGACAAGGTCATCGCCCTCGGTGACAAGGCCGCGAAGGAAGGCTGGGCGGACGACGAGATCAACACGTGGGTCGGCCAGGCGTACTACCAGAAGGGCGACTTCAAGGGCGCCGCGAAGTACGTCGAGGCGAGCGTCAACGCGCAGACCAAGGCCGGCAAGAAGCCGAAGGAACAGGCGCTGTTGCTCGTGCAGAGCTCCTGCGACAAGTCGGGCGACACGAACTGCAAGCAGCGCGCGCTCGAAGACCTGGTCGCGAATTACCCGAAGCCGCAGTACTGGCAGAACCTGATGTCGTCGCTGAACGATAGCGCCGACGCGAACGACCAGAACCGTCTGCAGGTGTTCCGCCTCGCGTCGGCCGTCGATACGCTGAAGCGCCCCAGCGACTTCACGGAGTTCGCGCAGCTGGCGCTCGAAGCGGGCTCGCCCGGCGAAGCGCAGTCGATCCTCGAGAAGGGCTTCGAAAAGAAGATCTTCGTCGAGAAGCGCGATGTGGACCGTAACCAGCGTTTGCTCGACAGCGCCAAGAAGCAGGCTGCGACGGACAAGGCCGCCCTCGACAAGATGGCGAGCGATGCCGCCGCCGGCAAGTCGGGCGACAAGGATGTGAACGTGGGATTGGCGTACCTGGGCTACCAGCAGTACGACAAGGCTGTGGAAGCCATCAATCGCGGCTTGAGCAAGCCGGGCCTCGCGAAGCCGGCGGAAGCGCGCCTGCTGCTGGGTATCGCGCAGCTCAACGCTGGCAAGAAGGACGAAGCCCGCAAGTCGTTCAAGCAGGTGAAGGGCGACCCGACCCTGGAGCGACTGGCGAACCTGTGGTCGTTGCACTCGCAGGCTTGATTGAGGTTCAGGTAAGCGGGGCCCCGGGCCCGCTGACGGAATGAAAAAAGGCGGCGCGAGTGATTCGCGCCGCCTTTTTGTTGGATGGGTCGTCTGCAGCGGGAGTGCAGCCGACGGGCTGCGAGAGTGCGCCCGCCGTCCTTACGTCGTGCCGTGCACTGTCTCGTCTAGCTCTTCAGCCGCCCGGCGATTGAAGGCTTCTTCCTCTCACTTCCCGACCAGGCGCTCCAGCTCGGGAATGATGGCAAACAAGTCCCCCACCAGCCCGTAATCCGCCACCTCGAAAATCGGCGCCTCCGCATCCTTGTTGATCGCCACGATGGTGCGCGCGTCCTTGATGCCCGTCAGGTGCTGGATCGCCCCCGAAATGCCGATGGCGACATAAAGCTCCGGCGCGATGATCTTGCCCGTCTGCCCCACCTGCAGGTCGTTCGGCGCGTAACCCGCGTCTACCGCCGCACGAGAAGCTCCCACAGCGGCGCCGAGCTTGTCGGCCAGCTTGTACAGCAGGTTGAAGTTCTCGGCGCTACCGAGCGCACGGCCGCCCGAGATGACCCGTTTGGCGGTCTGCAGATCCGGCCGGTCCGACTTCGCGGCAGACACCGAGACGAACCGCGTGTGGGTCGGCAAATCCCCCGCGACACTTCCAGACTCAACCGCCGCATTGCCACCTTCGCCCGCGGCTTCGAATGATGCCGTGCGGACGGTCGCGACGACCTTCGTCGCCGCATCCACTTCGACCGTGATGATCGAATTGCCCGCGTAGATCGGGCGGCGGAAACGCGTGGCGCTCTCGACGGCCATCACGTCGCTGATCTGCGCGGTGTCGAGCAGCGCCGCGACGCGCGGCATCAGGTCTTTGCCGAACGTGGTCGAAGGGCCGAACACGTGCGAGTACGGTTGCGCGAGCGCCGCGATCTGCGGCGCAATCACCGCCGCGAGGGCGTGCGCGTTGGCCGGGCTCTCGAGCTTCACGACTTTCGCGACATTCTTCAGTTTCGCTGCTTCCGCGGCGACCGCCGAGGCATCCGCCGCGCATACCGCGATTGTGATCTCCGCGTCGGGAATCGCCTGCGCGCAGGTGACGCATTTCGCCGTGCTGGCGTTGAGATGAGTGCCGTCATGTTCGGCAACGATGAGAACTTTGCTCATGCTACGAGGCCCTTTTTCTTCAGGGCTTCGACGAGCTCCTGGGCAGTCTTCACCATCACGCCTTTCTGCCGCTGCGGCGGCGGCTCGTATTTCACCGGCTTCACGCGCTGCTGCGGCGTGACGCCGAGTGAGGCGAGCGCCAGCGTTTCGAGCGGCTTCTTCTTGGCCTTCATGATGTCCGGCAGCTTCACGTAGCGCGGCTCATTCAAGCGCAGGTCCGTCGTGACGACGGCCGGCAGATCGATTTCGAGCGTTTCGAGGCCCGCGTCGACTTCGCGCGTCACGGAAGCCTTGTCGCCGGCGAGCTCAACCTTGGAAGCGAACGTGGCCTGCGGGCGATTCCATAGCGCGGCGAGCATCTGGCCGGTCTGGTTGTTGTCGTCGTCGATCGCCTGCTTGCCAAGGATGACGAGGAACGGCTGCTCTTTCTCGATGAGCTCGAGGAACACCTTCGCGGCATCGAGCGGCTCGACCGCCGTGGCGCTCTCGACGAGCACCGCGCGATCGGCACCCATGGCGAGCGCCGTGCGCAACTGCTGCTGGGTGTCAGACGGGCCGATCGTCACGACCACGATCTCCTGCGCGCCGCCTTTTTCCTTGATGCGGATCGCTTCCTCGAGCGCGATCTCGTCGAACGGGTTGATGCTCATCTTGACGCCGTCGGTGACGACGCCGGAACCATCCGGCTTCACGCGGATGCGGACGTTGTAGTCCACGACCCGTTTGATGCCGACGAGAATGCGCTTCATCGAAAAGTGCTCCAGAAGTTCTGCGGTGAACTTCGGAGTTTAGCGGGGTCGCCTGTCAGCCGCCCGGCCATTGAGAGGGCCTCTTCGGGACCTTTGCAAGAAGCCCTCAGTCGCCGGGCGGCTCAGAGGGCGTTCTTCAGTAAGCAGGCCGCAAAGCCTGGCGTAGCGCTATCGAACCTGCGCCGGCCGATGGTGCTGGTGCGGCGGATCGCGCTGCTCAGCCAGGAACGTCTGGCTGATGCGTGAGGCGGTGTCCTTCAGCTTGGGCAGGAAGCGCTCGAGCGCAAGCTTCAGGGGCACGGCGGTGGCGGCAAAGCGCACGGCGATGGTCGCCAGCACCCGGTCGTCCACGATGATCGGCACTGCGATGCTCACCTGTTCCGAAATCCGGCGTGGGTGAATGGCACTGGCGTAACCCTGCGAACGCGCGTCCGTCAGGATCTTCTGCAGCTCGGCTTTGTTCTTGGCGAGCTTGTCCTCTTCCCGGTTGGAGCGGGCCAGGATTTCCAGAAGCGATTCCCGCTGCGTCTGGGAGCAGAACGCGAGGTACACGCGCCCGATCGCCGTGGTCAGCAATGGCACGCGGAATCCGGCCGAGAAACGCTCGACCGCGAGGGGGCTGGCATGGTCGGTGGTCTCGCGCACGAGCATCGTCGTACCTGAAAGAGACGCGATGCCGACGGGCCAGACGATCTCGCTGCAAAGCGAGTAGAGGTAGGGCCGGGCGATCTGCGTGACCCACGCTTCGTCGTCGAAGCCGTCGGACAGGCCGCGCACCATGATGGTGAGCCGGTAACGATCGTCGTGATCGTCCCGATAGACGTAGCCCGCGTGGCTCAGCGTCTCGAGAATCCGGTAAGTCGTCGTGCGGGGAAGTTTGATCTCTTGGGCGATTTCAGAAACCGTGGCGCCGTTCCTCAAGTTCAGGACCGTGAGGGCGTCGAGGCCGCGGATGAGTGCGCGAATCGGGCGGGTCGATTCCATGTACTGGAGCTTTACCGTAGTGACAGGTCTTTGATGAGGACCGCGAAATTCAATAATGCAGTTTAGGAACTGATCGCCTCAAATGTCCATCTATCGGATGGAAGTGCGATAACCGTGCAGCTACTACACAACAGTAGTACACGCCGCGGCAGCACATGGAAGCGCCATGTTCACGAATGGCCGCGAGTGATTCACGAACGGCGGTTCATGATTCACGAACTGCGGCATGCGGTAATCACGCGACGCAGAAATGAGGGTCACGGTAGACTGCCGCCCGCTGTGCGCCGTCCCTCGAAGGCCCATAGAAGGCCTCCAGCAAGACCCCGGAAGTGATCGATAGATGCTCGCCTTCGCGATTCGCCGCATCGCCATCCTCCTACCCACGCTTCTCGTCATCATCACGCTGTCGTTCCTCATCATCCGGCTCGCGCCGGGCGGTCCGTTCGACCAGGAACAGGCGCTGCCGCCGGCCATCAAGGCTAATCTGGAAGCGGCGTACGGACTCGATGCGCCGCTGGCAAAGCAGTATTTCCGCTATGTGATGGGCCTTTTACAGGGCGACTTCGGTCCCTCGTTCAAATTTCGGGATGTCCGCGTCGGCGAGCTGATCGGGCAGGGTTTGCCGGTGAGCCTGCTGCTCGGCGCGTGCGCGATGTTGCTTGCGATCGGTGTGGGAATTCCGCTCGGCGCGCTTGCGTCGGTGCGACGGGATGGTGCACTCGACCATGCGATGCGCGCGGTCTCTGTTATCGGTATCGCGTTGCCGGGATTTGTCGTGGGTCCGCTGCTGGCCCTCGTGTTCGGGCTGTATCTGAACTGGCTCCCCGTCGCAGGCTGGGAGAACGGGCGTCCGCAATATCTGGTGCTGCCGGTGATCACGCTCGCCTTGCCCGTGATGGCGTACATCGTGCGGCTCACGCGGGCGAGCTTTCTGGAAGTGATGCGTTCGAATCACATCCGCACTGCGCGAGCGAAGGGCATTGGCGAGCTTCAGGTGATGTGGCGCCACGCGCTGCGCCCCGCACTGATGCCAGTGGTGAGTTATCTCGGGCCCGCGACAGCATTTGTGCTCACGGGCTCGCTCGTTGTTGAAACCGTATTTGGCTTGCCGGGAACCGGGCGCTATCTCGTCCAGGGCGCGATCAATCGCGACTACACGCTCGTGATGGGCATGATCGTGGTCTATGGCGTCGTCACGCTCCTGTGCAATCTCGTCGCGGACCTGATGTACGGCTGGCTCGATCCGCGCGTGCGCCAGGGACTTGCGCGATGAGTGAAAGCGGCGCGCGCGCCGCCGGCGGGCTGTGGGCCGAAGCGCTGCGACGGCTGGCGCGGGATCGGGCTGCCACGCTCTCGGCGGGCATCATTGTGCTGATCGCGTTGCTGGCGTGGGCCGGTCCGATGCTGAGCCCGTTCGCGCAAGGCGCGCTCGACTGGGAGCACATTGCCGCGCCCCCTCAATTCGCAGGCGGACATTGGCTCGGCACCGATCGACTCGGCCGCGACATGCTCGTGCGGACCCTTTACGGCGTGCGCATTTCCCTCGCCATCGGCGTGCTCGCAACGCTCGTGAGCCTGGTGATCGGCGTTGCGTGGGGTGCCATCGCGGGTTACGCCGGTGGTCGCACGGACGAGCTGATGATGCGCACGGTCGACGTGCTCTACACGCTGCCGTACATCTTCATCGTGATCATCCTGTCGACGATTTTCGCGCGCGGCAACGTGTTCGTGCTGTTCTTCGCGATCGGTGCGGTGGGCTGGCTCACGATGGCGCGCATCGTGCGGGGGCAGGCGCTGGTGCTGAAGCGGCGTGAATTCATCGAGGCGGCGGTGATCGCGGGCGCGAGCGCGCGGCGCATCGTGCGACGTCACATCGTGCCGAATCTCATCGGGCCGGTGGTTGCCTACGCAACCCTGACGATCCCGCAGATGATCCTGTACGAGAGTTTCCTCAGTTTTCTCGGACTCGGCGTGCAGGAGCCGCAAGCGAGTCTCGGCAGCCTCATTTATCTCGGCGCGAGCGAAATGGAGTCGGCGAGCTGGCTGCTACTGGTGCCGGCCGGCGTGCTCGTCGTGCTGCTCGTGTGCTTCAACTTTCTCGGCGACGGACTGCGTGACGCGCTCGATCCGCATGAGCGTTGAAGTGACGACCGCTGCGTTGCTCGAGGTGCGCGAGCTCGGCGTGAGCTTCGTTGCGCCGGGCGGAGACGTGCAGGCGGTCTCGGATTTCTCCCTCAGTGTGCAGCCTGGCGAGTGTGTTGGCGTGGTCGGCGAATCGGGCGCGGGCAAGAGTCAGGCCCTATTGGCCGTAATGGGGCTGCTCGCACCGAATGCTCGCGTTCGCGGCAGCGCGAAGCTGAACGGTGTGGAACTGCTTGGCCGGCCGGCGCGTGAGCTCGATGCGATTCGGGGCGCGACGGTGTCGATGGTGTTTCAGGATCCGCTGACCTCACTCACACCGCATCTCACCATCGGCGATCAGATCGCGGAGCCGCTCGTACGCCATTCCGGCATGAGTTGGAGTGAGGGACGAACGCGCGCGCTGGAGTTGCTGGAGCAGGTGCATGTGACGGATCCGGCGCGTCGCCTGAAGCAGCATCCGCACGAGTTGTCCGGCGGGATGCGCCAGCGAGTGATGATCGCGATGGCGCTGGCGTGCGGGCCGAAGCTGATCATTGCGGATGAGCCGACGACGGCGCTCGACGTCACCATCCAGGCGCAAATTCTTGGGTTGCTTGCGGAGTTGAAGCGCGAGCAGGGGATGTCGATGGTGCTGGTGACGCATGACTTGGGCGTCGTGGCGGGCATCGCGGATCGTGTGGTCGTGATGCAGGGAGGGCACGTCGTCGAGACGGGACCTGTCGCGAAGATTCTGCGGCGGCCGGAAAACCCATACACGCAGCAGTTGCTCGATGCCAATGCGGCTGGCCGGCGACCGCGCGCTGTCGCGCCAGGGCTGACGGACGCCGTAGCGATCGCCCACGACCGCAAGGATGGTCTGTCGGCGGCTACGCCTGCAGTCAATCACGTGAGCGTCGCGCAGCCAGCAGCCCCGCTGCTCGAGCTCTCCAACCTGCAGGTTCACTTCCCCACCCACGGCTCGATCTTCCGCAAAGGCCCCGTGCTGCGCGCCGTCGAGAACGTCAACCTCGCCATCGCGCCCGGCGAAGCGGTGGGAATCGTCGGCGAATCCGGCTCTGGCAAATCCACCCTCGCACGGGCCGCGCTCCAACTGGTCTGCGCGACAGGCGGCCGGGTCGTGTGGTTAGGCAACCCTATCGACGCACACCCCGCGCGTGACATGCAGCTCGTCTTCCAGGATCCGCTCGCGAGTCTCGATCCGCGCATGACCGTGCTCGAAATCGTCGGCGAGCCGCTGCAAATCCATCATCGCGAGCTCGATGCGCAGGCGCGCAAGGCTGTCGTCAGTGAAATGCTTTTGCGCGTAGGCCTCGGCCACAACCTGCTCACGCGCTATCCGCACGAGTTGAGCGGCGGGCAGGCCCAGCGAGTCGGCATCGCGCGCGCGATGATCCTTCAGCCGAAGCTGCTCGTTTGCGATGAGGCCGTCAGCGCGCTCGACGTCTCCGTGCAGGGCCAGATCGTCGCGCTGTTGCAGGATCTGAAGCGCGAGACGGGCACGGCCATCCTGTTCATCAGCCACAATCTCGAGGTGGTCCAGCAGCTCTGTGACCGTGTCCTCGTGCTGTACCTCGGCCGAATGATGGAGCAGGGCGCCACGGAGGATCTCTATGCGAACCCGGCCCACCCGTACACCCGAGCGCTGCTCGATGCCGTCCCGATCCCGGATCCGGACATCCAGCCGGCGCGGCTCCTCGGCACGCTTGCAGGCGAGCTGCCTTCGCCGCTTGCGCCTCCGCCGGGTTGCGTCTTCCACACGCGCTGTCCGCACGTCCAGCCCATTTGTCGGGAGCAGCTTCCCGCTACGGAGCGGGTGAGTCTGCACCGTGAGGTGGCGTGCCACCGGTGGCGCGAGCTGATGGGCTCGGGACGCTCCCCGGCACTGCCCCGAGGCACAGGCCCCATTTGAGCCCCATGGCTGTGCGCCGGGCGCGGGGATTGTTTATCCTCGCCCGACTATGCAAACCGAGCCGACCCTTCGTCCCAGCGACACCCTGAGCAACGTCCGTTACGAGATCCGCGGCAAGCTCGCCCACAGGGCCCATGGCCTCGAGCGGCAGGGCTACGAGATCCTCTCGCTGAATATCGGCAACCCGGCCGCCTTCGGTTTCCGGGCCCCCGAAACGCTGCGCCTGGCGATGATCGAGAACCTGCAGAACGCGGAAGGGTATTGCCATCAGAAGGGCATTTTCCCGGCGCGTGAAGCCGTGGTGATGCAGCAGCAGGCGCGTGGCGTGCACGGCGTGTCGGCGGATGAAGTGTTCATCGGCAACGGCGTCAGCGAGCTCATCGATCTCGTGCTGCGCGCCTTGCTGAACGAAGGCGACGAAGTGCTCGTCCCGAGCCCGGACTATCCGCTGTGGACCGCGGCGACGACGCTGAATGGCGGCAAGGTCGTTCACTACCCGTGCCGTCCCGAAAACAACTACGTGCCGGATCCCGAAGAGATTGCGGCGCTGGTCACGCGGCGCACGCGCGCCATCGTCGTGATCAACCCGAACAACCCCACCGGCGCGGTGTATCCGCGCTCGGTGCTCGAAGGCATCGCACGCCTGGCCGAGCGCTCTGGGCTCGTCGTGTTCAGCGACGAGATCTACGACCAGATGACGTACGACGGCAACGAATACATTCCCATGGCGACGCTCGTGAAAGACACGCTGTGCGCGACGCTGTCGGGCATTTCGAAGGTCTATCGCGCTTGCGGCTATCGGGTCGGCTGGGTCTCGTTCGCCGGCAAGAAGAGCAATTGCGCGGATTACTTCGCGGCGCTGGAGCTGCTGAGCTCGCTGCGTCTGTGTAGCAACGTGCCAGCGCAGTGGGCCGTGCAAACGGCGCTCGGCGGCTATCAGAGCATCAAGGAATTGGTGTCGCCCGGTGGTCGGCTCTACGAATCTCGCCGTGCCATCGCGAACGCCGTGGCGTCGAGCCGCTTTCTCGACGTGCAACCGATGCAGGGCGCGATGTATGCGTTCATCGGCGTGAAGACCGAAGAGCTGCCAGATTTCGATGATCAGCAATTTGGCCTCGACTTGCTCGAGCAGAAGCATGTGTTGGTTGCTCCGGGCTCGAGCTTCAACGTGCCGTATCGCAATCGATTCCGCGTGACGAACCTGCCGGACGCGACGACGCTGCGGGATGTCTTCGGACGCATCGAAGACCTGCTCACGTCGTACGCAAACGGCGGCGGCACCGCCGCGAAGTCGGGTGCCCGGCCGACGGTGGTCGAGGCCAGTAAACGCTTCAAGTAAGACCTTCTGAAGAGACTCTAATAACTTGTTTTGATTAGGCTTCCGCCTGATGTTCTGAAGGCTATCGCGCAGGGCTCCACAGTCCTCGTGCCCTCGCGGCAGCGCTCTGAGGCCGTGCGTCTGGCGTATGCCGCGGAAGCCCTGGCGGCCGGTCGCACGGTCTGGGCAACGCCCGATGTGCTGCCGCTCGAAACCTGGCTCGCACGGGAAATCGACCGCCGCTCCGCCTCCGGCGAGCGGCTGCCTCGACTGCTCAATCCCGCCGAAGACTGGCTGCTCTGGCGTCAGTGCACCTCGCTGCAAACCGATGGGCTCGAGCTGGTCGCGCGCGGTCCGCTGGCCGATGCACTTCGACGCGCGAGCCAGCTGGCGCGCGAATACGGCATCGATACATCGTCGATGCGATCCGTTCCGGGCAGCGAAGGCCAGTTGCTCTACGAAGTCGAGCGCGCTGTCGCGGCGAAAGCCGAAGCGGTTGGCGCGGCCACGGCTGTGGAGCTTGGTTTGCGAATCGCCTGCCTCGGCGATCGGCGCGATGTGCTGCTCGCCGGATTTGAACGCAAGACGCCCTTGCTCGACGCGCTCATCACGAGTCGGGGCGCGGGCGGATGCGTCACCGACTTCCGCAAAACGCGTGACTTGGGCGAACGCGTGGCGCACGCCCGCGCGGTGCTCGCGGCCGACACTCACGACGAGCTGGAACGAATCGCTGCTTGGTGCCGCGATCGACTCGACGCACGCCCTGAATCCCGGCTGCTCGTCGTCGTGCCCGGTTCGCCTGAGGCGCGCGAGCGATTGGTCACGTTGATTCGTCAGCAACTCGATCCCGCGGCCGCCGTCTCTGCACGGCTGACGGGTGAGGGCGCCGATTCCATCGCCGCCATTGAAGGCGGACTGCCGCTGTCGAGAAATGCGCTCGCGGGTCACGCGCTGGCAACGCTGTCCTGGCTCGTGAATGGTGCGGAGTTTGCAGACTTCAGCGCGTGGCTCTGCGCGCCACACTGGTCGATGCCAGACGCTGCGCGCGCCAGACTCGACTTATGGCTGCGCGAGCGCGCGCCGCTGGAAGTGGATCCTCGTCGCCTCGTGATGTCGTTGGAGGCCGCGCCGGAGTCGTTGCGGTCCGCGGCGAGCGATCTTATTTCCCGTGTGCAGCGATCGATGCGCGCGCTGGGCAGCGGTTCTGCATCACCGCGTCAGTGGTCGGAGCGTTTCGCCGCGGCACTGGAAGAGATCGGCTGGCCGGGCGAGCGCACGTTGTCGAGCGGCGAGGCGCAGACCTACGAACGCGTGATCAAACTGCTCGATGATTTCGGCGGTCTGTCGGTTTCGTTGCCGTCGATGTCGCGCGACACCGCCGTGCAATTCCTGAACGAGTTGGCCGGACGCACGTCGTTCCGGCCCGCGGGCGGCGACGCGCTCGTCACGATTTCCTCGCAGCTCGATGATCCGATCGTTCACTACGACGGCATCTGGGTGAGCGGGCTGCATGCCGACGCGTGGCCGCCCCCGGTTCAGCCCGATCCTTTTTTGCCCCTGCGTGCGCAGATCGCAGCGGGTGTTCCTGCAGCGAGCGCGGCCGGCCGGGCAGCCGAGGCACGCGCGCTGATGAACGCGTGGGCCGCGGCAACGGGCGAGCTCGTCATCAGCTCGCCGCTTCGCGCCGATGACGTGCAGCTGTCACCGAGTCCGCTCGTTTCGCGCTTCGTCGCCGAAATCGAAACAGCGACCGGCGAGCCGTCGATCTGGCTGCCGCAGGCGCTACGACGCGAAGGGCTCACCGAGCTGGTTGCAGATCACACGGGCATCGCGTGGGACGCCGAGCGTGCTATTCCGTCCGGCACACGCAGCGTCGAGCTGCAGAATCTCTGCCCGTTTCGGGCCTACGCGGAGTTGCGCCTCGGTAGTACGCCGCTCGAAGCGCCCGAGCCCGGCGTAGCGCCAGACGTCCGCGGCAAGTTGCTTCACACAGCGCTCGAGAAGGTCTGGCGCACGCTGCGGAATTCGGAAGGTCTCGCCGCCCGTTCGGACGAAGCGGTCGAAGCGCTCGTCGTCGCGAGCGTCGACGCGGCGGCGGCCGAGATTCTTTCGCCGATGCGCGGTGACGGGCGTCCGGCGGCCGAGCAACGCGAATGTCGTCGCGCGGTTCGATTGATTTTCACGCTGTGCAAACTCGAGCGGCAGCGCGCGGCGTTCGAGGTGCGCGACATGGAGCGCGACAGCGTGCTCCGGCTCGCCGGCGCGCAGCTGCGGTTGCGCATCGACCGACTCGATTCGCTCGCCTCCGGCGGCGTCGCGATTCTCGACTACAAGAGCGGACGGCCGATCACGGGCGACTGGTATTCCGAGCGCCCGTCGCATCCGCAGCTGCTCGCATATCTCGCCGCGGTGGGGCTCGAAACGAACGCGATGGCGACCATCAGCGTGACCGCCCGCGAGATCCGTTTCGATGGCGTCGCGGCGGCCAGCAACCTGCTACCGAAAGTGAAACCGGTCGAGCCGGTGGCGGGCGCCGATCCCCGCGAAGCGTGGCGGATTCGTCAGGCGGAGTGGATTGGGCGAGTCGAAAAGCTGGTCACGCAGTTTCTTGCGGGCGAGGCCAGGGTCGATCCGCGTCCGAAGGCATGCGAGTACTGCCACGTGGTGAGCGTGTGCCGCATCGCTGATGAAGGCGCCGATTCAGTGGAGAAGAACATCGGTGAGTGAGCTCACACCCACCGTGTTGGCCGAAATGGATCAACGCGCGCGCGAGCTCGCGATCGATCCCTCACACTCGATCCTGTTGCGCGCGCCGGCCGGCTCCGGCAAAACGACCGTGCTCACCCAACGCCTGCTGTGCCTGCTGGCGCAGGTCGATGCGCCGGAAGAAATCCTGGCGATCACGTTCACGCGCAAGGCAGCGGCGGAGATGCGAGAGCGCGTGCTCCACGTGCTCCATGGACACATCGATCCGGCCAATCCGCAGGCCGCGCGCCTGAACGCGCTGGCCGAGGCGGTCCGTCGTCGGGATCGCGAGCGCAACTGGGGGCTCGCGGACAATCCGGGTCGGCTCCGCGTGCAGACGATCGACTCGTTCAACTTCTGGCTGGCCAGCCAATTGCCGATCGCGGCAAAGGCGGGCGGCGCATTGGTCGTCGCCGAGCGTCCGCAGGATCTATACCGCCGCGCCGCGCGGCGCGTGCTGATCGACGGCGAGTCGAACGAAGCGCTGGCGGCCGATGTCGAGCTGCTGTTCGAGCGCATCGACAATCGCTGGGGCCACGTCGAGCGGCTGTTGTCGGAGATGCTCGCGAAACGCGGCCATTGGCTGCGTTACGTGATGGGTGAAGACGAGAACGCGCTGGCCGAGCGCGTTGCCGCGAGCCTTTCCGGAATCGCGGTGGATCATCTGCGTGGGGCATGCGGCCAGCTTTCGCAGGCGTTGCGGCACATGGCCAGCGCGATACCTGGCGTCGGGCCGCTCGGCGAAGAAGTCAGCCACATCGTCGCCTGGCAACAGCTTGCAGTGCTCACACTGACCAACGAAGGAACGTGGCGTCAGCGGATCACCAAGACGCTCGGCGCTGCCTTTGAGCACACGGAGTCGAAGGAGCACCTCAGGTCCTGCATCGAGCTTCTGAGCAGCGTGCCGGGCGCCCGGGAGACATTGTTCACGCTTTCTGGACTGCCGGCGCCGATGCTCACCGGCGAAGACGCGGCGGCCATCGTTGCGCTCTCACGCGTGTTGCGCGCGGCCGCTGCCGAATTGCAGCTGGAGTTCACGCGAGCGGGCAAGGTTGATTACACGTATGTCTCGGGTGCCGCGCGCGCAGCGCTGATGGAAGATGGAACGCCAACCGATCTCGGCTTGCGCGCTGGCCTGTCGCTCAGGCACGTGCTCATCGACGAATTCCAGGACACGTCGATCGCTCAATACGATCTGCTCGAAGCGTTGACGGCCGGTTGGGAGCCGGGCGACGGCCGCACCTTGTTCGCGGTCGGCGATCCGATGCAGTCGATCTACCAGTTTCGCGAAGCAGAGGTTGGCCTGTTCCTGCAGGCGGCAGAGCAGGGCGTCGGCACTGTGCAGCTCGAGGCCCTTCAGCTCACGCGGAATTTCCGCTCGTCGCCGTCGCTCGTGAACTGGACGAACGAGCTGTTCGCGAAGCTTTTTCCGCCCGCCGATGACGTTCGCGCCAGCGCGGTGGCCTTCACGCCCAGCCTCGCCGCGCGCGATCCTCGTAGCGAACCGTTCGTCAGCCTCAGCCTGTTCGCAACCGGCGACCGCGCTGCCGAAGCGCGGCTGATCGCAGCGAGAATTCGCGAGATTCGCGAGTCGACACCGGATGCGACGATCGCCATTCTCGTGGTGTCACGCTCGCATGCGCCGCCGATCATGGAAGCGCTCGCCGCGGCAGGCCTCGAAGCCATCGGCGTGGATCTCGTTCCGTTGCGCGAGCTGTCGATCGTTCGAGACCTGGTGGCGTTGGTCAAAGCGCTTCACCATCCGGGCGATCGAACGTCCTGGCTCGCGGTGTTGCGGGGGCCCTCTTGCGGACTCTCGCTTCCGACGCTGACGGAGTTGTCGCAAAGAAGCGATCCCCTGCTCATCTGGGAAGCGCTGTTCGACGAGCAACGCCTCGCGCGCTGCGCACCGGCCGATCTGCCGCACCTCGTGCGCACGCGCGCCGTGCTCGAACAGGCACTGGCGACACGCGACCGCATGGAGCTGGCGGAGTGGCTCGAAGCGGTATGGCTGCGCCTCGGCGGCGCCGATGCTTACGCGGCCGAAGATCTTACTCATGCGCGCGCTTTTTTCGCGGCGCTCGGCAACGCGACGGCTCGTGGCGAGTGGCGCGGCGCGCATGACGTCGATGCGATCGTTGCGGAGCTATTCGCCGAGCCGCGCGCGTCGTCGGCGAACCCCGTGCAGGTGATGACGATTCATCGATCGAAGGGGCTCGAGTTCGATCACGTCTTCCTGCCTGCGCTCGACCGCACGCTGAATCGAGATCGCGATCCGCTGCTTCGCTGGCTCGATCTGCCGCGTCCTGGCGGCGGCAGCGATCTGCTGATGGCGCCCGTGCCCGCGATCGGCGATGCGGAAGGTGGCGCGTTGAATGCGTATCTCAAGCGGCTTGCGAGCGCGCGCGGCCTGAACGAGCAAACGCGATTGCTGTATGTCGCGATGACTCGCGCGAAGCGCTCGCTGCATCTCAGTGCGGCGCCTCAGCCGCGTCGTGATGGCACGGTCGAGCCGCGCGCCGGGACGTTGTTGAAGTGCCTGTGGCCCGCATTGAGTGGCGAGTTCGTCGAGGCCGGTTCGCCGCAGGCCGAGCTCGATCTGTCAGTTCCCACGCGCAAGCTGAGACGTCTGACCGGGGATTGGCAACCTCCGACCGTGGCAGCCGCCCCAGCGCGGGATCACTTGCCGATTGCAGATCGCTCGCTCGAGCCGGAGAAACCGGAGTTCAGCTGGGTGGGCGAAACATTCCGGCACGTGGGCACCGTGGTGCACGCGGCGCTGGAGAAAATGGCTTCAGGTCACGAGCTGCCGAGCCGTGCGGACATCGAGTCGCAGGCGGAAGAGTTTGCGCATCAGCTGCGGCGCCATGGGGTGCCGGAGCGCGACGTTGAACGCGCAGCCGGCACAGTGAAGGAGGCGGTGATTCGCACGGTCGAGGACGAACGTGGACGGTGGCTGTTCGATCCGTCGCATCGGCAGGCGCAGAGTGAGTTGGCGCTGACGGGCCTGGCAGGCGGATATCTCACGAATGTGATCATCGATCGCACGTTCGTTGACTCAGAGGGCACCCGCTGGGTCATCGACTTCAAGACCAGCCGACATGAAGGCGGAAATCTGGAGCGGTTTCTCGACGATCAGGTGCAGCGGTATCGGGGGCAGCTGGAGCGCAACGTGGCGATGGCGAGGGGGTTGGGGAACGAGCCGGTGAGGGCGGCGTTGTATTTTCCGTTGATGAGTCGATTCAGGGAAATCTAACAGGCCCTCAATCGCCGGGCGGCTAAGAGAACGGCGGCGCTAAAACGTACCTTCCTGTCCCATCGGCCGCCACCCTTCCGCATCCGGCGTGCCCAGCACCTTCAGCTGCTCGACAATCGCCGGCGGCGTATCCGATTTGGGGCGGACGCGCCCATCGATCCGATAGCCCGGCTCCTTCGTCAGCGTCACCTTGCCCTCGAAGTCCACCGGGCCGTCGAGGCTCATCACGGTGCCCACCGGTTCCGCACCGGGAGCCGCCTTCGGAAACGTCACCGAATACGCCCCGATCACCATGTGCTCGTTCTTCGAATACAGCGATGTCGTTTCGCCCTGGCCTTCGATTTCCGCGATGACGCCCTTCACGACGCGCAGCGACGCGAGGTTCAGGCTGACATTCCCGGTGTAGCCGCTCGACATGCCGGGAATCGGCGCCGGATCGAGCGGCAGTTGTGCCTGAAGATCGTGCGCAACGAGCATGTCTCCGCTGCCCACCTCGATGTCGCCACGAACGAAATCCTGTCCGCGCGTGAGATCAACGAATGCAGCGAGCTTGCCGCGGAAGAGGGCGAGCGGATGCAGTTCCCAGTTGAGATCGCCGAGGGGCGCGCCGTTGAACGTGACGCGCGTGCACGAGCCCTCCCACGCCGTGCCCGAAATATTTCCGCACGCGATGTTGGGCGGCAGGAAGCCTGCCACCCAGGCCGCGGGCAGTCGAACGAGCAGGATGGTCGCGAAGCCGATGACCGCGAGCAGCGTGATCCAGAGCGTGCGCTTCATTTAATGCGCAGTACGAGACCCGCGTTGACGAGCCCCGGTGAGCCCGCATTGTCGACGTTCGCCGATTCGACGCCGATGCCGTGCTGCTCCGAGAGCCGCGAGAGCCAGCCGATCATGATGTCGAACTGAGCTTTCTCCATGCGGATGCGCAGCTGCCCCGGCCCGTTCGGCTCGCTGTTGACGAGCGCCTGGCCCAGGCCCGATTCGCGTGCCGCGCGGTCGACGACGACGAGCAGCTGATCCTGCGGCGTGGTGGCCGCGGAGACCGGTCCGGCGGCGGCGAGCTCGGGCCCGACCTGTTGCATCCACGACAGATCCGCCTGCTTCTGACCGACGCGTTGCTGAGCCTTCGCAACCGCGCGGTCGAGCGGCAGCACCACACCGATGAGCAGCAGCACGACGGCGACGACGCCGCCGATGAGCACGAGCCGCCGTTCACGTTCGTTCAAGGTGTCGAAAGAAAACTTCATGACGTGCCTCGCGGACGAATCTGGATGCGTCCTTCGTACGCGTCACCGGCTACGTTGCCGGATTTGAGATCGGCATCCCAGCCGCTGGAGCGCAGCGACTGGCTCACGCGATCGAGACTGTCGGCGTCGGGCGCGGCCATCTTCAACTCGAGCGCGCCTTCCTTGAAGCTCATGTTTTGCACGTTCGTGCCCGGCACCGAGTTCCGTGCATCCACGAGCGCGCCGAGCGCGGGGAGCAGGCCGGTGCCGCCGCCACTGCGCACGGCAACCAGTTTCGTTTCCATGCGCCGACGCGCGTTCGTCGCGTTGTTCTCACCGGGCATCGCTGCGCGGAACGCCTGTTCGATTGACGCATCCACTGTCTTTTCCTGACGCTTCAGCATCGTGAGCTCAACGGCCTTGCCGGCGACGTGCAGCGCCACGAGGCCTGCGAGCAACATCGCGGCGACGCGCCACGATTGCCAGCCCACGGCCGAGGTTTTCTGCGGGGCATATCGGCCCTGCAGCAGATTGATCGGACGGGCGATGGGCAGCTGCTGGGCCAGCAACGCGAGCGGGCCCGTGGTGAGCAGCTGAACTTTGATGCCGTCGAACTGATCGCGCACGGCTTCCACTTTCGGCGAATGCTCCTGCCACTCGGCGGCACCGGTGTAGAGGATCAGTCCGCGTCCAGTGCCTTCACCCGCTTCACCGGCGGGCCGCACCATCTGCAGCGCTTCCGTGAGCGCATCGGTGGGCATGGAAATCGTGGCGCCGACGGGCGGGCGCACGGTGACGATATCGTCTTCGAGCAGCGCGACGGCATGGCCGGGATTGAGCGGCAGCAGATCGCTCTCGACGTACATCGATTCGGGCGAGAGGCCCGCGGCCTTGAGCGTGCTGGTCCATTCGTCCATCAGCGCAAGCCCGACGACCGCGACGGGCGTGGTCGGCGAGCTCGCTGCGCGCTTGCCGATGGCGAAGTGCAGGTCGTCGATATCCTCGGCGAGCTGCTCTTCGAGCGCATACGGCACGATCTGTTGAAGTTTCGCGCCTGCCTTGGACGGCAACTCGGGCTCGGTGAGCAGCACGTCTGCGCCGGGCACGAGCACGCACACATGGCGACCCGCAGCACGCTGCGAGGCGATGTCGAGGGCACCGGTCTGCGGCGCAGAAAGGGCATTGCCTTTTCCGTCCGCCAGAATCCAGCTGACCTCCTGCGTGGGGTCGTGGGGCAATCTCAGCAGCAGCCAGTCGGCCATGTCAGTTCCGCTTCACGCTTTCAGTCCGCAGAGAAACTTCGCATGACCACATGGACCTGATTTTGAGGGTCACGCTGTAAAAGACTGTACAAGGCGAACTCTGCACTGCCAATGGTCACGATGCTCGTGACCCGGAAGTAATCTGAGGTTTCGCTCACACGATTTTGCACCTGGGTCCAGTCCGATCCGCCCGTGCCCCCGAATTCGGCCTGATAAACCGTGAGGGTCGGGAAGCACGCGCTCTCCCGTGCCTTGGCCAGCACTTCCGGATCCCTGCCGAAGTTCTGGTGCGAGCTGTCGACGAGCGCATCGAGCAGGATGCCGCCGGCGGTGCAGACGTTGATTCGGGCGTCACGCGGCAACGCGGTCACGTAAGGCGCAAGCTTCAGATAGTTGTCGCGACCGAAGCCGGGCAGTGCCAGAAGCTCGGCGGGACTCGTGATGAACGTGTTCGGCGCGCGATATGGAGGCGTCTGCGATGCGTAAGCGCTGTCTTCGGCGCCGTCGGGTAAAGGCTGCGAATCGGGATCGATCCAGTCGGCGATCATCGACGCCCACTTCGGCGCGACGCCCACCTGCTGCATCAGGCTTTCGAGTTTGCCGAGCGCGATCGTGTCCACGACCTCGACATTCGTGGCATCCGGCGCGACGAGGCTGTTGAGGTTGAACTTGCCGGTGGCATCTTCGACGTACGCTTCGAGCACCACGCCCGGCAGCACTTCGACAGGACCGATCGGCTGACCCCAGCCGGCGGCCGGATACGTTTGGTTCGCGTTGGCTTTTTTATCTTCGCGCAGGGCATACGCCGCAAGCGCTTCCGCGGCTTCGGCGACGAGCAGGCTTTGATCCATCGCCATCGACGTCGTGCTGCGTCGGGCCGACATGGCGCTCTGGAACGCAATGGCAGCGGCCAGGATGGTGCCGAACGCCACCAGCAGGATCGCCACCATCATCGCGACGCCGCGCTGGTGACGCCTCACGTGGCGACCTCGATGATGCGTTTGATCTTGCCCCAGTCGTCGAGGTCGATCGTGACTTCGACTGCGATGGGCCGCACGCGCAGGTTGAGCGTTGCGTTGTTGGTGACGGCCGATTGCGGTGGCCACACATCGCGCCACTGACGCGTGACATCCATATATCGGAACGTTACGGACTTCACGCCAGTGAGCAGCTCTCGCTTCTGCCGCTCCGTGGAGAGCAGTGGATCGGCGACTGGCCAGTATTCGCGGCGGAGCTTGTTGTTCTCGAAGTAGTACGCCACGCGCTGAACGGTGGGCCGCTGCACGCCGGCCGGATTGGCCCAACCACCGCGCGTGAGCTGCACAAAAGGCTGCGCATTCGCGGAGCTTTCGAGCACCGGATCCATGCTGTTGCCGCTCGGATTACGGATGGCGCGCGGCGCGAGCTGGCTGATGTCCTGCACGATCACGCGCATCGTCGTCTGCACTTCGAGCAGGCGCTCCTGCCGCTCTTTGAGTGCGTCCTTGCTGTTCACGGCCTGATTGATGGCGCCATAGCCCAGCGCGAACACGATGGCCGTGATGAAGATCGCCACCATCAGCTCGATGAGCGTGAAACCGCGGGCGCGCATGTTCAATCGGCCACCGGCGTTTCGGGCGTGTTGCCGCCGGGGTTGTTCGTGCCGGTCTTCGTATTCGTATTGGTGCCGGTACCCGTGTTCGTGCCCGCGCCATTGTTCGCGGGGTTGTTATTCCCCTGGCCGCCCGGCGGCCCGTTCAGGTTGCCGGGTGGGCGCGCGTAGTAATCGATGATGCCGCTCGGGTTCGACAGCGTGTTGCCGCGGATGCCGCTGACTTCCGCGTACCAGTTGCTGTCGCCGGAAATCTCTTCAGGCTTCACGCGCACGTCGATGCGCAGGATGCCGGTGACAGTCGTGTCCTGCACTTCCTGCTGCCATTTCCACTTGCGGCCGGCGAGCTCCGCGGTGCCATCGGACTTCTTTTTTTCCGGCAGCGCCGTGGCGAGCCGGACTTCTTCGATGCGATTGAGCGCCACCCATTCGGCGAAGGTCTTGTCCCGCAGATAGGAAGACGAATCCGCCGACGAGCTGAGCGCGCTCAACAGTGCCGCCATGCCGATGGTGACGATGGCCAGCGCCACCAGCACTTCGATGAGCGTGAAGCCGCGCGCGCGCGTCATGTCTTGCTCTCGACCATGTCGTCCGCCTTGATCTTGCCGTCGTCGGTGCTCGCGATGGTGACGCTGCGCTTGGCGTCTTCACGCTCGACCACGAGTCTGAAGGGGGTCAGGTCGCCATTCGAATAGATGATGACGTGCGGCACGCGCTCCTTCAGTTCCTTCTTGAGCTGCTCGTCCGTTTTCTTTTTCGACGGGTCCGGCCGCTTGAGCACGACCTCGCGGCCTTCGACCACGAGACGCAGCGACAGCCCTTCCGGCAATTCGCGCAGCCGCAGCGACTCGTCTTCTTCGATGCTGCGCCAGTAGCCCTTGCGCGGATCGTAGGTGAGGAATTCGTAATCGGTGTTGCCGCAGTAAAGACCGAACTCGCGCGTGGTCAGCTCCGCCTTCTCGCGCGCGTATTTCACGAGCGAAAACGCGCGCTCGCTTTCCTTTTCGAGCTCCGAATCACGGCCGGTGATGCTGACCGAGATCACCATGACCGCCGCCAGCAGGCCGACGATCAGCACCACGACCATCAGCTCGATGAGCGTGAAGCCGCGGGTGCGCGCGTGCTGCGACGACGACTTACTTCGTCGCGCTGGCATCCCAGTTTCCGATGTCGGCGTCCGTGCCTTCACCGCCCGGCTGGTTGTCCGCGCCGAGCGAGTAGAGGTCGTATTCACCGCCGTGGGTGCCGGGATAGACGTAGACGTAGTCGTTCTCCCACGGATCCTTGCTCACCTTGCGCAGGTAACCGCCCGGGCGCCAGTGACGGATCGACGGATCGGTGGGCTGCGCCACCAGCGCGGTGAGGCCCTGGTCCGTGGTCGGGTACTTCGAGTTGTCGAGACGGAACATCGTGAGCGCGGTTTCGAGGCTCGCGATGTCCTGCTTGGCCTTGGCCACGCGCGCCTGGTCCACCTTGTCGACCACGTTCGGCACGATGACCGCGGCGAGCAGGCCGATGATCACGACGACGACCATGATCTCGATCAGCGTGAAGCCGCCCTGGCGCCGCGGTGGGCGTGCACGTACGCGTGCGGGCAGCGCGGCTCTGATAACCTCACGTCGGAAGAGTGCTTTTTTCATGGGCGATAGGGGTTCTGGCGAGGGGGCCGGATCATAGCAAATGAACGTTGACCGACCCGTGTACCGGTTCAAATCACAGCTCGAGTCGCTCAACTGCGACGGCCGGTATGGGCTGACACTTCTTGGCATCGTCTTCTTCCTGTTACTTCCGGAGCTATACGGAGAAACGACCCGGACTGGACTCCGTTACGAACGGGCGGCGCTCGAGGCCGGCCAGTGGTGGCGCCTGCTGACGGCGCACTGGGTGCACCTGGACTTCGAGCACACGCTCGTCAACGTGCTCGGCTTCGTGCTCATGTGGGCCCTGTTCGCACGCGACTTCCGGCCCAGGGACTGGCTCATCATTCTCGCGACGATCATCCTGACCATCGATGTCGGCCTGTGGTTCTGGGACACCGCGGTGTTCTGGTATGTCGGCGCTTCCGGCGTGCTTCATGGAATCATGGCGGCGGGCACGCTCGCGCAAGTGCGCCGCGGTGATCTGACAGGCTGGATCCTCGTCGCGGCGCTGGCCCTGAAGCTGGGATTCGAACAATGGCACGGCGCGTTGCCGTTCACCGAAGGCCGGCCGCTCGTGCTGAACGCCCATGTCTATGGCGCCCTCGGCGGACTGATTGCGGCGGCATGCCTGAAGCCCCGCAGCGACTCGTTATAATCGCCGCTTTTCTTTAACAGGGCTCGAAATGCCATTTGCATTTGTATTTCCCGGACAGGGCTCCCAGTCCATCGGCATGCTGGCCGGACTGAGTGGGCTCGATCCTGTCGTGCGCGCCACGTTCGATGAAGCCAGCGTCGTGCTCGGCTACGACCTCTGGCAGCTCGCGCAGGAAGGACCGCTCGAGCGACTCAACCAGACCGAATGCACTCAACCCGCGCTCCTCGCGGCCGGTATTGCCACGCTGCGCCTGTGGAACGAGCTTGGTGGTGGCGAACCCACCGCCGTTTCCGGTCACAGCCTCGGGGAATTCACGGCGCTGGTCGCGGCCGGCGCGCTGGACTTCTCGACTGCCGTCGACATTGTGAAGTTCCGCGGCCAGGTGATGCAGGAAGCAGTGCCCGCCGGCACGGGTCTGATGGCTGCGATCCTGGGCCTTGCGGATGCGGAGGTCGAAGCGGCCTGCCGCGAAGCCGCGGCGCAGGGCGGAGTCGTCGAGGCGGTCAACTACAACTCCGTCGGTCAGGTAGTCATCGCTGGCGAGACCGCGGCCGTCCAGCGCGCGATGGAGCTTGCGAAATCGAAGGGCGCGAAGCGCGCGTTGCCGCTGCCCGTCAGCGTGCCGTCCCACAGCAGCCTGATGAAACCGGCCGCCGAACGTCTCGGCAAACGCCTGGAGACGGTGGAATTCCGCACGCCGCGCATTCGCTATATCAGTGCGGTCGATGGCGCGGTTCACGCGGACGCGGCGGAATTGCGGCCCTTGTTGATCCGACAGCTCGCGAGCCCCGTACGTTGGCAGGACACCGTGCGTGCGCTGGTCGGCACCGGCATCACGCATCTCATCGAATGTGGGCCCGGCAAAGTGCTCACGAATCTCAACAAGCGCGTCGAAGGCGTGAGCGGTGTGGCGTTGGCCGCGCTCGAAGATGCCGCGACGCTCGATGCCGCACTGGCGGCGACGAAAGGCTCCTGATCATGGGTACGGAAATCGGAAACGGGCTCGGCAACCCCTTGGCCAACGATCTCGCGCTGGTCACTGGCGCATCGCGCGGCATCGGCCACGCCATCGCGCTGGCTTTGGGTCATGCGGGCGCGCGTGTCATCGGCACATCGACTTCTGCGGAGGGCGCTGCCGCTCTCACGGAAGCATTCAAGGCGAAAGGCATTCAGGGCCGCGGTGCCGTGCTCGACGCGAGCAAGGCCGAGTCGATCGATGCCTTGCTGGCGGATCTCGAAAAGGCCGAGGGCTTGCCCTCCATCCTCGTGAACAACGCCGCCATCACTCGCGACAACCTGCTGCTGCGGATGAAGCAGGATGATTGGGACGTCGTCCTCAGCACGAACCTGACGTCGGTGTTCCGGCTTTCGAAGGCGTGCGTGAAACGCATGATGAAGGACCGGCGCGGTCGCATCGTCAACATCACGTCCATCGTCGGGGTCACCGGGAATCCCGGCCAGGTGAATTACTCGGCGGCCAAGGCGGGCGTGCTGGGATTCACCAAGTCCCTGGCGAAGGAAGTCGCTTCGCGCAATATCACCGTCAACGCTGTGGCACCCGGGTTCATAGACACCGACATGACGCGGGCACTGAGCGAAGACCAACGCTCGGCCCTTCAGGCCCAGATCCCGCTCGGCCGCCTCGGCTCAGCCGAAGACATCGCCGCGGCGGTACTGTTTCTGGTGTCTGCGCAGGCCAGCTACATCACGGGCGAGACCTTGCACGTGAATGGCGGCATGTATATGCCGTGAGCGGTTGTGCGCCGCGTGTCACGCGGCTTCGCCGGATGGCCATGAGTGGCTCTTCGTCGCAGCCGCGGCGTGTGCCGAACTGGCCGCCGGCCGGGGCATAGCGACGCGCCAAGCCAGGCGGCGAAAGCCACGCCTTTCGCCGCCGGAACCCAAGCGAAATCCGTGAAACTCGCGGAACGCGAGGTTCGCCAATGAACCGATTCTCGCGGAACGCGAGTTTTTATGAACAAATTCCAATGAACTCAGTCGGCTGGCACCCTGCGGGGCGTTCCCCTACAATACCGCGCCCGTTAGGCCCCCAGGTCCTGCCGACCAGCCGAAACGCGCGATCCCCAAGTCAGAAGGACAGTTCCCTAATGAGCACGGTTGAACAGCAAGTTAAGGCCATCGTTGCCGAGCAGCTGGGCGTTAAACAAGAACAAGTGACCAACGATGCCTCGTTCGTCGACGATCTCGGCGCGGACTCGCTGGACACGGTCGAGCTGGTCATGGCGCTCGAGGAAGAATTCGAGATCGAGATCCCCGATGAGGACGCCGAGAAGATCACGACGGTTCATCAGGCGATCGATTACATCAACGAGCGCCGCACCAAAGCGTAACGTTGCCTGGGTCAATTTTCCTGGGTGAAGTTGCCTGGGTGAACAGGCGGGCGCTCGCGCATCCAGTTCGCGTCGGCGCCCCGTATCTTCCTCGAGCTCTCACAGGTTCGAGTACTTCCTCTTCCAGATCACGGGTCAGGTGTGAGTAAACGTCGCGTCGTCGTCACAGGATTAGGCATCATTTCCCCCGTCGGCAGCACTGTCGCTTCCGCATGGGAGGCCATCTTGAAAGGCGAGAGCGGCATCGGCCCGATCACCCGGTTCGATGTGGCCAAGTTTCCCGTGCGCTTCGGCGGCGAAGTGCGCGGTTTCAATCTGGATGACTACATCACGCCGAAAGATGCGCGTCGCATGGATCCGTTCATGCACTACGGCATCTCGGCGGGCATGCAGGCGGTCACAGACTCGGGCATCGATTTCCAGAAGACCGATCCGCTTCGCTGCGGGGCGGTCTGTGGCGCCGGCATCGGCGGCCTCTGGACCATCGAATCCGAATACGGCGAATACGAGAAGGCGGGCGGCAATCCCCGCAAGATTTCGCCGTTCTTCGTGCCGGCGTCGATCATCAACATGATCGCCGGGCACCTCTCCATTCGTTACAACCTGAAGGGACCGAATCTCGGCGTCGTCACGGCGTGTACCACGTCGACGCACGCCATCGGTCTCGGCATGCGCACCATTCAATATGGTGACGCGGACGTGATCATCGCCGGCGGCGGCGAGATGGCGACTACCGCGTGCGGACTCGGCGGCTTCGGCCAGGCCAAGGCGCTGTCCACGCGCAACGACGATCCGAAAAAAGCGAGCCGCCCGTGGGATCGCGATCGTGACGGCTTCGTGTTGTCCGACGGCGGTGGCGCGGTCGTGCTCGAAGAGCTCGAACATGCGAAGAAGCGCGGCGCGCGGATCTACGCGGAGCTGGTCGGCTTCGGCATGAGCGGCGACGCGCATCACATCACCGCTCCGCCGGAAAACGGCGAGGGCGCACGCAACGCGATGCTGAATGCCCTGCGTGATGCGGGCCTCAATGCCGCGCAGGTGGATTACATCAACGCGCACGCCACGTCGACGCCGCTTGGCGACCGCGCCGAGACGATCGCGATGAAAGATGCGTTTGGCGACCACGCGCGCAAGGTGGCCGTCAGCTCCACGAAGTCTGCGACCGGCCATCTGCTCGGCGCCGCGGGCGTGGTCGAAGCGATCTTTTCGCTGCTCGCCATTCGCGATGGCGTGGCGCCGCCGACCATCAACCTCGATAACCCGGACGAAGGCTGCGATCTCGACTACGTGCCGAACACGGCGCGGCAGATGCAGATCGATGTGGCGCTGTCGAATTCGTTCGGCTTCGGCGGTACCAACGGAACGGTCATCTTCCGCCGGCTGAAGGACTGATTGCGCGGCACGCGCGGCCGGGTTGCGATGGTGCTCGGCCCCGATCCGGCCCCGGCTGTCCGTGCCCAGTGCCGCGCCGAGCGCCTGGCGGAACGCTTGGCGGACTGTCGGGCGGACTATCGCGCGGAATGTCTGAATGAGTCTCCCGGTCTGAATTCATTGCCGTGAGCGCTCCTCTCTCCGCCGTTCGTGAGCTGCCCGTTCCGGGCAGCGTGCTGCGTGCGCTGGCCGCGCGTTTTCCCGATCGCTACCCCGTGCTGATGGACAGCGCCGCCGAAGGCCCGCTCAGCCGCTTCAGTATTCTCGCGGCCGCGCCGCGCGCCGCGCTCTGGCTCGATGCCGCGGGCGTCGTGCACACGCACGGCGTGACGTTGCCGACCGGCAATGGCTTCTTCCACGCGCTGGAACAGTGGTGGCTGCGAGAGCGCCTGCCATGGAACGCGAATGACCCGCCGCCATTCTCAGGCGGTTGGGTTTTCTTCCTGTCGTACGAGATGGCGCGCGAGATCGAGCCCCGGCTCGTGCTCCCGCGCTCTTCGTTGCCCTATCAGGCATTCGCGCTTCGCACGCCGTGCGCGTTGATTCACGACCTTCAAGGCAATCGCGTATTTGCAATCGCCGAGCCTGACGGTGTTGCGAGCCTCGACCAGATTGCGCGAGATGCGCGCGACATCGCCGCGAGCGCTGAAGCGGCTGCGAACACACCGGCCGGCCGCGTGCGCGCGGTGTCGCTGGAAGAGGAAGACCCGCAAATTCACCTGGATCGAGTGATTCGCGCGAAGGAATACATCCGCGCCGGCGACATCTATCAGGCGAATCTTGCGCGACCGTGGCGCGTGACGCTCGCGCAGGACACCACTGCGCCTGAGCTATACGCAACGTTGCGAGCTGCGAACCCGGCGCCATTCGCGGCGCTGGCGCAGTGGGGTGGGGCGTCGATCGTCAGCTCTTCACCAGAGCGGCTTGCGCGCATCTTCGGCGACCGTCGCATCGACACGCGACCGATCGCGGGCACACGGCCTCGCAGTCGCAAGCCCGGCGGCGACATGGCGGAGATGACGGAGCTCGCCGCGCATCCGAAAGAGCGCGCCGAGCACGTGATGCTCATCGATCTCGAACGCAACGATCTCGGCCGCGTGTGTGAAGCCGGCACGGTGCGGGTCGATGAGTTCATGACCATTGAATCCTATGCGCACGTTCACCATATCGTCTCGAACGTGAGCGGCCGGCTGCGCGAGGACGTGACGCCGGTCGCCGCGATCCGTGCGGTGTTTCCTGGCGGCACCATTACGGGGTGCCCCAAAGTCCGTTGCATGGAAATCATCGCGGAGCTGGAATCCTCGGGGCGGGGGGCCTATACCGGGTCGCTGGGATTCCTCGGACGGGACGGTCGCATGGACACGAACATCCTGATTCGCACGATGACGCTCAAGGGACGGCAGGTCGAGCTGCGCGCGGGCGGTGGCATCGTGGCGGACTCGATCCCGGAACGCGAGATCGAAGAAACGCGCGCGAAGGCTCGCGGCATGCTCGCGGCGTTCGAGGTCATCGGCGGCGGGACGGCGCCTCGATGAACGTGCCGGGGCGCGTCACCGTCAATGGTCAGCCGCCCATTGCGGGCGTCTCTCCCTACGATCGTGGTTTGCACTATGGCGATGGTGTATTCGAGACCATTGCCTGTCGAAAGGGCCGTGCACGATTTCTCTCGTTGCATCTGGAGCGCTTGACGCAGAGCTGTGAACGCTTGCGGATCAATCTCGGGGACGTGACTCCGCTGCGTCGTGAGGTTGAGCAGGTGGCTGCCGCTGCGAGCGAAGCAATGCTGAAGGTGATAGTCACTCGCGGGGATGCAGTCGCGCGCGGCTACGGCATCGCCGGCAGCGAAGTCGCAACTCGATTGTTGTTTCAATATCCCTTGCCGCCGGAAAACGAGGCGTTCGTTCGCGATGGCATTCGGGTGCGCATCGCTGGGCTGCGCTTGGGCGAGAACGAGCGCCTTGCCGGCATGAAGCATCTCAATCGTCTGGAGCAGGTGCTTGCGCGTGCGGAAGTACCGGTCGAGGATGCGCCGGAGTTGCTGATGTTCGGCAGCTCGGGGCAGCTCGCTTGCGGAACCATGAGCAACGTATTCCTCGTTGACGACGGTCGCATCCGAACACCACGCATCGATCGATGCGGCGTGGCCGGCGTGATGCGCAGGGTCGTGATACGCGAAGCGCGGCAAATCGGGCTCAGCGTGCAGGAGGAGGTGCTCAGCGCTTCAGACCTGCACGGAGCTTCGGAAGTGTTCGTTACGAACGCTCGCGTCGGCCTATGGCCCGTTCGCTCGGTGGAGGAGCGGGTCATCGGCGTGGGGCCGGTGACGCGGCGGCTTCAGGCGCATCTCGCGCCGCTGCTGGAGCAGGCACCGGATGCGTAGTCGAAAAAGCGGTTTGCTGATTCTGTTTGTACTGTTCATCGCGGCTGCAGGATTCGCGGTATATCGATGGTCCAACAATGCGTTCATCGCGGCGGGCCCGACCACGGAAGTGGCGCGCGTCGAAGTGACGCCCGGCACGAGCGTGCGCGGCGTGCTGAAGTTGCTCGGCGATCGCGGGGTCATCGCGGATCCTCGTGCGATTGCGTTTTACCTGCGCACGCACAACCTGCATCCGAAGATCAAAGCCGGCACGTATGAGTTTCCCGCCGGCGCGAGCGCAGCCAAGGCGTTCGAGATGATGGAACAGGGCATCGTCGTGCTCGAGCAGCTCACCGTGGTGGAAGGCTCGACCTTCGCCGACTTGCGCAAGGCGCTGGAGAAACATCCTGCCGTCACGAAGACGCTGCAGGGCAAGTCCGATGCCCAGGTGATGGCGGCGATCGGTCACGCGAACGAATTTCCCGAAGGCCGCTTTTTTCCGGATACCTACCGTTTCGCCGCGCGCACGAGCGACACCGATATTCTCAAGCTTGCGTACGACAGCATGGCGCGCACGCTCGCCCAGGCGTGGGCCCAGCATCGCGAAGGCCTGCCGTTCTCGACACCGTACGAGGCGCTGACGCTCGCGTCGATTGTCGAAAAGGAAACGGGACTGGCCGCGGAACGGCCGCGCATTGCCGGTGTGTTCGTCACGCGCCTGCGCATCGGGATGAGATTGCAGTCGGACCCTACGGTGATCTACGGCATCGGCCCGAAATACGACGGCGACATCCGGACGAAAGACTTGTCCACGGACACGCCGTACAACACGTATACGCGCGGCGGCCTGACGCCGACGCCGATTGCGCTGCCCGGCAAGGAATCGATCATGGCAGTGATGCAGCCGGACGAGACTGGGGATATCTTCTTCGTCGCGACCGGCGACGGCACAGGTGCTCACCATTTCTCGAAGACGCTCGAAGAGCACAACGAGGCGGTGAAACGGTTCCTCGCGCGGTTACGCAAGCAATCCCAGGCGACGAAGCCCCCGAGCGCCGCACCTCGCAAATGACACCCGTAGAATGAAATCCGGCCGCTTCATCACACTCGAAGGCATCGAAGGCGCAGGCAAATCCACCGTTGCCCGCTTCACGCGCGAGTGGCTGGAGGCGCGCGGCATCAAGGCGTGTCTCACGCGCGAGCCTGGCGGTACGCCGCTGGCCGAGCGGGTTCGCGCGCTCGTGCTGGATCGGCAGGGCGAGCCCATCACGCCGCCGACTGAAACATTACTGATGTTCGCCGCCCGCGGTCTGCATCTCGAGAATTTGATTCGCCCCGCGCTCGCGCGCGGCGAATGGGTCGTCTGCGACCGCTTTACCGATGCGACACGCGCGTACCAGGGCGCTGGCCGCGGTGTTCGCGCGGCGTGGATCGAGCAGCTCGCCGCTGAAGTCCAGGCGGGCCTCAATCCTGACTGCACGCTGCTGCTCGACCTGCCGGTGGACGTGGGCCTCGAACGGGTTCGGCAGCGTTCCGGGCCGACGCCGACCGATCGGTTCGAAGAGGAGCCGGCGCGGTTCTTCGAGCGCGTGCGCTATGCTTATCTCGACATAGCCCGAGCGGAGCCGCAGCGCGTGCGCATCGTGAATGCCGCGGGCACGCTCGCGGAAGTGCAGAATCAGGTGACTGCGATATTGCAGTCCCTCATCGAGCAGCGCGTATGACGGCGTCGGCTGCCGTGTCCACGAAAGTAACGCCCAAGTGGCTCGAGCCCGCGGTCGCTTCGTTGCGTGCGGCTCGCGCGGCAGATCACATGCCGCATGCGTTGATGATCCACGACACCGTCGGCGGTGGCGGAGACTGGCTCGCCGAGTGGGTCGCCTCGCTCGCCTTGTGCCTTTCGCCGAACGATGCGCCGTGCGGCAAGTGTGTCGGCTGCACGCGAGTGGCCGCGAACCAGCACCCGGACCTGGTGCGTGTCCATCCGATCGAAGATTCGAAACAGCTGCGCATCGAGCAGGTGCGGGAGCTTGCGTCGGAGCTGTCGCTCACCAGTCACCAGGGCGGCTACAAGGTTGGAATCCTGTCTCCGGCGGACTCGATGAATCGTTTCGCGGCCAACGCGCTGCTGAAGACGCTCGAAGAGCCGTCGGCTCGCACGCTGCTGATCCTGGTGGCCACGCAGCCCTCGCGACTGCCGGCGACGATCATGAGCCGCTGCCAGAAGCTGAAAGTGCGTGCACCGAGCCGCGCCGAAAGCATCGAGTGGTTGCAGGCGACGCGCGGGGCCGGGGATTGGGCGGGCGTGCTGGACGTGCTCGGTGATGCGCCGTTCCTGGCGGCTGAGGCTGATCCAAAAGCGATACCGGCCCTGGGGGCCGAGACGCGACGTGCGCTCGAGGAAATCGAAGCGGGCGCGGCGGATCCCGTAACGACTGCAGAGCGCTGGCACCGCTCCGAGACCGCACTGCGCCTGAAGTGCTTTGAGAACTGGCTCACGGATCGCATTCGCGGTCCCTTCCTCTCCGCGCCTTCCGGCGAAATACGGTCGGCTGCGCACTTGCCACGTGGCCTTTCCATAATGAATATTCGCAGCCTGATCGAGCTCGCCGAAGGCGTGCGGGACCTCAGGTCCAGCCTCGACGTGCCGTTAAATCGATCTCTGGCCCTCGAGCTGCTGTTCCGGCGGTTGGCGAGCCAGAGGCAAGCCTCCAGAGGTTGACCATTTGCGACCGGCCGGCGCCAATAAACCGGGTCTCCTGACCCTCACGATCAAGGACAAGAGTGCGCTCTACCTGGCGTACATGCCTTTCGTGAAGAACGGCGGGCTCTTCATCCCCACGAACAGCAACTACCGCCTCGGCGACGAGGTGTTCATGCTGCTGAACCTGATGGGCGAGGACGAGAAGCTGCCGGTGGCGGGCCGCGTCATCTGGGTGACGCCGAAAGGCGCTCAGGGAAAGCGTACGGCGGGTATAGGCGTGCAGTTCAGCGAACAGGACCGCGGGCAGACCCAGAAGAAGATCGAGAATTACCTGGCTGGAGCGCTGTCGGGGGACAAAGCCACGCACACGATGTGAGGGTGGGGCTCGAGCCCGAAGAGGCCCTCAATCGCCGGGCGGCTGGGAGCCGCTCTCTAAGCGCGTCAAGCTCCTCTTAGCCGCCCGGCGATTGAGGGCTTCCGACTCTGGCTTCCGAACAGCCGAAAACCTCTAAGCCGACCTTCGCAACGCCACATTGCCACTGGTCAACCCGCCCGTCAGCACATACGCATCGAATCCCCGTTCGACCAGGATGAACGCAGCCGCCGAGCTGCGCCGCCCCGTATCGCAATAGACGACATACGGAACATTCCGGTCCAGCGCCGAAATCTTCAGGCGAATGAAATACAGCGGGATGTTCAGCGAGTCCTCGATGGACAGGTTCTGGTGCTCGCTGGGCAGCCGCACGTCGAGCCACTTGCCGCCCTTCGCGATGATCTCGCGCGCCTGCTCGTAGCTCACCCACTGCAGCAGCGGCTCGTTCATGAGCTCGCGGAAATCCTGCTTGTTGAGGCGCATCAGCACGCCGTCCGTGAGCATCGCGACGGTCGCGTTGCGTTTGGCTTCGGCGATCAGGGCCTCTTCACCGAACGTGTCGCCGACGCCGAGCTCGGCGAGCTTGATGCCTTCCTTGTTGAGCGGCGTCTCGCGGGTGACGATGCACTTGCCGCTCACGATGGCGTAGAAGAAATCGCCTTCGTCGCCCTGCTTGATGACGACTTCGCCCGCCTTGTAGGGCACGCGTTGCATGCGCAGGAAGATGGCCTGGATGTTCGCCGGCGGAATGCGGTGGAACGCTTTCGTCTGCAGCAGCGTCGTCATCCAGTCGTCGCCGCCGGCGCCTTCGAGCTGCCTCTGCAGCTCAGCCACTTCATAGGTGCCGGTCTGGTCCCACGTGATCATCACGTCGAGCAGATCGCTGTCGATGGCGAGGTAATGCACCTCGTCTACCGCGCGCGCGGTCAGCTTGCGGGGAATCTGCGGAGAGAGGGGATTGCGTGAATCGGCCGTGCCGCCGCGGATCATCGCGACCGTGCGCGTGCCTTCCTGCAGCTCGACCATGCCGCCGACGACCCAGACCGTACGCTTGTCGGTATCGCCTTCCTTGAAGAGCAGTCTCCCAGCGGGCATCGTGCGCACGCTGACCTTCTTGGCGAGCGCAGCAAGGTTGTCGCGCTTCAGGCCATCGAGGGGAGCAAAAGTCTTCAGGAGCTGAACGCTGGCTTCGCGTTCTTCGGCCATTGTGTTGAAACCCGCTATGTCAGCTGGAACGGCGTGCACCATCACGCCCGGAAATCGATACTCCTCCCGGAGTCGAATCGATGGTAGCACAGGGGGTTTCGCGCTCCGGAACGGGTTCACGGTTTCCCCGGCGGTTTGGCGTGCTGGCGTTTACTTTAGGGCACCTGCCCATTACCGGTCCCTGTCGAACTATGGTTGAGCGAGCTGGCTCCAGCCTGCATCTGGCTTGAAACGCGGCCCGTGCCGTTGGGCGAGCTCTTCCAGCCGCGCGACCACTTCGTTGATCCCACGGCTTTTCGCGTAGGCGAGCGGGCCGCCCCGGAACGGAGCAAAGCCTGTACCGAAAATGACGGCGGCATCGACGAGGTCTGGCTCGCTCGCCACGCCTTCACGCAGCGTGGCCACGCACTCGTTGACCAGCACGAGGATCAGGCGGTCGATGAGATCCGGCGGCGTCGAAGGGGAGTCCAGCGGCGGCTTCACCGCTTTGCCGTCCTTCCATTCATAAAACCCCGAACCCGTCTTGCGGCCGAGCTTCTTTTCGGCGACGAGGCGTTCGAGCTGATCGAGTTTCGGCGCTTCGCGTCCGAGCTCCGCAGCAATGATCTGCCCGACGTGCAGGCAGACGTCGAGACCAACGACGTCCGCAAGCTCCACGGGTCCCATGGGCATGCCGAAGTCGACGGCCGCCTTGTCGATCACGGGCATCGGCACGCCTTCCTGCGCGATGCGCATCGCTTCCTGCAGATACGGCATGAGCACGCGGTTCACGATGAATCCCGGCGCGCTCTTGCACGGCACCGGCAGCTTGTCGAGCCGGCGCGCGAACGAAATGGCGGCCTGCGCGCTCGCGGCATCGGTGCGCTCGCCACTGACGATCTCGATGAGCGGCATCTGCGCCACCGGGTTGAAGAAGTGCAGGCCGACGAGTCGCGCCGGGTTCGCGAGCTTCTGCGCGAGCGGCTCGAGCGTGATGCTCGACGTGTTGGTGGCGAGCAGCGCCGTCGGCTTCATTCGCGGCTCGAGCTTCGCATAGAGCTCCTGCTTGGCCTCGAGGTTTTCGAAGATGGCTTCGATGACGACGTCCGCGTCATCGACACCGGCGCCGTCAACGTCCGGCTGGATGCGTTTGCGCGTATCGGCGCGGCTGCCCGGATCTTTCACACGCTTATCGAACAGCTCGTGGGCACGCTTGATGGCGGGCTCGATGAACTCGAGGCCACGATCTTGCAGCGTCACGGTCATTCCACGCAGCGCGCACCACGCGGCGATGTCGCCGCCCATGACGCCCGCGCCAACCACATGCACGTGACGCACCGGCGGTGCGCCTTTTCCGCCCATGGCTTTGAGACGGTCCTGGAGCATGAAGACGCGAATGAGGTTGCGCGCCGTCTCCGTCGTGAACAGATGCGCGATCGAACGCGCTTCGGATTCGTAGGCCTGCGAGCCGCTCGCGCCGTGCTGTGCCCACAGGTCGATGATGGCGTAGGGCGCGGGATAGTGTTCTCGCTTGGCCTTGCTCGCCACTTGCGCGACGAGCGCGGGCTTCACGAACGAGCGCACGATCGGCCAGCTCAGCACCGCTTCGCTGAACGGCGGCCGATGCGTGGGCGGCTTCTTGTTGATGAGCTCGCGCGCGCCGGATTCGAGGTCTGCGGCGGTGACGAGCTTGTCGACGAGACCGAGGCGCAGCGCCTTGTCCGCGCGCACCGGCCGACCGGTGAGCATCATTTCCATCGCCGGCTTCACGCCGACCAGCCGCACCGAGCGCACGGTGCCGCCGAAACCCGGGTGAATGCCGAGCTGAACTTCCGGCAAGCCGAGCGACAGCCGCTCATCGCCCACAGCGATGCGATAGCGGCAGGCGAGCGCGAGCTCGAGCCCCCCACCCAGCGCGAAACCCTGGATCGCAGCGACCGTAGGGCAGGGCAGCGCTTCGAGACGATCGAACACGAGCTGGCCGCCGCGGATGAGTGCGTACGCATCCGTCGCGCTCTTGAAGCCCGTAAATTCCTTGATGTCGGCACCGGCCACGAAGCCGTTTGCCTTGCCCGAGCGGATCACGACGCCCTTCGGCGGCTCCGCGGTGAGCGGCTCGAGCAGTGCGCCGAGCTCTTCGAGAATCGCGCGGCCGAGGACGTTCGTGGAACTGCCGGGCTTGTCGAGCGTGAGCCACACGATGCCGTCGGCATCGCGGTCCATCTTCCACGCAGGAGCGGCTGCATTCATGGTGAGACCTTTTGGTGAGGCGCCGGTCAGGCGGCCGGGCGTTTGGCCATGGCGTCGGCGCGCACGGTGAAATCGCAGATGAGCGGGCGATGATCGGAGAAGCGCACGTCCGGAACGCGGAAGTCGCTGATCTCGATGTCCTGGCTCACGAGGATGAAATCGAGCTCGTGACGCGGCACGCGTGCGGGAAAGGAGGGCAGTCCGGTGGTGTTGGCGCTGCGCAGTCCCGCGGCGCGCATGAAGAGGTAGATCTCGTGCGTGCCCCAGAACGTATTGAAGTCCCCGGCCACGATCACGGGTTTTTTCGATTGCACGATCAGGTCGTGCAGCGAGCGCAACTGGTATTGCCGATGGCGGAACTTCAGCGACAGGTGCACGAGGAACACGCAAACGTGCTCGAGCTCGAGCTCGATGATGAGCCGCTTGATGCCCTGGTCGAAATAATGGAATCGCTCACCGTGGATGTGCGGCGCCGACAGGAACGCGTTGCCCTGCTTGCGCACGATGGGCATGAACTTGTTGATCGAGCCGACGCCGTATTTGCACTGGAACGTGGAGTAGTGGCCCAGGTGATTCGCGATGTGCTCGGCCTGGTTGACCATGCCGGTGCGGATCGAGCCGGTATCGACTTCGATCAGGCCGACGATGTCGGGCTGCTCGTTGCCGATGAATTCCGTGATGCCCGCGAGCACCTTGCGGTTGCTGCGAAGGTATCCGGCGCCCGGCAGCGGCAGATGGAACGCGGGGCCGGTGCCCGTGGCGTAGCGGATGTTATAGACGAGCAGTCTCACTCTTACTTCACTGATCTTCCGACTGGGGCCCGCTGCGCCAAAACACGCATTCTATAGGCGTGGCGCGAGCTTAGGGAGGCCCGCGAGGCCGGTCTGTTGCGGTGAGTATCGCAGCTGCGCTGCTTGTGCGAGACTGGCGCAGGTCCCTGGCACAGCCTTTCGGGCTTTCGCACATGTCTCAAGCCAATCCGCTGCGCATTTTCGTGACTCATCTGTGGGAAAACACGGACGACTACATCCGTGTCTTCGAATACCTCGAGAGCGCACGAAATTTTTTCTATCGCAATTACAGCACGCCGGATCAGCCCGTCGTGGGCGACAAGGAAGCGCTCAAGGAAGATCTGCGTCGCCAGATTGCGCCAGTCGAGGCCGTGATCGCGCTGTCGAGTCTCTACGATACGAATCCCGACCTGGTGTTCTTCCAGTCTCTGTACGCCGAGGCGAACAACATTCCGGTGATCCTGATGAAACGTTTCGGCGATCAGCGGCCGCCCCACAAGGCGCTGGCCGAGCGCGCGAGCGTGATCGTGGACTGGGATGAGCGGGCGCTGGTCGATGCCGTTCGGAAGTACGCGCGTCACGAAGACACAACGCGCTGGGACACCATCGAGTTCAAGCTGGACTGAGCGAGTTCGCGCGCCGCGCGTTGCGCACGGCGCAATCAACCTTCTGCGGCGCGAGCTTCCGTCGCCATGTAGAGCGGCACGATGGTCGCCGTGGGCGCCGTCGTACGGCTCGGGCCGCCGCGCTGAAGCGCGCAAAACATTCTCACCACCAACGTCGCGGCAGCCTCAGCTTCGCCGTTGGACATCTTGCGGATCGTCGCACGCGCCGAGTCTTCGCCCCGGAGCAACGGCGGCTCGCGCGTCAGCGAGTGATTGAACGCCCGGAAATCTTCACGCAGCTCCCTGGGCAGCTCCGATTCCTCGAGCCGCGACAGGTGATTCTGGTACGCATCGTTGAGGCGATCCTTCAATGCACCGGACCGCGCGAGCGACAGCGTCGCTCCCTGAAAGATTTCCCATGCGCTTCGATTCATCTCAGACCTCGGGGTCAATCGGTTTGAATTGTTGTTTTTGCAGGAATCCGATATGGGCGAACTAGTTGCGCTCGGAATATAGCGCAGGCCCTCAGGAACGCAATCACTGAATATGTCCAGTCTGCAATACCGTAGCACGCATAATACATATTAAGTAAAATTATTGATATTTAGCTCAAGTGAGAATCCAGCAGTTGATCCGGCCATCCCGCTTCAGCGTCGCCACAACCTTGTCCGAGATATTCGCGTCCTCACCCGCCTCGGGTCGCATCGGCTCGATATGCAGCGTGAAATGGTTGGCTGGATTGTCGCGAACGTCAGCTTCTGGATCTGGAACGCCGAGAAGCGCGTAGCGCAGGCCGAAAGCCTCCGCTATGTAGGCTGGGAATTCGTCGTAGCTGCCGCGCTTGTCCTGGGTGAAGACCATGCCCCCAAGGGCCTCGCCGAGGATGCTCGCGGTTTCGGCCAGGTCGCCGGTGGGCTGGATGCCGATATATCCAAAAAGCTTTTGCATGGAACTCCTGGCCGGCTACTTCTTCGGTGGAATGAAAAAGTATTGGGCGTCACCTTTGGATTGTAATCGCCCGATTTCCCGCGGTGTACGAGACCGATCTGGAGAACCCTTTCATGGAAAGGCCCACCGTACGTCGATTCGCCCTCCTCGGCCTCACATTGGTCGCTGCGTTATGCGTTCACGCGAAAGTTCGCGCCGAGCCGCTGATTCGTCGATCGGCGTGAAGGCGCGGACATCGTCTGGCGCCGGATCACGGCAGCGACAGACGACGCCCGCTGAGCGAACGAGTTCACGCGTCGCCGATCCACATGCAGCGCTAAGTCGAGCGCCTTGGCGCGCGCACCGGCTCGCCGAAATCCGGGTCGCTACTGACGAGGTGCGCCACGGTTCCTTCCGGCGCCTCATACCAGCCCGGATCGGCGAAGTCGTTGGCCGCAAGGTTGTCGCGCACCTTCACCACCGTGAACATGCCACCCATATCCACGGTGCCGTAAGGACCCTGCCCGCCCATCATCGGCAGCGTGTTTCGCGGGCCTTTGATGTGGCCCATCCCGGAGTGTTCCGAGTGCTCCCACATGCCGTTCTCGCCCATGGACATATAGCCTGGCAGGAGCGCGCGAATCTTTTCATCAACGCCCTCCTGATTCACGCCGACCAGGTTGGGCACCTCATGTCCCATCGCGTTCATCGCGTGATGCGCCATGTGGCAGTGAAAAGCCCAGTCGCCCGCACGCGCGATGAACTCGATGTCGCGCGTCTGGCCGACACCGACGAGTTCCGTGGTCTCGCGCCGCCATTGGCTGCGCGGCCAGCGACCGCCATCCGAGCCCGTGACGAAGTACTCGACGCCGTGCAGGTGGATCGGATGGTTCCACATCGACAGATTGCCGATGCGAAAACGCACGCGATCGCCGGTGCGTGCGACGGGATATTCGATCGCAGGAAACACCTTGCTATTGAACGTCCATAGATCGAAGTCGAGCATGATCGCCGGGTCCGGACGATAGGTACCCGGATGAAGCGCCCAGTTGTGAAGCATGAAACAGTAGTCACGCTGCACCGGCACTTCTTCGCCGCCGCGCGGATGGATGATGAACATGCCCATCATGCCCATCGCCATCTGCGTGAGCTCGTCGGCATGCGGGTGATACATGTGCGTGCCGTGCTGTTGCAAGGTGAATTCATACGCGAACGTTTCGCCCGGCATGATCGGCGGCTGTGAAAGTCCGGCGATACCATCCATGCCACTTGGCAGGATGATGCCGTGCCAGTGTATCGTCGTCGGCTCGCCGAGCTTGTTGGTGACGAGGATGCGGACGCGATCGCCTTCCACTGCTTCGATGGTTGGACCGGGCGTGCTGCCGTTGTAGCCCCACACTTTCGCCGTGCAGCCGGGCGCGAATTCGTGCTCGAGCTCTTCGGCAACGAGGTGGAATTCCTTCACGCCGTTGCGCAGGCGGAAAGGCAGCGTCCAGCCATTGAGTGTGTGAACGGGACGATAGCCGCGAGCCTGCGACGCCGGCGGGGTTGGATCTGGTGACTGCGATGGCGTCGTCGCGGCAGACGCATGGCCCTCATGACCCGCATGAGGATCCTGGCCGGGAGTCTGCGATGGCGCCGGCACCGACCCCGGCGCAACCGCTGGCGCCGCCGGCATCGGCATGTGCATGTGATCATGCTCAGCGGCCCTCGCAATACGCGTCGCAGCTGCGAGTCCCACAACCGCGCCCGTGCCTGCCGCGGTCAATAAATTACGACGAGACACTTTCATTGCGCATCCTCACTGTCGCCGGGTAGCTTGCCGCCCACGGCGCGTTTCAATTCCGAGCGGGCGATCCAGTAGTCGCGCACCGCCTCGAGATAAGCCTGCGACGCGTCGATCTGCGCGCGTCTGGCCTGCAGCAGCTCGAACACGCCGACCAGCATGAAGCTGTGTTCCTGCTGCGTGCTCTGCACGACGATGTCGTGCTGGGGCAAAAGCGCGGTTCGATACGCCTCCGCGACTTCGCGCGCGGCGGAAACCCGATCGAGGCCGCGTGCCACTTCGTTTCGCACGCGGAGTTCCGCTTCGGTTACTCGCGCGCGTGCGCCTTCCGCCTGCGAATCTGCTCGCAGCACACTGCCCTGCCCTTGGTTGAAGATCGGCAAGCCCACCGAGATCGAAGGCCCACGCAGGCGCGCCCCATCGGTATCGGACTCGCGTTCGTAGCCGCCTTCGATGTCACCGAACCATCTCCAGCGATGTGTCACGCGCGCGAAGTCTTCGCTCGTCGCGACCTGGCGGCGCGCCTCTGAGAGATCGAGTCTCAGGTCGGATGCCTGGCGCACGAGACCGTCTTCATCGAGCTGCGGAGCTTTTTCGGCGAGCGCCGGCAATCGCGCCGGAATGCGCCAACCGAGTCGCGTGGAAACGCCCATCTCATCCGCGAGAGCCGTTCGCGCCCGGATGGCATCCGCTTTGGCGCGTGCGGCGGCCACGCGTTGTTCGGCACTCGTAGCCTTCTCCAGGGCCAGAGCTTTCGGCGAGATATTGCCCGCGTCATGAAGCCGTTGAGCCATTTCGCCGGAGGCATCCCCTGCAGTCGCGGCGATCTCTCGCAGCTCTGCAACTTGAGCGGCGCTCACAGCTTCGTACCATGCGGCTTCCACGCGCGTCGCGAGCTCGAGTAGCGCATCGGCAACCTGCTCACGCTCGCGCTCGAACTCGCCCCGCGCGAGCCGATTGCGTGCCGGCAGCAGCAGCGCGCTCGTGAAGTCGAGCGAAATGCTTCGCGTGATTTGACTCAGCCCGCCGCCTTCCGGTGACAGGTGCACGTATCCGATGCGGGGATTCGCGAGCCGACTCGCTTCGAGTACGTCCGCATTCGCGATGCCGAGCGTCGCGTACAGCTCGCGCACTTTTGCGTTGTGTGCGAATGCCGTGCGCACGGCCACTTCGCGCGAGATCTCTTCGTTACCGATTGCAGCGTCAGGTGCGGTAGAAGCAGCGCCGCGCCACTCCACTGCCGGCGCGCCGCGCGCCACGACCAACTCATTCACAGCGGCACTGCCTCGTTGCGGCGGCACCGATGCACATCCACTCAATACGGCGACGACGCTTGCCGTGACGGCAAGTCGCGCCGAAAACCATTGCTCCATGGGAGCTCTCCTCGACATTCCAGGATCAGCGATTCAGGAATCCACGGCGCAGGGGGCCGTGTTCGAGGCGAGCGTTAAAGGCGCAGCCGACCGGTGCGCAGGAAGGTGTCAGTGCCGCGATCAGCGGCGCAGGGAACGAGCTGTGGAATGGGAATCGGCGGCGGCCGCGATGCCTGCGGCCCGTCCCACAACATCGCATTCAGGAAATGCGTGCCGGCGGATGCGCGATCGTCGAGGAGAAGCAGCGAGCTCTTCTGAACGACGCCGTTCGCAGTGCTGGGCGACGGAGCGAGCCATGCGCAGCAGTCATGGCCGCGGGGGGAAGACGTGTCATGTCCGGTGCTCGGCGTGCCTTCGGTGTGGCAGGGAGCATGGGCTGCCGGTTCAGGGCTGTCGTGCTGGTGGCCGCTGTGCATGGCACTGGCCGGGGCTTGCCCCATGGGGCATGCGGCGAGCACGTGGCCCGAGCCGAACAGGGCGGTCCACAAAACCGCGAAAAGGGTAAAGGCGCGCATGGAGTAGGTCTCTGCGGGCAACGCTATCATGACCGGCCGCTAGAGCGGTACCGTAAGCGCGGCCCTCGACTGGGCTACGACGACGGCGAGTAAGCTCTGAATGATCGGAAACGAGGCCCGCTGATGCCCTGGATGAATTTTGCCGCCGTCGGCATTGGCGCTGCATTCGGTGCCTGGACCCGCTGGGGCCTGGGCGCGCTGCTCAACGCCATCCACCCTTCTCTGCCGCTCGGCACCCTCGCGGCCAATCTCATTGGTGGGTTCCTCATCGGCATCGTGATGACGCTGGCGGAGCCGATGCACCTGTCAGTGACCGCGCGACTGCTGATCGTCACCGGCTTCCTGGGCGGACTCACCACGTTCTCGTCCTTCTCGGCAGAGACCGTGGGCTTGTTCATGAAGGGTGAGATGGGTTGGACGATCGTGATCATCATCGCGCACCTCGCCGGCTCGCTGCTGATGACCGGTGCAGGCGTGATGCTCGCGCGAGCCGCGCTCGGACGATAACTCCGACGTCGACAAGCAGTCGGACGCTGGCAAGAACTCCGACGGCGACAACGCGATCGATCACAAACGCTTTCGACGCGATGAAGCGCCAAGGTCGTGCTTACGCTGACGCCGGATAACCCATCGCTGCGACATAAACTGTCGCGCTCGAGCTTGCGTCGATTGTCAGAAAGCACTCGCCGCTAGCGCAGCAGTTTCTGCATGCAGTCGCGCAATCTTTGCAACTACACAACGGAGGCCACAGCGTGGCCTTAGGGAGGACGGGCCGCGACGGTGCACGGCCCGCAAGTCATCTCAAAGCTTCGCCGAAGCCGGTGCTTCGACGATTGTTTTCACGCGCGGTGCACTAGTGCGAGTTGCCCTTCGGTGCCGGCTGATCCGTACGCGCTGGCTGAGCCGCCGCCGTGCTCTCGGGAGCGTGAGCGTTGCCGCCATGGCTCGCTTGTCCACCCTTGCGGCCGGCCTCGGCGGCAAGCTCGGGATTCTGCGAGAAACTGCGCTTTTCGTCCGGCACGCTCTGGCCGCCCTTGCGTCCGGCCTCGGCCGCAAGCGACCGATTCTGCGAAAAACTGCGTTTAGAGCCTGGAACGCTCTGTCCGCCCTTGCGGCCTGCTTCTGCCGCCAGCCGGCGGTTTTGGGAGAAGCTGCGCTTCGAGTCAGGGACGGCCTTGCCACCCATGCTCGCGATTTCCCTCTGGCGTTCCGCGTCCATCGATGCGAAACCGCGGTTCGAAGTACGTCCGTCCTGAGTCCTGCCCTGAGCCATCATCACTCTCCTCACAACTGTTGAGCTTGCTCCTTGGCCGCGGCTTCACACCGCGTCGTCGGGGAACTTCGCGATCAGTGTGAGCGTGATGCCTTGCTCTCCTGATCCGCGAAAGAAGCCCCCAGCCAACGAGCACCCACAAGCAGCAAGACACATGCCGCTGCGCAGAGGCCTGCAATTGCTGCAAGTCCCACCCCCGACACGAGGATGTAGAGCACGTTGCCGAGGCTGTCTGAGCCGCGCTGGAGCAGCGTATCGATGAGGCTCTTGCTCTTGAATTTCGACTCCGGCGAAAGGACGGTGAAGAGCATCTCGCGCGCGGGCTTGAAAAGGCCGTAATCCGCGCCGCGTCGGACGACCTGCGTGATCAGCAACAGCGCGCCCGTGGGAATGCAGGCCAGTATCGCGAATGATGCGCCCAGGATGGCGAACGTGACGCTCAGCGTGCCCCTCACACCGGCTCGCGCAGTGAGCCACCCGACGAGCAGGGCTTGCAGCACGAGCGCGAAAACATTGGTCGCGAAGTCGATGCGTGCAAAAAGTGCTGCGCGGTCGGCAAGTGTGGCATACGTGTTTTCCACGTATTTCGCCTGCTCGTTGTACATGAACGCGCCGAAGATCTGGCCCACCACGATGAGCCCCGCCACGCCGAGCAGATAAGGCGATCGCACGAGGCGCGCGAGATCGTCCATCGCACGCCCGCCCACGGCTACGCTTGTGTTGTGGGCCGTAGTTGTATCGGCTTTGGCACGCAGCGCCTGAGCGAGCATCCCGAGCACCACCGCGCCGATGAGTAGGGTGCATGCGATGTAGATGATCGATGTCGCGCCGAGCCGCTGCACGAAAAGTGCGTTGAATGCTGGCCCCGCGAGCGCACCGGCGCTGCCGCCGGCCGCAATCATCCCGAACAGGCGTTTTGCGCAATCCGGTTTCCACAGATCGACCATCACACTCCAGAACACGGAGATGATGAACAGATTGAGCGCCGTCACCGCAACGAAATACACGGCGGCAAGTGCTGGTGGCACGTGCTCGCCCGCCGTGCTTGCAGCTATTGAGGCAAACAGAACCACCACTGGCAGATAGATACTCACGAACAGCCGCCGACGCGGCACGCGCGCGACGACCCACCAGTAGAGCGGCAGAATCACCAGCATCACTGCGGTGACGAGCCAGAACAATCGCGGGATGTTCTGGCTGCCCACTTCGAGCGCCATCGCTTCGCGCAGGGAGCGCAGCATGTAATAACCACAAAGCAGCAGAAAATACGTCGCTGCTGCGGCGGCGAGCGCGGCACGCTCGCCGGGTGCCACGTACCAGCGGCGCGGGATCGGGTTTTCTACTGTGGCGCTCATCTGTGGAGAGAGGCGCGCGGCTTCTTCAGCCGGTGGCAGGTTGCAGTGGTGTGACGCTGCCCGCGAGATGCACTTTGCCTTTGCCGACGGCAGCCTTCAGTGCGAAGCCATCGCCCGCCGGCGTGTGCCAGCTCTCGAGCGTGAGCGGTGCCGGAATCGATACAGGCCGCTTGAACACCACGTCCACCCGGCATGGCGCGTCGAACGTGTTCGCGGGAAGTGCGGCGAGGCTGCGAGCCATCGACCACATGCCGTGCGCAATGGCCTGGTTGAATCCGAACATGCGCGCGCCGGCGTCGGCGAGGTGGATCGGGTTGTAGTCACTCGACGCGCGCGCGTAGCGCCAACCGATGCCCTTGTCGGCCGTGAGGCTGATCTTGTTGATTGGCTCCTGCCCGGTCGGCTGGACCGCTTCCGCATCGGGTGCGGGCACGCCCTCACCTGCGCTGATGCGCGCGCCGAAAGGCTTCGACGTATCGCGCTCGAGGCGGCGGGCCATGAAGACGCACACCTCGCTCCACACGCGTTGGCCGCCGATGGTGAGCTCCGTGTAGACGTCGAATTCCTGACCGCGATCCGTGTCGTGCCGTCCGTCGAGCCACGTGCGGATCTGCCCTTCTTCATCGATTCGGATCGGCCGCACCTGCTCGATGTGATTGCGCAGGTGGACGAGCCCCATGAGCCGCACGGGAAACGCGGCGGACGCGAGCATCGCAAGCTGGATCGGCGTGGCCAGAATGTGCGGATACGCCACCGGCAGGAATTCCGAGGGCGTTCCGCCGCACACGGCGCGATAGGCCTCCACGCGCGAGCGACGCGCCTGATAGCGGGTGAGCGTCGCTTCGATGCGCGGCACGACCACGCCATCGGGCACGACCGGCGCCTTCCGCCCGAACACGATGCGGGCGTACGACGGAACGATGGAGGGCAGCGAGCCGAAGCTCAACGAGAAGGTCGACGACATGCGGGGCGCGAGTATCCCTGAGTGAGGCGCTCAGGGCGAGATGTGTTCGATCTGAATGTCGACTACGCCCCCCGCCCCCACCGTATGGGCCGCGAGCCCGAACGGATCACCGGCTTGCGCTTTGGGACTGCCCGACTTCGAGACCTGCGCCACCACCTCGACGAGCTGGCCCTTGGCGAAGGTATGGCCGGGCAGCATCGAGTCGGCCGTGGTGAGCGTGACGGTCTGCGGAAAGGTGGCCTTGAGCCGTTTCACGGCGAGCGGCGGACCGGCGGCCCGCGGATCGCGCACGAAAACGAACAAGGGCGACGACGAGAGCGTTTCGCCGCTGAGCTTGGCGGAGAGTGTCACCCGAACCTGCACCGGCGGTACGTCACCAGAAGCAGCCGAATCGCGGCCCTGTGATGGAGCACTGCCGCCAGATGACGCGACGTCGGGCGGGCTCGCGACTGAGCCACCCGCGGCACCGCCGGACGTCCCCAGCTTTTCGTCGATGGCCGCGATCTGCTGCTCGAGCAGCGGGCGCACGTTGTCCGGCGGGTTCAATGCCAGCAGGTCTGAGAATCGCTGGCGCGCGACAGGCAGCTCGCCCCGTCGCACGGCGGCGGCGGCACCGTAGAACAGCGCGCGGCCGTTCTTCGGCTCAATCACCAGCGCCTGTTCGATGAACTTGCCGCCACGGCCCGTCATCTCGTTCTCGTCGCTCAGGACCAGCGCCTCGCCCATGCCGAGCAGCGCGTCGGCATTCTTGCCCTGGGAAAGCTCGTTCGCCTTCTGATAGGCCCGCAGCGCCAGCGGATATTGCTCGAGCACGGTGTACGAGTGCCCGAGGCGTAACCAGCCGTCGAGGTCAGCGGGATTCTTCTCGAGCCGCCGCGCGAGCCGCGACACCATGTTCTCGGGAGTGATCGCGTTCTCGGCGGTCTCGCCCTTCTGCCAGGACCAATTGCTCCAGGTGAGATAGAGCGCACCCGCACCGAATACGAGGATTCCGGCGGCACCAAAGGCGGCCCAGATAGCGGGCGTCGGCACGGAGTCGCTTTTCTTCAGCAGCGGCACGACGACCGCGGCGATGGCCACGAGCACGAGCAGGATCGCGAAGATGACGAAGAGCGTCACGCGCGCCCTCCTTCGTTGTCATCCGCTGCATCGAGGGGTTCGTCGTCGTTGTCGACCAGCTTGGCGCGCTGTTTCAGGATGCGGTAACCGACGATGCCGCCGATCACGAGAAACACGACGGGTCCGGCCCACAGCCACATGTTTCGCGCGTTCGTCAGCGGCCGGAACAGGATGAATTCACCGTAGCGCGCGACCATGAACTGGCGGATCTCTTCGTCGGACTTGCCGGCCTTCACGAGGTCATACACTTCACGCCGCAGGTCTGCGGCGAGGTTGACCTGCGAGTCGGCGATGGACGTGTTCAGGCACTGCATGCAACGCAGCTGATGCGTCATGCGGAGGTATTGCTCTTGCTTGTCAGGCTCGTCGAACTGCGTGGTGTCGATGGCGAAGGCGGGGCGCACGGCCACCGCCGCGGCGAGCAGGAAAAGCAGGCAGAGCAACCGGCGAGCGCCCGTCCAACGCGTCGCGGCCCGAGGCGCCAGGGTGATCGCGCTCTCCCATGCGAGCGACACAGCTTGCCGCGTTCTCATTGCGCTACCATCCGCTTGCCCTGAATCCTCGGCACGAACTCTTTCTCCCAGATCTCATGCGTCATCGCGCCGGCGAGACGGAACTGCACGACGCCTCGCGCATCGACGAGGAATGTTTCAGGCGCAGCCGTCACACCCCAGTCGATGGCGGTGCGGCCGGGCTGATCCACGGCAATGGCGGCATATGGATTTCCCAGCTGCGCGAGCCATTCGTGCGCGAGATCCGGTTCGTCTTTCCAGTTGAGGCCGATGATCGGCACATCCTGCTGCTTCGAAAGCTCCAGCAGCGTCTGATGCTCGACGCGGCACGACGGACACCACGTGCCCCACACGTTCAGCACGTAAGGCTTGCCGATGAATTTCGCGTTGCTCAGCGTGGCACCCGGGTTCATGAGGTCTGGCAACGTGAACTCCGGAGCGGGTCGCCCGATGAGCACCGACTTCATGTGCTCCCGATCCGGCGAGTTCTTCACCCCGACATAGAGCACGATCACCAGCAGCGCGAAAACGCCCAGTGGCAGGACGAAACGATTCATCCGGGCTGGCCTTCCGGCGAGCCGCGCAGCGCGCCCTGTGGCACGGCACCGGGCTCTGTCGCTGTCGATTTCGCGGCACGATAGCGCTTGTCGGAGGCCGCAATCCCGCCACCGAAGGCCATGAGGAAAGCCGCCAGCCACACGTAGTTGACGAGCGGCCTCACCTGGAAGCGCACGCTCCACTTGCCGGCGCCGAGATCTTCGCCAAGCGCGAGGAACACGTTCGAGCCCCAATAAGACCCGATGCCCGCTTCCGTCATGCTTTGCCGCTGCACCCAATAGAACCGTTTTTCCGGATGCAGCGTGAGAATGTGCCGACCCTCGTGCAACACCGTAAAGTCGCCGCCGACGCCTTCGTAGTTCGGCCCTTCGATGCGGTTCACCTTGTCGAACGTGAAGCTGTAGTTGCCGAGCGTGAACGATTCGCCGGGCGCGAGCGGAATGTCACGCTCCAGCGTGTACGACTCCACCGACGTGATGCCGATGATGAACATCGCCAGCGCGACGTGCGCCATCGTCATGCCAATGATGCTTCGTGAGAGCGACAGTCCGCGTCGAATGCGCATGAACGGATCTGCGAGCGACGACAGGATGATCCAGAAGGCGAGTCCGTAACCGACAGGTGTGAGGACCCGCGCACGTCCAAAGAATCCCACGATTACCGCTGCGGCGAGAGCGAGCGCGACGGCCAGCCACACCAGCAGCTGCCGCGTATGCGGCGACAGATTGCCCTTCTTCCACCCCGCCTGAATGCCAATGGGCAGCAGCGCGAGCAGCGGCAGAATCGGCACCGGGAACATGAGATTGAAATACGGCGTGCCGACGGAAAGCGTTGGCAGTCCCAGCGCTTCAGCGATGAGCGGCGCCATCGTGCCGCCAAAGACGACGGCGAGCGCGATGATCAGCAGGATGTTGTTGAAGAGCAGGAAGGCTTCGCGCGAGATGACATCGAAGCCGGCCTGCGACTTCAGCAACGGCGCGCGCCACGCATACAGAGCGAGCGCCCCACCGATGATGATGACCAGGAACGTGAGGATGAACATGCCGCGGCCCGGATCCGCCGCGAAAGCATGCACCGATACGATAGCGCCGGAACGCACGAGGAACGTGCCAAGCAGGCTCAGCGAGAACGCGAGAATTGCGAGCAGCAGCGTCCAGCTCTTGAAGAGGCCGCGTTTGTCGGTGACGGCGAGCGAATGGATCAACGCCGTGCCCGCGAGCCACGGCATGAACGACGCATTCTCCACCGAATCCCAGAACCAGTAGCCGCCCCAGCCCAGCTCGTAATACGCCCACCAGCTGCCGAGCGCGATGCCGATCGACAGAAAACCCCAGGCCACCGTGGTCCACGGGCGGGTCCAGCGCGCCCACTGCTGATCCATCTTGCCTTCGAGCATTGCCGCGCAGGCGAAGGCGAACGCGACGGAGAACCCGACGTAGCCCGTGTAGAGCATCGGCGGATGGATCGCGAGCCCCGGATCCTGCAACAGCGGGTTCAAGTCGCGGCCGTCTGCCGCGGCCGGAATCAGTCGCGTGAACGGATTCGATGTGGCCAGCGCGAACAGCAGAAACGCGAAGCTGACGAGGCCGAGCACGCCGAGCACGCGAGCGGCGAAGCGCGGCGGAAGTTTCCGCGCGCCGATCGCGACGGCCACCGTCCACACGGCCAGCAGGAAGATCCACAGAACGAGCGAGCCTTCGTGCGCGCCCCATACCGCGGCCACGCGATACACCAGCGGCAGCGCGGAGTTCGCGTTCTGCGCGACGTAGAGCACCGAGAAATCGAGCGTGACGAACGCCGCGACGAGACAGCCCAGCGCCGTTACGACCATCACGAACTGGCCAGCCACAGCGGGAGTGACCGCGGCAACCCAGCGATCACGACCCAACGCGGGGCCGGCAATACCGAAGAACGCCTGCAGCGCCGACAGAAGCAGCGCGAGGATCAATGCAAAGTGGCCTAGCTCTGGAAGCATCAGATGCCCGCCGGTTTGGCTGCCGACGCCTCGGTTGAAGGGCCTTCAGGGCCCGAATACGGCGCCACTGCGCGGGACTCGCCTTGCCGGGGCGCATCCTGCGGCACGTACGCTTCGCCCTTGTTCTTGAGCGACTTCGTCACTTCCGGCGGCATGTATTTCTCATCGTGCTTCGCGAGCACTTCGTCTGCCATGAACACGCCATCGGCCCCCAACTTGCCGTGCGCGACGACACCCTGGCCTTCGCGAAACAGGTCTGGCAGCACGCCGGTGTATTTCACGGGCAGTTCGGTCTTGAAGTCGGTGACGATGAAGTTCACTTCGAGACTGCCGGGCGCGCGGTGGAAGCTGCCCTTCGACACCATGCCGCCGAGCCGGAAGCGCTCGCCCTCCTTCACCTGTCCCGCCGCCACCTGCGTGGGATCGAAGAAGAACATCACGTTCTTCTGGAACGCCGAGAGCGCGAGTGCGCCGGCAATGCCGACGCCCGCGAGAATGCCGAGCACCCAGTACAGGCGCCGCTTGCGGGCCGGAGTCATGTCGATTCTCCACTCTTCATGGCGAGGCGCCGCTGCGCCTCGATGCGCGCGCGCTTCAGGGCGCGCCGCGCGGCCAGGATGTTACCGATGATCGCCGCGATCACGATGATGTAGGCCGGCCATACGTACCGCGCGTAGCCGCCCATGTCGAGATAATCGAAGAAGCGCTCCATCACGTGCGCACCACCACGTCGCGAATCCAGCTGGCTGCGCGTTCACGGCTCAACAGTTGTGCCCGCAGGCGAACGAGCAGAAGAGCGCCGAAGAGCAGCGAGTACCCGAGAAACATACTGAGCAGTGGGAAGAGCATGTCGAGCGGCATCGAAGGTTTGCCAATCTTCATCACGGACGCCGTTTGATGCAGCGAGTTCCACCATTCCACGGAATAATGAATGATCGGGATGTTCACTACGCCCACGATCGCCAGCACGGCGGCGATGCGATCCGCGCGCTGCACGTCGTCGATCGCAGCACGCAGGCCCACGTAGCCGAGAAACTGAAACAACAGCACGAGCTCGAAGATGATGCGCGGATCCCATTCCCAATACGTGCCCCACATCGGGCCGCCCCACAGCGAGCCCGTGGCGAGCGCGCAGGCGGTGAACGAGGCGCCCATCGCCCCACAGCTCGCCGCAGCCGCATGCGCAACTTTGATGCGCCAAATGAGCCCCACCGCCGAAGCAATGGCCATCACGACATAAACCTGCAGCGACATCCACGCAGTTGGCGCGTGCACGTAGACGATGCGATAGCCCTCGCCCTGCTGATAGTCCGCCGGCGAGATGATGAGCCCGCCGATCAGTCCATACAGAATGCAGATTGCGGCCGCCCAGCCGAGCCATGGCGTGAGCCTCGCAGCGAGGCGATACACGTACGGTGGCGAGCCGAGTCGATGAAACCAGGTCCAGGCCATGATGCGTGTGCTACTCCAGGCTGATGCGCACGGCCGCAGCAGCGGCGAGCGGAGCGAGTGTGATGCCGAGAACGTCCATCGCGCCGAGCAATTGCAACGCTGCCGTGTAGTCCGAGCCCGCAATGGCAAGCTGCGTAGCACGCGCGCCGAAGATGAGCACCGGAATAGTGAACGGCAACGTAAGGATCGACAGCAGCACGCCGCTTCGACGGACTCCCAACGTGAGCGATGCACCGATTGCGCCGATGAGACTCAGCGCGACGCTGCCCAGCGCGAGCGAGTAGATGACGCCGGGCAATGTTTCCATCGGCGCGCCGAACGCCCACGCGGCGAGCGGTCCCATGATCGCGAGGGGCAAGCCAGTGAGCAGCCAGTGCGAGATCGTCTTCGCGAACAGCAGCCAGGTGAGCGATTGGCCGGAGAGCGCGTATTGCTCGAGCGTGCCGTCCTGCGCGTCGTCGCGAAACAGGAATTCGAGCGCGAGCAGCGACGCGAGCAACGCCGCCACCCACACGACACCCGGTGCCACGAATCTCAGTTGGGATTTCTCGGGCGTCACCGCGATGGGGAACAGCGTGACGACGATGGCGAAAAACACGAGGGGCTGAACGATTTCGCCGGGGCGATAGAACGCGAGCTTCAAATCGCGAGCGAGCACGAGCCGCGCAGCCTGCAGCGGCGGCGTGCTGGGCATTCCGGGAACGAGCGACGGCGCCGTTTCGTTCATGCGGCCAACACCATGCGAAGCACCTTCGCGTTGCACGCGAGCTCATGATGAACGGCGGCGACGGCCATTCCGCCGCGCGCGACATGCGCTTCGAGCATTCGATTCACCAGACTTTGTCCTGCCGTATCGAGATTCGTCGTCGGCTCATCGAGGAGCCACAGAGGCACCGCCAGCATCGCAAGACCCGCGAGCGCCACGCGCCTGCGCTGGCCCGCGGAAAGCGTGCGGACCGCGCGGTCCCGCCAGTCATCCGCGCCCACTTCGTCGAGCGCCCGCTCGATGCCGGCGCGATCGATGGGCCGGCGAATTCCCACCCAATAGTGAAGGTTCTCGCGCGCCGTCAGGTCTGCCTTGAGCGGGGGCTCGTGACCAACGTAAGCCAGCTCCGCGTGATAGGCCCGCAGGTCCTTGCGCACATTGTCCCCGCGCCAGAGCACGTTGCCCTCTTCCGGATAGACGAGGCCGCTCAACACCCTCAATAGTGTGGTCTTGCCGGCGCCGTTCGAGCCCGTGAGCTGAAGGATTTCTCCACCGCGAAGCTGGAGGCTCACGCCACGCAGGACATGCCTGTCCCCACGCCACAGATGCAGCCCCTCGCCACGCAACTCCAGGTTCGACAATGACCCCTCGACCCACCCATGACCGCCCACTGGCGGGCGCGCAAGTCTCGCAAAGTCAGTGATTTAGCGCCATCCTCGCGGGCGTCTTCGGGTGGCGTCAGGCGATTGATTTTTGTCTCATGACCGCCTGAGGACGCTATTTCGCCGGCCTGCACGCCCGGCTCGCTCGGGCGCAGGGAGCAGCTTTGCCCCAAGGGATGAGCTGGCGGGGGATTTGGCTGCCGGCCGCGCTAGAATGCGCGCCGCGTTGCCTGGGTGGCGAAATTGGTAGACGCAAGGGACTTAGAAAATTGAGCACCCCGCGCGGAAACGGCGGGCGTGAATGGGGTCAAAGTCGGTGGAACAGTCTGCTTCGACGAAGGTTCGCGGGCGCGGTCACAGGCGCTGGCGGGTCTCTCTCACGAAGCCCTGCAATACCGAGCTAAGCCTCGCGATCTTGCGGTGCGCCTCGCGGCACGCCCGGCTCGCGTTGAAAGTGTAGAGACTTGACGGCCCCTGCCTACCTCGCGCAGCGCGTGCTGCGTGACAGGGCAAAGGTAAAGTCCAGACTCCAAATGGCGGCGGTGATTTGATTCGGCGCGTCTCGTGGCTGGATCGGAGGCCGTCGCCAGCAGCGAAAGCTGTAGTGAGTAAGAAAATCCCTCGGGGGCGACCCCGTACCGGTTCGATTCCGGTCCCAGGCATTCGGAGCACTTCCGACGACGTCCAGAGTCGTCCGCTCGATCGCATGAAACCCCTTAAATCCCAGCCTTTCGGCTCCGCTGCCTTCCTTGTGCGTCCGTTGATGGCCTAACACGCGCAGGGGTAAACAATGGGGCGCTAAGCCCAATTGGATTCCCGGCTGGGGGTAACCGGCTCACTGAACCGAAGATCTGCAGCGCCAAGCCTCTGGAGCGCTCGTACACGCTCGGCGATTCGAGCGGTCTCTATCTGCTGGTCCACCCTTCCGGTTGTCGATGGTGGCGACTGAAGTACCGATTCAACGGGAAGGAGCGCGGGATCTCGCTTGGCGTGTATCCGGCGGTGTCGCTGAAGGATGCGCGCGAGCGGCGGGGTGAAGAGAAGAAGCAGCTGCACCGCAAAGGCCTGAGCATTCCGTGCAAGATCTGGCGCGCCCATGGCCTCTACAGTGGGTCCACCCGCCGCCCTGATGACATCGCGGCGGCGACCATCCACGTTCGTGCCGGTAGAGTGCTTCGATGCAGCGAGGCCGGAACATTGGAGCGCGAATCATGCCCCGCAAGTCGACTCAACCCGTCTCGCCCCTGACGCCCCATACGATGAACGCCGCAACGATAAATCGCGTTGGCGGGCCCGGTGTCCTGAAGCTTCAAACCGTTTCGGTACCGAAGCTGTCGCCCCATGATGTCCTCATTGCCTTGCGTGCCGCCGGCGTGGGCGTTTGGGATGCGGATATCCGCAAGGGCTGGTGGCCCAGTGGGCGACCCAAGTTTCCCCTCATCCTCGGCAGCGATGGTGCGGGCGTGATCGTTGCAAAAGGCGCGCGGGTTCGAGGTTTCCGGATTGGCGAGTCCGTGTGGGCCCACGAGTTTCTGAATCCTAAAGGAGGCTTCTATGCTGAATATGCAGCCGTGCCCGCGGAGCACGTTGCGCGTATTCCGAAAGGGCTGGACCTGCTTCACGCCGGTGCTGCCACGGCGACGGCCCTCACTGCTCAACAAGGCATCGACAATGAGTTGCGAGCTCGCCGCGGCGAAACGGTGCTCGTTTTTGGGGCCACGGGCGCAGTGGGCAGTCTTGCCGTTCAGTTCGCCAAGAGCCGCGGGGCGACGGTCATCGCGACGGCAAGTGGAGTGAAGGCGCGTCGATTCATCGTCGGGTTGGGCGCGGATGCGACGTTCGACGCCCGGGCGGCGGATGCATCCAAGCGTCTGGCCGCCCTCGCCCCTGAGGGGATCGATGCCGTCATCGCGTTCGCGGGAGGCGACGTCCTCGACAAGTGTCTCGACCTGGTCAAACCGAACGGACGCGTCGCCTTTCCCTATGGCGTTGAGCCAGAGCCACGGAAAGCACGTCGCCGCATCAAGGTCTCAGCGTATGACGCAGATGCCAGTCCGCGCAGCTTTGCGAAACTAGCGCGAGCGGTCGAGAAGGCAAAGCTCAATGTAGCGATTGCCGCAACGTATCCGCTCGCGCACGCGGCGCGCGCGCATGAGAGGCTCGCACGCGGCGGAGTCTTGGGTCGCATCGTCCTGCGAATGACACGGTCCTCGCGATGACGATGCGCGTTGCTTCAGTCCCATGCCGGTGCCAACCCCGCAGGATTGACCAGCCGGCCATCCGCGCGCGCGAGCCAGTGCAACAACAGCAGGTCGACGAAGTCCATCTGCAACTTATCGAGACTTTCTTCGAGTGAGGCTGCAAATCGCCTGGGCGGGTAGTTGGCGGTCCAGATCTTGGTCGTGATGAACAGCTCCTCACGTTTGGCGCCGGCGTGGCGCAGTGCCTGACCGAGGCTCGCTTCGTTGTCGTAGATCTGCGCCGTATCGAAATGGCGAAATCCAGCCGCGAGCGCGTGCGGCACCATGCGTTCTACTTCACGGGCAATCATGCGGAATACACCGAAACCCAGAGCGGGGACAACGGCGCCGCCTGCGGACACGGTCTGCATGTAAGACTCTCCTGTGGCCAATATTGATCGCGTAGGCGTCGAGACGAGCCGATGAGCCGCGAGCCAGCCGATCGCCCATGCTCATTGGGTGTCGAGAGGCAGCGGCGCGTTCGGCGCCACCAATCCCTGTGTGCGCAGGTCCCGCCAGAAATCAGCGGGAATGTTCACTTTGAGCGCGGCATGATCTTCCTTGATCCGCTCGGGCTTGCTCGCACCGGGAATGACCGCGGCCGAAGCCGGATGCGCGAGAGAAAACTGTAACGCGGCGGCCTTGATCGGCACGCTGTACTGATTACAAAGCACCTTGATCCGTGCCAGTTTGGCAGCGACGTCCGTTGGCACGGGCCCGTATTCGAAGTGCGAGCCGCCCGCGAGCACGCCGGAGCTGTAGGGCCCGCCAACGACGATATCCACGCTCTTTGCCGCGGCCGCCGGCATCACTCGCTGGAGTGCAAGCTCATGATCGAGGAGCGTGTAGCGGCCGGCGAGCAGTGTCGCGTCCGGTTTGATATCCGAGAGATCCAGCAGAGCCTCGACCGGCTGGACTTTGTTCACGCCCAGTCCCCAGCCTTTGATGACGCCTTGATCGCGCAATTGGCTGAGCGCAACGAACGCACCCCTGCGCGCAACGTCGAACAGGCCGAGCCAGCCATCGCCGTGAAAGTCCTGCGCGATGTCGTGCACCCACGCGAAATCGATGCGATCGACGTCCAGGCGCTTCAGGCTGTCCTCGATGGAACGCTTCGTCCCGTCGGCCGTGTAGTCGTACACGACCTTGTTCGGACGCCCGTACTTGAAGATGTCGCCCTTCTCTCCGAAATTGCGGGCGCTCGGATCGTCCACTTCATCCAGGATCAGCCGTCCGACCTTGGTGCTGAGCAGGTATTCATTGCGCGGGCGTTTCGAGAGCTGCTGGCCCAATCGGATTTCCGATAGCCCCGCGCCGTAAAACGGCGCGGTGTCGAAATATCGCGTTCCCTGGTCCCACGCGGCATCGACGGTCGCCGCGGCTTCACCGTCAGGGATATTGCGGAACATGTTGCCCAGGGGCGCGGCGCCAAAGCCGAGCGGCCCATTCAACAGCGCGTCTCTGATCTTCACCGGACCTCCAGAATCTTCAGCAGCCTTAGTTCAACAATTTTGGGTTCGCCGCAGCGGGCGCCACTTGCGGCGTCCTGGCCCGCGTGAGAGCGAAGAGAACGAGCCCTGCGAGCGTGAGCCCAAATCCGGCCCACACGCTCGACAACAAACCGAACCCGGCTCCGATCGTCGTGGCACCTGCCCAGGCACCGATGGCATTCGCAATGTTGAGCGAAGCCAGGTTCATCGCGCCCATGAGAGTCGGCGCCTCGGGCGCGAGACGTGTGAGTCTCACCTGGATCGTCGGAATGGCGGTCAGCATCGTCATTCCCACGCCGAACAGTCCGGCCATCAACACTGGAACAGACGTTCCGAAGGACGCCAGAATCGCCAGCACCACGAGTGCCGATCCAAAGCCGATCACGAGCCCGCGCGTCGGGTGAGTGTCAGCGAGCCGCCCGCCGAGAAGATTTCCCACGGTCATGCCGACACCGTAGAGCGCAAGCGCGAGGGGAATCCACGAGGGATCAAGGTGGGCTGCATCGGTGACGAACGGGCCGATGAAGGTGTAGACGGCAAATACGCTTGCCACGCCGAGCGCCGCCACCAGCATCATCCCCCACACTGAGAGGCGGCGAAGCGCGCTCAGCTCCTGGACAACAGGACCGCCCCGAAGTGCCTCGGTCCGCGGCACCCATAACCACAATGCCGCGAACGACAGTGCCGCCAGCAGCGCGACCATGAGATAGGTGTTGCGCCATCCCAGGTGCTGGCCAACGAAGGTCGCCAGCGGCGACCCGACGATCGTGGCGATCGTCAGTCCCGCCATCACGAGCGCGAAGGCCTTGCCTCCGTGTCCCGGCCCGACGATGTAGGAGGCCACCACCGCGCCCGCGCCGAAGTAAGCGCCCTGCGGCAGGCCCGCGAGGAATCGCGCGACGCTCAGCATCTCGAGGTTCGAAGCCGCGGAGGACAGCAAGTTGCCGACGACAAAAAAAGCCATCAGACCCAGAAGCAGCGCACGCCGATTGAGCCGTGCTGCGAGCAGCGTGATGAGCGGCGCACCGATCACCACACCAAATGCATACGCGGTTATCGCGCGCGTTGCGGTGGGCACGTCGCAATTCAGAGTCTGCGCAAACAATTGAATGATGCCCATGCTCGCGAACTCGGACGTGCCGATGCAGAACGTTCCGAACGCGAGCGCGAACAGCGTCAATCGGCGTCGACGGTGTTCCGTCGGATCCGTGCAGTGAGCTCTCACCGCCGCGCATTGCGCGTCATACGCCTTGGCGAGCATCGAGTTATTCCGCGCGCGTGCAAGGTGCGCGAGCGAATTCGGACGTGCCGCTTGCGTGCCCGCTCGAGTCCGCGATCAACACAGTGCCTTTGCTCATTCGTTCCTCCGACCCATCGCGGCTTCAATTCGAGGCCGCAGGTACTGGGTCAAAGGTAGCGCCGAATTCTCCTGCCCGGAGTTAATGTTCGTAAATATCGGTGAACGGCCGAGCTCTGTGAGACATGCGGCCATAGGCATCCCTTGGGCGAGCTTCGGCAGTACAATTTTGCGCGGGTCGCGTCCCTGCGAGAGGCCAAAGCCAATGTCGATCGGACGCGGACGATGCGGAACTGGCGAGTCCCGCTGTCGCTTTGTACTGGATAGGCCTGACTGGCAGGCAGTGATCGTGCCGAAGCCGTGGCTCGCGCCAACCCTCCTCCCCGATTCTCATTTGGTCCGATCCCCCAACGACCGCGCGATCTCCGCGGCGGTGAGATCGCGAGCGAGCCGAAAGCCCCCATCATTCCGCTGAATGTCCGGTTTCACCCGACTGCGTCGCGCAGACCGCAACTCCGGGGGCGAATCATCCCAGGAACCTCCGCGCACGCGATGAGATTTGCAGCCGGCTTCTTCATGCGCGCGTCCACTTTCCGGCAAGGCCTCCTGCCAGCAGTCCTCGACGTATTCCCAGACGTTGCCGATCGTGTCGTACAAACCAAAAGCATTGGGTTGATATCGACGCACGGCTGAGGTGTAGGCACTTCCGTCGTTGCATTGGGCGAATCGCAGGCCCCGCTGCCCTGCGCGCAACCCTTTCTCGATCTGCTCACGAACGATGCGATTCGCGGCCAGCAGGGTCGAGTCGCCCACGTTCGCGTAGCGACACGCGTCGTTCTCGTCGCTGCCCCAGAGAAAGATCGACGTGCTGCCCGCGCGATTCGCGTACTCCCACTCTGCGTCGCTGGGCAGGCGATAACTCTTGCCCGTCTTCTTTGCGAGCCACGCTGCGTAGTCCTTCGCGTCCTGCCACGAGACGCACGTGACTGGATGCTCGTCCGTTTGCTCGAACCCGGGATGGCGCCAGGAAGCCTTCGGGTTCATGTCCTTCTCGGTGACATCGCTGCTGAATACCGTTTCGTTGAAGCCGAACTCGAAGCAGCCGTGGGCCGGTGGCTGACGCCGGGTTTCTTTCACGAAGATCGCGTATTGCGCGCGAGTGACTTCGGTCTCACCCATTGCAAACGGGTCGACCTTCACCGGACGCTGCGGCCCTTCGAATTCGAGGCGCTCGGGTTCGTTCTCTGGAGAGCCCATCGTAAACGTGCCGCCACGAATCACGACCATGCGGGCACAGTCCGGGCAGTCCTGAAACGTTTCGGCCGCTTGCGCGCTCGAGGCGAGCAGCGCGAACACACCGAGAAGACAGATTCGTCGTCCGTGGATACGCCATGACATCGTCGCATTCTCCGGCCGCCGGGATGAGGCGGGCTTCGGTTGCTATTTCGCGTGAGGGCTGCGAAAGGTGTCACGGCCCGGTTCGTGAACACCGCTGCGATTCGCCTTCGCCGCTCGCTCGAAAAGGTGTCACGGCCGCGCGAAAATATCGCTCGTCGGCATCAACAGCCTGCGTGCTACGCTTGCCGCGAACGGGCATATCGGAATCGCAGGGCACGCGTAAGTCCCATGGCAGAGCCGTCATCGACCGAGCCGGCGCAGGAGTGCCAACTCACCGCGTTGATGATCGACTATCAGGCGGGTGATGCCAGCGCCTTCGAGCAGCTGTATGCGCTGCTGGCCGACGAGGCTCGTCGCTATTTCGCGCGGGCTCACAGCGATCGGGGCGTGATTCACGACCTGATGCAGGACTTGTTCCTGGAAATCCACCGCTCGCGACGATCCTATACGCCGCCGTTGCCCGTGAGACCGTGGATATTCGGAATCGCACGGCACGTCGCCGCGCGAAATCGTCGGGCGCTGCGACTCTGGTCGAGCGGCTCAGCTCAGCAGAACGTCGAGAGTGAGCTCGCAATCGTTCCTGCGAGCGGTATTCCACCCGCGGAAGCGCTCGACATCGAAAACGCGCTCACGGCCTTGCCCGATAGCACGCGAGAGCCGTGGCTGCTCCATCACGTGTTCGGGTTCAGTTTCGATACGATTGCGACGCGCCTGGGGATCACGGTCATGGCCGCGAAACTTCGCTCGAGCCGCGCAACCCGGGCGCTACGCCTTGCGTTGCAGGTCACCGGAAAACCGTCCAGATGAATGCACCTCGCATCCCTGCCGCGCTCTTCGCCGCGGTCAAGCGCGACCTGAAACCGGTTCGGCCGCTCGCAACTCCTGAACGCAGAGCGCTTGCGTTGCTGCCGATCGGCATCGCTCTGTTGGTCGGCATGCCGGAGTTGTGGCACTGGCAAACGCATGCGGCTCTCGCGCCGTGGCCGTCATGGGGCCTGTCGGCACTCGAAACGATGCTGAGTCTGGTCGTTCTGACCGCGGGCTTTCGCGAGGCCGTGCCAGGTCGGGAGCTTTCCAATCGCGCACTGATTGCACTGACGTGCACAGCCTGCGTCAGCTTCGTGCTGATCAACATCACGCTGCGAAGTCCCGCAGGTGTTGCTCCAGCGCTGTGGATTCAGTGGTTCTGGGAGTGCATACGAACGGCCATCACCTTTTCCATCCCGGCACTGGTCGCGCCGGCGTGGCTCGTGTCGCGCGCCTTGCCCAATCGGCCGGCCTTGACGGGCGCCCTGTGCGGATTTGGCGTGGGGCTCATGGCAGACGCGGGACTGCGACTGCTCTGCTGGGACGGCGACTGGATGCACGTGCTCGTCGCGCATGGCGGAGCCATTTTGATTCTGGTCGCCCTGGGTGCGCTGAGCGCGACTGTGGTGGAGCGCATCAAGGCGCGCGGCTGACTCGCGCCATCAGGTGCGTGTGCCGTACCGTTGGGTGACTGGCCCGAGCCGCTGGGTGACTCACCCGAAGCGCGGAGTGACTGGCCCGAAGCGTCGGGTGTTTTACCCGAGCCGTTGGGTGACTGACCCGAATCGCCAGTGCCTTACCCCGGCACCCTTCCCTCACCCGACAGTAAGCCCTCCGTCAACCACCATCGTATGTCCTGTGACAAACGACGCCGCGTCCGAACACAACCAAACAATCGCGCGCGCCGTTTCCTCCGGAGCCGAGATCCGCTGCATCGGAACCTGCGACGCGATCGCCGACACCGGAATCTTCCCGTCGATCATCCGATGCAACAGGCCTGTATCCACCGGCCCCGGTGCAACAGCATTCACGCGAATCTTCGACGCCGCCAGCTCGAGAGCCGCCGCTTTCGTAAGTCCAACGACGCCATGCTTGCTCGCCGTATAAATCGCCACCATCGGAATGCCGGCGACGCCCGCGCTCGATGACGTGTTCACGATCGCGCCACCGCCGTGCGCGAGCATGTGCGGGATCTGGTGCTTCATCCCCAACCACACACCTTTCAGATTCACGCCGATGATGCGGTCGAAGTCTTCGGACGTCGCGTCCTGAACCGGGCCGAAGCGGCCTTCGATGCCGGCGTTGTTGACGGCGGCGTGGATGCGGCCGAAGCGCTCGGCCGCGCGCGTGATCACCTGTGCTACATCCGATTCACGCGTGACGTCCGCTTCAACGAACAGCGCACCGGCGCCGAGCGCTTTGACGTCGCGCTCCACCCGAGCGCCGTCTGCCGCGCCAAGTCCGGCGATCACGACATTCGCGCCGGAGGCTGCGAAACACAGCGCCGTGGCGCGACCGATGCCGGCGGTGCCGCCGATGATGAGCGCGGTTTTTCCGTCGAAGCGATCAGGGGCAGTGGCGGCATCGGAGCTGCTCATGCGAGTCACCCAGCCTGGCGCCTAGCGACTCAGCTCGTCGCGCACATACGCCGCGACGTCTACGACGTTCTGTTCGGTGATGAGATCGGGATACAGTTTAGGCATCGGCGCCTTCGGGTCCTTGATGTACGCGATGGTGGAAGGCGCATCGCGTCGGCCCTTCAGATTGCTGAGTTTGTGATCGGCGATCATGTTGCCGTCGGGGCCGTGACAAGAGGTGCAGATCTGCGAGTAGAGCTTGCGGCCGTTGGCGGTATTCGGTGCTCCGACCGCGCGCGCGGAACTTGCCGCACCGGTTGCAGCAGGGTGAGCCGCACTCATGGCGCCCGACGAAGCAATCGGGCCCGACGAAGCACTCGAGCCTGACGAAACAGCAGCGCCCGACACTCGCGGCGCCCCCAACCCCATCACCACCACGCTCGGCAATCCCAACGCTCCAAACGCATTCCGCGAAACATTCCCTGCCGCGAATGCCACCAGCTGCCTCCCGCCCGACTCATACGTGACGACACCGCCCGCCATCGCACCGCCCGTCTGCCACTTGTGCACGAGCTCGCCCGTCTTGCTGTTGAACACGAGCAGATTGCCCGCGAGGTCACCGGTAATCGTCACGCCGCCCGCTGTCGGCGTAACGCCCGCGACAACAGGTTTCTCGGCGTGATATTTCCAACGCACCTCGCCCGTCTCCGCATCCACCGCGGTGACCCAGCCGGTGGTCGGGCCATCCGGCGCGACGCTACCGCCGAAGTTCACTTCGCCGGGAACGTACTTCGTCGAGCCGAGCTTCACGATGAAGCACGCATCGACCGCGCCCGTGATCAGGTTGTTGTTCAGCGTATCCAGCGCCGGACCGTTCCACTCGACGCCGCCTGCATAACCCGGGCACGTGCGAATGCCTTCCGGCGTGGGATTCTTCGGCGCCTGAACGATCGTCGTCACCGGTGTGCGCCACACGAGCTTGTGCGTCTCGCGATCCACGGCCGTAACGAATCCATCCTTGCCGCCGACAGTTACGATGTCCTGCGCCTTGAGGTTCCGATACAGCACCACAGGCGCGACGAGATCCATGTCCTGCCAATCTTCCGGCGTCACCTGGTACCACCACTTCAACGCGCCGGTGCGCGCGTCCAGCGCGACGATGGAGTTGGTGAACAGATTGGCGCCGGGGCGATACGCCTTGTCGATGTCCGGCCACGCATTGCCCACCGAAACGAACAACTCGCCCGTCGTCACGTCGAGCGTCATTGCGCCCCACACGCCGCCGCCACCGGTCTTCGCGGTTTCGGGCCGCTTCCACGTGTCGGCGCCGGTTTCCTTGCCCATCGGAATCGTGTTGAAGCGCCACAGTTCGCGGCCGGTCTGCGCGTCATACGCCATCACCCGTCCGCGTGCGCCGAGCTCGCTGCCGCTGATCGCCATGAACACCGTGCCCTGCCACGCGAGTGGCGCGGCGCCCGTGCTTTCACCGAGGCGAGGCGCGCCGATCACGTTTTTCCAGAGCAGCTTGCCGGTGGCCGCATCGAGCGCGATCAAACGCGCATCACCGGTGCCGCGAAACACTCGACCGTCGAGCACAGCGAGCCCGCGCGTCGAGGGCGAGGCCTTCTCCTCTTCCGGCGTGTACGTGCTCTTCCATCGGATGGCGCAGGTCGCTGCATCGATCGCGACGGTTTCCGTTCCGGTGTTCGTATAGATCACGCCATCGACAACGATGAGCGCCGAGTGAAACGAAGTCGGCCCATCCACTTGCACGCGGCAGATTTCTTTGAGCTGCGACGCGTTGGCCGGCGTGATTTCCTTGAGCGGCGAGAACCGCACGCCATCGAGACGATTGTTGTACGTCAGCCATTGCGATCCGGGCGAAACCTCCTGCGCGCCGGCGCTCGCAGCGCCGAGTGTCGTGGAAGCAGTGAGAACGCAAACGGCGAGTCGGAGCGAGGGTGTCATTTTGAGTTCCGGTGAGCAGCCACGGCGGTCGGTGCGGACGAGTCACAACGCCGCGCGAATATAGATCCCGGCACCGGCACGCAGTAGGCAACGCGCTCCGGGCGGAGTGCGCCGTCCGAAGAGCGGATACACTCTGCGCGCGCTTGCGGCAGACTTCTGCCCCCCATCGTGGGCGAACCATGGAATTGAAACTTCGCATTGCCGTCTGTGGCTGCGGTCCGGCGGGCCTTGCGGCTGCGCTGCTGCTGCATCGGGCTGGCCACGAAGTCCAGCTCTTGGAGCAGTTCGAAACACCGCAACCTGTGGGCTCGGGACTGTTGCTTCAGCCGACCGGTCTTGGCGTGCTCGCGGAGCTGGGACTCATCGAGCCGTTGGCCCGCCTCGGCGCTCCGATTGACCGCATCCTCGGTCGCGTTGCGCCTTCTCAACGGCTCGTTCTCGACGTGCGTTATGCCGCGCTCGGCGAAGGTTGGCGCGCACTCGCTATCCATCGCGCTGCGCTGTTCGGGACGTTGCACGACGCGGTTGTCGCCGCGGGGATCGAAATCACTTATGGCTGTCAGCTCGTGCGCGCCGACATCACATCGAACGAAGCGTCGCTGATCTGCGCGGACGGCCGTCGGCATGGTGGCTTCGATCTCGTCGTCGATGCAGCCGGTTCACACTCACCGCTGGCTGTTGGCATCGCCCGCCGCACAGCCCTTCCCTACGGAGCGTTGTGGGTGAACGTGCCGTGGCCCGAACGCTGGCCGGGTGAGCCAAATGCGCTGGAACAGCGGTACAAGCAGGCCAGCAGGATGGCCGGCGTGTTGCCCGTGGGCCACCGCGCGCCCGGTGAGCCGCGTCTGTGCGCGCTTTTCTGGAGTCTGCGGCGGGACCAGGTGAATGCCTGGCGCGCCGCCGGCTTGTCCGCCTGGAAAGACAACGTTGCGCAGTTATGGCCTGACGCCGCGATGCTCCTCGATCCCGTCACTGATCTGGATCAAGTCACGTTCGCCCAATACGACCATTTCACGGCGCACACGCCCGCCTCCGACCGCATCGTGCACATCGGTGACGCGGGCCGCTCGACGAGCCCGCAGCTCGGACAAGGCGCCAACATGGCGCTGCTCGACGCGTTCGCGCTGGCCCAGGCGTTGGCCCGCACACCCGAGACCAAAGGATCACTGCCAGACGCGCTTAACGCCTATGTCCGCATGCGCTACTGGCACATCCGCACGTTTCAATGGGCGAGCGCGATGTTCACGCCGTTCTATCAGTCCGACGGATATTGGCTGGCTTTCCTGCGGGATTGGCTCGCCGCGCCGATTTCCCGCTTGCCTGCGGGTCAGCACATCCTGGCCCGATTGGTTTCGGGCATGACGGTCGCGCCGCTCGCTGGTGGCCTGTTCCAACCGTTCAGGATGGGGCCGCCACCGCTGCGGTAGCGGCTGCGTCAGTAGTAGGCTGCACCTCCACGGAACGCCCGTTAGAATCCGCGTCACGACTGGAACGAGGAGAAGCACTTGCCGGCCCCTGAGCTGCGTGAGTTGACCGAAACGCAGGATGCACTGGTGCGCACGACGGAGGCGCTCCGGCAGCAGCAAGAGTGCTTTCGTGTTGCGCTCTCCGGGATTGGCGATGGGGTCATCGCAACGGACCTGGATTCGAAAATCTCCCTCTTCAATTCCGCCGCAGAAACCATCACAGGCTGGCTCGCCGCCGACGCGATGGGACGGTCGGCCCACGATGTGCTGACGCTGCGAAATACCGAAACGCACCAGCCGATGGAAAACGCCGTCAGTGAAGTGCTTCGCTCCGGCAAGACGCTTTCGATGGGCCAGCACGTTGGCCTGGTCCGGAAGGACGGAACGCTCGTCGCCATCGAAGACAGCACAGCGCCCACGCACGACAGCTCGGGGCGCGTGTCCGGATGTGTCGTGGTGTTTCATGACGTGACTCAGCGCCGACGTGCCGAACACTCGCTGCGCGCGAACGAAGATCGTCTGCGCGATGCCGCGCGCCGCCTGCAACTGGCGATGACGGCGGGCGATCTGGGCGACTGGGTGTGGGATGCCGAGAGCAATCTGATGTCGCTCAGTCCGCGGGCCGCGCAGATTTTCGGTCTTCCGCCGAACGTTCCGGTGAGTCGCGAACAATTGCGGGCGCTCGTCTCCGCGGAAGATGGCGAAATGACGCAGCGGGAGTTCGAAAAGGCGATTCGCGAACGCGGCGATTACAACGTCGAATTCCGCGTGACGCGCCCGTCTGGCGTGCGCTGCTGGGCCGCCGGTCGTGGGCGTGGCGTCTATTCCGACAGCGGCGCGGTGGTCGGCATGATCGGCGTCGTGCAGGACGTGACCGAGCGTCGTAACGCCGACGAAATCCGCGGCCATCTCGCCGCCGTCATTGAATCATCGACAGACGCGGTCATCAGCAAATCGCTCCAGAGCATCATCCTCACCTGGAATCAGGCTGCGGAACGCATGTTCGGCTATCGGGCGGACGAAGCGATCGGCAAGTCCGTGACGCTGCTGATCCCGCCGGGCCACGACGATGAAGAGCAGACGATCATGGAGCGGCTGAAGCGCGGTGAACGCGTCGATCACTACGAGACGGTGCGAGTGCGCAAGGATGGAACGCGCATCGCCGTGTCGATCGCGGTGTCCCCGATCAAGGACTCGAGCGGGCGCATCATCGGCGCGTCCAAGATTGCGCGCGACATCAGCGGCCAGAAGCGGGTGGAAGAAGCCCTGCGGATCACCGATCGGCGCAAGGACGAGTTTCTGGCAACGCTCGCGCACGAGCTTCGCAATCCGCTCGCGCCGATCCGGCAAGCCACGCTGATCGCACAGTCCCCTGCGGCGACCGAAGCGCAGAAGCGCTGGAGCCACGAAGTCATCAACCGGCAGGTGCGCAACATGGCGCTGCTGTTGGACGATCTCCTGGACATCTCGCGAATCACGCGCGGAACGCTGGCGTTGCGCTTCGAGCCGACGGATCTGGCCGCGATCGTCGATGCGGCTGTCGAAACGTCGCGCCCGTCCATCGACGCGAAGCGGCATCAGTTTTCCGTTCAGTTGCCGCAGGAACGCATTGCGCTCACGGCCGATCCGCTGCGGCTTGCACAAGTGCTCGCGAACCTGCTGACGAATGCTGCCAAGTACACGGACCCGGATGGGCGCATCAGCCTGACGGCGGAGCGTGTGGGTCAGCAGATCGTGCTACGCGTCTGCGACAATGGCATCGGCATTCCGGCAGAGTCGATTGGCAACCTGTTCGAGATGTTTTCGCAGGTGAAATCGAGCAAGGATCGGTCCGAGGGCGGACTCGGCATCGGCCTTGCGCTGGCGAAGGGACTCGTCGAGCTGCATGGAGGCACCATTCAGGTCAGGAGTGCGGGCGTAGAACACGGCAGCGAGTTCATCGTGCGACTGCCGCTGCGCATCCATCAGGAGCGGGCCGAAGTGAAAGCCGCTCCCACGAGCCCGGAGAATCCCTTGCAACGCAGAGTTTTGATTGCAGACGACAACCGTGACGCAGCCGAGAGCCTGGCTCTGCTCCTGCAGATCGAAGGTCATGAAGTCATCGCGGTTCACGACGGGCGCGAAGCGCTCACCGCCTTCGAGAGCTGGAAACCGGATGCGGCGCTGCTCGACATCGGCATGCCAGGGCTTAACGGTTACGAGATCGCGCGCGCGATTCGCCGCATGCCGGGTGGGCAGGGTGTCACGCTGATTGCGGTCACCGGTTGGGGTCAGGACAACGACAAGGCCCAGGCGCTCCAGGCCGGCTTCAACCATCACTTCACCAAACCGGTCGAGCCGGACGCGCTCACCGCGCTTCTGGCAAAATCGGCCCCCGCTGTCTAGCCGAGGATGCCCACCCGATGATTTCAGCCGTCGAGGCGCTCGCGCGCCTTCGTGAAGGCAATCTCCGGTTCGTCGGCGAAAGCCGCAGCTCCGACCATTTGTCGAGCACCAGCCGGCGCCGCGCGCTCGTCGATGCACAGACCCCTTTTGCCGTGATTCTCGGCTGTTCGGATTCGCGAGTGCCTGCCGAGATCGTGTTCGATCAGGGCCTCGGCGATCTGTTCGTGATCCGGGTGGCGGGCAACATCGTGGCGCCTTCGCAGATCGGCAGCGTCGAATTCGCTGCCGAACGATACGGCGTGCGGCTCGTCGTCGTGCTCGGGCATTCCAAATGCGGGGCCGTCCTCGCGACCGTCGAAGAGCTCAGTCGCGGTTCGAAAGAGCAGTCGCGGCACCTGGGCTCCATTGTCGATCGCATTCGACCTTCCGTGCAGGCCTTCCAGGGAACGCCGATCGGCGACGATCACGATCTGCTCGTGCATCACGCGGTGCGCGCGAACATTCGCATGTCGGCGAATCATCTGCGGCACGGGTCGGGGGTGCTCGAGCAGCTCATCGAGAAGAGCGGGCTGCTCGTGGTGGGGGCGGAGTATTCGCTGGAAACCGGCATTGTGGAGTTTTTTGAGGGGATGCCGGAGTAAGAGCAGACTCGGCATCCCGGCTCGCCATCAAGCGCGTCGAACCTCAAACTGCTCCTCCTCCGTCGACCCCTTCAACGCCACGAGCGACGAAGCCCCCGACATGATCGCCTGCGTCACGCTGTCGAAGTACCCCGCTCCCACTTCGCGCTGATGTTTCGTCGCCGTGTATCCCTCGATCTCTGATGCGAACTCCTGCTGTTGCAGGGTCACATACGCGCTCATCTGCCGTTCCTTGTAGCCCTTTGCGAGCTGGAACATCGAATAGTTGAGCGCATGGAAGCCGGCCAGCGTAACGAACTGGAACTTGTATCCCATGGCACCGAGCTCTCGCTGGAAGCGCGCGATCTCGAGGTCCGACAATTTCTTTTTCCAGTTGAAGGACGGCGAGCAGTTGTACGCCAGCAGCTTGCCGGGGAACTGCGCGTGAATCGCTTCGGCGAAGCGGCGCGCGTCATCGACATCCGGCACACCGGTTTCGCACCAGATGAGGTCGGCATAGGGCGCGTAAGCCAGGCCGCGCGCGATCGCGGCGTCCAGGCCTGAATGCACGCGGAAAAAACCTTCGCCCGTGCGGTCGCGCGAGGCGATGAACGGATGATCGCGTTCGTCCACATCTGAAGTCAGAAGCGTCGCGCTCTCCGCATCGGTGCGAGCGATCAGCACCGTCGGAACGCCACACACATCCGCCGCCAGTCGCGCAGCGACGAGCTTGCTGATGGCTTCACCTGTGGGCACGAGCACCTTGCCGCCCATGTGACCGCACTTTTTCGCGGACGAAAGCTGGTCCTCGAAGTGCACGCCGGCCGCGCCCGCTTCGATCATCTGCTTCATGAGCTCGAAGGCATTCAGCACGCCACCGAAACCCGCCTCCGCGTCCGCGACGATGGGCTTGTACCAGTCGATGGAGTCTTTGCCTTCGGCGTGATCGATTTCGTCAGCCCGGCGCAACGTATTGTTGATGCGGCGAACGACGTTCGGGACGGAGTCAGCGGGATACAGCGACTGATCCGGATACATCTGCGCGGCCAGGTTCGCATCGCCTGCCACTTGCCAGCCCGACAGATAAATCGCATCGAGGCCCGCGCGAACCTGCTGCATGGCCTGGTTGCCGGTGAGCGCGCCCAGCGCGTTCACGAACGGCTTTTCATTCACGTAGCGCCAGAGTTTCTCGGCGCCGAGTCGCGCGAGCGAGTGCTCGACGTGGACGGTGCCGCGCAACCGCTCCACTTCTTCGGGGGGATACGGACGGGTGATGCCGGCCCAGCGGGTGTCGTGGTTCCAGTCGTGACGCAGTTCTGAAGCAGTGCTCGACGTTGGCGTAGTCATGTGAGGGGTCTCGCGGCGCTCGTTGAACAAGGGCGCTCAGCATAAGGCCGCTACACAGATAATTTGACGTTCAAAACTTGACACTGTTAATTTCACAGCTCACTTCGAGGGGGCCGGTCTCATGTCCACCATCCTTCGCAAGGGCCACTTTCTCGGCGCCAAGCTGCGTGCATTGCGTAAACGAAACGGGCTGACGCTCGAGGAAGTTTCCGCGCGCTGCGTGCAGCGCAATGCCACGCTTGCGCCGTCGGTCTCGTACCTGAGCATGATCGAGAGCAGCAAGCGAAGTCCGTCGTCTGAACTGTTGCAGCTGCTCGCGACCGTGTTTCAGCGCGATGCCAGCTGGTTCCTCGACGAGAAGGCCGACATCGGGTCCGAGGGCACCGAAACGACGCGCGGCGGTGCCGAGCGCGTGCCACTCGAGCCGGCATTCCTGTTTTCGAAAGATGTGCTGCAGGCCGCCATCCCTGAGCTGCTCACCCAGACGGGAACCACCGGACGTCAGTTCGCGCATCTGCTGATCCGCTCGCACCAGGAAATGTCGCGCAACGATTTTCCCGACCTGGAGCGCGCGGCGGAGAGTGTCGGCGAGCGACGGTTCCCGCTCGATGCCCAGGATCTCACCAAGCTCTGCAAACGCCATGGGCTCACGCTGCGCTGGTTCGATCGCAAACCGCTGCTCGCGCGCGATAACGATCGTGAAGTGCGCAGCGTGCTGCGCTCGTTTTTCGAATCACCGCGCACGATTTATCTGAATCGCTCGCTGCGCAACGATCCCGCGCGTCTGAAGTTCGACCTCGCTTCGCACCTGGCACACAGCGTGCTTCACGGCGGTGACGGGCTGAAGTCCGAGCACGCCACCGGCGGCGAGATGGGCGGCAGTCCCGAAAGTGGACTCGGCGATGGCGGCATGAACGCACAGGATGTGCTGCACGCGTGGCGAGACTTCGAGTGCAGCTTCTTCGCCGGTGCGCTGCTGTGTCCAAAGGTTCCGTTCCGCCGATTTCTCACGCGTGAGCAATATCGCATCGACGCGGGCGAGCGGCTCGAGCTGACGCCGGCCGTGGTCATGCGTCGCATGACGAAGGTGTCGCCCTACCCTCACTGGCATTTCTTCGATGCGTATCCACCCGGTTTTTTGCGAGCGGTGTATCGCGGCAACGGCATTCCGCTGCCGTGGGGCAATCTCGCGCAGGTCACGGATCCGTGCCCGAACTGGGCCGTGTTCCGCATGATCGACGACGGGCGGGTCGATCGCGGCTCGCAGATCTCAGTGCTGCGCGATGGCGAGCGTTCGCTGCTCTACTGTTGCCATTCGCTGCGTACGAAAGACATGGCCGGGAACCTGCACGTGCTGTCGGTCGGGCTGGATCTCGCGCCCGCGCTGCAATCGAACGGCGTGAACGCATCGGAGATCGTCGAGCGGCTCGCCAGCGAATGCCTGCGCCACAAGGGCGAAGCGCGCATCCCGAAGACCGTGTCTGCCCCGATTGCGCTCGTGGCGAACGTGCTGAACATTGCGTGGCTGAAAGAGGCGCTGGAACATCCGGCACGAGTGATCTGCCCCCGCAGCAACCGGTGTCCGCGGCCGGAGCGATGCGAAGGCGCGAAGCCTTCGCGCGCGCGGGAGATCACGGATGTGCGGGCCGAAGTGATGGCGAGCGCGACGGCGGCGGAAACGGACTGAGAGTCTGCTCTGTGACGCCGGGAAAAAATAAAATAGCTGTTTTCTATTTTTTAAGGGTTTCAGAGGTCCGAGCCGCCGCGATAGGCCTGCTCGACCAGAAAGCAGTCCGTCAACAACGCGCGCACGTGAATCGAGGCGTTGAGGTTGTCCACGAGCATCGAGCTGATCGCCGGCCGGCTCAGCACCAGCCCGATGGCGCCTCGGGCTTTCGCGGCGTCCTGCTTCACGGCATCGACGAAGGCGGCGGCTTGCTCAACGGGTCCGCCTGGCCCGCCGTTGACGGTCGCGGTGACGAGATCTGCCAGCCCATCCAATGCCTCGAACATCCACGTCAGTCGCGCTCGCGCTTCGGAGCCCTGGTCGTCCTGCCGGCCCTGCGCCGCGTACGCCAGCAGATATTCATAACCGCGCTCGATGGTCTCGATGCGCTCAGACAAATCAGCCATCAGGTCTTGTTCTCGTGGTGCGCGATCGTTTCTTCGCGCGTCATCCAGCCCTTGATCATCGCGCGCAGGTACATCGCCTTCTCCGGCAACAGCGCGAAGTAGATGTGGATGAACACGAGCATGATCGCCAGCACCGCGGCGGAGCCGTGAATCACGTAGATCAAGCCCCATGTTGCCTGCGAGAGCGTGTAGGGATCGCGCTTCCATAGTGGCGTATCCATCTTCATCAGCATGAAGCAGCCCGTGATCACCGCGGCGGTCACCATGAAGGTCATCGCGTAGTGCATCAGCTTCTGCGCGACCGAGTACTTCAGCACTCGCTTGCCTTTGATCTCGTTCACCGTGATCGAGAACACGCACTTCAGGCGCTGCCAGAGCGTCGCGCGGATGATGTGGAACAGCACGAGCGCGGTCAGGAAGACGCCGACGCTCCAGTGCACCACCACCCAGTTGAACTTGATGCCGAGCGCGGGCAACAAGCCCGTCGCCATCAAAGTGAGCACGGACGCGGCCGTCAGCCAGTGAAACAAACGGTCGATGCCCTTGTGGCGCTCGATGTGATCGCCCGGCGCACCCGCGGCCGGCGCGCCGGTTCGCGATGCACCGGCGCCGGCCGCGCCAGCGCGCGCTGCATCGTTGGGGAAAACGCGATCTGCGACTTCAGCCATGCGTCACGCTCTCCGCTTGCCGGTGCCGCGAATCAATCGCCACAGCTGGTGACCGACGATCACCACGGCGACCACGCCCACGGCATACGGCACCAGGTCCCACGAAATGCCTTCCAGCACGCGCTGCCCGTAAACATCATGACCGACCCTGAACAGTTCCATCGACTGGCCCTCAGGCGTCCCGGATGGCGCGACGGACGAGGTTCTCCATCAGCGGCACCTTGAACTGGTTGAAATTGAGCGTCACCGCGCCTTTCGAAGCGGCCTTCCCGGCCTGGTCCGCGATGGCTTCGTTCTTCGGCTGACCGGTTGCGATCTGCTCGCTCTCGGTGAGACGACGCGGCACGCACTCGACAGCGCCGCACACGAGGCGAATGTTCTGGATCACGTTGCCGTCCACACGCATCGCCGCCGCGATGCTGACGAGCGCGAAGTCCCACGTGTTCCGGTCTGTGACCTTCTCGAAATAGAACGTCGCGCCGGCCCAGACTTTCGGATAGCGCACGGCCGTGAGCACTTCACCCGGCTTCAGGACGTTCATGCGCGTGATGTCTTTCTTCGGCCCGATGAAGAATTCTTCGGCGGGCACGATGCGTTCGCCATCCGGCCCGTGAATCACCATCTTGGCATCCAGCGCGACGGATGCGGTCGCGGTGTCGGAGGGCGTCACAGCGACGCAACGGCTCGCGCCGAACAGGCAATGCTCGCGGTTCTGCCCTTCCGGCGTATCCGCGTAACACGTGATGCCGCCGGCGCGATAACAGCTCACGCCATAGCGGTAGTACCAGCAGCGCGTGTCCTGGCAGAGGTTGCCGCCGAGCGTGCCGGCGTTCCGGATCTGCGGGCTCGCGACACGTCCCGCGGCCGTCGAGAGCAGCGAGTAATTCTGTTTGACGAGCGGCGAATTCTCGATTTCGGTGAGCGTCGTGAGCGCACCGATTTCGAGGCCGTCCGCCGTTTCGCGAATGCCTTTGAGACTTGCGATGCCGGAAAGATCGACGACCGCAGTCGGGCGCTTGTGACGGTCCTTGAACCAGTCGAGGCTGTCGTTGCCGCCGGCGAGGAACCAGGAGCCTTTGCCGATTCGCTGCGCGAGGCTGATCGCGTTCTCCAGCGAGTCCGGCTGGTACAGCTCGAAGTGCGGCATCATGTCGCGTGACATCGTGTCGCTCCTTCAGGCCGTATGAATCTGCGTGGGCTTGTGAGCCTGCGGCAGCTTCGCGAGATAGTTGAGGATCATGTCTGCCTTCACGGGCGTGCGGTTGAACACGTGGCCGCCCAGCGCGTCCGAGATCGCACACAGCATGGCGGTTGCGGCCGACCCAAGCGGTGGCTCACCGATGCCTTTCGTGCCGAGCGGACTCAGCGGTTCGGGCTTGTCGACCCAGTCCGCCTGCATCTGCGGCGGCACGTCCAGATAGGTCGCAGGCTTCGCCTGATAGAAACTGGTGACGCCGGGCAAGCCGTTCTGCGGATCGTAGATCATGCCTTCGAGGGTCGCGGCGCTGATGCCCTGGACGGTGGCGCCCTTGAGCTGGGTTTCGAGGCCCATCGGGTGAATCACGGTGCCGCAGTCGCCCACGTTCAAAGCCTCGAGCACGCGGTGCTGGCCGGTTTCGAGATCCAGCTCGATCTCGACGAACGCGACGGCGAACGCGCCGATCTCGCCCATCGGCAGCTTGTCGTTCGCGACACCGATGAGCCCGCTGCCCGCCAGCGCCTTCACGGAAGCCTGGGTCATCGGGTTGATGCCTTCCGGCAATTCCTGGCCGCTGAACTTGCCGCCGAGCTCGATCGCACGTTGTGCGGCCTTCGCATACGTCATCCCGCGGCCGGGCGCACTCTTCGCGAAGACGCGATTGCCGTCGATTTCGTAATCGTCCGGTTTGCCCCCCAGGTCTTTCGCCGCGATTTCTTTCAGTTTCGTCAGCGCATCCATGGCGGCAACGTAGTTCGTGCGCGCCATCGTGAACGACGTATTGCTGCCGAACTGGCCGATGTTCCAGGGCAGGTTCTTGCGCGTATCGCCGCGCACGACGTTGCATCGTTCCCAGTCGTACTTCAGCACTTCAGCGGCAATGCGCGACGTGCCGGTGTGCGAGAACGTGCCGAGATTGCCGACACCGGTGTGGATGTGAAGCATCCCGTCCGGCGTGATGCGACAGAGGCCATCGAAGTTCGCGAAGCCGGCCGGGTGATACGCCTGCCCGACTCCCACTCCCGTGACCTTCGAGCCTTTGCGCTGGCCGCTGCGCTTTACGCGCTCGGCCCAATTGAAACGCTCCGCGCCTTTCGCGAGCGCGTCTTTCACATAGCAGCTCGATACCGGCGAACGCTTCGAACCGACGGTGCCGTTCATGTCCGGCCCGTTGAGCCGGCGCATCTCTACGCGGTCGATGTTCAGCTCACGCGCCGCGCGATCGATCAGCGGCTCCATGATGTACGCCATCTGGTTGTAGCCCGGGCCACGTTGAGCGGTGCGTGTGGGTGTGTTGCAGAAAACGGGCACGCCGCGCCAACGCATCGCTTCCGGCTGATACATGATCGACAGCAGGTCCGCAGCGTTGCGGAAATCCCAGAAGCCCATGTTCGCGCCGCCTTCCTGCACGATGTACAGGTCGGCCGCGAGCAGCTTGCCGTTCTCGGCGAAGCCGAGTTTGACGCGTCCCTGGAAGCCGTTGCGCGCCGAGCCGATGGCGAATTCTTCGAAGCGGCTCACTCGCATCATCACCGGGCGGCCGATTTTCTTCGACATCAACGGCGCGATCGCCATCGTGGGATATGCACTGCCCTTCGAGCCGAAACCGCCGCCGCAGAATTCGGCAACGTAGACCAACTCATCCGGCTTGATGCCGATATACCCAGCGAGCGGCGGCACGACAAACGATTGGCTCTGCGTGGAGCCATACACGAAGCACTTACCGTTCTGCCAGTAAGCCATCGTCGTACGCGGTTCCATGCTGTGATGGGAGTTGCTCGCGGTGACGAACGATTCGTCGTACACGAGCTTCGACTTCTTGAATGCTTCGTCGAGCTCGCCCCACGCCCATTCCTGCGCGGCCTTGCCCATCGGCAGCATGCCGTCTTTCGCACCGTCGAAGTCTTCTTTCGTCCAGCGCAAGGTGCCGAACTTCACGCCGTTCGCGCCGATGTTGCCGTCGAGGCGCGCATCCACCGGGTCGGGGTGCAGGCTCGTGAGCGGATTCACCGTGAAAGGCAGCGGTTCCCATTCGATCTTGATCTTCTCGAGGGCGTTCTGGACGGTGGTTTCGTCCGCCGCGGCCAGCGCGAGCACCGGCTCGCCGACATAGTGCGGTTCGTTCGTGAGAATCGGCGCGTTCGGCGCGGGCTGCTTCGGCACGTCGTCGGCGGTGAGAATGCCGTAGACGCCTTCCATCTTCAGCGCTTCGGAAGCATCGATGCTTTTTACGCGCGCGTGCGGGAAGGGGCTTGGCAGGAAGCGGCAGAAGACCATGCCTTCGGCGCGGAAATCTTCGGCGTATTTCGCCTGACCCGTCACTTTCGCCACGACGTCCGGCGGCGTGAAGTTCTTCCCGAGAAGCTTATAGTTACTCAAGTGAGCTTACCTCCCATCGTGGCGGCAGCCCGCAAGATCCCGTTGAGGTAATTGTCGTAAGCGCCGCAGCGGCAGAGATTGCCGGCCATCGCATGCCGCGCCTCATCTCGCGTCGGGTTCGGATTGCGCTTGAGCAGCGCCACCGCCGAGATCACTTGCCCCGGCGTGCAGAAACCGCACTGAGGCGACAGCTCATCCACGAACGCCTGCTGCACCGGATGCAATTGGCCGTCGGCTCCGCCAACGCCTTCGACCGTCACCACCTTGCGATTGCGCACGGTGTGGGTGAGCGTGGAGCACGAGTTGAACACGACGTCGTCGATCATCACGGAGCACGCTCCGCATTCGGCACGATCGCAAGACAATTTCGTGCCCGTGAGACCCAGGCGATAGCGAAGGGTCATCGCGAGCGTCTCCTGCGGGAGCACGTCGACGGGCCGGTCCTGCCCGTTCACGTTGATGCGGATGAGCCGCGCGACGCTGCCCGCAGCAACCGACGGCGCCGTGCCCGCGCTTTGGCAGCCCGCGAGGCCGCCGAAAACATACGTGGCGGACGACGCGACGGCGCCGGACGCGATGACGCGTTTGATGAACTCACGGCGTGAGTATCGGGATGTATCGTCGTTCATGGCTGCCCTCTCGGAGCGGCAGTATAGCGCGGCGCGTGCGACTCCCTGCCCGCTGATCGGTCAATCTCGCGCCGGAATCGTCTCGCGTTCCGTGCTGGGGCTGATGGGCAGATCGATGTGAAAGGCCGTGCCCGCGCCCGGCGAGCTGTCGACGTGGATCTCGCCTTGATGGCGCTTGACGATCTCGCGCACGATCGAAAGACCCAATCCGCTGCCTTCCTGCTCCGGCCACGCGCTGTACCCCGGATCGAAAATCCGCCCCGCCACCGACGCCTCCATGCCCACGCCGTTGTCCCGAACCGTGAGCCGGACGCCGCTCGGTGCAGAGCCTGGAAACAGGCGCGCCGCGCGATCGGTGCGTCCGGACTCGCGCGTTTGCACTGAAATCTCGATGCAGCCGTAAGCGCTCGACATCGCCTTGGCCGCGTTCAGAACGAGGTTCAGCACGAGTTGTTCGATGCTGGCAGGGTCCGTGTCGACGAGTGGGCCGCGTGGTCCCGCCAGGATCTTCAACTCGATACCGCGAGGCACCGCCGCCCGCAGCAGCGGCAACGTGTCCTGAACGATCTGGCCGATGGACAGCGGCCGCTTTTCGACGGACGTGTCCCGCCCCGCGGCGATCAACTGGTCGATGAGCACGCGGCAGCGCTGCGTGGCGCGTTGAATCCCGGCCAGGTGCTCCTGCGCTTCCGCGCTCGGGAGCAGCTCACTGGCGAGCTGGGCGTGCGCACTGATCGGGATGAGGTAGTTACGCAGCTCATGGCCCACGCCAAGGGCCGCCTGGCCGATCGTCGCGAGGGTCTGAAGCTGGCGCAGCCGGTCGCTGACGGCGGGGGTTCCGTCCGACGGCGCGCGCAGGTCAAGGGCTTGGACAGGCGGTCGCGCCTGGTCCGTTTTCTTCTCGGGGCTCATGGAATCCGCAAAAGGTGGGGCCGGCGAACGCCGGCGATACCGGTAACACTACGGGTCCGGTCGCCTGGCTTTAATCCGGTGAATTGCCGAGGGCGGGGCGGGAAACCCTGTATCAGGCGCTGACGATGTTGTTCCGGATCGCGTAGCGGATCAGGTCCGACAGCGACCCGAACTGCATCTTGCGCATGATGTTGCCGCGATGGGTTTCGGCTGTTTTGACCGTGATTCCCAGCGCCCGCGCGACTTCCTTGTTGCTCTTGCCTTCGGCCAGCAGCTGCACGATCTCCCGCTCGCGCGGCGACAGGGACTGGATCGGGTCCGCCGCCGCGGTGCCTTCCTGGCTTCGCAGAAAACCGTCGAGGACGATGCGCGCGACCTTCGAGGTAAAGAACGGCCGGCCGTCCATCAACGCCTCGACTCCCGCGACAAGCGCGCGACCGGCGTCCGACTTGAGCACGTATCCCTGCGCCCCTGCGTTCAGCACTTCGCGCACGAGTTGCTCGGATTCATGCGCCGTGAGGATGAGCACGTGCGTGCTCGCGCGCGCCGCGAGAATCTGGCGCGTGGCCTCGAGGCCGTTCAGCTCGGGCATCGTCATGTCGAGGATGACGACGTCCGGCGCGAGATCCTGCGCGAGCTCGACGGCGCGACGTCCATTCGCGGCTTCTGCCACGACTTGCCAGCCGGGCACGTCATTGAGCGTTGCCGCCAGGCCTTTGCGGAGGAGCTCGTGGTCGTCCGCGATCAGAATCCGCGCGGGCTTCACGCAGACTTCCTCCGCGTCATCTGCGCGGCCGCTTGCTGGTCTTCGCTCAGCGGCAACGTCGCGCGCACGAGCGTGCCGCCGCGTCCCGCCTCCACGACGAAAGTGCCGCCGACCTGTCGGATTCGCTCGCGCATCCCGGTGAGTCCGACACCCAACGCGAAATCGCCCAACGCAAAGTCGACAGGATGCGCTTCGTCCTGCCCGCCGATTCCAATGCCACCGTCCTCGATTTCCAGCACGACCTGTCCGTCTTGCTCGCCAAGACGCACCGCCACCCAGGGGCTTGCGGCGTGCCGATGAACATTCGTCAGCGCTTCCTGCGCGACGCGAAACAGCGTGAGCTCTTCGTCGCGCGACAGGCGCTGCAGCGTTTCAGGGAGGTCGAGATGCACGTCGATGCCGCTGCGCTCGTGAAAGCCATCCGCGAGCCAGCGAATGGCGCTCAGCAGCCCGAGCTCGTCGAGCAGGGGCGGATGCAGCAGATACGACGCGGTTCGAATCTCGGCGGAGCATTGGTTCGCGAGCAGCACGCACTGCTCGAGCAGTTCGCGCCGCTGCACGCTATCCGGGTGCGCCTGCAGGAGTCGCGACAGGCTGAGCTCCAGTGCCGCGAGTGTCTGGCCCGTCGAGTCGTGCAGGTCGCGGCCGATGCGCCGCCGTTCTTCGTCCTGAAGCCGCATGAGCTCGCCGGCCGTGCGCCCCAGCTCCTGCAATGCCTGGGCACGTTCGGTGTCGAGATAAGTCTGTGCAATCTGGTCGCCGACGCCGCCTGCGAAACCCCATTCATCGGTGCACCATTTTCGCGGCGCGCCGGTTTGCTCGAAGAGCACGATGCCAGCCAGGCGACCCGAGCACCGAACGACCGCCGCAAGCAGGCCCACCGTGCCGGTAGTGACCAGGCAGGTTTGCAGTTCGATCATGCGCGGGTCGCCGCGAATGTCTGCCACCGCAATGACGCGTTCGCCGCCCAGCGTTTCGAGGAATAGGCTCACGTCGCCGGACGGGACTTCGAACCCCTGCTCGTGTGTGCGACTCGCGCGGTCGAAACACTCCACGCAATGAAGCGTTCCGTCCGGCATGAGCTTCCAGGCCGACACGCGATTGACCTCGAGCACCTCGCACGCTTGCTCGCAGATCTCGCGTAAGGCTTCCTGAATCGTCCGCCAGCCGCCCGCGCCGTGACGGCTTGCGAAGTAGAGCAATGCCCCGCTTTGCCGTTCGACGCGCCGCGTGTGAGCGGACTCGATTTCTTTTTGCCGTCGGATCGCCGCCTGCGCGCGCGCCAACAACGCGGTGATGACGATGATCAACGCGCTCGCGGCGCCGGTGACCATGAGCGTCGTGCGGCGTCGATCGCGCCACGGCGCCAACGCAACGGCTCGCGCCTGGCCCGCCATGATCGTCATGTCGTAGCCGTGCACGCGTTCGTAGCCGTAGAGCATCTCGGTGCCCATGGCGTTGCCGAACCCTTCGACCACGCCCCCTTCCGGCTGGCGACGCGCGCGTCGGAACAGCTCGTTGTCGGCAATGCTGACGCCGGGAGTCAGGGCCGGCGAAGCGTTTCGCGGAAGCATCGCGAGCACGGTGCCGTTCGCTGCGATCAGCCCCATGACGCGCACGTCACGGCCGAGTTGCTGATAAAGGTTCTCGAACGCCGCGAACTCGAAGAGCGCGCCGGCCCAGATGCCATCCCGATTCGCAGTGACGATGTGGCGCGCCACCGGGATGACGAGCGCGCCTGCCCGATCTGGGTCCGCGAGCGGCCGGCCGACCCACGTGGCGCCATTCAGGTTGGATCGGGGCAACGTCAGCCAGTCCGGCCGTTCCGTGCGCGTCTCGCGCTCGCCGTCGCGGCCCGTGCGCGCGAAGTGCCCGGGGCTGTACACAAACAGCGACCGGACGTAGTCGCCGCCAGTGAGCATCCGGCTCAATGCATTCGGACGCTGCTCGGGTGTGGCGGAGTCGAGATCGCCGCTACCGGTCATAGCGGAATTCACGACGGCGACGGCGGCGCCGACCGCGTCGTTCATCATCGCTTCGGTGCTGGTCTGGAGTCCGGCGGCGACGCCTCTCAGTCGGCTGCGCTCGGCGTCGAGGGTCTGGTCGTAATCGGTCTGGATGCGAAGGGACGCGTAGGCCCAGCCGATGGCGAGCGCCAGTGCCGCGTAGAGCAGCAGCAGCCAGTTGAGGCGCAGGTCGATCCTCTTCGCGAGTGGAACGGACACGCAAGCCCTCCCCGTCCTGGAGCTCGATCCCAGTCTCCCCCAATCCCGTCGTTTGGGCTACCGCGGCGCCGCGTTCATCGCTCAAGGCGCGAAGGCGGTGACGCTTCGATAGCCACTGGACGAGACGGTGATCGACTGGCCCGACGTGATCGTCCAGCCCTGCGCGTAGCCGATTTCGGTGCTGCCGTTCGGATCGAGTGCGAGTGAAATCGTGCGGGTCGGCTCTGCCCCGGCATCCCGCAATTCGGCGATGACATTGAGCGGACGGTCCGTCGCGTTACGCACCGAGGCGACGAGCCCCTGCCCCATGAAGGCGAGCTTGAAGGCGACGCGCACAGGAATGATCGGACGGTTGGCTTCCGCCAGTGCGGCATCACGCGTGGCGAGAGCGGCCGTTCGTTCCTGCAGGGCAACTTCGGTGCGCGTGAGTTTTTCGCGAAGCTCCACCACCTGCATGCTCTGGCGGAGCAACTGCTTCTGCAGCTGGACGCGATCGGTGTTCAGCCAATAGGCCGCACCGGCCGCGGCGGCCAGGAGGCCGATGAGCAGCAGGAAACCCAGCGCGACAACGATGGAGCGCGCCCGACCGCTGCCCGAGGGGGCAGCCGTTTCTGGCTCGCTGAGTTCCGAGGCTTCGATGGATTACTCCCCGACGCGGGCGCGGACGTTCGCGTGGAGGCCAGGGTCGGAATCGAACCGGCGTAGACGGCTTTGCAGGCCGCTGCATGACCACTCTGCCACCTGGCCGTGATCCTGCTTTCCAAGACCGGAAAGCCCCGGTACGCACGGCGTACCCGGGGCTTTCTGCGATTTGGAGCGGGAAACGAGACTCGAACTCGCGACCCCGACCTTGGCAAGGTCGTGCTCTACCAACTGAGCTATTCCCGCAGGGATGGCGCGCGGCATTGTAAGTGCGATGCCTGCGAAGTCAAGGTGAAACATCACTCAAGTTGTTCGAAAACCCGAACGTAAACAGTGCGTTCAAGTCAATGGCGCTTCAGCTCCGGCCATGCCGCCCGCAGGTAGCTGAACATCGAGACCAGCGTGAACGCGGCCGCCAGCACCGTGAGCACCGCGCCGATGTCGAACAGCGGCAGGCCGAGTAACTCCCAGCGGAACAGCATCATCGAAAGGCCGATGATCTGCAGGATGGTCTTGAATTTGCCGAGGGCCGAGACCGCCACCTTGCCGCGTTGGCCGAGCTCCGCCATCCATTCGCGCAAGGCCGAGATGGCGATCTCGCGGCCGATGATCACGATGGCGGTGAGCGAGAGAAAAACGCGCGCGCGCTCGGCGGAAATGCCGAATACGGCCGGGGTGTCCTTGCTCAGGAGCAGCACGAGCGCGACGGCGACGACGAGCTTGTCCGCCACCGGATCGAGGAACGCGCCGAGCCGGGACGTCTGGTTGAGGCGCCGCGCGAGATAGCCATCGAGCGAGTCGGTGATGCCGGCGGCGGCAAACAACAGCCCGGCCGCAGGATCGGCCCAGTGATACGGTGCGTAGAACAGCACCACGATGAGCGGGATCGCGGCGATGCGGATCCACGTGAGGATGTTCGGGACGGTCCAGAGCATGGAAGCCAATGGCGGTGGGGGAACGTCTGAGCTAGGGGTTTCGGAGCACAAAGAAACTATTCTTTGCCGGGCTTGCCTGGCAGGCCCGACAAATCAGAGCTTCCCTGGGGGAATATCGACACCCGCGCTGTGCGCCTTCACGCACCTGGGTGGAGCTGATCATAAATGTTTCGCGCGAGCGACGGGCCGATGCCTGCAACCTTCTCGATGTCCACGACGCCCGCCCGCATCACACCCTGCAGGCCACCGAAGTGTTTCAGCAAGGCACGGCGCTTGGCGGGCCCGAGCCCCGGCACCGCTTCGAGCACGGACTCGTTGTAGCGCTTGGCACGCTTGCGGCGATGGCCGGTGATCGCGAATCGGTGCGCTTCGTCGCGAATGCGCTGAACGAGCCGCGATGCCGGCGAATGCGATTCGAGGATCCGGGGCGCGTCGCCGCCGTAGACGAACAACCGCTCCTGCCCCGGCCGCCGGTCCGGGCCTTTTGCGACGCCCACCAGCATGAGGTCACCGAAGCCGAGCGGTTCCAGCGCCTGGTGGACCTGTTCGATCTGGCCGAGGCCACCGTCGATGAGCAGCAGGCCGGGCGGCGGGATTTCGCCTTCCGCAATGCGTTTGTAGCGACGTTCGAGAGCCTGCTTGAGCGCCGCATAGTCATCGCCAGGCGTGATGCCGGTGATGTTGAAGCGGCGGTAGTCTTTCTTCATCGGCCCCTCAGTGCCGAACACCACACACGATGCGACCGTGCCCTCGCCTCCCGTGTGGCTGATATCGAAGCATTCGATGCGGGTCGGCACCTCGGGCATATCGAGCTCCCTTGCGAGCTCGGTGAGCATCTCTTCGACGCCAGCCTTTTGCGCGAGTCGCATGCGCAACGCCTGTGTCGCGTTCTCCTCCGTCATTTCCACCCAGCGCGCCGCGAGCCCGCGCACGGGACAGCGCACTTCGACCGCGTGATCGGTGCGAGCCGCGAGAAGCTCTGCGAGTGCATCGGCGTCTTCCAGCTTCTTGCCGACCAGCACTTCCGGTGGTGGCTCTTGAGACGCGTAGTACTGCATGACGAACGACACGAGCGCCTCGGCGGGTTCCGCTAGCGCAGCGCGCGGGAAGTAGCTCGTGGTGCCCAGGTTGCGACCGCCGCGCACGAGCATCGCGCTGATGCAGTATTCGCCTGGCTCGCCGACGATGGCGAAGACGTCGACATCGCGCTCCCCTTCCGCCGTGACGATTTGCTGTGCCTGGATGCGCTTCAACGCACCGAGCTGATCGCGGATCTGCGCGGCGCGCTCGAACTGCAACTTCGAAGCGGCCTCTTCCATGCGGGCCTGCAGCTCCGCGTTCACTTCGCTGCTGCGGCCTTCGAGCACTTTCACCGCAGATTGCAGGTCCTGCGCGTACAGCTCTTTGGTGATGAGATTCACGCACGGCGCGGAACAGCGGCCGATCTGGTGTTGCAGGCACGGACGGCTGCGGTTCGCGAAGAACGTGTCCCGGCAGTTGCGGATCTTGAACAGCTTTTGCAGCGACTGCAGCGTTTCTTTCACCGCGCCCGCGCCGGGAAACGGTCCGAAGTAACGGCCCGGCTCGCTGCGCGAACCGCGATAGAACATCAGGCGCGGAAAGTCGTGGCTGTCCTTGAGCTGGATGTAGGGAAAGCTCTTGTCGTCGCGCAGGACGATGTTGTACCGGGGCCGATGCTGCTTGATCAGGTTGTATTCGAGCAGCAGCGCTTCCGTGTCCGAATTGGTCACGGTGACTTCGATGTTCGCGATGTTCTGCACGAGCGCGAAGGTCTTCGGCTCGATCTTGCTCGGCACGAAGTAGCTGCCGACGCGATCTTTCAGGCTGCGCGCTTTGCCGACGTACAGCAGCTCGCCTTCGCTGCCGTACATGCGATAGACGCCCGGTCGCCTCGGCAACGCGGCGACGAATTGCTTCGAATCAAAGTCGCTCATAGCTCGCTGAGTGTGCGGGCCCGGCTCAGGACGGCTTTGAACATTTCCGGCGTGAGCCGACGGGTATTCGTGTTGTAGCGGCTGCAATGATACGAGTCGATGAGATGACGTGTCTCGTCCAGGCGAAACTCGGCAGCGTGGCCGAACTTGTACTCGGAGCGCTTGCGGCCCAGGGCTTTGAGTAGGGCCTCATGGGCCACGAGCCCCAGCGCGACATAGACGCGCGCGGATTTCAGCTTCGTGAGTTCCGCCTGCAGAAATCCGTTGCAGCGGCGGATTTCGTCGGGCGTGGGCTTGTTCTCGGGCGGCACACACTTCACCGCGTTGATGATGCGGGTGTGCTTCAGTTTCAAGGGGTCGTCGAGCGATACCGAGGTGGGCTGATTCGCGAGCCCCAGCGCGTAGAGCGTTTCGTAGAGCAGGATGCCGGCGTAGTCGCCGGTGAACGGTCGACCCGTGCGGTTGGCGCCCTGCATGCCGGGCGCGAGGCCGATGATCACGATGCGCGGCGCGGCGACTCCGAAGCTCGGTACGGGACGGCACCAATAGCTTGGATACTTCTGGTGAGACTCGGTGAGGAACTCTGCTAGCCGGGGGCAGCGTGTGCACTCGGGGTCGTAGGTTTCGTCGCGCGGGAACCGTGAGACATCGGGGCGCAATGAGGCGTCAGCGCTCGCTGCTCGCGCGGCGGCGCGGGCGGCGGTGAGAGCGGATTCCTTTTCGGTGGCGCGGTCTTTCGCCATTAGCCGGTGCTCTGGCTTTTCGGAGAAGAAGCCCTCAATCGCCGGGTGGCTGAGAGGGCTTCTGCAAAGCTACGCGTCATTCATGTGACGAATGATCGCGTCTCCGAATCCGGAGCAGCTCATCAGCGTCGCGCCGGGAATGAGAAGTTGCAGGTTCTCTTCCACGTTCTTGCGCGCAGCAAGCTCGCGTTTCGACGTACGAATGGCTTCACGCAACCGCGCAAGGTCATACGTCAGCTCCTTGTGCGCAATCGTGTTGGCGACGCCCTTGATGATGAAGTCCGCCGCTTCGTTCCACTTCATGTACCGAAGCATCATCTCCGCCGACAGGATCAGGGAACCCGGGTTCACGCGATCCTTGCCCGCAAATCCCGGCGCCGTACCGTGCGTCGCTTCGAACACCGCCAGCCCTTCGCCAATGTTGCCGCCGGGCGCGATGCCGATGCCGCCCACCTGCGCGGCGAGCGCATCCGAAATGTAATCGCCGTTGAGATTGAGCGTGGCGATGACGTCGTACTCTTCCGGTCGCAGCAGCACCTGCTGCAGGAAGTTGTCCGCGATGACGTCCTTCACCACGATGTCCTTGCCGGTGAGCGGATTCTTGAACGAGCACCACGGCCCGCCGCCGAACTCCACCGCGCCGAATTCTTCCTTCGCGAGCTGATAGCCCCAGGTGCGGAACGCGCCTTCCGTGTACTTCATGATGTTGCCCTTGTGAACGAGCGTGACGGACACGCGATCGTTCTCAATGGCGTAACGGATGGCCTTGCGGATCAGCCGCTGGCTGCCCTCTTTCGACACGGGCTTGATGCCGATGCCCGAGCTGTCTGGAAAGCGAATGCCGGTGACGTTCAGCTCCCGCTGCAGATAGGCGATGAGCTTCTGCACTTCGGGCGATGCGGCTGGCCATTCGATACCGGCGTAGATGTCTTCCGTGTTTTCGCGGAAGACGACCATGTCTGTGAGGCTCGCGTCCTGCATCGGGCTCGCGACGCCGGGGAAATAGCGGATCGGGCGCACGCACGCGTAGAGATCGAGGTTCTGCCTCATCGCCACGTTGAGCGAGCGGATGCCGCCGCCGACGGGTGTGCCGAGCGGTCCCTTGATCGAAACGACGTACTCGCGCAGCGCGTGCATCGTCTCTTCAGGGAAGAACTCGCCGTAGAGCTGCGTTGCCTTGTCGCCGGAGTAGATTTCCATCCACGCGATGCGGCGCTTGTCGCCATACGCCTTCTTCACCGCGGCGTTGACGACCTTCAGCATCACCGGGGTGACGTCGATGCCGATGCCATCCCCTTCGATGAAGGGGATGATCGGGCGGTCGGGCACGTTGATCGAACCATCGGGGTTGATGGTGATCTTCGCGCCCTGCGCCGGGATCTTGATGTGCTCGTACTGCATGCGGCTAACCCTCATCTAAAGTCGTAGCCGGCAAAAGCCACGCCTTTTGCCGGCGGCAGTAGTGTAGGGTCTCGAAAAACTGGCCGCAGGCAAGTTTTTCCAATTAACGAGTCACGCTAGCTTACGGTATGCGGCGAGCGTCAGGAACGTCACGAACTCCGGCGCGGTCGTAATTTCATCGAGTAGCTTGGCGGCGTCGTCGTAGAACGCCGTGCCGGAATACGGGTTGCCCGGGCCGTTCATCTTCACGCGCTCCTCTTCGAGCATCGAACGAAACAGCTCGGCGGTCACCTTGCGCCCATCTTCCAGCACGCCATTGTGACGAATCCACTGCCAGATCTGCGCACGCGAGATCTCGGCCGTCGCCGCGTCTTCCATCAGGTTGTTGATCGGCACGCAGCCGTTGCCCGCAAGCCAGGCCGCCATGTACTGAAGGCTCACGCTCACGTTCATGCGTAGTCCGTCAGCCGTGATCTTGCCTTCCGGAATCTTCACGAGATCCGCAGCCGTGACGTTCACGTCTTCGCGCTTGCGATGCAGCTGATTCGCCGACTGCATGTGCTTGTCGAACACTTCGCGCGCGATCGGCACGAGGCCCGGATGCGCGACCCACGTGCCATCGTGGCCGTCGGTCGCTTCGCGTTCCTTGTCCGCGCGCACCTTGCCGAGCGCGATCTCGTTCGCCTTCGGGTCGTTCTTGATCGGAATCTGCGGCGCCATGCCGCCCATCGCGAACGCGCCCCGGCGATGGCACGTCTTGATGCACAGGAGCGAGTACGAGCGCAGGAAGTGCGTGGTCATGGTGACGACGGCGCGATCCGGCAGCATGAAATCCGCGCGCTTCGCGAATTTCTTGATGAAGCTGAAGATGTAGTCCCAGCGGCCGCAGTTCAGGCCAACGATGAAGTCGCGCAGCTCGTAGAGGATCTCGTCCATCTCGTACGCGGCGAGGATCGTCTCGATCAGCACGGTCGCCTTGATCGAGCCGTGCGGCACGCCGACGTACTTCTCGGAGAAGTCGAACACTTCCGCCCACAGACGCGCTTCGAGATGGCTCTCGGTCTTCGGCAAATAGAAATACGGGCCGGTGCCGCGCGCCAGCGCTTCTTTCGCGTTGTGGAAGAAGTACAGGCCGAAGTCCACGAACGCGCCGACCACCTGCTCGCCAGGGCCAGCAGAGCCCTTCTGCGTGATGTGCTTTTCGTAGAGATGCCAGCCGCGCGGGCGCACGATGAGCACGGCCGTCTGGCTGTTGAGGCGATAGACCTTGCCCTGCTCGTTCACGAGCTCGATGGAGCGACGCACGGCATCGCGCAGGTTCACCTGGCCGCCGACGACGTTCTCCCACGTGGGCGACATCGAGTCTTCGCAATCTGCCATGAACACTTTCGCGCCGGAGTTCAGCGCGTTGATGATCATCTTGCGATCGGTCGGGCCGGTGATCTCGACGCGGCGATCCTGCAGGTCTTTCGGGATCGGCGCGACGGTCCACTCCGACTCCCGAATGGCTTTCGTCTCCGCGAGGAAGTCCGGCATTTCGCCGGCATCGATACGCTTCTGCCGCTCTTCGCGGGTCTTCAGCAGCGCGGCGACGCGCGGGCCGAAACGCTCGTTGAGGGCGGCGATGAATTCGAGTGCTTCGGGGGACAGGATCGGCTGATATTCGCCAGCGACTGGCGCGCCGATTGCGAGCGGCGCAGGCCGCGGGCTCGTCGATGTATTCAAGTTGGACCTCGATCAGCGTGGCCGCAGGGTGCCACTCAATGACTAGGCGCCACCCAACCGCGGGGGCGCCGCTTCGAAAAAACTCGGCTCAGGCGCCCTTGACCGCGCGGCGGGTCTGGCTCTGGTCCGCGATGAGCAGCGCCAGCTCCAGCGCCTGCTCGTGATTCAGCCGCGGGTCGACCGTGGAGCGATAAGCACGCTGCAGGTCTGAATCCGTGAGACCGCGCGCGCCGCCGGTGCACTCCGTGACGTTGTCCCCGGTGAGCTCGATGTGAACGCCCCCGAGATACGAGCCGCACTGCGAATGCACCTGGAACGCCAGTTCGAGCTCGCGCAGGATGTTCTCGAAACGTCGCGTCTTGAGGCCGCCCGTGCTGGTTTCGGTGTTGCCGTGCATGGGGTCACACACCCACAGCACCTGATGACCGGTCTGGCGCACGGCTTCGATCATGCGCGGCAGGCACTTCTCGATGTCCTTCGCGCCGAAGCGATGAATGAGCGTGAGCCGGCCCGGCTCGTTCTGCGGATTCAGCGTCGTGACCAGGCCCTGCAACCAGGCTGCGTCCATCGCCGCGCCGATCTTCACGCCGATCGGATTCGAGATGCCGCGCATGTATTCGACGTGCGCGCCATCGAGCGCCGCCGTGCGCATGCCGATCCACGGATAGTGGGTCGACAGGTTGTACCAGCGCTGCTGGCGCGGGATGAAGCGCGTCTGCGCCATCTCGTAGAGCAGGTGCAGGCCTTCGTGGCTCGCGTAGAAATCCACATGCATGGATTCGTGCACGCGGCGGCCGCTGATGCCTTCAAAGAAATCCAGCGCGTCGGCGATGTTGTTCGAGATGCGCTCGTACGTGCTCTTGAGCGGCGAATGGTTGACGAAACCCAGGTCCCAGTATTCGGGATGGTGCAGGTCCGCGAAGCCGCCATCGACCAGCGCGCGCACGAAGTTGAGCGTGAGCGCCGCGCGTTCGTAGCCTCGCAACAGCAGCTCCGGATCGGGCTCGCGCGCCTCGGCCGTGAATTCGGGTCGGTTGACGAGATCGCCGCGGAAGCTCGGCAGCGTCACGCCCTCCTTCGTTTCCATGTCCGCCGAACGCGGCTTGGCGTACTGCCCCGCCATGCGGCCCACGCGAATGATGGGTTGCTTGAGTCCGTGCAGCAGCACGAGGCTCATCTGCAGCAGGATCTTCAGCTTCTTCGCGATCTGGTCGGACTCGCAGTCCGCGAAGGTTTCGGCGCAGTCGCCGCCCTGGAGCAGGAAGGCGTGCCCGCGCTGGGCGGCGGCCAACCGCTCGCGCAGCGCATCGATTTCCCAGGACACCACGATGGGCGGCAGCCGCGACAGCTGCGCAACCACCTGGTCCAGGTGACTGGGGTTTGCATACTTCGGCTGTTGCTGGGCAGCGCGGGTCTGCCAGCTGGCCGGGTGCCAGGACGTCGTAACCGGAGATCGCATAGGGCCGGGGATGCTACCAGTCAGCGAGCGAGGGGCAAGGCCAACCGTGGCAGACCGCAGACCCGCCCGGAAATCGATCCGTCTGCCGGCGTGCCTGCGCGCCTCCAGCGCGGATTCGCGCTGTTTTGGTCTCGACTGTCTTAACGGCCGGGCAACGCCAGCTCGAAACGTGCGCCGCCAAGCGGGGACTGGTCGATCGCGAGTCGGCCGCCGTACAGGTCGACGGTGTCGCGAACCATGGAAAGTCCAAGCCCGTGACCGGGGACTTTCTCGTCGGTGCGCACGCCTCGCTCCAGCACGCGAGCGCGGTTCTCCGCCGAGATACCGGGCCCGTCATCCTCGACCACGAGCTGGAGGCGCTGCTTCGGATCGGCGGACGCGTCGCGCGACACGGCCACCCTCACTTTGGCCGTACACCACTTGCACGCGTTGTCGATGAGGTTGCCCATGAGCTCCGTCAGGTCGCCGCGGTCGCCGACGAACTGCACGCCCGGCTCGATTTCGAGCACGATCGACAGATCCTTGCGCGCATACACCTTCATGAGCGCGGCTCGCAGGTCCGTCAGCAACGGTTCGACATCGAGCGGCGCCTGGCCGAGCAGCGCGCCCCCGGATGCCGCGCGTTGCAGCTGGTGCTCGATGATGCCGGTCATGCGATCGATCTCACCGCCGAGCACCTGCGACGGTTCCGCGGGCACGGACGGCAGCGTCGAGCGCATCACGGCGAGCGGCGTTTTCAGGCCGTGCGCGAGATTGCCGAGCGTGTCCCGATATCGGGTCATGCGGTTGCGCTCGCCCGCAAGCAGCGTGTTCAGGTTTGTCGCAACACCGCTGAGCTCGCGCGGATAGCCCTCGCCGAGCGCGGTGCGCGTGCCCTCTTCCACCGCGGTGATTTCCTTCTCGAGCCTGCGCACGGGCGACAACACCCAGCGCAGCAGTACGCCCATCGTGGCGAGTAGCGCGAGCGTCAACCCGAAAAACCAGCCGAACAGCTGCTGCCGGAACGTGAAGAGCTGCGCCTGATAGGGCGCAAGGCTCGTCGCCACGCTGAACGTGAGATGGTGCTGGACGTGACCTTCGTCTTCGAACGCAAAGCCGCGGCTGGCCACCGCGACGGCTTCGCGCTGCGCGCGGGTCATGAAAAAGGCTTTGCCGCCCGCGCGCACCGAAGGGCCGAAATCGATGAACGTGCCGGCGGCCGAAGGCGAGCGCCAAGGCACGTCACCCGGATCGGTCGATTGAATCTGCGCGTAGAGGCCGGAGCCTGGCGTCGCAAGCTTGGTTTCGAGATTGCGTCCCTGCGGCTCGAAGCCGTTCGGCCCCGGTTCCGCGGCGGCGATCAGCGCGACGATCTGTGCATCGAGCAGGTCGGCCATCGAGCGCTCGGACACCTGGCGGAAGCTCAGGTCGAGCACGAAAATCGTGGCACCAAAAAAGGCGACGAGCGAAACCGAGACTGACAGGAGCAGCCGACGGCTGAGCGAATGCACGCGAGGCGTGTCAGCCGTTGCTGCGGGGGATGGCAAAACGGTAGCCGCGGCCGCGCACGGTCTCGATGGGCTTGAGCGTCTCGTCCGGATCGAGCTTGCGCCGCAGCCGCATCATGTAGACCTCGATGATGTTGCTGTCGCGTTCCATCTCTTCGTCGTAGATGCGTTCGCTCAGCTCCGTCTTCGACAGCACCTGCCCTGCGCGCAGCATGAAGTGCTCGAGGATGCGGTATTCGTAAGTGGTGAGGTCCACCGGCTTGCCGTTGACCTTCACGGTCTGGCGGCGCGTGTCGAGCGTAATGGGCCCGCACACGAGCTCCGGCGAAGCCCAGCCGCCGGAGCGGCGAAGCAACGCCTGCAGGCGGGCGAGCACTTCCTCGAAATGAAAGGGCTTCGCGACGTAGTCGTCCGCGCCGGCTTCGAGGCCCTCGACCTTGTCTTGCCAGCGATCGCGCGCTGTGAGTACCAGGATGGGATAAGCCTTGCCCTTGGCCCGCAGCGCGCGAATCAGGTCGAGCCCCGGCATCACCGGCAGGCCGAGATCGACCACGGCGATATCGACGGGCAGCTCGAGGCCGGCGAACAGTCCCTCCTCGCCGTTTGCGGCCACGTCCACGGTAAAGCCCGCTTTCGCGAGCTGGTCGCGCAGGCCTTCGCGGATCGCGGTTTCGTCTTCGACGACGAGAATACGCATCGGAGGATCCCGGTCAGCTCACTGAACCGCTCGACGCATCGACGCGCACGGTCCAGACGCGACCGGCGTCATTCAGCAGTCGCAGGACGTAGATCTTGCGATCGCCTTCGGTGCGGACTTCCGTGCGCACGACCCGCGCCTTGTAGCGCTTCTCGACCATGGAGACCGCCTGGTCGAGTGACATGCCGGAGTTGGCGACGTGGATCGCTCGGGGGGCGCGGCGGGCAGTATCGTCGTCGCCGGGTCGATCGCTGGATCGAGAGTCGCGACCGTAACTCGACTCGCGGCCGTAGCTCGGGCTGCTCTCCACTTCACGGCCGAAACGGTGGTCGCCGGCCCGATGCTCGGCGCCGTCCTCCGCCGGGTTCTTGGCCTGGTGCTCGGCCTGGCTTTCGGCGTGGACACCGGCGCCGCCAACCGCCAGCACCAAGGCGCCAACGAGCGCGAAAACCTTGGCGCAAAGTCTTGTGAAGTGAGGCAGTTGCATGTGGTCGTGGAGACTATCCGAATCCTCGGGTGCCTGAAACGACGCGGGCAGAGTTTCCTCTGCCCGCTGGGAGATTCCTGCGTCCCGCTGAACCAAGCCCCTGCCGAACCAGGGGCGAGACAGGTTCAACCTTCGGGGCGGACGTCCACCCGTACGCGGATGCGATCACCCGGGTCATACGGCAGCTGCGTGGTCTGGCGAATGCCGTTGTATTCGTAGGTCACGCGATAACCTTCGACGCGGTCTTCGAACTGCTCGTCGTAACGCGTCTCGCAACGTTCGGCGTCATACGGACGGCTCTCCGTCACGACCCGCGTATTGCGACGATCACCCGCGTCGTGGCCGACGGCCGAACCGATCACCGCGCCGGCGACCGTCGCCGCGCGACGTCCGTCCCCGTGGCCGATCTGGTTGCCGATCGCGGCACCGATGATGCCGCCGAGGATCATCGAGCCCGCCGAACCGCGCGGCGCAGGACCCGTGCGTTCGCGATAGCTCACGTCTTCGTAGCGCGTCTCGGTCCAGCACTCCTGCTTCGGCACGCTGACCCGGATGTGTCGCACGATCGGGTCGACGTCGACGACGCGGGCATAGGCGTAGTCCGACGGCGGCGGGCCCTGGTAGCGGCCGGGACCGTAGCCCGGAGGACCGTAGGGATTGCCGTGGTCGGTGGCGAAAGCGGCCTGCCCGGTCAGCAGCAAGCCGGAGGTGATCAGTCCGGTTACTACTTTGGTCAACATAATCGTGTCCTCGCACAGTGCGCCGGGGTTTCGGCGTGGGAGGAACGATACGAGGGGGCGGCTGAACGGAGGCTGAACGGATGGGTCTTAGCCGCGCGGCGATTGCGGGGGTTCTTGGAGCGCGCCGAAGAGGCCGTCAATCGCCGGGCGGCTAAGAGGGCTGAACGCGACCCCGCACTACCCCTTTCACCTCAACCCAAAGCGCCTCCCACTGCGCCGGAGACAGGCCTTCCAGCGCCAACCCGCGGTCGCGGGCAAGCGCTTCCATCTGCCGAAACCGCTTCTCGAATTTGCCGTTAGCCGCGCGCAACGCCTCTTCCGCGTCGACATTGAGCTTCCGCCCGAGGTTCACCATCGTGAACAGCGCGTCGCCCAGTTCCTCGGCCACCGCGTCGGCGTTATTCCCGGCAACTGCTTCGTCCAGCTCTGCCAGTTCCTCATTCACCTTGTCGCGAATGCCGGCCGCATCCGGCCAATCGAACCCGACACGAGAGGCTCGCTTTCCCAGCTTCATTGCCCGACTCAATGCCGGTAACGCGCGCGGCACATCTCCAAGAACGCTCGCTGGTTCCCCGCCGCGCCGTTTCGCCGCGGCCTCGCGTTCAGCCGCCTTCTGGTCTTCCCAGTTTGCAGACCGCGCAGCGTCGTTCTCGAACTCCGTGCCGCCAAACACATGCGGATGCCGTCGCACCAGCTTGTCGTGAATCGCCGTAGCGACGGCATCGAAATCGAACCAGCCCTTTTCCTCGGCCATGCGCGCATGAAAAACCACTTGGAACAGCAGGTCTCCCAGCTCATCGCGCAGATGAGTCGGATCGCCGCCTTCGATGGCATCAGCCACTTCGTATGCTTCTTCGATCGTGTAAGGCGCAATCGTTGCGAAGGTCTGCTGCAGATCCCAAGGGCAGCCGCCATTCGGGTCGCGCAGACGTTGCATCACGCCGCGCAGTTTGGAGATCGCGTCATCAGCCACCGGGCACTCCTTCCATGCACATGCGATAGAGCGTGTAGATCATCCCGGCCGTCGCTCCCCAGATGTTGTGCTCGCCGAAGGGAATATCGATGACGTCGATTTCCTGCTGACTCGTGCCGATGCGCCGGCGGCGCGTGCGATGATTGTCCGGATCGAACAAGAAGCGCACGGGCACTTCGAACGTGCTTTCCACTTCGCCCGCATCGAGCAGCAGCTCGAAGCCTGGCTTCACGAATGCAACGACGGGCGTGACGAGATAGCCGCTGACGATGACGTGGTCCGGCAGATAGCCGACGACGGTCACGAACGAAGGATCGAGCCCGACCTCTTCCTGGGCTTCACGCAGCGCTGCGGCACGGGGCCCGTCGTCGCCCGGCTCGACGCGGCCGCCGGGAAAGCTGATCTGGCCCGCGTGATTCTTGAGTTGCGTGGCCCGCTGCGTGAGCAGCACCGTGAGGTCGTCTTCACGCTCGATGAGCGGCACCAGCACTGCGGCTGGCACCGGCTTCATCGAAAAATGCTGGAGGAGTTCGCGACTGTGCTCGGCCGTGCGACCCGGCACGAGCCAGTGCTCCATTGCGTGCAGCGGCTGCGTCCCTGCCATGCGCTCGCGGATGCGCGACCGCCAGTCGATTCCTGCTTCAGCCACCGCCGCTCGTGCCGCCCTTGATGCCGCCGCGAGTGAGCTCCGCAGGATCGAGCAACCGCGCGAGCTCTTCCTTCGGCAGATTGGTCATCTGCGCGGCGACCTCGCGGATCGGCTTGCCTTCCTTGTACGCCTGCTTCGCGATGGCAGCGCCCTTGTCGTAGCCGATGACGGAGTTCAGCGCCGTCACGAGAATCGGATTGCGGTCCAGTGCTTCGGCGAGCCGCGGCTCGTTCACCTTGAAGCCGGCAACCGCATCCTTGGCGAGCGCGCGGCACGTGCTCGCGAGCAATCGCACGCTTTCGAGCAGGTTGTACGCGATGACCGGCAGCATCACGTTGAGCTGGAAATTACCGGACTGGCCGGCCACCGTGATCGTCGCATCGTTGCCGATGACCTGCGCCGCCACCATCGCGGCCGCTTCCGGAATCACGGGATTCACTTTGCCCGGCATGATGCTGCTGCCCGGCTGCAACGCCGGCAGCGCGATTTCGCCGAGACCCGCGAGCGGACCGCTGTTCATCCAGCGCAGGTCGTTCGCGATTTTCATCACGCTCACCGCAATCGTCTTGAGCTGGCCCGACAGCTCGACCGCCGCGTCCTGCGTCGACAGCGATTCGAAATAGTTTGGACTCGGCACGAAGGCCACGCCCGTGATGGCTGCCAGCTCCTGACAGAAGCGCGCGCCGAAATCCGGATGCGCGTTGATTCCCGTGCCCACCGCGGTGCCGCCCTGCGCGAGCCGCCACAGACGCGGCTGAACGCTTTCGACGCGCGCGATGCCGTTCTCCACCTGCTGACGCCAGGCCGACAACTCCTGCCCGATCGTCACCGGCATCGCATCCATGAGATGCGTGCGGCCGGTCTTCACGATGTGGCCGACTTCTTTTTCCTTCGTCGCGAGCGCATCGCGCAGCTGCTTCAGCGCCGGCAACAGATCGTTGCGCACGGCGAGCGCGGCGCTCACATGAATCGTGGTGGGAATGACGTCGTTGCTGCTCTGGCCCATGTTGACGTCGTCATTGGGATGCACAGCGCGGCCGAGCCGAGTGGTCGCCAGGCGCGCGATGACCTCGTTGGCGTTCATGTTCGTGCTCGTGCCCGAGCCGGTCTGGAAAATATCGATCGGGAAGTGAGCGTCGTGCTTGTTCGCGCTGACTTCAGCGGCGGCCGCGTCGACGGCGGCGGAGACGTCGGCCTTCAGCAGATCCAGGCGCGTGTTGGCGCGCGCCGCGGCCTGCTTGACGAGTCCAAGTGCGCTGATGAACGCGCGCGGCATCGTGAGTCCGCTGATGGGGAAATTCTGGACGGCACGCTGGGTCTGCGCGCCCCACAGCGCATCGGCCGGGACCGAGAGCTCGCCCATGCTGTCGCGCTCGGTACGAAAGTTCGTCGTCATGGATTCAAGGCTCCGGCTGCATCGATCGGTTAATATTCCGAATCCTAACATTCGTTGCACGCTCTTTCAGACCACTCATGGCCTCAATCGATTCGCTGAACGCGCTTTCCCCCGTCGACGGTCGTTACAGCTCGGCCACGGAGCCGCTGCGCGGGCTCATGTCCGAGGGCGGGCTCATCCGGGAACGCATTCGCGTCGAAGCCCTGTGGGTCGCCCACCTGGCTGCGGCCGCGCCGCGCTTCGCGGGCTCCACCCTGCCGCCCGCCGTGCGGGCCCGGGCGGTGGAGCTTGCGAAAGAACCGCCGGCGGGCGCCGCGGAAACCGTCAAGTCGATCGAGGCCAAGATCAATCACGACGTGAAGGCAGTGGAGTACTACGTTCGCAACGAGTTGGCCGCCGTCGGCGCAAGCGAAGCGACGCTGGAGCTCGTGCATTTCGGCTGCACGTCGGAAGACATCAACAACGTGAGTTATGCGCGCATGCTCGTTGGCGCGCGCGGCGTGCTTCTTGGCAACGTCGACCGGCTCATTCAGTCGCTCACGGCGCTTGCTCACAAGTACGCAGACGCGGCGATGCTCGCGCGTACGCATGGTCAGCCCGCAAGTCCGACGACGCTCGGCAAGGAAGTGGCGAACTTCGTTGCCCGCCTGCGTCGCGCGCGACAGCGCTGGGCGGAGGTTGCGATTCTCGGCAAGTGGAATGGCGCCGTCGGTAATTTCAACGCGCACGTGTCGGCCGCGCCGGATCTCGATTGGCCGGCGATCAATCGCGCCTTCGTCGAGTCGCTCGGTCTCGAGCACAACCCGTACACCACGCAGATCGAGCCGCACGACTGGATCGCCGAATACTGCGATGCCATCGCCGCGATCGACACGATCCTCGTCGACCTGTGCCGCGATTTCTGGGGTTACATCTCGCTGGGCTATTTCCGTCAGCGGCCGAACGCCGCGGAAGTCGGCTCTTCGACGATGCCTCACAAGGTGAACCCGATCGATTTCGAGAACGCTGAAGGCAATCTCGGCGTCGCCAATGCTCTGCTGCGCCACTTCGCAGACAAGCTGCCCATCTCGCGCTGGCAGCGGGACCTCACAGACTCCACCGTGCTCCGCAACCTCGGCGTCGCCCTCGGCCATGCGCTCATTGGTTGGCGCGCGCTCGAGCGCGGGCTCACCAAGATCGAGGCGAGTCCGGCGACGCTGTCCGCGGACATCGACGACGCGTGGGAAGTGCTCGGCGAAGCGGTCCAAACCGTTCTGCGGGCGGCGGGCGTACCGAATGGTTATGAGCGGCTCAAAGACCTGACGCGCGGCCAGGCCATCGACGCGCGCTCCCTGGGTGTCTTTATCGAGACGCTGCCGGTCAGCGCCGAGGACAAGCAGCGGCTGAAGGCCTTGTCGCCAAAGGACTACACGGGCCTTGCCGCCAAGCTTGCCCGCGACATCTGACGCGGCCGCCGGTTGCGCCGGAAAGTGCGAACCAGCCCACGATTTGGCCGCCCCGTTGCGCGCGCAACCGGCGAAACGTGAACGGTTCGACAAGTCTCTTTGCCAAGCTCTTTCTAAGATCGCCGGGCCTGCCACTGTGCAGGTGACGAGTCAGGCGAAGATCGTGACGGTACCCGGGGAAACGGATGTGAACAGTGCGCTCGCGCAGCTAGCGAGTGCTCGTTACGCGTCTGAGTCCACAACGCCGGGAACGCCCTCCGCCAAGAGCTCCGAGACCCTCACCGTGCTCACCTCGCTTGGCGAGGCTCGCATGGCGGTCAACAAGGCCGCGGGCCTCGCCCAGCGCCTGATCTCCATCTACACGCCCGATCTCGAGCCCGACCTGTACGACCAGAGCGGTTTCCTCGAAATCATCAAGCATTTCGTGCTCGCCCGCAGTTTCGCCAAGGTGCGCGTGCTGCTGGTCGAGCCTTCGCGGGTCATGCGCGACAGCAACCGCTTCGTCGCCATGGGCCGCCGCCTCTCGAGCTGCATCGACATCCGCTACGTCGCCGGCGCCGCGCCCCAGCGGGCCTCGGCGTACCTGATCGCGGATGACCGGGCGATCGTGTTCCGCATGCGGGCCGACACCTGGGACGGCATTGCCGACTTCAACAATCCCCCGGTCGCCAAGCTGTACCTGACCGAGTTCGACACGGTCTGGAACGCGAGCGCGCCGGAACACGGCCTGAGATCGGCGAAGCGTGGCTGACCAGCGGGTCTCCCCCGCGTTCATCCTCGACCGCACAGATGCCGTCGGGGCGGACACGGCTATACTTCCCCGAATGCCGCGCGCGCCGGAAATCACCGTCGCGGCCGTCACGGAAGACGACGGTCGCTTTCTCGTTGTCGAAGAACGCATCGAGCATCGGCTCGTGCTCAACCAGCCGGCGGGCCACGTCGAGCATGGTGAAACGCTGCTGGACGCTGTGGTTCGCGAGGCGCGCGAGGAAACGGCCTGGCACTTCGAGCCGCAGGCCCTGATTGGCGCCTACCTCTGGCGCAACCCGTCCAACGGGCGGCAGACGCTCCGCTTCGCCTTCACCGGAACAGTGAGCGACCACCGGCCGCATCAACCGCTGGACGCCGGCATCGTGACGACACATTGGCTCACTCGCGCTGAGCTGCTCGAGCGCGGCAGCCGGTTGCGCAGTCCGCTCGTCATACGGTGTGTCGATGATTATCTGGGTGGCGTGCGTCAGCCGCTCGCTCCCGTCGCCCGGCTGACGCTCGAAACCGCCGGGTCAGTGCCGGCTTTTTCGCTTTGAGGCCGACTCGTGATCTGAGCCGCCCGGCGATTGAGGGCTTCCGAAGAGGCCCTCAATCGCCGGGCGGCTAAGCGGTTAAGACCCCCTCACTCCTTCGGGGCGCGCTCAGGACTCCACCAGCGCGTAGAATTCCCGTCCATGTCCCCGTCCCGTCCCCGTGTCATCGTCGGCCTCTCCGGCGGTGTGGATTCTGCCGTCGCCGCGCTGCTGCTTCAGGAGCAGGGCTACGACGTCCAGGCGCTCTTCATGAGCAACTGGGACGAAGACGACGATGACGCCTATTGCACCTCCGCCGCGGACTACCAGGACGCGCGTTCCGTCGCGAACCAGCTCGGCATCCCGCTTCACCGGGTGAGCTTCGCCGCCGAATACCGGCAGCGGGTGTTCGATCATTTCCTGGCCGAGCAGCGGGCGGGCCGCACGCCGAATCCGGACGTGCTGTGCAATCGCGAGATCAAGTTCGGCGTCTGCCTGCGCTACGCAGAACGCCTCGGCGGCGAGCTCTTCGCCACCGGCCACTACGCCCGCATCGGCCACGCTCCGGACGGACCGACGCTGATGAAGGCGTTCGACGGCTCCAAGGACCAGTCCTATTTCCTGCATGCCGTGGAGCGTTCGCAGCTCGCGCGCGTGCTCATGCCCATTGGCGAGCTGCCGAAGTCCGAGGTGCGGGAGCGCGCGCGTCGCGCCGGCCTGCCCGTTTTCGACAAGCCGGACAGCACCGGCATCTGCTTCATCGGCGAGCGCCCTTTCCGCGACTTCCTGGCGCGTTTCATGCGCGACGAACCGGGTCCGATCGAAACGCCCGAAGGCGAACGGCTCGGCACGCATCGCGGGCTCGCGTTCTACACGCTCGGCCAGCGCGAAGGGCTGATGATCGGCGGACAGCGGGGCCGTGATGAAGCGCCGTGGTACGTAGCGGTCAAAGACAGTGCGCGCAATACGCTCGTCGTGGTCCAGGGCCACGACCACGCACTGCTATCGAGCCGAGCGCTGACCACTGCGCCATTTCACTGGCTGGTGCCCGAGCCTGCTGCGGAGCTTCGGTGCACCGTGAAGGTTCGCTACCGGCAGGCGGATCAACTCGCAACGCTAATCCCTCAGGCGGATGGCACGGCCAGCATTGTGTTCGACACCGCACAGCGCGCGGTCACGCCGGGCCAGTATGCCGTGGTGTATGACGGCGACCGATGTCTGGGCGGCGCGGTGATCGAACAAACGGCGTCAGCTCGCGCCGTCGTCGATCGTGCGCTGACGCCAAACGAGGCGCAGGCGGCGAAAGCCACGCCTTTCGCCGCCGGCGAGGTACGCGATGTCTGAAAAAGCGCCGCAGGCGACTTTTTCCAATATAAAATCCGCGCCGCTTATTGGCGGAGGGCAGCATGACGGATAGCTTCAAGGCGCGTTCAGCGCTCAAAGTGGGTGATCGTTCTTACGAGATCTGGCGGCTCGACGCCTTACCGAAGGACAAGGTGGCCCGGCTCCCCTACTCCTTGAAGATTCTCCTCGAGAACCTGCTGCGCTTCGAAGACGGTGTGAACGTCACGAAGGCAGACATCGAAGCGCTGCTCAACTGGGATCCCCAGGCGGCGCCGTCATACGAAATCGCATTCACGCCCGCGCGCGTCATCCTTCAGGACTTCACCGGCGTTCCGTGCGTCGTCGACCTCGCAGCCATGCGCGATGCCATCGTGCGGCTCGGCGGCGATCCGGAAAAAGTGAATCCGCTGGCGCCGGCCGAGCTGGTCATCGACCACTCCGTGCAGGTGGACAACTACGGCACGGCAGCGTCTCTCGCCGAGAACAACACCATCGAGTTCGAGCGTAACGGCGAGCGTTACTCGTTCCTGCGCTGGGGCCAGACGGCGTTCCGCAACTTCGCGGTGGTGCCGCCGAACACCGGCATCGTGCACCAGGTGAATCTCGAATATCTGGGGCGGGTGATTTTCGACGGTGAAGTGAACGGCACGCGTCGCGCGTATCCCGACACGCTCGTGGGCACGGATTCGCACACGACCATGATCAACGGTCTCGGCGTGCTCGGCTGGGGCGTCGGCGGCATCGAAGCCGAAGCGGCGATGCTCGGCCAGCCGGTCACCATGCTCATTCCGCAGGTCATCGGATTCAAGCTGAGTGGCGGGCTGCAGCCCGGCGCGACCGCGACGGACCTCGTGCTCACCGTCACCGAGATGCTTCGCAAGAAGGGCGTCGTCGACAAGTTCGTCGAGTTCTTCGGCGACGGGCTCGCCAACCTGCCGCTCGCGGATCGCGCGACGATTGCCAACATGGCGCCGGAATACGGCAGCACCTGCGGCATCTTCCCGATCGACGAAGAGACGATTCGTTACCTCGAGCTGTCGGGCCGTCCGCAGGAACGCATCGAGCTGACGAAGGCGTACGCGAAGGCGCAGGGCATGTGGCGTGAACAGGGCGCCGCCGCCGCGCAGTACACCGATGTGCTCGAGCTCGATATGGCGAAGGTGGTGCCGAGCCTTGCCGGTCCGCGCCGCCCGCAGGATCGCGTTCCGCTGAATACCGCCAAGAGCGTTTACGGAGTGAACGCGGCGAAGACGGTGACTGAACGCACCACGAAAAATCCCACGGCCAAGGGCACCGCGCAGGTGACCTCGGATGGCCAGACGTACGAGCTGAAAGACGGCGCCGTGCTCATCGCGGCGATCACCAGCTGCACGAACACGTCGAATCCTTCAGTGATGCTGGCGGCCGGCCTGCTTGCTCGCAAGGCGCGAGCGAAGGGCCTGAAGGCTAAACCGTGGGTCAAGACGAGTCTGGCTCCGGGCTCACGCGTCGTCACGGATTACTACAAGAAGGCCGACCTGCTCGACGACCTCGCGGCCGTCGGCTTCTATCTCGTCGGCTATGGTTGCACCACGTGCATCGGCAACTCCGGCCCGTTGAAGCCGGAGATTTCGGCCGGTGTGAAAACCGCGGACCTCATTGCGTGCTCGGTGCTCTCGGGCAACCGCAACTTCGAAGGTCGCGTGCATCCCGAGGTTCGCCAGAACTATCTCGCGTCGCCGCCGCTGGTGGTCGCTTACGCGCTCGCCGGTTCGCTCGATGTCGACCTCACCACCGAGCCGCTGGGCACGGATCAGGACGGCAAACCGGTGATGCTCGCGGACATCTGGCCCACCGATCGTGAAGTGCAGGAAGCGATTACGCGCTCCATCGACTCCGACATGTTCCGTCAGAGCTATGCGGGCGTGTTCAAGGGCGATGCGAACTGGCAGGCCATCGCTGTGCCTGCCGGCAAACGCTACGCGTGGGACGTGAAGTCCACGTATGTGAAGAACCCGCCCTACTTCGACGGCATGTCGATGACGCCGGGCACGGTGAGCGACATCAAGGGCGCGCGCGTGTTGGCGCTGCTCGGCGATTCGGTGACGACCGATCACATCTCGCCCGCCGGCAACATCTCGAAGACCAGCCCCGCCGCGAAGTACCTCGGCGAACAGGGCGTGCAGCCGGTGGACTTCAATTCGTACGGCGCGCGTCGCGGTAACCACGAAGTGATGATGCGCGGCACGTTCGCGAACATCCGTCTGCGCAACCTCATGGTGCCGGGGGTGGAAGGTGGCGTCACCATCCACATCCCGACGGGCGAACAGCTGTCGATCTACGACGCGGCCATGCGCTACAAGCAGGAAGGCACGCCGCTGGTCATCATCGCCGGCCGCGAATATGGCACCGGCTCGTCACGTGACTGGGCTGCGAAAGGCACGATGCTGCTGGGCGTGAAGGCCGTGATCACCGAGAGCTTCGAGCGCATCCATCGCTCCAACCTCATCGGCATGGGCGTGCTGCCGCTGCAGTTCCTGCCGGGCCAGAACGCGCAGTCGCTCGGGCTCACCGGCAAGGAAGTGTTCGACATCGACGGTCTCACGGCCGGTGACGCGAAGAACGTGCAGGTCACGGCGACGGCGCCGGATGGCAAGGCCACGAACTTCGTCGCGCGTGTTCGCATCGACACACCGAAGGAACGTGAGTACTACCGGCACGGCGGCATCCTGCAGTACGTGCTCCGGCAGCTCGCCTCCCCGCGCGCGGCCTGATGCGGCGTCTCGCGGTCTTCGACCTCGACGGCACGATCACCCGGCACGACACGCTCATCCAGTTCGTGCTGGGATACCTGAAGAGCCGCCCCTGGCGGCTCTTTGGCTTTCTGCTGGCGCTTCCGGCGGTGCTGAGCTACGTGCTCGGGCTGTCAGACCGCGGCGCGCTCAAGGGTGCTGTGATGCACTGGACCCTGGGCGGCAGCACCCGTCGTGATCTGGACGCCTGGGCCGAGCGCTTCGTGCCTCCACTGCTCGAACGCGGCGTGTTCGCGAAAGCCATGGCGCAGATCGCCGAGCACAAGCGTAACGGGGACGTGCTCATCCTGATGAGCGCGAGCCCGGATCTCTACGTTCCCACCATTGCCCGCCACCTCGGTTTCACGGAAGCCACCTGCACCGGCGTGCGCTGGAACGGCGACCGGTTCGACGGGCGCCTCACCACCGCCAACTGCCGGGGTGAGGAGAAAGTTCGCCGCTGGGCGCAGCTGCTGGCGCGCTTTCCGGGCCTGCCCACCGCGGCGTATGGAAACGCGGACAGCGACGTTGACCATCTGCGACTGGCTGACCGCGGCGTGCTGGTGAACGGCGACGAACAGGCGCGGCGACGTGCGGTCGAATACAGTGTCGTGTGTGAAACGTGGACGTGAGTCCGGCGGAGGTTCCATGATCCAGAAGCCCTCGACGCGCATCGTTCCTTCGGAGATCACTCCCGAAGATGTGTTCTTCAATCGCCGCCAGATCGTCGCCGGGGCCGTGGCTGCCGGAGTCATCGGCATGGCCCACGCTGCCGCTCCGGCCGCGCCTGCAGAGGCCGCGCCACCGTCGACCGACGCACTTAAGTATTCTCGGAACACGAAATACTCCACGACCGACGCGCCCAACAGTTACGAAGACATCACGGGCTACAACAACTTCTACGAGCTCGGCACCGACAAGTCCGATCCGAAAAAGAATGCGGCGTCCCTGCATCCGCGGCCGTGGAATGTCACGGTCGCCGGCGAAGCCGAGGTGAAAGGCACTTTCACCATCGAAGACATCCTGAAGCCGCACGCGATGGAAGAGCGCATCTACCGCTTCCGGTGTGTGGAGGCGTGGTCGATGATCATTCCGTGGGTCGGCTTTCCGCTCGCCGACCTGATCAAACGTTTCAAGCCGACATCGAAGGCGAAGTACGTCGAGCTCACGACGTTGATGGATCCGAAACAGCTGCCGTTCCAGCGCTACGACATTCTCGAGTGGCCTTACGTCGAAGGCCTGCGCATGGATGAAGCGATGAATCCGCTGGCGCTCATGGTGACGGGCGTCTACGGCAAATGGCTGCCCGCGCAGAACGGCGCGCCGCTGCGGCTGATCGTGCCGTGGAAATATGGCTTCAAGAGCGTGAAGTCGATCGTGAAGATCAACTTCGTGGAGAAGCAGCCGCGCACGGCGTGGAATGTTTCCGCGCCCCAGGAGTACGGCTTCTACGCGAACGTGAATCCGGCGGTGGATCATCCGCGCTGGAGCCAGGCGAAAGAACGGCGCATCGGCTCGGCGGTCGGATTTTTCCCGAAGCGCGTCGATACGCTGCCGTTCAACGGGTACGCGAATGAAGTGGCGAGCCTGTATAGCGGCATGGACCTGCGGAAGTACTATTGAACGTCGACCAACGCTATCGGTTCGTTTACAAGCCGCTCGTTTTCATCGCGGCGCTGGCGCCAATCGCGTGGTTGACGCTACGCGGCTTCGGCTTGATCCAGCCGGACCTCGGCGCCGATCCCGCGAAACTCACGTTGCATGTCATCGGCAAGACGGCGCTGAATTTCCTGATGATCACGTTGATGGTGACGCCCATGCGTCAGCTCACGGGATACACGCATCTGCTGCGCCTCCGGCGGATGCTGGGCCTGTTCGCGTTCTTCTACGCCCTGCTCCACTTCACCGTGTACCTGTGGCTCGACCAGTATTTCGACTGGCTCGCGATCGGCCAGGACATCGTGAAGCGGCCGTACATCACCATCGGCTTCGCCGCGTTGCTGCTCCTGATCCCGCTGGCCGTGACATCGACGAACAAGATGATGCGGCGGCTGGGACGGCGCTGGCAGAAGCTGCACCGGCTCGTGTACGTGATCACGATTCTCGGCGTCTGGCATTACTACTGGCAGGTGAAGAAGGACGTCACCGAGCCGCTGATCTACGCCGGCATTCTCGCGGTGTTGCTGGGTTATCGAGCGGTGCGCGCGTGGCAGAAGAAATCCGCCGCCCGCGCCGCGGCGGCGCCGACTTCCCGCGCGGCGTCGTCTACATCGACGAGCGGATCTGCCACAGCTCCGGGAAAAACTTGAGCTCCAGCGCCTTCGCGAGGTAGTTCACGCCGCTCGTGCCGCCGGTGCCCATCTTGTTGCCGATGATGCGCTCGACGGTCTTGAGGTGATGGCAGCGCCACAGCTGGAATTTCTGGTCGAGATCGACGAGCCGTTCGGCGAGCTCATACAGATCCCAGTCTTTTTCCGCGTTGTGATAGACGCCGAGCCATGCGCCCGCCACCTGCTTGTTCGGCACGTAGGGCTCCGTGAAATCACGGCTGAGCAACGATTCGGGAATGCCATAGCCGCGCCGGCTCAGCAGTCGCAGCGCCTCGTCGTAGAGCGATGGCGTGACGAGCGCCTGCTCGAGCTGCGCCTGTCCGACCGGATCACGCCGGTGCACGGCGACCATGGCAGGATGTTTGTTTCCCAACATGAATTCCAGCAACCGATATTGCAGCGACTGGAAGCCGGACGAGCGGCCGAGCGCGTTGCGGAACATCGAATACTCGGCCGGCGTCATGGTCGAGAGCACGTCCCACGTGGCTGTGAGCTGAGTCTGCACTCGCGAGATGCGCGCGAGCATCTTGAACGAAGGATCGAGCTCGTCCCGCTTCACGCACTCGATGACGCCGGTGAGCTCGTGCAGGAACAGCCGCATCCACAGCTCTGACGTCTGGTGCACGATGATGAACATCATCTCGTCGTGCTGGCGGGTGAGCGGCTTCTGCGCGTCGAGCAATCGGTCGAGACCCAGGTATTCGCCGTAGGACAACGACGACCCCAGCTCCCAGTGAATGTTCTCGTCGGACAGGTCTACGCGGTCGGTCATCAGACGTCTCGGGCGTCCCGGAAGACCCATGATGGCACACGCCGCCAGCCATCGAGCAGTTCGCGGTCGAGCTGACGGAAATCCGGGCAATAGCGGCTGACCAGCTCCCAGAAGCGCGCGGAATGGTTCATGTGGCGCACGTGAGCCATCTCGTGCACCAGCAGGTACCGCACGACTTCGGGCCGCTGGAACAGCAGGCAGCAGTTGAGGCTGATCGTGCCGCGCGTGGAGCAGCTGCCCCAGCGTGTGCGCTGTCGTCGAATGGCGAGCCGGCGATACGGCAACCCCATGTCCCGCGCGCACGCTTCCAAAAGAGGCGCGAGCGTTTCGGCCGCGCGCGTGGCGAGCCAGCGCCGCAACAGATTCTGAACCGCACGATGATCCGACGTGTTGCCCGTGAGGCTCAGCAATCCGGGTGCGGCCACTCGTAACTTCGGGCGCCCCGTGCCGCCGCCGATGTGGATACGCCATGTTTCGCCGGTCGCCAGGTCCACATATGGGTCCACATCTGAGTCCACACCTGGGCCCACGCGCTGGCCTGCACCGAGGCGCCCAGCGGGGCATGCACCGGCCCCGACACCCCCACCCACGCCGGAGAGCTCGATGTGCTCGGGCGGAAACGGCTCGGGCGGCGTCGCGTTCTTTTTCGCCTCGGCGCGCTTCTTCTCGATCCACGGTCGATGCCGCTCGAGGAACCGCTCCACAGCGGTGCGCGACGTGCGCGCGGGGACGACGACTTCAACCCGCCCACTGTGGAAGACGCGAACCGTGAGCCGTCGCGCGCGCCGACTTTCCCTGAACGCCCAGCCGTCGGTGGCATCGCGATCGGACCAGAGCGGGAGCTGTGCGGCCGGTTCGTCAAACATCGTCAGCGAATGATCCATCAATTCAGTTTCAGGGCCAGCGCTCTATGGCGGGCGTCGATGTGGATTTCAATCAGAGCGCGGCGGCGAGCTCCGTCCCTTCGCGTATCGCCCGCTCCGCATCCAGCTCGGCGGCTAACAACGCACCACCAATTACGCGCACGTGCACGTTCGAAGGCAAGCCCGACAGAATGTCGACGCAGGATTCCTGACCTGCGCAGACGATCACGGAGTCCACGTCGAGCACTTCGTCGCCCGTGGGGCCAGTGATGTGCAAGCCGCGGTCGTCGATCGCGCGGTAGCTGACGCCCCCTCGCATATCAACGCCTCGCGCCTGGAGCGCGGCTCTGTGCGCCCAACCGGTGGTTTTACCCAGCGTCGCGCCTGGCCGCCCAGGCTTTCTCTGCAGCAGATAAATCGTTCGTGTGGAGCGATGGGGATGCCGCTCTGGCAGAAGGCCGCCCGGTGTCGCTAAAGCCATGTCGATGCCCCACTCCTCGCAATACTCGCGAGTGGCGGTGGCCTGGTCGATCTGCGGATGGCCGGTGAGGAACGTCGCGACGTCGAAGCCGATGCCACCGGCACCAATGATCGCGACACGCTGTCCCGCTTCACGACGTCCGCTGAGGAGATCGGGATATGAAATCACCTTCGCGTGGTCGATGCCGGGGATGAGCGGAATGCGCGGTCGCACGCCTGTCGCCACGACGATCTCGTCGAAGCTTTCGGCAAGGATCTCCGCGGCCGAAACGCGTCGGCCGAGATGCACCTTCACACCGAGCTTGGCGAGCATCACGCGGTAGTAACGCAGCGTCTCGTGAAATTCCTCTTTGCCTGGTACTTCGCGTGCGTAGCGAAACTGGCCGCCGATCTCGTTTTCCTGTTCGTAGAGCGACACGTAATGACCGCGCTCGGCCAGTGAGACCGCGCACGCCAGACCGCCCGGCCCGGCCCCGATGACACACACCCGGCGAGGTGTCTGAACCGGCGCGAGCTGCAGCTCCGTCTCCCGGCCCGCGCGCGGATTCACGAGACAGCTCGCTTCCTTGCCGGAAAAAATCCGATCGAGACACGCCTGGTTGCAGGCGATGCAGGTGTTGATCTCGGCCTCGCGTCCGGTGGCCGACTTGTTGGGCAGCTCCGGATCCGCGAGCAGCGGCCGCGCCATCGAGACCATGTCTGCCGCTCCGTCGGCGAGCAGTTTTTCCGCTACCGCAGGATCGTTGATGCGATTCGTCGCGATCACCGGCACGCGCGCAGCAGCCTTGAATCGCTCGGTGATCCATGCGAACGCCGCGCGCGGCACCATGCCGGCGATGGTTGGAACGCGTGCTTCGTGCCAGCCGATGCCGGTGTTGATGATCGTCACGCCGGCTTGTTCGAGCTCGCGCAAGAGCCACACCGCGTCTTCGAACGTGTTGCCGCCCGCGACGAGATCCAAGCCCGAGAGCCTGAACACGATGATGAAATCCGCACCCGCCGCAGCCCGTACGCGCCGAACGATTTCGAGTGGAAACCGGCAGCGCTTCTCGAGCGAACCGCCCCACTCGTCCGTGCGCTGGTTCGTACGCGGCGAGATGAACTGGTTCAGCAGATAACCTTCGGAGCCCATGATTTCGACGCCGTCATAGCCCGCCTCGCGAGCGAGCGTAGCGGTGCGCGCGAAGTCATCGATCTGCCCCTCAACCGCGCGGGCATCGAGCTCGCTCGGCGTGAAGCGGTTGATCGGCGCCTTGATGCGGGAAGGCGCGACGATGAAGGGGTGATATCCATAGCGCCCGGCATGAAGAATCTGCATGCAGATGTGCGCGCCGTGCGCATGAACCGCCTCGGTGACGAGCCGATGCCGGGCCACTTCGCGGCTGGCGCTCAGCTTGCCGGCGAACGGACTGATCCAGCCTGCGCGGTTCGGCGCGATGCCACCGGTGATGATGAGGCCGACGCCACCGCGGGCGCGCTCCGCGAAATAGGCCGCCAGTCGGGGATAGTCACGGGCACGATCTTCGAGGCCGGTGTGCATCGAGCCCATGACGATGCGATTGCGCAAGGTCAAATAGCCGAGATCGAGTGGCGCGAAGAGGTGGGGATAACTCACGGGAGGCAGATGATACCAGCGGCGCACGGCCGGACCGGCGGTTCCGCCGTTTGCCATGCGCGGTGGCTCGCCGCCGGTAGACGCTCTTAGCTGGGCCCTATCCGGCGGACCCTCTCCCGTGGACCCTCTCCCGTGGACGATAGACAACGCCCGCCCGCCCTCCTACGATCCCGCGGCCCCTCGAAGGATGACCGACCCGCCCGTGAGCCCAGCGCTTCTCGAAGTCCGCAATCTCTTCAAGACCTATCCGGGACCCACGCCAGTGACCGCTGTGGACGGCGTGTCGCTCAGCGTCCCCGAAGGCGTGTGTTTTGGACTCCTCGGGCCGAATGGCGCGGGCAAGACCACCACCATCGAGATCATGGAAGGCATTCTTGGCGCGAGCTCCGGCGAGGTGTTCTTTCGCGGTGAGCCGATCGGCCGGCGCTTCAAGGAAGAAGCCGGCATCCTGTTTCAAAAGACGGCGCTGCAGGATTTCCTCACCGTGCGGCAGAGCCTCACGCTGTTTCGCGGCCTGTATTCGCACGGGCTCGATGTCGACGAAGTCATCAAGCTGTGCGCCCTCGAAAAGCTGGAAAAGCGCGATACGCGCAAACTTTCCGGCGGTCAGCAGCAGCGACTGCTGCTCGCGATCGCGCTGGTGAATGATCCTTCACTCATTTTCCTGGACGAGCCCACCACCGGCCTCGACCCTCAGGCGCGCCGCAATTTCTGGGAGCTCGTGCAGTCCATCAAGGCGCGCAAGAAGACCATCATTCTCACCACGCACTACATGGAAGAAGCCGAGCTGCTGTGCGACGAGATCGCGATCATGGATCGCGGCCGCGTCATCGCGCAGGGCACGCCCCGCGCATTGCTTCGCGAACACTTCGATGAAGTGCTGCTGGAGCTGCCGCGCCAGGAGTTTCCGGAAGCCGCACGCGCCTTGCCGCTGAAGGTGATCGAAGCGAGCGATCGCGTCGAAATCACGACGAACGACCTGGACAGCACGCTGCGCACGCTGATGGACGCGCACGTACCGCTCAAAGACCTGCGCATCCGCCCGCCGAACCTCGAAGACCTGTTCCTCGAGCTCACGGGCAAGGAGCTGCGCGCATGATCAAGCGACTGCTGTCGGTCTGGCACGCGCGCAACCTCGAGTTCATCCGCGACCGGAGCACGATGATCTTCGTGTTGTTCCTGCCGATCGCGCTCATCGTCGGCATGAGCTTCGTGTTCGGCGGCAAGGAACGGCCGTTGTTCAAGGTGGGCGTACTGGCGGAAAAAGTCACCGTCGCGGCTCATCCGTTCCTGAAGGAGCGCTTCGTCGAATTCGTGCCGGTGACGAACGAGGCGGACGCGATCCACAAGGTCTCGCGCCATTCGCTGGACTTGCTCATCGACGTGAAGGCGCCCGTGCGGTACTGGGTGAACCCCTCTTCGCCGAAGGGCTATATCGTCGAGAAGCTGGTGTTGCAGTCAGACCCGCAAGCGCATCGTCAGCCCGTGTCCGGCGATGCCGTGCGCTACGTCGACTGGCTGTTTCCGGGCATCCTCGGCATGAACCTCATGTTCGGCTGCATCTTCGGCGTCGGTTACGTTGTCCTTCGTTATCGAAAGACGGGTTTTTTGAAGCGGCTGCACGCCACACCGCTCACCGCATTCGAATTCCTGACAGCGCAGGTTCTGTCACGCCTCGGTCTCACCGCGCTCGTGACGACGATGCTCTACACCGGCATCTCGACGCTCATCCACTTTCACTCGGCCGGCAGCCTGTTGCTGTTGTTCCTGCTGATGCTCCTCGGTTCGCTGTCGATGATCGCGTTGGGGCTCACGGTGGCCGCACGCTTCTCGAGCGAGGAAATGGTGGGCGGACTGCTGAACCTGCTGACGTGGCCGATGATGCTGCTCTCCGGCGTCTGGTTCTCGCTCGAAGGCTCGCCTGAGTGGGTTCAGTGGGTTGCGAAACTATTTCCACTCACGCATCTGCTCGATGCCGCGCGCGCCATCATGCTCGATGGCGCGGGCCTCGCTGCAATCGGTGGGGATCTCATCTATCTGGCCGTTACGGCGGTCGCGTTTCTGGCGTTCGGCGCCTGGTCGTTCCGGTGGCGCGTGGAGTGATGCTTGCGTTTCTACAGTGACAATACGGCCACGGCCTGCCCCGAAGTGCTCGCGGCGCTCACCGAAGTCAATCAGGGCCGGGTCAAGGCGTATGGCGATGACGAGTGGACCCAGCGCCTCGACCAGGAACTGGGAAAATACTTTGGAACCGAGGTCCGCGCTTTTGCGGTGATGACCGGCACCGCCGCCAATTCACTCAGCCTCGCGACGATCTCGCCGCCGTATGGCGCGATCTACGCACACGAGGAAGCGCACATCGTCAACGACGAGTGCGGAGCGCCGGAATTTTTCACGAACGGCGCACGCCTCGTGATCGTGGGCGGGCCGAACGGCAAGCTCACTGCGCAGACGCTGGGCGAAGCGCTGGATGCGCATCCGGTGTCTGTGCATTCGAACCAGCCTGCCGCGGTCTCGATCACGCAGGCCACGGAAGTGGGCACGGCCTATCGTCCGGAAGAAGTCGCGGCGATCACCGAGCTCGCCCACCGCCGCAATCTCAAAGTGCACATGGACGGCGCGCGTTTCGCCAACGCCGTGGAATTTCTCGGCTGCACGCCGGGTGATGTGACGTGGCGCGCCGGCATCGACGTGCTGTCTTTCGGCGCCACGAAGAACGGAGCGCTCGCCGCGGAAGCCGTGGTCTTCTTCAACAAAGACGCGGTCAAGGATTTCGAGCTGCGGCGTAAACGTGCCGGACACCTGATCTCGAAGTCGCGATTCGTGTCGGCACAGCTGCTCGCGTACGTGCGGAACGACGTGTCGCGCAAGAACGCGGCTCGAGCAAACGGCTTTGCGCGCAAGATCGGCGCGGCCGCGGGCTCCGCGTTGATGTTTCCTGTCGAAGCCAACGAGCTGTTCCTGAAGCTCGGCGATGCCGGCAAACAGCGTCTGCGCGACGCCGGGTTTGGCTTCTACGACTGGGGCAGCGAGAAATCGGGCCAGGCGCGTTTCGTGGTGTCCTGGGATCAGCCGGAAGAAGACGTCACCGCGCTGTGCGCGGCCCTCAGCCGGTAATTCGATTGAGCAGTCGTTTCGCGAGTGCGAAGTCCGGCGCGATGAGCAACGCGCGTTCGAGCGCGTCGCGGGCGGCGACGACATCGCCTTGATCGAGATAGCCGCGCGCGAGATAGGCATAGGTTTCGGCCGCGCCCCAGCCCGGCGTGTGATCGACGCCCTGCCGTTCCGCTTCGAACGCTTCGGCTGCTTTCTTCAGGCGTTCCAGGCCCATGCTGTCGATCTTTCCCGCATCCCCGTGCTCGAGGGCCTGCAGCAGCAGCACGCGCGGATCTTTTGGCGCGAGCTTCACCGCCTTTTCCATCTGTCCGCTGCTCTTCGGGCCGGCGAGAGGTTTCCAGGCAGTGAGATTGGAAAGCTCGCGCAGGCAAGCGGACTGAAGCGCCATGCCTTCCGCAAATTTGGGTTTGCCTCGCACGACTTCATCCATGCGGCTCACGCAGCGTGCGGCCGCGTCGCGCGCGCGAGTCTTGTCCTTGGTCGCGAGCACCGTCGCGAGCCGATAGTTTGCGAAGCCAACGTAGTAGTGAAGCAGCGGGTCTGTACCGGCCTCGGGCCCCGAAAGCTGCGAGACCACGTCCGACAGCGTTCTCGCGTCTTCGGTGTAGAAGCCGTATTGAATGCGGCCTTCGACATCCATCCAGTCCATGCTGGAAGCGGACGCGACAGACGTGCCGAGGGTCAACAGCGACAAAGCGAGCATGGAGCGATACATGAAGCGACCTTCCGGCATCCCGGGCCATCAGTTCCGTAGAATCCGTCCCCGGACATGACGCACGCTACCACAGGCGATTTTTTACCCGGCGCGACGGCGGTCTCACCTGCTACCGCACAAACCTTGATCGACATCGGAATCAACCTCACGCACGATAGTTATGACAGTGATCGTGCAGAGGTCATGGCCCGGGCAGCCGCTGTCGGCGTCACGCGCATGGTCGTCACAGGCGCGAGCGGTGATGGCTCCCGCAAAGCGCTCGCCCTCGCGCGCGCGCATCCAGGCACATTGTTCGCAACCGCCGGCGTGCATCCACACCACGCTACCGAGCTCACGAATGAGCTGGCGCAGGAGCTTGAAACTCTCGCGCATGCGACCGAAGTCGTAGCCGTGGGCGAGTGCGGGCTCGATTACTTTCGGGATTTTTCACCGCGCGATATGCAGCGCGCCGCGTTCGCGCGTCAGCTCGAAATCGCCGCTCGCGTCGGCAAGCCAGTGTTCTTGCATCAGCGCGACGCGCACGCAGACTTTGTCGCGGTCCTGCGAGATTTTCCGAAGGTGATTGCGGCGGGTGCGGTGGCCCATTGCTTCACGGGGCACGCGCACGAGCTGCGCGATTACCTCGGCATGGGATTGGCGATCGGCATCACCGGTTGGATCTGCGACGAGCGGCGCGGGCAGCATCTGCTGCCGCTGATGCGCGAAATTCCAGCGGACCGGCTCATGATCGAGACCGACGGTCCGTACCTGCTGCCGCGTAATCTCAGGCCAAAGCCCGATTCACGTCGCAACGAGCCTGCGTATCTTCCGCACATCGCGGCGACGCTCGCTGCGGCGCGCGGTGAGCCGGTGGAAGTTCTCGCGGCCAGCACCACGGCGGCGGCCAGAAGCTTTTTTCGCTTGCCGTAGAACATCAGGTAGCGTCTGTAACTCTTTGTCAGAAAAGGTCAGTCTATGGACATTTCCCGTCTGAGCGCCCATATCGGAAAGCAGTGGCAAGGCTCCATCGTCGAGCGGCTGCAGGAATACGTGCGCATCCCGAACAAGTCTGTGATGTTCGACCCCGAGTGGCAGGCGCACGGCTACATGGACCAGGCGGCCAAGTTGATTGCGGACTGGTGTCGCACTCAGCCGATCGAAGGCATGACGGTCGAGGTGCGCACACTGCCTGGTCTTACGCCGATCGTGTTCGTGGATGTTCCCGGTGAAGTGGACGACTGCGTGTTGTTGTACGGCCATCTCGACAAGCAGCCGGAATTCACGGGCTGGCTGCCCGGCCTTTCACCGTGGGAGCCGGTGATTCGCGACGGCAAGCTCTACGGTCGCGGAGGAGCAGACGATGGCTACGCTGCGTTCAGCTCGCTCGCGGCCATCGCGGCGTTGAAGGAGCAGAAGATTCCCCTGCCCCGCTGCGTGCTGCTCATCGAAGCCTCTGAAGAAAGCGGCAGCATCCATCTGCCCGCGCATCTGCGCGCCCTCGGCACGACGATCGGCGATCCGTCGCTCGTGATCTGCCTGGATGCGGAAGCGGGCAATTACGATCAGGTCTGGTGTACGACTTCGCTGCGCGGAAATCTCACCGGTGAGCTCAACGTGCGCATGCTGACGGAAGGCGTGCATTCCGGCATGGGCACGGGCATCGCCGCTACGCCGTTTCGAATCGCGCAGCAGGTGCTTGCGAGGCTGGAAAACCCGGTGAACGGTGACATTCTCGTCGACGCGCTGCAGGTGAGCATTCCGGCGGATCGTCGTGCGCAGATCAGCGCGGCGGCGAAGGTTCTCGGTGATGCGGTCGCGCAAAAGATGCCTTTTGCGAAAGGCGTGCAGCCGCTGTCGGACGATCCGGTCGAGTTGCTGATCAACACCACTTGGCGCGCGACGCTTGCGATCACCGGTGCAGATGGGCTGCCGGCCGTGCAGAACGCAGGCAACGTGCTGTTGCCCGAAATCACACTGAAGCTGTCGTTGCGATTGCCGCCGACGGTGGATGCAGCGAAGGCCACTGCCGCAGTGAAAGCCACGCTGGAGCGGGATCCGCCTTACGGTGCACAGATCACCTTCAAGAGCGCGGGCGGCGCGGGTGGCTGGAATGCGCCGCCGTTTTCGCCTTCACTCGAAGAGTCGATTTCCGCCGCGTCCCGCAAGGTGTTCGGGAAGGATGCCGTGAGCGTCGGTTGTGGTGGCACGATTCCGTTCATGGGGATGCTGGGGGAGCAGTTTCCCAAGACGCAGTTTTTTATCACCGGGGTGCTGGGGCCGCACTCGAATGCGCATGGGCCCAATGAGTTTTTGCATCTCGACTATGCGGAGAAGCTGACGGTGTGTGTGGCGCTGGTGTTGGCGGATCATGCGGGTCGGAATGGATGAAGATTGAGTGCCGCGCGTGAGCGGCATGACTTGCTCGCTCGGGAAGGTGCCGATCGAATTGCCTGGACTCGCCGATGGAAGGCCGATGGAAGGGAGTGGGAGGACGATGAGCGTTATCGCGGGCGCAGCCACGCCGTCGGGCGTTTTGCACTCTTCCGCTGCGCGACTCGGGCGCACTCGAGCAGCGTGCGATAGGGGCGCTTCCTCTCGGCCTGCTCGACTTCGCCGCGTTGACGCTCGCTTCTCAATCGCCGGGCGGCTAAGAGGGCAATTCGACGAGGCACTCCAAGCCACCCGGCGATTGAGCCCTTCCTACGCCCCCCGAGTCGCCCCTTAGAAAAGCCGCTGCTGATTCATCGCACTGGGCGCCACAGCCCCCTTGAGCTGCTTCCACGCCTCGTCGAACCGCTCCACCGTGCTCGACACCATCCGCTCCACCGGCGGAAATTCCGATCGCAGCGAATCGATCATCAGCGTCCACTTCGGCAAGCCCTTCGGAAACTTGCCGTTGCGCGTGAACACGATGCGCCCTTCGACCGGCACATCCCCCGCCACTGCCTTCACAGCAGCGATGCGGTCATACAACCCACTCTGCGGGTTCATGAACGTGGTGCGGCGAGCGCCATCCATCACCGTCCACTCCGACATCTGATCCCCGCCGAAGATGTTGCCGCGAACGTCGCGCAAATCCACGACGAGAATGCCGAGCGAGGTGAGGAGAAGAAAATCGACGTGGTAGTTGCCACCCATGCCATCCGGCACGAGCACATCGACGAGCGAATCCGAGCCTGCGGCGACCACCGTCGCCACGAGTGCTTTGTGGGCGCGGCGCACGCGAATCCAGCGCCACAGCACAGCAAGGCCCCAGCCGAACACGACCGCAGCCGCGACCAGCCCCCAGGTGGTCGGCGGCAGTTCCTCGAGAAATTCCACGTGTCTCCCTTTGTTCTTAGAGCAGTGCGCCGCGCAGCGATGACAGGTCTGCGCCGATCTCGGTGACCTGGGTCGGCCGCGCGAACAGCCGCGCCAGCGTCTCAGGTACCGGGATCTCGCGGCCGATCAGCGGCTCGACGATTTCGCGGAATTTTGCCGGATGTGCAGTGGAGACCCAAACCCACTGCCCGGTGCGCTGCTCTTCCGCCGGCAGACGCTCGAACACTTCGGCCGCCACGGCCGTATGCGGACACCAGATCTGACCGTACCGCTGGTAATCCGTCCGGATGCGCGCCCGAATGGCCTCATCATCCACGGAATACACGCTTGCGGCTTTGCGGAATTCCTCGATTCCAGGAAACAGCGCGAACACCCGTTCCATGTTGCTCGGGTTGCCCACGTTCATCGCGGACGCAAGCGTAGCGACGCTGGCGCGCGGCTTCCACTCGCCGTTGTCGTGGTAATCCGGCACGGTGCGATTTGCATCGTGTGCCATGACGATACGATCGATCGGCAGGCCCACCTTGCGCGCCCAGAAACACGCCATGACGTGGCCCAGGTTGCCGCTCGGAATGATGTACGACGCTTTCTCGCCTGTCTTGCGCCAGATCGCGAGGCTGGTCGCCACGTAATATGACGCCTGCGGGAGCAGCCGTCCGAGATTGATGCTGTTCGCGGACGAAAGCTGCATGCGTGCGCGCAGCTGCTCGTCTGCGAACGCTTCTTTCACCATGCGCTGGCAGTCGTCGAACGTGCCACGCACTGAGAACGAGCTGACGTTGCCGCCCCAGCAGGTGAGTTGCCGTTCCTGCGTGGGCGAGACGAGCCCTTTCGGAAACAGCACGGAGACGCCAATGCCTGGACGATTGTGGAACGCCGCGGCGACGGCGCCGCCGGTGTCACCCGACGTCGCAACGAGAATCTGCAGTTTCGGATCGCTCGGCGAGCGCGCCTGCGCCAGGCATGCGGCCAGGAAACGCGCGCCGAAATCTTTGAACGCCGCGGTCGGGCCGTGAAAGAGCTCGAGCACGCTCACGCGCCCGTCTTTCGTCACTGGCACCAGCGGCACCGGGAAATTGAAAGCGTCGGCTGTGATGGCAGGCAGCTTGGACTCGAGGCGGTCGCCAGCGACATACGGCGCGATGAAGCGCGCGGCGATCGACGGCAGATCATTCGCGTCGCCGAACGACTCGAGCTCCGCGCGTGGCCATTCCGTCGGCAGGTAGAGCCCGCCGTCCGGCGCAATGCCGTTGATGAGGGCGTCGCTGAAGCCGACCGCGGGCGCGGTCTTACGGGTGCTCTGGAACTTCATGATCGATTCGACCTGCTCAGGCGGGCAGCACGCGCGCGCCGACATCGTTGATATCGACGATGTAGTCGTCGACCTCGATGTTGCGCTTCGCGAATTGCGCCTTCATTGCGTCGCGCACCGCGTCGGCATGCGACTCGACGGCCCACGCAAACATCGTCGGGCCCGCACCCGAGATCGAACAGCCGAGCGCCCCCGCATCCATCGACGCCTTGCGCACTTCCGGAAAGCCGGGAATCAGCGCCTGGCGCTGCGGCTCGATGACCACGTCTTCGAGCGACGCGCGGATCATGTCGAGGTCGTCGGTATAACAGCCCGAGATGAAGCCCGCGAGATTGGCGGTTTGCCACACGAAGTCCGACATCTCGACGGTGCGGCGAAGAATGGCGCGCGCCTGCTTCGTCGACAGGAACATGTGCGGATGAAGAATCACCGCCCGTACGCCCTTCGGCACCGGAATCTGCTTCACACGCGGATGATCGATACCCACGGTGAGCACGAGCCCGCCGAACAGCGACGGCGCGATGTTATCCACGTGCATGGAGCCGCTGGCCACGGCCTCGCCCTGCATCGCGAACTTCAGCAGCTCGAGCTTCGAGAACGGCTTGTCCAGGCACGCGTTGCCGGCGACCACGGCACCCACGGCGGACGCCGCCGAGCCGCCGAGGCCTGATCCGAGCGGAATGCCTTTCTCGATTTCCATCTCGAAGCCGAAAGCGGGTTTGGCTTCTTCGTAGAGCGCCAACAGCGCGCGGCCGGCGGTGTTCTTTTCCGGCTGCAGCGGCAGATCGCCGACGACGCCCCGAATGGCGGTGATGGTGACGCCAGGCTTGCTCGTGCGCGAGACGGTGACCTTGTCACCCAGCGCATGCACGCAGAAACCCAGGATGTCGAAGCCGATGGCCACGTTGCCCACCGACGCGGGCGCGAACGCCGTGGCGCGTTGCAGACCAGAGCTCACAAACGTGCTCCCAGATAAGCCGCGAGACGCAGCAGGTCTGCGAACACACCGCCTGCAGTGACTTCAGGACCGGCGCCCGGACCCTGCACGATGAGCGGGTTATTGCAGTAACGCCGAGTGGCGAAGCGCACGACGTTGTCTGTGAGCGCGATGTTTGCGAACGCATGCTTCGTGTCGAGCTCGACGAGTCCGACCGTCGCCTTGCCATCCGACGTGAGCCGGCCGACGTAGCGAAGCACCTTGCCGTTTTTCTTCGCGGTCTCGTAACGATCGCGCATCGTCGCGTCGTACTGAGGTAGCTTCGCGAGGAAGTCGTCGATCGAGCCTTTTTCCAGGCCGGCGGGCACGAGGCTTTCGACCTTCACGTCGGCCATCTGCAGATCGAGGCCGGCTTCGCGGCCGAGGATGATCAGCTTGCGCGCCACGTCTGTGCCTGACAGGTCGTCACGCGGATCCGGCTCCGTGTAGCCGCGCTGTTTCGCGTCTTTCACGATGTCGGAGAACGCAGTCTTGCCATCGTACACGTTGAACAGATATGCGAGCGTACCGGAGAAAATGCCTTCGATGCTGGTGATGTCATCACCGGTATCGCGCAGGTCGCGCAGCGTTTGCACCACCGGCAGGCCCGCGCCCACCGTGGTTTCGTAAAGATAGTGCGCGCCGCTGCTCCGACGCGTGTCGTGCAGGCTGCGGTAGTAATCCAGGTCGCCGCTGTTGGCCTTCTTGTTCGGCGTGACGATGTGGATGCCGCGCGCGAGCCATTCCTGATAGCGACGGCCGATCGCTTCGTTGGCCGTGCAATCGATGATGACGGTGTGCGGCAGGTAATCCACGCGTACGTGATCGACAAAGCGGTCGAGATCGGCCGGGACGCCTTTCGTCTCCAGCAGGTCTTTCCACTTCGACAGGTCGATGCCCGTGTCCGACAGCACCATGCGCTTCGACGCGAGGATGCCGCGCACGCGCAGGTTCACCTTGAACTTCTCACTCAGGCGCGCGGCCTGCGACGCAAGCTGTTCGATGAGCACGCGGCCGACGGTGCCCGGGCCGATGATGCCGATCGAGAGCGTGTGCGGTGACAGATAGAAGCTGGCATGCGCGGCGCGCAGTGCCTTCGTTGCATCCTTGCCGTCGATGACAACGGAGATGTTTCGCTCTGACGCGCCCTGCGCGATCGCGCGCACGTTGACACTCGCGGTGCCGAGCGCGTTGAACACTTTCGCCGAGACGCCCGGCGTGCCGGCCATGCCATCGCCGACGATGGCGAGGATCGCCAGATCCGGGTCGACATCGACGCTTTGGATTTGACCTTCTTTCAACTCACGCGCGAATGCGTCGCGCACGACCGAGGCTGCACGCGCCGCCTGTTCCTGCGGAATCGCGCAACAGATCGAGTGCTCAGAGCTGCCCTGCGAAATGAGGATGACATTCACGCCCTCTTCGCGCAGCGCGCCGAACAGGCGATGCGCCGTGCCGGGCACACCGATCATGCCGGCACCTTCGAGATTGATGAGCGAGACGTTCTCGATGGTGGTGATGCCCTTCACCGGCAACGTCGAATCCGGCTTCGCGCAGATGAGCGTGCCCTTTTTCTGAGGCGCGAACGTATTGCGGATCCAGATGGGAATGTCGCGGCCAACGGCGGGCGCCATCGTCTGCGGGTGAATCACTTTGGCGCCGAAGTACGCGAGCTCCATCGCTTCGTTGTACGAGAGCGAATCGATGACGGTGGCGTCCGGCACGCGACGCGGGTCGGCTGATAGCACGCCGTCGACATCCGTCCAGATGTGAATCTCGCGCGCTTTGAGCAGCGCGCCGAAGATCGAGCCGGAGAAATCGCTGCCATTGCGACCGAGCGTGGTCTGCACGCCGCGACGATCGGAGGCCACGAAACCCGTGATGATCAGCGTGCCTTCGAAGCCCGGGCCGACCGCGGCCGCCAGCTTTTCGTGCGATTCACTCCACTGCACGGCGGGACCGAGCGGACCCCATTCGACGACGAGCACGGTGCGCGCGTCGATCCACTTCACAGAGCCGGGACGACCGCCCCGCTCTTCGAAGAACCGGTGGAACAGACGCGTGGACCACAACTCGCCGTAGCCCGCGATCAGGTCGCTGACGTTGCGCGCGGCGGCGCGCGTGAGTCGCACCGTGTGCAGGATGCCTTCGAGATCGTGACAGTCACGGTCGAAACCGGCCAGGAACAGGCGCGCCGACTCGGGACGCAGCACGGTCTCCGCAATCGTTGCGTGTCGCGTGCGCAGTTTCGCAAGCTCTGCGCGATAGCTCTCGTCCTGCGCTTCCGCGAGCGCGACGAGGCGCAGGAGCGCATCCGTGACGCCTCGACAGGCCGACAGGACGATGCCCTGCGGACCCGGCGGCTGCGATTCAACGATGTCCGCGACACGGCGGAAACACTCGGCGTCGGCGACGCTGGAGCCGCCGAACTTGTGGACGACCCAGGAAGCAGTATTGGCCATCGAAGTGGAGTCTGTTTTGAGGTGCAAAAAAGGCCGTGCGACTCTACAGACGGTACCCTGCCCCCGCAACTCAACAGGCGGTCATATACGGCCCATCCGAGGCGCTTACGGAAACCTCGGTGCCGCGATTGTGACGGCCACAGCAGAAAGGCCGTCGGCCGGAGCAGTGCGGACGCGCTCGATGTCGAGCGAAACGTGATCCCTGCGAGCACGTCGCCGACTTGCGCGCGAAGTCGCGCGCCTGTCGCGGCACGCTGAGGCACCGTGCGCGCCTCGTGGTTGCCGAGCAAGTTCATCCAACGCGCTTGCGAAGCGGCGCTGGCATAATCGAAACCGCGTGGAATCGTTACTCGCCCCTCTTCTGCCTCTCTACGAACGCGAGCGTGCGGCTAGCCGTCCGCTCATCCTGGGCGTCGTGCTCGAAACCGCGGGCTCCACTTACCGCAAGCCCGGCGCGCTGATGCTCATCGCATCAGACGGCAATTATGCCGGCCTGCTGTCCGGCGGTTGCCTCGAAGGCGACCTGCGCGAACATGCGAATTCAGTGCGGGAAAGCGGTACGCCGCGCGTCGTCAGCTACGACCTGCGCGGGCCGGACGATTTGCTGTGGGGATTGGGTGTCGGGTGCGAAGGCGCGATGAGCATCCTGCTCTTTCGCGTGGCCGAGTCGAACGGCTGGCAGCCCATCTCGCATTTCACCGAAGCGCTCGCTTCGCACCGGGTTACCGCGGTCGGCATGGTCGTCGAAGCTGGGGCTTCCGGCTTTACTGCGGGCCACGTGGTTCTGCCAAGGCTCGTGGCCGCTTCTCCGGCCCAGCCCCCGCTCGATGCGGTCGAAACCGCCCTGCTGGAGTACGCGTCGCGCGGGCTTGCTGCGTGGATCGAACATCCAGCGGCCGGCGCAAGGATTTTTGGGCTCGCGCACGCGTTGCCGCCTCGCGTGCTGGTGCTCGGCGCCGGGCCGGACACGTTGCCGGTGGTCGATTTCGCATCGCGCCTCGGTTGGCAGGTGACGCTCGTGGATCACCGGTCTGCCTATGCCCAGCCATCGCGCTTCCCGACGGCGGAGCGTGTCGTGCATGCACGTCCGGAAGAGCTCGCCGGCACGTTCGAGACGCGCGGATTCAACGCGGCCGTCGTGATGAGTCATCACCTGGCCTCGGATCTCGCCTATCTGCAGTGGCTCGCGAAGACGAAGATTCCCTACATCGGGCTGCTCGGTCCGGCGATTCGTCGCGAAAAGCTCTTGTCGGATATGGGCGTCGACGCCCATTTGCTGAGGCCGCGTCTGCGCGCGCCCGTGGGACTGGCGATCGGCGGCCGCGCGCCGGAGTCCATCGCACTCGCGATCGTCGCCGAAATACACGCGTTCGTGCACGGCTCCGAGGGCGGGCCGTTCAGCAGCGCGGTCGCCTGATCCAGCAGGACCTTCTGCAATGGATTTGCTCCGATGAGCCTGACCGACGACACACCGACGCTTCACGCCATCGTCTTGGCCGCGGGTGCATCGACTCGCTTTGGCTCGCCGAAGCAGCTCGTTCGGGTGGACGGGCGCCCTCTGCTGCACGCCGCCGTTTCACGTGCCGTTGAAGTCGCGGGGCATTCGGTCACCGTCGTGCTCGGCGCGCATGCCGCAGAGCTTGCCCCGCTGCTTTCGCACACGCCTGCCTCAATCGTGATCAACCGCGATTGGAGCGAAGGCATGGGAAGCTCGATTCGAGCAGGCATCGCGCGGGTATCGGGTTCGTGCAGCGGAGTGATGCTGGTGCTGGCAGACCAGGCCGCCGTGACGGCCGAAGATCTGCGCCGGCTCGCGATGACGTGGCGCCGACAACCGGAATATCTCGTTGCTGCCCAGTACGGCGCGACGCTCGGCGCACCCGCGGTGTTTCCGGCGTCGAGCTTTCGAGATCTCGCGGAGCTGCGCGGCGACCGTGGGGCGCAGGTGCTGTTCAAACGCAATCCGGACCGGGTGGTTCGGGTGCCGATGGAGAGTGCGGGGATCGATATCGACACGCCTGAGGATCTGCTTCGGCTGGATCCGGCGAAGCGCTGATTCGACTGTGCGCGCGCCGTAGTTTCTTTCGCGTTTCCGTCCTCGCCTTCCTCGCCCCTTGCCCTTTCCCTCGGCGAAGTCGCCTCTTAGCCGTCCGGCGATCGAGGGCTTCCCTTCTCGTCTCGAATAAGAAGCCCTCAATCGCCCGGTGGCTGAGCCCGAAATTCCGAGCGCCTGCGACGCACGCCAACCCAACGTGTCACCCCGCCAATGCGCCAACCCGCCAACGTGCCAGTGCGTCTGCTGCCCGCGTCCAATCCGCATCCGCGACGCCTGATGTCAGCAAAATCGTGCGTCGAACGAGCCGCGATCTTCCGTTATCTCCCTGAAAATATCGCCAAACAGGCTTGACCGCCCAGCTTAGGGCTCCTAAGCTGCTGGACATGCTTACGTTTGACCGGATTTCAGTTCCCTTGCAGCAGGCTTTGGCGAGCGCGCTTCGGCGTCTGGCCCAGCTTGCCCACACCAGTTCGTGGGATCAGTGGGCCTCTCAGCGTCTGACCCCCACCCAGCGCAAGATCCTCGAGCTGCTGGCTTCTCGTCGCGAGAGCCTCACCTTGTCGGCCGTCGCGCAGGAATTGGGCGTCACGCCAGCCACGGCTTCCGACAGCCTGACCGCTCTGGAGACCAAGGGCCTCGTGAAGAAGCGGCGCAGTCATGTCGACGGACGAGCGCTGGCCATCATGTTGACGACCGAGGGACGACGTTCCGTTACTGCACTCGCAGCACTGCCGGATCCGCTGCAGTCGGCATTCAATGCTCTGTCACCGCCCGAGCAGGAAATCTTCTATCGATCGGCCATCAAGATGATCCGGGGGCTGCAGGAAAGCGGTTCGCTGCCCGTGTCGCGCATGTGTGTGCGCTGTCGTTATTTCGACCCGTTCCGATATCCGGACTCGGCTACGCCCCATCACTGCCACTTGGTAGGCGCCCCGTTCGCGGACCGGCACCTGCGAATTGACTGTCCGGATCAGGAATTCAACGAGCGTGAGGCGCAGGAGGCGCTGTGGGTGCGGTTCAACACGCGTCAGGCGGCTGCCGACGATGAGCGCGGCGACCGGAACGCGGCGCGCGGCGAGATTCTGGACGAGAGCCACGATGCGGAAAGCGGCCCTGGCAAAAGCTCGAGCAGCGGCGGGAATTGAGCGGCGGGGAATTGAGCGGGCGGAAAACGAGCCGCGGATAGCGAGCGGCGGATAGCGAGCGGCGGATAGCGCCCACCGCGCCGTGTGAGACGGTGAGGCGCCCTCAGCAGATCTTGCCGACGTTCGGGTGCTCGAAGTTGTCCGACTCGTCCTCGTTCTCACGAGGCGCCAGGCACGCGAAATCCTTCTCCACGACGATACGCAGCTCGTCCTCCGCCCCGAGGGGCTGGTTTCCCGCGAGGGTCACCTCGTTCGAACCGGCCCACGCGCGAGCAGATTTGTCTGGAAGGCGAACCTCGACGGCGCCCTCCGCGAATGACGCGGTGATGTCGTTCGCGGCCATGTCGCGTCTCAGCCGATAGATCAGCGCCGCGCCGGCGCCGAATCGCACCCGGTCTTCTACCACGCCGCGTTCGTCGAGCTGGCTCACCTCGCCCTTCGTCAACCGGAGCCGCAGGGAGTCGCCTTTGATTCGAAGTTTCATACACTCATCCTGGGGACAGCTCGCGTGCTGTCCCGCTGATCACTTACGTTTCGCCGAGCGTGCAACGGCTCGATCACCGGCCTGCTGGCATGGGAGAAGCGCACATTGCCTTCCCGCTACTTTTTCGCCGAGAGCTCGAGCACCCGCCGCGCCAGCACGAGGTGCGGCCTGTCGAGCATCTGACCATCGAGGCTCGTCACGCCCGCGCCGGGTGCCGCCTCGAATGCAGCCACGATACGCCGCGCCCGCTCGATTTCGCCGGACGTGGGATTGAACGCCGCATTGATGACCGGCACCTGGTCCGGATGGATCGCCAGCTTGGCCGTGAACCCGTCACGCCGTGCGTGCGCAGCGGCGAGGGTCAGACCGGTGGAGTCGCGAAAGTCCGCGTGCACCCCGTCGATCGCCTGCACACCAGCGGCGGACGCGGCGATGAGACATAACGACCGGGCCAATTGAAGGACCGGGGTCAGCGACCCGTCATCCTGCGTTTTGCCCAGCACCCCCAGAGCGGCGGACAAGTCCTCCGTACCCCACGTGAGTCCTGCGAGGCGTTTGCCAGTCGTCTCGGGCCTGTACTCGCCCAGTGACAGCAGCGCCGCAGGGGTCTCCGTGGCGATGACCAGGAGCTTCGTCGTGCCGTTCGCTACACCTTCGCGCGTTTCGAGCGCGCTCAGATAGTGGCCCACTTCGATCAGTTCCCGAGCCGAGCTGACCTTCGGCAGGACGATCCCGTCTGGCTTCGCGCCGATGACCGCGACCAGATCGTCGAGCATCTGGCCGCTGCCCAGGCTATTCACTCGCACCCAGAGCTGCGGGCCGGCCGGCGTGCGCGTGCCCGAGACGAAGTGATGCACGCGCGTGCGCGCGGCGGGAAGCTGGGACGCGTCCACCGAATCTTCGAGATCCAGAATCAACGCATCGGCGCCCGACCCGAGCGCCTTGGCCTGCTTGCGCTCGCTGTCCCCCGGCACGAAAAGCAACGACCTCAACACAGCGCCGCTCACGACGCCGGCTTCTTCAGCATCAGCGCTGCCCGGCGGCACGAAGCCACTTCTTCGTTGCGCTGGTTATAGGCGTGATGCTCGAGCGTGACGATGCCCGTGTCGGGCCGAGACTGGCTTTCTCGAACCGCGGTCACGAGGGTCTCCGCGCGCAGCGTGTCGCCGATGAACACGGGCTTCGGAAACTTCACCTCTTCCCATCCGAGGTTCGCCACCGTCGTCCCATAGGTCGTGTCATACACGGAGAGCCCCACCATCAGGCCCAGTGTGAACACGCTATTCACGAGCGGTTGGCCGTAAGGGGTGCCTTTGCTGTATTCGGCATCCAGGTGAATGGCGGCCGGGTTCATCGTGAGTGCGCTGAACAGGAGGTTGTCGGTTTCCGTGACCGTACGTCGCACCTTGTGCTCGAAGCGGCGGCCGACCTCGAATTCTTCGAAATAGAGCCCGGACATGCGGTCCCCCAAATAGCGGCTAGTTTTGCACAGACATCGGCTCTTGGCCGCCCGGCGATCGAGGGCTTCTGGCGCCCCTCATAACCCCCTTATAACCACACCAAACGAACCGTTCTTTCACCCCAGCGTTGCCGCACCGTACCTTTCCACCATGTATCGCTACGACGACATCGACCAGGCGGTGGTTGACCAGCGCGTGGCCGAATTCCGTGATCAGACCCGCAGGTTCCTCGCCGGCGAGCTGTCCGAAGACGAATTCCGCCCCCTGCGACTGCGCAACGGCCTATATATCCAGCGGCATGCTCCGATGCTGCGCATCGCCGTTCCGTACGGCCTGTTGAGCTCGAACCAGCTGCGCAAGCTCGCGTTCATCGCGCGCACCTACGATCGCAGCTTCGGGCACTTCACCACTCGCCAGAACCTGCAGCTCAACTGGCCGGAGCTCAAGAACGTCCCGGACATTCTCGAGCATCTGGCGAGCGTCCAGATGCACGCCATCCAGACGAGCGGCAATTGCGTCCGCAATGTCACCGCCGATCACATGGCCGGTGTCGCGCCGGACGAGCTCGATGATCCGCGGCCGTACTGCGAAATCATCCGCCAGTGGTCGACGCTGAACCCCGAGTTCACGTACCTGCCGCGCAAGTTCAAGATCGCCGTGACCGGCTCACCGGAAGATCGCGCGGCATCCGAAGTGCATGACATCGGTCTGCACATGCAGCGTGATGCGCAGGGCCAGATCGGTTTCACCGTATTCGTCGGCGGCGGTCTCGGTCGCGCGCCTCACATCGGCCAGGTGCTGCGCGAATTCCTGCCGTTGAAGGATTTGCTGTCGTACCTCGAAGCCACGCTGCGCGTGTACAACCGCAACGGCCGTCGCGACAACATCCACAAGGCGCGCATCAAGATCCTGGTGAAGGCGCTCGGCATCGAAGAATTCCGCAAGCAGGTGGAAGCCGAGTGGCTCGCCTCGCAGGACTTCGCGACGCATCTGGATCTTGCGGAAGTGGAACGCGTGCGTGCGTTCTTCAATCCGCCGCCGTACCAGAAGCTGGAGGACTATGACGCCGCGGCCGATCGCGAGCTCGAATTCCAGACCTGGTATCGCTACAACACCCGCAAGCACAAGGTGCCGGGTTATCGCGCCGTGTTCGTGTCGCTCAAGAAGCACGGCACCGTGCCGGGCGACATGACGTCAGACCAGATGGACGCGGTGGCCGATCTCGCCGATGCCATGAGCTTCGGCATGGTCCGCGCGACCCACAACCAGAACCTGCTGCTCGCGGATGTGAAGCAGAGCGATCTCTACAAGACCTGGGGCGAGCTCAAGCGCCTGGGACTTGCGATGCCGAACATCGGCACGCTCACGGACATGATCGCCTGCCCCGGTCTCGACTTCTGCAGCCTCGCGAACGCGGGCACGCTGAACGTCGCGGACATGATCCAGAAGCAGTTCGACGACCTCGACTATCTCTACGATCTCGGCGACATCGAAGTGAAGATGTCGGGCTGTATGAATGCGTGCGGGCACCATCACGTCGGGCACATCGGCATTCTCGGTGTCGATAAGCACGGCGAGGAGTGGTACCAGATTACGCTAGGCGGCTCGGTGAATGGCTTCACGGCGCTGGGCGATGTGATCGGGCCTTCGGTGCGCCAGAACGACGTCGCGCCGACGCTTCAGCGCATCGTCGAGGTGTATCGCGCGAGGCGCGAAGACGGCGAGCGGTTCATCGAGACCTATCGCCGCATCGGCCTCAAGCCCTTCAAGGAGCACGTGTATGCCACTTCTGCGGCAGCGTGAGCTCGTTGAAGATGATTGGGTGACGTGGGCTCCTGCCGCTGCCCCGGTGGCGGCTGCGGGCGCGAGTGGCGCGACTACGCTCGGCAGTGCGCCGAAGCCCGCAGCGGCGAGTGCTTCAGCAGTGACCCTAGCTGGTGCTGCAGGCGCCACCGCGCCGAGCGATGCATCCGCGCCGCTCCTGCCGGCGGACGACGTATCGGTAATCGTGCCGTTCGCGACTTTCCGCCAGAACCCCGATGTCTGGCGCGCTCGCAAGGGCAAGCTCGGTATCCGTCTCGCCCCCGCGGACAAGGTGGAAGACCTCGCGCCGGAGCTCCCGCGCGTGTCTCTCGTTGCGCTGGAATTCACGGGCCCCGGCGAAGGCCGCGGCTATTCGCAGGCGAAACTGCTGCGGGCTCGATATAAGTTCACCGGCGAAATCCGCGCGGTCGGACACGTGAAGCAGGACCAGATCTACATGATGGCGCGTGTCGGAATCGACGCCTTCGAGCTGTCGCCGACAGAGAAGCCCGACGAAGTGATCGCGACGCTGCATCGCTTCAAGATTGCCTACACGCCGGGCGCCCCGCTGCCGGATCTCAAGCGCGAGCGGTTTCACGTCTAGCGACTGAGCGTGTCACCGTCGGTGCAACGGCTGGAAACCCACCGTCTGGGCGACGGCGGGAAATTCATCTTCCGGGCAACGGCGGGAAACGGTGAGCGTCGATTCCTATTGTTACCGGGACGCACGAGGCCTCGACTGGGCGCCAGGCGCGCCACCTTCATCTTTCCGGCAGCTCAATATCCTTGAACATCGCCGCGACTTCTTCAGATGACGTCAGGCGATGCGCCCGCTCCACCGACCGCCTGTCCAGATGAGGCGCCAGCAGCTGCGCAAAGTCATACATGTACTTGCGCAATAGCGTTCCGCGCCGAAACCCGATCCACGTCGTATGTCCCGGTAGCAAGTGCGACGCATCGATCGCAACCAGGTCCGGATCTTCCGTCGGGCTCCAGGCCATGTGCGCGACGATGCCGACGCCGAGTCCGAGCCGTACGTAAGTCTTGATCACGTCCGCATCCCGCGCGGTGATTGCGACGTTCGGTGTGAGCCCTGCCCGCGCGAACGCGTCGTGCAGTGATGACGGGCCCGAGAAGCTGAAGGTGTAAGTGACCAGCGGATAGCCGGCGAGCACTTTGTACGTGAGCTTTCCCACCTGCGTGAGCGGGTGATCCTTCGGCACGAGCACCGTGCGATACCAGCGGTAGCACGGCAGCAGCGTCAGATCGGAAAACAGCTGTTCGGAGCCAGTGGCAATCGCCGCGTCGATTCGATCGTGCGCGACCATTTCCGCGATCTGTTCGGACGTGCCCTGGTGCAGGTTCAGCCGCACCTGCGGATAACGCTGGCGAAACTGCTGAATGACCTCGGGCAACACATATCGCGCCTGCGTATGCGTGGTGCCGATCGATAGCGCGCCGCGGCCTTCGTCACGCAGCTCGGTCGAAAGGTCCTTGATGCTCTGGGCTTCCTGCAGGATGCGCAGGGCGCGTTCGATCACCTGCTGCCCGGCGGGCGTGATCCGGGTGAGATTGCGGCCTTCGCGCACGAAGATCTGGAAGCCAAGCTCGTCCTCGAGCAATTTGATCTGCTTGCTGACGCCGGGCTGCGACGTGTGCAGCTTCTGGGCCGCGGCCGTAATGTTCAGGCCGCTTTGCGCTACGGCGGCGAGGTAGCGCAATTGGTGCAACTTCATCCGGGAAAGCCTTTGATTCTCGGGAATTCGAGGGGGGTGAAGCCTAGCCTGACGGTGGCGTTAACGATAGCCGTCCGTTGGGGGCAGACCACTTGGTAATTCCTGCTGCTTCTGAAGAGGCCCTCGGTCGCCGGGCGGCTCGGAGCCTTTCGATCAGCTCTCTTAGCCGCCCGGCGCTTGAGGGCCTCCGAATCCTGTAACCCCCCTATAACCGTATCGCAGCCCCTCATGAGGATTGATTCGTTTGGGCACCCGCGGTGCGTCTATATATTCAATGCCCTACCTATGGGCGACGTTCTCACTCTCGAGCTCGAACAGAAGGCACTCGCCACGCGCGAGGCGCTGCAGTCGGCTGTCCAGCAATTCGGCAAGGTCGTTTACTCCAACAGCCTCGGAATCGAGGCCATGGTGCTGACCGACATCATCTGGTCCCACGTGCCCGAGGTCGATATTTTCAGTATCGACACCGGCCGCCTCCACGAGGAGACGTACGAGCTGCTGGAGAAGCTCGAGCGGCGCTACAAGAAGCGCATCAAGCTCGTGTATCCCGACTCCGAAAGCCTCGCGAAGCTCGTCGACAAGCAGGGCGTGAACGCCTTCTTCCACAGCCTGGATGCCCGCCTCGCCTGCTGCCACGTTCGCAAGGTGGAGCCGTTCAAGCGCGCGATTCAGGGCTATGGTGCGTGGGTCACGGGCGTTCGTCGGCAACAGTCCGCGACGCGCGCGATGGGCGTGCCGGTGGAGTGGGATGCACCGAACGGTCTCTACAAGATCAGCCCGCTGCTCGACTGGACCGAAGAGCAGGTGTGGCAATACGTCAAGGCCCGTAAGATTCCGTACAACGCACTGCATGATCGTTCTTTCCCCAGCATCGGCTGCTCTCCCTGCACGCGGGCCATTCAGCCCGGCGAGGATCAGCGCGCCGGTCGTTGGTGGTGGGAGAACGCGGATACGCGCGAGTGCGGACTGCAGCCGCGAGTGCGCCATGCCGTCGGCCAAAGTCACGCCGTCGGCCAGCCTTGAGCGGCCAGTGAGGCCCGTATGGACTATTTGCCGATATTCATCCAACTGCGCGGATCGCCCGCTGTCGTCGTCGGCGGCGGAAGCGTAGCGCTTCGCAAAGTCGATTTGCTGTTAAAGGCGGGCGCGCGCGTCACGGTAATCGCGCCGAAGCTGCACGAGGAGCTTCGTGCGCTCGCGAGCCGCGGACAGCTCGATTACGTCGCGCTGGAATTTCATCCGCATCATCTCGACGGCACGTCGCTCGTCATCGCGGCCACGGACTCGCGTGATGTAAATCGCGCCGTTTCTAGCGCAGCACAGGCGCGTCGGCTGCCGGTGAACGTCGTCGACGATCCCGAGCTGTCGACGTTTATTTTCCCGGCCATCGTCGACCGTTCACCGGTCATCGTTGCGGTGGGTTCGAGCGGCAATTCGCCCGTGCTTGCGCGACGCGTGCGTCAGCAGATCGAAGCGCTCCTTCCTGCGCGGCTCGGCGCCCTCGCCCGCTTCGTTGGCGATCGCCGCAAGGACGTGCAGAAGGCGCTCACGCCCGAGCAGCGCCGCCCCTTCTGGGAACGGATCATCGGCGGGATCGTCGGCACGCGAGTGCTCGCCGGCGATGAGAGCGATGCGAGCTCGAAGTTCGCCGATGAGCTCGCGGCTTCGAACAGCGGCGCGCCTTCAAATGTTTCCGACGGTACGGTGCTACCGGCAGCGGAGCGCCGCCTCGGCGAGGTCTATCTGATCGGCGCGGGACCCGGCGACCCGGACCTGCTCACGTTGCGAGCCGTTCAACTCCTCGCGCAGGCGGATGTCATTCTCTATGACCGTCTCGTTTCCGATGCGGTGCTGGAACGTGCGCGACGCGATGCCCAGCGCGTCTTCGTCGGCAAGGAAACCGGCGGCGACCATCACGCCACGCAGGCCCGCATCCATGAGTTGCTCGTCGGGTATGCGAAGCGCGGCCTGCGGGTGGCACGGTTGAAAGGCGGCGATCCGTTCATCTTTGGACGTGGCGGTGAGGAGATCGAGGCGCTCAATGCGCACGGGATTCCTTACGTGGTGGTTCCAGGCATCACGGCTGCGTTGGCGGCGGCCGCATCCGCAAGCATTCCGCTCACGCATCGTCGGCTCGCGCAGAGCGTGACGTTTGCGGCCGGGCACGCGCTCGACGACGAAACACTCGACTGGCGTTCGCTCGCCCTGCCCCATCACACCGTCGTGTTCTATATGGGCGTCGCGCAGATGCCGCGCATCGTGGAGCGGCTCATCGGCGCGGGTGCGTCACCGGACCATCCGGCGGCGCTCATCGAGCGTGGCTCGCTGGCGGATCAGCGCGTGATTCGCGGCACGATCGGCACGATCGTCGAGCTGGCGCGCCAGTATGCCGTGCAGCCCCCTGCACTCCTCATCGTTGGCGAAGTCGCGTCGCTTGCGAAGGCGGACAACGACGTGGTCGTGGCCGCAGTCGAAGCGTCCTTAGTCGCCGCGCCGGAATCGGTATGATCGCGCGCCTCACGAATCACGACAGAGACATCGCATGACGATCTCCAAGGGTCCTGTTGCCAGCGCATTTTCGCCTGGCGGAGCAACGGCGAAGGGCTTTTCGGGTGCGGTCGGCAACACGCCGCTCATCCGCCTCAACGCGCTGAGCGCCGAGACGGGCTGCGACATCCTCGGTAAAGCCGAATTCATGAACCCGGGCGGCTCGGTGAAAGATCGCGCGGCGCGCGGAATCATCGATGCGGCTGAGCAGTCCGGCGCACTGAAGCCGGGCGGCATCGTCGTCGAGGGCACGGCCGGCAACACGGGCATCGGCCTCGCGCACGTCTGCAACGAGCGTGGCTATCGCTGCATCATCGTGATGCCGGATAACCAGTCTGCCGAGAAGTACAAGTTGCTCGAGATGCTTGGCGCCGAAGTGCACAAGGTGCCGACGGTGCCGTACGCCAATCCGAACCAGTATCAGAAGGTCGCCGGCCGTCTCGCCGGGTCGCTGCCGAATGCGATCTGGTCGAACCAGTTCGACAACACCGCGAACCGCGATGCGCATTTCAATACCACGGGCCCGGAAATCTGGGCGCAGACCGAAGGCCAGATCAGCGCCTTCACCTGCGCGAGTGGAACGGGCGGCACCTTCGCGGGCGTGTCCGAGTTCCTGAAGACTCAGAATCCCGCCGTGCGCACCGTGCTCGCGGATCCGCCGGGCAGCAGCCTTTACGAATACGCGAAGAACGGCGTACTGAAAGGCACGGGTTCCGGATCGATCACGGAAGGCATCGGCATCGCGCGCGTGACGGCGAATTTCGCCACCGCGAAGATCGACGACGCCGTGCACATCGAAGATCCCGAAACCGTCACCTTCGTGTATCGCCTGCTCAATGAGGAAGGTTTGTTCCTCGGTAGCACGAGCGGCATCAACGTGGCGGCTGCCGTGCGCGTCGCGAAGCAGCTCGGCCCCGGCCACACCATCGTCACCATCCTGTGTGATGGCGGCGCGAAGTACCAATCCCGTCTGTTCAACCCCGAGTGGCTCGTCCAGAAAAACCTGGCGAAGTTCGCTACGGCGCCGACCGATCGCGCGCCGATTACTTTGGAGAAAGCCCTTGTCGCCTGATCGCGCGAAGCTCGCAACCGTCACGGACGCCGTCATCGTCGGCGCCGGTCCGTGTGGCATGTTCCAGGTCTTTGAGCTGGGACTGCTCGGCCTCAAATGCGAGCTGATCGACTCCCTTCCCGCGATCGGCGGCCAGTGTACGGAGCTGTATCCCGACAAACCGATTTACGACATTCCGGCGGTGCCTGTCTGCACGGCACGCGAGCTCATCGAGCGGCTGGAGGAGCAGATCAAGCCGTTCGGTGCCGGTGTGCACCTCGGCCAGGAAGTCACGTCTGTGGTGAAGCGCGATGACGGCCGCTTCGATGTCGAGACCAGCCGCGGCACGCGTTTCGATGCGGGCACGGTGATCATTGCGGCCGGCGTCGGCTCGTTCCAGCCGCGCAAGCTGAGTGTTCCGGATGCAGACAAGCACGAAGGCTCGTCGATCCACTATCGCGTGAAGGATGCTGAAGCGTTTCGCGGCAAAGACATCGTGATTCTGGGCGGTGGCGACTCGGCGCTCGACTGGACGCTGCAGTTTGCGCAGACCGCGAACAGCGTCGTGCTGATTCACCGTCGCGCGGAGTTTCGCGCGGCGCCGGCTTCTGTGGAGCGCATGTTCGCGCTTCGCGAAGAAGGCCGCTGCGACTTCATGGAAGGCACGGTGCAGGGAATCGTTGATGACGGTGGCACGCTCAAGGCCGTGAAAGTCACCGGCAAAGACGGCATCACGCGTACCGTTTCGCTCGATCAGCTGCTGATTTTCTGGGGCTTGTCGCCGAAGCTCGGGCCGATTGCGAACTGGGGGCTGCAGTTGAACCGGAAGACGATTCCGGTGGATACGCAGCGATTCCAGACCAGCATCCCCGGGATTTTCGCGATTGGCGATATCAATGATTATCCGGGCAAGAAGAAACTGATCTTGTCAGGGTTTCATGAGGCGGCGCTGGCGGCGTTTGCTGTGAAGGAGTACCTCGCGCCGGGGCAGAAGGTTCATCTGCAGTACACGACTACGAGTCCGCTGCTTCAGAAGCGGTTGGGCGTTACCGGGGAGAGCACGGAGTCGTTGGATTCGGCGCGGACGGCGTAGCGCGCGCTGTGCACTCCGAATCCGATTAGCTTCCAATTCGCGCGCCGCGCGTCACGCCACCAGTCAATCCATTCCTGCGGGGTTCAAGGCTCCGAGTGACTTTGCGGGTGGAGCTGACGCGCGGAGTTGGCGTGGGCGGCCGGCGCGGGCGAAGACTCACCCAGTGTGTGGGTGTTGCGTTTCGTAGCTGCGAAGCCGTGCTCCACATGAGGTCGCCGGGCACCGGCCGTAAGACCGGTCCCTCGGGGCCTCGGCAAAAAGCATCCCTGCTTTTTGACGTGCCCAACGACCTCATGTGGAGCACGTCTTCGCCTTTGGGCTTGCGGCCACACACTGAGTGAGTCTTCGCGGTGAGGCCGTCGCTGCGCTCGGCCGGCTGGCGCGGTCTGGGGCGACCGGTGTGGCGTGAGTGGAATCACGGACACTGCACGTGCACGCGCGAGACGCGCGCGCAATCCACCAACCCACCGGCGCATCGCCGCGCCAACGGCGGAGACGTGCTCCACGAGAGGTCGTCGGGCACGTCAAAATACAGGGATGTATTTTGCCGAGGCCCCGAGGGACCGGTCTTACGGCCGGTGCCCAACGACCTCTCGTGGAGCGCGGCTCCGCAAACGCACCCCGATCCGCGCCCCGCCTCCGTCATCGACGCTGCACTCCGCGCACCCCCCAATCCGCGCCCCGCTTCCATCATCGGCGCTGCACTCCGTGCGCAAGCCGATCCGCGCGCGCCCACCCCCCGCGCCCCGCTATTGACCCCACCGCCCCCGTCACGGAGCATCCCCCGCGATGCCCGACCTCCTAAGCCCCGCCGAGCTCGACGCACTAAAGCTGAGTCTCGAGATCGCCACGCGCAGCGTGCTGTGGAGCTTGCCGCTGGCCGTGCTCGTCGCGTGGATCCTGACTCGCGCGCGTTTCCCGGGTCGCACGCTGTTCGACGCGTTCGTCCATCTGCCGCTGGTGTTGCCGCCAGTGGCTGTCGGCTATGTCCTGCTGCTCACGTTCGGCATGAATGGTCCCGTGGGTGGCTGGCTGTACCGCAGCTTTGGCATCCAGCTCGCGTTCACGAAAGCCGGCGCTGCCGTCGCGACGGCAGTCATGACGTTCCCGCTGATGGTGCGCGCGATCCGCATCGCGCTCGAAGGCGTCGACCGCGGACTCGAAGCAGCCGCACGCACGCTCGGCGCAGGCCCGTTGGATCGCTTTGCGACCATCACCCTTCCCCTGATGACGCCGGGCATTCTGGCCGGCGCGGTGACGGCCTTCGCTGCGGGGCTGGGCGAGTTCGGCGCGGTCATCACGTTCGTCTCCAATATCCCCGGCGAAACCCGCACGTTGCCGCTGGCGCTCTACACCGCGATTCAATCGCCGACGGGCGATGCGCTCGCGTTGCGACTTGCGGTGACGTCGTTCGTGCTCGGCCTGAGCGGACTCGTGCTTTCCGAGCTGCTCGCGCGCGCGATGCGGCGCCGGTTGGGGCGCTGACATGCTGAGCGTCTCGCTCAACAAACGTCGCGATCGCTTCGCGTTGCAGGTTGCGTTCGATGCGCCCACGCCCGGCGTCGTGGCGTTGTTCGGTCGGTCGGGATGCGGCAAGTCGACCACGGTCGACATCATTGCGGGCCTGCTCGATGCGGACTCTGGCTACGTTGAGCTGGACGGTCAGAAGCTGCTCGACACGCAGTCCGGCATCAACCTCGCAGCCGAACAGCGCCGCATCGGCTACGTGTTTCAGGACGCGCGATTGTTTCCGCATCTCAGCGTGACATCGAACCTGCGCTACGGACTCAAGCGCGCCAGGCACGTGGAACAGCGCATCGGCTTCGACGAAGTGGTGTCGTTGCTCGGCTTGTCAGCGCTGCTCGACCGTCGCCCTTTCCAGTTGTCCGGTGGAGAACGTCAGCGAGTCGCGGTCGGCCGCGCGCTACTGTCGCAGCCACGCCTGTTGTTGCTCGATGAGCCGCTGGCTTCGCTCGATATCGCGCGTCGTGAAGAAGTGCTGCCTTACTTCGAAGCGCTGCGAGATCAGCTTTCGATTCCGATGGTCTTCGTGAGTCACCAGTTCGAAGAGGTGCTGCGGCTCGCAACTCACGTGGTGCTGCTCGATGCGGGAAAAGCGGTCGCGCAGGGCTCGCCCGCGCAGATCAGCCTGATTCCTCAGCTGCGTGCGATCGTGGGCCCCGAAGCGGTTGGCGCCGTTTTCGACGGCGTCATCACCGCGATCGGTGCGGACTGCAAGCTCGCTGAATTGCGTGTGGGCCAGGGCACGCTGCGAATCAGCGCGCGTGATGTCGGCCCGGTTGGATCAGTCATGCGCGTGCAGCTGCTGGCGCGCGACATCATTCTCGCGACCGAGCCGCCGCGCGGGCTGAGCGTGCGCAATGCTATCGAAGGAATCGTCGAAGATATCGCGCCGGACCCTGACGATGCGGCGCTCGTGCGCGTCGACATCGGTGGCGAGATCGCGCTTTCGCGCATCACCGCGGCCGCGGCTGAAGAGTTGCGTCTTCAGCGCGGCATGAAGGTATGGGTGCTCGTGAAGGCCGTGTCGATGCGCGGCCACACGTTTACGACGCCGGCCACGCCTCCAGCGTCCTGACGAACACCTGCAGGAAGTGATTGGCCTGGTGGCCATCCATCACACGATGGTCGATCGTCAGCGTCACGTAGCATTTCGGGCGGATCACGACGCGTTCCTCGCCGCCGTCTGTTACTACAACGGCCCGCTTTTCCATCTTGCCGATGCCGAGAATTGCCGACTGCGGTTGGTTGATCACGATAGGTGTGGCCAGCAGGCTGCCACTGACGCCGTGGTTGGAGAGGGTGAAAGTGCCGCCTCGCACGTCCGCAGTTTCGAGCTTGCCGTCGCGAGCTTTGATCACCAGCTCGTTCAGGTGTTGAGCGATTGCGAACAAGTCCAGCGAGTCGACATTGTGGAGCACGGGGACGACCAACCCGGTGCCTTCGATTGCTGTGGCTACGCCGATGTGGATGTTGTCGTAGATCTCGAGAGCCGTGTCGGTCCAGCGGCTGTTGGCTTCGGGGACTGCGCGAATCGCGGCGACTGCGGCAGTCAGGAAGTACGCGGTCAGAGTCAGCGGCGCGCCGCGATCGGCGAAGTCTGCACGGTGATGGGCGCGGTGGGCCAGCACTCGAGTGAGGTCGGCTTCGAAGACCGTGGTCACATGGGGAGCGGTTTGGAGAAGGCTCTGCACCATGTGGTCGGCGATGCGTTTGCGGATCGCGGTGTGGGGGATGGTGCGCGTTGTGCCGAGGTGCGTACTCGGCGTGGTCGTTGGTTTCTGCGAGGGAGTTGGGGCGGATGGCTTCGGCGTGGATGCTGAGGATGACGCCGATGCCGATGCCGTGGCTGATGCGCCGTGCGCGATCACGTCGTCGATGGTGATGCGGCCGCCCTCGCCTGTGCCTGCGATGACGGATGGATCGAGGCCGCGTTCGCTGATCAGGCGGCGGACCGCGGGGCTCAGGCGTTGCAGGTTGCCGGGGGTGATGGGCGGTGGCACGTTTGGCGCTGCCGCGCCGGCAATGGGAGTCGACTTGTGCGACGGCTTCCCAAGAGAGGCCGACAGCGCCGCGCTGGCTTCCGAAATCGTGGCACCTGGGCTCCCAGCTTCGACTGGCGCTGCGCTGGAGTCGGCGGCGCCGAAACTCGCGCCGCCGTTCGCTCGCGCGCCGGCTCCCTCCACCGACTCCCCTGCCGTCTCCAATCGCCCGAGCACTTCGCCCGGCTCGATATCTTCCTGCTCGCCTTTCACGATCTCTCGCAGCACGCCGCTCGCGGGCGCGGCCACTTCCACCGTCACCTTGTCGGTCTCGATCTCGATCAAAGGCTCATGCTCCGCGACGGAATCGCCCACGCTCTTCAGCCAGCGCAGAACCTGCGAGCGCGTCCCCTCGGTCTGATCCGCGGGAGCCCGAATTTCCAGTGTGGCACTCATGCGTCAGAAGCTCGCAATCTTGCGGATCGCCTGCGAAATCGCCGCGGCCGTCGGCACGGCGGCATCGAGGAGCAGCGGACTGTGCGGGTTGGGAATGTCGGGCATGGTCAGACGCTCGACCGGCGCGTCCAGGTAATAGAACGATTCCTTCGCGACCACCGCCGCGATTTCCGCGCCGAATCCTGCGGTCAATGTATCTTCGTGAACGATCAGGCAGCGCCGGGTCTTTTGTACCGACGTCAGCACAGCCTCACGATCCCACGGCGACAGCGTGCGCAGGTCGAGCAGCTCCACGTCGACCAATGAAGTCGCGGCGGCCTGTTCGCACCGTTCCACCATCGCGCCCCAGGTCACGATGGTGAGCTCGCTGCCCGCCCGCACGCAGCGCGCCTTGCCAAACGGCACAACGAAATCGTCGCCCGGATAAGGCCTGCGCGCCCACGCCGCATCGAGCATCGCTCGATGCTCGAAGAAAATCGTCGGATCATTGCCGCGCATCGCCGAGCGCAGCAGCCCGACTGCATCCTCGGCATTCGAAGGCATCGCGACGCGCCAGCCGACGCCGTGAATCCAGGCGACCTCGTTGGTCTGGCTGTGCCACGGGTCGCCGCACTTGAAGAATCCGCCGGGCATGCGCACGACCATCGGCGCGGCGAACCGATTGTTCGTTCGCCAGCGCATCGTGCCGCAATCGTTCAGCTGTTCCGCCGCCGGGTCGGCGTATTTACGGAACTGAATCTCGGCCACCGGAGCCAGCCCCGCCAGCGCCATGCCGACGGCACGACCGATGATTCCTTCTTCGGACAGGCTGGTGTCGAACACACGTGAGCGCCCGAATTTTTCCTGCAGTCCTAGCGTTGCGCCATGCACCCCGCCCTTCGGACCCACGTCTTCTCCGAAGACGACGAGCTTCGGGTTCTGCGCCAGCTCCACGTCGAGCGTGCGGCGAATCGCGGTGAGCATGTTGATGCGGACCAGCTCAGGTGCCGCCACCTGCGTGCTCCGACCATACACATGGCCCGCCGGCGCAAGACCGCCCTGCGTCTGAACCTCTTCCGCGAATACATGGCGTGTGACGCGCGACGGATCCGGCAACGGCCTAGCGAGCGCGCGCTCGACCGCAGTTTCAACATCGCGACGCGCTTCGCGCGCGATCGAGGACCAATCGTCGGCGCTGAACATGCGGGGCACGAGTGCGCTGTGAAGGCGAGTGAGCGGGTCGCGCGCCTGCTCCAGCGCCACCACAGCGGGGGACTTGTACGCTTGCGTATCCTGGCCTGAATGGCCGCAAAGGCGCGGCACAGTCAGTCGCAGCAACACCGGTCCGGCATCCGCACGAACTTGCGACACCGCGCGATCCACGAGTGATGAAGCGGCGAGCGGATCGGTGCCGTCGCCATCCAGAATCGTGAGGTTTGCAAAGGACGCGAGGTTCGCGGCGATGTTGCCGCCCGGCGTCTGCAGTTCCGACGGCACCGAAATGCCGTAGCCGTTGTCTTCGATGTAGAACAGCATCGGCAATCGCAAAGTCGTCGCGATCGTGAGCGCGGACCAGAAGCCATTCGTGGCGCACGAGGCATCGCCACCGTGAACGAGCGCGATGCTGCCGTTGTACGCAGCATCGCCGAGAACGTCCCTTCTGAACCGGATGGCCTGCGCCCAGCCGGCCGTTGGCGTGTATTGCGCGCCGACTCCGCCACACGCCGGGATCACGGTCGCCCCTTGGGTGCCCGGCAAGTTGAAGACCACGCCGATGTCGCGGCCGTCGCTGAATGAGCCGGCGCGCGCCAGCGGCCCGGCCGCTGCATCTTCGAGCCCCAGGCCCAGCGCCAGCATCAGCGGACGGGACCGGTAATAGACGCCGACGCCGTCGTGCCGGGCCGTCAGGCGCAGACCGAGCAGGATCTGGCCCAGCTCATGGCCGCGCGCCGAGAACTGGTACAGCACCTTCCGCTCGGGGACGAGGCGCGTTTCCTCGATGTCATCGAGGGCCCGGGACACATGGAACAGGTAGGCGACGCGGCGCCAGTCGGGGGCAGGCAAGGGAGCCATGGCGGCGGAGACATGCGGAAGCGAGGCAGCGCGCGTGGCCATCGGGACAGAGCTCCGGAATGAAGATGGGGTCGAGCTTATGCTGCCGTTCACGCAATGAGCTTGCGCTTGTTGCCCGGAATGCCCAGCGTTCGGCAATATCCTTGCTCCAATCGGCTCAGGCGCACACGAAGTCATGCCCAAATCCCTGGATCGTCTCGATCGGCGCATCCTCGACGAACTGCAGGCGGACGCCCGCATCTCGAACCAGGAGCTGGCGAAGCGTGTCGGACTCTCACCCGCGCCCTGCTGGCGAAGACTGCGTCGGTTGGAGAAAGACGGGCTCATCACGGGTCACGTCACGCTGCTCGACGCTGCCGCGATCGGTCTGCCGATCACCGCATACGCAATGGTCTCGTTGGAAAACCATCATCCGGAAAGCGTGAAGCAGTTCGATCAGATGATTGCCGAGCGGCCCGAAGTGCTGGAGTGCCACTCCATGAGCGGCACAAACGATTACCTGTTGCGCATCGTGGCCGCGAGCATCGGCGACTATGAAAAGTTCATGAGCTCGCACCTGCTGCAGCTTCGAGCGGTGCGCTCGGTGAATACCAGCTTCGTGCTTCGAACGCGCAAGCAGACCACGCGCCTGCCCGTGGACGTGCCCGGCTCGGCGCGCAGCCGCGCCTGAGTGCGACTCTAAAAAAGCGTCTCTAAATCACGTCGTACTTTCGTGCGAAGCACGCGGCGCTTGAGCGGAGCCGCCTGATGGATATATCCTACGGATGTTTCCCCTGCCATCCTTTCAGCTTCAAGGGAGTTGCATGCTGGTCCTGATGCGTAAAGCTGGAGAGAGCATCCACATTGGCAAGAACATTGTGGTGACTCTCGTTTCCCTGGAACGCAATCGTGCTCGCATTGGCATTCAGGCGCCGCGAGACGTCATCATCGATAGAGAGGAGATCGCCGAGAAAAAACGAACCGAAGGCCTTTCAGCACCCACGGACGAAGATCCGTCCGAAGACGAGCGCTAGCGGGGAATGATTCCCCGTTGGCGCTCATGATTGATGCACTCGTAGACCCTGACGTCATCCCACGTCGTGTCGCGGAGCTTCCGCGATACGTTCGTGGGCCGGCGTGAGTGAATCATCCGTCGGCGGCGCGTCCTTGCGCATCTTCTCGATGACGCGCGTCCAGTAACGCGGCGAGCGCGTGCTCCGTGCCATCAGTGTATACACCGCCGGCACGACGACGAGCGTCAGCACCATCGAGATCAACACGCCGTAAAGCACCACGGCGCCGATCGGTTTGCGATTCTCGGCACCGGCACCCACTGCGAGCAGCAGCGGAATCGCGCCGAAAGCGCTGCAAAGACTGGTCATCAGCACGGGACGCAGTCGCGTAGTCGACGCTTCCACGATCGCGTCCATGAACTCCACACCCCGATCGCGCAGCTGGTTCGCGAACTCCACGATCAGCACGCCGTTCTTCGCGGCGAGGCCGATGAGCATCACGATGGCCACCTGGCTGTAGATGTTGATCGAGATGCCGTGCAACCACATGCCGACCGCGGCGCCGACCACGGCGAGCGGCACCGTCGTCATGATCACGAACGGCAGCTTGAAGCTTTCGAACTGCGCGGCCAGCACCAGGAACACGACGAGCAGCGCGCCGCCGAGCGTCCAGTACATCGACGCACTCGACTTCAGGTATTCGCTCGCTTCGCCGTCGAACGACAGCTTCGCGCTCGGCGGCAGCTGGGTTTCCACGGCTTTGGAGATGAAGTCCACTGCTTCGCCCATCGAATAGCCCGGCGCCAGCGTGGCGCTGATGCCGATCGCGCGCAGCCGATCGAAACGATTGCGGGACGCCGAGGTGGCGAGCTCTTCCAGCTTGACGACACTCGACAGCGGAATGAGCTCATTGCCGCGATCCGACCGCACATAGAGATTGTCCAGGTCGGTGGGCGATGCGCGATCTTCCGTGCGGCCCTGGAGAATGACGTAGTACTCACGCCCGCTCTTCACGAACGTGGTGACGATGCGCGAGCCCATCATGGTTTCGAGCGTGCGTCCGATCGTTTCCAGCGACACGCCCAGCTCCGCCGCGCGGGAACGATCGATGGAGACTTTGAGCTGCGGCTTGCGTTCCTTGTAGTCGGTGTCGAGGCTCAGGAACCCGGGATTTTCCTGCGCGAGCGCCATCACCTTGCGGCTCCACTCCGCCAGCGTCTCGTAGTCAGGGCCTTCCAACACCGCTTTGAACGGATCGTTGCCGCCCCAGTTGAACGCCGTCGGCGTGACCACGCTTGCGCGAACACCCGGCAGTTCCGCCGTTTTTCGACGCAGGGACGTCGCGATTTCATCGGCAGCGCGCTGACGATCGCCCCAGTCGTTCAGCACGACGAACGCCTGCGCGCGATTGACCTCGCCCACCCCGCCGCCGCCATTGCCGCCGCCCGGCACGCGAACGTTGTAGCGCTGGATATCGCCGTACTGCTGCATCTCGTCGTCGAGAATGTCTTCGAGCTGGCGCGCGTACCCGTCCATGTATTGCAGGGACGCGCCTTCCGGTCCGCTGAGCACGATGCGCACGGCACCGCGATCGTCGTTCGGCGTGCTTTCGCTCTGGAACGTGAGCAGCAGGCCGACGGACGCCGCGAACGCGAGCACCGCGAAGCCCACCACGGCCCAGCAATGACGCAAGACTTTCCGAAGTACGCCGTCGTACCAGTGCGAGAGGCTGTGGAAAATCTCCGCGACCCGATCGCTCACCCGGCTGCGCGTGGCGCCCCCGCGGAACAGCTGCGAGGTCATCATCGGCGTGAGCGACAAAGCGATGAGACACGAAAACAGGATCGACGCCGCCAGCGTGAATCCGAATTCGCTGAACAGGCGCCCGACGCGACCGCCGAGGAACGAGATCGGCACGAAGACCGCGGACAGGACCAGCGTCGTCGCGATGACGGCGAAGCCGATTTCCTTCGAGCCATCGAGTGCCGCCAGCAGGCTCGGCTGACCATGCTCGATGCGGCGATAGATGTTTTCGAGCACGACGATCGCGTCGTCCACGACGAGGCCGATCGCGAGCACCATGCCCAGCAGCGTGAGCACGTTCAGCGTGAAACCGAGCGAGCTCATTGCGAAGCACGCCGCGAGAATCGAGATGGGGATCGTGACCGCCGGAATCAGCGTGGCGCGCCAGTTGCCGAGGAACGCATACATCACCGCGAGCACGAGCGTGAACGAGATCGCCAGCGCGATCAGCACTTCATGCAACGACGCTTCGATGAAGACCGCGCGGTCGATATTGATGCCGAGTTGCGTGCCCGGCGGCAGGTCTTTGTTGAGCGCCGCGATCTCGGCGCGCACGGCTTTCGCAACTTCCAGCGCGTTCGCGTTGGCCTGCGCTTCCAGGCCGACCGTGACACCGGGCGTGCGATTCGTGCGGGCGATGGTGCGCTCGTTTTCGGCGGCGAGCTGTACGTCGGCCACGTCGGCGAGCTTGACGAGGTAGCCATCGGGGCCGCGACCGATGATCAGGTTGCGGAAATTTTCTGGAGTCTCGAAGCCGGTGTCCGTGTTGAGCACGAACTCGCGCGAGCGGGATTCGATGCGACCCGCGGGAATCTGGACGTTCTCCTTGTTGAGCGCCGCCTCGATGTCGTTCACCGTGAGCCGTCGTGCAGCCAGCGCCGTCCGATCGATCCACACTCGCATCGCGTAACGGCGGTCGCCGGTGAGGCGGACACGCGCCACGCCGGGAAGCGCGGCAAACCGGTCCACGACGTAACGTTCCGCGTAATCCGTGAGCTCGAGGCTGCTGAGCGTGTCGCTCGACAGGTTGACGAAAATGATCGGCTCCGAATTCGCGTCGGCCTTCGAGATCTCCGGCGGATCGGCCTCTTCCGGCAGTGAGCTGACGACGCGCCCCACGCGGTCGCGGATGTCGTTCGCGGCTTCGTCGATGTTGCGGTCGAGGTCGAATTCCACCGAGATCTGCGAGCGCTCGTCCGAGCTCGACGAGCGCAGCTTGTCGATGTGCTCGATGCCGGCGATGCGGTCTTCGATCGGCTGCGTCACCTTGTTTTCGATGATCTGTGCGGACGCGCCCCGGTAGCGTGTCTCGATCGAGACCACCGGCGGATTCACATCCGGCAGCTCGCGAATGCCCTGCCACAGGCGGGTGAGGCCGATGAGGCCGACCACCAGCAGCATCAGGCTGAGCACGGTGGCGAAAATGGGGCGATGGATCGAGAGCTCTGAAATCAGCATTTTCGTGCGACAGGTCGCGGGCGGGAACGGTGCGTCAAAGTCTACAATGGGGCCCATGAATGTTGTGATCCTGAATGCGTCGCCATGAGTGACGCGACCCGAAACGATGTCGATGTCGTCGTGGTGGGCGCCGGCGTGGTCGGCCTGGCTGTCGCGCGAGCGTTGGCCCTGAGTGGCCGCGAAGTGGTCGTGCTCGAGGCGGCAGAGGCCTTCGGCACCGGGACGAGCTCGCGCAATAGTGAGGTCATCCATGCGGGGATTTATTACCCGCGCGGGTCTCTGAAGGCGCGGCTCTGCGTCGCGGGGCGCGAGAAGCTGTACGACTACTGCGAGTCGCACGGCGTGCCGCATAAACGGTGCGGCAAGCTCATCGTGGCGACGTCCGAGTCCCAGCTCGCGGAGCTCGGCAAGATCAAGGCGGCGGCACTCGCCAACGGCGTGGTGCTAGAGGAGTTGACCGCCGATCAGGCCCGTGAAATGGAGCCGAACCTTCATTGCACGGGTGCGCTGTTCTCGCCGACCACGGGCATCATCGATTCACACACGTACATGCTCTCGCTGCTCGGCGAGGCGGAACGGCATGGCGCGACGCTCGTTTGTGACAGTCGCGTAACGAGTGCGCGCATTACGCCTGACGGTGTTGTGGTTTCGGTGAACGGTGGTGAAACGGAGCTGCATGCTCGCTTGCTCGTGAATAGCGCGGGGCTTGGCGCGCCGGCACTGGCTGCGAGCATTGAAGGTTTTCCGAGTGCGCATGTGCGGCGCGGTTATCTCGCGAAGGGAAATTACTTCACGTTGGCGGGGCGCTCGCCGTTCTCACGGTTGGTGTACCCGGTGCCGGAGCCGGGCGGGCTTGGCGTTCATCTCACGCTGGATCTGGCGGGGCGTGCGCGTTTTGGGCCGGATGTGCAGTGGGTGGATACGCTGGATTACGAGGTGGATCCGAGGCGCGGGGACAAGTTTTACGGTGAGGTGCGCAAGTACTGGCCGGGGTTGGCGGACGGGTCTTTGGAGCCGGCGTATTCGGGGATTCGGCCTAAGATTTCGGCGCAGGGCGAGGCGAATGCGGATTTTGTGATCGAGGGACCGGCGACGCATGGGGTGGCGAGCGTCGTGAACCTGTTCGGGATTGAGTCGCCGGGGTTGACGGCTTCGTTGGCGATTGCGGAGGCGGTGGTGGCGGGGGGCCCGCAGTCGCTGGGGGGCTAGGAGCGCTTCTGCGAAGTCCTCCGAGCTGCGCGGCGACTTGCTCCAGGGCACTTGGTTAATCGAAGCGAGCGTATCGGGGCGAAGTCGAGCCGGGAGGCAGGCTGGACGCTCACCTGTCGTGCGCTGCTCGAGCGCGCATCGAAGAAATCCCGCGGCGGGATTTCTTCGGCGTTCCCCGCGATCGCCGGGGGCCATGGCGATCTTCTTCCGTCGCAAGATTTTGAGTCACCACTCGCATGGCCCTGATCCGGCGAACGCGGGCGCTCGAGAAGCGCACGACAGGTGAGCGTCCAGCCTGCCTCCCGGCTCGACTTCGCTGATGGGTTGGCGCGATAGATCGAGAAAGTGCCATTCGCTGGGACCGGCCTGCCCGGCCGTCCCATGAGACGACACGTTGTGCCGCTTATTTGCGGGACACCACACTAGGGGTGCCTTGTCGAATGCTTGCGGTGGCCTGTTAGCCGCCCGCGATGGCTGGCCGTTGGAAGCCCTTCAAGTCACAATCTGCCGATCCCGTAACACATCGAGCACATGCTTCGCCGCGTCCTCTGCGCTGTTGTCACAGGTATTCACGGTGATCTCCGCGCTCTCGGGCGCCTCGTACGGTGAATCAATGCCCGTGAAATTCTTGATCTTCCCTTCCTTCGCCCGAGCGTAAAGGCCCTTCACGTCGCGCTTCATGCATTCCTCGAGCGGCGTGTCGACGAACACTTCGATGAACTCTTCGCCGCCCACGAGCTCGCGCACCATGCGGCGTTCCGCGCGGAACGGCGAGATGAACGAGCACAGCACGATCAACCCCGCATCCACGAACAGCCGCGCTACTTCGCCCACACGGCGAATGTTTTCGACGCGATCCGCATCCGTGAATCCGAGGTCGCGATTCAGTCCATGGCGCACGTTGTCGCCGTCCAGCATGTACGTGTGCACACCGCGCGCATGCAGCTCGCGCTCGACGATGTTCGCGATGGTGCTCTTGCCGGAGCCGGACAATCCCGTGAACCAGAGAATGGCGGGCTTGTGCGCGTTGAGCCGCGCGCGCGAGATCTTGTCGACCAGCAGATCCTGCCGGTGGATGTTGGTCGCGCGGCGCAGGCCGAACGTGATCATGCCGGCGCCGGCGGTCGCGTTGGTGAACCGGTCCACCAGGATGAACGCGCCCGTGTCGCGGTTCTCTTCGTAAGGATCGAACGCCACCGGCGTCGCGGTGGCGATGTTGCACAGGCCAATCTCGTTGAGACCGAGCGTCTTGCCGGCGATGTGTTCCAGCGTGTTCACATCAACCTTATGTTTCAGGCTCGTGATGCGCGCGGGCACATATCGCGTGCCGATGCGCAGCAGATATGAACGACCCGGAAGCATCGCCTCTTCCGACATCCACAGCACGTGCGCAGCGAACTGATCAACCACTTCGGGCCGTGATTCCGGGCGCGACAGCAAATCCCCACGCGCGATGTCGACTTCGTCCGCGAGCGTCAGTGTGACCGCATCACCCGCTCGCGCTTCAGGCAGATCGCCATCTGCGGTGACGATGCGCGTGACGACCGATTCCTTGCCGGAGGCCGCCACTACGATTTTGTCGCCCGCGTGAATCGTGCCCGACGCGACGGTGCCGGAAAATCCACGGAAATCGAGGTTCGGCCGGTTGACCCACTGCACGGGAAACCGGAAGGGCTTCTGCGCGAGTGCCTGGTCCGCGTCCACGCCTTCGAGATATTCGAGCAGCGTCGGGCCGTCGTACCAGCGCATTTTTTCGGACCGCGCGGTCACGTTCTCGCCGAAGCGTGCGGAGAGCGGAATCGGCGTGATCGACGCAAACCCCAGCGACTGGGCGAAGCCGAAGTAGTCGCCCATGATGTGATGAAAGCGTTCGGCGGAGAAATCGACGAGGTCGATCTTGTTCACCGCCACGGCGACGTGGCGAATACCCAGCAGCGAGCAGATGTAGCTGTGCCGACGCGTCTGCGTGAGCACGCCCTTGCGCGCGTCGATGAGGATGACGGCCGCATCGGAGTTCGACGCGCCCGTGGCCATGTTGCGCGTGTACTGCTCGTGTCCCGGCGTATCGGCCACGATGAACGAGCGGCGCGGCGTGCTGAAGAAACGATAGGCCACGTCGATGGTGATGCCCTGCTCCCGCTCGGCCTCGAGGCCGTCGACGAGCAGCGCGAGGTCGATATCTTCGCCCGTGGTGCCGTGCTTGCGGCTGTCCCGTTCGAGCGCGAGCAGCTGGTCTTCGAGAATCAGCTTCGTGTCGTACAGCAGCCGGCCGATCAGCGTCGACTTGCCATCGTCCACCGAGCCGCAGGTGAGGAATCGCAGCAGGCCCTTGGTCGGACCATCCGGGCCCGTGGTGCCGACGGTCACGGTGCGGGGGATCGAGGCGGTCATCAGAAATAACCCTCGCGCTTTTTCTTTTCCATCGACGCGGCTTCGTCGCTGTCGATGAGGCGGCCCGCGCGCTCGGAGGTGCGCGTGGAGATCATCTCTTCGATGATGTCGTCGAGTGTCGCCGCCGTGCTTTCGACGGCTGCCGAAAGCGGATAGTCCCCCAGCGAGCGGAACCGAACCATCTTGAGATCCGGCGTTTCGCCGGGCTTCAGTGGCATGCGTTCATCGTCGCGCATGATCAGCACGCCATCGCGCACGACCACGGGGCGCGGAGCGGCGAAATAAAGCGGCACCACCGGAATGTTCTCGGCGCGCGTGTACTGCCAGATGTCCAGCTCGGTCCAGTTCGAGAGCGGGAAGACGCGAATCGTCTCGCCCTTGTTGATGCGCGTGTTGTAGAGCTTCCAGAGCTCGGGCCGCTGATTGCGCGGATCCCACACGTGTCCGGCGGAGCGAAATGAAAACACGCGCTCTTTCGCGCGGCTCTTCTCTTCGTCGCGGCGCGCGCCGCCGAACGCGGCGTCGAAGCCATATTTGTCGAGCGCTTGTTTCAGCGCGTCCGTCTTCATCACCTGCGTGTGCAGCGACGAGCCCGACGCGATGGGGTTGATCCCGCGCGCGAGGCCCTCCGGGTTCGTGTAGACGAGCAGCTTCACGCCATAGCGTTCCGCCACCATGTCGCGGTGACGGATCATGGCCGCGAACTTCCATTTGGTGTCGACGTGCAGCAGCGGAAAAGGCGGCTTCGACGGATAGAAAGCCTTCATCGCCAGGTGCAGCATCACACCCGAATCCTTGCCGATCGAATACAGCATCACCGGATTGCGGAATTCCGCCGCGACCTCGCGGATGATCGAGATCGACTCGGCTTCGAGCTGCTTCAGGTGGGCCGAGACGACCCGTTCGGTCACGACGGCATTCATGGTCGGGCAGTGGCGATGAAATGAGGATTGCGAAAGCCCGGCTTGCCATAGCGGAACGGCGACCCGTCGAGATTCACGACAGCGCCTCCGGCGGCAGCGAGCACGGCATGGCCCGCGGCGGTGTCCCACTCCATGGTGGGCCCGAGACGCGGGTACAGATCCGCTTCGCCGGCAGCGAGCAGGCAGAATTTCAAAGAAGACCCCACGGACACCACCTCTGCAACCTTCACCTTCGCGAGCCACGCATCGGTCTCCGGGGTGCGGTGAGAGCGCGATGCGACGACCGTGAGTCCATCGGCCGGCGGCACGCGGGTGCGAATCGGGGTACGCGGCGCCTGAGTCAGATCCTCCGGCGATTGCTCCGAACGAAACGCCTTACCCAGCGCCGCATCGCCCGCAAACAGCTGGGACTTCGCGGGCGCGTACACCACGCCGAGCACGGGCACGCTATCGCGGATCAGCGCGATGTTGACCGTGAAGTCACCGCGCTTCTGGATGAACTCCTTGGTGCCGTCGACCGGGTCCACCAGAAAGAACTCGGCGGCGCTGGCGGGGATGTTCCCCGCGGCCACTTGTTCTTCCGCCACCACAGGCGTGGCCGGTGCGGCTTTCGCCAGGTGCGCCAGGATCACGGCCTCCGCCGCATGATCCGCGGCCGTGACAGGGGATTGATCCTGCTTGGTGAACACCTCGAAATCGGTGCGATAAACCGCCCAGGCGGCGCGACCTGCTTCGATGGCCGCGGCGACCAGGGCCTCTAAAAGTGGGGTATCGGACACATGAACCTCGGGAGCAGTCTACCCGAGCTGCCTTGCCGGCCAGGAGGTTACAGGCCGGTAACGCCAGACTTCTTCGGCATGAGCATATGACCCGGGATGGCGCGGCTGGCTCTCAGGAATGAGCGCCGGTTAACAGCGCCCGGGCCTCAACCGTCAGCGCGTGGTCCGCGCCGAGACCATTCGTCAGGCAGCGCACCGCCCGCTCGAGCAGGCGCCTGTCTGCAGCACTCTGTCCCGCTTTGCCGTCTGCTTCGACGATCCGCAGCAGCGTTTCTCCTACATCGCCACTGGTGTCGGGCCCGCGAGCAACGCTCTCGGAAATTTTCAGCGCATCCCGCAGCCACTGGCCGGCATCGCGCGTATCACCTTCGGCCAGCGCTACCGCCGCGCTATCGCGAAGCACTCGCGCGAGCGCGCGCTCCGGATGATCTGTGTGATAGCCCGCGAGCTGCAGCGCGCGGTCTCGATGCGCATGGGCCGACTCGCGCTCACCCCGTGTGCTTCCGAGTTGCGCAAGGGCCGATTCGATCGACGCGCCGATGCTCTTGTTGCCGATCCCGCTCGACGCGAGCTGGCTGGCTTCCTGGAGTGCCGCAGCCGATTCATCCAGCCGCTTCAGCTCCAGCAGCGTAGCGCCGCGTGCGTATTGCGTGGCCGTGAGCACGGAACGGTTGCCGGTTGCGCGTACTTTTTCGAGTACTCCATCGAGCTGCACGAGAGCGTCCTGCGCTCGTCCTACACGCAGCAGAACGGTGGCGTAGTTCACCCACAGCTGCTGCGGTTCCTGGTCGATGCTGCTCAATTCGAGCAGCCGGCGGTTCATGATTTCACGCTCTTCGAGGGACGCTCGCGCCTCGCCCATCGCGAACAAGGCGCTGGCTGCATTCTGGCGCGCGATGAGCCGGTTCGAGGTTCCGCCGCGGCCATAGCGGTCCTGGATCGCGCCGACCTGTCGCGCATAACTCAGCAGCTTTTGCGGCTGATTGCGGCCGTTGTAGAGGATGCCCAGATCCGTGAGCACGCTTGCATAGGTCTGCAGGTGGGTCTCGTTGTCCGCTTCGAGCACGTGCTTGGCTCGCAACAACAGGGATTCGGATTGTTCGCTGTCGCCGCGCCGCTGCGCGACGATCGAGCGCGCCATGAAGCAACCGGCGACGAGGTCTGCGTCGGGATGATCCAGCTGACCGAGCAGGCGCTGCGCTTCGTCGAGACGCTCGAGCACACCGCCGGCGATATCTGCCCTGCCCTCGCCATAGGCGCGATTGCATTGCGCAGTGGCCATCAGCTCGAGATCGGCCTGCGCACGGCCGATGTCATAGGCTTTCTGGTAAAGCTCGTTGGCACGCGCGGTCTCGTCATTGTCGCGAAATCCGCCGGCGAGCTCCGCGAGCATTCGGCCCTGGAATTTCGGATCGTCACGATACTGCTGTTCGAGCAGCTGTACGCCGAGCTCGAGGCGCTCCTGAAACGTGCGAGCGGGACGCGACGGGTTGAGATCCGTGAGCATGAGCTGTTCGAGAAACTCGCGGGACGCCTGGGCACGCATCGACTGAAAGCGCGTTCGGTCGCGCTGGGCGCGCGCCTCGACCATCTGCTGTGTCGTGACGATCACTGCGCCAATCAGCACCGCGGCGATCGTGACTGTGAGTGCAATGGATGCGCGATGCCTGCGCACGAACATGCGTGCGCGATAGCCCGCAGAGCGCGGCCGCGCGGAGATGGGCTCGAACGAGAGATAGTGACGCAGCTCCTGCGCGAGCGCGTCCACGGTCGCGTAACGATCTTCCATGCGCCGGCGCAGCGCTTTGGCCAGGATACTGTCGAGGTCCCCGCGAAGCGCGCGAGCGCGCGCGGGATCGGCCACCGCCGACGCGAGCGGCATCTCGCCCTCGAGCGTCAGGCGCGCGAGATCCGCGGCATCTTGGCCCTGCTCCGAAAACGGATGTCGGCCGGTGAGCAGCAGGAAGAGCACTACGCCGAGCGCGTAGACGTCCGTCGCCGTCGTCACAGGCTCGCCGCGCAATTGTTCGGGCGCGGCGTATCCGGGCGTGAGTCCTGGCGAGCGTTCATCGGATGCGGACAGCAGTGACGCCACACCGAAGTCCAGCAACTTCACGATGCCGGACTCGGTCACCAGAATGTTCGTGGGCTTCAGGTCGCGGTGGACGATGAGCTTGCTGTGCGCGTGAGAAACCGCGCCCAGCACATCCAGGAACAGTCGGATGCGCGCGTGCAGCCCGAGGTTGTGCGCATCACAGTACCGGTCGATGCGATCGCCGCGCACATACTCCAGCACGAGAAACGGATGACGATTGGCGGCAACGCCCGCGTCGAGAAGGTGCGCGACGTTCGGGTGCTGCAACCGGGCGAGCAGACTGCCCTCGCGCACGAATTTCTTCGCGTCCGGATCCGCCACCGGCGCCCCGTGAAGTAACTTCACAGCGGCTTCGCCTTCGAACTGTCCGTCGCTGCGATGAGCGAGCCAGACCGTGCCGGCGCCACCTCGCCCCAGCTCGTGGTCGAGTGTATACGCGCCAAATTGCTGGCCGGCGAGGCTTGCGCCCGTCAGCGTTACGAACGGCGTGCTGCCCAGAAAATTGCTTCTTTCGAGATCATCGAGACTGGCGAGGCAGCGCCGCACGTTGGCCGCTGCAGCCGGATCACGTGTCGCGAGGTTCTCGAGCCATGCGTGCCGCTCGCCGGGTTCCAGTTCGAGCACGTCGTCGAGATAGCCGCTGACTTCACGCCAGGAGTCGAGGATTTGCGCTTTCACGGGGATCGTCGCCTCAGGCGACCTGGCTCGACAGGGCTTGATGCAGGAAGACGCGCGCCTTCTGCCAGTCCCGCTGCACGGTGCGCTCCGAAACGCCCCACAACGCCGCGATGTCGCCGAACGAAAAACCGCTGAAATACTTGAGATCGACCACCTGGGCGAGTCGCGCGTCGACGCTCTCGAGCTGATCGAGCGCGTCGCTCAGGCGATGGAGCTCCGCGCATTCGGCGACGTCCTCGCCGACTTCGGTGGGCAACGAGGTGATCTCGAAGCCGGCGCCGCGTTTCAGCGCCTGGCGGCTGCGGGCGTAATCGATGATGAGGCCGCGCATCGCGCGCGCGGCATAACCCAAGAATCGCGCGCGATCCGGAAACAGCACGCCTTCACGCTGGCTGAGGTTGAGATAGACCTCGTGCAGCAGCGTCGTCGCGCTCAGAGTCAGCGCGGGCCCAGCGCGCCGCAGCTCGCGTTGAGCAATACGACGCAGCTCGTCATAGGCTTCAGTGAACAGCCGCTGACGTTCTGCGCCGCCGTCATCGGCGGGCGTCTCGGGGGGCAAGTCCAGCACCTCTGTCCGTCCAGAACCGGCGAATAGGTTATGCGACGGCGCAGCCTCGATCTATACGATCGAGGCCCAGTCAGACGTTCATGAACGGAAGCTGAGCAGGCGTGACAGAACGTCACGCCTGCTCGCGCAAGAGACTCGAATCAGGACGCGATGCCCGCTTCCACTTCGATGCGCAGCGTGACTTCGGGCTTGAAGCCGAAGTTGTCACCGTAGGTGATGCCGAAGTCGAAACGGTTGAAGGTGGCCGTGGCGTCGGCGCCGCAGACTTCCTTCTTCGTCATCGGGCTGTCCTTGCAGAGGAACTGGTTGATCTTCAGGGTGACCGGCTTCGTCACGCCGTGCAGCGTGAGATCGCCCGTGACTTCTTCGGGACCTTTGGGGCCCCACTTCGAAATCTTGCCCTTGTAGGTGGCCGTCGGGAAATTGGCCGTGTCGAACATCTTGCCTTCTTTCTTGGCGTGCTCGTTCAGCTTGTCGTTGCCGAAGTCGAGCGACGTCGTGTCGATGGTGATGTCCACGGTGCCGGTCTTGGCGGCTTTGTCGAGCGTGATCGTGCCGGAGCTCGAGTTGAATTTGCCGCGCCAGACCGAGAGGCCGCCCATGTGGTCGGCTTCGAAGCTCGGGTACGTATGACCCGGGTCGACGTTGTACGTGACCGGCGCTGCAAGCGCGGAGACCGCGGTCAGAGTCAGCGCACTGGCAAGCAGAATGGCCTTCATCATGTCGTTCCTTTTCGAAGCTGCGGAGTTGGCGCGCGCACGGGTTTGCGCGCGGGTCCGTAGCCTAACGGGAGCACGGCAGTGCCTGCCAGTGCTCGAAAGGGCTAAACCATCCCCAGTGCGGACGAGACAGCGGGATGGGTAATGTGGCCGGCATGCACGTTCAGCCCGGCCTTCAGGCCCGGATCGCGGCTCAGGGCTTCTTCCCAGCCCAGGTCTGCGAGCGCGCGAACGTACGGAAGGGTCGCGTTGGTGAGCGCAAAGGTCGACGTGCGCGGCACGGCGCCGGGCATGTTCGCGACACAGTAGTGGATCACGCCATCGACGATGAAGGTGGGGTCCGCATGGGTCGTCGGATGGCTGGTCTCGAAGCACCCGCCCTGGTCGATGGCGATGTCGACGAGCACCGCGCCTGGCTTCATCCGCTTCACCATCGCACGGGTCACGAGCTTCGGAGCCGCGGCGCCGACGAGCAGCACGGCGCCGATCACCAGGTCCGCATCGAGCACGAGGCGTTCGATGGTCTCGATGGTGGAATAGGCGGTGCGCAACGAGCTTGCGAAGATGCTCGAAAGCTCGCGCAGGCGGTCGACTGAACGGTCCACCACAGTGACATCAGCACGCAGCCCCACGGCCATTTCTGCTGCGTGAGTGCCGGCGACACCGCCCCCCAGAATCACGACTTTTGCAGGCGGAACTCCCGGCACACCCCCGAGCAACACGCCGAAGCCGCCTTGTGCCTTCTGCAGGCAACTCGCGCCAACCTGTATGGACATGCGACCCGCCACTTCACTCATCGGCGTGAGCAGCGGCAGAGAATTATTGCGGCCCGTGACGGTTTCGTAAGCGATCGCGGTGGCACCGGAGCGGACGAGTCCCTGCGCCTGTTCGCGATCCGCGGCGAGATGCAGATAGGTGAACAGCACCTGACCGGGGCGGAGCATCGCGCACTCCTGCGGCTGCGGCTCTTTCACTTTCACGATCAGGTCGGCGTTGGCGAATACCTCGGCGGCATTCGCGGCCACCTTGGCGCCGCAGGCCTGGTAGTGGGCGTCGTCCACGCCAATGCCTTTGCCTGCCCCGCTTTCCACGATGACTTCGTGGCCTGCCGTGGTGAGCTCCCTCACTCCCGCGGGCACGAGGCCTACGCGGTACTCATGAACTTTGATCTCGCGCGGGACGCCGATACGCATGCAGATTCTCCGGCTGGATGGGTGTGCGTCAGCTTAGGAGTGCGCCCGGGCGCGCCCTTGCGTTGTCGCGCCCGACACGTGGGGGCTATGGCAGAATCTGCTGTCCTTGAGTCACTTCGCGAAGGAATCCTGCGCCGATGGACTTGGATCGCTACGATCGCGCCATTCTGAAGCTACTGCAGCAGGATGCGCGCATCACGAATACGAGCCTTGCCGAGAAGGTGAGCCTGTCTGAATCGGCCTGCCTTCGGCGGGTTCGCGCCCTCGAAGAAGCCGGCGTGATCGAGAGCTATACCGCTGTGCTGAACCAGCAGAAGGCGGGGTATCCGGTGAATGTGTTCGTGAGCATCACGCTGGACCGGCAGGCGCAGCCTGGGTTGGAGGCGTTCGAGAACGCGGTGAGGAAGGTGCCGGAGGTGATGGAGTGCTATCTGATGACGGGGGATTACGACTATCTGGTGCGGTTGGTGGTGGCGGATTTGACGGACTTCGAGCGGATCCATAACCAGATTTTGACCAGGCTGCCGAGTGTGGCGAGGGTTCATTCGAGTTTTGCTGTGCGGTCGGTGACCCGCTCGACGGCGATTCCGCTTCGATAAGCTTCTTAGCCGCCCGGCGATTGAGGGCTTCTTGATTTTCTTCCAAATCGGCGTACGTCTATCGCGGCAAAGTCGATCAGCCAGTCAGGAAGCTCGCCTGTCGCGCGCTGCTCGAGCGCGCATCGAAGAAATCCCGCGGCGGGATTTCTTCGGCGTTCCCCGCGATCGCCGGGGGCCATGGCGTTCTTCTTCCATCGCAAATTTGAAGCACCACTCGCATGGCCCTGATCCGGCGAACGCGGGCGCTCGAGAAGCGCACGACAGGCGAGCTGCCTGCCTGCCCGATCGACTTCGCTGACGGTTGGCGTGACGTTGGGGAGGCAAAACGCGAGAGGCGGCGGGCGCGGCACGTCTCCTTAAGGCCGAGAAGGCGCAGCCACGTTGGCGGGCGTATTGCACTCTTCCGCTGCGCGTCTCGGGCGCCCGCGCGACGGCGGATCAGGGCCATGCGAGCGCTGCAACTGAACCTTGGGAAAGCGTCCGTGACGCATGGCCCCCGACGCGCGCGGGGAACGCCGAAGAAAGTCGCTGTCTGCAGCGGCTTTCTTTGAAGCGCGCCCGAGTCGTGCAGCGGAAGAGTGCGATACGCCCGACGGCGTGGTTGCGCCCGCGACAGCCCACGGAAACACGCTGGCCCCGCTCCGAGCCGCCCGGCGATTCAGGGCTTTCTAATCCAACCCCACAAAAGAAACGGCGAAGTCAGGTCTCCCCAACTCCGCCGTCATTCAATCAACGATGACGCGAAAGGTCAGTGAGCCGCCGGCGCCCGCACATAAGCCGGCAACCGATTCGCAAACTCCCGCAGAGCCCGAATCCCGCTGGCCTCGGCCTGCGCGCACCACTCACGCAACGCGGTCACGGCGCGAGCATGGTTCGCGTCATTCCACAGCTGCATCAGCCGCTCGCGGAATTCCTGAATCGCCTGCAGCTCTTTGTGACGAGCCATCAGGTCCTTCAGCGAACGATGCGAGTCCGCCGACAACGTGGCCGGATGACGGATCAGCAGCTTCGACACGGCCGACGGAGTCACCGTCTCTTCTGACTTGTCGCGCTCACGACGCGCCACTTCGCGCGCCACCGGGCGCACGACGCGCTTGCCGTAGTCACGCAGCACGTGCATGCGATTCGTGAACAGCGCCTGGATCGTGTCCGTATCCACTTCCGCCTTCTTCGCGAAGTGCGGACGAGGCGCCACGCGCTTCACCTTACACAGGCCGACCGCGCTGAAGATCGTGATGAACAGCCAGCCCATGTCGAACTCCCACTTCTGCAGCGAGAAGCGAGCCGACCACGGGAAAGCATGATGGTTGTTGTGCAGCTCTTCACCGGCGATGAAGAGACCCCACGGGATGATGTTCGTCGCCGTCGACGCCATCTCGTAGCTGCGATAGCCGAAGTGATGGCCGACGCCGTTGATGATGCCCGCCGCGAAGAACGGCTGCGACACCAGCTGGATGGCGACCATGATGATCGAGAAGATGCCGAACAGCACGACGTGCGTCAGGCAGAACAGCACGATGCCCAGCTTCGGGAAACGGCTGTAGAGATTGCGCTCGATCCAGTCGTCTGGCGTGCCCTTGCCGTAGTTCGTGATGATCTCGGGGTTACGCGCGCCTTCGACGTAGAGCTCGTACCCTTCGAGGACGACCTTCTTCAGGCCGAAGACCACGGGACTGTGCGGGTCGCCCACCTGGTCTGAGTAAGCGTGGTGCCGACGGTGAACGGCCACCCATTCCTTGGTGACGGTGCCCGAGCAGAACCAGAGATAGAAACGGAAGAAGTGCCTCAGGATTGGGTGCAGCTGCAGCGACCCATGCGACTGTTCGCGGTGGAGGAACAGCGTGATGCCGAGGAACATGATCTGGATGCCTCCATAGACGACCAGCGCATAACCCCACCAGGGCATCTGGACCAGGCCATAAAGGAGCTCGGAATCAAACATCGTGTCATTTCTCCAGGGACCCGGTGCTCCGGGCTGGCGGACTTTACCAGCAAACCGCCCCAGTTATGTGAACCGCTAGGCGGAAAACAACCCACTTTCGGTAGATACGGACATCGTGCCCATTCGCCGGGGGCGCGGGACGCTCGGGTGTCTTTTAAGGCTGTCTGGCTGAGTTTACGTTCCGTTAAATGGGGTTTTCTTTTTGGGAGACCGGGGGATGAAGAAGGCCTCAATCGCCGGGCGGCTCGGAGCCTGGGACCGAGACTGCTTGAGCCACCCGGCGACTGAAGGCTTCTGCGGTTCAGGGGCCCTGCCGCTCAGTACCCTGCCCTAGGACTCAGCGGGTACGGCGACCGAGGCCCTCTGGGTCATCCTGCGATCAGCACGATTTTTCCCACATGCCCGCCCGACTCCATCAACGCATGCGCCTCCCCTGCCGCCGCTAGCGGAAACGTCGCATGCACCGGTGGCGCCTTGAGCCGCCCCGTCTCGAACATTGGCCAGACCCGCTCCCGCAAAGCTTTAGCCAATCGCCCCTTCTTCTCGACAGGCTGGTTGCGCAGCGTCGCCCCCATGAGCTTCAGGCGCTTCCCGAGAATGGCGCGCAGGTCCACGGTCGCCGTCGTCCCGCCCAGCGTGGCAATGAGCGCAATGCGCCCATCCGTCGCCGCTGCCGTTATATTTCGCGCCGTGTATTCGCCGCCGACCATATCCAGGATCACGTTGACGCCGCGCTTGTCAGTCGCTTCGAGCACGACTTTGACGAAGTCTTCATCGCGATAATTGATCGCCCGATCCGCGCCGAGCTTGATGCACGCAGCGCACTTCTCCGCCGTGCCCGCGGTGACAAACACCCGCGCACCGAATGCCTTGCCGAGCGCAATCGCGGTGGTGCCGATACCGCTGCTGCCGCCGTGAATCAGGAACGTCTCGCCAGCCACGAGCTCGGCCCGCTCAAAGACGTTGAAGTACACGGTGAAAAACGTTTCCGGGAGCGCTGCCGCGGCTTCGAGGCTCAACCCCGCCGGAATCGGCAAGCACTGAACTACGGGAGCGGTTGCGTAGGCCGCATACCCTCCTCCTGCCAGCAGCGCGCACACCTGGGTTCCGACCAGCGTGCCGTCCACATCCGCGGCGACCTGAACGATTTCGCCAGACACTTCGAGCCCCGGAATATCGGTGGTGCCGGCCGGCGGGGGGTAGAAGCCCATGCGCTGAAGCACGTCCGGTCGGTTCACGCCGGCGGCTGCCACCCGGATCAGCACTTCGCCCGGCTTCGGCAGCGGCACATCGCGCGTGGTGGGCTGAAGCACGCCGGGCGGGCCCGGTCGGGTGATCTCGATGGCCGTCATCCGTGAAGGAATGCTGGTCATGATTCAGGTGAGGCCCAGGAGTCGCACGGCGTTCTCCTTCATGATGAGCGGCTTCACTTCGGGCTTCATGTTCAGCGTCTCGAAGTCTGCGATCCAGCGGTCTGGCGTGAGCGCGGGATAGTCGGAGCCGAACAGCACCCGATCCTTCAGCAGCGTGTTGGCGTACTGAACCAGGTTCGGTGGGAAATACTTCGGCGACCAGCCAGACAAATCGATGTACACATTCGGCTTGTGCGTGGCGACCGCGAGCGCCTCGTCCTGCCACGGGAATGACGGATGCGCGATGACGATCGGCATGTCCGGAAAATCCACCGCCACATCGTCGAGGAACATCGGGTTCGAATATTTCAGGCGCACGCCCATGCCGCCGCGCATGCGCGCGCCGACGCCCGTCTGGCCGCTGTGAAACAGCGCCGGCAGCTTCGCTTCGGCGATCGCTTCGTACAGCACATACGCTTTCGGATCGTTCGGGAAGAAGCCCTGCGTCGACGGGTGGAACTTGAAGCCCCGCACGCCGTATTCGTTGATCAAGCGGCGCGCTTCGCGTGCGCCCATCTTGCCCTTGGCGGGATCGATGCTCGCGAACGGAATGAGCACGTCGTTGTGCTCGGCCGCGACTTCAGCGACTTCTTCGTTGGCGATGCGCTGGTGGCCGAGCTCCGCTTCCGAGTCGACGTGGAAAATCACTGCCGCCATCTTGCGCTCGCGGTAGTACTGCGCGACTTCCGGAATCGTCGGCGGCACGCGCGACTTGAAATACTTCGCCATGGCTTCGTCCATGATCATCGTGCACGGATCGCGCGGTTGCCGCTGCGACAGATTGGCGTGCGTGTGGATGTCGATGGCGACGAGGTCAGCGACTTTCAGGGCGGATTGGTATTTCGCGGGCATGTAGACCTTGACCTTTCTAGGGATTCTTCGAGTCGCCGCCACGAGCGGACTCGTGTGGCGCGTCCATGGAGAGCGCGTCCGCAAGTCTGCGCCAGGAAAACGCGTCCGCTTTCGAATAAGACAGTCCGTGGGCGTTCAGTGCGTCGACCAGCGCATCCTGTGCGACCGCGGTTGCGCTGGCCATCGTAGCTTCGACTCCGGCGTCCTGCAGCGTTCGCGCGACTTCGCGCATTTCGGCCGCTCGGCGTCGCCCGTGCTCGGCCACGCGGCTGATCAGGTAGTCCGGTAAGTCTTTTTCCCAGCCCATGCCGGGAAACGTTTCGGCGAGCGATGCGAGCACGGCGTCTTCAGCGCCGAATCGCCTGGCAGCCTGCATCGACTCTGCCGCCAGCGACTCCAGCCCCTTGATCACCACGCTGCGACACATCTTGACCGCGGATGCCACGCCGATGTCGCTGGCAATCGCTTTTGCATTCATTCCGAGCCGCACGAGCATCGCGGCGACATCGACGGCGCGCGCTCCCCCGAGCAGCATCGGCACTTTCAATCGGTAGGGCGGCACCGGCGCCATCACGGCGGACTCCACGTAGTCCGCGCCGGAGGCCTGCGCCGCCTGCGCGCTCGATTTTTTCTTTGCCGGAGAAACAGAGTTGACGTCGAGGAGAATCTGCCCCGCGCGCAAGTGCTGGCCTGCAAGTGCCGCGACAGCTCCTGACGAAGATGCGGTCACCGCCGAGATGACCAGCTCTGCCCCGCTCACCGCCGCGGCGAACGAGTCCGCCGCGCGCACGTGCGCGAGCTGAGCTTTCGCGAGCATCGCGTCGCGCGCGTTCGCATCGTCGAGCAGGATGTCGTACATCGCCACGTCGCAGCCGGCCACGACGAGATCCGTGCCGAGAATCGACCCGGCCTCACCGAACCCAATGAGCGCTACGCGCTGCAGACGCCCGACAGGCACGCTTCCTGGTCTGGCAATCTCCGTCACGCGCGGTGTGCTTCGGCGGAGATGACCGACAGAAACCACGATCGAAGCGCGGCATTCACCGCTTCGGGTTGTTCCATCGTGCACATGTGCCCGCTCTCGGGAATATCTGCGAATACCGCGCCGGGAATCGACGCAGCCATCTCGCGATGCCGTTCGACGGGCGCCCACAAATCTTCGTGTCCGCACAGCACGAGCGTGGGGCAGCGAATGCTCAGCATCACCGGCCCGGCATCCGGCCGGTTGATCAGCGCACGCGTCTGCGCCGCATAGATCTCGGGTGTCTTGGACTCGAACATGTCGAGAATCGAATCGATGAGCGCGGTGTCGTTGAGCCGCGCCGGATGCACCATTCCCTGCACCCACTGGGTCGCCATCGTGCGCATGCCTTTGCGACGCGCGAGATCCAGCAGCGCGAACCGACCCGCCACTTCTTTTTCGCCGGCCGCGCCGGCGGCGAGCGGATGGTGACCCGTATCCAGCAACGCGACGCCGCTGATGCGTTCCGGCGCCGCCCGATAAACCTCGAGCGCGACGCGCCCACCCATCGAGTGACCGGCGACGGCGAACCGAGGCGGCGCGCGATCGAGAATGGCGTGCGCCATGGCGGGCAGCGAATCGAGTGTGCCGTGATCCGGAATCTGCACGTCTGCGAGATCTTCGAGCGCGGCTCGCTGATGGGGCCACACGGTGGCATCGCAAAGAAGACCGGGAATCAGGACGAGCGCGGGGCGGGGCTTGGACATCCGGCAGATGTTCACGGCTCGCGCGGTGCGCGTCAACCGCGGCTGGACCATAATCGCCGTCATGGGAAAAGCCGCACCGGTGCCCCGCTTCTTTCTGTATGGCGAGCCGCCGCGCGTCGCCGATGAGCGGTTCGTGCACATCGAAACCATTGCGGATCGCAGCCGGTTGTATGACTGGAAAATCCGCGCGCATTCGCACCGGGACCTGCATCAGTTGCTCGTCATCCTCGAAGGCGGTGGCGAGATGCGCGCGGAAAGTGCTGTTCACGAATTCAATGCACCTGCGCTGCTCATCGTCCCCGCGGGTGTGGTGCACGCGTTTTCGTTCCATCGGGACACGCGTGGCTATGTCGTCACCGTGGCTGAAACAGCGCTTGCGGATTTGTCCCGTCGGGAGCCCGCGTTCCGAAGCCTGTTCGACGGCGCGTTGCCCATCGACCTGAAGCACAGCGCGCTCGATTCGCAGGAGCTCGAGGAAGCAGTCGTCAGGCTGCAGCGCGAGTTTCAATGGGCCGCGCCTGCGCATGCGACGGCCACGGAAGCGCGCCTCGTCACCCTGCTCGTGGGTGCAGTTCGCGCTTCGCATGAGCTCACAGGCACGACACGCGGCAGTGGTGCTCGAGGTCCGCGCGCGGCATTGGTCGCGCGATTTCGCCAGGCTGTCGAAACGCAACTGCGTGCCGGCTGGGCGCTCAATCGCTATGCCCGCGCGCTCAGCGTGACGCCGGCGCAGTTGCGGGCGGCGTGTCTCGAAGTGACCGGCGACCCGCCGACGCGCATCGTCCACGATCGACTGGTGCTCGAGGCCAAGCGGTCGCTCATGTACACGAGCATGACGGTGGCCGAGACGGCCTATGATCTCGGGTTCAGCGATCCCGCGTATTTCTCGCGGTTCTTCAGCGAGCGCGTCGGCTGCTCGCCGGCCGCGTTCCGGCAGCGTCACGCCGCCTGAGCGGCGCGATTCAGGCGTTCCGTGTTTTCGATGTTCGCGCGGATGGAGCGCGCGCCGATGAAGTAATGCACGGCCGCCCAGACGTTCACCATGCCCACGATACAAAGTCCGTAACGGATGGAGTCTTCCATCCCGACGTTCGCTTTCAACACTTCGCTGATCTGCCCCGCGATCAGCGGTCCCAGCCCGAGCCCCACAAACGTCTGCACCAGCAGAAGCAGCGACGTGGCGACTGCGCGCGAGCGAAGCGTCGCGAGCGTTTGGGACACCGCAAACGACGGGCCGAAGAACATCGATGCGAGCACGATCATCACCGCGAAGGCCGGGATGACGATCCTCAGGTCGTTGTCGAGGTACGCAAAAAACTGGAACGGCACCATGACGAGCGTGGCGACGCCCGGCAGCCACATGTACCACCGACGATCGCCCGTCTTCGTCGCGAGGCGATCGGAGAGCAGTCCGCCAAGCAACGTGCCGACGGCGCCGACCAGCGCAAACACCGCAAGCCAGGTGCCGGCGCTGCCCGAAGACATGCCATGCGAGCGGATGAAGAACACGCCATTGAGCTGGCTGCCCGCATACCAGACCACTGAATGAAGCCCCGCGGCCAGGCACATGTGACGAAACGACGCGTAGCTCCACAGGAAGCGAACGACATCGAGCAGCGGCGGCGCTTTTTCGAGCGGCTTCGTCGCGCCCGGCTCCGAAAGGCCGCGCGGCGGCTCGCGGACGGTCAGCCACACTAGCAGTGCCACCACCAGTCCCGGGAAACCTATCAACACGAACGTCATGCGCCAGCCGAAGAAATGATTGCCCCAGCCGCCGAGCAGGTTGCCCATCATCGTGCCGACCGGAACGCCGAGCGCGTAGATCGACAACGCGGTGGCGCGGCCCGCGCGCGAGAAATAGTCCGAGATCAGGGAATGCGACGGCGGCGTGCCGCCCGCTTCGCCGATCGCCGTGAGCGCGCGGCCGACCACGAGCGAGGAAAAATTGAACGCCAGGCCACAGGCTGCGGTCGCTGCACTCCACAACGTGCAACAGACCGCCAGCACGTTGCGGCGGATCGTGCGATCGGCAATCGCTGCGATGGGAATGCCGAGCGTCGAATAAAACAGTGCAAAAGGCAGGCTCGCGAGAAAGCCGAGCTGGCCGTCGGTGAGCTGGAATTCGGTGCGGATGGATTCGAGCAGCAGCCCGAGCACGCCCCGGTCCATGACGTTGACGACATACGTCAGGAGCAGCACCACGAGCACGTAAGTGCGATAAGCCGGCGTGTAGGACGCGCTGTCCGGGTGCGGCTGGGCGGGCGGATCGCTCATGAAGGAGCGAATCCTAAACGAGAACGCGGTTCGCGGGATGAGAGATCGATTGCGCGCCGGCCGTTGTCCGCGCTTCAGCCTGTCCGCACCACAGATTGGAAGCTTGCTTTGGATCGCGAAAGCCTGTAGCAAATCGCACATGAATACTCTGCTGAACATCAAGGCGTTCCTGCTCGTCGCGCGCACGGGCAGCTTCTCCGGCGCGGCGCGCGAGCTGGGCGTGGCCCCGTCCGTGGTCACCAAGCGCATCACCCGGCTCGAAGATGAGATGGGCGCGCAGTTGTTCATCCGCTCCACCCGGTCCCTTGCCCTCACGTCTGCGGGCGAGCGGCTGCTGCCCCAATATCAGCGGCTGGTGGCCGAGCTCGACGAGATCATCGGGGCCGCGTCCACGGAGCACGGCATCGAAGGTCACCTGCGCATCAAGGGGCCCACCACGCTGACCTCAATGTTTCTCGGGCCGATCCTGTGCGAGTTCCATGCGCAGAACCCGGGTATCACGATGGAAGTGATGCTGCTCGATCGGTCGGTCAACCCGCTCGAAGAAAACTTCGACCTGGCGGTCGGCGCGCTGCCGGCGTCCTATCCGAACGTCACGGACTTTCCGCTCGGCCCGTATTCGATCGTGCTGTGTGCGTCACCCGCGTATGTCGAGGCGAAGGGTGCGCCGGAGTCGCCGACCGAGCTCATCGATCACGACTGCTGCACGTCCATCATGCTCGGCACCACCTGGGTGTTCGAGAACGAGCAGACCACGCTGAGTGTCGAGGTGCGATCCAAGATGCACGCGAACGACAACCGCGTGCTGCGCGAAGCCGCGCTGCGCGGCATCGGTCTCGCTGTGCTGCCGCGATTCCTCGTGGACGAGGACCTCAAGGCGGGTCGACTGGTGGAAATCATGCCGGCTCATCCCATTCCCACGTTCTGGATGAAGGCGCTCGTGCCGCGCATCAAGATGAACAAGCCAGCCGTGGCCGAGCTCGTGAATTTCCTGAAATCGCGCATGCAGCCGAAGCCACCCTGGCAGGTGTAGCGAGCACTTTTTCGTTTCCGGCAAAGGTTGCTGAACAGCGGCGTAGCGCACGCGAGCCGGGTAAGCTTCCGGTATGGCGAATGAGCTGATCCCCACGCGAAACGTGCGCCGCCCCGAGCGGCGTGACGTCAAGATCATTACGACTGATGTGTGCGTGCTGGGCGCCGGCATTTCCGGCGTCACGGCGGCGCTCGAGTCGACCCGACTGGGGCGCAAAGTGGTGATCGTCGACGGGGCGCCGGCGATCGGTGGGCAGGCCATCGGCTCGATCATCGGCACGCTCATCGGTCTCTATACGCATGGCCCCGATGCGTATCAACTCACTCACGGTATCGCAGACGATCTGCTGCGCGACCTCACGGCCGAAGGCGCTTTGGTGCGCATGCATCGCTCCACCGTCACTTTTCAGTATGACGAAGTGCGCATGGGGCGCTGGATGGAGCGCAAGATCGAAGAGGCCGGCGTGCAAGCCATTGTCGGCGCCCTGCTCACCGAGGTGAAGTTCGAACATCGTCGCGTGAAATATATCGAGCTCGCCACGCGTTATGGCGCCGTGCGAATTCAGGCGACGGGCTATGTGGATTCTTCAGGCGACGCCTCGCTCTGCTATGAAGCTGGTCTCGAAGTGCGCGAGCCGGATGCACCTGTGTACGGCTCGCTCAATTTTCTGATCGAAGGTTACGACCTCGACAAGGTCGGTGAGATGCAGATCGCCGAGGTGCGCGAGCGCCTCGCGCAGAAAGGTCACGAGTACGGCCTCGTGCGGCACGATGGCTGGCTCATGCATTTTCCGGGCAAGAATTTCATGCTCGCGAACATCAACCACTTCGAGACGCCGATGGATCCGGTGGCGTCCGCGCAGATGGTGTTCGAGGGGCGGCGTCAGGCAGACAACATCATCGCGTTCCTGCGCACGGAATATCCGGACATCTTCGCGAACGCTCGCGTGCGAACGTATGGCAATCCCGGCGTGCGTCAGACGCGCTGGATTCAAAGCGCGCGTCAGCTCACGCTGGACGATATCCGAAAAGGCGAGCGGCCGAAGGACGCCGCTGGACGCTGCGCCTGGTGGGTGGAGCTTCACAACACCGCGGAGCTGGTGCACTGGGAGCAGTTCAAAGACGGACACGTCTACTACATTCCGCTGAGCTGCATGATTCCGAAAGACGCGGACAACATCGTCGCCGCTGGACGCTGTGTGGATGGGGATTCGCACGCGCTTTCTGCCGTTCGCGTGATGGGGCCCTGCATCGCTATGGGCACCGCGGCTGCGCATGCGCTGTATCTCGCGGGCACGGGGTCGGTCCATCGAATCGACCTCGCCCAGTTCCAGCAACGGCTGCGGGACAACCTGGACCGCACCGACTGAAGGAGCCTTCTTTTGAAGCTCACATCCGATGAGAAGGCGATGCTCGATGGCGAGCGCGGCAAGGCCCATCAGAAAGCGATGGAGCTGCTCGTGCGCTATGGCGAGGCGTTGGGCGCGGAGCGTTTTGTCGACGCGGTGAACGTCGCCGGCGTGCCGGGCACGTCGAACCTGTTTCTCGAAAAGTACTACACGCAGCCGGGCGATCGTTATGACGTGATTTATTCGCTCTACGATCTCGACAGCGATGAGATCGTGCAAGTGCCGCGCGTCAGCGTGAGCTCGTGCCACCTGCAAGGCGGCACGGATCCCGAGAACTGGCAGACGCTGGGCATGAAGCCGGAACAACTGCGCATCAGCCTGGCCGGCGAAGCAGGCGCCGAGCGGCTCGGCATCAAGGTTCTGAAGACTTGCACGCCTTATCTCGCCGGCAACGTGCCGAACAGAGGCGATCACTGCGCGTGGATGGAGTCGTCCGCCGTCGTGTATTGCAACTCGGTGCTCGGCGCGCGCACGAACACGGAAGGCCGCGAGAGCACGAGCGCTGCGATGCTCACCGGGAAAATTCCGGACTGGGGATTTCATCGCGATGAGTTCCGCTTCGCTTCCCATCGCATCCACGTGGACATTCCGGTCGAGAGCCTGATGGACTGGGGCATGCTCGGCTACTACGTCGGCGACGTCGTGGGCGAGCGCATCCCGGTGCTGCTCGGGAAATACGGCCCGCCGGACCTGATTCGGCACAAGCATTTCGGCGCGGCCGCGGCTTCGTCCGGCGGCGTCGAGATGTATCACCTCGTGGGCATCACGCCCGAAGCGCCAACCTATGAAGCGGCCGTGGGGCCGAACAGGGATCTCATCACGTTCAGCTACGGCAAGGCCGAGCAGCGACGGATCTACGAAACGCTGAATGCGCGCGGCCAGGACACGAACGTCGACTACGTGATGCTCGGCTGTCCGCACGCGGCGCTCGAGCAGATCCAGGAAATCTGTCGCCTGCTCGACGGTCGCAGGATCAACAGCGGCGTGCGGCTGTGGGTGTTCACGTCGCGCGCGATTCGCGCTGTGGCGGATAAAGAGGGCTACAGCAAAATCATTCGCGACGCGGGCGGTGTCGTGATGACGGACACGTGTTCGGCGATCGGCCAGGCGTTGCCGCCGAACACCAAAGTGGTGGCGCTCGATTCGGCGAAGCAGGTTCACTATTTGCCCGCGATCATGGGGATCCAGGCGTGGTTCGGGTCGACGGCGGATTGCATCAATGCCGCGCTCACGGGTCGGTGGGATGGCGTCGCACCGTGAGTGAGGTCGTTATTTTGCACGGGCGCAAGGTCGTGGGCGGCGTCGCGGAGGGCGAAGCTTTGGTGACGCGTCAGACGATTTCGGGCTGGGGCGGCGTCAATGCGATGACCGGGACGATCATCGAAACCCGCCACGAGCTGCGCGGTGTGAGCTTCAAGGACAAGATCCTGGTGTGCCCGGGCGCGAAGGGTTCTTCAGGATGGTCGTCGGTGTTTCATCAGGCGCGTCTGGCGGGCACGGCGCCGAAGGCGATGGTGTTCAACGAAATGACGACGAAGATCGCGCTGGGGTGCGTGGTGATGCGCGTGCCGTCGATCACCGAGCTGGATCGGGATCCGTTGGATCTCATTGAGACGGGTGACTGGGTGCGGGTGGATGCGGACCGGGGGGTCGTTGAGATTCGCAAGGCGACGGCTCGGCGAGCTTAGAGTGGCTGTGGTTGTACGAGTAACTGGGATGGGAGGGACGCGTAGGCCGGTCTTGCGGCGAATGGCACTTACTCGAGTTGTGCCAGTGTTGTGTGGAGCGGGGTTGGAGCGATTTGGCGCTGTCGCGGGCGCAGCCACGCCGTCGGTCGTTTTGCACTCTTCCGCTGCGCGACTCGGGCGCGCTTCGAAGAAAGCCGCTGCGGACAGCGACTTTCTTCGGCGTTCCCCGCGCGCGTCGGGGGCCATGCGTCACGGACGCTTTCCCAAGATTCGGTTGCAACGCTCGCATGGCCCTGATCCGCCGTCGCGCGGGCGCCCGAGACGCGCAGCGGAAGAGTGCAAAACGACCGCCGACGTGGCTGCGCCTTGGGGGCGACGCGTCTCGCGCTTCTTCTTGCCTCTAGCTCTGCCCAACGTCACGGCAACCGATAGCGAAGTCGAGCCGGGAGGCAGGTGAGCGTCCAGCCTGCCTCCCGGCTCGACTTCGCCCCGACGACGCTCGCGTCGAGGTCTTACTTCCGTTCCGAGCAGCCCATCAGAGAACAACTTGTGCCGCTGAATTTCGGTACACCGCACTGCCTGTCTGGATAGCTCTATTGCGGGTCGCCTCGCCGGCCCGCGTTACACCGCCGTCTCGCTCACCATCGTCAGCACGTCGTACTGCGCAACGATCTCGCCCACCTGGTTCGTGATCTCCGTGTCCCACCGCACTTCGCCGTAGCCCTTGTCCGGTCGCAGCGACTTCTCCTTGCACGTGAGCCGCACCTTGATGCTGTCGCCCGGTTTCACCGGCTTCAGGAATCGCAGGCTATCGATGCCATAGTTCGCAAGCACCGGTCCGTAAGCCGGATCAACGAACAGGCCTGCCGCCGCGGAGATCAGGAAATAACCATGCGCCACGCGCCCGCCGAAGAACGGATTGCGAGCCGCGTCCGCCTCGTTCATATGCGCGTAGAAATGATCGCCAGACAGCGCCGCGAAACGCTCGATGTCTTCGAGCGTCACAGCGCGCGCGCCCGAAAAGAACGAGTCGCCGATCGCCAGCTCATGGAACGGCTTGCGGAACGGATGAACGCCCGGGTCTTTCGGCCGCGCGCCGCGGACCCATCGGCCCGTAATCGCCGCGATGGTGTCCGGCGAACCTTGAATCGCCGTGCGCTGCATGTAGTGCATCACTCCGCGGATGCCGCCCATCTCTTCACCGCCGCCGGCGCGCCCGGGGCCGCCGTGCACGAGATGGGCTAACGGAGATCCGTGACCCGTGGATTCTTTCGCGCACGTGCGATTCACGACGAGAATGCGGCCGTGATATGGCGCCAGGCCCAGCGCGAGTGTGGCAGCAACTGAATCATCTGCAGTGAACACAGAGCTGACGAGGCTACCGCCGCCCCTGCGCGCGAGCGCGATGGCGTCGTTCGTGTCCTGATACGGCACCACCGTGCAGATGGGGCCGAACGCCTCCACTTCATGGATGGCGTCGGCTTTCGAAGTGTCGCGGCAATAGAGCAACGTCGGCGGCATGAAGGCGCCCTTCTCGCTGTCCGCGCCTTCGATGCCGATCGACGCGCCGTCGAATCCGCCGTGAACCACCTGCGCGTCGCGCTGAAGCTTCGCAAGTTGGTCGCGCACCTCGCGCCGCTGCGCGAGCGAGGCCACCGGCCCCATCCTCACGTTTTCGAGCCGCGGATCGCCGACAACAACTTTCCCGAGCGTCGTGCGCAACGCGTCGATCACCGCGTCGGCCGAAGCCGAGGGAACGATTGCTTTGCGTATGGCCGTGCACTTCTGGCCGGCCTTCACAGTCATCTCGCGCGCCACTTCGCGCACGAACAGGTCGAACTCCGGCGTCCCGACCACAGCGTCCGGGCCCAGCACGGACGAGTTGAGCGAATCGGTCTCCGCCGTAAACCGTACCGAATTCCGGATGACGTTCGGATGGGTCCTGAGCGACGCCGCGGTGCTCGCCGAGCCCGTGAACGCCACCACGTCCTGACACGTGAGGTGCTCGAACAGATCGCCCGCGCTTCCGCAAATGAGCTGCAGTGAGCCTTCAGGCAGGATGCCGGACTCGACAATGCGCCGGACGACGAGCTCCGTGAGATACGCCGTGGCGGTGGCAGGTTTCACGATCGCCGGCACGCCGGCGATCAGCGTGGGGGCCAGCTTCTCAAGCATGCCCCACACCGGAAAGTTGAACGCGTTGATGTGCACGGCCGCGCCTTCGAGCGGTGTGCAGATGTGCTGCCCGAGGAACGTGCCCGTCTTCGACAGCATCTCGGTCGACCCATCGACGTAAACACGACTGTCCGGCAACTCGCGCGCGCCCTTGCTCGCGAACACGAAGAGCGTGCTGATGCCGCCGTCGATGTCGATCCACGAATCGGACTTCGTCGCGCCGGTGGCGTACGACAGCGTGTAGATCTCGTCTTTGCGATCGTTCAGGAATTTGGCCAGCTGCTTCACGAGCGCGGCGCGCTGGTGGAACGTGAGCTCTCGCAAGGCAGGCCCGCCGACACGACGGGCGTAGTCCAGCATGCCGCGGAAATCGATGCCGCTCGATGAAGCCTGCGCCACCACGGCGCCCGTTGTCGCATCCCGCAGCAACGCGCCCTCGCCCGTGCCTTCTTGCCAGGCTCCCTGGACGTAGCTCTTCAACCTCATCTCAAGCCTCGGTGGCGCACATCGCGCCGAATGTATCTCGCGTCGAAGCCAGGTCTGCCAGCAAGGGCGCTGGCGCCCAATACTGTGAGCCCTGCTCGCGCTCATATTTCTGGATGGCTTGCAGCACCTTCGGTAAGCCGACGCTGTCCGCGTAGAACATTGGTCCCCCGCGTGTGCGCGGGAAGCCGTAGCCATTCGCCCAGATCACATCGATATCGGCGGCAGAGGTCGCGAGGCCTTCCTGAAGAATTCGCGCGCCCTCATTCACGAGCGCGTAGATGCATCGCTCGACGATCTCGTTGTCGCTGATGTCGCGCTGGGGCACATCGAGCTTGCGAGCTTCCTCCCGGATGATGTCGAGGACGGCCGGATCCGGCTGGCGCTCGCCTTTCTCGCCTTCGTATTTGTAGAAGCCCTGTCCGGTCTTCTGGCCGTGCCGGCCCATTTCGGCGAGCGTGTCTGCAATTCGCCAATAGCGTGGATCTGCGGGAGCGTCTTTGCGTTCCTTGCGCACGCGGTAGCCGACGTCCAGCCCTGCAAGATCGCCCACGGCATTCGGGCCCATCGCCATGCCCCACTCTTCGAGCACTCGATCGATGCGCTCGGGGCTCGCGCCTTCGAGCTGCATGAGCTGGTTCTCGCGACCGTACGCGTAGAGCATGCGGTTGCCGACGAATCCAAAGCCGTTGCCCACCACGACACCGAGCTTGCCGATGCGCCGAGTGACGGCGAGTGCCGTGGCCAGTGTGACGTCTGACGTCTCGCGAGCGCGCACCAGCTCGACCAGTTTCATGATGTTTGCGGGGCTGAAGAAGTGCATGCCGAGCACGCTGTGCGGCCGCTTCGTCACGCCCGCGATCGCATCGACATCGAGCGTCGAAGTATTGGTGGCGAGAATCGTGTGCGGCTTGCACACCGCGTCGAGCTTGCGGAACACATCCTGCTTGACGGACATGCTTTCGAACACAGCTTCGATGACGAGGTCTGCGTCGGCCGCGTCCCACATGTCTTTCGACTTGCGGATGCGACCGCGCGCGAGGGCCGCGACGTCTGTGCTCAGCTTGCCTTTCTTTACCGCGCTATCGATGGCCGTCATTGCCCGGGCAATTCCCGCCTCGAGCGACTTGGGATCGAGATCGATCAGCGTGACATCCAGTCCGCTCGTCGCGCAGCTCACGGCAATGCCCGAGCCCATCGTGCCGGCGCCAATGACGGCGACGTGCGCCACCGTTGTGGGTTTCACGCCTTCAGGCCCGCGTGTGCCGCGCTCCGCGAGAAACAGATGGCGAAGGGCCGCTGACTGCGTGGATCTACGACAATCCTCGAACAGCTCCCGGGAGCGCAACATGGCCGTGGAAAACGGGAGCGACACGGCCGCCTCGACGCACTGGATGATGCGCTCCGTCGCCTCCAGTTTCTTCGCCGCACGGGGCAGCGACTGGCGATACGTTGCGAAAAATTCCGAGTCGGCATCTTCGGCGTGGGGAATCGAGCGTTCGCGCAATCGCCGCGGCACCGCTCGCGAGCTGATGAGTCCTCGTGCGTAGTCGATGGCGGAATCCACGATGCCCGGATGGCCCAGCGCTCCATCGAGCAGCCCCAGCTCACGCGCGCGAGTGTGGGACACGGGCTCGCCGCTCACCATCAAGTCCAGCGCGGGTTCCACGCCGATGAGCCGCGGCAATCGCAGCGTTCCGCCCGATCCCGGCAACAGGCCGAGCTTCACTTCGGGGAAACCCAGCTGCACATCTTCAGCCGCGCAGCGGAAATGACTGGCGAGCGCCACTTCGAGGCCGCCGCCGAGCACCGCGCCGTGAAGCGCAGCGATCACCGGTTTGCAGCACGCTTCGAGCCGCAACAACACGTCGTTGAGCAGCGGCGGCTGGGCCGGCTGGTCCATTTCCCGGATGTCGGCGCCGGCGATGAAATTGCGGCCGGCGCCATGAATCACGATGGCCTGGATCGCCGCGTCCTCGTCGGCTTCGACGATGGCTGCGAGCAACGCCGTTCGCACCGGATGCGCGATCGCATTCACCGGCGGGTGATCCAGCGTGATGAGCGCGACGTTGCCGGAACGCTCGAGGGTGACGGGACTACTCATGGGTCACATTCAGCGCCCGGTAAATTTCGGAGCGCGTTTCTCGGTGAAAGCCGCTACGCCTTCCGCGTAGTCCGCTGAATATCCCAGCTCACGCTGGAAATCTCGTTCGATGTCGAGCTGCTGCTCGAGCGTGCGCAGGCCGGAGGTGTAGATCGCCTCCTTCGTGCGCGCAAGGCCGCGCGTTGGCGCGAGGGCAAGTTGTTTCGAGAGCTGGTCAACGACACCGGCGAGCTCGGCATCTTCCACACAGCGCCAGATCAGGCCCCAGGCCGCGGCCTGCTCCGCGCTGAGCTTCTCGCCCAGGAACGCGAGACCCATCGCGCGAGCCGGGCCGATGAGCCGCGGCAGCGTCCACGTGCCGCCGGAGTCCGGCACGAGGCCGAGCTTCGAAAAGGACTGAATGAACGTCGCAGACTTCGCGGCGATGACGAGGTCGCAAGCCAGCGCAATGTTCGCGCCGGCGCCGGCCGCAACGCCGTTCACCGCGGCGATAACCGGTTTCGGCAGCCCGCGCAGCGATAGCACCAGCGGCTTGTATCGAAGCTCAATCGATTCGCCGAGGTCGGGCGCCGAAGCTCCGGGCGCCACCGCGCGATCGCCGAGATCTTGTCCGGCGCAGAAGCCGCGACCGGCCCCGGTGATCACCAGGACGCGGCAAGCTGGGTCGTCCCGCACCCGGTCCAGCGCGGCCCGCACTTCCTCGTGCATCTGGACGTTGAAGCTATTTAGCTTGTCCGGACGATTCAGCGTGAGGCGTGCGATGCCTTCCGCGATCTCGAACTGGATGGTTTCCATAGCAGCCATGATCAGGTCTCGTCGTAGGTGAGCTCGATCTGCGGCGTTTCCGCTCGCGACTGGCAGGCGAGGATGAAGCCCTGCTCCAGTTCCCAGTCTTCGAGCGCGTAGTTGTCCGCCATCACGACTTTGCCTTTCACGAGCTTCGTTCGGCAGGTCGAGCACACTCCGGCCTTGCAGGAAAACGGCAGATCGATGCCGGCGCGGGCGGCCGCCTCCAGGATGGTTTCGTTGCCGGTCTGCATGGCGAACGAGCGGCGGCGGCCGTCCATGACGAACGAGACTTGCGTTTCCGGGACGGTGGACGCGGTTGTTACCGACGTGTACGTGTGCGCGGGAGTCTGAGTCTCCACACGAATACGCTTTGACTCCACGCCGAGTTGCCGCAGTGCGCTCGTCACGTCCGCGGCGAGTGTGTCAGACCCGCAGACAATGTATTCCCGCACCGTTGCCGGATTGAACAGCTTCGCGGCCAGCGCCTGAATTTTCGGGCCATCGAGCTGACCGGCGAGCAGTTCTGCTTCGTCCGGTTCGCGCTCGGTGATGACGCCTACGGCGAGCCGAGGCAGATGAATGTCTTTCAAGGCGAACAATTGCTCCAGCGCCTCCGGATGTTCTCCTGTCCGGTGTCCGTAAAATATCCAGACGTGCTGATCAGGTTGTTCCGTTAGCAGTCGGCCCACGACGTCGAGCGCCGGGACGATTCCACTCTCTGAGGTGAAAGCAACGCTCGTCATGTCAGATGCACTTGAAGTAGTCGAAGGGTTCGAGGCATTCGGTGCAGCGGTAATGCGCCTTGCACGGCGTGGAGCCGAACTCGCTCACCTTCTCCGTCGCATCGCTGCCACATCTCGGGCAGGCAATGAGTGGATCGCCAAAGAGACGTCTCGGACTCGAAACAGGCTCGGCAGGCGGCGCGATGCCGAAGGCAGCGAGTTTCTGGCGCCCTTCCGGCGTGAGCCAGTCGCTGCTCCAGGGCGGCGACAGCACCGTCTCGATCTTTGCCTGTGGGTAACCCGCATTCGTGAGCGCGCGCGCGACACTTGCCCTGATGACGTCTGTTGCCGGGCAGCCTGAGTACGTGGGCGTGAGACCCACATGCAGCACCTCAGACTCATTCCAGCGCACGAATCTCACGATGCCGAGATCCACGATGCTCAGCACCGGGATCTCCGGATCCGCCACGTCCCGCAGGACTTTCCACACGGCACTGGCCCGATCGAGGGGTGAGGCGACAGCTACCACGTGGCCCCCGGATAAGCGCGATGGAGAAACTGCATCTCCGCAAGCAGATAGCCGAGATGCTCGGTGTGGTCGCCGCGCTTGCCGTGCCACGAGTAACGAACGTCTGCGGGACGCTTCAACGTCGCTTCGCGCAGCACCTCATCGATGCGCGCGGACCAGCGCGGCGCCAGGTCTGCGAGGGCCGGCGCGACGCCTTCGAGCGCCATCGCCTCGTCCACTTCGTCCGCCGCAAAGAATTCCCGAGTAAAGCGCCACAATTGATCGAGCGCCTGCTGAACGCGGTTGTGGCTTTCCTCCGTACCATCGCCGAGGCGCACCACCCAGCTGGCGCTGTACCGAAAGTGATAGCGCGTTTCCTTGAGGGATTTGGCTGCGATTTCCGCAAGGCGCGCGTCTTTCGACTGCGCGAGCGCTTCGTACAGCTCGAGCTGAAACGCGTCGATCAGCAATTGGCGAATGATCGTGTGTCCGAAGTCGCCGTTCGGCTGCTCGGCCAGCGCGAAATTGAGATAGTCGGACTGATCCCGCGACATCGCCAGGTCGTCTTCCGATCGTCCTCGCCCTTCGATCTCGCCCGCGTAAGTGAGCAGCAGGCGCGCCTGCCCGATGAGATCCAGCGACAGGTTGGCGAGGCCGAGGTCTTCCTCGAGCGCGGGCGCGTGCCCGACCCACTCACCGAGACGCTGGCCGAGCACGAGGCTCGTATCCGCGAGCCGCAGAACGTATTTCAGTCGAGTGGCATCCATCACAGGTTCTTCACCTCGTCCGGGATCGCGTAGAACGTCGGATGGCGATACACCTTGTCGCGCGCGGGTTCGAACAAGGCTTCGGACTCGCCCGGATCGGAGGCTGTAATGTCGGTGGACCGCACCACCCAGATGCTCACGCCTTCCTGTCTTCGGGTGTAGACATCCCGCGCGTGCTCGATAGCCATGCGAGCATCAGCGGCGTGAACGCTGCCGACGTGTTTGTGGTCGAGACCGGACTTCGCGCGAATGAACACTTCGAACAGCGGCCACTCGTTTTCCACGGGCGTCAGGGGACGATCGCTCATCGGTTGATCCTCAGGCGGCCTGCGAGGCGCGCTGTTTCTGCTTCTGGGCGTGAGCCACCGCTGCTTCGCGAACCCACTTACCTTCGTCGTGCGCCTTGCGGCGCGCGTCGAGTCGCTCGCGATTGCACGGGCCGTTGCCCTTCAACACGCTGTTGAACTCGGTCCAGTCGATGGCGCCGAACCGGTAGTGCTGGGTCGTCTCGTCGAAGCGCAGCTCCGGGTCCGGCACTTTCAGGCCGAGGAATTCGGCCTGCGGCACGGTGACGTCGATGAAGTGCTGACGCAGCTCATCGTTGGTGAACCGCTTGATCTTCCACCGCATCGATTGCGCTGTATGTTTCGATTCCCCGTCGCTGGGACCGAACATCATGAGCGACGGCCACCACCATCGATTCAGCGCATCCTGCGCCATGCGCTGCTGCTCCGGCGTGCCGCGCGCAAGCGTCATCATGATTTCGAAGCCCTGCCGCTGATGAAAGCTTTCCTCGCGGCAGATGCGCACCATCGCGCGCGCGTATGGTCCATAAGAACATCGGCAGATCGGAATCTGATTCATGATGGCCGCGCCATCGACGAGCCAACCGATGGCGCCCACGTCTGCCCACGTCGGCGTGGGGTAATTGAAGATGCTGGAGTATTTGGCGGTGCCGGCGAGCAACTGCCCCAACATCTGATCGCGCGAGATGCCAAGCGTTTCCGCCGCACTGTAGAGATACATGCCGTGGCCGCCCTCGTCCTGCACTTTGGCGATCAGCACGGCCTTGCGACGGAGCGAGGGCGCGCGGGTGATCCAGTTGCCTTCCGGCAGCATGCCGACGATTTCGGAGTGCGCGTGCTGGGAAATCTGGCGGATCAGCGTGTGCCGGTAAGCGTCCGGCATCCAGTCCTTCGGTTCGATCTTGTCATCCGCATCCACGCGCGCTTGAAAGCGCGCTTCGAGTGCGACCGTGTCCGTCGACGCGACATGCAGCGCGTCCTTGCCGAGCGAATCGAGGCCCTGGGTGTACACGCACGTCTCCAGACTGGACTACGACGTCAACAATGTGACACAGAAAGCAGGCGAGCACAAAGTTTTCTGTGTCACGAACGGATGTGCCAAGATGGCTCATGGCCGATCGCTTCGTGGCTGCCAGTCGCAGCCTGCTCACCCGCTTCCACCGTCAGCGTCCGGTGCGCAGTGGCTCGTTGCTCATCACGGTGCTGGGGGATTCGATCGCTCCGCGCGGCGGCGTCATCACGCTGGGCAGCCTCATTCGGCTCGCCGCCCCTTTCCGGCTTCCGGAGCGCCTGGTGCGCACATCCGTCGGGCGCCTGGCGCAGGAAGGCTGGCTTTCGTCGAACCGCGAGGGCCGGCAGAGCGAGTATTTCCTCACGCACCATGGCCGGAATCGTTTCGCGGAGGCCACCAGCCGCATCTATCGTGAAGCCCCACAGAGCTGGGACGGCAGCTGGACCCTTCTGATGTTGCCCGCCGGCCAAGGCGCGAACCACAAAGCTGCGCGCGAAGAACTGCTGTGGCTTGGATTCGGGCAGGTTCGGCCCGGTGTCCTCGCGCACCCGAGCCGTTCGCTGGCAGACGCGCGTCGTCAGCTCGAAGAGCTGAAGATCGAACGAGAGGCCGTGTTGATGCGCGCGACGAGCGAAGGTGCCGAAGCGGACCGCGTCCTGGTCGAGGCCGGCTGGAATCTCGCGGACATCACGCGCGGCTATCGGCGTTTCGTCGAGGCCTTCGAGCCGATCCGCGAGTGGATCACGACGTCACGCGCGCCGCCGCCAAGCGAGGCGGCGTTCGTGATCCGCACGTTGCTGATTCACGAGTATCGCAAGATTCACTTGCGGGATCCGCTGCTGCCGCACTCGCTGTTGCCGGCAGATTGGATCGGTGCGCAGGCGTATGAATTGACGCGCAGTCTCTATCGGGCCGTTTTCGCCGCCGCGGAAGAGCATGTTTCGTCGGCGGCAGAAACACTGTCTGGCAAGCTCGCGCGCCCGGCTCGCGAAACGTACAAGCGATTTGGCGGGCTCGAAGAGTCACCCGCGGGCTGAATCGCGCGAGGTTACTTCTTCGCGGCCAGAATCTGGTCGAGCACGCCGCCGTCGCTGAAGTGCACCTTCATGGCTTTGTCCCAGCCGCCGAACAGCCCTTCGACCGACACGAGCGTGATATCCGGGAACTGCGCCTTGTAACGCGCGGCCACCGTCGGGCTGCGAACGCGGTTGAAGTTCTTCGCCAGCAGGTCCTGCCCTTCATCGCTGTAGAGGAATTGCAGATACGCGGTCGCGACTTCGCGCGTTCCGTGACGGTCCACCACCTTATCGACTACGGCGACCGGGAAATCCGCACGAATACTCAGCGAGGGATACACGATCTGCAGCGCGCTCTTCGTGTATTCCTTGCTGATCGAGCTCACCTCGGCCTCGAAGGTCACGAGCACGTCGCCGATCTCACGTTCCACGAACGTCGTCGTCGAGCCGCGGCCGCCGGTGTCGAACACCGGCACCTGCGTCAAGATCGAGGTGACGAACGCGCGCGCCTTCGCATCGTCGTTGCCGAATTTATTGAGCGCATACGCGTACGCCGCAAGATAGGTGTAGCGGCCGTTGCCCGACGTCTTGGGATTCGGGAATACGGCCTGCACGCCAGGCTTCGCGAGATCGTCCCAGTCTTTGACCTTCTTCGGATTGCCGGCGCGCACCAGGAACACCGGCAGCGAGTAATACGGCGAAGCATTGTTCGGCAGGCGCTTCTGCCAGTCCGCCGCGACGAGTCCGGTTTTCGTCAGGAAGTCGATGTCGGTGACCTGGTTGAAGGTGACGACGTCCGCCTGCAACCCTTCGGCGACCGAGCGCGCCTGCTTCGATGAGCCCCCGTGCGACTGCCGGATCTCGACGGTGACGCCGGTCTTGGCCTTCCATTTCGCCTGGAACGCCGGGTTCACGTGGGTGAAGAGCTCGCGCGCCACATCGTAGGACGCGTTCAGCAGCTCGACCTTTTTCCCATCGGCGGCGGCAGCGACGCCGGACAGGGCCAGCCACGCGGCCGCCAGCATCCATTGAAATCTTTTCATCGCCAGGCTCCGCACGCACGTTTCGAAGGGGGCGCAGTCTTTCAAAGACCTGCGCGCGGAGCAAATCCCTTTTGGTCATCAGGTTAAACTCCGGTGACATGGCTCCTTCGACTTGCTGGGAATTCTGGATCGATCGCGGCGGCACGTTTACCGACATCGTGGCCCGTCGGCCCGATGGCGCGCTCGTGACTCACAAGTTGCTGTCGGAAAATCCGCAGCGCTATGCGGATGCCGCGTTGCAGGGCATCCGCGACCTGCTCGGGTTGGCCGAGGCAGATGCCCTGCCGCGGGACGCGATCCGCGCGGTCAAGATGGGCACCACGGTGGCGACCAACGCTTTGCTCGAGCGCAAAGGCGATCGCACATTGCTCGCGATCACGCGCGGATTTGCAGATGCCCTGCGAATCGGCGACCAGAAGCGTCCGCGGTTGTTCGATCGACATATCAAGTTGCCTGAGCAGCTGTACGAGCGTGTGGTGGAGATCGACGAACGCGTGAGTGCACGCGGCGAGGTTTGCACACCGCTCGATGAAACGAGTGCGCGAGCGCACTTGAAGGAAGCGTTCGAGGCCGGCATTCGCTCCGTGGCGATCGTGCTGATGCACGGCTACCGACACCCGGAACATGAATTGAAGCTCGCTGAAATCGCACGCGAGGTCGGCTTCACTCGCGTCTCCACGAGCCACGAGACCAGCCGTCTCATGAAGCTCGTCGGACGCGGCGACACGACAGTCGTGGATGCTTACGTTTCGCCGATTCTGCGACGGCGCGTCGACGCACTGGCCGCGCAACTCGGGCCCGGTGTGCGCTTGTCGTTCATGCAATCCAACGGTGGGCTTGCGGCCGCGGCGGCGTTTCAAGGCAAGGACGCGATCCTCTCAGGCCCTGCAGGCGGAATCGTCGGGATGTCGCGAGCCGCTGCGCAGGCGGGCTTCGAACGCGTGATCGGTTTCGATATGGGCGGCACATCGACGGACGTCTCCCATTACGCGGGTGAATTCGAGCGCTGCTTCGAGACCGTCGTTGCCGGGGTGCGGCTGCGCGCGCCGATGATGGACATCCACACCATTGCGGCGGGCGGCGGTTCGATCTGTCGTTTCGATGGCGCGCGATTCCGCGTCGGACCGGAGTCGGCCGGGGCCGATCCCGGGCCGGCCTGTTATCGGCGCGGTGGTCCGCTCACGGTGACGGACTGCAACGTGATGGTGGGCAAGCTGCAACCCGCGTGCTTTCCGGCCGTGTTCGGCGCGAGCGGCACAGAGCCGCTCGATCGGCGCATCGTCGAAGAGCGCTTCCAGGCGCTTGCGGCGGAGGTCAAACGGACGACGGCCAAAACCCTGTCGCCGTTGCAGATCGCGGAGGGGTTCCTGGCCATCGCCGTGGACAATGTGGCGAACGCGATCAAACAGATTTCGATTGCGCGCGGGCATGACGTGACGCGTTACGCCCTCGTCTGCTTTGGCGGCGCCGGTGGACAGCACGCGTGCCTCGTGGCCGACGCGCTGGGAATGCAGCGGGTGCTGATTCATCCGCTTGCCGGGGTGCTTTCAGCGTTTGGCATTGGGCTGGCGGATGAGCGGCTCATTCGTCAGCGGGCTATCGAGGCGCCGCTTGCATCGAGCCTGCTGTCTGCGCTCGACGAGGAATTCCGCGAGATGGAAGCGGAGGGGCTGAGTGTGCTTCAGGCGCAAGGCACTTCGCTCGACGCACTTCGTATCGAGCGACGCGTGCACCTGAAGTACAAGGGGACGGATACCGCGCTCGAGCTTTCTTACGGCAGCGAGTCGGAGATGCGGAGCGCGTTTGAGAGTGCGTATCGGCAGCGCTTTGCGTTCACCGCTGCAGGCAGCGGGCTAGTGGTGGAGTCGATCACTGCCGAGTTGATCGCGGCGCCGAGCGCCGCGCCCGCAACCACGCCCGCACCTGCACCTGCGCCCGCAGCCGCACCTGCACCCACAGCCGCATCTGCACCCGCAGTCGCAGCCGCGCGAGCAGTCGCAGCCGCGCCAGCACGAGCGGCACCAGCGCATGCTTTGGCCGTTCCCGACGGCGACGGCGACGGCGACGGCGCCGGCCGCGGCCAGCAACTGGAGCGCGTGCGCACGTTCATGGCCGGCCGTGACATCGACACGCCCGTCCACAATCGCGATGCCCTCACGCCCGGCGCGCGCATCCCCGGCCCCGCAGTTCTGTTCGACACCACCTCAACAACCGTAGTCGAACCGGGCTGGACCGCCACGGTGAGCCCCACCCTCGATCTCATTCTCGAACGCACCGAACCGCTGCCGTCGCGCGTTGCGCCCGGCACCGACGCGGATCCCGTGCGGCTCGAGATCTTCAACAACCTGTTCATGTCGATCGCCGAACAGATGGGCGTCGCGCTGCAAGCGACCGCCTATTCCGTGAACATCAAGGAACGCCTCGATTTCTCGTGCGCGCTGTTCGACACCGAAGGCGCCCTCATCGCCAACGCTCCTCACATGCCGGTGCATCTCGGGTCCATGGGCGAGAGCGTGCGGTCGATCCGTCGCGCACGCGGCGGGAATGCGGATGGTCGCGGCATCCGGCCCGGCGACGTCTACGCGCTCAACAATCCTTATGACGGTGGCACGCACCTGCCCGACGTCACGGTAGTAATGCCGGTGTTCGACGAGGGCCAGAAAAACACGCTGTTCTACGTGGCTGCGCGCGGCCACCATGCCGACATCGGCGGCATGACGCCCGGCTCGATGCCGCCGGAAAGCACGACGCTGACCGATGAAGGCATTCTCATCGACAACTTCCTGCTGGTGGAGAACGGAACGTTTCGTGATCAGCCGTTCCGTGATCTGCTGTCGAGCGGCCCCTTCCCCGCCCGCAACGTCGAACAGAACATCGGCGACATCAAGGCACAGGTGGCCGCGTGTGCCCGTGGCGCGCAGGAGCTGGCGCGAATCGTTCGCGAGCACAGCCAGGATGTAGTGATCGCTTACATGCATCACGTGCGCCGGAATGCCGCGGAATCCGTGCGTCGAATGATCGGCAAACTGGACGGCGGCACATTCCGTTGCGAAGCGGACGATGGCTGGCACATCGACGTCTCGTTGCAGATCGATCGTGACGCACGCGGCGCGCGCATCGACTTCACCGGCACGAGCCCGCAGCAACCGACGAATTTCAACGCGCCTTCTTCGATCACGCGCGCGGCCGTGCTGTACGTCGTGCGCACGCTGGTCGATGACGACATCCCGATGAACGAAGGGTGCCTCGAACCTATCGAGCTCGTCATTCCGTCCGGCTCGATGCTCGCGCCGCATGCGCCGGCCGCCGTGGTGGCCGGAAATGTCGAGACGAGTCAGGTCGTCACCGATGCGCTGTATGGCGCGACGGGAACGCTGGCCGCTGCACAGGGCACGATGAACAACTTCACGTTCGGCAATCGCGCGCATCAGTATTACGAGACGATTGCCGGCGGCTCCGGGGCTGGCGAGGGTTTCGATGGAACGTCGGCCGTGCAGACTCACATGACGAACAGCCGGCTCACCGATCCGGAAGTGCTCGAGTGGCGTTTTCCGGTTCGCGTCGAATCGTTTGCGATTCGGCAAGGTTCAGGGGGCGCCGGTCGCTGGCATGGCGGCGATGGCGTGATCCGCAAGATTCGGTTTCTCGAGCCGATGACGGCGTCGATTCTCTCGAATCGCCGACGCGTCGCGCCTTTCGGGCTCAAGGGTGGCGCTGCCGGAAAAACCGGGCGTAACTACGTGGAGCGCGCGAACGGAGCGATCGAGGAATTGCCGGCGCGGGCGTCTGTGCAGATGAATGCGGGGGATGCATTCGTGATCGAGACGCCGGGCGGCGGAGCCTACGGAGCACTTTCCTAACCTGCCGTTCTCGGGGGCGCGCGCAGCGCCCCTTACATAGACGCGACGCTGCCCCCGTCTACGTGCAGCACCGTGCCGCTCACGAATGACGCCTCACGGCTCATCAAAAACGCAATCGCGTTATCGTTGTCCGCTTCGGCGCCGAGTCGTCGCAACGGAATCGTCCGCGCGCGCCGTTCATATTCCACGGAATCCACGTACTGAAGCGCACCCGGCGTCGGCACAGACCCTGGCGCCACTGCGTTCACGCGCACGTTCCGCGGCCCCAGCTCCGCCGCCAGCGTGTGCGTGAGTGCGACGATGGCACCTTTGATCGAGCTGTAGATCGTCGTGTTCGGATAACCCTTGTACGCGACCGGCGATGCCATGTTGATGATGGAACCGCCGCGGTCCTTGTCGTAGTGAGCCAGCAGCGCCTGCGTGCCCCAGACCACCGCCTTCAGGCCGATGTTCACCATCTTCTCGAACGTCTCTTCGGTGACGTCCTCGACCTTCTCGTAGCGCAGATGCGCAGCGTTGTTGACCACGCCATCGATCCGTCCGCCGACTTTCGCGAAGTCCGCGGCGACGCCGAGAAATGTCGCGCGGCGACTGAGGTCACCCGGATAGGAATGCGCCTGGCCGCCTTCGTTCTTTACGAGCTGCGCGGTCTCGTTGCACGCGGTCACATCGATGTCGCTGACGCCGACCACCGCCCCGCATCGTGCCAGGTGACGGGACACCGAACGGCCGAGCCCGCGCCCGGCGCCGGAAATCAGGATGTACTGGGAAGACAGATCCGGACGCATGCTCGCCTCACCCGACGCCGAACAATTTCGCGACGTAGTAGCTGTCCATATATTCGCGCACCGCGAATATCTTGCCGTCTTTCACCTCGATGGCCCAGGCGTAGCGGTTCTCGTACGTGCGCCCGTCCTGCAGCTTGCCGAGTCCGGTGGATTCGCACATCACGAGGTCGCCTCTCGACACGATCGAGTGCACCGTGGTCTTCGGGTCGCCGGGCGCGAACAGGCCGCGCACCGGCGCGAGGAATTCGTCGCACACGCCTTTCTTGCCACGATAAGTGCCCGCGCCGGGAATGTCTTTCACCTGCGGAATCCAGGTGACGTCCTCGTGCAGCGTGGGGCGCAGGGCTTCGACGTCGCCCGTGCTCAGGATGCGGAAAAATTCGAGCACCGTGCGCTCGTTATCGGTCTCGGCACGTACCATCGGCAACTCCCCCACGTCCCGTTTGGCCTCACAGCCCCTGTTTGGCCGGCGTCGTACTGTAACCTTGCCGCTTGCGCGGTGGTCCTTCGGCGAGCGTTCCGCGGAGCGTCTGGCCGTCACGCGAACGGTGCCTCTTGCACCTTCGGTGCAGCCGGCAAAAGCCACGCCTCTTGCCGCCGGAAACCGTGTAGGGTTTCTGAAAAATCGCCCGGCCGTCGCTCGGCTCGCGCCGCCGCGGCGAACTTCGGTGTCGAGGCGATTTTGCAAACTGAAGAGGGGGTAACGCATGCCAACGAGCGACATCGTCGTCATCGGTTCGGGCCACAACGGCCTCGTCGCCGCCGCGTATCTCGCCGCGGCCGGCAAGAAAATCACGGTCCTGGAGCGCAACGCATGGTTCGGCGGCGGGGTCGTCACCCGCGAGCTCACGGTGCCGGGCTTCCGTCACGACCAGCACTCCATGGCGCACATCTTCATTCACGCCAATCCGCTGCTGGCGAACGACGAGCTCGGCCTCAAGAGCAAATATGGCCTGAAGTATGTGTTCCCCGAAATGCCGATGATGTCGGTGTTCGAAGATGGCACCACGCTCGGCCTGTATCGCGACCGCGAGCGCACCTGCGCCGAAATCGCGAAATTCTCGAAGAAAGACGCCGACAGCTACCGCAAGCTGGCCGACCAGGCCGCCGGCATGCTGCCGATGATCGTCGCCACGCTCTATTCGGCGCCGATGCCGATGGGCGCCTCGACCGCGATGATGGATCAGAGCCCCGAAGGCCGCGCGCTCTGGAAGCTCACGCAGATGAGCACGCACGATGTGGTGGCGCATTACTTCGAGCACGAGAAAGTGCGCATGCACTTCGCACGCGTCGCGGGTGAAAATCTCGTCTCGCCGGATGAGAAGGCCACCGGCATCGGGACCTTCGTATTCGTTGGCTTCCTCGAGGCCTACGGAATTGGCGTGCCGATCGGCGGCAGCGGCAAGCTCACCGACGCGCTCATCGCCTGCATCAAGGACAAGGGCGGCGAGGTTTTGTCGCAGGTCGACATCGAAAGCGTCATCGTGAAACAGGGACGCGCGGTCGGCGCGCGTGCGAAAGATGGTCGTGAGTTCCTGGCGAAGGACGGCGTCATCGGCGCGATTCATCCGCATCACCTCGGCCGCATGGTGCCGGGCGTGGATGAAACGATTGCGAAAGATGCGGCCGCCACCGAGGTTTCGCCCGTCGCGTGCATCACCGTGCATGCCGCGCTCAACGGGCCGCTGAAATTCAAGGCGGGCGATGTCGTGCGCGCGGTCATGATCGAGCTGCTGCCGAACCGCTATGAACAGCTGCGCCGCTCGTTCGACGACATGCGTTACGGCGGCTTCTCGAAATATCCGCTGGTGGGCCTGGGCTCGCTCACGATGTTCGATCCGTCGCGCGTGCCTGCGGGCAAGGCCACGATGCACGCGTGGGACTATGTGCCGTTCACGCGCCTCGATGGCCGTTCGTGGGACGACACCAAGCGCGAATACGCGGACGCGATGATCACTCACATGGAGCGCTTCATCGACGGGCTGCGCGAGAACATCATCGAATATCACTGCGACAGCCCTGTGGACATGGAGCGAACCTCGCCCAGCTTCCACCGCGGCGATCTGCACGGCATCGCGACCACCACTTACCAGTCTGGCGCTCACCGCCCCACTCCCGAGCTGGGTCAGATGACCGTGCCGGGGATCGAGCGGCTGTATCTCGTGGGCCCGTTCCAGCATCCGGGCGGCGGCGTGTTCGGTGCCGGCCGCGCGGCGGCGTTGCGCGCATTCGAAGACCTGGGAATGAGTTATCCGTGAAGCTGTACGGTGCCGATAACAAAGAGCTCATGACGGTCACGGCGATCGAACGCCAGGGCAATGACCTGGTCATCAAGGGCAAGATTTTCGGCACCATGCCGATGACCGCCAAGCTGAAACCGGCCGAAGCGCGCAATGCGCTGCGGCTGCTGGGCTTTCGTAAGGCACTGTTCGTGCTCTCGCTGCTGTTCCGACGCTGAGCGCGGCACGCCCGGGTGCCACGACGCTTCGAATTCGGTACCTCCGTAGGCGAGGTGACCGCGGAACGTGACCCTGAACCCGCCGGCCCTGCCCCGTTAGCGCCGATAATCGGCCGCAAAGCCATGGCCGACCCTTCGAATACCGCCCGCGCCGACGACCTGCTCGTGTCCTACACCGAGCTGGGCCGCGCATTGATCCCCGGCCTGACCGGCCTGTGCCTGTTCGACGAATCGCTCGGGCTGTGGGAGTTCACGCCCGGGATCGATCCGCGTGCGGCCACGAAGCTCCTGCAGTCGCGCCGTTGGCATGCGCCAGGCACTTTGTATACGGCGGTGGCAGAGCGAGTGCTCACCGGCGAGCTCACCGTCGCGATCCCGCTGTTGCGCAGTTCGGGAAAGTTGATGGCGGTCGTCTGCGCACTGTTTGCCCCCGGTATCGGGCGCGACCTGGGCGAACGTGCCGCGGCATCGGTGACTGCGAAGCTGCGTCCCGCACTCGATTGCCTGCATCGCGAGATTTCGGCCCGTCGCGCGCGCTCGGTTCGTTTGACGGCGCTGGCCGAGCGGACCGCGGAGCTCGAATGGCTGTTCGAGTTCAGCACGGAGTCGAAAGGACCGGGCAACGAGCATCGCGCGCTCGAGCGGCTGCTCACCGCGTCCGCAAAGCGTCTGGCCAGCTCCTTCGTGGCCCTGCTCGTGCCGGACAAGCACATCATGATGGAAGCCGTGACCGATCGTGCCGAAGCCCAGGTGATGCGCGATGCGCTCTTGCGCATGCGCGCGCATCTGCTTACGTGGGCGCACCGGCGACAAAATCCGCTCGTGTCCAATGGCGGAGCGACACCGCGCGAGGGCATGACCCCGTGCAAAATTCTGTCGGTGCCGATTGCCGCGAAATCGGGCCGCGTGATTGGCGTGCTGGTGTTCCTGAATCCGCCGACGGCGCCGGACTATCGCAGCCGCCAGATCTTTCTCGCTCGCCATCTCGGGCACCACGTCACGACGCTGCTCGAAGCGCAGTTCGACCTGATGACGGGCCTGCTCACGCGCGCCGCGCTCGAAGAGCGCTGTGGTGAATTCGAATCCGCCGGCGCGTCCGGGGCCCGTTCGCTGATCTTCGTCGACATCGATCGGCTGCACATCGTCAACGAGCTGCACGGCTTCGAGCTCGGCGACGAGATCATCGCGCGCGTTGCCCAGCTGATGGGCCCGCCGATCCTGCCGCACGATGCTTTTGTCGCGCGCGTGTCGGGCGATTGTTTTGCCATCGTCGTGAGCCACTGCGATCCACAGAATGCAGCCGAAATCGCTCGCCGGTTGCAGGCGGCCGCGCAGCGAGTGCGCATCGGGCCGTCGCAGGAGCCGGTTGAGGTGTCTGTCAGCTGCGGCGTCGCTGCCCTCGTGCCGATGCAGAAGGGATTCGCGCGCGCACTCGCGGCCGCCGAGATTGCCTGCAAGGCCGCCAAGGATCGGGGCCGGGATCGCATCGAGATCTACGCCTACGACGACTCCCGCATGATGCGGCAGCATGATGATGTGCTCATCGTCGGACAACTTCGCGACGCGTTGAAGCACGACCGGTTGGTGCTCTATGCGCAGCCGATCGTCCCGCTGCGCAGTCGCGAGCGGCCTCGCGCGTTCGAGTTGCTCGTTCGCCTTCGCACGCCCGAGGGCAATATCAGCACGCCGTCCGAATTCCTTGCGGCCGCACAGCGCTACCAGTTGCTGCCGGCCATCGATCGTTGGGTCGTCGCGCGCGCTCTGCAGACCCTGTCGACCTATCGTTCGGTCGTCACGCAGACCGGTGTGTCGATGTCCATCAACGTGTCCGGCCAGTCGATCGGCGATGAAGCGTTCGTGGATGATTACATCGAGCAATTGCGCGCGTCGGGCCTGCCGCCGGCGGCGATCACCATCGAGATCACGGAACAGTCTGCCGTTTCCAACCTGGCGAAGGCGGCGGAGCTCATGCGCCGCCTGCAACGCGCGGGCTGCAAGGTCGCATTGGATGATTTCGGCACCGGCATGAATTCGCTTGCCTCGCTGAAGGGCCTGCCGGTCAGTCGCATCAAGATCGATGGCAGCTTCGTGAAGGACCTGCTCACCGATCCCCGCTCGGTCGCGACCGTGGAAGCGATCATCGCGCTCGCCCGGACGCTGGAGCTGGATACCGTGGCGGAATACGTCGAGTCCGACGCGCTCGCCGCGCGCCTTGCGCAACTCGGCGTCGACTATGCGCAGGGCTATGCGTTCGGCAAACCCGTCCCGCTCGGCGACGTGCTGAACGACCTGCAGAACGAGGAGTCGCGCCGGATGCGGGCGCTGACGCTGGAAACGTAAGGTCTGCCGATGCCAGTCCGCGACGAACGAGGTCACTGGACTTCCGCATATCGTTTTCCGGACACTGATTCGCTACTCTTCGCGAGCGTGCCATGAGCGAACCCGTTGTCCTGTCGAACGTCGATGTCATCCTGCGCCTGCTCGTGGCGCTGGGGTGCGGCACTGCCATCGGGCTCAACCGGGAATTTCATCGCAAACCGGCTGGCTTCCGCACCTTCGGGCTCGTGAGCGTCGGCGCCGCGATCGTCGTGCTGCTCATCGAGCTCGAGCGCGGCTCGGGGCCGGATGCGGTCAGCCGTGTCGTGCAAGGCGTGCTCACCGGCATCGGTTTTCTCGGCGCGGGCGTCATTTTTCGTCGCGATACACCGAAACAGGTGGGCGGGCTGACGACGGCCGCGGCCGTCTGGCTGACGGCGGGCGTGGGTATGGCCGCGGGCGCCGGGCAGTTTGTGATTTCCGTTGCGGGCGCTGCGCTCGGCCTCGGGCTGCTGCTGCTCGGCGGGCCGCTGGAACGCCTGCTCACCGGGCGCGGGCGGAAAATCGGCGACCGCAATGGTGGCGCGGACGGCGCGCCGCCCCAGGACAGGAACAAGGATCCGAATGCCGGCTCCAATGACGACTTCGAATGATCGCGATCGTTGAAGCCGCGCGCGCCGGCCTGCTGAAGCGCGAACATTGGGCTCGCAACCTCATCGCGGGCCTCGTGGTCGGCGTGGTCGCCCTGCCGCTTGCGATGGCCTTCGCGATCGCGTCAGGCGTCAAACCCGAGCAGGGCTTGTATACGGCGATCGTCGCCGGCGCGGCCGTTTCACTGTTCGGGGGGACGCGCATTCAGATCGCCGGACCGACCGGTGCCTTCGTCGTGATTCTGGCCGGCATTACCGCTGTGCACGGCGTGTCGGGCCTGATGATCGCGACGCTGATGGCCGGCATCATGCTCATCCTGCTCGGCGCCGCGCGCCTGGGCTCGGTCATCCGGTTCATTCCGCATCCCGTCATCGTCGGTTTCACGGCGGGCATCGGCGTGGTGATCTGGGTCGGGCAGTGGAAGGATTTTTTCGGCCTGCACGTTGCCCCGGCCGCGCATTTCCACGAGCAGGTGTGGCACCTGCTGAACGCCCTGCCCGCTCTGAATCCGACCACTACGGCGCTCGCCGTCGGCAGCATGCTGCTGGTGATCTACGGTCCGCGCATTCCGGGGCTCGGGCGCGTGCCCGGTCCGCTCATTGCGATGCTCGTCGCCACCGTCGTCTGCACGGCGCTTCATCTCGATGGGGTTGCGACGATCGGCAGCGCGTTTGGCGGCATCCCGCGCGGTCTGCCGTCGTTGTCGTTTCCGTCCGTTTCGTTCAACCAGATCGTGACGTTGCTGCCCGCGGCCTTCACGATCGCGATGCTCGGGTCCATCGAGTCCCTGCTTTCGGCGGTGGTCGCCGATGGCATGGCGGAGACTCGCCACGATTCCAATCAGGAGCTCATCGGCCAGGGCGTCGCGAATGTGCTCGCGCCGCTGTTCGGCGGGTTCGCGGCCACCGGCGCGATTGCGCGCACGGCGACGAACTTTCGCAACGGCGCGAATGCGCCCATCGCCGGCATCGTCCACGCGCTGACGCTGGTTCTGGTGCTGCTCGTGCTGGCACCGCTTGCCGCGCGCATTCCGTTGTGTGCGCTGGCGGCGATTCTCTTCGTCATCGCGTGGAACATGAGCGACGCGAAACATTTCGTGCACCTCGCGCGCACGGCGCCGCGGGCGGATGCGGTGATCCTGCTGATCACATTTGTGTTGACGGTGTTTGCGGATCTGGTCGTCGCGGTGAACGTCGGCGTGATCCTCGCGATGCTGCAGTTCCTCCGGCGCATGTCCACGAGCGTGGAAGTGCGCGAAGAGAACGAGCAGACCCTGCGTGGCGAGCTGGCGGCCCGCGGGCTCTCACGACTGCCCGCGAACGTGATGGTGTATTCGATCGACGGGCCATTTTTCTTCGGGGCCGTGTCGAACCTGGAGCGCGCCTTGCGCCGGAATAACCTGTATCCGCGGTTCATCGTGATCCGGCTGGGGCGGGTGCCGTTCATGGATGCGACTGGCATTCAGACGCTGCGGGATATCCTGCGGAGCCTGGAACGCAGAGGCGTTCGGGTGGTGTTCAGTGAGGCGAATGAACGGGTGTACGGGAAGCTGCTGAATGCGGGGGTGATTGGCGGGGAGCCTGCGGGATCGAATTACTTTCGGGACTTGCAGGGGGCGTTGGGGGCGGTTGAGGTCGGGGTCGAGAGCCCGACGCAGACGGGGCGAGGACCGGATCAGGCCGCGTTGGATTGAGAGCGGGCGACGGGTTTCGTTGAGCAGATGACGTTCCTCGGTCGCGCACGCGACGTCCTAGCGGGGGCGCATAGCGGGTACGACGCACCCGATGCCGCGGTTCGCGAGATGCGTCCATAGGCGTAAATCTGCAGGGAGCGCTGCTGAAGCAGCGCGCGGCGAAGAACAATCGAAGCGCCGAACAGGAACACCGGGAGATTCTCCAGGCTATCGGCCAACGGGAGTGAAGCAGGGGAATATCGGAATGCCCGAACGACAGGGGTGCTGGCGCTGCCAGATGACGCTTCCGATGCTGACGGACCGGAGCGGGAGCAGATTGGCCCCTTGCTGCCGGAAATGACTTCGCGAGTTCCGTCATATCGTGAGCGCACGGGCTTTGACGAGACCTCGTGCCCCGGTTCGGCTTGCGGGCGAGCCTCGATTCTGCGACCTGCCGCACGCGCTAAACGCCCGACCCAGGCCCCATCAAGCCCCCTCACCCCCCATCCCCCACCAATCCTGAATCTATTTCTCGGGTCCCCCAAGTCATTGATGTTAATGTCTCCGCCCTCATAGGTAGACCCCTACCCATTTCCGTTTCCGAGGAGCGCATGGCCGCAAAGATCATCGACGGCAAGCAGGTCGCCGCGAGCATTCGTGAGGAGTGCCGCCAGCGCGTCGTGGCGCTGAAGCAGAAAACGGGCGTCACGCCTGGCCTCGCCGTCATCCTGGTGGGGGACAACCCCGCGTCGGCGATTTATGTCTCGAACAAGGTGCGCGCCTGCGCGGAAGTGGGCATCCAGTCGTTCAAGAAGGTGCTGCCCGCGTCGATCGATACGGATTCGCTGGTCGCCGAGATCGAGTCGCTGAGCCACGATCCGTCCATCCACGGCATTCTCGTGCAGCTTCCGCTTCCGCCGCACATCGACATGCGCCGCGTGCTGAGCTCGATCGCCGCGGAGAAAGACGTCGACGGCTTTCATCTCTACAACGTCGGCGGCCTCGTCGTCGGCAACACGGTGTTTCCGCCGTGCACGCCGTATGGCGTGTGCAAGATCCTCGAGTTCGAGAACATTCCGGTGGAAGGCCAGAATGTCGTGGTCGTCGGCGCGAGCAACATCGTCGGCAAACCGATGGCGCTCATGCTGATGCAGCGGGAAGCGACTGTCAGCATCTGCCACGCGAAGACGAAAGACCTCGCGCAGTACACGATCCTCGCGGACATCCTCGTTGTTGCCGCGGGCCGGCCGAACCTGATCCTGCCGCAGATGGTGAAGACTGGCGCGGTGGTCATCGACGTGGGCATCAACCGATTGCCCAACGGCAAGATCGCGGGTGACGTGGATTTCGAAGGCGTGCGTCAGAAGGCGTCGTACATCACGCCGGTGCCCGGCGGCGTCGGGCCGATGACGGTGACCATGTTGCTCGTGAACACGGTGACGTCGGCCGAGCGCACGGCGGGCCTCAATCCGCCGGACCCGGTGAAACCCGCGGTCGTTCCCGCGTAAATCGCGCGGGCATTTTCCGCGTCTTCAATCTGGGGCGTCGATCAGTCTGCGGCTCGAAGGAACGCCTTCCCGCCGCAGTACCGGCAGGCTTCCGGCGACGAGCGGCGTTCCGTCAGTTAACGATCAACTCCGTCGACTGGATGTTGTAGCCGAGCAGTTTCGGTTGGTCGTCCTTCAGCACGAAGGTGAAAGTCTCTTCGCCAGCGCCTCGCTCGAACACGGTGTGCTGCTGAAGCACCACGCGTGTCACCAGGTTGTAATTGTTCACCTGCCACCCTGAGTTGTTCGTGGACTTCACGTTCCCGAGCTTGCGGTGCACGGCCCCGACGAATTTCTCGTAGGCCTCCTTCGAGCCGGCGTTGCGGAACTGCGGGTCCGCGTCATCCCAGATGCCTTTGTAGTCCGCGGCATCGAGCTGTTTGTGGAAGGCGCCGACGCCGGCTTCCGCTTGCAGCTTCATGTCTGACATTCCGCAACCCGCAAGTCCGGCCAAAACAGGGATGAGAATTGTCAGGGCGCAGCGCCAATCGATCCGTTGTGTCCGTACCGGCATGATCCGCTTCTCATTGATTTGGAAGGCAACTGAATCGTAGCAGTCTCACGATGGAGCGTCCGCCCCACGATGTGGCGCCGAGAATTCAGTCGCAGCCCGCGCGGGGGATGTAAAATGCCCGCCTCGAATTTCAGATGACGATGCGGGGACGATCGTGAGCTCAACGCTGCGCGAGCAATTGCTGAAGGCCGGCCTGGTCACGGAAAAACAGGTCAAGGCCACGGAGCAGCAGCACCAGCGCCCTGCTCCCCGACATAAACCGCCACCACCGCCGTCGCCGCAGAAAAAAGCGGCAGAACAGGCTGCGGCTGCGAAGGCCGCGCGCGATGCGCAGCTCAACAAGCAGCGTCAGCAGGCCGCCGAAGCGAAGGCGCGCGCCATGGAGATCAAACAGCTCGTCGAGCAGAACAAGCTGCCGAAGGTGCTGGAGAGCGAGGATCGCTTCAATTTCATCGCCGGCAAGAAATTGCGGTTCATCCTCGTTGACGCGGCCCTGCGCGAAGGATTGAACAAGGGCACGCTGTTCATCATCCGCTATGACGGCAAGAGCGAGATCGTGCCGGCCGCCATCGCTGAGCGCATTCGCGAACGCGACGAGCGCGCGGTCGTGAAGCTCAATGCGGAAAGCACGCCGACGGACGAGAACGATCCTTACAAGGATTTCGTCGTTCCCGACGACCTGAAGTGGTAGCCGCGTCGCGCGCGCGATGCGCGGATTGCGAACCACGCTTTTGCCCCGCGCGCGGCCTGCGTTATCGGTGAAGCCCGCCGAAGCGAGCGGGACGTCACTGTACAATCGACGCCGTTTTCCGAATCCGGGAGTGCAATCTTTGCGATCCATTTTCGTGCTGGCGGCAGCAGTGGCCGCTTCAACCGTGCCTGTCATCTCGTTCGCGGCAGAGACGCTGGACGTGAAGCCCGGTGAGTGGGAGTTCTCGCAGACCATGACGGCTTCGGGCGCCCCGATCTATATCGAGGCCATGACGCCGGCACAGCGCGCGGCTTACGCGCAGTCATGGAAAGAAGACGCTGGCAAGCCGAGCTCCACCGTCGAGAAACAATGCATCACTGCGAAGGACCTGAAGGACTCGATGCTCTTCAAGGATCAGTTGCAGGAAGGCAAGCAGTGCACGCAGAACGTCGGTAAGGCGAGCAAGACTGCGTGGAGCGCGGCCGTTGAGTGCAAGGACGCAAAAACATCCACCAAAACGCAGGCGGATTACACGGCGCCGTCGCCCGAGCGACTGAGCGGCAGCGTGAAGTCTTCGACGACGTCACCCAATGGCGTGACGGTCATCGAGTTCAAGTTTTCGGGAAAGTGGCTGGGCGCGGTGTGTTCCGAAGAAGACGCGGACGAGTCGTCGGACTCTGACGACGACGCGACGGACAGCAAATAATCCGTGAGGAGCGCGTGGTGAAGGCGGCGCTGCTGTAGACGTAAACGGCCGCTTTCCGCTAGGCGGCTGCCGACGCTACTTTTCGTTGGGCTGCACGTTTTCGTCAGCCAGCAGGCCGGCGGTCGCGCAGTTCCCCCTCACATTCGGCGTCAGCCGATGACGCCCTGCCCTGCCTGTTCGCTCAGCTCGCGCTCGGCCGCGATCCAGTCCTCGCGATCCTGACCGGGCGCGAAACCGCGCGCTTCCGCTCGATAGTACGCAGCGAGCTCGATGCGCTGATGAAGGCTCAGCTCCGGCGACGAGCCCGTTGTGCCTTTAGCCGCGGACGTCTGCGTCGACCTGCTGGACGGAGCGCTGGACGTTGCGGCGGCACTAGTGGCGCCCTGCTCGTTCGTCCTGGCCGCTGGCTCGCTACCGTCCATCGCACTCGAGCGCGGCGATGAATCCAGGATGTCTCCTGAAACGGCGCGAGTGAGCTCATCGCCTCGGGTCTGGCTCTGCTTGCTCGCAGCGGGTTTACGAATCGTGGCGCGGGGCGTGGAGTTGCGAGACATCGTGCTTCATCCGGATTTGGCGTTCGACCGCCTTGCGCAGCAATCGACGTACCACGGGTTTTCCGGCCCGAATCCTGCTGCGCGCTCGTTGTCTGTGAGCTGAACAAGGGGCACGACAATGGCTGACGATCGATGGAATCGAGAGGACGAATACCGGCGCCGCTATGGCTACGACCCCGATCAGGGCGACCGCGGCTGGCTCAACGAGTACTCGACCGACTGGCGCCGTTACGCCGACCGCGCCGGTCCACCAGAGCGCGGCTACCAACGCGACTTCGACGAGCGCGATCTGGATGAACGCATAGCCGCTCAGCGTAACTGGGGCCGAGCCGCCTCGAACGCGGACGAGGGGCGCCAGCGCTATTCCGGCGCGCGCGCTTCGGGCCAGCGTTATGCGGGCCAGAGTTATCCCGACCAGAGCTATGCCGACCACCATCATGCCGACCCGCACTATGACCGCGACCTGCCGACGCGAGCCTATCCCGGCCAGCGTCAGGACGGGCTGCGTGGGCGCGACGAGTGGCGACACGAGCGCGGCTGGTGGGATCGCACCAAAGATGAAGTACGCGCCTGGATGGGCGATGAGCAGGCCGAGCAGCGCCGGGAAGCCGATCATTCCGGCCGCGGGCCGAAGGGCTACACCCGCTCGGACGAGCGAATCCGCGAGGACGTGAGCGACCGCCTCATGGAGGACTGGGGCGTCGACGCGACCGATATCGAAGTGACGGTGACGTCCGGTGAGGTGACGTTGTCCGGCACGGTGGATGGACGGGAGTCCAAACGGCGCGCGGAGAACCTGGCCGCGGCGGTGTTGGGTGTGCGGGACGTGCAGAACAGTTTGCGCGTGCGGAAGGTGGGGGAGTACTCGAGCGGGGCTGCTACGGGTGAAACCGCGGGATCGGTGACGACGGCGTCGACGGCTGTGGGTTCGACGTTGACGACGCCCGGGACGGGGCGGCCGAGGCACTGACGGGGCGTAGGACCTGAGGGAAGGGAAGCCCTCAACGCCCGGGCGGCTCGAAAGCCACGCGGCGATTGAGCGCTTCTTCAGCCGCCCGGCGTTTGAGGGCTTCTTCAACGGGCGCTCAATATTCAGCCCGTCGAACCCGACCCCTACTTGACCCCGCGCATCCCCCACCCCACAAACACCCAGCTCGGCTAGAATCCGCCCGCCGATCCGGGGTCCGCGTCGTCCAGCGCGCCGCGTAAATTCGACCCCACCTCCTCCTTCCGAGGAACCCCTTTTGAGCCGCTCCAGTGGCCGCGAGGCCGCCGGGCAGCTTTTGCCGAACCGTTTATTGGGACAGAACATGCTTTCCACTTCGAACGTCGCAGTCCAGTTTGGTGCCAAGCCGCTCTTCGAGCACGTCACCGTCAAGTTCGTCGATGGCAATCGCTACGGGCTCATCGGAGCGAACGGCAGCGGCAAGTCCACGCTCATGAAGGTGCTGGGCGGCGAGCTGGACTCGACCGTCGGCGACGTGATGCTTCAGCAGGGCCTGCGGCTCGGCAAGCTCAACCAGAACCAGTTCGGCTACGAAGACGAGCGCGTGCTCGACGTCGTGATGCAGGGTCACGTCGAGATGTGGAAGGCGATGACCGAGCGCGATCGCATCTACGCCGATGCCAACGCCACGGACGCGGACTACATGAAGGCCGCGGAGCTCGAAGAGAAATTCGCAAGCTATGGTGGCTATGACGCCGAAGCGCGCGCCGGCAGCATCCTCACAGACGCTGGTGTGCCGGATGCGCTTCACAACGGCCCGATGCGCGAAGTGGCGCCCGGCCTGAAGCTGCGCGTGTTGCTCGCGCAGGCGCTGTTCTCGCGCCCGGACGTGCTGCTGCTCGACGAGCCGACGAACAACCTGGACATCAACTCGATTCGCTGGCTCGAAGCGATCCTGAACAACTACGACGCCACGATGATCATCATCAGCCACGACCGGCACTTCCTGAACCAGGTGTGCACGCACATCGCGGACCTGGATTACCAGCAGCTGAAGATCTATCCCGGCAACTACGACGACTTCATGCTCGCCTCCGTGCAGGCGCGCGAACGCGTCGAAGCGTCGAACGCGAAAGCGAAAGACCGCATCTCGGACCTGCAAGAATTCGTGCGACGGTTCTCGGCGAATGCGTCGAAGGCGCGCCAGGCTACGTCGCGCAAGAAGCTGCTCGAGAAGATCAAGATCGAGGAAGTGAAGCCGTCGTCGCGGCAGAACCCGTACATCCGCTTCGAGCAGAGCAAGAAGTTGTATCGCTCGGCGGTCAACGTCGAAGGGGTCAGCTTCACGTACCCCGGCTCTGACGTGAAGGTGCTGAACAACGTCACGTTCAACGTCGAAGCGGGCGAGCGGCTCGCGATCATCGGCGCGAACGGTATCGGCAAGACCACGCTCATGCGCGTGCTCGCGGGCGAGCTGAAGCCCGACAAGGGCACGATCACGTGGGTCGAAAACGCGCAGCCGGGCTACATGCCGCAGGATCCGCAGGCCGAGTTCGCCGGGGGCGAAGACCTCTTCACGTGGATGTCGCAGTGGACGGGCAAGGCGGATGACGACCTCATCGTGCGCGCCACGCTGGGTCGTCTGCTGTTCTCGGGCGACGAAACCAAGAAGTCCGTGAAGGTGCTGTCAGGCGGCGAGAAGAACCGCATGATGTACGGCAAGCTGATCCTCACGAAGCCGAACGTGCTGCTGATGGACGAGCCGACCAACCACATGGACATGGAAAGCATCGAGTCGCTGCAGATCGCGCTCGAGAAGTATCCGGGGACGTTGGTGTTCGTGTCGCATGACCGAGAGCTCGTTGGGGGACTGGCGACGCGCATCATCGAGATCAAGGAAGGGGGGAAGATTGAGGACTTCCGTGGGACTTATGATGAGTATTTGAAGTCGCAGGGTGTGGATGTGTGAGACGGGCGCTAACTTGTGTTCTTAGCCGCCCGGCGACTGAGGGCTTCTTGAGAGGCCCTCAATCGCCGGGCCGCTAGCAGTTAAGAGGCGATTGGGCGCTATCGCGGGCACAGCCACGCCGGTGGGTGTTTCCCACTCTTCCGCTGCGCGACTCGGGCGCGCTTCGAAGAAATCCCGCAGCGGGATTTCTTCGGCGTTCCCCGCGCGCGTCGGGGGGCGTGCGTCACGGACGCCCTTCCAAGGTTCGGTTTCTCCACTCGCACGCCCCTGATCCGCCGTCGCGCGGGCGCCCGAGACGCGCAGCGGAAGAGTGGGAAACACCCACCGGCGTGGCTGTGCCTCGAGGTGACGCGTCACGCGCCTCTCGTCTCTCAACTGCCCAACGCCGCGCCGACCGATAGCGAAGTCGAGCCGGGAGGCTGGCAGGACGCTCACCCGTCGTGCGCTTCTCGAGCGCCCGCGTTCGCCGGATCAGGGCCATGCGAGTGGTGCTTCAAAGTCTTGCGATGGAAGAAGAACGCATGGCCCCCGGCGATCGCGGGGAACGCCGAAGAAATCCCGCCTCGGGATTTCTTCGATGCGCGCTCGAGCAGCGCGCGGCGGGTGAGCGTCCTGCCAGCCTCCCGGCTCGACTTCGCCGCGATGACGCTCGCTTCGATTAATCAGCGCTCAGTCGCCGCGCGGCGAAGAGGGACGAGACCACGAGGGCCAGACGAGGCTCGGAAGGAAGTAACCCAGAAGGAATCGGCCAAGAAGGAATCGCCAAGAAGGAATCGCCAAGAAGGAATCGGCCACGAAGTACGGCGCTTACCCCCGTTCCCAAGCAGCGCATGCGAGAACAACTTGTGCGGCTGATTTGCAGGACACCACACAACGAGCGCTATCGAATCTTCACCCCCACCACCCCATCCCCACTAACCTCCGTCGAAAACCCCGCCCTCCGCAACCGCCCCGCCACCTCATTCGCCACATCCCGCCCCGACGTCAGCTTGTTCGGCGACCCGGTGTAATGAAACAACCGTCCCTTGCGACGGACCACCCTCGCCAGCTGATCGTAGAACGCCTGCGAATACAGCTCCCCCGCAATGCCGAACCGCGGCGGATCATGAAGCGCAGCGTCGAATGACGCATCAGGCAGTTTCTCGATCTCCTTCGCTACGTCGCCCTGCTCCAGCGTGAGCCGTTCATCCTCCGCTGGCGACCACGGGTTCAACGTGCGCAACCACATCACGCTCGGATTCTTCTCAAACGACAACACCTGACTCGCCCGCCCCTGCAGGCACCACGCCGCGAAGTACCCGAGCCCTCCGCACGTATCGAGCACGCGCTTGCCCTGCGGCTGGATCAGCGCGACCTTGCGTTCGGCATCCGCCCACGGCGAAATTTTTTCCGACACCAGCATCTTGATGCCGTCGATCTCGAAGGTCGGCGTGCCCCACTCCGTCGGCACGAGCTTGATCAGCGACGACGTGAAGCGCGCAGCCGGCTCGAACGCGGTGCCGGTCCAGTAATAGATCGTTCGCGGCTTGCACACACTCAGGAATGGATAGCGCGCGCCCTGCCACTGCCAGCCCGTCTCATCGAGGTCAACGGTCGTGCGCGAGCGATCGAGATCCAGCGAGCAGTCGAGCGTCTTCGCGTGCGCTCGGGCAGCCGCGTGGAGTGCTTCGTGCACCGGTAACGTGAGAAGCGGCGTCAAACCCGATCAGTCCTGAACGTGATACACGCCCACGCCGAGCCGCAGGGTCTGGCCGCCATAGCCGTCTTTCACTTCGTGCTCGGTCAGCCAGGCATCGGCGCGTTCGAGAAACGCCTGCCCTTCCCGCTCCAGGAACTTGCGAAATTCGGGCACGGCGGTCGGCGGCATGCGGTCGTTCACGGCTGCGCGCTCGAATCGGGCGACTGTCTTGCCGGTACGCGTGAGGTTGTGACGATGGGTCGTGGCGATGTCCGCGAGCACGGATCCCCAGAGCTGGATCATCTGCTCGTCGATCGCGTGCGGGATGTAGTTCCGCGTCAGCGGTTCATAGCGTCCATCCGGCCGCTTACCGATGGCGCCGGCGCTGCGCAGTTCGCGCAGCAATGTGGTGGGCGGCACGTCCGCCCCGCCGCAGCGTTTGATCAGCGCAGCGAACGTCGCTCCGTCACCCTGCAGTGCGAGGGGCAAGGGCTTGCCTTTGCCGTCGAGGAACTCCGGGTCCAGATGCCAGGCGGTGAGCAGCTGTGAGCCTTTGGTGATGTAGCCGGTGGTGGACTCCGGCTCCAGGTCCATCGCGTCCCGCTGCTTGCGAACTTCGCGGCGCGTCAGCCCCGTCAGGACCGCAGTGCGGGATACGTTTGTGAGCCGCTTTCGCTTGCCGAAGTCACGGCTCGCGACTTCGACGAACGACGTGCGGGTGAGCTCGGCGAATTCCCGCCAGGTCACGCCACACCGAAGCAGCACGTGAATCACCGGCCTGAGCCACCTGCGCGAGGCTGACAGAACCAGTTGGGTGGGAGCGGATGTCATAGTGGGCCCGCAGTATCCCACGGCGCCCGAACGCACCGGGATGAGGCTGTAACCTCCGTAGCCGGCCGGGCGCTGCAGCCGCGGGGCCGGCGCCGGGCGTTATGTCCAATCGGCGACTAGGCCTTTGCGGGAATGAAGGTTGCTCCCCAATAGCTCTTGATGGGGTGAGCAAACCGCACCGCCCGGGGGGATAAATGCAATGAGCGCGCAAGAAGCGACGCCGAGAACTCTGGAACGCTGGCGCTATCCGATCCCGGTGCCCGCGCCCACGCTGAAGTCCGGGCCCCTGCCCGAACCGCGCCAGTTCGTCGCCCGGCGCGAGCCGTTCGACACGTACTGGCAGGGCTCGAAGAACCTCAAGAAGGACTTCGGAAACTTCGGCACGTACTACCGGGTGAATTACCTGCCCCGGCTGCCGGCTGACAAGAACAGCCGCATCCTGGTGACGAGCTGTGGTCCGGGTTACCTGGTCAATGCGCTGGTCGACGCCGGTTACCGCAATGTCGTCGGGATCGACGCGGATCCGTTGAAGGTGCGGCACGCGCTCGATCGCAAACTGCCCTGCGAGGTGGGTTCCGCATTCGCGTGGCTCGAGGCCCGCCCCGAAACGTATGACGTGATCATCCCCGAGCAGGAGCTGAATCACCTCACCATCGAAGAGACCATCGAATTCCTGCAGCTCTGCCACGCGTCGTTGCGAACGGGCGGAGAAGTGCTCGTGTACGCGATCAACGGTGCGAATCCGCTGGTGGCGCCGGAACACATCTCGCACAACATCGACCACTTCTACAACGTCACCGACTACAGCCTCACGCAGTTGCTGACGCTCGGTGGCTTCCAGCAGATCCGCCCGTTCGGCTGCAAGTTGTATGTGTTCTGGAAACGGCCGGAGAACTACGTGGGCCTCGCGATTACCTCGACGCTCGAGCTCGCGATGCGGCTGATCTACACGCTCTACGGCAAGAAGGTCTCGATTCTGGCGAAGCGGATCGCCGCCACCGCTCGAAAGTCGGACTGAGGCGATCGTGTACCCGGAACCCGCTTCATGCCGAAGCAGCGTCACTCTGCTGGCGCACCGTTTTAGGTTCCAGCAGATAGGCCACGCCACACAGCGCGCTGATCACGGCCATCATCAGCCTGCGCACGACAGCGACCAGCAGCGCGCCGTCGTAGTCGACGCCGAGTGCCACGGCCATGCCGACGAGCGAGCCTTCCATCACGCCGACGCCGTTGATCGAAATCGGCAGCAGCGCTGCAATTCCCGATGCCGCAGCCATGAGCGCGCACTGCTGGAGGGTGACCGGGTAGCCCACCTGCGTGAACAGCCAGAACACGATCAGGATCGACGTTGTCTGGAACGCGAACGACAGCAGCACGAGATAGAGCCATTCGCTGCGCGCCTTCAGCCATCTGCCGAAGTTGTGCTCGATGGCGTCGACGAGCGAGAGCTTGCTGAGTTTCTTCGCAAGCCAGGTGAATGCGCCTCGCCACAGCGCGATGAGCACGATGATGCCGACCACGCCGCCCACTGCGACGGCCAGCAGATAAGCGCGCGCCGCGGCGTTATCGAGCATCGACAGCGCGCCGATGGCGCCCAACGCGAGCAACGCGCCGAAGCCGGTGCCGCGCTCTACGATGACAGCCGACAATGCACGAGAGCGATAACCATCCGGCGGCAGCGTGCGATACACGCGATACGCATCGCCACCGATCGCCGACGGCAGGAAGTTGTTGAGGAAATAGCCCGTGCAGATCGCACGAAACAAATACGCGAAGTCGAATCGCAGGCCGTGAATGCGCAGCGCCCAGCCCCACTTCATCGCGCTCAAGATCAGCTCGAGCACCATGGCGAGCGCGACAACGACGAGCGCGAGCGGTGTGACGCGGCCGATGAGATCGCGGGCCTCGTGCCAGTTCACGCCGTAGACCAGCGCGCCGACCAGCGCGAGGGCCACGATGATTTTCAGAATGCGCTTCAAATTAATCGCCTCGCGCAGCAGCGCTGCGCCAGTGTGTTGAATTCAGAGTTGAGGTAGAGGAACCGATCATGAATGTCCAAGTCAAGCTGGTTCGCAATCCGGAAGCCCGTCCGAATACGGACCGCGTGCTGTCCGCCAGACTCGAGCCTTTCGATTCTTACTGGCAGGCGCCGGAAGATGTCGAAAGCGGCTACAAATCCTTCGCGTCGTACTATCGCGCGAACTATCTCGGCGAAATGCCGGCGGACAAGGGCTGCCGCATCCTGGTGATCAGCTGCGGACCGGGCTATCTCGTCGATGTGCTGGTGCAGGCCGGCTACAAGAATGTGCTCGGCATCGATTCGGATGCTTCGAAAGTAGCGCACGCAAAGCGGCACAACCTGCCATGCGAGACCGCCCAGGCGTTCCCGTTCCTCGACGGACGCACGGCGGAATTCGACGTGATCATTCCCGAGCAGGAGCTGAATCACCTGACGTACGACGAGACCATCGAGTTCCTGCAGTTGTGCAACGTTGCGCTGAAGCCGGGCGGACGCGTGGTGCTCTACGCCATCAACAGCGCCAATCCGCTGGTGGGTTCAGAGAACCGTGCACAGAACATCGATCACTTTTATACGGTGACGGAATACAGCATCAAGCAGCTGATGGAGCTCGGTGGGCTCAAGAACATCAAGCCGTTTCCGCTGAAACTGTATGTGTTCTGGGGCAACCCGCTGAACTACGTCGGGCTCGCGGTGACCACGGTGCTCGAAGCGATGATGCGGGTGATGTTCAAGCTATACGGGAAGAAGGTCGACATCCTGACGAAGAAGATCGGGGCGACCGGCTTCAAGGGCGACTGATCGAACGGAACATGCTGCGCGGGCACGCGCCGCGCATTCAGGTCAGTGAGCGACTGCCGCTGTCAACTGCGGAACGTTGAGGATCTGGAAGCCGTGCTTGCGCGCACGGCGCGCGAGCTTCAGGACAGCGTTGTCGCGCGATACGAGCGCGTCTGCGCCAGCGCGCCAGGCCAGCTCGAGGAAAGGGTTGTCGTCAGGGTCGCGGCAACGGGGGAAGTGAGGCGGGAGCGGAGAAAGGCTCTCGCGAAGGGCCGCGTTCGTTGTCTGCGCCACATAGCGCTCCAACACCCTCGCCTGTCGCTCGGCGTCGAGCTTCAATTCCTTGTAGCCCAACACCCGCTTCAACTCCGCAATCGCAGGCTCATGCGTGATCACGACGACGCGACCGCTCACCACCTGCTGCCGAAACCCTGCGAGAAACGGGTCGTCAAAGACCAGCCAGTCGATGACGACGTTCGTGTCCAGAACCAGTTTCACTCGACCCTTTTCACGCGGCCGTCTTTCAAGCAACTTGGCGCATCGCTCAGAGCTTCGCGTCGATCAGACTCTTCAGCTTGTTGAGGTCCGCCGCGAACTGGCGGATGCCTTCGCTCAACTTCTCCGTCGCCATCGCGTCTTCGTTCAACGCCCAGCGGAACGAACGCTCATCGGTGGCCGGCAGCTCAGGCGCTTTGCCCGGATTTTCCGGCGAGAGTTTGCGTTCGAGCTTGCCGTTGTCCTTGGCCAGCTCTTCCATCAGCGCGGGCGAAATAGTGAGCCGATCGCAGCCCGCGAGTGCTTCCACTTCGCCGGCGGAACGGAAGGACGCGCCCATCACGATGGTGCGAATCCCTTGCGTCTTGAACGCCGCGTAGATCGAGCGCACCGACAGCACGCCCGGATCTTCCTCCGGCCCGAACTTGCGTCCCGCATTCTTCACATGCCAGTCGAGGATGCGCCCGACGAACGGCGAAATCAGAAACACTCCGGCATCCGCGCACGCCATCGCCTGCGCGAGCGAGAACAGCAACGTGAGGTTGCAATCGATGCCCTCTTTCTGCAGCACCCGCGCAGCCTGGATGCCTTCCCACGTCGAGGCGATCTTGATGAGGATGCGATCGCGCGACACGCCGCGCTCGGCGTAGGCCGCGATGATGGCCCTCGCCTTTTCGACGCTGCCCTCCGTATCGAACGAAAGGTTTGCGTCCACCTCCGTGGAGACGCGGCCGGGCACGAGCCGCGTGAGCTCTGCCCCAACCGAGACCGCAAGCCGATCGGCCACCCGGTCGATGACCGCGTTCTTCTCGCCGGTTTGCTTCTTGCCCCAGGTGATGACTTCCTCCACCACGCTGGACAGCCCAGGCAGCGCAAACGCTTTGAGCAGCAGCGAGGGGTTGGTGGTGCAATCCACCGGCTTCAGGGTGCGGATGGCGTCGATGTCGCCGGTATCGGCCACCACGACGGTGATTTCGCGCAATTGATCGAGCTTAGAGGCCATGTCGGGTTTCCAAAGTCATTCGGGATGGTCTGAAGCTACACCAGTTCCGTGATCACTAGGAGGGGCGATTCAATCGATATTCCTGGTACGTACAGATCATCAGGTTGGCGATGACCGATCCCAGCACCATGAGGCCGCCGCCCGTCAGCGCCGTGTGTGAAGGTTCCGTGCGGCCTGGAGAGAATCCCAGGAAAACCGCGACGCCGAACGCGATGCCGATGAACGCGACACCGGCGATGAAGAACGCATCGCGGTCCCAGGCGGCCCGCATTACGCGGTGCAGGAGCACCACCGCGACCACCCCTGCAATGACGAGGTGTTGAACGGCTTGTTGTTCGCGCGTCTTCCAAACCACCGCCGCGAGAACTGCGGCGACGATAGCGAGGCTTGCGATCCCGAGGTACCGGGCCCGTGGCGCGAGATTTTGATGCCAGAACGTCGCGAGCGGCCGGCGTCCGAAGGCTTCCGCGCACAGCGCCGCGGCGACCGGGATGAAGTATTGGTTGAGGTGGACGCCGTCCAGCTCGCTCAGCGAGAACAGCCACCAGTACAGCATCACGACATTTGTCACGAGTGCCATGAGCACGTGCGAGTTCGCGATCTGGATTTGATTCCCCATGACGAGCGGCGGCATTGGGCCGGTCACGTACGTGGGCCACAGACAAACGGCGGCCGCGAGCGGGATCGAAATCCAGGTGAATGCGGGATGGAGCGGCACGGCCGACAGCACGAGCATCGACACGAGCGCCAGCGGAAACCAGCCAAGGGTGAGCCACGGCGAAGTGAAGTGCGAGATTCGCCTGGAGACCTGCACCGTGGGCCAATCGACCAGATAAAGCTTGCCCAGCAGCAACCCGGCCGCCGGACCGAACGTGACGGCAAAGCCGGCTGCGGCGCCCAGCAGCCGATGTTCTCCGTGCCCCGTCATGAATGCGCCAGCGAAAATTCCGACGAGTCCGAGCAGCAGGCTGAAGATCAGCCCCAGCAGCGAGATGCGCGGCTGGTTGGCGTGATGCGTCCACCACTCGACTTCCCCCGCGTCGAGGAGGCCCAGTAGCGCGGGGTGCGCATCCTGCAGGGTCGCGAGGAGTTGCAGTTCGCGGGAGGCACCGCTCACCTTCACGTGACCCCGCCACAGGCGCTGCCAACGGGAGCTTCGGGTTTGGAGGCGCTTGAATTCGTCCGCGAACAGCGAGGTTCCGCGTTGGAGGGTCTCGAGGAATTCGAGGTCCCTGCGCCGGGCGACGACTGCAGCAATGGCGCCTTGTCGTTCGCGCAGACCGCGCGGGGTGTCCCATTTGAAGCGGTCGATGCATTCGGGCAGCAGCTCGTCGGACGCGGGCTGCGTGGACACGAGCAGCGACGCGAGGGCGAGCTCGACCTGGTGATAGGTGGTGAGCTCGTGGAGGGCTGGGGAGTGGATGACTTGCTGCAGTAATGCGATGCGGTCGTCGTTGGGGACGGGGGCGCGAGAGTACAGAGTGTGTTGGAGGGCTGTGAAGGCGGCAGTGAGGGCGGCGTGATCGGAGTTGTGTGCGGACTCGCGGTTGGAGTCGCGGTCGGACTGGGACTTCGGCTCGGACTCGGATGCGTTTTCGCTTGCGGAAGCCTGCGCCGGGGCTCTGTGGGTTTCGTTTGTCGTGCGGGGGGCGGCCGCCGGCGTTGGGTCGACGTGCGCGGTTGAGTTGCGGGGCGCAGAGGGCTCGGCGTCGACTGGCGCTGCGGCTTTGGGCGGTGCCGAGGCTTCGGCCGAGGCAACGGATTCGGCCGCGCTCCGCGCAAACGCCAGCGCACGTTCATAAGCCGCGCGCAGGCGCTGGAAACCTTCCGCGTCGTCCTCGGGCTGCGTGACTTTCAGCTTGCGCGCGTACGCGCGGCGGATCTCGCCGACATCCTGCGTGAGCCCGATGCCGAGCTCGCTCCAGATCCAGCCGGCGACAGTCAAATCAGCGTCTCGCCTTCGAGCTCGTCGAGCGTGATTCTGAGCCGCTCGCGCGTCTCTGCGATCGCGCGCGGATTCTGCTCTTCGAGGACCGACGTGAAGTGCGAGATCCATTGCCCGATGCGTTCACGCCGCTCACCGAGCGCCTGTTCGTAACATCGCTCGATGCGGGCGAGCAGCGCGCGATTCGCGTCGTCGTCCTTCGGGTGAATTTTGAGAGCGGCGAGCGCGGCGCGACGTCGGGCAAGCTCGTCCGCATCCATGGCGCCCGGATCATCGACGATCACCAGTTGACGCTTCTGCCCCGTCGCCGGCACGTGCAGGTCGACTTCCAGAATGCCGTTGATGTCGTACGTGAACCGGCAATGCACGGCTACTTCGCCGGCGCGTCCGTAGGGAACGGGAATCTGCAGGTTGCCGAGATGGATATTCGACTGCACCTTGCGCGACTCGCCCTGATAGATCTCGATCTCCACCGATTTCTGCCCGTCGCCGATCGTCGAGAACACGCGCTCACGACTAGTCGGCACGGTGGTGTTGCGCTCGATGATCGGCGCGAAGATGCCGGTGTCGAGCCCCCCGCTCGGCAGCCGCTCGCTGATCGACACGCCGAGCGTGTAAGGACACACGTCCGTCAACACCACTTCTTTCAGGTCCGCGTCGCGCGCCTTGAGCCCGGCCTGGATCGCGGCACCGACGGCGACCGCTTCGTCCGGATGCACACTCGTCGAGGGAAAGCGGCCGAACATTTTGGTCACGGCCTTGCGTAGAACGGGCATGCGCGTGGCGCCGCCGACCAGCACGATCTCGCTTAGCTGCGCGGGCTGGATGCCACTGTCCTGCAAAGCCAGCAGCACTGGCGTGCGCAAGCGATCGATGAGGGGCTGACAGGCTTCTGAGAATGCGTCACTGGTGACGTCGAGCGTGTAGGGCTCGTCTTTCCAGATGACCGTCATGGTGGCGTTGTCTTCGGTGCTCAGGCGCCGGCGACAACGTTCCGCCTGATCGCGAATGCGTTGATACAACGCGGAGCCGTCGTCCTTCGCGATCTTGCCGAGGGATTGTGAATGCGCTTTGGAGAACAGGTCCACGAGCACGTGGTTGAAGTCTTCGCCGCCGAGGTGCGTGTCACCGGTGCTGGCGCGCACTTCGATGATTCCTTCGAACAGCTCGAGGATCGACACGTCGAACGTGCCGCCGCCGAGATCGAACACGAGAAAGCGGCTCTCGATGGGGCCGAGATGAATGCCATACGCCAGCGCCGCGGCGGTGGGCTCGTTGAGCAGGCGTTCGACGTTGAGCCCCGCGAGCTGACCGGCGCGTTTGGTGGCCTTGCGTTGGCGATCGCTGAAATACGCCGGTACGGTGATCACCGCATCGGTGACGGGCTCGCCGAGGAATTTTTCGGCGTCGGACTTCAGGCTGCGAAGGACGAGCGCGGACAGGTCTTCAGGGAGGAGCGTTCGCGGGCCGAGCTCGATGCGTCGCTGTGAGCCCATGTAGCGTTTGAACGCTGTCGCGGTGAGCGTGGGATGTGTCACCTGACGCTCGCGTGCCGCGAGTCCCACGAGCAGGTTGCCATTGTCGTCCAGGCTGACGGCGGACGGTGTGAGCGTCGAGCCGAGGCTGTTCGGGATGAGCTGTGCCCTGCCCTCGCGCCAGAAGCCGATGGCGCTGTTGGTCGTGCCGAGGTCGATGCCGACGATCATGGGGGAGAGAGTCCTTGCCTGCCGCGGGGAGTCAGGGGTCTGGGTTGTTTTCGGGACGGGTGGTCAGCGGGGTCATCCGGGCGCAGGGGTCTGGGGTCGACGGTCGAGGCCTTCTCTGTGAGCGCGGAGCCGCTCCGGTGCCGTGCTCGGACTGTAGCATCGCAGTACTGCGGGCACAGCAGTTGCGGCGTTATGGTGCAAGGCCCGGTCGTCGACCGGCGGTCGGGCCGGGGCTGAAGTCAAAAGGAGCGCGTATGCATGTGCTAGTGAACCCGGACCACCACATCACCGGTGACGAGTGGGTAACGGCGCGAGTCGAGGGCATCGTCGGCAATGCCGTCGATCGATTCGCGGACCGCATCACCCGTGTGGAAGTCCATCTGAACGACGTGAACGGGCCGAAACATGGCGAGCGGGAGAAACGCTGCATGATGGAAGCGCGCGTCGGTGGGGTGAAACCCATCGCCGTCAAACACCAGGCGCCGACGCTGCTCGAAGCGATCGAGGCCTGCGCCGACAAGCTCGAGCGCGCGGTGGAACATTCGCTGGCCCGGCTGCATGCGTCGGCCGGCCCTTCGCCTCGGGATGTGGACATTGTCAGCATCGAGGCTCTGCAGGAATTGGAACAGCAGGAGGCGAGAAGGTAATCGCTGCCTGCTGAGGCGTTAACGTTGCAGGGAAGAAGGGCCGCGTGAGCGGCCCTTTTTTTTGTGGCGTGAACTCCGGTGTCATCAGACCGGACGTTCGACGCCCGGTCAGCCTCCGTCTCGTATTCGTCGCAAGACTCTGCCCATGAGCGGTGAATCGAATTCCTCCATGAGAGCACCTGACCGAGCGGCGCGCACGATACCGGGCACCTCTTGCGACTCGAGTACGAGCTCGGTTGTTTCTTCGAGCAAAGAATGCCCTTCCACGAGTCGCCAATCGACCGCGTCTAGCGCGGCATTGATAACTTCGCGCCACAGATCTTGCGCCTCGGGCGTTCCCGTTGCCCGGCCCGGTGCCCAGAACGGAACACGGCGATTCTCGACGCTCTCCAGTTCAGCAACGAGTTTATCAACGAGGTTTTTCTCGACCCTCGCGACGGCAAAGACTCGTTGCCATTGCTCGCTGTCCCAAGCTATCGCGCAAAACCACACATGACTTCCATCGCTTGCGCGCAAGCCGACGCCAGCGACTTCGCCGTCGTAGTAGTCATTCGCCACGAGCCAGTGGAGGTAGCCGCCCGTCAGAGCAACTGGATCACTCATGGCGCATCTCGGAATACAGAGTTGAATTTATCGGCCACTTCCTTTGTCACCGGCTTTGGTAGAACGACAGTGTAGTGATCCGCGTTGCTACCTGTCTTCACCACGGGAAAATATTTCTCAACGTCGACGCGACATGCAGCACCGCAGAGGCTTCGCGGCTTCGGGCTGGTGGTGACGGACACGCCATGCACATTGAGTTGTTCCTCCGCGCTTGCTGCTTTCTTGCCCAACCTGGACGCGGTTTCGAACCCTTGCCGATATCGGTATAGGACCTGCCCCCCGGTTCGAGTCGCTGCCACGGCTTCCAGCGCGCTGGCTGCGCTTGCGGCCTCTAACCATGCGCCAACTGCGAAACTCACTGCAGCCAGACCGACGTGCAGTCCGAGCCGTCGCTGATCGTCCTCCTCCATGTAGCCGCGGGTATAGGGCGCGTACGAGTTGCCGTGGCATGCCGCCACTGCGCATTGTTGATAAATGTACGGAGGGAGGCCTGCTACTTGGCCACCTGTCACATTCATTGTCGCAGCGAGAAAATCTTCATCCGTGAGTCGCGTTGCCGGTGCGAGCAGAGTCCCCTTGATCGATCCTTCGCCGCCACAGCCCTGTCCGCAGGACGGGACGTTGGGTACGGCGGGAGGGGCTGTGGGCGGCGTGGGTCGGGGGTCCGTTGGCGGGGGGCTCAACGGTGGATCCGGGCGATTGGGAAGGATTTTTCGATGCGGGCGGTTCGCGAAGCCCACGTGGCCATTCAGGAAGTTCAGGTCGCCGATGCTGCCCTCGACTGCGAGGTATGGCGGGCGGACGTGTGGGTCTTGAGCCGCGTCGCTTTCAAAACCGGACGGGTCTGAGAACGTCAGCGGGTTGTTGCCGACGTACGCGTAGCGATTGAATGCCTGCGTCCCTTGCTGCGTGTCGAACACAGGGTCGGCCGAGAGAAACCGCCCGGTTACCGCGTCCTGTAGGCGCCCGTTCATGTCGTTGAGGCCCATGCGCCCCAACGCGGTGTGCCACGTATAGCCATGGCGGGTGGCCGCGTTGATCGTGTCCAGGTTTCCGCTGGTGGGCGACCCAGACCAGGTGCAGCTGCTCCGCCGATTGCCGAACGCGGTGAAGCTCTCTTTGACGTAGCTCGTACCGTCCGCGTTCAGGATGGCGGCCACGCTGCCTTGATGGTCGCCGCGCAGATACTTCACGACCTCGGCGGTGCTCGAGGATCGAGTAATCAGCGCGATCGGCGTGTCGCCCGCGAACACAAAGTGCCGAAACTGCGTGCCACCGGGTGTGATGACTTTCTCGAGCAGGCCGCCGATGAAATACGTTGTCTCGGTGCCCGAAGTGCCGCTGTAAACGGATCGCCACCGCTCGTGATCCTGGTTGTAGGCGAACTGGATCGTCTCGGCTGAGTTACCGATGGCGCGCGGATGGTCGAAGCTCGTCCAGGAAATCGTCGAGCCCGATCGAGTCAATGCATTGCCGTTGGCATCGTAGGAATACGTGTTTGCGCTCGTGCCGGCTTGCACGACCGCGTGACTGCGGTTGGCGTCATACGTCCACGTGGCACCGTTTGCGACGTCACTGCGCGACGTGATGTTGCCCATCGGGTCGTAGCGCAACTGGAGGTTGGGAGTCGAGCTGCAACTCCCCGTCAGCGTCGAGTGATCCAGGCGATAGAGGTTGTCGTAGCAGAAACTCTCGGTGAGCGAGACGTTCCCGTTCTGTCGCTGCGTGACGTTGCCGGCGAGATCGTAGAGATACGATTCATTCTGCAATGCCGCCCCGCCGCCGACGCCACTCTGCAACGACGTGAGCCAGCCAGTGACTGCGTCGAACACACGGTTCGTCACCACGCCGTTGCCGAGCGTCTCCTGGGTAACCTGCCCGCTCGCATTCATCTGGTTCGCGGTCCAGAACACGCGGTTCGACTGATCGCGATCGGACAGACGCTGCAAGAATCCGTTCTGGTAGGTGTACTGCAGGGTCAGCGGCGTTGACGGCGCGGAAGGATACGTCAGCGTCTCGAGCAAGCCTGTGACGTTGCTGTAACCGAAGGAATACGCGTAAGTCGTGTCGGACGGAATTGAAACTATCTGCCGCGACGGGCGGCCCAGCGTGTCGTATTCGTAAGCCTCCTGGTAGATTCCATCCGCGGATGCCGCGGACACACTCTGTAGCCTGCCAACGTTGCGGGCAGCCGCATTCGCGCCCCACTCCCACGTCGCCGTCAGGCCGGGCTCATTGCGAACGAGCGGTCGCGATAACAAGTCATAAGTCTGCGAGAAGCTTTGGCTCTTCGCGTCGGACCAGCTGACGAGCTCACCGAGTGCGTTGTACGTGTACTGGCGATGCTGGCCGGCGGCAGTTGACACATCCAGGTCGATATCCGTCGCGTTCCGTTGGAACGGTCGGATGCCGTAGTCATACGTGGCGCTGAAGAGCAGATGGCCCAGGCTGTCCGAAACGCCGAGCAAGCTGCCGAATGCGTCGTAAGAGAAGGTTTGCGAATAATTGTCGTGATCCCGCTGTTGTCCCAAGCGACCCATGACAGTGGTGATCCGTGTCGATTGCTTGGATTGCGGGTCGACAAACGCAGTCGTGCGCCCCGAGTACAGGAGCGTCGACGTCTGCGTCGTCTGATCCGTAGCGCTCACCGGGCGCTGAATCTGAGTGGCCCTGCCTATGGCGTCGTAGGTCACTGTCGTCCAATAGGGCGAGCAGCCCCAGGCACACGGAACGCTTTGCCGGTACACCCTTCCGAACGCGTCGTACTGCAGTTCCTGACGATCGTATGACCCGGCCGCGAGCATTCGCTGACTCGTCACGAGCACGCGGCCGAATCGGTCGACGTAGGTCAGTTGGTCCGTCAGCGTGCTGGAGTCCGTATTCCTTACGGTGGCGACGACTGTCATGACGTTGTTCGAATTGACGCAACTGCCGCCGCAGCTGTTGTAAGCCAATGCGGTCGATGTGCCGTCCGCGCGCGTCTCCAGGGTCTTGCGGCCGAAGTCGTCGTACTGCCATGTCACCGCGACGCCGTTTGGGTCCGTGATCTTTTTCGGCACGCCCAGGCCTACGTCGAACTCGGTCGTTGTGACTTGATGCAGCGGGTTCGTCACGCGCTCCGGGAATCGACCTGACGGTCCCCAGTCAAGCGTGGTGGTTCGAGACTCCATATCGGTGCCGTCTGGCTTTCGGCCAACGACGGTGACCGACGTGACGTTGCCGAACGAATCGCCGAACCCGAGCGTGCGAGTCACCCGATACGGGATTTGGGAGGGCTCGACAGTTTCGCGGAAGATTCGGCAGTTCAGGCTGTCGACGTCGTAAGAGACTCGTCGTGTGACCGCAGGCTCACCGCTGCTTGCGGAGTATGTGACAGTCGAGTCGGTCGGCAATCCCACGCACCAGTTGGGCCCGGAGTCAGATGAGAACGTGGTGTCGGTCGTTGTCGTCCAGCTTTGACCGTTATAAGGCGAAGCCGGCCCGGCGGCGTCTCGATCCGTCACCGCTGAGACCGTTCGCGAAGGATTGCCGAATCGGTCGTATTGAACGGTCTGTACTGTACTCGTGATGAGCGAGCCGTTCTTGACACCGCCGACTTCATAGAGGTCAGTCGAGACAGCGCTCGGCGCGACGAAGTAACGCTTGTTCGCTGCAGTGGAGTCGAGCTCCGACACGCCCTGAGTCAAGGCCTTGCTCGAAATGAGCGTCGTGCCGTTCGATTGATAGATTTCCTCGCGCTCGAGTGCGCCGATCAGCGGATAAGGACCGGTCTTGTAGAACGTCCTGACGACAGGCGCGTTGGCACGACTGTCCGTGACGGTCCGCGACTGAAACCCTTCGAACCCTCTGCCCTGCAGATTGATTCGTGCGCCCGTGTAGTTGTAAGTCTGCGTGAACGTGCCGCCAATGCCGTCTGACGACGCCACCTGGCTGACAACGTACATCGCAGATTGAACGTCCTGCTCCGGATAGGCTGCTCCGCTGCCCTTCGTATAACGACTAGTGGTGATCGGTGCGTAAGCCGCGGACACGTTGACGCCAAACCCATCGGTGAATGAAGTCGCGATGTCTGGTTTCGCGCCGCTATGAAGTCGCACGGTGGGAGCCAACGAGCTGTTGCCGTAGGTCAGATCCGCCTGCCCGTCGCCGTTGACGTCACTCGTTGCGAGATAGCCGCTCGATGCGATCGAGAATCCCAGCGGTGTCCACGGGGCGAAGGACGACCCGGTCGCACGCGCATAATTCCAGGTACCCGACAGATCGGGTTGAATCAGATCGTCCTGCCCGTCACCGTCCCAATCCAGCGCCATGCGACTGACGCCCACGACGGTGAGGCCTGTGTTCACCGGCGCGGTGAACGGCGACGCAGCGCCACTGCGCCAGCACGTGGCGTACTGAACGTTCCAGTAGCCTCCCGACATGAACGCGAGATCGCTGCAGGCGTCGCCGTTGAAATCTCCGATCAGCGGCGGCGATGTCGGTGCGGCCGCTTGCGTATACCCGACGATTCCCAGCTGCGAGTAACTGCCGTTGGCCCTCGATAGCAGGACCATCCACGCGAATTGCAACGTGCCGGTCTGGCCGCATTGAGAGCGGTTGTCGGCGAAGCAGTTTCGAACGAGCAGTAACAGGTCGACGCGTCCGTCACCGTTGAAATCCGCGCGCCTCACCGCTGATCGAAAGCTGTAGACGAACGAACCGAAGGGCTGAGTGCCGACTTTCACCCAGGGCGACGACGTACCTGTATTTGCAATCGTCAGCAGCGCGGTCGGGACAGTGGCGAATCCGTTGCCGGTGTTCAGGCGTGCGTAGACAAACTCGTCTGCGGCCCAGCCAGTGCCGCCGGACTGAACGTAGATGAGATCGTCGCGTCCATCTCCGTCTACATCACCCGCGGTGACCCAACCGTTTGCTGCCTGCGTCGAAGGTGTAGAGGTCGTGACTTCGGCAAACCCGGCGCCGACGCTTTGGAATGACAGCACGCGCCAGTAGCCGCTGCCATTCGGGACGACCACGTCCACGCGTCCATCGGAGTTGTAGTCGAGCGGTACCGCGGCGTCGTAGTTGGTGCTCAACGCTCCTGTGTTGTACGGACCCGAGTAGTTTCCCGTCGGCGTCGCAAGCGCATAAAAGAACGTTGACGTCGCTGCGTTGGGATAGACGAGATCTTCTAACCCGTCGCCGTTGACGTCGAGCTGCAGAACATTTGCCTGCGACGTACTGCCAGCACTTCCGATCTCTGCGCCCCAGCCAGCCTGGCCGGGCTGATAGCCAACGACGGTCGGCTGGAAGCAGTCCGCGGTTGATGCCGCGCATTCCTGCACGCTCGCGAGCCGAGAGCGTCCCGTCACGGAGCTGTTGTCGTACGTGAGGTTGTAACTCTTGACCGTCGTCGTGCCCGACTTCATCTGGATCTGGCTGACTAGATTGAACTCGTTGTCCTTGCCGCCGATCGAGTAGGTCCAGATGCCGTCCGCGCCCGAGCGCGACTGATACGTGAAGACGACGTGATAGTTGGCGCTGGTGGTGCTCGTGTAGGTGTAGTCGATGGAACTGATGCGATAGCTGCCGTTGACCGCGTCGTTCGCATACACGAACCGCATTTCGTTACCGGAGCGGTCCGAAACTTTGTTCAGGGCCCACAGGCGCGCCGAGCTCGTGCCGAAAGCAGGAATCGCGGAGTCCGCTGAATGGCCATACTCGTATCGCAGGCCGTTTTTGAGCTCGACGGTGAAATACGAAGGCCCCGTGCCGCCGGAACCGATCCCGGTGCCGTGCGACGTGACTCTGGAGAAATCCGCCACCTCAGTCTGATAGGTCGTGCCATCCGCGCCGTAGGTGCTGCCCGGCGATTCCAGCCGCAGGCGGTTGCCATCGATGCAGAAGCGGTCGGACGTCCCGAGCTCCGGGCTGCCGCCGACGCCATCCTGCGCGATCGTTTGATTGCAGTGTTCGATCGTGGAGAGACCTGCGAGCGACCACCCCATGCCGAACAGACCATTACCCGCGCGGCTGTCGTAGCTCAGCGAGATGTGGGGCTCTATTCCGCGGACGCCGGGCGGACTCCATAGCGGAATTGAATAGGTGCCTGCGCCGGTCGACGACACGCTGAACGTACCTTCGGTGCGGCCGGTTGCTGCTAGCGCAGTGATCGGCAACGCGATCGACGTAGCCAGGAGAAATTTCGCGACAGTGAACGTCATGTTCTCGGTCCTGAATGTTCGGAGAGGTTTAAGGAGTGCTCGCGTTCTGCGCGGGGGCTGGCGCATAGCCCGCTTCGCTTGCGCCGGGCAGCAGCGAAATCGCGTGGAACACGAGCTCAAAGGCATGGGTGAAAACCCGCGGATCGGGTGGCGCGGGGAGCGGCGAAGCGCCCTCGATCGCGCGAATCAGCGAGAGCTGCCACGGGACGTCTTCGCCACAGGTGCGCAGCGTCACCTCGCCGACTTCGCCCCGTTCGTTCTGCTGGATCTGGATGCGGCAGTCGAAGTCCTCGTGCGCGAGGCCGGAGCGCGGCCGAATCCAGGCCCGTTCGATGCGCGCCTGAATCTGGCTGAGGTAGTGTCCATAGAGAGCCGCGACGCCCTGACGGTCCGAACTGGTGTCTTGCGTGGCATCGGCTTCAGGCTCCGATGCGTCGCTGTGTTCGACGGAGGGCATGCTGATGTCGACTTCTGGACTCACCACGCTCATGCGCAGCGCTTGAAGGACCTTTCCGTGCGAGGCGACAGGCGGAAGCGGTTCGTCCGGACCGGACGCCACCGCCGGGTCTTCGAAGAAGAACAAAATGCTGGTGGGCTCTTCGCCGGTGACGACCTCATTCGCGCCGAGCGCGTCGTGACGGTGTGTTTGAACGGATCGCCCTGCCCCGATGAGCGCGCTCACGAACAGCACGTGAATGAAGATCGACAGCGCAGCCGCCGCCGTGCTCACGACGAGTCGTGAGCCGAGTGATCGGAGTTTGTTCATGTCAGTCGCAGTCCGGTGAGCTGGGGGGCGTCAGCGACGTCACTCGATTCGAGGGCGCGCTGAGATTGTTCGCGGCATCCCGCGCACGCACCTGGTACGTGTAACTCGTGGATGGGGAGCGCCCGGTGTCGTTGAACAGGGTGGTCGCGACAGTGGTGACGGACGCACTCGGATTGCAGCCTGCGCCCTGACAACGTTCGACGACGTAACCGGTCACGCCGACGTTGTCAGTGGATGGGCCCCACGTGAGGTCGATTTCTCTGCTCGACGTTGCGAAGAGGGAGAGTTCTGACGGCGTGGAAGGGACCTGCGAATCGCCCGGTGCCTGAGTGGTCGCACTCTGAGTGCTGGAGTAGCCGCTTAGATTTGCAGCAGCGTCCTGCGCGCGCACTCGGTAGGTGTAGCTCGTCGCGGCAGCCAGCGCCGCGTCGCTGTAATTTGTCGTGGTCGTCGTTGCGATCTGAGAAAACGTCGAGCACCCTGCGCCTTGGCATCGTTCTACGCGATAGCCTGTGACTGCGACGTTGTCTGTCGAAGCCGCCCAACTCAAATTGATCGTGCTGCTCGACGCGGGGGCGGCAGCAAGATTGGCAGGTACTGTGGGCGGTTGCGTGTCTGCAGCCGCAGGTGTCGCAGCGCTCGCAATCGCGGAGTAGCCACTGAAGTTGCCCGCGGCATCTCTCGCCCGCACGCGATAGCGATAGGTGGTACCGCCGGTGAGTGCCGTATTGCTGAACGACGTGCCCGATGGCGTCGCGACCTGAGAGAACGTCGTGCAGCTCGCGCCTTGGCAGCGTTCAACGCTGTAACCGGTGACGCCAACATTGTCAGTGGACGCCGTCCAGCTGAGATTGATCTGACTGCTCGACACAGCGGCCCCGACGAGACCCGCTGGGACCGTCGGAGCTTGCGTGTCACTGGCCGTCGCCGCGGCCCTGAATGCTGCGGCGGACATGATCCACCAACCGCTCGGACTCACTGGCGCAGAGGCGGAATACACCCCTGCCGATGTCGTGACGCGATCTTCTAGGATGTTGCCGTTGTCAGGCACACGCGAAGTAAAGCCGGATCCCGCGCCAGTGACGGCGTTCTGGACAAACGCGTGACCGACGATCATGTCGTTGGCGTTTGTCGTAGTGAAGTTCGGCGTGGACGCGGTCGTTCCCGTGCCTGCCGCTGCAGCCACGACGTCGAGCGGATTCGTCTTATCTGCGCCGCTGTACTCCGCGATACGAATGTCGGGCCAGACGATGTTCTGGCTGCTGAGTCGTACCGTGACGGTGTTGGTTCGCGCGGCCGCCGCAGCGATGTTGCGGGCGTAGTAAATATAGGCCGTCGCCTGGCCGGGCCTGCGAACCGGCCCGACTGCAAGGCTATAAGCGTTCCCTTTACTGTCAGTGACGGAGGTGACCGTCGTTGTCGCATTCGCCCATGCGACGGCAACAACGATCAAGTTCCCGGCCGATTGCGTGGACTGGAATGTGGCCGCGAGCGTTCCTGAAGTGCCGGCGTAGTTGCCAATACCCTGCACGTATGCGATTGCCGCACTCGCAGTCGACGCGAATAGCGTGCACACCGCTGTGAGCAATCCAAGCCAAATTGAAAACAAGCCGATGCCGCTGGCGCGCGGGCGTGTGCCCGGCACCTTTCCTGTCGAAAGTTTCAAGCCGATCCCCTCGCGGCGCTTCCCTGCCAGCTACACCAACGACGCCGCGCGCCGGTGCAGTTTGTCTAAGCGGCAGGAAATGTATGCTTCGGCGACGGGGAAATCGCTCTGCATAATTGCCAAAATTTCGAGAAATGCAGTGCAGCGAACGCTCCGGCTTCGATACCCTGCGCGCCGTCATGCGAAAGCCGACTCACAACCCGAACCCGAACTTCGCGGCGATCAATCAACGCTTCGGAAGAGTGATCCGCGAACACCGCCGCGCGTTGGGCTTGACGCAGACCGCGCTCGCCGCGGTTTCAAAGGTCGACCGCAGTTATCTCAGCCAGCTCGAAAATGGCCGCGTCTCGCCGACCCTCGAGATCGTGTTCAGACTTGCGCACGGGTTGGGGACGGCGCCGTCGAGCCTCATTGGTGAACTGACGATCCAGGAGATTTCCGCGAGGGCCGATTGAGTGCGCGCTTTCGGGAAGCGACCGCTGATCACGGAGCGCGCGCTCAATTGTTGCCGTCGCGGAGCCGGTAGGAACACTGAGCTGCCAGATCGTCATGCGCGAGAAGCCCATCGACAAACCGCTTCAGCCGCAGAAAGTCCATTGAGCAATCTCGCCGTTCTCGAGCGACGGCACGTCGCGCGACGAAGGATTGGTGGGATGGGAGGGAATCGAACCCTCGACCAGCGGATTAAAAGTCCGATGCTCTACCGACTGAGCTACCATCCCCAAAATCGGGCGCGGATGATACTACACAGCGTACCGCGTGGGGTCGGCGATACCGGCGGCTTCGAAGCCGGCGCGGCGGATCCGGCAGGAATCGCAGCGTCCACAGGCCCGACCTTGGCCGTCCGCCTGATAGCAGGACACGGTGGCCGCGAAATCCACACCCAGGCGCGCGCCTTCCTGCACGATTTCGGCCTTGGAACGGGTAATCAGCGGCGCGTGGACGCGAAACGCAGCGCCCTCCACGCCCGCCTTCGTGGCCTTCGACGCCAGCTGCTCGAACGCGGCGATGAACTCCGGGCGGCAGTCCGGGTAACCCGAATAATCCACGGCATTCACGCCCATGAATATGTCGCGCGCGGTCAGCACTTCGGCCCAGGCGAGCGCCAGCGACAGCATCATCGTGTTGCGTGCCGGGACGTAGGTGACGGGGATGCCGCTCGTGCCCTGCTCCGGTACGGCGATCGATGAATCCGTGAGCGCGGAGCCGCCGATGCCCGCGAGGTCCACGCGCATCACGCGGTGGTCTTTCGCGCCCAGCGATGCGGCGATGCTCCGGGCGGCATCCAGTTCGGCGGAATGGCGCTGGCCGTATTCGACGGACAACGCGTAGCACTCGAAGCCCCGCGCGCGAGCCATCGCGAGCGTGGTCGCGGAATCGAGGCCGCCAGAGAGAAGCACTACGGCACGCCGGGTGGTCACAACAAAACCCTCAACCAATGAATGTGCGCAGCCTCGCGCAACGCCGGAGTGCGAGCGCGAGCCTGCGCTACGGCCGGCCGCGAGAAGGCCACCCTTACTTCCCCGGCGTATTTCCCCAGAGCACCTTGTGCAGCTGCATCTGGAATCGCACCGGCAGCCGGTCTTCCAGGATCCAGTTCGCAAGGTCTTTGGCAGGCAACTGATCCGCGCTCGGCGAGAACAACACCGTGCAGCGGGACGCGAGCCCCAGCTCCTTCAGCCGGTCGCGGCTCCACTCGTAGTCTTCGCGGCCGCAGATGACGAACTTCACGAGGTCCTGCGAGCTCAGCCGCCCGAGCTCGTCGTATCGATTGCGACGCTCTTCACCCGAGCCGGGCGTTTTCACGTCCACCACTTTCACGACGCGCGAATCGACATTCAGCAGCGACATGGCTCCACTCGTCTCGAGCGACACACGGAAACCTTCACTCGACAGCCGCTGCAGAAGCTCGATGCACGCCTTCTGCGCGAGCGGCTCCCCGCCTGTCACGCAGACATACTTGGTGCCGAGCTCACGCACGCGAGCCACGATTGCATCGATCTCCCACCACTCACCGCCATGAAACGCATAAGCGGTGTCGCAATACTGGCAGCGCAGAGGGCAGCCCGTGAGTCGCACGAACGTGGTCGGAATGCCCGCGGTGTCCGCTTCGCCCTGCAGGGAATAGAAGATTTCAGTGATCTTGAGCCGCGACACGGTCAGTCAAAGCGCGTCCGTCAGCGCGCGTCCGCCGGGATGCGACGCAGCCGCTCGGCGGCGAGTTTCGCGGCATCACTGTCGGGATATTTTCGGATCACATCGCCGAGCGAAGCGCGCGCTTCGGCACCGCGTTTCAACTCGAGCTGCGAATAACCCAGCTTGAGCAGCGCATCCGGCGATTTGCGCGAGTTCGGCCAGCGCTCGCCCACGGTCTTGAACGACTGCGCGGCCTGATCGTATTTGCCCGTGGCGTAATACGCCTCGCCCAACCAGTACTGCGCGTTCTCCGCGATGGGGCTCGCCGGATACGTCGACAAGAACGACGTGAAGCCCGAAATCGCGCCCGCGTAGTTCGAGGACTTCAGCGCATCGAATGCAGCGGAATACGCGGACTGTTCAGCAGCGGCAGAACCGCCCACGCCCACCGCGGTTCCGGCGACCGGGGGCGATACTGAAACACCAGCACCACCACCAGAGAAGCCACCACCCGCGCTCGCGGCGGCGAGCCGCTTATCCAGATCTGCATACAACTCGCGCTGCTGTTTACGCAGTGCTTCGTTGCTGTTCTCCAGCTCTTCGATGCGGCCTCGAAGTTGGCGCACGTCGGCTTGCGCAGCGTCGAGCTTCTGCGCCATGTCCAACAGACTCTGATTGGACACGACCCGCTCGATGCGCTGGACGCGTCCATCGATGTCTGTGAGCTTGATCTGCACCGGGTCTTCTTCCGGCGAGACAGCGCACGCCGACAGCAGAGAGACCAGCAGCGCGGCACCGAGCAGTCGCATGGCGCACCTCATGAGCAAGTGGATTACTGCAGGTAGACGATCTCGACGCGGCGATTCTTCGTCCACGCCGCTTCGTCGCTGCCCGCGGCGGCCGGGCGCTCTTCGCCGTAGCTCACCGTGGAGAGTTGGCCTTCCGCGGCCCCCTGCAGCAGCAGTGCACGGCGCACGGCCTGCGCACGACGCTCGCCGAGGCCGATGTTGTATTCACGTGAACCGCGCTCGTCTGTGTGCCCTTCGAGGCGCACCTTGATGCCGGAGTTCGAAGCCAGGTATTTCGCGTGAGCGGCGACGATGTCTGTGCCCTCGCCGCGGATTTCGCTGCTGTCGAAGTCGAAGTAGATCGTGCGCTTGGCGAGCACGCCTTCCATCGGGCCGGGGGCCTCGGCACCCTCTTCGGAGGCCTGGGCACGGCCGACGCCGGATGAATCCGCCCCGGAGTTCTGGCTGGTGTTCGTCCCAGCATTGGCATCCGGTTTCCGGTTCTTCGGGCAACCGGCCAGGGCCAGCGAGGTGACCACGACCATCAACAGCACGAGCGACTTACGCATTATTCAAAACTCCCCATATCCCCGCCGCTGCTGCGGCAGGGCGCTTTCTATCACACAGACGATTGTCGTTCACGACAGTTGCGCGTCGCAGGGTCGCGACGGAGCAGCTGTCAGCACCTGGCGCACCGGTGCACACCGGCGGCGCGCCTTCGCGCAAAACCTTGCGCCCTTATTGAGCAAAAGGACCCCACACGGGTTCCCGGACCTGACCCTGATCGGATTTGAGGCGCTGGCCGGTGAGCCCATCGGTGGCCACGGTGGCGAGCACGCTGCGTCCGCCTTCCGAGCCCGAATAGATCACCATGGCGCCGTTCGGCGCGAAGCTCGGCGACTCATCCTGCCGCCCCTTCGAGAGCACGGTGACCGTATTCGTCGACAGATCCTGCACGGCGATGCGGTAATTGCTGCCGTCGAGGGTGACCATCGCGAGCTGCGAACCATCCGGGCTCAGGCGCGGACGCGCGTTGTAGCTGCCGCCGAACGTGATGCGTTTCGGCCGGTCGCCCGCCTTCACGCCGATGCGGTAGATCTGCGGCCCGCCCGCGCGATCAGACGTGAAATACAGGGATTGCCCGTCTGCGCTCCACACTGCCTCAGTATCGATGGCTGGATCGTCCGTGATGCGCGTGGTGGTGTTCGACGCCAGGTCCAGCACGAAAATATCCGGGTTGCCGTTCGTGCCACCGAGGGTGAGCGCGAGCTTCTTCCCATCCGGCGAGAACGACGGCGCACCGTTGATGCCCGCGCGGGCCGAAACGCGTGAACGCTCGCCTGTGCGAACACGTTGCACATACACCGACGAATGCCGGCCTTCGAATGACACGTATGCGAGCCACTGCCCGTCTGCCGACCACGAGGGCGACATCAACGGAAACTTGGATTCGAGCACGACGCGCGGATTCTCGCCGTCGGCGTCTGCAACGATGAGCTGAAACCGCTGGCTCGGCGGTTGCCCGTCGACGGACACATATGCGATGCGCGTGGCAAATGCGCCGCGGATGCCGAGAATCTTCTCGTACACCACATCGCTCACGCGATGCGCAGCGTTGCGAAGCGCAGCCGGCGGACCGCTGAATCGCTGGGTCGCGAGTGTTTGCCCGGTGAGGGCGTTGATCAGATCGAAGTCCACGGCGAGCTGGCCGTCCGACGTGCCGGACACGCGGCCCACGACAACATAGTCGTTTCCGCCTGCCTTCCAGTCCGCAGCGACAACGTCCTGCCCACGGGTGGGCGTGCTCGTCATCTGCGAGCGCGGCAGGGTCTTGAAGCGGCCGCTGCCAGCAAGATCCCGCTGCACGACTTCGGAGACATCGACGCCACCATCCGCCGGAACGCGCGTGAAAGGCACGACCGCGATCGGAATCGGATCCCGCACGCCGCTCGTGATCTCGATCTGCAGCTCCGCATGAACGGGCGCAGTCACGCCCAGCAGAACGGTGAGACCGATCGCCAGCAGGGGCCTGCGTGCCCCGATTCGTTTACGCCATGACGTCATGGTTCTCGCTTTCTCCGGTCCGTCCTGAATCAGTCATTAGGCCTGAACGTGAACGCAATGTTCCGGTCGAAAATCGCCGGATCCGGTGCCGGCGGCAACGGGGAGGCACGATACACCGCTGTCTCGATGGATTCGCGCACCGATGCGTCAGCGTTGCATTCGCCAATGCTCACGTTCGTGACCTCGCCTCCGGTCGTCTGCGTCACCCGCACCACGCAAGCGATGCCGGTGCGTGCGCTGGGAGGCCGAATCCACGCACGCTGCACTCGGGCCGCGATCTGCGCCTGCCAGTTCGATGCGGCGGCGCTGGACCGCAACGCGTCCGCCCGCTCCTCCGCTTCAAGGCTCTTGCGCAACTCCGCGTCGCGCTCGGCCTGTCGCTGAGTGTCCTCGGCCTTGCGTTTCTGCTCGTCGGCGAGCCGTTTGGCCTCGTCCGCTTTGCGTTTTTCCTCGGCTTTGCGCTTCGCTTCGGCGACCTTCTTCTGCTCGGCTTCGCGTTCGCGCTGCTTCTGGTCGGCGGCCGCTTTTTCCTCGGCCTGCTTGCGTTCGAGGGCGACGCGCTCGTCATCCTCGCGACGCTTCTGCTCGGCCTTCTGCTCTTCCTGCTTCTTGGCCTCCTCGCGCGCCTGAATCTCCTCAGGCGTGGGCGCGGGGGGCCCGACATCTTCCGGCGGCGGCTGTTCGGGCTCCGGCTCCGGCTGTGGAGCCGGGTCTGGCGGCGGTGGCGTCGGCGTCGGATCCGGCGCGCTCGGGGCCGGTGCCGCACTCTTCGCTTCGACCACCGCAGCTTCGACAGCCAGCGTCGGCGCCGGCGGTTTCGACTGCTTGTACGCGTAAAAACCGTAGGCCAGCGCGCCCACGACCACCGCGTGCAACGCGAAGGACTGGAACAGCGAAACCCACCGGTCGCTCTTGCGTTCGCTCATGGAAGCACCCGGCGTGCCTGTGCGGCGCCCGGCTCAGCCATTCGGTTCGCCCACGGGTTTGCGCGTCTCGAGCGGATCGGTGATGAAGCCGACTTTCTTCGCGCCGGCGTGCTGGAGGATGACCATCGCATCGATCGCACGGCCGTAGGATATGGTCTCATCCGCCTTCAGCAGCACCGCGCGTTCCGGCGCCCGGCGCATCGCGGCCGTCGCGCGGGCCGTGACGATATCTTCCGAAATCGGCGTGTTCGGTGCGCCGCCGACGTTCAGGTACATGCGGCCCTGCTTGTCGATCGACAGCACCAGCGGCTCCTGCGTTTCCGGCGGCAGCGGCTCGGCGGACGCCTTCGGCAGGTCCACCTTCACGCCCTGCGCGAGCAGCGGCGCGGTGACCATGAAAATAATCAGCAGCACGAGCATCACGTCGATGTACGGCACGACGTTGATCTCGCCCATGAGGCGTCGCCCCTTGTGAAGTTGTGCCATGGTCAGGCTCCTCGCGCGGCTGCCGCGGTTTGACCGGTCGGCGTGGCCGTAGTGCCCGCGCGCGACGCGTGCCGCTGCAGAATCGTGGAGAACTCTTCCATGAACGCCTGGTAACGCACTTCGAGCCGCCCGACCTGGTCCGCAAACCGGTTGAATCCGATCACCGCGGGGATGGCGGCAAACAGGCCGATGGCCGTCGCGACCAGCGCTTCGGAAATGCCGGGTGCGACCATCGCGAGCGTCGCCTGCTGCACGTTTCCGAGGCCGGTGAAGGCATTCATGATGCCCCACACCGTGCCGAACAGGCCGACATACGGGCTGGTCGAGCCCACCGTCGCAAGCGTGGCGAGGCTGTGTTCGAGGCGGTCGATCTCCTTGAGCCGCGCCACCTGCATCGCGCGCCGCGCGCCTTCGAGAATCTGGTCCGACGGAATATTGCCCTGCTGCCGCAGCCGCGCGAATTCACGGAAGCCGAACTCGAAAATGCTGGACATGCCGGTGGCGCCGCCGCGCGCCTCGATGCCGCGATAGAGCTGCGCGAGATCGCCGCCGGACCAGAAGTTCTGCTCGAACTGGTCGGCCTCGCGGCGCGAGCGGCTGATGACGATGCGCTTCCGGAAGATGATGGCCCACGACATCATCGACGCGATGGCGAGCAGCGCGATGACGATCTGCACCGGGATGGTCGCCTCGGCGATGAGGCGGATGATGGACAGCTCATGATTCATGTCAGACGGGCTCCTTCGCTGCCTGCGGAAACGGGGCGGCCGCAGCGGCCGCGGCGGTCATGGCACTGACGATCGCCGCGGGAATTCGTTTCGGACGGAAGTTCGCCGCGTCGAGGCAGGCGACGCGGACGGAGGCTTCGACCAATACTTCGTCATTTCTCAGCACACGCTGGTCGAAGCGCATGCACGCCGCGCCATCCGGCGCGTAGTTACAGGTGATGATCAGCGCATCATCGAGCCGTGCCGGGCGCCGATAGTCGATGTGGACGCTCGCCACCACGAACAGGATGCCCGGATCTTTCGCGAGCTCGGTCTGGATGAAACCGAGCGAGCGCAACCACTCCGTGCGCGCGCGCTCCAGGAACTTCAGGTAGTTCGCGTAATAGACGACGCCACCGCCGTCGGTGTCTTCCCAGTAAACGCGGGCGGGCCAGCAAAAAGGCCATGACGAGGGCCGTGAAGATGGCGAGGACAGTGGCCGGGACGATGGCGACGTGAGCGAGCCGGGTTCCGTCACTCGTCGTTTTCCTCGAACAGCTTCAGGGTCTGCGCGGGCCGCTCCGGCACGCGCAGCCTGAAATGCTGATAAGCGTTGCGCGTGGCCACGCGGCCGCGGGCCGTGCGCATGATGAAGCCCTGCTGGATCAGGAACGGCTCGATCACATCTTCGAGCGTGCCGCGCTCTTCGCCGATCGCCGCCGCGATGCTCTCGATGCCCACCGGGCCGCCGTCGAACTTTTCGATGATCGTGAGCAGGAACTTGCGGTCCAGCGCGTCGAAACCCTGCGGGTCGACTTCCAGCATGTCGAGCGCGGCGCTCGCCACCGTGTCGTTGATGTTGCCGTCCGCTTTGAACTGCGCGTAATCCCGAACCCGGCGCAGCAGCCGATTGGCGATGCGCGGCGTGCCGCGCGAACGTTGCGCGATGCGCCGCGCGCCGCCCGTGTCGATGGGCACTTCGAGAATGCCGGCGGAACGCGTGACGATGCGCTCGAGGTCTTCCACGCCGTAAAACTCGAGCCGTTGCACGATGCCGAAGCGATCCCGCAGCGGCGAGGTCAGAAGGCCGGCGCGCGTCGTCGCACCAACGAGCGTGAACGGCGGCAGGTTGAGCTTGATGGAGCGCGCGCCCGGCCCTTCGCCGATCATGATGTCGAGCTGGTAATCCTCCATCGCCGGATACAGCACCTCTTCCACGATCGGCGAGAGGCGATGGATCTCGTCGACGAACAGCACGTCGCGCGGCTGCAGGTTCGTGAGAATGGCAGCGAGATCACCGGGGCGCTCGAGCACCGGCCCCGAAGTCTGTTTGAGCGTGACGCCGAGCTCGCCCGCGATGATGTGCGCGAGTGTCGTCTTGCCGAGCCCCGGCGGCCCGAAAATGAGCACGTGATCGAGTGCTTCCGCGCGCTGGCGCGCCGCGCCCACGAAGATCTCGAGCTGCGTCTTTACCGCCTGCTGCCCCACGTAATCGTCGAGCGTGCGCGGACGAATGGCCCGATCGATGGCCTCGTCTTCGCGGCTCGCAACGGTGGTGACGACGCGTTCGGTTTCCAAATCAGTCTCGTGCCGCAGCCTGCAGGGCACGGCGGATCAGCTCTTCCGTGGAGTGTGTACCGGGACCGGCGGCCTTGAGCAAGCGCGTCGCTTCCGCCGGACGGTAGCCCAGGGCAGTGAGTGCGCCAAAGGCCTCGGATTCGGGGCTCGCATCCAGCGGCACGGCAACGGCGCCTGGCAATGCGGCTTCTACCGGCGCGATGCGATCTTTCATTTCGATGAGCAGGCGTTCGGCGGTCTTGCGACCGATGCCGGGCACGCGGATCAGCGCGGCGACGTCCTGGTTTTTCACGCACGCGGCGAAGGCTTCGACGCTGATGCCGGAGAGCAGCGCGAGGCCGATCTTCGGCCCGATGCCCGACACTTTGAGCAGATTGCGGAACAGGCGACGCTCGTCTTCCGTCGCGAATCCATAGAGCAGTTGCGCATCTTCACGCACGACGAAGTGCGTGAGCAGCTTCACTTCTTCCCCCGCGGCCGGCAGATGAAAGAACGTCGACATCGGCGCTTCCAGCTCATACCCGATGCCGCCCACTTCCACGGTGAGCTGTGGCGGTGTTTTCGAGGTGATGCGGCCGCGGAGCGAGCCGATCATCGTGTGAGGCCCAACATCTGCGCACGCCGCGAATGCGCATGGCAGAGCGCAATGGCGAGCGCGTCGGACGCGTCTGCAGGAATGCGGCCTTCGACGCCGAGCAACGCACGCATCATGTGAGCCACTTGCTGTTTCTCCGCGCCACCGAAGCCGACGACGGCGAGCTTGATGGCGCGCGGCGCATATTCGAACACCGGCACCGCGCTGGGCACGGCAGAGAGCGCGGCACCACGGGCGTGTCCCAGCTTGAGTGCGCTGTCGACATTGCGATTCAGGAACACGCGTTCCACGGCAATTTCATCGGGCTGATATTTCTCGATGAGCTGTTGGACGCCTTCGAAGATGTAACGCAGTCGTCCATTCAACGCGCCGGTGCCGGCGGAGATGCAGCCGTGTGCGAGCTGGGTGCTCTTCGAGCCGGCGCAGTCGATGACCCCGAAGCCGGTCTTCCGCGAGCCCGGGTCGAGCCCGAGAATGCGAACCCGGACGGACGCGACGACGCGAACCGGTTCCGCCGCCGGCGCGCGGCCGGGCGCCTTGCCAGGCACGCGCGCGCCGAGCGGACCCTGTGCCGCGCTCGTCGCCTGGCCGGCGGCGAACGCGACGGGGTCAAACGCGCGCCAGGACTTCGTCCGGGATCTCGGCATTCGAGTAGACGCTCTGCACGTCGTCCAGGTCATCGAGTGTGTCCAGCAGATACACCATCAACTCCGCCGCTTCGCCGGTGAGCGACGTGGTGGTCGAGGCACGCTGCGTGATCTCGCCGGTGGCAGGTGAAAAACCATCCGCCATCAACTGGGCGCGCACGGTTTCATAGTCGAGCGGATCGGTCAGCACCTCGATGGAGCCATCGGCATGCGCCAGCACGTCTTCTGCACCGGCCTGCAGCGCCACCTCCATGAGGCGGTCTTCATTGGTGCCGGGCGGATAACTCATGAGCCCCACCTGGTTGAAGAGATACGCGACCGAGCCACTCGCGCCGAGCGAACCCCCGCAGCGGCTGAACGCGCGCCGCACTTCGGTGGTGGTTCGACTGCGATCGTCGGTTACGCAATCCACCATGACGGCAACGCCGCCCGGGCCATACCCTTCATAGCGAATGGTGTCGTAGACGGTCGAATCTTCACCACCGGCGGCGCTGCCGATGGCACGCTCGATGGTGTCTTTGGGCATGCTCGCTGCACGCGCCTTGTCCACGGCGAGACGCAGCCGGCCATTGGTGCCCTGATCCGGTCCACCGACGCGGGTTGCCACGGAGATCTCGCGGATGAGTTTGCTGAAAACCTTGCCCCGCCTGCTGTCGTGTGCGCCCTTTCGGTGCTGGATGTTAGCCCACTTGCTATGGCCTGCCATGATTCGCCGGAAAAATGAGTCACGTATGATAGCTGCAAACCGTACGTAACGACACGCTCAAGCCCGCACCGCTCGCTCCGCCTGCTGATCCAGAATTTCCGTGGAAACTGCTCAACTCTGTCCGCCAGCCATCCTTGCTTCCATCGCGCAAGTGCGTGCCGCTGCAGAAGCCGCGAGCCCTGCTGCACACGATGCGCTGGGTTACAGCGTCGAAGCCGCGGAAGTCATCGGTGCGCTCACCGACAACGCCGAGCTTGCTAACGCACTGGTCCTGCGGCCGCTCATCGGACTGAACGGCTTCACGCCGGAATCGCTGGCGAAGCTTGCCGCTCCGGCCTCGGCGAAGATTGCCGTCGATCTCGAGCGGCTCGGCGAGCTGGGCTTGCCCCGCGACTGGTCGCCGGCGCAAGGGCTCGATGCGCGGCAGGCGGAGACCGTCCGCAAAATGCTGCTGGCGGTCGTTAGCGATCCGCGGCTCGTGCTCGCGCAACTCGCACAGCAACTCGTGCGACTGAGGCATGCGAAGGATCTCTCTGAAGAAGCGCGTGAGCGACTCGCCATGGAAGCGCGCGCGATTCTCGCGCCACTCGCCAATCGACTGGGCGTCTGGCAGCTCAAGTGGGAGCTGGAAGATCTCGCCTTCCGTAATCTCGAGCCGGATGAATACCGGCGGATTGCCGCGGCGCTGAACGAGCGTCGCGCGGACCGTGAGCGTTACATCGAAGAAGTCTGCGCGACGCTGCGTGACGAGCTTTCGAAGGGCAGCGTGAAGGCAGAAGTCTACGGGCGGCCCAAGCACATCTACAGCATCTATCGAAAGATGCAGCGGAAGCACCTCGCGTTCGAAGAGGTGTTCGACGTACGCGCGGTGCGCATCGTCGTGGACTCGCTGCCGCAGTGCTATGCCGCACTGGGAATCGTGCATGGGTTGTGGACCTACATCCCCGGTGAATTCGACGATTACATCGCCACCCCGAAGGGCAACTTCTACCGCTCGATCCACACCGCCGTCATTGGTCCGCAGAAGCGCAGCGTCGAAGTGCAGATCCGCACGCGTGAGATGCACGAGCATGCGGAGCTCGGTGTCGCCGCGCACTGGCAATACAAGGAAGGCGGACCGCGAGACGCGCAATACGAACGCAAGATCGAGTGGGTGCGTCGCCTGCTCGAGCCGCAGGAGTCCTCGGACACCGATAAAGACTTCCTTGAGCGCATGCGCACGGAGCTGTTCGAAGACCGTGTGTACGCGCTCACACCGAAGGGCGAGGTTGTCGATCTTCCCCGCGGAGCGACGCCGCTCGATTTCGCTTACAACGTTCACACGGACCTCGGCCACCGGTGCCGCGGAGCGAAGGTGAACGGGCGGATCGTGCCCCTCGATTACCAGATTTCCAACGGCGAGATCATCGAGATCATCACCGGCAAGCACGCTGCGCCCAGCCGCGATTGGCTCGCGCCGGAACAGGGATACCTCTCCTCGCCGCGCAACCGGGCGAAGGTGCGTGCGTGGTTCCGCAAGCTAGACGTCTCGGATAACCGCGCCGCGGGTCGGCAGATCGCGGAGCGGGAGCTTTCCCGCATCGGCGTGAAGCCGGAGCACATGTCTGCGTTGGTCTCAGAGCTGAAGGCGAGTGATACCGACCACTTCCATCAGCTGCTCGGCGAAGGCGAGATCACCGTGACGCAGCTGGTGCAGGCAGCGGAACGGCTCATTCAGCCCGCGCCAGAGGTGCTTCCGCGGCAGCATCGCCAGTCAAAGGGTGCTGCCGCCAAGAAGAAGCGCGGATCGCTGGTGGACATCGAAGGGGTCGGCGACCTGCCGATCACCCTGGCACGGTGCTGCGCGCCGATTCGGCCGCAGCCCATTACCGGATACGTGACGCTCGGGCGCGGCGTGACGATCCATCGGTCCGATTGCCCTGCCCTGGCCCGTATGCGGGCGGTGAAGGCTGAGCGCGCACTGAACGTCGAGTGGAGCTCGGATGACCCGGAGAACCTGGACGTGCAGATCGCAATCACCGCGTACGACCGCCGCGGGTTCGTGCGCGATATCTCGGACGTGATGGCGGCGGAGCACCTCAGCATCGATGCGCTGAATACGGTGACGGACCATGACACCAGTACCGCCCACATGACGGTCAAGCTGGCGGTAAAGGACTTGGAACAACTCGCCAGGGTACTTCGGAGGCTTGCTGGGGTGCCTAACGTGATTAACGTACGACGGGTGCATTGAGGGAGTCGGATTCGGAGGCCCTCAATCGCCGGGCGGCTCGGAGGCGTTTCCAAAGCCGCTCCGAGCCACCGCGCGGTGGAGGGCTTCTGACCGTCGTTCTGCCTCTTTTCCGCAACACCCCCGCTCGAGCTGTCGGTTCGATTGAACAGTTGTTGGACTTACGTCCATCAGCACATTTTCCCTGCGAAAAGCGTGACCTGCCGCGCTTCCTTCGGCCCGGCATCACGCGAGAATTTTGCACAGCGGCATGCGAAAGGGCCGCCCGGGACGGCCGGGGAAAGGCCAGGGACGGACAGCGGGGCAAACGGGGAAGTGTCGCGGCAATGCGAGTACTGATCTGCGATCAGGAAACCGAGATGCTGGAGACGATCGCGAGGTCCTTCGAAGTGGACATCGCGACCAGCAAGGCGACGTGCATCGATCTGATGCGCGCGAATCCATTTGACGTGTTGGTGGCGAGCGAGAGGCTGTCGGACGGTTCCGGACTGGAGCTGTTGAGTCATGTCGCGACCCGCTGGCCCGATACGCTGCGCGTGCTGGTTATCGAACCAGCCCGGCTGAAGCTTCTGCGAGGCAAGCTGGGGCCGTTCCGGCTGCACGCCACGATGCGTTATCCGGTAGAGGACGACGAGCTGGAGGCGGTGCTCAACCGACTCGGCAATCTGCTGGTCTCTGAGGCGGCACACGCGCTCGAGCCGGAGCCGGAACCCGAGCCCGAACCGGAGCCACCGCCGCCACCGCCCCGCCCGGCCGTGGCGAAACCTGTGGGATTCGCCGGCACCAGACCCGGGGCGCCACCTGTTGCCCGCCCCGCATCAGGGGCGGCAAGCGGCAAGCCCGGTGCGCCGCAAGCCGGCAGGCCCGGCATGCAACCCACCCCTTCGGCCGCACCCACGAATTCGTCCCGTGCTCAGGCGTCGCCGACGACTCAGACGCCGGGCCGCACGTCCGCCACTCCCGGCGCGGCGCGGAAGCCAGGCCCTCAGCCGCTGCAGCAGCCGGAGCCGAAGGTCGTCAAGCGTCGATTGGGCAACTACACGCCGTTGGGCTCCGCGGAAGACGCGCAGTTGCGCATCGTGGAGCGCGAATTCGACCAGACCATCGCGCCGCTCGCCGCGCGCGCGATCCGCAATCGGGAAGAAGCCAATCGCGCGAAGTCGCCGCAGGAAAAGGCGAAGACCATTGCCGGCCAGCTCGGCAAGTCGTTGCGCAAGCTGATCAAGAAGGACAAGGACGAAGCGTGAGCCGGTTTCGCCGGCGCTGACGCGTCTATCGGTCAAGGGCTGGAGGGTTCCAGCGTGACCGGATGGACTTCGATGAAACGCGTTGTGTGGATGCTTGCGACTTCGCTGCTGTCGTTCACTGCCTTAGCGGGCGACCTGCCGAAAGATACGGCCGTTCGTGTCGAAGGCTCGGGGATCGAGCCGGGATGGTTCGACGGGAAAATCGTGATCACCGGTGAAGGGTGCACGATGGTGCTGCTGGGTCGGCCGACCAAACAGGGCTACACGATGCTCGCGCTGACTTCCGTGGCGATCCTGCAGAAAAAGGCAGGCGCGGAATGGAAGGAGCTTTCAGTCGAGACGCTGAAAGCGCATGAGCCGAAGGGCTGCGTGGACGAAAACGCGGCGGATTAGCCCGATTCGGAGCTCGCCAACTCCGCGAGTCCCGTGAAACGCTAACCTCTCCATGCGAACTGTGAAGCGCGGCGGCCAGCGCCGCGCTTCATGTCGCAATCCTCAGGCCTTGAGCTCCGACACTCCGCGTCGCAACCCTCAGCCCGGAATTCCGACACTCCGCGCCGGAGCAAAGACCCACTAGCGATTCAGCGAATCGATCGCCCGCTTATCCGCTGCGAGCGCCGCTTCGTGCACGGCCTCCGACAACGTCGGATGCGCATGAATCGTCCGCTGCAGATCTTCGCTGCTCGCAGAATATTCGAGCGCCAGCACGGCTTCGGCGATCAACTCACCGGCCAGCGGCCCGATGATGTGCACGCCGAGCACCTCATCGTTGTTCTTCGCTGCAATCAGCTTCGCGAATCCGGCCGCGCTTTCCATTGCCTTGGCGCGACCGCTCGCGAGGAACGGGAACACGCCCGTCTTGTACTCACGGCCCGAGGCCTTCACCTGCTCTTCCGTCAGACCCACCCACGCAATCTCAGGATGCGTGTAGATCACCGACGGCACGGTCTTGTAGTTCACTTCGGAGAAGTGGCCCGCGATCAGATCCGCGACCATCACGCCCTCTTCCTTGCCTTTGTGCGCCAGCATCGGTCCACGCACGCAGTCGCCGACGGCCCAGATGCCTTCGACACCCGTGCGGCACTCGTGATCCACCTTGATGAAGCCGCGTTCGTCGAGCTCGACGCCGGTGCCGTCACCAAGCAGATCTTTCGTGAACGGCCGACGACCGATGGCCACGACGACCTTGTCGACTTGCACCGACTGATCGCCCTTGGCGTCCGTGTACGTCACGGTGACCGCGCCGCCTTCGACCTTCGCGCCTGACACTTTCGCGCCGAGGCGGATGTCCAGGCCCTGCTTCTTGAAGTGACGCAGCGCCTCTTTCGCGACCTGCTGGTCCGCGACCGCCAGGAAATCCGGCAGCGCTTCGAGCACCACGACTTCGCTGCCGAGCCGCTTCCACACGCTGCCCAGCTCGAGACCGATGACGCCGGCGCCGATGACGCACAGCCGCTTCGGCACGGCATCGAATTCCAGCGCGCCCCACGAATCGACGATGTTCTTGCGATCGAACGGCGCTGAGCGCAGCTCGGTGGGCGTCGAGCCGGACGCCAACACGATGTTCTTCGCGGTGAGCACTTTCGTTGTGCCGTCGTGCGCCTTGAACTCGACGCGCTTGCCGGACAGCAATTTGCCGTGACCCTGCAGCGGCGTGACACCGGCGCCCTTGAACAGCTGAAGGATGCCGCCCGTCATGCCTTTCACGATGCCGGCCTTGCGCTTCTGCATCGCTGCCAGGTCCAGCGAAACGCCGGTGGCGTTGATGCCGTGGACCGTCAGCTCCGACTGCACTTTGTGATACAGCTCCGACGATTCCAGCAGCGCCTTCGACGGGATGCATCCCGCGTTCAGGCACGTGCCGCCAAACGCCGGCACGCCGTCGAGATTCTTCCACTCGTCGATACAGGCCACGCTGAGCTTGTTCTGCCCCGCGCGAATCGCAGCCGGGTAGCCGGCGGGACCGCCGCCGATGACGATGACGTCGAATGAATTGGTGTCAGCCATGATGTTCTTTCAGGTGAGGCCTCGGAGGCGCCAAAACAAGCGGCCGCCTGTGAGGCGGCCGCAACCAGATCGGAAAATTGCAGGGTTCAGACCTGCAGCAGCATGCGGCCGGGATCTTCCAGCGAGTCTTTGATCGCGACCAGGAACTGCACGGCCTCACGGCCGTCGATGATGCGGTGATCGTAGGTGACGGCGAGGTACATCATCGGGCGAATCTTGATCTCGCCGTTGACCACCATCGGCCGCTCCTGGATCTTGTGCATTCCCAGGATCGCACTCTGCGGCGCATTCACGATCGGCGTCGACATGAGCGAACCGAACACGCCGCCATTGGTGATGGTGAACGTGCCGCCCGTCAGGTCTTCGATGCCGATGGTGCCTTCGCGCGCCTTGCCGGCATACACACCGATTTCCTTCTCGATGTCGCCAAACCCTTTGGTATCCGCGTCCCGAATGACGGGCACCATGAGGCCGCGCTCCGTCGAGACGGCGACGCCGATGTCGTAGTACTCGTGATACACGATGTCCGTGCCATCGACGGAAGCGTTCACGACGGGGAATTTCTTCAGCGCTTCGATTGCAGCCTTCACGAAGAACGACATGAAGCCGAGCTTCACGCCGTGGGTCTTCTCGAACTTGTCCTTGTACCGGGCGCGCAGCGCGTTCACTTCGGTCAGGTCGACTTCGTTGAACGAAGTGAGCAGGGCCTGGGTGGACTGCGCTTCGACCAAACGCTGCGCGATGCGCTGGCGAAGGCGAGTCATCGCGACGCGCTGTTCGCTGCGGCCGACGCGTGGGGCTGATGGTGGTTTCGCCGCTGGCGCACTCGGCTTCGCAGCCGGGGCGCTTGCAGCGGGGGAAGCGGCTGGTGCTTGAGCGGGCTTGCTGAGGTAATCGACGACGTCGCCTTTTGTGAGACGGCCATCGCGGCCCGACGCGGGAATGCCGCTGGGGTCGAGCTTGTTTTCTTCGACGAGGCGACGGACGGAGGGGCTGAGCTTGCTGGCGTCGGTGGCGACGCTCGCGCCACTCGATGCGCCGCCCGCCGACGCGGAGGACGAGCCGTTGACCGCGGCACCGTTGACGCCGCCGGAACTCCCGCTCGCGCCTGAAGCTGCGCCTCCTGCCGGACCCGCGGCACTGGACTTCGCGCTCGCGCCAGGCGCCGCCTTCGCAGCTGCCGCCGCCGGCGCACTTGCACCAGCAACCGCTGCAGACCCACCCGCCGCTGCGCCAGCCGCACCTTCCTCGAAAATCGCCAGCACCTGCCCGCTCGTCACGGTGGTGCCGTCGCTGATCTTCAACTCTTTCAACACGCCGTTCGCCGGCGCCGGCACCTCGAGCACGACCTTGTCGGTCTCGAGGTCCGCCAGGTTTTCATCGCGTTTTACCGTATCACCCACCTGCTTGTGCCACGCCACCAGCGTGGCGTCGGCGACAGATTCAGGCAGTTGGGGCACACGGATTTCAATGGTCACGAGCTTTTCCTCAATGGGGTCGCGGCGGGCGTCGTGGTGTTCGAGGTCAGCCGCGAAGTATCGCGCGGGGCTTCTTCCACCGCCGAAGCGCGTAACGCGGCTTCGACGAGCGTGTTCTGCTCCGCTTCATGTAGTTTCGAAAGGCCCGTCGCCGGCGCAGCAGCGGGCGCGCGGCCTGCGTACAGCACATCGCGACGGCCCAGGCTGGTTTCCTGCAGGCGATGCCGGATGTTGTACCAGGCGCCCTGATTTTGAGGCTCCTCCTGACACCATACCAGCTCGCGCGCGTTCGAATATTTGCGCAGCACGGCCTCGTACTCTTCCGTCGGGAACGGGTAGAGCTGTTCGATGCGCACCAGCGCCACGTCCTTCATGTTCTCTTTGCGGCGGACCTTCAGCAGGTCGTAATACACCTTGCCGCTGCAGAACACGATGCGACGGACTTTCTCCGGCGCGAGATCGTCCTGTTCGCCGATGACCGTCGCGAAGCTGCTGCGAGTGAGCTCTTCGAGCGACGACACCGAAAGGTCGTGACGCAGCAGGCTCTTCGGCGTCATCACGATGAGCGGCTTGCGAATGGAACGCAGCATCTGCCGGCGCAGCATGTGGAACATCTGGGCGGGCGTCGAAGGCACGCACACCTGCATGTTCAGCTCCGCGCACAGCTGGAGGAAGCGCTCGAGACGAGCCGATGAGTGCTCCGGCCCCTGCCCTTCATAGCCATGCGGCAGGAACAGCGTGAGTCCGCACAGGCGGCCCCACTTCGCTTCGCCCGAGCTGATGAACTGGTCGATGATCACCTGGGCGCCGTTTGCGAAGTCGCCGAACTGGCCTTCCCAGATCACGAGCGTATCCGGCTCGGTGGTCGAGTAACCGTACTCGAAGCCCATGACGGCTTCTTCGGACAGCACCGAGTCGATGACCAGGAAGCGCGGCTGGCGCTCCTTGACGTGCTCGAGCGGAATATAAGTGCTGCCCATCTTCTGATCGTGCAGCACCGAGTGACGGTGGAAGAACGTGCCGCGGCCCGCGTCCTGGCCACAGAGGCGCACGGAAAATCCGTCGTCCAGGATCGAGGCATACGCCAGCGTTTCGGCACAGCCCCAGTCGAGCGGCATTTCGCCGGCGAGCATCTTGCGGCGGTTCGCGTAAACCTGCGCGACGCGCGCTTGCAGAGTCACGTCTGTCGGAACCGCAACGATGCGTTCGCCCAGCGTGGCGAGTCGCTTGAGATCGATGCCCGTCTGGATGCGCTCGGACCAGTCCACCTGGGAGTACTTGCTCCAGTCCACGGTGTACTTGTTTCCGATCATGCCCAGCGAAGCGCGCGCCTGCGGACGACCTTCGTCGAGCCCCTGGCGATACTGCTCCACCATGCTGGCGGCGTCGTTCTCCGGAATCGCGCCATCGGCCGCGAGCTTTTCGGCGTACAGCTGCCGCACGGTCGGGTGCTTGCGGATCACGCCGTACATCACCGGCTGCGTGGCCGCTGGCTCGTCCGCCTCGTTGTGACCATGGCGGCGATAGCAGACGAGGTCGATGACCACGTCTTTGTGGAAGCGCATGCGGTATTCGAGCGCGAGACGGGTGACGAACACCACCGCCTCCGGATCGTCCGCATTCACGTGGAAAATAGGCGCTTCGAGCATTTTCGCCACGTCGCTGCAGTACATGGTGCTGCGAGCGTCGTGCGGGTTCGAGATGGTGAAGCCGACCTGGTTGTTCACGATCACATGGACCGTGCCGCCGGTATAGAAGCCCCGAGCCTGCGACAGCTGCATGGTCTCTGTGACCACGCCCTGCCCCGCGAACGCCGCATCGCCGTGCACGAGCACCGGCACGACACGATCGCCCTTCGCATCTCCGCGACGTTCCTGGCGCGCGCGCACCGAGCCCTCGACGACCGGATTCACCACTTCGAGATGAGACGGGTTGAAGGCCAGCACGACGTGCACGTTGCCCGAAGGCGTGCGCAGGTCGGCCGAGAATCCCTTGTGATATTTGACGTCGCCCGAGCCCTTGAGGGTGCTCATGTCGTACTTGCCCTCGAATTCCGAGAACAGCACGGACGGCGACTTGCCGAGAATGTTCACCAGCACGTTCAGGCGGCCGCGATGGGCCATGCCGATGACCACCTCTTCCACGCCGGCCACGCCGCAACGCTGGATGAGGTCGTCGACGAGGGGAATGAGCGAATCGCCGCCTTCGAGCGAGAAACGCTTCTGGCCGACGTATTTGGTGTGCAGGTAGCGCTCGAGGCCTTCCGCGGCCGTGAGTTGCCAGAGCAGATTGCGGCGCTCGTCCTGCGAGAACGAGTATTTCATGCGGCCGCTCTGGAACTGATCCTGCAGCCACAGGCGCTCGTCGGAATTCGACACGTGGGCGAATTCGGCGCCGATCGGGCCGCCGTAGATGCGCTCCATCGTCGCCAGGATGTCCCGCAGCTTCAGCCAGCGCGGGATGTCGTCCGTGCGGCTGCCGGTGAAGAACTCGGTATCGAGGTCGGCCTCATTGAGGCCGAAATACTCGAGCGTGAGCACCTTCGGGCGCTCGCGCAGGAGCAGGCCCAGCGGGTCCAGCTTGGCGACCAGGTGCCCGCGGTTGACCCAGATCTGGATCAGGCGCGAGACGGCGCCCTGCTTGGCGTTGTTGCTGTCCTGACCGTCGGCAGCGGCTAGCGCGACCGGGGCCTGACGGGCCCGCTCGGCGATGGCCGAACGGATGGCGGGGTGGGAAGGCTCGCTGCCGACGGCGGGTGCCAGGCGCTCGAAGTACTCGCGCCACTGGGGCTCGACGCTCCCAGGGTTGCGAAGGTACTGCTCGTAAAGCGAGTCCAGGAAGTCGGCGTTGCCACCGAAAAGCGGGGTGTGTTCCAGCATTGGCGAAAATTCAAGCGGGCCGGCAGTTTAACGGAATGCCGGTGTGAGGAAAACGCGAATACCGCACAGCTTGACAGGCGCCCCTCCGCTACCGGCCCTTGCGAAGACGGCTGGACTTCTGCCAGCCCTCCGTGCATGGGGCGTCAGAGGCCGGGGGACAAGACCTCGAGAAGCCAGAACTCGTAGCCCACGAGCGTCGTGTAAGCCAGCAGAACGCCGTACAGAAGGAAACTGACGGGGATCCGGCCAAACACGCGGATCCGGGCGAGCAGGATCAGGATCACGATGCCGCCCGAGGTCAGGCCCATCTTGACCATCGCGAAGATCACGGGCGAGCCACCGACCAGCGGTTGCATGAACGGGTTGGCTTCGTTCGCCCCCCGCTCGAGCAGCACGAGCGTCATGAACGCATCGGCCGTACACAGCAACAAGGTGAGCATCGCGACGGCGAGCCACTGCGGGTGATGCCAGTCCACGGCCGTGAAGCTGTGGTCGTCGTCCCGGCGAGGGCCGCGGCGGCGGGGCGAAATGCTGCCATGGATGAGCGAGCGGAAGGTGCGCTTGCGTCGATCGGTACGGTTGCGGCGATCCGGGGCGGCTTCGGCGGTGACTTCGTGATTCAACTTATTTAATTGGGTCTGTGGCCCTGCCCTGGGCGTCGCGAAGGATTGTAGCGGCGCGGCGATTGACGCTGCCGAACACAGAATGTGCGCGCCATCACAACGCGTGAGACTTGTAGGTTTTACCCACCGTGTGCACTTGTAAACCGAGACCAAGGGCTGGTCCGGCGCGCTAATGCTTCAAGAGGCTGAGTGCGCGCGCGAAGCGCTCGCCGTCGAATTGGGCGTCGTCCTGGAGCGTGCGGAACATCTCATCGACTTCGTGGGCCTGCGCGATGTGGTGGGCGTTGTCGACGTTCAGCTCCGCCATGAGCAACACCATGCCCATCGCGGCCTGCTCTGCTGCCGCGTAGTCGGTGAACGTGCCGCGTTTTGCTGCGTCGATGAGTGCATCGAGTGACGCTTCCAATTCGGCGCGGCGGAAGGACTGGGGCGACGTTTTCTTTTCGATGGCGGCGAGGGCCGCGCGCAGATCGCGATTGGCTGCACGAATGGTGTCGGCGTTGCCGTTCGCGTTTTGAAGGGCGTTCAGCGCGCTTCGCAAAGGCGCCGAGAGTGACGCGTCGTCGGTGGCATCGAGCATTGTCAGCAATGCGCGTGCGTGGCCATCGTGTAAGCGCAGTGTGCCGGGTGGCGTTTGATCGTCCGCGGGCTTTTCCCATGCGGCCACGCGCATCGAGCGATGACACGAGTAGCAGTTGAAGAGCGCGAAATCGGGGAAACCGCCCGCCGCGAGCGAGAGGCGTTGTTCGACGAGATCGGCTTCGCGACGCGTGGTGGCGGAGAGTCCCGCGAGCCACACGCGCACCGGTTCGGCATCGTCTTTCGAGAGACCTTTGCGCGCGAAATAATCCGCATCGCGCCGGAAGTGCTCGCGACCGCCGCTCGTGCGCCACAGCTCCGTGTACGTATCGAGCTCGAAGCTCAAGCGCGGATGGCCCGCCGCCATCATTTGATGGGTTGCGAAACGATCGCTGTCGCCGACGTGGCATTGAATGCAGGTTTCGGCGCGGACCTTTGGCTTTTCGAGGGCGCGCAGGCCGCGGGTGAGGTTGTCTGCGTGCTGGGCTGTGCCGGTTTCGCTGTGCGTGGTCAGCCAGCTTTCGGAGGCGCCGTGGCAGGCTTCGCAGCCGATTCCGTCGGAGAGCTGGAAGCGTTCGCCGCGATCTTTTTCGGGGACTGAGTCCGTGTGGCAGGCGAGACATTCGCGAGCTTCGTGTGCGTTCTCCAGGCCGAGTCGCTTTGCCATGCGAACGGCGGTGTCTTCGAACAGCACGCGATAGGCGCGACCATGCGGATCGAAGTGGGACCAGGTGACGTATTCATTCTGAAGCACGGGCCGCGCTTCGAGCGGGCGCGCGGAACCGTGGCAGAGGCTCGAGGCGCAGGTGGCAACGCCGAGGTGTTTTGCGGCGGAAACGGACGCGCCCGGCACTGCTGACACGGCGGGCACCGCTGATGCGACCACGGACGGTTGGCCCGCCGGCGCGCTCCATGCGGGGGCGAATGCGCTCAGCGCCGCGAGCAGCGCTATCGCTGCGTCAGCGGTACTGAGCCTCCACTGGCCGGCGGCATGGGCGGCATCACGTCGTCGTCCACGAACCACGGGTCACCCTTCTCATTGAGATACAGCGAGTGCATCTCTGAAGCGGTGAATGGTCGCGCGCCCCGCCGTCCGAATACTGCGACCTGCCCCCCGGTTTCATCGACCGCGCGGTCGCGTTCCAGCGGGCGTGACAGGGATAACGCTGCATCCGGCGTCCGGTACCACGCGATCAGCTCCGGTTTCGGGTCAGGGCTGAAACCATAGAACCGGGGCTGCGACTCGGGGCTCGTCAGCTGGATCACTTTCAGGCCGTTGATGCCGTCTGCGACATAAGCGTAGAGCGACGCGTTGGTGGTGGCGACGATGACGTCGCGCGCGTCGGAAATCGTGCCGTCCGCATCGAACATTTCGTAGAGCTTCGGCTTCTCCGGCTTCTCCACATCGATGATCGCGAGGCCGCCCTTGCCCGCCGCGACGTAAGCGAACGTGCGGGCGACGAAGACTTTGTGGCCATCCTGCAGCGGCACGTTCGCCCCCGGCACCAAACGTGGTTTCGCTGGGTTGGTCACGTCGATGACGCGCAGGCCGGTCTTCTCAACGGCGAACAGATAACGGAACTGCAGCGAAACACTGCGCAGCTCGTTCATCGGCACGGTGGCCGCGACGACCGGCTTCAGCGGTTCTTCCAGGTTCACGACCACGAGTTGATTGGGCGTGGCGATGTACGCGTAATTTCCGCCGAGCGCGATGTGGCGCGCGTCCTTCAACACCCCGCCTGGGTTCCAGGTGACCGCGCGCTTCAGGAAGTTGTTGCGGAACTCCCCGTCGGCCATCGTGTTGATGTCCGTGAGGATGAGCCCCTCTTCCGAATCGATGATCACGGCGTAGTTGTAGATCGGCGCGAACGGCTGCTCGAGATTGTTCACGCGCATCAGATCGCCGCGATTGCGATCGGGATGCACGGGCTGCGTCGTCGGCAGCACCACGCACGTCGCGTTCTTCGAAGCGATATGCGTGTCCTGCCCCAGCGGCGAGAACGGCGCGCTGATGATCTTCTGGCTGATGCCCTTGTTGCCGACGCTGGCCACGTCGTAAACGCGCATGCCCTTCGAGCCTTCGGCCACGTAGAGATACTCACCGCGCAGTTGCAGACATTGCGCGACGCCAGAGCTCTTCACTGCAGCTTCCGTCAGCTGTTTCTTGCGCTTCTCATGATCGTCATACCACTTCGGGTACGCGTAGCGATGCAGATAGCTGCCGATCACGGCCTGCGGCTCTTCCCACTCAGTGACCTGAACGGCGGCCACACTGCCCTGCGCGCCGACATATGCGTTGAAGCCGACGAAATTGATGAACTGCGTTCCGTAGCCCATCGTCTGCGCCACGATGGCGTTGTTGTCGCCGTTCTTGGCGAGATGGCAATCGCTGCAGGTTTTCGTTTCCGTCTTGCGCTCGGTGTGCGGGTAATGTGGATTCATCGCCTGCGAGCTGTAGCCGGACGATGCGATCGGCGGCTGCTGAACGTAGATGCGCTCGCGATTCGAGTTCGTCGACGACAACACCAGTGCGGACGATGATCTCACCGGCGCGATCTTGTTGCCTTCGGTCGGACCACGACGGCCGAGCATGAAGATATCGTCGCGCGCGACCTGCGGATTATAGGTTGCGTAGTTGCGCGTCTCGCCGCCTTCGTAACGATGTCGATCCGTCTTCCAGTTGGCTTCGATGGGCAAATGACAACCGCCGCAGCTCGTGGTCCACGAAGTGTGGCAGGTGTAGCACTCCATGTTGTCGTCGCTGTGCGCGAGCTGCGAAGCCGGCAGATCCGGCCCCCACTTCTGGCTGTTCACATCGCGGCCCATGAGCTTGGCGCGCGCCGCTTTCGCGTTGTAGTGCGGATTGCCCGGTGTCACCGAGTCCTTCACCAGCGACATCGTCCATTCCATGCCGGGCGTGACCGCCGACCGCTGGATCAGCTTGCCGCCGATCCATTCGAATCGCAGCTTGCCATCCGGATTGCGAAGCACGGAAAGATCGGTGCCATACGGGCCCGCGGCCGGTCCTGTGGTGCGCAGCTTCGGATACTCCTTCACCGAGCCATGGCAGTCCTTGCAGTCGATCTCGACGGCCTGCGCAACTTCGCCGTGCATGTAGCCGTCGCCGTGATTGTCCTGCGCAAAATGGCAGTCCACGCATTGCATGCCGACGTCCACGTGAATGGACGAGAGATGCACCGCCTTCGTGAACTTCTTCGGGTCGGTGTTGCTCACGCGGCGGCCCGCCGCATCGAGCAGGTTGCCCTTGCGATCGCGCTTGTAGACGGCACGGAAATTCCAGCCGTGGCCGTGGTAATCGGCGAACTGTGTGTCCTTCATCATCGGATTCAGATCGGACACTTTTGCGAGGAAGTCCGGATCGCCCCACAGCCCGCGCACCGCGGCGCCTTCGGGGTTGCGATCGAGCACCTTGCGCATTTCATCCGCGGACGGGAAGCGCTGCTCGCGCGGCCACATGCGCGGCGCGTCGGATTCGTAATCCCACATCGTGTAGCCGAGGAAGCTGTTCACGAACATATTCGGCTGGTGCATGTGGCAAATCATGCACTGGCTCGTCGGAATCGAACGCGTGAACTCATGACGGATCGGATGACCAGGCTCGTCCTTCGGAATCGTCGGATCCGCTGTTTCGGTCATGCCGCTGTGGCCAAACATGGCGTAAGGACCGGAGTGGCGCGGATCCTTGTCGTTCGCATAGACGACATGGCACGAGCTGCAACCGGACGAGCGGTAATCGCCGGCTTGATCGTTCGTGCCGAGGAACCACATGAGCGGATCGTTGAGGCGCGTCTTGTGGATGTTCAGCACCGGCACGGCGATGCGCCCGCCCGTACCCGGCCCGCGATTGGAGGCCTTCAAGTCGGGACGGCCCGGTTCCTCGAGACGCTGGATGGCGCCGAGCGAGTTCGGCAATCCGGTCTCGGGGAACACGTTGACGATATTGCGGCCGCCCCGCTCGAAGACGCGGAACACGTCTGCCGGCGAGAGATTCTCCCAGCGCGGCAACGGGTACATCTTGTCGATGAGGCCGTGCTTCTCTTTGTCCTCATCGGTCGACGGCGGGCCTTCGAGAATGGCGGCGTGGCCATCGCGCGTGTAGGCCTCGCCGAGAATGTATTGTTTGAACGGCAGCAGGCCGTTGTTGTACGCAGCGCCGCCCCAGAACATCGAGGTGGTCGCCATCAGGCTGCGCTCGGCCGCCTGGATGGTTTTCAAATGACAGGCGCCGCACGACTCGCGAGCGATGCGATAGTCGCCGGGATTGATGAAGCGGATGAACTCCGGGCTTTCCTTGTTCAGCAGCGAATAGGTGCGCTCCGGATTGGCGCTGGACGGAAATTTCCAGCTCTCGGGAAATCGCGGTAGCACGTGCGCTTTGTCGCGCGCGGCGATGTAGGCCTTCGAACGCGGATCACTGCCGCGGGTAATCGCGACTTTCGCGTCACCGCCGTGGCAGTCGGTGCAACCGAGCTTGACGGCCGGATTCGTGTGCATCGTCGCCTGGTCGGAAGCGGTATGGCACGAGACGCAACCGGTGCTTTTAGCCGCGGCATCTTCAGCGGTCTGCCGTTCAGGCGACGAAGGCGCGGTGACGTAGTTACGCTCGACCGGGTGCTCTTCTTCGGAAGCGGCCGAAGCCGCAGCGCTGAAGGCCAGCAGACTGCCGAGCAGCGTGAGGGCGACGAGCAGGCGCGTTGTGATGGGCATGCCGGCCTCAGTACGTGAGCACAACATTACCAAGCACCGAATACGCCACTTCATCTCCAAACAGCGATTTGTAGCCTGTTCCTGGAATCAGTGCCGCGACCGACAGTCGAGCCACGATGTTCTGAATCGCGAGCGGTCGCCACGTGAGTGCGATGGAAGCGTCTACGCCCAGCTCGCGGTCGATGGGCCCTTGCTGGCGCGCGACTTCGAGCACTGTCGTATCGGCAAAGCCGAGATAATTCACGTTCGCCGACGTACGAAGGGTTGGCGTCATGTCGAAATCCGCACCCAGTCCCGCGAGCATCAACCCGGGGTTCACAAAGTTCGAGGCGCCGAACTCCTTCGACGGCCGCAGCGAATTGAGGAACGCGTTACGTCCGGAGAGCGCGACTCGCCCGCCGCCGATCAACGGGATGGGCTGGCGGATGTAGAAGCTCGTATCCGCGCCGGCGAACTGCGGGTTTTCGAAGATCGCGTCGAAGCCTTCGGCCTTGTCGTCGAACGGATCCTTGTCGCCCGTCGCGTAGACAATCGACAAGCGAGCCCGTGCCCACGAGTAATCGCGCGAAAGCTCGACGGCTGCGAACCCTGCACGGATGTCCTGCCCACGCTCGATGAACATGCCACGGTCTGTGTCGCCGCCAGCGCCATACAACGATGTCGTGAGATTCCAGCGACCGAAGTGACCGTCGCCATTCAGGCCGACGTAAACGACATCGTAGTCGGACCCGCGCGCGAGGCCGAGCGACGAGGGCCGCTGAATCACGCCGTTGTCATCGACGAACTGGTCATCCCCTTCCCGATTGCGGTTGTAGACCACCGTGCCTTGCGTGGTGAAGCCCAGCACCGGCCAGTCCTGCACGTAAAGGTTTGCCACTGCGAGATCGTCATCGCGCAGCGCCGGGCCGCCGCGCGTGACGTCGTTGAGTCCGCTGTTCGTGTCTTTCTCGATGCGACGGAACACGCCCAGGTTGTACTGGTAACGGTTGTTCGCACGCGTGCCGAACAGGCGCACGCCCACCGGGCTGTCCTGAAAAAGAAAACCGCGAAAGTCGGTGATGAACGGCTGGATGCCGACGCGCAGGCTGTCGAAGTCGAAGCGGTCCGAAACGTTGCGCAGATGCTTGTCGACAAACAGCGCCTGCACGCCGAAGGCAGCGTCGTTCCGCGTGGTGCCGCGTGTGGCGACCGCGTTGATGATGCCGTTCTCGTTCGTATCGACGCGCGATATGTTGAAGGCCGGCGTGAACCGGAACTCGTAGTCGGGTGGCTTGAAGACGGTGTCGCCCTCGTACAGCACGGCTTCGACGATGAACGTTTGCGAGTACACGAGCTGCTCGCCGTTTCCCATCGTGTCGTTGCTGCCCGGCTGATTCGTCGCGGTGTTGCCGACGGGCACCGGAAAGCGGCGCGGCTCGACGATCGAATCGGAAATGCCGATCAGATTGAAAAACCAGTCTTCACCGAACGCGGGGCGATCGGCCTTCAGAACGTTGTTACCGTTATAAGGATCGAGCAGATTCTGCTGGCGGCCGAGCATCGACACGACGCGCCAGCGATCGGGAATGCCTTCGATGTCCGGCTGTGTGTCCGGCGATGGCTCGGGCAGCGCAAGCGGGTTGCACTCGGCATCGACTGTTCGAGAGCGCATCACGGACGGGCTACGACGCCGCGGCTCGACCGTGGCTTGTTGAGGGCACCGGTCCGCGGCCTGCGGCGGCCGGTCCGGCAGCGCTGTGGCACTGTCCTGAACCGCTGTCGACGGCAAATTGGGATCGGCGGCGGGTGAAGACTCCACTGCCGGTGAAGATTCAACAGCGGGCTGCGTTGCGGGCTCCGCGTCTGGTGTTGCTGCGTCTTGCGCGAGCGAAGTTGCGGACGCCGCGGCGAACAGCAGAGCCGCAACGGTCTTGCGGACCATCATGTTCTGGCGATCAGAGGCCACCGCACGGCTCCGACTGTGTCGAATCGATGAACGGCGCCTGAGGACACGATACGTATCTGAGCCGCGCCCCCTGAGGTTGCAGCTGATCCGCCCGCAGATCCGACGGCGCCTGGCCGATGGAGCCGACGGCGTTCGCCGCGTCCTGAATTCCCAGGAACGCGATCATGTCATCCTGATCCACGCCGTCGCCCGAAACACCGACGGCTCCCACGAGCTGCCGATTTCGATACACGGGCGCCGATCCCGGGAAAATCTGAATGCCGTTCGCAAGCCCGGGCACAGCTGCTGTCTGCGTGAAGCCGCCGGTCAAACCGGTGTCACCCGTGCAATTGGTAGGCACATCCGGCACGAGGCCCGCCACAAAACCCACGTGATGCACGATCGCGTTGTACGCAAGATCGAGCTGAATGCCGGTGGAGAACACGCTCCATTCGTTCTGCACTTTCGCGAGTGGACCGGACGGATTGCCGTCGATGCCATCGGGGTAATACACCCGCGCGAGGTTGCCGATGGTTCGGGAGGTGATCGCGACCTGGCCATCCGCCAGCATGTTCGGCAGGCCCGTGAACGTGCGCATGTCGGTAACGTATTGGGCCAGCGGCTCGTTGCGGAGCGCGGTGAGACCGCCGGCGAGATAGATTGCGTCGGGCAATGCCGTGATCGCCGCGGCCGCCTGGGCGCTCGAGAAGAACGAGGCGGTCCGCGCTTTTTGCAGCGACACGTCGATGCCAAAGATCGGCGCGTCGCGTGTGCGGGCGATGCCGAGAATCACGCCATTCGAATCGACGACCGAGACGGTGACTCGAGCCGGCGAGCCGACCGGGCGGCGAATCTGCGCGCGAGCGTGATTCGCGGTGCGAATTCCGCCGGCCAGCAACGCCCTCACCTCAACATCTGTCAGTGCGCCGGTCGCTTCGGTGCCGGCGCGCGGTCGGAAGCGTTCGACATTCGCCGAATCCACCAGCACGAACGCATCGAGTCCGGGGAAATCCTGCGTGTCGGGCCGAATTCCGGATGCCGGTTGACCGAACGGAGTGCCGTCGATCACCGTGCCAGCGAAATAGCCCGTCACCGGCATCAGCGCGCCCGCGGTTCCGTTGAGTGATGCGAACGTTGGCGGCATGCGGGTCGGCGAGATGACGTTGTCGAACAGCGCGTCGCTGAAGCGAAGGGTCTTGCCATCCACCGTGACCCGATGCGCGCGACGGTCTTCCGGCGCCGAACGACTGAATGTGGCTGCGAGTGCAATCTGCTCGTCGACATCCGTATCGAGATCCTGAATGCCGGTGTCGAGCGTGTAGATGCCGTCAGCCAACACGCCGACGCCACCCACGACCGTGCCACTCTTGTACAAAGGAAAGCCGCCCGGATCGGCCGAAAGGCCAAGTGGCGTGCGCATCGGGCCCACGCTGACACCCGCGCCTGCAAAGCGATTCACGAGATCCGAGCACGGCAACGAGCTGAATTGCACGCCGCTGAGCGGTCCGCTCGAGGCGAGCATTTCGAGCGGATTGAAATGCTCCTGCACGATCTGGCTTGCCGTGCGTGTGGTGAACGCATTGCCTTCGCTCGATAGGTACGCGCCTGTCACGGCTTTTGCGATGGCCGCCAATGTGGACGGCACGACGTTCACGCCTTCCAGTCCACCGTCGACGGTGCGGCCCGGCGTGCGAATCGTGATCTTGTCCGGCGCTCCGTTCATGACGAACACGCCCAGCACGTTGCCGACGCGATCGACCACCGCAATCGTGGCGGGTGCATTTCGCGCTTGCGCTTCGGCGATCGCGCGTGCGATCACGTCCTGAACATCCGCTGCGCTGAGAAATGTGCTCGCGCTCGCACAAGAGCCATCGCAGCTCGGCGCGTCAGTGCCAACATCGGGCGGCATGAGATCGCTGTCTCCGCCACCGCAGCTCGCGACGGTCAGTGCCATCGCCGCGCCCATCAGAAGTGCCCCCCGCGCGCGCATCAGTGCTTCCAGAGCGGTTGGCGGTCGGTGTGAAAACTGTGGCACGACGTGCACGTGCTGGCGATGAGGCCCGACGCGTCGTCGTGCTGTTGCTCGCCGCCGTGACAAGTTCGGCACGTTTGGATCGTCGGCATCAGCACGTCGGATGCGTCGTGCGACTTGGCGGCGTCATGGCAGGTGGAACATGGCGTGAGCGCTGTTCCATGGCGCGAGTGATCAAACCGGGATGCCGGCATCCAGGCATCGGTCCTCGAGACTTTCCCCACGCTCCACTCCCCATCATTCGTGTTCGTCGACGCCCTCTGTACGGTGTGGCATTCAAAACAGACGCGTCTTTCGAAAAGATCTCGCGCCACTGTCGCCGCGCGGCTACGCGCCAGCCCCAGGACGCGGTCTTTGTCCATGCGCGAGAGCGCGATCGATGGCAGCGACACAGCACGAATCGGCTTCGCCGTCGCGAGCTCGTCGGGATAGCCGGCGAGATAGCGCGCGCTGTAGTACTCCACGAGGCTCGCCATCACGCGCTTCGGATCACCATGCGGCACGGTGCGCTCCGGATCCGCCGGATCGAAGTCGAGCCGGTGGCAGCTGGAGCAATGTTTCTCCATGCGGACCGGCAGCATGCGATGACCGCCTGCTTCCGCTTCATGACAATCCGCGCACTTCATCACGACGTTGCCTTCCGGCCCCTCGACGCCTTTCGCGGCGAGATGAACATCGTGTGCGAAGCGCAGGCCTTCATCATGCGGACTCTTGCTGCCATCGCCTCGTCTGGTATTCGAGAACGCCGGATGATCCAGCCCGAAGTCAGTGGCTTGCGGCACTGGGTGGTCGGATGACGCAGGGCCCGAGTGACACGTGGCGCACAGCCGCTGGTCGGTCTGCACCAGGCGCGCGGGCTGCTCGTGCTCGGCGTGACACGATGTGCATTCGAGTCGTTCCCGGGCGACACCCGCCGAAACTCTTTCGATCGCCGCACTGGTCGCGTGTTTGTGCAGATGGGTGGAATGACATGTCAGACAGGCCTCACTGCGAACCTGCACGAAGAGTGTCTGATGACAGGTTTCGCATCGTGCGCCGAGCGTGGCGTGTGCCGTGTGCAAAGGCCCTGAAAGCCAGGCCCGGTCACTCGGCAAATGCAGGCTGCGTAATTCTTCACTGCCACCCTTTCGAAGCGTTCCGCTCAGCGGTATCACGAGGCCGAGACCCAGAAACAGTACAAACAGTCCCCATGCCCAGCGGCGTTTGTACAACCCCACTTCGTTCAGGGAAAGACGTGGCCGATCGCCGACACCTCGTTGCGTATCGGCCTCGGCATCGAGCTCGAACGTCAAGGCGAGGTCGAGACCTTGGTCCGGCGGATCGATGACGCGAAGAATATTTGCGCCGATCTGAACGATGTCGCCGACGTGCAGCTCTGCATCTCGACGTACCGCGCCGTTCACGATGGCCTGTGCCGGCGCTCGGCAGCTCAGCAGTGTGCGGCCGCTCGTGCGGAAGATGCGCGCGTGATCGAGCGCGACACGCGCGTCTTTCAAGTGCAACGTGCGATCGGTGGCGCGACCGAGCGTAATGGTGTCGCCGTCGACGACTCGATCACGCGTTTCGATCGTCCCGCCGGGAGTGCGCGTGAGAAAGCGGATCAGCGCGCGCACAGCATCACCAGTAAGCGAACACGCTCACGACGTGAGCGATGAGTGCGCCGAGAAGACCGATCGACAGCGGCACGTGTACGTAGAGCCACACGTCGAGCCAACCGCGAATCTGCGCGTCGCGCCGCAAGCGCTTGAGTGCCACGCGGCGCGCGCTCACGAGCGAGATCATCTCGCCGATCGTGCGTGTGCGGTCTCCGTCGTCGCTGCGTGCAAGCTCGCCGCCGAGCCATTCGAGCATGCGGCTTTGATCGGGATTCGCATAAAGAACCGTGGTACCAGCGGTCGCGGGTAATAGCACCTGGGATCGGTCGCGAGCTGTGAGAACAGACCACGCCGTGCCGCCAATGCGCGTGCGATCGCGATTACTCAGCGCCGCGTCCCGAAAAGTTGTGGAGAGTCGGTCGGCGAGCTTGGCACACCGCTGGTCGAGATCGGCAATCTCGGAGAGCATCTCGTCGCGCGTGAGCCCTGCCCGGTTCTGCGACATCTCCTTGGGCAGGCGCAGGTAAGCATTGATGCCAACGAGGCCGCTCACGATCACGAGCATCATCAGTCCATAGGCAACCGTGTGGATGTTCCAGCCGAACTGGAATCCCGTATGCAACGTGACGACGACGATGAGCGCGAGCCCGAGATAGACGTGCGCGGAAACCCATCCCTGAACGGTTCCCAGCCGCGACTTGTAGCTACGCTTGCGGACACCGAGTGCCGTGAGCCAGAAGATCAGCACGGCGCCGACGGTGCCGAGCGTGTAGCCGAGCCATGTGCCACCATTGGGCGTCGACCGTGGCGTATGCCATCCATAGGCGAGGATCGAAGCCGCGCACAGCACCAGCGCGATCCACATATATCGCCTACGACGATAGCTGAGAAACGATTGGTGCATGCAGGCTCAGGATCGTCCTGCCGCCTGGTTGACGAAGTCGACGAACGACTCGGGACTCACGCGAATCGCTGCCCCAGTGGGACACGCGCGGACACACGCCGGACCGCCACTGAGGTCCTTACACATGTCGCACTTCACGGCTTTCTTCGGCGCGTTGGATTTCGCGGTCTTGGGGCTGCACGCCGCTTCACCCGGACCGTCACCCATGCCGAACATGAGCCACGCGAACAAACCAGGCTTCACTGGCGGCGTGACGGCCATGTGGATCACGCCGTAAGGGCAATTCTTTTCGCAGTTACCGCAGCCGATGCAGTTGTCGCGGATGTAGACCTCACCGTTCTGCGAGCGCCGGATCGCGTCGGGCGGGCAGTCCTTCATGCAATGAGGATCTTCGCAGTGGCGGCACGAAGTCGGCACGTGCACTTCTGCGAACGTCGGGCCAGCTGCTCGGTCGAGCCTCGAGGTCCCATCGTGCGTTTCGGCGCACGCCTTCTCGCAGTTGTCGCAACCGACACACAACGACTCGTCGATGAGCAAAACGTCCGTGGCTTCGCCCAGGCCCTGCCGCATCAGGAAGGAGATCAGGTCACTGCTCTGTGAGTCCCCTTCCATGCGAGTGTTGGCAGCAATTCGCTTGCGAACCGTCGCCTCGACCTGTTCACGCAGGCCGCTGTTGTGTTTCATCAAGGCGTCGAACGCGGCGGCGTCGAGACTCACAGTCTCGGTCGGAACGGTGGCGCGCACGGTCGCGTTGCGCCGTGTACGACCGATCAATCCCATTTCCCCGACGTAGTTGCCCGCGGCGACGTAAGACGTGACCACATCGCGCCCGCCGATCGTGCGCGAGACGGCGACCGATCCGCTTCGAATCAGGTGCAGCGTCGTGGCCTCATCGCCTTCGCGGAACAGCGGTTCATCGGTCTTGAAGCGCGCGAGCCGGGCTCGCTCGGCAACAGGCTTCAATTGGTCATAGGGCGTGTCCGGCGCGAATCCGGTCTGGATCGCGCGGATGACGAAGTGCTGATCGATCACACGACGCACGGCTTCCACCGAGCTCATGAGCTTCATGATCTCGCGACGAGGAGATTCGATGAGCACGCAATCCTTGCCTGCGTAGACTGTGCCCGAGCGCCGGCGGCCCGAGAGCAGGCTCATTTCGCCGAAGAACTGGCCTTGCGGCAGCGACAGGCGGTGCCCGCCCTCGCCCACCTCGATCTCCACCGCACCGGACAAGATCGTGAAGAAGCTGTTCGTGTAGTCGTTCTTCCGAAAGATCACATCGCCTGGCTTCGGCGTGTGCACGATGCTGCCGAGGATCAGCTCGCGAAACATCAGCGCGTTCACGCCGGAAAACAGCGGGATGCGTTCCTGCATCAGCGACAGCGTTGCGGAGACGGTGTCGTGAAACGGTAGCCGGACAAACTTTTCCGTGAGCAGAGGTTCGTCGGCCGGACTCACGGTGCGCCCGAGAATGGACTCGACGACCTCGTAGCCCTGGTTCATCGCCTGCTTGATGAGCGCGTAGCCGCCCAGCGCGCCGATGACGTACAGGCCCGGAACGTTGGATTCGTAACGCGGCGTCAGCTCCGGCAACGCGGTCGCATCTGCCGATGGAAAACGAATCCCGCACGATTCGACGAACTTTCGCGGCGGCACCGCGCCGATGCGCGCGATGATGCGATCGCAGGGAATGCGCGCTTCGCCCTTGTCCGTGGCGAGCACGAGAACATAGGGCCGCTCGGCACCGGTCGGCGCCCGCTCCACCGCAGACACTTTGGCCTTGTAGAAACACTCGATGCGCTGCTCGTCGGCGGCCTTGAGCACGGCGCTGAGGTTGACCTCCTTCACGCGCACGAACTCTTCGGACCGGTTCACGATGAACACCTTGTTCTGCTTCGTGAGACCGAGAGCGTTCTCGATGGCCGCATCGCCGGCCCCGACGACGACGACGGCCTCGTCGCGGTATTCGTCGGGGTCGTCGAGCGTGTACTGAACGCAAGGCAGGTCATCGCCCGGTACCTCGAGCCGACGCGGATTACCCTGCACGCCAATCGCCAGCACCACCGCTTCGGCGTGCAGAGTCTCGCCGTTCTTCAGCTGGATCTCGAAGTCCGGCTGCTGGCCCCGAATCGCCGCGACTTCGATGCCGGTGCGCAGATCGACCCGATGGCTCGAAAGTCCTGTTTCCCAGCGCTCCAGGATCGCTTCACGCGTGCCGGCGGCGAACTCGAGCGAGCTGCGCAGCGGCAGCACGTTCGGCTCCGCCATCACGTGCTTGCCCTTCTGATAACGCTGGATCGTGTTGGCGTGCGCTGGGCTCTGCTCGAAGAGAACGTGCGGAACGCCGAGCTCCGCAGCGCGGGCCGCGGCACTCATTCCGCCGGGGCCCGCACCGATGACGGCAATCTTGACGCGCGGGGTCACGGCCCCTTGAAGGCGGCGACGCCGTCAACGACCACCAGTCCTTGCTGGTCGGAAATGGAATACGAAAGGCCGGCGCCCCCGGGCACGCCCGGAACCGTTCCGCCCGGTGTCGAGAAAAAGCCGCTGAACGTGCCCTGCGGCGTGCCCTGCACCGGATTGATGATGCCGCCGTTGATCGTGCCCGTGAACTGATACGCCGGCAGGCCGGCCTGCGCGCCGATGACGCCATCGCCGGTCGCGATGACATTGAAGTTGTTGATCGAAATGTCGAGCGACGCGGCGACCAGTTGGTTGGTGAAGTCCGCACTCAACGATGCGTTGTTCAGCACGCCGACGTTGCCGGAATGATCGGTCGGCGCGGTCGCGCCGATGAGCGCGTATGTATACGTGCCAAACTGCGGCATCACCGGCGGCGCGGCGGAGTCCGCACTCTCGATCCAGTGAAGGCTGCTGAGTTTCAGGTTCACCGCGTAGGCGCTGCCGCTCAGCAGATCCGTCACGTCGGCGTTGTCCCCCGCCCAGCGACCCCAGCGAAGCATCACGAGTGGCGATACGCCCGATTCGACGAGCGTGTTCGTGCCGATGTCGTAACGCGCCGGATTTTGGGGATCACCATTCGTCAGGCCCGGCATGCTCACGGGGTTGTAGCTCGCATCGAGCACGTAGTCGGTTGGGCCCGCACGCCCGACGAAGGTGCCGTTCGTCGACTGGTCTGGCGTGATCATCGCGATGTCGCGCGACTGTTGTGCCGGCGGAGTCACGACGGTTCCCTGCCCACCCTGCTCGAATGCGGCCACGCCGCTGATGACACCGAGTTGGCCGCTCGCTTCCGAAAGGTTGAATGAAAGTCCCGCACCGGCCGTCGTGGCACTGCCGATGCGAGGCGCGGTGAAGAAGCCGTTCAACGAGCCTTGGCCGGCGACGAGGTTCTGGATGCGTACATCGTTGTACGTTCCGGAGAACACCGTTTCGCCGGCGTTGAATGTGCCGGTTCCGCTCGCATACCAATTCATCCCGGCCACGTTCACCGACACTGCACTGGCAACGCTGCGATTCGTGAAATCCGCGTCGAGACTCATCGCGCCGAGCGTGCCGACGTTGCCGAGCGTATCGGTGGGATCAGTGTTGCCGACGAGTGTGTACGTCGCTGTTCCTGTCTGAGGCAGCGTCGGCGGTGCGCCGGTCTCGTTGCCGAGGATCCAGTGCAGCGCCTGGTTGTTCAGACTGTTGGACACCGATGCAGCGGGAGGCGTCGTTACATCGATATCGCCGCCTTCCCAGCGTCCCCAGCGAATACCCGTCGCCGCATCGGCACCGGTGTTCGCATTCGCCGCGACACCGATGCCATAAGAGCCGCTCGGTGCACGCGGAACCGGGGCATCAAATGCAGTCAGGTCACCGTTCGCGTCGAAGGCGAGCTGCGCGCGAGTATTCAGCGCCGCGCCGCCTGCGATAGAGCCGTTGTCGATGCTGCCCGCTGCATAGGCGACATCACGCACAACGACCGGAGGCACGAGCGGTTGTATCGACCCGGGGACAAATGCCGCCACACCGGAGACCGTGCCGAGTTGCTGCAGGGTGAGCCAATAGCTCACGCCGGCGCCGCTGATCAGATCCGATGCAAGCGCGCCGGCCGAGAGAAATCCACTGAATGCGCCTGCACCGGGTAGACGACCGTCGACAAGTACCGTGGTGTAGTTGCCGTTGAAGTGCGTTGTGCCGGCGACGAGCGGGCCGCTGCCGCTGGCGAACCAGTTGTAGCCGTTCACGTCGAGTGACAGAGCGGCGTTCACTTGCTGAGCCGTGAAATCTGCCACGAGCGTGCCGGCACCGAGAATGCCGGCGTGTCCGAGATCATCCGTCGGACTCGTGCCGCCTGCGAGTACGAAGTGGATGGAACCGGAGACCGGCAACGTCGGCGCGATTTCGAACGTCGGACCCACTATCCAGTGAAGGCTCGTGTTCTGCAGATTGAGGGACTGTGTGCCGTTGACCGTGCTGACGGCCGCTGCGCCCGTGGACCATCTGCCCCAGCGAATGCCGCTCGCGCCGTTACTGCCGAAGTCCAGCAACGCAGCCGTGCCGGACATGAACGTGGCGGGAACAGCGGTGTTGCCGGAGCCGAGAGGCGCGTCGAACTGAAGCAGGCTGCCGCCAGGATTGAATGTAAGCGTGTCAGCCCGCCCTGTGCTGCTCGAAGCAAAAGCGGGGACTCCTGAGGCCGGCGAGGAAACCGCAATGCTGGTGCGCGAATCGAGGGGCAACTGCGGGTCGAGCAGATCGACCGTGCGGCCGAGCGGCGAAGTCGCGATGACGTCCTGCTCGGGTTTCTTGCCAGGCTGCTCGCGGTTGTCCGCGACGCTCGCAATCATTCGCGGCGCATCTGCCGGGCTGCGGCGGTCTTTGAGTGCGATGTTCGATTCGTTACCGGCGGCAATGCGCGCCGTGCGACCGGCCACCTGGAACGCGCCCGCTCCGTCATTGCGAAGAAATGCCGGCGGATCGAAGAGCTGCTGCGGATCGCTCGCGTCGAGGGGGATGTATTCAAAGCGAGGCGCTGTCAGGACGAGTGAGAGGCCGCGACCATTGAAGGTGATCGTGCCTTCGTCCACCGCGAGATACAGACCATCGGGGATCGGCTGACCGGCCGGCAAACCAGGCGCATCCGCGCAATCGCCGCGGCAGAACACCGCTGTGTAATACGTGCCACGGATGCCAAGCGTGCCGATGGGCGTGCGCATCTCATAAGCCGACGGATTGTTCTTACCGATAGCACCGTCGCGTGTGCTGAATCCGCCCTTCAACAGCGTTCCAACGCTCTTGCCTGAACTGGCGACTGCTACGGCCATTGCCGGCTGCTGAACATTCGTCGGAAGTGACAACTCATCGACGCGGAAACGGGAGCTGGCGCGCAGAGCGATGCGTGCGCCGTCCGCCATCAGGAGTTGCGCACGCGAGCGCTCGCCGGTGACCACGGTGTCCCCGAGCTCAACCGGGTCGCCGACTTTCAGATCTTTTTTCGATTTGCCCTCAACCGTGACCGCGCCGGACACGAACAACGCCTTGCCTGCGGCGGCGAGCGCTGCCGGCGCGGCCATAGGCGCGGCGAGTGCCAGCGCCAGTGCAGGAATGAATGTGCGAAAACGACGGCTCATGGTGATCGCCTCAGAAACCACGGCGAATGAAGACCACTGCTTCGAAGCGGTCGTATTCGTAGAGGGCCACGTTCGAATCGTTCTTCACGTAGCGCAATCGGGGCGCGAGGCTCCACTTCGCAAACGGGAAGTTCTGGAAGTCGAGCGCGACCATGAGCCCGAGCTGATCGTCCTTGCGGGACGCGCCGAAGAAAGTGCCGTCGAAGTCTGTCGTCAGACTGGAGACTTCGGCGTAGATCGTCGACTGAGGGCGCAGCAGCCAGCTGCCGAAGAGACGCGCACCGTAACGGTCGTTGCTGTATGGCGAGCGGGATTGTTTCGCGTCGTCGGTGCCCGCGAGCAACGCGACACCCAGCCGGCCGGAATGCTCGCCGAGATTCAGCCGAGTCACGGTGAGGCCCGCGAGATAACGGTTCGCGTCGAGAATGCGCAGCGACGACTCCTGATACTCGATCGTCCCCGCGCGCAAGCTGACAGCGCCTTCATAGTCGCCGAAGCGTCGCGAAGCGCCACCGTTCAGGTTGTAGCCGCGCTCGTGATCCTCGCCATCCAGAAGTCCTTCGTATCCATCGACGCCAGCCGTGAACCGTGTTTCACCTCGCACCAGCACGGCGGTGGTGCCGAGCGACGCGACGGTTTGATCGACGAATGACGCGTCTGGATTGGCTCGATGCGTGACCTGCAAATTGGAGATCAGGCCGCTCGCTTCACCGAGCGCGATCGTATGACCCGCGCCGAGCGTCAGCTCGCCGAAGGACGATTCCGTCTCGACGTTGCGCGGGTTCAACGTGAAGCCGAGAAAGCTCTGCTCATTGGTCGAGCCGTTCGCGTTGCTGTCGTAGCCCGCACCGAACTGTGCCAGCGCCGAGAAGTGCGAGCCGGCGAGCGTGGACTGTTCTGCGATGACATCGAGATAACGTTTGATGACGTTACGCGTGCCTTCCGGCGGAGACTGCGTCAACAGATATTGAAACTGGGCGCGCGCGAGTCGGTAATCGCCGCTTTCGAACTGCGCGCGGGCGAGCTCGATGCGAGCGCCAGAGAAGTCGGGCTGCGAAACGACGACGCGCTCCAGGGCAAAGGCCGCGTCTCGCGGATGGTGGCTATCGAGAGCTGCGACGCCGAGCAGGTAATCGAATGAGGGAGTGCCGGCCAACTCCAGCTCGTTGCGGGTGAGTAGCTCGTAGGCTTCGCCCGGTTTGCCGGACGCCAGCAGCGATTCGGCCTGCTTCAGAACCGGAACCACTTCCGGATCCGACTCCGTCAGCTGGGCGTGGACGAGCGTGGACCACAAAATCCACGCGCACGCGGACGCAGCCGAGACCCACCGTTGCATTCGCACTCCTCCCACAAGCAAGCAGCAAGGGTGTCCAAATTCGCGATACCGGGGCGCGATTCAAATCACACATTCGCCCGCGGAGCCGTGCTGCTACTTGGTCTTGTGGACGAAGACACCGTCCCACGCGCCGGTCGGCGGGTGTTCCAGGAAGTGGGTGACGCGTTCGCGATACAGCGCTAGCAGCGGCTCTTCGCGCTCACGCGCCAGGTCATCGAGCAGGCATCGGGCTTTCGCGAATTCACGACTGCGGTACAGAGCCAGCACGGCCCCGAACTGTTCCGCGCGGCCGGCACGAACTGGCTCGACCCCCGCTTTCAGGCCGAGCGGCTCGAAGATGGCCACCGGCTCGTGCTTGCCTTTCACCCTTACCGCATCGAGCTCGCGAAACAGCATGTCGGGAATTGCGGCCACGGTCGCGCCGCTGACGATGAAATCGACGCCGTACTGTTTCGTCAGGCCTTCGAGGCGCGAGCCCAGGTTCACGGTGTCGCCCAGCACCGTGTACGCAAATCGGAATTGCGAGCCCATGTTGCCGACATTCATCGGTCCGGTGCTCACACCCACGCCGACGTGAACTGGCGGCCAGCCTCGCGCGGCGAACTCCTGGCGAATGCGGGCCGTGCACTCGATCATCTCGAGGCCTGCCAGGACCGCGTTGCGCGCGTGGTTCGCGTCGGGCAGCGGCGCGCCCCAGAAGGCCATGATGGCGTCGCCCATGTATTTGTCGATGGTGCCGCGATGGCGCTGGATCACCTCGGTGAGCGGCGTGAGCATCTCGTTCATGAGCTGCGTCAGCTCGCGCGGGCTCAGCCCCTCGGAGATGGTGGTAAAGCCGCGCACGTCCGAGAACAGCACGGACATGTCGCGACTCTCGCCTTCCAGCGAAATCTCGGCTTCGCTCTGATCGAGCTCCTGCACGATCTGCGGTGGCACGTATTGGCTGAACACGCGCGACAGATGCCGCTTGCGGCGACTCTCGACGAAATACCCGTAGCTCAACAGCAGCACTGACGTGACGATCAGATAGATCAGTGGCACGGCGAGCGGCAGCACGACGCCAGAGCGTTCCCACGCGACGAGATTCAACAGCACGAGCGCGACGCCGAGCAGCGCTGCTCCGACGATCGCCTTGATGGACGACAGCCGCGGAACGACCAGGGCGAAGAATGCGACGAGGATCAGCAGCGTCGCGAACGTGAATCGCGGCGCCCACCACGGCTGTGCCAGCACTGTTCCGTCGATCAACGCCGCGACGGCATTGGCATGAGCTTCCACACCGATGTACTCACGATCCACCGGCGTGGGACGGATGTCGAGCAGGCCCGGTGCGCTCGTGCCCACGAGAACAATCGCATTTTTCAGACTGGCTGCCGGAGCCTCGCCATGCAGAACCGCCGCCGCCGAAATGTAGGGAAAGCTGTTCACGTGGCCGCGGAACGGCGCGAGCATCGTGCCGCGCTCATCGACCGGCACACTCGTCGTTCCGACGGTCACGAATTCGAGGCGCTGGCCGCCTCGCCTGTTGGCAAAACCCAGCTCGACGGGCTTCGCACCCAACGCGATGCGCGCGGTGGCAAGATCCAGCGATTCGTACAGCTCACCTTTGTATCGCTGGAGCAGCGGCAACCGGCGAATCACGCCGTCCGCGTCCGTCAGCGGTGTATCGAAAAAGCCCGCGGCGGCCGCGTTGGCTTGCAGCGTCGCAAGGTTTCCGACCACGCCGCGCGGTTCGAGCCACGGGACGCCGTTGAGCGAATCGCCTGTGAGCTTCAGCGGCTGTGGCAACACTCCGCTCTCGCGTGGCTGGCCGGCATCAACGACGCGCCGGAAGGCGTAGCCCAGCACGACATCGCGTGCGATGAGCGATTCGGCAAAGCGCTCATCGGCCTGATAGCGCGATCGCAAACCGGAAAGGCGTTGCGCCAGTGGCGGATCGCGCGCCGCGGCGGGCTCGAGCTCATCGAGCAGGTTGAGCGCACTCGCGCGTTCCGCTTCAGGGAAGTTCACGTCGAACGCGACGACACGCGCTTCGTACTGATCGAACAGCGCATCCAGCAGCGATGCGAGCTTCGTGCGAGTCCAGGGCCACTGCCCTTCTCGCGCAAGGCTCGCTTCATCCAGATCGACGATCACAATTCGGCGGTCGACGCCGCCGGGCAGGGTGAGCCTGAGCCGAAGGTCGTACAGGTAGTTTTCGAGACGGACCAACGTCTCGCCGAAGCTCAGCCCGGCAGGCTGATTCAAATTCTGGCCATCGTTTTGCCGAAACGTCGCGGGGAGCAGCACCAGCAGCGGAATGACGATGAGCGCCGCACGGGCCAGGGCCCGCAGCCACGGAATGCGCCGCATGGATGTATCGCTCGCCACACAAGGGATTACAACATGTCGCACCGCTGCGTCATGTGAGGCGTGCCACGGGTTTGCTAACGTTCGGCCCCGCCAGAACAGCCTCAAATAGCGGAGATTCACGGCATGGGAATGTCATTGTGGCGGGCGAGCACGATCTCGATCCTTTCGGTCGCCCTGATCAACATGGGCCTCGTCAGCGCAGCGTCCGCTGCTATCGTGGATACGGGAACGCTCGTGACGCAGAGTCGCGATGCGGATCTCGACGCAGTTCGCGCTCAACTCGATCGCGCAGACGTGCGCGCGCAGATGGAGAAGATGGGCGTTGACGCGACAGCGATCGATTCGCGCGTGGCGAGCCTCAATGATCGTGAGCTGCATCAGCTCGCAACGGATATGCAGAGTGCACCGGCGGGCGGCGATGTGCTGGCGCTCGTGGGCGCCGTGTTCGTCGTGCTGCTGATTCTCGAGCTCGTCGGCGTCATCGATATCTTCAAGAAGATTCCACGCTGAACGGTTCATCGTTGGCGAAGCACGCGGCGGTGGTTGCCGCGTGCTTCGCGCCGCTTCTGCTCGGCGCGTGCGCCACGCGCGGCCCACTGATTCCCGCGAGCCTGGAAGCCGGCACGCATCAAAGCGCGGATCTCGACTCCACACCGTTCTTCGCGCAAGACGATCATCAGTGCGGGCCCTCCGCGCTTGCGACGATATTGGGTGCATCGGGGGTACGCGTTACGCCTGAAGAGCTGGTGCCGTTGGTCTATCTTCCTTCGCGGCAAGGCAGTCTTCAGGTCGAAATGCAGGCCGTGCCCAGAAAATATGGCCGGCTCGCGTACACGCTGTCGCCAAACCTCGATGCGATTCTCGCGGAGCTGAGTGCCGGTCGACCGGTGCTCGTGCTTCACAACTATGGCGTTCCGTTCTTTCCGCGCTGGCATTACGCGGTCGTTGTGGGCTACGACGCGTTGACGGACCGCCTCACGCTCCGTTCAGGCGTTACGCGCCGGCAGGTGCTCAGCGCGAAGAGCTTCATGCGTGCGTGGGACAACGGCGGACGTTGGTCGATGGTCCTGTTACGACCCGGCGAAACGGCGGCGACGGCAAACCCCGTGCGTTATGTGGCATCCGCGGCGGACTTCGAGCGCGTTGCAAATGCCGAGGCGTCTCGCAAGGTGTTCGACGCGGCAGTTCAGCGTTGGCCAGATCAGCCGGTCGCGTGGATCGGTCGCGGCACCGCTGAATATCGAATGGGTGATCTGCGTGCCGCGGCTCAGGACTACGCGTCGGCGCTGCGGGTTGATCCAAACCATGTCGGTGCCCGGAACAACCTCGCACAGACTCTGCTTGACCTGGGATGCCCGAGGCGCGCGCATGCGCAGCTCGCCAACTTGGAAGCCTCTCGGCTCGAACCGCCTATCCGGACAGCAGTGCTGGACACGCGTCAGCACATCGATGCGGCCCTTACGCAGACGCGCTCCAATAGCGATGCGGCGCTCTGCCAAAGCCTGCCAAACTGAGTCACTCAGTCCAGGCCTCAGGCGCGCCTCTACCAGAAGGGAGACCTGGATGGGACCCAGGAGTCATAACCTTCGACGGCTTCTGTTTTCTGAGAAATCAATCACATGGATCACGTGGTTTTGCCATTGAATTGTCAAACCGCGCCCCTAGAGTACGCGTCGCCGGGACGCACCCCACCATTCGGTGGAGCACTTCCGGTGATTGGGAAGAGTGAGTAGTTATGGAAATCCTGGGTGTTCTCATGGTCGCAACGGGTGGACTTCTGGTGGCGCATTTCATCGCCATCGTGAAGAGCCGCATCACGGATCGCTGATCAAAGAACCGATCAGTCGCGCTCCGTCAAGGCGACTCGCAATCAGCCTGGCCGAACCGTTTCGTTCGGCCAGCGCTGGCGCTCCCACAGACTCTCCGTTACCGCGCTGAGGCCACCTCGATTTACCGGCACTGCTGCCTTTTGGTTTCCGCACGCAGCGGCTCGAAGCCTCATCTAACCCAAAAAATCATTGGTAACGTTTCACACTGGCGCCCGGCTTGGGCGTTATGGGAGATACCAATGAACATTGCATCCGCGACCGCCGCGACCCGAACGGGGAAAGTTGTATCGGGCCTGGTCTGCGCCGCCTCTATCGCGCTCGTCGTTTCTCTAGCCGCTACGATGCCTGCGTCCGCACAGTCGGAAAGCAAGGTGTCGAGCGTCGAAAGTGGCGGCATTCCGCTGCGCACCCTCATCGAGACCGTCTCGAAGAGAAGCAGCAAGACGTTCATCATCGATCCGCGCGTCACCGGCAACGCGAGTCTCGTCGGCCTCGATGCATCAAGGATCACGTATTCGGGTCTGCTCAACATCCTGCAGGTTCACGGCTTCGCTGCCGTCGAATACGACAACATCGTGCGCGTGATTCCCGACGCGATGGTGCGCACGACGCCCACGCCGCTCATCACCGGGAGCGAAAAGCGGCCTGACGCCGAAGTCGTGACACGCCTCATTCGGGTGAAGAGCCTGCCGGCAACCTATATCGTGCCGATTCTTCGTTCATTGCTGCCGCAGAATGCGCACCTGGCTGCGATGTCCTGCACGAACGAGTTGATCATCGTCGACAGCTACGCAAACGTTCGACGCATCGAAGGCATCGTGGCTGCGATGGACAAGGGCGATACGCTGCCTTTGCCGAAGTGTCCGTTGCCGGAGCCCTCGCAGCCGCAACCGCGGGGTCCGCAACCGGCACCTGCGACGGCGGTACCGGAAAAATAAGCCCAATCTTGCGACGTCCGGCGGTGCTGCGACCGCCGGACAACCTGCACCAACCTCAGTACAATGCGCCTCCCTCAATCCGTGGGCGAAGACCTGGCAGGCGCAGAACATGTTGACGAACAGGTGGCTGCAGATCGGGCTCGTCGCGTTTGCATGGCATGGCGCGGTGGCGTTCGCTGCGCCGACGGTTGATTCGCCGGCATCGGCGAACGTCGGCAGCGAGATCACTTTCACCGTCACAGATCCCGGCAACCCTCGCGACTTCGTCACTGTCGTTCCCAAGACTCAGCAGGAAGGTACTTACCTGGCTTACGTGTACGTCGAAAAAGGCGGCACGTTCAAGCTGGTGATGCCGCCGACGCCTGGCGAATACGAGCTTCGGCTGCTATCAGCAAGCCGCCCCTATGCGACGATTCTGAAGAAGCCACTGAAACTCGAGGCGGTCACCGCGACGCTGGATTTCCCCGCAGAAGTTGCCGCTGGCGCGACGTTTCAGGTGAGCTGGACCGGTCCAAAGAACGCACGCGACTTTGTCGGCCTCGGCGATGCGAGCCAGCCTTACACGGCATACGTCTACGTGAGCGAAGGCAACAAGCTCAACTTCACGGCGCCCGACAAGCCTGGCACATACGCCATGCGCTATTTCCTTGCCAGCGGCAACAAGGTGATCGCAGAGAAGCCGCTGACAGTCGGCGGTGTCACGGGTTCGGTTACAGCGCCTGCAACGGTTGGCGTCGGGGCCAACTTCAAAGTCTCCTGGAAAGGGCCCAACAATCCGCGCGATTTTATTACGGTGGTGAAGGTCGGCACGCCGGAGCGGCAGTACCAGGCCTATGCCTATACGAACACCGGCAACCCGGTGCAACTGCGCGCCCCGGAGCAGCCCGGCGAATATGAGGTTCGTTACCTCACCGGGCAGAGCTATCTGACGATCGCTTCAACGAAGCTCACTGTGGGAGCGGCGAGCGCTTCAGTGAAAGGCCCTGAGTCGGCGGTGGCCGGCAGCTTGTTCGATGTCGGCTGGACCGGCCCCAATAATCAGCGCGACTTCATCAACATCGTGCCGAAGGGTGCGCGCGAAGGTGAAAGTGGTTCGTGGGCTTACACGGAGCACGGCAACCCCGCGAAGCTGCGAGCGCCGATTCAACCCGGTGAATACGAGCTGCGGTACTCGCTGGGACAGTCCTACGCGACGCTTGCAAGCGCGGCGATCAAGATCACTCCGGGCAAGGAAGAGCCCGGGCTCGTGCAGGTGAGGCAGCCCGGCACGGGCGCGGCGAGCAACGCCGTGGAAATCATTCTCGATGCTTCGGGCAGCATGCTGCAGAAAATCGGCGGCCAGCGACGCATCGACATCGCGCGCCAGACACTGACCAAATTGACGTCGTCGATCATCCCAGCGGGAACGCCGTTCGCCCTGCGCGTGTTCGGGCGCGAAGTGAATTCCTGTCAGACCGATCTGTTCATGTCGCTCGCGCCGCTCGATCCGGCCGTCACCGCGTCGCAGTTCGCCAAGCTCGAAGCGAAGAACGGCGCGAAAACACCGATCGGTGCGTCACTCGCGAAGGTCTCGGGAGATCTGAGCGCTGCGAAAGGTGAGCGCCTCGTCGTCCTGCTCACGGACGGTGAAGAGACTTGCGACGGCGATCCGGCTGCGGAAATCGAGAAGCTACAGAAGGCCGGTACCGGCGTGCGCGTGAATATCGTCGGCTTCGCGATCGACGAGCCGAAGCTGGCCGTGACGTTTCGGCAGTGGGCGAAGGCCGGCAATGGCGCGTTCTTCGAGGCCAACGATGCCGCGGGGCTGAATAACGCGCTGGCGCAGGCGATGCGGCCGGGCTTCGAAGTGCTCGATGCCAAAGGGGCCGTGGTGGCGGAAGGGATTGTCGAGAGCGAGGCCGTGAAGGTGATGCCGGGCAATTACTCGGTGCGGCTCAAAGGTCAGAACACGGCGCCGCAGACCGTGTCGGTGAAAGCGAGAACGACGGCGACCGTGACCTTCTGAGAGGGTTTGGTCGGCCTTCGACTTGCGAGCTTCGGCGCTCTCGAGCGCCTCTTTCGCTAACGCCTCTCGTCCACCTCGCCCTCTTTCTTGAGCCGATCGAGATGAATGCGAATGTGCGCAGCCTCCTGCGCCGTGTTGGCGAGCGCGATGGCGCGATCAAAAGCCTCGCGCGCCTCCGCATTGCGTCCCAGCTGCATCAGATACGCCCCACGCACGCCATGGAAATGAAAATAGCCGTTGAGCGGTGCGGCCAGCGGTTCGATCAGCTCCAGCGCCTTCGCCGCGCCCTCGACTTTGGAGACCGCCACGGAGCGATTGAGCGTGATCACCGGTGACGGTTGTATCTGCTCCAGCATCCGGTAGAGCACTTCGATCTCGCGCCAATCCGTGTCTTCCGCCTTCGCCGCACGCGCATGCAGGGCTGCGATGGCGGCCTGCAGTTGATACGGCCCGAAGCGCCGTTGTCGGAACGCTTCGTCGACGAGCGCCAGACCCTCGTCGATCAGCGCGCGATGCCACTTCGCGCGATCCTGTTCCTCGAGCAACACGAGGGCGCCGTGCTCGTCGAACCTTGCCGGCATGCGCGAGTGTTGCAGCAGCATCAACGCGGTGAGTCCCAGCACCTCGGGCTCGCCGGGAAACAGCTTCAACAACAGTCGCGCGAGGCGGATGGCTTCGTCGCACAGGTGGCCGCGCTGGTCCGCGCCTTCGCCCGTTGCCGAGTAACCCTCGTTGAACACGAGATAGATCATCGCTTCAACGGTGGCGAGACGCTCCGCGCGCTCGGGCGCGCCGGGCGTTTCGAATGGCACTTCCGCTTTGTTGATGCGCGCCTTCGCCCGCGTGATCCGCTGCTCCATCGCCGCTTCGCTGACGAGAAAGGCGCGCGCGATCTGCTTGACGGTGAGACCGGAAACGATGCGCAGCGCGAGTGCGATCTGCTGCGTGTTCGGCAGCTCCGGGTGGCAACAGATGAACAGCAGGCGAAGGATGTCGTCGCGATAGTCCGCGCTATCGAGCTTTTCGACGAGCTGGGCCTCGACGTCTTCGACATCGGACAACTGATCTTCGTCGGGCAGCGACGTCTGCTTGCGCTTGCGGCGCACGCCGTCGAGCGCAACGTTGCGGCCGACGAGAATCAGCCACGCAGTCGGATCGCGCGGCGGGCCGCTTTTCGGCCAGGATTTGAGGGCGCGCAGGCATGCGTCCTGAAACGCCTCTTCCGCGGTATCGAGATCGCGGAAGTAACGGAGCAGCGCTGCGACGGCGGTCGGCCGCGCGGAAGTGATCGCAGCGTCGATCCAGGCGATATCGGTCATGTCCGGCTCAAGGGTCAGCGACTCGTTTGCGACGATATGCCACGAGGACGTGTGGCGTGTCGTCTGCCCGACATTCCTGCAAAGAGATTCTCGAGCGTGAGCCGGGCTGCAGAGCCGCTCAACGTCCCGAGCTCAGGCAGCGCGAGTGCCCGGCAGGAACAGGCGGATCGGCCGAACCTCATACGCGCCGACGCCCGGATTGGCTTTCTCGAGGTCTTTCGCGATCTGCACCGCTTCTTCCCGGGTTTCGACATCGACGACGTAGAAGCCGAGCAACGCTTCCTTGGTTTCAGCGAACGGGCCATCCACGACGAGCGGCGGCTGGTGGCCCTTCACCAGCGTGCGGGCCGTGTTCGTTGCTTCGAGACGCAGGGACGGGCCCATCTTGCCTTCCTTGCCGAGCCGTTCGTGCACGACATGCAGGCGGGCCATGACGGCATCGTCCTGCTCCTTCGTCCAGGAGAACACCTGCTTCTCGTCGTTGTAACAGAGAATGGCGTAGAGCATTGGCAAGGTCCGGTAGCCCGCGGGAGGCGCGAAGTATGCACGCAGCATGCGGGCATCGGAACCGCGGGGCGCCGAAGCGAGCGTTGAGCGCGCCGCGCGGCCGTTGAGCCGCGGTTGGGGCCGGCGGCGTCATCGGATGCACGAGCAGCACCGCACGGCGCTGGGCACGGTGCGTGCTTTGAAATCGCCCATGGCGCGCATCCGCATCGGCATTTCAGGTTGGCGATATCCGCCCTGGCGCGGCACGTTCTATCCCAAAGACCTCGCGCAGAAGCACGAGCTGGCGTATTCGGCGTCGAAGCTGCCCATCATCGAGATCAACGGCTCGTTCTATTCGCTGCAGCGGCCGTCGAGCTACGCGCAGTGGTACGAGGGCACGCCGAAGAGCTTTCTGTTCAGCGTGAAGGGCCCTCGTTACATCACCCACATGCGCAAGCTGCGCGATGTCGAAGTGCCGCTGGCGAACTTTTTCGCCTCGGGTGTGCTCGGGCTCAAGGAGAAACTCGGGCCCATCCTCTGGCAGTTTCCGCCGACTTTTCAATATAACGAAGAGCGGTTTCGCGAGTTCTTCGAGCTGCTGCCGCATGACACTGCCGCGGCCGCGCTGCTGGCCCGCAAGCGCGACAGCTGGCTCAGCAAGCGCTCCTTATTGAAGACAGATCGAAAGCGTAAATTGCGACATGCGGTGGAAATCCGTCACGAAAGTTTTCTGGATGAGTCTTTCATTACCTTGCTCCGTGAGCACAACATCGCGCTCGTGATCGCGGAGACGGCGCGCCGCTGGCCGATGACCCACGACGTGACCGCGGACTTCATCTACATGCGCCTGCATGGGGACAAAGAGCTCTACCGAAGCGGTTATGGTGACAAGGCGCTCGACCGTTGGGCCAAGCGTGTCGAAGCATGGCATCGCGGCTCGGAGCCGAAGGATGCGATGAAAGTCAGTAAGCGCAAACCCCCGTCCCGCAAGCCGCGCGACGTTTATTGCTTTTTCGATAACACGGACGTGAAGCTGCGAGCCCCCTTCGACGCGCAGCGCCTGAGCGAGCGGCTGGGCGTGCCTTGGCGTCCGAAGGATGGATTTAAATCAGATAGTTAGGACGACTTTCCAGAATCTGTCGACCGGCGGCCGCAGCGGTGTCCGGGATGACGAAGCTCGCCAGTTTCGCATCGGCCTCGACTATCATTGCGGCCCCATGCACGCCCCTGTCGTTACCCGCCATCGCCGCCCGTTCCTCGCGCCCTTCTGGGTGATGTGGCTGCTATTCCTGCTCGTCGTCGCGGCGGCGTTCGTCAGCTATCGATCGGCGACGACGACGACTATCGTGCTGGTTCGACATGCCGAGAAAGAGTTGGTGACCATTGCGGATCCACCGCTCACGGCCGCAGGCGAGCGACGCGCCGAGCGACTCGCGCTCATGTTCGGTGACGTCAAAGGAACAGGCCGGCTCGACGCGATCTATGTCACCGATACGAAGCGTACCCAGCAAACCGCGGCTGCGCTGGCCGCTCGCCTGGGCCTCAAGAGCACCGTGATGCCCGCGGGCGACGTGGACGCAGTAGCGAAAGAGGTGCTGCGGGAGCATCGCGGGGGCCGCGCGCTCATCGTGGGTCACAGCAACACGATCCCGGCGATCGTGCGCAAGCTGAGCGGCACGAATGTGGCGGAGATTCCGGATGACGAGTACGACAACCTGTATGTCGTCACGGTGCCGAGCTTTGGGCGATCGAGTGTGTTGAGGATGAAGTACTGAGGCTTTTCAGAAGCCCGCGGGGCGGCTAAGGGCCTCAGCTGACGAGAATGCCCGGGACGAGCAAGCGTTGGCGGATACGACGACCTCATTGGGACGCTCTCAGCCGCCGCGTTCCTACACATGTCCCCGACTCAACGCCATCGCCTTGCGGACAAAGTCCTCATGGCGCCCGATCCGGAAATCCGCCAACACCACATCCCGGATGTGCCGGGCCGGATCGATCAGGTACGTCGCCCTGCGCACGCCGAATCCCATCGGGCCCTTCACGTCATACATGCGAATGACCGCCCGCCCCTCATCCGCCAGCAACGGAAACGGCAAGCCGTATTTCGCACGGAATTCGCGGTGACTCTGCGGTGACTGCGGACTGATCCCCGCCGCGTTCAGCCCGCGCTGGATGAGCTCGGAATGCAGGTCGCGGATCATGCACACTTCCTTGGTGCAGCCCGGCGTGAAATCGGCCGGATAGAAAAACAGGACCAGCGATCCATGATTGAGCAGCGTGGTCAGCGAAGTGTCGCGCCCATCCTGGTCCGGCAGAGTGAATTCGGGGGCGCGCGTACCGACAGCGAGCATGATTTCCTGCACTCGTTTAGATACAGGTTTTCACTATAGAGCCCCTGCAACGCCCCCGTCTCACGATTTGACGGTGATGCCTCGTCCGATGCGAATGCATTGGACGAACTGAAAAGCGATGCTAGAATCGCGCGCCTTTTCGAGTCGGCTCCGGTACTTACCGGCCCCGTCCCGATCACGTGTGGGGCGGTAGCTCAGTTGGGAGAGCGTCGCGTTCGCAATGCGAAGGTCGAGGGTTCGATCCCCTTCCGCTCCACCAATTCTCTTTCCGAAACAATAACCTACGCGCCCCTCTTGGCATGCCGCAAACAGGGCCACCATCGTGCGGAATTCTTCGGGATTCAAGCGAGGGGTGACCATCGCACGACCCATCGAACGATTCGGTGATGTGATGATCGCTGCCGCTCGAGTGATGCGCCGTCGCCTCGACGTCCCGAATAGAGCTAGACGAGTCTTTTCTATCGGTTGCCGCAGTTCGAGGTTGTCAGGCTGGCGCTGTTGGTGGTCGGGCGGCGCGATCTGCACTGGATGATCCTTCGCGGCTCCGCCCATCCCATGTCGGTTACGTCGAAGTCAGGGGGTGCGTGGAGAGCCAGGCGAGAACGCAGAAGCAGACCGCGGAATCAGGTGTTGCGAGCGCCCGTCGCATCCGGCGCTATCCGACGCGCCAGTACTTGCGGAGCTTAAGCGCCGCGTCTAAGTCAGACACGCGAACTCCCACGGGATCACCGACGTGGGAGCGCTAATCGGCACTCTTACGCGTTGTATCCGCCATCCACGGTGTGCTGGCGCCGATGCCGTGAGCCACCCGTCACCAATGCCCGCTTTCGTTTCGATTCGCTCATCACCCAGTCCTCTTGAATTGGACCTCTTGGAAAATCAGCGAGAGCAGGGAGTACATCCGAGAAATCGTCTCCGATCCTCCCACGTCGCCGATCGCGCCGTTCATGCGCCCAGCCGCCGCTTCAACTCTTCGGCGTCGTGGATGGCCGCCATATGAATGAAGCGACCGTTGCGCACGGTGTAGACGGCGTACTCAGTCACCTCGAACGACTTGCCGCTCGGCGCGACGCCGAGCCATTCGCTCGCAGGCGTGCCGAAATTGGTCAGACGTGCGCCGAGCCGATCGCCATCGATGATCAGGCTGTCCAGCCTCCAGCGAAGATCCGGCACGGCCTTGGCGTCGCCGGTCAGCACAGCCATCACGTCAGCGCGGCTGCCCGGGTTCCCGTTCAGGGTCACCGAGTCGGCGATGAATTCAGGCATGCGATGAAACTCATGCGCGTTCAGCGCGGCGATGTAGCGGTCGTAGAACTGTCTGAGCTCAGGATTTGACATTGCAGTCTCCTTGGAATTCGTGCGGGCATTTTGCGGAGAGGGCTCTGGAGCCAGCGCTCCGACGGGAATGAGAGCGACCGTCGCGGCGGAAAGCGCTGCGTGGGTCACGAAGTCTCTTCGGGTCAACATCGCAGTCGGCTCAGGCGAGCAGCCCACCATCGACCGTGATGATGGTGCCCGTGAGATGCCTTGCCGCCGGGCTTGCGAGGAAGGTGACGGCGGCGGCGATGTCTGCTGGTGCGGCGAAGCGCCCAAGCGGTGTGAGGCTGCGCTGATAGTCCGCGCTCTCGCCATTGGCCGGGTTCATGTCGGTATCGGTCGAGCCTGGTTGGACCAGATTGGCTGTGATGTCCTTCGGGCCTAACTCTTGCGCCAGCCCTCGCGTAAATGATTGGAGGGCCGACTTGGTCATGTAGTAAACCGTTCCCGGTGCGCCAACGATGCGGTCCGCCCCGGCGGAGCCGATGGTGATCACACGACCGCCCGCCCCAAGGTGCGGAATCGCGGCCTGCGTGGTCAGCACAGGTCCGCGGACGTTGACCGCAAGCAGCGCGTCGATGTCCGCAACACGGAAATCGGCAATCGTGTTGTAGAGCGCGATGCCGGCGTTGTTGACGAGGATATCGAGGCCGCCCAGCACGCCGACGGCTTCGTCGACCGACCGCTTGATAGCGGCCGGATCAGCGCTGTCGGCCTTGATGGCTACACCCCGGCGGCCCAGTCCCTCGATCGAAGCCACAACCGCTTGTGCGCGATCAGCAGAATTCTGAAATGTCAGCGCAACGTCTGCGCCATTTTTTGCAAGCTCAATCGCGATGGCAGCTCCGATGCCCCGAGCGCCACCGGTCACCAAAGCCCGTCTTCCTTTCAATTCACTCATCACACACTCCTCTTGTATCGAAACCAAAACAACAATGGCGAGAGCAGTTCGTGAGGTCGGCTCTCAGCCGCGAATAGGGTTGAGCCCGAACTGCGCCCTGATCCCTGCCATGAATGTGGCGTCATCGGCCGACTTTCGGTTTGAGAGAGCCTGCGAGGCGTCCGGGCCCGCCTCGTAGCGGAGACGATCAGTCCCATCTGTCACCGCGGTGTAGACGATCTCGGCGATTTTCTCGGGTGCAGACCCGCGTTCCATCATCGGACCGAACGTGTCCATGAGCTTCTGTACGAGCGGCTGATACGCGGTGAGCTTCGGGTCGTTGTTGAAGTCGAACGAACGACCGCCGAAATCCGTCTTGATCATCCCCGGCTCGATGATCTTTACGCGGATGCCCAGTGCGCTGAGCTCGTAGTGCAGGGATTCGGAGAGCCCTTCCACCGCGAATTTGGTTCCGTGGTACAGCGCGCCGAGCGGGAATGCGATCCGTCCACCGATGGACGAGACGTTCACGATGCTGCCGCCCTTGTTAGCGCGGAAGTGCGGCAAGACTGCGCGCGTTGTCGCAAGAAGGCCGAGGACATTGACGTCGAACTGACGCTCGATCTTCTCCAGCGGCGTTGCCTCCAGCGGACCATAGGCGCCATAGCCCGCGTTGTTCACCAGCGCATCGATCCGCCCGAACTTCGCGATGCCGGCATCGATAGCCGACTGGATTGACGGGCGATCCTGTACATCCAGCCGCGTCACCAATGTGCGCTCGAGCCTGGTGAGCTCGCCCTCCCGTTCGGGTGAGCGCATCGTCGCAACGACGTTCCAGCCCTTCGACTGAAAGACTCTGGCCGTCGCGCGGCCGAGCCCGGATGAGGTTCCTGTGATCAGAATCGTCTTGTTCATACGGCGTTCTCCAGCATTGTTGTGAGGCTCAGGGGATGGGTCCGAGTGCGAAGCCACCATCGGCGACGAACTCGGAACCGGTCGAGAACGCCGCCTCGTTCGATGCGACGAAGAGGACATAGCGGACGATCTCGTCCACCGACGCCATGCGCGGTATTGCGAAATGGTCCACGCGAACGAGCTCGTCGCCCGTCTTCGGGTCGTAGGCGAGGGGCGTGTCGATAATTCCCGGATGCACCGAGTTGACGCGAATGTTGTCGCGCGCGAGCTCATAGGCCGCGGTTCGCGTCAGGCTCCTGATTCCCCACTTGCTCGCACCGTAAGCCGCAAGCCCCGGCGTGCCGTGCAGCCCGGCAATCGAGGAAATGTTCACGATCGATCCGCCGCCGGCTTTGCGCATCGAGGGCGCTGCGGCCCGGATACCGAGGAAGGCGCCCGTCAGGTTCGTTTCGAGAACGGCGCGCCATTGCGCGAGAGGTACGGACTCGATGCCGCCGACCGCAAGGTATGCCGCATTGTTGATCAGCACGGAAAGCGCTCCACGCTGCCTCTCGGTCTCTTCGATCGCCGCGCGCCATGAGCCTTCGTCCGTGACGTCGAGCTTCATGAAGACGGCATCTCCACCGAGCGCTGTCGCGAGCGCGAGTCCCTGCTGCTCCTTGCGGCCGGTCACCACGACCGTTGCCCCTTCGTTGGCGAAGGCATGGGCCATGGATGCGCCGAGCCCACCGGCGGCGCCGGTGATCATCACGACCTGTTCTGAAAATCTTCCTGCCGCGATCGTCATGTCTGCCTCCGGTTCCGCATGCCTGCCTCGGGTTGAGGCTGGGCTTCGCGTTCTTCGTACCAGCGGGAAACAATGTGGCAGGCAACGAAGATCTCTTGTAGCCGGTCGGCCGGTATGACAGTGTTGACTTCATGTCCACACCAATTTTGCCGTCGTCCCTGGTGCAGGTTCTTTCGTTCGTTCGCGTCGCCGAGGCGGGCTCGTTCTCCGAGGCGGCGCGGCGCTCCAACTGCACCACCTCAGCGATGTCAAAAGCCGTCAGCCGCCTCGAGCAAGCGCGTGGCGTGCGTCTGCTGAATCGAACGACTCATGCGCTGTCGCTCACGCCGGAGGGCGATCAACTTCTTGCCGTTGGACGCAAACTGCTGGTCGAAATCGAGGTTGCCGAGGAAGCGTTCGCGGATCTGGGCGACCGGGGCGGGTCGGGCCGCGTGCGGATCAGTGCTCCACCCTCATTCGCCAAGCGATGCCTCGTGCCGCGCCTGCCCGAGTTCCTCGATACAAACCCAGGCATCAGCCTCGAGATCGAATTCACGGACGACTTTCTGAACATGGCGGTTCGCGGCATCGATTTGGCCGTCGGCTCTGGCGAAATCGCCGGCTTGCCCGGCCATTCCGCGCGCAAGCTCTGCACCTTTCCGTGGATGGCCTGCGCTGCGCCCGAGTATTTTCGCCGGCACGGAACACCGCGCACGCCAGCGGAACTGAGCGCGCACCGCTTGATCGGGTTTCGCAATCGCGTGACGGGACAACTGGACAGCTGGCGGTTTCGCGATCCTGCGGACGGGTCGATCGTTCGGCATGCGCCCCGCCCTCTCCATACCTTCGACGATCCGGAAGCGGCCTGGGAAATGATCCGCGCCGGGCTTGGCATTGGCTATGGACCGGCGTGGATGGGCACGCAGGACTGGGAACGCGGTACCGTTGTGGAGACTCTTCGCGCGTGGCGAGGTGCGGAGCCTTCTCTTCACCTCGTCCGGCTGGATCGGCGCATGACTCCGAAGCGCGTTCAGGCTGTCCAGAAGTTCATCGCGGACAGCACACGCCTCTGGCACGAAGGGTTTTCACGCAGTAGCGCCGGCCGCTCAGGCCGGGCGGGACTTGCGCGCTGATCAGCGCTAATTCTTCGGCGATCGCCGTGCGCTCGGGGAGCATGTGCAGTCTCGCGGAACCAGTACAACGGGCGTTACGCCACGATCTCTATGCAATCAGTCGGCTATCGCGCGTGTTCGCAATGCGAAGGTCGAGGGTTCGATGCCCTTCCGCCCCACTGGTCAGGCATCGAATGCCTGCAGGAAGCCGCGGACGGAACCACACTGCTGCACATCGCAGCTGAAGCGGGTGACGCGGAGTCTGTCCGGTACCTGCTCGCGCAGGGAATGGACCCTTCGACTCCAGGTAAATATGACCTGCCCGCGCTCGGGGGTACCCACGACGAAGATGTCGCGATGGTTCTGCTCGAGGCAGGAGCCGATCTCACCCAGCTGAATGAGGGCGGGTACACATTTCGCGAGTACGCTGAATACAATCATTGGGCGCGCGTCGGCGCTTGGTTGGGCGAGCACGGCCGTGTCATCGACCACCCGTTGCAGGTCCAAAAACGTGCGGGAGCGCTGCGGGACTAAGTCTTATGCGTGCTCGTGCGGTCCCGCGCGGAACGAATGCAACGGCCGCCACGGTACGATCAATTAAGAATCGGGATGACCTGATTCGCCTGCCGCGTGTCTGCCGCGTCGAGGCGCTGAGCTGTGCGACTGAAGAAACGCGTGGGATTCTCCATCGCGATGGCCCGGATCTGCCGCTCCGATACGCCGAGTTGCTTCAGATAGGGAATCGTCTTGCGAATGGTGAACAACATGCCGTCGGGGTTGACCGTGTCGCGCTCTACGTCACCGTGTACCCAGTCGTTCGAAAAGAAAATCTTGTCGACGAAGCCCGCGTCGATGAGACGTTGGATGTTCTTCACCCGCTTTTGCCAGGGCAACGTTGCGCCGGGCGCCATTCCCCAGAACGCATGGTCCATGCCGAGCGTGAATCCGCGCTGGGCGAGACCGATGAGGTAATCCATATCGTCGGTGTCGTCGCTGTGACCGATTGATACTCTTGCGGGACTCACGCCCTCTGCTTCGAAAATTTCCGCCTGCTCGATCCCGCCGCGGAGGCGTGAATTGGAATGCGTTTCAATGGGCAGCCCGGTGGCCTTGCTGGCTCGCGCGGCGGCTCTCAACACTCGCTCCTCGAAAACCGTCACACCACCGGAGACGGTTGCCGCCTTGATGACACCGGCTTTGATGTCTGTATCGTCAATCCCCTGCTCGATTTTCTTGATGAAGAGCTCGGTGAGCTCGGCGGTCGTGCGGTTTCTCAACTCGGGCGGAACGAGACGTTGGCCGGTGCATACCACAATCTGCATTCCGGACTTTCGCGAGACCTCTTCGGCGAAGCGAACGTCGCGCCCCGCGTCGGAAGGACTCAGATCAACAACAGTGCTTATGCCTGCATCCCGCGCCGCTTTGAGCTTGTCGACTGCGTCGGCGACCGAGATTGCCCTGCTGCTGAAGGTCTTTCTCGAGCCGGGCGCTTCGTCATCGGCCGGGACTACATGCTCGTGGGTCAAAGTGAAACCGAGCTTCGACGCATCGATGGAGCCCAGCACAGTTTGAACAACGCCATCGCGCGTGACCCTGGACTCATCCAGGCCAGGATTAGCTTTCGCCGCGTGAGCGCCGCGCAAGGATTCCGCCGCTACGACTCCGGCAGCCGTTGTCCAGATGAGAAACTCCCGGCGCGAAGTCATATGTTCCCGGATGAAGATTGAGGAGAGCCGGCAGTCTATTTAGTCAGCGCTGCAAGGTCGACACTGCGGGCTCGCGGATTTCCGTGACGGGCAGCCAACCTGGGCCTCGAGGTACCGGCGCAAGGGGACGAGATTCTCGTTCAGCCGCGAAACGTGCCCCGATCGATGCGAGCTGCCAGCGCGTCAGGGATTTCGAAACCGAGCTCCCCTTCCATGGCCATGATCCATTCCACCTTGTCGAGCGAACCCGAGTCGGACTCCGAGACCCACGAGAAAATTTCGGCGATCGTCGTCTCGGGCCGAAGGAGCTTGACTCGTGCGCCAACGACGCGCGACACCGCGTGCGCGAGGTCGAACGCCACATCCCGCAGATCGGGCTCAAAGTGCAATCGGATGCGAGCGGCGAATTGCTCGATGTCGTGTTCCGTGATTGCCATGCAAAAAGCTTCTCGCTTTGTCAGTGGCGCCGTGTGCCTGCCAAGGCTGGCCGTGGTCGAGCGCCAAGAGAATACCGTGCGGCCCGCGGCTGCCCATTCACACGACGCGCTCGCGCGGTGGGGCCGCGTATGCCATCCGATTTCACCGATCGCTGGATACCCCTCGCCCACAGACTTTCCAATTCAGAACAGCGAGTTAAAGCCCCGAGCGCTCGGGTGAACGCCTCACTCTCCGGCCCTCCGAAGCGTCACCAGAGAATCCGCAAGCCATCTGCGCACGATCCGCTACCACCCGCCTGCGCCCCCCGCGAACGCACGCCGCATCGATCACTCCCTTGCCCACCTACTACGCACTGCATAATGATCCCCGATGAGCCTGTGTTCGCGAGACCCGCTGAGTAACGTGCCGTGATGGGAGATCCGCCTGAGCGTAGCGCTCGATCCTTCGCTTTCGGGCCTTTCACGCTCGTTCCCGAGCGGCAGCTGCTATTGCGGAACGACGCTCCGGTTCGGATCGGGGGCCGCGCGCTCGATATCCTGATTGCCCTGGTGGAGCACGTCGGCGAGCTCGTGAGCAAGCGTGAGCTCATGGCTCGCGTCTGGCCGAAAACGGTCGTCGATGAGGCGAATCTCAAGGTCAACATCGCCGCGTTGAGACGTACGCTCGGCGACGGCGGTCCCCAGGACGCGCGCTATATCGCAACGGTGACCGGCCGGGGCTATCAGTTCATTGCTCCGGTGACAGCGCGTGCTTCGTCCGACGTGGCGGTGGCGTCCGAGGCGGCGACCCCGCGCCGGCATAACTTGCCGACCGGCACGACGCGAATCGTCGGTCGAGGCGACGCGATCGACGCCATCCGGCGCGACTTCGAAGTCGCGCGCCTCGTCACGATCGTGGGTCCTGGCGGCATCGGTAAGACAACGGTCGCGCTCGCCGTGGCCGAACAGGCGCTCGGGTCGTTCCGGGACGGCGTCTGGCTCGTCGATCTCGCGCTGCTGAAGGATTCGAACCGGCTGACGAACGCAATCGCGACGGCGATCGGTCTTGCAGGGAACGCGGCACATTCAGCTGCCGGGCTGTGCGAGTCCTTGCGTGATCGCGAGATGCTCATCGTGCTCGACAGCTGCGAGCACCTCATCGACGCCGCCGCCGCATCGACGAATGAGATTCTCGCGCACGCGGCCGGCGTGAAAGTGCTCGTGACCAGCCACGAACCGCTCCTCGTGGTCGGAGAACGCGTGCGGAGACTGTCAGGGCTCGCCACGCCGCCCGCCTCGCCCCACCTGAACGCGGAAGAAGCGCTCACGTTTTCGGCCGTCCAGCTGTTCGTGGATCGCGCCACGGACAAGCTGGAGTCGTTCAAACTAAGCGATGCGGACGCCCCCGCGGTCGCCGAGATTTGCCGCAGGCTCGATGGGCTGGCCTTGGCCATCGAATTCGCGGCGACTCGGATCGACTCGTTTGGTGTCAGTGGACTGCTGAAGCAGCTCGATAACCGATTCCGCCACCTCGTCGGCCGTCGTGCGGGCCCAGAGCGACACCGCACACTGACCGCAACGCTCGATTGGAGCTACTCCCTGCTGTCAGACAGCGAAGCGGCGCTGCTCCGTGCTGTCTCGGTGTTCGCGGGCGTGTTCGATGTCGATGGGGCCGCAGCCGTTGCGAACCTCACTCCCGTCGAAGCTGCGGAGCAGCTCTCACAGCTTGCTGCGAAGTCGTTGCTGGCGACCGATCTCGACGCTGACAGCATCGCGTATCGTCTTCTGGAGACCACCCGCACTTATTGCCTCGAGCGCCTGCGGCTCAGCGAAGTCCAGCAGCTCGTCTCCCAGCGCCACGCGGAATTCATGTGCAGCACGCTCGAGCGAGCCACCAGCGAGTGGGCGCAGCGTCCCGCCAACGAATGGAGCCGCGCGTATGGGCGCGCCATCGACGATCTGCGCAGCGCGCTGGCCTGGACGCGCCAGGACGCAGCGAATCGATCGCTGCACATCCGGCTCACCGTGGCGGGACTGCTGCTCTGGGCGCATTTCTCGCTCACCGAAGAATGCGGTACGCACGTTTCACAAGCTGTCGGGGAGCTCGATGCCGCGGGCCTCACCGGAACGGCGTTCGAGATGAAACTGAAGTTGTGGCTCGGTTTCACCACGATGTTCACGCGTGGCCTCAGGCCCCAGGCCATGGAAGTATTACGGCGCGCGCTGCAGATCGCCGTTCGGATCGGCGACAACGATTATCGGCTCCGCTGCCTCATGACCATCGGAGTCTATGAGCTGTTTTCCGGCGAGCACGATGCCGGGCTGCGCACGCTCGAGAACTTCGCGTCCGTCGCGTCCAGTCACGATCCGTCCTTTCTGCCGGAAGGCGATGTTCATACCGGCATCGCCGAGCTGTTTCTCGGCCGCCTGGAAAGCGCGCGGCGACGTCTGGAAGAACTGCAGAAACGCGATCTCCGCTATTTCGGCTCGTACGTCATCCGGTACTTGTCCGATCCCCTGGCTCTCGTGCGAAGTACGCTGACGCAAGTCCAGTGGCTGATGGGTTTCCCCGACACCGCGATGCGCGCGGCCGACGAAACAGTCGAGAGCGGGCGGCAACTCCGGCATCACCTCTCGTTGAACAACGTCCTCTCGTACATCTGCCCGATTTTTTACTGGAGTGGCCAGTACGAAGCCTGTGATCGCTACGTCACGATGCTCGAAGAGCATGTCGCGCGACACGGCCTTGTCGCGCGACGTCCAGTCGCCCTCTTCTATCGCGCCGCTCTCGCGAACGTGCGAGACGACAGCTCACTCGATCCAGTCGATGGACTGCAGCGGGCGATCGAGGAGTTCCGCAGCATCAATCACCTCGCGCGCATGCCTTACTACCTGAGCGTGCTGGCCGATGCGCAGCGCCACCGCGGCCGTTTTGGTGAAGCGGAAGCGGCGATTCGCAGCGCTCTGGAGATCGCACGGATTCAGAACGAGGGCTGGTGTCTTGCAGAGGTGCTGCGAGTTCAGGCGTCCATTCTGACCGCGCAGGGTCAGACGACGCGGGCCGAAGTGCTGCTGCAGGAGTCCATGGCGCAAGCACAGAAGGTCGGCGCGCTATCCTGGCGACTGCGCGCTGCCAACGATCTCGCGAGACTGTGGTGCGCAGACTCCAGGGCCGACGATGCACGCGCGATGCTGTTGCCCCTCTTCAACGAGTTCACCGAAGGGTTCGGAACACGCGACCTGGTGATCGCTGCCGGGATCATCGGCGAGCCAGCGCTGCAGCGATCGACGGCTCATACTGACCGTCGATCTGGATGAACAACATGCGACACAACTTGCCGGACCGGTTCGACCAGGCGTGATTGGTGCCGCGCTGGATCACGACGCTACCCGGTTTGAGCGGCACCTCGGAATCGTCGAGCACCAAAGTGATTTCGCCCTCGATCACGACGCCATAGTCGATCGACTCGGTCCGATGCATCATCGGGTGCGGGGAATCTGGCTTCGTCGTCAGTCCTTCAACGTTGTTCACTTCCTCGAACAACGCTTTCATGCGCGATTCGGCTTCGGCAAGATAGTTCGTGTCGGGCGGCAGGTCGACGAAGCGGATGCGCGCACCGTTCTTGGGTGGACCATGCATCATCGGGCGGAGGGTCGGGTCCGCGCTGTTATCCACCGCAGCGGGCACGCTCGCTGTTTCCCACACCTCATGAAAAATCATCCCCGGGATGGCCTGCAGCTCAACGATGGTCGGCAAAGGGCCATCGATTGCGACGATCGCCTTGCCTTCGGCGTCGTGCGCAGTGACAACCCGGTGGATCGGGGGAAACGACATTCGAACGCTCCGATGGATTACCGGCAGGTTAGCGCGCCCGCAGGGGACGCAGCTACCGAAAGCCGACCCGCTTTACCGCAATTTACCGCCCCGCTCTCATCGGCATCCGGGGCGTTCTTTCCTGGCAGCAACGCGTCCGCCATGCGAACCAGGGACGGGATGGAGCGCGCCGCCATTTTTTTCATGACCTGGCTGCGATGGATCTGCACGGTCACCTGGCTGATGTCGAGCTGATACGCGATCTGCTTGTTCCGCAAGCCGCTCGCCACCATCGCGAAGACCTGCCGCTCGCGTGTGGTCAACTGTTCATACCTGCAACGAAATTCGTCCACCTGCGCGCGGCGGGTCCGCGCGGTGAGCGCCTGGCGCAGGGCGATGCGCAGCACCTGTATGAGCGCCAGAGAGTTGCAGGGCATGAGCAGGTAATCCACGGCACCGGCCTTGACGGCCCTGACACACGCGGAAAAGCACCGCTCGCGAGTCAGGAACAGGGTCGAAACCCCGGCGCGGGCCAGGTTGGCCTGGAGCTCGAAACCGCTGCCGTCCGGCAGGTTCACATCGAGAATGGCGCAGGCGATGGCGCCGGGTTTCACGTATGGCAGGAGTTGGGCGCAGGTATCGAAGCTCAACGCACGCAGGCCCGCCGATGTAACCGTTGCCTCGATCCACACACGCGCGGAGAGATCACCATTCACGATGAAGACAACGGGTTCGGCGAGTGGTGCGGGCGACATTGCTGGAGTTTCACTGACATCCGCGATGTGCCGATTCTCGGAGCGGCGTGACGATTCGCCAAGTTAGAAGTCGTAAATCGGGCTCACCCGATCAAGCTACGCAGCAGGCGGCGATTGCGCGCGGAGGCATAGGCACTTCCAGCTGGCACGTCGAGAGTAACCCGGGTGCCTCGCGGACCGGAGCTGACGAGCAGACGCCCACCGATGCGGGACGCGCGCTCGCGCATGCCGACGAGCCCCCAGTGCCCCCCATGCGATCGATCCGGGTCGAAGCCCTGCCCGTCGTCCGACACTGCCAACGAGAAACTTTGTCGTGCATACACGATCTTGAGCTCGACGCCTGTCCCTCTCGAATGATGGAACGCATTGGTCAATGCCTCGATGGCAACGCGCTGGACTTCCTGCCCCGCGCAGGCTTCGAGCTCGCGCACCTCGCCTTCCACCGTGAGGACGAAGGCGACTCCGGACTCTTCCGAGAGTTGCGCGCCGGCCTCCTCCAGTTCGCGACACAAGTCAGTCGAAGCACTCGAATCCGCGCGCAGATTCGACACCGTGTCGCGACCATCGGCAATGACACGGTCCGCGCGATCGAGCGCATCTTCCATCATGGCTCGAGAGGGCTCATGCCGTGGGATTTGCTCCATGGCGGATTGAAAGTGCAGCATCAGTCCCTGGATCGCTTGCAGGAAGGTGTCGTGCAACTCGCGCGCGATGTGTTCCCGCTCCTCCATTCGCAGACGCATGCGCGATTTGATCGAGCGCAGCCTCATCATGAACAGGAACCCGATCGCGGCCACGGCGGCAAGCGCGCACAGCAGCTTGAACCAGATCGTCTGAATGAACGTCGGCGAAATGACGAACGTGACGCTCGCGCCGGTTTCGTTCCAGACGCCATCGTTGTTTGCCGCGATGACCTGAAATCGATGCCGACCGGGCGGTAAGTCGGTGAAATACGCTTCCCGGCGCGTGCCGGCGTCCTGCCAGTCGGCACCCTCGTCAGCCAGCCTGTAACGAAACGTCACGCGTTCGGGCATCGTGAGGCTGGGCGCGGTGTAAGAAATCTGCAGGTTGCGCAGGCGGGGCGGCAGTTTCAGCACCGCATCGGAGTCGAGCGCGTACCGGACTCCATCTGCGACCATGGATTTCAGCATGACCGTGGGAACGACATTGTTGTGCGGAGTTCGTGAGGGGTCGAGCCAGGCCACGCCGTCCGAGCCCGCCAACCAGACGCGGCCGTCACTGTCCGCCGCCGCTGTGGGCTGGGGCCGCAGGGAAACGACGTTGCTTGGCGAGCCGTCGAGATAATTCAGCAGCTGGTATCGAACGCGGTGCGCGGGATCGTTGAAGACCTGCGCCAGCTCCGCCGCGGCAATGTGGACTATGCCATCGCCAGTGCCCAACCACAGCTCACCCGTCTCGGCGGAAACGATCGCGGCGACGCCGGAGAACGGGCCGTGGCTGCCCATGACGGCTCGAATCGAAGTCCCGTCGCTTCGCCACAAGCCGCGTTCACTGCCGATCCAGATCCCATCGCGTTGCTGCGCGAATGAGAGTACGGCGCCCAGCGGCGTATGCTTGCCGTCGAGGAGCGTGTCCACGCGTTCGCCATCGTGGATCGTGATCGCGCCGTCGGTGTAGCCCGCCCACACCCGGTGGGCAGCATCGGCAAACAGGACGGTCGCCGTTTCGGTGACGTTCTCTTTGCGACCTTCGGTGAGCGTCCATCGATCTCCGACCACCCGATACACACCAACGCGCGGTACGGAGACCCAGGTCTCTCCTCGCACGTCCGGGGCAATCGCCTGGATGTTGTCGTAGTCGCGGCCCGTCGAAACGGCGGGCCGCACGGACGCCTGCCACTGCCTCTTCGACGTCCAATGCAAAATTTCGTCGCGCCTGCCGATCCACAGCTCACCCGAGCGGCTGCTAGCGACCGCGCTCACCTCGAAGTACGAGGACGGTTGGATTTCCTGCTGCTCTTCGATCTGCCCTCGATAGACGCGATAGACATGCCCGCCACTTGTCACCACCCACATGCCCCGACGTCCGGCGGGCGCCAATCCGATGGAGAACGAGTCGACCTTCAATGGCATCTTTGAAAAGGGCGGCGCGCGGAATCGATCGAGCCCGGCGTACGTGGCGAACCAGATGTTTCCTTCTCGATCCTCGAGCACGCCGGTCAGGACCCTGCCGGTGAGTGACACGAGGTCCGCGCGATACCGCTCCAGGTTGTCGCGCGCGCCGCTGGTCATGTCGTGCTCGGGAGGGAAGCGGCCCGCAGCTGCCTCAGAGCCCACCCACAGGTGACCTTCCCGATCGAATGCGCAGGTGCCCAGAACGCCGGGTATGCCCCGCCGATGGTCCCATTCCGGTACGTAGGATTTCGGATCGGAGGGCGCAACCAGTTTCAACACGCCGAAATTCTCTCGAGTGCACAGTGCCGCTGTGCCATCGGGACGCAGCGTGATCGCGGCAGTGTCCAGTTCAGTCTCGAACCTGACGGGCAGCCTTTCGAATTGCCGCGCTCCGCGCCGAAGGTAGAAGACCTTGCTTTCCGAGATCATCCACAGGACGTGCTCCCGATCCTCGATGAGCGCGAAGACGAATCGCTCCGGCAGGTTCCAATCCGCACCGGCCAGATGCCATTGACCCTGCGCGAGACGATATAACCCTCGGCTCGTCCCCGCCCAGACGGTGCCGTCGCCCGACGTCCCGAAGCTGGTCACGGAGGCACCAGGCAGTCCTTGTGCCAGACCAAAATTGCTCAGGCGTCCCTGATGGAGATAACTCGCGCCACCGTAACGGTAGCCAATCCACAGCCCGCCTTCCGGCGTTGCATACAGGGTGTAAATGTCGTGAGACAGCAGCGAAACGCCACCCGCGGCCGTGAATCGCTCGAACTGCACGCCATCAAAACGAAACAAGCCACTGACGGTGCCCAACCAAAGAAACCCGTCTTTTGTTTGAGACATGTTCTGGATGCCGACCGGCGCGCCATCCTGAATGGTCCACTTGGTGTGATACAGCTGCGCGACGCTGTAATGCTCGGGCAGTGCATGAGCCGCGGGATTCAGCAGCGGAATCAATATCCCGACGGGTAGCAGGCGACGAAGCATGTTGTCGAAGATACACGCCACGAAGTGCGAGCCGCGGATTTCGCGCGGCTCGCGCCCGTGTTGTGCGCTCGTGTGCGCACCGGTGGAAACTTCAGGTCGTCTTCCGGAGCGCCGCGAGCAGTTCCTTCGCCACGCCTGCCGCCGATGAAGGGTTCTGCCCCGTTATGAGGCGCCCGTCCACGACCACGCGCGGTTGCCAGTTGTCCGTAGATGAGTACACGGCACCCTCTGCCCGAAGTGCATCTTCCAGTTCGTACGCAACGTCTTCACGCGCGTAGTCGTACTCTTCTTTTTTCGAGAAGGCCGTCAGCTTCTTGCCGCGGACGAATGGGACGCCGTCTCCCAGGTCCACGCCGAGCAATCCGCACGGTCCATGGCAGACCGCGCTCACGATTTTGCCGGTGCTCCAGGAACGCACGACGGCCTTCTGAACCTCCGGATTGCGCGCGATGTCGACCATGGGGCCGAGGCCGCCCGGCATCAGGATGGCATCGTAATCCGCGGCGTCGACTTCCGATAACGGTCGGCTGCGATTCAGCCGACGAAAGGCCTTGCTCTGAATGAATTCCTTTTGCGGCGGATCCTTTTCGTCGAAAGCGTCATACGGCGTCCATCCGCCGCGCGGTGAAGCGAACTCCACCGCGATGCCCGCCTTGTCGAGCACATCGAACGGGTGCGCGACTTCGGCGAAGAAAAAGCCGGTCTTGCGGTTGTGAGGGCCGATGACGGCGCCATTGGTGACGATGAACAGAACATGCTGAGTCACGACGGTGCTCCCGGGATGTAAGGTGTCCCTTCGCCATGACGTTAGCGCAGTCACTCGCGCGTGACTGCCATATAAAGTAGTTAGATGAACGGTCGGCACGACGCGTTCTGCCGACCGCCGATCGGCGAAAACCGAACGGACCGAAACTGGCGACCTCATCGCCGGATCACACCTGCAGGATGCCTCGCTTCAACGCCATCATCACCGCATGCGTGCGGTCCTTGACGTCGAGCTTCGAAAAGATGCTCTTCAGGTGCGCCTTCACCGTGGTCTCCGTGATGTGGAGCCGTTCGGCGATCTCGTGATTGGCCTCGCCACGCGCGACGCCCTTCAGCACTTCGATCTCGCGCGCGGTGAGCACGCTGGCACCCGCATATTCCGCCAGCTCCACCGCCGCCTCCGGCGAAATCACGCGCTGGCCCGCGAACACTGCGCGGATCGTGGCGCGCAACTCCTTGCGCAGCATGCCCTTCAGGAGAAATCCCGCTGCGCCGCTCTTCAAAGCCTCCAACACCTGGACGTCGCGCCGGTAGGTCGTGAGAACGACGACACGCGCATTCGGGGAATCCTGGCGAATCGCTCGAAGGGCCTCGAGCCCGCTCAGGCCAGGCATCTGCAGATCCATCAGCGTGACGTCAGGGCGATGGCGACGATACGCGTCGATGCCGGCCTGACCGTCGGAGGCCACCGCCACGAGCCGCATGTCCGGGTGGCCTGCAAGCGCCGCCTCGATGCCATCCAGTAACAACGGATGATCGTCGACCGCGAGCACGGAAATCGGCCGCACGACCGGCAACGGCTGTTCGTCAGACTGACCCACGGGAACTCCCATCGACCCGCTGCCAGTGTATGCAGCGGGAGAGGGTCGTGCATCGTTCGGTCAGACCATTTTCGACCTACCCGTTCGAGTAGGGTTGGGTGCGCGCGGCTACTGCTTCAGCAACTGCTCGACGCCAGCGCTGCCACGCTCGCCGTTGTCGAATATAGCCATCGTCTCCCTGTTTTGCAGATAGGCGAGAACCCTCACCACCCGTTGTTTTCGCTCGCTTTCGCATCCGAGCGCGGAAGCCACAGCCGTGGCGAGCTGCGCTGGACTGTCGACACCGGTCAGATCGACGAAGCACACTTCGGTGAACGGCGGAGTGGTGGCCTGTCGATAGATGCGTTCGATGCTCCGCGCAGCGGCCGGCACGTCCAACTCCAACCGACGAACTTCGGCGACGAAGCGATACCCTCTGCCCGCCACATTGACGATGAACCGATTGCCATCCCGGCCATCGCCGAGCGCTTTGCGTAACGCGGCCACATGAACTCGCAGGTTGACCGTCGCCACGATGACTTCGGGCCAGATGAGATCGAACAACTCATTGCGAAGAACGGTTTCGCCGGCGCGCTCCACCAGCGCGAGCAGCAAATCGAACGCCCGTCCGCCGAGATGCACCGGCGCATCGTCCTTCATCAGCAGGCGTTCCCGCACGATCAGTCGAAAGCGTCCGAAGCAGTAGAGGCCAGCACTCATGGGAGGATCTCCGCGCAGTCGCCACCCGCAGCTCGGATCGTGGTCGATCCGGACCGGAGCAATAAGACCAGAACCAGTAGGCTTCGTCCCCCCCGATCGAGTGGTGGCTCGATCGTGCGCGTGACAACACATCAGAGCGGTCCTACGATGGAAGCTAATATGCAGACAGAAACGGGGGCTGTCAGTCTCGTCCGTCGTCCGGTTACGGCGATCCTGGTCGCGGTTTCCACTGCATTCTTCGTGCGGTCAGCAGCGGCGCAGACCGCGCGCTCGCCCAGTGCTGATTCTCCGGAAACCGTCATCGTCACGGCGAACAAGCGCAGCGAGAGAATCCAGGACCTGCCCTCGTCGGTGTGGGTCGCGACGGACGAAAAACTTTCACAGACCCAGGTGCGCGACTTCGATGATCTCGTGCGCATCGCCCCCTCGCTGACGATTACCAAGACGAGTCAACCGGCCAACAACAGCATCAACATTCGCGGCGTTGGGACCTACGCCTTCTCGATCGCGACGAAGGCCAGTGTCTCGGTCATCGTCGACGACGTAGCGCAGCCCTTTCAGGCGCAGGCGTTCCAGGCCCTTTCCGACGTTTCACAGGTCGAAATCCTGCGCGGCGCGCAGAGCACGCTGTTCGGCACATCCGCTTCGGCGGGCGTGATCAACATCACGACCGAGGCACCGAGCGACACTGCCGAAGCCGGCGCAAAGGCCATGACGACCGACGATGGCGAACAACGGCTCAGCGGCTTCGTTTCCGGGCCGCTCACCGATACGCTGAAGGGCCGGTTGTTCGTCGGGTCCGCGTCCTATCGCGGCAATCTGCAGAATGTGTTCGGCGACGACTGGGTCAACGGCCACAACGACGTCTTTGCGCGCGCGAAGCTCGTCTGGGAACCCTCGGCGAACTGGACCTTCGCGCTGACATCCCATTGGAACAACACGCGGGCTTCCTGCTGCACCTGGGCTTCTTATTCGCTCAGCCCCGGTGTGACCTACGGCCGATTTCAGGGAGTGCTGGCCCCGCAGGCGGCGGTGCTCAATGGCATCACCCCCAGCGCCGACAATCGGCTGATCTCGGCGGACGTCGAACCGCGTGGAGATGCCTTGGATCGGGGCAGCAGCGTCAGGATCGAACGCCACATCGGCAGGTTTTCGCTCCTTTCGATCACCGCATACGATCGATATGACCTGCACGACAATCAGGACACGGACGGCACGTCGTTCAATTGGGGCCCGGGGGGCGCGGGCATTCCGGGCGCACAGGCCGGCGGCTCGGCCAACGGCGGGTGGTTCAAGATCAATTCGGTGAGCGAGGAGCTGCGGCTCATCTCGCCGGCAGAGGATCGTTTCCGGTACATCGCTGCGTTCTATTTCAGCCGGACGGACTCGACACGCTCCTTCGTGCGCGGCTCCAACACGCTGACGCAGTACGGATCGCTGACGACGCTTCCGCCAACGGGATCGCCCTATTCCGACTATCTCGCACGGGCCTTCGCCACGAACTACGCGCTATTCGGATTATCCACTTTCGATCTGACGCGGCGCCTGGGCATCGTCACGGGTCTGCGGGTCAATCACGAAGACCTGAGTTACTCGCTCGTCGACCGGTTCAATCAGGTGAGCTTCGGCAGCCCGCACTGCTCGAGCGCGACGCCGAGCGGGCTCAGCGCTTCGACGTGCGATGGCTTCGACTCCGTCTCCGGAAAAGTGGCCCTCACCTATCACTTCACACCGTCGATCATGCTGTTCGGTGGCTATGACCGGGGATACAAAGGCGCGGCCTACGATCTCACGAGCACCTACACGATGCGCGCACCGGTGACCGCTCCGGGAGCGGACCAGGGCTACCCGATCGCGGATGCCGTTGCCGCGAAACAGCCCGTCGCGCCGGAAACGGTCGATGTGTATCAGCTGGGATTCAAGGGCCAGGTGGGCGCTCGGCTGGGCTGGAGCGTCACGCTGTTCGACGAAGTCTTTCATGACTTCCAGGCCCAGAGCCGCGACGAGCTCACCCAGCAGAACATTCTCAACAGCATCGAACGCGTAACGACTCGCGGTGTCGAGGTGGAGCTCTCGGCTTCGCCAATCGACACCCTCACGCTGAATGCGAGTGCGGCTTACGACGAAGCCACGATCAACGATTTTCCGAACGCCGCGTGCTTTTCCAATCAAACGGCGGCACTCGGTTGCGTCGGCGGAAAGCAGGATCTCTCCGGCCAGCCGCTGTTCAACGCGCCGAAGTGGAATCTCAGTCTCGATGGACGATATGCACGGCCGATCGCCGGCCAATACAAAGTTTTTGCGGATGCCGGCTGGCATTGGCAGTCGAGCGTGATGAACAGCCTGCTGCGCGATCCGGATTCGCTACAGAAATCCTATGGCCTTCTCAACCTGGCGGCGGGAATCGAGGGCGCGGCGTGGCGGCTGAAAGCCTTCTGCGTCAACGTGCTCGACAAGAGCTACGCGCTGACGAAGTCGCGCGACGGTAACTGGAATATCAATCCGCACGGCGCCTCGTCGGGCCCGATCACGGATGCGGTTCGATGGACGCCGGGTCGGGACAGCGCGCGTTATTTCGGGGTCGAGCTCAGCGCGCATTTCTGAGCGCGTCACAGGTCGATGATGCCGCGCCTCGCCGCGAGGGTCACTGCCAGCGTTCGATCGTTGACATCGAGCTTGGTGAAGATGCTCTTCAAATGACCTTTGACGGTGTCTTCGGAGATGGACAGCACCCGCGCAATTTCCTTGTTCGGATGGCCCAGCGACACCAGTTTCAGCACGCTGACTTCACGATCGCTGAGACGGTCGTCGCTCGCGTGTAGCGCAATTTCCTGCGCCACTTCCGGCGGAATGTGACGGCGCCCGGCGTGCACGTGACGAATCGCGTCGAGCAATTCTTTGCGCAGCGTCCCCTTCAGGAGATACCCGACAGCCCCCGCCCTGAGCGCGCGCAGTGCCAGGACATCGCCTACATACGTCGTGAGCACGATGATGCGCGCGTTCGGGAATTCCCCGCGGATCCGCACGATCGCGTCGACGCCGTTGAGATTCGGCATCTGCAAATCCATCAGCGTGACATCCGGCCTCAGCTTGCGATAGGCCTCGACGGCTTGCGCGCCATCCTCGGCTTCGCCAACGAGCATCATGTCGGTGCGCGGCCGGACGACCGCCGCGATGCCTTCGCGCAGCATCGGGTGATCGTCGACCGTTAAGATTCGAATGCGGCTGTCAGACTCGCCAGACAAGCTATCCCTCTCCGAAGGCATGGCGCCAGATCCGAACGCGCCGGTTAGAAAGTTTCGCATACGCGACCGACGCGGGCACGTTGATCTCGATCTCCGTGCCCGCGTTACATCGGCTCGACAACGTGAATTCCGCTTCGATCTTGTGAGCGCGCTCGCGCATGCCGGCAAGCCCGAAATGGTCCTGGCGGCCGTTCTTCAGCACCGTCGAGTCGATGCCGACGCCATTGTCGCGGATGCGCACGTCGAGACCTTCGCGACGATAGACCACGTCGACATCGACATTGCGGGCCTTCGAGTGTCGAAACGCATTGGCAATCGCCTCATTGCAGATCGCGATCAGCTCGTCGTTCACGACAGGATGAAGCGTGCGCGCGGCGCCTTCGACGACGACGCGAATTTCCGGAGGCGATTCGATCGCGAAATTCTTCGCGGATTTCTGCAGGGCGTGCGGCAAATCGTCGACGAGCTCCGTGCCCCGGAGTTTGCGGACGCGATCGCGACCCTCGGCCAACACCTCGTCGCCGCGGGTCATCGTCTCTTCGATCAGCACGCGAGCGGGCTGATCGGGCGGGATGCTGTCGGCCACCGACTGAAAGCGCAGCATCAGCCCCTGAAACCCCTGCAGCAACGTATCGTGCAATTCGCGCGCGATCCGCTCGCGCTCGAGCATCCGCGTTTCGAGCTTGGACTTCACGCCCGCCGAAACCTGGGCCAGTCGCACTCGATAAGCAAACGTCAGCAGCGCGACGATGCCCACGACGCACAGCGCCGCGAAGAACTTCGACTGCAGAAAGGTGGGCGGAATCGAGAAGGTGAAACTTGCGCCTTCGTCGTTCCAGACGCCGTCGCTATTGGCGGCAATGACGCGAAATCGATGCCGGCCCGGTCCGAGCTGCGTGTAAAACGCCTGCCGGCGGTTGCCGGCATCCACCCAATCCTCATCGACCCCATCCAGCTTGTAGCGAAAGTTCACGCGTTCCGGAATCGAGAGGCTCAACGCCGTGTAGTTGATCTCGACATTGCGGGTTCCCGCCGCGATCGAGAGCGCGGATTCGGCGTCGTAGTCGTGGCCCTGAGCCGCGAGCGAGAGAACAGCGACCGGCGGGGGAAGCGGATTGTGGTAGAGATTATTGGGATCGATCCACGCGAGCCCTTCGCCGGTGGTGAACCAGATGCGCCCGTCCTGCCCGGTGGCCACAGTGCTGCCGTAGACGGCGCCATACGGCGCGCCGGGCAGGCCATCCCGGGAATCGATCAGCTCATAGCGCAACGCCTTTGCGTCTGAATGCAGCAAGGCGGACGTCAGATTGTCCGTGGCCAGGTGCAGAACACCGGCCTGCGTGAAGATCCAGGTGGTGCCATGAGGCGTCTGCGAAATTCCGGTGACGACGTTGAGCACCGGCTCGTCCAGCGCGCTCAGCGAGTAGAACCGGGTGCCGTCGAACAGCGCCAAGCCGCCCTCGCCGCCAAAGATGAGTCCCTGCGCAGATCGGCTGATGAGCGTGATGTCACCGATTCTCGGTACGCTGCCCGAGAAGTCCTCGATCGCATCGCCTCTCAATCGAAACAGCGTGCCGCCGGAATAGCGTGCCCAGATGGACCCGTCCGGCGTGGGGATCAGCACGGCGGTGGCCGCGTACTTCGACCGAATGTCGACGGATTTCCAGACGCCCTTGGGGTTACGCCGAAACACGCCTTTGTAAAAAGCCGAGATCCACAGCTCGCCGCTCTTGTCCTCCACGGCGGAGTACACGAAGTCGCCATCGACATCTTTGGGAAGCGTGATGGGCGCAGCCAGCTTGCCGTTCTCGAGCGCCTGCACTCCGTCGCGCGTCACCAGCAACACCTTGCCGGTCTCGTCATTCACGAACATCGCGCGCAAGCGGCCGATGTTGCGAATCAGAAGCTCGGGCGCCTGGTGCGGCAAAATTCGATAGAGCGATTCCGTGCCGTCGGTCAATCGCGTCGTCGTGTTGGACCATCCGGTGTAAGCGTAGATCGCGTCGGACGTAGACTGCACGAACCTTGCGCGAAAACCGGCCGGAACCTGCGTCTCGTTGACGACATTGGCGGGCCTGAAGCGGTCGAGACCGAGACTCGTGCCGACCCAGATGTTGCCTTCACGATCCTCGAAGAGCGTGTGCACCAGGTTCGAGGAGAGACCATCGCTCGCCCTGAACTTGTCGAGCTGCTCGGTGACGACGCCAGCGGAGCTCGTACTGGCGGCCGTACGAATGCGGCAGAGGCCGCCGTCCCCCAGGCTTGCGCACCAGAGCGTGCCATTTCGATCCAGCAACATCGGTCCCTGCAAGGCGTCGGGCGTGCGAACGCCGAACATCGATGGCGGCGGTGGAACTCCGGTAGCCGGATCCAGTTCCGGCAACGCGTACAGACGGTGCGTGGAAGCGTCCGTCGTCCAGAGCCTGCCGTCCGGCATGGTCATGAACGCCTCGGGTCCTCCCGCATAACCCTGTGCACGGACAAAATGGGACTGCCCGGGCCGCAGATAAAAAAGCCCGGTCAGATTCTTCGACCAGACTGTTCCATCGCGCCCCACGCCGAACGCCCAGATTCCACCCGGGGTTTCGCCCAACGAAGAACCCCAGTCGCTTTCCATCGCCTTCCAGTCCGGATTATCGAACCTGAAGATGGTGTCGGGCGTAGATGCCCAGACCGTGCGATCGGCACCGACGACGATCTGCGGAACGCGCGTTGTCGATTTCGCATGGATCGGATAATTGGTGACGACGCCGTCGCGCAAATAAGAAATGACGCCCACCGGGCGCTCGTAGCCGATCCACAGCCCGCCGGACGGGGTCGTCACGAGTGTGTGGATGCTCGGGCTCGGCAAAAGATTGGCGGCGATTCTCTCCACGTGCACGCCGTCGAAACGGTAAAGGCCGTTGACGGAGCCGAGCCAGAGATAGCCGTCGCGAGTCTGCGTGATGGCCCAGATGTCGGCCGGCATGCCATTCGCAACGGTCCAGGACGTGTGATGAAACTGCGCGATGTTCCGCGTCGGATCGAGTGCCCAGGCTTTCGCACAGAGAAGGCAGCAAACGAGGCTTGCGATGATGCGGTTCATTTTCGACCAGATCGATACCGCGGTCGCACTGACGTGCAGCTTTCAGGGCAGAGCCAACGGCCATGGTGCCGCACGCGCGGCGGTGAGCCCATCCCCAAACGGGTGGGTACAGCATAGTTCCTCCGGGGTGGCATCCGAAACCTCTGCCCCGTAAGAACTGACCGATGACGCTTTCCTTTCCAGGACACCCCGGCGGCGCCGCGGGCGTGGCTTTGATCCTGCTGCGCCTGTCTGCGGCGATCTTGCTGATCAGCGCCTGCTTTTACGCCGACGATCGTTCCCGCAATCACCTGCTGGTCGCCGCATTGGCGCTCGCTTCCCTGCTGCTGCTCGTGGGCCTGTCGACGCGGATCGTCGCACTCGCTTCGGCCGCGTTCGCCATAGGAACGGGTGTGACGATGAGCGACTGGCGGGGTGCCCTCGTCGCGCTCGAGGCGCTGAACCTCGTTTCGATCAGCCTGCTGGGCGCGGGCGCGTATTCGATCGATGCGTATCTGTTCGGCCGACGTGTGATCAAGCTCGACAACTGAGCTCACGGCAGCAGCTACTCCGCGCCGCGACGTCGGCCGGCGAACATCGGGGGCGCCTCGTTCATTGCACCCTTGTTCATGGGCACTCGTTCATCGGCCCCCCTTTGGCTCATCGACATCCTGGGCTCCTTGGCCCCTTGCGCAGTGGGCCGTTGCCCGGCAGCCTCTGACCCGAAATGAAACAAACCGCTCGCGCCGTCGAAATCGTCGTGGATCCGACATCCAAGGTTTCGGGTCTGCTGAATGTGCCGGCGAAACCGCGCGCCGCCTATTTGCTGGCGCACGGCGCGGGCGCGGGCATGCAACACCCTTTCATGACAGCGGTTGCGGAGGGACTTTCGAGCCGACAGATCGCGACCCTGCGATATCAGTTTCTGTACATGGAGCGCGGGTCGAAACGGCCCGATTCGCCATCGGTCTGCCACGCCGCGGTTCGAGCGGCTACGCACACGGCGACTCTTCAATTGCCGGACGTCCCGCTCTTCGCCGGCGGGAAGTCGTTCGGGGGTCGCATGACGTCGCAGGCACAAGCGTTGTCGGCGTTACCCGCTGTGCGCGGGCTCATATTCCTCGGTTTTCCTTTGCACCCGCCGAAGAAGCCCTCCGTCGTGCGGGCCGAGCATCTCGAGGCGGTGCGAGTGCCGATGCTGTTCCTGCAGGGAACGCGCGATGAGCTCGCGGACATGACGTTGCTCGAATCCGTCATCGCGCGCCTGGGTTCGCTCGCGACACTGCAGAACATCGAAGCTGCGGATCACTCGTTTCACGTGCCTGCGCGCAGCGGCCGGAAGGATGCGGACGTGCTCGACACGATGCTCGACAGTCTCAGCGCATGGGCATTCGCGCACTTGTGATTTGAGCGGCGTGTGATTTGAGCAGCGCGCAGGTCGGGTCCTTTGCGATGCGTGCGATGCGAGTCAGGTGCCGCGTCGCGGCATCAGCATTCCGTCGCTCGCTGAGTCGCGTTTGTGTGAGTCCGTGCCGTACGCGTTCAGCGACTCATGCGATGCTTAGTGAATGTACTCGTTAACCTACGTTAGCTCCGCTGGACGTCCTTTCTCCCACGCAGAGCTGCAGCTGCTGCTCGCCACGAGTCGTCGCAACAACGAGGCCGCGGGCATCACCGGAATTCTGCTCTACAAGGACGGCAACTTCATGCAGGTGCTCGAAGGAGAGCGAGCCGTCGTGCTGGCCACCAAGGCACGCATCGACGCGGACCCGCGTCATCACGGCGTGTTGAACCTGCTCGAAGTCGAAATCGAGACGCGTGAGTTCGGCGTGTGGTCCATGGCGTTTCGGGACCTTGCCACGGTGCAGGCCGCGCAAGTGCCCGGCTACGATGAGTTCCTGAACACGCCGCTGACGGATCCGCGTTTCGCGCAGGATCCGTCAACGAGTCAGAAGCTGTTGACGATGTTCAAGCGGAACATGTGATCCGCACAGGAATGGACTTCGCTGCCGGAACCTGGCTGCCGTGCGCGTGGTGCCACAGCGGAATGAGCGGATTGCATTCCGGGTAGTACGCGGCCACGCATCCGGCTGGAATGTCGTAAGGCGTGACGCGAAGTCCGCCCACGTCCCTTACGAAGTGCGCATCCGCATTCACGAGGGCTCGCTCGGGGCACACGAGTCATGGAAAGCTCGGTGGCTGTAAACGATCTCGCGCGCGTACCGTTTCCGCGCGCGCCGCCTGTGCCCTGCGGCGAATGGCCAAGACCACGATTCATTGTCGTTGCCACGCGCAGGCGAGTGATTGAAAAACCGCGCAAAAAACGCCATGGTGGGTGTCCACGACCCACGCCGATTGACGAAAGCGACAGCCCCCGGTGAGCCTGGACGAAGTTTCCCTTCCTACGGTCGATCTCAGCAACAAAACCCAGACCGCATTCATCGCCAGGCTGGCGCATGAACTGCGAAATCCGCTCGCGCCGATCCGCATGGCCTTGCAGATCATGCAGCTGTCGGAAGCGGACGTGGCCACGTCACGAGCCGCTCGCGTCATCATCGATCGGCAGTTGAAGCAGCTCACGCGCCTCGTGGACGACCTGGCGGAAGTGGCGCAGCCCCAGCAATCCTCCATGCGCTTGCATCGTGAGCCCGTGCAGTTGAAAGCGGTCGTCGATCGCGCGTTGGCGCATGCGCGTCCGCAGCTGGAAAGCCGGCAGAACGAGGTTCAGGTGCGCGTCGCCGACGAATCGATTGCGCTGTGGGTGGACGTCGAGCGGATTGCGCAGGCCCTCGCGAACATCCTGGTCAACGCGTCCAAATTCTCAGAGCTGCGCAGTCCCATCGTGTTGCAGGTGACGACCAGCGGCGATGACGTGGTGTTTCAGGTGACGGATCAGGGCGTCGGCCTCCCGAGGTCGATGCTCACTCAGATCTTCGAGCCATTCGTGCAGGTCAGTCGCGACGGCGCGGGAACACACGACGGTCTGGGAATCGGGCTCGCTCTGACGAGGCATGCCGTGCTCGCTCACGGGGGCTCGGTGCGCGCCGAGAGCGATGGCGATCGTCGCGGCGCCCGCTTCACGCTGACGTTACCTCGAAGCACCCTCACTGGCGCAGCAGCGGAGAAGCCCGTTCGAGAAGAGCCGGTCGACACGACGCGGCTTCGCATTCTGATTGCCGATGACAACCGGGACGCGGCCCACACGCTCGCCATGATGTTGGGTTACGACGGGCACGACGTGCGAACGGCGCACGACGGTCTGGAGGTTCTCGCGATCGGACAACTGTTCGAGCCGGATCTGATCCTGCTCGATATCGGCATGCCCGTGATGGACGGATACCAGACGGCTCGACAAGTGCGCGAACGAGCCTGGGGACGCGACGCGTACCTCGTAGCGCTAACAGGTTGGGGCCAGGATGCGGATCGGGACGCTGCTCTCGCGCATGGTTTTCAGCGCCACCTGGTCAAGCCGATCAGCGCGGAAGACTTGCGCGCTGTCGTCGGGGACTCCATGCGCAATCGGCGGGTGGTAAAGCCTTAGCGTTCGCGGTGGCGGGCGGTGAGGCCGCCCCTGCCCGCGATCCCGAAGGCCGAATGCCGGGCGATCACTTCGGCCGCCCCCTGAACCCTTCCGCGAGCATGGGAACGCGATAGATCGTCATCGCGGTATTGCGCACGCCCGGCGGCGTTGCCCACGGTTTACCGTCCGGACCCACGACGCCCATGCACCCCACGTACAAGGTTTTCTTGTCCGGACCCGAGAACGCAAGCGTGATCGGCGCGCGCGGCGTTGGAATCAGGCCGATGTGTTTGCCGTCGGTGCTGAGCACGTGAACGCCGCTGCTCGCCGTGACGTAGAGTCGTCCGGCCGAATCGATCGCCATTCCGTCAGCGCCCGAATCGCCGCCGAGTGAGCCGAGCTCGCGGCGATTGCGAGTCGTGCCATCGGGCTGAACATCGAACGCCAGCACCGTCGTCACGTTCGTGACGAACAGCGTTTTACCGTCGGCGCTGAGCAGGATGCCGTTCGAGCGGATGTCCTGATCCGCCACGACACTCACCGCGCCTTTCGCATTCACGTAATACGCCCCGCCAGCGGTGAAATACGCGCCGCCCTTCCCGTCTGCGATCAGATCGTTCACGCGACCGAGCGGCTTGCCGTCCTCGAAGCTGTTCGCGAGCACGCGCGATTCAGGCATGAGTTGGCTGACGCGCGTCAGCTCCTGGCAACTCTGGCTGAACGGTTTGCCGGGATCGGTGCACGTTCTCTGCACCGCAAAGAGCCTGCCCTGCGCGTCGATCGAAACCGCGCCCGGCCCGTGCGCATCTGTCATCACAACGTATTCTTTGTTGTTCGCGTCGAGCTGCGGATCGTGTCCGTCTGCTCCTGCGCGAAGATCACGCCGCCATCCGAAGTGCCGACGATGCCATCGGCGGTTTCGAAGTCGGCCCACACGAGCTCCCACGTGGTGCCAGCCGCAATCACGCTAGGAATCTCAGTGACGACAATCGCACGCTCGCCCGGCAATTGCTGTGCGAACGACGGCACGGCGGACATAGCCCACATTGCAGCCAGACCCGTCGCCAGAATCCATCGGGCCGAGTGACTCATCGGTGTTCCCCCTGTGCGCCGATTGTCACGTCAACGTCGAACGCCTTCGCGCCCACAGGAATCGTGGACTGCACGGCGGCGCGCTTGCGGCAGGCGGCGTGAAAGATTCGCACTCAATCCAACGTCTGGTTCAGAGCAAGCGACGCGATGAACGAGGACTCTGACGTCACCTTCGCCATGCAGCCCGCGCTTTGCTGCTGGAACTGCACGCTATAGTTAACAATAATGACGACTCCGCGCTGCCGCCATCGCGGCGCGCCCCTCTGTCTTGTATCCCCTGACCCTTTCACCGCCCCGCTCGAAGACGACACGTCCCTGCCAACGGGCGATTCATCCTCATTTCGCTTGCTTATGTCGCGGCAAAAAAGGCAGCATCCGAGCACTGCACAGCGTGCGTGGCTGTGCTTCGAAATAACTATTCCGGGGAGATCACCGCATGAACGCTCATAGCGCGCGTCCTAGGATGCGCCCGTTGCCTGTTTCCTTTTCCGGACGATTGTTGACCAGACCCTTGTTGAAGAGGCTGCTCGTGCTGGGCGTGGCTACTTTCGTGGCCACTCCGATGCTGGCCGGCGCGGCAAATGCGTCGAAAGCCGCGCATTACAAGACTCTGCTCAATGTGAAGCATTCGGTGAAGGCGGCTATTCCGCGCGACCGACGCAGCCACAAGCGCGTCACCGTCGTCGTGGAAATGTCGGGTCAATCGGTGGCGGGCGCTCGCGCTCTCACTGAAGACCACACGATCTCCACCGAGCTGCGTGACTCGATCCGCCGCGCTTCCGCTCAGGAGCAGTCGGGCATCGAGTCGGAGGTGCTGTCTCGCGGCGGCCGCGTGCTCGCGAAGTTCAGCGACGCCATCAACGGCGTGAAGATCAGCATCGACGAAGCTCAGGTCGAAGCGCTGAAGAGCGCCAGCGGCGTCGTCGCCGTGCGTGCTGTACGCACTTACCGGATGAACAACGTCGAGAGCGTGCCGTTCATCGGTGCCCCGCTCGTGTGGCAGGGCTCGCCGAAGTATCGCGGTGAAGGCCAGAAGGTCGCCATCATCGATACCGGTCTCGATTACACGCATGCCAACTTCGGTGGCCCGGGCACCGCGTCGGCTTACGAAACGGCGCATGCGGCCAGCACGCTGCCGGCGAATCCCACGCTGTTCGGCCCGAGCGCGCCGAAGGTCAAGGGCGGCATCGATCTCGTCGGCGACGATTACGACGCCGATGCGGATGACCCGGCCCTGGAGGTCCCGCATCCCGATCCGAATCCGCTCGATTGCAACGGCCACGGCAGCCACGTCGGCGGCACAACGGCCGGCTTCGGTGTGACCGCGGCGGGCGCGACCTACACGGGTCCGTACACCGCTTCGGCCATCACGCCGGCGAACTTCCTGATCGGCCCCGGCGTCGCGCCGAAGGCAGATCTGTACGCCGTTCGCGTGTTCGGTTGCGAAGGCTCCACCAATGTCGTCGTCGACGCCATCGACTGGGCCATCGCGCACGACATGGACGTGATCAACATGTCCCTCGGCTCGGACTACGGTCCGGCGGACACGGCCGATGCGGTCGCTGCGGCGAACGCGGCGAAGGCCGGCATCACGGTCGTCGCTTCGTCCGGCAACGCTGGCCAGATCCCGTACATCACGGGCACGCCGGCGTCGGCCAACGTCGCGATCTCGGTGGCCGCGGTGGACTCCCACAAGGAGTTCCCGGGCGTGAACATCACGTTCAACAACGGCTCGGTGCTGGCGCAGAACTCGAACGGTGGTCCGCTGCCGACGAGCCCGCTGGCGGTGGTCGTGCTGAAGAATCCGGACGGCACCACGTCCCTCGGCTGTAACGAAGCCGAATACGTGGACTCGCAGATCGCCGGCAAGCTCGTCGTTTCCCTGCGTGGCGTGTGCGCCCGTGTGGATCGTGCAACGCTCGCGGCCCGTCACGGTGCCGCGGCCGCGCTCATGATCAACACGAGCGATGCGTTCCCGCCGTACGAAGGGCCGATTCCCGACGTGAACATTCCGTTCTTCGGCGTGCCCGCGTCGGATCAGGCCACGGTGGAAGCGGCGACGTCGGCGAATGCGTTCTCCGCGACGATCATTCCGAACCCCGCGTACAAGGCGATTGCGGACTTCAGCTCGGGTGGCCCTCGCTTCGGCGACAGCGTGCTGAAGCCGAACATCGCCGCGCCTGGCGTCTCGATCTTCTCGACGGGCGTCGGCACGGGTAACCAGGGCGTCTACATCTCCGGCACTTCGATGGCCTCTCCGCACGTTGCGGGCGTCGCTGCCCTCACCCGGCAGGCGCATCCGAGCTGGAACGAGAAGTCGATCCGTGCGGCGATCGTGCAGACCGCGAGCCCGAAGGCGTTGCTCGACTACACGCCGGCATTCGAGGGCTCGGGCCTCGTGCAGCCGGTGGGTTCGACGAAGACGCAGGCGGTGGCTTTCACGAACGGTGAAGGCGGCAGCGCCTCCATTTCCTTCGGCTTCGAGGAATTCGTTCGCGACTTCCACGACGAGCAGAAGGTGACGGTGAAGAACCTCGGCAACACACCGATCTCGTTCAAGCTGTCTTCGACCAAGGCGGGCGGCGTTCCGCACCGGCTGCGTCTCAGCCAGTCGACGATCTATGTTCCGGCGCGCGGTGAATCGCGGTTCGAAGTGAACCTCACCGTTCCGGTCGACACGGTCGGTGCCACCCATGACGAGGAAGGCAATCCGCTGTTCCCCGAAGTGGCGGGCTACGTGAGCCTCGTGCCGGCGAATTCGTCGCAGAACAACGGCGTGACGCTGACGGTGCCCTACTACCTCGTGCCTCGTGCGCGCTCCAACGTGCAGACATTGCTCACCAGCAATTTCGGCCCGAAGAAGCCCCACACGAAGGCGCTGGTGGGCAATCTGTTCGGTGCAATTCCGGGCGTGGCGGACTTCTATGCCTGGGGTCAGTACAGCAGGAAGCCGCAGGGCGTAAGCGTATACGACACGAAGGCCATCGGCGTGCAGTCGATCCTCGGCGCGGTGCCGAACGACAGCGTCTTGGTGTTCGCGATCAATACGTTCGAGCGGTTCTCGTCACCGGAGCTGGCGGAGTTCGACATCGCTGTCGACGTCGACAACAACGGCGCGGACGACTACATCATTGCGGTGCTCGACCAGGGCATCCTGACCGGTGCCGGCGCGTTCGACGGCAACTTTGTTGTCGCGGTGTTCCCGCTCAACGGCGACCCGGCGTTCATCGAGTCCCTGGCGGACGCTCCAACGGACGGCACGACTGTGCTGGTCCCGCTGCTGGCGTCGGACATTGGCGTGACCTCGGCCCATCCGCGGTTCTCGTACAAGCTGACGACGTTCAACATCTCGGACGACACGTCTGCCGACATGCCGGGCAAGGGCCTGTTCAACGCCTTCACCCCGGCGATCACGCAGGCGGATGCGTTCACCGAGGTGAACCCGAACCGTGTGGAGCTGGTGCCGCTGAGCATCAACGCCGCCGAGTGGGCGAAGACGCCGGCGCTGGGCCTGATGGTCGTGTCGCCGGACAACAAGTCGACCGACCAGACGCAGCTCATTCCGATCAAATAACGCTCTTCGAAAAAGAAGCGCTTCGAGCCCTTCATGGCCCGGGATCTGGCACTGACGCCAGGTCCCGGGCCATTTTCGTATACTGGCCCGCATCGGCCGTGAGAGCGGTGGTCGGGGAGAAAATCCATGCGGCGTCTGCAATCGGGTTCGCGTCGAGTACGCCGGATCGGCAAGCGAATGGCTGTTGTCGCGTTCGTCGTCGGGGCAAGCGTTTCGGCAGCGGCTCCCGCCGCGGCCGCCACAGAACTGCCCGCGTCGATCGCCCGGTGCGCTGAAGTTTCAGACAACCTCGAGCGGCTCACCTGCTACGACCGCCAGAATCCCCCCAGGCAAGCGTCCGTCCCGCTCGCCCCCGAAGCCACCTTTGGCGAGAACCCGGATCTCAAGCGCAAGAAAATCGCGAAGGACCCGACGCTGCCGCGCGAGCCGGACCGGATCACCACGAAAGTCGTTCGCGTGATCGAACCGCGGGGCGGCGAGATGCAGTTCGAGCTCGAGAACGGTCAGGTGTGGCAGCAGACCGAGCATCGGCTGGAAGTGATCGCCGAAGCCGGCGACGAAATCACCATCACGCGCGGCGCGCTGGGCTCGTTCTTCCTGGTGGGCAAATCGAAATTGAGCACGCGCGTGAAGCGCATGAAGTAGCGGGTCTGCGGACGAGGATGCGGCTCGCCCCGATCTCGAGGGCGTGATCTCGAGCGCCTGATCTCGAGCGCCCGATTTCGCGTCAGCGAATCTTCTTGGCCGTGCGATCGCCGCGCTGATGAAGCACGAGGCCGATCGCCTCGTCGTTGCCATCCACCTGGAACGAGATCTGCGCGTCGGTCGCCTTGTAGAAGAACTCGGTGGCGGACTCGGGAAAGATCTCGACCTTTGGTTGCCCCGTGGCCTGGGCCATGAGATGCCCGTCCTCGAGCGTGATCGAAAAGACGAACCCCGCCACGAGCTCGTAATCGCCGACGTACCGCTTCAGGATCTTCGCGTCGACCGGCACTTCCTTGCGCTCGACGACCGTGCTCGCAATCTTCGGCCCGAACGTATCGCGCCCGTTCTGATGAAGCACGAGGCCGCTCACCGCGTTGGATTCGTCCTTCTGAAAGGTCACCTGCGCGTCCAGCGTGCGCGCGAAGAAATCCACCTCGGATTCGGGGTACACCGCCAGCGGCGGCTGCCCCGTGGCTTGCCCCGTGAGATGGTCGCCTTCGACGCGGACGGAGATGATGAAGGTCGGTGCCAACTGGTACTGCCCCACGAACTTCGCGAGATCCGCGGCGCTCACCGAGATCGCTTGACGCTCTTCGGGTCGGATGACCTTGCCACCCAGCGCGATCGTCGCGACGGCGCGTGCGACCGCTTCGGTGGGCACCAGTACATTGTTCGAGAGCACGATGACCGCGAGCTCATCGTCCGGGTAACGGCCGATGTATGTCGAGAACCCGTTGATGGAACCGCCGTGGCCCACCTGCCGATGATTGAAGGCGGGCGTGGCCGGCGCGATCGTCCAGCCATAACCGTATTGCTGCAGCACCGGCGTCCACATCTTTGCGAGTGCCGCCTGGGGCAGCACCTTGTCGGTGTAGAGCGCTTCGTTCCATTTCTCGAGATCGCGGACCGTGGAATACAGCGCGCCGGCCGAATACGGCCACGACATGTCGGTGTAGTCCGCGTTCTCGAGATCCACGCGATTCGCGGCGAACCGATAGCCGCTGGCCCGGTGAGGCAGGATTGGCGCCGTGTGATCGTAACCGCTGTCCTGCATGCCGAGCGGCTCGAAGATCTGTTCCGCGAGGACTTTCTCGTAAGCCTTGCCGGTCACCTTCTCGATGATCAGGCCGAGCAGGAAATAGCCTGAGTTGCTGTAGTGATATTGCGCGCCGGGTGCAAATTCGAGCGGCTTGTTGCGAAAACGGGCGGCGATGTCTTCGAGTTTCTGCGGCTGGATCATGGCCGGGCGCGCCAGCGGATCCTCGGTGTAACTGGGCACGCCGCTCGTGTGCGAGAGCAGGTGATGCACGGTGACCAGCGACCATGTGGGCGGACATGGGTCGAGATATTTGCAGATGCCGTCCGTCACCTTCAGCTTGCCCTGCTCCTGCAGCTGCAAGACCAACGTCGCGGTGAACTGTTTGGTGATGGAGCCGAGACGAAACTTCGTCTGCGGGTCATTCGGGATCTGCCACTCGGCGTTCGCGTAGCCGTAGCCCTTCTCGAACAGCACCTGACCTGCGCGACTCACGAGAACGCTGCCCATGAAGCGGCGCCCGGCTTCTTCCGCGGTGAGGTATGTGTCGATCGCCGCAGCGGCGCCCTGGGCGGATGGCGCGAGCGTCGACGCGAACGAGCTCGTCTTCTCGGCAGACCAGGCGGCCACCACCCAGGCCAGCGCAATCAGCCCACTGGCAATCAGCACGAGATAAAAGCGGATACGTTGCGACATGACGAGCCCCGTCCTTGCGGACGGCATCATCCCTCAAAAGCCAGGCGGGTTCATCCCGGGAGTGCCAACGATTCAGGGGCCCTTGTCGGGTTACGGTGGTCGGGTGCGTCCTTGGGACAGACTTTCCCAGGGCCACACATTGGAACAGGCATGACGACGATCACTTCAGAAAGCAATCGATGGAAGAGCGCCGCTGCCGTGGTGCTGGGGCTCGTTGTCGTGGTGGTGCTTTCGAACGGCACGGACCAGGTGTTACACGCGACCCGCGTTTTCCCGCCGTCGGATCAGCGCATGAGTGACGGATTGTTCGGGCTGGCGCTGGCTTATCGCATCGTCGCGCAGGTTTTCGGCGCCTGGTTGACCGCGCGCTTTGCGCCCCGGAACCCGATGAAGCACGCGTGGGCGCTCGGTGCGATCGGGTTCGTCTTGTCGATCGCGGGCATCGTCGCGTCAGTCGTTACCGACCTTGGGCCCGTGTGGTACGCCGTTGCGCTGGCCGTGTCTGCCCTGCCGAGTGCGTGGCTCGGGGGCGCGATTTATACGCGAAGTGCGGAGCGCCGCGCGGCCTGACAAGGCTGGCAGCGCGTTGAAGCGCTCGCGTTCCCCGCAGCCATTCAGGTCGCTTCCGGCGCCACCTGCAGGATGATCTTGCCGCGCGTGTGGCCGGTGCGATTCTGTTCCCAGGCTTTGGATGCGTCTTCGAGCGGCAGTTTCTGTTCGATGCTCACATGGAATTTCCCGGCGTTCGCAAGCTCGACGATCGCCGGCAGCATCTGGCCGTTGACCGAGCCGATGCCGCTGCACGTGATGCCGGCCATCGCGCACGCACTCGCAGGCGGCGCGCCGACGACGGACACGAGCTTGCCGCGCTTCTTCACGGTGCCCACCGAACGTACGTTGGTGTCGGCGTCCGCCGTGTTCAGCACGAGATCGATGTCCTTCACTTTGTCTTCGAAGCGTACGGCGGTGTAGTCGATGGTCTCGTCCGCACCGAGCGATTTGAGGAAGGCATGATTGCGCGCGGACGCCGTGCCGATCACGTACGCGCCCTTCGCCTTCGCGATCTGTACCGCTGAAGAACCCACGCCACCCGCCGCGCCGTGAATCAGCACTCGCTGACCCTTCTGAACGTCACCGACGGTGATGAGCGCGCGATACGCGGTCTCCGCGACGACGGGAATTCCTGACGCTTCGTCGAATGACATCTTGGTGGGCTTCGCGGCGATGGCGTCGACAGCCGCGATGGCGTATTCGGCATAGCCGCCGTTCGTCGCGAGGGCGACAACCGCATCGCCGGCCTTCCATCCGGTGACGCCGGCGCCGACTTTGTCGATCACGCCGGCCACGTCTTTCCCGGCGATCTGCTTGTTGGCGGTGCCGCGTGCCGCAATTTTCCAGTCCACCGGGTTCACGCCGGCGGCGATCACCTTGATGCGCACCTGCCCTGCGGCCGGCTCAGGAATCGCGACGGATTCGATCTTCACGCTGCCGTCGTGGATGACGCCGGCTTTCATGGTTGCGGCGGCCATGGCCTGAGCGCTACCGAGCGCCACAACTGCGGTCATGACATGGGCGACCACGTCCGAACCCATCTTCCCGGTCTTCCCAAGCTTCATGCGCACCACCCTCGTTTCGAGCTGCAAAAGTCAGACTGAGCCTGTCTAGGCTGCGAGGGGCCGTGCGGCTTGCGTTCGCACCTTGACCGGAGCGGTTTCCACCAGGAACAAGCACAGCACGCATCCGACAACACCGCAGCCTGCCATCAGCAGGATCGCCGTGGAAAGCTGCGTGAGGTCGGCGATCTTGCCGGCCAGCGCCACGAGCAGCGAGCCGCCTACGACTTCACCCACGCACACGACGAGACCCATCGCCGTGGCCGCATATTTCCGCGGCACCGATTCGCCGGGCACCACGCCCATGAACAGCGGAAACGTGCCGCTCGCGAGCCAGCCGATGAACAGGAAGACGCCGAGCAGCGCGGTCGGCCCCTGGAAATACAGCGATGCGAGCGGCGTCACCGCGCCGAGCAGGCAGAAGCCGATCATCACCGGTTTCCGACCGATGCGGTCGGACAGCCACGGCGCGCCGAAGCCGGACACCGCGGACGCGAGCCCCAGCACGCTCAACAGCGATCCCATGGTTTCGCCGGGCATCTGGCGCACTTCGACGAAGTACTTCGGCAGGAACGTCCAGCCCATCACGAACGCGCCGACCATGAACACGGAAATGAGGCAGCACACGAATACGTTGCGCACCCTGAGCATGTCGAAGATGCCCATTTTGCCGCCCGTCGTATCGGCCCCGTCGGGCGTGGGTGTATGAGCGGCGGCCTGCGCTTCCTTCGAAGGCTCGCGCACCCAGAGGTACACGGCCACGGCGCACAGCAGGCCCGGAATGCCCGAGACGAAGAAGGCCGCGCGCCAGCCGTAGGCTTCCGTGATGATCGGCAGGATCCACGGCGCGAGGCTCTGTCCCAGCAGCGCCGCGAAGAAGTTCTGCATGATGCCGGCGTTGACGCCGCGGCGGTGGCTCGACGATTCGACGGCCATGATGGCCAGGCACACCGGCAGGAACGGCCCTTCGACGAGGCCCATGAGCATGCGGGACGCGAGCAGCACCGGATACGACTGCGCAAGGCCGGACAGGATCGAGGCTGCCGAAAAGATGATGAGGAATGCGAGCAGGAACGGCTTGCGACGGCCAATCGCGTCGGACCAGCGGGCAATGATGTAGGCGCCGAGGGCCCACATCACCGACAGGCCGGAGCTCATGTAGCCGACCTGCGCGTTGGTCAGCGCAAAGTCCTTCGTGATGTACGGGGTGAGAACGTTCGCGACGTTCCGGTCGAAGAACGCGAATCCAAAAGAGATGCCGAGCAGCAGGAGCAGCCCGTTCTCGTAGTTACCGATCGGATGACGCTGGGCCAGGTTCGCTCGAGCCATGTACGGTGCCTCCGGTAGCCCTCTGAACGGGGCTTGCAGGGATCATAGTGCATGCCCTGCGCCGGCCTGCCCGGGGAGTTGCTTTGGCACCGCGCATTGGCGGCAGGTCGGGGGCGTGCTCGGGCGGCGCCTGGACGTGGTGGCCGACCGACACCGACATCGTGTCACCCGGCATCACTTTCTCGACGCCCACAGGCAGCGTCACCACGCCCGTCACATCCGTCGTGCGGAAGAAGAACTGCGGCTGGTAGCCCTCGAGGAACGGCGTGTGACGGCCGCCCTCTTCTTTCGTCAGCACATACACCTCGCACTCGAACCGAGTGTGCGGCGTGATGCTTCCCGGACTCGCCAGAACCTGACCTCGCTCGACTTCCTCGCGCTTGATGCCCCGGAGCAGGATGCCCGCGTTGTCGCCCGCGCGACCTTCATCGACGAGCTTGCGAAACATCTCGATGCTGGTGCACGTCGTCTTCATCGTCGGCCGCAGGCCCACGATCTCGACTTCATCGTTCACACGAACGATGCCGCGCTCGATGGAGCCCGTGACCACCGTGCCGCGCCCCGCGATCGAGAGCACACTCTCGATGCGCAGCAGGAACGGCGCGTTGATCACGCGATCCGGCAGTGGGAGGTGTTGGTCCATCGCCTCCACCAGTTTCATGATCGACGGCACGCCCAGCTCGCCGCGATCGCCTTCGAGCGCGCGCAACGCGCTGCCTCTCACGACAGGTGTGGTGGCGCCCGGAAAACCGTTTCGCGTCAGCAGCTCGCGCACTTCCATCTCCACGAGATCGAGCAGCTCGGCATCCGTCGCCAGATCCGCCTTGTTCATGAACACGACCATGTGCGGCACGCCCACCTGGCGCGCGAGCAGGATGTGCTCCCGCGTCTGGGGCATCGCGCCGTCCGTGGCCGCAACGACCAAGATCGCGCCGTCCATCTGGGCCGCGCCGGTGATCATGTTCTTCACATAGTCCGCGTGACCCGGGCAGTCGACATGCGCGTAGTGCCGCGCAGGCGATTCATACTCGACATGCGCCGTGTTGATCGTGATGCCGCGCTCGCGCTCCTCGGGCGTGCTGTCGATCTCATCGAGCGACAGGGACTTCCCGCCGTGCAGATCGGCCATGACTTTCGTGAGCGCGGCCGTCAGCGTCGACTTGCCATGGTCCACGTGACCGATGGTGCCGATGTTGATGTGCGGCTTCGTGCGCTCGAACCTGACCTTCGACATGTTTGCAATCTCCTTCGTGAGTCCACATTTCACTATGGCCGGTGGACTGGCGACCACCTGCCACGGAAGATGCAGCAGGGTTTCTAGGGTTCGCGGGCCTGGTGACCCGCGACCGTAAATTCGGCGCGTGAAGCGGCGTCGACGCGACGGGCCATGGCGCCTGAGGCAGCCTCACGAATGATGTTGTGGATCGACATGTCTTCCGCCTTCATCAGATCAACCTATCAACCTGTACCGGGTCGCAGACAAATCATTGCTCCGACCTCGGATGCGCCATCCGGTCGCGCAAACGAAAAAGCCCCCTTCGGCGGGACCGAAGGGGGCTTTGGTGTTCTCGCAGCCTGGAATGGCAGCTCAAACGCTAGACGCGACCCTCCCGTCCCGCATGGGGCAGGCTAAGTGAGGTACCTAGCAGGATTGTCGTGAAGCGCATGGCGGGAGTTTGCAAGAGCGGCAGAGTTTGAGTCAAGGCGTGGGGTGCTTCAGTGACGCGTGGGAGATGCGTTGCTATGACTTCGGTCACGCGTCGTCCGCGAAATGAATCCGTTGCGCATGCCATCACCACGCCCAATACGCCGTGATACCCAACACCGCCACGACGAACAGAATCCTGGCCACTGCATTTTCCGGCAGCGTGGATGACGAGAAGCCGAACGCCGATCGGCGCGTTGCCGCGCGCAGGCGTGCTGCGGATTCCTGCATTCCGAAGGCGCTTTTGAATTCTGCGGGCGTTGAGCCGTAAAGGAATCTCGGCGGACTGAGCGGATTCATGCGGGCGCTCTGTATTACGGGCGTCCCGCCAGGCCGCGAAGGATCTCGAGCCGATTCGGCGGAGCATCGGGCGACAGGAAATCGGGGATCGTGTTGGGCGTTCGGCGGGGACGGCGCAGGAACTCTACTTGCCATTCCGTTATGCGCAGCTCTCGAACGTGACGATATTCCCCAGGCGCGGGCTCATCGATGTACTCGAGCTGGCGGATGAGCGCCAGCGGCTCTTCAGCGCCTTGGGTGGATCGACTGAACTCCAGCGCTTCGTCGTACGTCGCAAAGGCGTGGTAGTAGTCATTGCCGTCGTCCAGGTCCGGCGCACCTCGCTCTGGGTGACACCACACACGGTATTCGAGGACATCGTCCCACACGTATCCGCCGCCGGAATTTGCTGACGCGGGGTATGTTCCCACGAGATCTGGGTCGACCACAGTTGGGTGGGTGTCAGGTTCCATTCGTTACTTTCATCGGCGTGCGCGCCAGCGTGCGGAAGAAACTGCAATGGTGGTGAATATTACTGCTGTTTCGCCGCGTTGTTCATGACAGTGGGCTGCGTTTTACGGGCTGCGCTTTTCGCGAAGCCCACGCGCATGCCATGCTGGTGCGAAATGCGTAGCGCGCATCGTGTACACGGCAGCGTCCTGCGAGCGCCGCGATGAGCGCACATCGATCAGCGAACCATCACCGCTTGACGTGGAGGACGAGTATGAGCGAGCAAGGTTGGCAGGGTTTTCTCGCCGCCGAGGGTGTTGATGACTGGGTGGTGTTGCACGGTGGCGCGACCGCTGCCTTTCGCGTCGGATCGCTGAGCGAAGCGGCGCGCCTGGCCAAGGCGGTTGCGGAAGCACCGGGCATCGCCGGCGCCGGTGTGTTGCTAACCCTTGCGGATACTCTCGTGACCGTCCGGTTGAGTCGCGACGTCTGGAGCCTTGAATCACGGCACGTCCAGCTCGCGCGGGCGGTCTCGGCAGTGGCGCGCGAACACGGCGCGGTTGCCGATCGTACGATCGTCCAAGAGGTGCAGGTCGCCGTCGCGGCGAAACGGGATGTCATTGACATCGGTTTCTGGCGCGCCGTGCTTGGCTACACCCAGGTGGCCGACGACAACACGGTCGACCCACTCGGACACGGATCGACGATCTGGATGCAACCGCTCGACGAGGACAAAACATTGCGCCACGCGATGCACATCGATGTGTCGGTCGCGCGCGAGCACGTCAACGCGCGGCTCGCGGCGGCGGTCGCCGCGGGAGGGCGTATCGTCGACGAGTCACACGCACCATCGCACTGGACGCTTGCCGACCGCGCGGGTAATCGTGTTTGTATTTGCGCGTGGCCGGATGGCGGAGCCGCGCATGGGTGAATGCTGGCGTGGTGAGTGGGCAGTTGCCTTGCGCTGTTCATGGCAACGGCTCCCACGTTGCTGACTGTGCGTTTCGCGAAACTCGAGCATGCCGGGGTGGCTTCTTGCCGTGCTCGCCGCGTTCCTCGGCTGGGTCTTCGCGAACTTGTCGGTGCACTTCTGCTTCGAGCACCTGGACGATCTCCTCGCAGCAGCGGGCGGGGTCGATAGCACGCCAAGTGGTCTGGTCGATGAGTGGCAGAACGACGGCGCGAAGCGTGTGTTCGTGTACTTGTTTGGATGGGCCTACGGACTCGTCTGTCTGGCGCCCTGGTCAGCGGTCTATTTCGTGGCGAGCGCGATTCGCCGGGCGCGGCTGCTCAGAGCGACTCGCTGAGCACCGCTTCGTCAAGCAATCAACTCATCGAGGATTCCGTGGCAGTAGACACGTGTTCACGAGCATTCCCACCTGTGGGTGAGCAAATCACTGCGCTGGGACATGGTGCGGGCGTGCTCCTGTCTGCGATTGCGCAAAGGTGCGCGATTGCCCGGAGCGAGCGGAGAAACTCTTTGCGAAGCCGCGGGACGGCGCGTAGCGCGACAACGACCTCATCCCAAACTGATGACGGTGTTTCCGCGCTCCGTGAGGAGCCCATGAGACCCGTCAGAAAGCGTTGGTTGGCGCCCCCGGCCGGAGTTGAACCGACGACCTACCGCTTAGGAGGCGGTCGCTCTATCCACTGAGCTACGGGGGCTGCCGAGGCGCGGCTAGCGTCCGGCGCCAGGCCCTTCACGCTGGAGGCGCGAGGGCATGGGGCGCGGTTTGCAACCGGGCTGGAAGATACTGGTTTCGGGCCGTTTTCTCCAGCCACGGTCCGGTTTTGCGGGTTCGTCGCCCGGTGCGGAACCTCGTGCGCCCATGACCGTTGCTAGCTTCAGCGTGAACAGCGATTGGGAGAATCTCATGGGCAGGTCGAAACTGATTTCTTTGGTGGTGGCGTTGGCGCTTTCGGTCACGCTCGCCGGCTGCAACACCGTCAAGGGGGCTGGTAAGGACGTGCAGAAGGCTGGCAAGGCTGTGGAACGCGCGGCGGATAAAGCGCAGAACTGATTCGCGCGCGGAGCGACTGACGGGCCGCGTTTTTCGCGGCCCCTGTCCGCAACGCACCGACTTCACGCTCGCGCTGACTTCGCGATCCCACCGATATCGCGCCTGCCCGACTCGCACTGCCACCCAATCGCCAGCGTGATCTACCGCCCGCCCTGCTCCACCCGCCCCGCAAACGTACGATAGAACGACACCATCCACTGATGGTTCGTCCCCCGGTTCAAGCCGCTTCCGGCGAACCGATAGGCCGGGGCGTACGCCGCGTGAATCTCGAATCGCCGGGACAGTGCGTATTCCACGCGAAAAGCGGCCTGGATCGGCGCCGGGCGATTCTGCCCGTCGATATTCTCCAACCCCAGTGTCAGCGCGACCGCGAATCGGCCCCGGTTCTGGTCGAAGCGGGTGATGTCCTGGGTGGAGCTCCAGATGAAACGAGTAAGGTGGCTCCCCGCTCCGCCCCGGAAACTCAGGCTCATGCCGCCGCGGGGCTTCACGGCGATTGGCGAAGGCAGCTCGAGGTTCCAGCTGCCCATCACCTCATATTGAGCATTGCGCCCGTCCTGATCATCCACGGTGAGTGTGAGCAGAAGCCGATCGACATACGTCGAATCTTCTTCGCGATCGGATCGATGGGTTTCTCCCAGCCGATACTTGCCGATCGAGATGTGGCCGCGATAGCCGACAGACGCTTCGTTGTGATTGAACAGCGAGACGCCGCCGCTCACCTGCATGTCAGAGCGATATCGGTAGTACCCCAGGCTCACGAAATCCTTGTCTTCACCGGTAAAGATCGATCGATCCTGGTATCGCCCGATATGACCTGCCGACAGATCGACGAGCGTATAGCCGGTGCCAGGCGGCGTTGACGTACCGATTTGCATCGGCGCGCCGAGGTCGCGAGGGTCCACAAAACTGTCGGTGTCCTGCAGGTCGTAGTCGCTGGCGACGCAGGGACACACGCAAAACAGGTTCGCCAGAACGAGTGCCGCGAGTCCATACGATCGGTGCGATGGGAGTGACACAGGTTTCACGCGCTCACCAGTTTTCGATCTGGCGCACGACGAGTGCGTTGCGAAGCGCGCTCGATTCCAATGCCGTGTCGGCCGTGTACGCCCGCAGGATGCCGGTTTGCGATTCCGTGCGGGGCGCCACGTAGTCCAGCAATCGAAGCGAGTCCTGCTCGAGAAGGCGCCGGATCGGAACTCGAAATCGTTCGGGCGTGCCCGGCAAATCGATCTCGATGTCGATCACATCATCGGGAGCGACATGAGCGCCGGCGGCGAATTTGTAAAGCACCGGACCCGCGCTCACCACATCGGCGGACGGGTCGACGTCGCAGCGAAGCGGCTGCTGCCGATCGACGATGTAATCGGCCTTGAAGCTGCGAAACCGCACGCGGCTGCGATACGGTTCCGCGAGTCCCGCAACCTCGATGCGCAGCAACTGGGTCGGCTGCAACTTCACCGAGAACTTTTTGACGCATTTGGTGGATTGCCGGATGTGGATCGACTCCGCGTCGGACTTCAATTCGATCCGGGCGATGGCGGTCTGCCAGCTTTGCGAAAAGATCTTGCGGACCCGATTGGTCGATTCGAGCTCCACATCCAGAAACCACTCGTTGGGCGCATCCATTTTCTGCAGATAAGCCGGGCGCGTCGCGGGCCCGGGCGTGACGACCACGCAAAACGATTTTCCGTCCAACACGGAATCACTCGAGAGTTTCTCGACGTCCGTGGACGGAAACAGCACAAAGGCGACTCCCAGATGCGGATCGCCGACGCAAGCTGCGTGCGCATTGCCTGCGAATGCCGACAACAACGCACATACCGCGAGTCGCCGTCCCAACGGTGTCCATGCAAAGGCTTTCACGACGAAGCTTCCTGCACCGCGTAGGCCTTGAGCAGAAACTCACTGCATCGCTTGACCGGACCGACGGGAAGCTCATTCGCGGTGAGCCGATCGGCGGCGTCGACCTCGAACACGATCTGACACTGCGTATCGGGATCGCGCATCGATTGGCTCATCTGGGTGACTTCACGTTCCAGGTCGTCGTCGGTGGCCTTGGGCTGCAGGCGCCGCGCGAGGCTGAAAAGATCCCAATGGCTATCGCTGCCGTCGGGCACTAGAGCAACGGACTGCTGGCTGGCTCCGGCAACCGCGATGGACGGTTGCTGAGTTGCACCGACGCTCAGCATCTCGCGCCACCCCTGCCCGGTTTTGCTGACATGGACGGTGAGCATGAAGCGGTTGACGACGCCGATCCGATCGCCGCTGTTTACAACGAGCGCGGTCAATGTGCGCGTCTCCGGCTTTTCGTTCTGCAACTTCACCTGCAGGTTTGCTTCGGTCTGCATCAGGCTCAGCACCAGTGTCTGCGAGGATGCGATGAGCGCGACCGCGGTCGAAAACAGAGCGACGAGTGCGCTGATGCTGCCGACCGACCAGCTCTGCAGACTGAAGCGCGAAGGCGCAGGGCCAAAGCTGCTCTTGCAGCGGTAACAGCGCCCGGCAGGCAACGGCGCGACCGCGCCACACGTGGTGCAGGTCTGCGTGCGTGCTGGAGAACCATCGGGACCGGCTTGGTATAGGCGACAGTGCACGCACCAGATCGCGTCCCGCGGCATCGCGCTGCCGCAGGTCGGGCAAGGCCTTACGGATGCCGCGGCCGGTTCATGGTTTTCGTTGTGGCACATTCGGGTGCGCGCCCTTCCCCTTCGCACGTCGTGCTCGTCGAACGACGCACGAATCCGCTTTCTCTCTACTCTGTCGCGGATTCAAAAGGGGTAACAGCGCGCAGTTGCTGCGCCGGATCGAACGTGCGAGCCGAATGCCATGCAAACGGCCTTTCCATCTACGCGGAGACGAATCTCACGATTCCGGCTGTGTTAGCGGTGCGCGTCCGTGCGGGAGACCGCCCGCGCCAGCGGTGCCAGTGCCAGAAACAGCACGCCCGCCCCAACTCCGATCCACCCCACCCAATTGAACACAGTGAGGGAGCTACGCAACGCCTGTTCCGGATCGAGCACCTGTCCGCCGACCGTTGCCGTCGCCGCAAAGGACGCGATCACTGAGCCGACGAACTGCGCGGCGGACGACGATAGCAACCAGATCGCCATCATCGTCGACACGAGTGTCGGCGGCGAAAGGCGCGTGAGCTCCGACAACCCTACTGGCGACACGAAAAGTTCGCCGGTGGTATGCAGCAGATACGTCACGCCCAGCACCAGCAGCGGCAACCGGAACGCGCTATCCGCAAACTGCTGGCTCCAGACAATCACCAGAAACCCGAGCCCCACCTGCACGAGGCCGAGCGAAAACTTCGTGACCGAGCTGACATCCAACCCGCGCCGCCTGAGCCACGACCACAACGCCGCGAACACCGGCGCGAAGACGAGCACGAACGCGACGTTGAAGGACTGCACCTGAGCCGAGGTCAGCTCGGAGTCGATCCAGATGCGCCCCGCTGCTCCGCCGGCGGCGTCGAGCATCGCAGAGGTTCCGACGAACACTTCGCGACCGGAGAAGCCGAAACTCAGCGGCGAATGCAAAATCGTCAGGTCCGTGTTCCGGTCTGCAAACAAATTGAGTGACGTGCCCCCTTGCAGGAACAGCGTCCAGAAAATCACCGAGCCGCCCACCAGTGCCAGCGCGAGAAACATGCGTAATCGCTCGGCGTTCGAATGTCGCGTGAACATCACGTAGAGCACGTATGCGACAGACCCCAGCGACGCGAACAGCAGCACACCGCCAACGATTTCGTTTCTCTGCATCAGCGCAGCGACGATCGGCACGACGAGCAACGAAGCCCCGTAAACAACATGCTTGCGACGAAGCCCCGCACCGAGTTGCTCGTCGATTCGCGCGGCGACGGGCGCCTCGCCCTCGCCTTGCAAGTGGCGGCGCCCGAACACGAAAGCGATCAAGCCGGCGGCCATGCCTGCCGCTGCGAGTCCAAAGCCCCAGTTCCAGCCGTATCGCAGGCCGAGATAGCCGCACAGCACCGCAGCCCAGAACGAGCCCAGGTTGATCCCGAAGTAATACAACGTGAAGCCGGCTTCGCGCCGCGTATCGCCGGCGGGATAGAGCGCGCCGACGAGCGTGGAGACATTGCCCTTGAGAAAGCCTACGCCGAGCGCAATGAGCGACAGCGCGGTGAACAGCAACCCAACGTACAACGGATCACGGTGCGCAACGGATAACCGGTAGCGATCCTTCGCCAGCGCCCCGCCGCCCAGCTCTGCGTGATCCTGCAGCCCATCGATCACGAGATCGCCGTTTCCGGCGGATCGCAGCGGATAGTCCTGCCGTTCGACTCGTACGGAGAGATGGCGCTCGCCTGCTGTTTCCATGGAGCGCACTTCGAGACGTTGACCGCCCACCTCGAGCATCTGCTGCGCCGGAGGCCCTTCGATCGCCATGACGAGATGGCCCGCGACCAATAGCACCGCACCGAACGCGACGGCCCTGCGCGCACCGAGGTAACGATCCGCCAGATAACCGCCGAGCAGCGGCAACATGTACGCAAGCGTCGTGAACGCGCCGAAGGTCTGGGCTGCGAACGCGTCATCGAACAGGAAGTGTTGCGTGAGATAGAGGATGAGGAGCGTCCGCATCCCGTAGAACGAGAAACGCTCCCACAGCTCCGTGAAGAACAGGACGAACAGGCCGCGCGGATGGTGCTTGGACACCTGCCGCGCGACCGGAATGCCGGTCAGCACCGTGAGGAGCAGACCGACAATGACGACGAGGCTGATCAAACGATCCGATCAGAACTGGAAGCTGAAGCGACCGTAGTAGAAGCGGCCCGGCACCGGATATAGCGTCCCATCGAAACCGTTGATCGTGCAGGAGCGGCACACCGGCGTCTCGCGATTGAGCACGTTCTGCGCACCGAGCTGCACGCTGAACGCACTGCCGGCGAGCGGCGCGGACCAGCCGACGAGCAGATCTGTGTAGACCTGCGCATCGATGTGGTTCGTGCCGGGGTTCGCCGCAGACGTGCCACCATCCGAGCACAGGCCCAGCGTGCCGAGGAAACTGAAGCTCGCGGTGAGGCCACCGCAAGGCTCCTGAAGCGCGCTGATGTAACGGTTGGTGATCGCAGCATTCCACGAGCCGAGATTCCAGGCGGTGATGAGTGTCGACTTGAAAGTCGGAAAGCCACGGCCCGCAACGCCCAGTTCCTGGCCCTCACGCTTCGTCACTACCGTGACGCCGCCGGCGCCCGGTGTCAGCTCGGTGTAGTCCAGCAGATGATTGTTGAGCCACGTGACGCGGAACTGACCGAAGCCCGTCTGCGGAGTGTTCAGCGACACTGACCAATCGATGCCCTTCGTTTCGATGCCCGCGATGTTCTGCAAGCGGGTGTCGATGCTCGAGATGCTGCCTGTTGTCGAACGCACCACCGAGCTGCAGTAGAACGGATCGAGCGTGTTCACGCAGGAAGTCAGCACCGCCAGTGCATCCGGCGCCTGAATCGCCTCCGTGAGGTCGATGTCGTAGTAATTGAAGTCGAACACTGCGCGGGCGAGACCGGCGCCTGCGACGAAGCTCGAGCCATCGAACGTGAAGCCCACAGTCTTTGTCTTGGCCTCTTCCGGCTTCAGGGACGTGTTGCCGCCCGTGCGCAGACCCACTTGCTGGCTGACCGCGACGAAGCCCAACGGAACGCCCAACTGCTGACAACGCGTGGCCACGTCACCGGTCGCGCCCGAACAGGGGTCGGCAATCGCCGCGTCGAATCGCGACACGTTGCTGAACAGCTCACCGATGTTCGGCGCGCGGAATCCTTCGGACCAGCTGCCGCGAAACTTCAACGTGTCGATCGGCGACCAGTTCAGCGCGGCCTTGTACACCGTGTTCGTGCCGAACAGGTTGTAATCCGAAGCGCGCACGGCGCCGCTGAGGTCGAGCCGATGCGCGCCTGGCGCATCCCTCAACAACGGAACGACGACTTCGCCGTAGTACTCCGTCACGTCGAACGAGCCACTCGTCGGTGAAGCGGGCACGTCAGCAGACTCGCCCTTTGCCACCACGGCATCCGGAATGAACTCACCGGTCTCCTTACGACGCTCGATGCCGAATGCCACGGCCACCGAGCCCGCCGGCAGGTCGAACACCGTGCCGGTAATGTTTGCGATGACATCGCTCAGCGTCTGCTCGCTGCGATCCTTCTGGACATACGTAACGTAGTCGAGCATGTCCTGCGTGATGGACCCGCCGCCGCTGCCGAGCCCACCGAACAGGTTGAACGGGACGCAGCCTGGCGTCGCCGCGCAAACGGCGGGATCGCCAAGCGCAACCGAAAGGTTGCGTGCGTTGAAAGCGCCGGTCTTCGTCTGGTCCGCGTTGTTGCGGAAGTAGCTGCCGGTCACGTCCCAGAACCAGTCGCGCTGGGCAAAGCCGAAGTGGCCATCGAGACCGAGCGACACGGCGGCCGTATCGACGTCCTGCTTGAAGAGCCGTGGCCCGGCTTCGACGGGTCGACGCGCAATCGTGTCGATGTTGCTCGAATCGAGCGTGATGCCGAACGGGTTGTATTCCTGGTTCGCGGGAATGACCACGTTCTCCAGCCACACGCCGCCACCACCGCCCGGCCCGAAGAACAGCGGCTCAGGCGCCGCCTGCGCGGTCGATTTGCGATTCACATAGGCCGCGGTCGCGCGGAGCATGATGCTATCGGTCAGGTCCGTCTCACCCTTCATAAAGAGGTTGGCGCGCTTGTTCGGCGTGGCGAGCAGGTTGTCCGGCTGCCAGTTGTAGCGATCCGCCATGCCGAAGTCGTGGAAGTCGCCGCTGCCCGGATTGTTCGGGTCGTACGACGGCAGCCCGCCGGCCGTGCGGCCGGAGTTCACGACGCCCGTGTTGAGCGTGATGGCGTTGAATTCGCCGTTCGGTCCGACGAAGAAAAGGCCACCCTGAGGGGTGCCGGAGCTGAGCGACCATGTAGTCCCCGGGATGGCGTAATGCGAGATGCCGCGATCCGCGGCGAACACATCTTTCTGATCCGCGTAGTCCAGGCTGAGGAACAGCCGCGACTTGTCGCCGCGCGTGCTCCACGAAAGGCCGACGTCGGTGGACTGTCCGTCCCCTTCGCCGTAGCCGCCGTAGTAACCGGTGACGTTCAACTTGCCGTCGTAGGATTTCTTGGTGATGACATTGACGACGCCCGCAATTGCGTCGCTGCCGTAGATCGTCGACGCACCGTCCTGCAGCACCTCGATCGACTCGATGGCATCCGCGGGTATCGAATTCAGGTCGACCGCGCCCGACACGCCGCTAGCCGAAGAGCCGTGCACCCAGCGCCGTCCATCGACGAGCACGAGCGTGCGTTTTGAACCGAGATAGCGCAGATCCATTTCCGCTGCACCGGAACTGGTCCCCGAGCCATCGGCAGGAAAGCCGAGATTGCCCGCGGCATTGTTGGTGCGATTGATGGCCGAGCCGTTGATCGGCAGCGATTGCAGGTAATCGCCGAGCGAAAGGTAGCCGGACTGTTTGATGTCGTCCGCCGTCAGCACCTGCACGGGTGTGCGTGGCTCGAGTGGATCCTGACGAATGCGCGAACCGGTGACGGTGACGTCTTGCGATACATCATCCGCCGCGTGGACTTGTGAGCCCGACGCAACAGCGGCGCTTGCGAGGATCGCCGCGACACATTGCCGAATCCAACGAGCCGAAGTGCTGGTGTTGATCTGATTCATTACGCTGCCTGTTCTCATGCGTGATCTACATTCACTCGTCGTCCGAGCGGTGCGAAGAGTCAGTGAAGGTAGCGTAACAATGCAGTGATATTTAGTGATGCTTTGCTGATGCGAATTCGCGACCGGCTGCGAGCAGCCACGTGTGGAGTGCAGCGCCATGTCGCTTCTCGAGCGCATCGGCGTTCCAGCCGAGGAAGTACGGCTCGGCGAGGCTCAGCGGCCGGTCGAACGGCACGACCAGGCGTCCCGTTTTCCGTTCACCTTCCACCATCGAAAGTTGTGCGAGCGCAAACCCATGGCCCTCCGCTGCCGCGGTGATCGCAGCACCGGAAAGCGAGAAGCTCATCCCCGCCGGAACCTGATGCGGTGTGACGCCGACACTGTGGAACCAATCCCGCCAACTCGGCGCTGAAGTGAATCCCGTGCCCCAGTCCGTGTGGATCAACGGAAAGCGCAACAGGTCCGACGGTTCCTTCAACGACTCGCCGCGCGCCAACGCCCGCGAGCACACCGGCACCGCGCTGTCGGTGAAGAGTTCTGCTGCGTGACGATACTCACGCATGCGCGCGCCATACGAGATGCGGAAATCGAAGGGAATTCCCGCCTTTTCCGGCTCTTCGTCCGCGCCGATGAGGTGAATGTTCGACGCCGGATAACGCTTGCGAAACCGGAACAGACTCGGCCCGAGCCACGACGCTGCGACCGACGGCAACGCACTGATGATGAGGACGGATGTCTTGCGCGAGCTTTCGATCTCCTGCTGCGCTTTCATGATCAGCGCGAGCGCCGTACCGATCTGCTGTTGATAGGCGCGGCCGCGGCGAGTGATCGCGATGCCTCGCCCATCCGGTTCGATCAGCCGAGTGCCGAGATGCTTCTCGAGCAGACGCACCTGCTGACTGACCGCGCCGCCGGACACGTGCAGCTCGGTGGCCGCCTGCGAAATGCTTCCCGTGCGGACCACCGCGTCGAACGACTGCAGTGCCCGGATCGAGGGGAGCCCTTCACGTTTGCGAGCCATGGGAGCGATTCCAATACCGTAGAAAAACTAAAGAATGCAGTAGACCGACATACTGTAATCGACAGGCCGTCGCGGGCAACCTGAACTTCGACGATGACCGGAGACTGCACAGATGTTCCTCAGGAATGCGTGGTACGCGGCGGAGATCGCGTCGCGAGTGGCCTCGCTGCCCGTCGCGGTTCGGGTGCTGGGCGACGCCATCGTGCTGTTCCGGAAACGGGACGGCACGGCCGCCGCGCTCGAAGACGCCTGCCCGCACCGCAAGCTACCGCTCTCGCAAGGCCGCCAGCGCGGTGATGAGATCGAGTGCGGCTATCACGGTCTCACGTTCAACTCGGCGGGCCAGTGCACGCGTGTGCCCGGCGATCAGCCGATTCCGTCCACGGCCAAGGTACACAGCTATCCGGTGACGGAACGCTATGGACTGATCTGGGTCTGGATGGGCGCCCCGGAGCAGGCCGATCCCACGCGGCTGATCCAGATCGAGCACTTTGATGATGCATCGTACGGCCGGACCGAGCCCGATTCGCTGGTGATGAATTGCAATTACCTGTTCATCACCGACAACCTGCTCGATCCCACCCACGTCGCCTGGGTGCACCCGACGAGCTTCGGCGAGGAGCGCTGCAAGCAGACGCCGCTCGATACCGTTGCACTCGACGACGGCATGCTCGTCTCACGCTGGATGCTGGGCGCGCCGATCGCGCCGTTCTATCAGCGGTTCGTGAAATTCGGTACCACGGCCGATCGCAAGCAGCACTACGAAGTGCACTTTCCGAGCTCAGCATTGAGCCGTGCCATCTTCACGCCGGAAGGCACGGGCGGGCCCGAGGGCACGCTGCATCCGGACGCGTTCTATATGGACAGCTGGGGCCTCATCACGCCGATCGACGCGACCCGCAGTCGTTACTTCTATTTTCAGCTGCGCAATTTCGCGGCGGGGGACGCTGAAGTGTCGGCCGCTTTCGCCGCAGCAGTGCGCGGCGCGTTCGAAGAAGATCGCGCGGTACTCGAGGCGGTGCAGGTGGGTATGACCGATCCGGCGACGCCCCATATTGATCTGAAAATCGATGCGGGGCCGTCGCGCTTTCGCCGCCGGCTCAAACAACTCATCCAGGCAGAGACGGCTGCTCCGCAATCCCCAGCGCCGGGATGACGTCGAAGTCGCTCAGCAAAAGCGGCGTGTGCGCCACCAGCGATTGCTTGTCGCCGTTCGTGAGAAATACCGGGCGACCGTTCTGCCACAGCGCTTCGCCATCGAACGAAATGGTGGCGTCGAAGACTTGGCCGCAGATATCGCCCGGCGCGGGGCCGCACATGTGGAAGTGTGCGTAGCGCGGGCTGCCAAAAGCGACGCAGCTCCAGCGATCCATGTCCGTGAGTGCGGGACGCGGAAACCAGGTGAGCGGGTTGATGCCCGAATGCCAGGAATTCACGGCCCATTGCGGCCCGCCGAACAGAGCGCTGACCCGCTCGAACTGCGCAGTCACCTGCGCAACGAGGGCCGGCTCACCTTCGACGCGCGTGATGGTGCCCTCTTCCAGCGTGAGCGTGAGGGGCGAAGACAGCGGCAGGACACTCGATTCGTAAGAATGAATGTAAGTCGACGTAATGGCCTGCGTGAGCACGAGTCGGCCGCTCAAGCCTGAAGCCGACACCGGGGGCACGATCATCACCGGGAAGTTCTTCACAGTGAATTGCGCGGCGCGCTTCGCGGTGGCGCGCGTCGGATCGAAACGCATCGCCAGTGCCGTGCCCGCAGGACACTGGATGGTGTATTCGCTCGCGCCAGAGATTCGCGCAGCGAGCCGGCTGGCGATGCGTTCGAGCGCCGCATACGAGGCCATCGCAAATCCGCTGCCGAGGAAGTCCAGATCGAGCGCGTAGCACATGGTCTTGCTGCCGGCGCCCGGCAGCGGCGCGAAGCGAATCTGATCGCCGAGCCGATTGAGGAAAATCGTGTGATCGGCGCGTCCGATCGTCGCCCACAGCGAGTCCGGCACGCTTTCGGCGCCGCTCGCCGGGTCGGCGACGACCATTTCAACCGTCGCGCCGAGTTTGACCGCCTGGTCGGTGAGGAACGGCGCGAGCGCCGGATCGTAATGATCGTGACCTGCCGGCTCTACGACGAGCAGCACGTAGTCGCCGGCTTTGACGCCCGCACAATGGAGCAGCAGGTTGCGCGCGCCGGCCACTGGATTCGAAACCACAGGATTTTCCCGCATCGGATGAGTTTCGAGGTAGGGTATTCGCACTGTCAAGCGAGGTCTTTCAGTGAGGTCTTTGGCCCGTGTCGATTGATACGCTCTGGTACACGCGCTGCCCCGCGCCGACCGCCGCCTCGATTGCGATACGCGAAGGCTGGCTCGAAGCCGAGTTCGCGCCGGACGGCATTGCGGTCCGTTCGCTCGCCTCGTCGACGGACCGCACGGTCCACTTGTCTCACTACACGCACAGCCAGCCGAACTCGTTTCGGTTTGGCGGATATGTCCCGCCGCTCATGTCCGCCTCGCGCGGCGCAGACCTCCGCATTCTCGGCATCAGCTGGCCGGATCGCGCGGCAGCGCTGTTCGTATTACCGGAGTCGCCGATCCGCGATGCCGGCGATCTGCGCGGCAAACGGTTCAGCGTTCCGAAGCGGCTCAACGACAGCGTCGACTGGTGGCGGGCACTCGTGCTAGCCGCGTATCGGCATGCGCTGGCAAAGGCCGGGCTCACGACATCCGATGTTCAGATGGTCGACATCGAGATCGAGCGGCCCTACGTCGCCGATGCCAAGGCTGGCGCGCAGGCGGGGCTCTCGTTGTGGGGCGCGCGAAGTCAGTTCGCCGTTCAACGGGAAGAAGTGGCCGCACTGCTGCGTGATGAAGTTGACGTGATTTATAGCGACGCGGCGATGGGCACTCTCGTCCAGGCATTCCTCGGCCTGCGCGCGGTGATGGATCTTTCAGCGATCGAAGAATCTGCGGACACAGTGGCGGGTCAACCGCTCATTCTCACTGCGAGCGGCGCGTTGATTCGCGAGCGGCCGGATCTCGTCGAACGCTGGCTCGCGCGTCTGCTCGATGCGAAGGAATGGGCGAGCCAGCACGAAGATCGCGTACGACAGATCGCCGCGCAGGACACCGGTTTGCCCGAAGACTTCGTACAGGCTGCGTATTCACCGCGCATTCACACGCAACTGGATCTCTCACTGTCGCCGCTGCGTATCGCGATGCTGAAAGACAAGCACGACACACTCGTCTCAAACGGCTTCTTGCTTGCGCCGCTGGACTTCGCAACGCTCATCGATCACGAGCCGTTGCAACGCGCGATCGAACGTCATCGCCGTCACGCCTCGAAGTGATCGGCGATCAGGCGGTCGAGCAATCGCACGCCGAATCCCGTCGCGCCCTCGGGCGCGAGCGCCGTCTCTTTCTCCGCCCACACCCTCATGCCGAAATCGACGTGCGCCCATGAAACACCGGGCTGCACGAAACGCTGGATAAATTGGGCCGCGATGATGGAGCGGCCTTTGTCAGGTCCGATATTTTTCACGTCAGCGATGAGCGAATCCAGATGCCGGTCGTACGCCTCGCCCATCGGATAGCGCCAGAGTCGATCCCCAGTGGATTCGCCGGCGGCGACCAGTTGCGCAGCGAGCGCATCGTCATTCGTAAACAAGCCTGCATAGCTTTCGCCCAGCGCAATCGCGATGGCACCCGTCAGCGTGGCCATGTCGATGAGCACCTTCGGCCGATAGCGCTCCTGCGCGTACCAGAGCAGATCGCAGAGTACGAGGCGACCTTCCGCGTCCGTGTTGATGATCTCGATGGTCTTTCCCGAAAGGCTCTTCACCACGTCACCGGGCCGCTGCGCCGTTCCTGAGGGCATGTTCTCGACGAGGCCACAGATGCCGATCACACGGCAGCGGGCTTTTCGGAGCGCCAGTGTTTTCAGCACGCCGACGATCGACGCGGCGCCGCCCATATCCTGCTTCAGCGTCTCGAGGCCCGCGGAAGGCTTGATCGAAATGCCGCCGGCATCGAACGTAACGCCCTTGCCTGCTAATACGAGTGGCTGCGTCTTTCGCTTGCCGCGCGTGCCGTCGTATTCGCAGATCAGCACCTGCGGCTCGAACGCCGAACCCTGCGACACACCGAGCAGTGCGCCGAAGCCGAGCTCACGCAGCTTTCGCTCACCCAGCACTTCGATATGAACGCCCTGCCCGGCCAGTTCTTTGCGCGCTCGCGCGACGAAGCTCTTCGGGAACAGCTCATTCGGCGGCTCGGACACCAGGTCGCGCGCGAAGAAGATGCCGGTGACGAGCGCGTCGAACGGTTGGAATGCCTCGCGAGCCTGCGTGGGCGGTACGCCTGAAAAGTCGACGCGTGAAACGAGCGGCCGTCTCGCCTTAACACCACGATATTTGTCGAAGCGGTACGCACGCAGTCTCAGGCCGAATGCCAGGCGAGCCGCGGCGTTTGCGAGCAGTTCCGGAGCGGCCTCGAGCGCGCCGAAATCAATCGTGACGTCGGTGACGTCTCGCTTCAAAAGCTCCGCGCAGAGTGTGCCCCCGAGGGTCTCGAACCGACTGACGTCGGCCGCCCAACCCGCACCGGTGCCCACGACCAGAATGCGTGCCGCCTCCAGGCCCTGCGGGGCGATGACTTCGCAGATCTCGCCCGACCGAGCCTTAAACCCGGTGACCTGACAGGCGCGGCGGAGCTGGCCGCCGCTCGCGTCATCGAATCGGCGAGCGGGCCCCTGCCAGCCGGACGCGGCGTCAACGAGCACCAATTGCGTGGCGTCGGCTGCCAAACCCCGATCGGCGAAACGGATCTTCAAGACGGATTTCCTCTCACTTGTGTATGCGCTTGCGTGTGCGCGAGCGAGGCCCATGTTGAGGCGATCACCGGGTCCGGGTAAACCAGGCCGGGCGCGCTGTATTCGAGCCCTCGTGAAAAAGCACTTGTGCTGCGCGTTCGCTCATGATGATGTTCGGCGAACGGAGGTTGATCGATGTACTCGAAACTCAAGATTCTGTTGCTGGCCGCGGTGATCTGGGGCACGTCCTTCGTGTCAGCGCACGCCGCCGATGTGCCGACGCGTGCCGCGCCGATCATCGTATTCATGACCGATTACGGCACGCTCGACGACTCGGTCGCCATCTGCAAAGGCGTCATGCTCAGCATCGCGCCGGATGCTCGCATCATCGACCTCACGCACCAGGTGCCGGCGTATTCAGTGGCCGATGGCGCGCGTTTTCTCACGCGCGCGTCGCTGTACTACCCGGCGAGCACTATTTTCGTGGCCGTGGTGGATCCGGGCGTGGGAACGAAGCGCCAGTCCATCATCGCGAAGACGAAGCGAGGCCAGTTTTTCGTGCTGCCCGACAACGGGCTGCTGACGCAGATCGAAGCCCGCGATGGCATCGAAGGCGTTCGCGAGATCACCAACAAGGACTGGATGCTGCCGGATTTTCACTCCGCCACATTTCACGGGCGCGATATCTTTTCCCCGGCCGCCGCCCATCTCGCACGCGGTGAGGACTGGACCAAGGCCGGGCCGGCCTTGCCCAAACTCACGCGTCTGACGTTGTCAGCGGCGTCCGTCGATGAGCGTGGCCTCGAAGGTCACGTCGTGGCGCTCGATGGTCCGTTCGGCAACCTCATCACGGATATCAAAGCCGATCGATTCAAGCAGCTCGGTTATCAGATCGGCGAGAAAGTGACGGTTCAGGTCGGTGACAAGTCGTTCACCGTGCCCTTCGTCAGCACCTTCGGCGACGTGCCGAACGGTCAACCGCTGCTGTACATCGATTCGAGCGACCTGCTGAGCCTCGCGATCAACATGGGCAACTTCGCCCAGACGCACCACGTGACTCCGCCCGTGCGACTCTTCATCGCGAAACGGACGGAGCGCAAGTGATCGTCCGGGATCAGTCGTGTGGGATCAGAACGTGTACGCCGCCTTGAAATAGTAATAGCCGCCGTTGATCCCGAGCGGGCCGTTGGCGTACTGGCCGGCCGCAAAGGGAAATCCGGCCTTCTGGTAGGCGGCCACGAGCCCCGGATTCACTTTGCCGGGATAGCGGTTGAAGACGTTCTCCGCGCCGACCGTCAGCTTGAGTGCGTCGAGCACGTTGTAGCCGACGTCGATATTGGTGATCGGAATGACACCGGAGCGGGTCGTGAAGTACGTGACCGTGCTCCCTGTGGTCGCGCCGTTGTCTCCGCTCACGGTGACAGTTGTGTCGTGCACGATCTCGCGCAATGTGATCGAAAGCGGCCCGCGGCTCCAGTGTGCTCCGAGGTGCACGTTGTAGTTCGGTTGAGCGCTGCTCAGGCCGGAGAACGCCGTGGGATCCAGCACTGTGAGGCCCTGCGCAGCAAGCTGCGGTGGCGTGGCGCGCACGCCGAGCACCTTCGTCTGGTTGTAGTTGGCCTTGAACGACCAGTCGATCAGGCCGTACCGTTCGAAATCGGTAACGTAGTCCAGCACCAGGTCCGCGCCGCGCGTGCGGCTGTCCACGCCGTTGACGAACAAGTTGGTCGAGACCGTCGTCAACGTCGGATTGAGCTGATTGCCGTTGAGGGCGATGGCATCTCCCACGAGCTGCGACACCAACCGGCCGTTCAGCAGGTAATACAGCGTGCCGCTGTTGACGATACGATCGTTGAGCTTGATCTGGTACACATCGAGCGTGCTCGTGAACTGCGGCACCGGATTGAAGACCACGCCGAGGCTGTAGTTCGTCGACGTCTCCGGTTGCAGATTGCCGAGGCCAAATAGCGCGGCGGCGGGCGAATTCGGCGCGAGATTCACGCCCGTCGAGGTCGGCGAAGTCGACGACTTCGTGTAGTACCCCTCCGCCACCGTCGGTGCGCGGAAGCCATTGCTTACGGTGCCGCGCAGGGCGAACGCCGGCGAGAAGTCATATCGCGCGGTGAATTTGCCGACGGTCTTGTTGCCGAAGTCGGTGAAATGCTCGTGACGCCCGGCCAGGTCAAGCCTCAGTCCGCCGAACACCTTGGCGGCGAAGTCGATGTAGGCCGCCGTGTTGTTGCGCGAGTGGCTGCCGGCATCGAGCGGGCTGAAGCCCTGAAACGCAGCGGAGCCGCCGAGTTGGTACGAGGCGGGAATGCCCTCGCCGATGACGTATTCATCCCGACGATACTCAGCACCCAGCGCGACGCTCAGTGGTCCAGCGAGCCCGACCTCGAAATCGCGCTCCAGATCGAGGTTGTTGGTCCACTGCTTGGTGGTGAACGAGCCGTCATGAAAATCCGTCGGTGAAAATCCTGTCTGGCTGTACAGAATCGGGTTGCTTGTATTGCGCGTGTAGAAGTCGTTCGTATCGCGACCATAGGTGCTGGAAAGGTCCCAGTTCCACGTCGCGAGGTCACCTTTCAGTCCCGCAGTGAAGCCGTAGTCTTTCTCATCGGTCTCGATGAGCGGGCTGAAGCCATACGGATACTGGTACGTGGTCAGGCTCGTTGCGGGATTCGTATACGCAGCAATGTGGGGCAGACGATAGTTCTGTATCGCGCTGCCCTCTTTCTCGCCGTAGGTGCCGAACGAATACAGCTCGAGGCTCTCGCCGAGTTTGAAGCCAGCGTCGAAGCTCGCGAGCTTGATCTGATAGCTCGCATCGCCGTGAATGCGGTTCAGGATCGGCCAGCCTTCGGCGTTCAATACATTCGCGTCGATCGGCTTCAGACCTGCGGAAGGATAAGTGCCCGCCGGCGCCGTCGGATTCACCACGTATTGCAGGGGATTGCTGCGAACGGTATGCGCGTGGTCGCGATACTCGGCCGTGAAATTCAGATGCGCGCCGTCATACGGCTGAAACCCAACGTGACCGGACACATCGTTTGTATCGCCGCCACCATCCTGATACGCGCCGTAGCTCGCCTGGAAGTTGCCGCCCTCGTAGCCTTTTTTCAGGATGATGTTGATGACGCCGGCGATCGCATCCGAGCCGTACTGTGCGGCCGCGCCGTCGGTCAGCACCTCGATGTGGTCGATCGCATTCGACGGAATGAAGTTCAGGTCGACGCCCGCGCCACCCGCAAAGGCGCCGCTCGCCGCAATGCCGATGTTCGACGTGGTGTGCCGGCGCTTGCCGTTGATCAGGATCAACGTGTCATTCGGGCTCAGGGAGCGCAGTGCCGCCTGCAGTGTGAGGTTCGACAGGTCACCGCCAAACCGCGTGGTGTCGAGCGACGGCACGAGGGACGCGATGGATTGAATGAGATCGGGCGTGCTCGAGGTTTTCTCGAGCTCCTCGGCCGCCACCACCTGCACCGGCGCGGGACTGTCCACGGCTCTCACGTCACGCTGACGCGTGCCGGTGACGATGACTTCTTGCGGCGAATCGCCCGCTGAATCGAAAGAATCCGCGGCGGCATCGACCGCAAAGGCCCGCGCACCCATCAACACCGACGCCACAGCCGCCGCGACAGCGGCATTCCGAGACACGCTCATCAGACTTGTCCTCTATCCGAGTTTTTTGTTGATTGAGCAGCGCTTCGGGCGCACGTCACTCGTGCGGAAACACTAGCGTGTCGGGGATGGGAAGCTGATGACTTCGGTTCATGGCGTGATGCGTGTGGGCCATGAGCGCGGGCCTCTATAACCGCTTTTTCACATAGCGATTGCGACGGGCGCCCCAGCCCGTTTTCATTGGACATTGCGAAGCCAGCGAACCTATGTTCCGCTTTATTTCCACCGCGGATTCACCATGAACACCCGTCGATCAACGATCTTGGCAGGCGCGCTACTGCCGCTGCTCAGTGCCGCGGCCTTCGCCGCGACGGACGCGGAGCTCGACGCCCGCGCACAGGCGCTGAATCGGAAGTTGCTGAACATCGATGCCCACACGGACGTCCTAGTCGAAGGGACCCCCGAGCGATACTGGGCACCGGGCCACACGTCCCGCACGGATGTCGCGCTTCTGCAAAAAGGCGGCGTCGATGTCGTGGCGCTCGCCATCGCGGTAGGTCCGGGCCCGCGCACGCCGGAAGGCGTCGCCGAAGCGCGCCAAGAAGCGGATCTCAAGCTCGCTACGATCCGCGCGTTCGTGAAGCAGAATTCGAGCAAAGTGCAGCTGGCGCTCAGCGCTGCGGATATCGAGCGCATCCACAAGCAGGGCAAGATCGCGGTTGTCGAGACGTTCCTGAATGCTCGTTCGATCGGGCGCGACGTGAGTCAACTCGACGCGCTCTATCGTGACGGCGTCCGCGTGTTCGGTCTCACCCATGCCGGCAACAACGACTTTGCGGATTCGTCGCGGCCGCAGAAAGGCGAAGGCGCGGAACATCACGGCCTCTCGCCGCTCGGCAAACAGGCCATCGAACGTCTCAATGCGCTGGGAGCGCTAGTCGATATCTCGCAGCTCACGCCGGATGGCGTCTTTCAAACGCTGGCGATCACCAAAGCACCGGTCATCGCCACCCACTCCGACGTCCGCAGCCTCGTCGACAATACCCGCAACCTGAGCGACGCCGAGCTCGATGCCATCAAGGCAAACGGCGGTGTCGTCAGCGCGGTGCCCTTCAACGCCTATCTTGCGAAACTGCCCGCGGACTTCAATGCGCAGCTCGCGGCCGTTCGTAAGCTTCACGGCCTTCCCAGCGAATTTCCGGGCACGGCGTATACCGATGGCGTCGAGACCCTGTCGCAAAGCCAGCAGGAATCCTTTGCCGCCGCATACCAGGCGCTCTATCCCAAGGCGACGCTGTCGGACTATGTGGATCACATCGACTACCTGGTCAAACGCATTGGCGTGGACCACGTGGGAATCGGCTCGGACTTCAATCACGGCTCCGGTATTCCCGGCTTCAACGATGAAGGCGATGCACCGAACGTGACGCGGGAGCTGCTCCGGCGCGGTTACACAGAACAGCAGATCGCGAAGATCTGGGGCGGAAATTTCCTGCGCGTGTTCCGGGAAGCCGAAGCGGTCTCGAAGAAGTTGCGGGCGACCTGAGCCTCTTTTCGACGAAAGAGAGGCTCAGATCAGGCCGAGCCAACGCCCAGCGATGACCACGCCTGTCCACAGCAGCAGCGATGCGGCTGCGAGCGAGCGTGCCGCCCGGTCCGCACTCTCGCGGCGACGGATGCGGCGAACGAGCTGCCAGTGAACGATCAGCGCAATTGCAAGCAACGCGAGCTTCACCGGAAACAGCGGATTGCTGAAATATTTATACGGACCCGACGCCGCCAGCAGCACGCCGGACACGGCGACCAAAATCAGCGCTCCGAGATACAGCGCGCGCAGCTGCCGAATGACCGTTGCCGCGCTCGTCTGTCGCAGCACCCAGCCCAGCACGGCGAAGTCCGCGATCAATACAACCCCACCCACGAGCGCGAGCCCGATGATGTGCGCGGATTCGGTGGTGGCGAAAGCCACGCGGGACATCTGCAGGATCATCAGAAATACGCGATGAAACGGCCGGTCACGATCACGCCGGTCCACAACAGCAGGGATAGTGCCGCGAAGGCCCGGGCGGAGCGCGGAGGTGCGCGGCCATCGGTCCACTCGTGAATGCGTCGATAGGTCGTGAGGTGAAACAGCGCGACGTTCGCGAGCGCTAGCACGAGGAGCAGCGCTTTGGCGCGAAGAAAAGCGTTCTCCCAGATGCGCGCCGACTGGGCGGCAAACAGTAATCCGCCGCTCGCCAGCATGATCGCAAAGCCGATCCACGTCACCGGCAGCAGGGATTCGGCGACGGCCGCCGGCCGTTCCTGCCGCAGCAGCACGTTCAACAAGCGCAGGTCGACGATTGCGATGGCGCCCGCCAAAGCAATGGTGCCGAGGATGTGGAAAGTCTGCAGGATCGGAAACAGGTTATCGGACTCGCGAATGGCCGTGGCCAGCGGCGAATCGTAGAGCTGTTGAATCACACCCATCGAGCGCTACGACTTCGGCTTCGGCGCATTGCCATCCGGCCCGCCGTCGCCGGGCGTGCCGCCGCTCACCACGCGCCCGTTCGGCAACGTGACACGGCGCGCATCGATGATCTTGCCGCCACTGCGCGCGAGATAGCCATCGACGATCAGTTTGTCGCCGACCTTGATATCGGTCTTGTTGAAGCCGCGCCGGGACAGCGCGCCGGGCCCGGCGCCTTCACACGCCCAGCTGGTGACGCGACCGTCTTTGCCGGTGACGTCCAGGTAGAAATACGAGTGTGGATTGGTCCATTCGACTTTCGCGAGCGTGCCGACGAGCCGTACCGGCTTCGACGCGTCGTACATGGCAGAGAATGAGTGATGCGCGTGCGCCGTGCCGATCGCCATCGAAGTTGCCAGAACCAGACCGGCTGCGAGTCTCATGAAGTTCTCCCGAGCAAACAGCCCGGGATCTTAGAAGGCAAATGAGCCGCGCTCCAAATGACGTGAAGTCATGTCGACATTGCAAAGGGATTGCGAGAGCTCAGCGCTGACGCAATACCATCTTGGGCGTTTCGTGATTTCCCACGAGGTTTCTCATTCATGCTTCCGAGTCGCGTGCCCGCCGCGCTGACCGCACTGTTGATCGCCTGCGCAGCCTGCACGCCTCCGGCCGAAACGCAGTCGCAGTCCGACGCCGCGCGCACACCGGAGCAGATTCTGCTCGGTGTTGCGTATCAGGGGCCGATCGAGCCGACGCCCCGCGGCGCAGATGGAAAGCCCTTGCTGACGGGCTATTGGAAGTTGCTTCGGGAATCAGGCAAGCCGGACGGCAACCTCGCCAAGGACGCTCCCGGCGTCGCGCTGCCCTACTCCGAACGCGGCCGTGCGGCGCTCGAATTCAATCTCACCAAAACCATCGATCCGGAGGCACGCTGCGTGCTCCCAGGGATCCCGCGTCTGCTCACGAGCGTGCTGCCGTTCGAGATCCTGCACACGCCGAAGCGGCTCGGCACGTTTCATTTCCTCGGGTGGCATCGCTGGGTGTGGCTCGACGGCCGAGCCGCGCAGGCGGACCCCGATCCTCACTACTTCGGCAATGCCATCGGCCACTGGGACGGCGACACGCTCGTGATCGAATCCCTCGGGTTCAAGGACAGCTCGGAGGGTCGCCTGTGGCTCGACGACAATGCGAACCCTCAAAGTGCCGCGGCAAAAGTGGTGGAGCGCTGGACACGTCCGGATCTCCATCACCTCGACCTGCAGCTCACCTATACCGACGCGACCTATTACACAAAACCGGTGACGTACTCGCGTCACTGGGTGCTCGGCGAACAGGACGAAAGACTGAAGGAATTCTCCTGCGAGTGGAACACGCCGTGGATCGTGAATCATCTCGCGGCGGGTCCCGGCCCGATTGGCGCGGACGGCAATCGTGGCTTCGGGCCAGGCGGACAGATCGTGCCAGATTTGCCGCTGGGCTCCGTCGATTCGAATCGCGGCACGGGTTATTGGCTCTACCGCAAGAACATGCCCAAGCCGTCCGACGTTCCGGTGCACTGATATGCGTTCGATGAATCGCCTCGTTTCACTCGCGGTGATCGCCTTGATCGCCGTCTCTGCGTCGTCGCAGACGCCGCCCCCCGCCACCGGCGAAGAACAGATTTCGCAACTCATGCGCGGTCAGCCCTATGACGGGCCGACCGTCGCAACGCCCAAAGGACTCGACGGAAAGCCGGATTTCACCGGCTATTGGCGCCCGCTCAAAGAACCCGGCAAACCGGGCGGCAATCTCGGTAAGGACGAGCCGAATTTTATTCTGCCGTTCACGGCAGTGGGCAAACGCGCCCTGCTCTATACGCAGAATCACACTGTGGATCCGGAAGCGCTGTGCACTCCGGGCGGTATTCCACGACACAATGGAAGCGGCCTGCCGTTCGAGGTGTTACACACGCCGAAGCGAATCGCGTTCACCTATCACTACAACACCAGTCGCCTCATCTCGATCGGGACCTTACGCAACGATGCACCGGCGACGCAGAGCTACTTCGGCACGTCGACCGCAACCTGGCTTGGCGACACGCTGGTCATCGAGACCACGGGACTGCGCGATAGCGCGCACGACAAAATCTGGCTCGACGAAAACGGCAAGCCGACGAGCGATCAGACGCGCGTTGTCGAGCGCTGGACGCGTCCTGACTTTCATCACGTTCATCTCGAGATGATCGTGACGGATCCGAAGTACTACTCGAGGCCGATCCACTTCACGCGCACGTGGACGCGCGCGCCGGAAGGGTTTGGGCAGGATGAGTACGCATGCAACGAAACGAATCTCGCGGCTGAGCACATCGGGCCGGGCGCGGGTCCTATCGGACCGGATGGCAACCGAGGGTTTGGATACAGCGATCCGTTGCCGGCGGTGCCGCCAGGGCCGGAGGCATACCAGTAATCAGAGCGATTGGCCTCACGTGCCGGTGCTGAAAGGCTCGCGGAACAACTCGCATAACCCGCTTTCTTCGAAGCACGTCTGACCGTCGATACGTCCGCTCACGCCGTTCAGCGGCGCGACGACTTTCGCTTTCTGCCGAAACTCCGCATGCCCGGCGAAATAGGTGTATTCGCCACCCAGGCTCCGATCCTTCTTGTGTTTGGGTTCGACGGGACGAATGGCGCCTACCGGACTCAATGCCGGATTGGCATCGAAGGTGAAGCGCGTCGGCAACGGGCCGATGTCCAGGTGAAAGTCCGACGAATACAGGATCCAGCCCTTCGAGATATCGGCGCTGAAGATCACTTCGACGTCATCACCTGGCTTCGGGTTCGCGGGCGTCAGGGTGACGTGCCACTGCACCTTCTTGGGATTCGAGTCCTGAGCCTGGCAAAGCACCGCGCTGCCAAGCAACGCGGCCGTCACCCAGAAGCATCGAATCCCACTTCTCATATCAGCAGATTCCGTCGCGGCAAAAAAATCGATGCGAGCGATGTTAGTCCCGCGCGTCTCGAGTGAATCGCGCACCGCTCATGACTTTTAGTCGCGCCGATGTGAGTAATGGCGATGACGCGTGACACATCACCGTTTTGTGACCGCGCTGATACGCGTTTTGAATATGCCGGGAATCTATGGGGGCATGAGCAACAGGTTTTTCTTCATGGCAGACGAGTGATGGATACTCATCGCGCCCGAGGGAGACAACAATCGATGATGAAGCTCACCACAGCGTGCCTGGTTTCGCTGCTGCTCACGCCTGCACTCGTTTCTGCGCAGGAGAATTCTCCGCCGCAAACCGAGCGTCGCGCGAACAACAATGCCGGTGGACGAGAAAAATCCTTTCCGACGCTCGAATCGGGTCAATGGAAAGGGCCGCGGCTGCGCGACGGACAACCCAACATCGAGGGTCACTGGTCCAACACCATCGGCAATCACAGCAATTTCACGGATCCGCAGGGGCGCTTGCCCGGTGAGGGCGGCCGCCAGAATCGCCCGCAAGGCGAGCGCAGCGCTCGCGCGCCGAGTCGCATCAGCGATCCGGTCGATGGCCAGGTTCCCTTTCAACCGTGGGCGCGAGAGAAACAGCAGGAATTCCTCGCCAATTTCTCCAACCCGACCAAGCCCGAGTACGTTGAGCCGTTCGCGCGCTGCTGGCCCGGAGGCGTTCCAAAGTCGTTCATGTGGCATGGATTCGAGATCCGCCAGTATCCGGGCTACGTGCTGTTCCTGTTCGACTCCGGCTCTCGCATCATCCATCTCGACGCCAAGCCGCACCTGCCGGACAACATCAAGCTCTGGAATGCGGACTCGCGCGGGCACTGGGAAGGCAACACGCTCGTGGTCGATGTGTCGAACAACAATTCGAAGGCGCGGTTCGGCCGGTCCGGCGAGTTCGCCAGCGAGAACGTGCATGTCGTCGAACGATACGTCTTCAAGGAAGACGGCTCGCGATTCAACTACGTGGCGACGTTCACCGATCCGACCGTGTACACACGGCCGTTCACCGTCACGATTCCCGTGCGCCGCTACACCGAGAAGGATGAGCCGGACGACTGGAATTTTCAGACGGAATTTGCGCACCAGCCGGCGGGTAAGCCCCCGCTCATAGAGCACATCGAGCGCATTTGCGTCGAGAACAACGGCGGATTCGGCAACGTCGCGACGACGCCGGCCACCACCAGCAATCGATAGCTTTTCAAACCAGGTCCAGGGAGCGCGCCGGTCGGCGACCGGTGCACAGGGTTTCTTTTACTCCAAAGATTCGAAGGTCTCGTTCCGATGTACAGACAGTCTCCCGTGCGGCACGTCGTGGCCGCGTTGATGGCCACCTCCGCGGCGTTGCCCGCATTCGCCGACGAAGCTGCCGATTCCGGTGGGCTCGAGAGCGTCGTCATTTCCGCGCGCAATCGCACGGAGAAGGCGCAAGACGTGCCGCTGCCGATCGAAGTGCTCGGCAGCGAGAAGCTCGAGCGCGAGGACATCAAGAATATCTATGACCTGCCGCTCGTCATGCCGAATCTCGTGATCACCGGAAACAATGCGCGCAACATCAGCCCGCGCCTGCGCGGCCTCGGTGGCGGTGGCACCGGCGACTCGATGGAACGCAGCCTCGGATTCATCGTCGATGGCGTCACGCTCTACTACACTGGCCAGGCGTGGTCGGAGTATGCGGACGTCGAGCGCATCGAAGTGCTGCGTGGCCCTCAAGGCACGCTCATGGGCAAGAACACGACGCTCGGCGCCGTAAACATCGTGACCAAAGGTCCGAGCTTCCAGAACGCGACGAATTTCGAGGTGAGCGCCGGCGAGCTGAATGCACTCGGCGCGAAGGTTTCGGCGACCGGGCCGATCCTCGATGACGTGCTGGCGTGGCGCGGATCGTTCCTCGTCGATCGGCAGGACGGCGTCTACACCAACACCTATCAATCGATGGGCCACGCCAAGGAAACCTGGCGCGAGACGAACAAGCTCTCCGGCCGGCTGCAGTTTCTCTGGACGCCGAGCGACACCCTGCGCGGTCGTTTCATCCTCGACAAGCTGCGTTCGGATGAGCGTATCAACACCGGTACGGTCACCGTGTCGAACGGCCCGCAGAACTTCTACGACGGCACTCCGCGTCCGATCACCAATCCTATTGGCTACACACCGACGGGCTCGTATGTGAATTATGGTTATCTCGGCAAGTGGGCCGAGCGTGCGGCGTGGTTTCACAATGCCGACGGCTCGGTCTATCAGCCGCTGCTGAATACGACGGATATCGAGAACTCGGAAGCGCGCCCACAGATCACCGACCAGTATGGCTTGTCCGCGCAGTTCGATTGGCAGCTCAGCGGCCACACGCTCACGTCGATCAGCGCGTATCGCTACCAGGATTTCGACATCAAGAACGGCGGACAGAACGGGCCGTACTACATCGGCAACAGCGGCCAGCAGCTCTGGAACGATCAGATCTCGCAAGAGCTGCGGCTCACGTCGAACCCGGGACGCACCGTCGACTATCAGCTCGGGCTCTATTATCTCGACGCGGAAGTCTACAGCGACGATCCGAGCTACTACGGCCAGGATGCTGGCGCGTGGAACGCAACGACGGCCCAATACACAACGCTGATTGCGAGAGCCGCAGGACGTGAACTCCTGCGTAAATCGCTGGATGGGATGTATCAGTCGTCCGTGACGGACGCGACCGTGCAGAGTCTCGCGCTCTACGGCCAAACGGATTGGCACGTCTCCGACCGCGGCACCGTCACACTGGGGCTGCGTCAGACCGAAGAAAAGAAGCAGAACAAGATCAGCCAGCAGCTCGATCGGGCCGGCGAGAACCTCGATGACTTCGGCGCGGCGCTGGGCGCCACGACAGCCGAGATCAACGCGGCGAAAGCGGTTCGGTCGCGCCAGATCACTGCCGCTTTCGATTGGGTGGAAGGCAACGACATCAAGTCGTCGCTGACCGCCTGGAACGCAGGATATAGTTTCAAGCTGAACGACGATGTGTTGCTGTATTCGTCGGTGGGGCTCGGCATCAAGTCCGGCTTCATCTTCTTCCAGCAGCAGCGTCAGCCGACCGACCCCGATTTCGAGACGGACCTGAAGCCCGAGAAATCGCTCGACTTCGAGCTCGGCTTCAAGAGCCAGATTCTCTCGAATCGCCTGCAGCTCAACGTGAATCTGTACCAGACGCGGCTCACGGACTACCAGGCGTCCTGGACCCGCGACAACCCGATTACGCCGGGAACGACGATCACGGGCTGGGGCAACGCGCCAAAGGTGCTCGCGCGCGGCGTGGAGTTCGAAACGGCCTTCCAGTTCACGCCGTCCCTGTCCTCGACCCTCACCGGCGCGTATAACCGGGCGACCTATGAAGCGCAGTGGCTCGTGCAGCGGCCGGGGCTTTCGACGACCATTCTGTTCGATGCGAACGGCGAACAGATTGCGAACGTGCCCAAGACCGGGCTCAATCACACGCTCAACTGGGATTTTCCAGTGCACGGGTTTCTGGGGCGCGTGACGTTCACGAATTCATACCGGTCGGGCGCCTATCTCAGCGACAGTCACGATCCCTTCACGTATCAAAAGGCGCAGACAGTGAGCAATTTCGGCATCGGCTTCGGTTCGGAAAGTCGCAGCTGGGAACTCTCATTGCTGGTCAAGAATCTGTTCGACGTGGATTACGCCACGACCCGCAGCCAGTGGAGCGCCACGGCGCCCGAAAGCATGATCATCGGCGCGCCCCGACAGGCGCTCGTGGTGTTTCGCGGCAAATTTTGATTCGACACGGAGAACTCATGAGCTACTTTACGAAATCGGTCGTTTCCCGGCGCGCGGTCCTGCAAGGCGGAGCGGCTCTCGGCGCTGGCGCGGCGCTCAGCTTGCCGCTGGGCTCGCGACTGGCGCTGGCCGCAGCCAAAGCGTCGTCTCTGCCGCTCATCACCAAGAAGATTCCCTCGAGTGGTGAGGCATTGCCGGTCGTGGGTATCGGCACGAACCAGTACAGCGTTACGGCGCCGGAAGAACTTGCGGCGCGCCGTGAAGTCCTGCAGAACCTCCCTGTGCTGGGCGCAAAGGTCGTGGACACTGCGTGGGGTTACGGCGAATCGGAGATCGTCATCGGCAAGCTCGTGAACGAGATCGGCAATCGCGACGAGCTGTTCATTGCCACGAAGACGCCGAACCGCGGCGACATTCCGGGCGGTGCCGGCGCGCTCGATCAGGCGCTCACTCGCCTGCAGACGAAGAAGATCGATCTGCTCCAGATCCACAACTTTCATGGCATCGACGAGCTGTTCCCCGTTTTGCAGGATGCGAAAAAGGCCGGCACCGTGCGGTATATCGGCGTCACGACGTCGACCGATAACCAGTACCCGCAGATTCTCGAAGCGTTGCGCACCCGGCCCCTCGATTTCATCCAGGTGGACTACTCGCTCGAGAACCAGGGCGCCGAGCAGATCCTGCAGTTGGCGAAGGACAAGGGTGTCGGCGTGCTGATCAACGTGCCGCTGGGCGGCCGTCGCGCGAGCCTGCTGTCCAAGGTGAGCGGAAAGCCGCTGCCGGATTGGGCAAAGGACATCGATGCGACGAGCTGGGCGCAGGTGCTGCTCAAGTACACCATCGCGCATCCCGCGGTGACGGCCGTGATTCCAGGCACGACGAAGTTGGCGCATCTCGAGGACAACCAGCTTGCGGGCCGGGGCCGGCTGCCGGATGCGGCGTTCCGCAAGAAGATCGAGCAGTACTGGGCGACGGTATGAGCGGCGCGTAGCGGGCGTCTAGCGCCCGCCGGTGCATCAGGACCGGCGGGCCGTGCCGTTCGGCGACGGAGCGGACAACGCTGCATGCTATTGCGCGCTTGCAGGTACGCAGCAGGTCGCCGTCATCGCTCTACTTCGTCCCCAGATATTTATCGAGCCACGCCACCGTTCGCGCCGTCAGGTCTCGCACATTCGCCGGGCTCACCGGCCCGTGCCCTTCGCCCCAGTACTTCACGTAGTCCACCTCTTTACGCAATCGGTTGAGCGCCACGAACATCTCGTCGTACTGCCCCGAGAAACCGCTCACATCCATGTCCGTGCACACGAGCAGCACCGGAATGTTCATCTGCTTCGCGTACGCAATCGGGCTGATCTTCCAGTAATACGCCGCGTCGTCCCACGGCATGAAGCCGAACCCGAACTGGTCGAGGCTCTCATAGCGCGACGCGTCCCCATACCAGGGATGCACGGCGTCATAGAACAGGTTCTGCAGGCCAACCGAGAAATAGTGGCTCTGGATGTTCGCGATGCCGTTGATCGAGATCAGCGCCTTGAAGCGCGTGCTGTGTCCGGCGATCCACACGCCACTGAAGCCCGCGCCGCTGGCGCCGATGAGCGCGAGACGATCCGCATCGACGTTTCCGTCCTGGATCGCGGCGTCGATCGCCCTGTCCGTCGCGGCGACGATTCCGTCCAAAGGCCCGCCCTCGCGCGTCGCCACCATCGGGGCCGCTACATTCAGCAGCGCGTATCCCTTCGCGACAATCGGAATGCGGTTCTCGTAGCTGAATCCCTGCATGTCCGGATGCTCGCGACAGCCCGGCCGGCTGCTCGGATAAACGTACACCATCGTGGGATAGCGTTTTCCGGGCTCTGCGCCCGGCGGCAATGTGAGGCAACTGGTGATGGGTTTCCCGTCCGCGCCCGGATACGTGATCGGTCGATTCGACGGAATGGCCACATCCGCGAGGTGCGTATTGATCTGTGCAAGGTTCCTGCGCTCGCCGCTGGGCAGCCCGATTTCGAGATCCGTTCCGCGCAGATGAACTTGCTTATAAGCGACTCGGCCATTCGTTGAATCCACCGCCACGAGTTGTGGATCGCCTTCTTTCAACTCGATGCGCACGACGGTTTTGCGTTCGAGGTCGAACGTGTTGAGCGTGCCGGGCGCTTTTCCAGCAATGACGACATGCGATGCGTATGCCGTCCGCAGTCCGTTGTAGAAGTGTTCTTTCAGGCCGGGCGGCCCTTCGACCGCGACGTCGGGGAACAGACGCGACGCACGTCCCGATGCCTCGAGTCGCTGCACTTCTTCATCGAGAATCAGATCAGCGCCGGTCGCGTTCGAGCTCACGGGCCACGCGGATACGTTCTTGAAGCGGGCTGTCAGATTCTTCGGCGCGCCCTTCTCTGCGAGCAGATACCAGTCGAAGCGCGTGGACTCCGGATTCAGATCCCGTCCACTCACGCCCTTGGGCGAGAACTTCGGTCTTGAATCGCCGGCTGCATTCGGGCGCGCGGCGACGGCGATCCGCTCGCCTATCCACACAAACCGACACGGCTTGGCGGGAGGGCCGTACTCACGCTCGTTGACGAGATCGAGACCGGTGTGAGGCAGCGTGGACAAGCTGCGCCGGCCCACCGAGAACACGCGGAACAGGCCTTCCGCGACGCTCTCACCGTCGAATTTCCACGCGAAAAAGCCGAGTTTCCGGCCGTCGGCCGACCATTCCGCCGTGCCGGGAAACGCTTCCAGATCCGGGCTCGCGTCGATGCGAGCGCGAGTGGCAACGTCGAACAACACCATTCGACCGCGTCCATATAGCCAGCCGTTGTTGCCGAGACTGTCCGCCGGCATCTGCGACTTCTCAAACTGCTCCACCGCGGCGATATATTTTCCGTCCGGCGACAGCCGCAGGTCTGAAAACAGTCCGCTGGCCCACTCGAGTGTTTCACCCGTTTCCACATTGAACTCGACCAGGCGGCCCGGGATCGGCGGATTCGATCCGCCATCCCGACGGCTGCGATACACGCTCGCGGATACTTCGCGACCTGACCAGGCCTTGTCCCATTCAGAAGACAACCGCTCGCCTGTCGCGCGACGCAGATAAGGAGCAAACGGACGGATGCTTCCCGCCGCTCTTGCTGCGAACAGCAGTCTCCCCGGCGCGATCCATGCGGGTGCAAGGTTGTGGACAAGCGTCTGCTCAGGCAGCGCATCGCTGAGTTGCGTGCGGCGCGATCGCACATCCACCACGCCGAGGTGCAACTCGCCCTCCTTCGCTTCGAGATACGCGACGAACCGACCATCGGGAGAAAAGCCCATCAACGCGCGCAGCGCCTTGGGATCTGCCGGCAAGAGAGGTGCCGCGGCGGCACCCGGTGCGAGTGATGTCCAACGCAGCGTTCCAAACGTCGGCCCGTTTCCGAAGAGCAGGCTGAAATCCGGCAACGTCTCGAATGGGGGCACCTGCACGAACACGAAGCCGTGGCCGTCCGGTGCGAACTCACCCGGGCCGAATTGCTCCATCCGAAGCGCGTCGTCGACCGTGAATGGACGATCGTCGGCTGCAAATGCCTGCAATGGAGCACACAGCAGCGCCGCCAGCAGAACGAGGCGCAGAGCGGCCCGAACGCGCTCCGGCGAGCGCGCGATGAGGTGATGCATGATGAATCCCTACTGTGGGTTCGCGGGCGGTTGAAGGAACCGATCCAGCCAGGCGATGCGTCGATTCCACGCATCCACGACGTGCGTCGGTTGTTGGACCACGTGCCCGTCGTTCTCGTATTCGAGAAATTCAGCCGTCTTTCCCAGCCGTCGCAGCGAGTTGAAGATCGAGCCGCTCATCTGCGAGATCGAATCGCGGGTGCCGCGAATGATCATGACGGGCGTCGTGACCCGATCCAAAAAAAAGAACGGCGAGTTCTCGAGATACCGCAGTGGCTTTTCCCAAGGCGTCGACCGCAGCGCGCCTTGTCCCTGCTCGTAGTATCCCGTCCCCGCGTCCACGCCGTTCTCGAACCGCGAATAGCCCTCGAAAGTGTTGATCGTCGCGGAGCCCGAGATCACCGCCGCTTTGAATCGGGTGCTCTGCGTGAGCAGCGACATCGTGTTGTAGCCGCCGAAGCTCTGCCCCATCACGGCGAGTCGATCCGGGTCGGCGATTCCCATCTCTACGACTCGATTCACGCCGGAGAGCACGGCATCCGCGACATCCTGCACCGGCGTGCCATCGTGCATGGGCGCATCCGGAAACAGCACCGCATAGCCACGCGTTGCGAGCATCTGCATGTTGAACGTCGAGCCCCACCCAAATCCGAAATCGTTCAGAGACTCGGAGCCGCGGCTGCCGCCATAGATCCACACGACCAGCGGCAAAGGCTTTCCGGCTCTTGCGTCCGGTGGCAAAAGCACTGCGCCCCTGAGTCGCTCGCCCGTGGGAGACAGCCACTCGATGAGCTGCGACTTGCCCATTGCGACTTCGAGCAATTCAGGGTGTAGCCGCGTCACCTGCCGCACGGCGCGCGTCTGCAAGTCGAGCACGTGCACTTCCGGCGCACGGCCCACGTCGGTTTGAAAGAACGCGACGTGCCTCGAGTCGCCAGCCGGCGCGCTGAGAGGCCGCTCGATGCGCGCATCGACTTCAACGATTTGCTGAGCGGCGCCCGTGCGCAGATCGATCCGATATAACCCGTCCTTTCGCGTGTCCGTCGCAGTCGTGCGCACCACCATGCTCGCGCCGTCATCGAGCGGCCAATAGCTGTTCCGGTCGGGCGTCGTCACGATGTCGAGAATGCTTCGTCCCGGAATGACGCCGATCTGCCGCGCATCGTGCCCGTCTGCGCCGATCGACCACAGGCGCGGGGATGCTCCGAGCCGCTCGCCTGCGAACGACATGTCCAGCAGATAGATCCTGTTGCCGCTGCGATCCCACAGAGGCGCGCCCCAGCCCAACGTCGAAAAGACCTGGCCTTTCGGCGCAGCGAGGCGAACGCGCTGACCGTCGCGAACGTTCACCGCGTAGGCGACCCAGTCGTTGAGCGTGGCGCCCTCGTGAGTCGCATAGGCGATGCGATCACTTTGCGGCGACCAGCTGAACATCGCCGGATCGCCCGGAGACACACTGGCGTCGATGATCTTTTCGACGTGAGTGTCCAGCGAGTACACGCTCAACGAGAACTTGCCCCGCTGGGTGTTCGGAAAGACGCCTTCGAGGTTCAGAAGGCCCAGCCAACGGCCATCCGGGGACAGCGAGAAACGCAGCGGATGGACCGAACGCGCGATGCGGGTGAGGTTGCCGCTCTCGACGTCAACGGAAACCACGTCCGAGAGGTACCGATAGTTGATGAAGGCGTCATTGCCTGCGGACTTGCCAACTTCCTGCTCCGCAGGCGAACGATAGACGTGCACACGAACCGCGGCGCTGGGCGCGCGGCTTTTCTCGAACGCGGCAACATACTCCGCGTTGAACCGCTGCATGTCGTTCAGCGTCTTGCCTTCCGGCAGCGCCTTGAACAGCACGCGTTTGCCGTCGGGCGTCCAGACCGGCGCATCCGTGTTGCGGAACATCCGGACGACTGCATCGCTGAGCTGGCGCGTGTGACCGCTGCGCCGGTCCCATATCCAGACAGACGCCGCGCCGCTGCTATCTGAATAGAACGCGTAGCTCCGGCCGTCAGGCGACCAGCTGCCGCCCCAACTGGCGCCTTTCTGGTCCGGCAGCACCGTCACTTTACCCGTATCGAGATCGAGAATCCGGCCGCGATAGATCGAGAGGCTGGACCACATCGGATAGCCGGTCTGCGTGAAAATCTGGTTCGAATACTCGAATTCCAGCGACTCGGTCGAACGCGAAACATCGAATGCCACCGCGCGGCCGTCCGGTGAGGGACGCAGTCCCGCGAAGTTGTCTGTACCGACTTCGGTCAGGGCCGCTTCGGCGGTGAGCGGCGCAGCTCGCGCCGAATCGGAAACGATCACGCACGTCCATTCGATCGACGCGGCAATCAACACGCCCAGCAAGGGACGATTCGGGGTTCGCATGTTCGACCTCACAGCGACAGCGAAACCTGGGTCCACCAGTAGCGGCCGACCAGGTCGTAGAGGTTCGGGTCGTAGCCCGAGAAGCCGAGCCCCCAATCGGAGTACACCGGCATCTTGCCGAGCAGGTTGCGCACGCCTGCCGTGAGCGAGAGCTTCGAACCGAACGCAAGATTCGCGTTGAACAGCCGCCCGAGGTCCGCGCTGCCATTCACATCCACGTACCAGAAATTGCCGAGCATTCGCGGGTCGGGCCGAACGGAAGTGACGTCGCGATATGGCCCGGTGTAGCGGCCGGTGATGCCGAGCGAGGCATCGGAATAGCTCCAGTTCAGCGCGGCGACGCCCTTCCAGCGGGGCGCATAGCTCGACTGTTCGTTCGCCTGCGATACGGCGTTCTCCTCGCCGGCGCCGGGAGTGAATTCGAAGTCGTAGCGATACACATACGTCGCGGTGAGCGCCGGCGCGAACTCGCCAAATGCAGTGGACTTGCGCCAGTTCGCCGAGAAGTCGACGCCGGACTCTTTCACGTGGCCGAAGTTCGCGAACGACTGGTCGATGTAGGTGATCTTGCCGACGCCATACGGATCGCCCGGCTCCACCGGCGCACGTTGTACGCGGCCTGGGAAAAGATCGGGCGCGGCGAGAATCACGTTCGCGCCGACCGACACGAACCCGTTGTTCAGGTGCGCGTTCCACTGGCTCGCTGTCAGGTCGAGGTTGGCGATGGCGTCTGGCGACCAGACCACGCCGAAATTGCTGGACGATCCGGTCTCTGCCTGCAGCGAGGGGTTGCCGCCATAGGCATTGATCGGTGTTGCGAGTTCGTTGCCACGAAGTGGATCCAGCACCTGCCCCACGAACGTAATGGTCGGCCCATACAGCTGATACAGGGTGGGCGGCTTGAACGCGGTGCTGTAGGAACCGCGGATCAACACCGTGTCGGTCGGCCGATACTCGATGCCGCTGCCATAACTGAAGCGGCTGCCGAAGTCGGAATAGTCGTCGTATCGCGCGGCGCCCTGCAGGGCGAGCACATCTGCGCCACCGCGCCGCTTGCCGCCGCCCCACAGCGGGAGCTTCAATTCCGTGAAAGCCGCGCTGATATTCCGGTGCACATCGAAGTTCGCGGTGGGGCCGCCGCCGTCATCGATGAACGCCAGGCGGTTCTTTTGATACTCCACGCCGAACACCGCGCCGAGGCTTCCGGCCCAGAGATCCGCGAGCGGACCGCGCACGAACGCCTGCCCTGCCTGCAGGCTGCCTTTGCGCTTCACCGGATTAGTGGTGAAGAACGTGCTCTGCAGGTCCGACGCGGCGCCCTGCCCGTCGATGAAAAGATTGAGCGCGCCCGAGGCAATCGCCGCGTTGATGGCGGCGGTGTTTGCCGGCTGGAAGCCGTTGTTCACTCGCGCGGAGTCCTTCGATTCCCACGCGGCAGTCTCCCACTGCCAGGAATTTCCGAACGAGCCGCGCACGCCGAGCAAGGGGCGAACATAGTCCGTTTCCTGACATTGTCCGCAGATCCGGTCCAGCCCTTCGAACAGATAACCCACCGTCACGTTCTGGCCGAACGGATTGTTCGGCGCGGACGCCGGCACGGCGAACGTCGACAGCGGCGGGTAGACATACATCTGCATCGACAGATGGTTGTACATCAGCTCGGCGAAGACCTCGGCCGTGTCGGTCAGCCGGAACGTGCTCGTCACGAAGGCGCCATATTTCTCGGCCGGCGCGAGAAATGAATAGTAGGAAGACAGCGAAGCAAGATTCGATTGACCCGCCGTGCTCGCGAAATCGGCAGGTGTGAGGCCGACTCCATTGCTGTCGGTGGGCACCACTGCGCAGCGCGTTCCCACGCCGTTCAACGTTCCGCTCACCGCACACACGTTGCCTGGATTGCCGTAGGGATACCGGAAATCACTCCCGCCGTAGGCGCGGTAGTCCTGGCTATCCAGGAAGGGTCGCTCGCTTCCCTTCAGCTCGCTGTTCTTCGTGTACATCGCGACGGCCGAGCCGGACCACCGCTCGCCCTTCCAGCCGCCGGCCAGCGCGAACTGGTGTTCGTCGTAGGCACCGTCGCTGGTCGAGCCGAAGCGCGCATCCAGCTCCAAGCCCTCGAGTCCTTTGCGCAGCACGATGTTGACGATGCCGCCCAGCGCATCGCCGCCATACACGGCGGACGAGCCTGTCGGCAGCACTTCGATGCGCTCGATGGCCGCCACCGGTATCGAATTCAGGTCGAAGAAATTGTCACTGCCTGAAGAGCCGGATCCCGCCACGCGCCGGCCATTGAGCATCACCAGCGTCGTGCCGACGGGCAAGCCGCGCAGCTGGACGGTTGTCGCGCCGTTCGCATGCTGATACTGGCCGGTTGTCGTGGTTTGAATGGACACTTCTGGCAACGTGTTGAGGAAGTCGACGACGGTCGCGGCGCCGCTGTTCCGGATTCGCTTGCGCTCATACACTTCGACGGGCACGGCGCCTTCCGTCGAGGCGCCGGGCAGACGTGACGCGACGACGACTTCTTCGAGGTCGTCCGTCTTGTCTTTTGCGGTGGACGCCGAATCGCTCGCGCCGACGCGTGAGCCGACACTGTCGCCGTGCGCGGGCGACGCATCCGCTGCCAGCGCGAATCGGATACGGTCCCACAAGCCGGACGGCCGCGCGTCGATCTCATCGTTCTCAACAGCATCTTCCGCGCGCGATGTCGGCGGAGTCGGCGAGGCTGTAGTGGGTGCGACGGGAGCCGCTGCTGGCGCCGCTGAAGTGGGCACGACGGTGATCGTTTTTTCGTCGAGAAATCGGTAGCTCAGTCCGGTGCCGCTCAGCAGTCGAGACAGGGCTTCGGCATCGGTGAGCTCGCCGATCGCACCGGACGTGCTGCGTGAGCTGACCTCATCGGACGCGAACACGATCTGCAGATTGCGCTCGCGCGCGAAAGTCTGCAGCGCCGTGCTCAGGCTTTGCGCGGGAATGTTCATCGGCCGGCGCATCGAAGCCTGCGCAGGTTCGACGGCGGACAGCGAAGTGGCAATGAGGCACGAAACGGCCAGTGAGACGCTCAGGCGCATGCAGAATCCCCGTACCCTTTTTAGGGTTGTTACGGCTGCCGTCGAGAGGTGCGGCAGGCTCATGCGCGTTAAGAGTCTCTGCATTCGCGAGTGGCTACCTCGCTGAAGAATTTTCAGCCGCGACGACGATGCGATCCGTGCCTTCGCTCACCGTGATGCCCGGGCGGGCACGCAGAAAGCGAATGATCGACGCAGGATCGGCCGACGAGAACGTTCCAGTGATGCGCAGATGCGCGAGCGGGTTTCCTTCGATGATCAGCGGCCGTGCGTTGTAGCGATTGAATTCCATCGCCACGTCCTCGAGCGAAGTGGATTCGAACACGAGACGTTGCTGGGTCCAGGCGGTGGCGGCCTCGATGTTGGGCGATGCTGTTTGCTGCGTCTCGTGTGCCGTCACCGTCGCTTGTTCGCCGGCACCCAGCAGGATCTCACCTTTCTGTAATTCGACGTGCGGGTCTGGCGTCGACGCAGGCTGATAGTCGCTTTCTGCCGTGACGACAGCGACTCGGCCTTCGACCACGGTCACGGTCGTGCCGGTCTGGCGCCGATAGACATCGAACTGCGTACCCACCGCTCTCACTCGCGTCTGATCAGCGATGACGACGAATGGGCGTGTCGCGTCGCGCGCCACCTTGAAGAGCGCCTGGCCTTGAACCAGCGTGATGTCACGCTCTGCGTCGCGGTAGTCCACACGCACTCGTGAGCGAGCGTTCAGCTGGATGACGGAGCCGTCGGGCAGCGTGAATGCGCGTTGCTCGCCGGTGCCCGTGGAATACGTGTTGCGTTGACTGTAGAGATAAGTCGCGCCACCCAGCAGTGCGACGACAGCGACGGAAGCTGCGACCGCGCGCCAAGGCGCGGCGAGACTCCAGCGCGAAGGCAAACGGCCAATCGAGTTTGAATTGAGCGAGCTGTGATCACTTCCCGACCGCGTCTGGCCCCGTTCGAGCGGAATGACGTTGCTGCGCGCGGTGTCTTCGGCAGCATCCAGCCCGTCGAATTCACGCATGCTGTCTAGTCGCGGACCCTCATTCCAGATCGCGGCCAGCTCGAGATAGGCCCGCATGTGTTCCGGCGACGTGCGCAGCCAGCTTGCAAACTTGCGTCGCGTGTCCGCATCGAGCTCGCCACTGCGGCACTCGACGAACCACTCGGATGCTTCTTCGTAGATCTGGGTGTTGATGGGCGATGGCTCGTTTTTCATACGGACATCCTTACTCCGTGCCGTCGAGCTGTTTGCGCAATTGCAGGAGCGACTGCGCGAGATATTTCTTGGCCTGCGCGCGCGACACGCCGAGGCGTGCGCCGATGTCTTCCAGCGTGAGGCCATCGCGCCGATGCCAGAGGAACGTGGCGCGGGCCTTCGGCGAAAGGCCCTGCAGCGCGTGCTCCAGCTGCTGGAGACTCTGCTCGGCGCTCACTTCGAGCTCCGGGTCCGCGGGCGCGCCGCCGAGCTCAGCGAGCATGTCCTGCAGATCCACGGACGTTCCCATGGACGACTGGCGCAGCGAATGTTGTTGGGCCACATGCCGTGCCACCGTGAACAGATACGCTTCGGGTGACCGAATGGCCTCAGGGTCCGGCACGCGCAGGAGACGCAGAAAAATTTCCTGGATGATGTCGGGGATATCCGACGCGTTGCGTACGCGACCAACGAGGAACCGACGCAGCTGGTCGCCGTGGCTGGCAAGCAGGCCGGTCAGCAGGATTTGCTTCGAGTCGACGATCATGAACGGTACGGGAACTTCGCGGTTCGACCCTGCGGTTGAACGGTGCTGGTCATCGGTGCGGTGGCGGAGGTCTCCTGTGGATTAAAGAGTGTTTGCGCTCTCCGGTGGCTACCCGGATGGCGGAATTATTTTTGGGTCATCGGGGAATCAACGAGTTAGGGCATCGCGGCTCGGGCGAAAGCCCACATCGCGGCCGCGCATTTCTCCGGCACACACTGAAGCATCAGATGAGGCGCGTCGATGTCGCACATCGACCTGTGCGATCTCACGCAATCGTTCGCGAACGGCGGCGACCAGCACGAGGCCAAGCAAGTCGGGTGGGGATTCCGCGGCAATCGAGATCGCGATGGGGCCGGAGAAGGACTCGCCGACGAGAATATAAGGCTGGCCCACTGGCAACGCGCGTCGGACGACTGCCGTGCATTCGATGTATCGGGACACTTCCGGTGTGGTGTAGCGGACCACTTCTATGGGCGCGTCCGGCCCGCACACCTTCACAAACGAGTCGAACAGATCGCCGGTGCCATCGAGGCCAGGAAGCAGCACCCACCGGGGGGATGTCGTTACTGCGGGCATTGACCCTGCTATGTCGCGAACTATCGAGGCGCGGTTATTTCGCTGACCCTCGAGCCGCGGTTGGGCCCGCAAGGCGTGGCTGACCCGGCGCGGGTCCATTCTAAGTGAGCTTGTTCGAGCGAGCTTGCCGACCGACCGATGGGGCCGACGGCTCGTCGAGGCGCTCGGTCGAGCTGGCCTGGCGCGCTCCTCAGAGGCGTCACAATTTCGAAACGCTTCGAGCGGGGCGGGCACGTTTCCTGCGCGGACATTGCAATGCTGCATTCGACCCCTTCATCGCGTTATGGCCGGGCGCCCGGTCCGAGTCCCCACGGGGCCCGTTTTTTCGCGCCCGATTGGGACGAGGGTGACGAGGCTGATGAGTACGATGACGACGCCACTCTCGAGCTGGAACTGACGCCCGAGCAGATGCGAGTGCTGGCCGAGGCCGCGGCGATTTCGGGAGCGGATCGGGACGAGTGCGCCCTGCCCGGTCGCGAGGCGCCCGTGCCGCCCGGACCGCGGGTGGAGATGCCCACCCCTGCGCCTCGCCTCGCGCAGGCCGTCGCCGCCGCGCCGAGTGTCGAACCCATACTCGCGCCCAAAGTTGCGACGACCGCCCCGCCCACCCGCGAGCTGACTCCCCGCGCGCCGCAAGTCATCGTCACGGTCGCCATCGAGCGAGGCGCGGCTCGTCCTGCTCAGCCCGCCGTCGTACCCGCGAGCCCTCGCGCGCCGATCGTGATCGAGCACGCGCCGGTCAAACTCAAGCCCGTGAAGGCCCCTGTGGTGCAGGCCGCGCCGACCAAGACCCCACGCCGCCGTCCGCCATGGAATCTGAACAGCCAACTGCGTGGCGCGCTGATTGCCGGGGTCGTTGCGGTTGCCGCGTTCCTGAGCACCATCGCTTACGTGGCAGTCACCAAAGCGCGGCCGGTCGACATGCCGATGCTTACCTCCCGCCCGCTTCCCCCCGAAACCACCGAACCGGCGCCCGCGCCGCCCGTCGTCGAAGCCATCCCGCCGGTTCGCTACGCCAACCCGTTCGATAAATCCGAAGTCTTCGAATTTCCGCCCGGGACGACCGAAGCGGAAGCGCGCGACGCGACGGCGGCACTCCTGCTGCAGCGAGGGCAAGAGCGCCTGACCCAGCTGGAAGCCGAACGACGTGAGCGCAGCTTGGCCGCCCACAAAACCGTCCGGCGCAGCTCGACGAAGCTCGCCCGCAGCAACTGACCGCGCAGAGATCTCGTGCCCGCAGGTAGTGCAATTCGCCGGGCAGGCAAAGGGGCCCGGCTCCGCGCTTGAGCGACGAGCTCACCGCTCGGCGACGGGCGCGCGGCCATCGCAACGGCGGACGGCACCGCCCGCCCGCGCAAACCCACCGTTTCCGATTTACAAGCGCGAGCCCAGCTTTACAGTGCTCCGCACCCGTCGGCGGCCAACCCGGCCTAACGCCCCCGCGTCCTACCGACCCGGCTTCGCCACCGCGCCCGGCCGGTTCTGGCTCAACGCCACGCCAGCCAGGATGAGCCCACCCGCCAGCCCCATGCTCCAGGTAAGCCGCTCCCCGAGCAGCAGCCACGCCCACAGCACACCGAACAACGGAATGATGTACGTGACCATCGCCGCGCGAGGCGCGCCGATGCGATGAATGAGCCGGTAGTACAGAACATATGCAAGCCCGGTGCATACCACGCCGAGCAACACCGCACTGACCCAGGACTTTGTCGGAATCGAATGATGCGGCCAATTCGCAATGGCCAACGGCGCAACCAGAACGCTCGCGCAAATCGACGTGGCCGACGCCACCGCGCTCGCCGGCACACCGACGAGATAGCGCTTCAACAAGTTGCCGCCAAACCCATAACACAACGCCGCCGTCGCTCCAGCGAGCGCGGCCGGCCACACGGCGGCACCACCGCCGGTGCGTCCGCTCGCGAGCACGATGACGCCGATGAATCCGACGATCAGTCCCGCCGCGCGCCGAGCACCAATTTTCTCGCTGAAAAAGAGCGCCGCGACCATCGCAGTGAACGGCACGGCCATCGCATTGGTGATCGCACCGATGCCGGCCGGCGCTCGCTCCGCGCCCCACGCAAACAGGGTGAACGGAATCGCGGAATTGATCGCAGCGATGCCCGCGAGCCGCAACCACAAGCTGCCCGTGAACTGCGAACGCACGCGCCACAGAAATGGCACGAGAACGATGGCGCCCAGCGCGAGGCGCACTTCGACCAGTGCGAACGGCCCAAAGTCGTTCGCGGAAACGCGCATGAACAAAAACGAAGCGCCCCAGATCGCACCGAGCGCGACGAGCTCCAGCGGTGTGAGCCACGCATGCGGCTCGGCAATCGGCGCAACGGTTGCGCCAGCAGCGGCAGACGACGGATCGGTACTCGACACGCGGGCGGCTTTCGAACGACGGGAAGGGCGACGAGTCTAGTTAAACCGCTCACGCACGTACACTTGCCTGCCCGCTTTCGGGCTCACGCGGGCCACGGCCCGCCGAACGAGACATCAAAAATTTGCACCCATGACGGCCGTGGCCGCAGGTATGCAGGACGTTCGTCTCACGAGATCACGGACTATGCCCACTGCCGCTCCCCGCTTCCTGTCTCGATTTTCAATCCTCTCTCGATTCCTGGTGATGTCTGCCCCGATGTGGCTGGCGGCCCTGGCGCAGGCGACCGATGCGCCTGATGCACCCGCGTCGCTGCAAACATTCCTCTTCGGCCTGCCGAAAGCCGAATTGCACGTGCATCTCGAAGGGACGATGGAGCCCGAGCTGTTCCTCGCCATCGCGAGCCGCAACGGAATCCACACCCCCTACTCCACGCCGGCGGATGTGCGACAGCGCCTGCTGGACGCCAAGGACCTTCCAAGCTTCATCCGTATCTACGAAGAGCTCATCGGCGCCGTGCGGACCGAGCAGGACTTTCATGACATCGCGCTGAGCTATTTCCGCAAGGCGCGCTCGCAAGGCGTCGTGTATGTGGAGATGTTCTTCGATCCCCAGTTGCATCTCGAACGTGGCGTGAACCTGAAAGCGCTCTACGGCGGTCTCGAACGGGCCCGGCGCGAAGCGCATGAGCAGTTGGGGCTGGAAGCGCACTACATCCTATGTTTCCTGCGGGATCGTCCGGCGGAGGCGGCTGCGCAGGTGCTCGAACAAAGCCGGCCGTGGCTGCCGCTCATCATCGGCGTCGGGCTCGACAACCCGGAAGTGGACGATTTCCCCGCCAAATTCCAGGCGGTTTTCGCTCGCGCGAAGGAGTTGGGTTTGCACCGCACGTCTCATTGCGACGTCGATCAGCCCAACACCGTGGCTCATCACTGGGGCGTCATCAACCTGCTGGGTGTGGAACGCATCGATCACGGCCTCAACGTGCTCGACGATCCGAAGCTCATCGAAACCGTAAGAGATCGCCGCATCGGCCTCACCGGCGCGCCGACGCTTTTCTATCGCGACATCCCCGGCCGCATGGAATATCGCGCCGGCGCGATTCGCAAGCTACTGGACCTGGGGCTGCTGATCACGGTGAATTCCGACGACCCCGGCATGAAACGCAGTCTCTACGTCGGCGATCTCATGTTGCGCGTTCAGCAAACGACGAACATGAGCCGCGATCAGCTCGTGCAGCTGGCGAAGAACAGCTTCGTGATTGCGTGGCTCAGCGCGAAGGACCGCGAGCGTTATCTCGCGTCGATCGATGAGTATGTGAAGCGTGCGCCGGCCGTGGCCGGTGCTTCAGGCGCTCCCTGACACGATCCTAGAAATACGGCTGCGGAACGATCGCAACGATCTTCGGCACGGACTGCGGCTGCCACGGCGGAAGATCAGCGTTCTCCGCCGTGGCACCGAGATCGCGCAAGACCGCCGCGATGTCTTTGCGGGGATCCGGCCGCTGCTGCAGGAAGCCGACTCGCGCGCGGCCCATCGCGTAGTCCAGCGCCGTGAGCCCGTCGGCGTCGCGCGCGTTCGGGTCCACGCCCCACTCCACCAGCTGCTTCATCACATCTTTCCAGCCCTGCACGCTCGCCATTTGAAGCGCCGTGCTACCCACCACTCGGGCTTCATTCATGCCGAGCGTGTGGATCAGATGCAGCGCCACGCTCTTCGTCACCGCGTTTTTCGGATCAGCGCCGGCCGCTTTCAGCAGACGGATCGCCGCGAGGGACTGCGCCTCGTCCTTCGTCGCTGCACGGCTCGGCGAAGGCAGGATTGCCGCCAGCATCGACGTGGTGCCGTCCGCGAGAGGCAGCTCGACGAGCGCGCCGTGATCGATCAGCAACTTCATTACTTCGAGATCCGCACCGACTGATGCACGCAGCAGCGGTGTCGCGCCGATGTTATGAAGTCGTTTGTCTGCGCGGCCGCCAGCCGCAGCCGGAGTGCGCGAGGGCAACGGCAGCTTCAACTGCGCGTTCACGTTCGCGCCCTTCTCGAGTAGCAAGCGGATGATGTCGAGGCTGGTACTGCGATCTGCTGAAGGCGTGTCGGGCCGAAAACCTCGGGGGACCGTGTTCACGTCGACTGCCGCGTAAAGCGGCGTCATGCCGCTGAAGTCCCAGAGCTGAACGTCTGCACCGGACTCGATGAGTATTTTCGCAGTGTCGAACTGCATGTTCATGATCGCGAGCACGAGTGGGGTCGTGCCATGCGGATCCTGAAGATCGATGTCTGCGTGAGCTTTGAGAAGCTCCTGGATACATTCGGCGCAGCCTTCGCGAGCGGCATACAGCATCGCCGTGAAACCGCCGCGATCCATGTCTTTTTCGCGCGGCTCCGAGGTGACTTTGCGCACCCAGTCGCGCACTTCGCCGCGAGTATTCACATCCGCGCCGTGCGCGACGAGGAATCTCACCATCTGCGGCTGTCGACGTGCAGCGGCCCACATGAGCGCTGACTGCTTGCCCCACTGCTCGCGCGCGTTCACGTGCGCACCAGCTTTCACGAGCAATTGCGCGCCCTCGACATTTCCAGTGCGAGCGACTGCCATCAAGGCCGTCTGGCCCTGCGGATTGGGGGAGTCCGGATCCGCACCCGCCTTCAAGAGAAGCTTGATGATCGCCGCGTCACCCGTGGCCGCGGCCAGCGACATCGCCGTCGCGCCGTAGTTGTTTGCGGCCGAAACATCCGCTCCGGCGCGGATCAACTTCTCCGCTTCCGCTGCGTCACGACGATAAACGGCCCATTGGAGCGGCGTGCTGCCATCGGCCTGTGCGGCGCTCACATCAGCGTCTGCGGCCCACGCCGAGCTCGATCCCAGGGAGAGCAGCAGCGCGCCGGTCAGCGCGTAGACCACCGCATAGGCTGATACATGGGCGACTGCGCTGAGTCGTGCGGAGACCACCCCGGCCATCATCATGAAACCGTGCAGTTTTGTGCGCATGACCGCTACTTTGCCATGCCCGCACCCCGGCCTCGCAAGCCGTCTGGATGTTCGTCCACGGAACAGCGAAAGGTGGCGGGGTTTCGCCGGCAACCCGGTGCCTGCAACACCGTGGCCCTCACACCGGTCAGCTTGGTTGGATGATCGTCGTCGCCCGAGAGGGCTACGGCATACTCCGCCCGACAACGAAAACCAGCGAGTGCCCTCATGCCAAGGAATACGACAACGAAGCCCGGCCTTCCGCTACCGGTCACGACGGACCGCTTCGCTCTCGAGCGTCGCAAGTTCCTGCAGGACAGTGCACTGGGCGCCGGAGCAGCGAGCCTGCTCGCGACCTTCGGCGTGAGCCAGTATGCCGTCGCGCAGAATGCGGCACCTGCAGCCGGTGCCGCCCGCCCTGCTCCACCGCCCGAGCCGACGGTTGCCCAGCCCGCGCCTCTCAGTGTGTTGAAGGGCAAAACGGCCTACATTACGGCTGCTTCCGACGGCATCGGGCTCGGCATCGCGCGCGCGGCCGCCAATGCCGGCATGAAGGTGTGCATCGGCTATCGCAACGAAGAACGTTTGCAAGCCGCCCTGGCGCTGTTCAAGAAAGACCAGGAAGTGTTTCCCATCAAACATGACGTCGCGGATCGTGACGCGTGGGTGAAGACGCTGGACTTGATCAAAGGCAAGTACGGCAAGTTGCATCTGCTCGTGAACAACGCGGGCATCAAGACGCGTGCGCATGTCACGGACGTGTCTCCAACAGACTGGGACAACGCCGTCGCGGTGAATTACACGGCGATCCACACGAGTGTCGCGGTGTGCCTGCCCCACATGCTGGAGCACGGCGAGGGCTCGCATATCCTTTGTACTTCTTCGATGAGCGGCCTGCTGCCGGGGAGCAATCTCGGCGTGTATACGGCCACGAAGATCGCGGCGGTTGGATTGATGGAAGCGCTGCGCGTCGAGCTCGAAGGCACCACGGTGGGCACGTCGGCCTTCGTGCCGGGCGGTGTGAACACGGACAACTACTTTGCGTCGGGCGAAGAGAATCCGTATCGAGCGGCCCAGGCAGCGAAGGCCGCTAGCGCCGGTGCCGCTGGCGGCAATCCCAATGGTGCCAGTCCCGGTGGCACGAATCCCGGTGGCGCTAGTGCGCCCGGTGGTTCGGCACCGCCGCCACGACCGAACCGCCCGCCCGCCGGCATGGACCCGCTCGAATGCGGCGAACGCGTGTTGAACGGTGTGATCCACAACGATCTGTTCATCGTCACGCATCCCGAATACATGCCGGGCACGAAAGAGCGACTCGACGCGATCCTGGCGTCTGAGCCCGTCGAATCGACGCCGCCGCCGGCGGATCGCGTGAAAGCCTCGGCGCGCGTGCTGCATGCAGGCATCTATCCGCGCGAAATCGCGCACCGGCAGAAGAAGCGCAAATCGTTCCGCAGTGTCACCGTCTGACGCGCGAATCAAAGGAACCTCCATGTCCCGAAAGAAAACAGATTCCTCGCGGCACGACGCGCCTGCATCGCTCGATCGTCGTCGATTTTTCGGCGGCGCTGCCCTCAGCGCTGCGGGCGTCGGCGTCGCGTTCGCTACGCTTTCACGCACGGCGCTCGCGCAAAATGCGCCACCGGCTGTCGGTGCTGGCGGCGCCGGGCCCACCCGTCCGCCGGAGCCCACGGTGTCGCAGCCGCCGCCGTTGAAAGATCTCAAAGATAAGGTGGCGTACGTCACTGCGTCGTCGGATGGCATCGGGCTCGGCATCGCGCGCGCGGCATCGAATGCTGGCATGAAAGTCGTCATCGGCTATCGAAACGAAGAACGTCTCAAGGCCGCCCTGCCGCTCTTCAAGCCCGGCAACGCCGGCGTGCATGCGATCAAGCACGACGTGACGGATCGCGATGGCTGGGCGAAGTTGCTCGAAGAGATCAACGGCAAGTTCGGCAACCTGCATCTCGTCGTGAACAACGCGGGCGTGAAGACGCTGCGCCAGGCGAGCCAGGCCAAGTACGACGAGTGGGACAACGCGGTCGCCGTCAACTTCACCGCCATCTACAACAGCGTCGCCACCTGCTTGCCGCACATGTTGAAGCACGGCGAAGGCGGTCATTTCGTGACGACCGCGTCGATGGGCGGACTGCTGCCTGGCGTGAATGCGGGCGTGTATACGTCCACGAAGATCGCTGCGGTCGGCATCATGGAAGCGCTGCGTGTGGAGCTGGAATCGACGAACGTCGGCACGTCGGTTTTCTGTCCGGGGCTCGTCAGCACGGACAATTACCCCATGGGTGAAGAAAACCCGTTCCGCGCGGCGCAAATGGCGAAGTCCGGCATGCCGGCTCGTCCGCAGATGCCGAACGTCGGCATGGATCCGCTGGAAGCCGGCGAGCGTGTGCTGAATGGCGTGCTGAACAACGACCTGTTCATCCTGTCGCATCCTGAATTCAAGCCCGGCATCCAGGAGCGCGTGGATGCCATCATGGCTTCGACACCGACGGTGGAAACGCCTATTCCGCAGGCTCGGATCGACGCCGAGCGCGTCGTCATGAGATGCGGCATCTATGCGCGCGAGATCGAGCATCGCAAGGCGAAGCGCAAGAGTTATCGCGCCGTGTGAGGTCGTTGTAACAGCTGCTGGCTGCGTTCGCACGGTCAGCCAGCTGTCCCACTCCATGCGGGCTCGCCCTCGAGTTGCTGGCTCGAACTCGAGCCGAGGACGCTATTCAGGCGGCGCCGCCGAGAAATTTGCCGACATACGCGGTGAGCGCCATCGCCAACGCGCCCCACAACAACACGCGGAAGGCCGCGCGCAATACTGGCGCGCCGCCGAGGCGCGCCGAGACCGAGCCGAGCGTCACGAGCGCAAAGAGCGAAGCGATCACCGTGGCGGCCACGACGTAATTCAACGGTGCCAGGAGCGCCACGATCAGCGGCAGCGCAGCCCCGCTCGCAAAGCTCAACGCAGATGCGAGCGCCGCCTGGAGCGGCCGTGCTCGCGTCAGATCGGAGATGCCGAGCTCGTCGCGGGCATGGGCACCCAACGCATCGTGCGCCATCAGTTGCAGCGCGACCCTGCGAGCCAGCTCCGCGTCGACGCCGCGGCCCTGATAGATGCGGGTGAGCTCGTCCTGCTCGGACGCAGTCTCTTCCGCGAGCTCGCGCCTCTCGCGCGCCAGGTCTGCATTTTCGGTATCGGTTTGCGCGCTCACCGAAACGTATTCACCGGCCGCCATCGACATGGCACCCGCGACGAGCGCAGCGATTCCCGCGATCCAAAGGCTCGAATGCGAATGCGTGGCCATCGCCACACCGACGAGCAGGCTGGCGGTCGACACGATGCCATCGTTGGCACCGAGCACCGCGGCGCGCAGCCAGCCTTGCCGCCCGATCTGATGTCGTTCGGTGTGGCGCGTGGGTCGAATCATGCAAACTCTTTCGGTTCGGCGCGGATGAACAGCCAGAGCGCGGCGGCAATCACCGCGAACACCGAACCGGTCGCGAACGTGGGCAGCCAGCCGAACTGATCCAGCACGAAGCCCACGACCGGCGCGAGAAAACCGGCGATGTTGCCGCCGGTGTTCATGACTCCGGTTGCGGAAGGCGTGTGTGGACCGCCAACATAAGTCGCTGCGGCCCAGAACTGCGGCTCCGTAAATTGCGTGAAGCCGAAACACAACGCGAGCAACGTGACGGCGACATAAGGATTCGGCGCATAGGCACCGGCAATCAACAGCACTGCGACGAGCAGCAGACCGCTCACCGCGGGCACGCGGCATCCCAGGACGGAGCCGATGCGCTTGCAAAGCCGGTCGCACACGGCGCCGCCGACGAGCGCCAGCACCGCGCCGGTGACGAACGGCAGCGCATACAGAAACCCACTCTCCAGCAACGTGAAACCGCGCGCCTCGACGAGATAGGTGAACAGCCACTGCGAGAAGATGAAGAACACGAAGTTCATCGAGAAATAACTGGCGGCGAGCAGCAGCACGTCGCGTTGGAACAGCACCTTTTTCCAGCCGCCCCTGTCGTGGCTCGCATCGGGCTCGGCGCTACGGCCGGCGGTGATCAGCTGCAGCTCCGCTGCGGTGACGCGCGGGTGTTGCGAAGGCCTGTCCCGACCGTACCACCACCAGGCCACGCCGGCGATGAGGCCGAGAGGCGCGAGCGCATAGAACGAAGCGTGCACGCCAAAGTGGATGATCAACATCGTCACCACCGGGCCGGTGGCCGCCTGGGCGAGCGTGAGTCCCGCCTGCGTGACCGCGTTCGGAAAGGCCCAGCTTCCCGGCGGAAACCAGTTTCCGATGGTGCCGGACACCAGCGGAAACACCGGTGCGTTCGTGACGCCGACGAAGAATCGGATGACCGCATACGCGATCAGCACGCCGCCGGCGGAAGACGCCATGATGTGCGGAACGAATCCGGTGAGCGCGGTGAGCACGCCCCAGCACACGGCAATGATCGTCAATGCCCGGCGGGAACCGAGCACATCGCCGAACACGCCGCCGGGAATCTGGAACAGCGCGTACGCGACGTTGAAACTGCCGAAAATCCAGCCGAAATCGGTGTGCGTGAAGTGGAACGTTTCCTGGATACTCGGCTGGGCCACCGAGATGTTGTTGCGCAGGAAGTAGTTCGCGAAACTCAGGCCGGTCAGTAGCGCCAGAATCCGGAACCGCACGGGAACGCCATTCATGGGGCGGACACTATACGGCCGTTCAACCGTTCGCGCCGCGAGGAATCTTCGCGCACAGGCATGCCAAAGCTGCTTCCGAGCGGGCCGTCCCGCACACCGGCGCCGGCAAGGGATTTCCGGGACCGACGGATGCGAATTTCCTTACACTTCCGCGGGTCCGTGCAAGGGGAATGAATCAGTGCCCGAGCTGCAACTGGATTTCGCGTTCACCGTGCGCGCATTGCTCGATGCGCCGGTGACCATTGGGAACGGCCCGGAAGGGCTGCGGCGTTTCGTCCCGATCACGGGCGGCACGTTCGAGGGCCCGCTTCTGAGCGGCAAAGTGGTGCCCGGCAGCGGCGACTGGCAGGTGGTGCGCCCGGATGGCGCGCTGAAAGTCGAAGCTCGCTACACGCTGCAAACCGCCGGCGGAACGCTCATCGCCGTGAACAACCGGGGCATCCGCCAGGCCGCGCCCGATGTGATGGCGAAACTGGCGCGCGGCGAGCTCGTGCCGGCGAGCAACTATTATTTTCGAACCGCCGCGACGTTCGAAGCGCCGGTGGAGAGCGAGTGCGCCTGGCTCAATCTCGCGATGTTCGTCGGCACCGCCGAGCGCGAGCCGAACACGGCGATCATCCATTTCTTCCGCGTGCTGTAGACGACGCCTTCAACGCGGCAACACGTGAGGCAGAGGCGGTCCGCAGGAACAGCCCGAAGGTTGTTTGATCTTCAGGAGCGCCGACAACGTCGGCGCGATCTGCCCCGGCGCGACGGGTTCATAGCTCGTCATCGCCTTCACGCCTGGCGCCAGCACGGCCACCGGCACATAGGTGTCGTAGCTGTAAGGCGAGCCGTGCATCGCTGCGTAATAGTCCGGCGTCACGTCGAAATAGTAGAACTGCTTCTGCACCACGAACACGTCGCCTGAGCGCTTCGGATGGAACGCGTTGCGCACTCTGTCGGCAAGCGGCGATCCACCGACGCGACCCGCAACCAGGTCCGATCGCGTGAAAACATAGGCCACCCCCGGCTCCGCCCGCAGCACCGCAGCCAGTGCATTCTCCGCAACGGTCGTTTCGAGCCTGGACTCGCGCAGCTTCGGCTGGTCGAAATACACGCCGGGCGGGATCACGGCCGCCACCAGGTCCGCGTCGATGCTCAACCGGCTGCGAAGCGACTCATTCAGCTTTGCGCGCAGGGCTTCGCCGCCGAAGCGCTCGGCGTCGTAGCCGAGTCCTTTGCGCTCTTCCGGAACATCGTCGACGCCGTGATCGGCAGACAGCACGATCACCGTATTGCGCAGCCCGATCGTGCGATCGATGAACGCGAACAAGCGGGTGAGCGTCGCATCGAGGTGAATCAGGTTGTCTTCGGTCTCGATGCTGTTGGGGCCATAGGCATGGCCGATGAAGTCCGTGCTCGAAAAGCTGATCGATAGATAATCCGCATGACTGCTCGCGCCGAGCTTCTCGTTCGTGATGAGCGCTTGCGCAAAGTCCGCGGTGATCTCATCGAGGAACGGCGTGAAGCGGATTGATTCGGCGAGCGCCGCATCCGTGTCCTGGTTCAACCGATGCGGAAACGTGCTGCCCGTGCCGGACTTCGGATGAGCGAAGGGATTCGCGGCGCCCAATCGATTGACGTAGCTGTCGAGGGGACGAGACAACTCCCAGCCCTTCGCCCGATAACGCGTAAACAGCTTGCGGTTGTTCCACTCCTGCACCCACGCAGGAAGCTCGCTGTAGTAGTAGCGGCTGGTCGCGATGCCGCCCGTGACGTCGGAGGTCCAGAACGCTTTGCCGCGGTGGCCGGCGGGAACGATGGAGCTGCGATCCTTGCCCGAAACGCCAAATGCTCGCGAGCGGCCGCCGGACGCGCTCACGAGCTCATCACTCACGGTCGAGGACAACAGCTTGGCAGGCGATACGCCGACACCGGATTTGGCAGGCTCGCCCACTGCGGGATAACGATCGTCCTCCACGCAATACACCGACTTGCCGGTCTCGCGGTCGTACCAGCTGTTGCCGACCATTCCGTGCTCGGCAACGAATGCGCCTGTGGCCAGCACGGCATGGCCGGCGCACGTCAGCGTGTTCGCCGTTTCGTAGTGCGCGTTGGCGAAATAGACGCCCTGGTCCATCAGCAAACGGAAGCCGCGGGGGCCGAAGCGATCGTGGAAGCGCGGCAGCAGGTCGCCCCGCAGCTGGTCGACGGTGATCTGCAGAACCAGGCGGGGCGCTGTTGGCGTGGGCGTTGGCGTCGGTGCCGCCTGGGCGTGAAGCACGCCGGCGATGAGCACCATCGACATCGCCCCGCGCCAGAAGCGTATCGACCCGAAGCGGATCGATCCGAAACGTATCGATCCGAAGCGCGTCGAGCCCACCGGCCGTGCGCTCCGCCGCTCGACCTGGCTCATTCGAAATCGCTCGCGGGCCCGGGATATCGCGTCATGCGGATGCGATGAATGCGCCCGTCCTGCAACTGATAGAACACGAAACTCACGATGTCGGTGATCGTGCCCGACTTGAAGGTGAGCCCGTTGCGCACGTAATCCTTGAAAGGCTCGAACACCGCATGCAGCACCACAGCGACGGTATCGCCGTCGATCGCAATCCGCAGAATCTCCACCCGCTCCCTGACGAACTGATGAAAGTCCGCATAGAAATCGGCGATCTGGCGCGGGCTGGTCAGTGAGAGCGAGCCCACCTGATAAACGATGTCCGGCGCGTAGTACGCCGTCTGCTGCTCGTAGCGCTTCGCATTGAAGTGGCTGATGTACTGGTCGAGATCGGCGCGGGTCCGGATGCGCGGGGCCTGGTCGGTCATGCGACTCCTGTGGACGGATGTGCAAAAATGGGGTGGATGAAACCTGGGCGCGTCGCCGTCGCAGCCCGTCCCGCAAAATTACACGAACCGGTCTCCTCTGATGCAGCAAATCGTGAGTCTCAACGAAAGACGGAATGCGCTGGCCTTCTGGCTGGGCTGCGCCATCGTGACGGCAGGAGTAGTGCTCCATCTGCCGATGTTCCTCATGGGCCGTAACACAGGTTATGTGCTCGCGGGCATGCCGATGGGGACGGACATGCTGTGGGGCATGGCGCTCATCGTGTTCGGCATCGTGCTCACCGGTTATGGCCTGCTGCCGCGCGTACCGCCCGGTACGGAACGCGTGGTCGAAACCATCGCGCCTCCTGAAGATGCGCCGCTGACCCGCGCACACTGGTTCATTGCGTCGCTGCTGGGACTGGCGCTCATCATCGACATCATGAAACCCGCGAGTCTCGGGTTCGTCACGCCGGGCATGCGTCGCGAATACGGCGTGGACAAAGCCATGGTCGCGTGGCTGCCGCTCGCGGCGCTCACCGGCACGGTGATCGGGTCGTTCATCTGGGGCGCGCTGGCAGACCTTTACGGCCGACGCGCGTCGATCCTGCTGTCGTCGGTCATGTTCATCGGCACGTCGATCTGCGGCGCCATGCCGGGTTTCTGGTGGAACGTATTCATGTGCCTGCTGATGGGCATGGCAGCGGGCGGCATGTTGCCGGTCACTTATGCGTTGCTGGCGGAAGTCATGCCCACCCGCCATCGCGGATGGATGCTCGTGCTGGTGGGCGGCATCGGCGCAGTCGGCGGCTTCTTTGCGGCGAGCTCACTCTCCGCACTGCTTCAGCCGGAGTTCGGCTGGCGCATCATGTGGTTCCTGAACATGCCGACCGGGTTGATCCTGATTGCGCTCAGTCCGCTGTTGCCCGAATCGGCGCGTTTTCTGCAGCAGATGGGGCGCGGTGCTGAAGCGCGGGCCGTGCTCGCCCGCTTCGGCGCGGTGCTGCAAACCGCTGCGCCGGCTCGCGAGGGCGGCGGATTTCAGACACGTTCAGCTCGAGTCACAACGACGCCTCAAGCGGAGGATCGCCCTCACCTGCCGCCCGCTGATCGCGGCAGCCTAAAGCTCACTGTCGCGCTGACGTTTGGCGCGCTCGCATGGGGCCTCGTGAATTTCGGTTTGATGCTGTGGTTGCCGTCGGCCCTGGTGGCGGAAGGTCGCAGCGTGGCCGTGGCGAGCGCGCTGATTGCACAGTCCACCCTGATCTCGGCGCCGGTGATTCTGGTTTCGACGTGGCTCTATGCGGCGTGGAGTACTAAAGGTGCGCTGGTCGTCATGATCGTGGTGATGACTCTCGGGCTTGCTGGCTTGCTCGTGCGCGGCGCCGGCATCAGTGGACTCGAGCTGATCGAAAATCCTGTCGTGCCGCTCACGCTGCTGATCGTCGGATCGTGCGGAGTCATCGCGATCCTGTTGCCCTACACGGCAGAGAGTTATCCCCTTCGCGTGCGGGGACGCGCGACCGGATGGATCGCCGGATGCAGCAAGTTCGGCGGGCTGATCGCGCAGGGCCTGAGTGTCGCGGGTTTCGTGCCGCCGCTCGGCACGGCGGCGCTGATCATCGCGGTGCCGACGGTCCTGTCACTCGCGCTCATCTCGCTGTTCGGGCATGAAAGCCGCGGACGGGATCTGCGGGAATTGGAAGCCAGCGCGACGTGACGTAGCGCTTCGCTTCGCGGCACGCGTCAACCAGAGGCAGCCCTTGCGCCAAACCGCTTGCGATGGCCGATGCCAACCCGCAACCCGTGCCGCGGAGTGTTCCCGGCATCCGCGGCTCGCTCAGCGTGATCACACCACTCGCTGCGGTAATCAGCAGATCGACGGCCGCTTCGCCGTCGGCATGTCCACCTTTGACGAGCACGGCTTCCGGACCGAGCGCCAGCAACCGGCGGCCGAATTCGAGGCGACGATCGCGCTCATCCTCGAGCAAAGGTTCGCCCAGCAGCGCTGCCGTTTCCGGAATATTTGGCGTGACGAGCGTGACGCGCGGTAAGAGCTGTTCGATCAAGGCACGGCGACCCTCCTCGTCGAGCAACGCGCGTCCGGAGGACGCAGCTAACACTGGGTCGAGCACGATAGGTATTTCCGTGCGGGATGGCAGCGATCTCGCAACGGCTTCGACGATGTCCCGCGTGCCGAGCATGCCGATCTTGATTGCGCGGATCGTGTTCGAGGCCAGCGCAGTCGTGATTTGATTCCGCACGACATTGCCGGGAACCAGATGAACGGCTTGGACGTGTGCGTCGGTCTGCGCCGTTACTGCAGTGATCACGGCCACGCCGATCAGGTTGCGGTCGAGATCGCTCAGCGTGCGCAGATCTCGACCGATGCCCGCGCCGCCGCTGGAATCCGAGCCACCGATGAGCAGAATTTGCGTCACGAATCGCCCGCTGCAAACAGCACGAGGTTCTCGAACCCAGCCGCACGCAGGCGAGCAGCGGCGCGCCAGGCGCGAACGCCTGTGCGACAGCACAGCACCACGCGCGCGGTTCGCGCGACGCTCTCGGCGTGCACCTCAATCGCCTCGACACTCGATCGAAGGCTGGACGCAAACGCCGGCACCTTCGCTTCTTCGGCATCGCGAAGCTCAACCGTGATGTCGTCCTCGCGCACTTCTTCTCGCGCAATGAACCGGAAGCCTCCAGACTCCTCGCGCGCCTGCAAAAACGAGAAGCCGGAAAATCGAAGCGTGCGGAAATCCACGCTGATCAGGCGTCCCGTCACCTCACGTCGAAGCGCCGGCAAAAGCAACGACAGCGCCACTTGCGCCTGCAAACAACCCATCACACCGACGGCCGTACCGAGCACGCCGTTCGCGGCACACGTGCCGGCTTGTTGAGGCAGCTCTGGAAACACGGCACGATAGCTCGGAGCTTCGCCGCAAAACGCACCAACGTAACCCTGCAGCCCGAGCACTGAAGCACTGACGAGCGGCTTGTACACGCGTGCGCATTCATCGCTGAGGATGTAGGTCACAGCGAAGTTGTCCGCCGCGTCGACAACGATGTCCGCCGTCGCAACGAGCGATGAAACGTTCGATGGCGTCAGCGCCTGAGCATGCGCTTCTATTTCCACACTGGCATTCAGCGCGCGCAGGCCCAGTCGCGCACAGCCCACTTTCAGCAGCCCCACGTCTTCCGTTCGATACAACGGCTGCCGGTGCAGGTTCGACGTCGCGACCCGATCCGGATCGATCAAGATCAACCGCCCGACGCCGGCGGCGCACAGGTAAGGCAGCACCGCACATCCGAGCCCACCCGCCCCGACGACGAGAATCGACGCCGCAGCGATGTGTTGCTGGCCGAGCGCACCGACTTCGGGAACCGCGATTTGCCGCGCGTAGCGATCCACAGTCAATGCACCGCCCGCGTCGCCGCGAGCCATTCTTTCGTGCGAGCTTCCGGCTCGGGGCTTTTCACGATATCCGAGACGACTGCAGCGACATCCGCGCCGGCGCGAAACACGCCCGGCAGGCGTTCGACCGTCAAGCCGCCGATGGCGACGAGCGGGATCTTCCCGACGAGTTGCTTCCACTCAACGATGCGGAACAAACCCTGCGGTGCCCACGGCATCTTCTTCAGGCTCGTCGGATAGATCGGGCCGAGCGCGATGTACTGCGGCTCGGCCGCGATGGCCCTTTCGAGCTCGGCGTAGTCGTGCGTACTGACCCCGATGCGTATTCCTGCATGGCGGATCGCCGGGAGGTCCGCGTCGTCCAGATCGCCTTGTCCGAGATGCACGAAGTCGCATGATTCTTCGACGGCAATACGCCAGTAGTCGTTTACCACGAGCTGAGCTCCCGCGTTCTCGCAGGCCACCTTCGCGGCGCGGACATGCGCCCGCACCGTGTTTTGCGCCTGGTCTTTCATGCGCAGCTGAATGAACCGCGCACCCAGGCGCACGAGGCGCTCCACCCACACAGCGCTATCGACGATCGGATAGAAACGATCGAGCTGCAACGTCACGTCAGCGTCATCATGTCAGGAAGGCCTTGCCGATGAGCGGCGTCGAGGGCTCCGCCATGTCACGCGGCTCCATCGGCCCCGATAGATGCGCCATCAACCCGGACTCGACCGCAGCCGAGAAGGCTTCGGCCATTCCCACCGGATCGCGCGCGCGGGCGATGGCCGTGTTGATGAGCACGGCGTCGAAACCCAGCTCCATCGCTTGAGTCGCATGCGATGGCAAACCCACTCCGGCGTCGATCACCAGCGGCACGCCAGGAAAGTGAGCGCGCAGCGCCTTCAGCCCGAAGACATTGTTGAGTCCGCGGCCGGAGCCGATGGGCGAGCCCCAGGGCATCAACACCTGGCAGCCGGCATCGACGAGCTTGCCTGCGACGACGAGATCTTCGGTGGTGTACGGAAAGACTTCGAACCCGTCCGCGGTGAGCACTCGAGCCGCCTCCACGAGCGCAAACACATCGGGCTGCAGCGTGTCGTCTTCGCCGATCACCTCGAGCTTGATCCACTTCGTGCCGAACACCTCGCGCGCCATGTGCGCAGTGGTGACGGCTTCTTTCACGGAACGACAGCCCGCCGTGTTGGGCAGCACCCGAACGCCAAGGTCGCGGATGATCGTCCAGAAAGCCTGGCCGGATCGATCGCCGCCGGACTCCCGCCGTAACGAAACGGTGGCCACTTCTGCAGCGGACACGCGAATGGCCTGCTGCAGAATCGCCGGCGAAGGAAACCGCGCGGTGCCGATCATCAGCCGCGAGCTCAACGAAACGCCGTAGAACGTGCGCATCAGCCCCCCTGCATCGGCGCGAGCACTTCGAGCCGGTCGCCCTCTTCGAGCGATGTCGAAGGCCGTGCGGACGCGGAGACGAACTCGCCATTGAGCGCGGTGGCCACCACCGATCGACCGAAGCCGAGCTCGTTCAGCACGGCGTCGAGCATGGGCTCGCTCACTTCACGCGCGTCGCCGTTCACGATGATCTTCATCCATCACCTCGGGAAAACGCTGGTCACGCAACAACACGTCCGCCACTCGTCGCGCGAGTGCCGGTGCTAGCAAGAAGCCGTGGCGGAAGAGCCCATTGACGTAGAGCACGCCGTCGCGAAATCGGAGTCGCGGCAGGTTGTCGATGAATGCGGGACGGACGCCTGTTCCCACCTCGACGACTTCCGCTTCGCCAAAGGCGGGATGCGTGGCATATGCGGCGGTCAGCAACTCGAGCAGCGAACGCACCGAGACACGGCGCGGCTCGTCGCACTCGATCAGCGTGGCGCCGACCCTGAAAAGCCCGTTCCCGCGCGGCACGATGTAGACCGGAATACGCGCGTGAAGAACGCGCACAGGACGCTGCAGTGTCAGGTCATGAAGACGCAGCAGCACGCTTTCGCCCTTCACGCCGCGAAGGTCCGTGAGCGTCTGGCGCGCGGAAAGTCCGGTGCAGTCGACAATCGCGTGACCTTGAACCTTCAGCTCGAGCAGCGTCTGCTCCCCGAGCGTCACGCCGAAATGCAATACGCCGCCGAGCTCGACGAGCCGCCGCGCCAGCGCGCCCAGGGCTTCGCGCGGATCGAGGTGCGCTTCGCTCGGGAAATACAGTGCGCGAGCGAAGCGTTCAGCGAGATCCGGCTCGAGTGCGCTGAGTTGCTCGCGGCCCAACCATTCGAAATGGGCCGTGCGGCCCGCAAATTCGGTGAGCTCTGCCATGTCGCGTCCGTGCGCGACGACGAGCGTGCCGTTGCGTACGGTGCCTGGAAACTGCTTCGCCCACCACGCGATGGACTCTTCGCCCCACGCGGCGACGAGTGGATCTGCATTCTCCCGCTCACACCACGGTGCCAGCATGCCTGCGGCCTGCCAGGAGCAAGCACGCTCGCCGAGCTTATAATCGCGTTCGAGCACTTCTACCTCGACACCCTGGCTCGCCAGCTCCACGGCGCAGGCGAGTCCTGCGACTCCGGCGCCGATCACGGTTGCCTTCATGGAGTGGCAGGCCCGGCGGTCGGAACATACAGCTCGCCGTTTTCGCGAAACTTCTGCGACATCTGCTGCATGCCCTGCTCCCGCGCGTCTGCACGCAGCTCGTGCGAGATGCGCATCGAGCAGAACTTCGGGCCGCACATCGAACAGAAGTGCGCCGTCTTGTGCGCGTCTTTCGGCAACGTCTGGTCGTGGAACGAGCGCGCGGTTTCAGGATCGAGCGACAGGTTGAACTGGTCTTCCCAGCGAAAATCGAATCGCGCGCGGGAGACCGCATCGTCGCGTTCGCGCGCGCCGGGATGACCCTTCGCGAGATCCGCTGCGTGAGCCGCGATCTTGTAGGTGATGACGCCGGTCTTCACGTCGTTGCGATCCGGCAGACCGAGATGTTCCTTCGGCGTGACATAGCAGAGCATGGCGGTTCCGAACCAGCCGATCATCGCGGCACCGATGGCGGACGTGATGTGGTCATAGCCCGGTGCGATGTCCGTGGTGAGAGGTCCCAGCGTGTAGAACGGCGCTTCCGCGCAATGCGCGAGCTGCTTGTCCATGTTCTCGCGGATCTTGTGCATCGGGACGTGGCCCGGTCCTTCGACCATCACCTGGCAATCTTTCGCCCACGCGAGATGCGTGAGCTCACCGAGCGTCTCGAGCTCGGCGAACTGTGCGGCGTCGTTCGCATCCGCAATCGAGCCGGGACGCAGGCCGTCGCCCAGCGAGAAGCTCACGTCATACGCACGGCAGATGTCGCAGATCTCTTCGAAATGCTCGTACAGAAAGCTTTCGCGATGATGCGCGAGGCACCACTTGGCCATGATCGAGCCGCCGCGCGAGACAATGCCAGTCACGCGGTTCGCGGTGAGCGGGATGTACTGCAGACGCACGCCTGCGTGAATGGTGAAGTAATCGACGCCCTGCTCCGCCTGCTCGATCAGCGTGTCGCGGAACACTTCCCAGCTGAGATTTTCGGCAATGCCGTCGACCTTCTCGAGCGCCTGATAGATCGGCACGGTGCCGATGGGCACCGGCGCGTTCCGCAGGATCCACTCGCGGATCTCATGAATATTCCGGCCGGTGGAGAGATCCATGACGGTGTCCGCGCCCCAGCGGATCGCCCACACCATCTTGTCCACTTCTTCCGCCATGCCGGACGACACAGCGGAATTACCGATGTTTGCATTGATCTTCACCAGGAAGTGGCGGCCGATGATCATCGGCTCGGCTTCAGGGTGCTTCACGTTGGCGGGCAGGATGGCGCGCCCCGCTGCAATTTCCGAGCGGACGAAGTCCGGCGGCACCTGCTCGCGGATCGCGACGAATTCCATTTCGGGAGTGATGACGCCGGCGCGCGCATACGCCAGCTGCGTAACGGAGCCACCAATCGGCGTGCGCGCGGCAATCCACCGCTCGCGCAACCGCGGCAGGCCAGCCGCGATGTCGATGTGCACCGACGGGTCGGTGTAGGGCCCGGACGAGTCATAGACGGTAATACCCGGCTCGCCCGCAGTCGGATGCACGGAAATGTGCCGCATCGGGACACGAATGTCCGGATGCAGCACGCCGGGAACGTAGATTTTGCGAGAAGCAGGCAGTGCTTCGGTGGTCACGCGAAGCGGAACAGCGGCATTCATTGATCCTCCATGGCCCTTCGGGGCGCGATGAAAGATCCAGCGAATGCGGTCGGGAGAAAGGCGCGGTGCCGACGGGGCGTGCCCCGATGGGCCTACCCAGATGGGCCAGCCGATGGGTCAACCCAAGGGGCCAACCCAACAATCGAGCCCAGGGGTTCATCCCCAATGGGCCAGTCCTCAGGGACCGGCAAACCGCGCGATCGGCAATGGTGCTGTGTGAGTGCGAGCGCGCCGGCTGGAACCGACCCCGCGACGAGCGCCACTTACGAACTTTCCTACGCCAGCATGAACTGGATCAGGTTCGAAGGGTCGCTGTGCCGCGCGGCTCGCCGCGCCTACCAGCCTCTCAGCCCCTTGCCGGGACTCCCCTAGTCACGGCGCGAAATTAGCCGTAACGCGTAAGCGGGGTCAACCGAAATCTTGCGCGGCTTCAGCCGCGCGCTTTCTTTTCCAACTTTTCCGCTTTCAGATCAGCACGCATCTGCTTGTCGTTCACCGGACGAATTTCGGTGATGCGACACGACTGGCGGCCGACGCGAATCGAATCGAAACCGCTCTGCACGGCATGCGGAAACTTCGAGGTGACGCCGAGAGATGTCGCGAACGGCAGATCGAAGCAGCCCGGTGCAACCGTGAGCAAATACGCTTCGTTCACATTCGTGTGGATCACGACGTGATCGTTGTCGACCGGACTCCAACTATCGAAGCGTGTGTACGTGTTGAACTGCGAGACAGGTTCGCCGAGGTATGGTGTGTAACGCGCGATGGCTTTTTCGCTGTCGTCGTTACGCGGAATGCTCGAGCACGCGGTGAGTAACGTGACTGCGAGCAAGGTCAGAAAGGCGGTGGTTTTCATGATAGATCCCATGACGAATCCCACGAGGGGGACACTTGTATTGACTCACGAGGCCTCGGGCGGTTCCACCCCATAACGACGGGGTCTCGACCCATACCAAGGTATGTTTGCGTTGAGAGACGTCAGGTGTCACGAGCTGGAGCAAAACGATGACCGCCGACGTGCCTGCCATACGCGAACTGGCCGCACCCGAACTGGCCACACCCGAACTGGCCACACCCGAACTGAACGTCACGCCGCTGATCGATGTGCTGCTCGTGTTGCTGACGATGCTGATCCTCACGGTGCCGGTGCTCACGCACTCGGTGAAATTGGAGCTGCCCGCGCAGCCCTCGAGGGCCCACGCGGAACAGGCGGTGCAGTTGGACGTCGATTTCGACGGCCGCGTGTACTGGAACGGAGAGCCTGTGAGGGATGACGCACAGCTGTTCCATCGGTTGACCCAGCTTGCGGCGCTGAACCCCCCGCCGGCCCTGAAAATCACGGCCGACCGATTTGGTCGCTTTGGGCGGGTGGCCCAGGTGATGGCTGCCGCCAGCGGGCCGGGGTCGTGCGCATGGGGCTTACGCCGACCGCGGACTAGCGTGGGCAGGCACGTTGCTGCAATTCGCCGACCTCCGCTGCCACCGCTCGCCGTGGACACGCTCCGGCGGTCGACGCCCACGCCACCAACGCTCGCCGAGCAGCTGCCGGGGTCACCTCCGCCGACCGCGGCCGTCACGGTCGCCGCGGATCCGCTGAAATGACTCGCGCTTCAACACCCCGAAATGGCGGCGACGCTCGCCCTCTTCAAGCCCCCTGGAGGGCGTTATGCAAACGATATCATCCGCGTGGCAGGGCCTGCGGCAGACAGGCCTATAAATACCGTGCCCTCAGGCGCGGTTTTGAGCACAATGCGCGCCCTGCCTTTCCCCCCGAGATTTCCGCACAGTGACTGTTGAACCCCAGGCGCCCAGCTTTCGCGAGCTCGGGCTGAGCGAGCCCATTCTCGAAGCCCTGACCGCCGTCGGCTATGAAACGCCGTCGCCCATTCAGGCGCAGACCATTCCCGTTTTACTGGCCGGCGCCGACATGGTCGGCCAGGCCCAGACCGGCACCGGCAAGACCGCTGCGTTCGCGCTTCCTATCGTCGCGCAGATCCAGCTGAAGCAGATGGAGCCGCAGGCGCTCGTGCTCGTGCCGACGCGCGAGCTTGCGATCCAGGTGGCCGAAGCCTTCCAGAAATACGCCGTGAACCTGAAAGGTTTTCACGTGTTGCCCATCTACGGCGGCCAGAGCTACACCCCGCAGCTGAAGGGATTGAAGCGCGGCTCACACGTCATCGTCGGCACACCGGGTCGCGTGATGGATCACATCAAGAGCGGCGCGCTCGATCTGTCGAGCCTGCGCCACCTGGTGCTGGATGAAGGCGACGAGATGCTGCAGATGGGCTTCGTCGACGACATCGAATGGATCCTCGAGCAGACGCCGCCGGAACGGCAGATCGCCCTCTTCTCCGCGACGATGCCGCCGGCGATCCGGCGCATTGCCGAGAAGCACATGCGCGATCCGCAGACGATCACGATTCAGAATCGCGCGGCCACGGCGCCGAAGATTCGCCAGCGTTGCTGGCTCGTCAGCGGCATGCACAAGCTCGATGCGCTCACCCGCATGCTCGAAGTGGAACGCTTCGACGCCATGCTCGTGTTCGTGCGCACGAAGCTCGAGACGGTGGATCTCGCGGATCGCCTCGAAGCGCGTGGCTTCAGTGCCGCCGCGCTGAACGGCGACATTCCCCAGCAGCAGCGTGAAAAGACGATCGCGCGATTGAAGAACGGCCAGCTCGATATCGTCGTGGCGACGGACGTCGCAGCGCGCGGCATCGACGTGAACCGTATCTCGCACGTCGTGAATTACGATATTCCGTACGACTCGGAAACCTATGTTCACCGTATCGGCCGCACTGGCCGTGCGGGACGCAGCGGCGAGGCGATCCTGTTCGTCGCGCCCCGCGAGCGGAACATGCTTCGCATCATCGAGCGCGTGACGAAACAGCGCATCGAGCCGATGACATTGCCGAGTGTCAGCGACGTGAACGAGCACCGCGTGCTCAAGTTCAAGGAGCGCGTGCTTGCCGCGGTTCAGAACGGCGAAGGCAAGGCATTCCTCGAGTTGTTGCAGCAGATGGAGACGGAGCAGAACACGCCCGCCATCGAGATCGCTGCCGCGCTGGCCGGACTGCTTCAGGGCGATACGCCGTTTCTGCTTGCGCAGAAGCCGGGTCGTGATGAGAGCGGGCGCACGGGCACGGGTGCCTGGGGGCGCGAGCCGAGTCCAGAGCGTTCGACGGAGCGTCCGACGGCGCCTCCGCCGCCGAAACCCGGCAAGCAGCGGCCGCAGGTCCATTCGGATGCAGTCGCTGCGGGGGCCAACGAACAGCGTGAGCCCGTTGCGGTACGGACTCACGCACCGAGTGCCGTTGCAGCTGCTGGCGATGACGAGGAGTCCGAGGCAGACCTGAGCGCCGAGGCGGGTCTGGACGACAACCTCGACGCGCGCCCGAAGGCGGCCGCGGCAGTGCCGAATCGCGCTGATGAGCGCGGTCGCGGTGAGCACGGACATGAGCAGGGCCAGGCGTTCGGCCAATCCGCGGATCAGCCCGCTGACCCCGCCAATGACGACGCCCCGGGCGACGACTCCTCGCTCCCGGATCGCCGCCCCAAGCGCAGCGAAGACGGCGTAACGATGGAAACGTTCCGTATCGAGGTGGGCCACGCGCACGGCGTGCTGCCTGGAAATATCGTCGGCGCGATCGCCAATGAAGCCGGACTCGATGGCAAGCACATCGGTCACATCGACATTCGCGAGGACCATACCTTCGTGGACCTGCCGGAAGGCATGCCGAAGGAAATCTTCCGCGAGCTGAAGAAGGTGAGAGTGAAAGGCAGCGAGCTACGCATCACCCGCGTGGATTCGAAGCCACCGCGGCCGGAGTACAACGGCCATAGCGTGCGACCGCGGCGTGAGGATCGGCGTGAGGGCCGACCGCCTTCGCGGTTCGATGCGTCGACGCCGCGGCCGACATCGGGTTTTCGCGCAGGCAAGCCGCATGGAATGCGGGCGAGCAAGCCGCATGGGAAGTTCAAGCCGGCGCGGAAGCCGAACGTGTAGTGGGCTTGGCGTAGCACTTGCTTAGCCGCTTGGGCTCCAGCCGCCCGGCGGCTGAGAGCCCCTGCTACTGCCGGACGGCACAAAAAATTTCGCCAGAAAAAGATCACCCGACCACAAGTCGGCTGCTTCCTCCTAAACGCCCGCCGGCCACGTGCCTGTCGGGCATCACAAAGCTACCCTAGGCGCCCCTATACACCCGTATCGCCACGGCCTTCGCCGTGGCGTCAGGAGCCCTCGCATGCCCGCCACCGCCGGCAAGAAGCCATTCCGTCGTATCGCCACCGAAGAAGCTTTCTCGATCCCGGAAGTGGCCGCCGCCCTGCGCGATGTCGCGCGGGCGCCGGGCAGCAGCCTCGATCTCATGCTGGTGAAGACGATCTATGACGCGGAAGCCGGCGGTCCGCGGGCACACCTGCGCTCGATGCTGCTCGATCTCGAACAGCAGCGCCTGCGTGACATGGACGAGAACGGCGTGGACGTTCACCTGCTGTCGCTCACCGCACCGGGCGTGCAGATGTTCGATGCGGATACCGCCACGGAGCTCGCAACGGTCGCGAATGATCGCCTCGCCGAAGTGATCTCGCGCCATCCCACGCGGTTCGCCGGCCTTGCGAGCTTCGCGCCGCACTCGCCGAAGCGCGCCGCGAAAGAGATGGAGCGCGCCATCCGCCAGCTGAAGTTGAATGGCTTCGTGGTCAACTCCCACACGCACGGCGAATACCTCGACGATCCGAAGTTCTGGCCGGCGCTCGAAGCCGCCGAAGCGCTGGATGCGTGTATCTACATTCATCCTCGCGCACCTGCGGAAGGGCTCGCGGCGCCGTTCCGTCACTACGGTATGGACAGCGCGCTCTGGGCATACGGCGTGGAAACGGCGACGCACGCGGTGCGCATGATCCTGGGCGGTGTGTTCGATCGTTTCCCGAAACTGAAAATCTGTCTCGGGCACATGGGCGAAGGCGTGCACTTCTGGCTCTGGCGCATCGACTACATGAGCAACGGTGCGCAAACGCAGGGCCGCGCACCGAAGCTGAAGCGCAAACCGAGTGAGTACTTCAAGGACAACTTCGTCATCACGACGAGCGGTCAGGAATCGCATCTCGCGCTGGATTTCTCGATCAAGGCGCTCGGTGCGGACAACGTGCTGTGGGCGATCGACTATCCGTATCAGCCGACTGCGCCGGCCGTGGCGTTCATGGATAGTGCGCCGATTTCCGATGCGGACAAGGCGAAGATTTATTATCAGAACGCCGAGCGGGTGTTTCACATCAAGCCGGCGGGTTGATCGATCCGGCGGGTTGGGCGGCTCCGCCGCTTGGGCCAGCCTCGAGCACTTTTTGAAACCTGCGGACGCCGGAATGCCGCCCCGTCGCTGGCCGAATGATTGTCCCGGGGCGGCCTGGCCAGGCCAGGAGCAGACCCGGCTAGGCCGTTGCGGGCACGACTGTCAGCCGTGCCCGCAACCCCGGATTGTTATCCGTCAGCTCGAGCGTTCCGCCGTGCAGACGCGCAACGGCATCCACGACGCTGAGCCCCAACCCCGCTCCCGGCGTTCCGCGGCTCGCGTCGCCGCGATAGAACCGCTCGATCACCTTCGGCTTTTCGCTGTCTGACACGCCCGGCCCGTTGTCGCTGACGATGATCTGAACCGGCTCGCCCGGATCGTGAGGCGCCTCGACCGTGATCGTGCCGCCCGGCGGCACATACTTGAGCGCGTTATCGATCAGGTTGCTCACGGCCTGCGCCAGCAACACCGGATCCGCCGCAACCGGCGTTGGCCCATGATCGCGATATCGCAAAGTGACGCCTTTGACCTCCGCCGCCGGCAGATAAAACTCCACCGCATCGGCCGCCACCTTGCCCGCATCGAGCGGGACAAAGCCCGAACGCCGCATGCCCGCATCGATCTGTGCGAGCCGCAGCAGCGCATTGAAAATGGCGATGACGCGATCGACATCCGCGAGCGCCGCCTCGATCTCAGCGAAGGTTTCACCCGGCGGTGGTCGCGTGAGCGACAGCTCTTCGAGCCGTGAACGCAGCTCCGCGAGCGGAGTACGCAGATCGTGCGCAATGGAGTTCGACACATTGCGCACGCCATTGATGAGCAGCTCAATCTGTTCGAGCATGCCGTTGATGGTGTGAGACAGCGTGTCCAGCTCGTCGCCGCCATGTCCCGTCTTCAGGCGATGACTGAGATGTCCCTGCATGATCGCGGAAACCGTCGCCTGGATGCCATGGATCCGCACCAGCAACGCGCGCCGGATCAACACACCGCCGAGCACCCCGACTATGGAAAGAACCGCCACCGCACCCGCGAGGCCGTACCAGAAATGGGTTTCGACTGGCACGTAACGCGCGGTATCGCGACCGACGAGCAGGTTGTATCCCCCTTCGAGCGTCGCGTGCACGAGCACTGCGCGCGTGTGGCGACCGTCCAATGTGATCGGCACCGTGTAGGTCCCGGCCTTCGGCGGCACGCCTCGAGGCCACGCGGCCAGGTTGCCGGCGATCGGTCGCAGCTGCGCATCCGTGACGAGCAGGATGCGTTCGCCCGCAATCTGCAGGCTCACGCGTTCATCGATAAACGCCTTCAGACCGCTCGGGCCACTGCGACGAAATACTTCGGTGAGTCGTTGGGCGTCCGCCTGAAGAATTTCGGCGCGACCTTCTTCGACAGTCTGCGCCCACGCATACCAGAGTGGAACGGCGAACAGCACGAGCGCCATGACGCCGAACGCGATGTAACCCATCGCGAGCGTCGCGGCGGACGAGCGCAACAGCCGCTTCATACGTGTGGGTCGTTGGACGTGATCATGTATCCGGCGTTGCGCACCGTGCGCAACAGAGGCCGGTCCGGTGCCACATCGATTTTCTGGCGCAGCTTGCTCACGTGCACATCGATCACGTTCGTCTGCGGATCGAAGTGATATTCCCAAACGTTCTCGAGCAACATCGTGCGCGTGACCACCTGGTCTGCATGCCGCATGAGGTATTCGAGCAGCTTGAACTCGCGAGGCTGCAGCACGATGGTACGGCTGCCTCGCTGCACCTTGCGCGAAAGCACGTCCATGCGGAGGTTGTCGACTTCCAGCATGCGCTCACCGCGATCGCCCCCATTGGGGCCGCGGCGGCTCAGCGCGTCGAGCCGCGCGAGCAGCTCGCCGAACGCAAACGGCTTCGTCAGGTAATCGTCGCCGCCGGCTTTCAGGCCGCGGATGCGCTCATCGACGTCGGACAGCGCGCTCAAAATGAGGATCGGCGTGCGATTGCCCGATCGGCGCAGCGCCTCGATGATGCCGAGCCCATCGATCTGCCCGGGCAGCATGCGGTCCATGATGATCACGTCGTACGGCTCGCTCGCGGCCAGGAACAAGCCATCGCGCGCATTGCCGGCGTGGTCCACGGCATGCCCGGCTTCGTGCAGTCCTTTGGTGACGAAGCGCGTCACACGCTCATTGTCTTCGACGAGCAGCAACTTCATGCGATCAGTGGCCCGAAACGGGATGGGCGGCCGCGCGCGCCGGCGGCACGTCCGTCGCAACGACGCGCATTTCGCGGCGCTGGCTGAAACGCGCGCCGAGTCGATCGAGATACAGGTACACCACGGGCGTCGTGAACAACGTCAGCATCTGGCTGAGCAGCAGGCCGCCCACCATCGTATATCCCAAAGGTTGGCGCAACTCCGAGCCCGTGCCGCGACCAAGCATCAACGGCAAGGCACCGAGCAGTGCGGCCAGCGTCGTCATCAGGATCGGCCGGAAACGCAGCAGGCAGGCTTTGCGGATCGACGCTTCGGGCGACAGTCCCTCGACCCGTTCCGCATGGATGGCGAAGTCGACCATCATGATGCCGTTCTTCTTCACGATTCCGATGAGCAGGATGATGCCGATGAGCGCGATGACGGACAGGTCGAAACCGAAGGCGAGCAGCATCAGCAGCGCGCCCACTCCCGCAGAGGGCAGTGTCGAGAGAATCGTGAGCGGATGGATGTAGCTCTCATAAAGCATGCCCAGGATGATATAGACCACCACGAGCGCGCCCAGGACCAGCAGCGGCTCGCTCTTCAGGGACGCCTGGAAGGCCTGCGCAGTTCCCTGAAACGTGCCGTTGACCGATTGCGGCAGGCCCATCGCCTGCGCGGTTTCCTGAATCGCATCCACCGCCTGGCCGAGCGCCACGCCCGGCGCGAGGTTGAACGACAGGGTCACGGCCGGAAACTGGCTGAGGTGGTTGATCGAAAGATAGGTGACGTGCTGCGTGTCGAACTTCGCGATCGCCGAGAGTGGCACTTGCTGGCCGGTAAGCGGCGATTTCACGTAGAGCTTGTTGAGCGTGTCCGGGTCGCCCTGCAGCTCCGGGGTGACTTCGAGAATCACGTGATAACTGTTGAGCTGCGTGAAGTACTGCGCCACCTGGCGCTGGCCGAACGCGTCATACAACGTTTCGTCCACCGCCGCGGGCTGAATGCCAAAGCGGGCGGCCTGGTCGCGATCGATAACGAGCGAGAGTTGCGTGCTGCCGGCCTGCTGATCCGAGGTAACGTCTTTCAGCTGCGGCAGGGTTTGCAGGCGCGCGAGCAGCTTCGGTGCCCACGCGTCGAGCTCATCCAGATCCGCGTCCTGCAGCGTGTATTGATACTGCGTGCGGGAGAGACGTCCGCCGACGTTCAGATCCTGCACGGCCTGCAGGAACAGCGTGGCGCCCTGCACTTTCCCGATCTCGCGTCGCAGCCGCGTGATGATTTCATCCGCCGAGGCGGTGCGCTCATCGCGCGGCTTCAGTCCGATCACGGCAAACGCATTGTTCAGCGGACGCTGCCCGCCAACGTACGCACCCCAACCTGCGATGTCAGGATCTTTGGCAATCACGTCCGTGAGCTTGTGCTGGAGCTGAACCATCTGCGCAAACGACACGTCCTGAGCCGCATCGGACAGGCCCGCAATGATGCCGGTGTCCTGCTGCGGGAAGAAGCCCTTTGGCACGACGACGTAGAGCAACCCGCTCGCCACCACTGTGCCGAGGAACACGAGGAGCGTGGCGCGCTGGTGGCGCAAAACGAAGTCCAATCCGCGTTCGTAACCGTGCAACAGTTTCTCGAACCCGCGCTCGATCGCCAGCCACGCGCGTCCGTGTTTCTTGTCTTTCTCGTTGCGGAGGAACAGCGCGCACAGCGTCGGCGACAACGTCAGCGAAACGAAAGCCGAAACGGCGATCGTCACGGTGACCGTGATCGCGAATTCGCGGAACAACCGGCCCACGATGCCGCCCATCAGCAGCAGCGGGATGAACACCGCGACCAGCGAGAGGCTGATCGACAGGATGGTGAAGCCGATTTCCGACGCGCCCTTGAGGGCCGCTTCCTTCGGCGGCATGCCGTCTTCGATGTGGCGATAGATATTTTCAAGCATGACGATGGCATCGTCGACGACAAAGCCCACGGCGATGGTCAGCGCCATGAGGGAAAGGTTATCGAGGCTGTAGCCGACCACGTACATCACCGCGGCCGTGCCCAGCAGCGACAACGGAACGGTGAGCGCGGGAATCGCAGTGGCCCACGCGTTCCGGAGGAACACGAAGATCACCATCACGACCAGCGCGACGGTGAGCAGCAGTGTCCATTCCACGTCGTGCACCGAAGCCTGAATCGTCTGCGTGCGATCGACGATGCGGTCGACTTTGATCGAGGGCGGCACGGACGTCAGGATCTTCGGCATCAGCGTGTCGATCTGTTTGACCGCGTCGATGATGTTGGCGCCGGGCTGCTTGAAGATCTGCAGCAGGATGCCGGGCTTGCCGTTCTGCCACGCGATCATCTGATTGTTCTCGGGTCCATCGACGGCCACGCCGATATCGCGGATGCGCACCGGCGCGCCGTTGCGATAAGCGACGATCACATCGTTCCACGGCGCGGCGCGCGTCAGCTGATCGTTATCGTAGATCGCGAACATATGCTCCGGGCCGCTGATCGCGCCTTTCGGCTCGTTCACACTGGCGTTGATGATGATGTTCGCGACATCTTCGAGCTGGATGCCGAGCGCGGCGATTTTCGCGGGATCGACTTGCACGCGTACCGCGGGCTTCTGCTGTCCTCCCAGATTCACCTGCGCGATGCCCGGAATCCGGGAAATCTGCTGGGCGATCTGGTTTTCGGCGATGTCGTCGACTTCGGTCAGCGGCAGCACGTCCGAATGCACTGCGAGGATCAGGATCGCCGAGTCCGCGGGATTCACTTTCTTGTACACCGGCGGACTCGGCAGGTCGCGCGGCAGTTTGCCGCCCGCCGCGTCGATGGCGGCCTGGATGTCCTGCGCGGCGGCGTCGATATTCCGATCGAGATCGAACTGAATCGTGATCTGGCTGGTGCCGAGCGTGCTCGTCGAGCTCATTTGCGAGACACCCGGGATCGCGCCGAACTGGTTTTCCAGCGGCGTGGCGACGGACGACGCCATCGTTTCGGGATTGGCGCCGGGGAGTTGGGCGGTGACCTGGATCGTCGGGAAGTCGATCTGCGGCAGCGGTGCGACGGGCAACAACGGGAACGCGACGAGCCCGATCAGGAACAATCCTGCCATCAACAGGGAAGTGGCGATGGGGCGGTGGATGAAGGGGGCGGAGAGGTTCATGACGTTGCGGTCGAGGACTCGGTGCGGCTCGAGAAGCCCTCAATCGCCGGGCGGCTAAGAGGGGTTTTTATCCTCACCTTCGAGCCGTTCTGCAAGCGGTATTGGTTGCTCGTCACGACGCGCTCGCCATCCTCCAGCCCCGACCGGATCACGGCGACTCCCCCCTCTTCCCCATCGGTCGTGAGCGAACGCACCTCGACGGTCGAATCCGACTTCACCACGTAGGCGAACGGCCCATTCGCGCCGCGCTGAAGGGCCATCGAAGGAATGGTCAGCGCCCCCTTCTCCGTGCGCACCCGCACCCGGGCATTCACGAACTCGCCCGGCCACAGCGTGTTATGCGCATTCGGGAACGTCGCTTTGAGCCGCGCGGTGCCGGTGGTCGGGTCGATCTGATTGTCGATCAGCGCCAGCGTGCCGCGATCCAGCTCAGTTTTGCCGTCGCGCGAGAGCGCCGCGACTTCTACGCTGCCGCTGCCAATTGCGGTGCTGACAGCGCCAATCGAGTCTTCCGGCAACGTGAACACAACCGAAATCGGCTGCACTTGCGTGACAATCACGATGCCGCCCGCGTCGCTCGCGCGCACGATGTTGCCCGGGTCGACCATGCGGATGCCAGTGCGACCGTCGATGGGCGACGTGATGCTGGTGTAGCTGAGTTGAGTGCGCGCGTTATCGACTGCCGCCTGGTCCGCCTGAATCTGCGCCTCCAGCTGCGTCACCAGCGCCTTTTGCGTATCGAGTTGCTGGCGACTCGCGAGATGCGACGGCTCGAGCGACGTGTAACGATCCAGATCCCTACGCGCGTTCGTGAGCTGCGCGATGTCTTTCTGCCGAGCGGCCTCGACTTGATCGAGCGCGGCCCGATACGGCCGCGGATCGATACGCGCGAGCACCTCGCCTTTGTGAACCGGCTTGCCTTCGACGAAGGCGATATCCTGCAGCTGCCCATCCACGCGAGACGTGATTTTTGCCGTGTAATAAGCCTGCACGGACCCGAGCCCTTCGAGATAAACCGGAACGTCCGCGTGCGTCGCAACGGCGGATTCGACGATGACCGCATCGTCCCCGCCGCCGTGCCCGCGCGGCGCCGCTTCGGCGCGTGCACCGCTCACGAGATGCCAACCGAGGCCGATCATCACCAGGGAAGTCCCGCCGATCAGGGCGGCGCGGACAGGTCGAATTCGGGGGAAAGTGCTCATGGAAGCTCCGCGGCGGCTGATGATCAGGCTACGGCCTGTCTCGTTCAGGGCGGGTGGGCGGACCATTAAATTCCGTTAATCTTCGGCCATGACGCCTTATGTGCTCGATGCGAGCTACGCCGATACGTTCTTCCAGGAGCTTTCACCGGCCTGGCTGAACTACGCCCGCGCGGTGAACGGTCTGCCGTCCCGCGGCCTGGAGGCGCCGTTCAAATACCTGGAGCTCGGCACCGGATTCGGGCATACCGCGGTCGTGAACGCCGCGGCGTTTCCGCACGGCGAATTCCACGCGTGCGATTTCAATCCTGAACACGTGCGCGGTGGACGGGAATATGCGGAGTCGCTCGGCCTGCGCAATATTCAATTTCACGAGGCGTCGTTCGAGCAGTTGCTGAACGTCGACCTTCCGTCGTTCGATTTCATCGTGCTGCATGGGGTGTATAGCTGGGTCGGCGTTGAACAGCGCGCGTTCGTGCGCGAAATCATCCGCAAGCAGCTCGGGCCGGATGGGTTGGTCTATGTGAGTTACAACTGCATGCCGGGCTGGGCAAGCGAGCTACCGGTGCGACGGCTGATGGTCGAGCTGGCTGCGGCTGCGCCGGGTGATTCAGCGGCGAAGATGCGTCACGCCGTCGAAACGCTGGAGCGCATGAAGAATCGCAAGCTGCGGTTCTTCGACGCCAACGACGAAGCAGCTCGTGCGATCGAGTCTTACAGCAAAGTGCCCGCGAACTACCTCGCGCATGAATTCCTGAACGAAACGTGGCAGCCGTTCTATTCGGTGGACGTTGCTGACGAGATGGCGACGGCGAGTGTCACGCTCGTCGGCAGCGCGACGTTGGCGGACAACCATCCGATGCTGGTGATCGATGAGGCGGCCGCGGAATCACTGAAATCATTGACCACGCCGCGCCAGGTTCATCTCGCCATGGACTTCGCGACCAACCGGCGCTTTCGCCGCGATATCTTTGTACGGAGTGATTCGCAACGCACGCCGGCGGATGGCGCGGGCGCACTGGAGTCCGCGATCTTCGGTTGCGTGGGCGATCCCGAGCAGCTGACGAATACCGTGAAAGTGCCGCGAGGCCAGATCACTTTTCAGCCCGATTTCATGCAGGCGCTGAAGTCACTGCTGCAAGAAGGGTCCACGACATTGGCTGCCGCGGTCGAAGCGCTGGGCGGCGAGCGACGCAATCGGGCCGAGATTCTGCGCAACCTGGCGTTTCTCGTGGCCGGCGGCGCGCTCACACCGTTCGCGAAAGCAGATCGTTACTCGATGCCGGCAGAAGTGACGCGCCCCGCGAATGCCATCGTTGAACGTAGCCTCGCAGGCATCATCCGGCAACGAGTGATGCGCGCGATTCCGAGCGAGGTGCTCGGGAGCGGCGTGCTGGTGAAGCCAGCGGAGGCGCTGGTGATCGTTGAGCTATTGAGCGGAACGCCGGTCGAGCGGATTACGGCCGCACCACGCGAGGTGGTTCAACATGTCGCGACCACATTGTTGCCAAGCCTCGCCCGCCTGCAACTGGTCGAATAACAATTCCGGGCGTTTAGCGAGCCAGCGGCCAGTGCACTTCCGTGCGCCAGTCCTTCGGATCTGGAAACTCGCCAGGATCGTTCACATACCACTCCCACGGCGCGCCACCGGGCTCGTATCCGTTGTCCTGTATCCATCTTTCGAGCGCGGCGTAAGTCTCCGGCAGTTGATCGTGAGGCCCGGCGTGCAACGCGACCGCGACCGGACCGGCTTCGAGCACACCAGCTTCCATTTCGCCCTCACCCGCCGCGGGCGCCGCGAGGGGCATCGCTGCCTCGACCGTCCACAGTCCCGGCCCCGTCGTCAGGTATCGAGCGAGGGGCCACCCCGCGATCGGCAATCCAGCCTGCGCGCCGTGGCCGAACAGCTTGCCGAAGCACTCTGAGAGCATGCCCTGCAACTCACTGCGCGCCACCCGTCTGCGAATGAGCAGGATGTGCTGGGTTTCACGCGTCTGTCGCTGGATCGAGAGCGTCGGCATGGCAGGTGTCCTGTGCTGGAGTTCGAAGTGAAAGAGTCTGATGCAAGGGCCAGCTATCCGGGATGAGGTACAGCACGACTGCAGGGCGCACGAGCGGAAATATAGGCGAAACGGGCACTGGTACGGAGCCCCGTCCTGGATGTTTCTTGCGATGGCGCTCGGTACCATGCCCGGCCGCGGCCCTTGAGCCGCATCACCTGAGCCCGCACCGCCGCCCCATTGGGGCCGCGTCCTCGTCCCATGCTTCGATTCGGCATCCCCGCCCTGTTCGTCCTGATCTGGTCCTCCGGCTTCATCGTCGCCAAGGCCGTCGCGCCACATGCCGACTTGCAGGAGTTCATCTTCGCGCGTCTGCTGCTCACCGCGCTCGTCATGGGCCTGGCGGCCATCGCTTGGAAGGCGACCTGGCCGCGCGGTCGCCAGATCGGCACGCATCTCATCGCCGGCGCGCTGATGCAAGGCGTGTATCTGTGCGCCAGCTACTGGGCCATCGCGCGCGGCATGGCTGCGGGCGTGATGGCTTTGCTCGGCGCCTTGCAGCCCGTCTTCACCGCGTTGTTCCTGGTCACCGCACGCGGTACGCGGTTCGGCACACGCACCTGGCTCGGTCTTTTCATTGGCTTCGCTGGCGTCGCTTGTGTGCTCGCGCCAAAGCTTGCGAGCACCGGCGCGGGCGCACTCACACCGCTCACGGTGGCCTCAGCATTATTCAGCGTCGTCGCCGTTACGGCCGGCGCTCTCATTCAAAAGCAGATCGCAGCGACGGACATTCGAAGTGCCGCGAGCATCCAGAACCTGGGTGGCGCGGCCGTCGCGCTCGTCGTCGCGCTGTTCGTTGGAACCGGCCACTGGGATGGCACGCCGATCCTGTGGGGCTCGCTCGTCTGGGCCGTGCTCGTGCCTTCGATCATCGGCACGACGTTGCTCATGTGGATGATGAGGCGTGGCGAAGCGACCAAGGTCACCGCGCTGATCCTGCTCGCCCCGCCGCTGGCCGCGGTTCAAGGATATTTCTTCTTCGGCGAGACGCTGCTGCCGCTGCAGTTCGTCGGATTTGCCTTTGCGCTGGGCGGAGTGCTTCTCACCCGCTCCCGGTAGATAATCGGCCGAGGCACTCCAGGCGCAGGCATGTCACTGAACATCGTCATTGCCGATGATCATCCGCTGTATCGCGAAGCGTTGAAGCACGCCGTCACGCATGCGCTGAGCGGCGCGCTGATCGCGGAGGCGGATTCGGCCACGGCGCTGTTTGGCGCGCTGGCGGCTGCGAACGACGTGGATCTGGTGCTGCTCGATCTGGGTTTGCCCGATGCGCAGGGTTTCAGCGCGCTCATTCAGACGCGCGCGGCATATCCTGATGTTCCGGTGCTCGTGATCTCCGGGCGCGAAGAGCCAGACATCATTGCGCGCACGGTGGCTCATGGCGCGGCGGGATTCGTGCCGAAATCCGCATCGGGTGCTGTGATGTCCGAGGCGTTGCACACTGTGCTTGCGGGCAAGGTGTGGGTGCCACGTGCCTCGGCGATCGCATCGTTGGCGGCTTCCGAAAGCGAAGCCGCGACACTCGTCGCGCGGCTCACCCCTCAACAGTTCCGCGTGCTCGGAATGTTGTGCTCGGGCATGCAGAACAAACAAATCGGTTCACGCCTCAAGGTCACCGAGGCGACGGTGAAGGCGCACATGCGCGCCATCATGGAAAAATTCGGCGCGAGCAATCGAACTCAGGTGGTTCTCGTCGCGCAGCGGCTGGCGCTCGATCAGCGCAAGCCCGTCGCCAGGCACTGAGCGTCCCGGCTCTGCGGAATGCAGATGCCAAACACACTGCCGCGCTTCGGCTCGGATTGCAGAGTGAGCTCCGCGCCGAGGCTCGACGCAATTCGGCGGCAAATGGAAAGTCCCAGCCCGTGGCCCTGCTCGCCCCACGGAGACGGCGACGGCCCAAGCGTGACTCCCGGCCCGGTGTCGCAAACCTGCAGTTCCAACGTCGCGCTCCTGCGCCTGCGCACTCCAACGATCACCTGCCCTGCTTGCGTGTAGCGAAGCGCATTGCTGATGAGATTCTGGAGCACGCGCCGGAGCAGCTGCGGATCGGAATACGCCATCACGCGTGTTCTCTGCACGTTGAAATCGATGCTTCGCTGACGCGCCAGCGGTGCGAATTGCAGTTCCAGCGAATCCAGCATGGGGCCCACCGGAAAACGTACCGGACGAGCGTGATAGGCGCCAGCGTCGAGACGCGCAAGGTCGAGCAGCCCGTCGAGCAGCTCTTCCGCCGCGAGAAGCGAATTCTCGACTCCCTCGGTGAGTGCGCGCAGATCCTTCTGCAGATCCGGAGGCGCGCGGCTTTGAAGCGTCGCGTTGAACAGCCGTGCTGCGCTCAGCGGCTGCCGCAAGTCGTGAAGGGTCTCGGCGATATCGCGCAGGTCATGCACGGCGCTGTCGGTCTCGGTGTTCCCCAGGCCGCTGGAATGTTATCGCTACCACTCTGGGATTGCCAGAGCGTGGCATGCTGTTACCTCAGGATTCGACACACTAAAGCGCGCCCTCGGACGAATGGCCCGCCCGTGGGCGCAACCGCCCCGGGGTTACAGCGCGTCGGCGATGTCCTGGAGCAGCGCCTTGTCGTCCGGCTTCGTCGGCGGCGGATATCGGCGCAGCACCTTGCCCTCGCGGCTGATCAGGAATTTCTCGAAGTTCCAGGTGATGTCGCCGGAAACGCCCGTGTCCGGCGCGGTGAGAAAGCGATACAGCGGATGCCGGCCGGCGCCGTTCACATCCAGCTTCGCGCTCAGCGGAAACGTGACGTCATACGTGGTGCTGCAGAACTGGGCGATCTGCTGTTCCGTGCCCGGCTCCTGCGCGCCGAACTGGTTGCACGGGAAGCCGACGACGCTGAAGCCCTGGTCCTGCAATTCCTGCTGCAGCTTCTCGAGGCCCGCGTACTGCGGCGTCAAGCCGCATTTGCTGGCCACATTCACGGCGAGCGTGACCTTGCCGCGGAGCGGGCCCAGCAGGTCTTTGGAGCCGTCGATGGCCGTGACGGGGATGTCGTAGAAAGTACTCATGTCGTCATCCTTTTTTCGAGGCGGAAGCGTGCGACGATGGTGCCACGGTGGAGCCGAAACTTCGCCTGTTACACTCGCGTCCCCCAATGGACTGACCCTCGAGCATTGTGAAGCGCCCCAGCGAAGAATACCGGCAGAGACTTGCGGCCCGCGAAGCGCGGGCGCGTCAGCACGAAATGGCCCATCGGCGGCTCGGCTCGGTCCGGTTGCTCATCGGGGCAAGCACGGTGGTTCTCGCCTGGTTTGCGTTTTACCAGCGGGCGTTTTCGGCCTGGTGGTTGCTCGTTCCGGTGGCGGCGTTCATCGGCGTGGTCGCCTACCACTACACCGTGCGACGAGCGTGGCAACGCGCCGAGCGCGCGGTGAATTTCTATCAACGCGGCCTTGCGAGAATCGAAGATCGATGGTCCGGCACCGGTGCGACGGGCGAGCGGTTCGACGAGCCCCATCACGTCTACGCGTCTGATCTCGATTTGTTCGGCAAAGGCAGCTTGTTTCAGCTGCTGTCGTCCGCGCGCACTCGCATGGGCGAAGAGACATTGGCGAGTTGGTTGCTGAAGCCGGCATCGCTGCAGACGGTGCGTGAGCGGCATGTGAGCGTCGCGGACCTTCGCGAAAGAATCGACCTGCGCGAAGACGTGGGCGTGCTGGGCGAACACTCCAACGTCGGCGTGAAACCTGAGGCGCTGCTCGCGTGGGCCGAAACGCCGAACAGTCTTTCGAGCGCAGCGGCGTATTGGGCTGCATTGCTGCTGCCGGTTCTGGCGGTTGCCGGCGCGCTCGTCTGGCAGTTCTGGACGATCCGGGCGCCGTTTCTGCTCATCGTGGCGGTCGAAGCGGCTGTGCTGTACGCGTTCGCGTCGCGACTGAAGCAGGTGCTGCAAGGAACGGAGGCCGCGTTCGAAGACCTGAAGCTGTTCGCCGCCGTGTTGTTACGGCTCGAGGCAGAACCGTTTCAGGCGGCACCGCTGCAGCAACTGGTGACGCGCCTTTCGTCTCACACCAGGACCGCATCCGCTGCCGTCGCGTCGCTCAGCACGGTGGTCGGCTTCATGGAGGCGCGGCGCAATCCGATTCTCGCGGTGCTGAGCGTGCCGTTGATGTATCCGCTGAATACCGCGCTGGCCGCCGAGCGTTGGCGAAAAGCGCATGGCTCTGCGGTGCGCGCGTGGGTGAACGCGGTGGGTGAGATGGAAGCGCTGCTATCGATTGCCGCGTATAGCTACGAACATCCGGATGATCCGCTGCCGGAGATCGTCGAAGAATCGCCTGTTTTCGAGGGAGTGGCGCTCGGTCATCCTTTGTTGCCGGCGGCCCATTGTGTTCGGAACGACGTGGCCTTCGGAGGCCGGACGCCCTTACTGCTCGTGAGCGGCTCGAACATGTCCGGCAAGAGCACGATGCTACGAACGGTCGGCATCAACACGGTGCTCGCAATGGCCGGGGCGCCGGTGCGGGCGAGCCGGTTGCGACTGACGCCGCTGCAAGTGGGCGCGAGCATTCGCATCAACGACTCGCTGCACGAAGGCAGCTCGCGGTTTTACTCGGAGATCACGCGGCTGCGGCAACTGCTCGAGCTGACGAACGGCCCCCTGCCGCTGCTGTTCCTGCTGGACGAGTTGCTCATGGGGACCAACTCCAACGATCGGCGCATCGGCGCCGAAGGCATCGTGAAAGCCTTCATCCAGCGGCACGCCATCGGCATCATCAGCACGCACGATCTCGCGTTGACGCACATCAGCGGCCTCGAAGCCGGCACGCTCCACAACGTGCATTTCCAGGACGAGATCGAAAACGGGCGCATGAAGTTCGACTTCACGCTGCGCGAAGGCGTGGTGACGAAGAGCAACGGGCTGGAGTTGATGCGGTCGGTGGGGCTGGATGTTTAGGACGGTGGTGATCGGCTATCGAGAACGACTCGGGTGCGGTCGCGTGGAGCACGCTGCAGTCTGCCCCAGAGCTCAAATCTTGACGTCGACGTTGTGATGCGCCTCGATCCACCAACGGCCGGCGCGCGCCACGAAAACCTGCATCAGTCGAGTCTGCAAGACGCCTTCCGGCGAGACCGAAACCGCGGGCGGCATGCCGTGGACGCCGCGCACCACGACGTCGACGTCAACGATCGCGACATCAGGGGTCACGAACTGGACGCGACGAATGTTCTCCTCGAGCACGCTTCCCTTGAAAAAGGTCGCAAGAATGGCGATATGGCGCTGCTCGAATTCCAGGTGTCCGAACACCGTCGTCCCGAGCACGTTCGTGAACGATCCGTGCTCGGCGAAATGTTTCGCATAGCCTCGCCCGTCACCTGAATTCCAGGCCGCGGCCTGTTCTGCAACGATCTGGCGGATGGTGGCTTCAGGGGTCATGGCGGCTCTCACGAAGCGTGGCACGCAGCACCGTGAGCGCGAGCCACTCACTGGCTTCTGTCGCTTGCGGGCCCGATAAGCCACGAATATCGCGCAACACTAGCAAGGCTTCGATCCCGATACAGAGGGCAAGTCCCGTCAGCAGTCGCTCGTAAGCGGCGGGTTTCAGTCGCTGCCGCAATCCGCCCACGGCAAGCTCGATCCAGTCGAGACGGCGCGTGCCCCGCTTCGGGGCGCCGCGTGTTTTTTCCAGCACCGTTGCGTGGATCATCGTGCGCAACAGCGCTTCGTTTCGAAGCGTCAGCTTCTGCACCGTGTGCACCAGCATGACGAGTCGCGCCTCGATGTCTTCGATCGAGTCACCTGCCGGAGCTGCGGCCATCGTCGCTTCAATGGCCGGGCGCACGCCATTCAGCGCGGCCTCCGCCAGAAGCTTCTCCTGGCTCGGAAAATATCGGTACGCCGTACGACGCGACACCTTCGCGGCATCGGCTGCTTCGGTGACGGTCGGCCGCGTGCCCGAGCTGATGAGCGCAGCCGCTGCCACCAGGATCTGCTGCCGCGTGCGCTGCTTTTGCTGGATGCGCCCTGTTTCTGCCTTCCTGGTTGACACCTCACGATTCTATCACTAAGTTCATGGCACACATGTGCCACAACGGCACAGCCATGCCACAGGTAAGAACTACATGAAACGCCCGCATCGCCTGCTTGTTGCGCTCTCGGCTATCGCGTCCCTCGCGCTGGGCGGCGTTGCCGTTGCCGCGACCCACGTAGATATCGTCGCCACGGGGCTGAACAATCCGCGCGGCCTCAATTTCGCGCCAAACGGTGAGTTGTATGTCGTGGAGGCAGGCTCCGGCGGCAATGGCCGCTGCGTCCCCGCGCCGGACGACCCCACCGCGCAACGCTGCTATGGGGAAACGGGTGCACTCACTCGCATCGACCTCTCCGGCGCCACTCCGCCGAGAAGAGTCGTGCGCCATCTTCCGTCCATGGCTGCGCCGGGCGGCTTCGGCGCCAACAGCGGACCGGTCGATGTCGACTTCGTTGGCATGTCCGCGTTCATCGTCATGGGCTGGGGCGGAGACCCTGCCCTGCGCTACAACGTCGGCAGGAAGGGAGCTCTCTTTGGCACTGTGCTACGGGTACTGCCCAATGGCGCATACGTTCCGGTGGCAGACATTTCCGCGAATGAAGCACGATTCAATCCGGCCGTTGGGCCGGTCGACTCCAATCCATATGGCATCGTGGCGTTGCCCGGCCGGCGCGTCGTCGCAGATGCGGGCGCGAATGCACTGATCGAATCGCACGCCTGGTTCGACTGGTTTCACCGGGGGCGAGATCGAACGCTCGCGGTGTTGCCGCCGACGCCCGCCGGACTCGAGCCTGTGCCAACCACGGTTGTCGAGGGTCCCGATGGCTATCTCTATGTGGGTGAGCTCACGGGAGGGCCGTTCCTGCGCGGAACTTCGAGTATCTACCGTGTTCCGCCCCAAGGTGGCACTCCCGAGGTGTACCTGGCCGGCTTGACCGCAGTCGTCGACATCGCGTTCGACCGCCGCGGTGACCTGTACATTCTCGAGATCGCGAGCGGCCTGGTGCCTGGGCCGGATGCAGATCCGGGTCTCGGAAACGGGCGCCTGCTGCGGAAGCGGCGTGGCGCCGCGACGGCCAAAGTGGTGCTCGACAACCTGGTGTTTCCGAGTGGAGTGACGGTCGGGCCCGAAGGCGCGATCTACCTCACCAACTACGGAATTTTCCCCGACAGCGGCGAGGTTCTGCGCATCACAGACCGCTGAGGTTGCGAGAGACGTGAGACGCGGTCTCATAATCAACCATGAACGATACGGACTCTCTTCAGTGGCTGACCCCCACGCCATCGATCGACTGCGGCCACCCGACGATTGTCGCGACGGCGCGGCGGGTGGCCGGAGGCGCGCGCAACGACAGTGAGCGCGCACAAAGACTGCACGACTTCGTGCGCGATGAGATCCGCTTCGGCTGGGCAGCGGCTTTTGATCGTCAGACCGCCTCGGAGGTGCTCGCCTCCGGCATCGGGTTCTGCAATACCAAGTCGACGCTGCTGGTCGCGCTTCTGCGTGCCACCGGCATTCCTGCGCGGCTGCATTGCGTGACCATCAATCGCCGTATTCTGCAGGGACTCATTCGGCCGCCCGCAGAATTCGTCGACCACTCGTACACTGAGGTGCTGCTCGAGGACCGCTGGGTCGGCATCGACAGTTATATCGTAGATGCGCCTCTGCACCGCGCAGCCGTTGCGCGTTGTCGCGCGGAGAACCTCGTGATTGGCTACGGCGTGCATTCGAACGGCTCGATCAACTGGGATGGCCGCACCGACTGCTTCGCGCAGTTCGCAAATGACGGTACCGTGCCGGATTTCAGCGATGAAGTTTTTGGCAGCTTCGTCGACCTCGAGCAATTCCGGGCCACGGGTCGCGCCCGCAATCCATCACACCTGCCTTCGCGCCTGCTCATTCGCTGGCTGACCCGAGCCGCCAATCGGCGGGTGCATGAATTGCGTTCCGCCGGCAGCGGCTGAACGGCAAAAGCCGGTCGCATGCGGCGTGCCGCGAATCGTTTCCCGTAGCCCGCGACTTCCTGGGCTTGCGCTTCGCAGCTCACCGAACACGGACGCGAATGGGGACTGCAGGAACAGAATAAATCCTGTCCGCGCAACGATTCCACTGAAGACCACCGGCTTGCGCTGCAGTCCGCTCCAGACCGCGGTACCGTAGCGTATTGCGAGATTCTGGTGCCGACGTTCGATCTCGCCTATGCTATTTCTCTCGCTCTTCGAGCCACACACTCACGCGCCACAACACCACAACAGCTTATCGCCGGGCGGATATGAATCTTTCACGAGCTTTTGACGACGCGAACGTGTACCCACAAGTTCAGCCACTCTAGGGCCGCAACGGCCGTATGAACTCGAAGGCCTGTGTCAGCAGTGCGCGCTGGTGTTCAGCATTGCGGCGCGCATCGTGCGAGGCGTCGCTGGCCAGCCGGACTCGATCGCAGTCAGCGAGCTTCGCGTAGTAGGCACGCTCGATCTCATCCGCCCGCGCCTCGCTCGAGACGCCGAGAATCGTGTGCCAGGTGCGGCCGATTTCGTCGAGGCTGACGGGGCCAGCGCCTCCGGGAATGTCACGGGGTTGTATTGGCGTTGGCGTAGAGATCGGTGCGGGCCTCGGCGGCGCGCGCGCGGGTGCAGGCCTCGAGACCGCCACCGGGCTCCCTGAATCGTGAGGGATCTGCCGCGGCCGGTCGTGCGCCGTGTCCGACGCTGACGCCGAGCCAGCCTCAGGACCTGGCCGAGCGCCCGACGAGGTCCGCCCCTCTCCGATCGAGTCGTCCGCCGAGTCCTGCCGCTTCTTCGCGCGATCCAACAGGTACGACACCACCAGCCAACCGATGACGCCGGCCGTGCCGGCCACGAGCGTATTGAACGTACTCACGGCGTCGATTCTCCCAAGGCGCGCAGCTGCTCGTCGATCACCGCGCGTTCCTTCCCGTCTTCGCTCACGAACCGCTGTGCATTGGTTAGCGCGCCGCGCACCTGCGTGCGTATGTTCGCGGCTGCAGTCGCATCGAACCCAAGCTCCGGCAAATCGCGCGCATTCAGCCGCCATTGCGGACGCTTCGCGATGGCGCGCATCAGGTTCGGTCCGCACGGCAGGCAGACGAGCGCGACGAAGACCAACGAAGCGGTTTGACCACCGGTGAGACCGAGCGACTTTCGCCGCAAGATCACGATGACGCAGGCACTCGCGATTAGCACCCACGCGAACGCGACCGCGCCCAGGAAAACCACCTGGTATCCCAACGCCAGCGCCACAGGTGCGATGAGCACGACGAGTGCGGCACTCACCGCCATGAACGGCCCAAGCGCCTGCAAAGGCTGCAGCAGCCGCGAGAATTCCTGCTGGACTTCAGGCAGCGCACGAACTGACGCGCCACTGGTGTCCCACTCGACCCGCAGATTGGGCCGGAACGGCGTCAACGGATTCGCGAGAAACGGCCGGCGTCCGCCGAGCTCGAAGCCCGCGCCGAACGACAGGCCGGCGGGCTTGCCACGGCGCGTGGTCACTACCGCGTCGCCGATGCTCAGGAACTGCATCGAATCGATCAGATAGATGGCGACCAGCGCGACCGCGAGCAGGACGTCTGCGTTGAGCGAGATCACGCGTCCTGTTTCTTGCCACCGAAGAATTTCTTCAGGCCGGCCACGATGGCCGCGCCACCGACGACGAGGATTTTCCACAGTCCCTTGAAGAGACCGGTCTTCACCGCTGCAGCCGCGGCACCGCCGACGATGAGCCCGGCCAGGCCGTATTCGGCGACCTTATCGCCCGGCACCCATTCCGCATAGCTCTCGCCAGAATTGAATTTGTACCCTTCCAGCACGTGGTTCAGATCCGCGACGGCGGCGCGCGTCCCATCCGGGCTCGCGACGAGCACGATGCTGGTGTAGCCGCGGCGGCCCAGCACTTTCGTGAAGAAGTTGGTGCCCTCGTGGCCCTGCGATTCGAGCGTAGTCGCCCACTCGAGGCGCTTGGTCGCGCTGTTGTAGGCGGGTGGAATGCTCCAGCCGGTCACGTGCAACGGCGCCCAGCCACGGCGCTCGCGCTCTTCGTTCGCCTGCTCGGTGCCCTCGCGCAGCGATTTCAGGATCGCGTCCGCGTCGATCTTCTCGTCGTCTTTCACATAGCCTTCGTCTTCGAAGACGAAGTACGCGCTCCATTCCAGGCTATCCGGCGCGATCATCACTTCCTTGCCGGACGACAGGTTCTGGTTCAGCTCTTCGAATTTCGCGGTGTTGCTCGCGTCGAGGAACACATAGTGATCCGGCAGCTGCAGCTTCGAATTCCCGCTGATGGTGACCGCGGACGGACCCTTGACCCAGTCGAGCGAGCGCAGCTTTGCCTCATATGCCTTGGCCGCTTCGCTCTGCGCGCCGGATTCGGATTCGACCTGCTGCGCGGAGGCGCTGCCCACGATCAGGCTGCTCATGACCAGCAAGGCCGACAACGAGGAGACGCGGACCGCCCTGAACATGCAATGGTTTCCTTGCAAAGTGAGAGGATTCATGGGAATTCCGGGGCATTGTTTGCATACCCCGCCGGCCCGCACAAGACAGGCGGAACGATTCTGCCAACCGGGCCGCTTTTCCAGGCCAACCGTTCTGGAAGCCCTGGAATCCGGCCGGCGAACAGCACAATGTTCGGCCGCATCGGCGCACTATGGCGCGGCTCGCCAACCAGGAGCACGAGGGGATACGGATGAGCCGCAATGCCGAGGCGTTCGATCACTGGATCCGAACGTCCTTTGTCGAGATGAACACGTCGCTCGAGAACCTTTATTTCGCGCAGGCGGACCGCGCCAGAGTCGAAGGCGTGGGCGACTCCGTGAAAGCCGACCTTTGCGGCGAGGGCAACGTGCACGTGGTCGCCCTGCTTCGCGAAGGCAACACGGGCGACGGTTTTGAAAGTGGCTTTGGCGTCCTCGGCAGCGTGGGAATGTATCTCGGCGCACTGAGACGACATGAGCTCACGAATCCCGCGCGCGAGGAACGTTCGCCTTTTCCCGAAGCTTCTTCTCTCGCGTTGCACGTGGGTGCGTCGCTGGGCATGGCACCGCGATTCTCCACGGGCCACCTCGCCACGCACAATCGCGCCGTCGCCGGCGTTCGCAAGAGTTTCACGTCGCTGCCCGACGAAGCCCTGTTCATCGACGAGAACACGCGCGGCATCCTCTGCCTGCAGGCCGCGGCGGATGCTCTGATGCGCATCGTCCACCTCGGCGTGTCGAGTCCCGTGTGCGACGTGCTGTTCGAGACGGCGAAACGAGCGTTTCAGGATGTGTTGCGATTCAACGCGCGTCTGTTCGATCAACTCGATGTCGACCGGTTTTTCTATTCTGTGCGGCCGTACTACAAGCCCTATCGCGTCGGGCGGCAGGAGTACCGTGGCGCGAACGCCGGCGACTTTTCCGGTATCAACGAAATCGACCTGCTGCTCGGCCTGTGTCGGGCGAGTGACGCCTATTACGCGCAACTGCTCGTCGACAAAATGCTCTTCATGCTGCCGGGCGATCAGGAACGGCTCCGCGACTGCATGACGCGTGTGAGCCTGCTCGACGAGCTGCTGGCCCTCGCGCGTCAACACGCGCGCACAGACTGGTTTCAGCGCAGCGCCCGGGCCTTCGTGGAGTTGTGCGACCTGTTCGGACAATACGCCGCCCAGCACCACAACCAACTCGTCGCACGCTTCATCGAAGCACCGGCCAGGAAGCTCGATGACGCTCACTTGCCGGGAGTGACTGCGAGCGGACCGCCGCTGCCCGTGCTGCTTCGTGCGCTCGAGGTATTGCGGGACATGCGCCTCGCCGCCGATCGGCGCGACATCGCCACACGCTATTCGGATCTCGCTCTCTTGCGCACGCACCTCTGATTCAGCCTAGAATCACGCCGCCGAAACGCCCGCGATGGATCGTGTGATTGAAGGAATCAATTACGAGGGGGTTCGAGATGAAAGAGATGCGCTACGGAACAGCGATTCTGGCAGCGGCGATGGTCTCGCTCGGCCCCACCAGTGCCGCGATTGCGCAGTCACCCGCATCATCAGATTCCACCGGCACGCTCGAAGAGATCACCGTCACCGCGCGCAAGGTGTCGGAGAATCTTCAACAGACGCCCGTCGCGATCTCCGCATTCTCGGGCGCAACGCTCGAAAGCCGGCAGATTTTCAGCACCAGCGAGCTCACGCAGGTGGTGCCGAACCTGCAGTTCGGGACTAACGCCCCGCTCGCTGGAAACAATTCGTCATCGCAGGTTTTCATTCGCGGCGTCGGCCAGACAGACCCGACGTCTACGGTGGATCCCGGCGTCGGTCTCTACATCGACGATGTGTACATCGGCACGGCGGTGGGCGGCACGATGTCGTTGCGGGACATCAGCAACGTGCAGGTGTTACGCGGACCGCAGGGAACGCTGTTCGGCCGCAATACCATTGGCGGGGCGCTGCTGCTGTCGACAACAGATCCCGGCGCGGAGTTCGGTGGTACGGCGAAAGTCGGCGGCGGCTCGGATGATCTGATCAACGCATTTGTCGCGGTCGACGTGCCGATTGCCGAATCGCTGACGTCACGGTTCTCGGCGGGCCTCAAAAAGCAGGACGGCTACGTCATCCGTACTGATGGCACGGACCTCGGCGACACCAACACCTACACGCTCACCAGCAAGTTCATCTGGAAGCCTACCGAAAAGCTCACCGGGAAGTTTCTGGCTGACTACACGCACTCGGACGAGAACGGAAGTCCGCTCGTGTTCGCAGCCATCAATACCGCAGCGACGTTCCCGCGCGTCGCGAGCGCGGATGCGGGTTGTCCCGGATTCAACGGCAACTTCGCCACCTTGCCGGCGGTGCCGAATATTCCGGACGATCGATGCGCCAACAACTTTCAGCGACGCGGGCCCTACTCCAACAACGGCACCGCACCGCTCACCAGCCTGCTCACCAACTGGGGCACGTCACTGAACCTGGCGTATGCGCTCAACGACCAGATCACGCTGAAATCCATCAGCGCGTATCGGGATATTCGTTGGGCCGGTAATCGGGATGCGGACAACACGCCGCTCACCATCCTCAATACGCTCTACTACGTGCAGGGTTCGCAGTGGAGCCAGGAACTGGTGTTCACGCGCGAGACGGACTTGCTCACCACCGTGCTGGGCGCTTATTACTTCAAGCAGAAGTCCGATGACATCGCCACCGTCGAGCTGAATCCGCCGCCGCCGGGCGTGCAACGGGACAGCGACAACAACAAGGTGGACAACGAGAGCTGGGCTGCTTTCACGCAGTGGACCGTGGGCCTGGTGGATGACCGGCTCGGCCTCACCGCCGGCGCGCGTTATACCCAGGACGACAAGGGTTCATACCCGGACCAGTTCGACTACGCGACGCCGAACATCAAGCAGGTGCCGGTGCAGTGGTATCGCGCGACGTTCTCGTCGTTCACACCGTCGGGTTCGGTGAGCTTTCGTTTCACGGACACGGCGATGGCTTACGTGAGCTACTCGGAGGGCTTCAAGGGCGGCGGCTGGAACAGTCACTTCAACTCGGTACTCACCGCGGATCAGCAGGCGGCGCTGCAGAAGTTCAAGCCGGAGGAAGTCCAGACCGTCGAAGCCGGTTTCAAGCTGGACCTTGCAGGCCGCACGTTGCGGGTGAACGGCGCGGTGTTCACGTCGGACTACAAGGATATGCAGATCACTTATCGAGGGCCTGCGCCGGCGGGTGTCGCGCCGTTTCTCACCAATGCGGGCAAGGCCAGCATCGATGGCGCGGAGCTCGAAACCACGTGGGCGCCGACCAGCGATCTCGAGTTCGACGCAAGCGTGGGCTATCTGGACGCGAGCATTGATGAGCTCGGCATCCCGGCGGCCGCGGTGATTCCGCCCGGCTTGAAAGTGGGCAATGCGCCGCCGTACGCGCCAAAGTGGCAGATCCATGCGGGCGCGGAATACACGTTCCACACGAGCTCGCTCGAGATCACGCCGCGCGCGGACGCGTCGTATCAAAGCAGAACTTACTTCGACGCGACCAATACGCCGGAAATCGCGCAGCTTTCGGATGTCACCGTGCTGAACGCGTCGCTGGCACTCTCGCCGGGCGCGAACCGCTGGCGACTCACGCTCGGCGTGAACAACGCGACCGACAAGCTCTATCCGATTGCCGGCAACTCGTCGCTGACGACGGGCAGCGGCTACGCGGAAATCGCGTATGCCCGGCCGCGGGAATATTTCGCGCAATTCAACATCGACTTCTGAGCGTTCGCGGGCGGAACGCCGTCGCCGCGTCGGGATAAGATCCGTCGCATCATGAAACTGAAGCGGCGGATTTCCTGGCGCGCCTGCGCCACGCTCGTGCTTGCGCTCGTTCTCTGCGACGCCCCGGATGCGGCAAATGCGCTGGAGGAGCTTCGTCCGATCACGGCCAGCGATTCCATTCTGGTCGTGTCGCCGCATCCGGACGATGAATCGTTGTGCTGCGGCGGGTTGATCAGCGCCGCGCGTCGGGTCGGGGCAAGCGTCTCCATCGTGTGGGTGACGAACGGCGACGCGTTTCGATGGGACGCGATGGTCGTTGAGAAGACGCTACGGCCGCGCGCCGGCGGCTATCTGGAATTGGCGCGGCAACGCGAAGGCGAAGCGCGCGCAGCGGCGGCGATTCTCGGCGTCGACTCGCGCTCCGTCTTTTTTCTCGGGTACCCGGATCGCGGCGTGCTCCATCTGCTGCTGGATTACTACCACCCGAACAGTCCGTGGCGTTCGCGGTTCACGGGTGCGAGCGCTGTGGTTTACAGCGACGCGGTGGATCCCGGCGCGCGCTATGACGGCGAAGATCTCGTTCGGGACTTCGTGTCCGTCGTCGATCGCGTGAAACCTACGCTCATACTGGCGCCGAGCCCGCAGGACACCCACCCGGATCATCGTGGCGCCGGCATTCTCGCGTGGCGCGCGATGGTGGCGCGCAAGCAGACAGACCGGATTCGATTCTGGATCGTGCATGGCGGGCGTGGGTGGCCGTCGCCGCATGGGTTGCATTCGAATCTCGAACAAACCATTGCGCCGCGTGGCATCGGCATGAAGTGGCAGCGGTTTTCGCTGGATGCGACGGCGATTCAGACCAAGCAGCGCGCGGTTCAGGCGCACCGATCGCAGACACAGGTGATGGGGACGGTGATGGAGGGATATGTGCGGGCGGATGAGCTTTATTCGCTGACGCCTGTGCCGGCCAGGAGTGCTTGTGTGAGGGCGGAGCCGTGTGAGTTTCAGGATGGCACTGTGATGGAAGAGGCTGGATTGTAAGCGCTGATTGAAGAAGCCCTCAGTCGCCGGGCGGCTAAGTCGTCGGGGCTACCGTCGTCGCGGCGAAGTCGAGCCGGGAGGCAGGCAGGACGCTCACCTGTCGTGCGCTGCTCGAGCGCGCATCGAAGAAATCCCGCCGCGGGATTTCTTCGATGCGCGCCCGAGTCGTGCAGCGGAAGAGTGCAAAATGATCGACGGCGTGGCTGCGCCCGCGATAGCCCCAAATCGCTCTTCCTGCATCTGCCCGCTTTCCGTCACATGAGACGACACGTTGTACCGCTGATCTGCGGGACACCCCACCAGGAGCCTTTCTCGACACGCCCGCTTAGCCGCCCGGCGATTGAGGGCTCCGATCCCCACAAACCTCCACACAATTCCGCATAAACGCCATCAACCGCCCTCTAAATACCCGACCAACCGTCAGCAACGTCCCATCCACCAACACCACCGACTGCTCCCCACCCACCCACGGCGCCAGCTCGCGAATCCGATCCACGTTAACGATCGCGGATCGATGCAACCTAACAAACTGCTGCGGATCGAGCTTCCTTTCAAACGCATTGAGGCTCTCCCGCAGCAAATGCGTCGTGCGCCCGAGATGCAGCGTGACGTAGTTTCCGGACGCCTCCAGCCAATCCACATCTGCAGCTTTCACGATCAGCATGCGCCCCGCACAAGGCACCACAATCTTTTGCAGGTACCGTCGCTCGTCGCGCAGGGAATCGAGCAGCCGCTGAAGCTTCACCTCCTGCAATGCCGGCGCGGCCAGCCGCTGGCGCGCACGCGCGAGCGCGCGTTGAAAGCGTTCTTCATCAAACGGCTTCAACAGGTAATCGAGCGCCTGCGCATCGAACGCACGCAACGCGTATTGGTTATGCGCCGTCGCGAAGATGACGAGCGGCATAGCTGCCGTGCCGAGCGTTTCGATGACCGCGAAGCCGTCCATCCCCGGCATCTGGACATCGAGAAACACGAGCGCCGGCGCCAGGCTCACGATCGCTTCGATCGCCTCTTCCCCGCTGCCGCACGCGCGGACGATTTCGATGTCGGCTTCAGAGCTGAGGAGCGACTGGAGCTTCGTGCGGGCCCACGGCTCGTCGTCGACGATCAGCGTACGGATTTTCATGCTCGGGGAGCTCCGCGGCATCCGGTGTTGCCGTTCGCGCAGTCTGGAAGGGAATGTTCACGATCACTTCGGTGCCACCGCTCGGGCGCGTACGCACGATGAACTCGTAGGCCTCGGGATAGAGCTGGTGCAGCCGATTGCGTGTATTCGAAAGCCCAAGTCCTTCTCGCAACGGCCGGCCGCGCGGCACACCAGCGGGAAGTCCGCATCCATTATCCGCGACAGCGAGCACGAGCCGATCACCCTCATGCATCGCGCGGATTTCGATGAGCCCATCCGGCTGCCGCACCGACAGCCCGTGCTTGATGCAGTTTTCGACGAGCGGCTGCAGGAATAGCGCCGGCACGAGCGCGCCTTGTGCATCCGGCGAAACCTCCACTCGCGTCGCCAGCCGCTCGCCGAAGCGCACTCGTTCCAGCTCCAGATACAACCGCAGGAATTCCAGCTCTTCTTCGAGCCTCACGACATTGCGGCCGAGGTGATCCAGCGTCATCCGCAACAGCTCGCTCAGGCGCGTAATCATGCGATCGGCGCCTTTCACATCCTGATGCATCATCGCGGAGATGGTGTGCAATGTATTGAACAGGAAATGCGGCTGCAGCTGCGCCTTCAGCAATTGCAGGCGCAGCTGCGAGGCCTGGCGCTCGTGCTCACGGTATTTGCCGAAATAATCGGTGGCCTGCGTGAAGCCGACCACGGCCCAGTACGTGAGCAGGTTCGGATGAAAACGGAAGAACAGCGTGCCGCCCACCTGGTGATGCGTGTAGCACGCGATCAAATAAAGCGCCGAATGTCCGAGTGAAAACGCCAGGCAGGCCGGCACGTGTGCGAGCAACACGATGCGCCAGTTACGCCGCTCGATCGGCACGCGCCGCGTGAGCCACACGATGCCGGGGACGAACAGGAGTGCGATCGCGGAGTTCACCACCGTGAGCTGGAACGTCTCGCGCCATTCGATCGGCTGGCCGCGCAGATAAAAGCTGAGGTACGCCTCAGGCGCGAACAGCAGCGACAACGCCGCCCATCCGAGGGTGAACAGCACCCAGTTGCCCCATTGCGTGGTGAACAGGCGCGTCATCATGGGCCTCTCCATCGCCGCATCGTACGTCAGCAGCGGCGTGAATCCATCCAGACGGGGCCAACTTCATTCCCGCAGGGACGGACTTCATCAAACCACGCCGCGTGTTGTTGGCCGTGCCGGGGATGGGACTCGCCCCAAAGCGCTTTTTCCGGCGGCGACCGGTTCGCTACAAGCGAGGCAGTTCTGCTGTGGAGAGTATTCCCATGAGGAAAATCGCGCTGAAGACTGCGGGGGTTGTTGTGATGGTCGGCCTGCTGACGAGTTGCTCCTCGACCTCGCGTGGCGTGGGTGCCGTGTCCGCGCCGCTGAACGATCCGTGGCGACCGGCGCAGCCGATGTGTAAAGACCCGGCTCGGACCATTTCGGTCTGCACGCAGCGTCCGGGTGGTCCCTCGGAACGCAACTGCGCGTGCATGAGCGTGAACGAAGTGTCGCGCGCGGGGCTGTTACCAGCGCAGCCCCACACGCCTCAACAAATTGACTGAAGCGAACAAATTGACTGAAGCGTCGGGCCGTCTGCGCGACGGCCCGGTGAAGCGCGCGTCCCTACGGTGCGGGCGGAATCGCCGACGGCACCAGCGACGACGTCACCTGCCCCACGTCCAGGTTCGTGAGCCGCAAGGTCTTGCCCGGCGCGGCGGCGTTCACGAGCACGAGGCCGGAAGTGGCATCTTCAACGATCGCGGCCGATCGTGCGGTCAGCGGCGTCACGTAGAGCGCGTTCGATGACGTCGTCGAGCGCACCAGCGGCGTCGAGCCGCGATCGAAGTCGGCACGCGCGATGGCTGCGGGAGCCAGGCCGCTACCGTACAGATACACGCGGTCGCCGCTGTCGTCGTAAACGCCTCCGCCCACGTTGTTGGCGACGCGCACGTCTGATGTTGAACGATCGATCGACACTTCCCACGCCGTGCCTTGGGCCGCGCGACCGCCGCCGCCCCGAACGATGAGCGCCGCCAGACCATCCGGACGCAGGTCGGTGAACGAGTTGATATCCGTGTCCAGCACCGTCGTCGGGGTACTCGAGGTATTGATCGCCACCGTGCTGAGCCGCGCGTTCGCGTTATTGCCCGAGCGCCACAGGTAGATGAGCGTAGTGAAGTCCGTGCTGACTTCGAACGATTCGAGCGTGGCGCCGTTCGGAATGTCCGACGTGAGGCGACGCTCCGTCGTCGGGCTGTCCGGATCGACGAGGAACACACCGGTCTGGCCGTTATGCGTCCCGACGAGCAGCATCTTCGTCTGGTCTGGCGAGACTTTGATCTGTGTCGTCGTGTCGGCGTTGTCGTAATTCGGCGAGATTTTCTGCGGCGAATCGAGACTGCCCGGCGATGCGCGATAAACCGCCGTGGCCGTCGTCGAGCCCGGAGCAGACACGTAATACAGAGCGGGCGTGTCGCCGCCCCAAAGCGTCAGCGACGTGCGCACGTTGGCGGAAAGCCCCACGAGCGTCGGCGAGTTGGCGCTGTTTGAATCCTGCACGTAGAGATTGCTCGCCTGCCCGCCCGCCGAGACCGGCGACGTTGCAAACGCGATGTAACGATTGTCGTTGCTGACGAACACCGTTGCCGAGGGGACGATGTTGCGATTCGCGGGAGTCGCGATCTTCACCGGCGACGCCACGGGCGTGGTGCGAACATAGTACAACTCGCTGCTCGTCGACGAAGCCGGATCCGCCCGCTCGTAGACGACGAGCGAACCGGACTCCGAACGCCACAGGTTCTGCAGGCGGAAGTTGCCGGAGGTCGCCTGGCTGATCTGGTCAGAATCGGTCAGGTCCGAAACGTACAGCTCGTAATTGCCAGAGGTGCCTTTCGCTGCATACAAAATGCGGTACGCGGGCACGTCCACGTAGACGACGGCGGTGGAAATCGAGAAGCCGCCGAGCGAGTTGGTGATCTTGTACTTGAACCGCGTAACGCCGCGGAACCCGGACGGCAGGTCGAGCCGGACCGTGTGATCCGCATTGAACGATGCGGTGCCGATGGTTGCGGAGTCGTCGATTGCGTAAGTGAGCGGCTCGTTGTCGAGATCCGTGTCGTTCGCCAGCACGGCGATGGACGCAGCGCTAGCCCCGCTGACCTGCAGAATGTCGTCGACGGTGTGCGGTGGATCCTCGCCGCCCGAAGTCTTCGTATCGTCGCAGCCCGTGAACCCGCTGGTTACGCCCACCAAACCCAGCACAATCGAAATCGATCGCCACGACAGTCGCATTCCGCCTCCTGCAAGCCTTCGTCCCGCCTCTGGCGAGGCGGCGCGCGAGTTTAACGCGCGCAGCGGGCGGAAAGTGTTAGCGCCTTGTAACTTCATGAGACGAACGGCGCGGCTGCGCGACAGGGCGTGTTGCAGGTCGGCGGGGGTCGACAGGGTGATGGGCGGCGCGCAAGGGGTGAGGCCGCAACCTTCGGACCGAATGGTTTTGCCGTACGTGCAGCGTTTGCTGGCGTTTGAAGGCCGGGCGCGCTGCTATATTCCGGGCTATGCGGATTTCGCGTCGGACTGCGATACAGGCCTTGAGCGCCCTCACCCCAGCCCTTGGGCTGAGCGCTTGCTCGCAACGGGAACGCGATCCCCTTCTCGTCTCGCTCGCGCGCCTCAAACCGCTCTTTCCGCGCAAGAAGCCGCCGCGCGGCCTCGACTGGCTCGCCACCCATCAGGAAACGGGCCAGACGTTCGCGCAATATCGCCAGGCGCCGCGCCGGCCCGTGACGAGCGTCTATTCAACGCTGCGCATCGTGCCGATCGGGCCGCTGAGTGATGGGTACGCGGACGTGCTGCGTATCGTGGCCGACATGATGAAGCCGTTTTTTGGATTGGCGCTCGCCGTCGACCCGCCGTTGCCTCTCTCCGAAATTCCCGCCGAGGCCCAGCGCGTGCCGTTCGAGGATGCACCGAGGCAGCTGCTGACGACGCACCTGCTCGAGAACGTGCTGCCTCGTTCGCGTAAGGATGGCGACGCGGCAGTGCTCGGTATCACGTCAATCGATCTCTGGGCCGGCCCCGGATGGAACTTCGTATTCGGCCAGGGCTCGCTGACCGAGCGCGTCGGCATCTGGTCGATGGCCCGCAGCGGCAACCCGAACCAGGACGCGCAGACGCGGCACACGTGCATCCTGCGTACGTTGAAGACCGCCACCCACGAGACGGGCCACATGCTCGGCATCAAGCACTGCACGGCATACGAATGCGGCATGAATGGCTCCAACAACAACTTCGAGCGCGACGAGCAACCGCTGGAGTTCTGCCCGGAGTGCCAGGCGAAACTATGGTGGACGTGCAAACTCGATCCGGCCGCGCGCAGTGCTGCGCTGAGTGAGGCGGCGCGGGCGTGTGAGTTGATGGCGTTGGCGGATTGGTGGGAGCGGCAGACGGGGGTTTTGCAGGGCGTTGCGAGACACGGTTCCGACGGGCGCGCTCGTGCTGCTCGGGCGAGTTGACCTACGAGCTTGCTGGTTCCCGCGGGTCGGGTGAGGCGCTCATCGCTCCCGCTTCGACGCGGGCGACGAACTCGGTGTGATCCCGTATGGCACCGAAGTTCGGGGCATGGCCAGCCCCGCTTCCTCTAGCACTTTCAGATGCTGGAAAACGGCCGGCGGGCTGACCGGAGGCTCGCTCGCGATATCCACGACTGCCGAGGGCCGCTCGGCGGCGAGCTCGAAGACCCAGCGGCGCAAGGGTTCACCGAGGGCCGCAAAACGATTGAGTGCACTGGACGCTCAGCGGGGCAGCGACGTCTGGATTCAGCCTCGGTGCCGCGATAGCCGGATCGACCCCGCGTTTATCGTATGCTCGCGACACTTGACCGAGCGGACCCGAATGCAATCGAACTTCCTTTTTCGCGTCACACGCGGCCTGGCCTTGGTGGTCGCCATCGTCGTCGCGCACTTTGTCATCGTCTGGCTGTTCCAGACCATGAAGATCCCTGCGCCACAATTCGGACCCGTCGAGACCACTCTCTTCGCAGAGCCAGGAGCCGATGTGGACCACCCGGGGGAGCAAACCGCGGCCCCGGTCGAAATACTCACGGGACCTGCGACATCCTCCGATCCGAATGTCCACGGAAAGCCTCGCGGCTGAACGTTGAACGTCCACCGGACGTCGCCGGCGGGATTGGTCCGAGCCACCTGCACGGGTACCCAGCCCCGTAGCTTGAAAGCATCACCGTCGAAGGTTGCCGTCGTATCTCATCCCAGTGGGTCTTGACGACGGCGGCGCCGGAGTGCCCACCCACTCCGGCGCGGCCACATCGCATTAACCTCGCGGCTGATGAATTCTCAGAAACGCACTGAGCATCGACTGCAGCACGCCGATGTCGCGCGTGATTTGCGAATCGAGCGGTCGAGGCGTGCACTGACCGGCGTTCAATTCACGCTCCGCGTCCCGCGCGAAGTATTCGAGCACGCCGATCGCTACGTTCATCTGCACGCGCGCCTGCCAGAGCCCAGGCAATAGTCGAACCGCGGTAGCGCGTAGCGTACGAACTTCATCCAGTGTGTTCATACACACACCTCCCCCTGCCGGGAACGGCAGGCGCATTCCGTTAGCAGCAACGCGAGGTGCTCGATCTCTTCGTCGAGCGGGCCGCATGCGTGCTCACTGAGAACGGAGGCGACGTCGTGGTCCAACTCCGCATTTTGCCGATACAGCGCCATAATCGAGACGCTGATGACAGGAAGAATGAGACGCAGCTTTCGCACATGCTCGCGCAGTTCGAAACGCAGCGGATCGTCCGTGGTGTGTTGTGAGAGTGGTAGAGTTCGGGCGGGTGAACCGCCCTCCTTTGCATTTGAATCGTGAATCATGAGCGCCGTCCTTCTGTGATGGCGTTTGTGTAGGCGCCTGACGGTGTGCAACCACCGGCGGGCGCCGCCTTTCGACGCTAGGTCGATTGCCGGGGACGATGCGCCTTGGATGCGGGATAGTGGATGCGTATTCGTGTTGGAAACGCGCAGATATGGGCTCGCGACACGGGGCGCCGATGGACGCGCTGCTGAACAGCTGTAGCAGAGACGCGCGAGGCCATCTCGGCATCTGCCGGAAAGAATGCCGCCGTCCCGTTCGATAAACGACAGCCTGCGCCTCGATCAGCGACACGCAGAAACGCGAAACCCCGCTTGTGGCGGGGTTTCGTCAGTCCGGATCCGCTTACCTGCCCACCGGGAGCAGACCTCTCGCGAGGCGGGTGTGCACCGAGCCGGCTTTAGTGCACGAATAGGAGTTTAGGTGCCCGGGGGTGCGCTGACAAGACGAGTCCTTCCACGCACGGGATGCTTGAACATGCTGAAAATCAGCGGATCTCTACCGCCCCACACCGGCGCGCCGCTTCCTCCTGCGCGGCCTGCCGCGAGCACGCCAGGGCACATACCCCATCTTCACGTACAACTCGCCGTCGCCCCCTTCCTCCGGATCGCCTTGTACGGCGTACACGACGCCCCTCAGAATCCGAAAGGATCTGACGTCTGCGGCATTTCGCTTCCGGATGGCGACGCGGAGTCGTGTCTGCAGGTCCTCGATCTCTGCTCGAGCGTCGAGGCTCGCCTGGACGGCCTGCTTGAACCGTTCGAGCGTATGGCCGAAGAACGAGCGCTTCGGGCGCAACACTTCCCATGCGCGGGTCACTCTGACGAGCGCCTGGAGTTTTTCTGCGGGCGATTTGCGGGCCATGCTTCTCACACTCACTCTGTCATGAGGAAGCATCGGAAGATAAACCCAAAATAAACAGGGGGAACGTCGATTCCCCCATTTATTTTGCGCTCGCGCGTCTGAATTGCGGCCGCTGGAGACGGCGAGCGGGCCAATGGCCCATGGCGTGAGGGTTGTTGCCGGGCGGTGTCGTCGGAAACGAAGCGTCAGCCCCAATTTTTCCGCCGCTGGCGTCCGCTATCCTGGCTAGGCCGGAAAATAACAAGGGGAATTGCCATTCCCCCGTTTTCGATGACCTGTCGTAATGTCGAGCGAGGATCCGTCGAGGCGTGCACTGACCGGCGTTCAATTCACGCTCTGCATCCCGTGCGAAGTATTGGAGCACGTCGATCGCTACGTTCATCTGCACGCGCGCCTGCCAGAGCCCTGGCAACAGTCGAACCGCGGTGGCGCGTAGCGTACGAACTTCATCCAGTGCGTTCATACACACACACCTCCCCTTGCCGGGAACAGCTGGCGCATTCCGCTAGCAGCGACGCGAGGTGCTAGATCTCTTCGTCCGCCGGGCCGCACGCGTGCTCGCTGAGAACGGAGGCGACGTCGTAGTCCAACTCCGCATTCTGTCGACGTATTCGATACGTTGCCAGCAGACCCCGAGTACTGGGTCTTTTTCAACACGAGGATGATGGAGCCGCAGGCTGTAAGACTGTTTGTGGAGAGCGCTTATGCGGGCGACATCGGGAGGGCGCCGCACGGGCGAAAGCGCGAGACGATCCTGTTTCGAGCGCTCGTGAATAAAACTTTGGGGCTGAAAAAAGCAAACCCCGCCGGCTAAGGCGGGGTTTGTACGCCGATCCTCTTGAATATCCCACTCATGGTGTGGACCCTTTCGGGCGGGCTGACGCGCGACTCGGCTATAGCGTCAGTGAGGAACTATGAGACGTAGGGGGGGCATGCAAGGCCATAGCACGCGATCACTACTGCCATGGACAGCCTTTATGTCGTGTCCTAAGGCAATAGCGACCGTCTCATTGATCTGAAAGGCAACAACAGTCCAACGCGGACACCAGGGTGAAAGTGGTGAGCGTGAGCCCGTTGACGGCACCCGATCCAGCAACCAACGCTGGACGCGGGCTGCCTAGCACGCAAATAGAATCACTCCGGCTCCCTTGCCCAGCCGTCCGTATCGCGATGCCGCCCCAAACCAACCGCGTCGAACTCGTCATAGTGCCCGCCTACACGCACATCAAAGTGCCTGAGCGCTTGATTGATGGCACCGATACCAACAACGGGCGGGCTAAGGGCGACGCCATCCCTAAATAGGACATGCGCCTGCATGCCAACGCCGCCGAAAATCTCCGCCTCCAAGTACGCGACGACTCGACGGTGCGAAAGCGTTCTGCAAAGGGAACCAAGCGATTCAGGGAGGACGGGCTCTTTATCTTCATCTGTAAGTGGGTATTCCGGAATCCCGAAGCGCCTTCGGACCTCGTCTGTCAGCGGCACCATCACCAACGTATCGCTCAACTCGACGGCCGCAAGGCCATGTTCGCGCGCGTCCTCGAGCAGCTCGCGCGCGCCGACGATTGCCTGCAATGTGTAGCTCATGCAGGCATGCGAAACAGAAAAGTGGAAACGTTTTGGAAACAGCGAGCCATCCCAGGCCGACCCAATGCGCTTTATGCGCTTATAAGTTATTGAAATCTGGCGGAGAGGGTGAGATTCGAACTCACGAGTCCCGTGAGGGACCGCCGGTTTTCAAGACCGGTGCATTCAACCGCTCTGCCACCTCTCCGCCGGGGCCCGAATTATTGCACAGACGGCCTCGCGGGAGAGCGGTCGCGCCTTCAGCGCGACGGATCGATCAAAGCCTGCATCGTCAGCGGTCCGGACAGGTATTCCGTGCTCGGAATGCCCGGGCCCGCGCGGCGCTGGATCATCCCCACGAACACGATGTCGTGCGTCGGATCGACCCAGAACCAGGTGCCCGCCGCACCGTCCCACAGGAACGTGCCCTTGCCGACCGGCGAGCCGGCGACCTCGGGATTCTCATACACGGCCACGTCATAGCCGAACCCGAAACCAGGACGCATGCGTTGCTGCCCGATCGAGAATTCGCCGGTCATCAGCTCCGGCGACAAATGATTGGCGCGCATCAGTTCCACAGTCCGCGGAGCGAGAAGCCGCACACCGTTGAGCTGCCCGCCGTTCGCAAGCATCTGTGCGAAGCGCAGGTAATCTCCAGCCGTCGAATACAGTCCTCCACCGCCCGAAGCGAAACCGGGCAGCCGAGAAACCCCGGCTTCATGCGGCTGGGCTTCGAGCGCACCGCTTGCGTTGGGCGCATAGATGGTCGCGAGCCGCGGCATCTTTTCTATGGGCACGAAGAACGCAGTGTCCTTCATGCCGAGCGGCTCGAAGATGCGCTCGCGCATGAAGTCCGGCAGCGACTTGCCCGAAAGCTTCTCGACGATATAGCCCTGCAAATCGACGGACAGGCTGTACACCCACTTCTTGCCCGGCTGGTACGCGAGCGGCAGCTTCGAAAGCCTCGCGATGAATTCCGGCATGCTCTGCGCGTCGAGCGGCGCGACTTCGCCATACATCTTGTCGACCGGTGAGTTGCCGAACAGGCCGTACGTAAATCCAGCCGTGTGCGACATGAGCTCGCCCATCGTCGGTGCGTGTGCGGGCTGCTCGTACAAGGGCCGGCCTTGCGCGTCGACGCCGGCAAGCACCTTCACGCCCTGCAGCTCCGGAACGTGCTTCGCGATGGGATCGCCCGGCAGCCACTTGCCCTCTTCGAGCAGCATCATCATCGCGACGCCGGTCATGGGCTTGGTCATCGAATAGATCTGGAAGATCGTATCGGCCGTCATCGGCTGCTGCGTGCCGAAGTCCTTCACGCCGTACACATCCGTATAAACGAGCTTGCCGTGGCGAGTGACCATCGTGACCATGCCGGCAAGCTGTTTCGCATCGACCGGCGCATGCATGGCGCGCGTGAGTCGTTCGAACCGCTCGGTTGAAAAGCCGACAGTCTCTGGCTTCACTCGCGGCAGCGGATCGGGCGCCGACGCCCAGGAAACAGCGGGGACCGAAACCGCGGACAGAAATGCAAACGCGGCGGACACCCCCAACGTGATCCATCGATCCATGAATCCCCCTCCACTGTCCGCGAATCTCAGCTCGCAGGCGTGATTCGTTCCACTCCACCCATGTACGGCTTCAACGCTGCAGGCACGGCCACCGTGCCATCAGCCGACTGATAGTTTTCCAGCACGGCCACGAGCGTGCGGCCGACGGCGAGCGCAGAACCGTTGAGCGTGTGCACAGGCTCGGGCTTGCCCGTTTCCGGATTGCGCCAGCGCGCCTGCATGCGGCGCGCCTGAAACGCTTCGAAGTTGCTGCAGGAAGAAATCTCGCGATACGCGCCCTGCCCCGGCAACCACACTTCGAGGTCGTACGTCCGGGCGCTGCCGAAGCCGATGTCGCCCGCGCACAGCGCCATCACACGATACGGCAGCTCGAGGCGCTTCAATACTTCTTCGGCGTTGGCGGTCAGCGATTCCAGCGCGGCGTACGAATCCGCTGGCCTCACGATCTGCACGATCTCGACTTTGTCGAACTGGTGCTGGCGGATCATGCCGCGCGTGTCCTTGCCCGCCGCGCCGGCTTCAGAACGAAAGCACGGTGTATGCGCGACAAACTTCAGCGGCAGTTTTTCCGCTGGAATGATCTGCTCGCGCACCAGGTTCGTCACCGGCACTTCCGCCGTCGGAATGAGATGAAATTCCTGCTCGCCCTGCACGGCGAACAGATCCTGTTTGAATTTAGGCAGCTGCCCGGTGCCGAACAGCGCAGGCGGCTGCACGAGATACGGCACGTACACTTCGGTGTAACCGTGCTCGCCCGTGTGCAGATCGAGCATGAACTGGCCGAGTGCGCGATGCAGCCGCGCGATGCCCGAGCGCATGACGACGAAGCGCGCGCCGGAAATGCGGCTTGCGGCTTCGAAGTCCATGCCGCCGAGCGCCTCGCCCAGCACCACGTGATCTTTCGGCTGGAACTCGAACTGGCGTGGATCGCCCCAACGGCGCACTTCGACGTTCGCGGTTTCGTCGCGACCCTCCGGCACCGAGTCGTGCAGCAGGTTTGGCAGGCTCGCGACGAGCGTATCCACCTCGGCCTGGATATCTGCGAGTTGCTTGTCGACGGCCGCCATGTTGCGCGTGAGCTCGTCGCCCTTCGCGATCAACGGCGCGATGTCTTCGCCGCGACCCTTCGCCATGCCGACCGCCTTGGCGTGCGCGTTGCGCTCGGAACGGATCTGGTCGTTCTGGACCTGCGCGATCTTGCGCTTCTCATCGAGCGCCTTGAGCGCGGTGACGTCGAGGGCGAATCCGCGCCGCGCGAGGTTGCGCGCGACGGCGTCGGGGTCAGAGCGGAGCAGCTTTGCGTCGATCACGGTGGTGAGCCAATCATGTCAGTCAGGTTGATGAGGAACAGGGCTCGGGGCGCCCGGCGGAGTCACGGCGTCGCCCGGTGCGCCAGTTTCGCGCGTCACCGTTGCCCGGCGCGGGTCCGCCGCGCCCGCCTCGCCAGCAGGCACCGCCCTGCGCGCGGCAGAAGTGCCCGGACCAGCCGCTACGCCAGTCCCAGCGCGCAATCGCGCCAACGCTTCGCCAATCTTGATCTCGAGGCCCCGGTTTACAGGCCGGTAGTATCGCCGATCCGGCATCTCGTCGGGCAGATAGCGCTCGCCCGCGGCGAAGGCGTCGGGTTCATCGTGCGCATACCGGTAGCCCGCGCCATGTCCCAGCTCTTTCATCAACTTCGTGGGCGCGTTCCGGAAACGAGCGGGCACGTCGAGGGTGCCGAAGCGTTCCACGTCTTCCTTCGCTTCGCTGAACGCCGTGTAAACAGCGTTGCTCTTCGGCGCGACGGCCAGGAACACCACGGCGTTGGCAATTGCGAGCTCGCCTTCCGGGCTACCCAGGCGGTCATACGCTTCCCAGGCATTGAGCGTGATCTCGAACGCGCGCGGATCCGCAAGCCCGATATCCTCGATCGCCATGCGCACGACACGACGCGCGACGTAAAGCGGATCGCAGCCGCCATCGAGCATGCGCGCGAGCCAGTACAGCGCCGCATCCGGATCCGTGCCGCGCACGGCTTTGTGGAGCGCAGAGATCTGGTCATAGAACTGATCGCCGCCCTTGTCGAAACGACGCCGCGTGCCGCTCGCCACTTCCGTCGCGATGCGCAGGTCGATGACGCCGCCGCCGCTACGCGAGTCGGACTCCGCTTCCGCCAGACTGCCAGCCAGCTCCAGCATGTTGAGCGCGCGCCGGCCATCGCCATCCGCGGCGCGTGAAATCAGCTCGAGCGCATCGGGCTCGATGCTGAGCTTGTCGCGGCCGAGACCGCGTTCTTCGTCGGTGAGCGCACGCTGGAGCAGCTCTGTGATGTCTTCGACTTGCAGCGAGCGAAGCACGTACACGCGCGCCCGGGACAATAGCGCGCTGATGACTTCGAACGATGGGTTCTCGGTCGTGGCGCCGACGAAGATCAGCGTGCCGTCTTCGAGATACGGCAGGAAAGTGTCCTGCTGCGCCTTGTTGAAACGATGCACCTCGTCAAGGAACAGCACGGTCGGCTTGCCGTTCATGGCGCGCGCTTCCTTCGCCTGCTCCACGGCCGCGCGAATGTCCTTCACGCCAGCCATCACGGCGGACAGCGACAGGAACTGCGCGCCGGACCGTTCCGAGAGCATGCGCGCGAGCGTGGTTTTGCCGGTGCCGGGCGGGCCCCAGAAAATCATCGAATGCAGTCGACCGCCGTCGATGGCCTGGCGCAGCGGTTTGCCTGGGGCGAGCAGGTGCTTCTGCCCGACGTATTCGTCGAGGTTGCGAGGTCGCATGCGGTCGGCGAGCGGACGCGACGCGATGGGGGTATCGAACAGGGAAGTAGCCACGGCGGGAGGCTACAGGCCTGCGCCGATTTCTGCAGCCGCCGCGGTGGGCGCCTGCCTTGGGGCGCATGCTCGGGGCGCCGGCTTGGGGCAAATTTGCAGGCCGTGCTGCGTGCCTCTGTCGCGCCCCCTCCGCAGCCGAGCGTCGCGCCCGCCCTTACGGACTCGGTTTCTGCAGGCGCAGGAGCCGCTCGATCCAGACCATCCAATGGCCGAGCCCGAGCGCGGAAACACCGAGGCCCGCCGTCACGCCGAGCGTGTTCGCGAGCATGTCGAACCAGTCCGCCGTGCGCCCCTCGTGCATCATTCCCTGGGCGATCTCCAGACCCCCACCCAGCGCCAGCAGGAAGGCCGCCACGACGAGATAGCGATTGCGGCGGACAACGCCCCCAAACCAGATCGCGAGGGCGCAGTAGCCCGCGAAATGCGTGAGCTTGTCGCTCGGGAATACCTCCGCGACGGCCCACACGTTCCGCTGCAGGCTTTCATTGACGGTGGCGATGACGAGCAGCCAGGCGAGCGCCCACCACAACCACGCAAACCGCAGTTTCGGCTGCGTTACGGCCTCTGCACTGGCGCTCATTTGACCGGCGTTCCGATGAGGTCTGCGCCGGGGGGCGGTGTGAAAGACACTTCGTCCGGCGACACTCGCGCATTGCGCGAAACGCTGTCGAATTCGATGGTGGCCGTCTGGCCGAGTCGGTCGTCGATGATCATGCGCTGGAGATTCTTCTCGCCCAAGGGAGCCTTGCCGTTGTTAGAGGGGCCATTGGCCGAAGGGCCGAAACCGAACAGCGCCCGCCGGAAGTCCGCTTCCGGGCGGCGCGGCTCGACGAGCACCCAGTCCAGCCCATCGCGTACACCCGCGGGAGTGAGCGTGAAGCTGTCACGGATATTCGTGGCGCCAGACAACAGCATGGCAGGCGTAGATGAAAGCGCGGCGTCAGCCGGTTTGACCGTGACCTGTTCGAGGTCTTTGTCGAAAAACCAGACATTTTTTCCGTCGGCGACGAGCAGCTGGGCGCCGCCCGCGCCTTGGGCGTTGCCCTTACCGTTCGAGTCGACCTCCCAGCGAAACTTTCCCGGCCGCGACACGACCAGCGTGCCGGTGGTGCGGTCGACTTCCTTGCCTTTCGCGTCCTTTACCGTCTGGGTGAAGGTTGCACGCAGCGTGGTGAGGCCGTTGAGGTAGCTGTCGAGGGGCGTGCCGGTGGCGGCCTCAGCAGCAACTGCCGGCGACGGTACCAGCACCTCGATCAGCGACACGGGTGCTACGAAGGTGATCGCCGCGATGAGTGCAGCACGCAGGTGCGAACCAAAGGCTATCCGCCGCATCCCGCTCACCCACCCTGCGGCGCGGGGGCGAGCACTTCGCGCGCTCCGTTCGATTGCAACGGGCCCACCACTCCGGACGCTTCCATCTGTTCCAGCAGACGCGCCGCGCGGTTGTAGCCGATTTTGAGACGACGCTGAACGTACGAAATGGATGGCTTGCGCTCCTGGGTCACGATCTTCACGGCTTCGTCATACAGGGCATCCTGCTCGTTGCTGCCCGAGACGCCGCCCACTCCCTCATCGCCGTCATCCGAGGAAATTCCGGGGATGGCCTGTCTCGGTCCAGACAGCACTTCCTCGATATAGTTCGGCGGCAGGTCTGTCTTCAATGCGTTGACGACGCGATGGACTTCCTGGTCCGACACGAACGCTCCATGGCAACGCGTCGGAATCGACGTGCCCGACGGCAGGTAAAGCATGTCGCCGTGGCCGAGCAACGTCTCGGCGCCCTGCTGGTCGAGAATCGTGCGCGAATCGACGCGCGCCGACACCTGGAACGCGATGCGCGTCGGAATGTTCGCCTTGATGAGACCGGTGATCACATCCACCGAAGGTCTCTGCGTCGCGAGCACGAGGTGAATGCCGGACGCACGCGCCTTCTGCGCAAGTCGCGCAATCAGCTCTTCCACTTTTTTGCCGACGATCATCATGAGATCGGCGAGCTCGTCGATGATCACGACGATGAACGGCAGCGGCATCAGATTCGGAATGGTGGACTGGTCGAAGGTCGGGTCCATCGACGCCATTTCCATCATCACCGGATCGCGGATCGGCTTGTTCGAATCGTTCGCTTCACGCACCTTCTTGTTGAAGCCGACGATGTTACGCACGCCGAGCGCGGCCATGAGCCGGTAACGGCGGTCCATCTCCACCACGCACCAGCGCAAGGCGTTGGCGGCCTGTTTCATGTCCGTGACCACGGGCGCGAGTAGATGCGGAATGCCTTCGTACACCGAGAGCTCGAGCATCTTCGGATCGATCATGATCATGCGGACGTGCTCGGCGGTGCTCTTGTAGAGCAGCGACAGCACCATCGCATTGATCGCGACGGATTTGCCCGAGCCCGTCGTACCGGCGATCAGCACGTGCGGCATCTTCGCGAGATCCGCAACGGCCGGCTGACCACCGATGTCCTTGCCCAGCACGAGCGCGAGCGGCGAATGGATATCGTCGTACGCCTTCGACTGGATGATTTCGCCGAGCGTCACGATCTCGCGCTTCTCGTTCGCGATCTCGAGGCCCATGACGTTCTTGCCGGGAATGACTTCGACGACGCGCACGCTCAACACGGAGAGCGCGCGCGCCAGGTCTTTCGCCAATGTGGTGATCGCGCTGGCTTTCACGCCGGCCGCAGGGCGCAGCTCGAAGCGTGTAACGACGGGGCCAGGCTGCACGGCCACGACTTCCACTTCGATGCCGAAATCTTTGAGCTTCACCTCGACGAGGCGCGACAACGCTTCGAGCGCTTCGGCCGAATACGAAGGCTCACGCGGTGGCGGATTGTCGAGCAGGCTCAATGGCGGCAGCTCGCCCGCCTTCACCGGATCGAACAACGGCACCTGGCGCTCTTTCTCGACGCGCTCGCTCTTCTCGACCATCGGCGCGGCCGCCTCGATGCGGGGCGGCGCGCGCGTTGCGGATTTCTTCTGCTCGGCCTTTACGACTTCGGCGCGCGCCTGTTTGCGCTCCCGGCCGACTGCGACGTCACGCTTGGTTGCGAGCCGCGCGCGGATGTATCCGACGCCCTGCCAGAACGCGGCCCCGACCCGGTCGATGATGGTGAGCCACGAAACCCCGAACGCGAGCGAAACGCCAGCCATCCACGCGGCCAGCATCAACAGCGTAGCTCCCAAAAAGTGCATGCCCGACGCGAGCCCCTGCCCTACGAGGCTGCCCACGACGCCGCCTGCCGTTTGGCGAAGGCTGCCGGGCGCCCAGTGAAGAGTGGTGAGCCCGCAGCTCATGATGAGCACGAGCGCAAAGCCTGCCACCCGTACGGCGGTGTTCGCGCGGGTACTGCGCTCTTCGTTCTTGCGATTGCGGAACAGGGTCCAGCACGACGCACCGAGCATGATCGGGAACAGGAAAGCGGGGCGGCCGAACAGGAAGAACAGCAGGTCCGCAAACCAGGCGCCAATCGGCCCGATCTGGTTATGGACATCGACACTGTCGCCGGCAAATGAAAAGCCCGGATCCATCGGACTGTACGTGACCAGCGCGGTGAACAGCACGAGGGCGAGGACGGCGATGGCGATGGCCGCGCTCTCGCGCAGTCCGCGAGTGACAGCAGCCGTAAATTTCCCGCCGTTGCGGGCAGAGGCAGAGCTTTCAGCCAATGCGTTGACTTCCCGGGTAATAAGTTCAGCGTGGGAAATTATAGAGGCGTTCGCCTCTCCCAGGTTGCAGACGGCTCGCCCGACGTCATAGTTGGTACCATGCCCGCCTTTGGCGGCCGCACACGGTCGCATCGTTCAACGGGATCAATTACATAGGGCCTTATGAAGCCACCTCGGCACAGCCGCCTGATCATCCTGGGCTCCGGACCCGCCGGCTATAGCGCAGCCGTTTACGCCGCGCGCGCCAATCGCAATCCGCTGCTGATCACGGGCGTCGAGCAGGGCGGCCAGCTCATGACGACCACCGACGTCGACAACTGGCCGGGCGACGTTCATGGCCTGCAGGGCCCTGCCCTGATGGATCGGATGCGTCAGCACGCCGAGCGGTTCAACACCCAGCTCGTCAACGACCACATCCACAAGGTCGACCTCAGTCGTGCCGGCAAGGGGCCGCTGGAGCTGCACGGCGACTCGGGCGTTTACACCTGTGATGCCCTCATTGTTGCAACCGGCGCCGCGGCCAGATACCTCGGACTGCCTTCGGAAGACGCTTTCCGCGGCAAAGGCGTGTCGGCCTGCGCGACGTGCGACGGATTCTTCTTCCGCAATCATCAGGTCGCCGTTGTTGGGGGCGGCAACACGGCGGTCGAAGAGGCGCTCTATCTCTCCAACATCGCCGCGCACGTCACGCTCGTGCATCGCCGGGACAAGCTGCGCGCCGAGAAGATGTTGCAGGACCGGCTGTTCGAACGCGTGCATGCCGGCAAGATGAAGGTCGTCTGGAATCACACGGTTGACGAAGTGCTCGGCGACGAGAGCGGCGTGTCCGGCGCGCGCCTCAGGGACCTCATCGACGGCAAGTCCCATGAAATCGGCGTCACCGGCCTGTTCATCGCGATCGGCCATACCCCCAACACCGGCATCTTCAAGGGCCAGCTCGCGATGAGCGATTCGGGGTATCTGCGCGTCAAGAGCGGCACGGAAGGCGATGCCACGGCGACGAGCGTTCCCGGCGTGTTTGCCGCGGGCGACGTGGCGGATCACGTGTATCGTCAGGCCATCACCTCGGCCGGCTCGGGCTGCATGGCGGCGCTGGACGCGGATAAATACCTGGAGCGGCTCGACGCCGGAAAGTAAGTGCCGCTGCGGACCTCGGTCCACAAGACGATCGATGACGTTGACGCGGCTCAGTGGAACGCGCTGAGCGGCACCGACTCGCCCTTTCTCCGTCACGAGTTTCTCGCCGCCCTCGAACACACGGGCTGCGTGGGCCCGCGAACCGGGTGGGCCCCTGCTTACGTCACGCTTGCGGACGCACAGGGCATCGCGGCCGCGGCGCCGGTCTTTGCGAAGTCGCATTCGTACGGTGAGTTCGTCTTCGACTTCGGCTGGGCGCAGGCCTACAACCGGCTGGGTCGCGACTACTATCCGAAGCTCTCGATCGCGGTGCCTTTCACGCCGGCGACCGGCCCGCGCCTGCTCGTGCGGCCAGACCTCGATGCCGCGAAAACCTCGACGGCACTGCTGAAGGCGATCGAGTCGTTCACGGCCGACCAAGGCCTTTCGTCCGCCCACGCCCTCTTCCTCGACGAAGCCGGCCGCGACACCTGCGAGCGCGCGGGCTGGCTGCTGCGCAAGGATTGCCAGTTCCACTGGACCAATCGCGGTTACGCCGATTTCGACGCGTACCTCGAGACCTTCACGGCGGACAAGCGCAAGAAAGCGCGCCGGGAACGCCGTCGCGTCGCCGAAGCGGGCATCACGTTCGATACGCAACAGGGGTTCGACATGAGCAGCGCGTCCGACAGCGCCTTGCTCAATCGCGTATACGCCTTTCACCGCGACACCTTCCTGCGTCACGGCCACGAGCCCTATCTCACCCGCGAGTTCTTCGCCGAAATCTCGCGCACGATGGGCGACGCGCTGATGGTGAAGATCGCGAATTTCGGCGGCACTGCGGTGGCGTGCGCCATCTTTTTCCAAAGCCCGACCACGCTGTATGGCCGCTACTGGGGCTCCGGCGCGGAGCAGCACAGCCTGCACTTCGAAGCCTGCTATCACCAGGGCGTCGAATACTGCATCGAACGGGGGCTGGCCCGCTTCGAGCCTGGCACGCAGGGCGAGCACAAGATCGCGCGCGGGTTCGAGCCGACGCTCACGTGGTCCGCGCATTACATCGCCGATAAGCGTTTTCGCGCCGCCGTGGACGACTTCCTGGCTCGTGAAGGCGTTGCCATCGACGAGTACGCCGCAGAAGTGCGGGAGCACGTGCCATTTCGGAATCCCCAGGCGTGAAGACCATCACCTGGCTCTCACCGCAGGACGCACCTGAGTGGTTTCCGCCTCTCGAGCAGGCGTTGGACGAACCCGCGGGCCTGCTGGCAGCTGGCGGTGATTTATCGACGGAGCGGCTGCTGGCGGCCTATCGGCGCGGCATTTTTCCGTGGTATTCGCCCGGCCAGCCGGTGTTGTGGTGGTCGCCGGACCCGCGCGCAGTGCTGTTTCCTGAAGAATTCCGCTGCAGCCGCAGTCTCGCCAAGACCCTTCGAAACGGCGGCTTCGAGCGCGCCATCGACCGGGACTTCCGAGGCGTCATCGAAGCCTGCGCAGCGCCCCGGCCTCACAGCGTCGGCACGTGGATCACCGCGGAAATGATGGAGGCTTACATCGAGCTGCACCGTCGCGGCTATGCGCACAGCATCGAGGCCTGGCGCGGCCAGGAGCTGGTAGGCGGGCTCTACGGCGTGCGGCTCGGCGGCATTTTCTACGGCGAGTCCATGTTCAGCCGGGAGCGGGACGCTTCGAAGGTTGCGCTGTCCCACCTCGTCGACGCCTGCCGCGGGGCGGGAATCGGCCTCATCGACTGCCAGATGACCTCTGCGCACCTTGAAAGCCTCGGAAGTCGCCGCATTCCCCGGTCCAGATTCCAGGCGCTGGTCCGCGAGCTCGTCGCGGCCAAGCCGCTTCCCCTCGCCCCCACCGTTTAAAATTGCGTTCGGGGGTTCGTTTATGCAGAATTCGCGGCCCTTGAGGCCGCAGGGCTCTATGGCTAAAGAAGATGCAATCCAGATGGAAGGCGAGGTCGTCGAGACCCTGCCCAACACTACGTTCCGCGTGAAGCTGAAAAACGGCCACGTGGTCAACGCCCATATCTCGGGCAAGATGCGGAAGAACTACATCCGCATCCTGACCGGTGACGCCGTCACGGTCGAAATGACCCCTTACGACCTGACCAAGGGCCGAATCATCTATCGCGGCCGGTAGCCCCGGGCTACCCATTCCGCCTACTCCAGTTTGTGATGAATACGAAAAGGCCGGTCGCGAGACCGGCCTGTTTGCGTTTGCGTGAGATTTGCGGGTGCTTGCTCCTAGCCGCCCGGCGATTGAAGGCTTCTGGGTCTTCGTCGGAAAAACCTAAGAAGCCCTCAATCGCCGGGCGGCTGGGAGCCTAAACAAAACCCGGAATCAGGCAGTTACTTCCGGCTGGGACGCCGGCGTACACGCCATATCCAGCTTCGTCCCATCCTTCGCCACGGAGATGCGCACCGTGCCACCGTTGGCGAGGCTGCCGAACAGCAGCTCCTCGGCCAGCGGTCGCTTGATGTGCTCCTGGATCACCCGAGCCATTGGGCGTGCGCCCATCTTCGGGTCGTAGCCTTTCTCGGCAATCCAGGCGCGCGCTGCGTCGTCCAGCGAGATCTGCACGCCGCGTGCTTCCAACTGCATTTCGACCTCGACGATCAGCTTGTCCACCACCCGTTCGATGGTGATCGGATCGAGCGGGCCGAACTGGATCACCGCGTCGAGGCGGTTACGGAACTCCGGTGAGAACAGGCGACGAATCGCTTCCATGCCATCGCTTGCGTTGTCCGACGGCGTGAAGCCAATGACCGGACGGGCCATGTCTGCAGCGCCCGCGTTCGTCGTCATGACGATGATCACGTGCCGGAAGTCGGCCTTGCGACCGTTGTTGTCCGTGAGCGTGCCGTGGTCCATCACCTGCAGCAGCAGGTTGAACACATCCGGATGCGCCTTCTCGACCTCGTCGAGCAGCAGCACGCAATGCGGATGCTTCGTGATGGCCTCCGTCAGCAGACCGCCCTGGTCGAAGCCGACGTATCCCGGCGGCGCGCCGATGAGGCGCGAGACCGTGTGGCGCTCCATGTATTCCGACATGTCGAAGCGCAGGAACTCCACGCCCATGACGAGCGCGAGCTGTCGCGTGACTTCCGTCTTGCCGACGCCGGTCGGACCGGCGAACAGGAAGCTGCCCACCGGCTTGCGCTGGTCGCCGAGTCCCGAGCGGGCCATCTTGATCGAGGCCGCGAGCGCTTCGATCGCCTTGTCCTGCCCGAAGATCGAGAGCTTGAGATTGCGCTCGAGATTCTTCAGCACTTCGCGATCCGAGGTCGACACGCTCTTGGCCGGAATGCGGGCCATGCGCGCGACGACATCTTCGATGTGATGCACTTCGACCGTGGTTTCACGCTCGCCGATGGGCTTGAGGCGCAGACGCGCGCCCGCCTCGTCGACGACGTCGATGGCTTTATCCGGCAACTGACGCTCGTTGATGTGGCGATCCGCGAGCTCCGCGGCGGCCTTCAGCGCATCGTCGGAATATTTCACGCCGTGATGATCTTCGAAGCGGGTCTTCAGACCCAGCAGGATCTCCACCGTCTCCGACACGCTCGGCGCAACGACATCGATCTTCTGGAAGCGACGCGCGAGCGCGTGGTCCTTCTCGAAGATGCCGCGGTATTCCTGATAGGTGGTCGAGCCGATGCAGCGGATCTCGCCGTTGGTCAGCACCGGCTTGATCAGGTTCGACGCGTCCATGACGCCGCCCGACGCGGCACCCGCACCGATGACGGTGTGGATCTCATCGATGAACAGGATCGCACCGGGCTGTTTCTTCAGCTCAGTGATCACGCCCTTCAAGCGCTTCTCGAAATCACCGCGATATTTCGTGCCGGCGATCAGCGAGCCCATGTCGAGCGCGTAGATCGTGCAGTCCGTCAGGACCTCGGGCACCTTGCCTTCGACGATGAGTCGCGCGAGCCCTTCGGCGATCGCGGTCTTGCCCACGCCGGCCTCGCCGACGTAGAGCGGATTGTTCTTGCGACGACGGCAGAGGATTTCGATGGTGCGCTCGACCTCGAGCTTGCGCCCGATGAGCGGATCGATCTTGCCTTCCTGCGCCTGGCGATTCAGGTTGCTCGTGTACTTCTCGAGGGCATTGCCGCCGCCTTCGGCGTCCCGTTCGCCTTCGCCCTGAGTCGATTCTTCCTTTTCCGTAGCCTTTTCCTCCGCAATCTTCGACAGACCGTGGGAGATGTAATTGACGACGTCGAGCCGCGCGACGTGCTGGCGATTCAGCAGGTACACGGCGTGGCTCTGCTTCTCGCTGAAGATCGCGACGAGCACGTTGGCGACGCCGACTTCTTTCTTGCCGCTCGACTGCACATGGAACACGGCCCGCTGCAGCACCCGCTGGAAGCCCAGCGTCGGCTGCACCTCGCGCTCCTCGGATTCATCGAGGCGCGGCGTGGACTGGTCGATGTGTTCCTTGATCTCCTGCTTGAGCTTCGCAAGATCCGCGCCGCAGGCGCGCAGGATCTCCCTTACTTTGGGAGTGTCGAGGATGGCGAGCAGCAGGTGCTCGACGGTGAGGTATTCGTGACGTGCCTCGCGCGCCTGGTGAAAGGCATCGTTGAGGCAATATTCAAGCTCATTGGACAGCACGTGTTCGAACCTTTGAAGACGTTCAGGCTTCTTCCAGAGTGCACATCAACGGATGCTGGTTGTCGCGGGCATAGGTGGTCACCTGCGCTACCTTAGTTTCAGCGATCTCGTATGTGAAGACTCCGCAGACGCCCTTACCCTTCGTATGGACTTCCAGCATGATCCGCGTCGCCGTCGGACGGTTCAGCGAAAAAAACTTTTCCAGCACGTCGACGACGAACTCCATCGGAGTGTAATCGTCGTTTAACAGGACCACCTGATACAGCGGGGGCTGCTTGACCTGCGGACGGGCCTCTTCGACGACGACGCCCGTGTCTGGATGGCCATTATCGGGACGGGCCGCGTCAGGGCCTGCATTCTGCGGGTCATTCGACATGATGGCTCTTTATATGGGTCGCCATTCGGCAACACAAGTCGTCTGGAGAGTGACGGAGTTTAGCGAACGAAAACAATTGCTTGAGGGCTTCGTTGTCCCGCTCGTATGATGGCGCCCGCTGTGGGGGCCGGAAGGATCAGTCCACCCGATGAATGCCGCTTCCTGGGTCGAAAAATTGCCCGCGCCCGATCGATGGCGCGAGCTCATGCTTGCGCACGGTCCCCGGGTTGCCACCTGGGCGCTGGCATTGGCGCTGGGCGTACAGGCCGCGCTGATCGTGACTGACCTCACAGGGTCGAAACCGGCCGCGGGTGCAGAAGGTTCCGCGCCGGTGAACCTGCCGCCGCCGAATACGAATCGCGTCAATGTCGCGGCCATCGCCAACAATCACCTCTTCGGTAACGCCCAGGCCCAGGCCAAGACGGATCCTAACAACGTCCAGCCGACGAGCGTCCCGCTGGTGCTCACCGGCATCATCGCGGCCGACCGGCCCGAGAACGGTCTCGCCATACTTGGGGAGAACGCGAGCTCTGCCAAGGTCTTCGCGGTCGGAGATACGGTGCCCGGTGGCGTGAAGTTGCACCAGGTGTTGAGCGACCGCGTCATCCTCGATCGCAACGGCCAGCTCGAGTCGCTCATGTTGCCGCGTCAGTCGGGTCCGCCGCTCGGCATGGCGGCCTCGCCGCCTCCGGCTTTGCCGACAGACGCCAACCCGATTGTCGATCGTATGCGACAGCTCATTGCGAACGAGCCGGGCGCCATTTCCGACATCATGCGTCCACAGCCCGTATTTACTCAGGGAAGGCAGCGCGGCTATCGCGTTTACCCCGGACGCAACCGTCAGGCGTTTATCCGTCTCGGCCTGCGGCCCGGGGATCTCGTGACCGCCATCAACGGGACTCCGCTGGATGATCCGGCGCGAGGCCAGGAGATTTTCTCGACGCTCGGCTCGTCAAGCGAGGCGCACGTCACGGTCATGAGAAACGGCCGGCAGCAGGATCTCACCCTGCAAATGGCCACGGTGGCGCAAGAAGCGGAAGCGATTTCGGGGGGAGGCAACGCCCCCGCGCCGCCGGTTGAACAGCCGAATGACGCGCAGCCGCCGACGGACTGACGCCGAAAGTGTGCGGCCGAGGGGTTGATTGAGTGTGGCCAGATCGATCGAACGCTTGCGCGGCCCGGCTGCGCATCCAGGAAGCTCCAGAATGACAGTGATCGGATTCTTCGCTCTGCGCCGTGCGCGCCTCGCCGGATGGGCCGCCTTGCTGGCCCTGGCGAGCTCGTTCGCTTGCGCGCAGCAGCAGCCGAACCAGCGGATCACGCCGAACTTCAAGGACGCCGACATCGTCCAGATCGCCGAAGCGGTCGGCGCGGCGACGGGCAAGAACTTCATCCTCGACCCGCGCGTGCGCGCGCAGGTGACGATGCTCTCTTCCACGCCGATGACGCCGGATGCGTTCTACGAGGCGTTCCTGTCGATCCTGCAGGTGCACAGCTTCGTTGCGATGCCGTCGGGCAATGTCATCAAGATCGTTCCGGACGCCAACGCCCGCACGATGCCCGGCGACGACCTGCCGGATCGTGTGAGCGGAACGTCTGACGAAATCGTTACGCAGGTCATTCAGGTCAAGAACGTGAACGCGGCGCAGCTGGTGCCGATTTTGCGTTCGCTGATCCCGCAGAACGGGCATCTCGCGGCCTACCAGCCATCGAACATCCTCATCATCTCGGACCGCGCCGCCAACGTGAACCGCATTACGCGGATCATCCGGCGCATCGATCAGGCCGGTGACGCGGATGTCGAAATTCTCCCGCTGCAGAATGCGTCGGCCGTCGACATCGTTCGCGTGATCACCACGCTCTACCAGCAGCAGCAGGCTGCTGAAGGCGGCGCCAATCCGATGAAGCTGGTCGCGGACGATCGCTCGAACAGCGTCCTCGTCAGTGGCGATCCGGCGCAGCGCCTGCGCATCAAGACGCTCATCGCGCATCTCGATACGCCGCTGCAGGCTGGCGGTGAAACGCAGGTGCGTTATCTGCGCTATGCCGACGCAGAAAAGATTGCTCCGAAGCTGAAGGAGCAGATCACCGGCCAGGCGCAGGCCGCGCCGGGCGCCGCAGGTGCGGCCAACAATCCGGCGGCCATCGCGGACAAGGCCACCATGATCTGGGCCGAACCGGAGACGAACGCGCTCGTGATCACGGCGCCGCCGAAGGCGATGCGCCAGATCAACACGATCGTCGACAAGCTCGATATCCGCCGCATGCAGGTGCTGGTGGAAGCGATCATCGTCGAGGTGAGTGCCGACAAGAGCGCCGCGCTCGGTGTGAACTGGGCGGTGTATTCGAACGAAGACGACACGCGCATTCCGCTCGGCGGATTCATTCAGCCGGTCGGTGGCACGTCGATCGTCGACCTCGCCTCCATCGCCGCCGATCCCGCCGGCGCGCTGGCCAATGGTCTCAGCGCACCCACCGGTTCGACGTTCGGGATCGGCCGCATCGCGAGCACCGGTGTGAACTTCGCCGCGATGCTGCGCGCCATTCGCAGCGACGCGAACACGAACATCATCTCGACGCCCTCCGCCGTCACGATGGACAACCAGGAGGCGGAGCTGAAAGTGGCGCAGGAAGTGCCGTTCGTCACCGGTTCGTTCACGAATACGGGCGGTGGCACGGGCGGCTCGGTCAATCCGTTCCAGACCGTGCAGCGAGAAGAAGTCGGCACGATCCTGAAGGTGACCCCGCAGCTGAACGGCAGCGACACCGTGATCCTGAAGCTGGAGCTGGAAAGCTCGAGCCTCTCGCAGAGCACGCAGGCGGTCGACCTCATCACCAACAAGCGCACGATCAGCACGAACGTGATGATCGAAGACGGCGGCATCGTGGTGCTGGGCGGCCTCATCTCGGATTCGGCGACCAAGGGCGAGCAGCGCGTGCCGTTCCTCGGCCGCATTCCGATCATTGGGCTCGCGTTCAAGACGCGGAATTCCGATTCGCGCAAGAGCAACCTGATGGTGTTCATCCGCCCGAAGATCCTGCGCGATGGCGTGCAGGCCGCCTTCGAGACGGATGCGAAGTACCGCTACATGCAGGAGCAGCAGAAGAGCTTCAACAAGGGTGAGCTGCTGCCGCTGCTGCCGAAGAGCACCCGACCGAAGCTGGATGCGCCGCCGCCGCTGCCGCCCGCGGGCACCGGTGAAGTCGACCCGCGCGTCCAGCAGGAAAAGCTGCGACAGGGCCAAGGTGATGCGACCGGAGCCCCGCGCAACGGCGAAGGCGGCAACAACGCGCAACAGAATTCAGCGGCGACTCCTGCGCCGGCACCGGCACCTGCGGCGACACCCACGCCGACCCAGCCCACGTCGCCGCCGCCCATGTGGGGCGAAGGCCCACCGAAGTGAGCGAGGTCGCGCACGCCGCGGTGCCTGAGCGTCGCCTGTCTTTCGCATTTGCGAAGCGCCATGGCGTGCTCGTGAAGGGCTACGTGAATGGCGTGGCGGAATGTGCGTATCGCGCGGATACCACGCCGCAGGCGCTCGCCGAGGTGCGTCGTTTCCTGCGCACGAAGATCAAGCTCGAACGCGTCGACGAGGCGACGTTCGACAACATGCTTCGGCTCGCTTACGAAGGCGGCAATGCCGCGACGGCCGCGGCCGCCGAGGGCCTCGAGGACAGCACCGACCTCGCCCACCTTGCCCTCGAATTGCCGGACCAGGCGGACTTGCTGGAGAGCGAGGACGATGCGCCGATCATCCGGCTCATCAACGCCGTGCTCACGCAGGCGGTGAAAGAGAACGCGTCGGACATCCACGTGGAGCCGTTCGAAAACCGGCTCGTCGTGCGCTTCCGCGTCGACGGTGTGCTTCGCGAAGTGCTTCAGTCCAAGCGCGCGGTGGCGCCGCTGGTCGTGTCGCGCATCAAGGTCATGTCGAAGCTCGACATCGCCGAGAAACGCCTGCCGCAGGACGGCCGTATCAGTCTCCGCGTCGCCGGCCGCGCGGTCGACGTGCGCGTCTCGACCATTCCGTCGGGGCACGGCGAACGCGTGGTGCTTCGTTTGCTCGACAAGCAGGCGGGCCGTCTCGATCTCACCGCGCTCGGCATGGAGCCGCAGACCGAGAAGATGATCGATGACCTCATCTTCAAGCCGCACGGCATCCTGCTCGTCACCGGCCCGACCGGCTCGGGCAAGACGACGTCGCTCTACGCCGGCCTCGAGCGGCTGAACGACAACACGCGCAATATCATGACGGTCGAGGATCCGATCGAGTACTACATCGACGGCATCGGCCAGACCCAGGTGAACACCAAGGTGGAGATGACGTTCGCGCGCGGCCTGCGCGCCATCCTCCGCCAGGATCCCGACGTGGTCATGATCGGTGAGATTCGAGACCTCGAGACGGCGCAGATCGCCGTGCAGGCCTCACTCACGGGTCACCTGGTGCTCTCTACGCTGCATACGAACACAGCCGTTGGCGCCGTCACGCGACTGCGCGACATGGGCATCGAGCCGTTCCTGCTGTCGTCTTCGTTGATCGGCGTGATGGCACAACGTCTCGTGCGCGTGCTGAACCCGGAGACGAAGCAGCCCTTCCCGGCCGGCGAATACGAGCGCCGGCTGCTGAACCTGAAGCCGGGCGACCCCTCGCCGACGCTGTATCGCCCCGGGCGCGATGCGGGCAATGGGTATCGCGGTCGTACCGGTATCTATGAGCTGGTGGTCGTCGACGACCAGTTCCGCACCATGATTCACGACGGCGCCGGCGAGCACGAGCTCGAGCGCTATGCCCGCACGCTCACGCCGTCGATCCGCGATGACGGCCGTGCCAAGGTGTTGAAGGGCGAAACGACCATCGAGGAAGTTCTCCGCGTGACCCGCGAAGATTGAAATAAATGGGGGCATTCGAATACACCGCCCTGGATACCGGCGGTCGCGAGAAGAAGGGCATTCTCGAAGGCGATACGGCCCGGCAGGTCCGCCAGCTCCTGCGCGAGAAACAACTGCTTCCGGTCACCGTCACCGAGGTGGCCCAGAAAGAAGCCACGGAGCAGAAGAAGTCGTTCTCGCTGGCGCGCCGTGTTTCGGCGGCCGACCTTTCGCTGTTCACCCGTCAGCTTGCCACGCTCGTGCGCGCGGGCCTGCCACTCGAAGAATCGCTGCTGGCGGTTTCGCAGCAGACCGAGAAGCCGCGCGTACAGAGCATCGTCATCGGCGTGCGCTCGAAGGTGATGGAAGGTCATACGCTCGCGGATGGACTGTCCGAATTCCCCCGCGTGTTTCCCGAAATCTACCGCGCCACCGTGTCGGCCGGTGAGCAGTCGGGCCACCTCGACACCATTCTCGAGCGGCTCGCGGACTACACGGAGAACCGCGAGGCGATCCGGCAGAAGGTGCTGGGCGCGATGCTGTACCCGATCGTCCTCACGATCATGTGCTTCGGCATCGTGTCGGGCCTGCTCGTGTACGTCGTGCCGAAAGTCATCGACGTGTTCGAGTCGAGCAAGGCGGAGCTGCCGTTCGCCACCCGCATCCTCATCGGCACGAGCGATTTTTTCCGGCACTACCTGCTGTACCTCATCATCTTCGGGGTCCTGGCGGCGTTCGGCATTTCCCGCTGGTTGCGAAACCCGGCGGCGCGGCGCAAGTGGCATCGATTTCAGCTGCGCATGCCGCTGGTCGGCAAGCTGACGCGCGGCTTCAACACGGCGCGCTTCACGCGCACGCTCAGCATCCTGTCGGGCAGCTCGGTGCCGGTGCTGGATGCGCTGCGGATCTCCGGCGAAGTCGTCACGAACCTGCCGATGCGCGACGCCGTCATCGAAGCGTCACAGAGGGTGCGCGAGGGTGCGCCGATCGGCCGCTCGCTCGGCCAGAGCAAGCTGTTTCCGCCGATGACCATCCATTTGATTTCGAGCGGCGAATCGAGCGGCGAGCTCGAAGCGATGCTCGAGCGCGCCGCCATGAGCCAGGAACGCGAGCTCGATGGTTTGCTTGACGCGCTGGTCGGCCTGCTCGGACCCCTGCTCATCGTCGGGATGGGGTTGTTCGTGATGGGCATCGTTTTTGCAATGCTCCTGCCCATCTTCCAGTTGAACCAGCTGATTCACTGAAGTTTGAGAACCGATCGCAGCCGCGACGGTTGCGCCGGAAATCGAATCGAATTAATTTTCGCAGCGCGCAACCCTCGTGCAGGCAGTGCTCAGCGCTGGCGTTCATGTGGCTATGAGCGAAAAACCCGAATCAGACGAATTTGAGGACGAGGAAGACGTCGAAGCGCCCCCCGACAGCGCGGACGTCGATCTCGATCAGGTCAACAAAGAGCTGGATCTCGCGAAACGTCGCGGCCAGAAGCTCGGCGATCCCGCGTGGCGGCGGCTCGAGCGCATCATCGAAGACAAGCGCGTGGCCGAGCTCACGAGCGACTTCGACGATTACGATATCGGCGTCGACGATGAAGACGACGACGGCGAGGCGCTGGAGGCGAGCTGAGATCGGCACGGCGCACTGGGCGACACGACCGCGGCCTCACCCGTTCGAGCGTGACGCGCTGACCGCCCCTGACCGCCCTCTCAGCCGCCCGGTGATTGCGGGCTTCCGGTTGTTGCGGCCTCATTCCCCATCGTCAGCTCAAGTGTCTGCCGTTTGACCCGCGCTCGTTACAGGCGCGCTTGCACTGCTTCCACCGGCCGGCGTCACATGCCCCTGCGCACTGGCAACGAGCCCGCTCAGTCCGGCCTGCGAAAGCCCTACCTCTTGCAACAATTTATCCAGCACCGGCGCATAAGCCCGATAACGCAACGCTGCACCCACAGCCTGCTCCGCAAGATTTCCGGAAGGCGCCACTGCGCCATTGTCGTGCACGCCTGCTCCATTTGAGCCCGCGCCATTCAGACCATCGACCTGCATGATGCGGATGCTGTCGATCTTTTCCATCGGGCGGACGGCTTCTTCGATGATCTTCGGCAACGCCTGGATCAACGCAAGCTTGGCCTGAAGGTCGAGCTGGGCCACGCTCAGCGTGTTGATCGCTGAGTTGATGGCCTGCTTGCCCGCCGCCTCGACCTCGTAATTTTCGCGATTCGCGCGGGCGAGTGTGCGGATCGCTTCCGAACGGCTCTCGGCCGCTTCACGCTCGGCTTCGGCATCCACCTTGATGCCAATCGCGCGCTGCTCTGCCTCCTGTGCCGCGAGCACCAGGGCCACTTCTTTTTCACGACTCGCAATGGCGATCTGTTCAGCAGTGATCACCGCCTGCGCGGCTTTCACCGCGTCGGCACGCGCCGCATTCGCGCGCGCTTCGGCCTGGGACTGCTCTTCGGATTTCTGCGCGATCGAAATCGCCTTGCTTTGCTCGGCGATTTGCGTGGCGCGCTGCTGCTCCACCTGTGCGATGGCGACTTCACGTTCGGCTTCTGCCTGACGCTGCCGCACGAACTGGTCTCGCGCGACCTCTGCTTCTCGCACCTGGCGTTGAGCGGCAATCTTCGCCTGTTCCGCCTCGAGCTCGCGCTCTGCGCGGTTCTTGGCAACGGCCGTCGTCTGCTCGGCTTCGCGCACGGACACCGCTTGGGTCTGGGCCAGCTCCGCGAACCGCTTGTTCCGATCGATTTCGAGTTGCAGCTGCGCGGTCTCGAAGTTCTTCTTCGAGATGGCAACAGCCGTGTCGCGCTCGATCTCGTTGCGCTCGCGCGCGCGGCGCTGGGTCTGTTCGGTGAGACGCGTGAGACCTTCCGCGTCGAACGCATTGTTCGCATCGAAAAACGCCATGGCGGTCTGGTCGATGCGCGTGAGCGACACACTTTCGAGCTCGAGACCGTTCTTCAGCAGGTCTTCGCTCACGGCGTTCTGCACGCCCTGGATGAAGTCCTGCCGCTTGTCGAGCAGTTCCTGCATCGTCATGGCCACGGCGGCCGCACGCAAGGAGTCGACGAACTTGTCTTCGACGAGCAGTGAAAGCTCGTTGGGATCGAGCGTGCGCTCGCCGAGTGTCTGAGCCGCGTTGGCAATGCCTTCCACCGTGGGCACGACGCGCACGAAGAAAGCGACCACCACATCGACCCGCATGCGGTCCTTGGTAAACAGGCTGTCTTTGCCGGAGCGTGTGACTTCCAGCTTCAGCGTGTTCATGTTGACGAGCATGGTGTCGTGGAACACCGGGAACACGATGGCGCCGCCATCCATCACCACTTTCTGGCCGCCGAGGCCAGTGCGGACGAACGCGCGTTCCTTGGACGATCGACGATACAGCCTCGCGAAGATGATGCCGACCAGCAGCACGCCGATGAAGACAATGCCGACGATGATCAGGATATCGACCAGGTTCTGCATCTGAGCCCCTTCAAACATCTTGCGGTTCCTTTGATGAAATCTTCTACAGCAAATCGGGGCGCGGGTTGGCGATGCCGGCAAAGCGGTTGCCGGAAATCTGTCGCACGAGCAGTACGCTCGCGCCGCTCTCGAACGTGCCATCGCCGTCCGGCTCGACCATGACGTAGTGAGTCTGACCGTGCTGGCTCGTGACTTTGGCCTGCGCCGGATAACCGTGGCGCGCCGTGCCGCCGATGATGGTGGCGACGCGACCAACGAGGCTGTCCAGCGTCACCGCGAAGGTTTCATCCGCAGGAATCACGCGCGCAAGGCCCGCGCCGAGAATGCGCACGATCGGTAATGCGGTGACCACGGCCACCGGAACTGCGATCCAGGTGGTGAGCCAGATGCCGAACAACCGGTGAAACACCATGTTGAGCGCAAAGCCTGTGAGCGCGAAAGCGGCGAGAAAGACCACCAGCAGCACGAGCACCGGCACCCGTCCGACATGAAGCCAGCCGAGCGGCTTGTCGAGCGCACCGTGAACGGCGTCTGTCGGGTCCGGCAGCATGTGGTCGACCCAATGCGAGATGTTCGTGCCGAACACCAGCGCCAGTCCTTCGACCGCAGTGACGAGCAGCAGGAGCAATGTCGCGGCCGCGAAGGGCCAGGTCTCGGGTGCCAGGAACACAACGTTTTCCTTGGTCTATTGGAAAAAAGTCGCCTGCGGCGTTCGCGGCCCGGCGCTTTTTCGGACCGGTAGCTTCGTTTCCGCCGGCAAAAAGCGTGATTTTTGCCGGCTGGGATAGCGCGTGGCTACGCCCGCGCGATCCACGGTGTCGTTCTAATTCACTTCGCTACTTGTTCAACTTGGCTTTCAGCTGCGCGAGTCGCTCTTCGATGCGGTTGTTGCGGGCGAGGTCTTGAAGCTCTTTCAGCTTCAGCGCGTCGCCGGCGTTCGCGGGGTTGAGGCCACTCACGCCGGTCTGTCGGGCCAGCACGCGATCGAACGCGGAGCGCGCATCTTCCACGCGCGCATCGTGATTCGCCTTGCCGGCGGCGCTGCCTGTCGAAGTGGCGTACTGGCGGCTCGCGAGGTACTGCTGAAGCTCGCCTTCCATCTCACGCCGCTTTGCCAGCAGCGCAGTGATATAGCCTTCGAGCTCGCGCGCCTTTTCCTGCTGCTCGGTGAGCGAGCGCTGAAGCACGGGCACCTGGTCGTCGATGATCGTCTGACGCTCGATGCCGGCACGCGCGAGATTCTCTTCGCCGCGGTTGAGCGCGGTTTCGATATGCGCGGCGAGCTGCTCGCTCTCGGTGTTGAGCTTGTTGATCTGCGTCGTGATGAGGTGCTTCGCCGCCTCGACCTTGCCGAGATCGACGCGCACTTCGCTCATCACCTGATCGATCTCGCGCACCGCCTGGCGCATCATGGCCTCGGGGGCCATGTCTTCCACCACATCGAGGAACGCGTGCGCGCTACCGGCGAGAATCCGGGTGACTCGGGTTGCCAGCGTGTCAGCCATGTTTCGTTTCTCCGTCAGTGGAAACCGACCTGCGACTGGCGGCAATGACGCCAGTGAGTTCTATGAGTTGTGGCAGGTGCCTTTCCAGCACCTTTGGATCGTAGCAGTCGGCGGAAGGCATGACACCCAGCCGCAGAATGGCCATAACGAGCTGGAACAGCCGGCCGACCAGTTTCTCTTCGAGTTCGAGGGCTTTTCGCTGCGGATCGCGTGTGAGTGAGCCCTCCGCCACCAGAATGGCCATGACCTGAGGCACCCAGTCGTTCACCAGACGGAGCACTTCGGAGTGTTTGCTCTGACGGTGCTCGAACGCACCTACGGCGGTGACGAAGGGCGAGACGAGGTCGCGCATCCACTGCAGGCTCGCGCCGTAGTCCAGCGAGCCTTCGTGTTGCTTGCGAATCTGAGTGACCAGCGCCCGGAGTTTGTCGCTCGGCGTGGTGGCGCCCTGTATGTCAAATGTCGCGAGCCATTCCAGGTCTTCCCCGGGAATGCGGGCGGAAACGGTTTGCATGGCGGCCATCACGGTCCTCGTCGGCTGTGCCTGCGTTCGTAGACGAACGTTTACGTTCTTGGAACATACGCCTACGCTTCGCGCGCCGCAAGCCTGAATGGCCGAAAGCCTTGAAGCGCTGAAGCCGCAGGCGCTGCGCGGGCCGGAATGCCGGCGGGTCAGTGAAAGTCGCGCGAACGGGCGAGCAGCTCGCCGATGAGGTGGGTGCGATTGATGAGCCGCTGGGCAATCACGTGAGTGACGCCGTGCTGTCGCTGCAACTCGCCCTGCACTTCGAGCAGTCTCGACTCCAGCATGGGACGACGCTGCTCGCGCGAGATGCGTTCCCACACGATGATGTTCATGGAGCCGGTTTCATCTTCGATGGTCATGAAGGTGACGCCGTTGGCGCTGCCTGGATGCTGACGCACGAGGACGAGGCCGGCGATGCGCACGAGTGTGCCGTGCTTGATGGTCTGCAGGTCTGCCGCTCGCACGAAGCGCGCACGCTGCAACCTGTCACGGAGCAACGCGAGAGGATGCGCTCCGAGCGTGAGGCCAGTGGCATCGTAGTCTGCGATGACGGTCTGCCAATCTGTGGGCGCGGTGAGGAGCGGCCTTCCCTCCTCGTCATCCGATGCACGCCCCGTTCGTGGCGCGAGCGGTAGCGAACGCTCTGTGCCGGCCACTTCCCAGAATGCCAGGTGACGGTTGCCGCTGAGCGATGCAAGCGCGCCAGCGGCCGCCAGCGCTTCCAGATCCGTGCGATCGAGCTTTGCGCGTTCGGCGAGATCCTGCACGCTTGCGAAAGGCTTTATCGCGCGGGCCTCGACGATGCGGAGCGCGCCGGCATCAGACAAAGATTTCACCAGCTTGAATCCGAGTCGCAGCGCCGGCGTGCCGTCCTCACGCCGCTCGAGGGTGCTGTCGTGATGGCTGGCTTCTATTCGTACGGGCCGAACCTCGACGCCATGATCACGCGCGTCCCGCACGAGTTGCGCGGGTGCGTAAAAGCCCATGGGTAAGCTGTTCAACAGCGCACACGTAAACGCCGCGGGCTCGAAGCACTTGAGCCATGCAGAGTCGTACACAAGAAGGGCGAAGCTGGCGGCGTGGCTCTCGGGGAAGCCGTACTCGCCGAATCCGAGCATCTGGTTGAAGATTCTCTCGGCGAACTCACGCTCGTATTTACGCTCGATCATTCCGTTGATCAGCTTGTCTCTGAACGGCTCGATGCCACCGCGTTTTTTCCAGGCGGCCATCGCACGACGAAGTGAGTCCGCTTCACCGCCGGTGAATCCGGCAGCGACCATTGCTAGGTGCATTACCTGCTCTTGGAAGATAGGCACGCCGAGGGTGCGGCCGAGCACGTCCTTCACGGCTTCGCTGGGATAGGTGACGGGATCTTCACCCGCGCGCCGGCGCAGATAAGGATGCACCATGTCGCCCTGAATGGGGCCCGGCCGCACGATCGCGACCTCGATGACCAGATCGTAGTAACAGCGCGGCTTCAACCGCGGCAGCATCGACATCTGCGCACGCGATTCGATCTGGAACACGCCGACCGTGTCTGCTCGTTCCATCATGTCGTACACGCGAGGATCTTCCGGTGGCAGCGTGCCGAGCGTGAACTTCTGTGCGTATTTACCGGTGCCCGCCCAGTATTCATTCACCAGCCCGAACGCCCTGCGCAGCGCTGACAGCATGCCGAGTCCGAGCAGGTCGACCTTCAGTAGCTTCAAGTCGTTGAGATCGTCCTTGTCCCACTGCACGACCGTGCGGTTGTCCATCGCAGCGTTTTCGATGGGCACCAGCTCATCGAGCCGACCGGCAGAAATGACGATGCCGCCTACGTGCTGGGACAAGTGCCGCGGAAAGCCGACGAGGGTTTGGGCGAAGTCCATGATCTGCCGTAGCACCGGACTGGCGGGATCCACTCCCGCTTCACGCACGCGCTGCTCGTCGATCTTGTTGCCGTCCCACCATTGCATCGTCTTCGCGAGGCGTTCGATCTGCAGGGGATCGAGGCCAAAGGCCTTGCCGAGATCGCGTAGCGCGCTGCGCGGGCGATACATGATGACCGTGGCCGCCAGCGCGGCACGCTCGCGACCGTATTTTCGATAGACATACTGAATGACTTCTTCGCGCCGCTCGTGCTCAAAGTCGATATCGATATCGGGAGGCTCGTTTCGCTCGCGCGAAATGAAGCGTTCCACGAGCAGACAGGCTGCGCTGCGCTCCGGGTCAATGGCGGTCACCCCGAGGCAGTAACACACCACGGAGTTCGCGGCCGAGCCGCGTCCCTGACAGAGAATTTTTTCCCTGCGTGCAAACCGGACGATGTCCTGCACAGTAAGGAAGTAAGGCTCGTAGCCGAGATCTGAAATGATCGCCAGCTCGTTCTCGATCGTGGCGCGGGTTTTAGCGGACTCGCCTTCCGGCCATTTTTCGCGGACGCCAGCTTCCACGAGTTGGCGCAGATAGCTCTTCGGCGTTTCTCCGCTTGGCACGAGCTCGTCCGGATATTCGTATTGCAGATCTTCGAGCTTGAACGAGCAGCGCCGCCCGATGACGAGCGTTTCTGCGAGAAGCTCTGGCGGATACAGCCGCGCAAGACGCACACGCTCACGCAGGTAGCGTTCGCCGTTTGGATATAGCCGCCACCCGGCTTCTGCTATTGGCACGGTGTGACGGATGGCGGTGAGCAAATCCTGCATCGGCCGACGCTCTCGGCTATGCATGTGGACGTCGCCAGCCGCTACCAGCGGCAGATTTAACTTGCGACCAAGGTCTTGGAGGTCAGCGAGGCGCTGGCGATCGCGTCCTTCGCAGAGAAGCTCGACAGCGATCCACACATCGCCGGGAAAGAGACGCGACAGCCACAGACCTTCGTCTTCGTTCGGCTGCTCACCCGGCAGCCACAGGATGAGGCACCCTGATAGCAGCGCCTGCACACCTATGCGGTCGAGCGCATACGATCCCTTCTCCGCATTGCGGCGACCGTGGGTAATCAAGCGGCACAATTTGCCGTAACCACTGCGGTCGGGCGCGAGTGCGACGAAACGCAGGCCGCATTTGAGCTTGAACTCCGAGCCGCAGATGAGCCGGATGCTTCGACCCTTGTTTTCCTGCTTTTTCACGCCAATGAGCGCACGCACGACGCCGGCCATCGAGCACTCATCCGTTACGGCAATGGCTTCGTATCCCTCCAGGCAGGCGCGTTCGACGAGCTCTTCGGGATGCGAGGCGCCGCGCAGGAACGTAAAGTTACTGAGACAATGCAGCTCAGCGTAGGCAACATCCGTCATGAGCGAAATCGTTCAGGGTCGCTCGCTCGCGAAAGGCTTCTCATGCAGCGGGTCTCCGGCTAGTGAACGGGCCCCGCAGCCGGTACAGGGACGTCGTTGTGCCATCCATGTGCGCCACTTTCGTGTCGCCATCCTTGAGCGCAACGCCCTGCACCGGAAAGGCTCGAACACATCACCGAAGACCCGCTGCATGAGCGGCCTGTCGCTCGATCTGTCGTCATTGATCTGCTCAACTGAATAGGCCTTGCAGGAACCAGCCATGCGGCGACCTGCGCTCACGAAAAATCCATAGGCGCGCGCCTTTCGGATCGCGCGCAACGTAGTAATCACGGGCGATATCACCGCCGCTCCACCAGCCTGTTTCCACTCGCTCCGGCCCTTCGAGCAACTGCAGCGTGCCGTGACGGCACGGAAGGCCTTCTCGCTCTGACAGCGCTTCAGGCACTCGAAGCAACCACACGGGACGACGGTAGGAGGCCCACGGAACGCGCGTCGCCACGGCCTTGTCTGCAGGGTCTTCACCTGCAGCTCTGGGGTTTGCGATACCCCATGCCGTTTCGGGCCGATGGCTTTCCAACACGCGCAGGCCATACACCGCATCGTGCCCGAGACGCGCACGCAGATGCTCTATGAGCTCAGGCGCTGCGGTGCTGACAGCGCCACCATGCTCCCCGGGCTGCCACAAGGACTCTGCCACGGGGGCACGCGAAACGAGATTGCCGGAACGGAGCTCGATCGCACGCACAGGCTCCGGCAACGAAAGCGTGGCCAGTTTCTCCCCGAGCAGCTTCGCAAAATGCTTTGCGTTGGCAGCCGGCGTGGCCAGGCGCAAGACACACCGCGTTGCCGGCAGATGACGATGCGTGAGCAGGCAATCGAGCCGAGTGATGCCGCATTGGCGGCTTTCGAGAAAATCACCCAGGTCGGCGAGCACCGGCTCGAGCGTGTTCAGAAGCGCTTCGTGATGCTCCAGCTCGTAGAGCAATTCATGACGACGTCGAAACCGTTCGCGCAGCTGAAAACGGCCGCGCAGATCCGTGTGACGACCCATGAGCCGATCCAGCTCTGTGAGTTGTGCCTTGCCGAAGCGACGAGCAAAACCTCCACGCGGCAAACGCAGTGCCTCACCGATGGTGTAGACACCGATCTGCTTCAATCGGCCAATCACATCCGCCGGCCATCGCAAAGCGAGCAGCGGCAGAGAGGCCACCTGCCCTGCGAGATGCGCGGACTCGGTGATGAGCAACGCTTTGCCTGCCCGTGAGCCGGCGAGCGCTGCAAGAGGTGTGGGAGCGAGCGCCAGCAAGGGTTTCACGCCCGCTTCGTAGAAATCCAGCTCAAGCGCCTGACTCAGCTCTTGCGGACCGCCGAACAAGTGCAGGCTGCCTTTCACCTCGAGCACCAGTCCGTCCGGCGGAACGAGACTCACACGAGGCGTGAAGCGATGAGCGCGCGTTGCGATTTTTTCCAGCAACTGCTGCTCGCGGTTGACGTCACGAAGTTGAGTGGCGAGCCCCGGAATGAGCGCGAGCGCTGCGGCCACACTCATTCCGGCACGCACACCGAATCGTTGTGCGTTCTGACAAGCGGCCACGAGAAACTGGGTTTGACCCTGCACCTCGACAACAGCTCGAGGCGTCGTCGCAGGTGCGACGGGTGCACTCAGCGCTTCGAGTGGAAGCCACGGCAGATGCACAGCCACCCACAACTCGCGCGGCTCGATGGCAGGTGCATCTTGCTGCGGTACGACCGTGGGAAAGAGACTGACCTTCGAACGAAGGCGGGTAACCCCCGGCCGGGCAAGGCCGTTACGGATGGCATGCGAGCTCATCACGAGCTCCGGGCTTGAGAGTCAGGTCGCTGGGAAGGGAAAGACGTCTTCACAAAGCGCTCCTTGCTTTGTTCGAGGCCGGAAGAAAAGCCCGCGCGTCCCTGCGCGGTAAGGGCCTGTGTCAACTGATACGGCCACTGGAGATCGATACTGCCGCGGGATCCGCCGCGGCTTTTCAATAACGTGACGCGAGCGCCCTGCTCCAGGGGCTCCATCGTCATTCTCAACACGGCGCTGGACGATTCCCGCGCAACGCTCAGCGGACGAAACAACACGCCCAGTGTGCGTCCCTTCCCGGCTGCAAGCTGCAACCGGCGAAGATCTCGCGCGGATGTGCGTGTGAGCCACGTGAGCACGACATCGCATGCGCCAGACACCAGCGATTGCTCGAAAGCCCACAAAGGCTTTTCAGCTCGCGCGACGAACAGACGCCCGAGCGCCACACCGTGCGCGGCCAATGCCGGCGCAAAAGGTTCGTGAGGCGGTGCAATCCATGCACACCAGCGCGCCGACGCCTTGCGCGTGAGAGCCGCAATCGCAGGCAGGAGTACGAGCAACTCTCCGATGCCCGGATGAGGCGTCAGAATTTCTACGAGCCCCGTGAGGGGCCAGCCCCCGCCGGGAAGCGCTCTGTCGAGCGCGGGGTATCCGGAAGGCACCACCGGAATCTGCGCGGCACTGCGTCCCCGCCAGATAGCCGGATGTTGAAGAAGACTGTCGAGATCGGGGCGTTCAGCGGTCCCTGAAACCTCTGGCGCTTCGGCGCCGGGGGCTGCGGCCCCTGGAGCTACGGCTCCCGCAGCTACGGCTGTCGGTACATTGGCGAACATGTATTGAACCCACGAACTACGAGCCGCCTATGACCCAGGGAAGGCACAACGAGCGGCACTTGCTACGGCTATCGAGGCGACCGGCCTCGAGCAGGAACAAGGGCGAAATCTCATTGAGCGAAATCGACGCAGCCATGAATCACATCATCCCCATCGTCTTGCCCCGACGCAGGACACCGACGACGACACCTTCGATGAGAAGCTGCTGCTCCTTGAGATCGACCTTCAACGGCTCGAACTCTTCGTTCTCGGGCATCAGCCACACCACCGAGCCTTCCTGGCGATAGCGCTTCACGGTGACTTCGTTTTCCAGCCGGGCCACCACGATCTGCCGACTGCGCACTTCGGGCGTGCGATGCACGGCGACGAGATCGCCATCGAGGATGCCGGCATTCTTCATACTCATGCCGCTGACCTTGAGGAGATAATGCGGTTGAGGCTGGAACAGCGACGGATCGATCTGAAAGCGGGCTTCCACGTGCTCTTCGGACATGATGGGGCGACCTGCAGCCACCCGACCGATGAGGGGCAAACCCATCTGCTCTCTCATGGTGTCCATGAGTCGAATGCCGCGAGACGTGCCCGGCACGAGAGAGATGACACCCTTACGGGCCAGGGCCCGCAGATGCTCTTCCGCAGCATTGGCGGACTTGAACCCGAGCTCGCGTGCGATCTCGACGCGAGTGGGCGGCATGCCGGTTTCACCAATGAAGCGCTGGATGAGACGCAGGATCTGGGTCTGGCGCGGTGTCAGGTCTGACATGGGTGGCCTGTGCGTTTATACAGTAGCTGTGAGTATATACAGATCGAATACGGGAGCAAGTGAAAAAACCAAATGAAGTCGATCGTTCTATCCACCCATCGCGTCGCGCGGCAATGTCCGCTTGCGGTCATAGCGAGAACGCGTTTAGGTGTGCACTTCGCATCCGAATGAAACCAAACGCACGAGCTGAGCGTTACTGCTGCCAACGAACACGAGCCCGAGTCACTGCCATACTCGCCGCAACTCATGCACCTGCTCCATCGCTGCATCACGCGCACTGGCGCGCGCATGCGATGAGAACGTCGCGACGAAAGTCGTGCGCGATTCGCGTAGCAGAGTGCTCACACATACGAAAATCTTTCACGCGTTTGGCGAAAATTTCCTTCAGCCTTTACACGTGTTCCGTGCATGCGACCAACTGTCGCGACGCACAGACATGGACTCACCTGAACGAGCAAAAAGCGCAGCTAACTAGTTGCATTTACGTGGCAAATTTGATGCAGTTGCGCCGCTGCGAAGGGCGGTACGTCGCTTGCGCTCCGCCACGCATCCGTTTCAGGGATACCTCCCGAATTAACAACCCAGAAGGGGAACGTGTATGAAGTGCGCGATCGTTGTGAAGATGGCTGCTGCGGCAGTCGTGGTGGCCGGACTCGCTGGTTGCCAGGATCTGAAGCCTCTGCAGGCTGACATCGCTGACCTCAAGGGTCAGGTGAGCAAGCTGCAGAGCGATGTGTCTGCCGCCAAGTCGTCGGCGGACTCTGCTGCCAGCGCTGCCCAGTCGGCCAGCCAGGCGGCGAGCGGTGCGCAGAGCACTGCAAACCAGGCTCTTGCGGCGGCGCAGGCCAGCCAGAGCTGCTGTGACGCTACGAACGAGAAGATCGACCGGATGTTCCGGCGCTCGGTCTCGAAGTAATCGCAGGCGAGCGCTTCCAGCGCTCACTAAAAAACGCCGCGCATTGCGCGGCGTTTTTTATGGACATGTCTTTGTTGAAAAGCCGCCGGCAGTCAGCGCGGCGCGGCGCGCGTTCCGATGGGAGCTGCGTTCCGACGGCAAAACGCGGGGTTTCGCCGCATGCCTGAGCGCGTCGCTACATCAAGGCCGCGTTAGAAGTAAAGGCTACAGGGAAGAAAGGCTACAGCCGTACCAGCGCCGAACCCCAGGTGAATCCGCCGCCAAAGGCTTCCAGCACCAGCAGCTGACCGGGCCTGATGCGGCCATCGCGAATACCGGCGTCCAGCGCGAGAGGCACAGAGGCCGCCGACGTGTTGCCGTGATGGGCGACCGTGCAGATGACTTTCTCCATCGGGAGATCCAGCTTGCGAGCGGTCGCCTGGATGATGCGAATGTTGGCCTGATGAGGCACCAGCCAATCGATCGAGGACTTGTCGAGCCCGTTGGCGACCAGCGCCTCTTCCACCGCCTGCCCGAGTTTCGTCACCGCGATCTTGAACACCTCATTGCCGACCATGGTGATCGCCATCTTCGGCTCGGTCTCGCCGAATCCTCGCGACACGCCGGATTTACACGCAAGAAGGTCCTTGTACGTGCCGTCCGCATGCAGATGCGTCGACATGACACCAGGCTCTTCCGACGGCTTCAGCACGATGGCGCCTGCACCATCCGCAAACAGCACGCAGGTTGAACGGTCTTTCCAGTCTGTGATGCGCGAGAGCGTTTCCGCACCCACAACAAGCGCGCACTTCGCCTCGCCAGAACGTACAAACTTGTCCGCTATGGAAAGTGCATACATGAAACCGCTACACGCAGTTTCTACGCTGAATGCCGGGCCGCCACGCGCACCGAGGCGCTGCTGGAGCAGAACACCGCAATTTGGGAACACGAGGTCCGGTGTGGTGGTGCCGAACGCGATGAAGTCGACGTCTTCTGGACGCACATTCGCCATGTCGAGTGCGCGACGTGCAGCGGGCTCAGCGAGGTCGACAGTGGTCTCACCATCCGCGGCGATGTGACGGCGCTCGATGCCCGTGCGGTCACGGATCCACTCGTCGCTCGTTTCGACCATCTTTTCGAGGTCGGCGTTTGTGAGAACGCGTGCAGGAAGATGAGAGCCGGTGCCGACAATACGCGAATACATCAAGACCTCTGTGCCTGCAGCGCCTGGGCGATGTGTGCCGTCAGGCCGCGGCGTGCAGCGTGGGCAGCCAGCGCGATGGCGCGCGAAAATGCGACGCTGTCCGCGCCGCCGTGGCTTTTTACCACGATACCGCTCAGCCCCACCATGCAAGCGCCGTTGTACCGGCGCGGATCGAGGCCCGCCGCCGCCCGTCGGAGCACCGGTCGTGCAATGAGGCCGGCGAGTTTGCTGAGCAGCGTCGCTGAAAACTCAGCTCGTAAGCGATTGGCAATCAGATGCGCCGCGCCTTCCATCGTCTTCAGCGCGACGTTGCCCGTGAAACCATCTGTCACAACGACATCGACGTCACCGGAGAAGATGTCGTCACCTTCGACAAACCCGATGTAATGAAGGCTGCTCGCGCCAAGTAGCGCATGCGCTGCCTGAACCACCTCGTGACCCTTCATGTCTTCTTCGCCAATGTTGAGCAGCCCCACGCGCGGACGCTCGACCGCATAGACATCCCGCGCAACGATCGAGCCCATGGAGCCGAACTGCAGCAACTGCTCCGGGCTCGCCTTCGTGTTGGCGCCGAGATCCAGCATGTGTGTGTGGCCGTGTGCTGCAGGAATCGCAGACATGATGGCCGCGCGCTCCACGCCTTCCAGCGTCTTCAGCACGAAGTGGGACATCGCAGTGAGTGCGCCAGTATTACCGGCGCTAACGCAGGCCAGTGCGCGCCCGTCTTTCACCGTGTCGATGGCGATGCGCATCGACGACTGCTTCTTGCGGCGGATCGCTTCGCGGGGCGACTCGTCCATCGCGACGACTTCTGTGGCGGGGACGATGTCTATGCGCTGGCGTAACGGCGCGTGACCAGCGCCATTGAGCGCGCCCTCGATGATCGCGGGATCACCGACCAGCAGAGCGCGAAAGCCAGTGTCTTCACGTAGGGCCTGCGCGACGCCCAAAACGTAGTCGCGAGGCGTACGGTCGCCGCTCATGACGTCGATCGCTATCGACTGCAAGCGTGCGACAACCCTTACGTGATTTCTGGGATGAGATGAAAGCGGAGAGATCAGCGGGTGAAACGGGCCGCAGCACCTGCAGCCCGCATCAACACGCTGTTATTCCGCGTCTTCCGCGTCAGCCGGCTTCTCGATGACTCGCTTACCGCGATAGAAACCATCCGGCGTCACGCGATGGCGCAGGTGCGTCTCACCCGACTGTGGGTCGACGGACAGTGCGGGCTTCGCAAGGCCATCGTGTGAACGATGCATGCCGCGCTTGGACGGCGTCTTGCGGCTCTTTTGAACGGCCATTTCTCGAACTCCTCGTGGGCGTCGTCGGCGCTGTGCCGGACGATCAGTGGTTGCGTTTCAACAGCTCGCCCAGCCGTTCAAACGGTTTCTGCGTTTCCTGCGCGGGGCCCGCCTCTTCTTCGAGCGGTTCCGGCGTATCCTCTTCCATCGCGCAGTCACCCGGGTCCGCGTGCAGCGGCACCAGTGGCAGCGTGAGGAGAACTTCTTCCTCGACGAGATCGCTCACCCGGATGCGATCATCCGGCGCATGAACGGTCTCCAGATCCTGCGGCACCCGTTCCGCGTCACTTTCACTCGCGAGAATCGCTGCGCGCGACTCGCCTTCGAGCGGCCACACCATCGGCGCGAGGCAACGCTGGCACACGAGCTTCGCTTCGCCGTGCATCTCGAGTTCTGCGATACGCAGGCCCGCCTCGCGGCGGAAATGCGCAACTCCGCTGACAGTGCCCTCTGCGCCCGCAATCTTGGCTTGCACGCGAGGCAGACGACTCAGCGGAATCTCGAAAGCGACATCAGCTTGCCGGTCGGCCAACCGGTCGACATCGTTCAGTTGCGACCACGGCTCCGACATGGGGCGCGTATGATAGGTATCGACCCCCCTCAAGTCAAAGCCAGATGCCGGCTAAGCTGTTGTTTCTCGTAGCCCAATTTGGGCTCCTGTCATGAATCCGAGCGGCCTGACGTGAAACCCCTGATCCTGGCCTCCACTTCCCGCTATCGGCGCGCGCTGCTGGAGCGGATTGCACCGCCCTTCGAAGCGCACGGTCCCGGGGTGAGTGAGGCCGCCGCAGGGGGCGAATCGCCCCGCGAGCGAGCAGTTCGGCTGTCACTGGCAAAGGCTCGCGCTGTCGCGGAGCGTCACCCCAACGCAGTCGTCATTGGCAGCGATCAGGTCTGCGCAGCGGGTCAGCGTGTGCTGGATAAGCCTGGCGACGAAGCCACCTGCATCGCTCAGCTGTCCGCGCTGAGCGGACATACCGCTAATTTCCATACTGGCTGTGCCGTGGTCTGCGTCGAGACGGGACTGACTCTCGAGCATCTCGACACGACCTCCGTGCGTTTTCGAAAGCTCTCGGATACTGAGATTCACCGCTATGTCGCCCGCGAGAAGCCGTTCGACTGCGCGGGCGGCTTCAAGGTCGAAGCACTGGGGATCACACTATTCGAGACCGTAGAGAGTTCCGACCCGACAGCCCTGATTGGGCTGCCGCTCATCTGGCTCTCCAGCGCGCTTCGACAGGCCGGCTACCTGCTGCCCTGACGCCCTGCCCGTTTAGCAACGGTTCTTTGCCGGCCCCCGCGCCTGCCTCCGCCACCAGCCTGCTGATTCCGATCCCCCTGCTTGGCGCGTTTGCCTTGGCCAGCCGCCGGTCGCGCTGCACGCGAGGAACTCGGCTCTTTGGCGGTTGATGCCGTTCCCGCACCTGCACGTCCGCCGGGAGTGCGCGCGGCGACCGGCCGCGCGGCAGAGGGCTGAGGCGCTTCGCGGCGGGGCTCTCGTTTAGCACCGTTCGCCTTCGCGCCGCTGCTGCCCCATCTCGAAGGCCGCGCAGGCTTCTGACGGGGCTGCCCCGCCAGCGTGTCGATGACCGACGCCAACTCTGCGGGCAATGGAGCGCTCGCACTGAACAGTCCACCATGAGCGCCTTGCGGCCACTCGAAGCTCACGCTGTGCGAATGAAGAAACATGCGGTGCAGTCCCAGCTCTTTCATCTCGCTGTTGAAAGCTTCGTCGCCGTACTTCTCATCTCCCGCCACGGGATGCCCTGCATGCGCGGCATGCACGCGAATCTGGTGCGTACGGCCGGTGTGCAACGACACTTCTAGCAGCGTCGCCTGAGTGCCGAACCACTGAATCGGCTTGAACTCGCTGAGCGCGTCTTTTCCGGACTCATGCACCTTCACCGTGCGCTCGCCGCCCACGCGAATGTCTGTGCGAAGCGGTGCGTCGATCTTCGTGTGGCCCAGGTTCCAGTGACCCTTCACCAGCGTGAGGTACCGCTTTTCTACTAGCCCTTCGCGCAGCAGCTCGTGCAACGTGCGGAGAGCGCTACGCCGACGCGATACGAGCAGGCAGCCGCTCGTTTCACGATCCAGGCGGTGCACGAGCTCGAGGTCTTCACCCGGACGCATCGCGCGCAGCGCCTCGATAACGCCGAAACTGAGACCGCTGCCGCCGTGGACCGCAACGCCGGCGGGCTTGTCCAGCACGAGCAACCGATCGTCCTCGCTGATGATGGCCGCCTGCACTGCTTCACGCGCGCGTGACGACACCCTCGCCGGCTCCCCTGGAGCGGGCTCTTCCTCTATCCGGATAGGCGGAACGCGCACGATGTCGCGCTCCTGCAACCGTTGTTCGGGAGACGCACGCTTGCCGTTCACGCGCACTTCGCCCTTGCGAACAATGCGGAACACGCGACTGCGCGGAACGCTTGGTAACAAGCGCATGAGGAACTGATCGAGGCGCGTGCCAGCGCCCTCCGGATCGACCTCGATTTGCCTCGCGCCCTGGCGCGCGCCAACCGGCTGTGGCTCGGTCACCTCAACCTCATCGTAAATTGTTGTTTCTAAAGTGGTCTTGCGAGTATACTCGCGCGTCCGCCCGGATTCGGGCGGTCACAATGGTCGGCTTCTGCGCCCGAGGGACCCCGAAATCACAGGGGGTCAGAGGCGGGTCGCCGCATGTTAGTTGGTCCTCCCACACGAGGCCATCGCAATTGGGCCGACAAGCTTGCGCAGCCTGCGTCGAGTCTCCAGAAGAGATTCCCGGGCGCGCCGTCGGTTGAGAACACGAAGGCTTTACGGCGCACCGCCGGTTTGGACATCGTTGGAAATGTCCCATGGCGGTCCACTCGACACTACAGTGATCAACGAGACCTCAGCGCCCCATTCCCTGATCAGGAATCTTCGCCGCCGCGAAGGCAGCTTCACGCCGCCGCCGCAGCCTCCCGCCGCCTGCCTGTCAGCCCCACAACGTCTAGAAGGGGCACATGAAAAGAATGCTCGTCAATGCAACTCAACAGGAAGAGTTGCGGGTCGCTCTGGTTGATGGACAGAAGCTCTACGATCTCAGTATCGAGCTCACCTCCCGCGAACAGAAAAAGGCCAATGTCTATAAAGGAAAGATCTCCCGGGTAGAACCATCCCTCGAAGCCTGCTTTGTCGATTACGGCGCTGCGCGCCACGGCTTTCTCCCGCTGAAAGAAGTCTCCCGCGAATATTTCCGCAGCCAGCCTCAGGGCGGCCGCATGAACATCCGCGAGCTGCTCCAGGAAGGCCAGGAGCTGATGGTGCAGGTCGAGAAGGAAGAGCGCGGCACCAAGGGTGCGGCGCTGACTACCTTCATCAGCCTCGCCGGTCGTTTCCTCGTGTTGATGCCGAACAATCCCCGCGCAGGGGGTGTGTCCCGCCGGATCGAAGGCGAAGACCGTGACCAGATGCGCGAGGTAATGAATCAGCTGCAGATCCCCGACGGCATGGGCGCCATCGTGCGCACCGCTGGTGTCGGCCGCTCAGTAGAAGAGCTGCAGTGGGACCTCGACAATCTCCGCACTCAATGGGAGCAGATCGAAGCCGGCTCGAAGGACCGGGCTGCACCATTTCTGGTCTATCGCGAGAGCGATGCCGTCACCCGCGCCATGCGCGATTACCTGGGAGACGACATCGGCGAGGTGCTGGTGGACGACACCTCCGCCTACACGAAGGCCCAGGAATACATGCAGCGGTTCTTCCCGAATGAGGGACAGCGCCGGCTGAAGATGTATACCGACGACATCGCGCTCTTCACCCGCTTCCAGATCGAAAGCCAGATCGAATCGGCCTACGCGCACAAGGTGCAGTTGCCGTCTGGCGGTTCGATCGTCATCGACTACACCGAGGCGCTCGTCTCCATCGACATCAACTCCGCGCGCGCCACGCGCGGCAGTGACATCGAAACGACTGCGACAAACACCAACCTCGAGGCAGCAGACGAGATCGCCCGCCAGCTACGCATCCGGGACATCGGTGGCCTCATCGTCATCGACTTCATCGACATGGAGTCGTCCAAGAATCAGCGGGACGTGGAAGACCGTCTGCGCGACGCCATGAAGGCGGACCGCGCGCGCATCCAGATCGGGCGCCTCTCGCGCTTTGGCCTGCTGGAAATGTCTCGCCAGCGCCTACGTCCGTCGTTGTCAGACTCCAGCCACACGGTCTGTCCGCGTTGCGTGGGCAACGGCAGCATTCGCACGGTCGAATCGATGGCGCTCGCGGTGCTTCGCCTCATCGGCGAAGAGCTGCGTAAGGACCGCACGTCGAAGGTGATTGCGCAGGTGCCGGTGGAAGTGGCGACCTACCTCATCAATGAGAAGCGTGAGTGGCTGCGCCAGCTCGAAGACAAGAGCTCGGCGGAGCTCGTGATCGTCCCCAATCTCCACATGCAGACGCCGGACTTCAACCTGCGACGTGTGCGGGACGACGAGAGCGAACTCACCGAGAACAAGACGACGAGCTATCTCATGCCGACGGCGCCTGTCGTCGTCGAGCCCACCTCCGCACAGGATCAGAAACCGCACCAGGAAGTGGCTGCAGTCGCCACCATCCTGCCGTCGACATCTGCTCCTATCGTCGTTCACGAGCCTGTGATCGTGCCGCCCGTTCAGGCGGTGCAGGAGCCGCACCTCGGTGTACTCGGACGCTTCAAGCGCTGGCTGGTGGGTGACCCGCAGCCAGTTGTTGTGTCCCCGCCGCCGGAAGCTGCTGCCCCCAGCAGTTCGACCTCCTCGCCCGCCCGTCGTGAGCGCAGCGATCGGGGCGATCGCAACCATCGTCGTGATGGGCGGCGCCCGGGTGGCGGCGATCGGGATCGTTCACATCGTAATGCCGAGGGCCAGCGTCGCGAGCGCGAGCCCTCCGGCGACGGCCGCGAGCGTGACGCAAATCGTCGCGATGGACAGCGGGATCATCAGCGTGATGGCCAACGCGAGGGTCAGCAAAGGGACGGTCAGCGGGAAGGCCAGCGCGACGGTCAGCGTGCGGCTGGCGACAGCGCGCGCGGGGGTGAAGGCCACCGTGACCGCGACCGCAACAGAGGCCGCGGCGGTGAGCCCCGACAGGAAGGCGGCGAGCAGCGCGCTGGCGGACGCGGCGGTGAGCGCAACGATCGCAATCGCGACCGCTCGCGCAACGGCGGTGGCGAGCATGACCGCAATCGTGAGCGCGAGGCACCGCCCCCGCGTCCCGTAGAACCGGCGATTGCCGCAGTCAGCGCGGATCCGAATGGAGGCATTGCTGCTCCGGCAGGCACCGAAGCCGTCGTGGCCGGCGCTGCTCCCGGCGCAGAGGGCGCGTTTGGAGATCGTGGCGCGCAGGGCGAACGCAGTGGTCGAGGCCGTCGTGGTCGTCGCCGCGGACGCCGCGGTGGTGGTGGCGGACGCGAAGGCGGCAATCGCACGCCGGGCGGACAGGAAGGCCTGTTCGAGGGCGGCGGTGATGTCGACGGCAATCGCGATCCGAACTACGTCGGCGAAGCCGATGGCAATCGTGCCAGCGGCGTTGAGGGCGAGCCGGACGGCAATCGTCAGGCTACGTCCAGCAATGGCTATGGCAATGGCGTGGAGCCGCGGCGCCCGCAGGAATCGTACGGCTCGCAGGAGTCGCACCGACCCAGCGAGTCAGTCGAGCCTGCCCTGCGGGAGCCGGCGCCTCCTCGTGAATTCGCGCCGCGTGAAGCTGCGTCACACGAAGGCGGGTCGCCGCAGTCGGAAGTGCGTGAGCCAGCGCCTCGCGAATACGTGGAGCGTCATCAGGAAGAGCAGCGTCCTCGTGAACCCGCAGTAAGCAGCGCCAGTGCAGAGAGCGCCGCCCCTGCGCGGCACTACGAGGCTAGCCCGACGGCAACTGCGGAGAATCCGTCATCGGATTCGTCCGGCTCGGGTTCGCAGCAGGCACGTCCATACGTTGTGTGGTCGTCGAGCCCGAACAGCGGCACGGGCGGACGGCGTGAAGACTAACGTCGCGTAGTCGATAAAACCTTGGGCGGCGGCGTGAGTCGCCGCCTGAGGACTACGCCGCGCGAGCGCGCTCGCGTAGATGCATCAGCAGGCCTCGTGAGGCCTCTTCCACCAGATCCAGCACGTGTTCGAAACCCGTGGGGCCGCCGTAGTACGGGTCTGGCACTTCGCTCATCCCGCAGTCCGGCGCGAAATCCAGAAACAGGCGTACACGCTCGCGGTACTGAGCGGGTGCACGCTGGCGAAGGACTGCGAAGTTGTTCTCGTCCATCGCGAGCAGCAAATCGAACCGCTCGAAATCCGCGGGCTCAACGACGCGAGCCCGCAGCGGAGTCATGTCATACCCACGACGTAGCGCGGCCGCCTGCGAGCGCGAGTCCGGCGCGTCGCCGATGTGGTAACCAGCAGTCCCGGCCGAGTCGACTTCGATGGAAAGCTCGGGAGCCTCACGCGCAGCGATTTCACGCAGGACAGCTTCAGCGCTGGGTGAGCGGCAGATGTTTCCCAGGCAAACGAACAGGATTTTCATGGCGCGAAGTCTAGCCCACGCACATTGCCACGAAAATAACCCGCGAAGCTGACTCAGCGAAGCTGGGCCAACACCCGCTCAACGTCTTCCGGAGTGTTCACATCTGGGCCGGGACGCTCTACCGCTTCCGCCACCCGGATCTCGAAGCCATTCTCCAATGCACGGAGTTGCTCGAGCTTTTCCAGGTTTTCCAGCGGTGTGGACGGCAGCGACGCGATCTTGAGCAGCGCGCCCACGCGATACGCATAGATGCCGACGTGGCGGCGTGCGCTCGCGAAGTGCGCCTGACTCATGACGCCGGCCGGCGCAGTGTCGCGGCTCCAGGGAATCGGCGCACGACTGAAATAAAGCGCACGACCCTGTGCATCGACCACGTACTTCACGATGTTCGGATCCATCAGCTGCGCAGCGCTGGTGAGCGGGGAGCCAAGGGTTGCCATGTGGGCGCGAGCATTCGTCAGGAGCAGGCCAGCGACCTGGTCAATCAGCGCCGGCGGAATCAGCGGCTCGTCGCCCTGCACGTTCACGACGATATCGTCGTCTGCCCAACTTCGGGCGCGTGCCACCTCCGCGATGCGATCTGTTCCCGACGCGTGGGTCGCGGCGGTCATCACCACCGCGCCGCCAAACTCCTTCGCGGCGGCGGCGATCCGCGAATCATCCGTTGCGATGATGATTTCCGCAGCCTTCGACTGCTGCGAGCGTTCGTACACCCACTGGATCATTGGCTTGCCGGCCATGGGTAGCAGCGCCTTGCCTGGCAGCCGCGTAGAGGCGAAGCGCGCGGGAATGACGACGCGAAACACGCCTGCGACGCTCATCGCTCCAGTAACGCATCGTCGGCGCCAAGCTGTCGCGCCTCTTCCTCGAGCATCACGGGAACATCATCGCGGATGGGATACGCAAGCCGGTCTAGCCGACACACCAGCACCTGCGCTTCACGCTGGAACTTGAGCGGCCCCTTGCAGATGGGGCACGCGAGAATCTCGAGCAGGCGGGAATCCATGAAGTGCAGCCACCGTTGTGAGTTTCAGAGCCGGGAGTCAGCGAACCACGGTCTTCACCGACCGGCCGAGCCGTGCGACGACCTGCTCTACCAGGTCTGCCGCCTGCGCATCGCTGAACCGAGCGGTCACGGGCACATACCATGCCTTCGCTAGCCACCGCGGATCCGCGAGCGTGCGGCATTTTACGGCATCTTTCTCGGTCATGAGCAACGGCGCGGCGTCGCCGAAATCGAGGTCCGCGGCGGTGAACGGATGGTGGTCCGCAAACGGATGCTCGACAACGTCGAGTCCCCTTGCACGCAGGTCCGCGAAGAACCGCTTAGGGTTACCGATGCCAGCGACCGCGTGCACCCGCTGACCACGGAAGCTTTCGAGGGGGAGATCCGCTTGCCTGCCCGACAGCGACATCACCCTGCCTGGCGCGAGCCCCATTTGGACAGCCTGAAGGGACCGGGCGACCGGCAGTGGCGTCAGGGATGAGTGCTCCGGTGCCCCGTTGATCACGACGATATCCGCGTGCGCAGTCTGGTCCGGAGGCTCACGCAGCGGGCCCGCAGGCAGCAACTGCCCATTGCCAAACCCACGTGCCCCGTCCACGACGACTATCTCGACGTCCCGCGCAAGGCGCAGGTGCTGCAGGCCGTCGTCCGCGAGGATGACGTCCGCGCCACGCTGAACGAGCAATTGGGCTCCCGCAACGCGATCAATCGACACCACCACGTCGCAGCCCGTGCGTTGTCGCAGCAGCAGAGGCTCGTCCCCGACCGACTGCCAGCGCGAACCCGGCTCCACAAGCATCGGCTTCGTGGCCGACGCGCCGTAGCCGCGCGACAGAATTCCAACCTTCAATCCCCGTCGGGTGAGACGCTCTGCAAGCCACGCGACGAGCGGCGTCTTGCCGGTGCCGCCTACCGTGACATTACCGACGACGACCACAGGCCGTTCGACACGGAAAGAAGGCAGCCAGCCCTGCGCATAGAACGCCCGCCGCGTGCTCATCACAGCGCCATAGAGCCATGAGAGTGGCACTAGCAGCAGAAGGAGTGGTGAGGTCGATGCGCCCCCGTACCAGATGCGGTTCAGTGCGCGTTCCATCAATCGACTACCGGAAAGAACGGCAGCAGGCCGTCACGCGCTGAACTGCAAGCGGTAGAGCGCTGCGTACGAGCCGTCCCGCGCCAGCAGCTCGGCATGCGTCCCGCTTTCGATGATCTCGCCTTCATGCATGACAATGATGCGATCCGCTCGCTCCACCGTCGAGAGGCGGTGGGCGATCACGAGCGTGGTTCGGTCGCGCTTGAGGGTTTCGAGGGAGGCCTGGATGCGCCGCTCGGATTCGGTGTCGAGCGCCGATGTCGCCTCGTCCAGCACCAGGATCGGTGCGTTTTTGAGCAGCGTGCGCGCGATAGCGACGCGCTGCTTCTGTCCGCCCGAGAGCTGCGCGCCACGGTCGCCCACCTGCGTATCCAACCCTTCCGGAAACTGCTCGGCAAACTCCAGCACATACGCGGCTCGCGCGGCCTCGACAACGGCCTCCGGCGAAACGTTCTTCATGCCGAACGCAATGTTGTTGCGGATGGTGTCGTTGAAGAGCACGACATCCTGGCTAAAGATGCTGACCTGATTGCGCAGGTCCGCGAGGTCGTACTCGCGCACGTCGACGCCGTCGAGCATCACTGCACCCTGCTGCGGATCGTAGAACCGCGGCAACAGGCTCACGAGCGTGGACTTACCGCTGCCCGATTTGCCGACGATCGCGAGCGTCGTCCGTGGCTCGATGTCGAGGTTCAGTCCGCGCAGCACTGCACCCTTTTCGGCGTCATACACGAAGTGCACGTCCCGAAACGACACCGCGCCCTTCGCGCGCTCTAGTCTGCGGGAACCACCAGGCGGCTCGTTCGGCGCATCGAGCACCTCGAATACGCTGGCCCCAGCCGCAATGCCCTGTTGCAGCGGTCCGAACCCATTCGTGATCGCCCGCAGCGATTGCGAGCAGTAGATGAGCGCACCAAGGAACACGACGAAGTCGCCGACGGGAACGTTACCCTGAATGATCTGCCGGATCGCGAAGTACATGATGCCGGCGAGGCCGAGCGACGCCACGATCTGCACTACGGGATTACCGGCTGCCTTCGTACTGATCAAACGCATGTAGGAATGCCGGTTGAATTCATTCACCTTCTCGAACTGCGCGATCTCGTAGTCCTGCGCGTTGAAGGACTTGATGACGCGCTGGCCGTCGAGACCTTCTTTCACCACGCGAGTGATGTCACCCATCGAGTTCTGGATGCGCGCGCTGTACCGGCGAAACATCACGTTGATGCGGCGGATGAGCCAGCTGATTGGCGGCGCGAGCAGAATCGTGATGGAGGCAAGCTCCCAGTTCATCACGAACAGCGAGATCAACAGACCAATGAACGTGAGCGAGTCGCGTATCAGATTCACCAGCGTGGTGGTCGCAGCTTCTGCCACCAGTTCCACGTTGTAGGTGAGCCGGGACATCATCGGCGCCGTGGACATACGGTCGTAGTACCCGATGGGCAGGTGCATGTACTTCGCGAACAGCTCGCGACGCAGAGACTTGATGACCTGCCGGCCGACTGAGGCCGGAAAGTAGCTGGACACGTAGTCGCCCACGCTGCGCAGGAAGAACATCACGACGATTGCGAGCGGCACCACCCAGACGACGTTGGGGTCTTTCTGTTCGAAGGAATCGTTGAACAGCGTGCGGATGATGATGAGCATGCCGCCGTTCGTCGCCGAGAACAGCGCGGCGCCGAGGGCACCGATGAGGAAGGTTTTCCAGTGCGGCTTTGCGTAGCCGAACAGCCGCTTGTAGACCGCGCGCGCGTCTGGCGTCGTGGTCGGCGAGGCAGGCGGCGAATCGTTCAAGGTTGACCTGCTGCCGGCGCTTCCTTGACGGTGGCGATATTGATCTCGCTGAATCCGAGACGGCCCAGCACGTCCATGGCAGTGATCACGGACTGATGCGTAGCGCGCCCGTCGGCACGCAGGGTGATGCGGGCCGTGCGATCCTGGCCAGCAACTTTGATGAGCGCCGCGCGCAGCGTTTCGGGGCTGGAATTGATGAGTTCCTTTTCGTTCACGCTATAGCTGCCGGACTGGGTCACTGCGACGATGATCGGTTCCTGCTTCTGCGGGGCCGGCGGTGCGCCTGCCGCTGTGGGCAGATGCACCTTTACCCTGCCCTCGTCGATGAACTGGCTGGACAGCATGAAGAACACCACCAGCACGAGCACGACGTCGATGAACGAGATGAGCGTGATATCGACTTCGTCGTGTCGCCGGGGCTTGAGGTTCATGACGCGCGTTCCTTATGCCGCGCGACCGCTGGTCTGCGCGGCTTCGAGCGCGTCGGCAAGGCGGATGGCGTCCTTCTCCATCGCGATGACGATACCGTCGACCTTGCTACGCAGGGCGCGATGCGCGAGCAGCGACGGAATGGCAACGGTGAGGCCCGCTGCAGTGGCAATCAGCGCCTCGCCAATGCCGCCCGACAGCGCACGCGGATCGCCCATGCCGCCCGAATTGATTGCGTTGAACGCTCGGATGATGCCGATGACCGTGCCGAGCAGCCCCAGCAGCGGTGACACCGCAGCGATGGTGCCGAGCGTGTTGAGGAAGCGCTCCAGCTCGTGGATCACGTGACGGCCGGTATCTTCCAGCCGCTCCATCATGATTTCGCGAGAGCGATGACGATTCGCAAGACCCGCCGCGAGGACTCGGCCGAGCGGCGAGTTCTGCTCGAGCGCCTGGATGACCTTGTCGTTGATCTGATTTGCCTCGATCAGCTGCCACACCTTCGGCGTGAGCTCACGAGGCAGTACGCGCCTGTCCTGCAGCGTCCACAGCCTCTCCAGAACGATCGCCGCGGCTGCGATGGAGCACAGAATGATCGGCCACATCAGCGGGCCGCCGGCCCGCACGATTTCCCACATTCTTTCGATTCCCGGCGACCTTAGGGTGGCCGGCATCATACCGGAGCGTGCCGTGCGCTCAAGGCGACGCGCCCCACAATGTGCGACTGTCCGCGCGGCGAGCCACGGGACCTATGAGTCCCCGGGTAGCGTCGATTCGAAGCTGCAGGGCCCCGACTTCGGCCGTCGCGAGCACGATAGCGTCTCGATCGAGCCAGCCAACCGGCACTGGCTTGCGCGCGAGGCGCTCGGTGCGTCGCCCGGAGACGACAGCCCATCGCCCCGTGCCCGCTTCAACGTACACCGCAGCCCCGAATCCTGGGCCGGGGATCAGCAGGTGCGCCCCGCCAGCGTGCAGTGAGATGTGGCAAGCGTGGGCCCGGTCCGGGCCGAGCTCGATCGGAATGCCGTCCCAGTTCCACGTACCACGTGCCTCCATGCAGTCGACGAAGGTCTGGTGGACGTGCATTTCTGCCAGCAATGCAGTGACGCCCTCGCCGGCTAGCGGCGATGACTGCCCGACTATGAGTGCGTCAACGTCACGCACACCTCGACTTCGCAGAAACGGCACGACGATGTTCTCGGCCGTACGTCCCTGCGTTCCATAGCCATCGCCAGTGCCCAGTAGCAGCACGTGGGTGGCGGTGCGAACTACGATGGCGGTGTTCTCGCCCACATCGAGCACCGTGACTTCGGCCTCGCCGTACGCAAGCGGGTGATCGACAGTAATGGCCAGCGGAGCGACGCAGACGAGAGTGGCAACTCGCATTCGCAACGGCCACGGCAGCAACGCCATACACACAGCGAATGTCGCCAGTGCGAACCACCACCATGGCGGACTCGCGTGAAGCAGTGCCCATGGCAGGTCACTGGCTGCCGCGAGCCACGGCCAGCCGGCATCGTGAAGCCATGCGGCGAGTTGCAAGATGGCGTCTGCGCACCGTGTCGATATCGGCATCAGGGCCACGGATAACAACACCGTCGGAACCAGCAGCCAACTCATCGCGGGAATCGCAACGATGTTCACGAGTGGCCCGATGACCGACACGGAGCCGAATAGCGCGAGCGTGAACGGCATCAACGCGACCGTGACTGCTGCCTGGGCTGCGGTTGCTTCACGCAGCAGGGAGCGCGGGAGTAACCGGCCACTCGTCACCGCAATGATGGCGCCCATTGCCACGAACGACAGCCAAAACCCCGCGGACAGGGGCGCGAACGGATCCATCAGCAGCACCACGAGCAACGCGAGCGCGATCGGTTGCATCGGTGACGTCACCCGTGCCAGCGATCTGGCGAGCAACCACATGCCCAACATGATGAGGGTTCGTTGCGTGGGGACGCTGAGACCTGCCAGCGCCGCATAGGCTGCCGCGGCAGCAAAACCGATCACCGACGCAAACGTCTCGCGAGGCCACGCCTGTATCCCACACGCCGCCCATAACCTGCGCGCCACGGCGAATGCGATCACTGCAAAGAGCGTCACGTGCATACCGGAGATCGCAACGAGGTGCGTCGTACCAGTGACATTGAACACGCGCCATTGCTCGCGTGACACGCGTCCCGTGTCCCCCACGGCCAACGCAGAGAGCAGCGCTGAAGCGTCACGATCTGCCACTTGCGACTCGATGTGCCTCGAGATCCGTTCGCGGAGTGCAGTCAGAGGGCGATGTCCGTCATCGATACGCCGGTTCAATGAGGCAGGGACGACCGTGCCGAGCGCATGCACGCTGTCTCGGAAGAGTTGACGCGCCATATCCTGACTGCCGGGATTTGCGCGTCCTTTGGGTGGACGCAGACTTAGTAGCAGCCGCCAGCGTTCGCCGGTTGCAGGCCTGAATGACTGGTCCCGCGAGACGAGGCGCACGCGCATCGAGCGCGCGAATGTTGACGGCGCTTCCACGTCGACGATCCCGTCAAACGCCCAGCCGGTATCGCGCGGCGCCGGGATCGAGTCGATGGTGACTTGTGCGATCACGCGCTCTTCCGATAGCCGTTCCGGCCAGCGTGCCTCGAGATAGCGACCGGCATGGTAAGTCGTGAACAAGACCCCGCAGCTGAGGCCGCATAGCACGATTGCCGCGACGAACCGTCTGCGGAAATAGAAAGACAAACCCGCGAGCAAGGCGAGCGGCACGGCTACCCACGACGGGGGAAGCGTTGGCGCAGCAAGCACCGTCAATGCGCCGAGAAAGAATCCAAACGGGAAGAGCATCACGCTCGGTTCACACAGAGCGGCAGAGTGTTCTGCTAGAGTCCGCCGCCTGCATGCCTCGTCGCCTGCTCAAAAAAATTACGCCGCACCCGACGACGCTTCGAAGCCGGTGGTATCTCAGGCTATTTGGCGAGCGTGTAACGGATCCCAGGCTCTGGTCGCTGCAGCGCCGCTCTGTCACGGCCGCGTTCGGGCTCGGCCTCTCGATCTGCTTCATTCCGTTGCCGGTGCATCTGCCACTCGCAGTGCTGGTCGCGATTATCGGCAGGGTCAACGTGCCCACCATCATCGCCACCGTGTTCATCGTGAATCCGTTCACAGTCGTCCCCGTGTTCTATACGGCGTACCGCGTGGGCGCAGCCGTACTACGCGAGCCGGTGAAGGGGTTTCACTTCCAGCTCAGCTTCCGATGGCTGCAATACGGCCTGGGCCCGCTCTGGGAGCCCTTTCTGGTCGGCTGTCTGATCTGCTCGGCGGTGGCCGGGCTCGTAGGCTGGATCACCCTCGAGCTGATTTGGCGCTGGAGCGTGAGGAAGAGGTACCGGACCCGTCGCGAGTCGTCAACGTCCTGACGCGTTGACTTCGCTCAGCGTTCCGTTTTCGATCTGCAGCGCGCGATCCATGCGAGCGGCAATGCGCAAGTCGTGCGTCACGATGACCAGGCTCGTCTGGCGCTCGCGGTTCAATTCGAGCATCAGCTCGAAAACCTGCTCGGCGTTACGGCCATCGAGATTGCCGGTGGGCTCATCGGCAAGCACCAGCTTGGGTTGAGTGACGAGTGCGCGTGCCACTGCCGCACGTTGCCGCTCGCCACCGGAAAGTTGGTGCGGGCGGTGTGTGAGTCGTTCACCTAGCCCCACCCGCTTGAGGATCTCGCGTGCGCGGTCCTTCGCTTCACCCGTGTTCATGCGACGCACGAGCAGAGGCATTGCGACGTTCTCTAGCGCCGAGAACTCCGGCAGCAGGTGGTGAAACTGATAGACGAAGCCAATAGCGTGATTGCGTAACTCACCCCGCTCCTTCTCGCCGAGCGAGTGAATGTCCTTGCCGTCGACGAACACGTTGCCCGACGACGGTTTGTCGAGTCCGCCCAGAATCTGCAGTAGCGTAGTCTTGCCGGAGCCGGAAGCGCCGACGATCGAGAGCCGCTCCGCTGCCAGAATGGCAACATTCACGTTCTGCAGCACTTCCAGAGTGTCCGGACCCTGCTGGAAACGCCGTTGCACATTGCGCGCTTCGAGAACGGACTCAGTCATGTCGCAGGGCCTCGGCAGGAGCAGTGCGTGACGCACGCCACGCGGGGTATAGGGTTGCGAGAGCGCACAGCGCGAACGCCACAGCGCAGATACGCACGACGTCCATCGTTTCGACGTACGCAGGAAGCTCGCTCATGTAATAGACGCTGGCATCCATGAACTGCACGCCGAACACGCTTTCGATTCCGCTGATGATGCTCTGGATGTTGTGTGAGACCAGAACGCCGAGCGCCGCGCCGCCGATCGTGCCAGCGAGCCCGATAAGCACGCCCTGCACAGTGAACATGGCAAGCACGTTGGCAGGCCCCACGCCCAGCGTGCGCAGGATCGCGATGTCGCTCTGCTTTTCCTTCACGATCATGACAAGCGTCGACACGATGTTGAACGCCGCGACCGCGACGATCATGAGCAGGATGATGAACATCATCGACTTGGTGGTCTGGATGGCGCGGAAGAAGTTGATGTGGCTGCGCGTCCAGTCTGTCAGGAAAAACCGATCGGGACCGAGGCGCGTCGCGATGTCGCGCAGGATCGACGCGGAGCGCATTGGGTTTTCCAACGCAAGCCGAACCCCCGTGACGCCGTCGCCGAGACGGTAGAGTTTCGATGCGTCGTCCATATGTACGAGTGCAAGCGTGTTGTCGTACTCAAACATGCCCGACTGGAAGAGGCCGGTGATGTGGAAGCGACGCATGCGAGGCACGAGGCCTGTGGGTGTCGCGGTGCCCTGCGGGGCGATGACGACGACAGTGTCTCCGACGCCGAGCCGCAGTTCTTTCGCCAGCGAAACGCCGAGAATGATGTTGTAGTCCCCTGCCTTGAGGTCGGTGAGCTTGCCGTCCACCACGTGCTGCCCGATGCCGGTCGCCCTCGCCTCTTCTTCTGGCAGCACGCCCCGCACCACCACGCCCTTCACTCGCTTGTTGTTCGCGAGCAGGGCTTGCTCTTCGATGTAAGGCGCGGCTGCGATGACACCCGGTTCTTTCTGTGCGTCTGCCTGCACGCTTCGCCAGTCATCCATTGAGCCATGTCGCCCAATCAGCATCGCGTGCGACGTGACGCTGAGAATTCGCGAGCGCAACTCCCTCTCGAATCCGTTCATCACGGACAGCACAACGACCAGCGTTGCGACACCGAGAGTGAGCCCCAGGACCGATATCAACGCGACGAACGACACAAAGCCGCGCCGATGCGTCGAGCGCAGATGGCGTGTGCCGATGAGCCACTCGTATGGGCCCGCCACGCTACTCGTACCTCAGCGCTTCGGCAGGCTCGACGCGCGAGGCGCGCCACGCTGGATAGATCGTTGCGAGGCCCGTAAGCAGGAACGCGGCAACGGCAATTCCAGCGACCATCGGCCACTGAACATCGGTGGGCAACGTCGTCACGTAGTAAACGTCGGAGTCCCACATCTGGAAGCCAAACGTTTGCTCCAGCCAGCGCATGATCGGATCGGCATTGAGCGCCAGGATCACGCCGAACAGCACACCGAGCCCGACGCCGACCCAACCGATGACGAGTCCCTGCGACAGGAAGACGCCGACGACTCGTGTGGGCGAGGCACCGAGCGTGCGCAGGATCGCGATGTCTGTACGCTTGTCCGTCACCACCATCACGAGCATCGCCACGATGCTGAACGCAGCCACGGCCACTACGAGCATCAGGATGATGCCCATCATGGTTTTCTCGATGCGGATGGCGCGGAAGTAACTCGCGTTGTCTTGCGTCCAGTCGATGACATCGAACGTTGGCGGCAGCGCCTTACGCATCTGTGCGGCGATCGCGGGCGCCAGGAACGAATCGTTCATTAGCACGCGCAATCCTTCGTTGCCCGCTGCCAGTGGTCGCACGGACTCGAGGTCTGACAAAACGAGTGTCGAGTCGTGATCGGGCGATCCTGCAGCGAAAACGCCTGCGACCAGGAACTCCCGCAGTTGCGGAGCCGGCGCGCCATTGGCCGCGACGGTCGGCACGAGAATCGATAGCGAGTCGCCAATCGCCAGGCCAAGGTCCTGCGCGACGACCTCACCGAGAATCACCCTGTCCGTACCCGGCACGAGGTCGGTAAGAGTGCCTTGGAAGACGGATTTCGCAATCGAGGTGACGTGTACCTCTCGCGCAGGATCGATGCCCCGGAGCACCACCGGCTGCATATCCGGCGTGTGCACCGCCAGCGCTTGTATCTCTGCGTAAGGCGCCACGCCCTTCACGCCGGGAATCGCGCGGACGATCTCGACAGCCTTATCCCAGTCTGCCGCCGAAATCACCGTGCCATCCGGAAGATTCTGCGCAGCGACGACCCGTGCGTGCGCGCTCAGGGACAGAAGCCTGTCGCGCAGCTCGTTCTCCAATCCATTCATCACGGACAGGATCACGATGAGCGCGATCACGCCGAGCATGACGCCCGCGAGCGCCGCCCAGGTGATGAAGGACACAAAGAACTTATGGGTCCGCGCCCTGACATAGCGCAGCCCCACGAACAGTGACAGGGGGTGAAACATCCGGCGCGATTTAACCACAACCGGCTGCCCCGCCCGGGATTCCTCGACCTTCATCACAGATCGGGATGTAGCCGGGCGGCGTCAGGTTTTCCAGATTTATTGCGGTGTTATAGTTCGAGCCGCCCAGAAGGAAGCCGCTGGGAGGAGACCGAACGTCATGAACACTCGCAGCCTCGTTGTGCTCGCCTGCCTGCTGGCCCCAACCGGCGCGGCCGTCGCCGAAACGCTCGTCGTCGAAGACCAGGTCAAGCTCCGCGACTCCTCGGTGGATCGTCCGCACCGGGGCGCCACCATGCAGTCGGTCGAAAAGCAGTACGGCACGCCGACCGAGCGCCACGCGACCATCGGCCAGCCGCCCATCACCCGCTGGGACTACCCCGGATTTTCGGTGTTCTTCGAGAAGGACCGCGTGATCCACGCCGTCGCCCTCGGCGGTTGAACCACCCCTCGCGCTCGCTCCCAATCGAGCGCCACGACCTGCCCACCGAACGCCACCCGCCTAGTGGGCCGACCGAGTCCCGCGCGCGACTACGTCAACTCGCCCGTGGGCGCGTTCCCCCTATCGACCGAGCCCCGTGTCGTGTCCGATTCCAAAGCCCGGGCCCACCACCGCCCCGGCGGCTCCGCTTCCCGACCAGCCACCCGACTGCGCTTCCGGGTCACCCGCTTCCCCACTAGCCAGCCCACTCCGCAACGCCGCGCTTCCCCACCCCCTCACCCAATCCGATCCCCAACAACCACCCCCCATTCCGGTAAGCTCCCGCGCCTCTTTCACCCCTACCCAGGCGCCCGCTCCCCGGTTCGATGTCCGCACTGCTTCGCCCCCCCGTCCCTTCCGCCAACCGCCCCTCGCTGAGTTGGCACCAGCTCTACGGCAGCGCCGCAGCGCTTGCGCTTGCCGAAGCCATGGAGGCCGACCCGCGCCTCTACATCATCGTGGCGGATGGCGCGCGCGAGCTCGAACGATTGGGCGCGGAGCTTCAGTTCTTTTCCGGCGAGCTGAACCTGCTGACGTTCCCAGACTGGGAAGTCTTGCCCTACGACCTCTTCTCCCCCCACCCCGACATCACCTCGCAGCGCCTGCGCGCCCTCTTCGAATTGCCCCGGACGAAACGCGGCTGCCTGATCATCACTGCGGATACGCTCATGCAGCGGCTGCCGCCGAAGGCGTACGTGCAAGCCCGCGCCTTCGAGCTGAAGGTGGGTCAGCAGTTGGGCATCGAAGCCTTCCGCGACCGGCTCGTCGAAGCCGGGTATGCGAGCGTGAGCCAGGTCACGAGCCCCGGCGAATTCGCCATGCGCGGCTCGCTGCTCGACGTGTTTCCGACCGGTTCGAAGGACCCGCTGCGCATCGACCTGTTCGATGAGGATATCGAGGCCATCCGCCGTTTCGATCCCGAGACACAGCGCTCTCTGGATTCGCTCGACAGCGTCCGGCTGTTGCCCGCGCGCGAGGTGCCGCTCGACTCCGAAGGCGTGAAAGGTTTTCGCCGGCGTTGGCGCACCCGTTTCGAAGGCGATCCGACGCAGTCCAGTTTGTATCGCGGCGTGAGCGAAGGTCTCGCGCCGCCCGGCATCGAATTCTATCTGCCGCTGTTTTTCGATGAGACCGCCACGCTGTTCGATTACCTGCCGAAAGACGCGGTGCTCGTCAGCGATGCCGCGTTGGCCGGCGCCTCGCTGAAAGACTGGCAGGACGTGGAGCAGCGGCACGAAGACCGCCGTCACGACATCGAGCGGCCGATCCTGACGCCGGATGAGTTGTTCCTGCGGCCGGAAGAGCTCGAGGCGCGCATCGCGACGTTCCAGGCGATCACGTTGAATGCGTTCAAGGCGGACCTCGAAACGGCCGAGGCGGTCGCCGCGGAGTCGAGCCAGGCCGCTGAACATTCGCCTGATTCAAACAAGGCCGGCGCGCCGGCCCACAACTTTCCCACCACCGCGCCACGCGAGCTGCGCGCCGACGCCCGCGGCGAGCGCCCCTTCGGCCCCCTCGCGAACTATCTCGACGACCTCGGCGGACGCGCGCTCATCGGCGCCGATTCGCCCGGTCGTCGTGAAGTGTTGCTCGAGATGCTTCGCGCAGACGGACTTCGCGCCGTGCAGGTCTCGGGCTGGACCGAGTTCGCCAGAAGCACCGCGCCGTTGGCGCTCACCGTTGCACCGGATGTCCAGGGCCTCACGCTCACGGATCCGCCGGTCACGCTCATCTCCGAAGCACAGCTCTTCGGCGCGCGCGCTCGGCAGGAACGGCGACGCAAGCGCGCGCAGGTCGATCCCGAGGCGATTCTCCGCGACCTGCAGAATCTCACGCCGGGCTCGCCTGTCGTTCACGAGGAATATGGCGTCGGCCGCTACGTCGGCCTGCAGCCGATGGAAGTGGCGGGCCAGAGTGGTGAATTCCTGGTGCTCGAATACCAGGATGGCGATCGGGTCTATGTTCCCGTTCATTCGCTGCATCTCGTCACTCGCTACACCGGTGCTGCGCCCGAGAGCGCGCCGCTTCACAAGCTCGGCACGGATCAGTGGGCCAGGGCCCGCAAGCGGGCCGCCGAGCAGATCCGCGACGTGGCGGCCGAGCTGCTGGACCTGTACGCGCGCCGCAAAGCGCAGAAGGGCCTGAAACTGGCCGTCGCGGAGCAGGATTACCAAGGTTTCGCCAACGCGTTTCCGTTCGAGGAAACCGCAGATCAGAGCGAGGCGATCCGTAATGTGCTCGCGGATCTCGCCAGCGATCGTCCGATGGACCGCATCGTCTGCGGCGATGTCGGCTTCGGCAAAACGGAAGTGGCGATGCGCGCCGCGTTCGTCGCTGTGCAGGCCGGCAAGCAGGTCGCCGTGCTCGTGCCGACCACGCTGCTCGCCCAGCAACACACTTCGAACTTCCGCGACAGGTTCGCGGACTGGCCGGTGCGCGTCGAAGCGCTGTCGCGATTCGGCACGAGCAAGGAAACGGCGGCCACGCTCGAAGGCATCGAGAAGGGCTCCGTCGATATCGTCGTCGCCACGCAGAAGCTGCTTCACTCGCACGTGCGGTTCAAGGATCTCGGCCTCATCATCGTGGATGAGGAGCATCGCTTCGGCGTGCGCGACAAGGATCGCCTGCAGACGCTGCGCGCCGAAGTGCACGTGCTCACGCTGACTGCAACTCCGATCCCGCGCACGCTCAACATGGCGCTCGGCGGATTGCGCGATCTGTCGCTCATCACCACGCCGCCGGCCGAGCGGCTCGCCATCAAGACTTTTGTGACGGAGTGGCACGGCCCGACGATTCGTGAGGCTGCGCTGCGCGAGCTGCGTCGAGGTGGCCAGATCTACTTCGTGCACAACGAAGTGCAGTCCATCGAAAAGATCGCGAACGACGTGCAGGCGCTGGTGCCCGAAGCCACCGTGCGCTTCGCGCATGGCCAGATGCGCGAACGCGAGCTCGAACAGTTGATGATCGATTTCTATCATCGACGCTTCAACCTGCTCGTCTGCACGACGATCATCGAGAGCGGCATCGACGTGCCGAGCGCCAACACCATCATGATCAACCGCGCGGAGCGGATGGGCCTCGCGCAGCTGCATCAGCTGCGCGGCCGCGTCGGCCGTTCCCACCATCGCGCGTATGCGTATCTGCTGGCGCCACCGCGCGCCGCGTTGAGCCAGGACGCGGCGAAGCGACTCGAAGCGATCGAGTCCATGGAAGATCTTGGCGCCGGCTTCGTGCTCGCCACCCATGACCTCGAGATTCGCGGCGCCGGCGAGCTGCTCGGCGAGCGCCAGAGCGGCCAGATGACCGAGATCGGCATGGCGTTGTATCTCGACCTGCTCGAAGAAGCCGTCAACGCGCTCAAGGAAGGTCGCGAGCCCGCGCTCGAAAAGCCGCTCGCGGCCGAGACGGAAGTGGAGCTGCGCTTGCCGGCGTTCATGCCGGAGTCGTACATCGCCGATGTTCACGTGCGCCTCGCGCTCTACAAGCGCATCGCCGCGTCCGAAAACGAAGCCGAGCTGGACGAGCTCAACGCGGAGATCATCGACCGCTTCAGCCTGCCGCCACCGCAGGCGCAGAATCTGTTGCGCATCGCCCGGCTCAAGCTCACTGCACGGGCGCTCGGCATTCGACGGCTGGATCTGGGACCGACCGGCGGCTATGTGATTTTCGAGGAGAAGAACTCGATCGACCCGGCCGCGGTCATCCGCATGGTGCAGAAAAATCCGCGGGAGTATCGGCTGGAAGGGCCGCTCAAGATGCGGGTGTCGTGGCCGCTGGAAAAGGAGGATTTCCGTTTCCAGTTCGCCGCGGACCTGCTGAAGCGGCTGGCATCGGCGGCGCCCGCCGAGCCCACTGCCGCGTCAAAGCCAGGCGCTGCTGCGCCGGCCGGGGCGGCGAAACCGCTGCTCGCCCCCGCTGCTGCCGCCGCGAAATCCTCGGCACCGGTCGCCGGCGCGACGACGCGTCAGGCCGGAAGCTCACCGGGCACGAAGCCATCAGGCGCGAAGCCATCCGCTTCCCCTGCTCCGGTGAAACCCATCATCACCAAACGTCGTTAGCCGAACGCGGTTAGCCGAACGCGGTTAGCCGAACGCGGTTAGACAGAATCGCACCGGGGCGTCGCGGGGTGGCGAAAGCCTCGCGGATCGTCGGCCGCTGTTAGAATCGGCCCATGAAATTCCGAAGGCTCGCGGCCACTCTCGTCCTTTCCCTGGCTGTCGCATTGGGCGCGGCGCTGCCCGCTTCGTCGCAGGATGCGCCGGCGGCCCCGCTCGGCAATGTCTACAACATCGAGATTCTCGTGTTCCGCACGACGCAGGCGCTCGGCGGTCCTGAGAACTGGAACTCGCAGATCAGCACGCGCGAAACCGGCACCGATGGCGAGACCGCCAACAGCTCACGCAGCACGGCACGTTTCGTCACCAACCTGCCGGAAGCCGCATTCCAGCTCACGCCGCTCGAAACGAAGCTGCGTTCAACTGGGTTGTACGCGCCAGTCGCCCACGTCGCGTGGTCACAGACGGCGAGTGATTGGGGCACCAAGGCAGGCTTTCCGGTGCAGCGCCTCGGCATCGACGTGCCGGGCTTGTCTGGCACTGTGTTCCTCGAGCGCGGTCAGTTCCTGCATCTGGGCATGGCGCTCACCTATGCGCCCGCGTCACCGCCGAGCGGCATGGCTGCAGGGCCGGGCACGCCGTTCACGTTGAGCCAGAGTCGGCGCATCAAGTTCTACGAGCGAAATTATTACGATCACCCGGGCTTCGGTGTGATTACGCTGGTGACACCGGCACAGGGTGCTCGGCCCGCAGGACGCTGATTCGACGCCGCCCCACTCAGCGTGACGACGGCTACTGGGTCCGACGTCGCCTTACTGAAAGTCTGCCGCTTCCGCCGTCGCGACGCTGTTCTTGCCCTGTTTCTTCGATCGCTGGAGCGCGGTCGAGCAGGCGTTGATCAGCGCCTCGAGCGCCAGCTCACGCGGCGGCACGAGGCTCGCCACACCCGAGCTCACCGTGAGATAGCGCTCTGCTCCGCCGCGCGGATGATGAATGAGCAGATCGCGCACGCGCTGGGCAACCACACGTGCATAGTCCGCGGCGCGCTCGGCCGCGTCTCCCTGAATCAGAACGACGAACGTGCCGTTGCCCCAGTAGCCGACGACGTCGCCACCGCGCCGATACGAGCCGCCTACGACGCGCGAAACGCGCCGAATCACCGCATCGCCGCCCGTCTTTTCGAACTTATCGTTGTAGGCCTGCAGGTCATCGATATCGAGCAGCACGAGTCCGATCGCATGCGAATCGCGCTGCGCCAGTTGCCAGTCGCGCTTCAACAGCTCTTCGAAATAGCCGCGCGAGTTGAGACCGGTGAGGCGATCTTCCCGCTGCAGTGTCGGCAAACCCGGCACCGTGCGATCTGCGGACTTCATGCGCCCGCCGGCATCACGACAATATGCAACCCAGTGCGTGATGCGCCCTTCACCATTGCGAAGCGGCTGAAGCAGCGTTTCGTTCCAGAACAGCGAGCCATCCGGACGATAGTTGCGGATGAGCACACGAGCCGCCTCGCCACGCTCGATCGCTTCTTTCATGCGATGACGGGCTTCCTGCTGCCGGTCTGCTCCCTGCAGCAGTCGCAGGTTCGTGCCGACAACTGCGCTTGGCGCATAGCCGGTCAGCTGCGTGAACGCGGCATTCACATACACGACGGGACAATCCGGTTGGGCCGCATCGCAGACGACCACGCCATCGGGCGAGCTGTCGATGAAACTGCGCCAGAGATCGACGGACCAGTCGTTCATCGCGTGTACATTCCCGGGTTCAACTCTGGCCCGCTTCGAGTTTGAGTGGGGGCGCAGCGGAGCACCGCGCGAGGCTTTCGCGGCACTGCTGCCATTCCGTCGACGCCATGAGCGTTTCGCGTGGCATGCCATCACGTCCACGCATGCGCACCAGACGAGCCGCAGACACGGCGCTCGGCTCGGCCTTCAATTGATCGAGCACCGTCACGACGCTCGGCCGGCTATTGCAGATGAGCACCATGTCTGAGCCCGCATCGAGCGCGCGATGCGAACGCTCGACGATGTCGCCGGCCACTGCGGCACCGGCCATCGACATGTCGTCCGTGAAAACGGCGCCTTTGAAACCGAGCTCGCCGCGGAGCACGTTCTTGATCCACCGGGGTGAGACGCTGGCGACCGCGTTCTGATCCACGTCCGGAAACAGCACGTGCGACGCGAGCACGCCGGGCAGACCATTCGCGATGAGTCGGCGATACGGCATGAGGTCGTCATCGAGATCGACGAACGGCCGGCGATCGACGCCAACCGAAGTGTGCGTATCGGCCACGACAGCGCCGTGCCCAGGGAAATGTTTGGCGGTCGCCGCCATGCCCGCATCCCGCATGCCGTGCATGTAAGCGGAGGCGAGCTGCGAGACGGCCGGCGCTTTCGAATGGAAAGCGCGATCACCGATGACTTCACTCACGCCATAGTCGAGATCGACACACGGCGCGAAGGAAAGATCGACGCCACAGGCGCGCAGCTCCGCGGCCATCAGCCAGCCCATGCGGCGGGCTAGCTCCAAACCCGCTTTCGGGTCCAGGTCGAATTCATGGCCGATGCGGCGCAGGGGCGGCAGGCGGGAAAAGTCGGACCGGAAACGCTGCACCCGACCGCCTTCATGATCCACCGCCACGATAACGGCCGGGCTGCGCGCGGCGTGCATCGAGGCCACCAGCGCCGTGAGTTGAGCGGGATCGCGGTAGTTGCGTGTGAACAGGATCACACCGCCGACCAGCGGGTGACGCAGGATTTCGATGTCTTCGGCCGAAAGCTCGGTGCCCGCCACATCCACCATGAGGGGTCCGAGTGTCATGGCTCAAATACGGGAGGCGCCCGCTGGCTCTAGGACAGCGAGGGACTCGACGTGCGTCGTGTGCGGGAACATGTCGAGCACCCCCGCGGCGCGTAACTTGTACCCGTAGTCGTGGACCATGATTCCGATATCCCTGGCGAGACTGCCCGGATGACAGGAAATATACAGCACGCGCTTTGGCGCCAAACGTGCGACGGTTGGCAACATTTCCCGGGCACCCGCGCGCGGAGGGTCCAACAGCACGTAGGGATAAGGGCCAGTGACCCAGGACGCACTGCTCGGCAGCGGCTGCATGAGGTCGGCCACATGGAATTCGGCGTTGGAAATGCCGTTCCTCGCAGCGTTTTCCGCTGCCCTGCGAACGAGCTCGCCCGCCCCCTCGACGCCAACGACCCGACCGGCGCGTCGTCCCAGGGCCAGCGTGAAATTGCCTAATCCGCAGTAGAGGTCGAGGACCGCACTGTTGGGCTCGGGAGCCAGCAGCTCCACTGCGCGGCTGACCAGCGCCGCGTTCATCGCGCCGTTCACCTGGATGAAGTCGGTAGGACTGAAGTCCAGGGTCAGGTCGAAATCCGGCAGTCCGTAGTGGAGCGGCCGTTCGGCCTCGGCGGCGGCGCCGGGCAGTCGGTGTACGGAATCGAGGCCGGCTGGTTGCAGGTACAGCCGCAATCCGTGCTGTTGCTCGAATGCTCGCAGCGTCGCCAGATCTTCATCCGTGAGAGGCGCCATCGCGCGGAGCACGAGCGCCACCGCGTTGTCCGCGATCGAAACTTCGATCTGGGGCAGGCGCTCACGAATACTCAGCGTCATGATCATGTCCGCGAGCGGACGAATCAGTTTGCCGACGGGATCGCCCAGCACCTCACATTGATGGAGCTCCGCCACATACGGTGCGAGACGCTCCCGAAATCCGACCAGCACTCGACCTTTCTTCGTGACGAATTTGACGCCGAGCCGCGCGCGCCGACGATAGTTCCACACCGGCCCGCGCATCGGCTCGAGCCACCGGTCGGGCTCGGTGCGAGCAATGCGGTCCAGGTTTTCTTTCAGCTCGCGCTGCTTCGCGTTGATCTGCGCGAGCGGGTCCAGGTGCTGAAGGGCGCAACCCCCGCACAGGCCGAAATGCGGGCAGCGAGGCACGACGCGATCCGCAGCCGCCTCCTGCACTTCGATCAGCTCCGCGTCATCGTGCTGCTTGTGACGTCTCGTGCGTTTGAACTTGATGCGCTCGCCCGGCAATGCGCCTGCGACGAACGCCGTTTTGCCGTCGCGAACGATGCCCTCGCCTTCGTGCGTGATGCCGGCGACGACGCCGATCTCTTCGACAGGCGGGAGTGCCTGCCGATGTGCTTTTGAAGCTCGACTCATTGGTTTTCAGGAAATAAAAAATCCAAGGACGATGACCAGGGGGTGATGATTTCGGGCGATGACTTGGGGTGATGCCTTGCGCGGAGCGACCCGGCAATTGTGTTCGCTAGCCCTGTGATTCCCACACCCGCAGAAATTCCGCGAAATGCGGCTCGGAAGCGCCGGCGCGCAGCAGCAGCTTCACGCGTTCCACTTCTTCGGCATAACGCTCGGGCGAGAAATTGCCGCGCATGAGCTCGAAGCGCAGGTACACGAGATAGGTGTTGAGCACATCCGTCTCGCAATACTGACGAATCTGCACGAGCTCGCCGGCCAGGAACGCTCCGGCCACCTTGTCGCCGGAAAAGCCGAGTTTTCCCGGCAAACCGAGCATCGCCGCGACGGTCGCCAGGCCCGCCCGCGCGCGCGGTTGATAGCCGGAGAGCACATCCATCACGTCGAGGTGGCGCCAGTGATAGCGGCTCAGGTAATTATTGAAGCGGAACGATGCGTCGTCTGCGCCCGTGTCCCAGTAGCGCGCGGCCTTGATGCCGTATTTCAGCGCGCGATAGTGCAGCACCGGCAGATCGAAACCGCCGCCGTTCCAGGAGATCAGGTCCGGCGTAAAGCGCTCGATGCCGTCGAAGAAGCGCTCCACCAGCTCGCGCTCGGTCGCGTTCACGTCGCCGAGGCTCCACACTTTCAGCACATCGCGCGCACGGAGCACGCACGAGATCGCCACCACGCGATGCTGCTCGTGAGGCAGGAAGTCGCTGCCGCCGCTGTCTTGCCGGCGCAGTGTGAACATCGCCTCCATGACTTGTTCGTCCGAGAGTCCGTCGAGATCGTGGAGCCGGCGGCCCAGCTCCACATCGGGCACCGTCTCGATGTCGAACACGAGTGAATTCAAGGCTGCGCCCGCATGAGCACGGCAACGGCCACGATGAGTCCCGCTTCGTCCGTGAGCGTGACGTGGCCATCGCCCACACCCAGATTCCTGCGCACGACTTCGCCCCGCTCGGAATACACCACTTCCGGCTTGCCCCACGCGTTCTGCACAACGCCGACGTCGCGGATCCACACGCCATGCGCGAAACCGGTGCCCATGGCCTTCACGATGGCCTCTTTGGCCGCAAATCGCATGGCCACGAAACGCTCGGGCCGTTTGGTGCGCGCGAGCTGCGCGCGTTCGGCCGGCATCAGCAGGCGGTCCAGGAAGTGATCGCCGAAGCGCTCGAGCGAATTCTTGATGCGCGCGGCTTCGAGCACGTCGACGCCAATGCCGTAGATCATGCGCGCGCTTCGAGCATCAGCGTCCGCATGTCGCGCACCGCGGCCGCCATGCCATCGAATACCGCGCGGGCGACGATCGCGTGGCCGATGTTGAGCTCGACGATTTCCGGAATCGCCGCCACCGGTTGGACGTTGTGATAGTTGAGGCCATGGCCCGCGTGCACTTCGAGCCCGAGGCTCACGCCCAGCTTCGCCCCTGAGAGCAGGCGCTGCAGCTCGGTGGCTTGTTGCGAGCCGGTGGAGTCTGCATAGGCGCCGGTGTGCAGCTCGACCACCGGAGCGCCAATCTGCACGGCGGCTTCGATCTGCCGCGGATCCGGATCGATGAACAGCGCGACGCGAATGCCTGCGACCACGAGGATGGACACCGCCTCTTTCAGCCGCTGCACCTGGCTCGCCGCATCGAGTCCGCCTTCGGTCGTGATCTCCTGCCGCTTTTCCGGCACGAGACAGCAATCCGGCGGACGCACGTGACGCGCGAGATCGAGCATCTCGTCGGTCACGGCCATCTCGAGATTCATGCGCGTCTTGATCATGTCCTTGAGCGCGCGCACGTCGTGGATCTGGATGTGCCGGCGATCTTCACGCAGATGCAGCGTGATCAGATCCGCCCCGGCCATCTCGGCCGCGAGCGCTGCGTGGACCGGATCGGGATAGCGGGCGCGGCGCGCCTGCCGGAGCGTCGCCACGTGATCGATGTTGACGCCGAGCGCGATGAACCGACTTGTCATTCGAGAACCCTTCAGAAAAAACGATGTGGCCCATAAATTGGGGGGCTTCCGCACCCGCTGTGACAGGGTTCAACCCCGCCGTCAGTCTCCGACCCCCGCGCCTGGCTGTGGCCCTCGATCCGGCCAGTCCCTAGCGCGACTCGCGAGCCACCGATCGCGCGACCTCGCGCGTTTTCAGCTCGCGGCCTTCGAGGCAGTGTGCCACTGCCGCCAGCAGCAGGCGCTTCGCATCTTCCAGCTCGCGAGGAGCGGAGATTTCTTCGCGAGCCAGGCTCAGCAGCGACGCCCCACGCAGCACGCCTGCCGCATCGTCTGTAGCGGGAAACACTCCATACCCCGGGCGGAAATAATAGTACGCATCCGGCTCGATGCTCGCGCCCGTTCGGGCATCGATGTCGAGCTCGACGCCGTAACCGAGCAGATCCAGCAGCCGCTTCTCGAATACGCGCAACGTGGCTTCGAGCCCCGCGCCCGCTTTCAACGCTTCGAGCGCCGTATGGTACGTGTCGAACACACCCGGCACCGGGTCGTGGCGATGCGTGAGCTTCAACAGCAGCTCGTTGAGATAGAACGCAGACATGAGACACGCCGGAGGAATCACGCGTTGCCCGGGCGCACTCTCCGCGCCGGATAACATCGGCGCCTCGCCCTTGCCGCTCCACGACAGCAGCAGCAATCGGAACGGCTGCAGCTCTGATGCGAGCTTCGCCTTCGGGCCGCGCACACCGCGCGCGAAGATGGAGATGCGTCCCGCATCGCGCGTGAGCACTTCGAGAATCCGGCTGGTGTCCCGGTAAGGGTAGTGGTGAAGGATGTAGCCGGGCGCGAGCTGCGCGCGGCGCGCGTGCGGGCTCATGGGCCGTTCATCCGCGGTTCATTCGAGGCCGAGTTGCTGGAGCGACCGGGCATTGTCGGCCCAGTTCTCGCGCACTTTCACCCACAGCGTCAGGTGCAGCCGGCGGCCCATCGCCTTGTTCAGCTCCATGCGCGCCGAGCGGCCAACGCGCTTCAGGCGCTCGCCTTTCGGCCCGATCACGATGGGCTTCTGGCCTTCGCGGTCGACCCAGATGGTGGCGTCGACATCGATCTGTCCATCCTCGCCGTCGGCGATCCGCTCGACTTCCACGGCGATGCCGTACGGCACTTCCTGGTTGAGCTCGAGGGTGAGCTTCTCGCGAATGGTTTCCGCGATCCGGAAATTCTGGCTCTTGTCGGTTTTCTCCTCGGGCGGAAACATCGCCGGCGACTGCGGCAGATGCCGGGCAATCGCCTTCTTCAGCGCTTCGAGGTTGTCGGACTTGAGCGCCGAGATCGGCACCACCTCGACGAACTCATGGCGCTTGCCCAGCTCGCCGATATACGGCAGCAGCCGTTCTTTCGGATACACGCCATCCACCTTGTTCACGACCGCCATCGCGGGCCGACCGGACTGCTTGATGCGATCGAGCACAAACGTGTCAGCGTCCGACCAACGCAGCGCTTCGACGACGAACACACACAGATCCGAATCGTCGAGTGCGCCGGCAGCCGCGCGGTTCATGGCTTTGTTGAGGCCACGGGATTGGCCACGATGCAGGCCGGGCGTATCGACGAACGCGATCTGCGCGGCGGGCATGTTCACGATGCCGAGGATCCGGTGACGCGTGGTCTGCGGACGCGGCGTCACGATGCTGAGCTTCTCGCCGACGAGCGCATTCAGCAGCGTGGACTTGCCGACATTCGGCCGCCCCACGAGGGCGGCAAAGCCGCTGTGAAACGGGTCTGCCGGAATCGCGGTCGTGTCCCCCAGGGTGACGCCGCCGCCTTCATCGTCATGCTCTTCGATCATGGAACCGTATCGCCCGTCTGCGCGCTGATTTCAACCAATATTCGCTCCGCCGCTTCCTGCTCCGCCCGCCGTCGGCTGGAGCCGGAACCTTCCGCCGTGGCGTTGAGCCGGAGTCCTTGCTTCCCGAGGGGGCCGTGCACCTCACACGAAACCCAGAACAGCTGGGCGTGCGGCTCCCCTTCTACCCTCTGGACGGTGTAACGCGGCAGCCCGATGCCCCGGGACTGAAGGTATTCCTGCAGGCGAGTCTTCGCATCCTTGAGCGCGTCCGGAGGCGGTAGCGCGGCGATACGGGCCTGGAACAGGGTCTCGATGACCTTACGGGCCGCGTCCAGGCCGCCGTCGAGAAACAAAGCCCCGACCACGGCTTCCAGCGCGTCTGCCAGGATCGACTTGCGGCGAAAGCCGCCCGCCTTCAACTCGCCGGAGCCGAGCCGCAGGACGTCACCGATGCCGAGCGTGGCTGCCACTTCCGCGAGAGGTTCGCTGCTAACCACGCGGGCGCGCAAGCGGCTGAGGTCGCCTTCCGTGCATTCCGGAAAGGCCCGGAACAGATGCTCGGCGACCACGAGATTCAGGACCGCGTCGCCCAGAAATTCCAGCCGCTCGTTGTTGCGGCCGGGAGCGCTGCGATGCGTGAGCGCCGCGGTGAACAGGGAGAGGTCGCGCGGCTCGTACGCGAGCCGGTCGCGCACCCAGGGTACCGGCCAGTCGGGTGCCGTCACGCGGCCCGCCACTGGCCGTGCGTCATTCGGGCGCCTTGCCCATGCGCACGCTCTTGATGAATTTCGCGGTCAGCGAAACCTGCGCGACCATCGGGGCCGAGTCTTCGTACTGGATTTCCAGGATCCACGACGACCCATCGCGCCGGATGGCGAAATCCTTCGAGTCCGGAAACTCGACGCCGTTGACGTCGAGCCGCTTTTCGAGCGCGAAACGGATGTTCTGGGCGCTGTCGTCCGCGCGGGATTCCTGCGCAGTCTGGTCCATGCTCTGCGCCACCCGGCTGTAGTTCAGGTACATGGGTGCGAGCCGGATGCCGGCATAGCCGACGATAGCCATCGGTGTCAGCAGGAACAGCCAGCCAATGAACGTGACGCCACGTTGATTCTTTCGCATCGACCTCTCCCGGGAAAAGCGTGATCGGAACGCGCGTGCTGCGGCGGCCCGATCTCACTCGATGCGCGAGCCTATCCGGCTCCACATGGGCCCGCCAGAGCGTTGCAGGTCGAGATTGAACCAGATCCGGGTCGCCTTTCCGACGAGGTTGTTCTCAGGAACGTAGCCCCATTTGCGACCGTCTTCACTGTTATCGCGATTGTCCCCGATCATGAGGTACTCCCCGGCGGGAACGACCATGAGTTTGGACTCCGGCTCACCCATCAGCCCCGGGAAACCGCGGTCGTTGCAGATATACCCCGTCGTGGTGCGGCGGGTGCAGCTGGGCAGGCTCATCGGCGGCGCCTCGATCGGGCCTGGGCAGAAAATCGTGTGGTGGACGTGCTCGCCGAGGTGCTCGGTGGCCTGCCGCATGTTGATGTAGCAGCCGTCGTCGTACGGGCCGTTGACGTCGAATTCGATCGGCTGGTCGTTCACGTACAGCCGGTCGTCCTTGACGATGACCCGGTCACCGGGCAGCCCCACGAGCCGCTTGATGTAGTTGACGCTCGGGTCTTTCGGATAGCGGAACACCACCACGTCGCCGCGCGCCGGCTCGCCGATCGACAGGAACTTGGTGTTCACCACCGGCAGGCGCAGGCCGTACGCGTACTTGTTCACGATGATGAAATCGCCGTCGAGCAGCGTCGGCATCATCGAATCCGACGGAATGCGGAACGGCTCGAAGATGAAAGCGCGCAGCAGCAGCACGACGGCCGCCACCGGAAAGAAGCTGCGCGCGTAGTCCACCGTGCCGGGCAACGAGACTGCGGCCAGTTCCTTGTTGGCCGCGGTCGCGCGCGACTCGCGGATGCGACGGAACACCAAAGCGTCCAGCGCCCACACGACGCCAGTGATCGCAGTGATGAGCACGAGCACGCCGCTGAAATCGAGGCGGTCGGCGAACAGCAGCCGCAGGACAGCGGCGCCGATCAGGAACGGCAGCGCGGTGTAAGCCACTTTCATCAGCACCGGATCGGGTGCGGGCTGCGGAGCGGCAGCGAGCTGGCGCTGCGGGCGCAGGTACCAGTCGTCGACGACGCACAGGATCGTCACCGGGATGGCGAGCCAGCTCAGCGGAATCGCCACTTTCATCAGCATCTGCAGGAACATCAGGGACCTTTCCTCTTATTCCTTTCCGACGCGCAGCACGGCAAGGAACGCTTCCTGGGGGATCTCGACGGAGCCCACCTGCTTCATGCGTTTCTTGCCTTCTTTCTGCTTCTCGAGCAGCTTTTTCTTGCGCGAGATATCGCCACCGTAGCACTTGGCCAGCACGTTCTTGCGAAGCGCCTTCACCGTCGCGCGCGCGATGATGGCGCTGCCGATGGCCGCCTGCACGGCGACTTCGAACATCTGGCGCGGGATGAGCTCCTGCATCTTGTCCACGAGCTCGCGCCCGCGGTTATACGCGCTTTCGCGATGGGCAATGATGGCGAGTGCATCGAGCTTGTCGCCGTTGATCAGGATGTCCACTTTGACGAGTGGCGCCGCCTGGAACCGTGCGAATTCGTAGTCGAAGCTCGCGTAGCCGCGGCTCACGGATTTCAGGCGGTCGAAGAAATCGAGCACCACTTCGGCGAGCGGCAGCTCGTACTGCAGCGACACCTGCGTCGCCACGTACAGCATCTTTTTCTGCACACCGCGCTTGTCGTTACACAGCTTGAGAACGGCGCCGACGTAGTCCGGTGGCACGAGGATGTTCGCGGTGATGATCGGTTCGCGGATCTCGTCGATCTTGTCCGTGGGCGGCAGCTTCGACGGGTTGTCGACGGACAGCACGGTGCCGTCGGTCTGCAGCACTTCGTAAATCACGGTCGGCGCGCTGCTGACCAGCTCCAACTGGTATTCGCGCTCGAGACGCTCCTGCACGATGTCCATGTGCAGCAGGCCGAGGAAGCCGCAGCGGAAGCCGAAGCCGAGGGCGCCCGACACTTCCGGCTCGTAATGCAGTGCGGAGTCGTTCAGTTTGAGCTTCGCGAGCGCATCCCTGAACTTCTCGTAGTCTTCCGAATTGATGGGAAACAGGCCCGCGAAAACGCGCGGCTGGATCTGCTTGAAACCGGGCACCGGCTGCGGACTCTGCCGATGCTCGAGCGTGATGGTGTCACCGACGGGCGCGCCGTCGATCTCCTTGATGCCGGCGATGACGAACCCGACGTCGCCGCACTCGAGCGACTTCGACGGCAACGACTTCGGCATGAAGCGGCCGAGCTTGTCGACCTGGTGGGCGCGGCCGGTCGACATCACGCGAATTTTCTCGCCGACGTTGAGCGAGCCGTTCATCACCCGCACCAGCGACACGACGCCGACGTAGTTGTCGAACCACGAGTCGATGATCAACGCCTGCAGCGGCGCGTCGGGATCGCCCTTCGGCGCGGGAATACGGTGGATGATGGTCTCGAGCAGCTCGTCCACGCCTTCGCCCGTCTTGGCGCTGACGCGCGCGGCATCCGTCGCATCGATGCCGATGATCTCTTCGATTTCGCGGCTGACCTTGTCCGGGTCGGCGGACGGGAGGTCGATCTTGTTGATGACCGGTACGACTTCGAGCCCCTGCTCGATGGCCGTGTAGCAGTTGGCGACGCTCTGCGCCTCGACACCCTGGGAGGCATCGACCACGAGCAGCGCGCCATCGCACGCGGCGAGCGAACGCGACACTTCGTAGGAGAAGTCCACGTGGCCGGGGGTATCGATCATGTTGAGCTGGTAGCGCTCGCCGTCCCGCGCCTTGTAGTAGAGCGTGACGCTCTGGGCCTTGATGGTGATGCCGCGTTCGCGCTCGAGCTCCATGGAGTCGAGCACCTGGTCCTGCATCTCGCGCAGCTCGAGGCCACCGGTCAGCTGGATGAGCCGATCCGCCAGGGTGGACTTGCCGTGATCGACGTGAGCGATGATCGAAAAGTTCCGTATGTACTTCATAGATAAGGAAAAATTACGGAACTCATACATCAACTCTTCGTGCCTCCGTACAGCACCCTGTACAGAAACCCGAAAGGACCCTCCGGTTGTTTCGCCCGCGCGCTCACGAATCGCGCCCAGGGCACTCGGCCGGGAGCATTCGCACTCAAGGCAAATGAAAGCGCGATGATACCCTACCCGGGGCACTGCGCTCCGCCTGCTTGGGCGCGCTCGGAAGGGTGAGCGCGCGCCCGGCGGATCCCCGTCCTGGCGCTCGTACGGGCACGCGCCGGAGGCAGTCAGCCTGGGTCGTCAGTGTCGCCGGAGGCGTACTTTTTCACGGCGTCCAGGAATGTCGCGAACGTATCGGCCGGTTGCCCGTCGTCCAACCCCGCAATCTGGCTCAGGGTATGGAAGCCCAGCATCCGGTAGCTCTCGAACTGGGACTCGCTGAACCATTGATCGCTCGTCGGCTCGTGCGGAAACTCGGGCTGGCCTTTCGAGTAGCTGTACACGTCGTACGGCAGATCGGACCCGTCCCGGCCACGGCGTCCGCGCAAGGTCGGCTTGACGTAGACGAGGTGGCCGTTCGTGACGTCCCCATCCACCGCGTCGTACCGGATCTCGGCCAGCGAGCAATACAGTCCGACCCCTTTCTCGTCTTCGGCGCCGGGCAGGATCTCGATGCGCTGGGTGAACTCGATGGGTATGCCGAAATCGATGCGGATCTTGCGGATGGCGTTGCCCAGGTCGTCGAACGCGTAGGTGCGATCCTGGCCGGCATCGCAGACGAGAATGTTCCTGCAGCGGCGGAGCACCACTTCATACAGACCGAGGTTGTCGAAGTGGCCGCCGTCCGAAAGATTCACGTAGCGCCCGTGGCGCGTCGTGAGGCCGAACAACTCCGCGAGCAGCGGCTTCCACGCATGGCGCGGTCCCGGTTGCTGGAAGGTCCGCTCACCCCGCTCGTTCGTATTACCCAACCACGCGCCGAGCCGCGCGTTGAACAGCGCCATGAGGAAGCTTATGGTCGGCGCCGACGCGAATCCCATGTTTGGATTTGCCGCCGCACCCGACGTCGTCACCGCCGTGCCCACCGAGATGCCATCCGGCCCGCCGTAATGTTGCGAGGTTCGATAGCCTTCCCGGAAATTGCCGCAGTAGAACGGCGTCATGGAGAACGACTCCGCCTTGCGCTGCTGCCAGGCCAGCGTGCCGCCGCCGACCAGGTTCAGCGTGGTGTTGATGATGGGCAGCGGTCGCGTGGCATGGTCCTCCTGCCACAAGTCATGCAGGCGCACGTTATCTTGCGGAGCAAAGCCGGTGAACGGATCCGGTTTGCGATCGACGTTTGACGCGCCGAGGTAAGCGCGCACCAGCCGATTTCGATACATGCCGTGCAGGGAAAAGCGATTCACGTTGACGACCCGTCCGGTGATCCAGGACAGGATCAGCAATCCCACGGGAACGATCATCGCGATGGCGCTCGCTCGGATCGATGCGGATTGCGACGTTGCCGCGTCATTGGTGTGGAATCCCAGCACCTCGGCACCGGTGACCTTCTCTATGAGATAAGCCGTTCCGCACCCGACGAGCAGCAGCACGCAGACGGCAAACAGCGGCGCGGCCGCCGCGAGTGCTATCCGATGCAACAACGGCGGCTTCCCCGCCTCGGGGGTTCCCGGCGTTTTCGACCCTCCACCGACCAGCGCGGCGGCGAGTCCCGACACGCCACCCAGTGCCGCGATGCCCGCCTGAATCCGGCCGCTCCAATCCTCGCGCACGAACGGAAGATAGCTGCCCAACAGGGACAGCCCGGCGATCGCGATCCACGCAAAGATAGCGATGAGAATCCAACCGGACAGGCGCCCCCACCATTCCCGATCCGCATCGTAGTTCGCTCCCCGCTCCTCACCGAGGCTCGCGATGGCGACGAACAGCGCACGGGCGATGAGATAGATCCCCAGCAACAGCGGCGTTGCCAGAATGACGTACCAGGCCGCGTGGTTGCGCAGATAAGGCAGCCAATGAACGATGACGGCGACCAGAATCAACCCCGCAACGATGCCGGACAGGATGAGCGCCGGCAGCTCCCAGAACACGGAATCACGGCGTTTGCTCTGCGTGTTCGGAGGGGATGTCGTCAACGCCACGATCTCGCTGAGGGCCCAGCCGACGACCGGAATTGCGATACACCACGTTGCGGCGAAGACATAGAGACTGCGCATCGATCCCGGGCCTTCCGTTGCATCCCCTGTAACCCACGGCAGAGGCAAGCCGAGCGCAGAGGTTGCGAGCGTCGCGGCCGCAAGCCATACCGGAAGCGCACACGCCCACACAAAAGTACCCTGCGGGGTCCCGGGCTCTTTCTTGAATCGTCTGAACAGATACAGCAGCACACTGGCGACCAGCTCCACCCCGAGCGCCGCCCAGAACAGCACGCGCCCCGGACCCTCGCCGAAATTCTTCGCCTGGACCAGCAGCAGCAAGACTTGCGGAATCGCGATGACCGCTCCGAGCAACGGCAGGATCACCAGCCAGTTGAGGATCAGGTTGCGAACCACGATGGCCGCCACCGACCAGGTATCCGCAGAGAACAACCCGAGTTTCGGGGTGAGATAGTTGCTGAACTCGCGCAGCGCGCTCACCTGCGCGGGCTCCGGCTGCAGAGGATCTTCGCCGGTGCCTCGCGCCAGTTTCTGGATCACATTCGCCGAGCCTTCGCGGCGCATCCACGTGCGCAGCCAGCTCGCGATGTAACCCCCGCCGGACACGCTCGACAGATAGTCGAACTTGTCGAGCAATCCGATGCGCGCGAGCGCCTGGATGACCCCGAGGTTGAACGTCGCGCTGCGAATGCCGCCACCGGAAAGGCACAGCGCGGACAGCTGCGTTCTGTCGAGCCGGTAAAAGATCTCGCGCAGGTTCTGCGCGCGGTATTCCCGATCCTGTTTGTCATCGTCGCCGAAACCGGCCGCAGCGATGTCCTCTACTTCCGGCACACCGAGCTGCCGGAACTCGTCGAGCAACACCCGATTCAGCGTGGCGCGCTGATTGGATTCGTCGAGTTGCGAACGTGCGAGTGCTTTGGTCAGCGGGTCCTGCCAGCCTTCGCGCTGTGCTGCCGTGAGCATATCCAACACCTGTTGTTCGTAGGGAACGCTGGGAGAGGTATACGTTTCCAACTCGCGGGACAGATAGACCCGCAACACCCGTTGCAGCTCGGAGCGCGGGAATTTTTCCGCCATCGCCTTCGCCGATCTCTGGAGCGCGAGCTCGCCCGGCAGGATCGGTGGAACGACATCGGTCGCGGGCAGCGGGATCACCGGCCCCTCGTCAGCCGCGGGGATACGCTTCATGGCGCGCGTTGCGGCGTCTTGCAGAATCGACACGGCGAGCTTGGCAATCTCACCGCCAACGTAAACGCCAACGGGCGAGGCCGCCATATCGCCGGGCGTCGAGCCGAACAGCGCGTTGATGAGTCCATCGGTCGCGAGCTTCGCCAATTCCCGCGGGTCGCCGCCGATCACCTGCCTGACGCGATCCGGAGCAACGGCCTTCGTTCGCTCCAACACCTCACGCACCCGACGCCGCGGCGCCGTGCGCAACGCTTCGACGCCGAGCAGGTCGATGGCCATGTGGAGTAGCTCCATCTCCTGCTCGCCGAGCTCCGCAGCCGCATCTCGGAGCAACGACTGATCGCGGCGAATGCGGTCCAGACCCAGAGTGCCGAGCAGCTCGCGAGCCTGCAGCCGCGTCGACTCGAATTCGGGACTGCGTTCTCCATGCGTGTGACGCATCAGGCGCAGCTTTCGCACCAGCACGCGGAACAGAGGTTCCTGCAAGCCCGCCTGCTCCGCGGTCTCGAGCGCTTTGTTCACTTGCGCGAGCGCATCGACCAAAAGATCTGTGCGCTCGCAGACGAGTGCGCTCAGCAGGCGCAGCTCGACCTCGCCCGGCGCATCCCCGCTCCGTTTCGCGGCTTCGATTCCCGCCTCGGCCACGTGACGGGCCTCGGTCAGGCGATCCAGCGCGTACAGCGCGCGCACTTCGAGCGCCGGAAGCACACTGCCGTCCTGCCTCTCATCGCGTTCACGCAAAACGGTGAGCGCCTGGTCCGGCTTCCCGCCTTCGAGAAGACGCCGCGCGGAGCGGGCAACGTGCGCCTCCCACTCTCCCTGCAACGCGTCCGCGCGCGACTCTTCGGTGACACTCACACCGAGCTTGTCGGCGAGCCATCCCTGCATCTCAGGTCGCAACTCACCCAACGCGGTTCGCAAGTGAGGTGCGGCATCGGCGTCCCAGGATTTCTCCAACGCGTTGCGAGGCTGGCCCAGTCGTAATCGATGATAGATCTCTTCCGCGCGTGCGACGGCTCCGTCCTTGCCGCTCCAGTATTTGAGCGCGCCTTCATCGATCTGCCGTGCAATGTCCGCACTCACCTGCGATGCCACGCCGTCCGCGACGAGCGTGGGATCGCTGGTGTCGAGCATCACGCGTCGCAGATACGGCAGGTACACCAGGTCGCCGCTCTTGGAATCGATGGAGACGAGCGCCACTTCGCGCGCCATTCGCGTGATGAGGCCGAACGCGCCGCCGGTGTCCGCGGAGATCTTCAGATCGCACGGTCCGGCCAGCACTTGTTCGACGATATCGGCATTGATCCGACGGAGCAGCAGCCCGGGAAACGCGAGCTTGCGCGCCTCAGGGTCCTGGATGTGTCCGAGCACGCGCCCATAGAGACGGGCCTGCAGTGCTTCCACTCGCAACTTGCGCAGCCATTGCTCCTGCCTGCCGGCTGCACGGATGCCTTCGAAGTCCTCGTTTGCAATCAGGCGCGCGGCCAGGCGCAGCACCATCGGACTGCCGCCGAGTGTTTTCACGATTTCGTCGAGCTGCGCGGCCGGCGGCAGTGGGTGGCCGGCTTGCTCGAGCGAGTGGCTCAGCAGCTCGCGGGCGGCGTCTGGCGGAAGCTCCGCCAGCGGCAAGTTGTAGAGCAGCTCCCCCTGCACGGGCATACGGCCCGAAAGCACCACGCGGAGTTGCGGCATCTGGCGCTGCAGATCTCCGATTAAATCCAAAACAAGGTGCACGGCCTCGGGCCCGAGGAACTGCACGTCTTCGAAGGTATCGACGATGAGCAGCAGCGCGCTGCTCTCGATCTGTGGATTCAGCAGCCGGGCAAACGCTTCGACCAGCGGACCGGTGTCGTCGATGATCGCTTCGAGATCGCCCGTATCGCGACTGCGCAGGCTATCCAGGATCTTCGCGGATAATTCGCGCGCGGGCCGCACGAGTCCGGTGAGTTGTTTTTCGAGCTGGCCCAGCGCTTCGACCAGCAAGGTGAGCGGACGCAGCGGCTCGATGCTCGGACGGTCCACATCGAGCCAGGCGAAGGGTAGCGCATCGCCGCCTGCGGTTGCGTCGTGATCCAGCACGAAACGAGCGAGCACGCTCGACTTGCCCACGCCGCCGGGACCGTGCACGAACAACGGACGACGCGCGGAGTCGAGCGCCGCCTTCGTTCGCCGCGCGAACTGACTCAGGGTCGCACGCAGTCCGGCCGAACGATCGATGTCGAGCACACCCACGTGATCGGCGAGTCGCCGCAACTCCTCCTCGCGCCCGACGAAGGATGTACCGACGAGCTTGCGCAGCGGCTCGAGCAATTCGGCGCGACCGATGAGCGGCGCGAGCGTATCCGGCGCCGGCAGGCCCGGCACGATTCCGCCGAGCCACTCGACGATCGCAGCGAGCGCAATCAGTCCGTCTCGATCGAGCGTCTCGGCGTTCGGGATATCTCCTTCGATCGCCGCTTCGAGCAGTTGCTGTGCCCGATCGTCCGGCCGTTGCGGAGTCGCGGCCAATGCATCTCGCAGCCGCGCTCGGGTCTGTTCAGTATCCGTGCACGCCATCCCTTCAAGCGCGCGCCGGCGTACGACCGGCGTCAGTCTCCAGCCGAATCCGGGCTGCGGTTGTTGAACGGCGACCGTGTCGGCGAAGAATCGCTCACGTGCGCTTTCGTTGAACGGAGTGTTACCCGACACGGGCTGCAGTGTTTCGCGATCGAATGCGGTCAGGACCGCAGCGGCCTCGCGCAGCCGGCGCAGCGAGTCGGCGAGATCTAGCACTTCCGGATCTTGTTGTGCGGACTCGATCTCGCGCAGCCACTCCTCCACCGCGCCCTCGGGAAGCGGGCTGAGCCCTGTTTCTGGCGCGCTCACAACACGTCCTTCAGTAACTCGGTCGCAGGCCGACCGGGATTGCTGAGCTTCTTCAGGACCGTCGTCAGCCGCCTCACGATGCCATCCAGCGCCTGGTGATCGAACGGCGAAACCTCGTTGCCGATGATGTATTTCATGAGCGCCGTGATCTCCGCGCCAGTGAACGCAATCCCCTTGGTGGCCGCGAAAGTCTCTACGTACAGTTTGATGTCGGACTCGGTCAGCGCAGTGGCATCTTCGTGCAACACGTAGTTCTGGGCACGCTGCACGCGGGTGCCGTTGTCACCGAGCAGGAACAGGAAGACGTTGTGCAGGCTTTGCTCGACGGCGGCCGTGAGCAGGCGCGGCACGAGCAACTCCCGGAATGGCGCGGCGGTGAGCCGATCCAGACCGTCGAGAATGATCCAGTACTGCTCGCCGTTGAGCGACGCTGCGCGCGAAACACCCGCGAGCCACGCAACGAATCGCTCGGCAATCTGTGCGTCCGTCGGGTCATCCGGCGCCAGCGCCTGGATCTCGGTGACCGTTCGACCCATGACGAGCGCAACCTGATACATCGCATCCTGCAGCGACAGCGTCCGCGGCCCATCGACCAGTTGCAGCGAGATCGCGGTGGCCCCGAGTTTCGCAGCGAAATAACGAATGAGCTGGGCGGAATGCGACTTGCCACTGGCGGTCGGCCCTTCGACCGACACCGCCCGATAGGCCGCGCCCTGAGTGAGCAGAGATTGCAGGTGGCCGCGCAACGACACGCGGTCGATCATCGGGATCGGCGGCAACTGCGTCACGAGCATCACGCCGTAGTCGTCTTCGGTGATCGGGCCCGCGAGAAACGCATCGAGCTGCTCATTCAGCCGCGGGCTCGGATTGCTTCTCAGACCCGTGATGAGCGCCGGGATCTGCCCTTGCGCGTTGACGCTTCGGCACAAGGTGAGAATCCGGTCCGGCAGCGCGCCGCCTGACGCGTACTGCTGGAGCGTGGCGCCGAGGCCGAGCTGCACCGCTTGGTCCAGTGCCTCCAGGCTGAAATGCTCGCGGATCACTCCGACGAGGGTCGTGATCAGGAGTGGCGTGTAAGTTGCCATGGACGTTACGTCGCGCGCGCGGGTGCCGGCACGTCCCAGAACGCTGGCCCGAGCGCTCGCTGCACGAGATCCGCCACGATGCGATACACGGGAATCGCCTGGTTCCAGCGCGGATTCGGCTGCCAGTCCGTGATTGCATCGCCAGCGTGATGTAACGCGATCAGATCGAGATCGGCGTTGAAACACGGCGAGCCTGAAGAGCCACCGAGCGTGCGCGCCGTGTGACGCACGCGAAGCGTGTCGTACGGCAGCGAGACGATGCTTCCCATCGCGAGCTGCACTGGCTCCTGAGTGCGTTTACCCGGAAGGAGCGGATGCTGGATGACGATCAGCGGATCGTTTTCCTTCACCGTGAATGCGTCCGAGCTCACGGTGATCCAGCCGCGTTTTGCAGACCTCACGTCTTCGGCGCCTTTCGGCCCCAGCGCTTCCTCGCCAACGGGCTCGGCCAAGCGCAGTACCGCGTAGTCGAGTGCCGTCGACTCCGGCTCGGTTCCCTCACGCAACGTGTCCTGCAAGCTGTGCGGACGAGATGCGACGTGCCAGTCCGCATGCAACGCCACGCTTCGACCCGCACTGAGCTGACGTCTGTCTTTCAACATCTTGAAATCGAACAGGCAACTCACTCGATTCGCGACCACCGTCTGATTCAGCACCGGAGCGATGACGTGATGATTGGTAATGACGAGATCCGGCGCGACCAGGAAGCCTGTGCCACCTCCGCCTGGCACGATGACCTGACAAACACAATCCACGCGCCGAGAGAACTCCATCAGGAACGGGTCCGCGTCGTGAAATTGAGACTGTTCGGTGATGACCTTCTGTAGCCGCAGGCGCGAATCGTCATCGGGGATGGGATCGAGCCCGAGCTCGCGTACGAAGCCAGCGAGTTTCGGGTTGTCCGGATTGGCCGCGAGCGATGCAGACACCAGCGCGGCCGCCCACCCCTGCTTGCTGGCCGCGTCGATGACATCGAAGAAGCGTGTGGTCTGGTCGTTGGCGAGCGTGTAGAGCGATCGTTGCTTCGAAAGATGCACCAGCAGCATCTGATCGAAACGTTCCGGTGTGTAGGCGGACTCCAGGGCCTTCACGAAGCGACCCAACGGTTGCCCGACCAGCACCAGCTCAGCGTTTGCGGACCCCATTGTTCTGTTTTTCCCGGCGACCCCAATAACAGGAAGCTGTCATCGGCGCGGGACTCCTTTCAGTAGGGCTCGTGTAATCCGCGTGACAGGTGCGTCAGAACAACTCGATATAACAACAACGGATTTCGCGGGGGGCGCCGATGACAACCACGCGCGACAAGCTGGAACAGCTGCGCCAATTCAATGCCTCGGTGCACACGAGCGACCGTCGCCTCGCCGAGGAGTCCGCGGACCTGCGACCGAACGATGCGCTGGAAAGCGCCGCTGCAGCGGTCAGCGCGGAGCAGGCCATCGAGCTGGAAAGTATCGTGTTGCGTCGAACCCGCCCCGTGCTCGCGATCCTCCACAACGAAACCCAGCTCGAGTTCGTCGATGCCGCCGACAGCGAGGTGTGGAAAGAGCGGCTGTCCGAAGCGAAGTCACTGCTGGATACCCCGATCCGGGCGGTGGGGCGAATCGACCTGCAGGGCGGCCGGCTCGACTGGGTGGGCACCGGCTGGCTGGTGACGAACACCATCCTCGTCACCAATCGGCACGTGGCCAACGAGTTCGCACTACGCCGCGGCCGCGATTTCAGCTTTCGCACCGGCCAGAGCGGCCGGATGGCGGCCGCAGTCGACTTCCTGCAGGAAATCAATAATCCGCAGAAGCTGGTTTTCAAGCTCGTCCGACCACTGCACATCGAAGCCGCGCCCGGTCCGGATGTCGCCTTTTTCGAGGTCGAGGTGGCAGCCGGCAATCCGAAGCTCGCCGTTCCCATCCCGCTCGCCGATCGCATCGACGGCACCGAGACCATCGCTGCGATCGGCTATCCGGCGTATGACAGTCGCATCCCCGAGCCGGAGTTGATGGAGCACATCTTCGGCAGCGTGTACAACAAGAAGCGGCTCGCCCCAGGTGCGATCACGCGAGTCGAACAGACGCGCTTGCTGCACAACTGCACGACGCTGGGTGGCAACTCAGGATCGGCCGTCATCGACCTCGACACTGGCAAAGCGCTCGGCCTGCATTTCAGTGGCAGCTTTCTCGACACGAACTATGCAGTGCGCTCAGACGTCGTCAACACGTTGTTGAAAGATGTGAAGAGCGGTCGCCGCCGCAGCGCGACCCCACTGCGCCGGTCGACTGCTGCCGTTCCACAGCGGCCCGTTCGCGAACGAGCGGTGGAGTCGAACGGCGCTGGCCAAACGACGTTCACCATCCCGCTGACTGTGACTGTTTCCTTCGGCGGGCCGCGGAGCTCGCTCAACGCGACGCCGCATGTGAGCCCGGTCAGCGCGCCTGCGTCGAGCGACGACGCGGATGACATCGACGACGATCCGACCGAAAGCGAGGTTGCCGTCGCCGACTATCGCGGCCGCAAGGGATACGTCGCTGGCTTTCTGGGTCACGGACGTGAAGTGGCGCTGCCTGTCGTGGAACGGGACAACGACGACGTGCTCGAATTCGAGCTCGACGGCCGATCGCAGACGGTGCTGCGTTATGAGCACTATTCCGTTGTCATGAGCCGCAGTCGCCGCCTGTGCTTTTTCAGTGCGGTGAACATCGACGGCAACCTGTCACGCAAGAGTGCTCGTGTCGCGTGGAAATGGGACCCCCGCATCCCGAAGGCCCAGCAGATCATGAAGGAGTGCTACGGCGATCCGCCGAAGTTCAGTCGCGGCCACATGACCCGCCGCGAAGATCCGGGTTGGGGCAACCCGACGACCGCCAAGCGCGGCAATGAAGATTCAATGCACGTAACGAACGCCACACCGCAGATGCAGGCGTTCAACTCACCAATCTGGCTCGCACTCGAGGACTACGCGCTCCAGCACGCTCGGGAAGACGACATGAAGATATCCGTCTTCACCGGCCCGTACTTCGCTGCGAGCGATCCGGTTCGTTACCGAGTGCAGATTCCGGTGCGGTTCTGGAAGGTGATTGCGTTTGTCCACGACGACACGGGCGAGCTGTGCGCCACGGGATACGAAATGTCCCAGGAGCAGAGCCTTCCGCCGCAAGACGAGTTCGTGTTCGGCGCGTTCACGTCGCCACAGCTCGGCATTGCGACGCAGGTCCCCATTCGTTCGATCGAGCGCAAGAGCGGCATTCGCCTGGGCGCACTCGCAAACGTCGATCCGCTGACCGACGGCGACGAGGGGATCGATGACGGGGCCATGCCGGCGGCGCTCGAAGCGCTCAGTCAGATCCGCTTCACCTGAAACGGCATCTTGCAGTCGGCTCAGCGGCGCCGGAGCAGACGCACGAGCTCATCGGCATCGAGCCGGTGGCGGCACACGACAGTGCCATCGAGCAACAAGACGGGGATGTCGAGCCCGTGGCGCCGGGCCAGCTCGGGGTCGGAGTCGACGTCGACCAGCTCCAGCGGCGGCAGCGATCGCGTTTGGGAGAGCGACTGGAGCTCGTCGATCATTTCCTCGCAAAGACCGCAGTCTTCGCGATGGAGCAGCGTGAGACGCGGGGCCACCGTTAGCGGGGCGGCGGGCCCTGAAGCGACAACACACCCCCGCCTCTCGGGGCCGGCAACGGCGCCGATTTGACGGAGTTGGCGATCGCCCGCACCGTTTCCGGCGGCACCTCGCCGACGGCCGTGACCTTGTGGCCTTCGATCACCGTCGAGAACGCAGACGTCGAGCCGAACTGGCTGACACCCTGGGTGGCATTGTTCGACTCACCGGTCATCGTGTTCGGCTGCGCGGTCTGGGCCGCTGGCGCGGAAGGCGCTGCCGTCGGGCCCTGCCCCTGCGGATTCGAGCGCGCAGAGAGCGAGACGCCCGGCTCGAAGGGTTGTGGACCCTTGCGATCTTTCGGTGTAGCCGCAGGCTGCGTCTGAGCCTCCACGAACACCGACACCGAAGCGAGGCCATCCGAAAACACGAAGTGCTCGACCGGGCCGGCCGAGCCGGGCATCACCTGCAGCGCACGGATGGTGACCCGATATCCCGGCGGCAGCTGCGAGGCATTCCAGCGATCTCGATCGCCGCCATCACTCAGCGCCTGGCGCACACCCGAATCGGCGCGCAGCCAGCGGAACCCCTCGGTGGACACTTCCGGCTGGAACGCCGAGTCCGGAATGGAAGTATTGATTCGCAGCGGCTTGTCTTCCGCGAGCACGAGCTGCTCGATCACGCGACCCCGCGCGTCGCAGAGCTGCGTGCGCAGAGGCATGGCTGTGCCTTCGTCGATCCACAGCCGGTAGCCGTATCGGAACTGATCTTTCGGCGTCACCTGAATGACGCGCGTGTCGCGCCGATAGATGCGCGCGCGGGAAACCTCTTTCACATCGTAGAACGCGAGCGAGGATTCATCGAAAGTGGGGAAGTTGCCGAGCAGCGGATTGCGGTCGGCCCGCTTCTCGACCAGCACCGTCTTCTTGTCCGGCAGATAACAGGCCAGCTCGCCGTCCGTGCGGATGAACTCCCGCCCGGATCCATCGAGAGACACGAGGCGCTCGCTCACCTGCCCGTCTTTCACGCGGTGAATGATGCGCAGGAGCTCGACCTTGCCGTCCTGCCAATGCGTGAACACGCCATCGTAATTGCGCGTGGTGAGCGCTTGATTCATGCGCTCGAGCCACTCGCGCGGCTCGTCGGCCGCGGCGGCGACCGCGCTCATGACCAGGGCAACAAAGCCCCAGGCGAAGGACGTGTTAGTTCGCTTGTTGCGCATTCTTCAGCGGGGTCTGGCGCGACGCCGGGTCCTCTTTCACCTCGATCGCGACTTCCGACTGCTCCGGCACGCCGGCAGTTCCCGATTCGCTCGCAATGAGTGCAGAAATCAGGTTGCGACGGGACATCGGTGCGGAATATTCGCTATGGGCGACCACGTAGTTGGCAAGCTCGGCCGTCGGCACAATCGGAGTTCGCTCTACAGCAGCAGGGACCACGTAGCTCGCCGCCGGCGCATCGACCTGCGACTGAACGAGAGCGACGGGAGCGGGCGAATTCTGCGCGAACACGGCGGTTTCGCCAACGGGGGCCTGCGCTCGAATCCACATCACCGACACCGCAGCCACGCCCGCGGCAATGGCACCGCCCGCGAGGGGCTGCCACCAGCTCATGCGGCCACTCTTGCCGGACTCGCCTTTCGCGACGGACTCACCGGTCAACGCCGGCTCCACCGAGATCACTGCGCTGACGCGCGCGGCCAGGTTGGTGTCCAGTCGCACGCCGCGCTCCGCGCGGACAGCGGCCCCGATCACGGCATACCGGCGCCATCGACCCTTCAACGCGTCGTCCCGCGAGAGCCGGCGCGCCAGGAGCTGGCACTGATCTTCCGGCAGCTCGTCGTCGAACATGGCGGAAAGCTGACTGTCGAGCTCTTCGTTCATCCCAGCTCCTCGGCACGGCCCAGGCCGCCTTCGAATACTTCACGCAACCGGCGATCGATTGCTTCACGTGCGCGGAAGATGCGCGAACGCACGGTGCCCACCGGGCACGCCATGCTTTCCGCGATCTCTTCGTAAGACAACCCTTCTATCTCACGCAGCACGATGGCCATGCGGAGGTCTTCGGGCAGGGCCTCGATGGCCTGGTTCACCGTGGTGCGGATCTCGTCCGTCAGGGTGAGGGCCTCGGGCGTTTCTCGATCGGCTAAACGGCCTTGCATCTCGTACGACTCGTCAGGGTTCTGGAGGTCCAGGTCGAAATCGATCGGGCTTCGGTCCCGGGACACGACGGCATTCTTCGCGGTGTTGATGGCAATTCGATAAAGCCACGTATAGAAAGCGCTGTCGCCTCTGAACTGCGGCAGAGCGCGATACGCCTTGATGAAAGCTTCCTGGGCAATGTCCTCGGCCTCTGCGGGATTGCGCACATAGCGCATCACCAGCTTGACCACTTTGTGCTGGTACTTGAGCACCAGCGCATCGAACGCGCCCTTGTCGCCACGCTGCACGCGTCGGACGAGGCTGAGATCGCTTACGTCGGCGCTCATGCGCGCCCTCTACTCCTGAGGTCAGAAGGCCGCGCAGCACAAAGGCGCTGAATAGACCCTGAACTCCCCGCGAAGTTCAGCAGCGACACCTGGCGCGGTCCGGATTGTGCCCTTGGGCACTGGAAAGGTGTGACGAGTCTATCAGTTGTCACGACGCCACCGGTCCCGACACACGGGTCGCCCTTGCAGCCGTCAGGCGAAGCCGGCCTTTGAAAGCGCGGAACGGGGCGCGACCGACCTGCCGTTCCTCTATCAGACCGAACATAAGCCGGCTGCGCGGCTGTCCGGCGTTCTGCGCTCGCCAGGCGAGCAGGATCCAGGGTCCAAGCGTGGCCGTAGCGCCGCTCAGAGTGGCCTGTCGAGCCGTGCCATCGACGAGGGTTAAGTGCCATACCCCGTCTGTTCCCCATTCGAACCTCCGGATGGCCTGCGGTCCGCGGCAGAAGAGCACGGCGAGCGCCGGCGATCCGCCCATGGCGACTGCACTGAGTGCGGCCAGCCACCGCCAGGCCGGCGCCGGAGTCGAAACGAGCACCAGGGTGGTGACTGCCACCAGGCAAAACAGGGCCGCCAGCATCATCGCCCACCGGGAAGGGCCGACCTCGAGGCAGACCGCCTCAAGGACGAGGCGTCGCGATGAGGCGCGTGAGTCGCGCAAGGTCGGGTTCTGGGGGCGTGGCATGGCCGAACAGATAGTCGGCCAGCTCGGGGTCAGGCAAGTCCAGAAGCCGGGTAAATGCGGCCTGTTCGTCGGTTGACGCCGACTCATAGCGCTCGCGGGCGAAGCGCTCGAGCAGGATGTCGAGCTCTTTCATGCCGCGACGGCAGCGCCAGAGAACTTTGCGAGCGTCGGGTGTCACCAGGCACTCAATGCTGACGCTCGACCATCATTTTCTTGATCTCGGCGATCGCCCGCGCCGGATTCAGATCCTTCGGGCACACGTCGGTGCAGTTCATGATGGTGTGGCAGCGATAGAGGCGGAACGGATCCTCAAGCTGATCCAACCGCTCGCCCGTCGCCTCGTCGCGGCTGTCGATGATCCATCGGTACGCGGCCAGCAGCGCTGCGGGCCCGAGGAAGCGCTCGCTGTTCCACCAGTAACTGGGGCACGAAGTGGAGCAGCACGCGCACAGGATGCAGGCGGCGGGACGATCGATCTTTTCCTGCTCTTCCTTCGACTGCAACCGCTCGGCATCCGGCGGCGGCGGCGTACGCGTCTGCAGCCACGGCTTGATCGAAGCGTACTGCGCATAGAACGTGGTGAGGTCCGGCACCAGGTCTTTCACCACCGGCATGTGCGGCAGCGGATAGATCTTGATGCTGTTGCCCAGGTCTTCCATCGCCGTCGTGCACGCGAGGCGGTTCACGCCATTGATGTTCATGGCGCACGATCCGCAGATGCCCTCGCGGCAGGAGCGACGAAATGTGAGCGACGAGTCGACGGCGCCTTTCAGCTGGATCAGCGCGTCGAGCACCATCGGGCCGCAGCCCTTCGGATCGAGCTCGAACGTGTCGATGCGCGGGTTCTCACCCGACGACGGATCGAAGCGATAGATCTTGAACGTGCGCACGCCGGTCGCGCCACTGCGCGCCTTGTGCACCTTGCCGTTCGGGTTGACCTTCGAATTACGTGGAAGAAAAAAGTCGGCCATGCGTCTCTCAGTAAGTGCGGGCCTTGGGCGGAACGGTCTCGACGTCGTCCGTGAGCGTCTCGAGGTGCACGGGGCGGTAGTCGAACCGCACCTTGCCTGGACCGTCTACCCAGATGACCGTGTGCTTCATCCAGTTCTGATCATCGCGATCCTTGAAATCCTCGCGCGCCTGCGCGCCGCGGCTTTCCTTGCGGTTCTCGGCGGCATGGATCGTCGCCGTCGCCTGCAGCAGCAGGTTTTCCAGCTCGATCGTCTCGACCAGGTCTGTGTTCCAGATGAGCGAACGATCGCTCACCTTCACGTCCGAGAACGAGGTGAACGTTTTCTCCAGGCGCTGAATGCCTTCCTGCAGCGAGTGGCCGGTGCGGAACACGGCGGCGTCGGACTGCATGACCTTCTGCATTTCCAGGCGGATCTCAGCCGTGGGGCGTGAGCCATTCGCGTTGCGCAGCTTGTCGAGATGCGCGACGGCTTCGTCGCCAGCATCTTTCGCGAGCGGCTTGTGCGAGGTGCCCGGCTTGATGATTTCAGCGCAGCGGCGCGCGGCCTCGCGACCGAACACCACGAGATCGAGCAGCGAATTCGAGCCGAGCCGATTCGCCCCGTGCACAGAGACGCACGCGGCTTCACCAACCGCCATGAGTCCCGGGACCACGGCTTCAGAGTCGCCCGCGACGGGCGCGAGTGCCTCGCCGTGAATGTTGCAGGGGATTCCGCCCATGTTGTAGTGAACGGTGGGCAGCACCGGGATCGGCCCCTTCGTCACGTCGACCCCCGCGAAAATCTTCGCGGTCTCCGCGATGCCCGGCAGGCGCTCGTGAATCACTTCGGGCCCGAGGTGCTCGAGATGCAGATGGATGTGATCGTGCTCGTCGCCGACTCCGCGCTTCTCGCGAATCTCGACCGTCATCGCACGGCTCACGACATCGCGTGATGCGAGGTCTTTCGCGTTCGGCGCGTAGCGCTCCATGAAACGCTCACCGCTGGAATTCGTGAGGTAACCGCCCTCGCCTCGCGCACCTTCGGTAATGAGGCAACCCGCACCGTAAATTCCGGTGGGATGGAATTGCACGAACTCCATGTCCTGCAGCGGCAAGCCGGCACGCAGCACCATCGCGCCACCGTCGCCTGTGCAGGAGTGAGCGGAGGTGCACGAGAAATACGCGCGACCGTAGCCGCCTGTCGCAAGGATCGTCGTGTGTGCGCGGAAGCGATGCAGCTTGCCTTCCGTCATGTCGAGCGCGATGACGCCGCGACACGCGCCGTTTTCCATGATCAGGTCGAGCGCGAAGTACTCGATGAAGAACGTGGCCGAGTGCCGGATGCTCTGCTGATACAGCGTGTGGAGCATCGCGTGCCCCGTGCGATCCGCGGCAGCACACGTGCGATGCGCCGGCGGGCCTTTGCCGAACTGCGTGGTCATGCCGCCGAACGGACGCTGGTAGATCTTGCCGTCGTTCGTGCGCGAGAACGGCAGGCCGTAGTGCTCGAGCTCGATGACGGCCGCGGGCGCCTCTTTGCACATGAACTCAATGGCGTCCTGGTCACCGAGCCAGTCCGAGCCCTTCACGGTGTCGTACATGTGCCAGCGCCAGTCATCGGCACCCATGTTGGCCAGCGCGGCGCTGATTCCACCCTGCGCGGCAACTGTGTGGCTGCGCGTGGGAAACAGTTTGCTGATGCAGGCGGTGGACAGCCCCGCTTCGGCGAGGCCGAGCGTGGCGCGCAAACCGGCGCCACCCGCGCCGACGACGAGCACGTCGTACGTGTGATCGATGAACTTGTAATCGGCAGTCGTCATGGTGCCATTCCAAAAGCCACCTTCAGCACGGCGAAAATGGCAGCGGCAGCGACCAGCGTGTGCGCGAACGTGGAGACAATGAGAGACAGGGTTTTCAGCCCGCCGTGCACGTAGTCTTCGACCACGACCTGCACGCCGAGCTTCGAATGCCACGTGCCAATGGCGATGAACAGGATCAGCAGCAGCGCCGTCCAGCTCTGCGCGACCCACGCGTGCACGGTGCCGTATTCGAACGACGGCATGGCGATGAGTGAAATCACGAACCAGACGGTGAGCGGAATGAGCGCGAGCGACGTGAGGCGTTGCACCCACCAGTGGTGCACACCTTCTTTCGCGGCGCCGTGGCCGAGCACCCGGCCGAGAGGACTGCGCAAGCTCATGCGGCACCCGTCGCACGAACGTAGACCACGCCGACGATCACAATCGTCAGCACCACCGATACGACGCCGACGATCCACGCGCTGATTTGCGACTGCCGTCGCTCGAGGCCGCGGCCGGTATCCCACACGAGGTGGCGAATGCCCGCCGTGAAGTGATAGACGACGGTGAACGTGAGAGCGATGAACACCAGCTTGAAGAACGGGTGCGCCAGCACCACCTCTGCCCGCGCATACGCCTGCGGTCCCTGGGCCAGCGCCATGAGCCAGTACACGAGCACCAGCAACCCGGCAGTGATCACGCAGCCCGTGATTCGATTGAGGATGGAAGAGAAGAGTGTGTACTTGAACTTGTACAACCAGACATGGGGCGACAACGGTCGATCAGGCATCAGTGCTCCCGTCAGAAATCGATGCAGCGGCCATTCCGCTCCCAGTCTCCGTAGCGCGTGGGCTCCGGACCGGACGGGCCGCCGATCTCGCGTGGCGCCTCGGGCTTCGGTGGTGTGGAATGCGGCGTGCTGGAATGCGCCCCGGAATGCGACAACGGAACCGGCGCCTGGACCTCGAGGTCCGCGGAGGGGTGCGGGTGGGCCGGTTTCTGCATGGCGCGCGAGTTTGCCAGAATTCCAGGCTAAGGACCATTCAAAACCTGTGGAAAAACAATGCTGAACCCGTCGAATGCCGAGCGCCGTGGCAGCGTCCTCTCTCATTTGGGGCTTGTGCAGGTTCAAGGGGTCGACGCGATCCCGTTTCTGCAGGGTCAGCTGTCGAACGACCTGACGAAGCTTGCGCCCGGCGCGGTGATGCTCGCGGGGCTCCACAACCCGCAGGGTCGCTCCATTGCCCTACTGCGCCTGGTGCTCATCGCGCCCGAGCTGGTGCTTGCGGTGCTGCCTAAGGAGCTGGTGACGCCGGTCATCGCGCGGCTGTCGAAATTCGTGCTTCGGGCAAAGGTGAAGATCACAGACGCATCGGAAGCCTGGGCGGTGGAAGGCGTTGAGGCGCCGGCCGGTGCCCCGTTGAGCAGCATTCACGTCATTGCGCGCGCCGAGTCGCCGAGTGATGCAGCGGTCGATCCCGTTGCCACCGCTGCCTGGCACGCGCGCGAAATCGCCGCTGGCATGCCGCAGGTGTATGCCGCAACGAGCGAAGCCTTCGTCGCGCAGATGCTCAATCTCGATGCGGTCGGCGGCATCGCGTTCGACAAGGGCTGCTACACCGGCCAGGAAGTGATCGCACGCGCTCACTATCGCGGCAAAGTGAAGCGGCGCATGCAGCGCTTCCGGACGACCGGCTCGGCCACCTTCACGGCCGGCGGCTCGGGCGCGTTGCCCGACGGGCGAACCTTCAAGGTCGTCGACGCCATCAAGTTGCCGGACGGGCGATGCGAATTCCTCGCCGTCGCGCCGCTGACGATGGGCGCCATCGAGCCGGAAGAGCCTGCAACCGGCGGCGGTACGACGACGGCGGTGGAAGAGTTGCCGATGAGTTACGCGCTGCCCGAATAGCCGACGCGCTCCTGTATCATCCTGCATGCACGGCGCACCGCCCGGTGCGTCACGCGTTGTCGAGTGAGACAGGGAAATGCGCAAACCGAACAACAAGGAGCGCCGACCCCGGCGCGCTTCCGGTGACACCGCCACCTGGGTTGGCTCGATCGTGGCCGCGCTCACTTTGATCGTCGGCGCAGTCGGGATCTATGTTGAGCATGGCGACTCGCAGCCGCAGCGCGACGAAACGCCCTCTTCTCCGCACGCAGCGCAATCACCGCCGCCGAGCAGCGAATCGCCGCGAGACGCCATGTCACCGGCGCCGCATGTCGAGCCAGTCCGAATCATCAAGCCGATCCAGACGCCGAAGCCTGATGCGCTGGTCGCATCGCCTTACATCGACACCCAAGTTCGTCGCCAGGACGGCCGCGTCAACGTCGCGGTACAGATCGTCACACTGCCCGGCTCCGAGCTCGCCCCGATCGAAGGAGCCGCGGCGCGCGCGCTGCGCGAGCGCGGCTACAACGTACTCCCACTCTTTCGCGAGCGCTTCGCGCATGACGGTCTCGATCAGAAGCTGTTCAACGGCGACGCGTCGCTGACCCGCTCGTTACAGCTGCGCCGATATTGCGACCGCGTTGTGCTGGGCGCAGTCCGGTTTCAGGGCCCAGCGCAGCACGTGGGGCAGGGACTGTTCATCCGCGAAGCCGTCGCGGTGTTTCGCCTCATCGATCCGGAAACCGGACAGGTAACGGGGCGCGAGCTCGAGATCCCGGTCAAAGGCGGCGGCGCGGACGCAGCCGCCAGCACAGCGGACGCGCTCCGGACGCTCGCGGAGCAGATTCCGATGGAGGTTTCGGCATGGTCATGGACCTGAATGTGCGACACCCGTTCGTCGCCTGCGCTGCCGTTTCACTGTTCGCACTTGCGAGCCGTCCTGCGGTCGCCGGCCTTTCAGATCTGCTTGGAGTGCTCGGAACGACCAAAGTCGAATTCACGGTGCGTCACGCGCCGACCCTGCCGCTGAAGATCAAGACGGTGGCCATCGGCCAGCCCGAAGGCCGTTGCGCGCCGGAGCTGACGAGCCGCCTCGAGGAAGCGTTCGTCGCGGAGCACGTCACCGTGATCGATCGCGAGCATCTCAACCAGATCCTCGCCGAACACAAGCTTCAGGTGTCCGCGCTCACGGACCGGACCACTGCCACGCGCGTCGGTCAGCTGCTCGGCGCGCAGGCGCTCGTGTTCATCAAAGCGGCGGAGTGCACGACGCGCACGCGCTCGGACAAGGCGTACACCGAAAAGAAGACGAACCGCACGATGTACAACTACGTCACCGAAGGATCGGTGAACGGCACACTGCGAGTGGTCGATCTGACCCGCGGCACGCTGCTCGCCGCGCAGCGCTTCGAAGGCGAAGTGGGCTATCAGGACGACGAGCGATATCCGGACAGGCAAAGCGTTCTGGACGAGGCGAAGAGCAAGGCCGCACTCTCGATCCGTCAGCTGCTAGTGCCGTGGGGCGATACACGCACGCTGCCGTTCTACGACGACTCACAGTGCGACCTGAAGACCACGTTCCGCCTCCTCAAGGCCCATGACCTCGACGGCGCGCTCTTGAAAGCGCAGGAAAACGTTGCCGATTGCCGCGACAAGCCTGGCGTGAAGCCCACTACGGTTGCGCGGGCGTACTACGACCTCGGCGCCGTTCAGATGATGGATCGGGACTACGACGCAGCGCTCGAAAACTTCACGGCGGCCGATCGAATCCAGACATCGAAAGCGTTTATTGAAGCGATGACGGAGGCGCGTAACGCGCGGACGCATGCCGTGCAGCTGGCGCAATACCTTGCGGAGGCCGTTCCTTCTGCGCGTGAGACGCCACAACCGCTTCCGGCTGCGACGCCGACGGCGGCGTCCTCAGGGACCTCTGCGGCGCCGGCGTCAGCCGCCTCGATCGAAGCCCGACTCGGCGTTCTCGAAGAGCTGCTGCGCAAGAAGAAAATTACGCAGCAGGAATACGCCCAGAAACGCGCGAAGATCCTCGCCGAGCTCTGAACGATCAGAGATCGATCAGCTCCACGTTCTCCGGCGACAACGTCTGCCCGAGAAAGCGCGTGCCGACGCGCGCGAACCGTTCTGCGCTATCGGTTGCGAGAAAGCGCACCATCGTCTTGCCCGTGACCGTGAGCAATCGCGCGCCGGCGAGCTGCTCGCGAACGCTTTTCGCGGTCGTCGCCGCCGAATCGACGATGCGCACGGAAGGCCCCACCGCCTTGCGAATCGCACTCGCCAGCATCGGGAAATGAGTGCAGCCCAGCACCAGCGTGTCGGGCGCCGCGTCGGCACCGGGAATGGCGCCGGGCGGATCGAAAATCGAATCGAGGTAGTGATGCGCGACGCCTTCGGCGATCGGCCCTTCGTGCAGCCCCTCTTCCGCCAGTGCGACGAACACCTGCGCCGAACGAGCGCTCACGCGCGCGTCCGGTCGGCGGCGCTGAATGGCTTCCTGATAGGCGCCTCCGCGAACGGTGCCTTCCGTACCGATCACGGCAATGTGGCCTGACTTGGAAGTGCGGACTGCGGCGTCCGCGCCCGGCTCAATGACGCCGATCACCGGAATGCCGCCCATCCGCTCGCGCATCGCCGGCAATCCAACTGCGGAAGCGGTGTTGCACGCAACGACGAGTGCTTTGATGCCGAACTCGCGCAGCTTCTCGGCGGCCTGCACCGAATAGCGCGCGACGGTTTCCGGGCTCTTCGTGCCGTAAGGCAATCGCGCGGTATCGCCGAGGTAGATGAACGTTTCACCCGGCAACTCCGAGCCGAGTGCTTTCAGGACCGTCAGCCCACCCACGCCGGAGTCGAAGACTCCAATCGGCGCGCTGTTCAATCCGCCTCCGGACGCATGTGGGGGAACAGGATGACGTCGCGGATCGATGGCGAATCCGTCAGGAACATCGCCAGGCGATCGATGCCCACACCCAGCCCTGCCGTCGGCGGCATGCCGTATTCGAGCGCACGGATGTAGTCCGCGTCGTAGAACATGGCCTCTTCGTCGCCACTGTCCTTGCGAGCGACCTGCGCGCGGAACCGCGCGGCCTGGTCCTCGGGATCGTTCAGCTCCGAGAAGCCATTGGCGAGCTCGCGGCCGCCCAGGAAAAACTCGAACCGGTCGGTGATGAACGCATCGTCATCGTTCGCCCGCGCGAGCGGCGAGGTCTCCGCCGGATACGCATAAACGAAGGTGGGGTCGAGCAGCGTCTCTTCGACGGTCTTCTCGAAGATCTCGATCTGCATCTTGCCGGGACCATCGTACTTGCCGGGCTCGTAACCCAGCTTCCTGCACAGGGCGCCGAGCACTTCCGGATTACGCACTTGTGCCGGATCGAGCGACGGGTTTGCAGCCAGAATCGCCTGCTCGATCGTTACGCGACGGAACGGCTGGGACAGGTCGTATTCACGCCCCTGATACGTGAGCTTCGTGGCGCCCGCGACGGTTTCCGCAAGCCCACGCAAGGCTTTCTCGATCCAGTCCATGAGATCGCGGTAATCGCCGTAAGCGAGATACAGCTCCAGCATGGTGAATTCGGGATTGTGGCGAGTCGACAGCCCTTCGTTGCGGAAGTTGCGATTGATCTCGTACACCCGCTCGAAGCCGCCCACGACGAGCCGCTTGAGATACAGCTCCGGCGCGATGCGCAGGTACATGTCCACGTCGAGCGCGTTGTGATGCGTCTTGAACGGCTTCGCGGCCGCGCCGCCGGGGATGATCTGCATCATCGGGGTTTCGACTTCGAGGAAATCGAGCGCGTCGAGGAAGTCGCGAAGATAGCGAATGATCCGCGTGCGCGCGCGAAACACATTGCGCGACGGCTCGTTCACGATCAGATCGACGTAGCGCTGGCGATAGCGCGTTTCTGTGTCTGCAAGCCCGTGCCACTTGTCTGGCAGCGGACGCAGCGACTTCACGAGCAATCGCACACGTTCCGCGCGAACGCTCAGCTCGCCCGTCTTCGTGCGAAAGAGCACGCCTTCAGCACCGATGATGTCGCCGATGTCCCAGCCCTTGAACGCGTCGTACATGACGTCGCCCAGCGCTTCCTTCTGCAGGAAGAGCTGGATCTGGCCGGTGCGATCCGCGAGCTTCGCAAAGCTCGCCTTGCCCATGATGCGCTTGAACAGCATGCGGCCGCCCACGTGCACGCGTGTGGGATTGGCTTCGAACCATTCGTCCGGGCGCTCGCCGTAGGCGGCATGCAGCTCGCCGGCCAGCGCATCCCGGCGGAAATCGTTCGGGAACGCCTGCCCCGCGGCGCGGGCCTCCGCGAGCTTCGCGCGGCGTTCGGCAATGAGCTTGTTTTCGTCGACCGGGGCTTCGGGCACGGCATCGGGCTTCTTGCCCGGATTCCCGGCGGGGTGCCCGGCCTGGCTCTGCTTCGGATCGTCAGTCATGGGTTACACGCCCGCCTTCAGTGAGGCTTCGAGAAACGGGTCGAGATCTCCGTCCAGCACCTTGTCGGTCGCGCCGACTTCGACGTTGGTCCGAAGGTCCTTGATGCGCGACTGGTCGAGCACGTACGAACGGATCTGGTGGCCCCAGCTCACGTCGGACTTCGAGTCTTCCAGCACGCGCGCGGCGGCGTTGCGCTTGTTCACTTCGAGCTCGTACAACTTCGCCTTCAGCATCTTCATCGCGGTGGAGCGGTTCTTGTGCTGGCTGCGCTCGTTCTGGCACGCGACCACGATGCCGCTCGGCCGGTGCGTGAGGCGCACGGCGGATTCGGTCTTGTTCACGTGCTGACCGCCCGCGCCGCTCGACCGGAACACGTCCATATCCACGTCGGCCGGGTTCACTTCGATGTTGATGTCTTCATCGACCTCGGGCGAGATGAACACGGACGCGAACGACGTATGCCGGCGGTTGCCTGAATCGAACGGCGATTTGCGCACGAGCCGATGCACACCCGTCTCGGTGCGCAGCCAGCCATAGGCATATTCGCCGTTGATCTGGATCGTCGCGCTCTTCATGCCCGCGACTTCGCCCGGGTTCGAGTCGATGACTTCCGCGGAGAAGCCGCGCGATGCGGCCCAGCGCAAATACATGCGCATGAGCATCTGCGCCCAGTCCTGCGCTTCGGTGCCGCCGGCGCCGGCTTGGATGTCCATGAACGCGTTATGGGAGTCCATCTCGCCGTGGAACATGCGCTTCAACTCGAGCTTGCGCACGCGGGCTTCGAGGCCCGCGGCATCTTTCTCGATTTCGGCGGCCACGGCGGCGTCGTTCTCGCTCTCGGCGAGCTCGAGCAACTCTTCGGCGTCGGTGATGGCTTTGCCCGTGCTATCCAGCTCTTCGAGCTGGGCGGCGAGCTTGGCGCGCTCGCTGCCGAGCTCCCGGGCCTTGTCCGGGTTCTGCCAGACGGCCGGGTCTTCCAGCTCGCGCGTTACCTCTTCGAGGCGTTCTTTCTTGGTGTCGTACTCAAAGAAACCCCCTGAGAGAGCCTGTTCGCTCCCCGAGGTCTTTGAGCTGGCGCTTGAGCAGATTCAGTTCCATGGGCGGTCTTCGGCTTGCGGGACAAAGGAAAGGGGGCGGATTCTAGCCCATCGGGCCTGCGCCCATCACACCAGCGCAGCGGGGTCCGATAGCACGTGATCGACCAGCAGTTGCAGCCGTCGCTCACCCTGATATTCGTTGACATCCAGCCTGTAGACCAGCCGAGCGTTGCCGGAGGGCAGCGGCGCCTTCCGCTCCGCCTCGCCGCCTGCGAAGTTGAACGCGATGGCATCAAAGGTGCGGCCGCTGCTCACGAGTTCAACCCACATCTTCAGGTGCTTCTCGCCAACGAGCCGTGCACTGCGAATGGCGAATACGCCATCGAAGCACGGCTCGGGAAAGGACTGGCCCCACGGCCCGCCGGCCCGCAGCACACGTGCGGTATCGAGCGCGATTTCGTGGACCGCGAGCTCGCCATCTGTCTCGATGGCGTCGAGACCTGCCGCACGCGCCATCCAGCGCGCAACCTCTTCGTCGAAAGCGCGGGCGAAGCGGTCGAGATTGGCAAGCTCAATGGACATGCCGGCCGCCATGGCGTGGCCGCCAAATTTACTGATGAGATCAGGATGATGCGCGGCGACGGCGTCCAGCACGTCCCGAATGTGCACGCCGGGAATCGATCGCGCCGAGCCGCGCAGGTTGATGTCATCCGCTTTCGCAAATGCGATGACGGGACGGCGAACGCGCTCTTTCACCCGGCTCGCGACGAGCCCGACCACGCCCTGGTGCCAGGACTCGTCGTAAAGACAGACGCCACTTCGCTGAACTGACGCGGCCGGCTCACGCAGCCGCTGCACGGCGGCCAGCGCTTCGGTCTGCATGCGCGCCTCGATCGAGCGGCGTTCCTGATTGAGCTGATCCAGGCGCGCGGCCAGTGCCGTCGCCGTCGGCACATCATCCGCCAGCAGGCACTGGATGCCGATGCTCATGTCGTCGATCCGGCCCGCCGCGTTGAGCCGAGGCGCGACGCTGAACGCGAGATCTGTCGCGGTCAGGTCTTCGCGCTTGCGTCCCGCCACTTCGAGCAGCGCCCGAATTCCGGGAGCGCACCGCCCTGCTTGAATGCGCCTGAGGCCCTGCGCAACGAGCACGCGGTTGTTCACATCGAGCGGCACAACATCCGCGACGGTACCGAGGCAGACGAGATCGAGAAATTCCGCCGGGCCCGGCGCGCCGGCCGGCATCAGCCCGGCTTCGTCGAGCATCCGCCGCACAGCGACCATCACGTAGAACGCGACGCCGACGCCTGCGAGCGCGCGGCTGCCGAAGCGGCTGTCACCGAGATTGGGATTCACCGTGACATTCGCCATCGGCACTTCGGCGCCCGGCAAGTGATGGTCGGTGATGAGCACATCGATGCCGCGACCGCGCGCCGCGGCCACGCCCGCCACGCTCGAAATTCCATTGTCCACGGTGACAATCAACGTCGGCGAACGCGTCGCGGCGATGGCGACGATCTCCGGTGTGAGCCCGTAACCAAACTCGAACCGGTTTGGGACCAGGAAGTCGACCGCCGGAAAACCCCATGCACGCAGCGCGCGCAACACGAGCGCGGTGCTCGTCGCACCATCCGCATCGAAATCTCCGACGACCAGAATGTGGCCTTCAGTGCGATGCTTCAGCAGCAGCGCCGCAGCGTCTTGCACGCCTTCGAGCGTACCGACGGGCAGCAAGCGATCGAGCGCGGGGCTCACATCCGACACCGATTGAACGCCGCGTGCGGCGTAGACCCTGCGCAGAACAGGATGAACGGAGGCGCCCAGCTCCGGACCGCCCGCGCCGTTCCGGCGGATCACGCGTAATGTCACTGAAGGGCCGTCAACGCGGGTCGCGGCATGCGCCAGAGTTTCCACGGATCGCGTGACCCGAGCGATAGCTTGTGATCGTTCGCCAGGACGGTGACGCGTCCGACATCGCGGCGGCGCAGGGCATCGAGGGCACTCACGATCCAGCGACGATCCAGGTCCGCGAGCGCGTCGCGGATGGTCCACTGCCGATGCTCATCGAACGCCCTGGACAACTCGAGCGCAAACACGGTGCGCCGTCCGACCTGCCCCAACGCTTCATCGAAGCTGGGTGGCGCCGTGCGCACGTTGCTTCCGCCGCTGCGCCAGAGACCGTGCAGATAAGGATCAGTCCCGAACGCAACGCCCGGCAGAGGACGCGCGGTCGCTGCAAGCGCGGCACCTCGCACCAGAGAGGCAGGCACCGTATCGGTCATGTCTGTGTTGAACAATTCGTAGTCGACTCCGAGATCCACACCTTCGCGTGCCGCTCCGCCGCCCCACAGCCACAGTGCCGTGATCGGCAACCGCCCCTGCTTCATGCGGGCCGCGTTCACCGGATGCTCATGAAGCCACATTTCGATCTCGGCGACGAGCCTGCGCAGCGTCGGAGCCGATGACGCTTCGGGCAACACCTCGGTGATGCTTGCGCCGAGAATGCGCGCGGGTTCCACCGTGTCCGATTCGTCGATGCGTGGGCCCGTCATCAGGAAGCCGGCCGATGGCAGTGCCTCCAGGCGGAAGCCAGACTCGCCGAACACAGTGTTGAACTCGTGCGCGAGATCGCGGCGCACATCGAGCTCCACCTGCAGCAGACCGCGCGCGTCGAGATGAACGCTGGAAAGTCCGGCGATGAGATGTACCGGCGTCGCGAGCCACACCATGCGGCCGTCGATATCTTCAGCCGTAGCGCGTGAAGCAGCAGCCGCGACGGTAGCAGGTGCGGTGTGCGCAAGCTCGCCCTGCCCAGCCCAGGTGGCAAGCCAAGAGCGCCACCCTAGCTCGAGCGACTGGCCGCTCCCATAACGAGCAACACGCGCCAGGCCTGGCAGGTCCACACCCCGGATCGAGCCCGCTTCGGCGGCTGTACTGAGGTACAGGTCTGTGATGACAATTACGACTTCTTCCACGGGCGGGTATCGTACCTGCGTATGAAGCTAACACTCGACGCAAATACAGGCGTGACCCTGATCCGGTCGTACTCAAATGGAGAACTGCGAGTAGCCGATCAGGTGTTTCACAGAAGTTGCATCCTGACACCGTCCGCGGTCATTGCCGACTGGCGACCGACCAAAGTCGAGGATGTTCAAGAGGCGGACCTGCAGGCGCTCTTCGATCAGAAGCCGCAGTTAGTGCTGTTGGGCACCGGAGATCGTCAGCAGTTTCCGCATGTATCGATACGCGGAGCGTTTGCGCGCGCAGGCATCGGCCTCGAGACGATGGACCTAGGTGCTGCGTGTCGCACCTTCAACGTGCTGGTTCAGGAAGGACGGAATGTCTGCGCCGGCCTGCTGTTTGGCCGATAGCCATCGTTCGCTGCGGTAAGCGATAGCGAGACTTCAGGCTGGATTTGCGCGATCGCGCGGTGGGATGGGTCGGGCGGTCGTGCCCCGCTCGGGCGGGACACGACTCGCAGAAGGCACAGGGGAAGAAAGCTTTCAACCAACCAATCATTCGAAGCTGACAGACTCGAACAATTGCGTGTTTTTTCTTGTTCTTACCGACAACTATTCTTGCTCTTCTCTCGACTCCTCTCCGCCCTGTGCCTTCTGCGAGTCGCTCCCTGCGGTGGTCATGTCGTTGAACGCAGACATGTTAATCACGTCACAGTTCAACGCGCAAGCACCTCATGCGATTGGAAGTTTTCCAACGACGGCTTTGTCTCGAAACACAGGCAGCCCGGATTCGCAGACCTACAAGCGACGCACGGGCAGCGCGCAGGCTCGAAAACGATACTGAAATTCAGCCTGCGATGTTTGGGATTTCAGAGAGTTGTGCCGCAAACATCATGTGATTTTCGGAGGCCTCGACGCGGTGTCAGGCAACGCCGCCAACGAGCGGCACGAAGGCCACCGGACCGAGCGACATGCGATCGATTTTTTGTTCGCGGCGGGTGAAGCGAATGAGCTCCTGCTGCCCTTCCGGGCCAACCGGCACGATGAGCCTGCCGCCTGTACGCAACTGCTGAAGCAGTGCCTCGGGCACCGTGAGGGGCGCCGCTGCGACCAGAATCGCGTCGAAGGGCGAGATGGATTTCCATCCAGCGATCCCGTCACCGTGCTTGAAGCGCACGTTCTTCAGATCGAGCTCTTTCGCGCGTTGCTTGGCGCGCTCCACCAGCGGCGCGATGCGTTCGATGCTGTAGAGCTTGCCGACCAGCGGGGCGAGCACCGCGGTCTGATAGCCGCAGCCCGTGCCGACTTCGAGCACCTTGTCGACGGGACCAAACTCGAGCAGCGCCTCCGTCATGCGCGCGACGATGTAGGGCTGGGAGATCGTCTGGCCGAAGCCGATCGGCAATGCCGTGTCTTCGTACGCACGGCTGCCAAGCGCTTCGTCCACGAAGATGTGCCGCGGCACGTTGCGCATGCGGTCCAGCACTGAAAGGTTCGTGATGCCCTGTTCGCGAAGGCGCTGTACGAGCCGGTCCCGCGTGCGGGCCGACGTCATCCCGATGCCTGCAAAGCGCGCGTCAACCATTCAGATCATCCAACCAGCTCTGCACCGCAGGCAGCGCGGCATGGCGCGTGAGATCGATCTGCAAGGGCGTCACCGATACGAATCCGTTCTGAATAGCGTGGAAGTCAGTGCCCTCACCCGCGTCCTGGTGTGCGCCGGCGGGGCCGATCCAGTAGATCTCACGGCCACGCGGATCGCGTGTGCGGATCACGGGTTCGGAACGATGGCGGAAACCCAGTCGCGTGCTGCGGAAGCCCTGGATCTGTTCGAACGGCAGGTCAGGTATGTTCACATTGAGGATGAGCGCACGCTCCGGCGGCTTGCGCACGAGCTGCTCGACGATGAGGCGCGCCACTTCCGCGGCGGACGCGAAGTTGCGTGGGCTATCCGGTTGCATGCATAGCGAGACAGCAACCGCAGAGAGCCCGAGAAAGCGGCCCTCGACTGCGGCGGCCACTGTGCCGGAATACAGCACATCATCGCCGAGGTTCTCGCCGTCGTTAATGCCTGAGACGACCATGTCGTGCTCGAAGTCGAACAGCCCCGAAACCGCCATGTGCACGCAATCGGTGGGCGTGCCGCCCATCACGAAATGCACACCCGGCTCGGCTTCAAAAACCCGCAGGGGCCCGTCCAGCGTGAGCGAATTGCTCGCACCGCTGCGGTTGCGGTCCGGTGCCACGACAGTGACATCCGCGAGAGTGGCCAGGGCGCTGCGCAGGTGGCGAAGGCCTTCGGCGCGGTACCCGTCGTCGTTGCTGATGAGAATCTTCAAAGGATGGCGTTCGGTGGCGCCTGGAGAAGGCGCCGGAAATATACTGAAACACCCTCCCCGGAGGTAGCGTGAGACCGAAGACCCGCATCACCGTCCTGCCCGAAGACATCGAGCTGTTCCGCCAGACCGTCGGGAAGGTCAAGCCGCTGCGCTCGATAGGCAAGCCGGATCCGCAGCCGGCCGCCCCACGGCGGCGCATCGGTCGTGCGCGCATCACTCGCGCGCAGCGGCTCGCGGGCCTCGAGGAAAGCCTCTCTGACGATCTGAGCGCGCCCCTGGTCGGAGCCCATGAGGTGCTGTCTTATCGCCGCTCCAACGTCCCGGAAAGCGTGCTTCGGGCGCTGCGGAGAGGCGAGTGCCCGATCGAGGGCGAGCTCGACCTGCACGGCATGACCGTGACGCAGGCGAAGCGGGCCCTGCATGGGTTTCTGTCCAGCGCACTCGCCAGACATCTGGGGTGCGTGAGGATTATTCACGGCAAGGGCCTCCGCTCGGGAAGCGACGGACCCGTGTTGAAGATCACGGTGAATGGAGTGTTGCGAAAGACGCCATCCGTTCTCGCGTATGTATCGGCACGGCCGGCGGATGGCGGCACTGGCGCGGTGTACGTGCTGCTGTCGCGTTCAGTGTGAACGACGGGCTTCACCCTTCTTCCTCGCCGCCATCGGTATCGAACAACTCGCGCAGCACCGTCGTCGCGAAGCTGCCCTTGGTCAGCCAGAACTTCAAGACGACATCGTCACCCTGGCGGTTCCAGCCGAGCTCACGCACTGACAGCCGCAGACCCCGACGCTCCTGGTTCATGCCAGCCGCGATGACGAGCGCAGCGGGTTCCTCGTACTCCGCGCCGATTCGACTCTCGAGCATCTGAATTCGCGCGCGGCTCAGCAACTCGCCTTTGCCCCACATGGGTCCGCTTGGATGGACGTCTAGCGCCGCGACGCGTTGGGTCAGGGTGTCATCGACAACGTCCACTGCGAACACGCTTCCGGTTCCGTCGAGATTGGCTACATCGCCGGGTTCGAGACGACACCAGGAGCCATCCGCAACGCGTTCGGCTAGTACGGCGTTGAAGATGAGACTGCGCGCCGCGGACAGCACATACGTCCGCTCGCGCGGATGCACTGCGGATATATCAGGAGAAATCTTGCGCAGGTTGCCGCCGTCTCTGCCAAAGCGCTGCGGCCCGAAGAAATTCGGCAGGCCGTCACGGGCAATGGCTTCGACTCGCGCATTGATCGCTGCGTCGTCAACCGTTACCTCGCGCACCCGAATCGTGAAGCGATTCCCGGCCAGTGCGCCTCGCGGCAGTTTCCTGGTGTGCGCGTGAGCTTCCAGCACTTCGAAGCCCTCGCCTGTCAGCGGCGCGAGCTTGCTGATCATGTCCGACACGTAAGCGGCGCCGCGCGGCGAAGGCACCGAGAACCATTGCGTTGTTACGGCGTGGCGATCTTTCAGCCCTGCGAAACCGACGTCATGCGGCCTGCATCCCGCAGCACGCGCGATCTCACGCGCGACCCACTCCGTATTGGCGCCTCGCTTCCGCACCCGGACGAGCACATGCGCGCCCGCGCCGGAGGGCGCGAACCCGAGATCCTCGTCGACGACAAAGTCCTCAGGCTCGGCACGCAGTCGTCCCACGCCAAGAGGGCTACCGAATGCGCGGGGAGTTGCGAGCGCGCGCTCGATCCACTCGTCACGCATCGAGCAACAGCACTACCGCCTGAGCGGCGATGCCTTCGGCGCGTCCGAGAAAGCCGAGGCGTTCGGTCGTCGTGGCCTTGATGTTTACGCTGGTGGAGGGCACGCCGAGGAGCTCGGCTACGCGCGTACGCATCGCTTCGCGCACAGGCCCAACCTTCGGGGCTTCGCAGATGACGGTGACATCCGCGTTGCCCACACGAAGTTTGCGGTCGGTGAGCATGGCAAGAATGGCAGCGATGAATTGCGCGCTGTCAGCGCCCTTCCACCGCGGGTCGCGATCGCTGAAGTGCTGCCCAATGTCCCCGAGAGCGGCGGCCCCGAGCAGCGCGTCGCACAGCGCGTGAAGCACGACATCGCCGTCTGAATGCGCCACGACGCCGGCCGTATGCGGAACCCGCACACCGCCGAGCATGACGGAATCGCCCGGGCCGAAGGCGTGGACGTCGAATCCCTGCCCGACTCTCATGAAGTTTTTCCTTCGCGGCCGGTCAGCAGGGATTCGGCGAGCGCCAGATCGTCCGCGGTGGTCACTTTGATGTTCGTGGGTGCGCCCTCAACGAGCAACGGGTGCTCACCGAGCCATTCGAGCGCCTGGGATTCGTCCGTCGGGCGGCGGCCTGACGACAGCGCACGGTCGAGGGCATCGCACAGGATGCCGTAGCGAAACATCTGTGGCGTCCCGGCGCGCCAAAGCGCGGAGCGATCGACGGTGGTCTCAATCGCGGCAACGCTGCCGTCGCCCACCTGTGCTCTCTTCAGCGTATCCGCCACGGGCTGCGCGAGGATGCCGCCGACGGCGTGACTACACACGCGCTCCAGCAGCCGATCGAGGTCTGCCTTGGACAGGCATGGTCGAGCAGCATCGTGCACAAGCACCCAGTCATCCTTGTTCGCGCGCCGACTGAGCGCCGCCAGCGCATTGCGTACGGATTCGCTGCGTTCTGCGCCGCCTTGCGCCACCGTCACGGCAGCAATGCGTTCAGCCACCTTGGGCCACCAGACATCGTCGGGCGCAAGTGCAACGACAGCACCGGCACACCGACGGTCCGCGAGAAATGGCGCGAGCGCCCACTCGATGACGGTGCGGCCCTTGAGGGCGGCGTATTGCTTGGGGCAGCGCGTGCCGGAGCGGGCAACGCCGGACGGCTGACGATCGAACCTCCGCCCTGCACCTGCGGCCGGCATGACGAGCCAGTAACGCATACGGCGGCCGGGCTAACGAGCGGCAGCGGTTCGCGTGCGCGAGTCGGCCGCGTCGTTACGGGGAGGCACGACCTGATAGAAGGTCTCGTTGTTCGCGATCATGCCCAGGTCGCTGCGAGCACGCTCTTCGAGCGCTGTGACGCCTTTCTTGAGATCGCGGACTTCGGCGGCGAGCTCGGCGTTGCGGCTGGCCAGCGCGGCGTTCTCGCCCTTCTGCTTATCGACCGCGAGCTCGAGACGGGTCAGCTCCTGGACACCTTCGTGTGACAGCCAGAGGCGGTACTGCAGGAGCAGAACGACGACGCCTAGGGCTAGAGCGAACCACTTCATTTGACTTTGGAGAGTATCAGAAGAGAGCGCTGGCGTATGCGGCGGCGCGCTGTTGCAAGCGATGGCTCGTGCGTTGATGGCCGTGGTGGGGGACGCTGCGAGCGGTCCCTGGGGACTGTTCAAAATACCTCCCTGTATTTTGAAACCACCTCAGGCACTTCAACACACGAAGGCTTCTCAGCCGCCCGGCGATTGAGGCCTCTTAGCTCCGCGCCCTCAAATCTTCACCGGAAACGCATCCTTCCCCGCGTACCGAACCGACCCCAGCTCCCCTTCAATCCGCAGCAACTGGTTGTACTTCGCCGTCCGATCCGACCGGGACAACGACCCCGTCTTGATCTGCGTGGCCGCGCTCGCCACCGCGATATCCGCAATCGTGTTGTCTTCCGTCTCGCCCGACCGGTGCGACACCACCGACGCGTACTTCGCCTTGTCCGCCATCTCGATGGCCGCGAGCGTTTCCGTCAGCGTGCCGATCTGGTTGGGCTTGATCAGGATCGAGTTCGCGATCTTCTTGTCGATGCCTTCCTGCAGGATCTTCGTGTTCGTTACGAACAGGTCATCGCCGACGAGCTGCACCTTGCTGCCGAGCGCATCGGTGAGCAGCTTCCAGCCGTCCCAATCGCCTTCGGCCATGCCGTCTTCGATGGTGATGATCGGGTACTTCGACACGAGGTCGCCGAGATATTTCACGAACTCGGCGGACGTGAACTTGCGGCCCTCGCCTTCGAGGTTGTACACGCCGTCCTTGTGGAACTCCGAGCTCGCCACGTCCAGCCCGAGGTAGATGTCCTGGCCAACCTTGTACCCCGCCTTCTCGATGGACTGCAGGATCAGGTCCAGCGTCTCCGAGTTCGAGCCGAGGTTCGGCGCGAAGCCGCCCTCGTCGCCCACGGACGTCGCGAGGCCCTTGTCGTGCAGCACTTTTTTCAGCGAGTGGAACACTTCGCAGCCATAGCGCAGCGCTTCGCGGAACGTCGGCGCGCCCACCGGCAGGATCATGAACTCCTGGATGTCGAGCGCGTTGTCGGCATGCGCGCCGCCATTGATGATGTTCATCATCGGCACCGGCATCACGGGCTCGCGGCCCTTGGCCAGCAGCTTGTACAGCGGCTGCTTCGCGTCGCGCGCGGCGGCATGCGCGTTGGCGAGCGAGATGGCCAGCAGCGCATTCGCGCCGAGGCGGCCCTTCGTTTCGGTGCCGTCCAGCTCGATCATCTTGCGATCGAGGCCGGCCTGGTCCTTGGCGTCGTGGCCGATCAGCGCTTTCTTGAGCACGGTGTTCACGTGCTCGACGGCCTTCAGCACGCCCTTGCCCAGATAGCGTTTCTTGTCCCCGTCGCGCAGCTCCACCGCTTCACGCGTGCCAGTGGACGCGCCTGACGGCACGGCGGCCCGCCCGACGGCACCGGTTTCCAGCACGACATCGGCCTCCACGGTGGGGTTGCCTCGCGAATCGATGATTTCGCGGCCGCGGATGTCGGTGATACGGGTCATGGGACGAGATTCCTAACAGCAGTGGAGGTTTGTAATCAGCTCTGGTTCAGCTCTGGGACAGCAGCGATTCTTCGAACGGCCGCAGTTTCACGGCGGCGTCGATCTCTTTCAACGTCGTCAGCAGCGGCTGCATGCGATCGAGGGGCCAGGCATTGGGGCCGTCGGACAGCGCTTTCGCCGGGTCCGGATGTGTTTCCATGAACACGCCGGCAACGCCAGCAGCCACGGCCGCGCGGGCCAGCACCGGCACGAACTCGCGCTGGCCACCGGAAGCCGTTCCCTTCCCGCCTGGCAGCTGCACCGAGTGAGTTGCGTCAAATACCACGGGAGCGCCCGTTTCACGCATCACCAACAGCGATCGCATGTCGGAGACGAGATTGTTGTAGCCGAACGAGAAACCGCGTTCGCACACCATGATCTGTTGATTGCCCGTGGAGCGCGCCTTGTCGACCACGTTCTTCATTTCCCACGGCGACAGGAACTGGCCCTTCTTGATGTTGACGGGCTTGCCCTGCGAACACACGTTCAGGATGAAGTTGGTCTGGCGTGCGAGGAACGCCGGCGTTTGCATCACATCGACGACGGCCGCCACTTCGTTGAACGGCGTGTCTTCGTGAACGTCGGTCAGTACGGGCACGCCGAACTTCGCGCGCACGCCCTCGAGGATCTTCAGGCCGCCTTCGAGGCCCGGGCCGCGGAAGCTGTCCTTCGACGACCGGTTGGCCTTGTCGAACGACGCTTTGAAAATGTAGGGAATCCCCAGTTTGCCCGTCAGCTCCTTCATCGCGCCGGCCACGTGCTCGACGAGCGCCTGGCTCTCGATGACACAAGGACCTGCAATGAGAAAGAACGGACGATCGATTCCGACTTCGAATGATCCCAGCTTCATGGTGCGAATTTCATGCGCCCGCCGCTTGCGGAAGCTCCGCTGAGCGATGCGCGCGAGCGGCGCGCACGAAGCTGCTGAACAACGGATGCCCGTCGCGGGGCGTCGAGGTGAATTCCGGATGGAACTGCGAAGCGACGAACCACGGGTGCGTCGGCAGCTCGATCATTTCGACGAGGCCGTCGCGCGAAAAGCCCGAGAAGCGCAGGCCCGCGTTCCGGAAACGCTCCATGTAGTTGTTGTTGAACTCATAGCGATGCCGATGGCGCTCGGCGATCGACTCCTTGCCGTAGATCTCTCGCGCGCGCGAACCCGCGGCTAGCAGCACTTCCTGCGCGCCGAGGCGCATGGTGGCGCCCTTCGCGGCGTTCTCGTCGCGCACCTGGTTGCCGCGCGCCTGGTCCTGCCACTCGGAGATGAGCGCAATGACCGGATGCGGCGTGGCGCGGTTGAATTCCGTGCTGTTCGCGTCGTTGAGCCCGAGCATGTGGCGCCCGTATTCGACGATCGCAACCTGCATGCCGAGGCAGATGCCGAGATACGGAACGCGCTGCTCGCGCGCAAATTTCACGGCCTGGATCTTGCCTTCGATGCCTCGCTCGCCGAAGCCGCCGGGCACGAGGATCGCATCCATGCCCTTGAGCACGTGCGTGCCGTGCTGTTCGATGTCCGTCGACTCGATGTAGTGGATGTTGACGCGCGTGCGGTTCTTGAGACCCGCGTGTGTCAGCGCTTCGTTCAGCGAAATGTACGAGTCGCGCACCTGGACGTATTTGCCGACCATCGCGATGTCGACCTGCCCGTCCGGATTCGCCTTCGCGCTCACGACCTGGCGCCACTCCGGCAGATCGGTCTTCGGCGCTTCCAGGCGCAGCTTCTCGATGACGATGTCGTCCAGCCCCTGCTCGAGCAGCAGGCTCGGGATCTTGTAGATGTCGTCCGCGTCGATGGCGGAAATCACTGCGCGCTCTTCCACATTCGTGAACAGCGCGATCTTGCGCCGCTGCTCTTCCGGCAGCGGGTGCTTGCTGCGACAGAGCAGGATGTCCGGCTGGATGCCGATGCCGCGCAGCTCTTTCACGGAGTGCTGGGTCGGCTTCGTCTTGATCTCACCGGAGCCACCGACGATGGGAATCAGCGTGAGATGAATGTAGATGCAGGTGCTGCGGCCAAGCTCCACACCGAGCTGCCGGATGGCTTCGAGGAACGGCAGCGATTCGATATCGCCGACCGTGCCGCCGATCTCGACCATGCACACGTCGGCCCCATCCGCACCGAGCTTGACGCTGCGCTTGATCTCATCCGTGATGTGCGGAATCACCTGCACCGTCGCGCCGAGATAGTCGCCGCGCCGCTCTTTGGCGATGACGCGCTCGTAGATGCGGCCTGTGGTGAAGTTGCTGTGACGCCCGGTTGTCGTGCGCACGAAGCGCTCGTAGTGGCCGAGGTCCAGATCGGTCTCGGTGCCGTCATGCGTGACGAACACCTCGCCGTGCTGGAACGGGCTCATGGTCCCCGGGTCCACGTTGATATACGGGTCGAGCTTGACCATCGCTACCTTGAGGCCGCGTGCCTCGAGAATAGCGCCCAGGGAAGCCGCGGCGATGCCTTTGCCCAAAGAGGACACGACGCCGCCGGTGACGAAAACGAAACGCGTCAAGGTGGTGAGCCTTAAATGTGTGTGCAGTGGAGCCCGTCGAGAGGGAACCGGTTGCCGGTGATGGCCATGAACAATGGCCAGGATCGACGGGCCGACAGGGTAGCAAAATGGCGTCGTACCCGGAAGTCAAAACCTGACAAGAATTTCAGGACGATGACGATTCGGGGCGGAAGCGCAGCCGGCCGCGGCGGTGGGTATGGGCGGTCGCGTGCACGGAGGCGTCGAGCCAACGGCCTGAAACAGCGATGAGGCGATCCGCGGCGAAGACCAGCGGCAGCCGATCACGCTCGGCGAGCGGAACGCGCGCCTCTTGCAGCAGCGCCTTCAGCGTCCGGGTGAGTGAGCGAGCGCCTGGCCGCAGGGACTCGCCGCCTCGACGGGTTCGCACGATCAAGGTTGGCGGGAGCGCGGCGAGGTCGAGCGGCCCGTGTGCGTCGGCCTCGATCGAGAGGATTCCACCGAGCGCAGCGAGCTGCAGGTCGGCGTGGGTTTGCCAGCGCCACGCGATGTCGTCAGCGTCGACGTTGCCACCACGCCCGACTGCGCCCGCGCGGGGCGTCGCTGCCTCCTGCCGTCGAAGCGTCAGAACGTCGGCGTGCCGTTCGACGCTGACGTCATCCCATCGAACAGCGGGATTCGCGTCGGCGCGCGCTTCGAGCAACGGGCCCGCGAGCTCGTCGAGACGGCGTGTATCGGGCGCGTTCGAGCCCGCACGCGTAAGCCAGAATCGAAGCGCATTGCGCTTGCGGTCGTCATCGAGCGCGCGCAAGTGCTGCACCGACAGCCCCGCACCCATCGAAGCGCGTTCCACATCGGCCCGCGCCAGCGCATCCATGAGGCGCCGTGCTTCCGCAGCGTGACGCGCCGTGCGGGATACCGCAGCTGCTGCACCGGGCCAGCGGGACCGCACGATCGGCAGCACCGAGCGTCGCAGGAAGTTGCGATCGAATCGTTCGTCGGCGTTGGTATCGTCTTCGATCCACGCGAGCGACTGCTCGCGCGCCCAGGCTTCCAGTTCCGCTCGGGAGCGCGTGAGCAGCGGACGCACCAATTGCCCTGTTGCGAACGAAGCCACCTCAGGCATTGCGGCGAGCCCGGGAATTCCCGCGCCGCGCAGGAGCTGGAGGAAAACCGTTTCGAGCTGATCGTCCTGGTGGTGTGCGGTCAGGAGAATCTCGCCCGGCTTCAGGCGTTGCGCCAACGCCGAATAGCGGGCTTCACGCGCAGCGGCCTCGAGCGAGTCGCCGGAAGCGCGCGCGACATTCACGCGCACGATCTGGAGAGGGACGCGGAGCTGCGCTGCAAGCTTTCGACAATGCCGCGCCCAATCATCTGCGTTCGGGTGCAGGCCGTGGTGAACGTGGATTGCGCGCAGCGAGTGCGCCGGGCGCCTGCCCAGAACGCTGGCCGTACCTTGGGGCGTGGGCTTCTCAAGCCACTGCGCGGCGGCCGCGAGCAGCGCAACCGAATCCACGCCACCACTCAGCGCAACACACCACGAAGTCTTGCGGTCGGAAGAATCGTCAAAGGCCTCCGGCAGCAGCACCGCCAGACGCCCTGCAAGCCATTGCGAACTGAAGGCTGCGCTTTTCACTTCGCGGCGCGCCCCGCGCGCCCTCAATCCCCGGCTTCGGAAAACACGCCGAACGACGCGATCTTGGCCTGCCGCTGGGCGCGCAGCTCGTCCGGCGGCAGTTTCTCGAGCGACGTCAGGTGGCGAAGAATCCCGGCCTTCAGTCGTTCTGCGATGAGCGCATGGTTGCGGTGCGCGCCGCCGAGCGGCTCTTCGATCACTTCATCGACGAGCCCCAGCTGCGACAGTCGCTGCGCCGTGAGACCCATCGCGTCGGCCGCGGCCTCCTTCTTGTCTGCGCTCTTCCACAGGATCGACGCGCAGCCTTCCGGCGAAATGACCGAATAAACGCTGTACTGGAGCATGAGCAGGCGGTCGCAGACGCCAATGGCGATCGCGCCGCCCGATCCGCCCTCGCCCGTGACGACGCTGATGATCGGCACGCTGAGCACCGACATCTCGAAGAGATTGCGTGCGATGGCTTCGCTCTGGCCGCGTTCTTCCGCGCCCACGCCCGGATACGCACCCTGGGTATCGATGAACGTGACGAGCGGCAGCCTGAAGCGCTCCGCGAGACGCATCAGGCGCAGGGCCTTTCGATAACCCTCGGGCTTCGGCATGCCGTAGTTGCGGCGGACGCGCTCCTTCGTGTCGCGGCCTTTCTGGTGGCCGATGAGCATGATCGCCCGGCCCCCGATGCGCGCCAGCCCGCCGACGATGGCGAGATCGTCGGAGAACATGCGATCGCCATGCAGCTCCTGGAACTCGTCGCAGATGGTGTTGGCGTAATCGAGCGTGTAAGGCCGCTGCGGGTGCCGCGCCAGCTGCGTGATCTGCCACGGCGACAGGTTCGCGAAAATGCTCGTCGTCAGCTGACGGCTCTTGGCCTGCAGCCGCGAGATCTCGTCCTGGATGTTCACTTCCGAGTCGGAGCTGACGTGTTTCAGCTCCTCGATCTTGGCTTCGAGCTCGGCGATCGGCTGTTCGAAATCGAGGAATGCGACGGCCATCAGGTAATCAGCTGCCTCAAATGGGGCCTAAAAAGCGCTGCGGGAGGGTAAGGGGGGTTGGGGTTTGGTGCAAGTTGTTGGTTTGTTGGACTGGGATTCAGAAGCCCTCAATCGCCGGGCGGCTTGAGAGGGCGTCATCGCGCGGCGCCGCCGCGACTCGTTGAGGCCGCTCGGGTACGGCCGTAAGACCGGTCCCTCGGGGCCTCGGCCGAATACATCCCTGTATTCGGACGCCCCTCGCAGACCTCAACGAGCCGCGTCGACGCCCTCGAGGCCTTCCAAGCCGCCCGGCGATGGAGGGCTTCCGCTTCCGATCCCGAGCAGAATCCAAAAGCCCTCAATCGCCGGGCGGCAAAAAACCTCGACGGCGCCCCGTCAATGGGCCGGCCCATTAGCAACACCCCCATAAACCACCCGAACCCCTTTATCCCCCGCAAACGTCTCCAACTGCTCAATCAGCTCCCGAGTCGGCTTGACGTTCCAGTCCTTCCCCAAGGTCAAAGCCCCCGTAGCCGCCTGCCCCCGGTACTCCACCGTGATCGCACACGACCCACCCCGCCAAGGCCGCAAAATCTCCGCCAATTTGGGCGGCTCGGCGTTCGCCGGCCACCGCAACACCAGCCGTTTGGCCTGTTCCTCACGCGCCTTCTCCAGCGCCTTCACTTTCTTGGCGGACAACCGCCACCCGTCACTGAACTCGTCGAACCGCAGCAGCCCGTCCACGATGACCATCGAGTTCTTCGCAATCAGATCGCGATAGAGCTGGAACGTATCGTCGAACAGGTTCACTTCCAGCCAGCCAGTGCCGTCATCCAGCGTCACGATGGTGCGCGGCCCGCGTTTCTTCACTTCGTTGATCTCGCCGGCGACGGTCACGGGTTTGCCGCCGAAGCGGAAGCCGCCCTCCCCGCCGCCGCCCGACGGCCGCTCGCTCACGAGGTCGCCGAGGCGATGGGTCACGAAGCGGTTGATGCCGCTCTCGAACGCATCCATCGGATGGCCGGTGAGATACAGCCCTAGCGTTTCGCGCTCGCCGTCGCGTCGCACGCGCTCGCTCCACTCCGGCAGCACGGGCGCGTTCTGCAGTACCTCGGGTTCCTTCGAGCGGTCGGCCGTCGCGAGCCCGAACATATCGTTCTGGCCGGCGTCGAGCGCCTTGGAATTCTGGTCGCCGAGCTTCATGGCGGCATCCAGCCGCTGCATCATCGTTGCACGCGTGCTGCCCAGGCAGTCCAGGCTGCCCGATCGAATCAGCGCCTCGAGCACGCGCTTGTTGAGCTTCGATAGATCCAGCCGTCGGCAGAGGCTTTCGAGACTCGTGAATTTCCCGTGCGTCTCGCGTTCCGCGACGATGGCCTCGACCACGCCCTGCCCCACGCCGCGTACGGCGCCGAGTCCGTAGCGAATCGTCTTGTCATCGTCGACCGTGAATTCATAACGCGACAGGTTCACGTCCGGCGGCTTCACTTCCAGCCCACACGCATCCCGGCAATCGCGAATCAGCGTGACCACCTTGTCCGTGTGGTCCATGTCCGCCGACAGCACGGCCGCCATGAATGCGGCCGGATAGTGCGCTTTGAGATACGCCGTCTGATACGACAGCAGCGCGTACGCAGCCGAGTGCGACTTGTTGAAGCCGTACCCTGCGAACTTCTCCATGAGGTCGAAGATGTTCTCGGCCTGCCGCGCATCGACGCCGCGCTGGGTCGAGCCGTCGACGAAAATCGCGCGCTGCTTCGCCATCTCTTCGGGCTTTTTCTTGCCCATGGCGCGGCGGAGCATGTCGGCGCCGCCGAGCGTGTAGCCCGCCAGCACCTGCGCGATCTGCATCACCTGTTCCTGATACAGGATGACGCCATAAGTCGGGAACAACGCCGGCTTCAGGTCCGGGTGCAGGTAGTCGATCGCCTGGCCGGTGCGATCGTGTTTGCGCTCGATGAAGTCGTCCACCATGCCCGACTGCAGCGGGCCGGGGCGAAACAGCGCGACGAGCGCCACGATATCTTCGAAGCAGTCCGGCTGCAGGCGCCGGATGAGGTCCTTCATTCCGCGCGATTCCAGCTGGAACACCGCGGTGGTCTTGCAGGCCTTCAGCAGCGTGTAGCTCGCCGTGTCCTGCATCGGAATCGCATTGATATCGAGCGGCGGCTGGCCTTTAGCCGCGCGAATCCGATCGATGATCTTCACGGCCCAGTCGATGATCGTGAGCGTGCGCAGGCCGAGGAAGTCGAACTTCACGAGGCCCGCGGCTTCGACGTCGTCCTTGTCGAACTGGGTGACGACGCTCTGCGAGCCTTCTTCGCAGTAGAGCGGCGCGAAATCCGTGAGCACGGAGGGCGCGATCACGACACCACCCGCGTGCTTGCCGGCATTGCGCGTCAGGCCTTCGAGCGAGCGCGCGAGGTCGATGAGATTGCGGATCTCTTCTTCGGTGTCGTAGAGCCGCTTGAGCTCCGGCTCTTTCGTGAGCGCGTCATCGAGCGTGATGCCGAGCTCGAACGGCACGAGCTTGGCGATTCGGTCGACGAATCCGTAGCTCATGCCGAGCACGCGACCGCAATCGCGCACCACGGCCTTCGCCGCCATGGTGCCGTAAGTGATGATCTGCGACACGCGGTCGCGGCCATACTTGTCGGCCACGTATTCGATGACGCGGTCGCGGCCTTCCATGCAGAAGTCGACGTCGAAGTCCGGCATCGACACGCGCTCGGGATTCAGGAAGCGCTCGAACAGCAGGTCGTACGCGAGCGGATCGATGTCGGTGATGCCGAGGCAATACGCGACGAGCGACCCCGCACCCGAACCGCGACCGGGCCCGACCGGCACGCCGTTGTTGCGCGCCCAGCGAATGAAGTCCGCGACGATGAGGAAGTAACCCGAGAACCCCATCTGGCAGATGACGTTCAGCTCGGTTTCGAGGCGCTGGCGATAGCGATCCGGATCCTTCGGATTCAGCCGCACCAGCCGTTCTTCGAGTCCGCGCGCGGACTCGGCGCGGATGAACGTGTTGGTGGTTTCACCGGCCGGCAGCGGATAGTCCGGCAGCCGCGCGTCGCCCAGCTTCAGAACCAGGCTGCAGCGTCGCGCGATCTCCACCGTGTTCGCGAGCGCTTCCGGCACATCCGAAAACAGCTCTGCCATTTCCTTCGGCGTGCGCAGGTATTGCTGCTCGCTGTATTTCCGCGCGCGCGTCGTGTCGCCCAGCATCGCGCCGTCGTTGATACAGACGCGCGCTTCGTGCGATTCGAAGTCGTCCTTCTTGATGAAGCGGACGTCGTTCGTCGCCACCAGCGGAACACCGCGGCGCGACGCGAGCGTCACCGCCGAGGCGATGTACGGTTCTTCGCCTGACCGGCCGAGCCGCTGCAGCTCGATATAGAACCGGTTGCCGAACAGGCCGAGCCAGAAATCGAGCGCTTTCTCCGCGTCCTTTTCCTTGCCGTTGACGAGTGCACGACCGATGTCGCCTTCCATCGCGCAGGAGATCGCGATGAGCCCGGCAATGTTGTCGGCGGTGAGCCAGTTGCGCTCGATCATCGGCGCGCCGCGCTGCTGGCCTTCGAGATAGGCCCGGCTGACGAGGCGCGTGATGTTGCCGTACCCGACCTGCGACTGGCAGATCAGCGCAATCCGCGACGGTTGCGCGCGCTCGCCCGCCTCGCGCACCAGCAGGTCGACGCCGATGAGCGGCTTCACGCCCGCACCGAGCGCCGCCTTGTAGAACTTCACCATCGAGAACAAGTTGTTCTGGTCGGTGACCGCGACTGCCGGCATGCCGTTCGCGGCCGCCGCCGCAACGAGATCGTCCACGCGCACAACGCTGTCGACCAGCGAATACTCGGTGTGCAGGCGAAGGTGGACGAACGACGCGTTCATGCCGTCAGGCGATGCAGGAATTCGATGTTGTCGAGCGCGTCCGCCACTGGCTGGAACGAGCGGCGATGGAGCGGACACGGCTTGTGGATCTCGATCGCCTCGAGATGCATCGGCGTCGAATAGCCCTTGTGGATGCTGAACGAGAAGCCGGGATAGCGGGTGTCGAGGTGGACCATCAGCGCATCGCGCGTCGTCTTCGCGAGAATCGACGCGGCGCTGATCGGCGCATGCGAATCGTCGCCGCCGATGATCGCCTCCACCGTGCAACCGAAGCTGAGATCCTCGATGTGCGGCGTGCGGTTGCCATCCACCTGAATGTGCGTCGGGCACACGGGCAGGCCCATCAGCGCGCGGCGCATCGCGAGAAAGGTGGCGTGATAGATGTTGAGGATGTCGATCTCGTCGCGATCCGCCCACGCGACGGACCAGGCCACGGCGCGCTCGCGAATTTTCGGTGCGAGCGTTTCGCGCTCTTCGGGGGTGAGCTGCTTCGAATCCGCGAGGCCACGGATCGGACGGTTCGGATCGAGGATCACCGCCGCGGCCACCACGGGACCTGCGAGCGGCCCGCGTCCGGCTTCGTCGACGCCCGCGACGCGAATGCGATAGTTCTTGGACGTGACCAACCTGCTCACTCGATGCCCTTTCCCGACGGCCCTGGCGTGCCGCCCCATCCTGTATTGCTCAGATAGTCGAGGATCGCCGCCGCCGCTCTGTCCGCCCCGCCCCGGCGCAGCACTTCATGGATGCCGAGGAATTCTTTCTGCAGCTCGGCGACGCGCACCTCGTCGGCGATTTCGTTCAACAAGGCCTCGCCGAGCGCAGCGCCGGTCACTTGCTCCTGGAAGAATTCCGGAACGCGTCGGCGTCCCAACAAAAGATTGGGCTGCGAAAAATACGGCACCTTCACCAATCCCAGTCGCTTCAGGATAAACGCGGTCAGCGCGCCGAGGCGGTAAGCCACCACCATCGGACGCTTCGTCAGTGTGGTTTCGAGTGTAGCGGTGCCGGACGCAACGATCACCCCATCCGCGGCGGCCAATGCGCGTTGCGCCTGCCCATCGAGCACCTGGACAACCGGCACCGGCGTGCCCCCCAGCGCCGCGAGCGCCGCATGCTGTTTCTCGAAACTTTCTCGCACGCGGCGCGAAGCCATTGGCGCGACGAACTTTGTACCGGGTGCGCGTGCCGCAATCCACGCGGCGGCGGAGATGAAATCGGTGCCGAGCCGCTCCACTTCGCCCATGCGGCTGCCGGGCAGCAGCGCGACGACCCGATCGGTGTCGAGCAAGCCCAACTCACCGCGCGCGGACGCACGATCGGTCTCGAGCGGAATCTGGTCCGCGAGCGGATGGCCGACGAATTCCGCGCGCACGCCATGCTGGCTGTAGAAGTCCGTTTCGAACGGCAGCAGGCACAGGATCAGGTTCGCGGATTGCCCGATCGTCTTGACGCGTCCCTGGCGCCAGGCCCACACCTGCGGGCTCACGTATTGAACGGTGCGCAGGCCTTGCGCCTTGAGCTTTTTCTCGAGGCCGAGATTGAAGTCCGGCACGTCGATGCCGACGACGACATCCGGCCGTTCCTGAAGGAATCGCTGCACGAGCGATTTGCGAAGCGAGAGAAGCCGCGGCAGATGCGTGAGGACTTCGACGAGACCCATGACGCCGAGCTGGTCCGACGACGCCCAGGCCTCGCACCCGAGCGCCACCATCTTCGGCCCGGCCATGCCGAAGAACTGCGCATCCGGCACGCGCGCGCGGATTGCCGTGATCAATGCCGCGCCGAGCGTGTCGCCCGACGTTTCGCCCGCGACAAGCCCGACTCGCAGCGGCATGGGGTCAGCGAATCAGACTGCGTTCAGATCTGCCGATGAACGCGACGAACTCAGCCACCTCGGGCTGCGTCTTGCCGAGCTCAGTCAGCTTCGCAACCGCGTCTGCCAGCAGCAGGTCCGAGCGGTAGAGCACGCGGAACGCATTCCGGACGTTGCGCACCTGGTCTTCCGTGAAACCGCGGCGCTTCAGGCCGATGGCATTCACGGTGTGCGGCTCCGCCGGGTTGCCGGCCACCATCACGTAATTCGGCACGTCCCGCGTCACGATGGCGCCGCCTGCGATGAACGCATACGAGCCGATCTTGCAGAACTGGTGAATGGCGCAGAGCCCGCCGAGCGTCACGTAGTCCCCGATCTCCACATGCCCGCCGAGCGTGGCACCGTTCGCGAACACGAGATGATTGCCGACGATGCAATCGTGCGCGACGTGCGAATACGCCATGAACAGGTTGTCGCTGCCAATGGTGGTGACGCCCTTGTCGTGTGTCGTGCCGCGATTGATCGTGCACGACTCGCGGAACACGTTGCGGTCGCCAATCTCGAGCCGCGTCGGCTCGCCGGCGTATTTCTTGTCCTGCGGCGCATCGCCGATGGACGCGAACTGGAAGATCCGGTTGCCCGTGCCCATGCGCGTGGGCCCATTGATGACGGCATGCGGACCGACCACCGTGCCTGGGCCAAGCACCACGTCCGGACCGATGATCGAAAACGGACCGACCGTGACATCGGGTGCGAGCTCCGCCTTCGGCGAAATGATCGCGCGCGGATCGATCACGATTCGGCACCTGCCGGGGCGGGAGCAGCCGAAGCCTTCTCAGCCTTCCGGCCCGACTCGGGCGCGACCATCATCTCCGCGCCACACACTTCGACGCCGTCGACCAGCGCCGCCGTCGAGAATTTCCAGATGCCCCGCAGGCTGCGCTCGAGTTTCGCGGTGAGCACGAGCTGATCGCCCGGCTCCACCGGTTTGCGGAAGCGCGCCTTGTCGATGCCGACGAAATACAGGCGCGTGTTCTCGTCCGGCATCACCCCAGCCGTCACGAACGCGAGGATGCCTGCGGTCTGCGCGAGCGCTTCGAGGATCATCACGCCCGGCATCACCGGCCGATACGGAAAATGGCCCGGAAAAAACGGCTCGTTGTACGTGACGTTCTTCAGCGCCCGGATGTGCTTGCCCTTCTCGCATTCGACAACACGATCGACCAGCAAAAAGGGATATCGGTGCGGCAGCTGTTTGAGAATGGCATTGATGTCGAGCCGGATGGCGTCAGTCATCTTCGGGATCCTGATCCTCGCTGGGCGATTTCCTGGGCGACTCTGCGGTGGCCTGCGTGCCGGTGACGCGCTCGAGCGCGGTGAGGCGGCTGGCCATCGAGTCGATTCGTTTCAACCGCCCCACGATGCGTCGCCAGGTGCGCGCCTCGTCGGCCGGAATGCCGCCGGAGTATACGCCGGGCCGGGTGATGCTATGACTGACCATCGTGAGTCCGGTGACCACGACGTCGTCGCAGATCGACAGATGACCCACGATGCCGACCATGCCGCCGATCATGCAGCGTTTGCCCATCGTGACGCTGCCCGAAAGACCGACGCACGCGGCCATCGCCGTGTGCGCGCCGATGTAGCAGTTGTGGCCAATCTGGATCTGGTTGTCGAGCTTGACGCCCTCTTCCAGCACCGTGTCGCCGATGGCGCCGCGATCGATCGTGGTGTTGCAGCCGATTTCGACGTCGGGCCCGAGAATCACCGTACCGACCTGAGGCACCGCGAGCCAACGGCCCGAGTCGTTGGCAAATCCGAAACCGTCGCCGCCGACGACGGCCCCGGGCTGAATCACTGCGCGCGCACCGATGCGCACTTGCCGACAGAGCGTGACGCGCGCGACGAGCCGCACGTCTTCAGCGACCACCACATCGTCTTCGATGAGGGAGTGCGTACCGATGACGGCGCGCGGACCGATGACCGTGCGCGCACCGATCGAGACAAAAGCCCCGACGTGTGCGGTCGGATCGACTTTCGCATCCGGAGCCACGACAGCAGAAGGGTGAATGCCGGCCGGCGCAACGGGGCGCGGATACATCTCCGTCGCGATGCGCGCAAACGTGGCGTGGGGATTTGCCACAACCAGCGCCGCCACGGGACAGAGCGCGGCTGACTTCGAATCGACGACGACCGCGGTGGCCTTCGTCTCCGCGAGCTGCGGTCGCAGCTTGGGATTCGCGAGGAACGTGATCGAACCGGGATGCGCCGATGACAGGCTCGCGATGCTGTCGACGCGCGTGTCCGGATCGCCGCGCAGCTCGCAGCCGAAGCGCACAGCGAGCTCTCCGAGCGACACCGGCATGAGCGACCCGTTATCGAAAGGCTGCGGGAGGCCGGCCGCGTCGTGACACGCGGCGCGAGCTTACTTCGCCGGCGGCGCCGGCTTGGGAGCGGCCGCACCGGCAGCGGGCTTCGGCGCCTTCGCCTGCAACGCGCTGAGGATGGCCGGCGTGATGTCGAGGGTCGGCACCGAATAGATGACGCCATCGGCGATCACGAGATCGAAGTTCTGCGTCTTCGCATAAGCACGAACTTCTTCGATGAGCGAACGCTGCAGGCGGGACATTTCCTCGTTGCGGCGGGCGTTGAAGTCATCCTGCACTTCGGCGCGCTTCTGCTGCAGGTCACGGGCACCGTCGCGCAGATCTTTTTCAGAGCGGGTGCGCTGATCGGCGGACATGGTCGCCGAGTCTTTCTCGAGCTTGTCCTGCTTCGTCTTGAGAGACGTGGCGAGGTTCTCGATTTCGCGCTGACGGGGCGTGAACTCCGTGCGGATGGCCTCGAGTGCAGTCTTCGCCTGGGGCGATTCCTCGACGAGACGGCCGTAGTCCACCACCGCGATCTTCGTTTCCGCGAACGCCGGCAAGGCGAACAGCGCGCCAACGAACGCAAGGCTCCACAGCTTCGACTTATTCAAACGCGTCACAGAATACTCACCTCTTGAGATGGCCCGGAAAGGGGCCCCGGGAATGAACCTGCAGGGCCTGGAGGCCGGCCGAATCGATCCGGCTAGCATAAGCGAAGTCGTCCCGGCCCGGCCACCCGGGCCGCGTCCGGCTGCGCGGGTCATAACGCTCCGGCGAGCCGCGGGACCCCGCCGTCGCGACGAAAATCAGGGGCTGGCGACGACCGGCGGCCCGATCTGGCGCGCGACATCGTTGTAGAGCGCAACCCCCATGATCAGGATCAGCAGCGCAATCCCGATCTGCTGGCTGAATGCCTGCGCCCGCTCCGACAGCGGACTGCCCTTCAGCCATTCGACGAGCTGGAACACGACCTGGCCGCCATCGAGAATCGGAATCGGCAACAGGTTCAGGAAGCCCAGGCTCAGCGAGATCATCACCAGGAAATTGAGGAAGGTGTCGACACCGCCGCTCGCCGATTCGCCCGCGAATTCCGCGATCGAAATCGGCCCGCTCAGGTTCTTCAGCGACACGTTGCCCATCACCATGCGCCACACGAGGCGCGCCTGGAGCAGCGTCATGTTCCAGGATTCTGCCGCCGCCGCGGTCAACGCGGAGTACGGCGTGAGCTGCGTAGTGACAATCATGTCCTGCGGCAGCTTCGTCACTGCCGGCATCACGCCGAGGAAGCCTTTTTTGCCGGAGGTCTGACTCGCCAGCACCGCACTGGTGGTGAGCTCTGTGCCGCCGCGATCGTAGCGAAGCGCGAGCGTATCGCCGGGCTTCGAGCTCGACGTCACGTCGAGCAGATCGAAGAAATCCTTGAGATGACGGCCATTCGCTTCGAGCAGGCGATCGCCCTTCCGCAGGCCTGCCTTGTCGGCCGGGCTGTTCGGCTCGACCTTCGCGATGACCGCCGGAACGGGCGGCTCCCAGAACTGGAATCCCAGGCCTTTGAACAGCGCCATGGGTTCGGTGAGCTTGCGGCGATCTTCGCCATCCCCCACCTGCAGATTCGTCGCGCGCGACGCGCCATCCTTGCCGTCGGTGACCGTGAGAACGACGTGGCCGTTCGCGCTCACCGCATCGATGAGGCCGAACACGACATCACGACGGGTCTGCACCGGCTGGCCATCGAGCGCCACGATGCGATCGCCGGAATGCAGTCCGGCCCGACCGGCGATCGATTCGACGACCACATCGCCGATGACGGGACGTGCCTCTTCGATGGTGCCCTTGGCCCAGAACATGCCCCACAGCACGAGAATCGCGAACACGATATTGAAGGCCGGTCCGGCGAGCAGCACGAGAATGCGCTGCCAGGGCGGCCTGCGAGTGAAGGACTGGGACAGCTCGGACGTCGCGACCGGACCTTCGCGCTCGTCCAGCAGCTTCACATAACCGCCGAGCGGCAGCATCGCGATGGCATAGACGACGCCATCTTTGCCCGTGCGCTCGATGAGCGGACGGCCGAAACCGACGGAGAATCTCAGGACCTTGAAGCCGAGTCGGCGCGCGACCCAGAAGTGGCCGAACTCGTGAACCGTGACCAGCAGGCTCACCGCGACGATGAACCACAACAGTGTCCAGGCGAAATTCATGCGTGAGCCCCTCGCTCGAGTGCGTGCACCGTGGGTATGAGCGCAAGGGCCAGTCGCCGTGCTTCGGCGTCTGCCCCGAGAACGTCCTCGAGACCCCGGATGGACCGGCCGGACCCGGTGCCGGACGCGCCCGCCATTTTGGCGAGCACGGCCTCACAGACCCCGGCAATTCCCGGAAAGTTCAACTGGCGGTCGAGGAAGGCCTGTACCGCCACTTCGTTGGCTGCGTTGAGGATTGCCGGATGCAGTCCCCCCGCATGGGCCGCCGCCTGCGCCAGGGCGAGACAACGGAACCGCTCCACATCCGGAGCGCAAAATTCGAGCCGCGCCGTCCGGATCAGGTCCAGGAATTCTACACCGGACGACAGACGCTCCGGCCAAGCCAGGGCATAGGCAATCGGGGTACGCATGTCGGGCGACCCGAGCTGCGCCAGCACGGAGCCGTCGATGTACTCCACGAGCGAATGCACGATGCTTTGCCGGTGGACCACGACCTCGACCTGTGCAGGATCGAGCCCAAATAGCAGCACCGCCTCGATGAGCTCGAGGCCCTTGTTCATGAGCGTGGCCGAATCCACGGAAATCTTGCGGCCCATCACCCAGTTCGGGTGCGCGCACGCCTGCTCCGGCGTGCAGAGGGCCAGTTTCTCGACCGGCCAGTCGAGGAACGGACCGCCGGATGCGGTGAGCAGCACGCGTCGAACGCCTTTCGGCGATTCGCCCGCACGCGCATTGACATGGGCATTCGCGGGCAAGCATTGAAAGATTGCGCTGTGCTCGCTGTCGACGGGCAGCAGCGTCGCACCGGACGCCTGCGCGGCACTGATCAACAGCGGGCCGGCCATCACGAGCGATTCTTTGTTCGCGAGCAGCAAACGTTTGCCGGCAGTGACGGCGGCAAACGTAGAACGCAGGCCTGCGGCACCGACGATCGCAGCCATGACGTACTGCGAGTCCGGATGTGAGGCGACGTCGATGAGACTGTCTTCGCCGCCCAGAATTTTCGTGCCGGTAATCCCTGCGCGCGCGAGACGCTCTTTCAGCTCCGGCAGGGCCTTCTCGTCCGCCAGCACCGCGACATCGGGTTTCCACTGCGCAACCTGCTGAGCAAGCTTCGCGGCGTTCTGTTTCGCGGCGAGCGCAACGACCCGGAAGCGATCGGGATGACGAGCGAGCACATCGAGCGTGCTCTCGCCGATCGAGCCGGTAGAGCCGAGCACGGTGACGCCGATCAAGGTGCCACGCCTATCAGGATCAGGCCGAACAGCAGCAGCGGCGCCGCCGCCGTCACGCTGTCGATGCGATCCATGACGCCGCCATGACCCGGGAACAGCCGACCGCTGTCCTTCAGTCCCGCGAAGCGCTTCAGCAAACTCTCCGTGAGGTCTCCCACGATAGAGAACGCGACCACCGCAAGACACAGCGGCAGGAATTGAATCAGCGGCACACCAAAGCGCGCGCTGCCGAACACGGCGACGAGTGCGCTGGCGATGATTCCACCGGCCACGCCTTCCCACGTTTTGCCCGGCGACACATTCGGCGCGAGACGATGCCTTCCGAAGCGGCGGCCGGCGAAGAACGCGCCGATGTCCGCAACCTGCACGAGCACGAGCGCGAACAGCACCCACTCCGCGCCCTGCGCGAAATCGAGCCGGAATCGGATGAGCGCGATCCACGCGGGCACGAGCGCCAGCACGCCCGCAATCGCGGCGACCAGGATCGAAACGCGTTTCGGCGCGAACATCACCCAACCCAGTGCAACAACCCACCAGACAGCGGCGACTTGCATGATGAGCTTGAGCCCGCCCTCTGTCTGGCTGAATTTCCACACGAGGTGCAGCAGCACTGCGACGACCACGACATAGCCCACGCGCTGCCAGATTGCCGTGGGCTTGAGAAATGCCGACCACTCCCACGCGCCCGCGAGAACCAGCACGGTGAGCGCGATGACTGTGGCGATGGGGGGCAGGAACAGCACGACGCCGAGCAGTACGGCGACGAGCACGGCCGCGGTCGCGACCCGTTTCTTGATGCTATCGGCCATGGTGTCGCGTCATGCGTTGGCGGTACGAACCTGGCCGCCGGTGAGCCCGAAGCGGCGTTCGCGCGCGGCGAAAAATTCCAGCGCCGTCTCGAATTCGGTGACGTCGAACTCCGGCCACAGCTTGTTCGTGAAATACAGCTCGGCGTAGGCGATGTTCCAGAGCAGGAAGTTGCTGATGCGGATCTCCCCGCCGGTTCGGATCAACAGATCGGGGTCGGGCACGCCGGCCAGTTGCAGGTGCGAGGCGAGGCTTTCTTCGGTGATGTCGTCAGCGCGCAGGGAGCCTTCGGCCACTCGTTTGGCGAGGCTGCGCGCGGCCTGCACCACGTCCCACCGGCCGCCATAACTCACGGCGACCTGCAGCTTGAGGCCTGTGTTCGCAGCCGTGAGCTCTTCGGCCGCGCCGATGCGGGCCTGCAGTCGCACCGACAAACTGGTGCGATCGCCGATGAAGCGCACGCGCACCTGGTTCTTGTGGAGGTCGGCGATCTCGCGATCGAGCGAGTCCATGAAGAGGCTCATGAGCGCCATCACCTCATCGGGCGGACGCTTCCAGTTTTCGCTGGAGAAGGCGAACACCGTGAGCGCTTCCACGCGATGCTTGGCGCATTGCTCGATCGCCATGCGCACGTTACCGATGCCCTGCTTGTGGCCAGCCGCGCGTGGCAACCCACGGGCATTCGCCCAACGGCCGTTGCCGTCCATGATGATCGCGATGTGTCGAGGAACGCCCAACGCGATTCCTAAACCTGCATGATTTCTTTTTCTTTCGCCGCCAGCAGCGTCTCGACATCGGCGATGTGCTTGTCGGTCAGCTTCTGGATGTCCTGCTCCGCTTTGCGCTCGTCGTCCTGTGTGATCATCTTTTCTTTGAGCGCTTCCTTCACGTCCTGCATCACGTCGCGGCGCACGTTGCGGATGGCGACCCGCGCATTCTCCGCATCCGCCTTGATCACTTTCGTGATGTCGCGGCGGCGCTCTTCGGTGAGCGGCGGCATCGGGATGCGGATGACCGTGCCCGCCGTCATCGGCGTGAGCCCGAGGTCCGACTTGAAAATGGCCTTTTCGATGGCCTGCACCACCGTCTTTTCCCACGGCGAGATGACCAGCGTGCGCCCGTCTTCGACGGCGATGTTGGCCACCTGGCTGAGCGGCGTTTCCGAACCGTAGTAGTCGACCCTGAGATTTTCGACCAGGCTCGGGTGGGCGCGACCGGTGCGCAGCTTGCGCGTGTCGGCCTGAAAATTCTGCACGCACTTGGTCATGCGCGTGACGGCGTCTTTCTTGATGTCATCGAGCATAGCGGCGCAACTCCAATTCGATGGCTGCGGAAAAATTGCTACGCAATTTTTCACTCATAAGTGACCAGTGTGCCGACGTCTTCCCCGCGGACGACGCGCGGCAGGTCACCCACATTGTTGAGGTTGAAGACACGCAACGGCAAGCGATTGTCACGGCACATGACCACCGCGGTCGCATCCATCACGTTGAGGCGGTCGGTGAGCACCTTGTCGAACGTGAGGCGCGCGTAACGTGTCGCTTTCGGATTCTTGACCGGGTCGTCGGAATACACACCGTTGACCTTGGTGGCCTTCAGCAGCAGATCCGCGTTGATCTCGATCGCACGCAGCGAGGCCGCAGTGTCCGTCGTGAAAAACGGGTTGCCGGTGCCGGCTGCGAAAATGACGACGCGGGATTTTTCGAGGTGCCGGACCGCCCGGCGCCGGATGTAGTCCTCGCACACTTGGTTGATCCGGATGGCGGACATCACCCGCGCGTGCATCCCGAGGCTTTCCAGCGCGTCCTGCAGCGCGAGCGAATTCATCACGGTGGCGAGCATGCCCATGTGATCGCCAGTCACGCGATCCATGCCGGCACGGGCCAGGCCTGCGCCGCGGAAGATGTTGCCGCCGCCGATGACGACCGCGACCTTCACCCCCATCTCCACGAGCTCCTGCAGCTCGTTGGCGATGCGTTTGATCACCGCGGGATCGATGCCGTAATCCCCTTCGCCCATGAGGGCTTCGCCCGACAGCTTGACGAGGACTCGTTTGTAAGGAAGCGCTTCATTCATAACAGTTCTGTCTCTCCCACGAACCCTCTCCCACGACCCCGGCTGCGGCGGCTGCCATTAGAAAAAACCCCGCCGTGGCGGGGTTTTTTCAGCGTTGCGCGGGTCAGTGCTTGACGGCACCGCCGCCGCTGGCCTCGACCTGCTTCATGACCTCGGCGCGGAAGTCTTCGGTTTTCTTCTCGATGCCGGCGCCCACTTCATAGCGCTCGAACGCGACGACCTTCGCCTTCGCGGCCGCGAGCAGCTTCTCGACCGTGACGTTCGGATCTTTCACGAACGGCTGGCCGGCGAGCGTGATCTCCGCCAGCGACTTGCGCAGGCGACCGTCGACCATCTTCACGACGATCTCTTCGGGCTTCGGCTTGTCGGCCTTCGCGTTCTCGATCTTCGCCTGCTCGACGAGCAGCGCCTTTTCCTTCGCCACCGCGTCTGCCGGAACGGCGTCGACGGTGATGTACTGCGGATTGCTCGCGGCAACGTGCATGGCCACGTCATAGGCCAAGGCAGCATCGCCGCCCTCAACCGCGACCAGCGCACCGATGCGCGTGCCGTGCACATACGCACCGAGACTCGTCGGCGCCGACAACTGCGCCACGCGACGCACGTTGATGTTTTCACCGAGCTTCGCGATCAGGGCGCGACGGCGCTCATCCACCGTCTCGCTGCCGCCCTCGAGCTTCGCTGCCAGCAGTGCTTCGACGTCCTTGGCCTTGGTGGCCGCGGCTGTCTTGGCGACCGCCTGCGCGTAGCCCTTGAAGTCGCTTTCGCGGGACACGAAGTCGGTCTCGCAATTCACTTCGACCATGGCGGCTGACTTACCGTCTGCCGACTTCTCGACCACGATCACGCCTTCGGCGGCGACGCGCGAGGCCTTCTTGTCGGCCTTCGCCAGACCCTGCTTGCGCATGAGGTCCGCGGCGGCGTCGAGATCACCCTTGGTCTCGACCAGCGCCTTCTTGCATTCCATCATCCCCGCGCCGGTGCGCTCGCGGAGCTGTTTCACTGCATCTGCAGTAACTGTCATGACTGATTACTCCAGCAAAAGAGCGGCCTGGGGCCGCCCTTCCGCATCAACTAGGCGGGTTAACCTTCCCGATTAACGATCAACGGCCGCCATCGCGACGACGACCCCGGGTGTCACCGCCGCCCGGACGACGCGCGGTCGCTGCCGGCGGGGCAGCCGGCACCGCAACGGTCGCGGCAACGGCTTCAACGGCGTCTTCGGCCTCATCGATCTCATCCGGCACGGCGCCTTCGCCACCCACACCCACGACGGCGGCACCCGGAACGACGGCGCCTGGACGACGGCCGCGCTGAGGAGCACCACCCGGACGCTTGTTGCGAACGGCGGCAGCCGGACGCGGACGACCGCGAGCGGACTTGCGGCGCGGATTGCCATTCTCGTCGAGCTCGACGAACTCATCTTCACCCGTGGCGACGGCCGGCACGGATTCCTTGCCTTCGAGCACCGCATCGGCAATGCCGACGGCGTAGAGCTGGATGGCGCGCATGGCGTCGTCGTTGCCCGGAATGATGTATTCCACGCCATCCGGCGAGCAGTTGGTATCGACCACCGCGATGACGGGAATGCCGAGCTTCTTGGCTTCGTGGATCGCGATGGACTCATGGCCCACGTCCACGATGAAAATCGCGTCCGGCAGAGAATCCATGTCTTTGATGCCGCCGAGGCTTCTTTCAAGCTTCTCGAGCTCGCGACGAAGCATGGTGGCTTCTTTCTTGCCGCGCTTTTCGATCTGGCCGCTGACCGTCATTTCGTTGATCTCGCTGAGGCGCTTGATCGACTGACGGATCGTCTTGAAATTCGTGAGCATGCCGCCAAGCCAACGCTGGTTGACGAAGGGCATACCGCAGCGGATGGCTTCCGCCTGCACGGCCTCACGGGCCGAACGCTTGGTACCGACGAACAGCACTTTGCCGCCGTCTGCAATCACACTCTTGATGAAGTTCGCCGCATCCGCATACATCGGCTGCGTCTTCTCGAGGTTGATGATGTGAATTCGGTTACGCTCACCAAAGATGTAGGGGGCCATCTTCGGGTTCCAGAAGCGGGTTTGATGTCCGAAATGGACTCCCGCCTCCAGCATCTGTCTCATGGACACGCCGGGCATGATCGATCTCCTGTGTGGGTTGAGCCTCCGCGCACCCCTGACGGACATCCGGAAACAGGTTCCGGACACCCAGCCGCCAGGTTAATGGTTGCGCGTGTGGGGTTGTTTGCCAAAAAAGGCCGCGCTTTATAACATGAAGACCCCATCGGAACAACGCCTTACACGCACCTCAGTCTCTTAGATATCGGGCACGGTCGCGAGCCTCTATTCAATGCACGTCACTATCAAGTCTCCGGAAGATCAGGAAAAGATGCGGGTTGCGGGCCGCCTTGCGGCGGAGGTGCTCGACATGATCGGGCCCCATGTGCAACCCGGCGTCAGCACCGAAGAGCTGGACCGCCTCTGTCACGACCACATCGTGAACGTACAGAAGGCGATCCCGGCAAATGTGGGCTATCGGGGCTTCCCGAAGACCATCTGCTCGTCGGTGAACCATGTCGTCTGCCACGGCATTCCCAACGACAAGCGCCTCAAGAGCGGCGATGTACTGAACATCGACGTCACAGTCATCCGCGACGGCTTTCATGGCGATACCAGCCGCATGTACACCGTGGGCAAGGTCGCGCCGCACGCGCTGCGTCTCAATGAAACGTGTCACGAAGCCATGTGGCGCGGCATCGAGCAGGTTCGGCCTGGCGCGCATCTCGGTGACGTCGGCCACGCGATCCAGCAGTTCGTCGAAAGCGAGAATTTCTCGGTCGTGCGCGAATACTGCGGACACGGCATTGGCCGGATCTATCACGAGGATCCGCAGGTGCTTCACTACGGCGAAGCCGGCTCGGGCCTCGAGTTGCGCGAAGGCATGACGTTCACGATCGAGCCGATGGTGAATGCGGGCAAGCGCCACGTGCGACTGTTGTCGGATGGCTGGACGGTGATCACCAAAGACCACTCGCTCTCGGCGCAGTGGGAGCACACTGTCCTCGTGACCAAAACCGGCTTCGAAGTGCTCACGCTCGGCTCGCGTGGGCGGCACTGATCGAGTGGTTGGCGAACCCTACCTGCTCGAAGACTACACACCGCAGGCGCCCCGCCCGGCGCCCTGGCCGTTTCTCGCTCGACTGCCTCAACTGCTCGCCGAAGCGCAGGGTTCGCCCGCCGCGTTTCGCGAGCTGTTGAACCAGGGCCACGAGGATCTCAAGGCGCGTTTCTTCGCCGAAGAGTCCATCGATTCACTCGTACACGCTCGCCCGCTCATGATCGACGCGGTGTTGCGCGAAGCGTGTCGCCTGCAGTTCGATGCGCAACAGCGCTGGGCGCTCGTCGCAGTCGGCGGCTACGGGCGCGGCGAGCTTCACCCCTGCTCCGACATCGATCTGTTGCTGCTGGTGCCGTCGCCGCTCGATGCGAAGGCCGGCTCGAAGGTCGAACAGTTCATCGCGTTCCTGTGGGACATCGGGCTCGAAGTCGGCCACAGCGTTCGCACTGTTGAAGAATGTGCGCAGGAGAGCGCGGCCGATGTCGGTGTGATGACGACGCTGCTCGAAGCGCGGCTCATCGCGGGCAACGGCGAGATCGTCACGCACATGCACGCGGCCTTGCGGCCCGATCGCGTGTGGCCGGTGAAGGAATTTTTCGAAGCCAAGGTGCGCGAGCAGACCGAGCGCCATCTCAAGGCGAACGACACCGCATATAACCTCGAGCCGAACATCAAGACCGGTCCTGGCGGACTACGAGACATCCAGACCATCGCGTGGGTCGCCAAACGCCACTTCGATGCGGACACGCTCGATGATCTCGCGACGCACGGCTTTCTGAGCCTCGCCGAGCTGCGTCGCCTGAAGCAGGCGCAGACGTTCCTGTGGAAAGTCCGCTTCGGCCTGCACGTGCTCACGGGACGGCGGGAAGACCGGCTGCTGTTCGATCACCAGATCAAGCTCGCGCAGACCTTCGGTTACGAAGACGCCACGTACACGCTCGCCGTCGAGCAGCTCATGCAGCGGTATTACCGAACCGCCATGGACGTGATGCTGCTGAACGAGCTGCTGCTGCAGGTGTTTCGCGAGGCGATCCTCACAGAGCACGAACCGCCGCGACCGCTGAATGCGCGATTCCAGGTGCGCAGCGAATCCCTCGAAGCACTGAGCGACGATGTGTTCGCGCGCAATCCGTCCGCATTGCTGGAGATGTTCCAGCTCCTGCAGCAGCACCCGGAGATCAAGGGCGTGCGCGCGTCGACGATGCGCGCCGTCGCCCGCAACCTCTGGCTCATCGATGAAGAGTTTCGCCAGAACCCGCGCAATCACCGGCTGTTCCTCGACATCCTGCGCGCGCCTGTCGGCGTGACGCACGAGTTGCGCCGAATGAACACGTATGGCGTGCTCGGGCGCTACATTCCCATGTTCGGCCGCATCGTCGGCCGCATGCAGTACGACTTGTTCCACGCGTACACCGTGGACGCTCACACGCTGTTCGTCGTAAGTAATCTCCGGCGCATGGCGATTCCCCGCTTCGATCATGAGCTGCCCGACCTTTCGCGCATCATGCAGTCGCTGCCGAAGCAGGAAATCGTTTATCTCGCCGCCCTCTTCCACGATGTGGCGAAGGGTCGCGGCGGCGATCACTCGGAGCTCGGTTCTGTCGATGCGGAAGCGTTCTGTCTCGAGCAGGGCCTGTCGCGCTACGACGCGCGCCTCGTCGCGTGGCTCGTGCGCAATCACCTCGAGCTTTCGATCACTGCGCAGAAGCAGGACATCGGCGATCCGCAGGTGATCAACGCATTCGCGAAACGGGTCGGCGACGAGACGCATCTCGATTATCTCTACATGCTCACGTGCGCGGACGTGCGCGGCACGAATCCGAAGCTGTGGAATTCGTGGAAGGCCTCGCTGTTTCACGAGTTCTATCAGCGCGTGAAGCGCGCCCTGCGGCGCGGGCTCGAAAGCCCGATCGACCAGGACGAGCTCGTGCGCGAAACGCAGGACACCGCGCGCAAGCTGCTGGCGGAGCAGTCCGTCAGCGACGCGGATATCGATCGCGCATGGAAGCGTTTCTCTGTCGGCTATTTTCTGCGGCACACGGCGGAAGAAGTGGCGTGGCACACGCGCCTTCTGGCCGAGCGTGAAGACGGTTCGGAGGAACCGCTGGTTGCGATCGAGCCGCAGAGCGTTCGAGGCACCACCGGCGTGCTCGTGTTCGGTCGCCCGCGGCGCCACGGCTTTGCGCGCGTGACGGCCGTGCTCGATCAGCTGGGCCTCACCATCGTCGACGCGCGTATCACGCCGACGGACGACGGCTTCAGCCTCGACCTGTATCACGTGCTCGAAGACGATGGCGCGCCCATCACCGACGAAGATCGTCAGCGCGAAATCGAGCGCGCGCTGTGGCGTTCGGTGCAGAGACTCGACGAATCCCCGCCGGCCGTTTCGCGCCGCGCACCGCGGCAGGCCCGCATGTTCAACACGCCCACGCAGATCGCCGTCAGCGTGGACGAGCGCAACAACCGGTCCGTTCTCGAGCTGATCGCGGGCGACCGGCCCGGGCTGCTGTGCGACATCGGCAAGGTGCTGATGGACGAGCGCATCGAGTTGTACGCGGCGAAGATCATGACCGTGGGAGAACGCGCGGAGGACGTGTTCTACGTGACGGATTATGAGAAGCGGCCGTTGGATGAGGGGGCGGCACAGCGGTTGAAGAGTCGGCTTACGTTGGCGTTGGATCAACGGCGAGCGGCCTAGGATTCCAGAAGCCCTCAATCGCCGGGCGGCTCAGAGCACTGAAAGCGCTAAGCGCGGGATGAGAGGGCTGAGAGCCGCTTGCGCGACAACCTGCATTTCACTCGGCACAATGCCCACCATGAATCCGCGTCTCGATCTCCTCCACACCTATCCCTTCGAAAAGCTCGCGCGCCTGAAAACCGGCGTCGAGCCGCCGAACGAGCTGCCCCATATCGCGATGTCGATCGGTGAGCCTCAGCACGAGCCGCCGCCCTTCGTGCTCGAAACGCTAAAGCAGAACCTGCATCGGCTGGGCAGCTATCCCGCGACGATCGGGCTGATCGAATTGCGCATGGCCTGCGCTCATTGGCTGGAGCGCCGCTTCAAGCTCGGCGCCGGCAGACTGTACCCGGATACGATGGTCCTGCCCGTCAACGGCACCCGTGAAGCGCTGTTCTCGTTCGTGCAGGCGGTGGTCGGCAAGAAGCACAAGCCCGTCGTGGCGATGCCCAATCCGTTCTATCAGATCTACGAAGGCGCCGCGCTGCTGGCCGGCGCCGAGCCTTACTTCCTCAACACGAACGCCTCGACCGGTTACCTGCCGGATCTCGATGCCGTCCCGGAAGACATCTGGAATCGCACCGAGCTGCTGTTCCTGTGCAACCCCGGCAACCCCGCGGGCGCCATTGCCTCGCAACGTTTCCTGGAGCACGCGCTGGGGCTCGCGGAGAAACACGACTTCATCGTGGCCGCCGACGAGTGCTACGCCGAAATCTATCTCGACGAGAGCCAGCCCCCGCCGAGCCTGCTGCAGGCCGCGCTGGAAACGGGCCGCGACAAGCTGCAGCGCTGCGTTGTGTTTCACAGCCTTTCGAAGCGCTCGAGCGTGCCGGGCCTGCGATCGGGTTTTGTCGCGGGGGACCCTGTGTTGCTGGCGTCGTATCTTCTGTACCGCACTTACCATGGAAGCGCGATGCCGGTTCCCACGCAGCTGGCGAGCGTCGCCGCCTGGGACGATGATGTGCACGCCGCGGTGAACCGCCGTCTGTATCAGGACAAATTCGCGCAGGTCATGCCGATCCTCGCGCCTGTGCTCGATGTCAAACCGCCGGACGGTGCGTTTTATCTGTGGCCGGACGTCCATGAGGATGACGAGCAGTTCACCCGTGCGTTGTTCGCCGAACAGAACCTCACGCTGCTTCCGGGCAGTTATCTTGCGCGTGAATTCAACGGCGAAAATCCGGGCCGGCGGCGCGTTCGCATCTCGCTCACCGCCAACGTCGAGCAGTGCGTGCTGGCCGCAGAGCGCATCCGCGAGTTCGTCACGAGTCGCAAGTAGCTGGACGCGGCGGCCCTACATCGGCACCATTACGTCCACATGACACTGCAAACCACCATCGAAGCGGCGTTCGAGCGCCGCGCGGAAATCACGCCCTCCAACGCCGATGCTGCGCTGATGCGCGCCATCGAAGACGCGGTCGGTCTCTTGGACACCGGCAAGGCCCGTGTCGCCGAGAAGAAAGACGGCCAATGGATCGTGAACGAGTGGCTCAAGAAAGCGGTGTTGCTCTACTTCCGCACGCATGACAACGCCGTTGTCGAAGCCGGATACACACGCTTCTACGACAAAGTGCCGCTCAAGTACGCGCAGGCGACCGAAGCAGATCTGCGCGCCGGCGGCGTTCGCGTCGTGCCGCACGCAATCGCTCGCAAGGGCTCGTACATTGCCCCGAATGCCGTGCTGATGCCGAGCTACGTGAACATCGGCGCCTACGTCGACAGCGGCACGATGGTCGACACGTGGGTCACGGTGGGTTCGTGCGCACAGATCGGCAAGAACGTGCACCTTTCCGGCGGCGTCGGCATCGGTGGCGTGCTCGAGCCGCTGCAGGCCGCGCCCACGATCATCGAAGACGATTGCTTCATCGGCGCGCGCTCCGAAGTGGTCGAAGGCGTCATCGTCGAACAGGGTGCGGTGCTGTCGATGGGCGTATTCATCGGTCAGGGCACTCGCATCTATGATCGCGCCACCGGCAAAGTGTATCGGGGCCGCGTGCCGGCGGGCTCTGTCGTGGTGCCGGGCACCCTGCCCTCCGAAGACGGCAAATATGGACTCTACTGCGCCATCATCGTGAAACAGGTGGATGCGCAGACTCGCAGCAAGACCTCGATCAACGAACTGCTCCGCGCCGCGGAATAGCGCGCGTGGGATTCTTCGCTCGTCTGATGCCGCGTGAAGGTCGATTCTTCACGTTGTTCGACCAGCACGCCGAATTCACCGTCCAGGGCAGTATCGCGCTCGTCGATCTGTTGCGTGGCTTCGCCGATACGTCGAGCCGGGCACAGCGCGTCGCTCGGATTCTGGAAATGGAGCACGGCGCGGATCGCGTCACGCGCGAGACCGTCTCGCTGCTCCACCAGACGTTCGTCACGCCGCTGGATCGCGACGACATCCACCGCCTCATCTCCCGCATGGACGACGTGCTGGATCTCATTCAGGACGTCACCGAGGCCCTGCAGCTCTATGACATTCAGCGCCTGACACCGGAAGCGGTGCAGCTCGCCGAGCTGCTGCACGCCTGTTGTGTCCGCGTGCAACAGGCCGTGAAGCTGCTCGCGAAGCTCGAAGACTCTGCGCGCATCCTGAAGCTGTGCAACGAAATCGATCAGCTCGAATCGCAGGCCGACACGGTCATGCGCACAGCGATTTCCAAGCTGTTCCGGGAGGAAGGCGACGTCCGCCAGCTCATCAAGCTCGAAACGGTGTATCAGCTGCTCGAAGCCGCGACCGACCAGTGCGAGGATGTTGCGAACATCATCGAAGGCGTCGTGCTCGAGCACGCCTGAGACAGCCCTGATTGACCGGCTGCTCCGCAATCAAACGGGAAAAAATAATATCTTTTGTTTTTCCGCAAGCAGCCGATCGCACCGTGACAACGGGCGTCATCGGGCGTTGATCGACCCACGATGATCGATCCAAGATGACCGACCCCGCGTTCGCGCTCCACGCGCTGTTCCTGCTGATCGCGCTGGCACTCGTGTTCGACTTCCTGAACGGCTTCCACGACGCGGCAAATTCCATCGCCACCGTCGTGTCGACCGGCGTGCTGCGTCCCTATCAGGCCGTCATCTGGGCCGCGTTTTTCAACCTGCTCGCGGTCGGCTTCTTCGAGCTGAAGGTGGCCGCGACAGTCGGCAAGGGAATCGTCGACGCCCAGTACATCGACGCGCATCTCGTGTTCGGCGCGCTCATCGGTGCGATCGCGTGGAATCTCATCACCTGGTACTACGGCATTCCGTCGAGCAGCTCGCACGCGCTCATCGGCGGCCTCATCGGTGCGGCCATCGCGAAGGCCGGCGTCGCGCCGCTGCTGCTGCCGGGAATCCTCAAGACGACGGTGTTCATCGTCATCTCGCCGCTGCTCGGGCTGCTGCTCGGCGCGCTCATCATGATCGCGGTGTCGTGGATCTTCTTCCGTTCGTCGCCCGTCCGCGTCGACAAGTTCTTTCGGGTGGCGCAGCTGTTTTCGTCAGCGCTCTACAGCCTCGGCCACGGCAGCAACGATGCGCAGAAGACGATGGGCATCATCTGGATGCTGTTGATCTCCGCCGGAATCACCACGCAGGAGCATTTGCCGATCTGGGTGATCGTGAGCTGCTTCTTCGCCATCGCGCTCGGCACGCTATTCGGCGGCTGGCGCATCGTGAAGACGATGGGTCAGAAGATCACGAAGCTGCGGCCGGTGGGCGGGTTCTCCGCGGAATCGGGCGGCGCCCTCACCGTCTTTCTTGCGTCGTATCTTGGGGTTCCGGTGTCGACCACACACACGATCACGGGCGCGATCATCGGCGTCGGCGCCGCTCAGCGCGTCTCAGCGGTGAGGTGGGGAGTAGCCTGGAACATCGTACTGGCGTGGTTCATCACCATACCGGCCAGCGGTTTGATCGCTGCCGTGGCTTACTACGCCGGCCGATTCGTGTTCTAGCGTCGACGCGTCGCTGCCGATTGACTGCACGTGCCGGCCGAGATTGCGCGCGTGATCGCCAATCCGCTCCAGGCTCTTCAGCACGAATGCCGCTTCCAGCGTCGTATCGAAATGGCGCGGATCTTCCATCGCGCGGGTGAGCAACCGGCGCAGGCCCGCTGCATATTCTTCGTCGAGCTCGCGATCCCGTGCGATCACCTCTGCAGCCAGGGCCTGCTCGATGCGATCGAACGCATCGAGCGACAGTCGCAGCAGGCTCGAGGCCAGGCGCGCCAGATGCCGCGCATCGCGGGTGGTCGCCGGGCCCGGACGATTCGTCCGGCCGATGACGGTCCGCGCGATCTTCTTGGCTTCGTCGCCCACGCGTTCCAGCTCGCCGACCGCTTTGGACATCGCGATGATCGCGCGCAGGTCGCTCGCCACCGGCTGGCGTCGCGCAATCAAGGTGAGCTGCTCCGCATCGATGCTGCGGTCGTAGGCGTTGACGAGACGCTCGCGTTCGAGCACGCGCTCAGCGGACTGCGAATCCCACTCGGTATACGCCTGCGCCGCTTCGTGCACCTGGTCCAGCACCAGGCCGCCCATCTCGATCACGCGCATGTGGAGCGCGCCCAGCGCGCCATCGAATGCGCGGCTGGTATGCCCCTCGATCATCAGCCGAAGCGTCCCGTAATGTAGTCTTCGGTGAGCTTGTGGCGCGGGTTCGTGAAGATGCGATCCGTCTCGCCCACCTCGATGAGGTCGCCGAGATGGAAATACGCCGTGCGCTGGGAAACGCGCGCGGCCTGCTGCATCGAATGCGTCACGATGACGATTGCATACGTCGCACGCAGCTCGTCGATGAGGTCTTCGATCTTCGCGGTCGCGATGGGATCGAGCGCCGAGCACGGCTCGTCCATCAGGATCACTTCGGGATTCACGGCGATCGTGCGCGCGATGCAGAGGCGCTGCTGCTGGCCACCGGACAGACTGGTGCCGGGATTGGCGAGGCGATCTTTCACCTCTTCCCACAAGCCGGCGCGACGCAGGCTGGTGTGCACGATTTCGTCGAGCTCGACGCGGTCGGCCGCGAGGCCGTGAATGCGCGGGCCGTAGGCGACGTTCTCGTAGATCGACTTCGGAAACGGATTCGGCTTCTGGAACACCATGCCGACGCGGGCACGCAGCTGCACGACGTCCTGCTTCTTGTCGTGGATGTCGTTGCCGTCGAGCACGATCTGGCCGGTGACGCGCGCGCCCTGGATCGTGTCGTTCATGCGGTTCAGGCAGCGCAGGAACGTGCTCTTGCCGCAACCCGAAGGACCGATCATCGCCAGCACTTCGCCGCGGCCGATGTCGATGCTCACTTTCTTGATGGCGTGCTTCTCGCCGTAATAGACGTTCACGTCCTTGCAGTGGAACAGCGGGTTCTCGACCGTCACCGTACCGACGGTCTGCTGGTCGCCCTTCTGGAACATGAGCGAATCCGCCTCGGCGGCCGCCGCACGGCGACCGCTGGGCTTCTGGTTCATGCCGGCATCCGGCGATGCCACGGGCGCACGCGCTCCGGCAGCTTCGCGGTTCTGTTCGACCGTACTCGAGTCCATGGACACGCTCTCTTTGATCTGTGACGCAGGCATGCAGTCCCCGACAGGATGCTACCAGCGTCTTTCGAATTTGTTACGCAGCACCACCGCGGTGGCGTTCATGACGATGAGGAAGCCGAGCAGGACGATGATCGCGCCCGAGGTGCGCTCGACAAAGGCCCGCTCGGGACTGTCTGACCACAGGAAGACCTGCACGGGCAGCACCGTCGCAGGGTCGGTCAAGCTCTTCGGCACATCGACGATGAAGGCTACCATGCCGATCATCAACAGGGGCGCGGTCTCCCCGAGGGCACGCGCCATGCCGATGATCGTGCCGGTGAGCATTCCCGGCATCGCAAGCGGCAGCACATGGTGCGTAACCATCTGAATCTTCGAGGCGCCCATGCCGAGCGCGGCTTCGCGAATCGAGGGCGGCACGCCCTTCAGGGCGGCGCGTGACGCGATGATGATCGTCGGCAGCGTCAGCAGCGTCAGCACTAATGCACCAACCAGCGGAGCGGACCGTGGCAGCCCGAAGAACCCAATGAATACCGCCAACCCCAACAATCCGAACACGATCGACGGCACCGCAGCGAGGTTGTTGATGTTGACCTCGATGATGTCCGTCCAGCGGTTCTTGAGCGCGAACTCCTCGAGATAGATCGCCGCCGCGACGCCGATCGGGAATGACAACAGCAGCGTCAGCGCCAGGGTGAATAGTGACCCCATGACCGCGCCCCACACACCGGCCTGTTCCGGTTCGCGTGAATCGCCGTGCGTAAAGAACGTTTTGTTGAAGCGGAGCTCCAGCGCGTCTTCCTTCTTCAACTGATCGATCCACTGGACCTGGTTCTCGGTGAGCGGCCCGGTCTCACCCGCCGTCGGACGAGCGATGCGACCTTTCATCAGCATGTCCACGTCGTCGCTCGCGAGCACCCACTGAGTCTCGCGCTGGCCGATGAGCTCCGCGGTACTCATCACGCGATTGCGCAGATCGAACGTCGCTCCGCCGCTGATGAGTCGCGCGAGATCGCGTGTTTCCTTGCGGCCCTCCACCTGCGGGAAGCGCGCTTTCAACGCGCCGCGCACGAGCTGGAGATAATCCGCGTTCGCGATGTCTTCCGGCTTGCGCGTGCCGGCCGGGTCGATGATCGCCGGGTCGTAGAACACGTCGAGCTTGATGTACGACTGCTGGAACGTCGACATGCCCTTCGCGAAGATCGAGACGAACAGGAACACCACGAAGAAAATGCCGAGCACGACCGCCGTGAGTCCGTAGAAACGGAAGCGGCGTTCGGCCCAATAGCGACGCCTCAGGCTCTTTGCCACAAGAGCCGCCGTCTCCTTGGGAGTGCGGTTCGTCGATGCAGGGCGCGCGTCCGGATTACTCATACTGCTCCCGGTATTTCTTCACGATGTGCAGCGCCAGGATATTGAGGCCGAGCGTCACCAGGAACAGCACGAGGCCCAGCGCGAATGCGGCGAGCGTCTTGGGGCTGTCGAATTCCTGGTCGCCGACCAGCAGCGTGACGATCTGCACCGTCACCGTCGTGACGGCTTCGAAAGGATTGGCGGTGAGGTTCGCCGCAAGGCCCGCGGCCATCACCACGATCATGGTCTCGCCGATGGCGCGCGAGATTGCCAGCAGCACGCCGCCGACGATGCCGGGCAGCGCCGCGCGCACCACGACCTGGCGGATCGTTTCAGACTTCGTGGCGCCGAGCGCATAAGCACCATCGCGCAGCGACTGCGGGACCGCGGTGATCATGTCATCCGCGAGCGAAGACACGAACGGCACGATCATGATGCCCATGACGAGGCCGGCAGACAGCGCGCTCTCCGACGCGACCGTCAGCCCGATCGACTCACCCCACGCGCGCAGCGCGGGACCCACGGTGAGCGCGGCGAAGAATCCGTAAACGACGGTCGGGATGCCGGCCAGCACTTCCAGGAACGGCTTCGTCCACGTGCGGAATCGGCGATGCGCATATTCGGCAAGATAGATCGCCGAGAACAGACCGACCGGCACCGCGATCAGCATCGCAATGCCTGAAATCATCGCCGTGCCCCAGAAGAGCGGTACGGCCCCGAACGAACCGGACGAGCCCACCTGGTCTGCGCGAATCGCTGTTTGCGGGCTCCACTGCAGGCCAAACAGGAATTCGTACCACGGCACCTTGCCGAAGAAGCGTGCGGCCTCGAAGGCCACCGACGCGATGATGCCCACGGTGGTGAGCACTGCGATGAGCGAGCAACCGATGAGCGCGAACTCGACGATGCGCTCGACAGCATTGCGCGCGCGGAAGGCCGGAGTGATGCGAGACCGCGCGACGATCATGAAAACCAGCGCCGCGGCCAGGGCGAGCGCGCTGAGCGCCGTACGGCTGATGCCGCGCAGCTCGATATATTCTTCCGCCGCGGCGCGCACTTCCGGCCGGGCGCTTGCAAACGAGACGTTGCCGTCGACGACGTTGCGCACGTCGTTCAGCACCAGGCTCAATTCATTCTGTGACAACGACTGCACGGCCGCCGGCATGTGCGCGGTCACCAGCTTGACCAGAATCGTGTCCTGGAACGCGACCCAGATGCCGAGGATCAGTAGCGCCGGGACCGCACACCACAGCGCAGTGAGCGCACCGTAGTAACTCGGTAGCGAGTGAAGGTTGCGCACCCCGCGATTGCCACCGACCGTCGCGATGGCGCGGGACTTGCCCATGACATAGCCGACTATCGCGAGGCCCACGAGGACGACGAGCAGTGCTGCGGGTGTCATGCGATCCCCAAAAAACAAACCCCAAAGAGAGGCCTCCCAGTCTGCCCGAAATTGCGATCGGGCAGAACCGGGAGGCGATTCGTCAGAAGGTCGCCAGCAGGTCGAGCTGCAGGCGCTTGTAGCGGCGTTCGGTCACCGGGCCCACGCCCGCGATCGTCGTCGGCACATCGATGTTGGTGTCGTTCCAGAAGTACGTGCCGTTGAGGCGGAAGTTGCGGCCGAAACCGTAACCCACTTTGAACACGTGACCCTGCGTACCGGTGACGCCGCCGCCGAAGTCCGAGTCGACCCACTGTCCGTACAGAGCGTCGTTCTCGACGTGCTGATAAAGGTACGCCACTTCCCACGTCTGCGCCGTCGTGACGCGACCGAACTGCACGCCAGCGGCATACGCCGTGTCGAGCTTGTTCGGCGATACGCCAACGAAGTCCGCCTTGTTGTTCTTGGCGTAGTCCGCGCTGAAAATCAGCGGCTTGCCGGCGACCTGCATCGTCAGTTCCGCGAGGCCTTCAATGACATTGAAGTCGTTCGCGATACACGCTGTGTTGGTCGTCGTGAGCACGCCCGGGCGACAGATCGTCGGATCCGCCGTGGTGGTGTTGCCGAACGCGTTGGCCGGAAGCAGTCCGTCCTGAACCGCGTTGTAACCCTTCACTGCGCCGTGATCGTAGTACGTCGCCGCAACCGTCAGGCGCGTGCCGCTGCTGCCGAGAGGACCGCGCCAGCCGAACTGACCGCCGGACATCGTCGAGTCCGCCGCCGCAGAACGTTCCGCGAGATCGACGTAGAAGCCCGTGGCGAACAGGCCATCGGTGCCCTGCTGCCAGCCGACCGACACGCCTTCCGGATTGATATCGCCGTCGAAGAACAGCGCGTTGTTCGGACGAACCCACGGATAACGCATCTTGCCGAACGTGGCTTTCCAGCTCGCATTCGGCGCCCACTCGAAGAACGCCGTATCGAACCACACGCGCTTGCGCGAATTCGCGTCCGTCAGGGTCTGGTTCGGCGAACGCGCATCGCCGTAGCCACCGCTCGCGAGCGACTCGCCCGTGGTGAGCTGCACTTCGGCTTTGACGGTGTCGTTCACTTTCGCGACGAGGCCCGCACGCACGCGGATGCGATCGCGGTTGCGCTCGGCAGGATTGAACTCCTGCTTGATGTCTTCATTGCGATAGCGGATGTCGCCCTTCCACTGGAAGCGGCCCACCCACTCGCCGACGTTCGCGCGCTGCTGCGCGACCTGGTCGAGCGTCTTGTCCTGCACTTCGGACTGCGCCTTCTGCGCAGCCTCCATGTCCGCAACCTTCTTCTGCAGCGCTTCGAGCTGAGCTTTCAGTGCCGCAATATCGTCTGCGCTCTGCGCCTGAGCGGCCGGAACGCAGGCAGCACTCAAGAGGGCCGCCGCAATGGCAGCCTTAACGAGCTTGTTGTTCATGATTACCTTCGGGCTGGTTTATTGGAAAAAAGTCGCCGTGCGCTTTTTTCGGAACATCACTCAAGTAGTCGGCGGCGAAAAGCGTGGTTTTCGCCGCCTGGGCTGGCGCGTCGCTACACCCGAGCTCAGCCCTGGGGCTGGCCCGTCGCTACGCCCGCGTTCAGCCCTGCCACACATTCAGCGTCAGAGCCTCACGTTCTTGAACGCGAGCGCATCGGTGCGGATCTTGGTCCGCTCCGCGTCGCTCGGCGGAATGAGACCCTTGTCGGCGAGGTAGCCTTCCTGGCCCAGGGCCTTGTCGCTCACGTATTCCGTCACGAACTCCTTGATGCCGGGGATCACGCCGATGTGCGCCTTCTTCACGTAGATGAAGAGCGGACGCGAGGCGGGATACTTGCCCGACGCGATCGTCTCGAACACCGGACCGACACCCTCGAGGATGCTGCCACCGAGCTTATCCTCGTTCTCTTCGAGGTAGCTGTAGCCGAAGATGCCGATCGCCGCCGGATTGGCTTCGAGCTTCTGCACGATCAGGTTGTCGTTCTCGCCGGCTTCGACGTACGCGCCGTCTTCACGCACCGAGTCGCACACTTTCTTGAAGCGCGCTTCATCGACATCCTTCAGCGTCTTGATCCACGCGAACGTGGAGCAGCCCGACTCGAGGAAGAGCTCGGCGAAAGCGTCGCGCGTGCCGGAGGTCGGCGGCGGGCCCAGCACTTCGATCTTCGTGGCCGGCAGGGACGAGTTCACGTCCTTCCAGGTCTTGTTCGGGTTGGCGATCAGCGTGGTCGGGTTCGCCGGATCGGGGATCTGCTTTGCGAGGGCGAGGTACACGTCCTTGCGCGACAGTTTCATGTTCGCCGTCTTCTTGCTGTGGGCGAGCACGATGCCGTCGTAGCCAACTTTGATCTCGACGATGTCCTTCACGCCGTTCTTGGCGCAGGTGTCGATCTCGGTCTGCTTGATGCGACGGGAGGCGTTCGCGATGTCCGGATGCTGCACACCGACGCCATTGCAGAACAGCTTGATGCCGCCGCCGGTGCCCGTGCTCTCGACCTTCGGGGTCTTGAACGCGCCGGCCCGGCCGAACGTTTCGGCGACAGCGGTGGTGAAGGGATACACCGTCGACGAACCGACGATGCTGATGTAATCGCGCGAAGATTGCGCCTGGGCCGTGCCGGCGACGGCCAGGCCGACAACGAGGCCGACAGCGGCAGCCGACATCAAAAACTTGTGAGTCACGAGAGTACCTCCGGTTGTGACCGGCGGCACACTACGACCCGATTGTTACAGCCACGTTGCGCAAGCGACAGGTCACAGCAACCGCTTGATTCGTCACATGTCGTTTGTATTGCGTGTGTGTGACAAGACTTGCCGTCGGGGTGCGCGCACCGTATAAACGCGCAACTTTTCGAAAGCCTCCCGACGGGCCGTTCCGCGCATGTCCGCAACGCTAGAGCTCACCCAGGACCTCATGGCCCGTCGCTCCGTGACGCCCGCCGACGAGGGATGCCAGGACGTCATGGCCCGCCGCCTCGAAGCCGTCGGCTTCCGCATCGAGCGGCTCCGCTACGGCATCGTCGACAACCTCTGGGCCCGCCGCGGCACCACGGGGCCGGTCATCTGCTTCGCCGGGCACACGGATGTCGTGCCGACCGGTCCGCTCGAAGACTGGAAGTCAGACCCGTTCGCACCGGCCGTGCGCGATGGCGTCCTTTACGGACGGGGCGCCGCCGACATGAAGAGCGGTTTGGCCGCCATGGTGACCGCCGCCGAGGAATTCGCGCGGGCGCATCCGGACCACAAGGGCTCGATCGCCTTTCTCATCACCAGCGATGAGGAAGGTCCGTCGGTCGACGGCACCAAGCGCGTTATGGAAACTCTCAACGCCCGCGGCGAAAAGATCGACTGGTGCATCGTGGGCGAGCCCTCCAGCGAGAAGGCGATCGGCGACACGATCAAGGTTGGCCGGCGCGGCTCGTTCAGCGGCCGGCTCACAGTGCACGGCGTGCAGGGACATGTGGCATATCCCCAGCTCGCCGTAAATCCGGTACATGCCTTTGCGCCTGCGCTGGCCGAGCTGGTCTCGCGCGAGTGGGATCAGGGCACGGAGTTCTTCCAGCCCACGACGTTCCAGATTTCGAACTTCAACGCCGGCACGGGCGCGCCGAACGTCATTCCGGGGGAGCTGAAGGCGCGATTCAACCTGCGCTATTCGCCGGTGCAGACGCTGGACGGGTTGAAGCAGACGGTGGAAGACATCCTGCGCAAGCACGGCGTGAAGTTCACCATCGAGTGGTACCTCTCCGGCGAGCCGTTCTACACATCGCCTGGCGCGTTCTCAGAGGCTGTGAGCGCGGCGGTGAAAGAAGTGACCGGCAGCGCGCCCAAGTATTCGACCGGCGGTGGAACGTCAGACGGACGCTTCATCGCGCCGACGGGCGCGCAGGTGGTGGAGCTGGGTGTCGTGAACGCCAGCATTCACAAGGTGAACGAGTGCGTGCGGGTGGCGGAGATCGACGCGCTTCACGAGATGTACGTGAAGACGCTGCGGAATTTGCTCGCGAAGTGAAAGCTCTAGGTCGCAACTAGCTCCGGGTCGCAAACTTGAGCGCTCTCACGCCCCCGCCCCGCCGCACATTCACCAACACCCCAAACACCCCAAGCGCCACAGCCGCTATCAACACCCAGGCCGGCATCGCCAACCCCAGCAATCGCCAATTCACTTCCTGGCACTCCCCGCCTCCGGTCAGCACCTTCCTGATCACTTCGAACACCGGCGTGAACTGCCACAGCACATCCAGTGGCGCCCCGCACGACGGCACGGATCCCGCCGGCTGAGCCTGCACCCACAGATGCCGCGCCGAAACGCCAACAGTGGCGAGCGAGGCAATCCCGATCAGCACGCCATACACATAGCGTCCCCAATCGCGCGCGCCATGTGCGGCCGCGACCAGAAACACGACGCCGACCGAGAAAATCCCGATGCGCTGGAAAATGCACAGCGGACACGGCTCGAGCCCGAGCACGAATTGGGAGTAGTACGCGTAGCCCAGCAGCGCGGCGCACGCGAGGAATCCGGCAAGATTGAGCAGGCGCAGGTTTTTCACGCGCCCGATCGTACGTGAGCGCCCCGCCGATGAGAACCAACCCGATCGCATGAGACCAACGCTTGGCCCGTGCGAAAGACGTGCGGAACTTCCTGCGGACGACGACTTCAGCCCGTGGCGGGCTTCGTGGCCACACGGAACGCCGCTGGCCCTTCCTTGAGCTGCCGTTCGACATCATCGAGCGACGTGTGGCGGACATCCTTGCCGTGAACCATGTAGATCACATATTCGCTGATGTTCTTGGCGTGGTCGCCGATGCGCTCGAGCGCGCGCACCACCCACAGGATATCGAGCGCGCGACGGATGGCGCGCGGATCTTCCATCATGAACGTGATGCACTGACGCTGGATCGACTCGTATTCCTCGTCGACCAGCCGATCCTGGCGGGCCACCGTCAGCGCGGCCTGGTCATCCATGCGCGCGAACGCATCGAGCGCGTCGTGGACCATCTCGGACACCAGGCGCCCGAGATGCTTGATCTCGCGATATTTGTCAGCCGGCCGCTCCATCGTCGCGAGCCGCGAGGCGATGTAGCCGACCTTTTCGCCCTCGTCGCCGATGCGCTCGAGGTCGGTGATGGTCTTGATGATGGCGACGATCAGTCGCAGGTCGCCCGCCGCCGGGGCGCGGGTGGCGAGGATGCGGCTGCATTCCTCGTCGATCGACACTTCCATGTCGTTGACCTTGTAGTCGTCCATCGCGACCGCTTCGCCGAGGGAGCTATCGCCTTCGACCAGCGCCGTGATCGCTTTCTGGAGCTGCTGCTCCACGAAACCGCCCATCGCCAGCACTTTGCTGCGCACTCGTTCCAGGTCTTCGTTGAAGCGCCGGGAGATGTGGTGGCTGAGATCGGCAGTTTCCATGGCGTCATTACTCCGGCGCGTGAAGCGCCCGCATCAGCCGATCATATCCGAACGCGGGCGCACGACCAGCCCCGGCTGTCACACCGGCGACACGAGACTGGTCGGTGGCAGGCTGGCCCATCTGAGACCAGCGCACGAGCCGCAGCTCGCCGGATGCGTCTTCGACCATGGCGGAACAGGTCTCCACCCAGTCGCCGGTGTTGCAGTAGAGCGTGTCGCCGAAGTGCTTCAGATTGGCGCGATGGATATGCCCGCAGAGAATCCCATCGAAGCCGTTGGCCTTGGCATACGCAGCGGCGATCTGCTCGAAACGCTCGATGTAGCTGACGCTGCCTTCCACCGAGAGTTTCAGCTTCTCGGCGATCGGCCAGTACCGCCGGCCCATGACGCGGCCGACGTCGTTGATGCGATCGTTCGCCATCACTGTGAAATCGTAAAGCGCGTTGCCGAGCCACGCCTTCCAGCGGGGGCACGCGTGCTCCATTTCACTGTCGAACTGGTCGCCGTGAACGACGAGCAGGCGCTCACCGCGCGCAGTCTTGTGCACCCACTCTCTGTGCACTTCAACCTGCCCCGCCAGCAGCTCGGCCACCATCGACAAATCAGAGTCGTGATTGCCAGGAATGTAGATCAAGCGAGCACCCGCGCGACGTTTCGCGAGCAGCGCGCGCACGACCTGCGTGTGTTCGTGATTCCAGAAGATCTTCTGTGCGAGATTGAGGTGGTCGACGATGTCGCCGGCGAGCACGATGCATTCGGCATCCACTCCGCGCAGGAACGCCGCCAGCTCGCGCGCCCGCGCGCGCTTGAAGCCGAGATGGATGTCGGACAGGAACAGGGTTCGCGAAGCGCGCGCCATGAGACTCCCGAAAGGATCGCCACGTTGCAGGCAAGCCTGCGCACGGCACATGTCTACGGCATGACGGGAGGGCGAACTATTTCTTGCACCAGACGCGACTTACGACACCAATCTCGATGACAGCGCCCGTTGCAGCTCGGCGGACGACGGACTGCCGCAACGCGGGCACGACGGCGCCGCACAGCCTCGTCAGACCGCCTCGCGTGACTCGACGTCTACGTCCGACACACGCTGCAGCGGAAAATGACACGTAAACGTGCTGCCGCTGCCCAGCGAGCTTTCGATATCGAGCGTGGCCCCGTGCCGTTGCAGCACGTGCTTCACGATGGCAAGACCGAGGCCCGAGCCGCCTGTCGCGCGCGAACGGCCCGCGTCCACGCGATAAAAGCGTTCTGTGAGCCGGGGAATGTGCTCGGGTTGAATGCCGATGCCGGTGTCTGTGACGGAGAAGTGGCCGCCCTCGTCGTCCACCCACCAGCGCATCTCGACCGAACCTTCCGGCGGCGTGTACTTGGCAGCGTTGTCGACGAGATTCGAGAACGCGGAGTGAATCTCCGGCTCATCGCCGCGAAGCATCGCGTGCGACTCGATTTTCACACGCACCTCGCGCGGATGCGTGGGGCGGGCGATGACGTCCTTGCGAAGCACGGCCAACAGCGCGGCGACGTCGATGTAGTCCCCGCTCACCGACTCGTCGCTTTCTTCGAGCTTCGACAGCGCCAGCAGATCCTGGATGATCGACGTCATGCGGCTCGCCTGCCGCCGCATCTCCGCGACGGGCGCCTGCAGATCCTCGTGAAGCGCGGGATCATGACCGAGTGTTTCGAGGTAGCCCGCCACCACCGAGAGTGGCGAGCGCAGCTCGTGCGAGGCGTTCGCGACGAAATCCTTGCGCATGTTTTCGAGGCGCATCTGCCGGGAGACATCGCGCACGAGCAGCAGGTGCTGGCCTTCGCCATACGGCACGAGCTGCAGCGAAAGATAGTTGTCGTGTCCGATATCCGGCTGAAGAATCACGCCGTTGGCGTAGTCACCGGCTTCGAAATAACGCGCGAACTGCGGCTGGCGCAGCAGGTTGTCGATGCGCAGGCCGTAATCCGCGGAACCGCGCAGATTGAGCAACTTGCCGGCCGTGCGATTGAACCAGGTGATCTCGCGCAGGCTGTTGAGGATGACGACGCCATCCGGCAATGCCGCCGTCGACCGCTGGATTTGCCGGACCAGCTTCACGAACCGCTGCTTGTGATAGCGCTTGCGGCGGTGAAGGCGCACCACCTGCGTGACGACCTCGCCCCAGACGCCGCCGAACTCCGGCGGATCCGCAAAGCTGCGATGGCGCACCCACCAGTCGAGGCGGAACAGGTTGACGAGTTGCCACCCCAGGTGGGCGGCCAGCGCCACGGCGAGGCCGACGGAAATATTCCCGAACGCCCAGCCGCCGATCACGCCGATCAGCACCGTGCCGATCAGCCGAACCGTCGTGAACCACCAGACTCGCTGCTCACCCTGCATGGGCGGAGATGGTTACTCCGACCGGGCCGAAAAGCGATAGCCCGAGCCGCGAACCGTCTGAATGAAGCGGTCGTAACCGAACTCTTCGAGCGCCTTGCGCAGTCGGCGGATGTGCACGTCGATCGTGCGCTCTTCGACGTAGACGTTGCCGCCCCAGACACGGTCGAGCAGCTGGTCGCGCTTGTAGACCCGCTCCGGGTGCGTCATGAAGAACTCGAGCATGCGGTATTCGGTGGGACCCAGCGGCACCGTTTTCTCGCCCACCAGCACCCGATGGCTCGCCTGGTCGAGGGCCAGGCCTTCGAATTCGATGCGCTCGTCACCGGTGTGCGGCGCCGCACGTCGCAGCACTGCATTGATGCGTGCCACGAGCTCACGGGGCGAAAAGGGCTTGGTGACGTAGTCGTCCGCGCCGCCTTCGAGACCGGCGACCTTGTCGCCCTCTTCTGCACGCGCCGTCAGCATGATGATCGGCAACTCGCGCGTTTCACGATCCCGCTTGAGGGAGCGCGCCAGCTCCAGGCCGCTCATGTCGGGCAGCATCCAGTCGATGAGCACCAGATCCGGCCGGCGGTCGGCGAGCGAGGCACGGGCCGCTCGACAGTCTTCCGCCTCGCGAACCTCGAAACCGTGGCGTTTGAGCCCGAACGCGATCATCTCGCGAATCGGCCTCTCGTCCTCGACTATCAGCACCTGTTTTGCGGGCATGCTCGACCGGGATCTGTGGGGGCGGGCGTATTACAGGGCCTGTTGATGACAAATTGATTACGGACGGTAACATTGGATGTCAATTTGATTACTGTGCGCGTAACTACCCGCGGGAGCGAGAACTTCCGGGTGCCGCAGACGGTGGCTGGGCCACGTTGTCACGCAGATAGACGGGAATTGCCTCTTCGGCCTTCAGGAGCCGGCCACCACTCACGTCGAGCGCGGCTAGCTGTGCGATCTCCGCTGCGCGGGGCAGCAAGTCATCACGAGCCACCAGCACTTTCGGGCCCACGGTTTCACGCAGGGTCGGGTACGCGCGGAAGCCCCGCCCGATTCCCGCGACCGAGCGGTCCGGAACACCGATCCAGGCTGCGGGGAGCTTGACCGAGTCAGGCGGCCCGACCCGTTCCTGGCCGACGAGCTTGGCGAAGCCGTTCTCCGCGCGGTCGTAACAGGCCCAGTAGACCTCCTGCATCCGGGCGTCGCTGCAGACGAGCACCCGGTCCGGCGCGAAGGCCAGGTCGAACGCGCGCTGGGCCAGGGCCGCCAGATCCGAAATCGGCACGACCGGAAGGTTCGCGCCGAACGCCAATCCCTGCACGACGCTCGCCGCCAGCCGTACCCCGGTGAACCCGCCGGGCCCGCGACCGAATGCGATGGCATCCATCTCGGGCAGGCGCAGGCCGCCTTCGATGAGCACGGCGTCGATCATGGGTAGGATGTGGTCCCCGTGCCCGCGCTCGAACTCCATCTCGCGGGTGGTCAGCTTGCCCTCGGACAGCAGCGCGGCCGAGCAGCTCTCGGTCGCGGTGTCGAGCGCGAGGATGTTGATCGGTCGCGTCGTGTCCGGGCCGAGCGTTCGCCACAGTCCTGACAGGCTCATGCGATGCGGGCCTGCTCGCGGTCCGGCGAATGCTTGCGCAGGAATCGGGTGACCTCGCCCGGCTCGCGCGTCACAGGCATGGCCGGCAGCGCGTTGATGAACACCCTGCCGTAATTCTTGCCGACGAGGCGCGGGTCGCAAATGACCACGGCGCCGTAGTCCTCTTCGCTGCGGATGAGGCGCCCGACGCCCTGCTTCAGGGCCAGCGCGGCCTCGGGCAGCTGGTAGTCGCGAAACGCATTGCCGCCCGTCGATTGCAGGTGATCGATGCGCGCCTTGACGATCGGATCGTCCGGCGACGCAAAGGGCAGTTTCTCGATGATGACGAGCCGAAGTGCCTCGCCCTTCACGTCCACGCCTTCCCAGAAGCTCGTCGTCCCGAGCAGCACGCCATGACCATCTTCGCGAAATTCCTTCAGCAGCCGCTCGCGCGGCGCTTCACCCTGAACGTAGAGAGTGTACGGTGTCTCGTCCGCCCATTTCTCCCTGAGCAACTGCGCGGCGCGCGCGAGCGCACGATGGCTCGTGAACAGGATGAAGGCCCCGCCCTGCGCCGCATGCAACAACGGGATCGAACGCTCGAGCACTGCTTCGAGGTAAGCAGGACTTTGCGGATCCGGCATGCGCTCCGGCAGATACAGCATGCTCTGCAACTCGTAGTTGAACGGACTTTCGATCTTCAGCGTCTCGACTTCCGCAAGCCCGAGGCGGCTCGTGAAGTGAGTGAAGTCTTCGCCGACCGATAACGTCGCGGACGTGAACACCCACGCGCACGGGCGCGCGCGAATCAATCCCTGGAATCGAGTGGCCACATCGAACGGCAGCAGGCTCATCGTATATCCGCGTGCTGTCACTTCGATGGAGCGGGTGCCGTCCAGCTCATCGAGGCCCGCGATGCGCTCGACGGTGGCGGCGAGCTCGCCGACCTTGGAGCCCATTGCAGTCAGAGGAGAGTCGTCGCCAGCGTTCTCCAGCTGCTGTGAAAGTTCCCGCAGCGAGTGCGCGAGATCTTCGACGAGCGAGTTGAGGCGGCCGTTGAGTTCGCCCCAGGGAAAGCGGCCCGGCTGTCGCGGCAGCAGATTCGCGATTTCGGCAAGGCCGTTGGACACCGTGCGCAGCGCTTCGGTCACTACGCCATCCCAACCGCTTGCAGCCAGCTCGGCGGAGTGACGCACCGTCGTGCCTACATGAGCCTGCACATCGCGCACGAGGTTGTCGATTCGCCGGCTCGAAATGCTGGCCCCGAAGAACTGGGTCGCGAGATCCGGGATCTGGTGAGCCTCGTCGAGAATCACCGCGTCCGCGGAGCCCAGAATGTCGCCGAAGCCGTCTTCTTTCAGCGCCAGGTCCGCCAGCAGCAGATGGTGATTGACGACGACGACGTCCGCTTCCTGCGCCGTGCGGCGTGCAATCGCTACATGGCAGCGGCTGAATTCTCCACAACGCTGGCCGAGGCAGTTGTCTCGCGTCGAAGTCACCTGTGGCCAGATGGGATGCGAGTCCGAAAGCCCGGCCACTTCCGCCAGATCGCCACTCTTTGTCGCGAACGACCATCTCGAAATGCGAGCCAGCGTGCGGTGCTGGGCGCTCTTGCCTTCCAGCGCGAGCTGCTCGCCCGCCAGCCCGAGCCGGTGGCGACATAAGTAGTTCGAGCGGCCCTTGAGCAAAGCCACCTTCGCAGGCCGCCCCAGCGCCGCGGACAGCAGCGGCAGGTCTTTGGAATACAGCTGATCTTGCAACGTGCGGGTGCCAGTGGAGATCAATACGCGCTTGCCCGACAGCATCGCGGGCACGAGGTATGCGAATGTCTTGCCGGTGCCGGTGCCTGCTTCGACGACCAGAGCTTCGCGGTGAGCCAAGGCGTGCGCGACCCGGTCGCCCATGCGCAGTTGCTGGCGGCGGAAGCGGAAATCCGGCAAGGCCTGCTGCAGAGGGCCTGCGGCACCGAAAATTTCTTCGAGGTCTGACACCGCCGGCACGCTAGCGCGGGGTGTCGAGTCTGTCGAGGCGCAATGGGTCCCGAAGGGTCCCGATTCGAAGCGCCGTGAAGCGCGGTTTGGACGGTTATGGAACGGGCTATATAGCAGCCATAACCACGGCAAATGCCCGTCTCTACGGATATTTGTGGTCGGGCTGCGCGAATATCGCCACGGGGCGGGTGTATTGGAAAATGATGGCGCCGGGTCCGAAAACGCGTGGCTATAATCGCAGCCCGCTTTTGGACAGCGTCCAGCAAATCGATTCAATTCGATAAGGGTAGAAACAGCACATGGCAACAGCCCCGCACCTCATCTCCCCACTCTCGAGCCTGAGCCCTGAAGTCGCAAAGTGGGTCGAGTCGGTGCGAGTACTGACCCAGGCCAAGAGCGTCCATTGGTGTGATGGGTCAGACGCGGAGATCCGCGAACTGACGCAGCAGCTGGAACAGTCTGGCGAACTGAAGCAGCTCAATCAGCAGGAATTCCCGGGCTGCCACATCGCGCGCTCGCATCCGAGCGATGTCGCGCGCGTCGAGCACCTCACCTTCATCTGCTCGAAGGAGAAAGAGGACGCCGGCCCGAACAACAACTGGATGGCGCCCGACGAAGCCCGCGCCAAGATGAAAGCCCTGTTCACGGGCTGCATGAAAGACCGCACGCTGTACGTCGTTCCGTACTGCATGGGCCCCATCGATTCGCCCTACGCCCGCTGCGGCGTCGAGATCACGGACAGCGCGTACGTCGTGCTGAACATGATGATCATGACGCGCGCCGGCCGCCCCGCCCTCGAGCGCATCGCGCGCGAAGGCACCTTCGTGAAAGGCCTGCATTCGATCGGTGAGCTCGATCCCGAGCGCCGCTTCATCATGCACTTCCCGGAAGACCTGGAAATCCAGAGCTTCGGTTCGGGCTACGGCGGCAACGCCCTGCTCGGCAAGAAGTGTCACGCGCTGCGCATCGCGAGCTACCAGGCGCGCACCGAGGGCTGGCTTGCGGAGCACATGCTCATCGTCGGCCTCACGAGCCCCCAGGGCGAAACGCACTACGTGGCTTGCGCCTTCCCGTCTGCGTGCGGCAAGACCAACCTCGCGATGCTGATTCCGCCGGGCTCGATGCCGGGCTGGAAAGTCACCACGGTCGGCGACGACATCGCGTGGCTGACCCCAGGGCCGGATGGCCGGCTGTGGGCCATCAACCCGGAGTCGGGCTATTTCGGTGTGGTCCCGGGCACGAATGCCGAGACCAACAAGAACGCGTACGACATGATCCGTCGCGACACGCTCTTCACGAACGTGGCGCTGACGCAGGACAACCAGCCCTGGTGGGAAGGCCTGCCCACCGGCAAGCCGGTGATCGATTGGAAGGGCAATCCCTACGATCCGAAAAACGGGCCGGCTGCGCACCCGAACTCGCGCTTCACCGTGTCTGCGAAACAGAACCCGGTGTACGACAAGGCGAGCGAGAACCCGCGTGGCGTGCCGATCAGCGCGCTTGTGTTCGGCGGCCGTCGCCGTGAGCTCGCGCCGCTGGTGTATGAAGCGCGTGATTGGAAGCATGGCGTGCTCGTCGGTGCGTCGGTCGCTTCCGAGACCACGGCTGCTGCGACTTCGAAGGTCGGCGTGGTTCGTCGCGACCCGATGGCGATGCTGCCCTTCTGCGGCTACAACTTCGCGGATTACTGGAATCACTGGCTGAACGTCGGCGGCAGGCTGAAGAACCCGCCGGGCATCTATCACGTCAACTGGTTCCGCCGCGATGCCGACGGCCGGTTCCTGTGGCCCGGCTACGGCGAAAACCTGCGCGTGCTCGAGTGGATCCTCGGTCGTTGCGCCGGTAAGGTCAGCGCGAACGAGACGGCCATCGGCAACCTGCCCCGTCCTCAGGACCTGAACCTCAAGGGCCTCGAGATCAATTCGACAGACCTGCAATCGTTGCTCAGCGTTGACCCGTTGCTGTGGAAGAAGGAAGTCGCGGACATCCGCACTTACCTCGAGAGCTATGGCAAGCGGTTGCCGGCGGAGCTGGTGAAGCAGTTGGATGTCGTTGAAGCGAAGCTGAACTGAGTTGATCGGAAAAAAGTCGCGTGCGTGAACGCGCAGCGACGTCCTGACGAAAAGGCCGCATCGGGCAACCGGGGCGGCCTTTTCTATTCAGGGCTGGCCGGACAAAGAAGCCCTCAATCGCCGGGCGGCTCAGTGGGCCCCAAAGAGCGACGACTCGTTCAAAGAGGTCTTGCGGGGGATGTCAAAAAACAGGGACGTTTTTTGCCAAGGCTCCGAGGGATCGGTCTTACGGCCGGTCCCCCGCAAGACCTCTTTGAGCGAGTCGTCGCTCCACGCAGGCGCTCTTTCCAGCCGCCCTCCCATCCGCCCGGCGATTGAGGGCTTCCGGAATCTGGAATGTTCAAGCCTCTTCGCAGTAATACCGAATAGTCTGCGGCGACTCCCCTTCAGGCAGCCGCCCCAACCCAATCATCCCCTCCCCCTTGATCTGAAGGCTGTCGCGCCGAACGAAAGCCTCCTCGCCATCCTTGGTCTGAACAAACGTCCCGTTGGTGCTCTGGTCGATCAACACGAACTTGTTCCGGCTGATCTCGATCCGCGCATGAATGCGCGAAATCAAATTTCCCTTGATCACGAGGTCATTGTCCTCGGCCCGCCCGATCGCCACGTTGGGCCGCGCCTCGTCGAGATAAATCTCCCGATCCTGGAATCGCAGCTTCAACCGCATCGTCCGCGGCCCGCGCGACTGCATAGCGATGGCGGGCACCATGCTGGTGACGTCTTCCGTCTGCCAGAGCACTTCGTAGAGGGTGACCTCGCTGCCCTGGCCCTTGATCATCGCGACGTCGATCTGGCGCACCGAGGCGCGCCATTCGGGAGACAGGCGCTCTACAGTGGCTGCCGTCGTGATGATCTGGCCCGCCTTGGCCTGGCTGGTCATGCGATTGGCGGTGTGAACCGTGGCCCCGAAGACGTCCCGATTCTCGAGCACCACAGGCCCGAAGTGGCAGCCGACGCGGATCGCCACCGCCTGGCCTTCGACCTTGAGCTGGGGGTGAGCGGAGATCTGTTGCTGCATCTGGGCGGCGGCGTTCAGCGCCTCGTCGGCCGTCGGGAAGGTCGACATGACCTCGTCGCCCATGGTCTTGATGACGGTGCCCTGGTGCTGATCCGTCGCGCTCCGCATGCATTCGATGCAGATCGCCACCATATCTCGCGCACGCAGGTCGCCCATCAGCTCGTAGAGCCGGGTTGAGCCGACGACGTCGGCAAACAAAATGGCGAGCTCGATGTCTTTGCCCATGCGGAATCGGTCGATGGCGGCGAGGAATCCCGGCTATCCGTCGCCCGGCCGCGACCCGCGAGGATTATACGCGACTACTTTACAGTGGCTACCAAGCCGAACGTCCTGAATTTTCGGACATTTAAAGAGTGGCCGTTTGCCGACAGGTTGCCAGCCCGGCAGGATGAGGGGAAGCAGCCCGTCCATACGCACTATTTATATACGCAGATCGATGCCTGCGCTGTACCGTTTTAGACGCGGAAGACCTCGAGGGGGAGCACTCTGATGATGTACTTGGGACTCCAACGCCTGCCGCGGGTGTTGCTGACGATGGCGCTGGTCGCCCTGCCCGCTCTGGCGCGAGCCGACACCGTAATGATCACCGGCGCGAATTCTGGAATCGGTCTCGAATTCGCCAGGCAGTACGCCGAGAAGGGCTGGACCATCATCGCGACCCATCGACGCGCGCAGACGCCGAAGACCCTTTCGGACCTCGTCGCGAAGTACCCGAAGGTGCGCATCGAGACGCTCGACGTGACAAACGAAGCGCAGGTTCATGCACTCGCGCAGAAGCTCGCCGGCACGCCGATCGATGTGCTCATCAACAACGCCGGCGTCTACAACGATCGCAGCAAGTGCGCGGCCGAAGACGAAGCCTGCGTCGGCGACTGGTCAACGCAGACGTTCGGCAAGATGAACTACGCGCTGCTCGACACGATCATGGCCGTGAACGTGAAGGGACCGCTGCTCGTGAGTGAAGCGTTTTACGACAACGTGAAAGCGAGCAAGCTGAAGAAGATCGTCGCCGTCAGCTCGAGCAACGGCACGATCACGGGCGAGAATCCGCCGCGCGCCGGCACGATTTTTTATCGCACGAGCAAGGCCGCGCTGAATCGCTCGATGCAGATCGTCGCGGCATCGGTGAAGCAGGACGGCGTCACGGTCGTGATGTTCAACCCGGGCCCGACGCTCACCGAGCATCAGATGTATCTGAAGGGCAATCCCGTGATGCTCGAAACGTCATTCACCGTCGGCAACATGATCAAGACGATCGACGGCGTGACGATCAAGGACACGGGACGATTCCTGCGCTACGACGGGCAAACGGAGCCGTGGTGACGGCTCCGCCGGGTCCGCTCACCCGCCGAAGCGATAGTCCATCTCGAGCCAATACTGGCGTCCATACGGTTCGTAGTTGCCCACCGGATAGAACGGCCAGCCGAACGACGGGTCGTCCTTGATCGTATCGAACAGGTTGTTGACGATCACGCGCACGGCACTCTGCTCGTTCAACTTGAACTGCGTGCTGATGTTCGCGATCGCGGTCGGAGTGATGTACTCCGTCTGCGCCGAATTCGGAATGCGCCCGAACCGAGTCACCTGCAGGTCCGACGTCCACTGGCCGAAGGACCACGTGAGATTCGTCAGCAGCTTGTTCCGCCAGTTCACGTTGTCCAGGGCGTTGAGATAGTCCTGCTCATCGTCGCCTGAGAACTGACGGCGCTTGTGGCGGAGCACACGCGTGAAGCTCGTGGTCCAGACAAACGCGTGGCGATCCCCGAGATGCCACTTCGCCGTGGTCGTCGCGTCGATGCCGCTCGCCTGCTCAAAGGCCGCGTTGATCGGATTGACGAGAATCGTGTTGATGGCATTCGGATTGAGCGGCGCGTTCGCAGGATTGCGCTGGATGCGCGTGAGCGCGTCGGTACACTGAGCCGAATCAATGGGCCGCGCGCCCGTGCGACAGTCCGCTTCGATTCGCAGCAGCGTGTCTTCGTCGATATTCGTGACGAGATCGTCGATGCGCAGATTCCAGTAATCGACTGACGCCTCGAATGCCGGCAGCGGCGACCACGCGACGCCGTAACCGAACGATTTGCCGTTCTCGAACTTGAGATCCCGATTACCCGATTGGATGAAGTTGTTTCCGGGTGAAACGTTCGCAAACTCGCAATCGGACAGCGGCTGGCCGGCCACTGCGCATCGATAATAGTCCGTGGTCGACGAGAAGTATCCGCGCGTGAGCGTCTGGAAGACGTAGTTCATGTCGGGTGCACGGAAGCTCGTGGTGTAGTTGCCGCGCAGAAGCAGCGTCCGTACCGGCCGATATTCAAGGCCTGCGTTGTACGTGAACTTGTTGTCGCCGCGGCCTGCGAACGAGTAGTCGTCGAATCGACCTGCGACCGTTGCAGTGAGCGGCTCGAACACCGGAATTCTGACTTCCGCTGCCGCCGCATATCGCTCGCGCGAACCGCTGACTTTGTCTTGCGGCAGCGTGTTGAAATACAGGCCTTCGTTGATCGTGGGATCAGGCCGGTTGCTGAATCCCTGGTTGCCCCACTCCAGCAAGCCGGCCACGCGCACAGGTCCCGCGGGCAGATCGAACACCGGCCCTTGAGCGCTGACACTCACCGTTTGCAGCCAGGTGACGTCCTTGCTCTTCGTGCGTCCCATCAAGTCATCGAATTCATCGGGCGTCAGCTCACGGTTGAAATTCGCGGTGTCCGGGGCATAGATCGGAACGCCATCCGGGTCGGTCCCCAGCCGGGGGCCGAGGAAGAAGCTATCGATCGTGGCGAGCAGGCGGGGACGGTTGTTACGGCTTCGATACACGGATCCGGCCCAAGCCGCTTCGTAATCCCAGTCGCTGCTGCCGATCTTGCCGCGCAGGCCTGTAGTGACATTTGCGGAAGTCTCCTGCCACGTGCGGTTGAAACGTTCGGCGCCGCCGATTTCTTCCGGCGACAACCGACGCGTCCAGGCTTCATAGGCGCCGGTGTTCTGGTTCAAAAAGAACCCGCCGTCCGCTAAAGCGGAAGTCCAGTTGGGACCGCGCGTGTTGTTGGTGATGTGATTGACGTTGACGATCACGTCGCTGAACAGCGTGACGTTGTCCGTGAGCGAATACTTCGCGGACGCAAACAGGTCCTGCGCTTCATTTCCCGTTTGCGTGGTCCAGAACGAAGGCTGCGCACGGCCACTGCCGCAGAAGCGGCTGCCGCTGCGACCCTGAGTAGCAACAACGGAGCCACCGAACGTGCCTGACAGCGTGTTACAGACGCTCGTCGGGTCCACATAGGCGCCAGTGTCCAGGTTCTGCCGCGACCACACATTCGTTGGAAGCGCACCTTCGAGCGTCGTCGAAGACATGAAGTCGCGCTGCCGGCTCCACACGGGATCGGTCTTGCTCAACTCCAGCGAAAAGACCGTGCTCAGGCGATCCCATTCATGACCGCCGGTGATCTGCAGGCGACCGTTATCGCCGCCGCCGCGCTCGGTTGTGCCCGCCTTCAGGTTGAGCTCGAGACCCTCGACGTGATCCTTGAGGATCACGTTCACGACGCCGGCAATCGCATCCGAGCCATAGATGGCAGAAGCGCTGCCGTTGAGAATTTCGATGCGCTGGATCGCCGACGAGGGAATCGTCGCGAGATTCACGAAGTTGACCTGGCCATCGTAAGCCGTCGGATAGTCCGCCACACGCCGCCCGTTGATCAGCACCAACGTGTGATTCGGCCCGAGACCGCGCAAGCTGATGGCATTCGCGGCCGGCGTAAACGTGTTGCCGAAGTCGGCGCCTTGCGTGAAGCCTGTGTTTGCCGTTTGTTCGTTGAGCGCGTCGTAGACGTTGCGGAAGCCTTGCGCCTCGAGGTCGTCCGCACTGATCGACGTGATGCTCGTGGCCTGCTGCGATTCATTGCGCGGAATGCGCGAGCCGGTGACGACGACTTCCTGCACATCGCCCTGCGCTTCTTCCTGCGCGTGTGCCAATCCACCAACGAGAAAAAGCGCGAGTAATGCAGAGCTTCCGATTGCGCGCGTGATCATTGCAACGATCCTTCAGTGCTCCCTGGATAGCACCGAAGACTAGTGACGTCCGCGCGTGAGACCAATCATCCTTTTGGCGGACGTTTCACGCATACGTCCGACTCACACTCTTCTCATCGTGCGACACACACGGCTCGACGTGCGCGATGTTTTGCTCTAACCAAGATATAACCGGAGCGCATTCACTCCGAACAGACTTACGTCGCGGAGGGCGCTGACGAGCGAATGAGATCCGCGCCGGCACCTGCCGCTCGCGCGCCCTCGCTCAATGTTCGTCGATATTCGCGCGCGCCCGGCTCGCCGCTGTAGAGCCCGAGCATGTGGCGTGTGATGACGGAGAGGCGCTCGCCTTTCTCCATTTCGCGGGAAGCATAGCGAGCCATGCGGTCGAGCATTGCTTCGCGGGATAAGCGTGACGTGCGCTCGATCGCTTGCTCGTTGCTACTGCCGAGATCTGCGGAATGAAGCGCCTCATCCAGCTCCGCGAGCACGAACGGCCGGTGATACGCCTCGCGTCCAAGCATCACGCCATCCGACCAGGTGAGCGCTTCGAGCGAGCCCGCAACATCACGGAAGCCACCGTTCACGATCACGGGCAACTCCGGAAAGTTTTTCTTCAGCGCTCGCACGACGTCGTATCTGAGCGGCGGCACTTCCCTGTTTTCTTTTGGGGACAACCCGCCGAGCACCGCCTTGCGCGCGTGAACGATCGCCACTTCGCAACCCGCATCCCGCACGAGCGTGACGAACCGATGCAGCTCCGCGATGTCTTCATCCGTCACCTGCGCGATCGATTCAGCGACATCGCGCTTGCGACCTTCCACAACGCCGATGCGCATCTTCACCGTGACCGGAATGCTCACACTGGCCTTCATCGCCGCGACACAGTCCGCCACTCGCTCCGGCTCACGCATGAGACACGCACCAAACGAGCCGCTCGACACGCGATCGCTCGGGCAACCGCAGTTGAGGTTGATCTCGTCGTAGCCGAAGTCCTCGCCCGCTTTCGCCGCCACCGCAAGATCCTTGGGCTCGCTGCCGCCGAGCTGGAGCGCGACAGGGTGCTCCTCGGCGTCGAATGCCAGCAGGCGCTGGCGATCGCCGCGCAGGATGGCGGCCGACGTGATCATTTCCGTGTAGAGCAGGACGGAGGGGGAGAAGCCGCGCAGGAAGTAGCGGCAGTGGCGGTCGGTCCAGTCCATCATCGGCGCTACTGAGACCCTCCGATCAACGGAAACCCTTTGTTTCTCGGACGAAATGCCTATTTCTCCAGTCTTTCTCACGTTGTGCGTTTCTGCGGTATTTTTCGTCATTCGTACGAATTTACAGGTTGCGGAGGCTACGTAAAGGCTACGAGAATTGACCGTAGCCTCCAGAGGGACCGCCGATGGCACACATTCTCTCTCGAAAGTACGGTTCGGACACGCGGTACACGGCGAACATTCGCGTCCGCAAAGGCAAGAAAGTCGTCTACCGCGAAGCGAAGACTTTCGCTCATCGCGCGGCGGCCGCTACCTGGGCCAAAAAGCGCGAGGTCGAGCTGGAGAATCCGGCGACCCTCGTCCGCGCCCAACACGGGGCACCCACACTTGCAGAGCTCATCCGTTGGTACATCGATTCGTTCGAGTCGGTGTCCAAATGGCAGCGAAGCAAGCAGACCCACTTGGAGTTTCTGGAGCGGCACCCGATCGGGCAGAGCAATCCCTACACCCTCACCGGCGCCGCGTTGATCGATCATGTCCGCTCCCGGCGAGCGAGCGGTACGGGTGCCAGCACTGTCGGGAACGATCTTACTTGGATTGGCGTAGTCTTGAGCACCGCCAAGAGCGTCCAAGAGCTGCCAGTGAAACCGGAAGTAGTCGACGAAGCGCGGACCGCATGCCGCGCGCTTCGTCTGATAGCCAAGTCACGGCGACGCGAGCGACGCCCGACAGACGCTGAGATGGAGATGCTTGATGAGCATTTCCAGCGACGTGACCAACGCTCCGAAATCCCAATGTTTGACATCTGGCACTTCGCGATCGAGTCAGCGAAGCGGGAAGCTGAAATCTGCCGGCTCGAATGGGCGGATCTCAATGAGAAGAACCGAACGGGGCTCGTGCGGGACGCGAAGCATCCGCGTGCAAAGGACGGCAACCATCGGCGCTTCAAGTTCACTCCGGAGGCTTGGGACATCGTCCAGCGGCAGCCGCGCACGAGCGAATACATTTTCCCTTACAACCCCAAGAGCGTCGGAGCCGCCTTCACCCGCGCATGTAAAGTGCTCGGGATCGTCGACCTGCGATTCCACGATTCCCGGCACGAAGGCACGAGCCAGCTCTTCGAGCGTGGGTACCAGATTCACGAGGTCGCTCAGATCACGCTCCACGAGTCATGGAACGAGCTCAAGCGCTACACGAACCTGCGCCCCGAGAACCTGCGCGAATTGCCTCGCAAGCCGGCAAGTACGACGGCGGCTCACGTCCACCGCGCTTCGCGTAAGAAGCCTACGGTCAACTCGCCCGCTGACGCTGTTGGTCGATTAGCGCGGCCAGGTCGACCGCGCTCACCAGCCGTGCACTTGACCTGATCCGGACGGAAACGGCCCTTGTTTTCCTTAAGCCATTGACATCGATCTTTCGCTGTTCTACCACACAAACGCTCGGCCGCCGCATACTCCCCTTACGCTTTCACGATCTGAGAGTCAGCGACATTCTCGCTCAATAGCCAATCTTCAACCCAACTGCCGATTTCACTACCTGCCCAAGCCGTTATAGCGCCACCTGCAACGGCGCCCGCCGTCGCACCGACCGACACGTAGGGCCGCCATGCGGGTTCTCATGCGCGCAATGTTTGTATCGAGCTTGCGGCGATCGAGCACTAGAGCGGGCGTTTCGACGTCCTTGGCGCTCACAGTGACTCGAACGATTCCAAC